>Ga0308167_1000004_pt1 | contig 810775 bp, 776 predicted proteins | sample PhyCR1_2_FD_202138 | JGI IMG/M metagenome (GOLD analysis project Ga0308167, IMG submission 202138) | Phyllosphere microbial communities from UC Gill Tract Community Farm, Albany, California, United States - DLSLRC.R1 | ecosystem: Host-associated > Plants > Phyllosphere > Unclassified | place...
ACCCACCGTTTCCGCCCGCTCCGCCCATTCCGCCCTTTCCGCCCATTCCGCCCACGAGATCCTTCGCGTCGACGTTCACGACGAGGACCGGTGCGGAACCGCCGAGGGTGGGCATGTCGTTGTGTCGGGCGGCGATGGCGAACACCATCGCGAGGGCGTCGTGACGCTTCTGCGACGCGGTGCGGTCATCGAGCACACACCGCGGATCCGAGTTGAACGGATCCGCATCGTCACCGTCCGCACCAGTACCCGCACCCGCACCCGCACCCTCGCTCGGGGCGAAGTGCACTCCGGGCATGGGCGCGCCATCACCTTTGGGGTTGAGGATCGCGTCCAGGATCAGCTGCAACTGCGCCGCGACCTCTGGGGTCAGATACCCGCGGATCGCGTGCACGCCGTGCGTGAGACGACCGATCGTGATGCCCCGGCGTCGACGGGAGTCTTCATCCTTGGGTTCTTCCCCGTCGGGGTCGAACATCGACGCGAGATCCTCGGCGAGGGCTTTCAAGTCCTGCGGGGTCGGCGCCGGACCCGGCTCATCAGCCTCCAGGCCCTCATCATCAGCGTCGACCACGACGCCGTGGCCGCGGGCACACCCCGCCAATGCGACATCCGCCGCCAACCGCTGATCCACCGTCAGCCGATCCCACACCTTCTCGATCGGCCCCGTCGCCGCGAGAAACCCGGCCACACCGACCACCCCATCCAGCAACGCGAGACGCAACTCCGACCACCGTGGCGGCATCCTCTCCCCCGCCAGACTCACCGGACGCCGCACCAGTTCGACGACCCTGTCGACCCGGGACGCGCCCCGCACATCCACCGACACCGTCCGCTGCAACAGCTCATTCAGGCCCCGGCACCCCGCCGAATGCGGAAAGTCGGCGGCGTCGCCCGTCGCGATCGTCTCGACAATCACGGCCTCCGCGCGGCGGAAGACAGCACCCGCACCCTGCAGAACAGTCACCCGATCCGCGTCCGACAACCCCGCCAGCGCGTCATCGGACAGCACCGTGTCGAGGTCGGCGATGACCCGATCCAGAAGCTCCGCAGTGCTGTTCATACCCCCAGTCAACCCCGGGCCACCGACATTCGAGACCCGAAACCACCAAGAATTACCCCAGATCAGGTCCGTATTCCAATCTCCCGGAATGGCACAGCGCAGGGTGCATGATATCAGGCGATGCCTATTGTGAACAGAGGTAACAATGTAATAGGGTAACCACATGGAACCCCTCTTCGTCGACCGCCTCCTTCAGATCGCCGACCTGTTCCAGAAGGACATGGCCCGCGCGTTCGCCGGCACGGATCTCACACCGACCCGTGTGCACCTCCTGTGGGTCCTGCAGCACACCGGTCCGTCGACGCAGCAGACCCTTGCCACCCTCTGCGGGGTGACACCTCGCAACATCACCGCTCTCGTGGACGCACTCGAGGGCTCAGGTCACGTCCGTCGCACCCCCCATCCCTCCGACCGCCGCGCCGTGCTGGTCGAGCTCACCTCGACCGCCCTCGAGACCATGTCGCAGATGCAGGAGGAGCACGCGCAGCTCAATGAGACGCTGCTGAACGCGATCGCGCCCGACGACCGCGCCGCGGTCGAGCGTGGCCTGACAGCCGTCGCCGCGCATCTCGAGAACCTCGTCACCTCCGCGGCGAGCGCGCACGCCCCCGCACCCGCACCCGCACCCACACCGGTGCCGACACCGACCCCGGCACCGGCACCGACACCGGAGGGCACGCCATGACCGAGCATCTGCAGACGACCGCTCCGAGCCCGACCCCGATCGCGCGCATCCTCGCCTTCCTCCATCGCGCATGGGTCGCCGAGCTTCGCGTCTACTCGAGCATCGCGCGTGCGATCGCCCGCCGTCCCGCAGTCCCGAAGGGCGGCACGGGGATCGGCTATCACCGTCCCGTGCTCACCGTGCTGTTCATCTTCATCGGCCTCTCCGCTGTCGAGATACCGATCCTCGACCTGATCGTGCATCAGTGGCCCGTCGTGCGGATCACTCTGCTGGTGCTCGGGATCTGGGGCGTCACCTGGATGGTCGGTCTGCTGTGCGCGATGCTCATGCGCCCGCACGCCGTGGGGCCCGACGGCGTCCGGGTGCGCAGCGGACTCGAGCTGGACGTGCCGATCGGCTGGGCCGACATCGCGTCGATCGCGATCAGTCGTCGCGTCGATGAGCCCAAGCAGCCGCGGGTCATCGGTTCGGAGTACGCCGAGCGGATGCAGGACGAGACCAACATCGAGATCGAACTCGAACGCCCCGTCGCGATCCGGCTCCCCGGCCTCGCGCCGAAGGGCGGGACTCATCAGGTCGACCGCATCCGCCTGTGGGCCGACGACCCGCGCGCGTTCCTCGACGCCGCCCGCCCGTTCCTCGTCGCGGCCTGAACGAGGCCTGATCGCGACGCGGTCAGTCCAACCCGCGGTCCGCGAGCCACTGCTTCGCGACGAGCACCGGAGCCCGCACCAGCCAGGCGTCCGCGATGATATCCGCCAGCCGGTCGCGCTCGACCGCATCGAGCTGCACCAGCACACCGGGGTACCCGTCGAAGTGCGGAATGGAGAACAGCCCTTCGGGCTCTGCGGCGAGCAATGCCGCCTTCTCATCGAGGCTGCCGACTCGCACGCCCAGCACGGGCCCCTCCGGCCATTCGAGCCCGAGGTCGGCGAGCTGCCGCAGATCGACCTTGCTCGGCCCGCGCACCCAGGCGATCTGACCGCTCGCCAGGCGCCAGGAGGGCTCGCCGGTGTGTCCGCCCACACGCTCGGTCACACCGGGGAGCGCGAGAGCGATCTCACGGACATCATCGACGGTCGCCATCCGCCCATCGTCCTCCCGTGAGGCGGCCGCCACAATGGCCGCATCCGCTCGCCGCCCCTCGGTAGCGTTCAGCGCGAGTCGCGTTTCGCCTGTCGACGCGCACCCTGGGCGCGACTCGAGGCGTCTCGTTTCACACCACCGGTGGTCTGCTGGTGCTCCCGCATCCGCCCCGCTCCTGCGCCCTCATCGAAGGGCGCCTCGGAGCCCGGTCCACTCCATCTGCCCTCACGGGCGCGGGCCAGCCTCTCGTCCTTGAGCTCCTCCGCCTGCTCATGAGCCACGCGAGCGAGTTCTGCGCTGATGATCGAGAGCGCCTCCTCGAACACATAGGCCCGGCCGCGGGCCTTGTCCGACCCGGCGGCTGCGGCACCTCGACCGCCCGCCTGCTCGACGCGCTCCGCCGCACCGCGCCGATAGTTCGTCGTGTGCTTGTTGCGGGCCCGCCTGACCCGTTTGTGCAGGGCGAGCAGGCCGTCCTCGTCGAGTTCCGCCAGTCGCTCAGGCTCGAGCTCGCGGATGAGGTCGCGCTCCTTGTCCTTCAGAACCCACAGGTACTGATCCATGTCGTACTCCTTCGGTCGGGGCTCCCCATCGGCCGCTCGTGTAACCGAGTATCCGCTCGGGGATCCCCGCCCGCCATGGGTTCTTCCGCGGAGGACGCCGGTCGAAGGACATCCTCCCGACTGCCTCAGCGCACGATGCGCAGCGTCCGCACCTCGAACGGCCGCAGGCGCAGCTCTCCGCCGACGCGCGGGTCGTCGATCGCATCCTCGATCAGCGAGACCTCACGGATCTCCCTGTGCTCGAAGTCGGCGACCAGCGAACCGACGGCGCGGCGACCGAGCGCCTCGTAGAGACGGACGATGACGTCACCGGAGCCATCGTCCGCGAGCTTCACGCCCGACACCACGACGCCGTCGCCGTCGACGGACACGAGAGGCGCGACTTCGCGCTCGCCGTGCACGACCGTCGGCGCGGTGTTGAGTCGGATCCCCTCGGTCGTCGCGATCGCCGCATCGGCTCCGATCACGAAGCCGATCGTGATCTCGTGGTGCCCGTGATCGGTGTCGGGATCGGGGAACCGCGGTGCGCGCAGCAGCGAGAGCCGCACGGTGGTCGCGACCGCGTCGTCCGAGACCTCGCGCGAGGTGTCGTACCCGTAGATCGAGTCGTTGACGAGCGCGACGCCGAAGTCCTGCTCGCGTACCAGCACGAAACGGTGCATCGAGGTCTCGAACTTCGCAGCCTCCCAGCTGGTGTTCGTGTGCGTCACCCGCGACTGGTAGCCGAACTGCGTCTCGGCGTCGGTGTGCGTGGCCTGGATGTCGAGAGGGAAGGCGAGCTTGAGCAGCTTCTCGGTCTCGTGCCAGTCCACGTCGTTGCGCAACAGCACGGTGCGCTCGCCCGGCGCGAGCGTGATGGTCTGCTCGATCGTCGACTCCGAGAACGCCCGGGTCACGATGACGGTCGCGACCCCGTCGACGACGGATGCCGAGATCGACGCGATCGCGGTGAGGTCGTCGACGCTGTTGCGGTAGTAGCGATCGATGTCCCAGGCGTCCCACATGTTCGGGAAGTCCTGGTGCAGCTGGAACAGGTTCGCCGCCCGCCCCTCGGCCACCGCCTCTCGGCCCGACGCCTTGTCCACCGCCGAGACGATGAGTCCCTCGGCGGAGATCAGCACGGAGACCAGCTCGTTCTCGAGCCGCCAGCCGCCGTCTTCTCCTGCGAGCAGGACGGATGCCGGGGCCGGCGCCTCGACGAAGCCGGCGCCGAGGGCACGACCGCCGCCGACCGAGGTCGGCACGAACCGCAGCTCGCGCTCGCCTTCTCCCGCAAGGGAGCGGCGCGCGGCGTCGGCGAGCGCCTGCGCATCGGCGAGCACACGCGAGAGGACCTCGACGGCCTCACGATGCACCCAGGCGATCGAGGTGCCGGGCAGGATGTCGTGGAACTCGTGCAGCAGCACCGTCTCCCACAGGCGGTCGAATTCGGCCTGGGGATATGCGGCGCCGGTGCGCACGGCATCCGTCGCCGCCCACAGCTCCGCCTCGACGAGTGCGTGCTCGCACCACCGGTGCAGCGCCTTGGTGGCGTGCTGGCTGGTGAGCGTTCCGCGGTGGAGTTCGAGATAGAGCTCGCCGACCCACACGGCCGGGTTCGGCAGCTCGGCCCTGGCCGCCTCGAAGAAGGTGTCCGGGTGCTCCCAGACGACCCGCGCGCTGCCTTCGAGGTTCTCGAGGCGCTTCGCCTTGCCGGTCATCTCGCGCGTGGTGCCACCGCCCCCGTCGCCCCAGCCCACCGGTGCGATCGACCGCGACGTCACGCGGTTCTCCTTGAACTGACGAGATGCCTTGGCGACTTCCATGCCGCTCAGCTGCGAGTTGTACGTGTCCATCGACGGGAAGTGCGTGAACACCTGCGAGCCGTCGATGCCCTCCCAGAGGAAGCTGTGGTGCGGGAACACGTTCTGCTGGTTCCACGAGATCTTCTGCGTGAAGAACCACTCGAACCCGGCCCGGCGCATGAGCTGCGGCAGCGCGGGCGAGTATCCGAAGCTGTCCGGCAGCCAGACGCCCTTCGAGCGGATGCCGAACTCGCGTTCGAAGAACCGCTGACCGAACGAGAACTGGCGCACGAGCGACTCGCCGGACGGCATCACGGTGTCGGATTCGACCCACATGCCGCCGAGCGGCAGGAATCGCCCGTCCGCGACCGCGGCCTTGACCCGGGAGTAGACCTCGGGCCGGTGCTCCTTGAGCCATGCGTACTGCTGCGCGCTCGACATCCCGTAGAGGAAGTCGGGCTGCTCGTCGATCAGCGTCGCCATCGACGACGTGGTGCGGGCGACCTTGCGGATCGTCTCGCGCACCGGCCACAGCCAGGCCGAGTCGATGTGCGCATGTCCGATCGCCGAGATGCGGTGGGCGCTGGCCTCGGCGGGCGCCGCGAGCGCCGGCGCCAGTCGAGCTCGGGCATCGGCAGCGGTCTCGACGATGTGCTGCAGGTCGAGCACGTCGAGGGCATCGTCCATCGCCTGCAGGATCTGCATCCGTCGCGGCGAGGTCGCCGGCAGCTCGGCCTGGAGCTCGAACAGGACCTCGAGGTCGAGGGACAGCTCGAACACCTCCTGCTCGAAGACGGCGAGGTCGATGCGGCGGGTGCGATAGAGCGGTTCGCGGGAGGACGTGCGGATGTCGCCCTCCTGCGTCGGCAGGAAGGGGTGGTAGTCGAGCAGAACCGGGTTGGCGGCCGCCTCGAGGTAGAGCTCGACCGGCTCGTCGCCGTGCGCGGTCTCGGTGATCGGCAGCCACTGATTGCGTGGGTTGATGCTCTTCACCGGTGTTCCGTCCGGCCGGTAGACGAGCGCCTCGCACTGGAAGCCGGGCATGTTGATGTCGAACCCGAGGTCGATGACGGCCTCGACCCGACGGCCCGCCCAGTCGGCGGGCACTGCGCCGGTGATCTTGAACCAGGTCGTCGACCAGGCAGGACCCCACATGCTCGGCACGGATGCCGGGGCGAAGTCCAGTGCGAGCCCGTCGGCGGGACTGATCGGCTCTCCGGGGATCTGGTTGACCTCGACGGTGAGGGGGACGGCGGCCGAGTGGACGGCCGGGCGGATGCGCTCGTCGAGCACCCTCTTGACGCGGCCGACGGTGAGCGAGGTGTCGTCATGCATGTATCTGGTTCTCCGGGCTCGACGGTGAGTGGTGCATAGGCGTTGTTCGCGACTGGAGCCCGATTCTCGGGCAGGTGCCGACAATGCTATCGGATTTACTAAAGCGATCTAGTGAATCTCGCACCGAGCGTGTCAGACCCCTGTCGTGCGGCTACCGAGCGGCTAAACCGATCAAGTAGTGTGAGGCCCATGACCTCGGCCAAACGCGTCACCATCGCGGACATCGCGCGCATGGCCGGAGTCTCGCCCGGAGCAGTCTCGTTCGCGCTCAACGGACGCCCGGGGGTGAGCGACGAGACGCGCCAGCGGATCCTCGCGATCGTCGAGGAGAACCACTGGCAGCCGAGCTCGGCGGCACGCGCCCTCGTGGGAGCCCGTGCCAACACGGTCGGCTTCGCGCTCGCACGCCCCGCCCGTTCGCTGGGCTCCGAGGCCTTCTTCACCGACCTCATCGCGGGCATCGAATCCCGGCTGTCGGAGAGCAAGGTCAGCCTGCAGCTGCGGCTGGTCACCGACATCGCCGAGGAGATGGAGGTGCATCGGCAGTGGCGCTCGTCGAACCAGGTCGACGGCATCATCCTCATCGACCCCCGCGACGACGACCCGCGCAGCGACCGGATCGCAGCCCTCGACGCCCGCGCCGTGTTGATCGGCTCCAAGCCCTCACCCGAGGGAGCGGTGCCGAGCGTCTGGATCGCCGACGACGAGGTGGCCGAGACCCTCTTCTCGTACCTCGCCGCGCTCGGACACACCCGCATCGCCTACGTCGCGGGTCCCGCCGAGCTCGAGCACACCCGGCTGCGTGCCGAGGTGCTCGATCGCATGGCTGCGGACGGCGTCTCGAGCGAAGTGATCACGACGGACTTCTCCCCCGCACGCGCATCCGCGGTCACGCGATCGCTGCTCTCCGCGAGGCCCCGCCCGACGGCGATCGTGTACGACAACGATGTGATGGCCGTCGCCGGCCTCCGCGTCGCTCAGGAGATGGGCCGCGCGGTGCCCCGCGACGTGTCGATCGCCTCCTTCGACGACTCCGTCATCGCCGGCCTGATCAATCCGTCGATCACCGCGATGACCCGCGACACGTTCGAGCTCGGCGAGCAGGCCGCGACACTGCTGCTGCAGCAGATCGTCGCCGGGACCAACCTCCCGAGCGCGCAGGGTCCGACGCCGACGCTCACCGCCCGCGAGAGCACCGCCCCGCCGACGGCCGCGTCCTGACGGAGCCCTTCGGCCGCTACGGCGTCGCGCTCAGCCGCTGACGACGGTGTTGACGGAGCCGTAGGGGTCGACACCGCTCGTCGACAGATCAGGACGGATGAGGTGACGGATGCCGCGCGCGGCGAGCGCCGCGTCGTCGCGCACGGTCTGAGACGTCACGAAGGCGGGGTCGAGCCCGCGCTCGCAGGCATCCACCCACGCCTGGAACACAGCACCGCCGGGGCTCAGCGCCGCCCGGCTCACCGGCACCTCGCGCTCGTCGACGTCGACGACGATGGCCGTCTCCCGCTCCGGCGTGGCCGCCCGTTCGCGCAGTTCGGGGATCAGCTCGGCGAACCGGCGGCCGATCGGCTTGGCCGCACCGCTCTGATCGACCAGGCCCAGCGAGTACTCCAGTTCGGGGAAGTCGCCGAGCTCCCGGCTCACATCGTGCGAGCACCACCAGGTCACGCCCCAGAGGCTCTCGGTGCGCACCGCGGATCGCAGGGTCGCCTCGAGGAATCCGGGCATCTCGCTCTCGTCGAGGCAGTTCGACGGAGCGCCGACCTCCTGCAGCCAGACCGGTCGATCCCGATCCGTCGCGAAGGCGCGCGAGAGCTCGATGAGGTACTCGGCGTGGCGGTCGGAGGCGACCGAACGGCCGCCGTAGCGCTGAGCCGTGCCGTTGAAGATCCAGGAGTGGATGGTGGTCATCTCGCCCAGCCGAGACGCGTGCGCGGGGGTGAAGCCGTGCCCGTCCATGTACCAGACCGCGTCGTACTCGCTGTGCACGTGCGAGAGACCGGGGGCCGCGCCCTCGGCCGCGGAGAGCAGCGACTCGATCCAGTGCCCTGCCTCGTCGATCGTCACGGGCCACGGGGACGGGTGCGTGTGCGCCGAGAACTGATTCGTCTCGTTGCCGAGCGTCAGGCCGAGGAAGTTCGGCGCATCGCGCAGCGCACCGGCCAGCGTCTGAACGAGGTCGACCTGCCCGCTGAGCGCCTTCGGATCGGTGAACATGTTGCGGTCGTGCCAGGTGTACAACCATGACGGGACGAAGTCGAAGCTCGACAGGTGCCCCTGGATCACGTCGACGCTGACGTCGAGCCCGAACTCGGCGCCGATGTCGACCATCGAGCGGACGTCGTCGATCGCCTTCGGGCGGATCAGAGTACGGTTCGGCTGCAGCACCGTCCACAACGGGAAGACCCGGACGTGATCGAGACCGAGTTCGGCGAGCGCCGCGAAGTCCCTGCGCACATCGTCGGGGGTGAAGTCGAGCCAGGAGTGCATCCAGTCCTTCGACGGCGTGTAGTTCGCCCCGAATCTCAGGCGAGCATCGAGAGCGCGGCGCTGCGTCATGTGTCCGGACCTTTCCGACAGAGCCCTCCGACGAGGACGTGGTCGCACCACTATAACGCTTGAGCAACGGACCGCTACCCGGAATACCGCGGCCCGCCGATGCACGCAGCCTCGAGACCTTGACAGCGACGGGATCGGATGGTTTCATCTGCTAAAGCGTTGTAGTCCGTTGGACGGACACCGCCAATCGCCCGCCTCGAGGAAGAAGCACGATGAAAGTTCCCGCACGCATTGTCGCTCTGGCAACATTCACGATCGGCGCCATGGCGCTCGCCGGCTGCACCGGAGGCGGTGCCACATCCGATGCCGACGGACCGATCGACACCTCCGGCGAGCTGAGCGGGACGATCCAGTTCCAGACCTGGTCGCTGAAGAACGAGAAGTTCACGCCCTACTTCGAAGACCTGATCGACGCGTTCGAGAAGGAGCACCCGGAGGTCACGGTCGAGTGGCTCGACCAGCCGGGCGACGGCTACCAGGAGAAGATCCTGAGCCAGGCGAACGCCGACACGCTGCCCGACGTGCTGAACCTGCCGCCGGACATCGCCTACCCGCTCGTCGCCGCCGGCAAGCTCGTCGACCTCGAGACGGCCGACCCCGACCTGAAGTCGGCATACAACACCGGCGCATGGGACGCCTACAGTCAGTACCCGGGTGTCGAGGGCACGTACGGTCTGCCCTGGTACCTGTCCAGCGACGCATCATGGTGGAACCTCGCTCAGCTCGCCCCCTACGGCGTCACCGAGGAGAACCTCCCGACGACGGTCGACGAGCTGCTCACCCTCGCGAAGGACGTCGCGACCGAGTCCGGCGGCAAGGTCCAGCTGCTGTCATCGATCCCGGCACTCGACACGTTCACGTCGGCCGGCATGGAGGTCATCAACGACGACGGCGAGTTCGACTTCAACACCGACGAGGCCGCGGCCATCATCGAGAAGTACGCCGACGCGTACGCGGCCGGAGCCATGCCGGCCGAGGCGCTGACCGGCGACTACGGCGGAAACGCCGAGGCGTACATCCAGGAGAAGGTGGCCTTCACGACCGGTGGCACGGGTTTCACGACCGACCTCGCGAAGGACGCGCCCGCGCTGCTCGAGAACACGGTCGCCACGCAGCGACTGGGCATCCCGCCGCTCTACGTGCAGGGACTGAACGTCTCGGCCGACTCCGACAACAAGGAGGCCGCCCTCGCGTTCGCCGAGTTCGCGACGAACGAGGAGAACCAGGTCGCGTTCTCATCGCTCGCGGTCGGCACCGCTCCCGGCACCTCCGCGGGCGGCGACGCCGTCGTCGAGAACATCTCCTCGTCGATCACCGACGAGAAGCAGCTCTCCGCGATCGACACCGTGTTCACAGCCATGGAAGACGCCAAGGCGATCCCGTTCCAGTGGACCTCCGACATGGCGACGTACATGACCCAGCAGATCGCGCTCGCCGTCAACGGCGAGGCCGACGCGCAGGAGCAGCTCGACAAGATCGTCGAGTACGCCAACGCGAACCGCGTGGACCAGTAAGCCATGAGCGCGCACACCAGCATCCGGAGCCGGAGGACGACCATGCGATCGCACCGGTGGTTCACACCCTGGCTGCTCCTCGGCCCCGCCGTCGTCTGGGTGCTGGTGTTCGCGCTCTGGCCGTTCCTCAACACCGTCTTCCTGAGCTTCACGGACGCACGTCCTCTGCGGACTCCCGAGTTCGTCGGCGCCGCGAACTACGAGCGGATGTTCGGCGACGAGATGTTCTGGAACGCCCTCACCACGTGCATCATCTACGTGGTCGTCTGCGTGCCGTTGCTCACGATCCTTCCCCTGCTGCTCGCCCTGCTCGTGCAGAAGAAGCTGCCGGGCATCGCGTTCTTCCGCACCACCTTCTACTTCCCCGTCATCGCCTCGGTCGTCGTCGTCGCCCTGATCTGGACCTGGCTGTTCGACAGCCGCGGCATCATCAACCAGACGCTCGAGTTCCTCGGCCTCGTCGACAAGCCCATGGCGTTCCTCGTCGACCGGTGGCTGCTGCTCGGCTGCGCGATCCTGCTCACGGTGTGGAAGGGTCTGGGTTACTACATGGTCGTGTACCTCGCCGCGCTCGGCAATGTCGGCAAGGAGCTGCACGAGGCCGCCATGCTCGACGGCGCCGGCTCGTTCCGTCGCTTCCTGTCGGTGACGATCCCATCGGTGCGCGGAGCGATGCTCCTCATCGCGGTGCTCATCGCCGTCTCGGCGATGAGAGTGTTCGCCGAGCTCGACGTGCTCTCCAAGAGCACGGGAGGTCCCGGTGGATACGACATGTCGCTGGTCATGCTGATCCGCCAGGTCGGCTCCGGCCTGAACGGCAACATCGGCTACGCCTCGGCGATCAGCGTCGCGCTGTTCCTCCTCACCCTCATCCCGCTGGCCGCGATCGCCTTCATGAATCGCGAGAAGAAGGCGAAGGTCTCCGCATGAGCACCCTCACTCCGCCCCGCATCGACGACGACCGTCGCCCTGACGATCAGCCGGCTGCGACCACGCGCGAACCCATCTTCCGCCGCCGCGGTTCCGGCGACTTCAGCAAGCCGACGCTCGGCGGGCTCATCGGCCGCTATGCGCTGCTGCTGCTCGTGCTGGTGCTCGTCATCGGCCCGTTCCTCTGGCAGCTCTCGACGTCGTTCAAGGGTCCGCAGGAGAACATCTACTCGTTCCCGCCCAACCTGATCCCCCGCGAGCCGACGCTGCAGAACTACGCCACGGTCGCCGAGATCGTGCCGGTGTACCTCTACGCCTGGCACTCGCTGCTCGTCTCGGTGGGCACCGTCGTCAGCAACGTGGTGCTCGCGACCTTCGCCGGCTACGCCCTCGGATGCATGCGGTTCCGCGGCAAATGGATCGTCATGGCCATCCTGCTCTCGACCCTGCTCTTCCCCGGCGAGGTCACGGTGACGAGCAACTTCCTCACCATCCGCTCGCTCGGCCTCGCCGACACCCTGTGGGGCGTGTTCCTGCCCGGCGCCATCAGCGCGATGAACGTGCTGCTCGTCGCCACCGCCTGCCGCATGATCCCGAAGGACGTGCTGGACGCCGCGACGGTCGACGGAGCGACGACCTGGCAGCGCATCCGTCACATCGTGTGGCCCAACATCCGCGGCATGGTCTCGGTGGTCGCGATCTTCGCCTTCATCGGCGCCTGGGACGACTACCTCTGGCCCCTCATCGTGCTTTCCGATCCGTCGAAGTACACGCTCACCGTCGGCATGGCCTACCTCAACAGCAGCTTCTCGGTCGACCCGCGCCTGATCGCGGCGGGCACCATGATCGCCCTCGTGCCGATCGTCATCATGTTCTCGTTCACGCAGCGGTTCTTCTTCAAGGGCGTGCAGGAGGGCGCGGTCAAGGGGTGAGCGACGCCCAGCTCACGCCCGCCGACGGACCCGCCGATCCTCCGTCGTCCCGCCCTCACGTCGGCGTGCTCCGCGGTGAGGTGTTCGCCTACTCGTTCGATCCGTCAGCGGGCGAACAGCGGATCGATGTTCCCGGGCTCGCGGACGTCGCGATCAGCCCCGACACTCTGCTGCACTGGGCGTTCTACGCAGACGGCGATGCGGCGACCCTGGCTCCGCATGCCGCCCTCGCGGTGACCGTCGATGTCCGCGCGGACGGCGGCGCGCGGCTCGGCGAGACGGCCGCCGTGCGTGACCGGTACGACTTCGCCATGACCGCCGATGCCCAGTTCGCGGCGCGCTGGAGCATGCCCGAGCAGTGGAACGCCGACACCGTGTCGCTGGCGCCGATGCTCTCCGGCTCGGCCCCGCGCACCGCCGCCACCGTCGAGCTGGTGCTCGGCAGCGGATCCCTGGCGGGGATGAGCGGACTGCCGCCGCTCGTCACGGGATTCGTGCAGGTCATGGTCGAGAAGCAGGTCGAGCAGCAGCATGCCGTCGCCGACCCGCCACCGGTCGAGCGAGTGGACACTCGTCGCGGCAGCCACTCGGGCCCGCGCTTCTCGCGTGGCAACACCATCCCCGCCGTCGCCGTGCCGCACGGCTTCACCTTCGTCACCGCGGCGACCGATGCTTCGGACACGCGGTGGCCGTATCGGCCGAGCATCCACGATGATCCACCCGGGCGACGCCTCGAGGCCCTGCAGTTCTCGCACCAGCCGAGTCCGTGGATCGGCGACCGCTCGGTGCTCCAGCTCATGCCGTTCGACGGGCATCCGGCCTCCGAGCGCGCCGCGCGCCGCCGGTGGATCGCCCCGGGCACCGAGCGAGCACGCCCCCACGAGTACGCCGCCGATCTCGGTGATGGTCTGCGCGTGGAGATGACCGCGACATCGCACACCGCCGCCTTCCGCGTGCATGGCGCAGACACTGACGCGATCGTCGGCTTCGTGATCGATCAGCCCACCGATGACGGCGCGCTGCGCTGGACCGACGGCGGTGGCTTCGAGGGGTGGACGCCCGAGGGCTCCGAGGACTGGGGCAACTCTCCCCGCTGCTACTTCGCGGGCGCCGTGCTGCGTGGCGGGGAAGACGATGCGACGACTCTGCGCGGCGCCCTCGACGACGACGGACGGGCGCGGGTCGCGGGCTACGTCGCCGGCGACGGGTCGCTCGAGGTGCGCGTGGCCGTGTCGTTCCTGTCGGTGGAGCAGGCCAGGCGCAGTCTCGAGATCGAGTGTCCTCCGGGCATCGCATATGACGAGTTGCGAGCGGAAGCCGCAGCCTCCTGGAACCGGGCGCTGGGCCGCGTGACGATCCCGCCGCTCGACGCATCCGAGACCCCGTATCGCCGATTGGCCGACGAGGAGAATCGAAACCGGATAGCCGCCGCATTGCATCGGATGCATCTGTATCCGAACTCCGCCGCCGAGAATGCCGGCACTGCAGAGGCGCCGCGGCATCGCTTCGCCGACGTGTTCGCCCCACGCGCGCCGTTCGGGGAGAGTGAGACGAGCGCGCCGATCGTCGACGGCGAGCTCATCGTGAACAACGGCTATTGGGACACCTATCGCACCGAGTGGCCGGCGCTCGCGCTGCTCGATCCCTCGCTGACCGGCAGACTGCTCGACGGCCAGCTCGAGCAGTACCGTCGCGGAGGGTGGATGGCGCGGTGGAGCGCACCCGGATATGTCGACAGCATGGTCGGCACCTCCAGCGACCAGATCTTCGCCGATGCCGCCCGGTGGGGCGTGGCTTTCGACCGGGCGGAGGCGTTCGAGAGCGGATGGCGCAACGCCTGCGAACCCGGGCCCGATGCGCGACGCGGCCGCAAGGGCATCGCACGCGGACGCTTCACCGGCTACATCTCGTCCGAGGTGCCGGAGGGCATGAGCTGGACCGTCGAGAACGCGGTGAGCGACGCGGCGCTGGGCCGGTTCGCCGAGCGTCTGGCCCTCGAAGCCGAACGCGCAGCCGCTCCCGGCTCCGACCGCGATGCCGCTCGCTACCGTTCGTTCGCCCGCTATTTCGCCAACCGAGCACGGTCGTATCGCACACTCTTCGACTCGGAATCCGGGTTCCTCCGCGGCAGGGATGCCGACGGCGACCACGCCCCCGAGTTCGACCCGCGCTCCTGGGGAGGCGACAACGTCGAGACGAACGCCTGGGGCATGTCGGTGGGCGCCGTGCACGACGGCGCCGGCCTCGCCGCGCTGCACGGCGGACGTGGGGCCTTCGGACAGCACCTCGACGCGCTCTTCGCCGAGCCGGAGACCGCCGACGAGCGATTCGGCGGGGCGTACGGCACCGTCATCCACGAGCAGCGCGAGGCGCGGGCCCTGCGCTCGGGCATGTGCGCGATCTCGAATCAGCCCGCCCATCACATCCCCTTCATGTACGCGTTCAGCGACCGGCCGTGGCGAGCCGGCGCGATCGTGCACGAGCTGGCCGGGCGTCTCTTCGCAGGCGCCCACATCGGACAGGGCTTCCCCGGCGACGAGGACAACGGCGAGATGAGCGCCTGGTGGCTGTGGGCCGCGCTCGGTCTCTACCCGCTCGAGCTCGCGTCCGGCGTGCTGCGGATCGGCTCGCCCCTCTTCGACGACATCCGCGTCGATCGCGCGGACGGCCGCCCGCTGCGCATCCGCTCTCATCGCCGAGAGCCGGGAGCGCACGTGCTGCAGCGTGCCCGGCTCGACGGGGTCGACCTGCCCAGGGCCGAACTTCCCGTCGACGCCCTCGTCGGGGATGCGCTCGCCGGGGATGCTCTCGTCGGGGACGTCGAGCTCGAACTGGTCTTCGGAACCGAGCCCGCGGATGCTCTCGACACGGGTGAGCGGATGACGGATGAGATCGCGCCCTGGTGCCGCGATCTCACGGCAGACACAGGAGGCGTCATCGCGACGGCATCCGTCATCGATGCGGACCGCCTGTTCGACGACGGCGACCCGAGCGGTTCGAGCGGCGTCGTCCTGGCGGCCGGCGAATGGGCAGGATGGCGTTTCGCCGAGCCGCGCGCGGTCTCCGATCTCACAGTGACGATGGCCACCGGCGCCCCGTCGTCTCGGCTGCGATGGGAGATCCTCGACGCGGACGGATGCTGGGCGGCGGCTCCGACCACCTACGACGCGGAGCTCCCGGCCGATCGCACGACCCCGTTCGAGCTGGTGTCGCGCGTCGTGACCCCGGCGATCCGCCTGCGAGCGGATGCCGAGGTCACGATCCGTCAGATCGAGGTCTTCGACCTCGGGTGATGGCCTCGAGCGCGCGTCGTCACTTCGACAGGACGAACGAGAGCTCGGTGACGTTGCCGGCGACGTCGACCACCTGCAGCGTGTTCTCCCCCACGACCGCACCGAAGACACCGGGCTTCACGAAGTTCAGGTCGCTCCACGCGTCGTCCGAGAGGTCCTTGACGACCCCGTTCACGGAGAGCCGGTCGATCTTGCCTTCGTCGAAGAGCTTGTAGCTCACGCGCTGGTAGCTGCCGTCGGTCTCGACCTTGGTGAATCGCGCGCCGTCCTTGATCGTGACGGTCGGCGAGGTGGTGTCGCGAGGCGCCGCCCGGTACTCCGTCGCCTCGCCCTTCAGCGCCTCGGTGATGCCCGAGAGATATGCCGACTGATCGGTCGCGGTGAGGTTGTAGGCGACATAGACGCCGTAGCCGTCGGCGACCGTGCGGGTCGCGAAGTCCTCCGCCGTCGCCGCGCTCGTGTTCGAGAGGTCGATCGCCGCTGCCCCGAGTCGGGTGCGGTCCTCCAGCCCAGGAACGGTGGGCGCGTCATAGGTCGGGTAGTACGGGTTCCAGGCGTAGTCGAGCACGCCGGCCGCGTCGAACAGCGTGAAGTCGGTCGTCGTGTAGCTCGGACCGATCGCATACAGGCTGATGATCTTGTCGGGTCCGAGACGGTCGCGCAGCGCCGTGGCCAGCCATCCGAACGACTGCGGGTTGGGCTGCGGGGTGCCGTTCGCCCCGTATTCGGTCCACTCGTCGTCGAAGTCGATGCCGTCGAGACCATAGGTCGTCACGGCGTCGGCGAGCTGCGCGGCGAACGCATCCGCCTGCGCATACGACGTGAAGTTCGCGAATCCCGCACCCTGATGGTTGCCGAGCACCGAGAGCAGCACCTTGGTGCCGTTCTCCTGCACCGGACGGATCTGCGTCTCGGCGTCGTCGAGCGTCTCGGTGACCCGCTCGTTGAAGTGCAGGTACGCCTTCTCGCCGTCGTAGTTGATGTTGGCGGCGAAGATCATGGCCATGTCGATGGCGGCGTCTCCGGACTCGGCAAGGGTGTAGTCTGCGACGTTGGCTAAATCGTTCGAGTTCACCTCGACGTACACGGCGAGCTGCGGGTCGACCGGCTCGGTCGTGTCGGCGGCGGCACCCGTGGTTCCGGCGAGCATGCCGGCAGCAGCGGTGGCGAGCACTCCGAGACCGGCGATGCCCTTTCGGAACCGGTGATTCCTGACGTTCTGGTTCATGACTGATCGTCTCCTTCGGCGTCGTTGTCGAATCCGGTCGCGCCGTCGCGACCTGTCGCCGACTATAGCGCTTAAGTGATGTGACGGGAAGGCAGAGAAGAAGGGGCGGATGCCGCAGCATCCGCCCCTTCTCGACCGCCTGGATCCCTCCGCTCAGATGGTCACATCTCCGACGAGATTGACCTGGATGCCCATGCCCGCGAACATCGCGGCCTTCGCGATCAGCGCCTTGTCGGCCGTCTCGGCGTCGGGCGCATAGACGAGCTGCGCGTGGTTGGCCTTGTGGCGGGCCATGAACTGGTCGCGCGAGATGCCGTGCAGCACGACGTGCGCGATCGGCCACTCCGGGTTCGTGGCATCCTTGCGTCGCTGCGTCTCCTCCGCAGGCAGCTCCACCACGGAGGCGCGGAAGATGTCGGCCTGCAGGATGCCGTCGGCGATGAACACGCGCGACAGCACGATCTCGCCGGGCTTCGAGACGCCGTTGATCGTGGCGCCGCCCGCAGGGAAGAAGACGTGGCCCTGTCGCCAGCCCTCGGCGTTCTGCCATCCGCCGAGATGCGAGGCGGGCACCGAGCCCGAGATCTCGTAGACCCAGACGAACTCTCCGTCGAAGTCCTCGCCCCAGCGCACGTCGTGCAGGGTGTTGTCGGGCACCAGACCCATGGCGCGCCAGACCCGGTCGGTGACGAGGGCGTCGACCGCCACCCCCTCGTCAGCCTCGTTGAAGTGCGGGAAGGCCCGGCCGTCGTGCAGCACGCGCGAACCGTCGCGAGAGGTGACGGGAGGGCGCTCGGTCGAATTCAGGATGCCCTCGGCGAGGTCCGATGCAGGGACGAGGTCCTTCAGGCCCTGCTGGTACTGGATGCCGACAGCGTCGAGCCCGAAATCGTCGGCGATGCGGAGTGCGGCGATGTACATCTTCAGCTGCCACTGCACCTGCTCACGGGTCAGCTCGGTGGCGGCATCCTCGCCGTAGCGGAAGGTCATGCCGGCGTCGATCAGCCAGTCGTAGGCGGCATCCGCCTCATCCTCGCCGACCTCGAGCATCTCGGCGTACAGCGCGGACTGCGAGAGGCGCTCCTTGTAGATGCCCGTCTGGTTGAGCAGCTCGTCGTCGAAGATCGCGTTGTACATGCCCATGCAGCCCTCGTCGAAGACGCCGATGATGGCCTTCTCGGCGCGCAGCTCGGCGGCGAGCGCCTCACCCAGCTGCTTCTCGGGGCTGTCCGGCAGCTCGGGCAGAGGACGCACATGCGAGGCGTCATGGGTGATCGACCCGGTCTCCGTCCACTCCCTGATGCCGCTCGTGAACCAGTCGTCGGTGAAGTCGACCGACCAGATCGTGGAATAGGGCTTGCCCATCTTGGTGAGGCCGGCATTGAGGCCGAGGAGTCCGACCAGGCCGGGCCAGTCCCCCGCGAAGTTCGCGACCGTGAGGATCGGCCCCTCATGCGTGCGCAGTCCTGCGAGCACGTGGTGCGAGTACTGCCACACGGCCTCGGCGACGATCAGCGGAGCATCCGTCGGGATGTTCTTGAAGACCTCGAGGCCCATGCGCTGGCTCGAGATGAAGCCGTGGCCGGTCTCGGGATCGACGTCGTTGGCTCGGACGACGCTCCAGCCGAGCTGTTCGAAGACGCCGGTGACGCCCGCTTCGAGTTCGACCTGCACGGGCCAGCCGCCCGTGTTCGCGGCTTCGCGCAAGTCGCCGGAGGCGATCAGGTACGCGGTCTTCGGCGCGGACGCCGGTCGGGATGCCGTCGTCGGCAGGGTATAGGTCATGACTCGCGTCCTCCTTGATCGCACGTGTCCTGCAACTGTACGTGAAATCGGTTTCAGCACGCAAGCAGTAGGACAGAGCGTCGTCTGCGTCAGTGCGTGGCGGTCGCGCCCGCGCGGGCGGGCTGGACCTCGGCCGGCAGCACCACGGTGCGCGACGGACCACCGGCCCCACCGATGCGCTCGAGCAGCATCCGCGCCGCCCGGACTCCCATCTCGCGCGCCGGGAGGCGCACGACGGTCACCGCTGTGGGCGAGAGGGTGGTGAACGGCAGCGAGCCGATCACCGCCACGCCGACCCGCGGCGGGGTCAGGCCGTGCTCCGTCAGCACCTGGATCGCACCGACGCCGATCAGGTTGTTCCCCGCCACCACCGCGTCCGGCGGCTCCGGGAGCGCGAGCAGCTCTTCCATGGCGCCCCTGCCTCCGTCGACGCGGAAGGTCGCGAAGCGCAGCAGCTCATCGGCATCGACCTCGGGGGCGCGCGCCGCGAGCGCAGACCGCCAGCCGGCAGCGCGCTCTGCGGCCGTGTCGATCCCCTCCGGACCGCCGATGTACGCGACCCTCCGGAATCCGGCGGCGAGCAGCGCTTCGGTGGCCGATGCCCCGGCCTCGCGATTGGCCATGACCACACCGTCGACGTCGTAGACCGTATGCCGATCGACGGCGACGACGGGGCGCCCCGTGTCGAGGATGCCGTCGAGCCTCGTGCGTTCGGACGCGGGGGCGATGATCACGCCCGACATGTGCTCGGAGACGGCGATCTGGAGGTAGGTCGTCTCCTTCTCGGGCTGCGAGTCGGAGTTGCAGAGCACGACCGAGTATCCGGCCTCGGACGCGACGTCCTCGACGCCTCTGGCCATCTCGGTGAAGTAGGGGTTCTCGATGTCGGGGATCACCAGCCCGATGACCTCGGACCTCTGCCGCCGCAGATTGCGAGCCGTGCGGTTGGGCGTGAAGCGCAGCTGCTCGGCGGCCCGGCGCACCGCGTCGACCTTCGCGGCGGAGACGCTGGTGCCGTTGAACACCCGCGAGACGGTGGCGGGCGAGACCTGCGCGAGTCGAGCGACATCGTAGATCGTGGCCATCGGCACACTGTAACCGGTTTCAGGTCGGCACGGAGAGTTCGTCTCCGCCGGCGCGTCAGTCGGCCAGCATCCGATCCCGCACCTGCCTGCGCAGGACCTTTCCGATGAGCGAGCGGGGCAGCTCGTCGACGGCCGTGATGCGCTTGGGCACCTTGTAGGGCGTCAGCCGCGTGCGGCAGAAGTCGCGCAGCGCACCGGTGTCGAGCACAGCTCCCTCGCGGAGCACGACCGCAGCGGCGATCTCCTCGCCCCCGCTCGACCGCGGAAGGCCGACGACCGCGGCCGCGACCACGTCCGGGTGCGCTTCGAGCGCGTCCTCGACCTCACTGGGCGACACGTTGAAGCCGCCCGTGATGATGAGCTCCTTGAGGCGGTCGACGATCGTGACGAAGCCGTCGACCGAGACCTCGGCGATGTCGCCTGTGCGCAGCCATCCGTCAGCCAGCAGGACATCGGCGGTGTCGCCGGGACGGCGCCAGTACCCCTGGAAGACCTGCGGGCCGCGGATGAGCAGCTCGCCTCGTTCGCCGACGGGCAGGTCGACGTCGGTGTCGGCGGGGTCGACGACGCGGATCTCGGTGCTCGGGAAGGGCACTCCGACCGTGCCAGGGCGCCTGCTCCTGCCCATCGGGTTGCCGAGCGCGACGGGCGAGCTCTCGGTCATGCCATAGCCCTCGACGAGCAGACCGCCGGTGGCCTCCTCCCACCGCTGCACTGTCGCGACGGGAAGGCTCATCGCCCCGGAGATGGCGAATCGGACGGTCGAGAGGTCGATGGTCCCCCGCGATGCGGCTCGGGCGAGCTGGTCATAGATCGGCGGGACCGCGGGCAGGAACGTGGGCGGACTGGTGCGGGCCGCCTTCGTGACCAGGCCGAGGTCGAACGTCGGGATGAGCACCAGCTTCGCGCCGATGCTCATCGCGAAGGTCAGACACAGCGTCATGCCGTAGGCGTGGAACAGCGGCAGCACGCCGTAGAACGTCTCCTCGCCGTCGACCAGACCGGGCACCCATGCCTGGCCCTGCATCGCGTTGGCGCGCAGGTTCGCGTGAGTGAGGATCGCGCCTTTGGGCGTGCCCGTGGTTCCGCTCGTGTACTGCAGCAGGGCGGTGTCGTCGAGCGTCGGGCCGGCGACCTTGCGCGAGAGCGGCCGATGGTCGACCAGCTTCCTCCAGGCCACTGCTCGCCGTGTCCGCGGGGTGGCCGTCAGCTTCGCGCGCGCCGCGCGCGCCTTCGGGATGGGCAGGCGCAGCAGCATCCGCTGAGCGGCGGGCATCGCCTCGGTGAGGTCGACGCTCACGATGTGCTCGACTCGCAGATCGGAGGGGAACTCGGCGATCGTGTCGACCGTCTTGTCCCAGACGATCGCGACCTTCGCTCCGTGATCCTCGAACTGGTGCCGCAGCTCCCTCGCCGTGTAGAGCGGGTTGTGCTCGACGACGATCGCTCCCAGGCGCAGCGCCGCGTAGAACGCCACGACGTGCTGCGGGCAGTTCGGCAGCACGAGGGCGACCCGGTCGCCCTTGTGCACGCCCAGGCGCCTCAGCCCCTCGGCAGCGCGTGCGATCTGGTCGCCGAGCTCGCGGTAGGTCGTGACCGCACCGAAGAACTCGAGCGCCGGTCGACGAGCGAAAGCGGCGATGCTCGCCGACATCATCTCCGGCAGCGTCTGCGTCGGAGCGTCGATCTCGGCGGGCACACCGTCCGCGTAGGAGTCGAGCCATGGCCGGGATTCATACGGGGAGTCGGACATGGGTCCATCCTGCCCCGACCGGCTGTGAGCCGGCCCGCCCCACGCGGCGCGAGATGCGAGCGGCTAGCTGTGCGCCGCCACCACCTGCGCGACGGCGCGACGCTCCTCGTCCGTCGGCTCGGCGATCGCCATGCGGCAGTGCGTGTCGACCACATCGAGCACGCGGTAGGCCTCTTTCATCCGCGCCATGTCGCCGCCGATGAGCGACACGACATCGTCGACCGCGGCCTGCGCGACCGCGATGGCGTCGGCATCGCCGGAACGGCCGGCGTCGGCCAGGGCACGGAAGGGCTTCGGGGTGACCGAGGAGACGCCCGAGACGACACCCTGGGCACCCACCTGCACGGCCGCGATCAGGTCGCGGTCGGCGCCGGTGTAGAGGTCGAAATCAGCGGGCACCGCGGCCCTGTAGGCGGCGATGTCGTCGAGCGACAGCTCGCTGATCTTCGCGCCCACGATGTTCGGCAGCGCGGCAAGCCGCGTCAGCAGCTCGACCGACACCGGATTCCCGCTGCGCGCGGGATAGATGTAGACGTAGAGACGACCGTCGCCGATCGCGCTCGACAGCGCCTCGTAGTACTCGAAGATCGACTCGTCCGTGGCCTTGAGGTAGTAAGGGGTGAGGGCGGCGAATTCGGTCGCACCCAGTCCCTTCGCGATCTCTACGAGACGCAGCGCCTCGAAGGTGCTCGGCTGGCCGACGTGCACGACGACGCGCATGCGGTCCTTCAGCTCGGCCAGCGCGGCCTCGACGATCGCCGCGAACTCGGTCGCGTCGACGGCAGGGAACTCGCCCGTGGTGCCGAGGACGAAGGCGCCCTCGTTGCCCGATTCGGCGACGAAGCGGAAGATCGCTCGCGATCCCTCGAGGTCGAGTGCGCCGTCGCTGTGGAAGGCTGTGGGCACGGCGGTGAGGATGTCGTAGCGGGTCACTTCTCGTTCTCCTTGGAGTTCTTACGGGTCTTGCGCGGGCGCCTCGTGGCGGCCGGGACGCTGCGGACGGTCGACGTGAGCAGGTCGGGGTCGGCGGCGAGCTCGCCGTGCGCCTTCTCGATCTGCTCCCGGCTCTCGGCATCGAGGATCGAGTCCTCGAGTGAGCCGCGCTCGGCACGGGGTGTGCGGGCCGCGCGGATCGCCGGCATGACGATCGAGAGCACGGCGAGCGCGAGCAGCACGATCGCGATGGGACTGACGACCTCGAAGAACGGCCGCGTGGGCAGGATCGCCAGCGTGCGAGCCAGGTTCTCCTCGGCCAGGGGGCCGAGCAGCAGGCCGAGCACGATCGGCCCGGCCGGCACCTGCATCCGCTTGAGCAGCACTCCGATGACACCGAACACGAGCATCGTGACGACGGTCGACAGGCTGTTCGAGGTGGCGTATGTGCCGATGATGCAGAAGATCAGGATGCCGCTCCACAGGTAGGGCTGCGGCACGTCGAGCAGCTTCACCATGCCCTTCATGCGCACGAGGCTCAGCCCGAGGGAGAGCAGGGTCGCGACGAGCATGATGCCCACGATCGAGACGACGAGGTCGGGGCGGTTGGTGAACAGCGTGGGTCCGGGGGTGATGCCCCAGATGATCATCGACCCGATCATCACCGCCATCACCGAGTCGCCGGGGATGCCGAGGGCCATCGTGGTCGTGAGGGAGCCGCCGAGCGTGGCGCTGGACGCGGTGTCGGATGCCGCGACGCCCTCGATCGAGCCCTTGCCGAACATCTCGGGGTGCTTCGATGCCTTGCGGGCTCGTTCCCATCCGATCAGACCGGCGATGTCGCCACCGGCTGCCGGGATGAGCCCGACCCCGAGACCGACGGCGCCGCCGACCGCGGTGGCTCGACCGCTCTGCTTCAGCTCGGCGCGATTCGGCCACCAGCGGCCGAGGCTCGAGATCGGTCGCACGTGCGACTTGCGATACGTGAGCAGCTGGTCGAAGAGCTCGGCGATGCCGAAGAGTCCGATGATCACGGCGATGAAGTTGACGCCCTCGACCAGCTCGAGCACTCCGAAGGTGAATCGCTGGTCCGCCGTGGCGGCATACGTTCCGACGGTGCCGAGCATCAGGCCGAAGAGACCGGCGAGGATGCCCTTGAGCATCGACTTCGACGAGATCCCGATCATGATCGCGATGCCGAACACGACGAGCGCGAACAGCTCGGGCGACTTGAAGTAGTCGCGGGCGAAGCTGGCGATCGGCACGGCGGCGACGGCGAAGAGCACGAGGGAGGCGAGGATGCCGACGGCCGAGACGATCGCCGAGATCGTCAGCGCGAGACCGGCTCGCCCCTGCTTCGCCATCGGATAGCCGTCGAGAGTCGTTGCGATCGACGCGGGAGTGCCGGGGGTGTTGATGAGGATCGACGGCACGCGGTCGCCGAAGTTCGCGGCGACGTAGATCGTCAGCAGCACCGCGAGGCCCTGCACGGGCTCCAGCGTGAGCGTGAATCCTGCGGCGAGAGCGACCGCCATGGTCGCGGTGATGCCGGGGAAGGCGCCGACCATGAAGCCGAGCAGCAGCCCGACGAGCATGTACAGCAGGATCGAGATGTCGAGGAGCGAGTTCAGCCCCTCCATGAGCGCGTTCACAGCGGGATCCTCAGGAGCATGCCGAACACCACGTAGACGAACGCGGTGACGGAGACGGAGTAGATGATCAGGCTCAGCCACCGGCGGTGCCCGTAGAGGAGCATGAGAGCGGCCATCAGCACGGCGGCGGCGATCGGGAAGACCTCGATGCGGTAGCCGAAGAGGATGACGGATCCGAGCGACCACACCGCGATGAAGGCCCCGGCGATCAGCAGGGTGGCGATGACGCGGACCACGCCGCCCGGCTGGATGCGGTCGAGGTCTTCGCGGCCGGGAGCGGGGCGGGTGATCGCCAGAGCCAGGATCACGAGCGAGACGACGACCGCCGCGACCGCGAGGACCATGGGCCAGAAGCGCGCGTCGATCTGTCCGGGCAGTGCCTCTCGGCGCAGCGGGATCTGCGTGGCCAGGAAGAGATAGCCGGCGCTGAACGCCAGGGCGACGGCGCCGAAGACGATCTCGAGCGGTCGCGAGGGCGGTGCTCCCTGGTGCGCGTCCTGCTCGATCGCAGGAGTGACATCGGCGTGGGACATGGTGCTCCTTCCCTGGTCTGACGTGCGGCGACGGACCGCGGGGCCGGCGTGCGGCCGACCCCGCAGTCGGAGCCGGTCAGCCCAGGAGGTCCTTGAACAGGTCGAACTGCTCGTTCACGAACGTCGTCCACTCGGCCGAGTCGCGGTAGACCACGAGGTTGCCGGCATCCTTCTGGAACTGCTGGTAGGTGTCGGACTCGACGGCCTCCTTGACGGCGGCCTCGAGCTCGCTCTTCACGTCATCCGGCAGGCCCTTCGGGGCGTAGATGCCGCCCCAGCCGCCGAAGACCACGTCTTCGCCGATCGCCTCGTCGGCTGTCGGCACGTCCTCGGCGTCGGGGTGACGCTCGTCGTTGAGGACTGCGAGGATGCGCACGGCCTCGCCCTGCGCGAGAGCCTCGCCCAGGCCGGACACGGCGGCGACGGTCTCACCGGATGCGGCGGCGGCGACGGCCGTCGCTCCACCGTCGTAGGGAACCGGCGTGAACGCGGCACCGGTCGCGTCGCCGAGGCCGATCGTCGCGGCCTCCCAGATGGAACCCGCGCCGGAGTTGGCGACGGTCACGGCGCCGGCCTCGGCCTGGGCGACCAGGTCTTCCAGAGTCTCGATGCCGCTGTTCGCGCCGACCGTGACGACACCGGGGGCGAGCATGATCTGGCCCAGCAGGTCGAAGTCCTCGGGCAGCACGTTCGCGCTCTGCGTGGTGTTGAGCATCGCGATCTCGACCGGGGCGAACCCGATGACGTAGCCGTCCGGATCCTGCGATCCGACGTACTCCATCGCGAGAGCCCCTGCCGCACCCGGCATGTTCTCGGGGATCACGCTGACGCCGAGGATGCCCTCGAGCTCGGTCGCGAGGGCACGCGACGACAGGTCGGATCCACCGCCCGGGTTCGCCTGGATGATCAGACGGATGTCATTCTCGGGAAAGGCGGATTCCGCGTCTTCACCCTCTTCGACCTTCGTGCAGGCCGACAGGACGAGAGCGGTGGCGGCGACGGCCGCGAGAGCGGCGGCGGCCCGGGTGATGCGCTTGCGGGGCATCTTTGCTCCTCTACGTGGGTCGACCTTGTTGTCGACCCCCTGACCGTATCAGTGTTGACTGTTAACAGTCAACACTGATACCGGTATACAACTCTCCGCCACCGCCTGTCATCCGCGCCCCGGCAGGTGCGAGTATGAGAGCAGCTACGAGGGGAGCGGAGCAATGTTCGATGAACGCAGACGCCAGCAGGCACTGGAGGAACTCGGGATCCTGGACACACCACGGGATGAACGAGTGGATCGGGTCGCCAGGCTGGCTCAGCAGATGTTCGGTATGCCGATGGTGAGCGTCTCGCTCCTGGACGGCGACCGCCAGTGGCGCAAGTCGGAGATCGGACTCGGCGGGCGAGAGGCGCCCCGACAGGATTCGTTCTGCGACTACACGGTCGGCCAGGACCGCACGGTGGTGATCGAGGATGCCAGCGCGACCGAGAACTTCGCGGCGAATCCGTTCGTGGTCGGTGATCCGCACCTCCGGTTCTACGCCGGGCACCCGCTGCACGCACCCGGCGGCGAACCGGTGGGAACGCTGTGCGTCCTCGACACCGAGCCGCACACCTTCTCGGAGGCGCAGCGCGACCTGCTGCGCGACCTCGCCTTCTGGGTGCAGACCGAGCTCGCGGCCGACGCCGAGCTCGATCAGGCCACTCTGATCCAGAGCGCGCTGCGACCGCACGAGCTCCCCACCATCGCCGGCTACACGATCGCGGGCGGGGGCGCCTCGCGTGGCCGCCTGGCGGGCGACTTCTACGACCTCCGCCTCCACGGCGGCGCGCTGCGCATCACCCTCGCCGACGCGATGGGCAAGGGCACGGGTCCCGCCATCGTCGCCGCGGGCGTGCGCGCCTCACTGCGCACCGCTCCCGAGCGCAGCATCGCCGAGGCCGTCGCCGACGCCGACCGGCTGCTCGAGGAGGACCTCTCCGAGACGACGATGTTCGTGACGGCGGTCCACGCCGAGCTGCAGCCCGAGACCGGCGATCTCGAGGTGATCGACGCCGGGCACAGCCTCGCGTTCATCCTCCGAGCCGACGGCTCGTGGGAGCACCTTCGCTCGACCGGCCTCCCCCTGGGGATGGGCGCCGCCCTTCCGGACCAGGATGCTCGGGAGTCCCGGAGCACGCGCCTCGAACCCGGAGACGCCTTCGTGTGCTGCAGCGACGGCCTGCTCGACGTGCTCGACGCCGATGACCCGTTCGCCCACGTGGCCCGCGTGCTCGACGCGCTCGGTCCCGATGGGGCGATCAACGAGGCGCTGCAGCTCATCTCGGACGATCGAGCGACCGACGACATCACCGTGGTCGTGGTGCGGCGCGACGCATGACCGCCCGCTTCGCCGCGATCCGCATCATCGCGGTGCTGTCGGTGCTGCTTGGTGTGAACTACGTCGCGTGGCGCTGGCTCGAATCGGTGAACTGGTCGGCGTGGTGGATCGCCGTGCCCCTGGTGATCGCAGAGACCTACAGCCTGATCGACACCTTCCTCTTCTGTCTCACGATGTGGCGGGCCAAAGAGCGGCCGGCTCCCGTGTCGCCGCCTCAGGGCACGGTCGACGTGTTCATCGCGACGTACAACGAGCCGATCGAGCTCGTGATGACGACCGCGCGAGCAGCGCGCGGGATCGCCTATCCGCACACCACCTGGATCCTCGACGACGGTGCCCGACCCGAGCTCGAGCGGGCCGCCCGCGACGCCGACATCGGCTACCTCACCCGCTCCGACGACTGGATGGGCAAGCCCCGTCACGCGAAGGCGGGCAACCTCAACAGCGCGCTCTTCGAGACCGACGGGGAGTTCCTCCTCATCCTCGACGCGGATCAGATCCCCGATCCGCTGATCCTGCACCGCACGCTCGGGTACTTCGCCGACGACCCGGAGGTCGCCGTGGTGCAGACCCCGCAGTGGTTCGTCAACGTCGACGAGGCCGATCCGCTCGGCAGCCAGGCGCCGCTGTTCTACGGCCCGATCCAGCAGGGCAAGGACGGCTGGAACGCGGCGTTCTTCTGCGGATCGAACGCCGTGCTCCGTCGCGACGCCCTGATGCAGCTCGGCATCATCGGCTACGTGCGCGAGGTGACGGACACCGCGGCTCGCGCGCTGCGCACCTCCGAGACCCTGGTCGAGAAGGAGATGCGCTCGGCATCCGATCCCGAACTCCGTCGCGAGCTTTTCGCACTGCACGTGACGATCGGCCAGAGCCGTCGTGATCTCGCCGGCGGGGCGCCCGTGCGCGAGGTCGCCGACGCGGTGCTGGCTGCGGTGCACAACGCCTCGGTGATCCTGGTCGCCAAGGATCTCGCCGGCATCAGATCCGACCTCGCGGAGCTGGGCTCCCTGCCGATCGCCCACGATGCGCAACTCGACGCGATCGTCGTCGACGAGGCGGGCCTGACGGCGCTCGCCCAGTCGGATCTGTCGCCGATCACTGCTCTCGACGCCGTACGAGCGCTGCTCGACGCTCTCCGCCTCGACCGCGGCGACGAGGCGCAGCCGATCCTTCCGCTCGCCACGATCTCGGTCACGGAGGACATGGCCACCGCGATGCAGCTGCACTCGCTCGGCTGGCGCAGCGTCTACCACCACGAGATCCTGGCGAAGGGCCTCGCGCCCGAGGATCTGCGGACGATGCTGACGCAGCGCCTGCGCTGGGCACAGGGCACGCTGCAGGTGATGCTGCGCGACAACCCGCTCGCGAAGCGCGGACTGTCGATCGGGCAGCGGCTGATGTACTTCGCCACGATGTGGAGCTATCTCTCGGGGTTCGCCGCCGTGATCTATCTCACGGCGCCGGTCGTCTACCTGGTGTTCGGCGTGCTTCCCGTGACCGCCTGGTCGGTCGACTTCTTCGTGCGGTTCCTGCCCTACTTCCTCGTCAACCAGCTGCTGTTCCTCGTGGTCGCCAAGGGGCTGAGAACCTGGCGCGGGCAGCAGTATTCGCTCGCGCTGTTCCCGGTCTGGATCCGCGCATGCTGGACGGCGTTCGCAAACGTGGTCTTCGGCCGCCCCCTATCGTTCGCCGTGACGCGCAAGGACGGACGGGATCCGCGAGGAGTGCCGTGGCGCGAGATCTGGCCGCAGCTGACCGCGATGGTCGTGCTCAGCGTGGCGCTCGTGATCGGCATCACCCGCGTCGTCATCGGAACGGGCGACGGCACCGGCACCCTGGTCAACACGGTGTGGGTGCTGTACGACCTCGTCGTGCTCAGCGTCATCATCCAAGCCGCCCGCTACCGCGGACCGGCCCGAACCCTCGAGGAGGAGAACCATGGATCTCAGCACTGACATCAGGGACGGCTTCGCCGTGATCTCCCTGTCCGGACGCCTCACGGCGACGGGAGCACCGCTGCTCCGCAAGGCGGTGAACGACCTCGTGGCCGGAGGCGAGTCGAGGATCGTGATCGACATGGCCGACCTGCAGTTCGTCGATTCGTCGGGCCTGGGAGCCCTCGTCGGCGGTCTGAAGAGCGCCAGGGTCGCCGGCGGCGATCTGCGCATCGCAGCAGTGCCCGAGGCGGTGCGGACGGTGCTGCACCTGACGAATCTCGACCGCGTGCTGCTCGACCACCCGACACCCGAGACGGCGTTCGATGGGCGTTGAGGAGCGCCGGGCGCACGTCGCGGGCCTCGCCGGCCCCGCCTTCGTCGAGCACGTCCTCGACGCCCTGGACGCCCTCTGGGAGTCCGCCCCGCATGTGGCGCCCGAGGACCGCACGCTGTTCGCACTGGCGGTCAGCGAGGTGTCGACGAACATCGCCACGCACGCTGACGCGCAGGGCGAGCCGGATGTCGGCATCACCGTCGAGGTCGACATCGAGGTCGGCGCCGACGACCTCGTCGCGACCTTCGTCGACACGGCCGATCCGGCCAGGATCGACTGGGATGCGGTCACGATGCCCGGCGTCGACAGCGAGAGCGGACGCGGCCTCGCCCTGTCGAGCGCTGTGCTCGACGATTTCGAGCACAGCGGCGATGCGACCGGCAACACCTGGGTGCTGCGTCGTCGCCTGACGCCTCCCGCCTGATCCGGACGGAGATCTGTCGGAGACCGTCAGAGATCCGACGCGCAGGCGCCGTCAGGCGGGTCGGTCGGCGAGCTCGCTGAGCATCCGGTCGCGTGCGCCGTCGAGGTGGGCGGTGAGCACCGCCGCAGCCTCGTCGGGGCTGCCGGAGCGCATCACCTCCATGAGCTTCATGTGGTCGTCGGACGACTCGTGGAGGTCGTCGTCGTGGTTGATGGTCACCTCGAGGAGCGACGCGAAGGTCGGCAGGTACTGACTCCACGCACCCTGCAGACGCGGATGGTCGGCGAGGACGTAGATCTCGGAGTGGAACTCGAGGTCGGCGGCGACGAAGGCGGCGTGATCGCCCCTGTCTGCGGCCTGACTCATGCGATCGACCGCAGCCGCCATCGATGCCCAGCGCTCGTCGTCCTCCACCCTCATGGCGCGCGACAGCGCGAGCTGCTCGAGGGCGCCGCGCAGACTGTAGAGCTGATCCACGTCGTCCTGCGAGAGACCGGTGATGTACACGCCTCGAGGGCGCTGCACTTCGACGAGCTTCTCGAAGCTGAGCTGGGTGAGGGCGTCGCGGATCGGCCCCCTGCTCACCGAGAACTCCTCGGCGAGGGCCTCCTCGGTGATGCGCGCGCCGGGCGAGAGCTCGCCGCGCACGATGCGCTGACGCAGGACCTGCGCCACCTGCGCGCCGAGGGACTCTCCGCGCTTGACGGTCTGTGTCACGGTGACCTCCTGTTAACTGTTGACAGGATACACACCGACGGGGGAACGCCCCGTGGGGCGCTCCCCCGCATGCTCAGCTGAGCCAGGCGGGAACCCGACCGCGCAGGAAGGCACCGTCGAGCGAGAAGCGGCCCGCACCGGTGAACGCGAGCGCGAGGGCCGCGACGCCGAGAACCGCGACGAACTCGTAGCCGCCCTCGCCGACCCAGAGGCCCGCCGGAAGGTGCACCGCGAACAGGGCCACGATCATGTCGATCGCGAGCAGGATGCCGACGGGGCGTGTGAAGAGTCCCAGCGCCAGCAGGATGCCGCCGATCAGCTCGATGAAGGCGACGACCGGAGCCGCGATCTCGGGCAGAGGGATGCCCATGCCTGCGAAGCTGCCGATGGTTCCAGGGGAGGGTGTACTCGAAGATCTTCTGCGCCCCGTGAGCGGCGAAGACGGCGCCGACCACGACGCGGAGGACGAGCAGTCCCAGCGAGGCGGCGGCAGAGGGGCGGGTGGTGTTCGTCATGAGGAGGTGTTCCTTCGTGGCAGGACACCGCGCGCCAGGCGCGGAGCAGGGGCGATCCCTGCATCCACGCTATGAAGACGACTTTTCCGTCTCCTGTACGAGTCGCGGGGCAGACGCCCGCCCCGTTCTCTTCCGTAGACTCGCCGGATGGCATGATGCGCGATATACGGGAACATCGGGCACAGCCGGAAAGGGGCAGAGGCGAAGGTGAGGGCACGATCGGTGTTCGGCGTGCTGCGCCTGACGACAGCAGCCGTCTGCACCGTCGCCCTCGTGCACCGCCTCTTCTGGGGTCTGAGCTCGCGGACGATCGCCGGCGAGAACTTCTTCGCCTATCTCACCGTGCAGTCCAACTGCGCCCTCGTGGTCGTGCTGCTGATCGGCACGGTGCTCGCCTTCATCCGGGCGACGGACCCCCGCTGGTTCACCGTGGCTCTGGCTCTCGTGCTCACCTGGACCATCACGGCAGGGCTCGCCTTCGCGCTCATCGTCTGGCAGGCGGGCCTGCGCGGCATCCGGGTCGACGTGCCCTGGTCGGACCAGGTGCTGCACTTCTACCTGCCGGCCTGCACCGCCCTCGCCTGGGTGCTCACCCCCGGGCACCGCGGGGTGCCGTGGTGGGTGGTGCCGACGGCGCTCACCTTCCCGCTCGCCTGGGGCGGCGTCACCATGTGGCGCGGGCCGTCGGTGGGCTGGTACCCGTATTACTTCCTCGACCCGCGGCAGGTGTCCGGCCCGCCCGAGTTCCTGATCACCAGCGCGGTGGCCCTGGCGATCTTCGCTCTCGTCGCGACGGTGATCGTGCTCGTCAGCAGGATGCGACGGCGCGGCCACGAGCGGCCGGAGGTCTGAGCGCGCTCGATCCGGCGGGATCAGGCTCGCGTGATCAGGCAGGGGGCGAGCAGGCTCGCGTGATCAGGCAGGGGCGCTGAGGAACGGTGCGAGCGAGGCGATCGCGGCCTCGACCGCCTTCTGGTCGTTCAGCTCGGCGAATGTGCCCGCCGCTTCTCCGCCGACGATGCCCACCACGACGTTCTCGCCGGTGGCCGGTGCGAGGTTGATCCACGTGCGGATCAGCGCATCGCCGCCGACCACATGCCAGAGCGTGGCGGCGGAGTCATCCGCTGCATCGGCGCCTTCCTCGGGCTCGGGCTCGGGCTCGGGCTCGGGCTCCGCCACGATCAACGGATCCTCGAAGCGCAGCCACACCGTCTCGATGCGCCCCATGCCGAGTTCGGCGATCGCTCCGCGGTGACCGAAGGGCAATGCGGGAGAGAACTGCAGGCCCTCGCTCTTCAGCACACCGAGCGGCACCGTGATCAGCACGCGGTCGAACGACAGCGATTCGCCCGAGGCGATGCCGAGGCTGACTCCCGCTTCGTCGTAGGCGACGCGACTGACCGGCGACGAGAGGCTCAGCTTCGCACCCTCGAGCAGCCCCTCGATCGCCGGGGTGAGGTCGCCGAGTGGCGCCAGCATCTCGTCAACCGGCAGTCGCGGGGGGAACCACGTCGAGACATCGGACGCATCGGCGCCGGCACTGGCGGCGATCGAGGCGAGCAGTGCTGCCAGCCCCGGCTCCTCGAGTTCGGCACCCGCCGCCGCGAGCGCGTCGTCGAGAGACGCGTCGGTCAGGCCCTGCTGGGCAGTCGCTATGGCGGCCTGCACCGGCTCGATCGGCACCGGCTCGACGTCGCCGTCGCCGTCGGTCGACCGCCACAGCGAGCCGGTGACCGGAACCGTGCGGATGTCGAGGGCGTTGAGAGCGTCGAGCAGGACGTCGTCGGAGGACCCGAGCAGCCAGCCGCCCAGCTGAGCGGGGAACGGCCAGGCCTTGTCGTCGACCACGGACTGGACGCGTCCGCCGACGCGGTCGCGGGCCTCGAACACCGTGACCTGCAGCCCCTCGGCGACGAGGCGAGCTGCGGCGGCCGCACCCGCGAGTCCTGCACCGACGATCGCCACACGCTCACCGCTGTCGGCCGCGCGGAGGAGCTGATCAGCGGCCCGGTCTCCAGATCGGAGCGCAGCCGCGATCGTGCCCGGCGCGTCGACATCCGTCGCCTCGCCGGAGATGAACAGGCGGTCGTCGATCGGCTCGGCCAGCGCCTCGCGGGCACTCGCCTGCGTGCCGACGGGAGTGAAGCTCGCGGCGCCCAGCGCGAACGGGTCGGTCGTCCAGGAGCTGCGGGCGAACGCCGCGGGCGTGATCGACCCGGCGGTCGGCTTCGGAGTCGGCGAGCGATCGGGCGTGGGAGACGGCGCCGGCTCGGGCGTGCAGGAGGCCAGCAGGACTCCCAGGACACCGGCTCCGGCGCCGATCAGCAGTGTGCGACGCGTCATCCTCATCGTGTCGCAACGATACCGCGCGCGGGTGGACGACGCGTGCCGGCTGCACCCTGCGAGCCGCGAGCTGTCAGCCCCGGCCGATGCCCGGATGCCAGAGCACGACCTCGGCCGATCGACGCATGCGGCGACCACTGGGCATCGGGATGACACCGGCGGATCCTGCTGCGAAGACGCGCATGCCCGGGCGGTTCTCACGCTCGGCGCGCAGAGCGGCGTCGAGTTCGGCGACGCGGCGGCGCAGCATCCGGTTCTCGTCTTCGAGGTCGAGAAGGCGTGCGATCGCAGGAAGGCTGACGCCTTCCGACGACAGCTGAGCGACTTCGCGGAGCTGCTCGATGTTGCGGGTCGAATATCGGCGTGAGCCGCCGGACGTCCGGCCGGGCACGACGAGCCCGATGCGGTCGTACTGTCGCAGAGTCTGCGGGTGCAGCCCCGAGAGCTGGGCGGCGACGGCGATCGCGAACACCGGGGTGTCGGCATCCATGTGCTGGTCAGCCATGTTCCCTCACCTCTTCCTCGGTGTTCGCGTTCGTCATCATCAGGTGCTGCGGTTCTCTAGCGGCGGGCCTTGGCCATCAGGTCGGCCCGCGGATTCTCCGAGGGCTCGAGCGCCTGGAACTTCTCCAGCGCCTCCCGAGCGGCTTCATCGAGGTGCGACGGCACCGCGATCTGCAGCTCGGCGAGCAGGTCGCCGGTGCCCTTCGAGGTCGTGACCCCACGCCCCTTGACGCGCAGAACGCGTCCGGACGGCGTACCGGGCGCGACACGGAGCTTGACCGTGTCGCCGCTCAGAGTGGGAACCTCGATGGTCGCGCCGAGGGCGGCCTCCGTGAAGGTCACCGGCACGATGACGCGCAGGTTCAGCCCCTCACGGGTGAAGACGGGATGCGGTCGCACAGCGATCTGGACCACCACGTCGCCGCTCTCGCCGCCGTCGGGCGAGGGACGCCCGCGGCCGCGCAGCCTGATCTTCTGACCGTCGGCGACGCCCGCGGGGATCTTGACCTTGAACGGCTTGCCGTCTTCGCCCTGCAGGGTGATCGTCTCGCCCTGCACGGCCGTCACGAAGTCGAGCGTGGTGCGCGCCGTGACGTCGGCCCCCTTCTGGGGTCCGCCGAAACCGCGGTATCCGCCGGAGGTCTGCCCGAACCGACCGGAGCCGAACGAGCCGCCCTGACCCTGGTTGAACATCGCGAAGATGTCCTCGAAGTCGGCGGACTGCTGCTGCCCGCGCCCCTGCTGCCCGAACCGGCTGAAGACGTCTTCGAAGCCGCCCGCGCCCGCGCCGCTCGCCGTGAAGCGTGCGCCCGAGCCCATCGCGCGGATCTCGTCGTACTCCTTGCGCTGTTCGGCGTCAGAGAGCACGGAGTACGCCTCGCTGACCTCTTTGAACTTCGCCTCCGCCTTCTCATCACCCTGATTGGAATCGGGGTGATACTTGCGAGCGAGCTTGCGGTACGTCTTCTTGAGATCAGCGTCGCTGACGTCCTTCGTGACCCCGAGGGTCTTGTAGAAGTCCTTGTCGAACCAGTCCTGGCTAGCCATCGATCACCTACTCTGCGGGTACGGCGACGACGACCTTCGCGGGACGCAGCTCGACGTCACCGAGGCGGTAACCCACCTCGACGACCTCGAGCACCGTGGTCTTGTCGGCGCCCGGGGTGGGCTGCTGGAAGATCGCCTCGTGACGCTGCGGGTCGAATTCCTCGCCCTTCTCGCCGTACGAGACGACACCGAGACGCTCGACGACCGCACGCACCTTGCCGGCGATGACGGCGAAGGGAGTCCCCTCGACCAGGTCACCGTGCTGCGCGGCGCGGTCGAGATCGTCGAGCACGGGGATGAGGCCCTTGGCGGCCTCGCCCTTCGCGCGCTCGATCTCGACCTGGCGCTGCTCTTCGGTGCGGCGGCGGTAGTTGGCGTATTCGGCCTGGAGGCGCTTGAGGTCGTTCAGCAGCGTCGACTCCAGGTCGGCGAGCACAGCATCCTCTGCTGCAGCCTCGCCGGTCTGGGTGGCGCCGAGGATGTCATCGACCGTCAGATCGTCGGGGGCGCCGTCGACCGGCGTCTCGTCGGATCCTTCCGCGGCCGCGGCCTCGCGCGAGTCGGGATTCTGCGGCGCGGGGCCGGATGCCTGAGCATCCGACCCCTCGCTGCGAACCTCGTCGTCACCTTCGAAGTTCTTGTCCGTCATGATTACTTCTTCTCGTCCTCGTCGTCGACGACCTCGGCATCGATGACGTCCTCGTCGGAGGAGGTGTCATCGGCCGGAGCCTCGCCCGCGGCGTCGGCGCTCGGAGCGCCCTCTGCCTGGGACTGTGCGTAGATGGCCTCGCCGATCTTGCCCTGCGACTGGTTCAGCTTGTCGAACGCGGTCTTCACGGCCTCGTCGTCGTCGCCGGCCAGAGCCGTCTTCAGAGCGTCGACGTCGGCCTTGACCTCGGTCTTGACGTCTTCGGGCAGCTTCTCGTCGTTCTCGGTGATCAGCTTGTCGATCGAGTACGCGAGCGTCTCGGCCTGGTTGCGGACCTCGGCGGCCTCGCGGCGCGCCTTGTCCTCAGCCGCGTGCTCCTCGGCCTCGCGCACCATGCGCTCGATGTCCTCCTTCGACAGCGACGAGCCGCCGGAGATGACGATCGACTTCTCCGTGCCCGTGCCCTTGTCCTTGGCGGACACGTGCACGATGCCGTTGGCGTCGATGTCGAACGTGACCTCGATCTGCGGGATGCCGCGGGGAGCCGGGGCGATCCCGGTGAGCTCGAACGTTCCCAGCGGCTTGTTGTCGCGGGTGAAGTCGCGCTCGCCCTGGAAGACCTGGATCGCGACGGACGGCTGGTTGTCGTCTGCCGTGGTGAAGGTCTCGCTGCGCTTGGTCGGGATGGCCGTGTTGCGCTCGATGAGCTTGGTCATCATGCCGCCCTTGGTCTCGATTCCGAGGCTGAGGGGCGTGACGTCGATGAGCAGCACGTCCTTGCGCTCACCCTTGAGGACACCGGCCTGGAGGGCTGCGCCCACGGCGACGACCTCATCGGGGTTGACGCCCTTGTTGGCCTCCTTGCCGGTCTCGCGCTTGACGAGCTCGGCGACGGCGGGCATACGGGTCGATCCACCCACGAGCACGATGTGATCGATGTCGGCGACCTTGATGCCGGCTTCGCGGATGACATCCTCGAACGGCTTCTTGGTGCGGTCGAGGAGGTCCTTGGTGAGGTCCTCGAACTTCGCGCGGGTGATGGTCTCGGAGAGCGAGACGGGGCCCGACTCGGTCAGCGACAGGTACGGCAGGTTGATGCTGGTGCTGGTCGAGGAGGAGAGCTCCTTCTTGGCCTGCTCAGCCGCCTCCTTGAGACGCTGCAGCGCGATCTTGTCGCCCGAGACGTCGACGCCCGTGGTCTCCTTGAACTGCTTGATCAGGTGGTCGACGAGACGCTGGTCCCAGTCGTCACCGCCGAGGCGGTTGTCACCCGCGGTGGAGCGCACCTGGATCGTCGAGAAGTCGTCGTCCTTGCCCACCTCGAGGAGCGAGACGTCGAAGGTTCCGCCACCCAGGTCGAAGACCAGGATGAGCTCGTCTTCCTTGCCCTTGTCGAGGCCGTAGGCGAGGGCTGCGGCGGTCGGCTCGTTGATGATGCGCAGGACGTTGAGGCCCGCGATCTCACCGGCCTCCTTGGTGGCCTGACGCTCGGCGTCGTTGAAGTACGCGGGGACGGTGATGACGGCATCCGTCACCGTGTCGCCCAGGTAGGACTCGGCGTCGCGCTTGAGCTTCTGGAGGATGCGCGCGGAGATCTCCTGCGGCGTCCACTTCTTGCCGTCGACGTCGAACGTCCAGTCGGTGCCGACGTGACGCTTGACGGATGCGATGGTGCGGTCGACGTTCGTGACGGCCTGGCGCTTCGCGGTCTCGCCGACGAGCACCTCGCCGTCCTTCGTGAATGCGACGACCGAGGGGGTGGTGCGGAAGCCCTCGGCGTTGGCGATGACCTTGGGCTCGCCACCTTCGAGGACACTGACGACGGAGTTCGTCGTACCGAGGTCGATTCCAACAGCACGTGCCATGTGATTCTCCTTTGTTGCTGAGGTTGATGTGGGTCTGGAAATCCGGGGCGATCAGGGAAACCTGAGTCGCGATGACTCAACTGTACTCCGACCTCCCGAGGCTGTCAAATGAAGTTGATACGACCCGGCTCAACTTTGCGACCAGGCGCGCACATTCGCGCCCGAGGCGCCGCGAGATCCTCGAAACACCGTCGTCACACGGCTCGCCTACAGTCGCACCATGAGCCGCCCCATCCTGCTCGCCGTCTCGCACGGCACCTCGGATGCCGAGGGTGCCCGGGCGATCGCCGACCTGGTCGATGCGGTCGCCGCCGCGCTTCCCGACGTCGAGGTGCGCAGCGCCTTCGTCGACGTGCAGCAGCCCGATGCCGCCGACCTCCTTCCGACGATCGAGGGGCCGGTCGTGATCGTGCCGCTGCTGCTGTCGCGCGGCTTCCACGTGCACCACGACCTGCACGGGATGGCGGCGAAGAAGCCGGACGCCGTCGTCAGCGACGCGATGGGACCCGACCCCCGGCTCGCCGAGGTGCTCGCGGATCGACTCGCGGCAGCAGGTGCGGCCTCCGCCACGTCCGCCGACGCGGCACGGCTCGAGCCGGTGATCCTCGCGGTGGCGGGCTCTCGCGACCCCGCGTCGGTGACGGATGCCGAGGCCATGGCCTCCCTGCTCTCGCTGCGACTCGGCGCGAAGGTCGAGCTCGCCTATCTCGCGGCCCGGCAGCCCGACCTGCCCTCATCGATCGCCGCGCACCCCGACGCGGTCGTCTCGACCTATCTGCTCGCGCAGGGCTTCTTCTTCGACCTCACGATCAGGCAGACCGCAGGACGCTCCGTCACCGCGCCCCTGCTCGACGGCGTGACAGTGCCGCAGCCGCTGATCGACCTCGTCATCGCCCGATACGACGAGGCGGCGGCTCGACTCCCCGCCACTGCCGCACGGTCATGACCCCGGACACGCCCTCCCGGGTCGGCACGGTCACGCTGGTCGGTGCCGGACCCGGCGACGCGGGCCTGCTGACTCTGCGCGGTCTGCGTGCGCTGCAGCAGGCCGATGTGATCGTGGCCGACCGTCTCGGAGCCCGGGCCGTGCTCGCGCAGCTCGCCGAGGACGGCGTCCTGCTGGATGCCGAGGTGGTCGACGTCGGCAAGCTCCCCGGTCACCACCCGGTGCCGCAGGACGGCATCAACGCACTGCTCGTCTCGCTGGCCGGGGACGGGCGCCGCGTGGTGCGGCTCAAGGGCGGCGATCCGTTCGTCTTCGGCCGCGGTCGCGAGGAGCAGCTGTTCTGCGAGGCGGCCGGCATTCCCGTCGAGGTGGTCGCCGGGGTGACGAGCGCGGTCGCGGTGCCCGGCCTCGCCGGCATCCCGCTGACGCAGCGCGGAATCGCCGAGACGTTCACCGTCGCCAGCGCACATGATCAGATCGTCGCGCTCGGTGGCGGACGCGACCACACCGTCGTGCTGCTGATGGGCGTGAACACGCTCGGCCATTCGGCGCACGTCCTCGCGGCCGGCGAGCGCGGCGGGGACTGCCCCGTGGCGATCATCGAGGACGGGTTCGGCGCACGGCAGCGCGTCACCGTCGGCACGCTCGCGACGATCGCGCATCTCGCCGCCGAGCGGCAGGTGCGCTCCCCCGCGGTCGTGGTCGTCGGCGACGTCGTCATGCTCAGCCCGCACGCCGAGCCCACCGCGAGTTAGGCGACCCTCAGCTCCGAGATGGCAGACTGAGGACGTGCGAATTGCTGAGGCGGACACCTACGACGTGCTCGTGATCGGCGGTGGCCCCGCCGGCCTCTCCGCCGCCCTGAATCTCGGCCGTTCGCTCATGCGGGTGCTCGTGGTCGACGCCGATCGCCCGCGCAACGCCGCCACGCTGAACTCCCACGGCTTCCTCACCCGTGACGGAGTCGCCCCGCACGAGCTGCGTCGCATGGCCCGCGAAGAGCTCGCCGCCTACCCGAACATCGAGGTGCGCACACGCGTCAGGGTGCTCGAACTCCGCAGGACGGATGCAGGTGCGGATGCCGATGCGGCCGGCGGGTTCACGGCGTCCGTGGGGCGCAAGGATCCCACCGACGTGGTGACCGCCCGGACCGTGCTGCTCGCGACGGGCCTGCGCGAGACCCTCCCCGACGTCCCCAACCTCCGCGGCTTCTACGGCATCAGCCTGTTCAGCTGCGCCGCCTGCGACGCGTGGGAGCTGCGCGGCCGACGACTCGCGCTCATCGGCAAGACCCCCGACATCGCCGAACGAGCCCGCCTCATCGCGCGCTGGACCGAGGATCTCACGATCTTCACCCTCGGAGCCGACACCGTCAGCCCCGCCGAAGAGGCCGGGCTCGCCGCCTCCGGGGTGGCCGTGCAGCGGCTTCCCATCGCCGAGCTCGTCGGCGACCGCGGCCGCATCGAGGCGATCAGACTGACCGACGGCACCGTCGTCGCGGTCGAGGGCGGCTTCGTGCGCCCCGAGTGGGAGACCGATCTGTCGTTCCTCCGCGGCTTCGCACCTGCCATCGACCACGACGGGCACCTCGTCACCGACCGGTCGGGGCGCACCGACGTCCCGGGGCTCTACGCCGCCGGCGATGCGGCGATCCCCGGCCCTCAGCAGCTGATCGTCGCCGCGGGGGCGGGCGCGAGGGTCGCGTCCGTGATCGTGCACGACGCGGTCGGGATCGCGACAGCGCACTGACTCGGTGCCCGCACCGAGGGCTAGGCTGACCGGCATGACGCGCATCTCGCAGGTCTCGCCGCTCGTCCGCCTCGCCGCCGCCTCGGTGGTCGCGCTGGCCGTGCTGCCGCTCAGCGGGTGCCTGTATGCGCAGATCCCGGTGAACGTCCCCGACGGCGACGGACCCGATCCCTCCCCGACCGCGATCCCGTCCGAGCAGCCCTCCGACGAGCCCTCCGGCGATCTGCCGTCGTCGATGACCTTCGCAGACGGCGCAGACATCCCGGCGAGCGCCTACATCCAGTGGGGAGATGGCTTCGTCGTCGACGACGGCTGGAAGATCGTCAAGCCGGACGACGGCGACGGAGGCTGGACCTACGGCACGGTCGACGACACGTGCACCGCGCAGTTCTGGCAGGGGCTCATCCCCGACGTGCCGACCGTGGCCGGCGATGACAGCGTGAGCTCCGATGCGATGCTCGCCGTCATCCTGGGCGAGGCGGATGCCGCCGCGATCACCCCGCTGTCGACCACCGGAGGCTTCAGCTACCAGGTCGGCGGCAATGCCGAGGTCGAGAACCGGCAGGTCCTCGGGCAGGAGACCGACCGCCAGTGGGCGATGGCGGCGCGCGCCTTCACCGCGACCGGGGTCGGACTCTACGTCATCGTCGACTGCACCGGCGGCGACATCGACGCGACGATGGCCGAGGTGATCGACAAGAACGCCGTCGTCATCTCGTGAGCCGGGCCTCGGCTCACTTGCCGCCGGGCGGGCCGACCAGCAGCAGGATCACGTACAGCGCGACGATGCCGACGGCGAGCAGGATCGCGAGCACCCACGGGCGACGCAGGAACCAGCGCATGAGACGGTCGTACCAGCGCGCGTCGCGCGGGTCGTCGGTCTGCGCCAGGCGCCAGTCGCCGGCCAGCCGACCGGTGCGGTGCAGCCAGATCTCCATCGGGATGGTCGCGTAGGGCACGATCGCACTCGCCACGGCGAGGATCGCGACGCCGAGGTGCCAGCGCTGGTTGAGCGCGACGAGCACGGCCGTCGCCGCATAGGCGAGGAACACGAACCCGTGGATGCCACCGCCCACCGTCACGACGACGCCCGGCGCACCGGCGGCACGGGCGATGATCGCCGAGATCAGAAGGGTCCAGGTGATCGCCTCCGCGATCGCGAGAACTCGGAACAGGCGGTCGGGTGTGCGGAACACGGGACTCCTCGGGTGGGGGTTCCTTCAGCGTATCCGGAATAGCTATGAACGCCCGGGCGTTGCCGAAGGCATGGTGACCGTCGACTCCGCAGCCCTCGGGCAGGTGCTCGACGCCGTCGACCTCCGCGTCGGTGTCGCCCGTCGCGTCGCACTCGCCACCGGCGGCATCCTGCCGATCCCCTCGGGTGCCGCCACCCTCGTGTACATCGCATCGGGTTCGGTGCACGGGCACCCCCCGCTGACCACCGGATGCCGCCTCGACGTCGACGACGCGGCCCAGCTCGTCGCGGTGGACGATCGCCCGCTGAGCGCGAACCTGGTCGCCGGAGACGCGTTCCTGACGCTCGGCCGCGCCGCGATCGCCCTCGAAGCCGACGGGACGGCCGACCTGGTGGTCGTCGACCTGGAGTTCTCGGACAGCGCCTCGATGATCGCCGCGCTTCTTCCCGATCCGATCACCGTCATGTCGTTCGCTGCGCTCGAGCCGGCGGCGGCCGCGCTCGCCGGCAGCATGGGCCCCTCCGACCCCGCCACCTGCCCCTCCCGTCAGGGCGATCCCGTGATCTGCCGGATGATGGCGCAGACCGTTCTGCTCTCGGTCATCCGTGCCTGGGCGGCGAACGGCTGCGCACCGGCCGGCTGGCCCTCGGTGTCGAACGATCCGTTCCTCGACCGGGTGGTCGAGGCGATCCACGAGCAGCCCGGACGCGACTGGACGGTCGAGCGCCTCGCGAACGTCGGCGCGATGTCTCGGTCGGTGTTCGCCGAACGGTTCCGCAGCGCGATCGGACGCTCACCCGCCGACTACGTCACCGAGGTGCGCGTCGACGCGGCGAAGCGGATGCTGAGCGAGGGCCGGTCGATCAGCGAGATCTCTCGCGAGTTGGGCTACGCCTCGGATGAGGGTTTCAGCCGTGCGTTCCGCCGCCGCACGGGGATGACGCCCTCCGCCTGGCGGGCATCGCAGCTCACCGCCGTTCCGGCCTGAGCCCGGCGACCGCCCTGCCGGGCACGGCGAGACGGCTCAGAGCCGCGCCGCCGCGGTGCTCATCCGGTTCGACGCACCGAACAGCACGGCACCGAGCAGCAGAGCCGCCGCGCCCACGACGTAGACGACCTCGACGCTCAGCGTGTCGACGAGCAGGCCGCCGACACCGGCGGCGATCGTGATGGCCCCCTGGAACCCGACGACCACGAGGCTGCCCCCGGCCTCGAGGCGATCGGGGGTGCGGTGGCCGACCCAGGTGTTGATCACGAGCAGCCAGGACGAGAAGAAGAACCCCCAGACGAGCACGACGATCGCGATGCCGAGGACCGATCCCGACAGGAAGATCATCGACAGCACCGAGGCCGCGATCACGAGCGGCGCGAAGACGGCGAAGAAGGCGAACGTGCGGTCGATGAAGAACCCGAGACCGAGGTTGCCGGCGAGACCGCCGACGCCGAAGAGCGCGAGCAGCAGGATGATCGTCGAGCCGTCGACCTCGGGAATGCGCTCGAGAGCCAGTCGCACGTACGTGTAGGCGAGGAAGTGCCCGAGCACCACGAGCACGTGTCCGACCATGCCGAGCGCGATGCCGGGGCGGCGCACCGTGTCGACCAGGAGTCGGATGCTGGACGCCTGCTCCGCCGGCACCGAGGGCAGCACGAATCTCAGCGCGACGGCCAGCAGCACCATGAGCACACCGGCGATCGCGAACACCGTCTGCCAGTCGACGATCTCGCTGAGCATCACGCCCAGCGGCACTCCGGCGACGGTCGCGAGCGAGACGCCCGCGGACGTGAACATGACCCCCCTGCCGAGGTGCTGCGGGCCCGCGAGGCGCACGGCGACCGTGATCGACATCGCCCAGAACGCGCTGATCGCGGCCCCGAGCAGGAATCGGGCGAGGAGGACGATGATCAGATTGGGCGCGATGGCGACGATGAGGTTCGACACCGCTGCGGCGAGCGCCATCCAGACGAGCAGCGATCGACGGTCGAGGCGGGGGAAGATGAGTCCCACCGTCGGTGCGACGATCAGGCCGACGAGAGCGGTGACCGTGACGGTCTGTCCCGCCTGACCGGGGGTCACGCCGAGCGCATCGGCCATCTCGGTGAGCACGCCGTTCGGCAGGAACTCCGCGGTGACGAGCAGGAAGCCCATCAGCATGAGCACGATGAGCCCGCCGTAGCGGATGCTCTCGGTGCGGGCGGTCGTCACGGACACGGGCGCGGTCGTCGTCATGGCTCCACACTCGCAGCGCTGCGGCCCCTCCGCCCGACGCGGCGTCCACGGCATCCGACCATTCGTCCGGATCGGGTCTGGACACCGGTCGACTCCGCACCCTAGGCTCGACGACGCACCGGGGTTCTCCCGGAAGGCCAGAGCGAGAGGAGTGGATGACATGACCGCCGTCTCTGTCGTGCCCTTCGCCGACATCCTTCCTCTCGAGGCCTCCCGCTCCTGATCCGCGCGCGGCCTCCCTCTTCAGGAGCCACACCGTGTCTGATCTGTTCGCTTCTTCCGAAGCATCCTCTTCCCGTCTCTCCGGTGCGTCGACCTTCGACGCCTCCCCCTTCGAATCGGTCCCGACGTTCGCCGATGTCGAGCCCGCCGACGGCCAGCGCTGGACCACCTGGCCGGCGATCACCCCCTCTGAACGTGGGCCGCTGCCCTGGCCGGCCTGGGTGGTGACGAGCGCCGGCGCGCTCGACACCGAACTCGGCATCCTGAAGACCGGCAAGGAGGCCGACGTGTTCCTGCTCGAACGGGCGGTGCCGGATGACCCTGCCCAGCGCACATTGCTCGCCGCCAAGCGCTACCGCGACACCGATCACAGCAGCTTCCACCGCTCGGGCGTCTACACCGAGGGCCGCAGCACCAGGAACACCCGCGATACCAGGGCGCTCGCGAAGAAGAGCGAGCACGGCCGGGCGGTCGCCGCCCTGCAGTGGTCGTTCGCGGAGTTCGATGCGCTGTGCCGCATGTGGGAGCTCGGCGCGCCGGTCCCCTACCCCGTGCAGGTCAACGGCACCGAGCTGCTGATGGAGTTCATCGGCGACGCGAGCGGGGTCGCGGCACCCCGCCTGGCGGCGGTGCGCAGCGACCGGGACGAGCTGGCCGATCTGTACGACCAGATCGTCGACCTGATGCGGATCTTCGCTGCGGCGGGCTTCGCCCACGGCGACCTCTCGGCGTACAACCTGCTCGTGCACGACGGCCGGGTGCTGGTGATCGACCTGCCGCAGATCGTGGACATCATCGCGAACCCGCGAGGCCTGGATCTCCTGCACCGCGACTGCGTCAACATCTGCGACTGGTTCACCCGCCGCCGTGTCGAACGCGACCCCGAAGAGCTGTTCGCCGAGCTGCTCGCCGCGTCGTACGCGTGAGGGCGGCGCGCCTCGCACCGGCACCCGGCGCGCCGTCACCGTCCGTTCACCCCGCGCCGCCAGACTTCGAGCATGAGCGAATCCCCGCAGAGCGGCGCGGTGCCCGAGCCCGCTGCGACGGCCAACAGCGGCGCGGTCGGCGTGATCGGCCTCGACCTGCGCGGCGAGACACCGGCCCCGAAGAAGCAGGTCTACTCGTGGGCGCTGTGGGATTGGGCGACGCAGCCTTTCAACACCGTCATCCTGACCTTCATCTTCACGGCCCTGTACCTCACGACCGAGGCTTTCCTGCCGGCGTCGATCGCGGGCCTCGACGCCAAGGATCCGATCCGCGAAGCCGCTGAGGCCGATCTCGCCTCGGGGCTCGGCCTCGGGTCGACGATCGCCGGCATCGCGATCCTCCTGATCGCGCCGGTGCTCGGTCAGCGAGCGGATGCCGCGGGGCGCCAGAAGCTCTGGCTCGGGATCGGCACCGGCGCGCTCGTCGCCTGCATGTTCGGCCTGTGGTTCGTCGAGCCGACGCCCGCGCTGTTCTGGCTGGGCGTCGCACTGATCTCGGCCGGCTCCGTGTTCGGCGAGATCGCTGCCGTGAACTCGAACGCGATGCTCGTCGGCATCGCGAACCCCAAGACCGTGGGCCGCATCTCGGGGCTCGGATGGGGGTTCGGCTACATCGGCGGGATCATCGCTCTCGTCCTGGTCGTCATCTTCTACATGCTCGACTGGTTCGGCCTGCCGGAGGACGGGGGGCTGCCCTTCCGCATCATCGCCGTCGGCTGCGCGATCTGGGCGATCGTCTTCTCGATCCCGATCTTCCTCAACGTGCCGGAGCCGTCGCTCGGGCGCCCCGAGCGCAAGGTCGGCTTCTTCGCCTCCTACGGACTTCTCGTGAAGGACGTCGTCGGCCTCTACCGCAACCCCGAGACCCGTCAGACGTTCTGGTTCCTGCTGTCGAGCGCGGTGTTCCGCGACGGACTCGGCGGCGTCTTCGCCTTCGGGGCCGTCATCGCCAGCCAGGTGTTCGACTTCGCCTTCCTCGATCTCGTGATCTTCGGCATCGCCGCGAACCTCATCGCGGGCGTCTCGACGATCATCGCCGGCCGCTACGACGACCGCTTCGGGCCGAAGCGCATCATCCTCATCTCGCTTGCCTCGATGGTGATCGCGGGGCTCGCCGTCTTCTTCCTCGTGGATGCGGGCACGGTCGTGTTCTGGATCGGCGGCCTGTTGCTCTGCGCATTCGTCGGTCCCGCGCAGGCGGCATCCCGGTCGTTCCTCGCCCGCATCACCCCGGCCGGGCGCGAGGGCGAGATCTTCGGCCTCTACGCCACGACCGGGCGGGCGGCGAGCTGGATGGCATCCGGTGCGTGGACGCTGCTGATCGTGCTCTCGGGGTCGACGTCGTACGGCATCCTGGGCATCGTGCTGGTGCTGATCGCCGGGTTCCTCCTGCTGCTGCCGGTGAAGGCGACACAGCGGGCCTGATCGTGATGGCCCTCGGACGTCGTAGCCCCGGGAGTAGCCTGACCGCGTGACGGTCATCATCGCTTTCCTCGCCAACATCCTCGTCGCGATCGCCAAGACGGTCGCGGCCGTGATCACCTCTTCCGCGTCGATGGTCGCCGAAGCCGCGCACTCGTGGGCGGATGCCGGCAACGAGGTCTTCCTCCTGATCGCCGACCGTCGCGGTGCGCGGGCGAAGGATGCCCGGCATCCGCTGGGCTACGGGCGCGCGGCGTTCGTCTGGTCGTTGATCGCGGCGTTCGGCATCTTCACCGCCGGCTCGATCGTGTCGATCATGCATGGTGTCCAAGAGCTGTCCGAGACCGGCCCGGTCGAGAGCCCGACCGTCGCGTACACCGTGCTCGGCATCGCATTCGTGCTCGAGGGCGCGTCGTTCACGCAGGCGATGGTGAAGTCTCGACGGTTGGCACGCGAGCGCGGATCGTCGACGTGGGACTACGTGCTCGACACCAGCGACACGACGCTGCGGGCGGTGTTCTTCGAGGACCTGGCGGCTCTGATCGGCCTCGTGATCGCGGCCGGCGCGATCGCGATGCACCAGGTCACCGGCGTCGCCGCATGGGATGCGATCGGGTCGATCCTCGTCGGCATCCTGCTGGGCGTCGTGGCGGTCATCCTCATCGGGCGCAACATCGCGTTTCTGGTGGGCTCCAACGCGTCGCCCGCGCTGCGTGATCGAGTCGGGCGGGCGCTGCTCTCGTCTCCGCAGATCCAGCGGCTCACGTATCTGCACATCGAGTACGTGGGCCCGAACCGCCTGTTCATCGTCGCCGAGGTCGACCTGACCGGTGACGCGCGTGAGCACGATGTGGCTCGAAGCCTGCGCGCGATCGAGCAGCAGATCGAGGCGCACGACGTCGTCGAGACGGTGGTGCTGTCGCTGTCGGTCGACGACGAGGAGTCCCTCGAGTTCGGGGCAGCTGTCTGAGTTCATCCGGCACACGCGAAGAGTTCATCCGGCACGCGCGAAGACGGGCGGCCGCCGCGTTCTGCCCTGCACCGAGGCGCTGAGTCTTGGGGTGCGCCATTGCTGTGCGGGGTCCCACCACCTCGGACCTCGCACCTGCGGAATGCCGTCATTCATCCGGATCTCCCACCCGGACGTTCCCAGACTCCGGTGGTGCCACCAGCACAACGGCACCCCGTTGTCGGTATGCGTCGGCCCACCCCTGGCGTGTTCGGTGACGTGATGGATCTCGCACCAGGATGCCGGGACATGGCACCCGGGGATGAGGCATTCTCTGTCGCGGGCGATGATCGCGCGACGTTGATGCACGGTGAACACCCGGTCGGTCGTCGTGATCCCGATGATCCGACCCTCGTCGAGGAGAACTCGCTGGATGGTGCCGGAGCATCCGACGTGGGAGGCGACACTCAGAGGCAGTTGGCCCCACGCACCGCTGACGCTCGCACGCCCGGTGCCGTTCACGAGGTCGTTCGCATCCACCGTCACGACCAGCACCGGTGCGGCGCCTCCGAGTGCGGGCATATCTCGATGACGGGCGGCGATCGCCAATGCCGCGGCGAGAGCATCATGACGCTTCTGCGCCGGCGTGCGGTCATCGATGACGGCACGCGGATCGGAGTTGTACGGATCCTCGTCGCCGTCTGCCGCATCGCCGTCTTCCGCGTCACCGCGATCGGCCGCGGGCGTGAACGCGACGCCGGGCATCGGCGGCCCGTCCCCCTTGGGGTTGTTCAGCGCATCGAGGATCAGCTCCAACTGCGCGGCGACCTCTGGCGTCAGGTATCCCTTGATCGACCGCAGCCCGTCTCGCACCCGCCCGAGGGTTATCCCCCGACGCCGGGCAGGCTCATCACCCGGCCCGTCTCCATCAGGGTCGAGCAGCGCGACCAGCGTCTCAGCAAGCAGCTTCAGCTCATCGAGTGTGGGCGCCGGGCCACGGACCTCCCCGTCGGGGCCCGCCTCGGCGTCAGGTCTGATGCCGCGAGCCGCGCGAGCGAGACACGTGTCGGCGTCGAGCCGATCAGCGGCACCGATGCGATGCGACACCTTCTCGATCGGCTCTGTCGCGGCGAGCATCCCCGCGACTCCGATCACCCCATCGAGCAGCGCCTCCCGCAGCGCCGGCCAGCGAGCAGGCAGCCGATCGCCGGACACCAGATTCACGTCCCGGCGGACCAGAGCGACCACCTTGCCGACGCGCGTCGCGTCTCGCACGTCTGTCAGCAGGGTGCGCTGCAGCAGTTCGTTCTGAGTGCGGCACCCCGTGGCATGCGGGAAGTCCACCTCATCCCCTGCGGCGATCGTCTCGACCACCACGGCTTCGACCCGCCGGAACGCCGCGCTCGCAGCCTGCAGCACCTCGACCCGTTCTGCATCCGTAAGCCCCGCGAGCGCGTCGTCGGACAGCACCTGATCGAGGTCGGAGACGACCTGATCGAGAAGGGCACGAGTGCGGGATGACATGACTCCATCACACACGGGGCCACCGACATTCGAGCCCTGAAGTCAGCCTCTTTTCGGCCAGGTCAGAAGCATATTCCGGAACACTGGACATGCATTCCGGAACACCGGCGAGCGCCTACCCACACCGACCGCCAGTACCGCCACGCGCCAGTCAGTTCTCCCAGTTGTCGGCGAGCTTGTTCAGCAGCGTCGCGAGCTGATCGCGCTCCTCATCCGTGAATGCGGCGAGCGCCTTGCCGAGCGCCTCCCGCCGCTCGCCGCGCATGCCCCGAGCGACCTTGCGCCCTTCGTCCGTCAACGCGATGCGCGTGCGCCGCGCGTCGTCGGGGTCGGCCTCGCGGCGCACGAAACCGTGAGCGACCCCCTGTTGCACGAGCCGCGAGGCGCGGGGCTGATCGACTCCGATCGCCGCGCCGAGATCACCGACGCTGAGAGGAGCGGATGCCGCGGCGAGCGCCTCGAGCAGCCGCATCCGCGCCGGGCCGCCGAAGCGTCCGGACGGGTCGTTCGCCCACGGCGGCATGCCGGGGTGCACAGGGTGCCCGCGTCCGTGACTCCCCTGCTCGAAGTGGTCAGGGTGGGGTCCGCCGTGCCAGCCGTGCGGCCCGCCCATCCCTCGCGATCCGCGACCACGGTCGCCGGGGCGCCTTCCGCGAAGGCGCGACAGGGCGCGGGCGATGGCCTCGGCGGGGTCGTTCTCTGCGGCGCTCACAGATCGATTTTACATGCGACTTGACATGGATCTGTACTGCATGTCACACTACATATACATGCATAGTGACAAGCACATGCTCCATGACATATAAGGACTCCACCCATGAACACCTCTGACACTCAGAACACAGACAGCACCTCCCGCCCCTTCGGCTATTGGCTGAAGGCCGTCGACCGCCTGATGGCGGCCGAGTTCGACTCCGCTTTCGACGGCGAGCATGCAAGCCGCCGCGACTGGCGGATGCTGAACATCGTCGACGGCACCGCGCCGGCCCGCCGCCCCCTCAACGCACACAAGCTGCACAGCCTGGTCGAGCGCGGCTGGGTCGTCGCCGACACCGACAGCGACCGCGGCTGGACGCTCACCGACGACGGCCGCGCGGCGAAAGACCGCCTCAGTGCCGTCGTCGACGGCATCCGCGCCAAGGTCACCGACGCGGTCGGGCCCGAAGACCTCGAGACCACACTGGCCACGCTCCAGCAGATCGCTCGCGCGTTCGGTTGGGACGAGCAGACGCCGCTTCCTCGTGGACGCGGCCGTCGCCGCGGCTTCGGCCGCCACGGTTTCGGACCCGGATTCGCCCCGGGGCGCGGTTTCGGCCGCCACCACCGACACCCGTTCGGACGCGATCACGGTGTCGCACCCGACTTCGCGTCCGAGCACGAGCGCGACCACGAATCGGATGCCGAGTTCCGCCGCCGCGAGTGCGGTCACCGCGGACACCCGGGCCACGACCGCTTCGCAGACGCACGCCGCTCACACCACGGCCACCACGGCCACCCGCGTGACATCGCGGAAGACCGTGACCACCGCCATGGTGGTCACGGTCACGGTGGGTTCGGAGATGTGCGCCACGGCGAGCACCGCGTCGCCCGCGCGGCGCAGCACGCCTACGAGCGCGGCTTCGACGCCGGCTTCTCCCGCGGCCGCGACGCCTGAGGCGTCACACCCGCATCCGCTGCACCCAGAACGCCCCGTTCGCTTCGGCGCACGGGGCGTTCCCGCGCGTCGGAACCGCACCCCGAGGCAGCTCACGCCAGGAGAACAGCGCCGACCCCGTCGCGAGCTGCGGAGAGGCGCCTAGCGCAGAGCGGGCAGAACGACCTCGTCGACGAGCTGCACCACCGCATCCGATTCGAGTGCGCGCCGCCGCAGGCTGACGCTGCCGAACGCCGCGCGAAGGTCAGGCGCGCGGTTCCTCCGGGTGGAGCAACCGGGAGGCACCGAGAATCTCGATGCCGAGCAGGTGGCCGTCGCGATCGAAGTCGAGAAACAGCTCACCGGAGATGTCGTCGGGCAGGTTCACCGCGACGGTTCTCGCGACCTCGCCATCCGCGATCGCTGCGCCCACCGTCACGTACGCGGCGTCGACCTCAGGGTCGCGTCGCAGCTCACCCACGCCACAGAGTCGCGGCGGCGGCGGCGACATCCGGGGCACCCGCCGACTGCGCGAACGACACCGTCGTGCCGAGGTAGACCGCACCGGCGATCGCCGCCGCGAGCAGCACGATGAGGAATCCGAAGATCACCGCCGACAGCGCGCGGTATCCCCCGGATGTCGGCACCTCAGGTGCCACCGACGGCTGCGCCCAGTCGTCGGCCACCGGCGCCGGCTGATCGCCCGTGAGGATCGCCGGCTTGGGCCGCGACCGGCGAGTGCTGGGAAGCATCGCCTCGGGCGGAGGCGGCGGAATGACGGCATCCGGAATCTCGGACTCCGCGGGAGGCGGCGGGATCACCGCATCCGGAACCTCGGACTCGGGCGGAGGCGGCGGAATGACAGCATCCTCCGGTCGGATGTACGGATCTCTGCTGTCACTGCTCATCTCAGCCCCCTACGGCTCCGACGTCGGTCGTGCCGACGTCCGTCTTGTGGAAGTTCTGGAACGAGCGGGATGCGGTCGGCCCGCGCTGCCCTTGGTAGCGGTTGCCGTACGGGCCCGAACCGTACGGGTTCTCGGCCGGCGACGTCAGCCGGAAGAAGCACAGCTGACCGATCTTCATTCCGGGCCACAGCTTGATGGGCAGCGTCGCGACATTCGCGAGCTCGAGCGTCACGTGCCCCGTGAACCCGGGGTCGATGAAGCCGGCGGTCGAGTGCGTGATCAGCCCCAGGCGACCGAGCGACGACTTTCCCTCGAGGCGAGCCGCGATGTCATCGGCCAGGGAGACCTGCTCGAACGTGGCACCGAGCGCGAACTCGCCCGGGTGCAGGATGAACGGCTCGTCGGGGTCGACCTCGATCAGCCGAGTCAGCTCCGGCTGATCGACCGACGGGTCGATGAACGGGTACTTGTGATTGTCGAAGAGACGGAAGTACCGGTCCAGCCGCACGTCGATGCTCGACGGCTGGATCATCTCCGGCTCGTGCGGATCCAGACCGATGTGGCCGGAGGCGAGTTCTGCTCTGATGTCGCGGTCGCTGAGAAGCACGGCCCCAGCCTAGTTGGCACACGCCGCCGACACTTTGGCCATGACGGATCAGGCGGGTAGGCTTGCGTTCACCTGCTCCTCGGATGCAGGTACGGGGCTGTAGTTCAATGGCAGAACTTCTGCTTCCCAAGCAGATAGCGCGGGTTCGATTCCCGTCAGCCCCTCCACAGGACCCCCGGCTCGCCCGGGGGTTTTCTCTTGCCATCCGTTTCCTCCTCCGCTCCGAACAGGAGCAGATGGGCCCGTTCTCGTGCGCCCGAGAGGAGTTCCGATGCTCGAATCGTCGACCCCGCCGCTCGCCGACCTCGACGGGTACCGCAACGTCACCGACCTGCTCGTCGCGCGAGTCACCGCCGCTCCCGACCACGTCGCCTTCGAGGTCAAGGGAGCGAATGTCGGTGACGCGTGGCGCCCGATCACGACCCTCGAGTTCCTCGGCCAGGTGCGCGCTCTGGCCAAGGGCTTCATCGCCCAGGGCGTGCGGGCCGGTGATGCCATCGCGATCATGGCTCCGACTCGTTACGAGTGGGCCGTCGCCGACCTCGCCGCCTGGTACGCCGGCGCTGTCGTCGTGCCGATCTACGAGACGTCCTCGCCCACGCAGGTGAACGCGATCATCGCGGACGCGGATGTGCGTCTGGCCATCGGCGGCACCTCGATGCACGCGGTGCTGCTGCAGTCCGCACTCACCCACACGGAACGGATCACGCTCGGCGCCTGGACGATGGATGCCGCAGTGTCCGGCACGCTCTCCGATCTGGTGGCGCGGGGCGCCGCCGTCACCGACGAGGAGCTCGAGGCCCGCAGGGCGTCCGCCACGCAGGACGACCCCGCCACCATCGTCTACACCTCGGGCACCACGGGCGAGCCGAAGGGGGTCGTGCTCACGCACCGGAACTTCCTCGGGCAGGTGCTCAACATCGCCGCCGCCTACCGCGAGATCGTGAACGAGCAGGGCAACACCGTCATCTTCCTGCCCCTGGCCCACGTGCTCGCGCGCGGCCTGCAGCTGATCTGCCTCGCCAGCGGGATGCGCATCGCGCACCTGTCCGACCCGTCGACCGTCGTCGCGACCCTCGACACACTGCGCCCGACGTTCCTCGTCGTCGTGCCGCGCGTGCTGCAGAAGATCGAGGCGGCAGCCGCCGCCAAGGCGTCCGACAAGGGTCTCACCGCCGTGTGGGAGAAGGCTCGGGCGACGGCGATCGCGTGGGGCCGGCGTGCCGAGCGGGTCGACGCGGGCCTCACCCCCGGAACGAGCCTCGGGCTGCGCCTGCGTCACCGCCTCTACGACGCCGTCTTCTACCGCCGCCTCCGCGCTGTGATGGGCGGGCGGGTCGACTACATCCTCTCCGGCGGAGCAGCGCTCGACTCGGAGCTGTCGCTCTTCTTCCGCGGCATCGGCGTCCCTGTCATCGAGGGCTACGGCCTGACCGAGACGACCGCTCCCCTCACCGGCAACCTGCCCGGTCGCATCGCGTCGGGCAGCGTCGGCTCGCCGCTTCCGGGACTCACGGTGCGCATCAGCGACGAAGGAGAGGTGCTGGCCCGCGGGCTCGGCGTCTTCAGCGGCTACCGCAACCCCGCGCACGACGACGGCGCCTTCATCGACGGATTCTTCCGGACGGGCGACCTCGGGCGCCTCGACAACCAGGGCAGGTTGATCCTCGACGGCCGCCTCAAGGACGTGATCGTGACGTCGAACGGCAAGACGATCGTGCCGACCCGCTGGGAGAGCGTCGTCGAGGCGGATCCGCTGGTCTCGCACGCGGTGATGGTCGGCGAGGGGAAGCCGTATCTCTCGGCGCTCCTCGTGCTCGACCCCGAGCAGACCCGGGCATGGGCGGATGCCGAAGGGCTCAGCATCCCTCTCCTCGCCGAGACCGACATCCGCGCCGTGACCGAGCCGACGCTGCGCGCCCGCCTGCAGCGCACCGTCGACGCCGCCAACGCGCTCGTCGCTCGCAGCGAGCAGGTGCGCCGTTTCAGCGTCGTGTTCGCCGACCTCGACGACCGCGGACTCGTCACCCCGACCATGAAGCTCAAGCGGAGCGTCGTGCTGCATCGCGCAGCCCTCACCGTCGAAGACCTCTACCTCTGACAACCGGAAAGAACACCATGTCCTCCCCCACTTCCTCCGCACCGAAGTCATCCCGGTCCTCGCTGATCGCGATCATCGTCGCCCTCGTCATCGGCGCCCTCGTCGCACTCGCCGGCAGCCAGGGCGGCGCGACCGTCGGCGGCATCCCGCTGTTCGCCATCGCCGTCGCCGCGGCCTTCGCGATCCAGATCCTCGCCTTCATCCCCGCGATGCTGCTGCGCACCGAGCGGTTCTTCGACCTCACCGGCAGCCTCACCTTCCTCGCCATCTCCGTGGCCCTCGTGCTGATGACGCCCATGCCAGATGCCCGCAGCTGGATTCTCGCGGCGATGGTGATCCTGTGGGCGGCACGCCTCGGATCGTTCCTCGCGATGCGCGTGCACAAGGCCGGATCCGACGGCCGCTTCGACGAGATCAAGGGATCGCCGGTGCGCTTCCTGCAGGTGTGGGTGATCCAGGGCGCGTGGGTGTCGATCACGGCGGCAGCGGCGTGGATCGCGATCAGCACGGATGCCGCCTCGCGAGCGCCCATCGGATGGCTGACCGTCGTGGGCATCATCGTGTGGGTGGCCGGGATGACCGTCGAGATCGTCGCCGACGCGCAGAAGTCCGCTTTCCGCGCCGACCCGCGTCACAAGGACGAGTTCATCCGCACCGGACTGTGGTCGCGTTCGCGCCACCCCAACTACTTCGGCGAGATCGTGATCTGGGTCGGCGTCTTCCTCACCGCCGCGCCCGTGCTCGGCGGATGGCAGTGGGTCGCGATCCTCTCGCCGCTCTTCGTCATCCTGCTGCTCACGCGCGTGAGCGGCATCCCGCTGCTCGAGGCTCGCGCCGAGAAGAAGTGGGGCGACCGCGCCGACTACATCGAGTACCGCGAGAGCACGCCCTCGCTGATCCCGCGGCTCACGCGGCCCGTGGTCCGCGAGCACGCGGCGTAAGAGCGCCGTCGCGCGAGGGGCGCTCGCGAGCGCCTCTCACGCGAAGTCGAGCTCGCCGCGCACGATCGAGTCGCCCGAGTGCGCAGGATCGCCGTCGACCGGCTCGAAGGAGATGTCGACCAGGCGGTACTCGTCGAGGTCCACACTGTCGGGCACGCGGAACGTGCCCGAGGACTCGTCGAGCACCCCGAGGCTGATCAGCGCCTGTCCGTCCTCGCGGATCAGCCACACCTCGCGGTAGTCGCCGGCGACGAGCTCGTCGCCGTCGAGGGTCACTGTCAACGTGCGCCGGCCGTCGCCGTCGTCGTCGATCCGGGCCTGTCCCTCCGCATCGGGGTGGTCGGGGAACGCGGCGAGCTCGGCCGAGGCGATCACGGCAGAGGAGGGCGTGAGGGTGCGGGCGATCCAGACTCCGGCGCCGATCGCGACGACGAGCGCCATCGACGCGGCGAGGATCCACATGGTGGCCGACGAGCGGCGGCGTGGACGGACACGAGCCCGGTGTCGCGGCGCAGCCGCTTCCGCAGCATCCGCCTCAGTCGCTGTCGCCGGACCGGCCGCCGAGACCGGTGCCGATGCAGCCGGTGCCGATGCGGACTCCGATTCCGGCGGGTGGACGTCGGATGCCGGGTCGGCAGCAACCGCCGAGGTCAGGCCGAGTTCGCCGTGGATCCTCGACCAGACGTCGGCGGGCGGGGATTCCAGGTCGCCCTCGACGACGCTGGAGCGCGCCACGAGCGCCACCCGCGACATCGCAGCGACCTCGGCGGCACAGTTCTCGCACTCGACGAGGTGTTCCATGTCGGCGTCGGATCCGGCCGGTTCGCCCATCGCGATCAGGGCGATCTTCTCGTCATCGAGATGTGACACGGTTCACCTCCAATCGGTCGCGCATGCGGGCAAGGCTTCGGCGGATATGGCTCTTCACGGTGCCGAGCGGCATCCCCATTCTGCGTGAGATCTCTTCGTGGGTCAGGTCATCGTAGAAGGCCAGTCGCATGACGGCCTGTGCATCCGGCGCGAGCTGCTGGAGCTCGCTCGAGAGCAGCAGCGTCTCGGACAGATCGATCGATTCGGAGACGAGGGCGTCGGGCGGAGTGAGTCGTTCCATCTCGGCCTGCAGCTGCTGCACCTTGGCGCGCGCCTCGAACGTGTCGGCGATCCGGCGCCGCGCGATCGTGATCAGCCAGGTCGACAGTCGCGCCTTCGACGAGTCGTATCCGGCACGCGAGTTCCACGCCGACACGAAGGTGCGCTGGGTGACGTCCTCGGCATCCCCCCGATCGCCGAGCGAGCGCAGCGCCAGGGTGAAGACGACCGGCGACCACCGCCGGTAGAGCTCCGCGAGCGCCTGCTCGTCGCCCGCGACGAAGCGCCTGTCGAGCGCCGCTTCGGCTTCGGTGGTCTCATCCACCCGGAGTCTCCTCTCCATGGTGATCACCCCGCCTCATCGCGGGACCGCCACCGCGACCACGTTATCGCGGTAGTGCCCGGTCTGGCTGTCGAAAGGTCCGCCGCACGTGACCAGCACAAGGGCCGAGGGGCCACCACGCTGGAAGAGCTCGTCGGTCGGCAGTGCCGCCTTCTCGTAGTAGGTCAGCGACTGCACCACGAACTCGCGGCTGGTGCCGTCGGCCGCCGTGATGAGGATGGTCTCGCCGGCGGGCACGTCCCGCAGGCGAGCGAGCGGTCCGATCGGATAGTCGATCGCGTCGACGTGCGCTGCGATCAGAATCCGGCCGCTCGTGCTCGTGGCATCCGCTCCGTATCGATACCAGCCGGCGATGGCCGGGTCGACGGGCAGTTCCATCTGTCCGGAGTCGGCCACCCCGACGTCCGTCACCGGCATGTCGATGGCGAGCGACGGGATGGCCAGACCCACGGGAGCGACGGATGCGGTCGGGGTGGGGAGAGCACCCGGCCGCACGGCGACGTCTCTCGCGAGAGTGGGAGGGACGGGCGATGGAGTCGTGGGGGGCGACTCCGTGGAAGGAGGGAGATCCGCGCCCGCCCCTCCCGGTGTGCATGCCACGAGGCACGCCGCGGTGACCAGGGCGCCGAGCGTCATGATGACGCGGCGCAGACGGGCCGTCCGCAGCGTGCCTCGGAGCATCAGCGCACCGTCTGGCGGCGACGGACGATCAGGCCCGCACCCACGGCGGTCGCGATCGCGAGGGCGACGAGACCCGCCGAGAGGAGGGCGTTCGCCGAGGCATCCTGCTCAGCGAGGTAGCCCGCGGTGCCGGAGGGCACTCCGTCGGGGTTCGAGTGGAGTCCCGAGATCGTCTGAGCGGCGATCGCGAGGTTGCCGTCTTCGGCGCTGCCCCACGCGTAGACGATCGTGTTGACGCCCTCTTCGATCGCGACGTCTGCCGGACCGATGACCGGGTCGGTCGTGCCGGTCAGAGCGACGGCGGCCGACACGGTGCCCGCGGGGAGGTCGAGCTTGGCCTCGTTCGGGTTCGTGAGGTTCTCGATCACGGGCGATCCGCCCGCGAGGATGTCGACCGCGGGCGCCGCGGCGGTGTGACGCACGGTGAGTCGCCCCTGGCCGGCAGCCGTCTGCGAGATGTCGTTGGTGAAGAGGTTGAGGCCGGGTTCGCCCGCTTCGGTCAGGTGGGCCACGGCGGTGTAGTTCCCGCCCGCTTCGAGAGCGAGGGTCGCCGGGCCGAGGATGGGCGCGCTGGCGTCGGCGGCATCGGGAGCGGTGAGCGCCACCTCGTACGAACCGGCGGGCAGCTCGAGCGGTCCGGCGAGGTCTCCCGGCGCGAAGTCGTCGAGGGTGAGCTCGCCGTTCACGTACACGTCGACGGGGGTGTCGGGGATCGCGTGCAGCACCGAGAGCTGTGCGGCCTGGGTGGTGGCGGCGCCGGCCGGCATGGCCAGACCGAGAGCGGTGATCATTCCGACGGCGAGGCCGGCGGCGACTGTCTTGCGCATCTGTTCCTCCTGTACCCGGACCGCCCTGTGCGGCCCTTCATAGGAGTTGTTCTCCGGGAGCGCCGGGTTTGGATGCACCTGGATGAAGATTTCTCAGATCGCCGTGTCGATGTCCGTTCCGGCTATCCGAGCAGCCACTGCTGCAACGGGTACACGAAGTAGAGCAGCGAGAAGGCCTCGTAGAGCGCCCCGATGATGAGCAGCGCGAGGGCGGGCAGGCTCAGCCAGCCGATGTGCTGGAGTCCGCGCAGGTAGGCCGCGCGTCGATTCCGCGCACCGATCGCCTGTGGGCGAACCCAGTACCGGCCCAGCAGGAACGCGCCCAGCAGCAGAAGGATGTAGGCCTGCAGCTCGATCACGAGAGTCAGCGAATGCGGGATCAGCGCGACCCACCCCTCCGGCGTCGTCGGCACGAGGGTCACTCCGGTCGTCACCGACCAGACCGCGAACGTCGCGAGTCCGAGGAACGGCACGACGAGCGAGGGCAGCAGGATCGTGAGGGCGCCGAGCCGCAGGGTGTTGACCGCCAGGATCGTCAGCGCGAAGAGCCAGGGGCTGCTGAGCAGAGAGGTGACGAGGCTCGCTGTGCCGTCGTCCTCCAGCGCCTGGGCGCGGCCGGCGACCAGGTCGGGGAAGAGCAGCCCGAGGATGAATCCGATCGCGAAGGTGCCGTAGGCGAGCGCATTGAGAAGCGCGTAGACGCGGAGGTTCGAGCGGATGATCTGGAAAGGCCTGCGGATGAGTGTCATGGGCGCTCCCGTCGATGGACTAACACGGTGTGTTAGTAAGGGACGCACGCCACGCTAACACACTGTGTCACCGGGGGTCGTGGAGAATGGGATGATGACCGCCGACCCGAGCATGCTGCCGACGAAGGACCGCATCCTGCACGCGGCACTCACGATGTTCGGCGAATCACGCGGCGCGAAGCTCAGCGTCCGCGCGGTCGCAGCGCGGGCCGGTGTGAGCACCGGGTCGTTGCGGTTCCATTTCCCGACGCAGCGGGCGCTGCTCGACGAGGTCCTCCGCGTGGTCTACGAGGTGATCGCACCGGACGACCCGATCCATGACGAGTCGCTGACGGCGAAGGGGCGGCTCCTCGCATGTCTGAGGCAGGTGCTCGCTCCGTCAGGCGTCGGGGCGCAGGCACGCGAGGCAGCCACGATCCTGCACCGGACCTTCATCGAACCCGAGCTCACGGACGAACTCCGTGATGCCTACCTGGCCATCGAGCGCGAAGGGCAGCGGAGGGTCGAGCACTGGCTGTCCGTCCTCGAAGACGAAGGCTCACTCCCGGCCGGAGACAACGCCACGCGCGCGCGTTTCCTCAACTCCGTCCTCGCCGGCCTGGCCCTCGAACGGGCGCTCCCCTCGGACGAGTCGATCCTCGAATCCGAGACGAACACGCTCACGATGGCGGTCGATGCCGTGTTCCGCGACGACTAGCGAGGGCTCAGTCCGCCGCCGCCTTCGCCGCGCGCTTGGCCTCTTGGAAGACCCGGATCGCCTCGTACCGCTCGGCTGAGCGAGCCTGTCGCTTCTCGCGCTGCTCGTCGCGGTCCTTCGGGGGTGCGGTCGTGACGAGGTCATCGAGCAGATGTCGCACCGACTTCTCGATCTCAGCGACAGCACGGTCGAACACCTCCCTGTTGGCGCGGGAGGGGGCGTTCGCACCCGAGATCTTGCGCACGAACTGCACCGCGGCCTCATGGCATTCGTCATCGGTGGCCGGTGGGGCGAGGTTGTTCAGAGGAACGATGTTGCGGCACATGCCTGCCAGGGTAGAGCGCTGAGCGCCGGAGTCAAGAGGCATGCGGCGCCGGTCGGACTCATCCCTGGCACCGGCCCCCTGCCGCTTGTTAGGGTCGAACGGATGGCTTCCGAGAGCAGACGGCGACGCGCGGCGAGACGCGCGAAGCCCGGCGACGGCCACTCTCTGCAGCGCTATCGCTGGTGGCAGCCGTTCTCGCGCTCTCTTCTGCACCTGCGACTGGCCGGGCCTGAGGGCCGTGTCGAGACCTGGTCGGTGGATCTGCGCCTCGGCGGAGACGAGAACGGGGTCGTACGCGCGAAGCTCTACCGCGACGGCGTGAATCAGGCGACATCGAAGCTGCCCGCCGCCTTCGCCGTGCCGGGTGGGATGATCGAGGTCGCCACCAGCGGATACGGATTGAAGCGAGCCCACTTCGTCGGCGACGACGGCACGGAGAGACAGCTGTCTCCCGACCCCGCCTCCGCCGAGGGTCGACGCGCCCGACTGCATCGCAGGGCGCCCGGGCTCAGTCGCGCGATCGGCGGGGTGTCGATCGTCGTGCTCGTCGTGGCGCTCGTGCTCGGGGTTCCGCAGCTCGTCGAGCAGATCACGCAGATCCCGCCGATCGCGGAAGCCATCGGAACCTTCGAGAGCCCGATCCACCTGCCCCCGTGGGCGAACATCTCGCTCGTCGTCGGTGCGCTCGCCGCGAGCACCGAGCGTGCGCTCCGACTCCGCTACAACTGGCTGCTCGACGGCGGTCTCTTCGACGGCGAGGACTGATCACGCCCCTCCGCGGCGTGCTTGTCGCGACGTCCCCACCTATCCTTCCGAGCAGGCACAGCCCCACCCGAAGGGGTGGTCAGCCGCGCACGATGGCCGCGAGCTCGGCGCGTGACGCCGCCCCGGATTTGCGCAGCAGGTTCGACACGTGGAACTTCACCGTGTTCTCGCTCACGTTCAGCGTCTCGGCGATCTCGCGGTTGCGGCGCCCCGCCGACACCAGTCGCAGCACATCGCGCTCTCGCGGGCTGGCGTCGATCGCATCCGGCAGATCGCCCGGCTCGGCCGGTGGATCGAGAGGAAGGCGGATGCCGACCTCCGACCCCCATCCGGGTGTCGAGGCCACCGACAGGTCGCCTGACAGTGCAGAGACCTGCTCGGCGATCGGGCGAAGTGCGTCGTCGTGCGTCGTCAGGTCTCCTCGACCGTCGTCGCGGATCGCGATCAGCAGGTTCAATCCGTCGCAGTCCCATTGGATGCGCACGCGTCGCGTCTCTCCGCGGTCGACGATCGCCAGCACGGTGCTTCTCACGATCGAGCGCGCAGAGTGGGCGATCACCCCGGGGAGCGCGCGACCGTTGGCCGGGGGCTCGACGAACTGCACGTCGAGTTCGCTGTATCGCACGAGCGGGCGCAGATCGCCGCGCAGACGCTCGAAGGCGCCCGTCACCGGCTCGAGTCCTGCTCCCTGCTCATCGTTGTGCGTCCGCAGTCCGACCAGTGCACCGGCCGCGACATCGACCGCGATCGTGCGTGCCGCCCGGTCGTCGAGCCGCTGCGAACGCAGCGTCGCGAGCAGGGATTCGAGGGTGAGGGCGTAGCGGTCCCGCTGCTCGGCGAGGGCGAGCGCGTGGTCTGCGGCCAGTCGGCGTGATCCCGCCGACCCAGCATGCTCTTCGATGCTCATGATCACCTACTCTATTCGTCCCTCTCCCTTCGGGTAGGTGGAACGGTCCCGAGGCGGGAGCGCCCGAAGGTCGCGCGATCGCAAGAGTGGAGACATGCCTCTCACCGCCACGATGTCGCCCGGCGCCGCCATCTCCCTCATCGCCAACGAGCTGCTCCGCGTCGCGGAGCGCACGAGCGTCGCGAACGCGCATCAGCTCATCGATCTGGCAGACCTCGTCGTAGATGCCCGGCGCGTCTTCGTGCTCGGAGCCGGCCGCTCAGGGCTCGCCCTGCGAATGACCGCGATGCGCCTCATGCACCTGGGACTCGACGTGCATGTGGTGGGCGACACCACCACTCCGGCAATCGAGGCCGACGACCTGCTGCTGACGGCGAGCGGGTCGGGAACGACGGAATCGATCGTGCGAGCCGCGCAGCGCGCCTCGTCGGTCGGGGCGCGCATCGGCGCGCTCACGACCGCAGCGACGTCGCCCCTGTCAGAGCTCGCCGACGTCGTCGTGCGGGTGCCTGCCGCCCAGAAGCTGGACCGCACGGCCGACGCCTCGCACCAGTACGCGGCGAGCCTGTTCGAGCAGGCGGTCGTCGTCATCGGCGACGGGCTCTTCCACGCCCTCTGGCAGCGCCAGGGCACCAGCGCCGACGACCTCTGGCCGCGCCATGCGAACCTCGAATGAGCGGCTGCCGCCCCACCATCCACCCCGCAGAACGAACGGAACACCCATGAAACTGCAGTTCGCCATCGACACGCTCAGCACCGAGAAGGCCCTCGAGCTCGCCGCCGCCGCGGCCGCGCACGTCGACATCCTCGAGCTCGGCACCCCGCTGATCAAGAGCGAAGGCCTCTCGGCGATCACCGCCCTGAAGAGCGCCCACCCCGACAAGGTGATCTTCGCCGACCTCAAGACCATGGATGCCGGTGAACTCGAGGCCGACATCGCCTTCGGCGCGGGTGCGGATCTCGTGACGGTGCTCGGCGTGGCCGACGACAGCACGATCACCGGCGCGGTGAAGGCCGCGAAGAAGCACGGCAAGGGCATCGTCGTGGATCTGATCGGCGTCGCCGACAAGCCCGCCCGCGCGCAGCAGGTCATCGGCCTCGGTGCCGAGTTCGTCGAGATGCACGCGGGTCTCGACGAGCAGGCGCAGGACGGCTACTCGCTCGACAGCCTGCTCACCGACGGCACCGCATCCGGCGTCGCCTTCTCCGTCGCGGGCGGCGTCAACGCCTCGAGCATCGCCGCCGTCCAGGCATCCGGGGCGCAGGTCGCCGTCGCGGGCAGCGCGATCTACAGCGCCGAGAACGTCGGAGACGCCGCCGCCGAGCTGCGCGCCGCGATCAGCTGACGACCGCACAGAGAGGGGCCGACCGGCGATGCCCGGTCGGCCCCTTCGTGCGTCGAACGCCCCGACGGCGCCGCTCTAGACGACGCGGGCCGTCACGAGCAGGTACTCCCACGGCATCCGACCGTCCTCGAGGTGACGATCGCCGAGGTCGGCGAGCGCATCATCCAGCTCTGCTCGCCGCTGTTGGTCGTCGCCGATGCCTCGGTACGCCGCCGCGGTCGGGCCGTAGAAGTCCCGGAAGAAGTCCCGGAACTCCGCACCCGACGCGAACCTGTCGACCGACAGCTGCCGACGCTGCGTCGACAGCTCGGCCACGCGGTCTCCGAGGAGGGCGCGCACGTGCTCCTCGTCACCCCAGAGCGGCGGCGGCTGCACACCGGCAGGCGGCGCGGGGACGAACGGCTTGAGCGTGGCGAACAACTGTCCGACGAACCCCTCGGGCGTCCAGTTGATCAACGCCAGCCGTCCATCGGGGCGCACCACCCGCGTCAGCTCGCCGGCCGCGACCTCGTGATGCGGCGCGAACATGACGCCGACGCACGAGAGCACGGCATCGAAAGAGTCGTCCGCATAGGGCAGCGCCTCGGCATCCGCCTCCTCGAAGGCGAGCTCGACGCCTTGCCGTGCAGCATCCTGCCTGCCGATCTCGAGCAGCTCGGGCGTGAGGTCGCTCGCGACCACGGATGCGCCGGTGCGCGCAGCTTCGATCGACGCGTTGCCGGTGCCGGCGGCGACGTCGAGCACGCGATCGCCCGGCCCGATGCGGCTCTCGGCGACGAGCACCCGACCGAGTTCGGGGATCACTTCGCGCGCGACGGCCGAATAGTCGCCGAGCGCCCAGACGACTCTGTGCTTCGCCTTCAGCGCGCGATCGGCGTCGGCCTGGAGGTCGGTGGTGGTGTTCATGGTGGGCTCCTCTGCCTTGTGATCCTCACGCTACGAACCCCGCGCAGACCGCTCTAGTATCCGATCTGTACCGGGTCTATCGTGAGGTCCGTGGGCGCCCCCTACTATCAGTTCTGCCCCGTCGCCAAGGCGATGGAGCTGCTGGACGAGCGGTGGACGATGCTCCTGCTGCGTGAGCTTCTGCTCGGCACCGAGCACTTCAACGAGCTGCGCCGCGGCCTCCCCCGCATGTCGCCGACGCTGCTGTCCCATCGACTCGACCAGCTGCAGCGTGCCGGCCTCATCGAGCGGATCACCCAGGGTGCTGACGTCCGCTACGTGCTCACCGTCGCGGGTGCCGAATTGCGTCCGGTCGTCGAGCAGCTCTCGGCGTGGGGGGTGCGCTGGATCGGCGAGCTCGGAGACGCCGACCTCGACCCCAAGCTGCTGCTGTGGGACATGCACCGCAATGTCGATCACAGCACCGTCCCCGATGCGCGCACGGTGATCGCACTGCATTTCACGGACGCGAGTCCGGCGCAGCGCCGGTGGTGGCTGGTGATCCACGACGGCGAGGCCGACGTGTGCGACGCCGACCCCGGGTACGACGTGTCGGTCGAGGTGCGCTGCACGCTCCGAGCGCTGACCCGGTTCTGGCGCGGGGACATCGAATGGACGACGCTGCTGCTCGCCGAAGACGCCACCGCGACCGGCCCGAGCGACCTGCGGCGAGCGCTGCCGTCGTGGTTCATGCGCCCGGGATATGCCGCGGTGCCGCGGGTGGGTGCGCCGGTGGGTGCGGGCGCGAGCGCCTAAGGGCGTTGGTCTCGCCGTGTCAGTAGAACGTGCCGTTCTCGTAGAGCACCGAACCGCCGTGGGCCTGGATCAGCGCACCCGTCGTATCGAGCCAGACCTCACCGGGACGGATGCTGTCATTCACGGCCATGGAGAGAAGCCTTCGGTGGCGACGGTCCACGTCGGTGGGAACCCGTGCGTGGCGAGCATCGAGACGGCGGCGAGAAGCGAGCCGTTGCCTGGCAGGTAGATCGGGAGGATCGAACCCATCTGACTGTTGTGCCCGACCACGGTGAATCGGTTCTTCACCTCGTCGCGCATCAGCGCGTCGATGGCGACGTCGGCAGATCCGAGCCGGGAGGCGGTCATGGCGAGCACCGGGAAGTCCCACCCCCACGCCGACGGCCACTCCCATGTGCGCAGGACGTCGTCGAGCGTCGCGCGCATGATGCTCGGGTCGATCACAGGCGTCGATGGCAGCACTCCGAACGCGGCCAGCAACGACGGATGATCGTCGCGACGAAGGTACGGCGCGGTGGCGATGGCCGTGTAGCGCCCGTTCTCGACATGAGGCGTTGTCAGTCCGTTCTGCAGGGCGGACCAGTCCTCTCGTCGAGGTTCACCCGCACGCTCGCGCCACCGCTGGGCGATCTCCAGCCCCCACCACCAGTACGCGAGCTCGTACGTGGGATCTTCGGTGGTGGTCACGTCATAGAACTCCTGCGCCGGCATGAGCGGCGCGAGCAGGTGGAAACGGCCGCCACGCTCTTCTGCGAAAGCGGCCATGAACTCCGCAGTGCCCACGACGAGATCGCCGAACTCGTCGATCAGCGCGGCGCGCTTCACCGCGTCCGACGCTCTCCACACGAGCTCCAGCAGGTAGAGCACGTGCGGCTGCTGCCAGACGAGGAAAGAGCCGATCGGGTCGGGGCTCTCCCTCCCCTCCGGGCCGACCTGCTTGGGCCAACGGATCCCCGGATAGCCCTGGCCTTCGGCAGTCGCCCGCGCCCGGTCGGCGATAGCGCGATACCACCCGAGGCTGCGTTCGAGCAGCTCGGGGCGACCCCAGGTCGCGAAGTGCGCGGCGTGCCAGAAGTGCATCTCCAGATGTGACTTGCCCGACCAGGAGTTGGTGATGAGTCCGGTCTCCGACGGCGGCATCACTCCAGCGGAGTTCACGGCTGTGAGGTACTGCGAGAGCACGATCCGGCGTTCGAGCTCTGCAGCGCGAGCATCGTCCGTTCCGGCGAAGTCGACCGCGGCGCCCGAGTTCCAGAAGCGCTCCCACGAGAGCGCCGAGGCCGAGGCCACCTCGTCGAAGGTGGGCAGTTCTCGGGCGCTCTCCTCGGTGAAGCGGACGATGAGGTCGAGATCATCGCCGTCGGATCGCAGCTCGAACGCATGAGCTGCGATCCGACTGATGCTGCCACCAGTGAAACCGAGTTCGACCCCATAGGCCGTGTCATCGAGGGTGCGGATGATCCGGGCACCGAGATCAGTCGACTCGAGGGCGGACTCGTGGCGCTCCGGCGAGGACCAGTCGGAGGTCTGGAAGAACCCCGGATGTGCGTAGGGGAAACGCAACGCGACCCTCAGCCGACCGTCGCCCATCAGCGGAGAGTGGATGCGGAAGGCCACGAGCGACTCGTCGGGGGCCGACACCGTCTGAACGGATACGGGTTGCCCGTCGAAGACGAATGCCGAGCGGATGACCCCCGACCACAGGTCGAGCGTCTGCCGCGTGTCCCGCAGCGCCTCAGGGCCCGTTGCCGGGTCGTCGAACGCGAAGCCGATGCGACCGAGATCCAGCCGCTGCGGGTTCGCGTTCAACCAAGCGCCGGCCCGGTTCTCGTCAGCGACCTGGCCGCGCATCGCACCTTCCATGTCGTGGCGGTCGGGGTAACGCACAGCTCCTCGGCGGGTGAGGTGCTCGGACATCGCGTCGTCGAGGACGAAACCCTCGGGGTTGGGCATCTCGTGCCATCCCCAGGAGCTCATCGTCGCCGTGTTGACCGCGACTCGGCCCTCCCTGACCGCCAGGGACTGATCGTGGAACGCCGTGAACGTCTGCATGCCCGTGATGTCGGCGGTGTAGGCGAAGTCGCCGTTGCCGACCGTGAGAACGTGCTCGGGGTCGGGCGTGCTGACGGTGACGTCGTGACGGCTCACGACCTCGCGCCGGTTGATCGCGACGCCCATCAGCGCGCTCCCTCCGCCAGGCGCGCCCGAGGGAAACCGATGCCGATCGCGCCCCCATCGCTCGCGGCGACTTCGCCCAACCACGCCAGACTCGGTTTCGGTGTGCGCGTGAAAGTCTCTCGATCGACGGAGATGAGACCGAACGTCGGCTCCCAGTGGCCCCATTCGAAGTTGTCGAGCAGAGACCAGTGCAGATAACCGCGCACATCGATACCGTCATCGATCGCGGTGGCCAGTCCGCGGAGCGCCCCTGTCGTGTATGCGATTCGACGATCGTCGTCGGCCGTAGCCAGCCCGTTCTCGGTCACAAGAATCGGCACGCCGCCGGTCACTTCCCAGGCGTGCCGCACGGCCGATTCGAGAGCATCCGGACGGTAGTAGGTTCCGACCAGCGTGTTCTCCGGTCCCGGCTCCGCCGCCACGAATCCCTGCGCATCGATCTCCTGCGTCGAGTAGGCCTGCACACCGATGAAGTCATCGTCGCGCGCCGCTCGGAGATAGAGATCCTCCCGTGCGTGACGCTCGGCCTCGAGGTACACCTCGTTCTCGGGCTTCGCCCACAGATTGAGATTCGCCAGCGTCCATCCGACCCGGGCGCTGGTGCGCTCCTTCAGCACGGCGCGCGCAGCGAGGTGAGCCTCGACGAGCCGTTCACCGACGTGGAGAGACGGACGGGGAAGCACGAACCCTTCGCCCGGCTGCACCGTGGGGGTGATGAACGACGGTACGGCGTCCGGGTTGATCGATCGCGACATCAGCACCATCAGGGCGAGCATGTTGGGCTCGTTGATCGTGCACACCCAGTCGACGCCGTCGAGGATCTCCACGACCCGGGTCACATAGGCCGCGAACCGGTCGATGGCGGTGTCCCCCAGCCACCCGCCCTCTTCGACGAACCAGCGCGGACTCGTGAAGTGGTGAAGGGTGACGACGGGCGTGAGACCGAGCCCTTGTGCGGTGTCGATCATGCGGCGGTAATGTGCCAGCGCCGCTCGTGAGTACTCTCCCGCGATCGGTTCGACCCTCGACCATTCGATGCCGAAGCGGTAGGCGGTGAGACCGGCATCCGCCAACAGCCGCATGTCTTCTTCATACCGGTGATAGCTGTCGACCGCGTCGCCGCTCAGGCCGAAGTGCGGCATCAGCTGCTCATAGAGCCACCAGTCGCTGTTGACGTTGTTGCCCTCGACCTGGTGCGGCGCAGTCGCCGCACCCCAGAGGAACGCGGAGGAGGTGTCGGTCATCTCGGAGATCCTTCGTGCGTATAGCGATTCAGCGGACGGACTTGACGCGGAGGATGACGAATCCACCGATCACGACGAGCACGGCTGCAGCCACATAGAGCACCGAATAGTTCGGTCCTCCCTCCGTGGCGATCAGCGTCAGGACACCGGACGCGACGAGTGGCGCCAGCGCCTGGGGGATGGTGGTGGCGAACTGCGTGATGTTGACGAAGCGACCCGCTTCGGTGTCCCTTTCGGGAAGCACGTCGAGGAACAGCGCCTGATCCACCGCCGAGAAGACCCCGATGCTCAGGTTCGTCAGCAGCGAGCCGATGATGAGCAGCGTGAAGTCGGGCGCGAGGACCATGACGATGGCTCCGATCCCGAACAGGATCGCGGAGCCCAGGACGAACGGCTTACGACGACGAAGCCTGTCAGACAGGAACCCACCGGCGAAGACTCCCACGATGGTGCCCAGGATGCCGATCAGGCCGACGGTCGCGACGGTGTCGCCGATCTCGATGACGGGAATGTCCAGGCGCTGTGCGAAGAAGTAAGCCGTGTAGGTCGTGTTGAGCGTGAGCCCGAAGAAGAACAGGAAGCGGCCCAACCAGTTCCAGGCGAAGTCGGGGTAGCGCTTCGGGTTGAAGACGTACCCCGAGAGCACGCCCTTCACCGAGAGGGGTCCGTCGAAGGTCAGCGAACGACTGTCGGCGTCCTTGTAGAACAGCACGAAGACGAAGACGAAGACGAGCGCGACGGCACCGGGGACGAGGAAGAGGAGGAACGGCTGAGTGGCGAATCGACCGCCGACCACCGCACCGACCACAGGCGCGACCATCGTCACGAACCCGGTGATCGCGGCGACGCGTCCTCGCTGCGACTCGGGCAGCTTGTCGGCTTGAATCGTCGTGAAGAGGTTGGCGGCCTGGCTCAGACCGATCTGGGCGATGATCCACCCGAGACCCAGCACGAGGACGTTCGGGCCGAGAGCCATCACGGTGAGACCGACGAGTCCGAGCAGTACACCGCCGATGAGCCAGGGACGGCGGCGCCCGAAGCGTGATCTTGTGCGGTCGCTCAGCTGCCCACCCAGCGGCCCGACCAGCAGCGCGGCGAGCGAGCCGATGCCGAGCAGCAGACCGAGGTACTCCGGGTTTTCGGGCGCGAGGACGTTGACCCGCAGAGCGAGCGAGATGGCGATCGGGGTGACGAATGCGAGGTAGGTGCCGAACAGGCCGAGTGCGAGGAGGGCGATGAAGGCTCTGCTCACCCTCTCGCGCACGATGAGGGTGCCTGTCTCGGTGAAGACCGGCTCCTCGGGGACGGTCGCTGCGTTCAGCAGCGGGTCGCTGACTCCTGCGGTCACAGGGGTGGTCCCCGGTGCGGTGTGGTCGTCGGTGCTCATGGTGACTCCTTTGTCTGGCGTGCGTGGCGTGTGTGCGGGTGTCTGGTGAAGGTGCGGGGTCGGTCAGGATGCCGTCAGGGCGACGCTCACTGGATTCGCGAACTCGGACGAGACAGTGACTGTGATGTCTCCGGTGCCGATCGGACGGATGATGGCGAGTGCGCGCCCGTCGAAGGTGTCATGCGTGTCGGCCGAGAAGGTCTCCCGGGTTGCCGGTGCGCCGCTGCCGAGAGCCTGCAGCACGGCCGCGCCCTCGACGGTGACTGTCACGGCCTGATCGCGGGCGGCGTGCACCGCTCCGGTCGCATCCGTGAGTGCCACCTCGATGAAGCCGAGATCGGTGCCGTCGTGGCGGAGCACAGCACGCTCGACCTCGACCGAGAGCCGCAGATCGCTCGACGCGCTGCGAAGCATGCTTCTTCCCGTCTCGACTCCGTCGGTATACGCGACCGCTTCGAGCGTTCCCGGGTTGTACGTCGTCGTGAAGGCGGCACGAAACGGCGCGGGGTCTCCCACCCGACTGCGGCCGATCACGGCCCCGTCGAGCAGGAGCTCGATCTCGTCTGCGTCGCTGTACACCTCGACCTCCACCGGGCGCCCCTCGAATCCGGCCCAGGACCAGCTGTTCAGCGAATCGGTCCACGACCAGGGCGTTGCCACCGCGACCGGGACACCGTGGACGGCGGGTCGTTCGACGGCGATATACGGTTCAGACCGCAGGCCGAAGACCGTCTCGCGGAAGTAGGAAACCGGACGCCGCGTGCCGATGATGTCGATGTCGCCACACCAGGCCGTGAGTTCGGGGAATCCCCCCGAGAAGCCCGATGTCGGGGCGGTGTCGCCCGCCTCGGCGGAAGGCAGGTACCGGACGGTGCCGAGACCCGTCTCGCCCAGGTAGTCCCAGCCGGTCCAGGTGAAGTCCCCGATGACTCGCGGGTCGGCCTGTACGAGCTCCCAATTGCCGGCGATCGAACTGGGCCACGTCTCGGTGCCCACGATGATCCGGTCAGGGAAGCGCTCGCGGTCTTGGACGTATCTGGCGTCGGAGTAGTTCATGCCCGCAGCGTCGAGCACCGCGAACGACTCCTCCGTGCGCTCGGTCGCCGCATCGGAAGACTGGATATGACCCATCATCTGGCCGAACCCCGCCATCATCGTGTTGACCCCGCCCGCCGTCTCAGGCGCACTCGCCTCGCGACGCGCCTTCATCTGCGGCACGATCGTGTCGAGCATCGCCACGAACGGATTGATGCCGTTGGTCACGAATCTCGTCGAGTCCAGCGACCGCACCTTCTCCGCGAGTCGGCGACCCCAGGTCGAGCCGATCGGCGTTCCGGTCTCGGGGATCTCGTTGCCGATCGAATAGAAGATCACGCTCGGGTGGTTGAAGTCCTTCGCGACCAACGCCTCGATGTCGCGCTCCCACCACTCGGGGAAGTCGAACGAGTAGTCGTAGTCGCTCTTGGCCGATGTCCAGACGTCGAACGTCTCATCCATCACCAGCATCCCGAGTCGGTCGCAGGCTTCGAGCAGCGCGGTGCTCATCGGGCAGTGCGAGCTGCGGATCGCGTTGAACCCCGCCTCTTTCAGGCGGGCGATCTTCCGTTCCTCCGCGGCGCGCATCGACACCGCGCCGAGCGGGCCGTTGTCGAGATGGATGCAGGCGCCGCGCAGCTTCACGACCTCGCCGTTGATGCGGAGGCCATGGCGGGGATCCAGCTGCAGTGATCGGATGCCGACGACCGCGTTCTCCTCGTCGACCACGCGCTCGTCCACGGGGTCGCGCAACGTGATCAGCACGTCGTGGAGGTTCGGCGCGTCGACGCTCCACAGCGCCGGATCCTCGAGGAACAGCCGCCGCCGAACGGTCGCGCGACTGCCGGGCAGCAGAGTCACGGGCGAGCTTCCCGCTGCGGCGATCTCGCCCGATGTCCCGACGACGTCGACCTCGAGGCGGTACGTCCGCGTCAACGCACCGCTGTTCTCCACGACGGCAGCGATCTCGACCACAGCGCTGTCGGTGTCGACACTCGGCGTGCTCACTCTCAACTCGTCACGCACGATGTGCACCGCGTCCTTCACGACGAGATGCACATCACGGTAGATGCCCGCTCCTGCATACCAGCGACTGTCGAGGTGGGTACGACACTCCACTCGGATCTCGTTCTCGGCCCCGAAGATCAGGAACGGGTCGATCCGCACCGAGAAACGGGAGTAGCCGAACGCCCGCTGTCCGGCGAGGTGACCGTTCACGTAGACGGCTGCATCGCGGTACACGCCGTCGAACTCGAGCCGCATCAGACGGCCAGCGAGCTCGGCAGCAACCTCGAGCGTCCTCCGATACTCGAACGCTCCACCGGGAAAGTACCCGCTGGTCTCTCCTCGCGGCGCGTCAGCGCGGCGCTCCTGCGCGATGAGCGCGTCATGCGGGAGGTGCACCGAAGTCCATTCGGATGCCGAGCTGCCGCCGAGCTCCTGGAAGGCGGTCACTTTGCTGCGATATGCCCAGCCGTCGGTGAAGAGGAAGCGACCCGTCGACGCTCGCCGGTCCTCACGACTCTCGACATCGTCTCTTGCGATCGACTCTGACAGCACAGCATCCTCCTTGACGTCCGCCAAAATACCCAGGCATGGCGGTTTTCATGAAGATAGCACGAAATACGCCACAGATGGGTAATTTCATTCGAAGTACTCTCGAAGGTGCCCGGGACGTCGTCGAGAGGACCGGAGCGGTCAGGAGAAGACATGACGAACGACGCCACACACGGGGGCCGCGGCCCCTACGCGAAGAGCGCAGCCGTGCGTCAGCGGATCCTCGAGGCGGGGATGCAGGGCTTCGCACAGGTCGGCTACTTCGCCACCTCTCTCAATGACATCGCGGACCGTGCCGGCATCAGCCGCCGCGGTCTCGGACACCACTTCCGAAGCAAGGAGGAGCTTCTCACCGAAGTGCTGGACCAGCGCCAGGACGAGGACGCCGAGCGCATCCGCGACACCCGAGGGATCGACTCACTGGCCGCCGTGCTCGAAGTCTCGACCCAGAACGCCGACCGCCCAGGCCTCATCCAGCTGTACAGCCTGCTGCGCGCGGATGCCACGGCGACCGAGCATCCGGCGCACGAGCATCATCGCCTGCAGTACGACCGCCTCCGGCAGTATCTCGCCCGCGCGTTCGACGAGGTGCGCGGCGACGGGGAACTCAGGTCGGACGAGGACTCCGACACCCTTGCGTCGACCTATCTCGCACTGATGGACGGGCTGCAGATCCAATGGCTCTATAACCGCGACAACACGGACATCGACCGGGTGCTGCGGGCGTATCTCCGGAGCGTGATCCCCGCTTTCCCCGACCGCCCGGGACGCCCGGGACGCCCATCGAGAGGCTGACACCGCCGCACACTGACGGTGCGTCGGGATCTACTCCTCACCGCTGTCGAGGAAGACTCCGACTCGGTCGCCGTCGAGCACGAACTGCAGCGCTACGCCTGACGGGAAGCGCTCGGCGAGCTCGTCGGGGGTCTCGGAGTCGAACGGCACCGCGACGGTCGGCGGGAATGCACCCACGCCGCAGGCCGCGTACCGTTGGCCCTCGAAACTCCAGGACGTCTCGGTGAAGTCACGCACATCGGGCAGCTGGTCGTTCCTGACGACATTGAGACAGACGTTCTCCGACGAACGCTCTCCCGAGTCGGCGTACCACCCGGGCGTCAGGAAGACCGTCAGGCCGGAGAACTCGGCCGATGCCGCATCCTTCTCCGCGCCGAACCACCCGGGCGCGATCACGCCGGATCTCGTGAGCTCGAGCGTCTCGATCTGCGGCGCACCCGCAGAAGACGACACGGGAGGGACCACGGCGAAGGCGTAGGCGATCGACGCCGCGAGCGCGGCCGACGCCGCCACGGAGGCCACCCACAGCGGTGCTCGCCACCTCGCCAGGCGCCCCGGCCACCCGGTCACCTCGTGCGACGCCGCGGGTGCGACCGGCTCGTCCCACGTGGACTCGTCGCCCAGTCGGTCGAGCAGGTCACCGCTCTCGCGCGATGCTTCGGCCGAGGGATGCACGACCCGCAGCTCGGCGCGCTCCGAGTCGGCGATGGAGGCCACACCGGACGCTGCGCCAGAAGCCTGGGATCCTGCCGCGCCCCCGGTCGACGCCGCGCTGCGCGAGGATTCGAGCTCCTCGAGTCGGCGGACCGCGGACGGATCGCTCGCGATGTCAGCACGCGGGCCGTAGGCACGAGCCCGTAGCTCGCGAAGCTCGTCATCAGCGGCAGCATCCATCCCCGGCATCGTCTCACGGCATCCTCGCCGCGCACAGCAACGGGCGGATGGAGCGTGACACCGCTCCATCCGCCCGCGCCGGGGGTCTTACTTCTTGAATGCGTCCTTGACGTTCTCGCCGGCCTTCTTCGCGTCGGCCTTGACCTGGTCGGCCTTGCCTTCGGCGGCGAGCTTGTCGTTGTCGGTCGCGTTGCCGATCGCTTCCTTCGCCTTGCCGGCGATGTCCTGAGCGGCGTTCTTGATCTTGTCATCGAGTCCCATGAGGAGCTCCTTTCGTGAGGGTGATCGTGACGGCGGGAGGATTCCCGTCGTCTTATCGCCGTTGCGTGTCGCGACCGACGATAAGTCTGTGGAGAGGTGTCAGCGGCGGACCTTGTCGAGTGCCTTCTCGGCCGCCTTCGCCGCCTTCTTGGCTGCCTTGGCGCGTTCCTTCTTCGCCTTCGGGTCGTTCCACATGCGCACCAGCTGGTGCCGCACGGACTCGCCCTTGTTCACCTGCACGGTCGCTGCCCGACTGCCCACGACGTAGGCGACGAAGGCGATGGCGCCGATGAGGAGGATCTTGTTTCGCATGGTGATGTCCTGCTTCCTGGGGTGGTGGGGGCGAGGTCCGAGGTTCACGACAGACGTCGCTGATCGTGCGCGAGCCGCGCCCGGAGGCCGGTGTGGATCGAGACGAAGGTCGCGCTCTCGCGGCCGGTCAGGGTGGCGAGGTTGGTGAGCAGCTTGTCGATGTGGTCGACCAGCTCACGCGGATCGGTGTTCTGCCGGGGCGTGACGGCCACATGCAGCACCGGCTCTCGACGGATGTCGTTCGCGGTGACCTGCGACGACAGGATCTCCGCTCTCCCGGCGAGGGAGTTCTTGACGGCATCCGACACGAACGACTCGGTGACCGTGACACGTCCGAGCGGGTTCTGTGCTCCGCTCGAGCGGAAGGCGGTCTTCGACCGGCGGCCCGAGACGCTGGTGAGGGCGACGATGAGCAGCACGATCACGATGACGATCGCGGCCACTGCGCCGATGCCGATCCACGAGAGGCCGCCGCCGGCGATGGCCGTGGCGGCGATCGCCTGGTCGAGCCATGAGCGGGCGTCCGTGCCGGCCGACGTCCAGATGTCGGTGGCGGTCGGCCAGCTCATGATGGCGATGCCGAGAGCGCCCAGTCCGAGGAAGAGCAGGCCGATGATGAGCAGCAGGGTGCGGTTCAGCGCACGGTTGGTGTTGTTCACAGCTCGTCTTCCTTCTCGTGGGGGCGCTCGATGCGCACGCGGGTGCGGACGCTGCGGGTCAGCCGGTAGGTCTGCAGCTCTGCCTCCGTGGCCGACTGCACGGCGCCCTTGTCGAGGGGGATGCCCGCGCCGGGGCGCACGGTGACGTCGACACTGCGGTGGCCGACTCCGACGGTGATGCTCTCGCGAGCCAGGCCCGTCTCCTCCGAGAGGTGCTGGGCGAGCGCGCTGGCGATCACGCCGTTGTCGACGACGACCGCCCTGTCGCCCGCCTCGAGGGTGTGCCGTGACAGGCGACCCGGAGTGACAGCCAGCACGACGAGCACGACGCCGATCAGGGCGAGCACGACGCTGCCCGCGATCACGAGTCCGGCCGGCTGTGCGGTGGGCAGGCCGACCAGCCATCCGCCCGCCGCGGCGGGACCCAGCAGGAGAGCGGGCTGCGCCGCGAGGCTCAGCACGATCTCGAGCCCGATGTAGGCGAGGGCGAGGATGAGGAGGATGACCGCGACGAACATCGCGACGGTGCGCGGCGAATGCGTCTCGCGTCGGACGACGCGACGAAGAACCGGGGTGCTCATCGCACTCGTCTCCTCTCTGGGATGGTGGCACCGGTGATGGTGAGGGTGATGCGGGTCACGTCACGTCCGAGAAGACCACTGAGACTCTCCTGCAGCTGCTCCTGCAGCTGACGAGCTCGGTCGAGGACGGGGACGCTCTGGGAGATCGCGACGGTGTCGTCGAGATCGGGGACGGGAAGCGGGGTCGCTATGCGCACGGCGATCCCGCCCGGGTGCTCGGCGACGTCGACCTTCACGTCACCGCGCGGCACACCGATCAGGGTTGCGGACGCCTTCTCGGTGACCGTGCGGTAGACGCGTTCCTTCACGTCGATGCGCCCAGGGACGGTGGCCTCTGCGGTGGCGGCCCGCGCGGGGCCGCCACCGGCGGCGAGGTGCTGGTCGACCCGCATCAGGAGGTGCGCCGCCCTGTGAAGGCGTCGGCGAGACCGCGGACGTCGAGCTTGCCGGAGGCGATCCGGCCGATGACGGCTCCGACGCCGGCGAACAGGGCCATGAGGAGGAATCCCCAGAACCCGAACAGCAGAGCAGCCAGGGCCAGGAGTGCGCCGATCAGGGCGCCTGTGGTGGTGGGGGTCATGAGACTCGCGACTCCTCGTTCTCCTGGTTGTCGTCACCGGGGACGTGCACGTCGTTGACCTCGACGTTGACCTCGACGACCTCGAGACCGACCAGGCGGCTGATCGCACCGGCGACGGCGGCGCGCACGTTGCTCGCGACCTCCTGGATCGGGGCGGGGTACTCGACGACGATGGTCAGGTCTGCGGCGGCCTGCGTCTCGCCGACCTCGACCTTGACGCCCTGCGTCAGGTCGGTGGCGTTGACGGCGTCGCGGATGGCGCCGAAGGCACGTGCTCCGCCACCGCCGAGCGCGTAGACACCGGCGACCTCACGGGCGGCGATGCCGGCGACCTTGGCGACGACGCCGTCGGCGATGACCGTCTTGCCCGCGGCATCCGAGTCGGCGGGGACGCGCGACGTCGAGAATGCCGACGTGCGGTCGACGCGCGAACCCGAGGCAGCCGGCTTCGGTGCGGTCGACGTCTGAGCGAGCTCCTTGTCGGCGGGGCTGGTGGGGGTGTTCTGATCCTGAGTTGCCATGACCATTCCTTCGCCTCACGATGTGCCGGCCGGGCCGTGGTGGCTTCGCCGGGAGCGTGTGTGGGTCGCTCACAGATAGGACGGGGGCCGAGCGGGATTCGTCACAGATTCGTCGGGAGAATCTGCGAGACAGGCGCCCGAGCGGCGATCGACGGCAGAGAACACGCGGTCGCTGGCCGTGCAGGCACTGGCCGTCGCGGGCCGGGACCGCGAGGATGATCGGATGAGCCACGACTCCCCCGCCACCGCGCTGCTCGTGATCGACGCGCAGGAATCCTTCCGCCAGCGACCCGACGAGTGGGCGGCCACCGCCAACCCGGGCGTCATCGACAACATCTCCCAGCTCGTCGCGTACGCGCGTCGGTCGGGAGACGCCGTCGTGTGGGTCACGCACTCCGAGCCGGGCAGCGGAGGAGTCTTCGATCCAGCCAACGGCTTCGTCCGGGTGGTCTCCGACCTCGACCCGCAGAGCGACGAGATCGCCGTGACGAAGACCACCGTCAACGCGTTCACATCGACCGATCTCGAAGATCAGCTCCGGCGCCGCGGCGTCGGCCGGGTGGTCGTCTGCGGCATCCGCACCGAGCAGTGCTGCGAGACGACGGCCCGGATGGCGGCCGACCTCGGCTTCATGGTGGAGTTCGTGACGGATGCGACGACGACCTCGGCGATCGAGGCGACGGACGGGCTCGCGGCCGTCTCGGGCGACGAGATCATGCAGCGGACCGAGAGCATCCTGGCGGCGCGCGGATTCGCGACGATCGTCCGCACGGCCGACCGGGTGGGTGTCTCCGCCTAGGTTGGAGGACATGCCCTCGCCGCTCGCGCTCCCCGACCTCACCGGCCGCACGATCCTCGTCACCGGGGCGAACGCGGGCATCGGATACTGGTGCGCGGAGATCCTGGCCACGCAGGGTGCCAGGGTGCTGCTCGCATGCCGGTCGGCAGAGCGCGCACAAGTGGCCGTGTCGTCGATCCGCGCGCAGGTTCCGGGTGCCGACCTCGACATCGTGCCGGTCGATCTCGGGTCGTTGGCGAGCGTCGCCTCGGCGACGGCATCGCTCGACGAGCGGCTCGATGCGGTGATCTGCAATGCCGGGGTCAAGGCGGCGGATCGCAGCGCCCGCACCGCGGACGGACTGGACCTCATGGTCGGCACCAACGCGATCGGACACTTCGCCCTGGTCGCCCAGCTCGACCGTCTGCTCGCCGACGACGCTCGGGTCGTGGCCGTCGGATCGCTGGCGCATCGCTTCGCCGAGATCGACCCCGGCACGCTCTCTCAGCCGTGGACGGGTGCGTCGCTGCGTCAGTACGGCCGCTCGAAGGCCGCCCTGATGGCCCTCGCCTTCGAGCTGAACCGCCGGTGGCGGGGCACGGCGCGGTCTGCGCTGTGTGCTCACCCCGGTTACGCCGTCGATCCGCTGACTGCGCACCGCGACGGACTCGCCGCGGTCTCACCTCTGACGCGCGCCCTCGCGTCGGTCAGCCGCCCGCTCGTGCAGGGCAAGGATGCCGGGGCCGCGCCGATCGTGCATGCTGCCGTCGCGGCCGATGCCACCGGCGGCGATTATTGGGGTCCGGGCGGGCTGCTCGAGTTCCGCGGGGCGCCGAAGCGGGTCGCCGCGAGCGCCCAGGTGCGGTCGGTCGACGTCGGCGCGGAACTGTGGTCGGTCGCCGAGCACCTCTCGGGCGTGCGCTTCACGATCTGACGATCTGACAGCGGATCAGGCGAGCTCCTGGAGTGTCGCAGTCATGTCGCCTCCGGCGTCCCCGGTGTTGACCGTTCCCTTCGGCTCGAACAGGATCGCGTGCACCTCGTCCGTCGCCTTCGGGCAGTGCTCGACCCCGCGCGGCACGACGAAGACGTCGTTCGGGTGCAGAATCACGTCACGGTCGCGGAGCTGGATGGTGAGCTGGCCGCTCACCACCATGAACAGCTCATCGGTGTCGGGGTGGGTGTGCCAGACGAATTCGCCCTGGAGCTTGACGACCTTGACGTCGTAGTCGTTGACGCTGGTGAGCCGGTGCGGCTGCCAGTGCTCGGTGATCGTCGAGAGGGCGTCGTGGACGTTGCGCACATCGTCTGTCATGCTCACGAGCCTAGCCACCGGCTGGCCACGGCCCCCTCCCGATGAGCCGCGCTCAGGCGGCTTCGGCATCCCTCGACGGGATCTCGTCGATCGATCGATACACGGGCAGCCCGCGCTCGAGCGCGATCTCGACGTCCTTGTCGGCGCCGGCGGAGTCTCCCGGCAGGCGCAGCACCGCGTCGCAGTGCTGCAGCAGTCGGTGGGCCGTCTCGTACATGACGTCGCCCTCGGCGGCATCCGTCTCGTCCATGCCTCGGAGGATCGGCAGGGCGACCCATTCGCCGATCATCGGCACGTGGCCGAGACGGTGGATGGGGGCCGCGACCTCTTCGAGGACCTCGAGGTTGCGGGCGATCAGGGCGGGGTCGCCGCCCGTACCGGAGCGGTAGGGGCCGGCGATGAGAATCAGCAGTGGTGTGTTCATGGAGAAGACTGTAACGTTAACCGTGCAGGAACGTGCAACTTCGTGAATGAACGGGATGGAGCTTCGGATGCTGAGTGCGCAACGAAAGGATCATCTGCGCGAGATCCTGCGCAGAGACGGTCGCGTGGTGGCGAAGGACGTCGCCACCGATCTCGGCGTCTCCGAGGACTCGATCCGTCGCGATCTGCGCGAGCTCGCCGACACGGGCGAACTCGTCCGCGTCTATGGCGGCGCTCTGCCGGTTCCGCCGGCCGATCGGCCCGTCGACGAGCGCTCGTCGCTGGCCACCGAGAGCAAGGAGCGGGTCGCCCGCCGCGCCGTCGAGCTGATCCTGCCGGGCTCGACGATCGTGCTGGATGCCGGAACCACGACGCTCGCGATGGCCCGCATGCTGCCGTACGGCGCCGACCTGACCGTCATCACCCCCAGCCCGGCGATCGCCCTCGCCGTCGCCGAGCACTCCGACGCCCGGGTCGTGATCATCGGCGGCGAACTCGCCCGCTTCTCGATGGTCGCGAGCGGCCCCCTCGCCATGGAGGCCGTGCAGCATCTCGCCGCAGACCTGTTCTTCCTGGGCGTGACGGGCGTCGATCCCGTCCACGGCCTGACCACCGGCAACCTCGACGACGCCGCCACCAAACGCGCGATCGCCGCGCGCTGTGCGCAGACCTACGTCCTGGGCAGCGAGGAGAAGATCGGCGCCATCTCGCGCTTCCCGGTTCTGAACGTCGACGCCATCACCGGTCTCGTGGTCGACCCTCAGGACGCGAACCCGGTCATCGGCGATCTCGCAGAGGGCATGCCGGTGCTGCGCTGACCGGTGTCAGGTGATGGTCGCCGCCACGATCGTCGGCGTCATGATCGCCACCATCGCGGCCGTGATCGCATCGTTGACCGCCTTGGCGACGGCATCCCCTGCCTGCGATCCTGCCGTGAGCTGCTCGATCCGCTTCTTGAGGTCGCGCGAGGACCGCCCGCCGCACTCCTCGCGCAGGATCGCGTGCGCCGCGTTGAGGTTCTGCAGGATCGCAAGCAGCGCCAGGTCGGCCTGCGTCGGAGCACCCGTTCCGGCGATCACCGCGGCGAGCCGCGCCCTCAGCGCCTGCTCGGGTGTGGAATCGGATTCGGGAGTGCGTGCCGACCCCCAGCCGAAGAATCCGCGCTCCCCTCTGACGAGCACGCCCTGCACGATGAGCGACTCGACCACGATCTCGAGCGGATCGAGCTTGGGGCGCACCACGAGCGACTGCAGCCGCTTGCCGCGCAACGGCACGAGGCGCTGCAGTGTCGTATCGAGGATCGGGTTGCCCGTCGGGTCGGTCGACACGATCTCGACGACCGGGTTCTTCTCGTCCGACACCGCGATGCGTCCGTGCAGGGCGAGGTCGACGATCACAGCCGCGACCTCGCCGTACAGGCGGTTCACGCTCACCGCGCTCTCGACGCGGCCATCAGGCCGGAGAAGCAGCATGTGGAGTTCCTCGACGATCAGCATGCATCCACGCTATGACGGGCCCCCTCACGACGGCATCCCCCGGACGGATGATTCCGGAACACCCCCCACACGCACGAACGCCGCGCCCTCCGGAGAGGACGCGGCGTTCGATGAAGAGTGGTTACGCGCCGATCTTCTTGGCATCGTCCGCGTTGAGCACGCGGAAGAGCAGAGCCGCGATGACCGCGCCGACCAGGGGGGCGACGATGTAGAGCCACAGCGAGGCCCAGTCGAAGTACCCGCCGACCGAGAGGCCGAGGGCCACCGCCGGGTTGAAGCCGCCGCCCGAGATCGAACCGACGGTCGCTGCGCCGACGAACACCGTCGCCCCGATCGCGAGGCCGTAGAACGAGTTGCCCTCGGTGTCCTTCGAGGTCGCGGTGTTGAGCACGACCCAGACGAGGATCAGCGTGAACAGCGCCTCGACGAAGAAGGCGGGTCCCACCTCGACGACCAGAGCCTCGCCACCGGCGGGCCACACGGCGAAGCTGACCAGCGCGGCGAGCGCGCCACCGACGAACTGCGCCACGAGGTAGGCGATGAAGTCGAAGACGCTGAGGCCGCCACGGATGAAGACGCCGACGGAGACCGCCGGGTTGAGGTGAGCGCCCGAGATGTGGCCGGTCGAGAAGACGAGCACGGCGAGCGTGAAGCCGATCGCGAGCGGAGTCAGCGGGCTCTCGCTGTTGATCGCCGCGATGATCGTGAGGACGAAGAGGAACGTGGCGATCGCTTCGGCGAGCGCCTTTCGGGGAGTACCGGACATGAGAAGTGCTCTTTTCTGAGAGGTGAGGGAAGGCGACCCCCGTCCGCCTGCGCACTCCAGCCGACGCACCCTCCGATAACGCCCCCGAATCTAGCGACGGCAGTCGGAGTCCGGGCGTACGCCGCGCTGGCGCCTGTGAAATACCTGAATGCGATGCGACGGCATGTCAACCCCGTCGCCACATCGGCACGCTTGTCCGTACTGTTCCGGGATGACTTCCGACCCCGCCACGACGCCGGAGGAGCCCACTCGCCTGCGTCGCGCCATCACCGGCCCCCTGCTGTTCGCCTTCATCCTGGGCGACGTGCTCGGCGCCGGCATCTACGCCCTGATGGGTGTGCTGTCCGAGAAGGTCGGCGGGATGCTGTGGGCACCGCTGCTTCTCGCTCTCCTGCTCGCGCTGCTGACCGCGGGGTCGTACGCCGAGCTGGTCACCAAGTATCCGCGCGCCGGCGGGGCATCCGTCTTCGCGGAGCGCGCCTTCCACAGCCCCGTCGTCTCGTTCCTGGTCGGGTTCAGCATGCTCGCGGCCGGCGTGACGAGCGCCGCGGGCCTGGCGATCGCTTTCGCCGGCGACTACCTCGGCACGTTCTTCGACCTGCCGACCATTCCCGTCGCGATCGTCTTCCTCGCGATCGTCGGAGCACTCAACGCCCGCGGCATCCGTGAGTCGCTCGGCGCGAATCTGGTGATGACGGCGATCGAGCTGAGCGGTCTCGTGATCGTGATCGTCGTGGTCGGGATGTTCGTGGTCGGCGGCGGCGGCGACGCCTCGCGGCTGACTCAGACGCCCGAGGGGACGCCCGTCGCCCTGGCGGTCCTGTCGGGAGCGGTGATCGCCTACTACTCCTTCGTCGGCTTCGAGACCTCGGCGAACATGATCGAAGAGGTGAAGAATCCGCGGCGCACCTATCCGCGAGCCCTCTTCGGCGCGCTCTTCACCGCCGGTGCGGTGTACGTGCTCGTGGGTGTCGCGAGTTCCATCGCGCTGCCGGCTTCCGAGCTGCAGGAGTCGAGCGGACCGCTGCTGTCGGTCGTCGAGGCCGCGGGTGCCAGCATCCCCTCCTGGCTGTTCAGCCTGATCGCCCTGATCGCGGTGGCGAACGGCGCACTGCTCACGATGATCATGGTGAGCCGCCTGACCTACGGGATGGCCGAGCAGAACCTGCTGCCCGCCGTGCTCGGCCGGGTGCTGCCGAATCGAAAGACCCCGTGGGTGGCGATCCTCACCACGACCCTCGTCGCGATGGGACTCACGCTCGTCGGCGATCTGGCGACGCTCGCCGAGACCGTCGTGCTGCTGCTGCTCTTCGTCTTCCTCAGCGTCAACGTCTCGGTGCTGGTGCTGCGACGTGACCGCGTCGAGCACGATCACTTCCGCATCTGGACGGTCATCCCGGTGCTGGGCATCGCCTCGTGCATCCTGCTGCTCACCCAGCAGCGAGGGGTCGTCTGGCTGTTCGGCGCGATCCTGCTGGCGGTCGGCGCCGTGCTGTACCTGCTCGCCCGCTGGGGCCGCAACCGCTCCGACCGTCGCGACCACGACGGAGCCCCGTCATCCACCACCACGAAGGAGAACGATGAGCACGCCTGACCTCACCCCCGACGCCGATGACGCCATGACGAGCGAGGAGAAGCGCCACGACCAGCTGACCGCGGCCCCTGATGCCACCGAGGCCGATGCCGCCCCGCGCATCGAGGTCTCGGAGCACGACGGGAACACCCGCATCGACATCCTCCCCGATGCCGCCGTGCGGCCGGGACCCGGACCCGGGGTCGAGGTCGACGACGAGCCCGAGCAGTAGGCGGAGCGGCGGCGAGAACTCGCGCGGGATCGCCCCCGCGATACTTCAGCGTTCCGATATATCACGACTCACCCCTCGATAGCAAGCTCTGAGCGTATGCTGACTCCGAGACCGCCTCCGCGGTCTCGGAGTCGGTGACCCGGACCCCGTCACCACGATCGGGGGGACGCCATGAGCATCACCACAGATCCGAGCACCGACACGCGGTCGGATGCCGAGCTCGCCGACGCGACGCGCAGCGGAGACGCCCGAGCGTTCGCCGTGCTGTGGCAGCGCCATTCCGAGGCGGGGCTCCGCGCGGCCCGCGCAGTGACGCGTTCCATCGACCCTGACGACCTCGTCAGCGAGGCCTTCACGAAGACATTCAGCGCGATGCAGAACGGCGGCGGACCGACCGATGGCTTCCGGGCGTATCTCTACGCCGCCATCCGCAACGCCGCCGCGACGTGGGGCGGCAAGCAGAAGGACATCCCGATCGAGTTCATCGAGGAGATCCCCGATGAGGCCCCCGACGCGATCGAGCAGCTGTCGGACAAGACGATGCTCGCGGCGGCGTTCAAGAATCTGCCCGAGAACCACCGCACCCTGCTCTGGTACCTCGAGGTCGAGGGCATGAAGCCGCGCGAGATCGCTCCGCTGATGGGACTGACTCCGAATGCCGTGTCGGCGCTGGCTCTCCGCGCTCGCGACGGATTCCGCCATGCCTGGCTGGATGCGCTCATCGCCGACCCTTCCCGTCCCGAGGAGTGTCGCTGGGCGTGCGGGCGGCTCGTGCGCCGCTCTCGCCGCCCGGTGAGTCGGCACGAGCGCCCTCGCCTCGAGTCCCATCTCGAAGGGTGCGCCGGCTGCACGATCATCGCGCGAGACATCGACACGGCCTCGTCGAAGCTGCGAGCCGTGCTGCTGCCCCTCGCACTCGGCAGCGCCGGGGCAGCCGCCTACGCCGCTCTCGAGCCCGGCGCGGCAGCGAGCGCCTCCGTCATCGGACCGTCCGCCGCACTGCGGACCCGCCGCGTGCTCACCATCGGGATCGCCGCGGGAAGCGCGGTCGCCCTCGCGGCGACGGTCGCCGTGGCGATGGTCGCCCCCTGGTCGCAACCGGCGGCAGACGGCGACCGTGGTGAGGCGTCCGGGCCCGCCGCCCGACCCATCGCCCCGACTCCCGGTGCCACACCCGCGACGGACGACGACACGTCACCGACGCCCCCACCTGTCGCACCGCTCATTCCTGCTCCGGTGGAGCCGCCAGTGCAGCCGGTCGTCGAGACGACTCGGCAGGACACACCTGTGCGCGCCGTTCCGGAGCCGCCGAGCGCCCCGGTGGCCGCACCGCCGGCGGCGGGCCCTCCGGCGGCCAGACCCCCCGTGGCGACCCCGCCGGTCGAGGTCCCGCCGGTCGAGACCCCGCCCGTGTTCGCGATCGGTCCGGACGGGTGGGACACCAGCAGTCCCCTCGCTGTCTCGGTGAGCGGCACCGGCATCCCCGGCAGCATGGTCGCCGTCATCGACGAGCTCGGCTCCGTCCTCGCCCAGGCGACGGTCGACGGCGACGGTGAGTTCACGCTCTCCGTCGCGGGAGGCGAACTGAGGCAGGGCATGACGCTCACGGCCCAGCACACCTCACCCTCCGGCGACGTGGAGCTCAGCGAGCCGGTCGGACCCCTCGCATTCCCCGTGCCGGTCATCTCCGGTGATCAGCCCCGCCCCCACCTCGAGCGGGGGGATGCTGACGCCGACGGCGAGCAGGACGACGCGCTCGTCACTCTCGAGGGCATCCCGGGCGGCTGGGTGCAGGTCGCCGTCGACGGCGTCGTGGTGCCCCACCTCATCGCCATCGACGAGGTGACCTCCGACGACTACATCCCCGACATCCATCTCGGATTCCACCTGCTCACCCTGCGATACGTCGATGCGGAGTCGGGCGTCACCGGTCCTGGAGCCGAGTACGCGGTCGTCGTCACCCCGGGCGGCAAGTGACGTCCGGGCACGGATCCGACCGGAATATTGGTTGCGGCGTCAGGAACGGGCGTCGTCAGCGTCTTGATAGTGGGACGAGAAGCCGGCCCTGGGGACCTGAGTCGACTTCGTGTCCGAGAGCTCGCGTTCCCCTACGGACGCGGCACTCGCGGGTGGGGCTGCTCCCCAGTCCCACCCGCATTCCCTTCCGCACCCGTGTGGGGCCTACAGCCAGCCCTTGCGCTTGAACGCCCAGTAGAGCCCGACGCCCATCGCCAGCATCAGAGCGACCGCCATGGGGTATCCGAGCGTCCAATGCAACTCGGGCATGTGGTCGAAGTTCATGCCGTACACCGTGCCGACGAGCGTCGGGGCGAACAGGATCGCCGCCCAGCCCGAGATCTTCTTGACCTCGTCGTTCTGGCGGATGCTCAACTCGGTCATCCGCCGCATCTCCTCGTTCTGCCGCCGCGCCACGATCGTGGACTCGACGGTCAGCGCGTTGTCGAGCACCGTGCGGAAGGTGTTCGCGCGCTCCGACACGCGCAGGGTGTGGTCGAGCACGTCGCGCAGGTACCGCTGCAGCTCCTCGTCGACCTCGTACTTCGTCGAACCTCGCAGCAGCGAGTCCAGCATGCCCGCGAGAGGCTGCACCGCGCGCTGGAAGTCGATCACCTCACGACCGAGTTCGTAGATGCGCTGCGTCGCGTCGACCTCGTCCTCGAAGAGCTGGCTCTCGATCTCGTCGATGTCGTTCTCGAGTCCCGACAACACGGGTGCGTACTCGTCGACGACCTCGTCGAGGATCGCATAGAGCACCGCCTCCGGTCCGAGCTTCAGCAGATCGGGGTCGTCTTCGAGTCGGAGTCGCACCCTCGCCAGGTCGGGAGACTCCGCGTGGCGGATCGTCACCACGAAGTCGGGCCCCACGAGCACATGGATCTCGCCGAACTCGACCTCCTCCGCGGCATCCAGATACCGGGCGGATCGCAGCACCATGAACAGCACGTCTCCGTACCGCTCGAGCTTCGACCGCTGGTGACCCGAGAGCGCATCCTCGACGACGAGAGCGTGGATGCCGAACTCGTCGGCGACCTCGCGGATCTCGGCTTCGCTCGGCCGGTACAGACCTATCCAGCTCATGCCGCCGCGTTCGCGCAGCACCTCGAACGTCTCACTGAGGCTCCGCGGATTCTCGGTGCGGACCCCGTCGACGTAGATCGCGTTGTCGATGATCGCCATCGGCGTTCCCTTCGTCGGTATGCCGCGGCGGTCGTGCGCCGGGCCCTAGGCGGCCGGCGGTGCGACGCAGGCGACCGCCGAGTCCGTGATGGCCTGGTGATACTGCTCGGCCGTGAACGGAAGCCCGAACTCGGGAGCGGTCTCACCCGCGGCTGCAGGCACCTTTGAGGCGATCGCCGCGAGCTCCCACGCCAGGTACATCGCGGTCGTCGCGCCAGTCGTCGAGTTGTTCAGCGACACTGCGACCGTGAAGCCCGTCTCGGGGTCGGAGAACGCCGACGTCTGATACCCGGGAGTCCAGCCCGCCTGTCCGACCATCGAGCCGACGAGCAGAGCCCCGCCCGTGGCCTGGAGCCAGGAGGGAGCCTGGGGGCCCTGCGGCAGGGGAGCTCCGAAGCGGTTCGGCTCGTCCTTCGTGCGCAGCTTCTGCGCGGCTTCGGCCTGGGCGTACCGACCGAGATCCTCGATCGTCGACACGACGCCGGAGTCGGTGTAGCCGGTGCTCGACGAGAGCGTGGTGATGTCGACCGGGGCAGCACAGTCGTACCCGCCTTCGACGGGCGTCAGGTAGTGCCCGTTCATGACCGGTCCGTCAGAGGGCGGGGCCGGGGCCGGCGAAGGCAGCGACGTCGCCGAGAGACCGAGCGGCTGGGTCACGTACTCGGCGATCAGCTCGGACGCCGTGCGGCCGGACGCCCGCTCGAGTGCGAGTCCGAGCAGCAGGTAGCCGGCATCCGAGTTCGTGTAGGTCGTCTTCGGAGTGGTGCGCGGGGCGCCGAGGCCGTACGCCGCGAGCTCGAGGGGTGCCCACACGCGCTCGGGGGTGGTGAGCCATGCGGCCTGCGCGGTCGCCTCGGACGAGCCGACGCCGCTCGTGCTGTTGCACAGGTCGAGCAGCGTGATGTCCTTCATGTCAGCGACGCCCGAGACGTGGTCGGGCACGGGGTCGTCGAGATCGACCACGCCGTCATCGGCCAGACCGTAGAGCACGTCGCACGTCATGAGACGCGTCATGTCCGCGATCCGGAAGGACATGTCGGTGCTGATCTCTTCGTCGCCGCCGGGGGTCTGGGTGCCGAGACCGGCGACCCAGCTGCCGCTCCAGGGAGCCCACACGCCCACGACGGCGCCCGAGGCACCCGATGCGGCGAGCGCGTTGGTGATGGCCGCCTCCATGGCGGCGACCGTGTCGTCAGGCAGAGGGCCGTCGACCTGGGACGGAGGCTGGTAGCTGAACTCCGGTTCGGCCGTGCAGCCGGTGAGGAAGAGCCCGAGCGCGGCTGCGCCGGCCACTGCTGCGCGGAACGTGCGCGACGAGAGAAGCTGCATGAAAGGGGACCCCCGGAAGACGTGTCTCCCGAGTCTAGAACGCCCATCCTGAAAGAAAGGCATCACCGAACGCCGTTTAGGGTGATCACCATGCCCCACACGTTCGATGCCGACGTCGTCTCCGCGATCCTCCGCCACATGAACGGCGACCACACCGATGACAATCTGCTCATCACGCGCGCCTTCGCGCCGACCGGAGGGTCTCAGTCGGACGAGATCACCGACGCCGTGATGACGGACCTCGACGGCGACGGCGGGGTCTGGAAGGTCACCCGCTCCGGCGAGGCCTCAGAGCTTCGCATCCCCTGGCCCTCCGGTCCGATCACGGAGCGCCCCGCCGTGCGCCGCGAGGTCGTCGCGCTCTACGATCTCGCCTGCGAGAAGCTCGGGGTCGAGCCGCGTCCGCACGCATGACGCTCGGCTCACCAAGGGGTTTCCTTTCAGGTTAGGCGACCCTTACACTGGGCACATGTCCGAGATCCTCTCCTTCTCCGCAGCCCTCCGTGAGCGCTCCTCCGGTTCGCACTCGCGCAGCGAGGGTGCCGGCTTCATGTCCGACCTGCTCAAGGGCGAAGGATCGCGCGAGGACTACATCGCGCTCGTCGCGCAGCACTACTTCATCTACGAAGCCCTCGAGGGCGCGGGCGAGCGCATGCGCCAGGACCCCGTGGCATCCGTCTTCCTCAGCGACAAGCTGACCCGCCTGCCCGCGCTCGAGGCCGACCTCGAGTTCCTCCTCGGGGCGCACTGGCGCGATGTGATCGTCGCGCTGCCGACCACGCAGCGCTACGTCGAGCGCATCCGCCAGGTCGGGGCGACCTGGGCCGGTGGCTTCGTCGCGCATCACTACACGCGCTACCTCGGCGATCTGTCGGGCGGCATCTTCATCGGACGCGTCATGGCACGCCGCTTCGGCTTCGAGACCAACGGCATCGGCTTCTATCTGTTCGACGACATCGCCGACCCGTCGGCGTTCAAGGACGTCTACCGCGAGCAGCTCGACTCCGCTCCCTGGGACGACGCCGAGCGCGAGCGCGTGATCGACGAGGTCCTGCTCGCCTACCGGTTCAACACCGAGCTCTTCGAAGACCTCGACCGCGCACGCGTCGCCGCCTGACCACGAACGGGCTCAGCCCTTCCCGACCTCGGGAGTGGATGCCGCGAGCCACGCGTCGCGCATGAAGCGGCGCACATCCTCGTCGACGCGGATGTCGCTCGGGCGCAGCGCCCTCGACAGGTAGAGCCCGTCGAGCGACGTGAGCCGAGACAGCGCCACATAGGTCTGCCCTGGAGCGAAGGCGCCTGAGCCGAGGTCGATGATCGCGCGGTCGTAGGTCTTGCCCTGCGACTTGTGGATCGTGACGGCCCACGCGAGGCGCAGCGGGAACTGGGTGAACTCCGCCACGACGTCACGGCTCAGCTTCTTGGTGCTCGGCTCGTAGGAGTATCGGAACCGCTCCCAGACCGCGGGCTCGACGTCGACCTCTTCGCCGTCGATCTCGACGCGCACGGTCTCTCCGAGGATCCGCACGACCGTGCCGATCGTGCCGTTCACCCACCGCGGCGGCTCGCCCGACATCGAGGTGTCGTTGCGGAGGAACATCACCTGCGCGCCGATCTTGAGCTTGAGCTCCGACTCGGCCGGCAGCGACGCCTCGCCCTTCCCGAACTCGCCGCTGACCTCGGCACGCGCCGTCTGCTCCTTGCCGGGCAGTGCTGCGAGGTGGCGGCTGTTGATGGTGTTCACGATGTCGTTGCGGGTGGCGAGGGTGATCATCGGCACCTCTCCCGGCTCCGGGTCCGGTGGTGTTCGCGCGCCCTGCGTGTTCAGCACTCCCGCGATCTCCGCGGTGACCCGCCCGTACCGCACCGCGTTCAGCATCGCCTTGAAACCGTCATCCGACTGCCGGTGGATCTGCACGAGCTCGCGCACGTGCAGCTCGGCCCGGGTGTCGACGGCGAACAGTCCCCCGTCGTCATCGTCACCCTCACCGCCGGCCGGACCCGCCCAGACCTTGGCATCGAAGAACCAGAACGAGCGGTAGTGGTCCTTGACGTAGCGCAGCTCGTCGCCGCGCGGCGGCACGGGAGCCAGCTGATACGGATCGCCGAACATCACGATCTGCACTCCGCCGAACGGGATGCCCCGCTTGCCCCGCGCCTGACGGAGCGAACGGTCGATCGCATCCATCAGGTCGGCGTTGACCATCGAGATCTCGTCGATCACGAGCGTCTCGATCGCATTGAGGATCCGTCGCGTGTTGTCGTTCTGATCGATGTCCGAGTCGCCGATCAGTCCGATCGGCAGCCGGAACAGGGAGTGGATCGTCTGACCCTCGACGTTGAGCGCGGCGACGCCGGTCGGCGCGCAGATGGCGATCTGCTTCTTCGTGTTCCACGAGAAGTACTGCAGCAGCGTCGACTTGCCGGTGCCCGCTCGACCGGTGATGAAGACGTGCTCGCTGGTGTCCTCGATCAACCGGAACAGCTCTTGCTGCTCTTCGGACAGGGCGGGAAGCGACACGGTTCTCTCACACGGACGGAGGCGGGAATGCACGGCGAGACCGTGCCTCCCCATGCTACGTGGCGGCGCCGCCCGGCATCCGAGGAACACAGCGATCGCGGCCGACGCACACCGACTCACGCACGGCGTCGTCCCAGGCCACGCTTCTAGACTGACGCCATGCAGCAGGTCGAGACGAAGGCGCCCCGGCGCTCGCGCCTCGCTGCCGATCTCGCGCTCCTCGCGGTCATCGGACTCGTGCTCGTCGCCGCTCTCGGTGCAGGTGGAGCCACCCTGTACCAGCAGTTCTACGGGCCGTCGGCGTTCGTCGTGCGCTACCTCGACCTGCTCTCGGAAGGACGAGCGGCTGACGCTCTGCGCGTGCCCGGCGTCGCGATCGATCGGGAGACCCTCGAGATCGCCGGCATCGGAGCCACCGCGTCGGAGGCGCTGCTGCGTCACTCGGCACTCGCGCCGCTCACCGACGTCGAGGTGCAGTCGGAACAGGCCGACGAGTCCGGCAAGACCGAGGTGACCGTGTCGTACGAGGCGAGCGGGCACGACGGCACCACCACCTTCACCGTCGAGCAGGACGGCTGGGCGGGGGTCACCCCCAACTGGCGCTTCACGACGAGCCCGCTGGCCGTGGTCGAGCTCACGGTGCGCGGTGCCGATCAGTTCGCCGTCAACGGCTTCGAGATGGATCGCCGCCAGGTCTCACCCGCCGGGGCGGAGGCCGCACCCCTCGATCCCCTTCCCCTGCTGGTCTTCACGCCGGGGCTGTACTCGGTCACCGTCGACACTGCGATCGCGGAGTCCGAGGGCATCGGCGTCCTCGCCGACACCCCGCTCGCCACCACGCCCGTCGACGTGCAGACCGAGCCCACCTCGGACTTCGTCGCCGTGGTGCAGCAGCGGGTCGAGGAGTTCCTCACCGCCTGCACGACGCAGCAGGTGCTGCAGCCGACCGCCTGCCCGTTCGGCCTCGAGGTCTCCAACCGCCTCGCCTCGCTGCCGAAGTGGTCGATCGCCGCACAACCGCAGGTGAGCGTCGTGCCCGACGGCGGACACTGGAAGATCCCCCCGACGGATGCCGTCGCGCACGTCGACGTCGAGATCCGCTCGCTCTTCGACGGCTCGGTTCAGGAGCGGTCGGAAGACGTCCCGTTCCAGGTGAACGGATCGATCACGATCCTCCCCGACGGCAAGGTGTCGATCCGGGTCGGATCCCCCGACGAGGAGTCCACGGGCTGACGCCCGCCGGGAGCACGGTCACCGCGCGTCGCGCTCCACCTGACGCAGGTCGCGCTCGGCGAGAGCCGCGAGCTTCTGGTTGTACTCCTCGAGCTCGGCCTCGCCCGTGCGGTCTGCATGCCGGTCGCGGCGCTTCTGCAGCTTGGTGTCGCTGCGGCTCCACTGGATCGCCACGGTGATCGCGAGGATCAGAGTCGGGATCTCTCCGATAGACCACGCGATGCCGCCGCCGATGTACTGATCCTCGATGGGCGTCGGGCCCCAGGTGCGACCCATCGACCCGAACCAGTCGGCGACCATCAGCCCCTCCTGCATCATGATCGCGACGCCGAAGAAGGCGTGCATGGCCATGATGGCGATCAGGGTGATGAGGCGCCCCGGATAGGGCAGACGGTACGGCACCGGGTCGGCGCCGACCAGGCTCAGCACGAACAGGTAGCCGGAGATGAGGAAATGCGCGACCATCCACTCGTGGCCGAGGTGCTCGAACATCGACCAGCGCACCAGGTCGGTGAAGTAGAACGCCCACAGCGACAGGATGAAGATGCCCGCCGCCACGAACGGGTGGGTGACGACCTTCGAGAACGGCGAGTGCACGGCCCACATGATCCATTCGCGACCACCGCGGGTGCCGTCGTCGCGCTTGTGGATCGCTCGAAGGGCCAGCGTGACCGGCGCCCCCGAGACCAGCAGCAGCGGGATCGCCATCGACAGCATCATGTGTCCCAGCATGTGCACGCTGAAGAGATACTCCTGATACGCGTTGATCGGGCCGCCCGTGACCCAGAGCAGCATCAGCATTCCCAGCACCCAGAACACGGTGCGGTGGATCGGCCAGCGGTCACCACGGAGCCGCAGTCGGCGCACGCCGGCGAGGTAGAGGAAGAGGCCGAACCCGGCGGCCACCAGCCAGAGCACGTCGATGTCCCACGCCGTGAACCAGCGGTCGATCGTGAACTCCGGCGGCAGCGGGGAGCGGGTGAGGTTCTCGGCGGGGGTCTGCACGAACGCCGCCTCCTCGCCGGTGGGCGGGGGCGTGCGCGCGAGCGCGGCGGCAGCCCCCGAGGCCAGACCCATCAGAGCGACCTCGCACAGCACCAGCATCCAGAACCAGCGCGCGGCTCCGTCGTCCTCGAGCCGAGGGATCAGGCGGGTGCGATACCAGGCGCCCAGCATTCCCATACCGACGAGGAGCACGACCTTCGCGAGCAGGATGGTGCCGTACGGCGTCCAGAGCTGCGAGATGTCGCCGAACGAGACGACGGAGCGGGCGAGACCCGAGATCGCGACGACGGCGAACGCGGCGATCGCGAGACTCGAATAGCGGCTCACCAGCTGCGCCGTGCCCACGCCCGAGCGGTCGCGCAGGATCACGACGAGCAGCAGGCCGCCGAGCCACACGGCCGCGCCGATCGTGTGCAGCAGGATCGAGTTCACCGCGATGTTGTGCCCGGCGAGCTCCCCGGAGTGACCCTGCGTCGCCAGCGGAAGGAAGGATGCCGCGGCGAGGATCGCCGTGATGAGCGTCGGCGTCCACGTGCGCCACGCGAACGCGAGCACGGTGATCACCGAGCCCATGATGGTGGTGATCAGCCATGACTGACCGAGCGGCAGCTGCAGCAGGAATCGTCCGAGCTGCTCACCGAACTCGCGCTCGGCGCTCAGCTGCGGGTTGAAGGCCGCCATGAAGGTGAAGAATCCGCTGATGCCCGCGGTGACCGTGAAGACGGCAGCGCCGGCCGAGGCCGTGTTGAGCGCCGTGTCGAATGACTTCTCCTCGCTGCGCAGGGCGAACAGCGCCAGCACGAGCGAGCCCAGCATCGCCGCGGCCGCGATGTTCATCACGAGCTTGACGATGGGGGTGGCCCAGCGCACGAAGGGACCCGGATCCTGCAGAAGCAGCGGAGCCGCGCCTCCGCCGATCACGAGGGCGAAGATCACGCCGATCAGTCCGGTCGCGAGCAGGATGCCGATTCCGGCCGCGCGATACGCGGAGCGGGTCGGGGTCTGCACGGCGCGGGCACTCACCCCTCCAGCCTAAGCCGCGGATCCGGGGAGGACGCACGAAGGCCGCCCCCGACGGATCGGGAGCGGCCTTCGAAGAGGTGCGGTCTTACTTGACGGCAGCCTTGAGCTTGGAACCAGCGGTCACCTTGACGCGGTGGCCGGCCGGGATCTTGATCTCGGCGCCGGTCTGCGGGTTGCGGCCCGTGCGAGCTGCGGTCGCGACCTGCTCGAACGAGATCCAGCCCGGGATCGAGACCTTGCTGCCCTTGGCAACAGCGTCGGAGACCGAGGAGAACAGCGCGTCGAGGACACCCGAGACGGTGGCCTGGCTCTGGCCGGTGGCAGAAGCGATGCTCGCGACGAGCTCGGTCTTGGTGATGGACTTGTCAGCCATGTCATCCTCCAGCGACGAGGTTCCCGTCGCATCGTTGTGGTTCAGAGGGCTGCTGCCCTCCGTTGGTCGAGTGACCGCCTTGAATGTACCAACCACCACCCACATTTCCGCGTCATTTCGCGGGTTTTGGGCTTTTCGGCGGCGTGTCGTGGGGCAGAAGTGACGAATGTGACTCGTGGGGCATCGATTTCAGCGCGCCCGTCGGCCTCATCGTGGGAAGGCGATCTCTTGCCACGAAGGGGCGGAATCACCGTTCGGACCCTTGCGTGAGAGAGATCTCCTTCGCTCGGCGCGCGCAGATCAGCCCGGGCGACGACGCGTCTCAGGTCGGTTCGGCCGTCGTCGTGGCGGTCGGGGATGCGTCGTCGGCCGTGGCGGAGGCCATCGCGGCGCGGCGCTTCGCACGACGGGTGCGGGTCTCCTTCGACAACGGATACCGGGCGTCCAGCCGTGGCTCGAGGACGATCCGACGCAGCGCAGTGAGGATCACATACCCGCCCACCCAGTAGGACAGGAACAGCACGAGTCCATAGGAGAACGTGAAGCTCAGCAGCGTGCACACGATGCCGATGCCGACATAGAGCCAGGTCCAGGCGCGGGCGATGCGATCACGCGCGGCCTGCTGGTCATCCGTGCGCTGCTGCAGCGAATCGACCCGGCTGCTGAGTGCCTCATCGTCGATCGTGGCGAAGAGGTCCCGCACCGGGACCTGCAGCGCATCCGCGACCAGAGACAGCGTCTCCAGGCTCGCATCCTGTCCGGCTTCCAGGCGCTGCACGGTCCTGAGTCCCACGCCGCTCTCGGTCGCCAGTCGTTCCTGAGTCCACCCCTGCGCCTGGCGCAGTTCCGTGATCCGTGTCGTGTTCATGTTCTCCATGCTCTCCAGCGGCCCCGATCCGCCGCCACGCCACCGAGCCGCCGGTCAGCCGCCAGCTGGCCGCCATCGACCCGCCGCCATCCGCCGCCCCGTCGCCGCGTCAGAGCGGGCGGTGGGCGGCGACCACCGAGCGCGCGGTGCGCTCGAACGCCGGCGTGACCCGCTCGTCTCCGTCGAGGTACCCGCCGACGAGCGCGGCGTCGCGCAGCAGCACGAGGGACGCCGCGACATCGACGGGGCTCTCGAGGCCGGCCTGCTCGGCGACGGCCTGGAGCGTCGAGCGGAACCACTCCCGGTGCTCGTCGATCAGCAGACGGACGGCACCGTCGGCATCCGGATACTCCGCTGCCGCGTTGATGAACGGGCAGCCACGCGTGTGCCGGAGGCGGATGTCGGCGGCGATGCCGTCGATCACGGCGTCGACCAGCTGCGCAGGATCCGTCACCGCCTCGCCCGCGTCGGCGAACATCGCGCGGAGCATCTCGTCTTCGTTGCGCAGGTACGCGAGGACGAGGTTCTCCTTGCCGCCGAACTGGTTGTAGAGCGTCGCCCTGGTGACCGCGGCCTCATCGATGATGCGGTCGACGCCGACCGCATGGATCCCCTCTTCGTAGAAGAGCCTGGTGGCGGTGTCGATCAGCCGGGTGCGGGCTGCGCTGGGCCGCTTAGGAGCCGTCGTCGGAGCGGAGCTGGAAGTCGTGGTCTTCATGATGATCCCTCTCATCGTGTCATCCGATTCGGGTTTTCGGGAATAGGTTGTGCTAGATAGAACGTTCGGTCTACTATCAGCGTAACGCACTCGCACCGGGCGGGGCAGACACAGGAGAAGAAACGATGAACAGCACTGACAAGACCCCGATCGTCCTGATCCACGGACTCTGGATGACGCCGAAGAGCTGGGACACGTGGGCCGAGCGGTTCCGCGCGCAGGGCCACGAGGTGATCATCCCGGGATGGCCCGGGATCGACGACCGCTCCGTCGAGGACATCCGCCGCGACCCGTCGGCCCTCAAGGGGATCGGCCTGAAGCAGATCGCCGACAACTACGAGCGCATCATCCGTGCGCTTCCGGTCAAGCCGATCATCATGGGCCACTCGTTCGGCGGCGTGCTCACCCAGATGCTCGCCGACCGCGGCCTCGGCGCCGCCTACGTGGGCGTGGCCCCGGGACAGACCGCCGGCGTCACCGCACTGCCCCTCTCGACCCTGTGGACCGGAACGCCGATCCTCTCCAACCCCTTCGGCATCAACGGAGCCAAGCCGCTGTCGAAGCGCCACTTCCACTTCACGTTCGGCAACGACCTCCCCCGCGCAGCATCCGACGCCCTCTGGGAGGAGTACGCCGTGAACTCCTACAACAAGGTCTTCTTCGAGGGCGTGACCTCGGTGCTCAACGAGAAGGGCGGAGTCACCCACGTCGACTACGCACGCGCCGACCGCGCCCCGCTGCTCGTCATCACCGGCGAGATCGACCACGTCGTGCCCCCGGCCATCGGACGCGCGATCGTGAAGAAGTACCACTCGTCCGGCAGCACCGCCATCGTCGAGTACAAGGAGTATGCGGGCCGCACCCACCGTCTCGTCAGCCAGAACGGCTGGGAGGAGATCGCCGACTACGCGCTCACCTGGGCGGTGGAGCACGCGACAGCATCCGTCGCCTGATGCGGGGCGCTGCGGCGCCTCGGAGCGCATCTGCGATACGGAGAGCGCCTCGGTGTGCGAAGGAGATCTCGCGCAGCGAAGGACTGGATGAGGCATTCGGTCCTTCGCTGGGTGAGATCTCCTTCTCTGCAAGCGAGGACATCAGCCGAGATGCCTGCCCTGAGCGACAGCATCCATGATGATCGCCTGCACTTCTGGCCAGCGAGCCATGATCTGCTCGTATCCGAACCGCAGCACGTGATAGCCACGGAGCACGAGCTGTGCGTCATGCTCGATGTCAGCCGTCCGCTGTGCTCCGACGTGTGTCGCTCCGTCGATCTGAATCACCAGGCGCTCGCCGATCAGGAGGTCGACACGGTGTCCGTGCAGCCACGCCTGCTGCACCATCGCAAGACCCAACCACCGCAGCCTCGACACGAAGATCGTCTCGAGACCCGAGTCCGAGAACGGCCTGGCGGATTCGAGCAGCTCCCGGGCGGCGGGCGGCAGCTCGAATCGCGACAGCACACGCTCGTCGACGAGCCCCTTGTTCAGAGCCGACTCCCAGATCACCAGGGCGGTCTCTCCCGGCTGGCAGCGCGCCACCAGGGCGAGGGTGTTGACGAGCCCGTCGACGGTGGAGTCGGGGTCGCGCTGAACCACCGGGCGCGACCAGTGGACGACGACCTGCGACGGCACCCGCACGCGGGCGGCATTCGGGCGGGCAGCCACGTGGACAGACGATACGTTCGGCACCCACAACCCCATGCGCTCGGCTGCGATGACGCAGGTGATGACGACCCCGCGAGTCGCGGCGCCCACGACGATCGGGTCGGCGTCGGGCAGCGCAATCCATCCTCGACGGATCGATCTCACCGCACCGAGCTCCTTCGCACGGCGCAGTGTGTGAGCGCTCACCCCGAGTGACCGAAGTCGCTCGACGCGCGCGACCCCACCCTGACGTTCGAGCTCGGTGACCGCATCCATCAGGCGATACTCCCCCGTGGTCGGCTTCCGAGGAGGCCGCGCACCCGGCCCCTGTAGAGAACCGTGAACTCGGCCCCTCGGTGCAGAGCGACTGCCGCGAAGGAGATCTCATGCAACGAAGGAGCGAATGGCGCAGCATCCCCTTCTCAGCGAGAGATCCCCTTCGCAGCGAGCGCCGCAGGCCCGGGGACAGCGAAAGGGGCGAGGATCCGAAGATCCTCGCCCCTTTCGGCTTGTCTGCTGAGACTTACCAGCTGGACTTGGTGACACCAGGCAGCTCGCCACGGTGTGCCATGTCACGGAAGCGGACGCGCGAGACGCCGAACTTCGTGAGGACACCGCGGGGGCGGCCGTCGATGACGTCACGCGAACGCACGCGAGCCGGCGACGCGTTGCGCGGCAGCTTCTGCAGGCCGACGCGTGCGGCCTCGCGGGCCTCGTCGGTGGCGTTCGGGTCGACCAGGGTCTTCTTCAGCTCGGCGCGACGCTCTGCGTAACGCTCGACGATGACCTTGCGCTGCTCGTTGCGAGCGATCTTGCTCTTCTTAGCCATTGATCAACGCTCCTCTCGGAATTCGACGTGCTGACGGATGACCGGGTCGTACTTCTTGAGCACGAGGCGGTCGGGGGTGTTGCGGCGGTTCTTCTTGGTCACGTACGTGTAGCCCGTACCTGCCGTGGAGCGCAGCTTGATGATCGGACGTACGTCCTGAGCCTTCTTGGCCATTAGAGCTTCACACCCTTCGCCTGGAGGTCCTTGACCACGTTCTCGATGCCGCGGACGTCGATCACCTTGATGCCCTTGGCGGACACGTTGAGCGTGATCTTACGACCGAGCGAAGCGACGAAATAGGTCTTCTTCTGCACGTTCGGGTCGAAGCGACGCTTCGTCCGGCGGTGCGAGTGCGAGACGTTGTGACCGAAGCCGGGAACAGCTCCTGTCACCTGGCACACTGCTGCCATGATGTGACTCCTTCTATACCGTGAGACCGGACGGTCTCACCCAAGATCCCTTGTCTGCGCGCCACCCCGCATCGCCGATCTCTCGGCCGAAGAAGGGGAAGCACGCGAACTACGCACAGGAGTGTGCGCAGACAAAGAGTCAGTTTAGCACGACCCCGAGTCAGACCCGAACGACCTCGAGCAGCAGCGCCGCCCCCGGCGCGAGCAGGGGCAGGGGCACCCCGACCGTCTCGAAGAACGCGCCGGTCGCCTCGATCCCGGCATCCAGCCAGGCGGGGTCCGAGACCTGGTGCCGCGTCGCGGTTCCCAGCTCGTCCCGCACCCGCAGCCGGTAGCGCCCGCCGGGCTGCAGTCCGGGGATGCGGGTGCGCGGCGTGAACGCGTCGACCGACGCACCCTGCCGCACCCACGCGAACACACCGCGCGAGCCGTCGACCGCAACGACGCCGTGCAGCAGCGTCTCGTCGTCGACCTCGTCGCTGCGCACGGTGACCCCGGAGTGCAGCAGCGGCCGCAGCTCGCGATAGAGCGCCGTCCAGCGGGTCAGCGCCTCCCGCTCGTCATCCGTGCACCGCGTGATGTCCCACTCGATGCCGGCGTGCCCGAACAGCGCGGTGGCCATGCGGAACGGCAAGGATGCCGCGCGATGCGTCGTCTCGGCGACCGGCGGACCGACGTGAGACCCCACGACCTCCGGGGGCACGAGAGTGCCTGTCCAGCGCTGGATCTGCTGCCGTTCGATCGGATCGTTCGAGTCCGAGCCCCAGACGCGCTGGGTGCGCTGGAGCACCCCGAGGTCGACGCGGGCTCCGCCGCTCGCGCACGACTCGATCTCGAGAGAGGGATGCCGCTCGCGCAGCGCGTCGAGCAGGGCGTAGAAGGCGGCCGTCTGAGCATGCACGGACGCGCGGCCGGTGTGCGGCGACACCGCGGCGTGCAGGTCGCGGTTGTGGTCCCACTTGATGAAGTCGATGCCGATCTCGGAGACCAGGGCGTCGATGCGCTCCAGCAGGTGGGCCGCAGCATCCGGGTTCGCCAGGTCGAGCACCTTCTGATGCCGCCAGGTGGGCGCGTCGGGCGCGGCCTGCAGCACCCAGTCCGGATGCTGCGCGGCGAGGTCGGAGACCGGGTTCACCATCTCAGGCTCGAACCAGAGACCGAACTGCATCCCGAGACCGTGCACCTGATCGGCGAGCGGCCGCAGCCCCTCCGGCCACTTGGCGTCGTCGATGAACCAGTCGCCGAGTCCTGATCGGTCGTCGGGCCGTCCGCGGAACCATCCGTCGTCGAGCACGAACCGCTCGACGCCGACGGATGCCGCAGTATCGGCCAGCTCGATGATCTTCGCGGGGTCGTGGTCGAAGTACACGGCCTCCCAGGTGTTGAGCACGAGAGGGCGCGGCGTCGTGGGGTGTGCGGAGAACGCGCGGACGGTCTGATGCAGGCGGGCCGACACGGAGTCGAGCCCGCTCTCGCCGTAGGCGAGGAACACCTGCGGCGAGACGTAGGTCTCCCCCGCGCCGAGCCGGATCTCGCCGGGCAGCAGCAGTTCTCCCCCGCCGAGCACCGCCCCGTGAACGCCGGCGCCCTCGGGGAGCCTCTCGACGCCGACTTCGAGGTCCCCGCTCCACGCGACGTGCGCGGTCCACAGTTCCCCTCGGCGGAAGCCGAACCCGTCGGTGCCGATCGCGGTCAGGTACGGGGCGTCGTGTCCACCACGACCGCGGCGCACCTGACGCAGGTGCGCTCCGTGGCGCAGGGCGCCTCGCTGTGGTCGCCGCTCGCCCGTCCAGCGTCCGGTGTGATCGAGCACCTCTGTCGCATGTGCGGGGATCGGCAGCAGGATGCGCGCGGCGAGCAGGTCGAGCGGCTCGGCAGCATCCGCCGTGCTCGTCACCGACACCTGGGCGGTGAGCACGCCGACGGCATCCAGCTCGAGATCGAGGACGACGGATGCGCCGGCCGCGGGATCCGCGAACTCCCCGCGCAGCGATGACTCCGTCGCCTTCCACCCGGTCGAGCGCGGCAGCGGCGCGCTGTGCAGCCCGCCGCGGTGCCAGGCGAGCGCCGGGGCGCCGGACCATCCGTCGGCTTCGACGGCCAGCAGCGGGAAGGTGCGCGAGGCGTCGAACGAGCTGAACGTCACAGCCCCGGTCGACGACACCGCGAGTGCGTCGAGGTCGGCGGTGTCGAGCGCCGCGCCCCAGTGCAGCAGTCGCGCACTCGTCGTGTCGATGACGACGCTGACGCCGGCCGAGGTCAGGTGGACGAGTTCGCTCATTGCCGCTCCAGACGAAAAGGGGGAGGCCCGCCCGTGAGCATACGGGCGGGCCTCCGAGAGGTGTTACTCCGTGACGGGGATCGATGCGGCCTTGAGCGCGTCGATGGTCGCCGTCTGGCCCTTCTCGATCGCGTCGAGCAGAGTGCCGTTGCCCGAGACCGCGGCCTTGAAGCCGTCGGACACGTCCGAGTAGGTCTGGGTCATGGTCGGGCCCCACGCGAAGTCGGGCGAGACCTGGGTGGCGGCGTCGGCGAAGACGTCGTAGATCTTCTGTCCGCCGTAGAACTCGACGCCCTCGGCGTAGACCGGCAGCTCGAGACCGGCTGTCGTGGCCGGGTAGAGGTTGGCGGCCTCGGCGAGCGCGGTCAGCGCCTCATCCGACGTGTTGAGCCACAGCGCGAACTTCGTCGCCTCGTAGACGTGCTCGCTGCCCTTGAGGACAGCGGTCGACGACCCGCCCCAGTTGCCGGCCGCGGTGCCGCCGGCCTCCCACTGCGGCAGCGGTGCGACGGCCCAGGAGCCGGCGGTGTCGGGGGCTCCGCTGGAGATCGAGTTGGCGCCCCAGACGGCGGAGTTCCAGGTCCAGACCTGACCGGAGTTGTAGGCGTTGTTCCACTCGTCGGTCCAGGCGGGAACCGTGGCGACGAGGTCGTCGTCGAGCATGCTCTGCCAGAAGTCGGCGACCGTGGTGGTCGCGTCGTCGGCCAGCGACACCGTCCAGCCCTCGTCGTCGCTCGAGAACCACTGAGCGCCGTCCTGCCAGGCGAAGCCGGCGAACTGGTTGATGTCCGACTGAGAGAAGTTGGTGATGTATCCGCCGAGGTCACGGATCTTCACGGCCGCCTCGCGGTACTCGTCCCACGTGGTGGGGATCGCGATGCCGTTCTGCTCGAACAGGTCGGCGCGGTAGAACAGCGCCATGGGGCCGGTGTCCTGCGGAACGCCGTAGACGCCCTCGGTGCCGAGGGTGACCTGTCCCCAGGCCCAGTCGACGAACTGGTCCTCCGCGGCGACGACGTCTTCACAGCCGCTGAGGTCTTCGAGGCCGTCCTGCACGAGGAAGTTCGGCAGCGCGTCGTACTCGATCTGACCGAGGTCGGGCGCATCGCCGGCCTTGATCTGGTTGAAGAAGTTCTGGTACGTGCCGCCGTTGCCGTTCGGGCCGGTCTGCACGTCGACCTGGATCTCGGGGTTGGCCTCGTTCCAGATCTCGACGACGTCTTCGATGCCGGGGATCCAGGAGGTGAACTCGAGCGTGACGTCGCCGTCCGCCGGGGTGCACGCGGCGGCTTCGCCGCCGGTGCCGGAGCTGTCTCCGCCGGACGCCGAGCAACCGGCGAGCGCGAGTGCCGAGATGGCGATGACAGCGGCTGCCTTCATCTTCGAATGCTGCATTTCGATCCTTTCGTGGATGCGATGGGGGTGGTGCGGTAGGGATGGTGCGGTGGTGCGGGCCGTCCGGTCGGTCCGGGCGGCCGCCTGCTCACTTCAGGGCGCCGGCGCCCAGTCCGTTGCGCCAGAAGCGCTGGAGCAGGAGGAAGGTGACGATCAGCGGGATGACCGACAGCAGAGCGCCGATCAGCACGAGACCACGGAGTTCCGGCAGCTGGTTCAGCTGGTTGTTCCAGTTGTAGAGACCGAAGACGACCGGGAAGAGGTCTTCGGATCGCAGCATGATCATCGGCAGGAAGAAGTTGTTCCAGATGGCGACGAACTGGAAGAGGAACATCGTCACCAGCGCGGGCGTCATCAGTCGGATGCTGACCGTGAAGAACGTGCGGATCTCCCCCGCGCCGTCGAGCCGACTCGCCTCGAGCAGTTCGTCGGGAACGGAGGAGGCCGCGAAGATCCGCGCCAGGTAGACGCCGAACGGACTCACGATCGACGGCAGGAACACCGACCAGAACGTGTTGGTCAGCTGCGCCTGGCTGAAGATGAGGAACAGCGGCAGCGCGAGGGCCGTGGCGGGAACCAGCACTCCGCCGAGCACGATGTCGAACATCAGGTCGCGGCCCGGGAACCGGTACTTCGCGAGGGCGTAGCCGGCCATGGCGGCGAGCAGGGTCGCGATGGCACCGCCGAGCGCGGCGTAGAGCACCGAGTTCAGCAGCCAGCGCAGGTAGACGCCGTCGCGGTAGGCGAACAGCTCGGCGATGTTGTCGAGCAGGTGGAAGTCGGCGAACCACAACGGGGCGGTGGTCAGGATGTCGCCGGTCTCCTTGCTCGACGCGACGAGCAGCCACCACAGCGGCAGCAGGAAGTAGACCGTGAACACGGCCATGATCAGCATGGCGCCGGTGCGGGAGATGCCCGAATCGCGAGCACCCTTTCCGCGCGGGGCCTGTGCGCGCGAGCCCCGACCGGGGGCGACGATCGTCATGGTGCTCATGCGTTCTGCTCCTTGCGCTGCATGTACTTCATGAATCCGAACGACAGCACGAACGTCGTCACGGCCAGCACGACCGAGAAGGCGGCCGCGAGGTTGGTGTTCGGGATGGATGCCGTGGCGTAGACGGTCATGTTCGGGGTGAACGTGCTCGTGACCGCCGAGCTGAACGAACGGAAGACCTGCGGTTCGGCGAGCAGCTGCAGCGTGCCGATGATCGAGAAGATCGCGGTCATCACGATCGCCGGGCGCACCAGCGGGATCTTGATCGACCAGGCGATGCGCCACTGTCCGGCACCGTCGAGGATGGCCGCCTCGTAGAGCTCCTGCGGGATCGAGAGCAGCGCCGAGTAGATGATCAGCATGTTGTAGCCGACGTAGACCCACGTCACGACGTTCGCGATCGACCACAGCACGAGGTCTGCCCCGAGGAAGTCGATGTTCTTGGTGATCGCGGTGAACGGCGAGAGGTTCGGCGAGAACAGCGAGCCCCACATGATCGCGGCGATGACACCGGGCACCGCATACGGCACGAAGAACGCGAGGCGGAAGAAGCGCTTGCCGCGGACGAGCGGCGAGTCCAGCAGCAGCGCGAACAGCAGGGCCAGGCCGAGCATGACCGGCACCTGCACGACGCCGAAGGTCAGCATCCGCCCCATCGATGCCCAGAAGGCCTCGTTCTGGAAGACGAGCACGTACTGCGTGAAGCCGCCGAACACCTGCTCGGCCTTGCCGAAGGTGCCGTCACGCTCGACCACGAGCAGGGACTGCCAGAACGCGTAGGCGATGGGGACGACGTAGAACAGCGCGAACAGCACGCCGAAGGGCACGATGAGGAAGGCGATGGCGCCCTTGTGCGGGATCCGTCGACGGCGGCCCGGCGCCTTCGGCGCTGAGGCGACCGCCGGAGCGGCGAGCGTGGTGGTCATACATCCTCCTTGATGATGCGGACCGCACCGGCCGGCACCAGGCCGGTGGCGCGGGCGTCGGTGACGAGGTCGTGACCTGCGGCCGCGACCTCGGCATCCGTGGATCCGTGGTTGATGACGAACAGGAACGAGCCGGCATCGCCGGTGCGGCGCACGATCTCGACGTCGGGTCCGGCGCCGGGGACGGGCGCGACACCCGCGGATGCGGCGAGCCGTGCGATCAGTGCGCGGTAGTCCTCGCGAGCGGGCTGGGTGCCGAGGAACCAGGCCTCGCCCGCTCCCGTCGCGCGCCGCGTGATCGCGGGGCGTCCGGCGGCGGGGCCGTCGACGAACGACGCGATCACCTCGGCATCCGTGGCCTTCAGGCGCTCGCTCCACACTGTCGCGGTCGTGCCGTCGGTCAGGGTGACGGTTCCGTCGGGACGCAGGGGCGTGAACTCCTCCGAGCGGATGCCGAGCAGGTCGCGGAACGCGCCGGGATAGCCGCCGGTGCGCACTCTGTCTTCTTCGTCGACGATGCCGCTGAAGAAGGTGATCAGTGCTGTCGCGCCGTTCTCGACCGCGCGGGCGATCGCCGCGGCATCCGCATCGCCGATGAGGTGCAGCGCGGGGACGATCAGCAGGCGGTGGCCGTCGAGGTCGGCGCCGGGGCGCACGACGTCTGTCGTGATGCCGGCATCCGCCAGCGCGGCATGCGCGGCATGCACCTGGCCGAGGTAGGTCAGCGCCTCGCTCGGACGGCCCTCGTTCTCGGCGGCCCACCAGCTCTCCCAGGAGAAGAACAGTGCGGCGTCGGCGACGACGCGCGTCCCGGCGACCTCGCCCAGGCGATCGAGGAGTCCGCCGAGCGCGACGACCTCGCGCCACTGGTCGGAGTCCTCGCCCGCGTGCGGCACGAGTGCCGTGTGGTACTTCTCGGCGCCCTGGGTCGACGCCCGCCACTGGAAGAAGCAGATGCCGTCGGCGCCGCGCGCGATGTGGGCGGCGATGTTGCGCTGCAGCTCACCGGGAGCCTTGGCGAGGTTGTAGGGCTGCCAGTTCACTGCGCCGGTCGAGGTCTCCATGAGCAGCCACGGCGCACCCTGGGCGAGGCCGCGGGTGAGGTCGGCGGCGAACGAGAGCTCGCCTCGCGCGTCGTCGAGGCGACGGTCGAGGTAGTGGTCGTTGGCGATCAGATCCATCTCGCCCGCCCACGACCAGTAGTCGAGATTGCGGATGTGCGCGGTGACCATGAAGTTGGTCGTCACCGGCACGTCGCTCCGCTCGCGCAGGATCGCCGCTTCGGCGCGGTAGAGCGCGAGCTGCTCGTCGGAACTGAAGCGCTGGAAGTCGAGGATCTGCCCCGGGTTGCGCAGCGAGAGGGCCTGAGCGGGCACCCGCACGTCGTCGAAGTCGCTGTAGCGCTGGCTCCAGAATGTCGTGCCCCACGCGCGGTTCAGCGCGTCGATGTCGGCGTACCGCTCGCGCAGCCAGCCACGGAAGGCCTCGGCGCTCGTGTCGCAGTAGCAGAGCGCGTTGTGGCAGCCCAGCTCGTTCGACACGTGCCAGAGCGCGACGGCCGGGTGGTCGCCGTAGCGTTCGACGACACGGGTGACGACCTCGGCGGCGTACGCGCGGAAGAGGGGCGAGCTCGGGCAGTACCCCTGACGACCGCCCTGCTGGAAGACGGTCCCGTCTTCGCCGACCGGCAGGATCTCGGGATGCTGCGCGGTGAGCCACGGTGCGGGCGAGGCCGTGCCGGTGCCGAGGTTGATGCGGATGTCCGCGGCGTGCAGCAGCGCGATGATCTCGTCGAGCGCCGCGAAGTCCCACACTCCCCTGGCGGGGTTGATCGACGACCAGCCGAAGATGTTGATCGCCACGAGACCCACGCCGGCCTGCTGCATGAGCCGCACGTCGTCGGGCCAGACGCTGCGGTCCCACTGCTCCGGGTTGTAGTCGCATCCGAAGACGAGGCCGCGCCCTGCGGAGAGGGTGGCGATGCGGTCGGACACAGCGGCGGCCATCGGTGACGCTCCTTTGCGGATCATGTGTGCACGTGCACAGTCCGCTGCGTCGAAACAGCGATCGGGATTTCTGTGAACGTGCACACATCGTCGCATGTCGTGGCGAATCCCGTCAAGTCCGGGTCGCTAGGCTGTCGATCATGAGCACTTCGGCCCGTCGTCGCAGCACCGTGCACGATGTCGCGCGCGTCGCCGGAGTCTCCAGGGGAACCGTCAGCCGCGTGATCAACGGCGGCTACGTGTCGGACGCCGCGCGCACCGCGATCGAAGAGGCGATCCGAGAGGTCGGCTACGTGCCGAACACCGCCGCCCAGAACCTCGTGCGACAGCGCACCCAGGCCATCGCGTTCATCGTGCACGAGCCGCACGCGCTGTTCCTCGAAGACCCCAACATCGGCGCGATCATGCTCGGCACGAACGAGACTCTCTCCGAGGCGGACTACCAGATGGTCTGCCTCGTGGTCGACTCGGTGCGAGACACCGAACGCGTCGCCCGCTACCTCAACGGCGGGTTCGTCGACGGCGCTGTGATCGTCTCGGCCCGAGCGCAGGATCCGATCACCAAGGCCGTGATGCGACTCGACCTGCCTGTCGCCTACGTCGGCCACCCACCCGACGTCGATGCCGCCTGGGTCGGCGTCGACAACCGCGGCGCCGCGCAGGCCGTCACCTCACGTCTGCTGGCGACCGGTCGCACGAGGGTCGGCATGATCGCCGCCGCCCTCGACCGCGACTCGGGCACCGATCGACTCGCCGGATTCACCGACGCTCTCGGCGACGACTTCGATCCGGACCTCGTCGAAGAGGTGCCGCTGTACTCCTACGCCGACGGAGCCGCCGCCATGAAGCGACTGCTCGACCGAGCACCCGACATCGACGGAGTCTTCGCCGCGTCCGACGCGGTGGCCGCCGGAGCGATGTGGGCGCTGCGCGAAGCGGGACGGCATGTGCCGGATGACGTCGGCGTGGTCGGCTTCGACAACAGCACGTGGGCGACGCGCACCACCCCGCTGCTCTCGACCGTCGACCAGCCGGCCGAAGGTCTCGGGGCCGCGGCCGCGGCATCCGTCCTCGCGCAGCTGCGCGACGATCAGCGTCCGCGTGAAGGGATCATGCTGCCGACGCCCGTGGTGTGGAGAGACTCGGCCTGAGCGCCCCTCCCCCAGCGGAACGGCGAGACCGTCGGGTCGCCGGAGATCCAGAAGCGCCAGGGGAATGCCGCGGTCCCGGCGATGCCGGCCACACCGACCCTCGGCCCGGTCGCCACATCGGTCACCGGTTCGTCACGCAGCCACAGCTCGGCGCGGGCGTCCGCGAACTCCGCTCCGGTGATCGCGTCGATGCCGTCGTGGATCGGATGCCGCAGGCCCGCCGACTGGCCGAATCGCCCGGGCCCGCGCGCGAGGTCGCGCAGCGCAGTCGCCGTCAGAGGGGGCGTCGCACGGCGGCGCACCGCGACGGCATCCGCCCCGTGCACCACCTCGCCCGCACGCAGCAGGATCCCGCCCGCCTGACCCTCGGGGCCCGAGACGACGTTCACGCACGAGTGGATGCCGTGACTCAGATAGACGTACAGGTGCCCCGGCTCGCCCCACATCGTCGCGTTGCGTGCGGTGCGCCCCATGCGCGCGTGCGACCCGGGGTCGGCCGCCGGTCCCGTGCCCTGCCCGTGATAGGCCTCGACCTCGGTGAGTCGGAGTCGCACCTCGGAGCCGGCCACGACGGTGCGCAGCTCGCCGCCGAGCAGCAGCGGAGCGACCTCGACCGGCAGCCCGCTCAGCTCGGCGCGGGTCGCTCGGTGCAGGGCATCCGTCGGCATGGGCTCAGAACTGGGGGGCCGTCTGGCACCACGAGGCGTCGAAGCCGGTGAGCGCCACGATCTCGTCACCCGTGCGCAGGTCGAGCAGGTGCGTCTCGAGGTTCTCGGGCAGCGGCAGCAGCATCTGGTCGTAGGGGTTGTCGGCGAGCTCCGGCGCTATGACGACCGCGGCGTACTGACCGCTGGGCGACGCGCAGGCCTGCAGGATCGAGTCGGTCGAATCGACCTCGACGAGCGGTGTCGCCGCGCCCTCGTCGTTGACCCGGATGACCGCCTGACCGACGGGCAGACCGTTCTCGTCGCGCGACACCACGTGGCGGAGGGTGCCCCCGGGGTACGGCGTGATCGTGATCGCGGTGCCGTAGTCGGGAGTCGATGCTTCGAGCGGCACCTCCGACCCGTCAGCGAGGTTCAGCTCGACCACCGTGCCGTCGAGTCGCTCGACGATCGCCGTGTACGTGCCCCGCGAGATGCCCTGGATGGTCGTCGCGAGTCCGAGGGACTGCACTCCCGCATCGGTCGAGCGGTCGACCAGCGAGAGCGCACCGTCGAAGTCGATGAAGAGCACGGCGGAGCTGTCCGGCACGAACTGCCAGACGAAGATGTTCGCCTCCTTGCCCCCGACCTCTGTCACCACCGGTTCGTCGTCGCCGCTCAGCGATTGGGTGACGAGCACGCTGGCGCGCCCCTCCGTATCGCTGAGCTCCTTGTCGGAGTAGCTGTAGCCGACCAGACCCCCGCGGTCGGAGACCTGGATCGCCCCGACGTATCCGACACCGGGCAGCTCGAGCTCGCGCTGATCCGTCCCGTCGCGGTCCATCACGAGCAGCTTCGAGCCCTCGTCCTCCTCGACCGAGACCACGAGCTGCGACGACGTCGCGCGGAAGTCGTTGATCCTGTCGGCCGCGAACACGGGCTGCGCCTTCTCGCCCGACAGGTCGGTGCGGAAGATCTGGTCGTTTCCGTCGGGGTCTCGGCGCAGCAGGAAGATGTGGGATGCCGGAGTCGAGAAGCTCGTCGACAGCGTGGCGCTCGGGCCGCCTCCGGCGCCGACCGCATCGGCGACCTTCACCGTGTACTCGGTGTCATCGTCGAGCGGCACGGTGAAGCGGATGCCGATGCCGCGGCCCGCGGCGTCGAGGGTGAAGGGCACGGCGGGATCGACCGTCACCTGCGATTCGTCGATCGCGGCGAGGGACTGGTTCGCGGTGAGGATGACCCGGCTGCCGGAGGTCTCGATGGCCTCGGTCGGGTCGACCTGCACCTCGGTGATGCGGGGTCCCTGGGTGAGGCTGACGACGCCGAGTCCCGCCCCCACCAGCACGAGGATGCCGAGCACAGCGCCGAGCGCCAGCAGGAACCGGCGGTCGCTCGGGGTGTCGGACTTCTCGGGCTTCGCGGGCTTCGCGGGCTTCTCCGGCTTGGCGGGCTTCTCGGGCCTGGCGGCCTTTGCGGGCTTGGCGGCCTTCGCCGGCTTGGGCTTCTTCTCGGCCTTCGGCTTCTTCTCGGCCTTCGGCTGCACCGGCGCCGGGGGCGCGTAGTCGGTCGTGGAGTGAGCCGCGAACGACGTTGTGGACTCCGCATCAGGCGGGACGAAGGTCGAACGCGTCGGCCGTTCGCCGCCGGCCCCGCGAGCCCCGCGAGCCGCAGGCGAGACGACAGGCGTGTCGGTCGCAGGAGACGTTCCGGCTCGCTCTGCCCCGCCGCCCTCGTCCGGCGATTCGGCGGTGGGTTCGGCTGCGCCGGCGTCGCTCACCGACGGCGACGGGGAATCCGCGGCAGCAGCGGCCGCTTCCGCCTCGCGGGCGGCGCGCAGCTCGGCGCGCGTGCGCGGCACCGCCGGGAGGTCGGGGCGCTCGTCGTCAGTACTCATACGGGTCCTGAGGCTCGTCGATCGCGGTGACGGTGGTGGGCTCGACGTGCAGCGAGCCGTCGGCATCCGCCTTGACCGTGCCCTCGACCTCGACCCACTGGCCGGTGTCGAACTCTCCCGCATCGATCGTCACCGGTAGCGTCGCCGGCTGCGCGTCGATCACGCAGTGCGTGATGACGAGGCGCGTGAGGTTGACGCCGTCGGCATCCGTGGGGGTGACGAAGCCGGTCAGCGTGACCGTCTTGCCGTCGTAGGCGGCGGTGTTGGTCGCCGTCGCGAACACGCTCGCCCAGTCGCCCACCCCGAAGGTCGCGGTGTCGGCGACCCCGAGGGTCACATCGTCGGCCCCGGCGAACAGCGCGGTCTGCTCTCCGACCCGCGACATCGCCAGCTCGACCGACAGCGATGCGGGCGGCAGCACGAGCGCTGCGATGACGACACCCGAAGCGACGACACCTCCGGTGACCGTGCCCACGAGGGCGAGGCTGCGGCGAGGCGACGGCTCGGCATCCGCATCCGTGCCGTGTCCGTGATCGTGTCCGTGGTCGCCTTCTTCGCCGAGCGGCAGGGTGCACGACCAGATCGCTCCGGCAAGCGTCACGACGGCCGCGGCGCAGGCGAACCACACCGACTCGGGGCTGATGTAGAGATCCAGGCGACCGGTCAGGCCGAGTCCGAGCGTGACGACCGAGATCACCGTGGCGAGACCGATGCCGAGCCAGCGGGTGCCCAGGGCACGGGCGCGCGAGCGGGCCTGCGTGGGGTGCGCGTGATCAGACAAGGACGTTCACCCCGATCCCGATCGCGAAGGCGGCGAACAGCACCACGCCGACGATCCCGACGAGGGTGCGGGTGGTGAAGGTCGTGCGCATGAGAGCGAGCATCTTCACGTCGACGAGCGGGCCGACGAGCAGGAACGCCACGAGCGCGCCCGACGAGAAGGTGGAGGCGAACGACAGGGCGAAGAAGGCGTCGACGTTCGAGCAGATCGCGACGGTCATCGCGAGGGCCATCATCGCCAGGATGGACAGCACCGGGTTCGAGCCGATCGCCAGCAGCACCTCGCGCGGGATCAGCACCTGCACCGCTCCGGCGAGCGCCGATCCGATCACGAGCGCGGGCATCACGGCGCGCAGCTCGACGAGGAACTGCGTGAGGCTGCGGCGCACCGGTGTGCCGTGCTCGTGCGTGACGCGGTCGCAGGTGTCGATGAACCGCTGGGTGAGCAGCGAGTCGGGCGAGGGGTGGCGGCTGTAGATCCAGCCGATGAGGTTGGCGATCAGGTATCCGCCGATGAGACGGGCCACCAGGATGCCGTCATCGAAGCCGAATGCCGCGTGCGTGGTCAGGATCACGATCGGGTTCACGATCGGGGCGGCGATCAGGAACGTCAGCGCCTCGGCCGGTGCGAGCCCGCGCATCATGAGACCGCGGGCGAAGGGCACGTTGCCGCACTCGCACACCGGGATGAGCATGCCGAGCAGCGACAGCACCGCACGCCGGGCCCATGCGCGCTTCGGCAGCCAGCGGTGGATGACGTCGGCGGGCAGCCACACCTGGACGACGATCGACAGCAGCACGCCGAGGATCACGAACGGCAGCGCCTCGATGAGCACGCTCAGGGCGAGGGTCAGTCCGTCCTGAGCCCTGCTGGGCAGGCTCGCGGTGAAGAGCGACGGAAGGAACCGGTCGATCAGGAAGAGCGCGAGCACGATCGCGGCGCCGAGGCCGACCCCGATCCACGGCGAGCGCGGCGATCGGGAGGGCCGGTGCGAGTGCACCGTCCGTGGAGCGGCCTGGGTGGTCACGCGTTCGCTGCCTCTTCGGCGTCCCGCTTGTTGGTGCAGGAGGCGCACAGCCCGAAGATGTCGACCACGTGCGCGGCATCCGTGAAGCCGTGGAGGGCCGCGGTGCGGTGCGCCCACTGCTCGACGTCGGTCGCCTCGATCTCGACCGTGAGTCCGCAGTTGCGACAGATCAGGTGGTGGTGGTGGCCCTGCGTCGTGCAGGCGCGGTAGAGCGCCTCGCCTTCGGGGCTCTGCAGCGAGTCGGCGTCGCCGGCTGCGGCGAGTCCGGCCAGGGCCCGATAGACCGTGGCGAGGCCGATGCCGGTGTTGTCGTCGCGGAGCGAGGCATGCAGATTCTGCGCGCTGACGAATCCTCGCGCGTCGGCGAGGGCTTCGCGCACGCGATCGCGCTGCCAGGTGTTCCGCTGAGCCATACCCACGATTCTAGGCGCGCCGCCCTTGCCGGGCCCTGGGAACGTCAGGCCCGCACGCGGCGCACGCCGCCTCGGGCGCGCTGGATGATCCAGCACACGACGTAGATCGTGAACGACAGGGTCGTGATGTATGGACTCACCGGCAGCGTGCCCGCGAGGGCGAGCAGGATGCCGCCGACGGCCGACACGAACCCGAAGAGCGCCGCGAGCAGAGGCACAGCGACCGGCCCGGCCGAGACGCGCATGGCGGCCGCCGCGGGAGTCACGAGCAGCGCCATCACGAGCAGGGCGCCGATGATGTGCACGCTGACCGCGACGATCAGACCGAGCAGCACCATGAAGAGCAGGCTCACCGCGCGGGTCGGCACACCGCGGGCCGCGGCCGACTCGGGGTCGAGCGAGTCGAAGCGCAGCGGGTTCCACATGAGCAGCAGCCCGAGCAGCACGACGATGCTGATGCCGAGCAGCCAGCCGAGGTCGGGGCTCGAGACCGAGACGATCTGTCCGGTCAGCAGACTGAAGCGGTTGGCGCTGCGCCCGTCGTAGAGCGACAGGAAGAGGATGCCGAGGCCGAGGCCGAACGGCATGAGCACCCCGACGATCGAATTGCGATCTCGGGCCTTGGCCCCCAGGACGCCGATCAGGATCGCCGCCACGAGCGCACCGCCGAGGGATCCGACGACCACGCTGCCCCCGAAGAGCAGCGCTGCGGCGGCACCCGCGAACGAGAGCTCGCTGACGCCGTGCACCGCGAACGCGAGGTCGCGCTGCATCACGAAGACGCCGATCAGTCCGCCGACGATGCCGAGCACCGCACCCGCGATGATCGAGTTCGCGAGCAGGGCGACGAGCTCGCCGTAGTCCTGGAACGAGAACACGTCACTCCAGTCGACCGCAGGCACGATGCCGGTGATGACGGTCATGCGGCACCTCCATGGTCGTGGTCGTGGTCGTGCAGGTGGTGGGGCTCGGCATCCGGCACCCCGACGACGACGAGTCGGTCGCCGGCGCGCAGCACGAACACCGGGGTGCCGTAGAGCTCGGTGAGCACTCGGGTCTGCAGCACCTCTTCGGGGGTGCCGAGCACGAAGCGACCGCCGGCGATGTACAGGATGCGATCGACGCGGCCGAGGATCGGGTTGATGTCGTGGGTGACGAACAGCACAGCGGCGCGGCGATCGCGACGCTGGCGGTCGATGATGTCGGTGATCGCGACCTGGTTCGCGAGATCGAGGTTCGACAGCGGCTCGTCGCACAGCAGCAGGGCGGGTTCGTCGGCGAGCGCCTGACCGACGCGCAGTCGCTGCTGCTCACCGCCCGACAGGAGGCCGACCCGGCGGTCGGCGTAGTGCGCGGCTCCGACCGAGGCGAGCAGCTGATCGACCTTGGCCTTGTCGCCGCGGTGCGGGATCGGGAAGCCGAAGCGGCTGCCCTGCACGCCGAGCGCCACGAGATCGCGGGCTCGCATGCTCGTGTCGGGAGCCAGCGAGCGCTGCTGCGGGATGTATCCGATGCGCGGGTTGCCCTTGCGCACCGGCCCGCCGGCGACCGAGATCTCGCCGGCCGACAGCGGCTGCAGGCCCAGGATGCTGCGCAGCAGCGTGGTCTTGCCCGAACCCGACGGTCCGAGCACGGCGATGAACTCCCCGGGCTCGACGGTCAGGTCGAGGCCCGACCACAGTTCCCGGTCGCCGCGCTGGAGGGCGGCTCCCCGCACCTCGAGCACGGGGTTCGACTTCTCGGCTCCTGCCCGCGCGTCGGCGGCGGCGCTCACGACTGGAGCGCGTCGGCGAGGCTCTGGATCGCGTCACTCATCCACTCAGAGTACGACGATCCTTCGGGCAGCAGCTCCGTGAACGCGACGAGAGGGATGCCGGCGGCGGTCGCGGCATCCTCGACGCGCTGCGTCTCGGCCCCGCCGGTCTGCGCATTGGTGAGCACGGCTGCCACGTCGCCGCTGGCGACGACGTTCAGGGTCTCGAGCAGGGTCGCGGGGGCGACATCGCTGCCCTCCTCGACCGACTCCGCGAATCCCTCGGGGGTCACATCGGTGAGTCCGGCGGCGGCGGCGATGTAGCCGGGCAGCGGCTCGGTGATGATCACATCGGCGCCGGCGGCATCCGTCTTGAGGGTCTCGAGGTCGGCTTCGAAGCCCTCGAGGTCGGCGACGATGTCCTCGGCGTTGGCGGTGAACTCCGCCTCGCCGTCGGGGTCGATCTCGGCAAGCTCGTCGGCGATCGCCTCGACCACGTGGATCATCGTGTGCGGGTCGAACCAGACGTGCTCGTTGAAGCCCTCGATGTGATTGTGGCCCTCATGCCCCTCTTCACCCTCGGCGTGGTCGTGATCGTGCTCTTCCTCGGTCGCGCCCTCCTCATCGGAGTGACCCTCGTTGCCCGGGAAATCGTGCGAGAACTCGACGGCGCTGACGATGTGCGGGTCCTGGGCATCCTGCAGCAGGGTGTCGATGAAGCCGTCGTAGCCGCCGCCGTTCTCGATCACGAGGTCGGCCTTCTGCACCGTCAGGCGGTCACGGGCCGAGGCCTCGTACGAGTGCGGGTCCTGCGTGGCCGAGGTGATGATCGAGGTCACGTCGACGCGGTCACCGCCGATCTGCTCGGCGAGCGAACCGTAGACATTGGTGCTCGCGACGACCGTCACCGCTCCGCCGTCGCCGCCCTCTCCCGCAGCGGGGGTGGTCGAGCATCCGGCCAGCGAGAGTGCGGCGACGGATGCGAGGGCGAGGGCGACGAACGGCTTCTTCATGTCCCCCACTCTAAACGCTAATGAGAACCATTATCAAATCGGTGGGCTGGGGTGGCACGCTCCACGATCGATTGCAGGGCCGACGCACGGATGCAGGACGAGAAACCGTGTTCTCGCCCTGCATCCGTGCTTTCGTCCTGCGATCGGATCCGGTCAGCCGAGGAGACCCGGCGCGATCCACACGGTCGAGTCCGCCGGGACCGCCGCGTCGACCACCGTGCCGAGGACGACATCGGCGGCATCCGCTCCGAGGTCGAACGGCTCGGTGCCGAAGTTCGTCACGATCTGCCAGCCGTTCGGGCGGGCAAAGCGCAGCACATCGGGCCGGCCGGTCTCGATCCATTCCAGGCTCTCCTCGGTCTGCAGCTCGTGCCGCAGCCGCAGCGCCTCCCGGTAGAGCGAGAGCGTAGACGACGGATCGGCGGCCTCGACATCGACCGCGGACTCGGCGAACCACGCGGGCTGCGGCAGGTGCGCCTCGGCGGATCCGAAGCCGAACGACGGTCCGGAGGCTGTCCAGGGCAGCGGCACGCGGCATCCGTCCCGTCCCAGTCCGTCGAAGACGGCACCACGGAAGAACGCCGGGTCCTGACGCTGCTCGGGCGCGACGTCGGCGACCTCGTGGAGGCCGAGCTCCTCGCCCTGATACAGGTAGGTGCTGCCGGGGAGCCCGAGCAGCAGCAGCGTCGCAGCGTGCGCTCGGCGAAGACCCGCCTCGCGATCGAGCTGATCCTCCGGCCCGCCGGCCGCGACCCACTCGACCCCTTGCTTCACTCCGGTGCGCCCCTCGAGCGGCGCGAGACCGTAGCGCGTCGCGTGACGGGTGACGTCATGGTTCGACAGCACCCACGTCGTCGACGACCCCGTGGCCTCGGACTGCGCGAGGTTGTCGGTGATGATCGTGCGGAACTGCGTCGCGTCGAAGTCGGCGACCAGCAGGTCGAAGTTGAACGCCTGCCCGAGCCCCTCGGCCGAGGCATACCGTGCGCGGCGCTCGGGAGTGCTGACCCAGGCTTCGGCCACGGCGGTGCGGGGCGGGTCGTACTCGTTGAAGACCCGGCGCCACTCGGCGTAGATCTCGTGCACGTCGTCGCGGTCGTGCAGCGGATGGTTGCCGTCGTGCGGGAGCAACTCGAGATCGGCGGTGCTGGGCAGCGGCTCGGTCAGATCCTTCGTCAGCATGTGGGCGACATCGATGCGGAAGCCGTCGACCCCGCGGTCCGACCAGAAGCGCAGCGTCGTCAGGAAGTCCTCGCGCACCTCCGGGTGGTCCCAGTTGAAGTCGGGCTGTTCGGGGGCGAAGCTGTGCAGGTACCACTGGCCGTCATCGACCCGCTCCCACGCCGATCCGCCGAACGCGGCGGTCCAGTCGGTCGGCGGCTCCGCGCCGTCGGGACCGGATCCCTCGCGGAAGATGTACCGCTCGCGGGCCGCCGAGCCCCGGCCTGCGGCGAGCGCCTCCTGGAACCACTCGTGCAGGTCGGACGAATGGTTCGGCACGATGTCGACCACGACGCGGATGCCGCGCTCGTGCAGCGCCGCGACCATGTCGTCGAAGTCGTCGAGCGTGCCCAGGCGCGGATCGACGTCGCGGTAGTCGGCCACGTCGTAGCCCCCGTCTGCCAGGGCCGACGGATAGAACGGGCTGAGCCACACGGCGTCGATGCCGAGGTCGCGCAGGTAGTCGGCCCGCGAGACGATGCCAGGGATGTCACCGAGGCCGTCGCCGTTCGCATCGGCGAAGCTGCGGGGGTAGATCTGGTAGACGGCGGCCTGGCGCCACCATGCGGCCGTCGTGTCGTCGCGGGTCTCGATGAGAAGCGCATCGGTCATGAGGGGTGTTGCTCCTTCGTGTTGCGGTCTGGGGTGTGCGACGTGTCAGCCCTTGACGGCGCCCTGTGTGACGCCCTCCATGACGAAGCGCTGCGTGAACAGGTAGGCCAGGATCGCCGGGGCCATCGCCATGAGGTACGAGGCGAACGACACGTTGTAGTTGTTGCTGAACTGGGTCTGAAAGAGGTTCTGCCGCACCGGCAGCGTCTGCAGCGCGGGATCGGAGATGATCAGCGACGGCATCATGAAGTCGTTCCAGGCGTAGAGGAAGGCGAAGATGCCGACCGTCGCGCTCATCGGCGCCAGCAGCGGGAAGATCAGCTGCCAGAACGTCTGCCAGGTGGTGGCGCCGTCGATGCGGGCGCTCTCTTCGAGCTCGATCGGGATCGACCGCAGGAACGCGGTGAACAGCAGCACGCTGAAGCTCAGCTGGAACATCGTCGCGAGGATGATCACGCCGAACGGGTTGTCGAGTCCCACCCAGCCGGTCAGCTGGATCTGCGGCAGCGCCACCACGGGGAACGGGATGAACATCGCGGCGAGCAGATAGAAGAACGACCAGCGGAACAGGCGGTGGTCCCAGTTGCGGACGATCGCGTACGACGCGAAGGCCGCGAGCACGATCGTCGCGATCACGGTGCCGGCCGTGACCAGCAGCGAGATCCCCGCGCCGACCGGGAACTTCGTGAGATTCCAGGCCTCGACGAACCCGTCGATGCTGAAGGGCGCCGGCAGCGAGAACGCGTTGCCGTCGACCGCCTGACCCGTGGTCTTGAACGCCATCGAGATCGTGACGTACAGCGGCAGCAGCACGGTGACGGCACACAGGATCAGGATGATCGTGCCCGACCAGTTGACGCGCTCCATGCGGACGCGCGGCTTCTTGCCCGAGGTGGGGATGGTGGTGAGTGTCTGCGTCGACATCAGAGTGCGTTCCTTCCGCGGGTCAGCGAGAGCTGCAGCAGGGAGATGAGCACGGCGACGATGAAGAAGATCGTCGCGTTGGCCATCTGGTAGGCGTAGTCGCCGCCGTTGAAGCCCGCGATGATCGTCATCGCGACGCTGCGGGTGGCGGTGCCGGGACCGCCGTTGGTGAGGCCGACGATGATGTCGTAGGCGTTGAGGAAGCCCTTGAAGCCCAGGATGACGTTGATCACCACGTACCCCGCGACGAGCGGAAGCGTGATGCGGAAGAGCTGCTGCCTCTTGTTCGCTCCGTCGATGCTGGCTGCCTCGTAGACCTCGCCCGGCACCGAGAGCAGGCCGGCGATGTAGATGAGCAGTGTGCCCGGAACCGCCTGCCACGCGGTGACGATGACGATAGCCACCCACGCGAGATCGGGATTCGCGAGCAGACTGGTCGAGAGCCACGGGATGCCGGTGGCGGCGCCCGCGGCAGGGATCGAGTTCGAGAACAGGAAGTTGAAGACGTAGGCGATGATGATGCCCGAGATCACCATGGGGATCACGAAGATCGTGCGCAGCCCCGTCTTGAACCGGATGCGGGAGGTCAGCCCGACCGCCAGCAGGAACGCGATCACGTTGACGACGATCACCGTGGCGATCGAGAAACCGAACGTGAACAGGTAGCTCTGCAGGATGGCCGGGTCGCTGAACATCGCGATGTAGTTGGTCAGCCCGTTGAAGCTCCACTCGCCGATGCCGATCGAGTCGGTGAAGCTGAAGAAGATGCCCATGATGCCGGGCACGGTGATCGCGAGCGTGAAGATGACCAGCGTCGGCAGCAGGAACAGGTAGTAGATCGGCTCGACCTTGCGGGTGCGGCGACCGAGCTTGCGGGTGCCTCCCGTGATGATCGCCGTGGTGTCGGTCGTGGGGGTGTTGGGCTTCGTGATCGTGCCCGCCGTCGGCCTCGACGACGAGGGGTTGGGGGCTGCCGGGTTGGGCAGAGCGGTGTTCGTCATGGCGTGGACTCCTCTGTCTCGCCGGATGCTGAGTCCTCACCGGAGGCGTTGTCCTGGGTCGACGGGATGGGAGCGCGGAACGCGATCCTCGCCCAGTCGGCATCCATGGTGCGCAACGTGGAGGTCGGGGACGCGCCCAGCACCATCGCCTGCGCGTAGTTGAAGACCGGCAGGGTTCGGGGCACGAGCACCGAGGGTCCCTGATAGATCTGGCCGTTGTCGTAGTACTCGATCATTCCCTCGATCCGAGGGTCGTCCGGGGCCGGTGCGTCCTTCGTCGGGGTGAACCCGAGCTGCGACGCGTTGTAGGCCTCGATGTTCTCGGGCTGGAACAGGTACTCGAGGAAGTCACCTGCTGCCTCCTGGTGCTGCGACCCCTCGGGGATCATCGCGGCGAGGTCCATGTTGACGCGCACGCCGAGGTCGGCAGGATCGTCGGTCATCGGCAGCGGGAAGGTGCCGAGGTCGAGGTCGGGAGCCGTCTTCTCGATCTCGCTGAACGCCCACGGCCCCTGCAGGTACATCGCCGCCTCGCCCTTGCCGAATGCGAGATTGCCGTCGCCGTAGCCGCGGCTCGCGGCATCCGCGTTGGTGTACTCGGTCGCGAGGGTCATCATGCGGTCCATGGGCTCGGCGAAGTCCTTCTCGAACGACACCTCGGAGTCGGGACCGACCTCGGTACCCTCCTCCGCGAGGGTGTCGAAGAAGTCGATCACGTCGACCGAGCCGCCGGCGGTGTAGTCGTACCAGCCCTGCGCGACGGTCCAGTCGTCCTTGAAGGTGGCATAGAAGGGGTCGATCCCCGCCTGCTTCAGCTGATCGCACACGGCGAGCAGCTCGTCCCACGTCTGCGGGACCTCGAGGCCCTGCTCGTCGAAGATCTGCTTGTTGTAGATGACCGACGCGCCCATCACCGAGTACGGCAGCGCGCTCGTGCGCCCCTCGCACGAGCCGTACTGCTCCATGAGCGGCTGCAGGTCGTCGCGGATGGTCGAGGCGGCCTCGGTGTCGGAGAGATCCGTGAGCGCGCAGCGCTGCACGAACCGGGCGATCTCGTAGTTGTAGTTGGCCAGCATGATGTCCGGCGGGTTGCCGCGCACGAAGCTCGCCGACACGACGTCGACACCCGAGGTGTCGATCTCGACGCGCACCTTGTCCTGCGAGGAGTTGTACTCGGCGACGAGCTCTGTCATGAACTCGATCGCCTCGCGTTTGCTGAACGTGAAGCGGATGGTCTCGGTTCCGCCGGCCGTCGAGCAGCCGGTCAGAGCCGCTCCGACCAGGGCGAGCGCGGCCGCACCGGCCACCAGCTGCGCCGGGCGTGGGGGTTTCACAGACACCGTCGTCCTTTCGTCCTGTAGATCCGCAGACTAAATCTAGTGAGCGAATTTACTTCGATGAACGGTACTCTCTCATCTGGACGAGAGTGAGGTCAAGGCCCGTGACAGAAGTCTCCGCAGGTCTCGGCACCGGACGAGCCAGCGTCGGCGCCATCCTCGACTTCGCCTGGGCGGCCGGGGAGTTCACCGCGACCGAGGCGATGGCGAGCACCTCGCTGACCCGTTCTACAGCGATCGACGGGATCGACACCCTCGTCGATGCCGGGGTGCTGCGCGAGCTGCCCAACGCCCGCGCCGCCGGAAGCTACCGCGCAGGACGCCCGGCGCGACGTTTCGTGCTGGCATCCGACCTGGGCGTCGTCATCGGGGTGGATGCGGGAGACACCCACCTCGCGGTGACCGTCGCCGACCCTACCGACCACACTCTCGTGCACCACCGCACCGACCTCGACTCGACGCAGACCGCGGCGGCACGCCGCGCCACGATCCTCGACCAGATGCAGCACGCGCTCGCCGAGGCCGAGGTCTCGCGCGAGGCGGTGCTCGCGATCTGCGTCGGCGTCGCCGCGCCCGTCAACCGGGCGGGCATCTCTCCGCCGCATCCCGAGGGCTTCTGGGAGCGCACGAACCCCGGTCTCGCCGAGGCGCTCGCCGACTGGGCCCCCGTCGTGGAGATCAAGAACGACGCGCAGCTCGCCGCGATCGCCGAGGGCTCGGCCGGCGCAGCCATCGGATGCCGTGACTACGTCGCCCTGCTCGCGAGCGAACGCTTCGGCGGCGGCGTCGTGGTCGACGGCCACGTGCTGCACGGCGCTCACGGCGGAGTCGGCGAAGGTGTCGTGTTCGACCACATCATCGGCGTCGGCTCGGCCTTCGGTCTGCGCTACGCCCTGCAGGATCAGGTGCGGGCGGCGGTCGAGAGCGGCGAGATCTCCTTCGAATCCCCGATCGGGCGGCTCGCACGCGAGGAGCGCATCGACCCCCGCGCCGTGCTGACGGCGGCGGCAGCCGGCGATGCCGATGCGCTCCTGGCCACCTCCCGCGTCGGCGCGACGCTCGCCCGTGTGGTCGGCGTGCTCGGCAGCATGTACGACCCCTCCCGCGTGATCGTGTGCGGGGCGGTGGCCGAGAGCATCGCCCCCGTTCTCACGGCTGCGCGCGAGGTGCTGCCGGCCCAGCTGCACCTGCCGGCACCCGAGATCCTCGCCTCGACGCTGGGCGCCGAGGTCGTCTCGATCGGCGCCGTCGCGACCGCGCGCAGGGCGGCGCGCGAGGTGGCCGTGCCGCTGCTCGCGGAGCGGCGGCTCAGCGCGGTGAGCTGACGTCGTGCGAGAACCAGAGCCGCAGCGCTCCCCGTCATCGATCGAACTGCTCCTCGACGCAGGGGCCGAGGCCGCGGTCCGGGCCGAATGGAATGCTCTCGCGGCGCGCGGCCTGTCGAGCCTCGCGGGGCACACGTCGGCGAGCAACCGCCCTCACATCACGCTGGTGGCACGCGTCGACCTGTCACCGCCCGGCCCAGATGCCTTCGCCGGCATCACCTCGTTCCCGATCACGCTGGGCGCCCCCCTGCTCTTCGGCTCAGGAGATCGCCGTGTGCTGGCGCGGAGCATCGTTCCCCGTGCGGAGTTGATCCACCTCCGCGAGACGATCCTCGCCGCCGTCGGGCCGGGTGACGATGCCCCGCATACCGCGCCGGGCGAGTGGATGCCGCACGTCGCCCTCGCCCGACGGTTGCGGGTCACCGATCTGGCGGACGCGCTGGATCTCATCGGCGGCGACATCCACGCTCACGCGCGCAGTGTGCGGCACTGGGACCCCGGCACCGCGCAGATCACTGCGCTCGCGGAGCTGCGTCAGGCGTAGTCGCTGTCGTCCACCGGGGAAGGCGCCGACCCCAGGCTCTCGATGGCGCCCCACAGCGCCTCCGGGACCTCCGCCTGCTCCAGCTCGTCGAGCTGCTCACGACGATGCGGTCTCGACACCCCGACGACTGTGGAGTCGACCAGCGGGGACCGCAGCGAGTAGTGCAGCGCTGCGGCAGCCATCGACGTTCCATGGTCGGCGCAGACGCGCTGCAGACGCTCGGTCCACCTCAGCAGCTCCTCGCCGGCAGGTCGATAGGCGTACTGCGCACCGGAATGCGGCCCCTTGACGAGCAGTCCCGAACCGAAGGGCGCAGCGTTGAACACGGCCATGCCGCGTGCCTTGGCGTCGGCGAACACACTCTCAGCCGAGTGATCCACGAGCGTGAATCGGTTGTGGATCAGCACGGCGTCGAACACCCCCGTCTCGACGTACTTCGCCATCAGCGGGACCGGAGCCGCCGCCACACCGATCGCGTCCACCACGCCGGCGCTCCGCAGTTCGATGAGCCCCTGCACCGCGCCGCCGATCGAGATCGTGTCCTCGAACGACACCGAGTACGGGTCGTGCAGGTGCAACAGCGGAAGCCGGTCGACCCCGAGCCGCGCGGTCGTCTCCTCGAACGAGCGGAGGACGCGGTCTCGGTCGAACACGCCCGTCTCAGGGTCCTGATCCACCTTCGAGATGACTCGCGAACCGTCCAGCCCCAGCTCGCGCAGCGCGATGCCGATGACGGCTTCGGATCGACCGGCCGAGTAGTTGTTCGACGTGTCCACGAACCCGTGCCTGCTCGTGAGCAGGTCGATGGCGACATCGACGGCCGCTCTCTCCTCGGCGGATCCCGGCTCCGAATGCCGGCCGAGGCCGGAGGTTCCGAGGGTGATGGCAGTCGGTTCGATCCTCATCCGCGTTGAGTCCGTTCTGTCGGGGCGGTCATCACGGTTCTCCGCCACTGTATCCCCGCTGTCCGCCTCACTCCACGAGCAGTGCGGGCTCCTCGAGCACGGATGCCACGTCGGCGATGAAGCGGCTCATGCCGTCGCCGTCGATCACGCGGTGGTCGAACGAGCCGGCGACCGTGGTCACCCAGCGGGGGCGCACCTCGCCGTCGACGACCCACGGCTTCTGGCTGATCGTGCCCATGGCCACGATGCCCGCCTCGCCGGGGTTGATGATCGGGGTACCGGCATCCATCCCGAACACACCGATGTTGGTGATCGTGATCGTGCCACCATGCTGGTCGGCGGGGCTGGTCTTGCCCTCGCGCGCCGTCAGGGTGAGCCTGTTCAGAGCGCGGGCGAGGTCCTTCATGCTGAGGTCCTGCGCGTCCTTGATGTTCGGCACGAGCAGACCGCGAGGCGTCGCCGCGGCGATGCCGAGGTTCACGTAGTGACGCACCGCGATCTCCGCGCCGCCCTCGGTCTCGATCCACGCGGCATTCACCATCGGGGTGCGACGTGCGGCCCAGATGACGGCGCGGGCCATGATCAGCAACGGCGAGACGCGGATGTCGGCATAGTCGGGCGATGCCTTGAGCCTCTTGACGAGCTCCATCGTGCGGCTCGCGTCGATCTCCTTCCACACGGTGACGTGCGGAGCGGAGTACGCGCTCTGCACCATCGCCGACGAGGTCGCCTTGCGCACGCCCTTCACAGGGATCGACTCGGTGCGGTCGTCGGACACCGGGGCGGATGCCGGCGCTGCCGACACTCCACGGGCGAGGCCCGCCGGCGTGCTCTGCGGTGCGGGCACGGTCTCTTCGCGCACGGCGCCCCACTCGGGCGTCTCGATGTTGCGGAAGACGCTGGCCTGCGAGGCGTGGGTCATCACGTCGTCGCGGGTCACCTCGCCGTCGGCTCCGGTGGGCGTGACCGTGGTGAGGTCGACACCCAGGTCGCGGGCGAGCTTGCGGATCGGCGGCTTCGCGATCACGCCGACCGACGAGCGCACCGGGCGCTCCGCCGGACGCTTGCGCCGCGACGTCGCACCGCCGCCCGTGCCGTAGCCGACGAGAACCGACCCGCCGCCCTCTTCCGGCGCGGGGGCCTCCGCGGTGGCGATCTTGCCGGGTCCGGCGTCGTCGCGCGCATCGGTCACGAAGGTGATGATCGGCGAGCCGACCTCGACGGTCGCGCCCTCGGCGGCGAGCAGCTCGCCGACGACTCCGGCGTGCGGCGACGGCAGCTCGACGAGCGACTTGGCGGTCTCGATCTCGCAGATGACGTCGTTGATGGCGACGGAGTCACCCGGCGCGACCTTCCATGCCACGATCTCGGCCTCGGTCAGGCCCTCGCCCACATCGGGGAGGTTGAAGTTCTGCGTGCTCATGTGCGGTCCTTTCGGAACGGTGAGATCAGGGTGAGATCAGTAGGCGAGCGAACGGTCGACGGCCTCGAGGATGCGGTCGGCGTCGGGGAGGTAGGTGCCCTCGAGCTTCGCGGGCGGGAACGGAGTGTCGTATCCCGAGACGCGGAGCACGGGAGCTTCGAGCGCATAGAAGGCGCGCTCCATGACGGTCGCGGCGATCTCGCTGCCGATGCTGACGAAGCCCTGGGCCTCCTGGGCGTAGACCATGCGTCCGGTCTTGCGCACCGAGCTCAGGATGGGCTCGTAGTCGACCGGAGACAGCGACCGCACGTCGACGACCTCGCAGCTGGTGCCCTCGGCCTCGGCGAGCGCGGCCGCCTGCAGCAGGGTCGTGACCATGGCTCCGTGTCCGACGAGCGTGACGTCGGATCCGGTGCGCACGACGCGAGACGAGTGCAGCGGGGCGGCGGACGCGTCGAGCTCGACCTCGCCCTTCTGCCAGTAGCGGCTCTTCGGCTCCATGAAGATCACCGGGTCGTTCGACGCGATGGCCTCCTGGATCATCCAGTACGCATCGTTCGGCGTCGACGGCGACACCACCCGCAGGCCGGGGGTGTGCGCGAAGTAGGCCTCGGGGCTCTCCTGGTGGTGCTCGACCGCTCCGATGTGCCCGCCGTAGGGGATGCGGATCACGATGGGCAGGCTGATCCTGCCCTCGTGGCGGTTCGTGAGCTTGGCGAGCTGGGTCGTGATCTGGTCGAACGCGGGGAACACGAAACCGTCGAACTGGATCTCGATCACCGGACGGAACCCGGCCATCGCGAGCCCGATCGCGGTGCCGACGATGCCCGACTCCGCGAGGGGGGTGTCGAGCACGCGGCGGTCGCCGAAGTCGCGCTGCAGGTGCTCGGTGACGCGGAAGACACCGCCGAGCTTGCCGATGTCCTCGCCCATGAGCAGGACCTTGGAGTCGTCTTCGAGCGCCCGGCGCAGGCCCGAGTTCAGCGCCTTGCTGAGGGGCATCGTCTCGAGGGTCATGCGTGCACCGTCCTCGACGTCGTGAACTTCTGCGGCCATACGCACGTTCGGCAGCCACTGCGCGCAGCGCGGGCCGCGAAAGTCGCTCCTGGCCGAGAATCCTGAAGGCAGTCCATCACTTGCCGTCTCCTTCGAACGATGCCTCGTAGCGCGTGTGCCAGGCCTTCTGCTCCGCCACGAGCGGATGCGGGTCGCTGTACACGTGATCGAAGATCTTGTCTGCGGTCGGCGATCCGAGCTCGACGCTGCGTGAACGCAGGTCCTCGGCGGCGTCGGCCGCCTCGGCATCCACGTCGGCGAAGAACTGCCCCGCCGCACCCCTGTTCTCGAGGAAGGCGCGCATGCGGTCGATCGGGTCTCGCAGCGCCCACGACTGCTCTTCGTCGGAGCCGCGGTACTTCGTGGGATCGTCGCTGGTGGTGTGCGCGCCGAGACGGTACGTGACCGCCTCGATCGCCCGGGGACCCTGGCCGCTGCGGGCTTCATCGAGAGCGACGCGCGACACGGCGTAGCTGGCGAGGACGTCGTTGCCGTCGACGCGGACGCTGGGGATGCCGTAGCCGGCGCTGCGCTCGACCAGCGGCACCCGCGACTGCGTCGCGACCGGCACCGAGATCGCCCAGTGGTTGTTCTGCAGGAAGAAGACCGTGGGAGCCTGGTAGCTCGCGGCGAAGACCATCGCCTCGTGCACGTCGCCCTGGCTCGACGCCCCGTCGCCGTAGTAGACGATGACGGCTTCGTCCTTGTCGACGTCGCCGGTGCCGGATCGACCGTCGAAGTTCAACGCCATCGCGTAGCCGGCTGCATGCAGCACCTGCGAGCCGAGAACCAGGGTGTAGAGGCGGGTGTTGCCGTTCTTGGGGTCTGTCGGATCCCAGCCGCCGTGCGAGACACCGCGCATCAGCTTGATGATGTCGACGGGGTCGACGCCGCGGATGCGCGTCACGGCGTGCTCGCGGTACGACGGGAAGAGCGTGTCCTGGGCGCGGGCGGCGCGGGCGGACCCGACCTGGGCGGCCTCCTGCCCACGGCTCGGCGGCCACAGCGCCAGCTGTCCCTGTCGCTGCAGGTTGGTCGCCTGGGTGTCGATCGCGCGGATGACCACCATGTCCCGGTAGAACTGCTCGAGCTCGGCGTCGCTGATCGCCTCGATCAACGACAGATACTGCTCAGCAGCCGGACTCGGCGTGAAGCGGCCATCCTGATCCAGGACGCGGACGAGTTCAGTCTCTGACGAGGTCACGACCCCCACGCTACCCGCGCGCGCATGCCCGGTCACGCATACCTAGGACGTCCTCGCATCTGCCGGGAACCCGGAGAAACGGCGGAACGGCGAGGATCAGCGCAGTGACGATGCGACCTCGAGCACGCGCGCCACGGACGCCTCCTCGCCCACCGAGATGCGGATGCCGTCACCCGGGAACGGGCGCACGATGAGGTCGGCGGCGACGAATGCGGCGGCGACCTCGTCGGTGCGCTCGCCGGTGGGCAGCCAGATGAAGTTGGCCTGCGAGTCGGGCACGTCCCAGCCCTGCCGACGCAGCCCCTCGAGCAGGCGCGTGCGGCGCTCGACGATCACCGCGACGCGCTCGAGCAGCTCGGACTCGGCGTCGAGGCTCGCGATCGCGGCGTTCTCGGCTGCCGACGTGACAGAGAGCGGGATGCCGGTGGTGCGCGCGGCATCGAGGACCTTCTCGTTGCCGATCGCGTATCCGATGCGCAGGCCCGCGAGTCCGTAGGCCTTCGAGAAGGTGCGCAGCACGACCACGTTCGGATGCCGCTCGAACACCCGCTCGGCGAGACCGTCGACCGCCCCGGGCACCGTCACGAACTCGGCGTAGGCCTCGTCGAGGACGATCAGCACATCGGCGGGGACGCGCTCGACGAACGTCGCGAACTCGTCGCTCGTGATGATCGGACCGGTCGGGTTGTTCGGGGTGCAGAGGATGACGGCACGCGTGCGCTCGGTGACCGCCTCAGCCATCGCGTCGAGATCGTGACGGGAGTCGGGCGTGAGAGGCACCTGCACCCCGGTCGCGCCCGCGACGAGCGGCAGGCTCGGATAGGCCTCGAACGAGCGCCAGGCGTAGACGACCTCGTCACCCACGGAGGCGGTCGCGAGGATCAGCTGGTGGAGGATCGAGACGCTGCCCGCAGCCACGTGCACCTGGTCGGGCTCGACGGCGTACCGTGCACCGAGTCGTACGCGAAGGCGGCCGGCGGTGGCATCCGGGTATCGGTTGATGGGCGTCGTGTGCTGCAGCGCCGCGGCGACCGACGGAAGCGGCTCGAACGGGTTCTCGTTGCTCGAGAGCTTGAATGCGTCGGGGCCCGCCTGCTTGCCCTGTCGGTACGGCGCCAGGGCGGCGATGGCGGGACGGATGCGCGGAAGGATCGGGTCGGTCACAGTCATGAGTCTAGATTCCGCGGCGCTCCCGCGCCCCACATGGAAGACTGGACGGACTATGCGCTTCATCATCCGAGTCGTCGTCAACGCGTTCGCCCTCTGGGTCGTGACGCTGATCCCCGCCCTGCAGGTGCAGATCAGGGCGTTCGCGCCGGGCGAGACCCTGCAGCTCGTGCTGACCCTGCTCGCGGTGGCCGCGATCTTCGCGCTCGTGAACACCGTCATCGGCACGGTGGTGAAGATCGTCGCGTTCCCGCTGTACATCATCACCCTCGGACTGATCGGCTTCGTGATCAACGGCTTCCTGCTGTGGCTCACGGCGTGGATCACGAGCGGGTTCGGCTGGGGTCTCACGGTCGGCAGCTTCTGGTGGGGCGTGCTCGCCGCGCTCATCATCTCGCTGATCAACGGTGTCTTCGGCTTCATCCTGCGTCCGCAGAGCAAGAAGCAGCGTCGGGACTGACGCCTGCCTGCGCACCTCGCGCGGCCGTCATCCGACACGCTCGGCCTGATACTCGGTGCGCTCGACCACCTCGGCGGTGCCGAGCTCGCGCCAGAACTCGTGCATCGCATCGATTCGCAGGTCGCTGAGCTCATCGGCCATCTCCGCGGTGTCGATGTACGTGTCGAGGTGGTGCGCGTCGACCGTCAGGTCCCCGAGGGTGTCCTGCGGGGTTCCTTCAGTGAGCAGGGTGATGCTGTCATCCGACCCGGTCCCCTCGGGCGATCCTCCGCCGGCCAGCCCGGAGACCACGTCGTCGGAATGACGCAGCTGGATGATGGTCTGGTCGTCATCCAGGGTCGGCTCGACCGGGCTTCCCGCCGTGATCTGCAGCTGCACGTCGAACGGGCTCTCCATCGCGAGGTGAGCGGCGACCATGGCCGATTGCGAATGGGCGACGACATCGACCTCATCGCCCTGCTGCGCCCCCGCCGCCTCGAGCGCCTCGAGCGTCGCCTGATACGACGCGGATCTCTTCCCGGTGTAGAGCTCGGCGTTGGACTTGGAGTCCCACGGCTGCGCACCTCCCCATGCGACGCTCTGCGTTCCTTCCAGGTAGGCGACGAACTTCGTGGTGCCGTCGGCGAAGGAGTACTTCTCGACGGCGACCTGCGCTCCGACGGCGACCGGCATGCGCCTCAAGGCTCCGGCCAGGCCCGAGGGCGCCCCCTGGGGCGAGGACGTCTTCACCGGCGAGACCGTGACGGGGTCGGCCGTGCCCTGCAGCCTCTCGCCGGGGAGCACCTTGCCGAACCCCGAGAACGCCCCGACGAGCGCCGCGGTCCCGAAGACGTGGTCGTACAGGGCGGGCGTCACGAGGTTGCCCGTGAGGCCTTCGAAGCGTCTGGCGCGCCACTCAGCGACGAGGTCGTCGGCCATCTTCGAGATGCGTTCGTCCGACGCAGCAAGACGATCGGCTCGTCGTGTCAGCCGCTGCGCCGTGCTCGGATCGGTCTGCGCGAGCATCTCGGCCTCCGCTCGCAGCTCGACGTACTCGTAGGCATCGGCCATGAGAAGGGTGGACTCGGCGGTCTCCTGGCACTCGGCGCGGAGTCGAGCTACGTGCTCGCCCGACGCCCACAGCCCCACCGTGTCGACGTGCTCGCTGAAGCCCGGTGTGTCGACGATGATCCGATGCGCTCGCATGATGGCCGAACGCGCATCGTCATAACGGGAGGCGACGGCATCGATGCGGTGAGCGACATCGCGCAGCACGTCGGGGTCGACGGCGATCGCTCCCCCGTGGTCGATCGTCAGCCCTGTCATGAGACGTCGATCCGTTCGGCCTCTGACTCACGGCTGCGCATCTCGGATGCCTCGACGCGTGTCCTCCGTCGGAGATCGTCGAGCGAGTGCTGCATCGCGCGCACCCCGTCGGAGTGCCAGCCGGTGTCGGCGGTGAGGACGGCGAGCGATGCGCGCACGTCGTCGAGCGCCTCGACGGCGCTGCGAAGCGCTGCCACGGCGCAGGACTGGGCCCAGGCGGTGTCGGCGGCGCCGGTCTGTGCGAGTGCGAAGGAGTACATGCGCCCAGCATCCGCGATCCACTGCCGCTGCGATGTGCGGACGCCCCTCGGATCTCGGGCCTCGTGAGCAGATGGCTCGGTCGCGGCACCGGTGCAGAACGGGTGCGCCCGCCCGGCCCGGGATCTCCGGCATCGCGCGATCGGGCTGCGACCGGCAGAATAGGACGGTGACATCCCCGGATCCCTTCCGCGTGATCTTCGTGTGCACGGGGAACATCTGCCGTTCTCCGATGGCGGAGGTGGTGTTCCGCGATCTCGCGGAACGTCAGGGTCTCGGCTCGCGGATCGTCTCCCGCAGCGCGGGAACAGGAGATTGGCACCTCGGCGAACGGGCCGACCACCGCACTCTCGATTCCCTCAGCCGCCGCGGCTACGACGGCTCACTCCACCGCGCGAAGCAGTTCACCTTCTCCTCCTTCTCGGAGAACGACCTCGTCGTCGCCCTCGACCGCACTCATGAGCGCATCCTGCGCGAGTGGGCCGCCAACGAGGACGAGGAGGGCAAGGTCACCCTGCTGCTCGCCTTCGACCCCGACGCGCACAGCCAGGATGTCCCCGACCCCTACTACGCCGGCGCCGAGATGTTCGATTCGGTGCTCGGTATGATTGAGACCGCGACTCGCGGGCTGTTCCGCCAGCTCGAGCCGGCTCTCCGCCAGCCCCGCACGCCCCGCACTCCCGGGGCCCGATCAGGAGGACTCCCCTGACTTTCCAGCCTTCGCTCCCGCCCCAGCCGCTGAGCCCCCTCGACGGTCGCTACCGCGGCGCCGTCACCGGCCTCGCCGACTTCCTCTCGGAGGCCGGCCTCAACCGCGCCCGTGTCGAGGTAGAGGTGGAGTGGCTGATCGCGCTCACCGACCGCTCGCTCTTCGAGACGAGCCCCCTGTCGGATGCCGACAAGGAGCGCCTGCGCGCCCTCTACCGCGACTTCGGCCAGGCCGAGATCGACTGGCTCGCCGAGAAGGAAGCCGTCACGCAGCACGACGTGAAGGCGATCGAGTACCTCGTGCGCGACCGCCTGTCGGCCCTCGGCCTCGACGCGATCGCCGAGCTCACCCACTTCGCCTGCACGAGCGAGGACATCAACTCCGCGTCCTACGCCCTGACCGTCAAGCGCGCGGTCGAGGAGGTCTGGCTGCCGGGTCTCGACGTCGTGATCGCGAAGCTCCGCGAGCTGGCCGCCGAGCACGCCGACGCCGCGATGCTCTCCCGCACCCACGGTCAGCCGGCCACTCCGTCGACCATGGGCAAGGAGCTCGCCGTCTTCGCGTGGCGTCTCGAGCGCGTGCGCGCGCAGATCGCAGCATCCGACTACCTCGCCAAGTTCTCGGGCGCGACCGGCACCTGGTCGGCGCACATCGCCGCCGACCCCGACGCCGACTGGCCCACCATCTCGCGCGAGTACATCGAGGGCCTGGGTCTGGGCTTCAACCTGCTGACCACGCAGATCGAGTCGCACGACTGGCAGGTCGAGCTCTACGATCGCGTGCGTCACGCCGGCGGGATCCTGCACAATCTCGCCACCGACATCTGGACGTACATCTCGCTCGGCTACTTCGCGCAGATCCCCGTCGCGGGCGCGACCGGATCGTCGACGATGCCGCACAAGATCAACCCGATCCGGTTCGAGAACGCCGAGGCCAACCTCGAGATCTCCGGCGCCCTGCTGGCATCCCTCGGACAGACCCTCGTCACCAGCCGACTGCAGCGCGACCTCACCGACTCGACGACGCAGCGCAACATCGGCGTCGCGTTCGGCCACTCGCTGCTCGCGATCGACAACCTGCGTCGCGGTCTGAACGCCATCTCGCTCTCGCGCGACGTGCTGCTCGCCGACCTCGACGTGAACTGGGAAGTCCTCGCCGAAGCAATCCAGACCGTCATCCGCGCGGAGGTCGTCGCCGGCCGCTCGTCGATCAGCGACCCCTACGCGCTGCTGAAGGAGCTCACCCGCGGTCACCGCGTGGGCGCCGCGGACCTGGCGGAGTTCGTCGAGGGACTCGAGATCGGGGATGCCGCGAAGCAGCGTCTGCTCGCCCTGACCCCCGCCTCGTACACCGGCATCGCCGAGCAGCTCGCGAAGTAGGCGCGAACGCGCGGGTGCCGCTGAGGCATCCGTGCGTTCACTGCGGGGCCAGAAACGCACCGTGCGCGCGATGCGGGGCCAGAAACGCACCGCAATCGGCCGAATCGGATGCGAAAGTGACCCCGCAGCCAAGCGACCCCGCAGCCAAGCGACCCCGCACGAAACTGACCCGGCGCCGGGTCACGAACGCCGTGCGGGCTAGGGGCGGGGCTCTCCGGAGTGCGCGCCCGCCGGGTCCCGCGGCATGAACGCCGCGGCGATCAGGGTGAGCACGGCCACGACGGCGGCAGCGATGAACACCCAGACGGATGCCGAGATGATGGTCGCCGGGTCCTCGGGCCCCGCGCCCTGCGCGATCACCGAGTTCGAGATCGCGCCGAACACGGCCACCCCGAGCGCGCTGCCCGCCGAGCGGGCGAAGGCGTTCATGCCGGTCACGGCACCCCGCTCGCCCCAGCCGACCGAGGCCTGAGCCGCGATCAGCGTCGGGGCGGCGCTCCAGCCGAGGCCGAAGCCCAGGACGAATGCCACGGCGGCGATCGAGAACGGATTGGGCCAGGGAGAGACCACCGCCAGAGCGATCGCCGCGACCGCGGTGATCGACATGCCGGTGAGCGCTGTGCGTCGGAAACCGATCCGCATGTACAGCCGGCCCGCGTTCGCGGCGGCGAGCGGCCAGCCGAGGGTGAGCGCCGCGACGGCCAACCCCGACAGCAGCGGCGCGATGCCGATGGACCCTTCCAGATATGCGGGTGCGAAGCTCGTCACGCCGGTCATCAGGGCGCCGATGCCCAGGGAGACGATCGTGGTCGTGAGGATCAGCGGCCGCGCCGCCAGGCGCAGGTCCACGATCGGCTCGGCTGCGCGACGCTCGACGAGGCCGAAGGCCACGAGCGCCGCGGCGCCGAGTCCGAAGCAGACGGCACTGGGGATCGACAGCCACGCCCAGGCGTTGCCGCCCTCCAGCATCCCGAGGATCAAGCCCGTGAGTCCGACCGTGAGCAGCACGGCACCGGCGTAGTCGATGCGATGACGCTGCGTCCGCTTCTCTTCGTGATACCGCCGCAGCAGCATCCATCCCGCGATCAGACACAGCGGGATGTTGACCCAGAAGATCCACCGCCAGGCGTCGAGCTGGGCGAAGATGCCGCCGAGCGCCGGCCCGACGACAGAGGAGATCGCCCACACCGAGGCGATGTACCCCTGCACCTTGGCGCGCTCGGCGACCGTGTAGATGTCGCCGACGATCGTCATCGACATCGGCGCGACGGCACCGGCGCCGAGGCCCTGGATGATGCGGAACACGATCAGGGCGGTCATGCTCCAGGCGAAGCCGGAGAGGACCGACCCGAGCAGGAACAGCGCGATGCCGAGCAGGATGATCGGCTTGCGGCCGACGGTATCGGCGAAGCGCGAGTAGATCGGCACGCTGACCGCCTGTGCGAGCAGATAGACCGAGAAGAGCCAGGGGAACTGCTGATAGCTGCCCAGATCGCGCACGATGCTGGGCACCGCGGTAGCGAGGATCGTCGCGTCGATCGCGATCAGCCCCGTGGCGAGCATGAGGGCCCCGAGCACCGGGCCTCGTTCCGACCTGAGTCCGATGGAGGCGCGGTCGATCGAGGCAGTCACTACAGGGACAAGCCGTCGCAGCCCGGGACTATTCCGGTCGCGATGGCGAACCTTGCGATCCGGTCAGGAGGAGCTTGCGATCCGGTCAGGAGGAGGACGTGCGGCCCGGCTTGTCGGCGCCCGGCTCGTCGGGAGTCTCGGGGTCGAACAGCACGGGGCGGTCGACCTTCTTGGTGACCTCGGCCGGGTCGACCACGAGGATCAGCATGGCGAGGAACAGCAGCGTGACGATGAATGCGCCGCCGCCGACCACCAGGCCGAGCGCGATCGGCGTGAGGCCGTCGTAGGTGCCGTTCGCGATGGCGTTGTTCACCCGGGCGGTGAAGGCGCCGGTCGACACGAGCGTCACCACCGCGGCGAAGACACCGCAGCCGAGAGCGATGCCCAGCAGGTGCAGCGGGCGCAGAATGTCGCGTCGGGTGGGCTTCTCGTCGCTCATCGCTCTCCTCCGTGCCCGGCGGGGGCGGGGTCGTTCTCGATCGTGGTCCCGGCGGCGACAGCATCCGCTCGCTTCGGGGTCAGACCGGCGATGCCGAGGAAGACCGCGACGATGGCCGCGTATCCGCCGAACATCCCGACGCCGAGGATGATGCCGGTCAGCTCGAACGCACCGGCTCCCTCGATGGCGTACGGCTGCACGAAGCCCGCCGGGATCGCGATCAGGAGCACGGCCAGCAGCAGGCCGAACGCGCCGAGGGTGATCGAGTCCCGTGCGGTCGCATCGCCGGCTTTGCGAGCACGGAGTCCGACGACGAGCTCGAGGATGCCGGTCGAGACCGCCCAGGCGATCACGACGACGAAGAAGAGATCTTCGGTACGCCATGCGGGCACACCGGCAGTCATCCCGGCGACGAAGCTCAGCAGGGCGAACACGACGGACGGCCAGCGCTGACCGGCCGGGTAGACGAGCCACGCGGCGACGATCATCACGAGGCCGGTGGTGAGCACGAAGCCGCTGAAGACGGAGAGACCGACGGCCGCCGAGTGATCGGGCGAGAAGGTGATCATCACTGCAGCGGCGGCGGCGAAGAGCGCGCGCAGCAACTGGAGGTGACGCACGGTGAACGCGCGGGCGGTGGCAGACATGAAGATCGAGGGTCCTCCGGGGGTGTTCCCCCCAGTCTACGCGGGGGCGCTGAGTGGGCGCCGACACCGGAGAGGTGTTCGCGGGGCCCGATGGATCTCCCCAGATCGATCATCAGGCCCCGCGACAGAACGCAGCGACGGGGGCGACACTGCGTCAGGCCGAGTGGTCGCGAGGTCGGGCACCCTGCTCACGACTGCTCAGCCGATAGACCCCAGAAATAGCACCTCGTCCCCTACGCGATGCTGGTGTGGTCGTATGCTCACTCTAGGGCTCGATTCTTCACATACCGGAGGGGGTGCTGTGATGAGCATGGAAAGTGGTCTGCGCCGATATGCCGATGTATTCGCAGCGTCCTTCCGCGACGCGATCAATGCGCGTGGATTGACTCTGGCGCGCCTGCACGAGCAGCTGCGCGCCCGCGGCAACAGCGTGTCCATGGCGACGCTCAGCTACTGGCGGTCCGGAGCTCGGCGCCCCGAGGGTGCCCAGTCGATGGCCGCGCTCGGCGACATCGAGCAGCTGCTGCACCTCGAGCCCGGCTCTCTCACCGCCCTGCTCGGCACCACGAACCGCACCGGTCCGCTCGGACCCAACCTCTTCCCGCTCGACGAGCAGGAGCTCGAGGACGCCGTCAAAGAGGCGTTCGCCGCTCTCGGCGCGGAGTACCCCGACACGTCGCGCGAACTCACGACCCACTCGGTGACGGACGTGGATGCCGCGGGCAACGTCTCGTACTCGATCACGCGCAGCATCGTGCAGTCGACCGTCGGCACCGTCGCGTCGATCCCGTTCCTCGAGATGACACCGGGCATCAGCACTCCCGCCCCGTTCATCGAGGCGGTGGCGGGAGGACGCATCGCGGCCCGGTACTCGCACCCGAACGGCGAGGTGCACGGCGTCCTGTTCGAACTCGACGTTCCTCTGACCGCTCCGAGCACCGCGATGGTCGAGTGGTCGGTCGCCTATCCGCCGGACTATCCCCCGCAGCGCGAGACGGGCCACGCCGTCGCCCGGCAGACCAGAGAGCTGCTGGTGTGGACGCGATTCCACCCCGACGCGCTGCCCGACCGGATCGAAGAGCGCGTCGAGACGCCGGACGGCTCGAAACTCACCGAGCTGTCGCTCGAGGGCCGCAATTCGGTGCACCAGGTGCGACGCGCATTCGGACCCGGACTGCTCGGCGTCGCCTGGAGCTACGCCGACGGGCGCTGACCGCGCCCGTTCGCGGGCTCAGAGTCGACCGACTCACCCGGGCTGATCGCCGACCGCGACCGGACGCCCCGGAGTGTTCGACCACTGGCTCCACGAGCCGGGGAAGACCTTCGCCTCGATGCCGATCTCATCCAGCACTAGCGCGGTGTGCGCCGCCGTGATGCCCGAGCCGCAGTAGGCCGCGACGGGCGTCCCCTCGGTCACCCCGAGGGCGGCGAAGGTCGCCTGAAGGGTGTGCGTGTCGAGGATCCGGCCCTCGGCATCCAGATGGGCGGCCATCGGGACGTTGAGCGCGCCCGGAATGTGCCCGGCGATCGGATCGAAAGGCTCGTGCTCTCCCCGATAGCGATCCGGCGCGCGCGCGTCGAGCAGCACACCGGTGTCGACGAACGAGGCGGCCTCGTCGATCGAGATCGCATCGCCGCCGATCTCGTCGAGGACGACGTCGCCGGGCTCGGCCTGCACGTCATCGTCGGCGACCGGAAGGCCGGCGGCCGTCCACGCGCGGATGCCGCCGTCGAGGACGCGCACGTCGACACCGCCCTGACGCAGCAGCCACCACGCTCGTGACGCGCTGACTCCCTTGGCGTCGTCATAGGCGACGACGACGTCACCCCGGTTCACACCCCACCGCCGGGCGGCATCCTGGAGCGTCGCCGTGGAGGGCAGGGGGTGTCGGCCGTCCGAGGGTTCGCCGTGGGTGGCGAGCTCGGTCGCGAGCGGCACGAAGACCGCCCCCGGGATGTGGCCCGCGAGGTAGTCCTCCCGGCCGTCGGGCCGGTCGAGTCGCCAGCGCACGTCGATCACACGCACGGGGGTCTCGGACGTCAGCAGATCGCGCAGTTCGGTGGCGCTCACGAAGTTGCTCATGATCCGAGGCTAGCGAGACGCCGTCCGGATCGCGCACCCGCCCGTATTCCGTCGACATATCGGGCCGACCGGCGATTCGAGACGGCGGTCGGCGCGGCGCTAGGCTCGTCCCGGCCGCGTCGAGAAAGGACAGCATGTCCACTCGATTCCGCTTCATGAGCCTGCGCCGACAGGAGGTCGCCCTCATCGCCGTGACGGCGGTCTGGGGCAGCACATTCCTCCTGGTGCACTGGGCGATGCAGCACTCGGGGCCGTGGTTCTTCGTCGGCATCCGGTTCCTGGTCGCCGGCGCGATCAGCATCGTCATCTTCCGACGGGCGCTGCGCGGCATCCGCTGGCGCGACATCGGCGCCGGGGTCGCGATCGGCGTGATGATCTATCTCGGATACGGATTGCAGACCGTCGGGCTGCAGACCATCGATTCGAGCACCTCGGCGTTCATCACCGCGATGTACATCCCTCTCGTGCCGCTCGCGCAGTGGGCCGTCTTCCGCAAGCGCCCACCGGCCATGGCGTTCGTGGGCGCCGCGCTCGCGTTCCTCGGACTGCTGCTCATCGCGGGACCCGATGCGTTCGCCCTGACCCTCGGGGCGGGCGAGATCCTGACGCTCATCAGCACCCTGCCCATCGCGGCCGAGATCATCCTGATCAGCGTGTTCGCCGGCCGGATCGACCTCGGCAGGATCACGATCATCCAGCTCCTCACGGCCGGAGTGCTCGGCATCCTCACCATGCCGGTCGTCGGCGAGGGCCTGCCCGAGTTCTCGTGGATCTGGGTCGGCTGCGCGGTTGGACTGGGAGCGGCGAGCTGCGTCATCCAGCTCACGATGAACTGGGCCCAGAAGTCCGTGTCCCCGACCCGCGCGACGATCATCTATGCGGGCGAACCGGTCTGGGCGGCCGTGATCGGGCGCATCGCCGGTGAGCGCCTGCCCGTGGCCGCACTGATCGGCGGAGCGCTCGTGGTGTTCGGCATCCTCGCCAGCGAGCTCAAGCCCGTGCGTCGTCGTTCCGTGGAGTAGTGCGCCAGCGGGAATATCGCAGGCGTCGGCGCGTTGCACCCGACATGATTGAAACTTCAACCGTCGTTCCGGTCGCCACAGAGCGGACGCGGGTACGCGTGCCGATGCGCTTCGCCGACGGGTTCTCGACCACGGCGGATGTCGTCACGTTCGACGGACTGATCGACGGCCGCGAGCACCTGCTGCTCGGGCTCGGCGACTGGAGGGCCGCCATGGAGCGCGCGGCCGACGGCGGCGACGCACCCCTCGTGCGTCCGCACAGCGAATGCCTGACCGGTGACGTGTTCGGTTCTGAGCGCTGCGACTGCGGCCCGCAGCTGCGCGAAGCCGTCGAGCGCATCGCCGAAGACGGCGGGTTCCTCCTCTACCTGCGCCAGGAGGGTCGGGGCATCGGCCTCTACGCCAAGCTCGACGCGTACGCGCTGCAGGATGCCGGCCTCGACACGTACGAGGCGAACGTCGCACTCGGCCGCGGAGAAGACGAACGCGACTACACGATCGCCGCGCAGATGCTGCAGGCGGTGGGCGTCGACAGCATCCGTCTGCTGAGCAACAATCCCGACAAGGCGGCACAGCTCGACGCCCTCGGCATCCGCGTCACCGAGCAGGTGGCCACCGGCGTGCACCTGTCGGACGCGAACCACCGCTACCTCGAGGCCAAGCGCGACCACACCTCGCACACGCTCGACCTGTCAGCCGCCTGATGAACGCGCAGGTGGCGAGCGAGCGGAGGCTCGACGATGCGGAGATGCAGACGTGGCTGCCGACCATCCGGTTCGTGCAGCTGCTGCCGCAGGTCCTCGATCGCACGCTCAAGGCCGAGACCGGGCTCAAGCACTCGCACTACGCAATCCTGGTGGCCCTCGCAGGTCAGGGTGATCGCGCGATCCCGATGACCGAGCTCGCGCAGATCGCCGGGCTCAGCCGCTCACGACTCAGCCACGCGATCGACTCGCTCGAAGACCGCGGCTGGGTGACGCGCACCTCGTGCAGCAGCGACAAGCGCACGCTGACCGCTGCGCTGACGGATGCCGGTCGTGACCTGCTGCGGGCGGCGGCGCCCGTTCATGTGGCGCAGATCCGCGAACTGATCCTCGACCCTCTGACCGCAGAGGAGAGGGAGCAGCTCGGCACGATCTCGGCCAAGCTGCTCCCCGGCGTCGCCGCCGCTCTCTAGGTCACGCCTCGGGGATCTCGCGGCCGAAGGTCTCGAGCGTGACGTCCTCGGGCTCGGGGCCACGGCGCACACCGGTGTCGAGCGCATCGATCGCGTCGAGCTGGTCGGCGGTGAGCTCGAAGTCGAAGACGTCGAAGTTCTCGGCGATGCGGGCGGGACGCACCGACTTCGGCAGCGCGGAGCGGCCCTGCTGCAGGTGCCAGCGCAGCATCACCTGTGCCGGCGACTTGCCGTGCTCTGCGGCGATGGCCGTGAGCGTCTCGTCGTCGAAGACGGATGCGCCGTTGGGGCGGTAGGCCGTGATGCCGCCGATGGGCGACCACGCCTGGGTGACGATGCCGGCCGCGGCATCCGCCTGCTGCACCTCGCGCTGCTGGAAGTAGGGGTGCACCTCGATCTGGTTGAGCGCGGGGACGATGCTCGTCTCCGCCGCCAGCTTGTCGAGGTGCTCCACCATGAAGTTGCTGACGCCGATGGCGCGCACCCGACCGTCGGCGAGCAGGGTCTCGAGCGCCTTATAGGCACCCAGGGCGAGGTCGAAGCGGGTCGGCAGGGCCTGGTGCAGGATCAGCAGGTCGAGCTGATCGACCCCGAGCTTGCCGGTCGACTTCTCGAACGCGTGCAGGGTCTCGTCGTAGCCGAAATCGCTGATCCAGACCTTGGTCTCGATGAAGACCTCGTCGCGCGCGATGCCGGTGCGGCGGATCGCCTCGCCGACCTCGCGCTCATTGCCGTAGGCGGCGGCGGTGTCGATCAGGCGGTAGCCGGTCGCGAGAGCGGTGCTGACGGCATCGACCGTCTCGTCCGGAGCGGCCTGGAACACTCCGAAGCCGAGGGCAGGCATATCGATGCCGGTGTTGAGCGTGATGTTCATCGTCATACCTCCAGTGTGCGCGTCCGCTCACACGCGAGGGAGAGTCCACCAGTACCTCCCTTCGTCGCGACAGGGGGCGTACCGTCGCATACATGGACACCCGCAGCGAGGTGCGCGAATTCCTCTCGTCGAGGCGCGACCGCATCACCCCCGACCAGGCAGGCCTCCCCGCATTCGGCGGCAACCGGCGTGTGCCGGGGCTGCGCCGTGAAGAGGTGTCGCTGCTCGCCGGCGTCAGCGTCGACTATTACACCCGACTCGAACGGGGCGATCTGTCCGGCGTCTCCGACAGCGTGCTCGATGCGCTCGCCCGTGCTCTTCAGCTCGACGAGGCCGAGACCGCGCATCTGTTCGATCTCGCCCGCACCGCGAACGCCTCACCCGTCGCCCGCAAGCCGCGCAAGAAGGTCGAGACGCTGCGCCCCAGCATCCTGCGCCTGCTCGACGCGATGACCGAGGCGCCGGCGATCGTGCGCAACAACTACTTCGACTACCTCGCGGCGAACGCGCTCGGCCGCGCGCTCTATGCGCCCCTGTTCACGACCCCGGTGCCCAACAGCGCCCGCTTCGCCTTCCTCGACCCGGCCGCACAGACGTTCTACCCCGAATGGGAGCGAAACACCCAGGAGCTCGTGGCCGCGATGCGCGGCGAAGCCGGGCGCAATCCGTTCGACCGCAAGCTCACCGATCTCGTGGGCGAGCTGTCGACGCGCAGTGAGCGGTTCCGCACCCTGTGGGCGGCGCACAACGTGCGCTTTCACCGCAGCGGTGTCAAGCGCATCAACCACCCGGTCGTCGGCGAGATGGAACTCACCTACGAGGCGTTCGAGCTGCCGGCTGACCCGGGCCTGCAGATGTCGACGTACACGGCGGAGCCGGGAACGGCATCCGCCGACAAACTGCGGATGCTCGCGAGCTGGGCGGCGACCGACGCTGCCGATGGGACCATCGATGCGCCTTCAGAGCGCACCGAGGCCTGATTTCTGCTCTGAGCAGAACCGCTCGAATCGTGCGCTGACGGCGGATTATCGTGAGGCATGGCCGACCTCGTCCCGTTCCCTCGCGCACCTCGCTCTGCCCGCCCTCGTCCCAGTGAGCCCGAGCCCCTATGGCGCCAGATGGTCGGCGATCAGCTGCGCCGTCGACGACACGACCGGGACGAGACCCTGATTGAGACGGCAGGGAACGCCGGAGTCTCCCCGCAATACCTCTCCGAGGTCGAACGGGGACTCAAGGAGCCGTCGAGCGAGATGATCGCGGCGATCGCCGGGGCCCTCGACACCTCGCTGATCGAACTGACGAGCGCCGTGGCCGACGAGCTGCGCCAGGCGACGATGGCTCCGGCATCCGCTGCGGTGTCCGCCACCCGCGGGGCCTTCGCCCTCGCCGCCTGACGGCTCGTCTCGTCTGCCCGCCCGTCTGAAGGTCAGTCCGTCTGCAGGTCCGTCCGTCTGCAGGTCCGTCCGTCTGCAGGTCCGTCCGTCTGCAGGACTTCGGCACGGATGCAGGACCAGAACGGCAGAATCATCCTGCATCCGTGCCCCGATCCTGCAGACGAACGCCGTGGCCCCTCAGTCCGCCCGCTCCCCCAGCACGGTGTCGACCAGACCGTAGTCCCGGGCGGCGGATGCCGTGAAGACGCGATCCCGGTCGGTGTCGGCGCGCAGCTCGCTCAGCGAGCGTCCGCTGTGCCTGGCGAGGATCGACTCCATGTCGGAACGCACCCGCACGACCTCGTCCGCCGCGAGGATGAGGTCGGGGATCGCTCCCCGCGACTGGCCCGCCGGCTGATGCAGCACGATGCGGGCGTGCGCGAGAGCTGCCCGCTGTCCCGGAGCCCCTGCCGCGACCAGCAGCGCCGCCGGCCCGATCGCCTGACCCACACACGTCGTCGCGATCGCCGGACGCACGTGCTGCATGGTGTCGTAGATCGCGAGCGCCGCCCCCGGGTCGCCACCTTCGCTGTTGATGTAGAACTGGATGCCGGAATCCTGGCTGTCAGCATCGAGGTGCAGCAGCTGCGCGATCAACGCGTTGGCGACTCCGGCGTCGATGCCGGTGCCGAGATAGATGACCCGCTCGGCGAGCAGGTGCGAGTAGACGTCCATGACGCGTTCACCGCGCGGATGCTGCGCGATGACGTTGGGGATCGTGTAGCCGCTCATGCGCCCGCCCCCAGCCCGACCCGGGCCCGACGACGCGGCATGAGATCCGCGAGCGAGGCGACGATCTCGTCGATGAAGCCATAGTCCTTCGCCTGCTCCGCCGTGTACCAGCGGTCGTGCAGCGAGTCCTCGAAGATGCGCTCCACGGGCTGTCCGGTGTCGGCCGCGATCAGCCCGAGCACGGTGTCGCGCATGTGCCTCAGGTCGTCGGCCTGCGTCTCGAGCTCGCCCGCCGAGCCGCCGATCCCGGCCGAGCCCTGATGCATGAGGATGCGCGCGTGCGGGAGCGCCCTGCGCTTGCCCCTCGCCCCGGCTGAGAGGAGGAACTGCCCGGCGCTGCACGCGAGCCCGAGCGCGAGGGTCGACACGTCGTTCGGCACGAGGGTCATGAGGTCGCGGATCGCGAGCATCGACGGCACGGAACCACCGGGCGAATGGATCCACAGGGCGATGTCGGTCGTCGGATCCTCCGCCGAGAGGGTGAGCAGCTGCGTCATGAGCAGCGTGCCGTTGTCGTCGTCGAGGGCGCCGTCGAGCACGAGCACCCGTTCGTGGAACAGTGCCCGGCGGGCCTCGGGGCCGAACTGCGGGATGGGGTTGTCTTCGCTCATGGCCCCAGCATCCGCCGCCGTGTCGGAGTGCGGGCGAGTATCCGCTCGCGGCAGATCGGCCCAGAGCAGATAGGCCCAGAGCAGATCGGCCCCAGCAGATCCACCCGTGCAGATCGGTTCGGCATCCTCGCGTAACACCCCCGACTCACGCGACTCCTACCCTCGAAGCATGGCGAAGCAGAAGACACCCGAGTGGCAGTGGTCCGAAGACGGCATCAACTTCCGCACCCGCAAATGGGTGAAGCCGGAAGACCTCAACGCGAACGGATCGCTGTTCGGCGGCAGCCTGCTGAAGTGGATCGACGAAGAGGCCGCGATCTACGCGATCGTGCAGCTGGGCAATTATCGGGCCGTGACGAAGCACATCTCCGAGATCAACTTCGAGGCCTCAGCCGTGCAGGGCGACCTGATCGAGATCGGCCTGCAGGCCACGCACTTCGGCACCACGTCTCTGACCATGCGCGCCGTCGCCCGCAACATGATCACGCGCAAGCGCATCCTCACGATCGAGAAGATCGTTTTCGTGAGCCTGGACGACGACGGGATGCCGACGCCGCACGGATACGACGAGATCACGTACAACCGCGATCGGATGCCGACCGAGCGCATCGCCACGGGGACGATCCGTCTGCCCTAGCCGCGGCTCCCGTCCGCTCGTCCGCCCGTGTTCGGGCCTCCGTTCAGGACGAGATCTCTCGCACCGAAGGACCAGGCAGTGGATTCGGTCCTTCTGAGCGAGGGATCTCCTTCCGCAGGTGCGGGGGTCAGAGGCCGGCGTCTGCGCTCGGTGCGAGGATGGAACACGTCTGCCGAGCAAAGGAGCCCAGAATGAGCCGCAGCGCCACCGCAGCCACGACCGCGATCAGAGAGATGCGCGACTTCCTGTTCGCGAACGCGACGGACTACGCCGCGGCACGCGAGGGGTTCGCCTGGCCTGCGCCCGCTGAGTTCAACTTCGCGCTCGAATGGTTCGATGTGATCGCCGGCGAGTCGCCCGACCGCCCGGCGGTGCAGATCGTGTCAGCCGACCTCAGCCTCGAGTCGTGGACCTACGGAGAGCTGTCGAGCCGCTCCGACCAGGTCGCCGCCTGGCTCACAGGACTCGGCATCGGGCGGGGCGACCACGTCATCGTGATGCTCGGCAACACCATCGAGCTCTGGGAGGTGATGCTCGCCATCACCAAGGTCGGCGCGGTGTCGATCCCCACCTCGACGCTGCTCTCGGCATCCGACCTGGCCTACCGCGTCGACCACGGACACGCCCGCGCCATCGTGACGCTCGGCGGCCTGGCCGAGCGCATCGCCGACATCGACGGCGACGTCCTGCGCATCGGGGTGGGCGAGGGCATTCCGGCCGGGTGGACGCGCTTCGACGATTCCGCCGACGCTCCGACGACGTTCGAGCCCGACGCCGCGACCCCCGCCGATGACACGGCTCTGCTCTACTTCACGAGCGGCACGACCAACCGTCCGAAGCTCGTGCAGCACACCCACGTGTCGTACCCGATCGGGCATCTGTCGACCATGTGGTGGCTCGGTGTGCGCCCCGACGACGTGCACCTGAACATCTCGTCGCCGGGTTGGGCGAAGCATGCGTGGTCGAGCTTCTACTCGCCCTTTCTCGCCGAGGCGACCGTGTTCGTCTACAACTACGACCGCTTCGACGCGAACACCCTCATGCAGGTCATGGACGCGCATCATGTCTCGACGTTCTGCGCGCCGCCCACCGTGTGGCGGATGCTGATCCAGGCCGACCTCGGGCGCTTGACCCACCCGCCGCGCGAGCTCGTCGGAGCCGGCGAACCGCTGAACCCCGAGGTCATCGACCGGGTGCAGGAGGCGTGGGGAGGCACGATCCGCGACGGCTTCGGCCAGACCGAGATGACGGCCTGCGTGGGCAACTCCCCCGGTCAGGTCGTCAAGATCGGATCGATGGGACGACCCCTGCCCGGATACCCCGTCGTGCTGCTCGACCCCGCGACCGGTGAGCTCGCCGAGCACGAGGGCGAGATCGCGCTCGACCTGGCGCATCCTCCGGTGGGGCTCATGGCCGGGTACTACGACGACCCCGAGAAGACGGCCGAGTCGCGCGTCGGCGGATACCACCACACGGGCGACATCGCCCAGCGGGATGCCGACGGCTATCTGACCTACATCGGCCGGGCGGACGACGTGTTCAAGGCGTCCGACTACAAGATCTCGCCGTTCGAGCTCGAGTCGGTGCTGCTGGAGCACGACCTCGTGATCGAGGCGGCGGTGATCCCGAGCCCCGATCCGACGCGGCTCGCAGTCCCGAAGGCGTACGTGTGCCTGCGCCCCGACGCGGCCGGATCCGACGCCGAGGCCGCGCGATCGATCTTCGCCTACGCCCACGACCGGCTGTCCTCGCACCTCTGGGTGCGGATCATCGAGTTCGTGCCCGAGCTGCCCAAGACGATCTCCGGCAAGATCCGCCGGGTCGAACTGCGCGCCCGAGAGGCCGAGCGCGTGGCCTCAGGAGACGAGGCCGCGCAGCACCGGGATCGCGACTACCGCTGAGTGCGGCTCAGCCTGCGAGCGCAGGCTGACTGCCGGTGCTCGGCGCTTTCGTGGAGCGCGCCGGGACCGTCGGCTCGGGCGCGTCGACGACAGCCTGGATCCGCGCGGCGCGGGCGACCTCACGGGCAGGCTCGCCCGCGTTGACGATCCCGCGTGCGACGGCTCCGATCACCAGCATCGCGACGAGCACGATGCCGGACACGAGCAGCGGCGTCCACTGATTCGCGAACGATGCCGTGGTGCTGAGCATCGCGCTCGGGATCCACAGTCCTACCGCTCCGCCGGCGAGACCCGCCGCTCCGCGCATGATCGCGACTCCCGCCACGATCGCGCACAGCGCCGCGAGCACGGCCCCCACCACTCCGATCGGCACCAGTATCGATGCCAGTTCGCTTGCCACCCTTGACGATGTCATCACGACCCCCCGGTCCGCGGAACCTCCGCATCACCAACATTACGAAGTGTCGGCATTCTGGGCATCCATCTGAAGGATGATGTTCCTCAACCGTGACGCGTTGTTCAGCGGCGCTTCAACCGTGCGAACCGTGTCCTCTTGACCACTCGCACCGGCTGGGTGACGACCGCGTCGACGACCATCGAGCCGTCGGTCGGGCCGATGATCGCCATCGCCGACGTCTCGGTGGACTCGATCGGGTCGACCGGCATGCGGGCGAGCGACCGGTGAGCGCGCACGTACGCGGGCACCAGCAGCACGATCGCGCCGAGCCAGGCGAGAGGGTTGCTGAGCGCGACGCCCTCGAATCCGATGAGCGCGCCGAGCACGACCGCCGCTCCCACGCGCATCACCAGCTCGATCACGCCCGTGACGGTGGGGATGAGGGTGTGGCCGAGGCCCTGCAGCGCACCGCGGAGCACGAACAGCACACCGAGGGCCCAGTACCCGCATCCGTTGATGATCAGCATGAGGTGCGCGAGTCGCACGACCTCGTCGGACCCCTCACCGACGAACAGGCGCACCATCGGCGTGCCGAACGCGATGATGATGACGCCGAGTGCGATGCCGGCGGCGATCGCCATCCAGGTGCCCTCGACGACCCCTCGACGGATGCGGTCGGGGCGGCGCCCGCCCAGGTTCTGCGCCGTGTACATCGACGACGCGAGGCCCAGCGACGAGAGGAAGGCGACCGCGAGGCCGTCGACGCGGGATGCCGTCGTGTAGGCCGCGACGGCATCCGAGCCGAGCGTGTTCAGTGCAACCTGCACGGTGAGCGTGCCGATCGCGATGATCGATGCCTGGAATCCCATCGGCAGACCGAGGCGCAGGTGCTCCCTGAAGTCGTCGCGGGTGACTCGCCAGTCGGCGCGACGCAGGTGCAGCATCGGCAGGCGACGGCGCACGAACTCGAGGCACAGTGCGACGGAGACGGCCTGGGCCACGACGGTCGCGAGGGCTGCGCCGCCGACTCCCCACTCGAGCGGACCGACCATCAGGATCACGAGGCCGACGTTGAGCGCGCACGAGACGGTCAGGAAGATGAGCGGCGTGCGCGAGTCGCCGATCGCCCGGATGATCGCCGAGAGGTAGTTGAAGAACATCGTTGCGCTCGCGCCGATGAAGCTGATCTGGGTGAAGACCGTCGCCTCGGGCATGAGCTCGGCCGGCGTCTGCAGCAGCTCGAGCACGGGCCGGGCGATCAGGGGCGCGACGATCGTGAGCACCACGCTCGTGATTCCGGTCAGGATCACGCCGGTCGCGACCGAGCGGCGCACGGCGGCACCGTCACCCGCTCCGAACGCCTGCGCGATGGGGATCGCGAAACCGCTGGTCAGACCCCAGGCGAAGCCGATGAGCAGGAACAGCAGGCTGCCGGTGGCGCCGACGGCTGCGAGGGACTCGACGCCGAGGTGCCGGCCGACGACGACGGCGTCGGCGAACTGGTACATCTGCTGCACGACGTTTCCGAGCAGCAGGGGAATGGAGAACGACAGGATGACACGCCACGGACGGCCCGTGGTCAGAGAGGTGGCCATGAGAGAAGAGGCTCGCAGAACTGGGGGATGATCGGGGGTCGTACCAGGATATCGAATCGATTCGGTTGGATGCCATCCCCGATCGCCAAGTACGGTCGGAAGGATGCCGCAGCGGGACGCGGCACGGAACACCGGAGGTTCGAGCGATGACGACAGAGAAGACAGGCGGATCCGTCGGGGTGGACGGATCGGCCGACGGCGACGAGCAGCACCTGAAGCGGGCACTGAGCAACCGGCACATCCAGCTGCTCGCGATCGGCGGCGCGATCGGCACCGGCCTGTTCATGGGCAGCGGCAAGACCATCTCGGTCGCGGGCCCCTCGGTCATCTTCGTCTACATGATCATCGGCTTCATGCTGTTCTTCGTCATGCGGGCGATGGGCGAGCTGCTGCTCTCGAACCTCAAGTACAAGTCGTTCAGCGACTTCGCGAGCGACCTGCTCGGCCCGTGGGCGGGGTTCTTCACCGGATGGACGTACTGGTTCTGCTGGGTCGTCACCGGAGTCGCCGACGTGATCGCGATCGCCGGCTACACGGATGCGCTGTTCCCCGGCATCCCGTTGTGGATCCCCGGCGTGCTGGTGATCGTCATCCTGCTCGCGCTGAACCTGCCCACCGTCGCCGCCTTCGGCGAGATGGAGTTCTGGTTCGCGCTCATCAAGATCGTGGCGATCGTGGCGCTCATCATCACGGGTCTCGTGATGATCTTCACCGGCTTCCAGCACGATGCGGGCACGGCGAGCTTCGCGAACCTGTGGGATCACGGCGGCATGTTCCCGCACGGGTTCATGGGCTTCGTCGCCGGGTTCCAGATCGCTGTCTTCGCGTTCGTCGGCGTCGAGCTCGTCGGCACCGCCGCGGCCGAGACGAAGGACCCCGAGAAGAATCTGCCGAAGGCGATCAACGCGATCCCGATCCGCATCCTGCTCTTCTACGTCGGCGCCCTCGTCATCCTGATGGCCGTCACGCCGTGGACCGAGTACGTCGCGGGCGAGAGCCCCTTCATCGCGATGTTCGCTCTCGCGGGCCTCGGCATCGCCGCCACCGTCGTGAACCTCGTCGTGCTGACCTCGGCCATGTCGAGCGCCAACTCGGGCATCTACTCGACCTCGCGCATGGTGTTCGGGCTCGCACAGGACGGCGATGCGCCCCGGCTGTTCGGGCGCCTCTCGAAGCGCCGCGTGCCGCAGAATGCGCTGTTCCTGTCGTGCATCCTGCTGCTGTCGGGTGTCGTGCTGCTCTACGCCGGCAAGGACATCGGCACCGCGTTCGACATGGTCACCACGGTCTCGGCGGTGTGCTTCATGTTCGTCTGGACGATCTTCCTGTGCAGCTACCTCGTCTACCGGCGCCGGCGGCCCGAGAAGGTCGCCGCATCGAGGTTCCGGATGCCGGGCGGCATCTTCATGGTCTACGTCGTGCTCGCGTTCTTCGTGTTCATCCTGTGGGCGTTGACGACACAGCCCGACACGCTGACCGCGCTGCTCGTGACCCCGATCTGGTTCGTGCTGCTGCTCGTCGCGTGGCTGTTCGTGCGGAAGTCGCAGAACCACCTGACCCGGCACGCCGCGCACATCGCCTACCTGCGCGACGACTCGGCGGAGTAGTCGCGACGGCTCGGCGTTCACAATTCAGCATGAGCCGGCCGATTCCTGACGAAACGGCCGGTTCTGCGGTGTCCGGGACTGTTCGTGCTGAATCGTGAACGGCGGCTGCCTGTGGGAGGTTCCGACAGGCCCTCCCTCGGGGCCGTCAGCGCGCGTAGCGTCGGCCCTGACGAAAGGACACGGCTGCACACTCGCACACTCGGACAGGGCCTCGAGGTCTCGGCAGTCGGACTCGGCTGCATGGGGATGTCGCAGAGCTACGGACCCAACCCCGGCAGCCGCGACGGGATGATCGGCGTGCTGCGGTCGGCTCTCGACCTCGGCGTCACGTTCTTCGACACCGCGGAGGTGTACGGGCCCTATGTCAACGAAGAGCTCGTCGGCGCGGCGCTCGAGCCGATCCGCGACCAGGTCGTGATCGCGACGAAGTTCGGGTGGCGCATCGAAGACGGCAAGAGCGTCGGGCTCGACAGCCGCCCCGAGCAGATCCGCCGCGTCGCGGAGGCATCGCTGCGGCGCCTGCGCACCGACGTGATCGACCTCTTCTACCAGCACCGCGTCGACCCGGACGTGCCGATCGAAGACGTCGCGGGCACGGTGTCGGAGCTGATCGCCGAAGGCAAGGTGCGCCATTTCGGGCTCTCCGAGGCCTCGGCATCCACCATCCGACGCGCGCATGCCGTGCAGCCGGTCACCGCGCTGCAGAGCGAGTACTCGCTGTGGACCCGCGATCCCGAAGCGGAGGTGCTGCCGGTGCTCGGTGAGCTCGGCATCGGCTTCGTACCCTTCAGCCCTCTGGGCAAGGGGTTCCTCACCGGCACCGTCGACCAGACCACCTCATTCGCAGACGGAGACACCGCGGCACGATCCCCCGCTTCAGCGAGGAGAACCGGGCGGCGAACCAGGCCCTCGTGAGTCACGTCACGGCACTCGCCGAGGCGAAGGACGCATCGTCCGGCCAGATCGCGCTGGCCTGGCTGCTCGCCCGCGAGCCGTTCATCGTCCCCATCCCCGGCACACGGCGCACGTCGCGGATCGCCGAGAACGCGGGAGCGGCGGCCGTGGCACTCTCGGCCGACGAGATGGCGGATCTCGACCAGCTCGCCGAGCGGGTCGGGGTGCAGGGAGATCGGTACAACCCGCAGCAGATGTCGTTCGTCGACCGTTGAGCCGGCGTCGGCGCTGGGTAGTCTGAGGCGGATGACTCCGCCCCGCAGGTACCCGGCGACGATCGCCGCGCCTGTGGAGCACGAGCTCGTCATCAAGAAGTCGCGATTCATCGCGACCGTCGAGCCGGTCGCCTCCGTCGACGAGGCGGATGCCGTGATCGCACGGCTGCGGAAGCGGTGGTGGGATGCCCGGCACAACTGCAGTGCGATGGTCACCGGACTCCTCGGAGACCAGGCACGTTCGTCGGACGACGGCGAGCCGTCGGGCACCGCGGGCGTGCCAATGCTCGAGGTGCTGCGCAGGCGAGAGCTGACCGATGTGGTGGCCGTGGTGACGCGGTACTTCGGCGGGGTCAAGCTCGGCGCCGGCGGCCTCGTGCGGGCATACTCCTCAGCGGTCTCGGAGGTCCTCGACCTCGCGTCGCCGGTGCACCGGCAGTCGCTCACGCAGGTGATGTTCGACGTCTCGCACGCGGATGCCGGGCGCTACGACAACCTCCTGCGCGACTGGGTGCTGCACCACGGAGCGACGCTCGGCGACGCCCGCTATGCAGCCCTGGCGACGTTCGAGGTGTGGGCGCCGGCGGACGAGGTCGACCGTCTCGTCGAGGACATCGCGGCGGCGTCCGCCGGTTCCGTCGTGCCGGTGACCGGCGTGGAGCGCATCGTCGACGTCCCCGGCTGATCCACAACAGCGCCCGGATATTCTGGATGACGCGATCTCGGAAGGAGAGCGATGTTCGACAGCCCGCTCTCGGCTTCCGCCTACGAGATCCTCGGGGTGGACCCCACCGTCGACGACGGCGAGCTGCGGCGCGCCTATCGTCTGCGACTGCGCCAGACCCACCCCGACACCGGAGGGGACGCGGCCGTGTTCATCCAGGTGCAGCGCGCGTGGGAACTCGTCGGCACGCCCGAGGGCCGCGCCGCCTATGACCGTCGCTCCGGCGCCCACCCCGGCATCCCCGCCGAACCGGAGTGGAACGGCTGGCGGCCGCAGTCGGCGACCCGCACCGACACGCGTCCCCGGGCGCGGTCGTACGGCCACCCCGGCGGATGGCGTCGAGAGCGCTACCTCTCACTCATCCGCGAATGGGCCGGCCGTGGCGTCGAGGTTCCCGATCCCTATGACCCGGCGCTCGTGCGATCAGCGCCGCGAGACCTGCGACGGCTGCTCGCCGATGCGCTGGCAGAAGAGGCGACCGCCCGCACGGTGAGCGCCCTCGGAATGGGATTCACGGTCTGGCACGACGTCGCGACCGGCGCCGACCCCGACGACAAGCTCGACCACGTCGTGCTCAGTCCGTCGGGTCTCTACGGCGTGATGTCGGAGGACTTCGGCGGCGTCGTCGGATTCCGCCGCGGCGAGATCACCGGCCCGAGCCTCGGCACACGCGCGCCCGTCACCGCGGCGCTCGGCCGCACGCGCACCGTCGCGAAGGCCGCCAAGGTGAAGTTCGGCGGTCTGATCATGGTGCTCCCCGACGACGACCTGGCACAGGCCGTCACGCCTCTGGGCAGCAGTCGCGGGGTGCCCGTCGTGGTCGTGCGGCGCAGCGCCCTGGCGATGGTGCTGCGCCAGGGAGTGCCCGGCGCACGAGCGATCGGCGGCAACGAGCTGTTCGACGTCCGCACCCGACTGCAGCAGACCGTCACCTTCGTCTGACCCTGGTCGCGCCCTGTCGGCATCCGTCCGGCCCTCTTGACGGGCGTCGTCAAACCGGTTTACACTCGCTGCACCCGCACTGTCAAACCGGTTAAACCGACGCCTGGCGAAGATGCGGACGATCAGCCCGATGTTCCACGAGGAGGTGGCATGAGCCGCACGACGATCGCCGACGTCGCCCGCGAGGCGGGAGTCACCAAGGCCACCGTCTCTCACGCGATGAGCGGCAAGCGCCCCATCTCCGACGACACCAGGGCGAAAGTGCTCGCCGCCGCGGAGAAGCTGAACTGGGTGCCGAGCCAGAGCGCCCGTGCGCTGGCCACCCAGAAGGCCAACGCCCTTGCCGTGGTGCTGGCCCGCGACCCCGAGGTCATCGCGAACGACTCGTTCTTCCCCGCGTTCATCGCCGGCGTCGAGTCCGTGCTGGCCGAGACCGAGACCGCCCTGATCCTGCAGGTGGTTCCCGATCGGGCGGCAGAGGAACGCGCCTATCGCTCGCTCAGCCACGGGCGGGCCGACGGCGCCCTGCTCCTCGATCTTCGGAACGACGACTGGCGCGTGCCGCTGCTCGAAGAACTCGGCCTGCCGGCCGTGCTGGTCGGCGCCTACGAGCAGCCGACCCGCTTCTCGTGCGTACGCACCGATGACGACGCCCCGGTGCGCGAGATCATCGCCCACCTGCGCGCCGAGGGGCATGAGCGCATCGCGCACGTGGCCGGTCCTCTCGACTACGTGCACTCGCGGGTGCGGGCGGATGCCTACATCGACGCCGTGGGCGCAGACGCACTGCTGCGCGAGGGCGACTTCACGGCATCCAGCGGTCGTGAGCGCACCGCCGAGCTGCTCGCGCTTCCCGAGCGACCGACCGCGATCCTCTACTCCAACGACACGATGGCGATCGCCGGGTTGTCGTACGCCCGCTCGAGCGGACTCAGCATCCCCCGCGATCTCGCGATCGCCGGCTTCGATGACGACCACCTCTCGGCCCACCTCTCCCCTGCGCTCACGAGCGTCTCGTCGGGTCCTGCCGCACGTGGCCGCGCGGCAGCCCGCCTGCTGCAGGCCGACATCCTCGGCGCCGAACCGCGCACCGAGGTCGTCGACTGCAACGTCGTGCACTTCCGGGAGAGCACCACCCGCTAGACGATCACCCGAACCATCGCGTCAAGGAGGACAACATGAAGAAGAAGATCCGCGCAGCAGCGCTCTTGGGAGCCGTCGCACTGGTCGCCACCGGATGCTCGTCAGGAGGCGGGGGCGGCGACGCCTCGGCCGACGGCACCGGCTCCATCGACATCTGGCTGTCGAACAACGAGCAGGAGGTCGCCTGGGGCACCGCCGTCGTCGACGCCTGGAACGCCGAGCACCCCGACGAGAAGGTCAACGCCCAGGAGATCCCCGCGGGCTCGTCGTCGGAAGAGGCCATCACCGCCGCGATCACCGCCGGCACCGCACCCTGCCTCGTCTACAACGTGGCCCCGGCCGCCGTCTCGGGCTGGGTCAAGCAGGGCGGACTCGTCGACCTCAGCACCATGGAGGGCGGCAGCGACTACATCACCGAGCGCGGAGGAGAGGTCGACTCGTATGCGACCGACGGCAGCTTCTACCAGCTGCCCTGGAAGTCGAACCCCGTCATGGTCATGTACAACAAGGCGCTGTTCCAGGCCGCGGGCATCGATCCCGAGGACCCGCAGATGAACACGTACGACGCGTTCATCGAGGGGTCCAAGGCGATCGTCGCCTCCGGTGTGCAGAGCGCCATCTGGCCGGCTCCGACGAGCGAGTTCTACCAGCCCTGGTTCGACTTCTACCCGCTCTACCTCGCCGAGACCGACGGCACCATGCTCGTCGAAGACGGCAAGGCGACGGTCGACTCGGATGCCGGCCGCGAGGTCGCCGAGTTCTGGAAGACGTTCTATGACGAGAAGCTCTCGCCGAACGAGGCGTCGACCGACGATGCGATGTCCGCCGGCACCACCGCCATGCAGCTCGCCGGTCCGTGGGCGATCCCCTCGTACGCCGAGACCGTCGACGTCGGGTTCATGCCGGTCCCGACCAGCGACGGCCGCGAGAACCCGACCACCTTCGCCGACTCGAAGAGCGTCTCGATGTTCACCGCGTGCGAGAACCAGGGCACCGCGTGGGAGTTCCTGAAGTTCTCGACGAGCGTCGACAGCGACGGACAGCTGCTCGAGGCCACCGGTCAGATGCCGATGCGCACCGACCTCACGGAGACCTACGCCGACTACTTCGATGCGAACCCGAACTACGTCGCGTTCGCCGAGCAGGCCGAGGCGACGGCCGACGTGCCCAGCATCCCGAACTCCGTGGAGGCCTGGCAGGCGTTCCGCGACGAGTACTCCGCCGCCGTGATCTTCGGCAAGGAGTCGATCGACGACTTCCTGAAGAACGCCACGACGAAGATCGACGACCTCGTCGCCGAGTGATGAGTCTGCGATGACGCTCCGAGACGACGCCGTCGCGGACGTGGCCGGGGGCACTGCACCCCCGGCCCCGTCCGCGGGCCGGCCACCGAGGGCGCGGTTGCGCACCCGACTGCTGGGTGCGCAGCCGATCGGCGGCCTGTTCGCGCTGCCGTACCTGGTCTTCGTGCTGGCGATCTTCGCGTTCCCGCTGGGATTCGCGGTCTACATCGCCTTCCACGACTACTTCTTCACCGCGCCCAACGTCGAGGTCGAGCGACCGTTCGTGGGCTTCGACAACTTCGTGACCGTGCTCACCGACCCGAGAGTGCTCGGTTCGTTCCGCAACACCCTGATCTTCCTCGTCATCAACGTGCCGCTCACCGCCGTGCTCTCGCTCGTGCTGGCCGCGGCGCTGAACACCGGCATCCGCTGGGTCGCCGCCTACCGCGTGGCGTTCTACGTGCCGTATCTGACGGCCAGTGTCTCGCTCGTCGGCGTGTGGATGCTGCTCTTCTCGGGCAACGGTCTGATCAACACGATCCTCGGCCCGCTCGCCCCCGATCCGTCGTGGCTCGTGAACAGCGGGCTGGCGATGCCGATGATCGCGCTCTACGTCACGTGGAAGCAGCTGGGCTTCTACATCCTGCTGTATCTCGCGGCGCTGCAGAACGTGCCGAAGGAGCTCTACGAATCGGCCGAGACCGACGGCGCGGGAGCATTCTCCCGATTCTGGAACGTCACGGTTCCCGGCGTCCGTAGCGCCACCACGCTCGTGCTGATCCTGTCGATCATCACCGGAGCCAACCTCTTCACCGAGCCCTACCTGTTGACCAACGGCGGTGGCCCCGACGGCGCCTCGTCGACTCCCGTGCTGCTGATCTACCAGCTGGGCATCCAGCAGCAGAACCCCGACACCGCGGCAGCGATCGGCATGATCCTCGTGATCCTGGTCGGGATGCTGTCACTCGCCGCCAACCGCGCGACCAGGGAGCGATGACCATGAGACGCACGCGTTCACTGCCCCGCATCCTGAGCCTCATCCTGCTCACGGTCGCGGCCATCGGCTTCGCCTTCCCGTTCTACTTCATGCTGGTCGGGGCCTTCCAGGAGAATCCGACGAACTCGCCCAGCGAGCTCTTCCCGACGAGCGGGTGGACGGTCGACAACTTCCTCGCGATCGACTCCCGCATCGATCTCGCGGGCTCCCTGCTCAACTCGCTGATCTTCACGGCGGGTGTGCTGCTGGGCACCGTGGTGTTCGGGCTGCTCGCCGGATATGCGATCGCGAGGCTCGACTTCCGCGGCCGTGGCGTCATCTGGGTGCTCATGCTGCTTGTGCAGATGGTGCCGTTCCAGCTGCTGATGATCCCGCTCTACGTGCAGATCACCCGCAACTACGGGCTCGGCGATTCATACATGGGCATGATCCTGCCGTTCCTCATCAACACGACCGCGGTGTTCATCTTCGTGCAGTTCTTCAAGGCGCTGCCCGTCGAGATCTTCGAGGCGGCGCGCATCGACGGAGCCGGCGAGATCCGGCTGCTGACGTCCGTCGCGATCCCGCTGATCAAGCCGGTACTCGTCACGGTGGTGCTCGTCACGTTCATCGGCCCCTGGAACGAGTTCCTCTGGCCGTTCCTCATCACGAAGGACGCGTCGCTGCAGCCGCTCGCCGTATCGCTCGCCAACTACATCTCCAACGTCGCGCAGTCGACGGCGAATCCCAACGGGGCCATCCTCGCCGGCGCCACGGCGCTCGCGTTCCCCGTCGTCATCCTGTTCATCGTCTTCCAGCGGTTCTTCCGAGCCACCGACCTCGGCGCCGCCGTCAAAGGCTAGCCAGAAAGGCACCCCATGTTCACCGGAGCAACCTTCCCCCTGGGCCCCTTCGTCCCCTACGAGGCCAATCCCATCCTTCGACCGAAAGGCGACAGCTGGGAGTCGGCCAATCTCTACAACCCGGCCGCGATCGTCGACGGCGACGAGGTCGTGCTGCTCTATCGGGCGCACGCCGACGACATCGTCTCGCACATCGGCATCGCGCGATCGAGCGACGGCGTGAACTTCACCCGCGAGGACGCGCCGATCCTCTCCCCCTCAGAGGACTACGAGCGCTTCGGATGCGAGGACCCGCGCATCGCGCTGATCGACGGCACCTACTATCTGACCTACACAGGATGGGACCGACGCAGCGCCCAGCTCTGCCTCGCCACCTCGACCGACCTGCGCACCTGGACCAAGCACGGCCCGCTGTTCGACGACTTCGACACGTTCAAGACCATGGATCCGCGTGGGTTCAACTGGTCGAAGGCCGGCGTGATCGTGCCGCAGAAGATGCACGGCAAATGGTGGATGTACTTCGGCGAGGGGGCGATCTACTGGGCGACCAGCGACGACCTCATCCACTGGACGCCGGGCACGGCCGACACCGACCCGATGTACTCGCCGACCCCGGGCACCTGGGACGAAGCGCTCGTCGAGATCGGCACCTCGCCCGTGCTCGCCGACAACGGACTGCTGGTGTTCCTCACGAACGGCGCGACGAGGGTCGTGCATGACGACGGATCGGTCGACGTCGACTACCGGTGCGGGCAGATCGCGATCGACCCCGACGAGCCGACGAAGGTGATCGCCCGCCTGCAGGAGCCGTGGCTGAGGCCGCAGACGTTCGAGGACATGAACGGCCTGGTCTCGAACGTCACGTTCGTCGAAGGACTCGTGAAGTTCCGAGGCAAGTGGTTCGCCTACTACGGGCAGTCCGACACGACGCTGGCTGTCGCCATCCACGATCCCGCGCAGCCCTGGGGCCGGGCACTGAGAGACGCGAACGAGGAATGAGAGCATGTCCATCTCCCGACGCACGTTCCTGACCGCCGCAGCCGCGACCTCCGCACTCGCGCTGCTTCCGCTCGACCCTGCCGGGGCGCACGCCTCGGCGCCCGCCGCACTGCCGCTCGGATCTCGACCGATCGGCGCGGGTGGAGGCGCGCGGCTCACGAACCTCGCACACCTGCGCTTCCTGCTCGCCGAGGTTCCCGTGGTGGCGAGTACCACGCACACCACGTTCGGCATCGACGCCTCACCCCGCGTGCTCGCACCGTGGACCTATGCCGACACCGACGGTGCGGGCGGCTTCCGTCCGGTGGGTGGCGGCACTCGCGACGCCGTGACCGGGTACTGGACGCAGGGCGCCTACAACGCGGATGACATCGCGCGAGCCGCGATCGTGTTCCTGCGCGCGTGGAAGGCGACCGGCGACGCGCAGGCCCGCGACGAGGCACGCGATGTGCTGAGGTCGCTGGCGTTCCTGCAGACGACGAGTGGGCCGAATGCCGGCCGGGTGGTGCTGTGGCAGCAGGAGGACGGCACCCTGAACCCCAGTGCGATCCCCGTCGAACTGCCCGACCCGTCGGACTCCGCCGAGTCCTACTGGCTCGCTCGTTCGGTCTGGGCATTCGGCGAGGGCTATGCGGCGTTCCGGCGGGAGGATTCCGAGTTCGCGGCGTTCCTGCTCGCACGGCTGCATCTCGCTCTCGACGCGCTCGGTCGCGAGTCTCTGTCGCGTGCCGGTCACTGGGTGCGCAGCGACGGACGGGATCTGCCCGCCTGGCTGATCGCCGGCGGCGCGGATGCGACGGCCGAGGCCATGCTCGGGCTCGCTGCGGCGACCGAGGCCGGAGATGCGCGCAGCCGTCAGGCTCTGCAGACCTACGGAGAAGGGGTGGCCGCGATGGCCACCGACCCGGCGAAGGGATGGCCGTTCGGCGCCGTTCTGCCGTGGACCGGGTCTCTCGGTTTCTGGCATGCCTGGGGCGCTGCCGCACCGGAGGCGCTGGCTCGCGCGGGTGCGCTGCTGCGCCGCCGAGAGTGGACCGCCGCGGCCGTGGCGGACGCGGGGACGTTCACCCCGCAGGTGCTCGCCTCGGGCGGACCGCACAACGCCTGGGCGCCACTGCCCGCGGAGGCGCAGATCGCGTACGGCGCACACGGCCGCGTCGCGGGCGCAGTGCAGGCGGCGTCGGTCGGCGGAGAAGGTCTGCGCGTGCTCGCCGGGCTGAGTGCCAGCTGGTTCTTCGGGGCGAACACCGCAGGCGTCCCGGTATACGACCCGGCCACCGGCGTGACGTTCGACGGCGTGGAGACCGACGGGCGCGTGAATCGCAACTCGGGGGCTGAGTCCACGATCCACGGGCTGCTCACGATGCTGCTGCTCGACGCGAACCGCGACATCGCACGCATCGCGACATCGATCACCGGCCTGTCCTCGTTCTCGGGACTTCGGGTGATCGATGCCGAGGGCGCTCGGCTCTCGGCGGGCTGCGAGGTCGTGCGGCCAGAGGGCGGCGCGTGGATCGGCGAGGGCAACCTCTCGGGAGCCGCGTATGTGCGGGTTCCCGCGGGCGAGTCGGTCGAGTTCGATGTGACAGAGGCCGGCGGCATCCTGCACGGTCTCGTCTGGAGACAGAAGGCGGATGCCGGAGAGGCGGTGTGGGAGGTGTTCCGCGGTGGCAGGCGGCTCTGGAGCACGCGAACCCCTGCCGGAGGGACGGGCGATCGCGGTCTCTCGGAGGCCGACGGGATGCTCGTTCCCCAGCTGCTCGGTGGCGATCTTCCCGCCGATGCGGTGACCGTCCGGTGCACGAGCACCGGCGATCTGCGTCTCGACGCTCTCGTCATCCAGCCGGCGGTGTCCACGGCCGTGTATGCCATGGCATCCGGTTCCGCGGTGCTGTACGCGAACGGCGCTCGGCGCGATCAGCGGGTCTCGCCCCTCGCTGCGGGATCGGGCCGAGCCTACGACGCCGACGGGTCGCAGCGTGGCCAGGCTGTGCAGGGCGGCAGGGTTCGCGTGCGCGGCGGAGGTTTCACCATCACGCGGTGAGGGTGCGGGGCTGTGCCGTCGGCACGCGTGCGGACTACGGTTGCGGTGTGCCTGCGCTTCCCGAGTACGACCCGCTGCCCGATCGCCCCGCCCCCGACAATCCCTCGGGAAAGCTCGTCCTCCTGCGCCACGGCGAGACGGAGTGGTCGAGGGCCGGCCGCCACACCGGCCTCACCGACATCCCGCTCACGGCGCGGGGTGAAGACCTCGCTCGCGCTGCCGGGAGGCTGGTCGCCGACTACGACTTCTCGCTCGTCCTGTCGTCACCCCTCGAGCGCTCTCGGCGCACGGCCGAGCTCGCGGGGCTTCACGCCGAGGTCGATCCGCTGCTCGTCGAGTGGGACTACGGCGGATACGAGGGTCGCACGACGAAGGACATCCGCGAGGAGCTCGGCTACGACTGGAGCGCCTTCACCCACGGTGTGATCCGGGGCGCGACGCCGGGCGAGACCGTGGAGGAGGTCGCCGCCCGCGCGTCCCGCGTGCTCACACGGGTGCTGCCGGCGCTGACCGAGGGCGATGTGGCACTCGTCGCGCACGGCCACTTCCTCCGCATCCTCACCGCCGTCTACCTGCGCCTCGCTCCGCGCTTCGGCGCGCAGATCACGCTGGATGCCGGATCGGTGTCGGTGCTGAGCTTCTATCGCGAGCAGCCGGCGATCCTGACGTGGAACTACGGCCTCGAGTTGCCCCTCGCACCGTCGGAGTCCTGACCCCCGCAGCGGAACGAGAGCACTGGAAACTCACGGCACGGTGGCGAGCGAGATCGCATTGATCGTGGGAGCGCCGTCGAGAGCGAGCTCGAACCTCACCCCGGTCCGGGCATTCGTGACGTCGAACGCGATCGTCTCGTTCGTGCACGCGATCGGCTCCGACGGCGATCCCTCATCGAGTTCACTGACGGTGAGCACGATCGTCCCCTCGCCTCGGCATGCGAACTGCGCCTGATAGGTCCCCGGTTCGAGCGATGTGAAGCTGGTGACGTCGTTGGCCGAGCTGTTCTCGCTCATCCATCCGGAGAAACCGAAGACGTATCCGGGCGAGTCCGACCCCGGTACCGCCGTCTGCGCCCACTCGGCGATCTCGTCCACGGGCAGCGGAAGCTGTTCCTCGTCGGAGTCGGCATCCGGAGTCGCCGTCGACGCGGAGCCGCTCGGAGATGGCGAGGGAGACGTCGATCCGGTCGCCGACCCCGACGGCTCTCCCGTGCATCCGGCGAGCGCGATGCCCGCCATCAGGACCAGTCCGATCGTCGCCGCTCGTTTCCTGAACATGCCTCCACGCTACGGATGAGCCAGGATGATGCAACCGCCGCGCCCGACACGCCATTCTTTTGAGTTACTCAAAATAAACGGTAGAGTCGGGGCCATGGAGACAGAACTCGACTCGGCACTTCGCGGTGCCGGGCTGCGTGCGACCGCGGGCCGCGTCGCCGTGCTCGAGGCACTGGAATCCATGGCCCACACGGATGCGGAGCGGATCTTCCGCACCGTGTCCGACGTGCTTCCGACGACGTCGATCCAGTCGGTGCACAACATCCTCGCGGACCTGACGACGGCGGGCCTCATCCGCCGGATCGAACCGGCAGGCTCCGCGGCTCTCTACGAGCGGCGCATCGACGACAACCATCACCACATCGTGTGCACCCAGTGCGGTGCGATCGGCGATGTGGACTGCGTCGTCGGCGAAGCGCCGTGCCTCACCCCGTCTTCGGCGGGGGGATTCACCGTCCAGACAGCCGAAGTGACCTTCTGGGGCCTGTGCCCCAGTTGCCAGAACGCCGCGCAGTAGCATCCGACGCCGTTCCCGGGCACCCGGGATGATCGTCGTGTCTGCGTGCAGAAGGAGAAGAACATGACCGACCCATCGACCACCACCCAGACGGGCACACCCGTCGCGAGCGACGCGCACTCGCTCACCGTCGGAGCTGACGGCCCCACCGTTCTGCACGATCGCTACCTCGTCGAGAAGCTCGCGTCGTTCAACCGCGAGCGCGTGCCGGAGCGCAACCCCCACGCCAAGGGCGGCGGAGCCTTCGGAACGTTCACCGTCACCGAGGACGTGTCGGCCTACACCCGTGCCGCGGCCTTCCAGCCGGGCGCTCAGAGCGAGACGCTGCTGCGTTTCTCGTCGGTCGCCGGCGAGCAGGGTTCGCCCGACACCTGGCGCGACGTGCGCGGTTTCGCGCTGCGTTTCTACACGCCCGAGGGCAACCTCGACATCGTCGGCAACAACACTCCGACCTTCTTCCTGCGCGACGCCATGAAGTTCCCCGACTTCATCCACTCGCAGAAGCGTCTCGGCGACTCGGGTCTGCGCGACGCCGACATGCAGTGGGACTTCTGGACCCTCTCCCCCGAGTCCGCCCACCAGGTCACCTACCTCATGGGCGACCGCGGCCTGCCGCGCAGCTGGCGCCACATGAACGGCTACGGATCGCACACCTACCAGTGGGTCAACGCCGCCGGCGAGCGCTTCTGGGTGCAGTACCACTTCCTGTCGAAGCAGGGCGTCGAGGCGATGAGCGCCGAAGAGGCCGAGAAGCTCGCCGGATCGGATGCCGACTACTACCGTCGCGACCTGTTCGACGCGATCGCTCGCGGCGACGCCCCCTCGTGGGACGTCTACGTGCAGGTCATGCCCTACGAAGAGGGCAAGACCTACCGCTTCAACCCGTTCGACCTGACGAAGACCTGGTCGAAGAAGGACTACCCGCGCATCAAGGTCGGCACGTTCACGCTCGACCGCAACCCGCAGAACTTCTTCGCCGAGATCGAGCAGGCCGCCTTCTCGCCCGGCAACCAGGTTCCCGGCACGGGCATCTCGCCCGACAAGATGCTCATGGCTCGCGTGTTCGCGTACTCGGATGCTCAGCGCTACCGCATCGGTGCGAACTACAACCAGCTGCCGGTCAACCAGCCGCACGCGGCCGAGGTGCGCAACTACATGCACGAAGGCCAGATGCAGTACAAGTTCAACCCGGCCGAGCACCGCGTCTACACGCCGAACTCCTACGGCCCCGCCGGCGGACCCACGGCTGACCCCGCTGCCGGTGTCGAGGCGAGCTGGGAGTCGGACGGCGAGCTGATCCGCGCCGCCGCGACCCTGCACCTCGACGACGACGACTTCGGTCAGGCGGGCACGCTCTACCGCACGGTCTTCGACGACGAGCAGCGCGCGCGCTTCCTCGACACGCTGACCGGCCAGGGACAGGGCATCACGATCGACGCGATCCGCGAGCGGTTCTTCCAGTACTGGACGAACGTCGACGCCTCGCTGGGCGACGCTCTGCGCGCTCGCTTCTGAGCCGCCTCCGCTGAGGACCGAGACCCACCGTCCCTTCGGGGCCGGTGGGTCTCGGCGTCTCCGGGCATCGCAGGGGGAGCACAATGGATGCCGTGGCTGTTCCTCTCTCCGACCTGACCCAGATGCCCGAACCCCAGCAGGTGCACGCCGCCGATGGCACTCGCCTCGCGACCTACACCTGGGGTGATGTGGATGCTCCCGTGGCGGTGATCGTGCACGGCTTCGCGTCGAGCGCCCGCGACACCTGGGTGCTCACGGGGTGGGTGCGCGAGCTCACGAAGGCGGGGTATCGGGTGCTCGCGCTCGATCAGCGGGGCCATGGACTCAGCGAGAAGCCGCACCAGGCCGACGCCTACGGCATCCGCACTCTCGCGACCGACGTCGAGACGGTCATGGACATGTATCTCGTCGACGAGGCCGTCTACGTCGGATACTCGCTCGGGGCCCGGGTCGGCTGGGAGGTCGTGCGCGATCTGCCCCACCGGATCGGCCGCGCCGTGCTCGGAGGGGTGCCGGACGGCATCCCTCTCGCGCGGCTCGATCTCGACCAGGTGCGCGCGTATCTCGCCGACGGGACGCCCGTCGCGGATCCGACGACGCAGAACTACATCGCGCTGACCGAGCGCGTGCCCGGCAACGACCTCGGCGCGCTCGTGGCGCTGGCCGAGGGGATGCGGTCGTCTCGGACGATCGATCCCGACCCGTCGAACGCGCCGGCGAGCCCGATCCTGTTCGCGACGGGGTCGAAGGATGCCATCATCGAGGGCTCTCGCGCCCTGGCGTCAGCTGCCCCGCAGGGACAGTTCTTCGAGATCCCCGATCGCAACCACTTCAACGCACCGGGATCGCGCGCCTTCAAGGAAGCCGCGCTCGCTTTCCTGTCGGAGAACTGACCGCGGGTCGCCACGCCTGCCGACTCGTAGCGGAGGAGATCTCAGGCAACGAAGGATGCTTCTCCGCATCCGCTCCTTCGATCCGCGAGATCTCCTTCATTGCCGGAGCGGCAGCCGTCTGCCCGAGCACTGACCGCGGGCACGAGAAGAGCCCTCCGTCTCGGGGAGACGAAGGGCTCTCGGGGTGACGGTCAGACCGTCGCGTTCTCTTCGCGCTTCGGCAGCACCCATCCCGCACGCGGGAAGTGGCAGGTGTAGCCGTTGGGGTACTTGATCAGGTAGTCCTGGTGCTCCTCTTCGGCCTGCCAGAACGGGCCGACGGGCTCGATCGTGGTCACGGCCTTGCCCGGCCACAGACCCGAGGCGTCGACGTCGGCGATGGTGTCGCGCGCGACGGCCTCCTGCTCGGAGCTGAGCGGGAAGATCGCCGAGCGGTAGCTCGAGCCGATGTCGTTGCCCTGGCGATCCTTGGTCGACGGGTCGTGGATCTGGAAGAAGAAAGCGAGGATGTCGCGGTACGTCGTCTTCGTGGGATCGAAGACGATCTCCACAGCCTCGGCATGACCCGGGTGGTTGCGGTAGGTCGCGTGGTCGTTGCTGCCGCCGGTGTAGCCGACACGGGTGTCGAGCACGCCGGGCTGGCGGCGGATGAGGTCTTCCATGCCCCAGAAGCAGCCGCCGGCGAGCACGGCGGTCTCGGTCCCGGGGGTGCGGGTGATTGTTCCGGTGTCGGTCATGAGTTCTCCTCGGAGTTCGGGGTGGGGAAGAGGTGACGGTAGCGACCGTACCCCTCATCTTCCAGGCTGTCAGCCGGGATGAAGCGCAGGGCGGCGGAGTTCATGCAGTACCGGAGTCCTCCTGCGTCTCGGGGTCCATCGTCGAAGACGTGCCCGAGGTGGCTGTCCGCGCCGCTGGAACGCGCCTCGGTGCGCTTCATCCACAGCGTGCGGTCGGTGCGCGTGGTCACGGCGTCGGCCTCGATGGGCTTGGTGAAGCTCGGCCATCCGGTGCCGCTGTCGAACTTGTCGGTCGACGCGAAGAGCGGCTGACCCGAGACGACGTCGACGTAGATGCCGTCGTCGTGGGTGTTCCAGTACGCGTTGCGGAAGGGCGGCTCGGTCGCATCCTCCTGCGTGACCTCGTACTGCAGATGCGTGAGGTCGCTGACGGCCTCGGGGGTCTTGCTGTACTCGTTCGACATGGTCTGTCTCCTTGTCCGACGCGGCTGGCTGCAGCGTCATAGAAGAGAACCAGGAGGATGCCGGTTTTGGTCCCGCGGGACTGTGAGCGCGCTGTGAGTTTGTGCGCAGTCGATAGAGTTGCTCCGCTACATAGAGACAACAGGGAGACACACATGTCGGTTGGACTGCTCGCCGTCGTCGATGACATTCTCAGCGCGGCGATGAAGGCTTCGGCCAAGGCCGCCGGCGTCGTGATCGATGACGCCGCCGTGACCCCGCAGTACGTGCAGGGCATCACGCCCGCGCGCGAGCTGCCGGTCGTGGCGAAGATCGCCCTCGGATCTCTCGCGAACAAGTTCGTCATCATCATCCCCATCGCGCTGCTGCTCACCGCCTTCGCGCCGTGGGTGCTGCCGTATCTCCTGATCCTCGGTGGCGCCTACCTCTGCTTCGAGGGGGCCGAGAAGGTGCTCGAATGGTTCGGCGTGCAGCACGGCCATGCCGATGAGAGCGCCCGCAACGAGAACAAGCTCGTGTGGGGCGCGGTGCGCACCGACCTGATCCTGTCGACGGAGATCATGCTGATCTCGCTCGCCAACCTCGAGGCTGGCCTCGACATCTGGACGACCCTCGCGATCCTCGCCGTGATCGCGCTGCTCATGACCGGCGTCGTCTACGGTGCAGTCGCCCTGCTCGTGAAGATCGACGACATCGGTCTGAAGATGGCGAAGAACCCGTCCCAGCGAGTTCGCCACACGGGCACGCGCATCGTGCGCTCGATGCCGGCGGTCTTCCGCTTCATCAGCATCCTCGGCACCGTCGCGATGCTGTGGGTCGGCGGGCACCTGCTGCTCGTGAACCTCGGCGAGGTCGGCGTGCACTTCGGCGCCGACATCCTGCACGGCATCGAGCACTTCCTCGAGCCGGCCGGCGGTGTCATCGTCTGGATCGGCGACACGCTGTTCTCGGCCATCGCGGGCCTGATCGCGGGTCTGATCATCGTGGGGATCATCCTCGGGATCGGTCGCCTGATCGGCAAGAAGCCGAGCTTCCACGAGGGTGAGGAATCGCCCGCCGACGTGCACGTCTGACACCGACGCCGCTGTTCGAATCTCGGTCGGTAACTTCACACCTGAACCGACGCGGCGAGCCCTCCGAGACTCCGTGGACCCGGACCGTCTGCAGGGCCGCCGCATGGATGCAGGAGGATCCGAGTGATCTCGCCCTGCAGACGTGCCCCGGTCCTGCACGCGGCACAGGAGGGAAGCCGCGGCGAGCCCTCGGAGACCGACCCCACCCCGGCATCCTGCTACCGTCGTCCCGTGCGCACCCGAGCGCAGATGCAGGAGACCCGATGAGCGACCACCAGATCCGGGAGGCCGAGACCGCCGACGTCGAGGCGATCACCGCCATCTACAACGACGCGGTGCTGACCACGACCGCCATCTGGAACGAAGAGGCCGTCACGGTCGACGACCGCACCGCCTGGCTCGCCGAGCGCACCGAGCGCGGCTACCCCGTGCTCGTCGCCGTCGACGACACCGGCGTCCTCGGCTACGCGACATTCGGCGACTGGCGCCCGCACAGCGGCTACCGCCATACGGTCGAGCACTCCGTCTATGTGCGCGAGGGGCAGCGCGGGCGCGGCATCGGCAAGGCGCTCATGATCGAGCTCATCGACCGCGCGCGACGCCTCGGCAAGCACGTCATGGTCGCGGCGATCGAGAGCAGCAACACGGGGTCGATCATCATGCACAAGCGCCTCGACTTCATGCAGGTCGGACGGATGCCGCAGGTCGGCGCCAAGTTCGATCGCTGGCTCGATCTCACCTTCCTGCAGCTGGTGCTCGATGAGCGGCCGTTCCCGGACGAGCGCCCGTGAACCCGCTGCTCTGGCTCGCTGACGCCTTCAACTCGCAGTGGGTGCTCCCCGGCGGTCAGGTGCTGCTGATCCGCGAGGTGGTCGGCAACGCGTTCGGCCTGGCGAGCGCCCTCGGCGGCATGCAGCGCAAGATCTGGGCGTGGCCGGTCGGCATCGTCGGCAATCTGCTGCTGCTCACGGTCTTCCTCGGGTCGATCCTGAATCCCGACCACGAGCTGCCGCATCTGCTCGGCCAGGCCGGGCGTCAGATCATGTTCATCATCGTCGCGATCTACGGCTGGGTGCGCTGGCGCCAGGCCGCCTCGAACGGTGGGCGCGTGACCCCGCGATGGGCGCCCAACAGTGCCCGCATCGGCCTGGTGCTCGTGATGGTGATCGGCACGATCGCCCTCACTCCCCTGTTCCGCGCGCTCGGCTCGTGGGAGCCCGTGTGGGCGGATGCCTGGACCTTCGTCGGCTCGCTGCTCGCCACCTACGGCATGGCCAAGGGCTGGACCGAGTTCTGGCTCATCTGGATAGCCGTCGACATCGTGGGCGTGCCGCTGCTGTTCAGCTCCGGCTTCTACGCCACGGGCCTGATGTACGTGTTCTACGGCATCTTCACCGCGGTCGGATTCGTCGTGTGGTGCCGCGCGCAGGCGAATGCCAAACCGCAGATCGACACGATCATGCCGGATCCCCGCCCCATCACCTCGACCATGAAGACCGTCGACCGCGACCGCGACTGACCCGCCCCGACCACTCGGCGAATGTGTCGGCGCATGTCACCGGGGTGGCCGGGAGGTCGATCGACGGGTTTGCTGGTCCCCATGACCCGTCAGATCCGTTTCAACGCCTTCGACATGAACTGCGTCGCCCACCAGTCGTCCGGCCTGTGGCGGCATCCTGACGATCGATCGCGCCAGTACAACACCATCTCGTACTGGACCGACCTCGCGAAGCTGCTCGAGAGCGCGACCTTCGACGGCATCTTCATCGCCGACGTCCTCGGCACCTACGACGTCTACGGCGGGACGAACGAGGCGGCGATCCGCAACGGCGCCCAGGTTCCGGTCAACGATCCGATCCTGCTCGTCAGCGCGATGGCCGCCGTCACCGAGCACCTCGGATTCGGCATCACCGCCGGCACCGCCTTCGAGCACCCGTACCCGTTCGCGCGCCGTCTGAGCACCCTCGACCACCTGACCAACGGACGCGTCGGCTGGAACGTCGTCACCGGCTACCTGCCCAGCGCCGCGCGCAACATGGGCCAGGAGGACCAGCTCGCGCACGACGACCGCTACGACCATGCCGATGAATACGTCGAGGTGCTCTACAAGCTCTGGGAGGGGTCGTGGGAAGACGACGCGGTCGTCGAGGACCGTGAGCGCGGCATCTTCACCGACCCGTCGAAGGTGCACCCCATCGGCCACGAGGGCAAGCACTTCAGCGTTCCCGGCATCCATATCTCCGAGCCGTCACCGCAGCGCACGCCGGTCATCTACCAGGCCGGAGCGAGCCCCCGCGGCGTGCGCTTCGCGTCGGAGAACGCCGAGGCGATCTTCGTCGCCGCCCCGTCGAAGGAGGTGCTCGCCGGCACCGTGAAGCGCATCCGCGACGCACTCGAAGAGGCGGGCCGCGACCGATACGACGCGAAGATCTACACGCTGCTCACGGTCATCACCGGGGCGACGAGCGAGGATGCCGCGGCGAAGCACGCCGAGTACCTCTCGTATGCGAGCCCCGAGGGCGCGCTGACGTTCATGTCGGGCTGGATGGGCGTCGACCTCTCGCAGTACGCCGAGGACGAGCCCGTCGGCAACGTCGAGTCGAACGCCATCCAGTCGGTGCTGCAGCACCTGAAGGAGGAGGCCGACCTCGGACGCGAGTGGACCGTCGGCGACTTCGGACGCCACAACGCGATCGGCGGCCTCGGCCCGACCATCGTCGGCTCGGGCGTCGAGATCGCCGACGAGCTGCAGTCGTGGGTGGAGGAGACCGACATCGATGGCTTCAACCTCGCCTACGCGGTCACTCCCGGCACCTGGCAGGACGTCATCGAGCACGTCATCCCGGTGCTGCGCGAACGCGGCGTCTACCCCGAGGAGTACACGCCGGGCACCCTCCGCAACAAGCTGCAGGGCAAGGGCGACCGCGTGCAGGACACGCACCGCGCCGCGAGGTATCGGATCGGGGCGAACGTCCCGGTCGCCTGACCCTCAGCGACCTTCGGTCGAGCGCGGTCAGTCGGCCTTCGAGGTGAAGAGCCCGCGCAGCACGAGGAACACCACGACCGCGACGACGAGCACGATCGCCAGCTTGGCGATGAACCACAGGATCGAGAACAGCGCGCTGACGATCCACCAGGCGATCACCACGGCGAGGACGACGCCGACGATGGTCCAGAGCGAGTTCTTGTTCATGGTTCCAGCCTAGGCGGCGCGGCGACGTCACAGATCCGGACGCTGCGGCATCCGCCCTTCCGCATCCGATGCGTCGCCGTCAATCCCCTTCCCGTGCGCTGATCACCGGGGTGAGACTGCAAGCATCCGACTCTTGGGAGCATCTCCATGTCTGCGCCAGCACTCACTTCGTCCGCCGTTCACGGCATCACCGCGAGAGGTCCCCTCAGCGACGCCGTCATCCGCCGACTGACCGGCGAAGACGCCGACGATCTCGGTGCCAGGGCCGAGGCTGCGCTCGCTTCGACCGATGACGTCGTGCGCGACGACGACATCCAGCTCGCGCTCTTCGTGCTCTACGCCTCGTCGTACGGGTCTCTTCCCGAGCTCGACCCCGCCCTCGAGTGGGATCCTGCGCTGATCGCGACACGGGGAATCCTCGAGCACGCGTTCGAGCGGGCACTGCGGGCGACTGTCCCGATGCCCGAACTCCCCGAGCCGACCGTCGATGCCGTCGGGCGGGCCCTCTTCGCCCTCGCCGAGGCCGACACGGGTCCCAGCCTGTCGCGCTACGTCGCGAAGAAGGCGACGGAAGAGCAGATGCACGAGTTCTTCATGCAGCGCTCGATCTACACGCTGCGCGAGGCCGACCCGCACTCGTGGGCGATCCCGCGCCTGCACGGGCGTGCGAAGGCGGCGCTCGTCGAGATCCAGTCCGACGAGTACGGCGGCGGGCGGCCCGACCGCGTGCACGCGACGATCTTCGCTCGCGCGATGCGCGGCGCCGGACTCGACGACACCTACGGCGGATACGTCGACGACGTGCCGGCCATCACGCTCGCCTCGCTGAACTCGATGTCGATGTTCGGCGTCAACCGGCGCCTCCTCGGCGCCATCGTCGGACACCTCGCCGCGTTCGAGATGACCTCGTCGATCCCCAACCGCCTGTACGCCGACGGCCTGCGGCGCCTCGGGTTCGGTGAGGACGTGACCGACTACTTCGACGAGCACGTCGAAGCGGATGCCGTGCATGAGCAGATCGCGGCGCGTGACCTCGCCGGCGGGTTGGCGGAGGATCACCCCGAGCTGCTGCCCGACATCATGTTCGGCGCGGCCGCCTGCCTGACCGTGGACGGCTGGGCAGCGGGCCACATGCTCGACTCGTGGACGCGCGGAGAATCCTCGCTGCGGCCGAGGGACGCACGATGAGCGCGCGCGAGGATGCCGTCACCATCACCGCCTACCCCGACGGACCGCTGCTCGTGCGGGGCGCGGCGGTGCTGGAGTCATCCGACGGCGAGCCGATCGAGGTCACGCGCCGCACGGTGGCGCTGTGCCGCTGCGGCCTCTCGACGATCAAGCCGTTCTGCGACGGCACCCACAAGGCTGCAGGGTTCCGCACCGACGCCTGATCTCAACCCGTCGGTCAGTGCCCGACTGCCGGCAGGCATCCGCCGTCCATGATGACGCCGCCGATCTCGACCGTGAGCACGTCGGCCGAGACCTCGCCGAAGATGCATCCCCCTTCGGGAGCGGCGGCGCCGAAGGCCACGGCCCGCTCGTCGCCCAGTGTCTGGACGTAGGCGAGGCCGGCGTCGGCGAAGACCTCCTCCACAGCGGCGACCGACAGGCCGCCGGAAGTGCGGAGCGACTCGAGGCCGGCGCGGATGTCGTTCGCCGGTTTCTCGGCGGCGGCTCGGCTCTCCTCCGAGAGGTCGACGCGATCGCGGTAGCGCTCGTTCTGCGCCATCGCGTCGTCGGGGTCGTAGGGCGCGCAGTCCGGAGGCAGATCGACGCCTTCGATCTGCGGGCACGCTGCCGTGGGAGTGGGACTCGGAGATGCAGACGGCGATGCGCCCGGCGGGCCGGCGGTGGCCGTCGCGCACCCTGCGAGCATCATGGTCGTCGTAACGACGAGAAGCAGCCGTGCACCTCTCGACCTGTCCCCCCGGAGTCCGGTCATTCCCTCATGCAACCACACGGGAGCTCAATGGCCAATGGTCATTCCGTGTGCGCCTCCGCTCACCGCGACAACGCCCCGGGGTGCAGGCCGGATGCGGCGATGAGGCGCGACGACCCCGCTTCAGCCCGGATTCAGCGTGCGCCCGCCACACTGGAGGAATGCGGATCCTGGTGGTTGACGACGAGGTGCGGTTGGCCGACGCCGTACGCCGGGGACTCGAGGCCGAGGGCTTCGCGGTCGACGTGGCGAACAACGGCGTCGACGGGCTCTGGCGTGCGCGCGAGACCCGATACGACGCGATCGTGCTCGACCTCATGATGCCCGGCATGAGCGGCTGGAAGGTGTGCGAGGCCCTGCGCGCCGAGGAGAACTGGACGCCCGTGCTGATGCTCACCGCCAAGGACGGCGAGTGGGATCAGGTGGAGGCCCTCGAGACCGGCGCCGACGACTATGTGACGAAGCCGTTCTCCTTCGCGATCCTCGTCGCCCGCATCCGCGCCCTCGTGCGCCGGGGAGCCGTGGCCCGCCCGGCCGTCCTCGAAGCCGGAGACCTGAAGCTCGACCCCTCGTCGCACCATGTCTGGCGGGGCGAGACTCCGGTCACGCTGACCGCCCGCGAATTCGCCGTGCTCGAGCACCTGATGCGTCATCGAGGTCAGGTGCTCTCGAAGCGCGAGCTGATCGACGGGGTATGGGACGACGACTTCGACGGCGACCCCAACATCGTCGAGGTCTACGTCGGACACCTGCGCCGCAAGCTCGACAAGCCTTTCGGACGCGAGGCCATCGAGACGATCCGCGGTGCCGGCTACCGATTGGCGGCCGACGGTGGCTAGGCGCTCATTCCGATCGGTGCGCGCCCGGACGACCCTCGGCGCGACGCTCGTCGTGGCCGTCGCCCTGCTCATCGGGGCGTTCTCGTTCTACGGCATCCTGAGCTCCAGCATCCATGCGAGCGCGGAGCGTGCCGCCGAGCAGCGCCTCGACGAACTCGCCGATCGCTTCGACGGCCCCGGCGGCGGACCGGGCGGCGAACGCGGTATCGACACCCTCGACGACGAGATCGTGCAGATCGTCGGCGGCGACGGATCGGTGCGCGCCGCCAGTGAGGATGCGCGCGACGAACTGGGGTCGACCGCTCTGCCGGTCTCCGACGGAGCGCAGACCCTGACGATCGGCGGCGAGCCCATGCTCGTGGTCTCCGACGGCATCGAGGACGACGACACCCTCGTGCTGGCGGTGTCGATCGAAGACGGGGTCGAGACGCTGTCGACGGTCGCGCTGCTGCTCGCGGTGGCCGTGCCGCTGCTGCTGCTGCTCGTCGCCGTGACCACGTGGCTGGTCGTCGGACGGGCCCTCCGACCGGTCACGCGCATCCGCGAAGAGGTCGACGGGATCACCGCCGAGCACCTGCATCGGCGCGTCGAGGTGCCGCCGTCATCGGACGAGATCGCGGCGCTCGCGACCACCATGAACCGGATGCTGGATCGCCTCGACGCCTCGGCGACGGCGCAGCGCCGTTTCGTCTCCGATGCGTCGCACGAGCTGCGCTCTCCGCTCGCGACGATCCGACAGCACGCCGAGCTCGCGCAGGCCCACCCGGCCACCACGAGCATCGGCGAGCTCGCGGAGGTCGTGTCCGATGAAGGACTCCGGCTCCAGGGCATCGTCGAATCGCTGCTGCTGCTCGCCCGGCTCGACGAGGGCGGCGGCTCGCACGACGAGGCGATCGATCTCGACGACCTCGCGCTCGCTGAGGTGAGGCGGCTGAGGTCTCGGGGCGTCGAGGTCGACGGCTCCGGCATCCGTGCGGCCCGTGTCGCCGGAGACCCCCGCCTGCTCGGTCAGCTGCTGCGCAACCTCGCCGACAACGCCGTCCGGCACAGTGCGGCTCGCGTGGCCATCAGCGTGATCCCGCAGGATTCGTGGGTGTTCGTGACCGTCGAGGACGACGGCTCCGGCGTGCCGCCCGACGAGCGCGAGCGCATCTTCGAACGGTTCGTGCGGCTCGACGAGGCGCGCAGCCGGGATGCCGGAGGCAGCGGTCTCGGCCTCGCGATCGTGCAGGGCATCGCCGTGGCCGGCGGCGGCACCGTCTCGGTCGACGCCTCCCGTTGGGGCGGCGCGCGCTTCGTCGTGGCCCTGCCCCTCTCGGACTGACACTCTCTCGGCGTCCGGGCCGTCCGCAGAACCTGGCACCTCAGTATCCGGGCCGTCTGCAGGACCTGCCACCTCAGCATCCGGGCCGTCCGCAGGACCTGGCACCTCAGCATCCGGGCCGTCTGCAGGACCTGGCACCTCAGCATCCGGGCCGTCTGCAGGACCCGAGCACCTCAGTATCCGGGCCGTCTGCAGGACCCGAGCACGGATGCGGGAACAGGATCCATGTCTCGTCCTGCATCCGTGCCCGGATCCTGCAGGTGGTACGTGTCACCGCGGCCGAGACGCCCCTGCTTCCTGAAGACGCCTTCAGGACGCTTCAGGGTGGCTTCAGCACTGCCGCGAGAGCATCGAGACATGAACGACAAGAACCCGACCCCCGACCAGACGCCCGAGAACCTCCCGACGAACGCGACTCCCCCAGCGCCGCCCGCACCCCCCGCGCTCACCGCGACGCCGTCCCACGATGGTGAGACCGTTCCCGTCGCGCCGCTCGCGGCTGAGAACGCCGCCCCGGCATCCGCGTCCGCAGCTCCCGCGAAGCGCGGTCGCAAGCGCGCTCTGCTGATCGGCGGCGGAGTCGCCGCTGCCCTGATCCTCGCCGGTGGAGGCGTGGCCGTCGGAGCAGCCATCGGGGACGACATCGGCGACGACGACGACCGCCCCTCGGTCTCGGACGGACCCCGCGACGACGACGGAGACCGCGGTGGACAGCCCGGCGATAACCGTGACGACAGCGACAGCGACGATCAGGGCGCACCGCAGGGCGGCGGCCCCGTGACCGGGATCGGCACGGACTCGGCCGACGAGCTCGTGGACATCGCGGATGCCGCCCGCGGAGCCGCCGAAGGCGACGTCACCTCGATCGACGCGAAGCGCGACGGCACCTGGGAGGTCCAGCTGACCGCCGCGAACGGCAGCGAGACCGAGGTGCGAGTGGATGCCGACCTCGCCGCCACCGTGATCTCGACCGAGCAGGAGGACGACGACACGGCTCCCACCCACACCCTCGACGAGGCCGCGATCCGTGCCCTCGTGGATGCCGCACTGGCCGAGGCCGACGGGATGATCACCGACCTCGACGCCGACAACGACGAGGTCAGCCCCTACGACGCGTCGGTGCTCACCAGCGACCGCCGCTCGATCGACATCGACTTCAGCGCCGACTACGCGGTCGTCGGCACCGACATCGACGACTGATCGCCCTCGTCGTTCTTCGAGCCGCCGGCCCTATGGGGTCGGCGGCTCGACGCGGTTTCAGCCAGACGTCCCGGCAGCGGAACCCGGCTCCCGCAGGCGATTCCCCGCGTAGCGTCATGATCCGTCACTCGTCGGGTCTCTCTCAGTGAGTTCGGTCGCCATCGCGCGCCGACGATGCGGACACCGGGGGGATCCATGCCAGTCACGGCGCACACCTACTTCTACACACCCGCTCGAGCGGACTCCGTCGTGCAGGCACTGCAGCACCTCGTGACCGACCTGAAGCACGTCGAGCGGCGATACTTCGACAGCCGTTCGGTCGCGTTCAGCACTCGCGGGTCGCTGTTCGAGGCACCGGCCGACGTGACGATCGTGACGACTCCCCTGACGACCGGCGGATCGGATGTGAGGATCGCGCTGCAGACGACGACCCGGCGGACGGCGAGCCGCCGGTCGCTGACCACCAGGGCCGCCGACCGCCTCAGCGCGCGGATTCAGAAGGCGCTGGGCTGACCGCGAGCCAGACGTATCCGAAGGGTGGGATGCGAAGCCCCTCGTGACGCGTGCCGGTGAGCAGATCCGTGCCGCTCACCGACGGCAGATCGACCGTCGCGTCGCTGACGTTCACGACCGCCGTCACCTCATCCGGGGTGCCGGCCGACCGACGGATCACGAGCACGCGGTCGTCGAGCGACTCGATGTGCTGCGACGCGTACGGAGAGAACGCGGCGATCTCGCGTCGTACCGCCAGCATCGCCCGCACGCCGTCGAGCATGCCCGCTCGACGGTCCGAGACCTGCAGCTCCTCGCGCAGACGGTCGGCGTCGAGCACCTCGCGGTTGATGCGACGCGCGATGTCGCTCTCCTGCACTCCCGCGTGGTCCTGCTCGGACCCGAAGAGCGAGTGATGGTAGATCGCGGGCACTCCGACCAGCGACAGCAGGATCGCGTGCGCCGCGAGGCCGCGGGTCACAGCCGATGCGTCGGGGTCGGGGTCCTGCGGATCGACGAGTGCCTCGAGGTAGTTCGTGTTCAGCTCGTAGACCCCCTCGCTCCCGTCGGGGCGACGTGCCATCGAGACCCGGCCACCGCGGGCCAGGGTGCGCTCCACGAGCAGGGCGCGATCGTCGTCGGTCAGCAGTCCTTCTGTGGGGCGCAGTCCGATGCCGTCGTGACTGGCCAGGAAGTTGAACCAGGTCGCGGTGTCGCTCACCGGTCCCACCCTGCTCGCCCAGGCGGCGAGCGCCGTCGCCCGTCCGGTCACGAACGCGTGCAGCACCAGAGGCGGCAGAGCGAACTGGTAGACCATGTTCGCCTCGTCACCACCGTCGCCGAAGTAGGTGATGTTGTCGGCGTGGGGGACGTTGGTCTCGGTGAGCAGCATCGTGCCCGGTGCGAGCTCGTCGACCAGTGCGCGCCAGATGCGGATGATCGCGTGAGTCTGCGGCAGGTGGATGCAGGTTGTGCCCGACTCCTTCCAGAGGTAGCCGATCGCGTCGAGGCGCACGGTCGTCGCCCCGTGAGCGAGGTAGCCGAGCAGGATGTCGGTGAGGTCGAGCAGCACCGCGGGCGTGCTCGGGTCGACGTCGATCTGGTCGTCCCCGAAGGTCGTCCAGGCACGGGCCGTCGAGCCGTCGGGCCGCGTGTACTCGTGGACGAGCGGGGTGGTGCGCGGACGCACGACGTGCGAGACGTCGAAGTCGGGAGAGGGATCGAGGAAGTACCCGGCGAACCGCTCGTCCCGCTCGAGCCAGCGGCGGAACCAGTGCGACGAGCTCGAGATGTGGTTGGCGACGAAGTCGAGGGCGAGGGCGTACTCCTCACGCAGGTCGGCGACGTCATCCCACGTGCCCAGCGCCGGGTTCACCTCACGGTGATCCAGCACGCCGAAGCCGTCGTCCGAGGTCCAGGGGTAGATGGGCAGCAGGTGGACATCGCTGATGACGTCGCCGATGTGCTCCCGCAGCACTCCCGCGAGGGTGTGCAGCGGCGCCTCACCGGCCCGCCGGAACGAGTCGCCGTAGGTGATCAGGTAGGCGGTGCTCTGATCGGGACGCGCCTTCGCGGCCGGCGACAGGCGGTCACGCCAGGTCTCAGCGAGCTCGAGCAGCGCCGCGAGCACCTCGGGCGCGGCATCCGGATAGAGCTGCGCGATCAGGGGGGCCAGGCGCTGCTCGAGCTGAATCTTGGTCTTCATGCCACCGACTCCTTCAGAAGCTCGCGGACGAGGTGCATGCCGCGTGCATCGAGACCGTCGATGCGATCGGAGAACCCTCGGATCCCGGGCGCCGCGAGAACCACCTCAGCCCACTCGTCTCGGAGGGCGAACTCCGGTCGCGCGACGAGGCAGTCGGGGTCGTTGACCCAGAACCGGCCGTGCTGCCACGACCTGGCCTCGAGCGACATCCGCCCGCGGAGTCCCTGTGAGCCGTCCTCGCCACCCTCGTGGAAGGTGTCTCCCGAGACCCGCATCGCGTCGACGAGTCCGACGCTCGGGAGGATCGGGGCACCGCACCCGAGCATGAAGGCGTCGTCGCCGAGCACCTCGCGGATGAGCTCGAGCCCCGAGCGGTAAGCCGAGATCGGCGTGGCGTCGGCATCCCACCGCGCCCCCGGGATCGCCCCGGAGTAGAGGAAGTCGAGCTTGACGTAGTCGATCCCGAGATCGCGGATGTCGCCGAACACGGTGGCCAGGTATTCGCGCACTCCCGGATGCGTCAGGTCGAGCCCACGGAGGTCGTCGCCCCAGTTGCGCCCCGCGTCGCCGACGAGCCACTCGGGGTGCTCCCGGGCGACGGTCGAGCCGGCGCCGACCGAGAAAGGCGCGGCCCAGATGCCCGCGCGGCGCCCGGTCTCGCGGATCGCATCGACCGCGGAGGCGAGTGACCCGAATCGGGGGTGCGGCGCGGTCCACTCGCCGGTGCCGAGGCTCCAGCCGTCATCGATCTGTACCACGTCGACGTCGAGCCCTCGATCGTCGATCGCCCGAAGGTTCTCGATCACGTCAGCAGCCCGCACGTCTTCGAAGTACTGGTACCAGGTGCACCACACGCGAGGTGACCGAGCGGCGGTCCGGGCACCGGCGGCTGCGCCGAAGCGGTCACCGAACGCGGCGAGCGCAGAGGGGCCCGTGTCGTCGCCACCGGCATCCGGAGTCCACGACGAGACGTCGGCGACATCGCCGATCGTGTCCACGATCACCCGGTCGCCGTGCCAGCGGGCGCGCAGTGTGGGCACCTCGCGGCGGGCGTCGAGCGTGCCGAAGACCCGAGCGGGAGCACCGTCGCCCGGATCGACGACGAGCAGCCCTTCACCCTGAACCGCATCCGTCGCCACCTCGGTTCCCGGCCGGAAGCGCATGGCGTGCTGCCACGGCTCGGCCGGCCGGAGGATCGGGTCGCCCTGGCCGTGCCACGTGGTCGGGCTCCAGCTCTGCCAGCCCTCCGCGTACACCCGGGCGTCGGGCCCGACGGGGATCTCATCGAGGACGGTCACGCTGCTCCACTCCGCCCGGCGAGGGCTGTCGTCAGTTCGAGGTCGTGGGGGCGCACGGGTGCGCCGTCGAGTTCAGCGGATTCGACGGCGGCGAACGTCGCGCGCACAGTGGCGAGGACGTGCTCGGCCGAGTTCTCGGGTTCGCGCTCCTCGTCGATCGCGCACTGCAGCTCGCCCATCGCGCCGGCGAATCCGTCGGTGAACCACTGGCCGTCGAGGTCGAACTCGGTGCTCTCTCCGTCGCGCTCGAGCACCAGCCGGTCGGAGCCGAGCAGGATGCTGCCGCGGAGGGTCCCTTCGGCCCCGTGGATCCAGAACGGGCACCCGCCGGCGTCTGTCCGCGCGTTGCCCACGATGCGGATCGATGCGCTCGCCCCCGTCGACGTCTGCATCCGCAGGTCTGCCCCCCACGGGTTCCGGGCGGCGGCGGGCTGGCCGGGAACGCGGTGGTCGCGGGCCGCGACCTCGACCACCCGGGATCCTTCGAGCCAGCAGCGGGTGATGTCGACCCAGTGCACGAGGTAGTCGTTCAGGAGCATGTGCGGCACGTCGTCGAACGGCGTGCCCACGAGTGGCGGCAGCGGCTTGTCGTGCAGATGCGTGACCCCCACCACTTCTCCGATCCGGCCGTCACGGATCAGCAGAGACGCGAGGCGCCAGGCCGGAGCCCACCGCGCATTCTGATTCACCGCCACGCGGATCCCCCGTTCACGCGCAACAGCGAGCACCTCGCGCAGACGCGGCAGATCAGCGGGGTCGCTGATGAGCGGCTTCTGGGCGAGGACGTGCTTGCCCGCTGCCACTGCCGCGGCGATCAGCTCGACGCGACCGGTCGGCCCGGTCGCCAGATCGACGATGTCGACACGGGGATCCGCGAGCAGCGCCTCGACGGAGTCGTGGACGGTCTCGATGCCGAAGTCCGCGGCGAGCGCTTCGGCGTCACCGCGAGTCCGCGACGTCACGGCCACGACCGGGAGGCCCCACGCGCCGTATGCCGGAAGGTGGGCGCTGCGGGCGATCGCCCCCGCGCCGACGATGCCGATCGCGCGACGCCGGTCCGGGACGAGCGGGCGATGGTCGGGGATGCCGCTCACCGGAGACGCTCGGGGGCGGCGTCGAAGCGGAGCAGGGCCTGCATGATGTCGGGGTCGCCTGCGTCGAGCCTGTCGAAGACCGCGGCGACATCGGCCGCCGGCACGATGTCGGACACGAGCGCCCCGGCATCCACCGATCCGTCGAAGATGAGCGCCATGACGGTGCACACGAGACGAGCCTGGTCCCATCGGCCGCCGAGCGCGACAGGCACTCCAGAGATCTGGCTGGCGACGATCCGCACGCGGTTGTGGTGGAACTCCTCCCCCAGGCGCAGGTGGGCAGCTCCGCCCTGATAGAAGCCGGAAGCGGCGACGAGCCCCTCGGGCCTCACCGCTCGGATCGCCTCGTGCAGGGCGCGATCCGTGCCGGACAGCTCGATCGCACTGTCGGCCCCGCCGCCCGTGATCTCGCGGATCGACTCTCCGGCGCCACCCTCCCGCAACGCGTCGACCGTGTGGCGTGCGCCGAAGACCTCGGCCATCGCCAGCCGGGTCGCGAGGGTGTCGACAGCCGTGACCCGACCGCCGGCGAGGGTGGCGAGGCGAGTCGCGAGCAGGCCGATCACGCCCTGTCCGAACACCGCGACCTGCTCGCCGAGCCGCACGTCGGCGGCGAGCACGGCATTCAGAGCGATCGCTCCCACCCGCGCGAAAGTCCCCAGCAGGGGATCAGCGCCGTCGGGCACGAGCCGCCCCACGACCGCGGATGCCGGCACGACGGCGTCACTGCGGTGTCCCCAGATGCCGTGCACCACGTCTCCGACCCGCACTCCGCTCACGTCGTCCGCGACCTCGGTCACCTCGCCGACCTCGGAGTAGCCCCAGCCCGAGACCGGGTAGCCGAAGCTGGGCTCACCCGGCACGAAGAGCCGTCGGTCGGCGTCCCACGTAGAGGTGAGATACGGGTTGGTGCCGCGGTAGGCGGTGAGCTCGGTGCCGGCTGAGATGCCCGAGTACCAGGTGGAGATCCGCACGCTTCCGGATGTCAGCGGCTGCGGCGCGATCTCGACAAGCTCGACCTCTCGGACGGCGGAGAACTGCACGACGTGGGGCACGGGGGCCTTCTTTCCAGCGGGGACTCAGCCCTTCTCCGCACCGGCGGTGAGGCCTCCGACGAGGAGCCGCTCGGAGGCGAAGAAGAGGATGATGATGGGCAGGGTCAGGATCACGGAACCGGCCATGAGGACCGTGGTGGGAACCTCGATGCTGCCGGAGAGCTGGGAGAGGCCCAGCGAGACGGTCCATGAATCGCGCTTCTCGACGAGGAACAGCAGAGCGAAGAGGAACTCGTTCCAGGCGATCATGAAGATGAACAGTCCGTTCGACACGATCGCGGGCATGGCGAGCGGGATGCTGACCCGGCGCATGATCTGGAACCGGGTGCACCCGTCGAGTGCCGCAGCCTCCTCGAGCGAGACCGGGATCGTGGCGAAGTAGTTGCGCAGCGTGTAGATCGACACCGCCGCGACCTGTGACACGTAGACGATGAGCAGTCCGACGAGCGAGCCGCGCAGCCCGATCTGCGTGAAGAACACGAACAGCGGCACCGCCAGCAGGATCGCAGGGAAGAAGTACACCGCGAGGAACAGGCCGGACACCTGACGGCGACCGAAGAAGGCCAGTCGGCTGACGGCATACGAACCGGGAATCGACACCAGGAGCGTGAGCACGACCGTCGCGAGAGCGACCAGCAGTGAGTTGCGCATGAAGACGATGAAGCCCTGCCCGCCGGCGTCCACGGGCGCCAGCACGTCGAGGTAGGTCGAGAAGTCGAGCTCCTCGATCGTGATCCACAGCGCGCCCGGGTTCTGCAGCAGCGAGTCGAGCGAGCGGAAGCTGAGCAGCACCATGTAGTAGAACGGCACGACGGCGGCGAGCACCAGCAGCACGATGACGATCGGGCGGAGGATGCGGAAGAGGGCGTTCTCGAAGCCGTCGCGGTCGAATCCGCGTCTGGCGGGCCGGGCCTCGGTGACGGCGTCGGTCGTCGCACTCATGCCTGCTCCTCCTGTCGGCCGAAGATCTTCAGATAGACGCCGACGAGCACGGCGAGAATGGCCGCGAGCACCAGGGCCTGAGCGGCGGCGGCGCCGATGTCACCGCGAGCGGTGAGCAGGTCGAACACCCGCACCGAGACGACCTCGGTGCCGGCTCCGCCACCCGTCAGCAGGTAGATGTCGTCGAAGTTGTTGAACGTCCAGATGAAGCGCAGCACGCAGAGCACTGCGATCGTCGGCAGCAGCTGCGGAAGAAGGATGTGCCGGAAGCGCTGCGTGGGGGTCGCGCCGTCGACTCTGGCCGCCTCGTCGAGCACGGCCGGGACCGCCTCGAGTCGGGCCGTGAGGAAGAGGAAGGCGAACGGGAACGATCGCCAGGCTTCGAACAGGATGACGGTGATCAGCGCCATCGGCAGCTCGACCTCCCACCCGAAGATGCTCACGGGCAGGGCGCGGTCCGAGAGGAACGCGATCGGCTCCTCCCATCCGAGCACGGTGGTGCCGAACCAGTTCACGATGCCGAACTGCGGGTTGAGCATCGTCGACCACACGAACGTCGCGGCCACGACCGGGGCGACGTACGGCAGCAGCAGCGAGGCGCGCACGAGGCCACGCCCGCGGAACGGCTTGCGCAGAGCGAGGGCGGCGGCGAGGCCGACGCCGATCGCGAGCGCCGTGCCGCACACGGCGTAGACGATCGTGATCCACAGCGCGCTGAAGAAGCCGGGCGACGTCAGCACGTCGATGAAGTTGTCGAGGGTGTAGTCGCCGATGATCCCGGTGCCGCGGATGTTGATCAGGCGGACGTCCTGGAACGCGAGGGAGATCGCCCAGATGATCGGCAGGACGACGGCGACCAGGATGATGATGAAGGTCGGCGAGATGAGCAGCAGCCCCGCCCGGTTCTCCTCCCGACTGTGCCTCGACCCGCGCCGCGGCTTCACCGCGCCGGTCGGTCTCGGCGGCGTGGTGCCGGGCTCGGGGCGCTGTGCCCCGAGCCCGGACCCCTCGACGACTCTGCTCACTTCAGCGACTCTGCGATCGAGCGCACGGTCTCGGCGGCGGTCGACGCGGCGTCAGCCGGGTCACCGCCCTGGGCGACATCACTCACCGCCGTCGCGACCGGAAGCTCGCCCTGCAGCGCGCCGAGCAGCGAGCCCTGGCCCTGGGTGATGCCCCAGCGGGCGAGATCCTCCGGCCCTGCGGCCACAGCATCGAGGACCTCGGGTGCGTAGAAGTCTGACAGAGGAGCCTTGGTGTCGACTCCGGCGGGAAGCGTCGCCCACATGTCGGAGAACATCGTCGGATCCTCGGGGGTTCCGGTGCGGACGGGAACCTTGCCCTCGGGCGCGATCGCGATCCAGGGCTCGTAGCCATCGCTCATCATGTACTCGACGAACGACTGCGACGCGTCGGTGTTCGCTCCCTCGGTGATGGTCCACGAGGTGATCTCGCCGAACTGCGCCGCGGCATCGGAGTCGGGTCCGGCGATCGACGTGACCACGCCGGTGTTCGCCGCGAGGAAGGCCGGGTCGGCGAGGCACTCGGGGCACGAGGGCTTCGCATCCTCACGCAGGCCTGCCAGCTCGTCGAGCACGAAGCTCGACCAGATGAACATGGCCGCGTCGCCCGCGAAGTACGTGGCGCGGGTCGTGTCGACGTCCTGCGCACCCGGCACCGAGTAGTCGCCGGTCAGCTCGCCATAGAACTCGAACGCGCTGACACAGGCATCCGAGTCGAGCTCGACGTCACCGTCTTCGTTGACGAGCTCGCATCCGTTACCTAGCGCGATCTGCTCGAAGGTCTGCTCGGTGAAGGCGTCGCCCGGGGCGGTGGCGCCGACGAAACCGGCGACCTCGGGCGAGTCGAGGGTCTTCGCGGCCTCGAGGATCGATTCGTACGAGTCGGGGACGTCCAGGCCCGCGGCCTCGAAGAGGTCGGTGCGGTAGAAGAGCATCTGGGTCCACGACTCACTCGGGATCGCCAGACTGGTGTCGCCGTCGGAGGTCAGGGCGAGCGCGTTCTCGGAGAACGTCGACGCGTCGAGCGCGTCGATCGTCGCCGCGACGGCATCCGTGTCGACGAACTCGTTGGCCGACAGCGTGCGCACCTGAGGCAGCGAGATCCCGCCGATCACGTCGGGCAGGTCGCCGGCCGCGGCAGACGAGGTGATGAGCTGGGCGAACTGGTCTTCCGCGACCGAGACGACCTCGACCTCGATGCCGGTCTCGTAGGTGAACGCGTCGACGATCTCCTGTGTGGCGGCCACCCGATCGGGAAGGTCCTCCTGCAGCCAGAAGGTGATGCCGGCATCGCCGCCGTCGTCGTCGCCGGAGCTCGTGCATCCGGTGAGGGCGAGCGCCGTCACGCACACCGCGGCCATTGCTGCTGCTGTCGCACGGGTATTCACTATGCGCCTCCTTGCGCTGGAAATGCAGGACTGAGCCGTCGGGTCGACTCCCATTAAGACTAAAAGCTAGACATAAGTCGCCTAGCTGTCAAGCATTAAGCTGATCTCGTCGTCAGGAGGTTCGATGTCCGGTCCCGGGGAAGTCCTCGATCTCATCAGAGAGCGCCGCGCCTTCACGCGCGGCGATGTGCTCGACGTCACCGGGATGTCGCGGATGACCGTCGCCACGCGCATCGACGCGCTTCTCGAGGCGGGACTCATCATCGAGTCGGGAACCGAGAAGGTCACCTCGGGTCGACCGTCACGGCGCCTCGAGTTCAACACCGCTCACGCGCACGTCATCGCCGCCAACGTCGACACCACGCACACCACCGTCGCCCTGACCGATCTCGCCGGACGCGTGACCGCCGAGGAGCGCATCGAGGTCGCCGTCGCCGACGGACCCGACGCGACCCTCAACGCGATCGCCGAGCACGCCGAGCGCCTGCTGTCGCAGGCCGGCATCCGCCGCGAGGATGTGGCTGCGATCGCGCTCAGCATCCCCGGTCCTGTCGACCCCGACACCGAGCGCCCCTCGCAGCCGCCGATCATGCCCGGCTGGGACGCCTACCCGATCCCCGATCACCTGCACGACGCCCTCGGCGTCCCCGTGCTGGTCTCGAACGACGCCGACGCCGCCGCACTGGGTGAGCAGCGCGCAGCGCATCCCGATTCACGCTCCCTGTGCTTCATCAAGGTCTCGTCGGGCATCGGCACCGGCATCGTGCTGGGTGGCCGGGCATACCGCGGCACCGACGGAGGGGCGGGTGACATCGGCCATGTGAAGATCGCCGGGCACGACGACCTGCTGTGCCAGTGCGGAGCGCACGGATGTCTGGCGGCCGCGGCATCAGGCCGAGCAGTGGCCAGGGCGCTCACCCAGCTCGGCAAGCCCGCCTCGTCAGCCTCGGATGTCGGCACCTACCTCGCTGACGGCGACCCCGATGCCGCGCGACTCACTCAAGAGGCGGGTCGGGTGATCGGCGAGGTCGTCGCGACGGTCGTCTCGCTCCTCAACCCCTCGGAGGTGGTGCTCGGCGGGATGCTGGCATCGCCGCCGCTGCTGGCCGGAGTCCGCGAGACCCTCTATCCCCGATCCCTGCCCCGCGCGACCCGGCACCTGAGTATCAGCCAGTCGACACTGGGCGAGAAGGCGACAGCCGTGGGGCTCGCGGCGATGGTGGTGGAGCGCGAGTACTCGGCATCCGCGGTGAACGCGGCGCTCGCTCGCAGCTGAGCACCGCCGGATACCATCGGAGTCATGACGAATTCCGGTCCGATCGACGATGTCTCCATCGGCGGCGAGATGATCCGCCTCGGCCAGTTCCTGAAGTACTCGGGACTGCTCGACTCGGGTGGTGACGCCAAGGAGGTCGTGATCGACGGATTCGTGAAGGTCAACGGCGAGGTCGATCGACGGCGCGGACGCCAGCTGCATGACGGCGACCTGGTCACCTTCGAGGGCCGCACCGTTCGCGTGCGCCCCTGATCACGCGGGCCGCTTCCGGTCACTCCCGCGTCGTGTAGCGGAGGAACATCACGCCGCTGTCGAAGCGCCGATCCTCGGCGAGCTCCAGGTCGACGTGCACCCCGTCGGGGAAGAACGGCTTGCCACCACCGACGATCGCCGGTCCGATGAAGAGACCGAACTCGTCGACCAGTCCGGCGCGGATCGCCTCGGCGGCGAGAGTGGGGCCGTCGACGGAGAAGTCGCTGTCGGACTCAGCCTTCCACCGCGCGATCACCTCCGGATCGAACGTGCGCTCGAGCCGGGTGCGCTCGCTCGACACCTCGGCGAGGGTCTTCGAGAAGACGACCTTCTGCGCGGCCTGCCACACCCGCGCGTAGTCGATGCCGACCTGCGGCTGATCGGGTTCGAGATGAGCGGTCTCCCAATAGACCATGGTCTCGTACATGCGCCGCCCGTAGAGGTAGGTGCCGACCTCTGCGAACTGCTTGTTGATGAAGTCGTGCAGGTCGTCGTCGAGCGCCCAGTCGAACCCGCCGTCCGGCCCACTGACGTATCCGTCGAGCGACGTGATCATGGAGTAGATGAGTCGGGCCATGCGGCGAGGCTACCCCCGGCTTCCGCGCGGGTCGACCCCTTCTCGGGGTCCTCTCTAGCGACCCTCGGCGTGAGACGCAAGGTGCTGGCCGACATTCCGACGTCGGCGCACGCTGGAGCCATACCCCCAGACCAGCGACCGAGAGGAACCCCCATGTCTCGCGACCAGTACACCTTCACCAACCCGGCCGAGCTCTACTCCGACATCGAACCCGAGAAGCAGCACATGCCGGAGCCCGGCCTCGATGCCGACCTCGGTCCGAAGGCCGACCTCGGTGAGGAGAGCTACCGCGGCACCGGCCGACTGACCGGGCGCAAGGCGCTCATCACCGGCGGCGACTCCGGCATCGGCGCGGCGACTGCGATCGCCTTCGCACGCGAGGGCGCGGACGTCGCGCTCTCGTACCTGCCCGAAGAGGAAGAGGATGCGGCACGCATCGCCGGCATCCTCCGCGACGCCGGCGCGACCGTGGCGCAGATCCCCGGTGATCTCCGTGACCCCGAGTACTGCCGCACGCTCGTCTCGGAGGCGGTCGGTGCGCTCGGCGGCCTCGACATCCTCGTCAACAACGGCGGCAAGCAGATCTACAAGGAGTCGCTGACCGACATCACCGACGAGCAGTTCGACGACACCTTCAAGACCAACGTCTACGCGATGTTCTGGATCACGAAGGCCGCGCTGCCGCACCTCCCGGCAGGCTCGACCATCATCAACACCACGTCGATCCAGGCCTACTCGCCGTCGGGAATCCTCGTCGACTACGCATCGACCAAGGCCACGATCAACGCGTTCACGAAGGGCCTCGCCGAGCAGCTCGCGCCGAAGGGCATCCGTGTGAACGCCGTGGCACCGGGACCGATCTGGACGCCGCTGCAGCCGAGCGACGGACAGCCGCAGGAGAAGCTCCCGGAGTTCGGGGAGGACACCCCGCTCGGCCGCATGGGCCAGCCCGCAGAACTCGCCCCCGCCTACGTCTTCCTCGCCTCCGCGGAGTCGAGCTACGTCGCCGGCGAGACGCTCAACGTCAACGGCGGCATGCCCACGCCGTGAGTCGCTGACCGCGGACGCCCCCTCCCGAGCTCGCTTCGGAGGGGGCGTTCGCGTGTGCGGCGGGGCCGGGGCGATGTCGGTGGAACCAGGCAGTATGTCGGTATGGCAGACGGATACGACCTCGACTTCCTTCCGACGCGAGTGCCCCTGCCCGGGCCGGCCCGCGATGCGACGGAGCTGACCTACCCCCACTTCAGCGTGCTGCTCGACCGCGAGCGCCGCCTGGCCGCCGTGACGGGCGTGAACATCGACGGGGCGCTGCTGCGCGAGCTGCCCCGCACCGGGGACTGGCAGCTCGACCCCCGAGTCGATGCAGCACTGCAGACCGGACCCGAGGTGTATGCGCGCAACGACCTCGATCGCGGCCACCTCGTGCGCCGACGCGACCCCGGCTGGGGTGATGTCGACGACGCTCGGGCGGCGACCGAGGCGACGTTCTTCTATCCGAACGCCGCCCCGCAGGCCGCCGGTTTCAATCAGTCCGCAGAGCTCTGGCTCGGTCTGGAAGACCACGTGCTCGAGTATGCCGAGACGACGGATCAGCGGATCTCGGTGTTCACGGCCCCTGTGCTGGGAGACGACGATCCGCCGTACCGCGGCATCCGCATCCCTCTTCTGTTCTGGAAGATCGCGGCGTGGCAGGGCCCCGACGGTCTGTCAGCGGCCGGGTTCGTGCTCGATCAGTCAGAGCTCGTCGAGTCACCGGACGGTCTCTTCGCGGTTCCGCCGCTCGGCGCATTCCGCACCTTCCAGGTTCCGATCACCGAGATCATCCGGGTGACGGGGCTGGATGTCGGCCCGCTGCTCGATGCCGATGTGCTCGACCGGCGCAGCGCCCGATCGACCGAGTGGCGGGCGCTCGCCTCGGCATCCGACATCTCGCTCTAGCCGTCGCGGCGTCGATTCCAGTGGGTGAGCTTGTCAGGGTTGCAGACGACCCAGATGCGCGAGAGCAGCCCTGATCTGCTCTCGACCGACACCGCCGCGACGACTGCGCCGTCTCGTTCCAGCACGAGTCCAGCGGAGCCGTTGATCGACGCGATCGAGACCGTGGGGCCGGTCGCCACCAGTGCCGCCAGCTCCGCGGATGCCGTGTGGGTCCCGTCGACGGCGGTCGACGACTGCGGCATGCGACCTCCGCTGTCGATGATCATCACCACGTCAGGGTGCAGCATCGAGCGGATGCCGGCGCGGTCGCCCGCGGCGAGCGCCAGCCGGAGTTCTTCCACAGCGATCGGTTCGGAGGCATCCCGAGGTCGCCGGCCCAGACGAGCCGGATGCCGCCCGCGAGTCATGTCGCGACCGCGGTGATGTGTCCGAGCTTCTGGGGACTCATCACCCAGAGCAACTGCTCGATCCCTTCGTCGGACGCCGTGACGGTGACCATCGTGGTGACTTCACCGTTCTCGACGAGCGTCGCGGCGGGCTGACCGTTGACCTCCACCCACCCGATCGACTTGCCCGTCCAGAAGTGGTGTGCGAAGGCAGCCACGAACTGGGCCACGCGGCCACGACCGATCACCGGGATCCGCGCCGCCAGCTTCACCCCGTTGCCGTCGGTGTAGCTGACCACGTCGGCGGCGAAGAGCTTCTCGAGCTCCCGGGCATCGCCCTTCCGCGCGGCGGCGAGGAAGGCCTCGAGCAGGTGACGTTGATGCGAGGGCTCGACGGTGATCTGCTTCGCCGAGGCCAGGTGCGCGCGAGCCCTGCTCACCAGCTGTCGAGCGCTCACCGCACTCGACGAGATGATCTCGGCGATGCGGGGATACGGATAGTCGAACGCCTCGCGGAGGATGTATGCCGCACGCTCGGTCGGGGTGAGCTTCTCGAGCGTCAGCAGGATCGCGAACTGCAGCGCCTCGGCGCGCTCGGCGCCGAGCGAGGGATCGTCGTCGGTGTTGACCGGTTCAGGCAGCCACGGCCCGATGTAGGTCTCCCGCTTCACGCGAGCCGACTGGAGAACGTTGATCGACAGACGCGTCGTGATGGTCGTGAGGAAAGCGGCGGGTTCCTGCACCTGGGTCCGGTCGGTGTTCTGCCAGCGGATCCAGGTCTCCTGCACGATGTCCTCGGCGTCGGCCACGGTGCCTAGCATCCGGTAGGCGATGCCGAACAGTCGGCGACGCTGGGCGGCGAACACCGAGACCGCGGTGCCGAGGTCTCGGATCGACCCGCTGTGCTCGTCACGTGTCGCGGTCACGTCTTCACTCTGCACCAGAGGTCGCCGCATGCGCACTCCCCTTTCCGCGCCGTCGGCGCTCCCACTCACAGCTCTGACCGGAGGGCGACGCGATCTGTGACGAATCCTGGCGATTCCGTCACAGCCGGGTCCGCCGGCCGGTCAACCAGGTACATGCGGGCTCGTCCGCATCACTCGATCGGAGGAGCGGCATGAGGATCACAGTCATCGGCGGCACGGGGTTGATCGGCACCCGCGTCACGCGCATCCTGAAGGGCGCGGGACACGACGTCGTCGTCGCGTCCCGCGCCACGGGGGTGAACTCATTCACCGGCGAGGGGCTCGACGACGCTCTCGCCGGCGCATCCGCGGTGGTCGATGTGTCGAACTCGTCGTACACCGACGAGGCCGGTGCGCAGGAGTTCTTCTCCACCTCGACGATGAACCTGCTCGCCTACGGCGAAGCCGCGGGCGTCTCCCATCACGTCGCCCTGTCGGTCGTGGGCACCGACCGCCTCGCACGCGCGCAGGGCGGATACTTCATCGCCAAGCATCAGCAGGAACGCCTCATCGCGGCATCCGGTCGCCCGTACACCCTCGTGCATGCGACGCAGTTCTTCGAGTTCATCCGCAGCATCACCGACCACGCCCTGCGCGAGGGAACCGCGCACATCGCCGATGTGCTCGTGCAGCCGATGGCGGCCGACGACGTCGCGAACGCGGTCGCAACGGCAGCGCTCGGAGAACCCCGTGTCGGGATGATCGAGTTCGGCGGCCCCGAGGTGTTCAGCCTGACGGAACTCGCGGCACTCGACCTGCGGGCGAGACAGGACGATCGGGAGGTCGTCCCGGATCCGCTCGGAACGTACTTCGGCGCGCATCTCGCCGCCCGCGACCTGCTGCCGGAGATGACCGCGACGATCGCTCCGACGAGGTATCACGACTGGAGGGTGAAGACGCCCGCCAGCATCTGAGAACCCGAGGCGTCACATCTTCGGGCACTCAGCGGTCATACCTGGCAGACGCCACCCGGGCGTCGTCACCGAAGAAAGGTTTGGACATGGCAGAGATCGTCGTCATCGGAGGCACCGGCCTCATCGGCTCGAAGGTCGTCGCGAAGCTGACGGAGCACGGCCACGACGCCGTCGCCGCATCGCCGAACACCGGCGTGAACTCGCTCACCGGCGAGGGCCTCGCGGAGGTTCTCGTCGGAGCCCACACCGTGGTCGACGTGTCGAACTCCCCCTCGTTCGCCCCCGACGATGTGCTGGAGTTCTTCACCACGTCGACTCGCAACCTGCTCGCCGCTGAGGCCGCGGCCGGTGTCACCCACCACGTCGCTCTCACGATCGTCGGCACGAACCGCCCGCAGAACATCCCCTACTTCGCGGCGAAGGTCGCGCAGGAGACGCTGATCCGTGACTCCGGGATCCGATACTCCCTCGTGCACGCCACGCAGTTCTTCGAGTTCGTGGGAAGCATCGCCGACATCTCGACCGACGGCGACACAGTGACGCTGCCCGGGGCGCTGATCCAGCCGATCGCCGCCGAGGATGTCGCCACGGCAGTGGCCCGTGCTGCGGCCGGTGAGCCGACCGGCGACATCGAGATCGCAGGCCCGGAGGCCTTCGGCATGGACGAGTTCGCGCGCCGCGCCCTGGCCTTCCGTGGCGATCCTCGCACGGTCGTGCGTGATGACGCTGCGCCGTACTACGGTGCGCAGATCGAGGAGCGCACCCTCATCCCGGTCGACGGGGCGCACATCTTCGAGACGACTCTCGAAGAGTGGCTGCCGCTGAACCCGCCTCGCGAGTAGCGGCGGCATACCGGTCGACAATAGGTCTTGCGCGGCGCGTCGGCCGGTGTCACGCTTGCGTCACAGCTCTGTCGCGCTGTAACGCGACAGCTGGGGTGCCGCTCATCGGCGGCATCGGATGGGGCGCCCTTTCTGCTACCTCCCCCGTGGTGGGGGCGTCCCGTCCTCCCCCGACCTGGCGAGCGAGCGCGACTCAGTTGAAGTCGCCGCCCGGTGCCATGTCGTGGAAGCGCGAGTAGTGGCCCTGGAAGGCCACGGTGATCGTCGCGGTCGGGCCGTTACGGTGCTTGGCGACGATCAGGTCGGCCTCGCCCGGACGCACGTCCTTGTCGTAGACCGAGTCGCGATGCAGCAGGATCACCATGTCGGCGTCCTGCTCGATCGAGCCGGACTCACGCAGGTCGCTGATCGCGGGCTTCTTGTCGGTGCGCTGCTCGGGACCACGGTTCAGTTGCGACAGAGCGATGACCGGAACCTGCAGCTCCTTGGCGATGAGCTTGAGGCTTCGCGAGAACTCCGAGACCTCCTGCTGACGCGACTCGACGCGCTTGCCTGACGTCATCAGCTGCAGGTAGTCGATGATGACCATCCGCAGACCCTCACGCTGCTTGAGTCGACGGCACTTCGCCCGGATCTCGACCAGCGTCATGTTCGGGCTGTCGTCGATGTAGAGCGGAGCGTCGTTGATGCGTCCGCGGGTCGCGGCGACCGTGGTCCAGTCCCGCGGGTCGAGGTTTCCCTTTCGCATGTTCTGCAGAGGGATCTGCCCCTCGGCACTGAGCAGACGCATGGCGATCTCGCTCTTGCCCATCTCGAGCGAGAAGAAGACCGAGGGGAGGTTGTGGCCGATGGAGGCAGCGCGGGCGAAGTCGAGCGCGAGCGTCGACTTACCCATGGCGGGACGAGCGGCGACGACGATCATCTGCCCGCCGTGCAGGCCGTTGGTGAGCTCGTCGAGCTCCTTGAAGCCGGTCGGGACACCCGTCATCGACCCGTCGCGACCGCTGGCGGCCTCGATCTCCTCGAGCGCGGCGTCGACCGCGATCTGCAGCGGCACGTAGTCCTCTGCGGTCTCGGAGCCGGTGATCGAGTAGATCTCGGCCTGGGCGTTGTTGACGAGGTCGGTCGCGTCGCCCTGTCCGTCGTAGCCGAGCTGCACGATACGCGTTCCCGCATCGACCAGACGACGCAGGATCGCCCGCTCCGACACGATGCCCGCGTAGTAGCCGGCGTTGGCGGCGGTGGGGACGATCGAGGTGAGCGTGTGCAGATAGTCGGCACCGCCGGCCCGGCTCAGCTCTCCCGTCTTGATGAGCTCGTCCGTGACGGCGACGACGTCGGTCGGCTCGCCGTGCGAGTAGAGCGACAGGATCGCCTCGAAGATCAGCTCGTGCTTGGGGATGTAGAAGTCGGCACCCTTGAGCGTCTCGATGACGTCGGCGACAGCATCCTTCGAGAGGAGCATTCCACCCAGGGCGCTCTGTTCGGCGAGAGTGTCGTGGGGAGGCGTTCGCTCCTGTGGACGCTTGCCTCCGAGGCGCTCCTCTGAGATGTCGGCGATCGACACGCTGCTCCCTTCGATGCGACGGTTCTTCCGGTGTGCTCGGTGCCGACTGCGTCGGTCACGCGATGCGAATCAGCTCGAGAAGGGCCGTCCGCACAGCAAACCAGGCACTTCCGACATCGGGTCGCTGGACCACGCTACGAGCGGGGGTTTTCGGTCGCAACACGGCCTGTGGATAACTATGTGGAAAGCGTGCGAACAAGTCCGGAGAGTCTGTGCAGAACGCATGTGGATAAGTCGGTGGAGTACCTCGAAACACAAGTTTCTTTTTGCATCTGATCGGGTGTTTGTAGTTTCCCCACCCTGTGGATGAGATCGTGGTTCAACCGGGCATTGAAGGTTCATCGAATCCGGGATGGGATGTGTAGAACCTGGGGAAAGTCAAGCCGAGATTCCACCGGGCGCGTCACAGTGCGCAACCCTCCGAAATGTGCGCGATATGTCATCGTTTCCGAGCGGAACCCTCTAGACACGGCGATATACCGGGAGTATCGTCACCCGCTATCGACGTACTGTGCGTCGAGGACGAACGATCGCTCTCGGGGGAGGGAAGTCGACGTGAACGCTCAGGCAACCCGCCGCGGCCTACCTGCCGTCGCTCTCTGGGGTGGCGTGGGCGCGATCGCGTGGGCCGCGATCACGATCCTCACGGGCGGTTCGTCCGCGAGCGCGGACGACGGATCGAACGACTCGCTGCTCGACGGCGTCTCCTCGATCGTGAGCGAGACCGTCTCATCGGTCGAAGACACCGTGACGTCGGTGACCTCGCCGATCGTCGCGCCGGTCGAGCCCGTCGTGACCGAGGTCGTCCAGCCGGTGGTCACCCAGGTCGTCGAGCCGGTCGTGACCGAGGTGGTCGAGCCCGTCGTCACTCACGTCGTCGAGCCCGTGCAGCAGGTGGCACCTCCGGTCGTCGAACACGTCGCCGAGACGATCGCTCAGGTGCCCGTCGTGGGCCCTGCGACGTCGCCGATCGTCGACGCCGCCACCGACACCGCCGGGGCCGTCATCACTCCCGTGACCGATCTGCTCGACGGATCCCCGGTCGCCGAGATCGTGGCCCCTGTGCAGGATCTGATCGCCGAGTTGCCGATCGTCGGAGATCTGGTCGACGATCTCGGAGTGCCGCCGGTGATCGACGATGTCGTCGGCGTCATCGACGCGACCACCCCGTCTGTCGGCACGGTCGTCGAGAACACGCTCCCGCCGGTACTCGAGGCCATCACCCCCGCACGCCCCGGATCCTCCGGATCGGACCCCGACCCCGGTCCGCTCGAGACAGCGCCGCTCGGAACGGTTTCCCCCCTGGCCGATGAGCCGACACGCGGTCACTTCTCCACGTCCGCGGTGCGCCAGCCGGTGATTCCGTCGGCCGGGTCCGACCTCCCGCCTACGGTGTCCGTCGCGGCATCCGAGGTGAACGAGCCGGCAGCCGACGTCGAGGAGTCCCCCTCTGCACCGCCCGCCGGAGCCCCCTCCGCGCCTACTTCCTCCGCCGGTTCGAGCGGAGCATCCTCATTCACCCCCGCGCGCCTCAGCGATGCGGGAGTTTCTGCGTTCCGCACTGTGGAGCGCACTTGCGGTGCATCCGACGACGTCCTTCCGACGTCTCTGGTCGCCGACACCGACGTCTCTCCTGACTGACGGGTTGTCCGGTCGTTCCTCGTGAACGACAGATGCCGTGCTGCGCGCGCACATGCTCTTCGCGTGCACCCATCCAGACACACCCACTTCCAGTCAGGAGAAGGTCATCATGCGTACATACATCAAGCGGGCCCTGTGGGGCACGCTTCTCGCCGGCGGGATCACCCTGCTCGGCGCAACAGCCGCCAACGCGGCAGACACCTCAGGAGAAGACGGGCTGCTCTCGGGCACCCAAGCGGATGCGGCGATCTCGGTGCCCGTGACGGTCGTCGGCAACGCGGTCTCACTGCTCGGAGACACCTCCGCCCAGCAGACCTCGGCGCCCGCTTCGTCTCCCGCTCCCGCTCCCGCACCGGCCGCCACCACGAGTGGAGATTCCGGCACCGCATCGGGCACTCAGGCCGTCGTGGACGTCGTCGTGCCTGTCACGGTGACCGACAACGCGATCACCGTGCTCGGAGACTCGTCGAGCGACACGGCGGCTGCTCCGGCTGAGGCTCCCCAGGCCCCCGCTCCGGCTCCCGCTCCCGCTCCCGCTCCCGCTCCCGCGATCACGACGAACGGCGCCGACGGCGTCCTCTCGGGTACCCAGGCCCTGCTGGACGTCGACGTTCCGGTCACCGTCTCAGGCAACGCGATCACCGTGCTCGGCGACAGCGAGGCAACGGGCCAGAATGCTGCAGCACCGGCATCCTCGGACGGCGGCGGCGCGGGATCGACTGAGCCGACCACTTCGGGCGACGACGGGGTCGCAAGCGGCACCCAGGTCGTCGCACCCGTCACCGCACCGATCTACGTCACCGGCAACGCCATCTCCATCCTCGGAGACAGCGAATCCACCGGCGGCACCAGCACCGGCACCCCGTCCGGAGGCAGCAGCACCGGAGCGGAGACGTCCGGAGACGACGGGGTCGCGAGCGGCACCCAGGTCACCGCACCCGTCACCGCACCGATCGACGTCACCGGCAACGCCATCTCCATCCTCGGAGACAGCGAATCCACCGGCGGCACCAGCACCGGCACCGCAGGAACCCCGACCACCGGCAGCACCACCACCGGAGACGATGGAATCCTCGGCGGCACCCAGGTCACCGCACCTGTCACTCTCCCGATCACGGTCGGTGGCAACGCCATCTCGGTGGTCGGCGAGAGCACGGTGACGCCGCCGGCGACGGACCCGGGAACTGATCCCGGAACGAACCCCGGCACCGACCCCGGCACGAACCCCGGCACCGACCCGGGAACGGACCCGGGCACCGACCCCGGAACGAACCCCGGCACCGACCCCGGAACGAACCCCGGCACCGACCCGGGAACGGACCCGGGCACCGACCCCGGAACGAACCCCGGAGTCGACCCCGGAACCACCCCCGGAATCGGCATGAATCCTGGAACGGTGACCGCCGTCGGCACGGGCGCCACAGCAGCCGCTGCCGCGAGGGGCACAGCTGCGATGGCATCCGAGCCCATCGAGGGACTGGCCGCCACAGGTGGTTCGTCCTCGATCGCCTTCGTGTCGCTCGCCGCTCTCCTGCTCCTCCTCGGAACGGGGATGCTGCGCCGCCGCCGTGTGACGGCGTAGCCGCAGACCCCGGCGGTGTCGACGTCCTCGGGGGAGGAGATGCGACACCGTCGGTGTGCGGGTCCCGCGACGCCCCGCGCAGGTTCCCCAGACCTGCCCGCGTCGGCGATGCCGCACAGTTCACGGATGCCCCGCGTCCCCAGCGCGGGGCATCCGTCGTGCCCCGCCACTCCCCCGGGCGAGTGCGCCCCCCCGACAACCCCGCACACGCAGAACGCCCCCTGTCCCGAAGGACAGAGGGCGTTCGAGAGCGTCGCGCCTTACTTGGCGGCGACGACCTGCAGCGTGATGACTGCGGTCACGTCGTCGTGCAGACGAACCGTGGCCTCGTGCTCACCGGTCGTCTTGATCGCCGACGGGATGTGCACCTTGCGCTTGTCGATCGAGCCGAGACCCGCGGCTGCGACAGCATCCGCGATGTGATCGGTCTTGACCGAACCGAAGAGACGACCCTCGTTGCCGGCCTTGACGGCCAGGCGCACCTTGGTGTTCTCGAGGGAGTTCTTCAGTGCCACGGCCTCGTCGCGGTCGTGGATCGCGCGAGCCTGACGAGCAGCCTGGATCGAAGCGACCTGCTTTTCGCCACCGCGGGTCCACGCCGTAGCGAAGCCCTGGGGGATGAGGTAGTTGCGGGCGAACCCGTTCTTGACCTCGACCACGTCACCGGCGCTACCAAGCCCGGCGACCTCGTTCGTGAGAATCAGCTTTGCCATCTCGTTACCCCTTACCGGCCGGCGCCAGCGTAGGGCAGGAGTGCCATTTCGCGCGCGTTCTTGATCGCGGTGGCGATCAGACGCTGCTCCTGCACCGAAACACCGGTGATACGACGGGCACGGATCTTGCCGCGCTCCGAGACGAACTTACGGAGGGTGGAGACATCCTTGTAATCGATGACTCCGACCCGGATCGACTTCGCGGGAGCGGTGGGCTTGCCACCCTTCCGCGGCTTGCGGCGGTCGCCGCTCGACTTTCCAGCCATTGTTTTTCCTTAATTATGAGTCGGATGCCGAAGCATCCGGAGATCCTGTTTCAGAAGGGGGTGTCGTCACCGAAGCTGCCCGGAGTGCTCCAGGCATCTGCGCTGGTCGACGAGCCGGGCGTAGACCACGGCTCTTCCGACACCTGCTGCTGCTGTGCGGGACGGGACTGTCCGCCACCGCCGCCGCCACCGGTCGACGCCGCACGGGTGACCTGCGCGGTCGCGTACCGAAGCGAGGGGCCGATCTCGTCGACCTCCAGCTCGATCGCGGTGCGCTGGTTGCCCTCGCGGTCCTGGTAGGAGCGCTGACGCAGACGGCCCTGCGCCATGACGCGCATGCCCTTGGTCAGCGAACCCGCCACGTGCTCGGCGAACTCGCGCCAGACCGACGCGCGGAGGAACAGCGCTTCGCCGTCCTTCCACTCGTTGGCGGCGCGGTCGAAGTTCCGAGGCGTCGAAGCGATGGTGAAGTTCGCCACCGGCAGTCCGTTCTGCGTGTAGCGCAGCTCGGGGTCGGCCGTGAGGTTGCCCACCACGGTGATGACTGTTTCGCCGGCCATCGGACTCAGGCCTTCGCAGCCTTGGCGGCCTTGCGGGCAGCCTTCTCTTCAGAGCGCTTGGCCTCCGAAGCGACCATCGCCTGAGCTTCCTCAGAGCGAAGGACCTTCGTGCGCATGATCTGCTCGTTCAGCTTCAGCTGACGGTCGAGCTCCTGCGTGGCCTCGCTGGTGGCGGTGAAGTTGACGACGGCGTAGATGCCCTCGTTCTTCTTCTGGATCTCGTAAGCCAGACGGCGCTTGCCCCAGATGTCGACCTTGTCAATCGAGCCACCATCGTTGGTGATGACCTTCAGGAACTTGTCGAGCGTAGGGGCGACCTGGCGCTCGTCGATCTCGGGGGTCAGAATGACCATGAGTTCGTACTGGTGCGTCACTTACCCACCTCCTTCGGACTAGAACGGCTTCCGGGACTTTCCCGGAAGCAGGAGGGTGTGTGCACGTCATCCGCCGAGCCACCCGAGTGGGTGCCTGATGGCAGACAACCTTGACAGTGTAGCGGAGAAACCTTCGGAGTGCCCCCACGCGCATCACCTCGCACTTGGCATGCTGGAATGCGTGCGTGCTGACTCTCGGTGCGCACACGACCGAAGGGGGAACGCCATGCGCGTCAACAAGTGGGGGGTCGGCATCGTCCTGGCCGCCACCGTACTGCTCACCGGGTGCACCGCGGGTGCCGAAGAGCCCGCCGATTCGGAGCCGACGTCGGCCGCCGAGGAGACGCCTGCTACCGACGGTGCCGCATCCGATTCCGACTGCCCCGAGCTGTCGGAGGGTGCCACGGTCGACGGCGCCGAGCTCGGCGCCTGCATCACCGAGGCGATGACCGACACCGCCGGCTATGCCGCCAAGACGTCGATCCTGGGCATGGACACCACCGCCCGGTTCAACCCCGAGACGGATGCCGTCGAGACGATCACGCCCATGGGCTCGCTCATCCTGATCGGCGACGACGCATGGGTGAAGACGCCGACGACCGAGTGGCAGGTCGCCGACCCGAACTCGAGCGACCCGATCGTCGCCGCTCTCAGCAGCGGCGCCGCCACGGCCGCGGGCACCGACCCGGCCACCGCCGCCGGCGCCCTCACCGGCGAGTTCACCGTCACCGGGACCGGCACGCGCCTGGGTCAGGACGTGTACCTCGTGAGCGGCACGTCCGAGGCGCAGGGCGTCGCCGTCGACGTCGTCTTCGAGGTCACCGAGGACTACGTCGTGCTGGCCACGAGCGGCAGCACCGAGGCCGCGGGCCAGATGATCGAGACCTCTCTCGAGATCACCGAGTGGGACGTCGAGCAGGACATCGTCGCCCCGCTCTGAACCACGAGCGGATGCTGCGGGCCGGGGCTGACGCCTCGGCCCGCAGTGCGTTCCGGGTCGACTCCGGGCCGGCGATGGGTCGGCGATTCGGAGGAGATCTGCGATCGGGAGGAGCATCCGGCTCGGAGCATCCTCCCGTCCGCGGATCTCCTCCCGAACGACCGAGCCGACAGCGCGGCTCAGTCGAGGACGGGGGCGATCTCCGACCAGACGGTCCGCTCGTTCGTCGAGGGGGCGACCGGGATGCGGCCCGCACCGTCGGGCTCGGGGATCGCAGCGAGCAGGGCCTGCGTGTACGGATGCTGCGGCGCAGACCACACACGGTCGGTGGCCCCTGCTTCGAGCACCCGCCCGGCGAACATCACGAAGGTGCGGTCCGCGATGCGGCGGACCACGGCGAGGTCGTGCGAGATGAACAGCATCCCCGCGCCGGATTCCGCGACGAGGTCTCGCATGAGCCCCGCGACGCTGGTCTGGGTCGATGCGTCCAGGGCCGAGATCGGCTCGTCGGCGACGAGCAGCGACGGCCGCGCGGCGAGCGCTCGTGCGATCGCGAGTCGCTGCTTCTGCCCACCCGAGAACTGGTGCGGGAACCGCGTCGCCACTTCGGTCGGCAGGCCGACGCGGTCGAGCCACTCGGCGACCGTCGACCCTTCGGCACTCCGAGCCCGAGCCGTAGCGATGCCGTCGGCGATCTGATCGCCCACACGGCGACGAGGGTTCAGCGAGGTCGACGGATCCTGGAACACCATCTGGATGCCGGTGAGCGCCAGGTCGCGTCGACGGATGCCGAGCGGCTTCACAGGAGCGTCACGGAAGCGCACCTCTCCCCCGGCGAGCTTCTCGATGCCGACGACCGCGCGGGCGAGGCTCGACTTGCCGCTGCCGGATTCGCCCACGAGCGCGACGGTCTCTCCGGGGGCGACGGTCAGCGAGACGCCGTCGACGGCGACCACCGGAGGACTCCCGGGGTAGCGCACGACGACGCCCTGCGCGTCGAGGACGGCGACTTCACTCATCTCGGGCCTCCTCTTCGGCATCCTGCACGGCGGACTCCGGCAGCACCGGATCGAGCAGCGCGGGATCCGCGTCGGCGGTCGCGATCTTCGACCCCGGCAGCGCCGCGAGCAGCGTGCGAGTGTATTCGTGCTGCGGGTCGCGGAACAGCGTCTCGCGGTCGGCCCGCTCGACGATCTGCCCGTTCTTCATCACGGCGACCTCGTCGGCGATCGCGCTCATGACGCCCAGGTCGTGGGTGACGAGCAGCACAGCGAGGTTGCGCTCGGTCGCGAGGTCGCGCAGCAGCCGCAGGATGCCGGCCTGCACCGTGACGTCGAGTGCGGTGGTCGGCTCATCGGCCAGCAGCACCTCGGGGTCGCACGCGAGGGCGCACGCGATCGCGATGCGCTGGCGCTGTCCGCCGGAGAACTGGTGCGGATAGCGCTTCAGCGCAGCATCCGGGTTCGGCACCTGCACGGTCTCGAGCAGTTCGATGGCCCGAGCCTTCGCCGCCTCGCCTCGCAGTCCGAGGTGCACGCGCATGTGATCCGTGAGCTGGCGGCCGATCGGCAGCTGCGGGTGCAGCGACGCCGAGGGGTCCTGGAAGATCATCGCGATGCGCCTGCCGCGGATGCGGTTGAGCGCCCGCCGGCGCATGCCCACCAGCTCCTCCCCCGCGAGCGTGATCGATCCGCCCGTGCGTGCCTGCCGGGGCAGGAGTCCGAGGACGGCCAACGAGGTGAGCGTCTTGCCGGATCCTGACTCGCCGGCGAGACCGTGGATGCGTCCGGCCTCGAGGTCGAGAGAGATGCCGTGCACGAGAGGACGACCGATGTCGATCGTCAGGTCGCGGATGCTCAGAGCACTCGTGGGGGCCGAAGCGCTCATGCTGCCGCTCCCTTCGCGGAGGCCACATGCTCGGCCTGCTTCTCGTGGGTGACCTCGGCCGTCGGGTCGAGGATGTCGCGCATCGCATCACCCAGGAAGTTGAATGCCAGCACCACCGTGAGGATCGCGAGTCCCGGGAAGACTCCGAGCCACCACGCGTCGAAGTTCTGCATGGCCGCCGAGATCATGGAGCCCCATTCGGCGGTCGGCGGCTGCGCGCCGAGACCGAGGAACGAGAGTCCGGACAGCAGCAGGATCGCGGCGCCGATGTCGAGCGTCGCGAGCACCAGCACGGGGCCGGCGATGTTCGGGAGGATGTCGATGAACAGCGTCCGCAGCGGCGAGTGTCCGAGCAGGCGGCCCGCGATCACGTAGTTCTGGCCGCGGAGGCCCAGCACGATGCTGCGGGTGACTCGCGAGTACTGCGGCCACGAGACGACGATCGCCGCGATCACCGCGTTGAACAGCGACGGGCCGAGGGATGCCGCCACCACCATCGCGAGGATGACGGTCGGGAACGCCATGAACAGGTCGGTGATGCGCATCAGCGTCTCGTCGACCCAGCCGCCGAAGTACCCGGCGACGGCGCCGACCACGGTGCCGATGATCATCGCGGCGATCACGAGCATGAGCGCGAGCGGCAGGCTCACCGTCGCACCCGTCATCAGACGCGAGAAGATGTCGCGGCCGTTGCCGTCGGTGCCGAGCAGAGTGTCGATGCCCGGCGACTGCAGTCGTGGCAGCACCTGAGCGTTGGGGCCGTACGGCACCCACCACTGCGCGGTGAAGGCGACGATGATCCAGGCGCCCGCGATCACGGTGCCGATCACGCCGAGGGGCGTGCGCCAGGCGCGCGGCCAGCGGAAGCGGAACCGCCAGGGGCCGGATGCCGAGTCGATGCGGCTCATGCGATCCTCACTCTCGGGTCGAGGACGCCGTAGAGCAGGTCGACGACGAAGTTGATGAGGAGGTAGATGAACCCGACGACCAGGCCGACTCCCATGATGCCGGGCAGGTCGAGGTTGGCCGCCGAGTTGTAGGCGTAGGTGCCCAGGCCGGGCCAGGCGAACACCGACTCGACGAGCACGGTGCCCGAGAGCAGGGATCCGAAGGCGACGCCGACGACCGTGAGGATCGGGAGGGATGCCCCGCGCAGGACGTAGTCGAGGATCACGCGCATCGCCGGAAGGCCCTTGGCCCGGGCAGCACGCACGTAGTCGCTGCCCAGCACCTCGAGCACAGAGGTGCGGATGAAGCGGGTGAGCAGGCCGATCGTCACGAGCGACAGCACCATCACCGGCAGCGCCAGGTGGGCGAGCGCGTCGGCGAATCCGACACCGTCTCCGTTGAGGAGGTAGTCGACCGTGTAGAGCCCGGTGATGCGGGGCGGCGGCGTGATCGACGGCGAGATGCGACCCGAGCCGGGGGCGATGCGCAGCTCGAGGAAGAACACGTAGAAGCTGACCAGCGCGAGCCAGAACGTCGGCACGCTCAGACCGATCAGCGTCACGATGCGGATCACCTGATCGGTGACGAGTCCGCGCCGGTAGGCGGCGAGGGTGCCGAGCACGACGCTGACCGCGAGGCTGAGGATGATGGCGCCGATCGCGATCTCGATGGTCGCCGGCACCGCGGTGGCCAGGTCGCTGGTGACCGGTCGCCCGGTCACCAGCGATGTGCCGAGGTCTCCGCGAAGGAGATTCCCCATGTAGATGAAGTACTGCACGAACAGCGGCTGATCGAGGCCCTGGGCCTTGATGAACGCCTCGCGCGTCTCGGGATTCTGCGATGCTCCCTCGCCCAGTGCCGCCGACACGGGGTCGCCGGGCACGAGGTTCGTCAGTGCGAAGGTCACGATCGTGACCCCCACGAGAAGGAGCAGCGAAGTGCCGATCCGGCGCAGCAGGTATCCGACGAGCGGCGACCTGCGACGCTGTGCTTGCCGTCGCACGGCCACCGTCGTCATGAGTCAGCTCCGATCAGCCGGCAGGCGTGATCTCGGCGATGTCCATCTCCCACACCGAGTTGTACACGGCGCCGGTGACGGCATCCGCCGTGGCGATGTTGCGACCGGGGACGATCAGCGGAACGAAGGGACCCTCGGTCTGCATCGCCTCGGCGAAGGAGGTGAAGGCCTCGCTGCGCTGGGCCTCATCGGTAGCGGCGGCAGCACCGGCTGCGATGCCTGCGATCTCGGGGTTCGCCTCAGCCGCCCAGCCGGCACGCAGGCCGACCTTCAGACCGGGAGCGAACGGAAGGAAGTTCGCCGAGTCGGCGTAGTCGGGGCCCCAGAACCACAGGCCGAAGCCCTCGGTGCCGTTGACGTACGCGTCGAGCTCGGTGGCGAAGGGGGCAGGCGCGAGTTCGACGGCGATGCCGGCATCCTCGAGCTGAGCCTGGACGCGCTCGGCGAGCGGGGTGAACTCCACACCGCCGACCGGGTAGTCGTTCGGGAACTGCAGCTTCAGGGTCTGACCCGTGTAGCCGGCCTCGGCCAGAGCAGCCTTCGACTTGTCGAGGTCCTGCTCCACACCGCTGTCGAGGGCGCCCTCGAATCCGGGCGGGATCACTCCGGTCGCCTGCACGGCGCCGGCACCCGCGAGCTCGAGCAGCGCGTCGTAGTCGAGCGCGTAGCGGATCGCCTCGGCGATCTTGACGTTCGCGAGCTCGCCCGCGACGGCCTCGGACTGGTTGAGCAGCAGGAAGATCGTCTGGCCCGACGGCACCGACTCGACGTTCAGTCCGTCGCCGAGGCCTGAGACCTGGTCGCCGTTGAGGTCCATCGCGACCATCGAGTCGCCGCCCTTGAGGTTCGCGAGCTGCGTCGCGCTCTCCGAGACGTTGCGCACGACGACACGGGCGTACTCAGACTCTTCGTCGCCGTTGTACTCGTCGCTCTTGGTCAGCACGACCTGCGACGAGAGGTCGAGGGTGTCGAGCACGAACGGTCCAGAGCCGGCGGAGGTTCCGTCGAGGAACTCCTGTGCGCTGTCGGTGCCGTCGGTGGTTCCGCCGTTCTCGATCACGACGTCGGAGTTGACGATGCCGAGCGCCGGGTTCGCGAGGATCGCGGGCAGCTGCAGCAGCGGTGTCTCGGAGGTGATCGAGATCGTCTTCTCGTCGACCTCGGTGATGGTCAGACCGCCCAGGAGGAAGTTCGGCTTGGCATCGGTCATGCCCTGGATGCGCTGCAGGGTGAAGACGACGTCCTTCGCCTCGATCGGCGAGCCGTCGGAGAAGACGCGGTCCCCCTCGAGCGTGAACGTGAACTCGGTCGCCTCGTCGTTCTGCTCCCACGATGCGAGGCCGGGGACGGGGGTCGAGACGTCGGAGCCCTCGAAGTCGACGAGCGTCTCGTAGAGCGCCTTGGCGATCATGTTGCCGGTCGGGTCGTAGGTGTGACCCGGGTCGGCGGTCTCGATCGAGAACGCGGTGTCGATGACGAGCGAGTCGGAACCGGAGGATTCTCCGCCGTTGTTCGCCGAGTTGCCACCGGAGCAACCAGCGAGGGCGAAGAGAGCGACGGCTCCGATCGCGATGACGGACGTGCTGCGACGTGACGACATATGGGCCTCCAGGGGCGAGGAGTTTCATCGGGTTCGGTCGACGCCGGGTGGACGACCGGTGATCAGATTCGCATTGTATGGGACTATGTGTCCAGCAAGAATGCAGACGTCATCACAGTCTGTCCAAGACCCCGCCCGTGAGGAGCATTGTGTCCACCAAGAGCGACGAAGCCACGAGGCAATCTGGACGAAGTGCCGCCCCACTGGACGACATCGGATACAGAATCCTCGAGACGCTGCGTGATAACGGTCGTATCTCGATCGCCGCACTGGCCGAGACCGTCGGGATCTCGCGGGCCAACGCCTACACCCGCGTCGAGACGCTCATGCAGGACGGAGTGATCACGGGATTCAGCGCCCGCGTCGACCAGTCGAAGGCCGGGCTGTCGATCGGTGCGCTGGTCTTCGTCACCGTGCACCCGCAGGCCTGGGCGTCGTTCCGCGAGAGCGTGCTCGAGATGCCCGATGTCGAGTGGTGCGCCATCACCACCGGCGAGCACGACGCCATGCTGCTGATCCGTGCGGTCGACGTGAGCGGCGTGCACGAGTTCACGACGGGTGTCATCGCGCAGCTGCCCGAGGTGCGCACGGTCGTCAGCGTGGTCGTGCTCGACGAGGTCATCCGCCGGTCGTTCCTGCTGCCGAGCGACCTGCCCGAGCGCGACCTGGCCACGCCGCTGGGCATGACGCGGTGGACGCCGGCGACGCCGGGCCGCGACATGCTCCCGCCACGCTGACCCGCGGCGGAACGAGCCGTCAGGCGGCTGCGGGCTCTTCGCAGACGCTGAGCTGCGGCAGTCCGTGCATCTCGTAGTGCTCGACGAGGCGGATGCGACCGTCATCCGTGAGCTCGAGCCGGCTCTCCCCGTCTCCGGTCACGACGGTGCCGTCGGAGACGAGCACGTGCACGAACGAGACCCAGATGGTGTCGCCGGTGCGGGTGCCGACGAAGCGCCCGAAGGTGACGGTGTCACCGGAGTAGTCGCCCCAGATCGCCCCGTCCTTCTCCCAGTACACGAACTCGCTGGGCGATTCGGGATCCACGGCCGAGGTGGTCGACGAGACCATCAGGAACCGGCGGCCGTCGAGGGAGGGGATGGTTGCAGTCGTGCTCACCCTCCGATTATGGAGGGGGTGGCGGCGACTCTCACCTCGCCTCGTGAACCGTCTGTGCCGGCCGCCGGACGGGCGCGCGGAGCGAGACGAATTCCGCAGAGAGGCTCCCCGGCGCGCCCTTTCGTCTGACCACACGATCGGGGTCGAGGTGCCGCATCGCCGCGGAGACCTCGGGAGACGGGAAGGGCCCGGGTACCGTGGGTCGCATGCACTGGATGCCTGACACCTCTGCCGGAGACTGGCTGCGCGAGCGTCTCGACGACCCCTGGAACTCGACGATGCACGCCGTGGTGCCGCACGGCTTCCCCGCGTATGCGCGCATCCTGCACCCCGCGATCGTGCGTTCGCTCCCCGACCGACCGGTGCCGACCTACGACGACTACGACCGGATGCCGGAGGCCGAGCGACAGTCGCTCCTCGATCGGTTCATCGATGAACCGGCGACATGGGCGCAGACGGCCGCCGCCTTCGGCACGACGCTGCATCCTCTCGCTCAATGGCAGCGGATCGTGCGCACTCCGCCGGAGACCGACTGGAACGCGCGGATCTCCCCCGACGGGCGCGAGTTCACCGCGCCGATGGACGGCGTCGTCTCACCCGAGATGCTCGCGACCGTCGTGGGTCATCTCGTCGCGCATACCGCGACGCCGGATGCTGGATTCGCCGCGCTCTGGGAGGGCACGGGCGGGCTGCTGGGTCACCTCGGACACGGCCCCTCGCGCACCTTCCTCACGTTCGACGACGACCCGAACCACCGGGCGATGCTCGACCGCAGCATCCGCGATCCGCTCAACAACGCGTTCCGCAAGCCGACGTGGCAGGAGGGCATCCTGTCGCGCGAGGTCTCGGAGGGTCCGCGGCTGCAGCTGCGGGACCGCGATCACGTGCTGTTCCGTGGTGCGCCGAGCACGTTCGCGCGTCGGGACTGGGTGCTCGACGTGCCGTGGCGGGATCGCGAGTCCGAGGAGCACGGGTTCGCGCCGGCCGCGCAGAGCCCCAGCATCCTGTGGCCCGACGATCACGCCTGGGTGCTCGTCACCGAGGTCGACTACGACTCGACGATCATCGCGGGGTCCGCCGAGCTGATCGCCGAGCTCATCGCCGACGACCTCCTCGAGGTCTTCGCCATCCCCGAGAACGCCGAACTCACGTGGGACTCCGACGAGGTGAACCGATGACGGCACCGCAGCCGGCCGCATCGTTCGACGCCCGCCCGCTCACCGATCCCGTCGACGCCCGGGCCGTCAGCACCTTCAACGCCGAGCTGCGCTCGCGGGGCAAGATGGGCGGCTCGGCCACGACGATCGTGGCCCTCGTGATCTTCGGCATCGCGTTCCTCGCGGCCATGACGGTCGTCGGCGCGACGATGGTCTCGCTGCTCACCGACGCAGGGTCGTCGTCGTTCGCCGGCATCGGGATCCTCGTCGCCGCGGTCGTCGGGATCACGATCGCCACCGTCGGCTGGCGCCGATCCCGCGTCGCGCGGTACCGCCTCGACGCATTCGCCCGGGCGAACGGCATGACGTACGAGGCCAGGGTCGCCGATCCTGGCCTTCCGGGCATGCTGTTCGGCCTCGGACGCTCCCGAGAAGCCACCGATCTCGTGCGAGGCGCGAAGCCTCGCTTCGTCGAGTTCGGCAACTACCGATACACGACCGGGTCGGGGAAGAACTCGACCACCCACCGCTGGGGCTACGTCGCCGTCAAGCTCGATGTGCCGCTGCCGAACATCGTGCTCGACGCCAAGGGCAACAACGGCTTCGGGTCGAATCTGCCCGCGTCGTTCCAGCGCGAGCAGCGCCTCTCGCTGGAGGGCGACTTCGATCAGTACTTCACGCTGTACTGCCCCGAGGGGTACGAGCGTGACGCGCTGTATCTGTTCACGCCCGACATCATGGCCAGGTTCATCGACAATGCCGCCGAGCTCGATGTCGAGATCGTCGACGACTGGATGTTCCTCTATACACAGCGCAAGGCGTCGACCCTCGACCCTGCGACCTGGGCGTGGCTGTTCGGAGCCGTCGGCGCCTTGATGACGAAGCTCGATCAGTGGGAGCGCTGGCGCGATGAGCGTCTGCGGCTCGAGAGTGCGGCTCCGGCATCTCCGTCGCCCGCCCTCGCACCGGTGGGCGCGTCCGCGAGTCTGCCCTTCGCTCCGCCGGCCGGTCTTCTCGCTCCCCCGCCAGGAGTCGCGCGTGAGGGACGCCGGCTGAAGCGCAGCTTCCAGTGGGTGCCGATCGTGTTCCTCGTCGGCTTCGCACTGATCTGGTTCTGGTTCAGGTCGTTCTGAGGGAACCCCCGAGGGTGGGTTGTGGGGGTGGGTGCTGACTGGGGATCAGCGCTCCCACCCCATCCCCCCTCGGGATCAGAAGAAGATCTGACTCTCCCTCCGCAGGACGGTCGAACCGTCCACGCGCGGGTCAGCTGGGGACTGACGACTCTGCGCGTATATGAGTAATGGTATACCGGTATACGTTGCAATCCATTGCGTCCGAGAGACTCGACCGAACACGTTGCATCCGGTCCAGAAACGTGCGAAATGAGGGTCTGGGGCGCCTTTCCGACACCGCATTCGTGCATGCCCTCCTGGCACCGAGATCTCCGTTACCCAGAGTGACGCGTCCGGCCCCACCCCCGTCTGCATGCAAGAGAATGGAAGGTGATGTCTGAACTCGAAGATCACACCCAGTGGCAGGCCGATCGCCGCGCCTCCGTCACCTCTGCGACCGGCAACCTCGCGCTGATCGAGACCCGCTGGACGGGCGAGGCTCCCGATCTGGACGCCGAGCGGCAGGCCGCATCCGACACGGTGACCGTGACGCCGATCCAGCGCACGAACATCGAGACCGGGGAGGCCGAGCACGGGCTGCGCGTGTGGGATGCCGAGTCCCCCGCCATCCGCGCCTTCGACCGCATCGACACATACGAGTACGACCCGGCATGGGTTCTCGAGGGACACTTCACGCCGGTCTCCGGCGATCGTCGGGTGTCGTTCGAGCACATCCGCGACAACGGCGGCACGCGTGAACTCGTCGTCCCCGGCGACATCCACTTCGTGCTCGACGGCCGCGCGTACGACCTTGCGGCCTTCGACGACGGCGGCACGCTGCTGCTCGTCTTCGGCGACGAGACGAACGGTTCCGAGACCTACGGATCCGGCCGCTTCCTCTTCGTAGAGCTCCGTGACGACGAGGGCACCGTGGTGCTCGACTTCAACCGCGCCTTCGTGCCGCCGTGCGGATTCAGCGCCCAGTACAACTGCCCGCTGCCGCCGGCATCCAACCGCTTCCCCCTGCCTATCCGAGCAGGCGAGAAGAACGTCGTCTTCCGCGACGGCTTCGACATCTACGCGGCGTGACGCCGCGCACCCTCACCCTGGAGCACTCATGAGAAGAACCCGCATCCTCGGCGCGCTCGGCGCCGTCGCCACGCTCGCCCTCGTGGCCGGCTGCGCGTCGGGCGCCACCGACGACGCCGCGAGCGAAGACGCCACCATCTTCATCGGGTCGCTGTACGAGCCCACCAACCTGAGCAACACGCAGGGCGGCGGCCAGGGTGTGACCGAGGCACTGACCGGCAACGTCTACGAGGGCCTCTATCGCCTGACCGACGACGGAGAGGTCGAGCCGCTTCTCGCCGAAGACGCCCAGGTGTCGGATGACGGCCTGACCTACACGATCACTCTGCGCGACGATGTGACGTTCCACTCGGGTGACCCGCTCACGTCCGCCGACGTGAAGTCGAGCATCGAGGCCGTCACCGCCGAGGACTCCGTGTCGGCGCGCAAGTCGAGCTTCACGACCATCGCCGACATCGCGACGCCCGATGACCAGACCGTCGTCTTCACGCTGTCGCAGCGGTCGATCTCGTTCCTCTACAACCTCAGCTACGTCTGGATCGTCAACGACGAGGCCGGTGACATCACCGGCACGGAAGACGGCACCGGCCCCTACACGCTCGAGGAGTGGAAGAAGGGCTCGACCCTGACCCTCGAGCGCTGGGACGACTACTGGGGCGAGCCCGCCAAGAACGGCGAGGTCGTCTACACGTACTTCACCGACGCGACCGCTGAGAACAACGCTCTGGCCACCGGCGAGATCGACGTGATCACCAGCGTGCAGAGCCCGGACTCGCTCGCGCAGTTCGACAGCGACGACTACGTCATCAGCGAGGGCACCTCGACGACCAAGGAGCTGCTCGCCTTCAACGACCGGGTCGCCCCGTTCGACAACGCCCTCGTGCGCAAGGCGATCTACTCGGCCATCGACACCCAGAAGCTGCTCGAGTCGATCTGGGGCGACTACGGCACGCTCATCGGATCGATGGTGCCGCCCACCGACCCCTGGTACGAGGACCTCACCCAGGTGAACCCGTACGACGTCGACCTCTCGAAGGATCTGCTCGCGCAGGCCGGCTACGCCGACGGCTTCACCTTCACGCTCGACACCCCGAGCTACGACCCGCACCCCGCCGTCGCGGAGTTCCTGCAGTCGCAGCTCGCCGAGGTCGGCATCACGGTCGAGATCAACACGATCAGCGCCGACGAGTGGTACACGAAGGTCTTCAAGGAGCAGGACTTCGAGGCCACCCTGCAGGAGCACGTGAACGACCGCGACGTGGTCTGGTACGGCAACCCCGACTTCTACTGGGGCTACGACGACGCCCAGGTGCAGCAGTGGGTCGCCGAGGCCGAACAGGCCGCCACGACCGACGAGCAGACAGCTCTGCTGAAGCAGGTCAACGAGAAGATCGCCGAGGATGCCGCGAGCGTATGGTTGTACCTGTACCCGCAGATCGTGGTCGCCTCGAGCGACCTCAGCGGTTACCCGGTCAACGGCCTGAACTCGCAGTTCTTCGCCTACGACATCGTCAAGTCCTGACGCGCGAGGGGGATGCCGCGTGTCGGCATCCCCCTCTTTCATCCTGAGAAGCCATGCTCGCCTACCTGCTGCGCCGCCTCGCGTTCCTCGTGGTCTCGCTCGTCGTCGCGATGATCGCGATCTTCGTGCTGCTGCGGCTGCTCCCCGGCGACCCGGCTAACGCCCTGCTCTCGGTGAATGCGACACCCGAGCAGATCGCCGCCGCCCGCGCACAGGTCGGCTCGGATCAGCCCCTCCTGCAGCAGTTCACGACCTGGGCCGGTCAGCTCCTGCGCTTCGACCTCGGTGAGTCGTTCCTGAGCTCGCGTCCGGTCGGCCCCGACATTGCCGATCGCCTCGCCGTGACCCTCCCACTCACACTCATCGCGTTCACCGCCGCCCTTCTCGTCTCCCTGGTGATCGGCATCACCGCCGCCGTGAAGTCGGACCGCTGGTACGGCATCGCGCTCTCGGGATTCGCGCAGCTGGGTGTTGCCGTGCCGGTGTTCTGGGTGGGCGTCGTGCTCGTCTGGGTCTTCGCACTCGGCCTCGGCCTGCTGCCGTCCGGCGGATTCCCGCGCGACGGCTGGGAGGATCCGGCCGACGCGCTGCGGTCTCTCGCCCTGCCGGTGACGACGATCGTGATCGTGATGAGTGCATCCCTCAGCCGTTACGTGCGCTCCGCCACCCTCGACGTGATCGGCAGCGATTACCTCCGCACCGCGCGCGCCGGCGGGTCGGGCATGTCCGAGGCGCTGCTGCGTCACGGAGTGCGCAACGGCTCGGTGCCAGTCGTCGCGGTCCTCGGCATCGAGCTGTCCACCACGCTGCTCGGCGCGGTCGTCGTCGAGAGCGTCTTCACTCTTCCCGGTCTCGGCAGTCTGCTGCTGTCGGCCATCGAACAGCATGATTTCCAGGTCATCCAGGGCGTCCTCGTCGTCAGCACCCTCTTCGTGCTGCTCGTCGGGTTCGCCGCCGACATCGTGCAGCGCCTGATCGATCCGCGACTGCGCACGAGCGTCTCGGGCAACCGATGAGCCGCGTCGCCGAGCAGCTGATCACCGGCTCCGTCCCCGTGCGGCGGCGGCCGAAGGCGACCCTGCTGATCGGACTCCTGCTCACCGGCATCATCGTGCTCATCGCGCTGGTGTCGCTGTTCTGGCTCCCCTATCCGCTCGCCGACACGAGTGGAAGTCGTCTCGAGGGGCCGAGCGCCATGCACCTGCTCGGCACCGATCGGCTCGGCCGCGACCTGCTCTCGCAGCTCATGTGGGGTGCGAGGATCGCCTTGATCGTGGGCGTCTGCTCGGTCGCGATCGCCGCCGTTCTCGGCGTGATCGTCGGACTGATCGCCGCCTTCTCGCGGCCATGGGTCGACGACACGCTCTCCGCCGGACTGGACGTCGTGATCGCCTTCCCGGTGCTGCTGCTCGCGATGCTCGTCGTCGCGGTGCAGGGAGCGTCGCTGTGGTCGGCGGTGCTCGCGATCGGACTGGCGATGTCGGCGGTCGTCGCGCGTCTCACCCGCATCCTCTCGCGCCGCGTGCTGCAGGAGCAGTACATCACCGCCGCACGCACCAGCGGCACGGGTGTGCTCGGCATCGTGTTCCAGCACGTGCTGCCCAACATCGCACCGACCCTCGCGGTCAGTCTGGCGCTGCAGTTCGGTGCCGCAGTGCTCGCGGAGGCCAGCCTGTCGTACCTCGGGCTCGGTGCCCCGCCGCCCAACGCCTCGTGGGGTCGGATGCTGCAGGAGGCGCAGGGCACCGTGCTCACCGCTCCCGTCGGCGCGATCGCCCCCGGCATCGCGATCATCGCCCTCGTGCTCGGGGTCAACTTCCTCGCCGACGGCCTGCGCGATCTCGCCGACCCGACCCGCAGGAGGAGCCGATGAGCATTCTCGAGGTCGCAGGGCTCACCGTTCGCTCCAGATCCGGGGCTCTCGTGCGCGATGTCTCGTTCTCGCTGCAGCCCGGCGAGCGCCTGGGGCTGATCGGCGAGTCCGGGTCGGGCAAGTCGCTCACCTCGCTCGCGGTCACCGGCCTGCTGCCGGATTCTCTCGTCTCGTCCGGGTCGGTGCTGCTCGACGGGCACCAGGTCGTCGGTGCGCGGGATGCCGACCTGAGGCCGTTGCGCGGACCGGTCGCCCAGATCGTGTTCCAGGAGCCGCTCACGGCGCTCGACCCTCTGATGAGGGTCGGTCGCCAGATCGCCGAGCCGCTGCGTCGTCATCTCGGCCTGCGCGGCGCGGAACTGCGGTCGGCCGTCACGGCGGCGCTCGATGAGGTGTCGCTGTCGGAGCCGCGATTCGCGCGCGCCTACCCGCACGAGCTGTCCGGCGGTCAGCGCCAGCGTGTGGCGATCGCCATCGCCTTGGCCGCCCGGCCACAGCTGCTCATCGCAGACGAACCCACCACCGCGCTCGACGTGACCGTGCAGGATGCCGTGCTCACGCTGCTCGAGCGGCTCGTCGCCGAACGCGGCATGGCATTGCTGTTCATCAGCCACGACCTCGCCGTCGTGTCGCGCATGGTCGACCGCATCGTCGTGCTGCGCGATGGTCTGGTGGTCGAGGAGGGGGCGGTCGCCGAGGTGCTGCGGCGCCCCGCGGAGCCGTACACGCGGATGCTGGTCGACAGCGCTCGCGCGCTCGATGCGTTCCTCGATGCGAAGGAGGCTGACGCATGAGCCTCCTCGAACTGCGCGGTGCCGGCTTCGCCTACGGATCGCGCCGGGTGCTCGACGACGTCTCGCTGAGCCTCGACGAGGGAGACTCGCTCGGCCTCGTGGGCGAGTCGGGTGCGGGCAAGTCGACGATCCTGCGGCTGATGCTCGGGCTCTCGGCACCACGCGATGGACAGGTGCTCTTCGACGGTGCTCCCCTGTCGCTGCGCGACCGTGCGCAGATGCGCCGCTTCCGCGCGAGCGTGCAGCCGGTGTTCCAGGATCCGTACTCGTCGCTCGACCCCCGTCAGCGCATCGACCGCATCATCGGCGAGCCCCTGCGTTCACTCGGCCTCGCCTCCGGCGCCGACGCGCAGCGCCGCGTCGCCGAGGCCCTCGAGTCGGTCGGGCTTCCCGCCGACACCGCCCGCAGATACCCGCACGAGTTCTCGGGCGGCCAGCGTCAGCGCATCGCGATCGCCCGAGCCGTGGTCTCGCGCCCGCGCGTGCTGCTCGCCGATGAGCCGGTGAGCGCCCTCGACGTGACGACGCGCGTGCAGGTGCTCGAGCTGCTCGACCGCCTGCGTCGAGAGAACGGCCTGTCGCTCGTGATGGTGTCGCACGATCTCACCGCGATCGCGTCAGCCTGCGACCGCACCGTGGTGCTGCAGAACGGCCGCGTCGTCGAACAGGGCGCCACCGCATCCGTGCTGCACGCACCGCAGGACCCATACACCCGGGCGCTGGTCGACGCGGTTCCGCGACTCCCCCGCTGAGTCGCGGCAGTCGCTCGTCATGGATCGCTGGCCGTTTCACGGATGGCTGCCCGACAGTCGGGGTGTCTTCAGCCAGCCGACAGCGTCCAGCAGGGTGGCCGCAGACGACTCCGTGGTGTCAGGCTGACGCGTGCCAGGCCTCTCGGAGTGCGACCACAGAATGGGTCATGTCCGAGTCAGGGAGATGCACAGGTCCATCGGAGATGTCCACGTTCTGAAGCGGGTCATCCGCCAGATGCTGCGGGAACACATGGCAGTGGAGATGCGGGGCCCGATGCCCCATCACCAGGTAGTTGATCTTCCGCGGGTCGAATGCCTTATCGACGGCCCGGCCTGCGCGCTGGACATCGCGCCAGAACGCGCTGAGCTGACCGGCATCCAGCTGACCGAGGTCAGTGAGATGTTCACGGAGGATCACGACGGTGTAGCCGGGATGCGCCTGGTTGCGTACCAATCGGACGTGAGTCATCTCGGTCGAGGCCACCAGGATGCTGTGCTCGTTCTCCGGCAGATGTGCGTCGGCACACATACCGCAGACCTCCGGGTCCACGAGTTCGGCCCACTCCTCATCCGTCCACCACATCGGCCCATAGTAAACAAGGAAAGTCGCAGTGCGCGTCGCCCCGAGCGTCGCGGGTCACTATCCTCGACCTATGCGTTTCACCGTTTCGTCGTGGTGGCTGCACGAGCAGCCGTAACGCATTGACGCGCGGGCTGCACGGCAGCCCGCGAACCTCTCGCGGACCCATGTTCCGTGCAGCTCCTCTCGAATCAGGAGCACACACCATGGACTCGTACGCCGCAACCCTCGCTCGCATGCCCGCCCTGCAGGGGGCGATAGATGAGCATCCCGAGCGGTACCGCGTTCTCACCGGGGAACGCCCCACAGGACGCCTGCACCTCGGTCACTACTTCGGCACCATCCTCGAGCGCGTCCGGCTGCAGACTACCGGCGTGGAGACATTCGTCATTCTGGCCGATTATCAGGTGATCACCGACCGCGACTTGGCCGGCGATGTGCGCAGCGCTGTGTACGAAGCGGTTCTCGACTATCTCGCTGCCGGCCTGGATCCGACCTCGACTACGATATTCGCCCACTCGACGGTACCGGCACTCAATCAGCTTCTCGTTCCCTTCTTGAGCCTCGTCACAGAGGCGGAACTTCATCGCAACCCCACCGTCAAGAGCGAGCTCGCGGCCTCCGGACGCACCCTGAGCGGGCTGTTGCTCACCTATCCCGTCCACCAAGCGGCCGACATCCTGTTCTGCAAGGGCAACCTCGTTCCGGTGGGGAAGGACAACCTGCCGCACGTCGAGATGACGCGCACGATCGCACGTCGCTTCAACGAGCGATACGGGAGCGTGTTCCCAGAGCCTGCCGCGCTCGTCACCGCGACCCCTGAGCTTCCCGGCCTCGACGGGCGCAAGATGTCGAAGAGCTATGGCAACGCGATCGCTCTCGGGATGACGGCAGACGAGACCGCGGCCGCCATCAGGCGCGCTCCCACAGATTCAGAGCGCGCGATCACCTACGACCCCACGAATCGGCCCGGAGTATCGGGACTGCTCGCGACGGCTGCGGTCGTTCTCAACCGCACACCGGAGGAGATCGCGAATGAAGTCGGTAGCGCGGGAGCCGGTGCGCTCAAGCGCCTCACCACAGAGGCGGTGAACGAGTTCCTGGCAGACCACCGCGCCCGTCGTGCGGCGCTCACCATCGCCGATGCCGCCGCCGTGCTCCGAGAGGGCAACGAGCGCGCGGAGTCCATCGCGAACGACACGCTCGATGAGGTCAGGGCGGCGATGGGGATGACTTATTGACGGAAGCGGCGGCCCAGCAAAAGGTCAGTTCATACCTGGAGCCGGCGGCCGATACGCATCGCGTCGGTGCCTGGCACGCACCACGATCAGTTGATCCGGCTCCTCCAGATAGAACAGCACTCGATAGTCGCCACGGCGTGCCGATTGCAGTCCTTCGAAGTCCTCCAGCAGGGGCTTACTCATCCGGAGCGGGTTCTCCGGCAACGTATGCACGGCGAACTCCACAATCGCCTGCGCGATTTTCGGCGGTAGTCGATCGAAGTCCCGCCAAGCGGAATCGGCGAATGACGTGACCCAGTTCACCGGGGTCGAACGCCGTATCGCTTCATCGTGTCTTCGGCGCTGCGGAGCTCGCCAGCGCCGGACTGGCGGCGAGCGTCATCCACGTCTTCACGAGTCCCCGCCTGGGAGAACCAGAAGAGCGTCTCATACAGCGAGTCCAGAGCATCCTTGTTCACCAGCACCGCTGCGCTGCGTCCATGGCGAGTGATCTCGATCGTCTCGTGCTCACGTTCCACTTGATCGACGAGACGCGACAGGTGATCCTTCGCCTCACTGAGCGGTATGGTCTGCATGGAGGAAGATTAGCCTGAAATCTGGCCTATATCTAGCTTAGTTTCAGGAAATTGGTCCCCTCAGCTCCCCGAAGGCGCGAGGCCGAAGTACTGCAGCTCCGCGTCGTTCAGCATCCGCGAGCGGATCAGGAACCGCATTCCAGTGGGACCCTCGACCGAGAAGCCGGCACCGCGGCCCGGCACGACGTCGATCGTGAGGTGGGTGTACTTCCAGTACTCGAACTGCGATTCCGACATGAAGACCTCGACCGGGGAGTCGAGCCCCACATCGAGGGCGCCGAGCAGCACATCGCTCGGCCCGGTGATGAACATGCCGACCGGGTAGCACATGGGTGACGAGCCGTCGCAGCATCCGCCCGACTGATGGAACATCAGGGGTCCGTGCTGCACGGTGAGATCGCGGATGAGGGATGCCGCGGCATCCGTCACGTCGACCCGCTGATAGGTGCCGATGCTGACCATGGTCCGAGCCTTCCTGCAGGTGGTTCCGGGCGGGCGCTGCCGGTGCAGCGCCCGCCCGGAGGTCGAGCTCAGAAGAAGCCCATCGGGCCTTCTGCGTACGAGACCAGGAGGTTCTTGGTCTGCTGGTAGTGGTCGAGCATCATCTTGTGGTTCTCGCGACCGACGCCCGACTGCTTGTACCCGCCGAACGCCGCATGCGCCGGGTACTGGTGGTAGGTGTTCGTCCAGACACGACCGGCCTCGATCGCCCGTCCCGCGCGATAGGCGGTGTCGCCGCTGCGGCTCCACACTCCCGCACCCAGTCCGTAGAGGGTGTCGTTCGCGATCGAGATCGCATCGTCGAAGTCATCGAACGAGGTGACCGAGAGCACCGGGCCGAAGATCTCCTCCTGGAAGATGCGCATGTCGTTCGTGCCCTCGAACACGGTCGGCGCAACGTAGAAACCTTCGCTGAGGTCGCCGCCGAGATCGACGCGGTCGCCACCCGTGAGCAGTCGCGCGCCTCCCTGCTTGCCGATGTCGATGTAGCTGAGGATCTTCTCCAGCTGATCGTTCGATGCCTGCGCGCCGATCATCGTGGCCGGATCCAGCGGGTTTCCCTGCACGACCCTGCCGACGCGTTCGAGGCCGTCGGCGAGGAAGCCGTCGTAGATCGAGCGCTGGATGAGCGCCCGCGAGGGGCAGGTGCAGACCTCTCCCTGGTTGAGAGCGAACATCGTGAAGCCCTCGAGCGCCTTGTCGTAGAACGGGTCGGCAGTGTCGCGGGCGACGTCCTCGAAGAACACGTTCGGGCTCTTGCCTCCCAGCTCCAGCGTGACCGGAATGAGGTTCTGCGACGCGTACTGCATGATCAGACGCCCCGTCGTGGTCTCACCCGTGAACGCGACCTTGCGGATGCGCTTGTGCTGCGCGAGCGGTGCACCCGCCTCGATGCCGAAGCCGTTCACGATGTTCACGACGCCGGCGGGCAGCAGATCGCCGATGATGTCGAAGAGGAACAGCAGGGATGCCGGCGTCTGCTCGGCCGGCTTGATGACGACGCAGTTGCCTGCGGCGAGCGCCGGCGCGAGTTTCCACACGGCCATGAGGATCGGGAAGTTCCACGGGATGATCTGTCCGACCACGCCGAGCGGCTCGTGGAAGTGATACGCGACGGTGTTCTCGTCGAGCTGGCTGATGCCGCCCTCCTGCGCCCGGAGCACTCCGGCGAAATAACGGAAGTGATCGACAGCGAGTGGGATGTCGGCGGCGAGCGTCTCGCGCACGGGCTTCCCGTTCTCCCAGGTCTCGGCGACGGCGATCTCCTCGAGATGCTGTTCGATGCGGTCGGCGATCCTGTTGAGGATCACGGAGCGCTCCGCGGGGCTGGTCTTGCCCCAGCTGGCGAAGGCCTTCCAGGCGACGTCGACCGCGCGGTCGATGTCCTCGACGGTGCCGCGGCCCACCTCGGTGAAGGGCTTGCCGTTGACGGGGCTCACGTTGTCGAAGAACTGGCCCTTGACGGGATCCACGAACTCTCCGCCGATGTAATGGCCGTACCGCGGACGGTAGGTAGCGAGGGCGCCCGGCTGACCGGGAGCGGCGTAGGCGGTGGACACGTCTTCTTCGACGATGGTCATCGGGACTCCTTCGACGGGCCGCGGCGTCGGTGCTGCGGGCTGTGTCTCGAAGGTAGGTGGGCAGAGGTTGCGCCCCGATGCGCAACGTTGCGGATGGTTGCACGCCGTCGCGAGATGTCCGAGACAGACCGGACGGTTCAGCTCTCCTCGATGCGTTCGATGCGGGCGACGAGCCCGGCGCGCTTCGGCGAGCGCGCCGGAAGCATCTCCAGAGCGAGTCGCAGGGCCGCGGCATCGCCCTGTCCCTCCGGGATCTCGGCGTACTCCAGGAGGACGTCGAGGCTCGCCTCCGACAGCATCGTCTCGCGCAGCGCCGCTCTGACGGACTCGCGGAACTCCTCGACTCCCGGCGATGTGGATTCGGGAAGGACCGGACCTCGGTATGCGGTGAGGGCGACCCGATGGGCACCTCGGTCGAGCAGCGAGAGGACGTCGTGCGCGTCCGTCTCGAGCACCACCGGCAATCGATACGGCCGCGATTCGGGGACGAGGCTGGGGGCGTGCTTCTCGAGCACCTTGCGCAGACGCACCATCTCCGGCCGCAGCGTGTCGGCCGACGCGTCCGGTCCGTAGACGAGTTCGCTGAGTCTCTCGGCCGACAGCCCCTGGCGATGCACGGCGAGCATCAGGAGGATCGCGGCATGACGAGCGCTGAGCTCGATCACGGATTCCTCGAGTTCTGTCTCGGTCTCGAGGCGCGCGCGATCGCGTCCCAGGACGTGCAGCGTCGCCCGGGTCGTGGGCTTGGCTCGCGAGGAGATGGTGATCGGACGATGCGACTCGCTGCGGGCCCGCAGTCTCGACACGAGCAACTCCGACTCGACCGCGCGCGCTGTCGCATCGACCAGCAGCCTGGCCTGCATCGAGACGACCTCGTCTCCTCCGGTGATGTCGATGACCCCGAGGACACGCCGCGTCTCGGGGTCTCGCACCGGAGCCGCCGTGCACGACCACGGATGAACCAGTCGGTTGTAGTGCTCGGCGCCGCGGATCTGCACTGAGTGGCCGAGCGCCAGCGCTGTGCCGGGAGCTGTCGTGCCGACGGCGTCCTCGGCCCAGTTCGCGCCGGCCACGAAGCCCATGCCCTCGGTGAGCGATTGCAGCTTGCGATCGCCTTCGATCCACAGCAGCCGTCCGGCCTGATCTCCGACGGCGACGACGACACCGGAGTCCCCCTCGGTTCCCGGCAGCAGCAGGGCTCGGATCATGTCCATCGCGGACGCGAGCGGATGCGCGAGTCGATAGGCCTCGAGCTCTTCGCTCACGAGTTCGATCTGCGGGGCCCCTTCGGGGCCGACGCGCCCTCGCCAGGATCGCACCCACGATTCGCGGACGAGAGGTCGCACCTCCTGCAGGCGCTTGTCATCGAGATTGCCGGCGATGAGCTCTTCGTGTGCACGCTCGATCAGAAGACGAGAGGCCTCAGGCGGCCCTTCACGTGACACCTGCCACGACGCGACCACGGGCGTCTCCGATCGTCGATGGTGGAGCGTTACCTCAGTGTAGGAGCCGGATGCCGTCGGCGGTACCCGCGATATTCCCGTCACGCGTTCCGGGTGCAGGCTTTCGCACAGGCCGCCGAGGTCGACGAACCGGAGGAGTGACGAGTCGTCTGGGGGACCCCCTCATGGGGACGCCCGCGCCCGACCGCCGCATCGCTGTCGATGCGGCTCGACCGGCTCAGACCCGGGCTGCCCACCATTCACGGAGCCGCTGCTCGGCGGCATCCGCTCCGATGATGCCTTCGTCGAGGCGCAGCTCGAGCAGGAACTTGTAGGCCTCGCCGACCTCACGACCGGGCGTGATGCCGAGGATCTTCTGGATCTGGTTGCCGTCGAGCTCGGGCCGGATGGAGTCGAGCTCCTCCTGCTCGCGCAACGCCGCGATGCGCGATTCGATGTCGTCGTAGGCAGACGCCAGTCGTCCGGCCTTGCGCTTGTTGCGCGTCGTGACGTCGGCGCGGGTGAGGATGTGCAGCCGCTCGAGCAGGTCGCCGGCGTCGCGCACGTAGCGCCGCACCGCGGCATCCGTCCACGCGCCCTCGGCGTATCCGAAGAACCGCAGATGCAGCTCGATCAGCGTCGATACCGACTCGGTCGTGTCGGTGTCGAAGCGCAACGACTGCAGGCGCTTGCGTGCCATGCGCGCCCCGACGACGTCGTGATGGTGGAAGGTGACGACTCCGCCGTCCTCCAGCTTGCGGGTGCGGGGCTTGCCGATGTCGTGCAGCAGCGCCGCGATCCGCAGGGCCACATCGGGCTCGGCACCGGGGTGACGCGAGTGCTCGAGCGAGATCGCCTGGCGGAGGACCGTGAGGGAGTGCTCGTAGACGTCCTTGTGATGATGATGCTCGTCGACTTCGAGTCGCAGCGCACTCACCTCTGGCAGGAACTCCTCCATCAGACCGGTGTCGACCAACACGCGGATGCCGCGCACCGGGTCATCCGTCTGCATCAGCCGCACGAGCTCCGATTGGATGCGCTCGGGACTCACGATCTCGAGGGTGGCGCGCAGCTGCGTGATCGCGTCGGCGGTGTCATCGTCGATCCGGAAGCCGAGCTGGGCGCTGAAGCGCGCGGCGCGGAGCATGCGCAGCGGGTCATCGCCGAACGAGACCTGAGGGTCGGCCGGAGTGCGCAGTGCCCCGGCGACGAGGTCTTCGACTCCCCCGGTCGGGTCGACGAGCGTGATGGCCGGCACCAGCAGAGCCATGGCGTTGACGGTGAAGTCGCGTCGGTGCAGATCCGCGTCGATCGTGTCGCCGAACTCGACGGTGGGCTTGCGGGTCACACCGTCGTAGCTGTCTGCGCGATAGGTCGTGACCTCGACCTGCTCACCCTGCACACGCGCGCCGATCGTGCCGAACGCCCGACCGATGTCCCACTGGGCCGTGGAGATCGGCTTGACGATGCGCAGGATGTCGTCCGGCATTGCATTCGTCGTGAAGTCGAGGTCGTGGGTCGGCCTGCCGAGCAGCGCATCGCGCACGGGCCCCCCGACGACGGCGAGGTCGAAGCCCGCCTTCTCGAAAGCCTCCGCGAGGGTGCGGACGACCGGATTCTCGGCGAGCGCGCCGAGACGGGCGAGGCCGTCAGCCATGTTGAGCATGGGTTCCAGCGTACCGGGGTACGGGTGTCACCCGCGGGCCGCAGTCCGCGCCGAGCGGACGTCAGAACAGCGGGTTCTCACCCTTGGCCTGCGCGACCGCGCGAACTCGCGCCTGCACGAGCCGCACGAGAAGCGTGCTCAGCAGGAACCCGCCGACGACGGCGACAGCGACGATGAACCAGATCCCGATCTCGGGATCGATCAGCTCGAAGCCGTAGATCGCGACAACGAGCAGAAGCAGCACCGGCCCCTCGATCAGCGCGAATGTCACGAACAGCCGCGTCTGACGGCGGCCGAAATCGGCGTTCACGGCACGGACGCGCGCCTCGATCGACGACTCACCTGCGTAGCTCATGCCCCCACGCTACCGGCGTCGCATTTCGCCTCACAGTCCCGCTCTCGTGCTCGGCATCGCCCGAGTCCTAGGATCGGCACGTGGCCGCAGAAGCGAACGAGTCCCCCTCAGCGCCTGACACGTCCCGGCGCGGGTTCCTCAAGATGGGCGGCGCCGCACTGGCCGGCGTCGTGGTCGGCGGCGCGGCTGGCGCTGCGATCGGCGCGAACGTCGGGAACCAGCGGAAGGGTTTCGCCACTGAACCTGATCCGTTCGCCGCACTGACTCCCCGCAGCGAACCCGGATTCGACCATCTCGTCGTGGTGATGGGTGAGAACCGCTCGTTCGACAACCTGCTCGGGTACCTCTACTCGAAGGAGTCGCTTCCGACAGGCCAGAAGTTCGAGGGTCTCGCGTTCGGGACGCACAGCAACACGGCATCCGACGGCACGGTCGTCGAGGCGCACATCTACACCGGCGACACCGACCGGATCATGAGCCTGCCCGATCCCGATCCGGGCGAGGAATACCCCCACGTCAACACGCAGATCTTCGGCACCGTCGACCCGAAGGACAACGCCGACCTGTTCGTCGACCAGATGACGACCCCCTTCAACGCACCCACCCACGGCGAGAAGGCGACGATGTCGGGGTTCCTCGAGGACTACATCATCAACTTCCGCCGTCTGCGCAAGGGCGTCGAGCCGGCCCCCGACGAGGCCGCGCACATCATGGGGTCCTTCTCGCCCGAGATGCTCCCTGTGCTCTCGACCCTCGCAGCGGAGTTCGCGGTGTTCGACCACTGGTACGCCGGGGTGCCGTCGCAGACGTTCTGCAACCGGTCGTTCTTCCACGCGTCGACGTCGCACGGCTTCGTCACGAACCAGGCCGGCGGCGGGTACCGCAAGTGGCTCGATGCGCCCGCGGCCCCGACGGTGTTCAACCGTCTGGAAGACGAGAAGGTCAGCTGGAAGATCTACATCGACAAGCTCCAGCTGGTGTCGTTCACCGGGATGCTGCACGCTGCCGTGCTGGAGAAGTACTGGCGCACCGAGCACTTCGGCACGATGGAGGACTTCTACGCCGACGCGAAGAACGGCACCCTTCCGGCGTATGCGTTCATCGAGCCGCGCATGGTCTACGACCACAACGACTTCCACCCGCCGTTCGGGTCGCCCCGTGAGAGCGAGGTCGACGGCGAAGCGGTCTACGACAGCGCCATCTCGGACGTCCGGGCCGGCGATCGGCTGATCCACGACATCTACGAGGCGGTGCGCACGAGTGCGTCGCCGCAGGGGTCGAACGCCGTCAACACCCTGCTGCTCATCACGTTCGACGAGCACGGCGGATGCTACGACCACGTGCCTCCGCCCGCGGCGACGAAGCCCACGAAAGACACCGGGGCGGGTGAGATGGGCTTCACGTTCGATCGACTCGGATGCCGAGTGCCCGCGATCGCCGTGTCGGCCTATACGAAGCGCGGCACGATCGTCCACGACGAGATGCACCACGGATCCGTCACGGCCACCCTCTCGCGGCTGCACGGATTGAAGCCGCTCAACGACCGCGACCAGTCGGCGAACACACTGTTCACCGCTGTGAACCTCGACGCACCCCGGCATCCGGCCGACTGGCCAGTGACCACGCCCGCCTACACGCCGCCGAATCCCGAGCAGCGCGAGCCGAAGCCCGGTGAGGCCGACCAGATGAAGCCGCTCACCCCACCCGCCCGCGGCCTGCTCGGGCTGCTCCTCGCCAAGTACGGCAAGCCGGGTGAGCCGGAGCCCGAGACGTTCGCCGACGCCTATCGCCTGCTGCACGAGCACGGCGACGAGCTGTTCGGGCCCGCGAAGGGCTCCTGACCCCCGGGGCTGGATGCCAGCATCCAGCCCCGGTGTCTCAGTCGCGGTTCGAGCGGCGACGAGAGATCAGGAAGAGCACAACTCCGACCACGAGCACCGCGGCGCCTGCGGCGGCCCAGACGAAGGTCTCGGAGCCGAGCCCTGTCGCAGGCAGCTGGCCCGCCCCGGTGTGGGGCGGCGTCGTCGGCTGCGTCGGTGGCTGCGTGGGCGGGTCCGTCGGCGTGACGACCGCGGCGGAGACCGTGAAGGTCGGGCCGACGAGCGCCTCTCCCGCAGCCGTCACGACGAAGGTCGCCGTGGCCGGGCCGATGATCGTGCGTCCCTCCGGAGCGGTGATCGTCAGGTCGTACGTTTCCGGCGGCAGGTCGACGATCTCGTAGGCGCCGTCGGCGTCGGTGATCACCTCCTGCGAGATGTCATCCGATTCCACCGTGAGGACCACGCCGGCCAGAGGGTCGCCCTCGTCCGTGAGCACCGCGCCGGAGATCGATCCCGGGCGGGCGAGCTCGAAGTCGATGCCCGCGAGGTCGTCCGTGGTGAGCTCTTCGGTGCGAGTCGTCGGTCCGGTTGCGATGTACCCGTCGGGGGGCGTGATCGTGATCTCGTACTCTCCCGCCGGGCGGATGCAGTTCGCATCCGCCCCTTCATCCGCCGTTGCGGTCGATCGTCAGACCGGATCTCCCTGCACGGGACCCTCGGTGTTCGGCTTCCAGCCGAGCGCCGGGGCGACATGGGTCGCGAACGCCTCGAGCACGTGGAGGTTGTATGCCGGGCCCAGCTGGTTAGGGATCGTCAGCAACAGAGTGTCTGCCGACATGACGGCCTCGTCAGCCAAGAGCTGCTGGATCAGCACGTCGGGCTCGGCCGCATACGTCTTGCCGAACGTCGAGCGGAAGCCGTCGATGATGCCGATCTGGTCGGCGTTCTCCTCGCTGCGCAGACCGAAGTACGCCCTGTCCATGTCCGAGACGAGCGGGAACACGCTGCGGCTCACCGAGACGCGAGGTGCTCCGGTGTGTCCTGCCTCCTTGTAGGCGGAACGGAACAGGTCGATCTGCTCGCGCTGCAGCTGATGGAACGGCACACCGGTCGCCTCGGTGAGCAGGGTCGAACTCATCATGTTGAGACCCTTGCGGCCGGTCTCCTCCGCGGTGGCGCGGGAACCCGAACCCCACCAGATGTGGTCGCGCAGGGTGGGCGACTGGGGCTCGATCGCGAGGTATCGGCCGGCTCCCACCATGCGGGGGTCGCCGGGGGCGAGACCCTCGCCGTCGATCGCACGGAGGAAGAGGTCGAACTTCTCGCGAGCGATGACACTGCCGCGCTCGGGGTCCTCCTCGTCGTGGAAGCCGAAGTTCTCGTATCCGCGCAGAGCCGTCTCGGGTGACCCGCGGCTCACGCCGAGCGCGATGCGACCGTCGGCGATCAGGTCGAGTGCCGCCGCCTCCTCAGCGAACTGGAACGGGTTCTCGTACCTCATGTCGATCACGCCGGTGCCGACCTCGATGCGCTTCGTACGCGCAGCCATGGCTGACAGCAGCGGCATGGGCGACGCCGCCTGGCGAGCCCAGTGGTGCACGCGCACAGAGGCGCCGTTCACGCCGATCTCGTCGGCACCCTCCGCGATCTCGATGGTCTGCTTCAGCATGTCCCCCGCGGTGCGGGTCGCCGAACCGGGCACGTCTGCATAGTGCCCGAAGGAGAGGAATCCGAAAGCCTTCATGGTGTATTCGAACGCATATATGCGAGCGGGTATTCCTGCATCACTCCCCCGGGATCAGCAGACCGTCGAGCACGAGCTGGCGGATGCGGGGCTCGAGGTCGGCCCACAGGTCGACGAGCGGCACCTCGAACAGGTCGGCCAGAGCTGCGACGATCTGCATCACCGTGAGCTCGCCGTCGCAGGCCCCGACGAGAGCGGCGAGCGCCGGGTCGACCGCGATGGTCCGTGCGAAGCCACCGCCCTGACGCAGTTCGATGATGCTCGGATCGTCGTTGCCCGGAAGCAGATGTCGTGCCTCGGTGACATCCGGAGCGACGATCAGCGTCGTAGGCAGTCCTTCTGCGAGCACGTCGTGCGCCGCGAGACCCGAACGCAGCGCCCCGCCCACGTTCGAGACGGGCTGTGCGACGCGCTCGAGACGACGCAGGGGCGCTCCGCCGCCTGCCGGTCGCCGCACCAGGATGTAGCCGAATCCGACGGCGGTGACTCCACGCGCGGCGAAGTCATCGAGCCATGCGGTGAGCAGCGGGGTGAACGCGGCATCGCGGGGGGTCGTGCCTCCGTCTCGGATCCACAGCTCTGCGTAGCCCAGCGGCGACAGCTCTTCGCGCTGGATGACCCACAGATCGAGGTCGGCAGGAACCCACGACGAGAGGCGATCGAGACCCGCGCGTCCACTCAGCGATGCCTGGCCACCGCGCGACTCCCAATTGCCGAGCAGCTGCGCCACGCCTCCCGGGGTCAGGAAAGACGGAACCGCACGCAGGAACTGCTCGACGAGCGCGTCACCGACGAGTCCCCCGTCGCGATACTCGTACTCGGGGACCCCTTCCGCGCGCGGGGTGATCACGAAAGGCGGGTTCGACACGATCAGGTCGAACGCCTCTCCCCCGACCGGCTCGAACATGCTGCCCAATCGGAACTCGATGTTCGAGACGCCGTTCAGCTGGGCGTTCAACTCGGCATAGGCGAGCGCTCGCGTCGAGATGTCCGTGGCGACGACGGATCCTGCGTGACGAGCGACGAGCAGTGCCTGGATGCCGCATCCGGTGCCGAGATCGAGGGCACGGTCGACCTCGATCGGCATGATGACCTCGGCCAGCGTGCGGGAGGCGCCGCCGACTCCGAGCACGTGATCCGCGGGCAGCGCGCCGTCGAGCGCCACCTCGTCGAGGTCGCTGGCGATCCACCATTCACCGATCCCGTCGGCGTCGACGAACGACTGGGGACGCAGCAGCGCAGTGGGGATAACCTCGTCGCCCTCGATCCTCGCGAGGCCGAGGGCCACGAGGCCGTCCGCTCCGAGTCTCGGGAGAGCCGTCGTCACCGCGGCGATCGGCTGCGGCATCCCGAGCACCAACAGCCTGCCGAGAGTCGCGAGCACACCGTCGTCACCGGCGATCGCGCGCAGGATCGGCTCGCGCATGCCTCTGGCCAGCGCGTCGTCCTCCTCCTCGCCCCACAGGCGACGGAGCGGCTCCGAGCGGAGATCCGCGGCGTCGAGATCTGCGGCGAGCGCGGTGCTGCGGAGCGGATCGGGCGTGGGGGCGAGGGTGTCGGACACGGCCGTCACTCTACGCGTCTTCAGGGTTCTCATTCAGCCAGCGGCCTAGAATCACAAGGTCACCACTCACGAGCAGCCTGGGATCCCGGCGTTCGAGGAAGACCTTCATGACCGCGACCATCTTCGAGAACGGCCTCCGCACGCGCCTGCAGCGCCTGGCGCGCGGGTCCGTCATCTCGGCGATCGTACTCGGCCTGGTCAGCACGGGCGCAGGCAGCGCGGTCGCAGCCGCCGATGACGAGTCAGAGGCGTCCTCCGTCGAGCTCCTGTTGTCGGCGGGGGTGCGCGGAACGGTCGCCCCTGGCACAGCGACGACGGCCTCGATCACCGTGCAGAACGACGCGAAGTCCGAACTCTCCGCCGGACGAGTCACTCTGGAGATCAACCGCACTCCGCTCGCGGACGAAGCCTCGGTCACGACGTGGCTGAATGACTCCGACGCCACAGGGGGTTTCGACCAGCTCGGAACCGACACCGTCGCACCGGTCGACGCCGAGACCTCCGCGACCACGAGCCTCTTCCTGCCTCCCGAAGTTCTCGGCGACCTCGCACCGGGTGTGTACCCGCTGCGAGCGACGCTCAGCGGGGTGCAGAACGAGGGTCAGGATGCCGCGCGAACGGTGACGTCGACATCCGTGCTCGTGGTGACCGCTGCTGCGAATCCGCCCGTCGCCGTGATGGTGCCGATCACGGCGACGCCCTCCGACGGCGCCCTTCTCACCGCGGACGAGCTCAGCGCTCTCACCGCGCCCGACGGCGCACTCACCGCGACGATCGAGGGTGTCCGAGGGACGTCCGCGATCCTGGCGATCGACCCGGCGATCCCCGCCGCCATCCGCGTGCTCGGCTCTTCGGCGCCGCAGAGCGCGCGCGAGTGGCTGCGACTTCTCGACGCTCTGCCCAACGAGCGGTTCTCTCTGCAGTTCGGCGATGCCGACGCCACCACACAGGCGCAGGCGGGTCTTCCGGGACTGCTGCAGCCCACGACGCTCGCGCCGTTCCTCACCCTCAGCAGCTTCACCGAGCCTCCGGACGAGACCCCCACCGCGACTCCCGCGCCGACTCCCGCCTCGCTGCCGACGGATGGCAGCGCACCGACTCCCGTGCCGACACCGAGTGACGAGCCGAGCCCTCAGCCCACCGACGGTCCGGTGCTGCCCGACGATGCGCAGCTCACGACCGTCGAGGGGTCGACCCCCGGCATCCTGTGGCCCCGCAGCGATGTCTCCGCCGCCGATCTCGACACGTTCTCGACGTACCTGAGCGGCGGCGCGGTCACTGTCCTCTCCTCTGCAGCGGTCGGCGGTGCGGTCGGCGCGCACGCCGCGATCGATTCGCACAGCGTGCTGGTCGCCGTGGATGCCGCATCGGATGCTCTGTCGCAGGCGGCGAGCGAAGACGACGACGCCGCCCGTCAGCAGTCGCTGGCCGAGGCGAGCGCTTATCTCGCCCTGTCAGCTCAGGCGAGTCCGACGACGCCGCTTCTGATCGGACTCGACCGCGACGAGACCCGCACCGCTGATGCGCTCAGAGAGGCCGTCTCATCGGTCGACTCCCTCGGGTTCGGTCTCTCCGAGGTCCTCGCGATCCCGGCGACACCCTCGACCCTCTCGACCGAGCCCGACCCGGCACGAGCCACGGCCCTGCAGGGGATGCTCGACAGCGAGGTCGTGCTCGGCGAGTTCTCCACGATCCTCGACGACAGCCAGCTTCTGCTGAGCCCCAAGCGCATCCAGATCATGCGGGCGACCGCGGTCGGCCTGACGGACAAGGGCTTCTCAGAGGCCGTCGCCGACGTGAACGAGCAGACGACCGAGACGCTGAACGCGGTCGACATCCCTCCGGCGAGCACCATCCAGCTGCTCTCCGCCAACGCCGACCTCCCGTTCTCGGTGCGCAACGACCTGCCATGGCCGGTGAACATCGAGCTCACGGTGAAGCCGAGCGACCCGCGCCTCGAGGTGCAGTCCGTCACGCCGTGGACGATCCAGCCCGGCACGACGACGAGGGTGAAGGTCCCCGTGTCGGCCCGAGTGGGCAGTGGCGAGGTCACCCTGACGCTGTCGCTCTCGAGCCCCACTGGTGTGCCGATCAGCCAGCCCGAGCGCGTGCGCGTCTCGGTGCGGGCCGAATGGGAGACCATCGGGCTCGCCGCATTCGGCGGTCTGATCGTGCTGCTGCTCGGTCTCGGCATCATCCGCACCGTCCGACGCCGGCGGCGTGAAGCCCTCGCCGGCGACGAAGAACAGGCGACCTCCTCACCGGATGCCGTCGAGGAGCTGAATGAGTAGTCTCGGCCGCGCCAGCGCACTGATCGGGGCCGGAACGCTCATCTCGCGCGTCACCGGGCTCCTGCGAACCATCGTCCTCGTCGGCGTGATCGGCTCGGTCGGTGCGGGCGCCGCAGACGCCTTCGCGATCGCGAATCAGCTGCCGAACAACGTCTTCTCTCTCATCTCGGTGGGCGTGCTGACCGCGGTGATCATCCCGCAGATCGTCAAGGCGACAGCGGACGCCGACGGCGGCAACGCCTTCATCTCGAAGCTCTTCACGCTCGGCACCGTCGTGCTGGTCGTCATCACGGGTATCGCCACGATCGCCGCGCCCTGGCTCGTGTGGCTCTACGCCGGCAAGGAGGGTTCCGCGGAGTTCCTCGCGCTCGCGACGGCGTTCGCGTACTGGTGCATGCCGCAGATCCTCTTCTACGGGCTCTACGCGCTGCTGGGCGAGGCGCTCAACGCACGGCGGATCTTCGGGCCCTTCACCTGGGCGCCGGTCGTCAACAACATCGTGTCGATCGCAGGCTTCCTCGTCGTGGGCGCGCTGTTCGGCGGCCCGCTCACCCGCGTCTCCGACTGGACTCCCGAGATGATCGCCGCTCTCGGTGGAACGGCCACGCTCGGCATCGTGATCCAGGCCGCGATCCTGCTGATCTTCTGGCGCCGCACGGGTCTCGCGCTCCGCCCCGACTTCCGTTGGCGCGGCGTCGGACTCGGCAACGTCGGACGGCTCGCCGGATGGACGTTCCTCATGGCGCTGACGAGCCTCGGCGCCGGACTCGTGCAGACCCAGATCCTCACCGAAGCCTCCGGACGAGGCGCGTCCGTCGCCACCTTCCAGTACGCCTGGCTGATCTTCATGCTCCCGTACTCGATCATCGTGCTGTCGATCGGCACGCCCTACTTCACGCAGATCAGCGAGCACGCGGCGGCCGGCAGACATGCCGAGGTCCGCGCAGACATCGCCCAGAGCATCCGCACCCTGCTCTTCTTCATCGCCGTCGCCGTCGCCGCGGTCGCCGCGGCAGCGATTCCCGCCTCGAGAGTCTTCACCAATCAGGCGTCGCACGCCGAAGAAGCGGCGCTGGTGCTGCTCGCCTTCCTCGTATGCCTGGTTCCGCTGACGATCCTCTTCATCGTGCAACGCACGTTCTACGCATACGGGGACACCCGCACACCGTTCTGGTTCACGCTGTTCCAGTGCGCTCTCGTGGTCGTCACCGCTCTGGTCGCGCAGTGGCTGCTCGCCGCCGAGATCATCGAGGTGACCATGCTGGCCGCAGCCATCGCGCTGGGCCAGTCGATCGCGAGCACCCTGCAGATGATCGTGGCCAGCTGGCTGCTGCACCGCAAGATCGGCGGACTCCAGATCCGCACCTGGATGACCGCTGTCGTCCGCTACGCCGTCGCTGCCGTTCCCGCCGGGTTCGCCGGGTGGGGCGTCTTCCTGCTGCTCGGCGGTCCGACCGGGTGGACCACGTCCGACAAGATCCAGGGAGCCATCGGCACCTGCATCATCGGCCTCGCCGTCGTGGTCGTCTACATCGGCATCCTGGCTGTCCTGCGCGCTCCGGAGCTCAAGGTCGCGAGCGGCATGCTGCGGCGTTTCCTGCCGGGCCGCTGAGCCCCCTCGCGCGGGAATGTCGCGCGGTTACCATTGGTTGAAGCAGTCGAACGTCTTTCGGCGTCTCAGCATCTACGACGGAGAGCACATGCGTCAGGTCATCATCATCGGTTCCGGTCCCGCCGGATTCACCGCCGCCATCTACGCGGCGCGCGCGAACCTCAAGCCGCTGCTCATCGCGAGCACGGTCGAGGTCGGCGGAGAGCTGATGAACACCACCGAGGTCGAGAACTACCCCGGCTTCCCCGAGGGCATCCAGGGCCCCGAGCTCATGGCGAAGTTCCAGGAGCAGGCTGAGAAGTTCGGCACCGAGGTCGTCTACGACGACGTCACCAAGCTCGACCTCGCCGGCCCCGTCAAGAAGGTCACCCTCGGCAGCGGAACGGTGCACGAGACCCAGTCGCTGATCTACGCGACCGGCTCCGCCTATCGCAAGCTCGGCATCGAGGGCGAAGAGCGCCTGTCGGGCTACGGCGTCTCGTGGTGCGCCACCTGCGACGGCTTCTTCTTCCGCGAGAAGACGATCGCCGTCGTCGGCGGCGGCGACTCGGCGATGGAAGAGGCCACGTTCCTCACCCGCTTCGCCGAGAAGGTCTACGTCATCCACCGCAAGGACACCCTGCGCGCCTCGAAGATCATGCAGGAGCGGGCCTTCGCGAACGAGAAGATCGAGTTCGTGTGGAACAGCGAGGTCGCCGAGATCCTCGGTGGCGACTCCGTCACGGGCGTGCAGCTGCGCAACACGGTCGACGGCACGCTGAGCGACCTCGCGCTCGACGGCCTGTTCATCGCGATCGGCAACGACCCGCGCACGCACCTCGTGCACGACAAGCTCGAGCTGACCGCCGAGGGCACCATCTGGGTCGACGGCCGTTCGTCCGTCACCTCGGTCCCCGGTGTGTTCGCCGCCGGCGACGTGATCGACCCCACCTACCGTCAGGCCATCACGGCCGCTGGCTCGGGCACGGTCGCCGCTCTCGACACCGAGCACTTCCTGGCGGACCTCGAAGACGCATCGGTCGAGTTCCCGGCCGCCGAAGCCGCTGAGATCATCACGGCCTGAGCGGACGGGAACACTTTCACCTCGCCCGCTGTTGTAGCAGGCGAACCTCGAATCAAGGAGAACTCTGATGAGTGCAAAGGCTACGAGCCAGGCGACCTGGGAGCAGGACGTTCTGCAGGCCGAAGGTCCCGTCCTCGTGGACTTCTGGGCCGAGTGGTGCGGACCGTGTCGTATGGTCGCCCCCGTTCTGGACCAGATCCAGGCGGACAACCCCGACAAGATCACCATCCTCAAGCTGAACGTGGACGAGAACCCGCAGCTGGCGATGAAGTACCAGATCACCTCGATCCCCGCGATGAAGGTGTTCCAGGGCGGTGAGGTCAAGACGACCATCATCGGCGCCAAGCCGAAGCCGGCCCTCGAGCAGGACCTCGCGGCTTTCATCGGCTGATCCTGCAGTCTTCAGGGCCGTCACCCCTCCGGGTGGCGGCCCTTTCTCGTACCCAGCCGCTTCCGTCCCCATTCCTGAGACGAGAGCCGACTACTTGTCGGAGATCCGCACCGGAGGAAGTCCTCGGGACGCTCGAGCGCGGTCGACGAGCTCCTGGATGATGGGGGACTTCGCGGCGTTGTAGGTCGTCCTCCCCCTCGCCTGGGCGGCGACGGCGTCGCACTTCGCATGCGAGTAGCGATCGGCATCCTCCGGATGCTCCAGAAGCCAGTCCCGCAGGATGCGCTGGTGCACCGCATCCCACTCCTCCTCGACGAAGAAGTGCGCGATCGCGATCCGTACGCCGTCAGATTCGCGGATCATGACCGGGTGCGTGCGCACAGCGCTGCCCAGGCGCCATCCTGCGGCTTCCAGAGCGGGCCTGCGCGCGTCGAAGTCGCTGCGATCGACGATGCGGACGGCCAGGTCGATGATCGGCTTCGCGCGCATGCCGGGGATCGCCGTAGATCCGATGTGCTCGATCAGCCAATCCGCGTCCGCGACCGTCTGAATCTCAGCGGCGAACGCCTCGAACTGCTTCGGCCACTCCGGGTCGTAGGAGACGAGCATCCGCGGCACGGTGGGAGCCTAGGAGGCGTCGGCCACGGACGGGTCCCAGCGTCGGTGCCGCTGCTTCTCGTCGAGAAGGCCCCAGACCGCCGGCGTGAGCTCGGGGTACTCCAGCGCGATCTGACGCAGCACCCGGTAGTGCCGAGCCGCGTTCGGTCGCACACCGTCGTTCGCGGTGATGTTGTCGGCTCGCAGCAGGTAGACGACGAGCTCATCGACGCTCGGCAGCTCCTCCATGAACTCCCATGGGTCTTCCCCGCCGAGGAGTCTCTCCTGGATCAGCACGGCGAGTTCGTCCGACGCTTCTGCTCTCAGCACTTCGAGGCTGGCGCGGCGCGGAACTGACTCGGTCATGCTTCCAGCCTACGTCGCCCTGCGGGTGCCCCGGCGCTCCACCTTCAGCTCGTCCGTCATCTCCTCGAGCTCGCGACCCTTGGTCTCGGGCACCTTGAAGTACACGAAGAAGAACGACAGCAGCGCGAAGAACGCGTAGAAGCCGTAGGCGAATGTGAGGCCGATCTCGGCGAACACAGGGAAGGTGGTCGAGATGAAGAAGTTCGCTGCCCACTGGGCTGCTGCCGCGACCGCGAGTGCGCCGGCGCGGATCGAGTTCGGGAAGATCTCTCCCAGAAGGACCCAGACGAGCGGACCCCAGGTGGCACCGAAGAAGACCACGAAGCCGTTCGCGCAGATGAGGGCGACGGTCGCCCACGGGTCAGGCAGGGTCGCTGTGCCCTCGGCGTTCAGCTCACCGAACGAGAAGGCGAGCGCCATGAGGCCCAGCGTCACCGTCATACCCACAGAGCCGACGAGAAGCATGATGCGTCGGCCGACCTTGTCGACCAGCAGGATCGCGATGATGGTGACCACGATGTTCGTCACCGACGTGATGACGGAGGTCAGCAGGGCGCTCGACTCATCGAAGCCGACGGACTGCCACAGTGTCGTCGAGTAGTAGAAGATGACGTTGATGCCGACGAACTGCTGGAACACGGAGAGCAGGATGCCGACCCACACGATCGGCTTGAGCCCCAGACGACTGCCCCGCAGGTCGCTCAGCGACTCCTTGCGCTCGGTGTCGATGGTGCTGGTGATCTCCTGGATCTTCGCGTCGACGTCAACGGCCCCCGTGACCGTCTCGAGCACCTGGGACGCGCCTTTCAGATCGCCCTTGCGCACGAGATATCGCGGCGATTCGGGCAGACGGAACGACATGATCCCGTAGACGAGTGCGGGCACCGCCTCGATGATGAACATCCATCTCCAGGCGGTGAGTCCCCACAGAGGCTGGTCTGCGGCACCCGCGAGGCCCGCCAGCCACGCGTCGGAGAGCAGAGCGGCGAAGATTCCGGTGACGATGGCGAGCTGCTGCAGAGAGCCCAGTCGACCTCGCACCCGGGCAGGCGAGACCTCGGCGATGTATGCGGGAGCGATGACGGATGCCGCACCGACACCAAGACCGCCCACCACTCGCCAGATGATGAGGTCGACGACACTGAACGCGAGTCCCGAGCCGATGGCGGAGACGAAGAACATCGCCGCCGCGAAGACCATCACGGGGATTCGCCCGCGTTTGTTCGCAATCGGTCCTGCGAACCACGCACCGACGGCACACCCGATCAGGGCCGACGACACCGCGAAGCCCTTGAGCCCGACCCCGAGGTCGAAGCCCGAGACGTTCCCCGCGAGAGCATCGACAGCGCCGTTGATCACGGCGGTATCGAATCCGAAGAGGAAGCCACCGAGTGCTGCGGCGATACTCACCGCGATGACGCGGCGTTGGAACTTCACTGGACTCGCTGCTCCGGACATGACTCCCCCTCATCGACGAGATGTCGAGAGTCTACGACCGCTCAGGGGTCGAGCGGCGGAATCACGCCGGACCGTACCCCGATTCGCCCAACTCACCGAGGATGCGGTTCAGATCCTGAATCGATGCGAAATCAATGATGACCTGGCCTTTTCGAGCGCCCAGCGACACCTTGACGCGAGTGTTGAGTCGATCGCCGAGGTTGCCGGCCACCTCGTCGAGGTATGCCCGTCGAGCGCCCGGAGTCGGCTTCGCCGTCCGGCCGGGTGCTGCCGGCTCCGTCTTCGCAGCGACCTCGGTCGCGCGCACCGACAGGTCCTCGTTCACGACCTTGTCGGCGAGACGCTGCATGGCCTCGGGTGACTCCAGGCTGAGGATCGCGCGAGCGTGTCCAGCCGTCAGCACCCCCGCCGCCACACGCTGCTGCACGGGAACGGGGAGCTTGAGCAGACGGATCGTATTGCTGATCTGCGGGCGCGACCGACCGATCCGTGTGGCGAGCTCTTCCTGGGTGATTCCGAAGTCCTCGAGCAGCTGCTGGTATGCCGAGGCCTCTTCGAGCGGATTCAGCTCGGAGCGGTGCAGGTTCTCGAGCAGGGCATCGCGCAGGAGATCTTCGTCTGCGGTCTCGCGGACGATCGCCGGGATCTTCTCGAGGCCCGCCTCCCGCGCGGCGCGGGTGCGCCGCTCCCCCATGATCAGCTCGTACTCGCCGTCGCTGTTCTTGCGAACGACCACCGGCTGCAGAACGCCGAACTCACGCACGCTGTGCACGAGCTCTGCGAGGTCTTCCGGATTGAAGTGCGTGCGCGGCTGACGCGGGTTCGGCACGATCTTCTGCGGATCGACCTCGACGAGGTGGATGCCGGGAACGACCTCGAGGTCGGCTTCTGCTGCGGGCTGGTCACTGGTCTGCTCCGTCGCCGGACGCAGATTGGCTCCGGGGAAGAACACATCCACAGGACGCTCGGACTGATCAGCCGTCGGGATGAGGGCTCCGATGCCCCGACCCAGTCCAGTGCGCTTCGCCATCATTTCTCCTTGCTCTGCGTCGCCGTCCGCGACGCGATCTCGACAGCGGCCTCGCGATACGCGACGGCGCCGGCGGATTGCCCATCGTAGGCGATCACGGTCTGACCGAAACTCGGTGCCTCCGACACCCGCACGGAACGGGGGATGACGGTGTCGAGCACCTGTTCGGGGAAGTGCGTGCGGACCTCGTCCGCCACCTGCTGCGCGAGTCGCGTGCGTCCGTCGAACATCGTCAGCAGGATCGTGGAGAGGTGCAGTCCGGGATTCAGGTGCTTCTGGATCATCTGGATGCTGCCGAGCAGTTGACTCAGACCCTCTAGCGCGTAGTACTCGCACTGGATGGGGATGAAGACCTCGTTCGCCGCGGTGAAGGCGTTGATCGTGAGCAGCCCGAGCGACGGAGGGCAGTCGATGATGACGAAGTCCATACGGTTGTCGACGAGATACTCCTCGAGCGCACGTCGCAGTCGATGCTCCCGTGCGACCTGCGCGACGAGTTCGATCTCTGCGCCGGCGAGATGGATGGTGCTCGGTGCACAGAAGAGGTTCTCGTCCTCGGGACTCTGCTGCACGATGTCGGCGAGCGGGGTGTCTTCGATCAGGACGTCATAGACGCTCGGAGTCTCGGCGTTGTGCGGCACTCCGAGCGCGGTCGAGGCGTTGCCCTGAGGGTCCAGATCGATCACAAGGACCCGTGCGCCAAGACCCGCGAGTGCAGAGGCGACATTGACGGCGCTCGTCGTCTTACCGACGCCGCCCTTCTGGTTGGAGACCGTCAGGATGCGGGTGTCGCCGGCGAAGTCGATGGACACGGTCTCGAGTGCTCTGCGTCGTGCGGAGAGATCGGCGAGTTCCCGCGCGAGGGGCGTATCCATCCCGAAAGAGTCCTTCGGTGATGCCTTTTCGGGCTGTTTCACGTGAAACATCCACTCCTTTCGGGGCCGTGTTCCACTCTAATCGCTGCGGCAGACGTTGCCTTCTCGAATCCTTCCTGAGTCGTGCAGGCCAGTGATACCTCGTCCGGACGTGCCGTTGCGGAGAGAATGGCACTTTCGCCTTCTGGCCTGGGTGTTCATTGTGCCGTTGAACGTCCTGACGCACCGGAGATAGGGCTACACGCATGGAGGGACGACGTCCACGCACTGCACCATCTGTCGCGCCGGCGACCAGTTCGTGTCGGTGGTTGCACGGGCGTGAGGAGAGCAGGTGTCTCTGTCCTCGGCCCACACGGATGTCGCGCCCTCTGTGAAAGAAGCCGCCCGCTAGCGGCTTACGGGACTCAACGAGCCTCCGTCGCTGACGCCCCTCGTTTCGGGGAGACCGACCGGTCACAAAGGACTCGTCAGCATCCTTCACACCACTATCGCGTGGAACCGGATCCTCCCCTGTGCGCCGAGGTCCGTGGTGACGGTCGACAGCCGCATAGTTTCACGTGAAACATCTGACGCATATCGGCCTCGATCAAGATCGTAGGAGCTGCTCGATCCGGTCGACGACGGCGGTCAGCGGTTGAGTTGCGTCGATCTCGGACGTGCATGTCGCCCGCAGTAGCGGCTCCACGGTTTCGAGGTTCGTGCGAATCTCGTCTTGCTGCACCGTCGTCGAGCCGTAGGGATTCGAAGATCGCCGACGAACACGATCGAGCATCACCGAAATCGGCGCTGACAGGAGGACCACGTGGTCGAAGCGGTCGTAGAAGGCACCCTGATTCGACACCGTGCCAGACACGATGACTTCGGTGCTCTCCCCGAGTAGCGCACCCATCAAGACCTCGTCCCACAGTCCCGACTCGGTTGTCCATGGTCCATAATCGGTGTCGACGACGGAGTATCCCCGCTCCCCCAGTACCTGCAGCGCGCTGGACTTGCCGACGCCAGACATCCCAGTGATGAGCATGCGCACCATGCATTCACCATATCGATGTTTCACGTGGAACATCGCCGACGTGAGTGACAGGAGCGTTCTACCCGGACCGCGTGCAGGCGGACGAAATTGCCTCCGCGTCCAGAGCTGCTCCGGCTAGCCGAGCGGTAGCAGGCCCCCACTCTTGCTTCGGGTTCTACGCTGGCTCCAGCCGGTGCATCACCGTGAGCGGCAAGGGGCTTCACTCCCTGCGTGAGCGCCTGCACTCATTGGCTCAGGGTCATCTCACCAGTGAACCTCACCCCCGAGGTCACCCACGCGCGGAATCACCTAGTCGTCACAGACGCATCGCGCACGCCACGCACGGCTTCAGACAGCCCAGCCAAGTCGAATGACAAAGGGTAGCGCCGTGATCGCGTGAGACCGACCATTCGGGGCGGAGCCCCACCCATCTCATCGCGACCTCAGCGGCGTTTCACGTGAAACATTTGCTCAGACGGGCACTAACGAAGTACGTCGTTCGCATGCCGCACAGCTATCAAGAATTGGGCCAAGGCGCGTCGACGGCCTCGGCTCTTCGCTGCAAGCATCGCTCTAGAGTTAGCTGGCACACATTGGGTCCGATGAGGAACTAGAGCCTGGCGTCGACCCACGAAGGAACCGCAAGCGTGAACACCACTCACGGTGTTTCACGTGAAACGTTCGTCTACTGAGTCTCGTCTGCTCTTCCCTTGCGGCATACTGACGGCAACTCAGCACGAGCCATGCCCACCGCCTGGCCACAGTTGCCGAGCTCGGCTGGTGCACGGATACCCCCCTGAACTGGGATTTATCCGAAAATCCCGCGCGCTACCGCCGCAACAGACCTCGGGGTGCACCTCGCTGGCATCCGCAGCAGGGGCATCAGCAACGACCGGGTGCGTCCCATTGCGGGTAGCCCTCCAGAGCGCTGCTGCTCGGGCTCTCGGTGCGATACCGAGCCTCGCGCCAGCTCACGATCTCTATCGTTCAGACCGGGGACCGCCGCTTCTCGGGCCAAGAATCCCCGCACCTTCGAGACTCCCGATGACTTGTCACATCAATGAGCCAGCGACTGTCTCGCGAGCGGGGCGTCGCAAACTACTCACTGGGATCGTGACGCGATCACTAGTCTTTGAGACCGTCCACCCGACGGTGCACGGGCACCCAGCAACGACGCGCCACTAGCGCGCCCTCAATCGCCCACGTCGCGGCTGGCCCCCGAGACCCTCCCCCTGTTCCTGCTTTCGCGCGGTCGCGATCATCCGAAGCCATCACCACCCGCCGCTCGATGTTTCACGTGAAACACTTGTGCCTGCCGCATAACGCGACGCGGTCAGTCCGAGGATAGGTGTCCATTCGTGCCGTCGAAGGGTGGTCGTTCACTCCCGCACGCCGCAAGAATCCCGGTGAGACTGAGCAGGGTGTTGCCAGGTCACCCTGTCGCCCGAATGTTGTCAGCGGCAGCGGGTCAGAACAGCCGCCTGACCGGTTCCGCCGCGATACCCGATTGAAAGTTCCAGTTATGTTCGGCCGCCCACCATGCCTCGAGCAGACGGTCCCGCTCCTCGGCGCCATGATCTGGTTGTCAGCTCACAACGCTCCCCCGGCGGATGGTGTACCGGGATGCCATCCGTAGCCACGCCAGGGAAACTGTGACCCGTTCCGTGGCAGCGAGGAAACGACTGTTTCACGTGAAACATACGACTCCCGGGTGGACTGGCTCCCCTGTCCACAAGCTCTGAGTGCCGCACGTGGGTTCCACCACGCGCGGACCCCACTCAGTAGTCAGAACGCCCAACAGACGGCACACCGCCGAGTAGCGCAGGTCAGATCACGAGAACACAGATCAGAACAGCTCAGAACGCGGCCGACCACAACACACGGTGCAGTGCGGTGTCGTGCAATTCGATACGTGAAGTCCGCTGCTGTGAAGTGACGTGGGTTGAAAAGCAGAGATTCGGACCACAACGCTACCAAGAATGGTGGCTCGCACCGCTCACCACCGCAGCGATGAGCATCGAAGCGCGCACCCTCTGTCTGCAGTGCATCAAAGTACGGCTGAGCGACACAGTTCAAGGCAACACCCTCCATGCCCGATCACCGCAGCAGGTCGCCGGACCCCCTTCACCTCACCTCGGCGCACGTCGACTATCGCCCCTGCACGGCAGTCGTCGACCATCCGTGTTTCACGTGAAACATTCCTAGGACCCCCGCTCGTTCTCAGAGGGGCGAACACTCCCGCTTGCGAGCGCACGAGGACAGACAAAACCCGGATTCCCACACTCGACACGTCCGCCGTACAGCCTGACCTGTCGTGCCACACGTCCGCGTTCCGTCACCACCCACCGCGGTTCTCGGACGGTCTTTGACGTCGAGGGGAGAGCGCCGGCGGCTGTCCGGCACTGCTCACCGTATCCGAAAGGGGGTGAGTTCCTCGTCTCGTCGCAACAGAGCTCCCATAGAGGACCGACCAGACGCCGAAGAAAATCCTTCTCATCAGCCAAAAACTTGAATTGTCGCACTATCGTCGCGGGACTGTACCGGACTAGCATGGTGACCGCGTCGGGCACAACCGGAGGAGTCGACGATAGATCTCATATGCTGCAGAGGCAGATCACAACAGTGCCTGGCCCATGACCACCGTGCGTGGCCAAGTCACCCACCACCTGCGCTATAGCGCGCGGGTACATCTCGAACGCGGAATGTAGGTCCATCCCCCGACGAAGGTCAGCTTCCTAAGCCGCGGCATCGACCCGTCAGCGGACGACTGCCCTCACCACGCGGGTCGTCTCGGGCAGTACGTTCTCGCCGAGAGTCTCGACGCGGACGTCCGACAGGCGGAACTTCTTGATCTGCTTCTGCGCTGCTTCGATCTCGTTGGCGGCATTCATTCCCTTGAGAAGGGTGAGTTCACCTCCATCGCGCACGAGAGGAGCGGTGAGCGGGATCAGCGTCTTCAGAGCACTCACCGCACGAGCTGTCACGACGTCGAAGCTCGCAGGAGTCACCTCCTCGGCACGCGCGCGCAGAACTTCGACATTCGTGAGCTTCAGCTCGGCGACCTGATCGTTCAGCCAGATCACCCGGCGCTCCATCGGCTCGACGAGCGTCCAGTGCACATCGGGTCGCGCGATCGCGAGGACGATACCGGGCAGCCCCGCACCCGAACCGATGTCCGCAACCGAACCGTGGAACAACGGGGCGGCGATGACACTGTTCAAGATGTGCCGGGACCACAAACGCGGGAGCTCGAGAGGACCGATGAGTCCTCGCTCCTCGCCATGCTGCGCGAGAGCCGCCGTGAACTGCCGGGCCAGCTCGATCCGATCGCCGAAAAGATCGACCGCCACCGACGGTTCGATCTCCAGGTCACTCACGACAGCATCCCGCTGGCCTGACGTCCCATGTGAAACGTCAACGACGACGCAGAACAGTGTGGCGGTCGGCACCCTCGCCGTAGGACTCGGACACGAGACCCTGATCAGCCGCGATGTCGTGCACCAGCTTGCGCTCATAGCTGGACATGGCGGGCAGCGATGCCTGGGTCGCTCCATCGTCGAGCTTGGCTGCGGCGGCGTTCACGAGCGTCTCGAGCTGACGGCGGCGCGCATCGCGCGATCCGCCCACATCGAGGATCAATCGCGAGAACGAACCCGTCTTGCTCTGGACCGCAAGACGCGTGAGCTCCTGAAGCGCCTGCACCGTGTCGGGTGCAGACAGGAGCGCCAGTCCGTCTCCCTCAGCCTCGACCGAGACATATGCGCGACCCTGGCGCACGTCGAGGTTGAGGTCCCCATCGATGTCGGCGATGTCGAGCAGCTCTTCGAGGTAGTCAGCGGCGACGTCGCCCTCGTTCTCGAGCTCTGCGACCGTGGGCTCCACGGTCTCGGTCACGTTGTCGGTCGTCACGAACCGCTCCCCTTCTTCTTCGAACGCTTCTTGCCCACCGGCTGCTGACGCTTGGGGGCCTGCGCCTTCGCGCGCTCCGCCTCTTCGAGCAGACGCTGCTGCTCTGCTTCGTATGCCGCCATCGGGACGACCTTGCCCGAGGAGTCGATCGCCTTACCCTTGCGAGCAAGACGCTCTTCACGAGCCTTCGCCGCTTCAGATCCGGGAGTCGGCATCTCACGGATGACGAGGAACTGCTGTCCCATGGTCCAGAGGTTCGAGATGAACCAGTAGACGACCACGCCGAGCGGGAAGAAGATGCCCGAGAAGATGAAGCCGAGAGGCAGCACGTAGAGCATGATCTTCTGCATCTGGTACGCCTGGCCGGTCTTGGCTTCGGGCGACAGGTTCTTCGAGATGATCTGCAGCTGCGTGAAGAACTGCGACGCGATCATGAGCACGACGAGCGTGACCAGGATGATGATCGCTGTGGTGTTCCCCGCGTCGACCGCGTTCCCCAGCGTCTCGTGCAGCGATGCGACACCGAAGAGCTCGGCGTTGTAGAACTGCTCGGTGAGCTCGGCGTTCAGCAGACCGACGCCTCCGACACCCAGGTTGTGGTGCTTCGAGACGTCGCTCAGAACGCTGAACAGCGAGAAGAAGATGGGCATCTGCACAAGAAGTGGAAGACAGCTCGACATCGGCGTCGTGCCGTGCTTCTTGTAGAGCGCCATCGTCTCGCGGCTCATGGCCTCGCGAGAGAGCTGATCCTTCTTACCCCGGTACTTCTCCTGAACTTTTCGCAGCTCAGGAGCAATTTCCATCATCTTCCGCTGGCTCTTGATCTGCTTCACGAAGAGCGGGATCAAGGCAGCACGGACCACGATCACGAGACCGACGATCGACAGCACCCAGGTCAGACCGGATGCGGCAGGAAGACCGACGGCCGTGAACAGCCAGTGCCAGGCGACGAGCACGAGCTCGACGACCCACTTGAGGGGCCAGAGGATGGTTCCGATCAGATCGAAGCCGCCGGAGGCAGGCTCCGGCGAGGGTGTTGCGCTGGCGAGCAGAAGGTCAAGACCCACCGATCAATCCTTTCGGGCAGGGACGACGAAACCGTGAGCGGTCAGGTCATAACGGAAGTGTTCGTGCGGACGGACGTCATCGACGCCGCCGTGGCTCCAGGGATTGCAACGAACGATGCGCCACGCCGAGAGCGCCGCTCCCCGCACTGCGCCGTGCTGTTGCACCGCACCTACAGCGTAAGCGGAACAAGATGGGTAATAGGCGCAGACATCTCCATACATCGGGGAGATCACCTTGCGGTACCCGGCGAGGAACCCCAGGACGAGATTCCGGGGGATCAGCGGGATGCTGCGGATCGCGTCACCGGCATGAAGGTGAGCGGAGCCGATCGAGGATGCCGGAAGAGCGGTCATGGCCGCTGCCCGAGACGATCCAGACACCGGTTCACGTCCGCACTCAGCTCGGCGTAGGTCGCGGTCGCGGATGCAGGAAGGGCACGGATGACGACATCCGTGCCCTCGGGGACCCGCGTCAGCGCGTCCGCACACACGGCTTTGAGTCGCCGGCGCACGGTATTGCGCACCACAGCGGTGCCCACCTGCTTGCTGATGATGAATCCGAACCTCGCGGCTCTGCTCTCGCCCGTCGTCAGCATCGAGGTGACGACCTTGGCTCCGCCACAACGGGATCCGCGTCGAACGACCAGTCGATAGTCGCTCCCGCGGGTCACACGATACGGGCGGGCGAGCACAGCGATCTACGCGGAGAGCTCGGTGCGGCCCTTCGCGCGACGAGCCGAAAGGATCGCGCGGCCGGCGCGGGTACGCATACGAAGACGGAAGCCGTGCTTCTTGGCGCGACGACGGTTGTTGGGCTGGAAGGTGCGCTTGCTCATGGAATCACTCCGGGAATGCTGCCACCGGGATCATTTTGACCGGAGACATAGGGATCTGCCGTTCAGGCATAAGTCAACCGATTAAGGGTACGTCTTGACGGCGCGCAGAGCAAATCTGCGCGCTTCGACCACCAGCTCAGGCACGATCCGCACAGCTATTATCCACAACCCTGCGGCATGCACGTATGAGCAACACGCGCGCGGATTCCCGTAGGCAGGTTGCCGTTCCCAGCCGTGGTGACTACCGTGGCATCCGAAGTTATCCACAGGCGGGCCGCGTCACCCAGACGGCCCGTCGTCCCCTCAGCACGGAGCGTCATGTCATCACCTGCCCAGCCCGACGTTCCGATCTGGACCACGGTGCAGGAGCTCCTCGAGGCGGACGACCGAGTCACTCCTCAGCTCCAGGGATTCCTCAGCCTCGCGGTTCCGGCCGGCGTGATGGCGGCCACCCTCTATCTCGAGGTCCCGAACGATCTCACCGCCGCGCAGATCAACAAGAGGCTGCGGCTTCCGATCATGGAGGCCCTCTCCCACATCGGCGATGAGGTGACGTCGTACCGCGTGGTCGTGAATCATGAGCTCGCCGAGCAGCCGACGGCGCCCATCGCGGTCGCCGACTACGGCCGCCAGGAGCAGATCCGCGTCGAATCCCCGATGGAGCAGCCGACGCAGCTGCGGCACGAGTCCCGCCTGAACCCGAAGTACACCTTCGACAACTTCGTCATCGGGCAGTCCAACCGGTTCGCCCATGCCGCAGCCGTCGCCGTCGCCGAAGCGCCGGCTAAGGCGTACAACCCGCTCTTCATCTACGGCGACTCGGGCCTCGGCAAGACGCACCTGCTGCACGCGATCGGCGACTACGCCCAATCCCTCTATGCAGGGGTCAAGGTCCGGTACGTCTCCAGCGAGGAGTTCACGAACGACTTCATCAACTCGATCGCGAACAACCGAGGTGCAGCCTTCCAGGCCCGCTACCGCGATGTGGACATCCTCCTGATCGACGACATCCAGTTCCTGCAGGGTCGCGCGGAGACCCAGGAGGCGTTCTTCCACACCTTCAACACGCTGCACGACCACAACAAGCAGGTCGTCATCACCAGCGACGTCGCGCCGAAGCATCTCACCGGCTTCGAGGATCGCATGCGCAGTCGGTTCGAATGGGGCCTGATCACCGACGTGCAGGCGCCCGACCTCGAGACGCGCATCGCGATCCTCCGCAAGAAGGCGCAGAGCGAGGCGCTTCATATTCCCGACGAGGTACTCGAGTACATCGCCACCGTCGTGTCGTCGAACATCCGTGAACTCGAGGGTGCGCTGATCCGCGTCTCCGCATTCGCCAGCCTGAACCGTTCGGCCCTCGACATCTCCCTCGCCCAGACGGTGCTCCGCGACATCATCGACACGGCAGAGGACAACATCATCTCGCCGACCGACATCATCACTGCGACCGCCCAGTACTTCAAGCTGACGGTCGACGACCTGTACGGCTCCAGCAGGTCTCAGCAGATCGCCACATCGCGCCAGATCGCGATGTACCTGTGCCGCGAGCGGACGAGTCTGTCCCTGCCGAAGATCGGCCAGCTGTTCGGTAACCGCGATCACACCACGGTCATGTACGCCTACAAGAAGATCAGCGAGCTCATGAAGGAGCGCCGTTCGATCTACAACCAGGTGACCGAGATCACCACGCAGCTCGGTCGACGCTGAGTCCGCGCCGCCTCGAAAAAGGGGGTCGTAGCTTCCGATAGGAGGCTGCGACCCCCTTTGCGTGCGTGTGAGCGGCATACGACGGAGCAGATCGATGCCAGTTTGCACATGTGGATAACTTGTGGATGACTCGCCTCCAGGTCGGGACGAATGTGTGTGAAACCGTCGAACCTGTGGATAACTGTGGGAGACCGTTCGACCCGACGGATGCCGTCCACCCGCGGATTCCTCAGGGATTCCACAACTGACAACCGTGTAGTTCCCTACTCGCGTCTGCTTTCCACCGAGTTATCCACAGTATCCACAGGTGTTAACACCGTTAAGGAGTTAATTCAATTCAGGGGCGATCCGATCACCAGAGGGTGGGGAAAGTCCGACAGGCCCGAGCTTTGATCCGGTCGTAGGGATACTCCCGAGTTGGGGGCTAGCATGGGAAGCCCTGCACTGGCAGGACCGATGACGACACGTCTCAGAACGACGACAAGGGAGCACCCGTGAGGTTTCAGGTCAACCGCGATGTCTTCAGCGAGGCCGTGTCGTTCGTGGTCAAGCTGCTTCCGCAGCGCAACCCGCAGCCCATCCTCGCCGGAGTCCTGATCGAGGCAGACGGCTCCGGTCTCACGCTCTCGGCGTTCGACTACGAGGCATCCGCGCGCACGACAATCGAAGCCACCGTCGACACACCGGGCACGATCCTGGTGCACGGTCGACTGCTCTCCGACATCGCCAGCCGCCTTCCCAACGCGCCGATCGAGATCGCCGTCGAGGACGACGGCAGCATCACGGTCACCTGCGGCTCGGCGCGGTTCACCCTCGCAGCCATGCCGGTCGAGGAATATCCGTCGATCCCCGAGGTGTCCGGTTCCTCCGGCGTCGTGCCCGCCGACGATTTCGGGACCGCGATCAGCCAGGTGGGTTTCGCCGCCTCGCGCGACGACGTCACACCGGTCTTGACCGGAGTGCAGCTCGAGGTCTCCGGCCAGACGCTCAGCCTCGTGGCCACCGACCGCTACCGCGTCTCGCTCCGCGACGTGCCGTGGGACGGCGAAGCGGTCGAAGCCAGCGCACTGGTGCCCGCACGCACTCTTCTCGAGGTCGGAAAGACCTTCGGTCACGCCGGCACCATCCAGATCGCGTTCTCGGGAGCGGGCGACCGCGAGATCATCGCGTTCACGGCCGGCAACAAGACGGTCACCTCGCTGCTGATCAAGGGAAACTTCCCTCCGGTCCGCCGTCTCTTCCCGGAGCAGACCGAGCACTACGCGGTCGTGAACACCGCAGACCTCGTCGAGGCCGTGCGCCGTGTGTCGCTCGTGCTCGACCGAGCAGCTCCGCTGCGCTTCACGTTCACGTCCGACAGCGTGACGATGGATGCGTCGGGCAGTGAGCATGCGCGTGCATCCGAGTCCGTCGACGCGATCCTCTCGGGTGGCGACGACGTCACGCTCGGCCTCAACCCGCAGTACCTGATCGAGGCGCTCGGCGCGGTCAAGAGCGAGTTCGTCCGCGTCACCTTCACGTCGAGCGACAACGCGAACAAGCTCAGCCCCGTGCTGATCACGAGCCAGACCTCGGTCGACCAGGCCGGTCTGGATTCGTTCAAGTACCTGCTGCAGCCGAACCTGCTGCTTCGCTGATCCTGCGACGGGCGCGCTCCGCGCGGCGACGGCAGTGTCAGAGCCCGAAGGTAGGCTGACAGCGTGATTGTGGAACACCTGAGCCTGGTCGACTTCCGCAATTACGCGACCGCGGATCTCGCTCTGCACAAGGGTCCCAACGTCCTCGTCGGGCGCAACGGCCAGGGCAAGACCAACCTTGCAGAGGCTGTCGTCTTCCTCGCCACTCTCGGTTCGCACCGCGTCTCGTCGGATGCGCCGATGGTGCGCGAAGGTCGGGACTTCGCGATCATCCGCGCTCGCCTCTCCCACGGCGAACGCAAGGTGCTCATCGAGGTCCAGCTCAACAAGCAGGGCTCGAACAAGGCGCGGATCAACGGCTCCCCCTCGAAGACCAATGAGCTGCCTCGCTACGCCCATGTGGTGCTCTTCGCTCCCGAGGATCTGCAGATCGTCCGCGGCGACCCCACGTCTCGGCGTCGTTTCGTCGACCAGCTGCTGATCCAGCGCACGCCCCGCATGTCTTCGGTCCTCGCCGATTACGACCGAGTGCTCAAGCAACGCAATGCGCTTCTGAAGTCGGCCAGGGCGCGTGGCATCAAGGGCGAGGCCCTGAGCACCCTCGATGTGTGGGACGACAAGCTCGTCTCCCTCGGTGCCGAGATCATCACCGCGCGACAGCGTCTCGCCGCAGATCTCCAGCAGCCGGTGGCCGAGGCGTACGCGGCGATCGCGGGCGAGGATCATCGCCCGCAGCTCGAGTGGGCTCTGTCGGTGCGAGGAGCGGATCCCGAAGAGGGTGTCGACGCGCCGGCCGAGACCTCCGGAGACATCGCCGAGATGTTCCACGCCGCACTCCTCTCGAAACGGTCGAACGAGCTCGACCGCGGTCTCACTCTCACCGGCCCTCATCGCGACGACCTCGTCCTGCGCGTTCGTGGTCTTCCGGTGAAGGGGTATGCGTCCCACGGAGAATCCTGGTCGGTGGCCCTCGCGCTGCGTCTCGCTTCCGCAGAGCTGCTGCGCAGCGAGTCTCCTGCCGGCGATCCCGTCCTCATCCTCGACGATGTGTTCGCCGAACTCGACGCCGATCGCCGTCAGCGGCTGGCCGCTCTCACCGCGGGCTATGAGCAGGTGGTCGTGACGGCAGCCGTGGAGGAGGATATCCCCGAGGTGCTCCACGCCCATGTGGTGCGGATCTCGGCGGGAACGATCAGTGATGAGAGGGAGGTGGCAGATGAGTGAGATCGCACCCGATCCGGCACCCGAGACTCCCGAGACCGTCGCGACCTATCTGCGCCTGCGCGGACTCGCCCCGAGTTCGAAGACGTGGAAGCGCAAGCGACGCATCGTCACCGACGACGACAACGCGCCATTCACGCCCGGCCGCGACCCCGGACCGCTCGGAGCCGTGCTCGACAAGCTGACCCGGGACTCCGGCTGGCAGAAGACTCTCGCCCGTGAGGACCTGGTCAGGCAGTGGTCCGACCTCGCAGGCACGGACACCGCCAAGCACTCCGAACCCGTCTCCCTCGAGCGCGGTGTGCTCACGGTGAAGTGCGACTCGACCGCCTGGGCGAAGAACCTGCAGTACATGCGGGGAACGATCCTGACGGAGATCGGCCGACGGTATCCGGACGCGGGTGTCGAGAACCTCCGCTTCATCGGACCGGACGTACCCTCCTGGAAATGGGGTCCCAGAGTCGTTCCAGGACGGGGCCCGCGCGATACCTACGGGTAGGACACCACGGATGGGGTCTGAAACGCTCAGAGGGCCACACGCGGCCGCTGAGCCGCATCTCGCCACGAAAAGCCGCTAGACTGGGGATTCGTGATATCGATGTGGAGAATGCCCTCTGATGACGCCTGAATCCCCCGCTGACGAGACGGAATCGACCAACGGGGGAACCCCCGCGACCGAGGGCAAGATCTCACCCAAGGTGAAGCAGCCCGGTGAGTACGGTGCCGACTCGATCCAGATCCTCGAAGGTCTCGAAGCCGTCCGCAAGCGCCCCGGTATGTACATCGGTTCCACGGGACCGCGAGGTCTGCACCACCTCGTCTACGAGATCGTCGACAACTCGGTCGATGAGGCCCTCGCCGGCTACGCCGACACCATCTTCGTGACGCTGCTCGAAGACGGCGGCGTCCGCGTGGTCGACAACGGCCGCGGCATCCCGGTCGATCCCCACTCCTCCGACCCGACGAAGTCCACGGTCGAGGTCGTTCTGACCATCCTGCACGCCGGCGGGAAGTTCGGCGGCGGCGCGTACGCCGTCTCCGGGGGTCTCCACGGCGTCGGCTCGTCGGTGGTCAACGCCCTGTCGACGCGGTTCGACGTCGAGGTCAAGCAGAAGGGCTTCGTCTGGCGGCACAGCTTCGCGAACGGCGGCGTCCCGCAGCAGCAGCTCGAGAAGGGCGAGGCGTCCGACGACACCGGAACCAGCATCACGTTCTGGCCGGACGCCGAGATCTTCACCGAGACCACGAACTTCGAGTACGACACCCTGCGCACGCGCTTCCAGCAGATGGCGTTCCTCAACAAGGGCCTCCGCATCGAGCTGTCCGACGAGCGTCCCGATTCGGCTTACCAGGTCGAGGTCGACGGACAGCCGACCCTCACTCAGCCGAACGACGTCTTCTTCTACGAGCGCGGTCTCGTCGACTACGTCGAATACCTCAACAAGGTGCGTCACGCCGAGGTCGTCAACGACGAGATCATCGCGTTCGAGTCCGAGGACACCGAGCGCAAGATCTCTCTCGAGGTCGCGATGCAGTGGACCACCTCGTACACCGAGAACGTCTTCACCTACGCGAACACGATCAACACCCACGAGGGTGGCACGCACGAAGAGGGCTTCCGTGCAGCGCTCACCACGCTCGTCAACAAGTACGCCAGGGCGAACAACCTTCTCAAGGAGAAGGACGACAACCTGTCGGGCGACGACGTGCGTGAAGGTCTGACCGCGGTCATCTCGATCAAGCTCGGCGAGCCGCAGTTCGAAGGGCAGACCAAGACGAAGCTCGGCAACACCGAGGCCAAGGCGTTCGTGCAGAAGGTCGTCGGCGATCAGCTCGGCGATTGGTTCGACCGCAACCCGATCCAGGCGAAGAACGTCATCCGCAAGGCGATCGATGCGGCCACCGCTCGTCTCGCCGCGCGCAAGGCCCGCGAGACCGCTCGTCGAAAGAGCGTCTTCGAGTCCGCCGCGATGCCCGACAAGCTCAAGGACTGCACGAGTAAGGATCCCTCGATCAGTGAGATCTTCCTCGTCGAGGGTGACTCGGCAGGTGGCTCCGCTGTGCAGGGTCGCGATCCGCACACGCAGGCGATCCTCGCTCTGCGAGGCAAGATCCTCAACGTCGAGCGCGCGCGTCTCGACAAGGCCCTGGGCAACAAAGAGGTCCAGGCGATGATCCAGGCCTTCGGCACCGGAATCGGCGAAGAGTTCGACATCGAGAAGGCGCGCTATCACAAGATCGTGCTGATGGCGGATGCCGACGTCGACGGCCAGCACATCACGACGCTGCTGCTCACGCTGCTGTTCCGCTACATGCGCGGACTGATCGAGGCCGGCTTCGTGTACCTCGCGATGCCGCCGCTCTACCGTCTCAAGTGGACGAACCAGCCCCACGAGTACGTGTTCAGCGACGCCGAGCGCGACGCGCTGCTCAAGTTCGGACTCGACAACGGCAAGAGGATCCCGAAGGATGCCGGCATCCAGCGCTACAAGGGTCTCGGCGAGATGAACGCCAAGGAGCTGTGGGAGACCACGATGGACCACAGCACCCGGACGCTCCGCCAGGTGACCATCGAGGATGCCGCAGCGGCCGACGAGATCTTCAGCGTGCTGATGGGTGAGGACGTCGAATCGCGACGCAGTTTCATCCAGCGCAACGCCAAGGATGTCCGCTTCCTCGACATCTGACGCGTCCCGCGCCTGCATTCGTTCCCATAACGACCGGAATCGACAACACACATGACTGACGAAGTACGCCCCGAGCCGGCACACGACCACGGCAAGATCGACCAGGTCGACCTGCAGTCCGAGATGCAGCGCAGCTATCTCGACTACGCGATGGCCGTGATCGTCGGCCGTGCGCTGCCCGACGTGCGCGATGGACTCAAGCCCGTCCACCGACGCGTGATCTACGGCATGTACGACGGCGGATTCCGCCCCGACAAGTCCTTCTCGAAGTGCGCTCGCGTGGTCGGCGAGGTCATGGGTCAGTACCACCCGCACGGTGACTCGGCGATCTACGACGCCCTCGTGCGTCTCGTGCAGCCCTGGTCGCTGCGCTACCCGCTGGCCCTCGGCCAGGGCAACTTCGGGTCTCCCGGCAACATGGGTGCCGCGGCGCCCCGGTACACCGAGACCAAGATGGCCCCCCTCGCGCTCGAGATGGTTCGGGACATCGAAGAGGACACGGTCGACTTCACCGACAACTACGACGGCCAGACTCAGGAGCCGACGGTTCTTCCGGCCCGCTTCCCGAACCTCCTCGTCAACGGGTCGGTGGGTATCGCGGTCGGCATGGCCACCAACATCCCTCCGCACAACCTGCGCGAGGTGTCTTCTGCCGCTCTCTGGGCGCTCGACAACCCCGGCCTCCCCCGCGAAGAGCTGCTCGAGGGTCTCATCCAGCGGATCCCCGGCCCCGACTTCCCCACCGGCGCGCAGATCCTCGGCACCAAGGGCGTGCACGAGGCGTACCGCACGGGTCGCGGTTCGATCACCATGCGCGCGGTGGTCAACGTCGAGGAGATCCAGGGCCGCACGTGCCTCGTGATCACCGAGCTGCCGTACCAGGTGAACCCCGACAACGTCGCCGTGAAGATCGGCGACCTCGCCCGTGACGGCAAGATCACCGGCATCGCCGACATCCGCGACGAGTCGTCCGACCGCACGGGTCAGCGTCTCGTGGTCGTGCTCAAGCGCGATGCGGTCGCGAAGGTCGTGCTCAACAACCTGTACAAGCACACGCAGCTGCAGGAGAACTTCGGCGCGAACATGCTCGCGATCGTCGACGGCGTGCCGCGCACGCTCGCGATCGACGGATTCGTGACCCACTGGATCACGCACCAGCTCGAAGTGATCGTCCGACGCACGCGCTTCCGTCTCGCCAAGGCAGAGGCTCGCATGCACATCCTGCGCGCCTACCTCAAGGCGCTCGACGCTCTCGACGAGGTCATCGCTCTCATCCGTCGATCGCAGACCACGCAGGATGCGAACGAGGGACTGCAGAAGCTCCTCGACATCGACGACATCCAGGCCCAGGCCATCCTCGACATGCAGCTGCGCCGACTGGCCGCCCTCGAGCGTCAGAAGATCCTCGACGAGGCCTCGGAGCTCGAGCGGCTGATCGGCGAGTACCAGGCGATCCTCGTCGACGAGTCGCTGCAGCGCGACATCATCCGCGAAGAGCTCACCGGCATCGTCGAGCGCTTCGGAGACGACCGTCGCACGCACATCCTGCACGGCTTCGACGGCGACGTCTCGATGGAAGACCTCATCGCCGAAGAGGAGATGGTCGTCACCATCACCCGCGCCGGCTACATCAAGCGCACGCGCAGCGACAACTACCGGTCGCAGCACCGCGGCGGCAAGGGCATCAAGGGCGCCCAGCTGCGGGCCGATGACATCGTCGAGCACTTCTTCGTGACGACGACGCACCACTGGCTGCTGTTCTTCACCGACAAGGGTCGCGTCTACCGTTCGAAGACCTACGAGGTTCCCGAGGCCGGCCGCGATGCGAAGGGAACGCACGTCGCGAACCTCCTCGCCCTGCAGCCCGACGAGAACATCGCGCAGGTGCTCGACATCCGCGACTACGGGGTCGCCGACTATCTCGTTCTCGCGACGCGCGACGGTCTGGTCAAGAAGACGCGTCTCGACGCGTACGACACCAACCGCCAGGGCGGCGTCATCGCGATCCGCCTGAACGACGAGGACGAGCTGGTCTCGGCTCTCATGGTGAACGCTGAGGATGACATCCTGCTCATCAGCCGCCGTGGCATGTCCGTCCGGTTCAGTGCGACCGATGATGCGCTGCGACCGATGGGACGCGCGACCGCCGGCGTGAAGGGCATGAAGTTCCGTGAGGGCGACAGCCTGCTGTCGGCATCCGTCGCCGCCCTCGGCCAGTTCGTGTTCGTGGTGACCGACGGCGGCTATGCGAAGCGCACCGCCATCGAGGAATACCGCGTCCAGGGACGCGGTGGATTCGGCATCAAGGTCGCCAAGCTCAACGACGATCGGGGCACTCTCGCGGGTGGTCTGATGGTCTCCTCCGACGATGAGGTCCTTGTGGTTCTGTCCAGCGGCAAGGTGGTACGCTCTGCCGTGGCCGAGGTGCCCGCGAAGGGCCGAGACACCATGGGAGTGGTGTTCGCACGGACGACGGAAGCCGACCGGATCCTCGCCATCGCCCGCAACGGTGAGCGGGGCCTCACCGAAGAAGACGAATCGGATGAGGCTGCGGTGGACTCCGAGTCCACGGCCCCCGAGACGAACGAGAACCCTGAGGAAGCAGACGCATGAGCACAGTAGCCGACAAGCTGGCGAAGAAGTCCACGCGCAAGACCGGTGGCAAGCAGGTGCGCCTGCGCCTCGTCTACGTGGATTTCTGGTCGGCCGTGAAGCTGTCGTTCCTGGGCGCTGTGGCGCTCGCGATCGTGACGATGGTGTCGTTCTTCCTGATCTTCCTCGTGCTGCAGGCGACCGGCATCCTCACGCAGGCGGATGAGTTCATCGGAACCATCACCGACAACTCCGTGCGGATCTCCGAGGTCGCCGGCCTGCCGCAGGTGATGGCATTCGCCGCGGTGGTCTCGATCCTCAACCTCATCGTGTTCACGGTGCTGGGTGCGGTCATCGCCGGGATCTATAACGTCGCCGTGAAGGTGACCGGCGGACTGCTGGTCGGGTTCATGTCGAACTGATCGTCAGGATTCGAGGAGGGGCGGATGCGAACAGCATCCGCCCCTCTTCTGTTCTCCGACGGAGTAGGGAAAACCCGAACCCGGGTCTCCGGTTGCCTCGGTGTCGGCCGGATCGGGGCCGCCGTACCTTTGAACCATGACGACACACACTGCCACGCCACCACCGGCGACGGCCACGAAGCCGCCGTTGCGCATCGTGCTCTCGATCCTGCATCTCGCGGGAATCGGAGTCATCGGCGGCTTCATCTTCGCGACTCTTTCCGGACTCCTCGGCACCGGCCTCGGCCTGCTCTTCGCGGCGGGCGTCGGCATCGTGCTGCTCGTCGGGCTCGTGTACGCCCTGTTCGGCGTCGGCTGGTTCGAGGTCGCGCGAGTCAGCGCTCTCTACAGGTCGCCCATCACGCCGCTCAGATGGCGCCCTCGGGATCGCCCCGGGTTCGCGGGCTGGCTCCGCTCGCTCGGCCGCCAGGCCATCGACGGCCGCATGTGGAGGGCCCTCGCGAACTTCGCGATCACCGCCGTTCTCGGTTGGATCGTGCTGCGGCTCGCCTTCGGCCTCGTCTGGTCGATCGCCATCTCGTTCGCTCCTCTCACGGGAACGGATGCCGTGATGGGTCCGTTCGGCGGGGGCGGCATCGACCCCGCGTGGGCACCGCTCATCGGGATCCTCGGAGTCGCCGCGTGCCTCGCCGGAATGATCGGACTGGCGCTCCTCAACCGCGTACTCTCACTCGCCATCGTCGTTCGCAGCCGCGAGGCCGAGCTCACCGAGCGAGTGCGCACCAGCACTGCTCAGCGTGAGGGCGCTGTACGTGCCGCGGATGTCGAACGCACACGTATCGAGCGTGACCTGCACGACGGCGTCCAACCGCGACTCGTATCGGTGGGCATGACCCTGGGGCTCGCCCAGCAGAAGATCGACAACGACCCGGATGCCGCGAAGGAGCTGATCGCCGAGGCGCACACCTCGACCAAGGCCGCGATCACCGAGCTGCGTCAGCTGGCCCGTGGCATCCATGCATCGGTCCTCGACGACCGGGGCCTGGACGCGGCGCTGTCCGCCCTCGCCGGCCGCTCGCACATCCCCGTCCATCTCGATGTGCGAATGGACGGCCGCTGCAGCCGTGAGGCCGAAGCCGCGGTCTACTTCTCGATCGCCGAGTCGCTCACCAACGCCGCGAAGCATTCGCGGGCCAGCGAGGCACGTGTCACTGTCCGCCTCCGCGACGGAGGGGTGCTCTGGGCCCGCGTCGAGGACAACGGCATGGGCGGCGCCCAGGTGCAGCCCGGCGGAGGCCGCGACGGCATCGCGAATCGCATCCTCGCAGCCGGCGGAACCTTCCGCCTCGAGAGCCCCGTCGGCGGACCGACCAGCCTGGAGGTGAACGTGCCATGCGCATCCTGATCTGCGAGGACTCCGTCCTGCTGCGCGAGGGACTCGTGCGACTGCTCGAGGACGCCGGGCACAGTGTGGTCGCGGCTCTTCCCGACACCAGCGGTCTCAGCGAGGCCGTCATCGAGACGGATCCCGAGCTGTGCATCCTCGACGTACGGCTCCCCCCGACCTTCACCGACGAGGGCATCCGCGCGGCGCTCGGACTCCGGGACACCAACCCCGCGCTTCCGCTGCTCGTGCTCTCTCAGTACGTCGAGGAGCGGTATGCGTCGGACCTCATCGCCGCACAGGGCGGGCCCCTGGGATATCTGCTCAAGGACAGGGTCGCCGACGTCTCTGAGTTCCTCGCCTCCGTGCAGCGGATCTCCGAGGGTGCCACCGTGCTCGACCCCGAGGTCGTGGCTCAGCTGCTCACCCGCCGCAACCGCGACGACCGGATGCAGCGTCTCACCGAGCGCGAACGGACCGTGCTCGCACTGATCGCCGAGGGCAAGTCGAACCAGGCCATCGCCGGTCTGCTCTTCCTCTCGGAGGCGAGCGTCGAGAAGCACATCACCGCGATCTTCCAGAAGCTGGGCTTCGAACAGGGCGAGTCGGGCAACCGACGCGTGCTGGCGGCCCTGGCGCACATCGAGAACACGGGCGGCTCGACGCCGACCGGACAGACAGGACTGGGACGATGACCACGAACAACGACGACTACCAGGGCGGGCACACGCCCCTTACTCCCCCGCCGGCATCCGCGCCGCAGGGACAGGAGCCCACACCGGCGCCCGCGCAGGCGCAGGCGGCACCGGCCGATGCCGGCCGCTCTTCGGGGACGACGGCGATCATGATCGTCACGGCGATCGTCGGAGGCATCGCGCTTCTCGGAGCGGGCGGGTCGGCGGCTGTCGCCGCCACCGGCAGCATGATGGCCTCCACTCAGGGCAGCGACGCCGTGCTGACCGAGGATGCGTCCGGCATCGACACGCTCGACCTCGACGTGGATGCCGGCAACATGCGCATCGAGTTCGGTGACGTCGATGAGGCCGAGCTGGCAGTGACGAACGCTCGCGGTCCTGCCTGGAGACTCGAACGCGAGGGCGACGAGCTGATCGTCCGCAGCCCGGAGTTCCGCTTCGGATGGTGGTTCGGCGAGTGGTTCGGCGACGACCAGTCGGCGGTGCTGACCCTGCCTGAAGAGCTGAGCGACGCGCAGCTCGATGCCGACCTCACTCTCGATGCGGGCAGTCTCGATGTGGTCGGAGACTTCGGTGCCCTCGACTTCACGGTCAACGCCGGTGCGCTCGATGTCGAAGGTGCGGCGAGCAGCCTCAGCATCGACATGAGCGCGGGTCGTGCCGATGCGATGCTCGACGGCGTCGACGCGGCCGATCTCAGTGTGTCGGCGGGCGACCTCACCGTCGAGCTGACGGGCCGGGCACCGTCTGAGACGACGATCGACGTGAGCGCGGGCTCGGTCGATCTCACGGTTCCGGATGAGTCGTACTCGATCATCCAGGACGTCAGCGCCGGATCGCTCGACGCGAAGGTCGATCAGTCATCCGGCACCCGGAACACGATCGACGTCACACTTGCGGCAGGCAGTGTGACGATCCGTCCGGGCCGCTGATTCCGATCGAGGGCGAGGGCGCGCCGGTGCCCTCGCCCTCGATTGGGTATTTCGGGAAATCTCCGGTAAAGTTTCGGAGGTTGACGGGCCCATAGCTCAGGCGGTTAGAGCGCTTCACTGATAATGAAGAGGTCCCAGGTTCAAGTCCTGGTGGGCCCACTCCTCAACTAAATGAATACCCTCACGGGGCCTTAGCTCAGTTGGTAGAGCGCCTGCTTTGCAAGCAGGATGTCAGGAGTTCGAATCTCCTAGGCTCCACACTGTGTTGAGACAGTTCGAGAAGGCCCCGCCATGTGCGGGGCCTTCTCGTTTTCGCATGTCTCCACAGGTGTTAACAACCCTGTTAACAACTGCTCGCGCGGTGCCATCTGAGTGCACAGCTGTGGATGGACCTGTTAACAACGAGGGCGATGCGGCACCCGCCTCTCACTAGACCTCCTAGATATCAACCCCCCTCCGTATTCTCAGGTCGAGGGCGTAGCGTGCTGGCATGACCGACGGGGAGACGATGATCCAGACCGAGATCGTGTTCGATGGATCGAGCTACTTGCTCGCCCAGGATCAGAACATCGATGATCTGCGAGAACGTATCGAGTCAGCCACGAAGACCGCCGGCACCTTCGTCGACATGGTCGTCGTCGGCAACCGGGCAGTCAGCGTGCTCATCACCCCGACGACGCAAGTGACGATCAGTGTGGCGACTGTGGCATATGACCCCCGCGATACCGGTGACGTCGACTTCCCGTACACCGGTTTCTACGACGAGCTCTGACTCCACGCGTCTGAGCGGGTGATCAGAGGTTCGGCCCGCGGATCATCCGCACCGGTCCTCTGGCGTCGTCGATGGACACCTTCTCGCCCTTCTGCGTCACGACGATCTCATCGCGCTCCGCGAGTGCAGCCGCGATTCGGCGGACGTCCGACATGGTCGAGCGCCACGAGTCCCCGCCTACAGTCCGGGCGACGTCACTCGGACAGATCGAAGACTCGCCCCGCTTGCGGATGAGCGCGCGCATCGCGGCCGCGATCCTCTCGTCGAAGTCGTCGCCGGTGCGGTCCTCCCACCAGAGCGCCCCTCGTTCCCCGAGCGCGGTCTTCGCGTCCTGCACCCGACGTCGTGCGTCCGGCTCGTGCGCCTTCACCGCGCGCCGCGCAGCCATCAGCTCGTTGACCAGCTCCTGGCGGAACGTCTCGGGGATCGAGGGGTCGGTCGCGCGCCACCGCCGGCCATTGATGACGACGTGATGAGCGTCGGGCGTGCGCTCCGGGCCGCTCGCACCGCTGCCATTCGCGCTGTCGTCCGAGGTCATGCCGCCAGTCAATCCGACCATGATCAGGTCGACCAGGGGCTTGACCGGACCTGGTACCCCCGATCGAGAGGAGATCTGCGCTGCGGAGGACGAGTCGACGGACAAGCGCCCTCCGGTGTGCGGATCTCCTCCCGAAGATTCAGGCGCGCAGCGAGCTGTCGTGGGTCCGAGAGACGCGCGGCGCGCGATTCACGAAGATGCCCAGGAGGATCATGCCGACGCCGAGTCCGAGGTGCAGCCAGTTGTCGGCGTCATTCACCGGGATGAAGTTGAGCTGGTCATTGCCCACCGCGATGAGGCCGTACAGCCAGACCACGAGGTAGAGCGCGCCGCCGACGATGAGATAGAGGCGAGACGCCCGTGCCCGTGCCGCGAGGGCGATGCCGCCCAGTGCGAACGCGAGGTGCACGAAGTTGTGGAGCACCGATACCTGGAAGACACCCAGCAGGTGGGCTTCTGATCCGGCGCCCGCGCCGTGAAGGTGTTCGGCTGAGTGGGTGAGTCCGGGGATGAAGCCCGCGATCCCGACGAGGAGGAAGACGATGCCCACGATGAGGGCTGTCTTCTGGATCGGGGTTCCTGCATAGCGTTCCGTGCGTGCTGTGTCACTCATGGTGTCCTCCTGGTCGGTGCACTCTGCGGTATGGCAGAGACCGTATCCAGGCCCGCGAGCGACGAAAGAGACTCTTGACTCGTCCGTTCGTCTCGTCGTACTCTTCCGGCCAGCGGTCGGGGGTCAGACGGCGCGCAGGTCGTGCGGGGCGACGTTGAGACGCTCGCACCCGTCGGCTGTCACGACGACGATGTCCTCGATGCGTGCACCCCATCGGCCCGCGAAGTAGATCCCGGGCTCGATGCTGAACGCCATGCCCTCGCGCAGCACGAGATCGTTGCCGGGCGCGATGTAGGGCTCTTCGTGTACCGAGACGCCGATGCCGTGACCCGTGCGGTGCAGAAAGGCCTCGCCGAGCCCCGCCTCGGCGAGTACGGACCGCGCCGCGGCATCGACAGCCTCGGCCGTCGCGCCGGGGCGCACGGCGTCGACAGCGGCCTGCTGAGCGCGGACGAGCACGGCGATGCGATCGGCGGCTTCACTGTCGGTTGTGCCGACCACGTAGGTGCGGGTGCTGTCGGAGTTGTAGCCGCTCGGCACGGCGCCGCCGATGTCGACGACGACGACGTCTCCGTCCTCGATCACGCGGTCGGACACCTCGTGGTGGGGATCCGCGCCGTTGGGTCCCGAGCCGACGATGACGAACTCGACGGTGCGGTGGCCCTCGGCCACGATGGCCTCAGCGATGTCGGCCGCCACCTCGCGCTCGGTGCGCCCCGCCCGCAGCCACTCGGGCACTCGACGATGCACGGCGTCGATCGCGGAGCCGGCACGCCGGAGCTCGGCGACCTCTTCAGCATCCTTGATCATGCGTCCCTCACGCAGCACCGGGGTGGCGAGCTCGACGCGCACGTCGATCCGATCGGAGAGCGGGATCACGTGCAACGCCGGCAGAGCGTCTGAAACTCCCACTCGCGTGACTGCGCCCAGGGCGGCGGCCACGAGGTCGTAGGGATTCTGTCCGTCGACCCAGTCGGAGACGGCGAGGCCGAGCTCACCCACCGCCGTGGTCCTGACCTTCGCCAACTCCATGCGCGGCACGATGACGGTGGGAGCGATGCCGGGTCCGAGCACGAGTGCGGTGAGGCGCTCGATCGTGTCTCCCTCGACGCCGACCAGATACTCCAGATCAGGGCCAGGACCCACCACTATCCCGTCGAGACCGGCGTCAGCGGCAAGCGCTGCTGCGCGGTCGAGTCGAGCGGCGTACACGGAGGCGGGGAACGGCAGTGTGCTCACGGCATCCACGCTACTGCGCCGGCCGTTCCCCGGGCACGGCGACTCAGCTGACGGCGAGGCGGATGCGCTCGGTGAGAACCTTGCGGTTCGCGGCAGAGAGATCGAGCAGCGCGTATGCGGTCGGCCACATCGTGCCGTCGTCGAGGTTCGAGATCGGCTCGAAACCGAACGTGCCGTACCTGACCTTGAACTTGCTGGCCGGCTGGAAGAAGCAGAGCACCTTGCCGTCCTTGCCCCAAGCGGGCATGCCGTAATACGTCCGCGGCATGAGCTCGGGAGCGACCTCGGTCACGAGGTCGTGGAGCGCCTTCGACAGCTCTCGATCGTTGTCATCGGGAAGCTTCGCGATCGCCGCCTCGAGGTCTGCGACACCCTCGGCCCGCACCTCCTCCGGGGTCTTCTTGGCACGAGACCGAGACTTGCGCTTGTCGGCCGCGGCCTCCTTCATCGCCTCGCGCTCTTCGGCACTGAAGTTCTTCTCGTTGTCAGCCATGGCCGACTCCTTTCACTGTGTGATCTGCGATGAATCTCACACTACGGATGCGGCGCACTGCTGTGCTTCTTGATTCGTGATCGATGTCCCGGGGTCGAGCGTGACGAGCCGGACGCCTCTCAAGGCGAGGTTTCGTCCAGGATCGTCACGCGCGTACCCTGGCTGAACCCCGGCCACTATGGTGGACGCATGGATATGCGGGTCGCGGCATACGCGGTCGTCACCGATGACGACGGTCGCATACTTCTCGCGCGCTGGACCGAGGGTCGTCGAGTGGCATGGACGATGCCCGGCGGAGGGCTGGAACCGGGTGAGGCTCCCGAGGACGCCGTGCGGCGTGAGCTGCGCGAGGAGACCGGCTACACGGTCAAGGTCGGCGAGCTGCTGGGCATTCATTCGAGGGTGATCCCGGCGAGCCAGCGGGTGAACCAGTCGGATCAGCCTCTGCACACCCTGCGCATCGTCTACCGGGCGTCGGTGACGGGCGGCAAGCTGACCTTCGAGGCCGATGGCTCGACCGACATGGCCGAGTGGTTCCCACTGAAAGCCGTGAAGGAACTGCAGAGGGTCAAGCTGGTCGACATCGCCCTGCGGATGGCCGGCATCCTCTGACTCAGTCGCGGGCCTCTTCGGGCACCGAGATGTCGGCGACTGTGGCACCGTACGCGGCGATGAGGTCATCGGCATCGACGAAGAGGCTGTAGCCGTGAGCGCCGGCACCCATGGCGATCCGCTGCCCGACGATCGACTCGTCGGCGAAGACCGGCCAGTCCGTGGTGCTGCCGATGGGCACGATTGTTCCGCGCTCGTAGCCGGTCGCCGCGAGGGCGAGATCAGGCTCGGGCAAGCGGAGCTTGTTCACTCCGACGACCGCACGCAGCTTCGGCCACGAGATCGACCTGCCGCCGGGAACCAGCGCGAAGAGGTACGTGTCGTCCGACCGCTTGACGACGAGCGTCTTGACGATGCCGGAGGGCGGGATGCCGAGCAGCTCAGCCGCCTCGAAGAGACTGCGGGCGGCAGGACGCTCGCGGATCTCGATATCGAGTCCGCGAGCCGCTGCGGCGTCCCTCACCCGAGCATGGAGATCCCCCGGCTCAGTGGCCGGGGGCTCCGATGTCGAGGTCACGCGTCAGGTGCGGAGAGCGGGTCGTCGGCGACCCAGAGCTCGTCGTCTGCGCGCAGTGCCTGCCAGGCGGCGTAGAGAACGCCGGCCGCTGCGGCGACTCCGAGGATCAGGGCGATGACCGAACCGACGCTCGGGCCCTTCGGCTCGGGCTGAGTGGCCTTCCTGACCTTCTTCACGACGCCTTCGCGCTTGGCGTTCGCGACATCCCACGCGGTGAGCGCGGTGCCGACGACTCCGCCGACGATCGGGACGACCTTGTCGTCCACCACGTGGTGACCGAAGCGGACGCCGCGGTCGACGACCGGTGCGACGCGACGGTTGTAGGTGTCCTGGACGACAGGACCGACCTGCTCGCGACCGAAGTGGCCGAGCTGACGTCCGGCTTCACGCGCGACGTCGGCGGCGTGGCCGACGAGGACCTGCTGGTTCTCCCAGAGCTGGTTGGCGTCGTTCTGAAGACGACGCAGCTCCTTCTTCCGCTTGCGGCTGATGCTCACGATGCTCTCCTGTCGATTGGAGTACGGATTCCCCATCTTGCCACGCGACCGTGTATGGGGCGAGGGAATCGCCGAACCCTTGCGTCGGAGGCCGATGAGCGCTAGACGCGGGCCAACTCATGGGAAGCTCTGCGAGAATGGACCCATGGCTCACGCTTCTCATGTCGCAACCCTGCACACCAACCACGGTGACATCGTCATCAACCTCTTCGGCGACCACGCCCCGAAGACGGTCAAGAACTTCGTCGGCCTCGCCGACGGCACCCAGGAGTGGACGCACCCCGCCACCGGCAAGCCGGGCGAGGGTGCTCTCTACAAGGACGTCATCTTCCACCGCATCATCCCGAACTTCATGATCCAGGGCGGCGACCCGCTCGGACAGGGCGTCGGGGGCCCCGGATACAACTTCGACGACGAGATCAACATGGAGCTCAACTTCAACGAGCCCTACATCCTCGCCATGGCCAACGCCGGTCTGCGTCGCAACGCCATCACGGGCAAGGCCGAGGGAACCAACGGCTCGCAGTTCTTCATCACGACCGACCCCACCCCCTGGCTCCAGGGCAAGCACACGATCTTCGGCGAGGTCGCCGATGACGCCTCCAAGGCTGTCGTCGACGCGATCGCCGCTGTGCCGACGGCTGCGGGCGACCGTCCCATCGAGCCGGTCGTGCTGCAGTCGATCGACATCGTCGCGGCCTGACGCCGACGCTGGCCGATCCGGATGACGACGCCTGAGTTCGCGGACAACCGCGACAACTTCTGCTACCGGCATCCGGATCGGCAGAGCTTCGTGCTCTGTCAGCGGTGCCTGCGCACGATCTGCCCCGAATGCCAGACGCAGGCGGCTGTCGGGGTCATCTGCCCCGAGTGCATGGCCGCAGAGCGAAAGAACCGCACTCCCGCCCAGAAGCGCGCCGAGCGTCGCTGGGGCGGGCGCGGCACCGCGCTCTCCTCGCGCGGCAGCGGCAAGCCCGTCGTCACGTACTCGCTGCTGGCGATCACGTCGTTCATCGGGCTCCTTCAGCTCATCCCGGGTGTGGGACAGGCGATCACGGGCCAGCTGCTCTTCGCGGCGGGCTATCTGTATCCGGATCTGTCGCTCATGCCGTTCGAACCGTGGCGGCTTCTCACGGCGGTGTTCGTGCATGGCGGTTTCCTGCATCTCGCGCTCAACATGCTCGCGCTGTGGATGCTGGGTCAGAGTCTCGAACCGATGCTCGGCCGAATCCGCTTCCTGTCGCTGTACCTGATCAGCGGGCTCGGCGGTTCCGTCGCCGTCGCATTGCTCGCGCCCGGAACCGCGACGGTGGGCGCCTCCGGCGCGATCTTCGGCCTGATGGCCGCCCTGCTGATCATCGGACGGCACATCGGGGCGAACGTGACCGGCATCCTCGTGATCCTCGGCATCAACTTCGTCGTCGGCTTCGTGTTCTCTCAGAACATCGCCTGGCAGGCGCATCTCGGCGGGGCGATCGTCGGTGCGCTCGTGGCGTTCATCCTCACGAGGACCCGACGGCGTGAGCAGCGGACGCTACAGATCGTGCTGCTCGTTGCCGTCGTCGTCGCGCTCGTCCTGATCGTCGCCCTGTTGGTACCGTTCCTGATCACGACGGTTTACTCCTGATCAGAAGTTGTTAACAGGGTTGTTGACCGATGTGAATAACATCTGTGTAATTCTCCCCATGTTGGGGATAACCTGTGGATAACTCAGAAGAAGGCCCCTCTCGCCAACGCGAGAGGGGCCTTCTTCGAAATCGGTGGGGCGGGCGTCAGCGCCAGCGTGTGGTCATCAGGAAGCCGATCAGGGCGATGCCCAGGCCGATCGCAAGGTTCCAGTTGTCGAGCCCCGGGATCGGGAACTGCATGCCCGAGATGTAGAACACGAGGATCCACACGAGACCGAGGAGCATGAAGCCGACCATCACCGGCTTGAACCACACGGCGTTGGGTGCGGCTTCGCCTTCGCTGCGCGGAGCTTCGGGTTCTTCGGTCTTGCGGTCGCGTGCCATTCCCACAGTGTACCCAAGAGTGTCATATCGCGCGGAAAACCAGGGCCGCAGGGCGGGAGTACAGGTCTGGCGGATAGCATGTCGCCATGACTGCATCCGTCGTCTCGGGGGAGCGACGTGCACACCGCCGCCGCCCCCGGTCGCGCGCGACCTTCACCAGCGTGCTCGGCGAGCTGCTGCTCACGGGTGGAGTGATCGTGCTTCTCTTCGTCGCGTGGCAGATGTGGATCGGCGACATCATCATCGCGGCCCAGAAGAACGAAGAGGGTGCGGCGGTCTCGCAGGAATGGGCGAACGCACCCACTCCCGAGCTCCCACCGGTCGTCGAGACCGACGACGGAGCGACTGTCTTCGAGCCCGTGATCCCCGCCGCTCCGGCCGACACCGAGCTTCTCGGCCAGATGCACGTGCCGCGCTTCGGTGCCGAGTACAACGTCGGCATCTACGGCGGTACGACGCGCGCGCGCACGCTCGACAAGCTCGGGATCGGCGTTTACACCGACTCGAAGATGCCCGGTGAGGTCGGCAACTTCGCGATGGCCGGCCACCGCACCACCTGGGGCAAGCCCTTCAACCAGCTCGACAAGCTCCAGGTCGGCGACGCGATCGTCGTCGAGACGCCTGACGGATGGTTCACGTACCGCTTCCGGACGCTGGAGTACGTCAAGCCCACGCAGACGGACGTGCTGCTCGATGTGCCGCAGATGCCCGGCGTCGCGACGGGGGAGAAGTACATCACGCTGACCGCCTGTTCGCCGCTGTACTCCCTCGCCGAGCGCATCGTCGCCTACGGCGTGTACGAGAGCTTCCAGCCCCGCGCCGAGGGTCCGCCCGCCGCGCTCACCGATCCACCGCCTCCGCCGGCCGCGCCGTCGATCTAGCCGAACGGAAAGAGACGACTCATGTACGCCGCACTCTGGCGCATCCTCCCCGGCCCGTGGTGGCTGAAGCTCTTCATCCTCCTCGTGCTCGTCGCAGCGGTGCTCTACGGGCTCTTCTGGTACGTCTTCCCCTGGGTGAGCCCGCTGATCACCCCGGGCGAGGTCGACCTCGAATGACCCGCGTGCTCGTCGTGGACAACCACGACAGCTTCGTGCATACGCTCGTGGGTTATCTGCGCGAGCTCGGTGCTGACGTCACGCTGATCGAGGCGGATACCATCGATGCCGCTGAACTCGCGGTGATGCTGTCGGACTTCGACGCGCTGCTGCTCTCTCCCGGCCCGGGCACCCCTGACGATGCCGGCGTCTCCGTCGACGCCGTGCGGCTCGCCGCGAGGATCCGGATGCCGCTTCTCGGCGTCTGCCTGGGGCATCAGGTGATCGGCGCCGCGTTCGGCACCACCGTTTCAGAGGCGCCTGAGCTGATGCACGGCATGGTGTCGCCGGTCACGCACGACGGATCAGCGCTCTTCGCCGGCATCCCGTCGCCGTTCGACGCGGGCAGATATCACTCCCTCGCTCTCGCGGAGACCGACCTTCCGGGTGACGTGGCCGTCACAGCGCGCACCGCGAGCGGCACCGTCATGGCACTGGAGCACACCCGTCTGCCCATACTCGGGGTGCAGTTCCACCCCGAGAGCGTGCTGACCGAGGGCGGATACCGTCTGCTGGCCAACTGGCTCGAACTGTGCGGCGACGCACATGCCGTGGCACGCTCAGCGGCACTGCACCCGCTGTCGGGCCCCGACGCTCGTGTCGATCAGCCGGCGGCGACGCAGTAGCGCAGTTCGACCGTCGAGCCGATCGCCACGTCTCCCGGCGCGGCCGACATCGACGACACGGTGGGCGGTTCGGTCGGCGTGCAGTCGATCAGCTCGACCGGACTGGGCGTGAGGCCGATGCGTTCGAGCTCAGCCTGAGCCGCTTCCATCGTCCACCCGGTGACGTCGGTGAGGGTGACCCGGCCGCTCGCGACGACGAGATTCACGATGGTCTGCGGTGCGACCTCGGTGTCGGCCGCCTCGCTGGCCTCCATCACCGTCTCGGCCGCCAGCCCCTTGTCGTTGCGCTGGATGACCGTGCCCAGTTCGAGCCCTGCCGCCGCGAGTGCGTCCTTGGCGGCCGTCAGAGAGAGGCCCTCGAGCATCGGGACGACCACCGTCTCCTTGCCGGAGGACACGTAGACCGTCACGGAATCGCCCTCGCTCACGGCGGTGCCGGACGCAGGGTCTGTGCGGGTCACGTTGCCCTCGACGATGTCGTTGCTGGACTCGAGCACCAGCTTCGAGGTGAGATCGAGCTTGCCGAGATCATCCTGGGCGCGCTCGGACGAGACGTTGACGAGATCAGGCACCACGCGCGAGCTCGACGGCACGTCGTCCGGGCGCATGCTGAGTGTCCAGACCCAGAACAGCACTGAGGCGAGAAGCACGGCGAGCAGTGCCACACCCGCCCAGATCCACGCGACGGGCGGACCAGACTGCGTGCGAGCCATGGTGGTGTCGGTGCTCAGCTGGCGGAGCGACCGGGCGGTCTCCTGCGCGGCACGCGGATTCGGTCCGTACAGCTCGCTCGTGAGCGCGCCGAGCTCCTTGCGGCTCGGCGCATGGCCGGAGACCGCCGAGTCGAGCGCAGCGCGGAAGTGCGCGGCATCCGGGTATCGCTGGTAGGGATCCTTGGCCAGCGCGCGCAGGACGATCGGGTCGAGCGCGCCGGGGGAGTCCTCGTTCACCTCGGTCGGAGGGACCGGAGTCTCGCTCACGTGCTGGTAGGCGACGGCCACAGGGGATTCGCCGCGGAACGGCTGACGGCCGGTGAGCAGTTCATAGAGCACGACGCCGGTCGAGTAGAGGTCGGCGCGTGCGTCGACCGGTTCGCCCTTGGCCTGCTCGGGTGAGAAGTATGCCGCGGTGCCGATGATCTGGGTGGTCTCGGCGACCGTCGATGATGAGTCGGACACGGCTCGGGCGATGCCGAAGTCCATGACCTTGACCTGGCCCTTGTCGGTCACCATCACGTTGCCCGGCTTGATGTCGCGGTGCACGACACCCGCACGATGCGAGTAGTCCAGCGCCTCGAGGATGCCGTCGACATAGCGCACGGCGTCGTCGACGTGCACCGGGCCCTTGGCGATGATGTCCTTCAGCAGCGTGCCGCTGATCAGTTCCATGATGATGTACGGAGGCTCATCCGTGCTGCTGTCGGTCGTCGAGGGGTCGCCGGCGTCGTAGACGCGGACGATCGACGGGTGCGACATGCGCGACGCGGACTGGGCCTCGAGACGGAATCGCGTGCGGAACGCGTTGTCGCGAGCCAGCTCGGGGTCGAGGATCTTGATCGCCACCGCACGACCGAGCGTCAGATCGTACCCGCGGTACACCTTCGCCATGCCGCCGTGCCCGATGAGCTCGTCGACGCGATAGCGACCCGCGAGAACGCGTGGCTCTGTCGACACGTAGTGACCCCCTGATACGACCTTGTGGATGCTCCAGCCTACGGCGGGAGCGGGTTATTCGCCTGAGTCTCCGCCGTCTGCGTCGCCTTCATCGGCGCCCGGCGCGGCGGGCAGGATGACGACGCCCGGCATGGCATCCGACTGCTCGGACGGCATGTCGCTGCCGCAGAAGACGCGGAACGTGGCGGTGATCGACTGTCCGGCCGTGCCGGGGACGATCTGCGTCGAGAGCACGCTGGGGCCGAAGCTGCGGATGGACTCGCCGGCGTTGCCGCCGGAGAACGTCGCGTTGGTGAGCGTCACCTCGAAGGCCGATCGCGCCGGGGTGCCCGAGGGGCACTCGAAGCTCGGCCAGTTGAGGGTCACGGGCTCGCCCTCGGTGGCGGTGCCGGCGATGGTCGGGGTGCCCGAGGGCTTGCCCACCTTCACCTGCTCCTTGAAGGTCGTCAGCGTGATGGCCGTGCCCTCGGGAACGTTGCCGCCGGGCTGCACGGACTCGACCGTGCCGACCTGGTTCGCGTTGGGAGCGATGGTGTTGCCCACCACGCACTCGGCCTGGAGTCCGGCGTTGGCGGCAGCGGTCTGCGCGGCATCGCACTGCATCCCCACGAGACCGAGAGCATCGACGTCCACGAGCTCGGGCTCGGGCGTCTCGGTCTCGGTCGGTGTCGGCTTCGGGGTCTGCGATACGGTCTCCGACTGGGTCGGCTCGGGATCGGGGTCGCCCTGATTCATCAGGGCGAACACGGTTCCACCGAGCACGATCACGAGCAGTGCGATGAGAGCGATCAGCGGCCACGTCCAGGGGCTGCGCTTCTTCTTCTTCTCGGCTTCCTCCTCGGCCTGCTCGCCGGTGGGCAGCTGGGCCGTCGTGGGGAGGATGCGCGTCGTGCCGTCGTCGCCCGATGCGGTGAGCAGCCGGGTGGCGTCGTCGGAGGCGACACCACCGGTCGCGATGGCCGGCACCGCGATGGCAGCGGAGTTCAGGTCGCCTCGGCGCAGAGCCTGGGCGGCGCGTGCCACGGTCGCCGACGACGACGGGCGGTCGGCGGGCTTCTTGGCGATCATCGCCATGACGAGGTTCTGCACCGGGATCGGCACGGTCGGCGGCAGCGGCGGAGGCTGCTCGTTGATCTGCGCCATCGCGATCGCGACCTGCGATTCACCCGTGAAGGGCCGCTTGCCTGCGAGGCACTCGTAGGCGACGATGCCGAGCGAGTACGTGTCGGTCGCCGGTGACGCCGGGTGCCCCGACGCCTGCTCGGGCGAGAGGTACTGCACGGTGCCCATGACCTGGCCGGTGGCCGTCAGCGGCACCTGGTCGGCGATGCGGGCGATACCGAAGTCCGTGATCTTGACGCGGCCGTCCGGCGTGATCAGCAGGTTTCCCGGCTTGATGTCACGGTGCACGAGACCTGCCGCATGCGCGGCCTGCAGAGCGGATGCCGTCTGCGCGACGATGTCGAGGGTCTTGTCGGCGCTCAGGGCGCCGTCGCGCTCGAGCACGGTCGAGAGGGCCTCGCCGGGAACGAGCTCCATGACGAGGTAGGCGCTGCCGTTCTCCTCGCCGTAGTCGAAGACGCTCGCGATGCCCTCGTGGTTGACGAGTGCGGCATGGCGCGCCTCAGCGCGGAACCGCTCGAGGAACCCGGGGTCCCCCATGTACTCGTCCTTGAGGATCTTGATGGCCACGGTGCGACCGATGACGTGATCCGTCGCCTCCCACACCTCGCCCATGCCGCCGATCGCAATACGCGACTGCAGCTCGTAGCGACCACCGAACGACACACCCTGCGTCGGTCTCATCTGCCCAGCACCGCCTCTATGACCTTCTTTGCAATCGGAGCGGCGATGGTGTCGCCGGATCCTGACTGCCCTTGTCCACCGCCGTCTTCGACGAGGACCGCTACTGCCACCTCGGGGTCGTCCGCCGGCGCGAAACCGGTGAACCACAACGTGTACGGCTTGTTATCGTTCTCGGTCGTGCCGGTCTTCCCCGCCACATCGACCCCGTCTATTCTTGCACCCTGCGCAGCGCCGTTTGAGACGCTCGCGACCATCGACGCCGTGATCTGATCGGCGATCGTCGCATCGGTCGTCTGACCGAACTGGGTGTCGTCGTACGAACGGATGACCGAGAGGTCGTTGCCGATCACCGTGTCGACCAGACGGGGGTTCATCACGACGCCGTCGTTCGCGATGCCGGCCGCCACCATCGCGATCTGCAGCGGCGTCGCGGTGACCTGTCCCTGGCCGAATCCGGTGAGGGCGGTCTGCGCGTCGTCGAGGGCACGCGGGTAGCTCGACGGAGTCGATTCGAGCGGCGTCGAGAAGCTCCGATTGAAGCCGAACTTCTCCGCCATCTCGCGGATCGCGTCATCGCCGAGCTCGACGGCGAGCTCGGCCATCGGGATGTTGCAGCTCAGGCGGATCGCTTCGGAGATCGACACGGTGTCTCCGCTGCCGCACGTGCCGCCCCAGGCGTTCGCGACCGTGTTCGTCGAGCCGGGCAGCTGATAGCGGGCCGGGTTCGGGAGCGTCGAGTCGGGCGTCCAGTTGCCCGACGCGTAGGCCGCGGCCGCCACGACGAGCTTGAACGTCGAGCCGGGAGGGTTGAGGTCGCCGGCGATCGCTCGGTTCGAGAGGGGCTTCGTGGGGTCTTCGTCGAGCTGGTCGTAGGTCGCGTTCGCGGCATCCGCGTCGTGCGTCGCGAGCTGGTTGGTGTCGAACCCGGGGGTCGACACCAGTGCGAGGATGCGCCCGGTCTTCGGCTCGATCGCGACGACCGCGCCGTTGAGGCCCTGCAGAGCGTCGTATGCGGCGCGCTGCGCGGCTGTGTCCAGAGTCAGCTCGACGCTGAATCCGCTCTGCGGCTGACCCGAGAGGATCCGCTCGATCTCGGCGAAGAAGGCGCTCGATCCCGTTCCCGACAGGTCGGCGTTCATCGCCCGCTCGATGCCGGTCGCCGACTGCAGCGCCGGGTTGAAGTACCCGGTGACAGGGGCCCACATCGCGGCATCCGTGTAGACGCGCTGGAACTGGTAGCGGTCGTCCGAGGGGGTCGAGGAGGCGATCGCGACGTCGTCGACGATGATCGACCCGCGCTGGATCTCGTAGCTGTCGAGGAGCGTGCGCCTGTTGTTCGGGTTCTGCCCGAGGGCGTCGGCCTCGACGACCTGGATCCAGCTGGTCGCGGCGAACAGCGAAAGGAACATGAACAGCATCACGATGCTGAGACGGCGGAGTTCTTTGGTCATGTCAGCCGATCACCGCCCGGGGTTGGCTGCGGACGCCGTCGGAGATGCGCAGCAGGATGGCCACGATCAGCCAGTTGGCGATGAGCGAGGATCCACCGGCGGCGAGGAACGGCGTGGTCAGACCGGTCAGCGGGATGACCCTCGTCACGCCGCCGACCATGATGAACACCTGCAGCGCGATGGTGAACGAGAGGCCGATGGCGAGCAGCTTGCCGAAGTCGTCCTGACCCGCCAGTCCGATGCGCACGCCACGACTCACGAAGACCATGTAGAGGCAGAGGATCGCGAACAGTCCGATCAGGCCGATCTCCTCGCCGAGGCTCGTGATGATGTAGTCGCTGTGGGCGAGGGGCGTGACGTCGGGGCGTCCCTGACCCCAGCCCGTGCCGAGAAGGCCGCCGTGCGCCAGCCCGAACAGGCCCTGCATGGGCTGGAAGCCGGCGCCGTCGGGGTCGACCTTCTCAGGGTCGAAGAGGAAAAGCCAGTTGACGAAGCGGCCCTGCACGTAGCTGAGGATCTGTGTCGCCACCGCGACACCCGCAGCCACGAGGGCGAGGCCGATGAGCACCCAGCTGGTCTTGCCGGTCGCGACGTAGAGCATCGCGACGAACATGCCGAAGATCAGGGTTCCGGTTCCGAGGTCGCGCTGGATGACGATGATGCCGAGCGAGATCGCCCACACCACCAGAACCGGTCCGAGTTCGCGCATGCGCGGCCACATGATGCCGAGGAACTTCGTGCCGACAGACGTCAGGCTCTCCCGCGTGCGCACGAGATAGCCCGCGAAGAAGATCGCGAGGCAGATCTTGGCGAGCTCGCCGGGCTGGAAGGCGAACATGCCGCCGAGCGACACCCAGACCTGGGCGTTCGCATCGGGGATGCGCAGGCCCGGGACGAAGGGGAGCAGCAGGAGCAGGATGCCGGAGAGGCCGAAGATGTAGGTGTAGCGGAACAGCACCCGGTAGTTGCGGAGCAGGATCACGCACGCGATCGCCCCGGCGAGGGAGATGCCCGTCCACGCGAGCTGCTTCGTCGAGTAGGCGTCCCACCCCGTGAGGGACTTCGCGATGTCGATGCGATAGATCATCGCGATGCCGAGGCCGGTCAGCAGCGTGGCGATCGGCAGCAGGAACGGGTCGGCGGCCGACGCGACGGCACGCAGCACGAAGTGCACGGCGAAGGCCAGCACGGCGAGGCCACCGCCGATCGCCAGGATCATGGGGTCGATCAGACCCAGAGCACCGAGCTGCACGAGCGTGAGAGCGCCGCCACTGAGAGCGACGGCGAAGAGCAGTAGCCAGAACTCGCGGTTGCGCTGCGTCTGCGGCATCCGCATTCTCTTGAGGGCCTTGATGACGCTGGTGTCGGCCGTGACGTCGGTGGTCATCCTGCGTCCTCCGTCGGCGTCGCGGTGGGCAGGGGAGTGGGCAGCGGGGTCTCGCCGATCACGCGGTCGGCGCCGGCCTGGAGTCGCGCGACGATGGCCTCGGCATCCGAGAACGACCGCGCCGTGATCGTGCGCTCCACGGAATCACGTTGGTACGGCGGAAGGTTGGCGAGCAGGATGTCGGTGTCGCGGAGCGGAGTCGACAGGGTGATCGGGCCGATGTTCTGCTGCACGCCCTGGTAGATCACGACACTGTCGTCGTCGGCGCCGACGAAGTAGCGCGTCTGCGTCCAGCTGTAGGCGGCGAAGGCGGCGAACACGAGCATCGCGACCACCACCAGCATCCCGGCGATCCATCCGAGACGGCGGCGCTTGGCGCGTCGACGGTCCTCTTCGATGAGCTCTTCGAGGTATTCGGGGGCCGGCTCGAAGTGGCTGGGCTCGTTCGCGGCCTGGCGTACCGGGTGCAGCCAGTTGCCGCGGGGCGCGCGCACCGGAGGCACGGTCACGTTGGCGGGGTTCGATGCCGAGCCGACGATCGTCGCCGTGCCGGAATGCATCGCGTGCTGACCGCCGACCTCGACGAGGACGATCGTCACGTTGTCGGGGGCTCCGCCGTCGAGCGCCTGCTTGAGTAGGTTGTCGGCCGTGCGGCCAGGCGCCATGCCCATGCGCATCGCCTTGAGGATGTGCGCCTCGTCGACGACGCCCGAGAGGCCGTCGGAGCACAGCAGCCAGCGGTCGCCCGGCTGGGTGTGCATCACGAACATGTCGAGCTCGGGATCGGCGTCCATGTCGCTCAGCACGCGCATGAGCACCGAGCGACGCGGGTGGTATCGCGCCTCTTCGGGGGTGATGCGGCCCGAGTCGACGAGTCGCTGCACGAAGGTGTGGTCGGCCGTGATCTGCGTCACCGCGTCGTCGCGGTAGAGGTAGATGCGCGAGTCGCCGATGTGGCCGATGACCGCGTAGTCGTCGACCATGATGACGGCGCTGAGCGTGGTGCCGAGGCCGGCGAGCTCGGGACGGTCCTTGGCGGCGCGGATCAGATCGCCGGCCGCGGTGGTCGCGGCGGCCTGCAGTGAGGCCTGTGCGTCGTCGACCGACGAGTACGGCTGGTCGAGCGGCTCCATCCGGTGGATCGCGATGCTCGAGGCGACGTCACCGCCGGCGTGACCGCCCATGCCGTCGGCGACGACGAAGAGATTCGCCCCGGAGTACCCGGAATCCTGGTTGTTGGAGCGGACCTTCCCGGTGTGGGAGATCGCGGCGCTCGAGCCTTCGAAGACCATGCCGGGGTCAGGCTCGCAGCTCGAAGGTCGTGGCGCCCACCTTGATGGGGGTGCCGAGGGCGAGGGCGACGGGACCGCCGGTCACGCGCTGGCCGGCGACGAAGGTGCCGTTGGTCGAGTCGAGGTCCTGGATGGCCCAGCTGTCGCCGCGCAGCATCAGACGTGCGTGGTGACTGGACGTGTAGTCGTCGCGGATCACGAGGGCGGATTCGCTGGAGCGTCCGATCGTCAACGTCTCGTTGCCGAGGGGGAGCTCGAGCCCCGCCTTCGGACCGGAGGTGATGACGAGCCGCTTGGCCGTCGCGACCGTGGCGGGACCGGTGCTGGGCTTCGACGACGCGGGGCGGGAGGCCGGGGCGGATGCGGGCGACTGCGTCGGAGCAGGCGTCGCCGCGGCGACCTCGGCCGGGAGCTTGCGGACCTTCATGCCGAACAGATCGGCGCGCAGCGAGTAGACGACGCCGAACACGAAGAACCACAGCAGCAGCAGGAAGCCCACGCGCAGCAGCAGCAGGACGAGTTCACTGGGTGTGCTCACGAGATGGCCCCGAACGCGCGGGTCGCGTCGTCGTCGCGCGGCCGGGGCGGGCGCGACGGGGTGGCGACGGGAACGATGCGGAACACCAGGTCGGTGCGTCCGATGGTCAGGGTGGTGTCGGAGGGAAGGGCGGCTTCGCGCACCTTCTGGCCGTCGACCTTGGTGCCGTTCGTCGAGCCGAGATCGCGCATCATGGCGCGCTCTCCGTCCCAGAGGACCTCGACGTGCTTACGGCTGGATCCGGCGTCGGCGATCGTGATGTCGGCATCCGTTCCGCGGCCGATGACGGTGCGTGCGCGGGTGAGCGAGTGGCGACGCCCGTCGACGTCGATCACGGCCTGCCACTCGACGCGGCCCTCGACGGTTCCGGAGCTGACGTTGACCGTGCCGGTCGCGATCTTGTCGTCACCCTCGAGCGAGATCGAGAGCGGGCCGGAGAAGCTGTAACCCTGCGACTTCGCGTGCTTGGTGAGAAGCGCGTGCAGTTCGTCGGTGAGGGCTCCACCGAGCCCCTGCATGCGCTCGGCGTCGTCGGTGCTGAGGCGCACGACGAAGTTATTGGGCGCGATGATGCGGTCCCTGCTCACCACAGCCGCTTTGGTGTCCGCTTCGCGCCGAAGGGCGGAAGCGATCTCCACGGGCTGGATGCCGCTGCGGAAGGTCTTCGCGAAGGCGCTGTTCACAGCGCGCTCGAGACCCTTCTCAAAGCTGTCAAGTAGTCCCACTGGGCTCCTCTGGCATGCCGACCGGTAGGCACATCGTAGCGAGGTGTGCTGGGTGAACGCCCTCGCGAGGCGGGAAAACGCCGAGATTCCGGGGGAGTGGGGGAGTGGGATGCGCCGGATGCAGGACCTCGGCACGTCTGCAGGACCGAAGAACATCCTCTCGTCCGGCATCCGTGCCCGACTCCTGCAGACCGCGGCGGCGCCGGTTTCATCGATGGGCGAAACGCGTGATATCTTTGGGAAGTTGAGTTCTTCGGAGCCCGACATACTCGCGCGAGTGGCGGAATGGTAGACGCGCTGGCTTCAGGTGCCAGTGTCCTTATGGACGTGGGGGTTCAAGTCCCCCCTCGCGCACAGCGAGCAGTGAATGAGAGACAGGCCCGGTTCCTTTCGAGGAAGCCGGGCCTTTCTCATGCAACGGCAGAGGTGTCGGCGGGGCGTCAGCCTCGGATCGACCGCCGAGCGGCTTCGAAGCGCACCCAGTCGTGGTCGGATGCCGGCGTCAGCTCCCACTCCTCGACGGGGCCGCTCTCCCATGCCGTCGCTGCCACTGCACCACCGGCATCGGTGAGATCCGTCACCACGGCGGCATCGAGCCGGCCTCCGGCGAGCAGCTTGTCCTGCGACGCCTTCTTCACCCGACCCCACCACTCAGGCTCAGGTGTCGCGGTGAGCACCTCGCCCTTCTTCAGGACGGCGGCGACGGCGTCGGCGCCACTGTCGGCGGAGTCGTCGACGACGAGAACGGGCGGGCGCTTCACGCCCAACGCCGCCATCACCGCCTCGCCGAGGGAGTCGTAGGCGCCGGTGCTCGCACGCCGGCCGTCGAGGGTGTGCTCGATGTGGAAGCTCATGGATGAAGGCTACTCACGGTGTGCGGCCGACGCGCCGAAACTCCTCGCTTATTTTGAATGACTAAAAATAAGATACGGTGGGGAGACGACGTGGTGCCGGGGTTGCAGCCCCGGCACCACTGTCCGTGAGACACCACCATCCCTGACTGAGGAGGCTCGCATGAGTCACGAACACGCCCCAGAGTACCCACGCCAGACGCCCGCCATGGAGAAGTCCCTCGGACGGGAGGGGCGCGAGCGCATCATCCGCCAGGCGCTCGAGCGCATCGACGGGGCGCCCGCGCCGACGGTCGACATGATGCAGGCGGCGATGGGGACGGAGTCACAGATCCGCCTCGTGCACGACGTCATCCGCGCCTACCTCGACGAGCACCGGTTCACCGACACGAAGGACTGGGCTCAGAGCCTTCGCGAACGATCGTCGCGCAGCGATCAGAAGGCGGAGGCGGTCTGAGATGCGAATCGACTCGATCATGCCTCTCTCCCTGTCTGCTTTCGCACAGCACGAGGCCGTCCAGCGCATCACACCCGCTGACCTGCTCGCCACTCCTCCTCGACTGACCGACTCGGGTCGTTTCGTCGGGCGGGTGGACTCGGGTGGTCTCGGCAGCCCGCGCTACTTCGTCGGGGAGTACCGCGACGGGGCGATGCCGAGCGCGCTCGTCCTCGAGTACGGCGCCTCGTCCGCCGGCGACGGGCGAGCGACCCGGGTGTGGAGCCTGGCCGACCGGCGGGGCACCACGCCCGACTACCGCCTCATCCACGACGACTCCTCCCGGGGGTATGTCACGGTGTGAGCGACCGGGTTCACAGCACCCTCGCAGGACTCGCCGCCTCCACGTGTTGGCTCTCTGGCCCCACTCGTGATGGTGTGAGCAGGTGAGATCGCCAGCTTCCCCCCACAGCGACGACCAGAACGACGTCACGTCAGGCTCCGAACCCGCGTCTCGACCACGTCGTCGGCGCGGTCGAGTGATCGGCTGGATCAGCGTCGCCGTCGTGGTCGCCCTGGTCGCCGTGGGCGCCATCGCCTACGGGCAGCTGCAGGGCAACGTCACCACGGCGCCCATCCGCTCGGACGACGGTGAGAGCGAGCCCGAGCTCGCGACGGGCGATCTGAACATCCTGCTGCTCGGGTCCGATTCCCGGGCGCTCGAGTCCGAGGGCTTCGGCGAAGACGACGGCACCGAGCGCAGCGACGCGATGGTGGTCGCTCACATCTCGAGTGACAACACCCGCATCGACGCCGTGCAGCTTCCGCGCGACACCGTCGGCGACCTGCCGGCGTGCGACGACAACGGGCGCGGGTCGTACGGCGGCGGCTGGGGGATGCTGAACTCGGCACTGCAGTACGGACCGGCCTGCTCTGTCGCGGCGGTCGAGCAGCTGACCGGTCTCGCGATAGACCACTTCGTGCAGATGGACTTCGAGGGGTTCATCGGCATGGTCGACGCGATGGGCGGCATCGACGTGTGCCTGCCGGAGGCGCTGCAGGACGGGCACGCACGCCTCGACCTGCCCGCCGGCCCCCAGTCGATCACCGGCGACCAGGCACTCGCACTCGCTCGCACGCGCCATGCGCTCGCTCAGGAGAGCGACATCGCCCGCCTCGGGCACCAGCAGATGGTGCTCTCGGCGATCGTGCAGAAGGCCACCAAGTCCGCCGTGCTCGTGCGCCCCGACCGGCTCTACGCGTTCCTCGATGCCGTGACCTCGTCGATGACCGTCGACCCCGGTCTCGGAGCCCTGACCGATCTCGCCGGCCTCGCCGCGCGGGTCGCGAACGTTCCGCTCAGCAGCGTCACATTCCTCACCATGCCGACGACCGAGGCCCCTGAGGACCCCAATCGCGTCGTGCCGACCGCGGACGCCGACGTCATCTTCCGGGCGCTGATCGATGACGTGCCGATCGTGCTCACCACCGACGAGGTGCAGCCCGAGGCGCCGGTGCGCACCGCGCCCGTGCAGATCCTCAACGGTGCCGGTGTCAGCGGTCTGGCGTCCCGCGTCTCCGATGACGCGACGGGCTACGGATACACCGTAGCCGGCATCGCCAATGCCGACCCGGTCGACCTCACGACGATCACGGCCGCAGACACCCCTGACGCCCAGCAGACGGCGCAGGCGCTCGCCGCAGAGCTCGGCATCCAGGTCGTCGTCCAGGTCGGAGACGTCGACGGCGTGCAGCTGCTGCTCGGCGCCGACTACGAAGCACTTACCTCGCAGCCCCGCGCCACCCCGGTGCCACCGCGGCCGGTGGATGCGGTGAACCGCAGCGCCGACACCGACCTCTGCGCCGCCTGAGGCGTACCCATCACGCCTCCGTGGCGTGCGCGATGTACGACGACTTTCCTTATTGGAAAGTGGCCCGGGTCACCGAACAGGACCGGCAGACTGGAGAGGACTCCCTTCCTCTTCGTCAGGAGACGCAATGCCGGAACAGCCTCGCCGAACCCCCAGCCAAGCCGTGCTCAGCGTGCAGCAGGTCGAGCAGGTCAGCCCCGACCTCGTGCGCATCACGGCCGGAGGCGACGGGTACGAGGCCTTCACCGACAACGTCTACACCGACAAGTACGTCAAGATCCTGTTCGCCGATCCTCGCCACGGGCTCACCCCTCCGTACGATCTCGCTCAGCTGCGGGAGCACAGCCCCGAGAAGCTGCCCACTCCGCGCACATACACGGTGCGAGCAGCGGATGCCGAGCGCCAGCGTCTCGTCATCGACTTCGTCGTGCATGGCGATGAGGGTGTCGCCGGGCCGTGGGCTCGACGTGCACAGGTCGGGGACACGCTGGTCGTCAGCGGCGCGGGCGGCGGCTACCTGCCCGAGCCGGGAGCGCCGTGGCATCTGCTCATCGGCGACCACACCGCGCTCCCGGCGATCTCGTCGGCCCTCGAGGCGATGGACTCGGATGCCGTCGGGCACGTCATCCTCACCGTCGCCGACCCCGGCGACCGCATCCTTCCCGATGCTCCATCCGGAGTGGCGGTGCGATGGACTGACTCCGATGACGAGCTGCTGGCCGTCCTCGCGGAGCTGGCCTGGTCGGACGGGCACCCCGGTGTGTTCGCGCACGGGGAGCGCGGAACCATCAAGGCCGTTCGGGCCCTGCTGAAGCAGCGCGAGGTGCCGAGAGAGTCGTTGTCGATCTCCGCCTACTGGGCGCGAGGCCGCGCGGAAGACCAGTTCCAGGCCGAGAAGCGGGAGCCCATCGGTCAGATCGAGTAGGCGCCGAAGCGCGGTCAGAAGCCCTCGGGATCCCGCGGCGTGTAGGCACCCTCCAGCTCTGCGAGCTCGGCGGCCTCGAGTCGGATGCTGACGGCTGCGACGGCATCGTCGATGTGAGCGGCTTTGGTCGCGCCGACGATCGGGGCGGTCACCGCCGACTGCTGGGCGACCCACGCGAGGGCGATCTGAGCCCGGGAGACGCCGCGTCCCTCGGCGACGCGAGCCACCGCATCCACGATCGCCCGATTCGACTCCTCTTCGCGGCGGTAGAGCGTCGCGCCGAAGGCATCGGTCGCCGTGCGCGTGGTCGCCTCATTCCAGTCCCGCGTGAGCCTGCCGCGCGCCAGCGGCGACCAGGGCAGCACGCCGACGCCCGAGTCGAGGCAGAACGGATGCATCTCCCGCTCCTCCTCGCGCTGCAGCAGGTTGTACTGATCCTGCATCGAGACGAAGCGCGTCCAGCCGTTCTGCGCAGCGACACCCTGGGCCTTGGCGAACTGCCACGCCCACATCGATGATGCGCCGATGTAGCGAGCCTTGCCCGAGCGGACGACGTCGTGCAGCGCCTCCATGGTCTCTTCGATCGGCGTCTCGGGGTCCCACCGGTGGATCTGGTAAAGATCGACATACTCGGTGCCGAGGCGCGTCAAGCTCGCGTCGATGCCCGACAGGATGTGCCCGCGGCTGAGTCCGGCCTGATTCGCGCCCGGGCCCATGCGCCCGTGCACCTTCGTCGCGAGCACGATCTCGTCGCGGCGCGCGAAGTCCTTGAGTGCACGGCCGACGAATTCCTCGCTCGTGCCGTCGGAGTACACGTCGGCGGTGTCGAACGTCGTGATTCCTGCCTCGAGAGCCTGCGCGATCAGCGGGCGGCTCGCCTGCTCATCGAGCGACCATCCGTGTGCGCCGCGGTCCGGTGCGCCGAAGCTCATGCATCCGAGCACCACCTTCGAGATCTTCACTCCGGAACGGCCGAGCCTGACGCTGTCTGCTGTGTCGAGCATCCGAGATCTCCCTCGAGTCGTGGTCTGCGATCGATGCTCTCACGGTCACGCGCGGTGCGGGGTCGTCGCTCACAGGAAGACGCGGAGGTAGTCGCCGATCTTCTCGCCGCTGTCTTCGGGGACGACCTCGACGCTGAGTCGGGCGCGCACGCCGGCGGTCTCGACCTCGATCGGCATCGCCCCGCATCCCATGACCGGCCCGTTCTCGACGCCGTCGATCACCAGGCAGACCCTTCCGAGCCCGCTCTCGTCACTCGCCTCGACGGCGTAGAAAGTGTGCCCTTCGGAGTCCTCGCCGAGCAGGCGCGCCCTGTCGGGGACCACCGTCGCGATCTGGTCGGACGTGACCGACTCAGGCAGGCGGGCGGATTCGCCGCTGGCGAGAAGGTCGACCGTCGGAGCGTTGACGCAGCCGGCCAGAAGCGCGACCGCCCCGAGCGCGAGAGCCGCGCTCACCAGTGGACGGAGGCGCGAGCGGTTCATGACCACACCATAGGGGCGACCGGGTGTCGACACAATCGAGCAGCCCGCCGAATCGGCTCGGCCTGTGACGTCACCCGTCGGGATCGGGGCGGGAATGATCCTCGCCCTCCGCCGGGCTGTCAACCGCCCTGCGCTCGCCGCGGATCGGACGCATCATGAGAGCTCGGACACCAACCCTGGAGGGCATCATGTCGAACATCGACGCTTTCGCGAACAGCTTCCCGCCGGACATGCCCGGCATCCCCCGAGTCGACGACTTCTCGGACGGCACCTTCCCCACCGATACCGACCAGCCCGAGACCCAGGGCGACGACCCGGTCGACGCCGAGCTGGGCGACGACGGACAGGGTGACCTGGCTCCGGAAGACGAGGGTCTGCAGCACAGCGGCGACGCGCCGACCGACCTGCGGGACGGCACCGAGTGAGCGGCCGCGGCGAGGAGTCCGGTCAGGATCTCGGCGGTGCAGAACCCTCCGAGGAAGGGATCGCCGCGCTGATCGAAGACCGCAACGCGGACGACCCCGACCAGGTCGGAGAGACTCCCGCCGGAAACGCTGGCGCCGACTCGGGCGGTTCCGGTGCGGTGCGCGTCGACCCGTCGTCGGAGTCATCCGTGCAGGACGAGTCCATCCACAACGACGAACCGGGTATCGGAACGCGACGCTCGGGCGACTGACCGTCGCCATCTGTGCGACGACCGCAGTGAAGGAGATCTCTCTCGACGAAGGGTGAGCCGTCGGCATCCGTCCTTCGTGCTGCGAGATCTCCTTCCCTGCGTGTGCGCGCAGTCATAGGATGCTGCGGGTGAGCGACGCACTGGATGACGGCCCCTTCTTCTACGGCACCAAGGCAGACCTGCGACCGGGCGACCTGCTGACCGCCGGATATCCGTCGAACTACCGGCCCGAGATCGTGATGAACCACATCTACTTCACCGCCGTGGCCGACGGTGCGGGACTCGCCGCCGAGCTCGCGCCGGGTGATCGCGAGCCGCGGGTCTACGAGGTCGAGCCGACCGGGGACTTCGAGAACGACCCGAATGTGACCGACAAGAAGTTCCCCGGCAATCCGACCCGTTCCTATCGCAGCGCGGAGCCGCTGAGGGTCGTCCGCGAGGTGCTCGACTGGACCCGCCTCTCGGCCGAGGCGCTCGCCGCATGGCGCGAACGGCTCGCGGCGCTGCACGCCGACGACCGCGCGGAGATCATCAACTGAGCGCCGGCGCGGGGCGTCTCAGCGCCGGACGAACCGCCGGGCGAGCGATCCGAGGATGCGGTCGATGATCACGAAGACGAAGCCGACCGCGACGAGAGCGACCGTGAGGGCGATGATCCACTGAGCGACGCCCGCGACCCCGAGCACGTCGACATCCATGAACGGGTAGGGATACGCCTGTCCTGGTGTGAACTCGCCGCCGAGCGCACCGTAGACGAAAGCCCAGGTCAGATACACGTAGGGGAGCAGTGTCCACAGCAGAGGATCGATCCACCGGAACGATCCCTTCGGCACGAAGACCAGCCAGTCGACGATCACCAGCACGGGCGTGATGATGTGGATCAGGTTGTCGGTGAGTGAGAAGATCTCGGCGTCGCCGTCGGCGAACCTCGAGGGAACGAGCACGATCAGGTAGATCAGCATGGTCACGGTGATCGCGAACATCACCGCTCCGCTGCCGCGCGCGCTGGGCGTCGATGTGCCGAACCGTCCGCGCTGACGCAGATCGCCGACCGTGCGGACGAGGAGGAGCAGCACCCACGCGAGACACAGGAGGTTGCTGACCATCGTGTAGAACAGCAGGGTCGTCCACGCCGGCTGACCGGTCAGGATGTCGGAGTGCCGGATGACACCGGTGAGGATGATGGCGAGCGCCACGACCCGGTAGACGAGTGCGGCCGGTCGGAAGTTCACCGCGGCGCGGGAGAACAATGGGGTGCGACGGGGCACGGACTCCGGGAGGGCGGAAGCCGTGGACAGGGAGGCGACGGCTTTGGACATCCTTCGAGGCTACGCGTCCTGAGGCGGCGTCAACGCCGATTCAGCGGCGCACCGGGTCGGAGCCGGCGTCGAGGAAGCGCTCGAGGTCGCGCAGAGTCGGTGCCGCCTCCCAGTCGCCGGGAACGAGGCAGGCCATGGCGCCGCAGGCATTCGCCCGGAGCAGGACCGCATCGACCGCCTGGCCGTCGAGCAGGGCGCTCAGATACCCGGCCACGAACGCATCGCCCGCACCGACCGTGTCGACCGGCTCGATCGTGAACCCCGGCGAGTCGACCACCGATCCGGCGGTGAGGACCGAGGCGCCGTCAGGTCCCTGCTTGAGCACGGTCGTCGCGCATCCGGCCTCCCGCAGGCGTTCCGCGGCATCCGCTGCCGAGGTGCCGGGATGCAGGATGGCGAACTCCTCGTCGCCGCCGAAGACGATGTCGGCACGTTCCGCGAGTTCGCGCAGCACGGACCCGGCGACATCGGGCGACGCCAGGGCCGACCGGTAGTTGATGTCGAAGCTCACGATCGTTTCGGCTGCCCGAGCACGATCGATGGCTGAGTGGACGGCTGCCCGGGCCGTCTCGGACAGCAGCGGAGTGATCCCGGTGATGTGCAGGAGCGACGCGTCCTCGACCCACCCGTCGGGCAGGTCCTCCGGTCGCAGCCGTGATCCGGCTGACCCCGCACGGTAGTAGTGCACCGCGGTGGATGCCGCAGACGGGCGCTCCTTCACCATGAGGCCGGTCGCGGCATCCGGGTCGACGATCGCGCGCACGTCGACGCCATCACCGCGGATCTCTCGGACGATGCGCTCGCCGAGAGAGTCGTCGCCGACGCGGCCCAGCCACGAGGTCGTGACTCCGAGTCGCGCGAGTCCGATCGCGACGTTGCTCTCAGCGCCGCCGATGCCGAACGCCATCGAGTTCGCGTGACGCAGCGAGCCGATCTCGGTCGTGCGCACGAGCGCCATCGTCTCTCCGAGCGTGACGACGGACGGCGACGAGGTGGTCACTCGGCGCTCCGCGCGCAGACGTCGACGAATGACGCGGCGCGCTCCCGCAGTGCATGCAGGTCACCGCCGGCGAACGCGTCGCCGAGCAGCGGCCCGCCGACGCTCACCGCCACCGCACCGGCACGCAGCCACGCCTCGGCCCCGGCAAGATCGACTCCCCCCGAGGGCACGGCGACGAGGTCGGGGAAGGGGCCGCGCAGATCCTTCAGGTACGCGGGTCCGACCTGCCCCGCGGGGAACACCTTCACCGCGGATGCTCCGGCAGACCACGAGGCGAACAGCTCGGTCGGCGTGAGTCCGCCCGGGACGATCGGCACACCGGCATCCGTCGCCTGTGTGACGAGGTCGCGCGAGGTGATCGGGGTCACGATGTAGGCCGCCCCCACCTCGATCGCCCGTGCCAGGTCCACGACGTTCGTGACGGTGCCGATGCCGAGGTCGATCGCGTCGCCGAACCGCGCGAGCAGGTGCGGGAAGTGCTCGAACGTGCCCGGTGTGGTCAGCGTCAGCTCGACGCTGCGGATGCCGGCATCGACGAGCACGTCGAGCACGGCGTCGTAGTCCTCCGCCCGCTTCGCGCGGGCGACGACGATCAGGCGCGAGTCGACCGTGCGCGGGGGCAGGGCGACCCGTCGCACCTCACCAGTCATGGACGGTCCCGTCGAGCAGACGGTTCACCGGCAGGTACGCCTTGGTGTACTCGTGGCCCGCCGCGGCATCCTCGTCGAGGTCCACACCGAGACCGGGCTGGTCGCCGGGGTGCAGGAAGCCCTTGTCGAACGTGAACGAGGTCTGGAACACCTCGAGCGTCTGCTCGTTGTGCGGCATGTACTCCTGGATGCCGAAGTTGTGGATCGCCAGGTCGAGATGCAGTGCCGCGGCCATGCCGACCGGCGAGATGTCGGTCGGCCCGTGGATGCCGGACTTGATGCCGTAGATCGCGGCGAAGTCGAGCAGCTTCTTCATGGCCGTGATGCCACCGGTGTGGGTCACCGCCGAGCGCACGTAGTCGATCAGGCGCTCGGTGATGAGGGTCTGATAGTCGAAGACCGAGTTGAAGACCTCGCCGATCGCGAGCGGCGTGGTCGAGTGCTGACGCACGAGCCGCAGGGCGGTCTGATCTTCGCCGGGGGTGCAGTCCTCGAGCCAGAACAGGTCGTAGGGCTCGATGTCCTTCGCGAAGCGCGCGGCCTCGATCGGCGACATGCGGTGGTGTCCGTCGTGCAGGATGCGGAGGTCGGTGCCGAAGTCCTCCCGGATCTGCGAGAAGATCCCCGGCATGTGGTTGAGGTAGTTGCGGGTGTCCCAGGTCTCTTCGCTGGGGCGGTCGCCCGAGCGCTTGGCGGGCTCGTAGTCGTAGCGCACGCCGGGGCCCGCGGCAGAGACGCCGTAGATCTGCCCGAGGCCGGGAACACCGGTCTGCACGCGGACGGCGGTGAAGCCGAGCTCCTCGTATCCGGTGATCGCGTTTTTCAGGGCGGCGTAGTCGGTGCCCGAGGCGTGCGCGTAGACGCGGACGCCCTCGCGGCTGGCACCGCCGAGAAGCTGGTACAACGGCATCCCGGCCTTCTTCGCCTTGATGTCCCACAGTGCCATGTCGACCGCGGCGATGGCCGCCATGGTGACGGGTCCGCGACGCCAGTACGGGCCGCGGTAGAGGTACTGCCAGGTGTCTTCGATCCTGTCCTCATCGCGACCGATCAGCATCGAGGCGACGTGGTCGGACAGGTACGAGGCGACGGCGAGCTCGCGGCCGTTCAGAGTGGCGTCGCCCAGGCCGACGATGCCGTCGGAGGTCGTGATCTTGAGCGTGACGAAGTTGCGTCCGGGGCTGGTGATGTTGACGTCGACGATCTCGATGGTCATGTCGTTCTCTCCTGGAGGTGCGGAATGAGGTGTGGGGTGCGGGCGTTCGGGCGCCCGCACCCCTGGTCGTGAAGAGCGGTCCGATCAGATCGCGTCGCGCGGGTCCGTGAGGTCGCGGCCGGCGACCTCCGGCATCCAGATCGAGGCGATGAGCGCGCACAGCGTGAAGATGAACAGCATGATGATGATCGGGATGAACGAGCCGGTGACGGCCGACACCCACGCGGCGGCGATGACGGGGCCCGCACCGGTCGCGACGATGGCGGCGATCTCGCGTGCCATGGCCGTGAACGTGTAGCGGTTGCGGGATCCGAAGAGCTCGGGGAGCGTGAGGTTCTCGAGCGACGCGAAACTCATCACCGCGAGGTTGTGCAGCACCACGTAGCCGACGAAGACCTGCACGGTGTCCTTGCTGCTGATCATGAGCATGGTCGGGACGATGATGATGAGCGCGATGATCGCCCACACCATGTACATGCGCTTGCGGCCGAAGCGATCGCCGAGCCAGCCCGACAGGGGCACCGTGATGAAGGCGACGAGCGACGAGACGATCACGGCGTTGACGCCGATCGAGCGGTCGAGCAGCAGCACGACGGTGATGTAGCTGATCAGGTAGGTCTGGATCATGCCCGAGTTGCCGGCCTGGCCGAAGCGCAGCAGGAGCGCGATCGAGAACGCCTTCCAGGGCTTGCGGTTCATCGCCTCGAGCGTGCGGATGTCGTTGGTCTCGGTGGCGAGCTTCACGACCTCTTCACGCGAGAGCGCCTTGCCGTCGACGACGTCGTCGCGCTCTTCGAAGACCGGGGTCTCCTTGAGGTTGAAGCGCACCCAGATCGCGAAGAGCATGATGACGGCGCTGGCGATGAACGGGATGCGCCACGCCCAGGCGATGACCTCGTCTTCGCTGTACGCGACGAGCAGGATCGCCCAGATGCCCGAGGCGAGCAGGGTTCCGCAGTTCGTGCCCAGTGCGACGAGCGAGGCGATGATGCCTCGGCGCTTGGCGGGGGCGTACTCGGCGAGCATGACACCCGCACCCGAGATCTCTGCTCCGGCTCCGAAGCCCTGCGCGATGCGGAGCAGCACGAGGAGGATCGGGGCGAGGACGCCCACCTGCGAGTAGGTCGGAAGGAATCCGATGAGGGTGGTCGCGAGACCCATCAGGAGGATCGTGTAGAAGAGGACCTTCGTGCGACCGGTCTTGTCGCCGAGGCGGGCGAAGAAGAATGCGCCGACCGGGCGGGCGACGTAGCCGACGCCGTAGGTGGCCATCGCGGCGACCACGGCCACGGCGGGGTTCTCCGACGAGAAGAACAGATCGGCGAAGACCAGGGCGGCTGCCAGCGAGTAGAGCTGGTAGTCCATGAACTCGAGGGCCGTGCCGAGCCATCCGGAGATGGCGGCGCGCACGAGGTCGCGCACCGACCTCTTCGCGGCAGGATCGGCGACCGTGGCGGTCGTCTGCGGTTCGGACATGGGAGGTACTCCTTCGGACCAGGATCGGGTGGGGTGCGCGGGGAGCGCGGAGGGTGTTGCTAGAGGGCCAGCAGGACCTTCGCCGAGGCGGACGAGTCGCGAGCGAGTTCGAAGGCCTGGACGGCGTCGGATGCCGGGAGGACGTGCGAGATGACGGAGTCGAGGGCGTCGGACTCGGCCAGCAGCGCGACCGCGTCGTCGATCTCGGTCGAGAAGCGGAAGGCGCCGCGGATGGTGAGCTCCTTGGCGAGCATCGGCGCGAGGTTCACTCCGATGTCGGCGTTCGGCAGCATCCCGACCTGCACGATGGTGCCGACGCGGCGGGCCGCGCGCACCGCCTGGGTGAGGGCCACTCCGACGCCGGAGCATTCGAACACGATGTCGTAGGACTCGTTCTCGATGGTGTCGCGACCGACGAGCGATACCTCGGTCGCGCCGAGGGACGTCGCGCGGTCGAGAGGCTCTTCACGCACGTCGCTCGCGCCGACCACCGCGGCGCCCGCGTGGAGTGCCGCAGCGACGACGAGGAGTCCGATGGGTCCCGCGCCGATCACCAGCACCCGCTTGCCGGTGATGTCTCCGGCGAGGCTCACGGCGTGGATCGCCACGGCCAGCGGCTCGGCGAGGGCTGCGCGCTCGAGCGGAAGGGATGCGGGGAGCACGCGCAGCATGTGGTCTTCGACGATCAGCAGCTCGGACGCCCCGCCCTGGCGGTGGGGGTTCGCGGCGGCGCTGCCGAAGTAGTCGCCGCCGGGACGCAGATGCGGGTGGCCTTCGAGCCCGGGGACCTCGGCGCCGTAGCGCGCGGGGTGCACGGTGACGGGGGTACCGGGTTCCAGGCGGCCGGACGGGTCGAGGTCGACGACACCCGACAGCTCATGGCCGGGGGTGAGCGGCTCGCGGATCGTGTACTCGCCGTTCGCTCCGTGGAAGTAGTAGTGCAGGTCGGAGCCGCAGATGCCGACGAAGTTCACGCGGAGGCGGACCTCGCCGTCGCCGGGGGTCGGGACCTCGCGGTCCTCCCAGCGGATGTCTTCCTTGCCGTGGATGGCGAGAGCCTTCATGGCTGCAACTCCTCTGCGCGGGTGAGTGATGGTGTGGTGGTCTGGGATGCCGAGACGGCGTCGGTGATCGCGGCGTCGACGCCGCGTCGCTGGATCGTGTCGACGAGCTCGCCGACGCGCGCGATGAACGCATCCTGTGATCCGAGTCCATCACCGAACAGGTGCAGTTCGCCGATCACGCGCTGTGCCAGCTCACGACCCGTGCGGGCGCTCGCCGCATAGTCGGCGAGACGCTCTCGGGCGCCGTCGGTCATCGCGGCGGCGTGCAGGCCCGGGTCGAATCCGGGCAGCGGGGCGATGCACGACAGGTATCCGGCGACCGTGAGGGCGATCAGGTGGGGCATCTCGCCGAGCCGCAGCGCCCGCAGGGCGGGCTCCGGGATGCGCTGGCGCAGCTTCACGGAGCCGTCCGTACCGACCTGGCTGGTGCGGTGACCCAGGGCGCTGTTGGCCCAGCGCTCGAACAGCTCGCTCTCGTAGGCGCGGATGTCGACGCCGGACGGAACCTCGATCGAGGGCTCGTACTCGTCACGCAGCACGGCGCGCGCCGCGCTCTCGATGCCGTCGAGCCCGACGGCCTCGGGGATCGTCCCCACTCCGCTGAGCGCGCCGAGGTAGGCGATCAGTGAGTGCGTGCCGTTGAGCAGTCGCACCTTCATCTGCTCGTAGCGTCCGACCTCGTCGGTGAACACGGCGCCGCCGGCCTCCCAGGCGGGGCGCCCGCCGGCGAAGCGGTCTTCGATCGCCCACATCGTGAACGGCTCGGCGGGCACCGGGATGCCGTCGCGGGTGCCGAGCAGGGTGTCGACGCGGGTGCGCAGCTCGGAGGTGGTTGCGGGCACGATGCGATCGACCATGCTCGAGGGGAACGACACGGCGCGGTCGAGGAAGGCGAGGGTGTCGGCGCCTTCGGATCCGGGCAGCTCGTGCAGGAACTCCCGGACGAGCTTCTCTGTGTGGGCGCCGTTGGCCGAGAGGTTGTCGCAGCTGAGGATCGAGATCGGCGCTCCACCGGCTGCGGCACGGGCCTGCAGGCCACGGGCGAGCTGGCCGATGGTCGAGCGGGCGGCGCCGCCCCGGAGGTCGGAGCGCACGGTGTCGTCGTCGAGGTCGAGATGCTGCGTGGCGGGGGAGTAGCTGTAGCCGTTCTCGGTGACGGTGAGGGTCACGATGCGGATGCCGGGGTCGGCGATCTGTGCGACGACGCGCTCGGGCTGCTCGGCGCCGACGAAGGCGTCGGCGTGCACACCGGGGATGGTGAGTGACGTGGTGCCCGGGGCGATGGTCGCGACCGTGTAGAGCATGTCCTGAGCGTGCATCGCGTCGACGATGGTGCGCGAACGCGAGGCGACACCGACGATGCCCCAGTCGCCGCCCGCGGACTGCAGCGCGGCTGCCGTGTAGACGGCCTGGTGTGCCCGGTGGAAGCTGCCGAGGCCGAGGTGCAGGATGCCCGGGGCCGTCGGGGCGACCAGCGGGGATGCGGTGGCAGAGGTCGTGCGGCGCAGGGCCGGTGCTGGGATGCTCACGCGGTGGCTCCTTCGCTCGGGGCCGCGCACCGCTGAGGGGTGATCGGCGTTGATCGTCATGCAAATCAGTGTGCAGTGTTTGTACAAACTTGTCAAGCAGTTTTACATCGAGGTGGAGGATCGTAGGATTGCCTGCGAGGGCGGGAGAACGACATGGCAGCGACGCTGACGGATGTGGCACGACGCGCAGGCGTGTCCATCGCGACCGCATCGCGTGCGTTCGGAGAACCGGATCGACTCGCCCCGAACACCCTCGGCCGCGTGCTCGAAGCGGCGGGGGAGCTCGGTTACGCGGCGTCGCAGTCGGCCACCGCCACGCGCACCTTCGGGGTCGTCGTGCCCGACGTCGCGAACCCCGTCTACGCCACTCTGCTCAAGGCGATCCAGGGGCAGGCATGGCACGGACGCCACCGCATCGTGCTCTTCGACGCCGACGAGGACCTGCGCCGCGAACGCGAGCAGATCGAGCAGGCCCGAAAGCTCGACGGCATGCTGCTGTGCTCACCACGTCTGCCCGACGCCGACGTGCTCGACCTCGTCGGAGACACCCCCTACGTGGTGGTCAACCGGCAGATCGACGGCGCACCGTGCGTGCTCATGGACACCGAGCACGGACCTGCCCAGGCGATCGAGCACCTCGCCGCCCTCGGGCACACGCACATCGCCTACGCCGCCGGTCCGCGCGGATCATGGGCCGATGTGCGCCGCGCCGACACCGTCGCGCGAGCGTGCGAGCGCCACGGCATCCGTCTCACCGGGCTCAGCCACCATGCCGCGTCCATTCAGGGCGGACGGGCCGCAGCCGCACCGGCGGCGGCGAGCGGCGCCACGGCCGTCATCGCCTACAACGACCTCGTCGCCCTGGGACTCGAGGCCGGATTGCTCGAGCTGGGCAAGCGGTGCCCCGCCGACATCAGCATCGTCGGCATCGATGACATCGACCTCGCGGGTGCGGTCACCCCGGCGCTCACGACGGTGCGGATGCCGATCGAACGCAGTGGCGCGCTCGCCGTCGACCTGCTTCTGCAGGCGATGAACGGCACCGCGATCGACGACGTCGTGACCCTCGGGTCGCAGCTGATCGTGCGCGCGTCGACCGCTCCGCCGCCCGCCTCCTGAGGGGCGCGTCTTCGAAGCAGCCGGCGGAGCAGAATGTCGGCATTATGTACATAAGCGCTATTCTTGACGTATGAAATCGATCACTCGCAGCGTGCCGTCGAAGGATCTGCGTGACAGCCTTGCCGATGTCCTCGGCGGGGTCGCCTACGGCGCAGAGCGCGTGGGCGTCACGCGCCATGGCAAGTTGACGGCCGTGGTGATCAGCGTCGATGATCTCGAGCTGCTCGAAGAACTCGAGGCGGCCCGCGACGTCGCCGAGTTCGCGGCCGCTCGAGCGGCCGATGACGGTCAGCGCGTATCGCTGGATGAGCTGCGCGCAGAAGTCGCGTGACGGGCTTTCGGGTCGAGTTCACGACTGCGGCTGCCAGAGAGATCCGCAAGCTCGACCCGCAGATCCGCCGACGGATACTCGGCGGGGTGTCCGATCTCGAGCACGATCCGCGTCCGCATGGATGCCTCACGCTGTCCGGGTACGACAACGCCTGGAGAATACGCGTCGGCGACTATCGGGTTCTCTATGAGGTCATCGATGAGCAGGTGCTCGTGACGGTCGTCCGTGTCGCGCACCGACGCGCCGTCTAGGACATCTGAGGTTCGCGACACACCACGTGTCAGCGGAGAATGCCCTTTCGGCGGGCCGCCGAGACGGCCGCGGTGCGTGAGGTGACATCGAGCTTCGAGAAGATGTGCGCGAGATGCGATTTCACGGTCGTCTCGCTGACGAAGAGCTCGTCGGCGACCTCGCTGTTCGACCGGCCGGCGGCGACGCGCTCGAGCACCTCGATCTCACGGCTGCTGAGACTGACTCGGGGTGCACGCATCCGGTCGAGCAATCGCGAGGCGATCACGGGCGCGAGAGCACTCTCTCCGGCGGCCGCCGCGCGTACGGCGGCGGTCAGCTCGTGCGGCGGGGCGTCCTTCAGCAGGTAGCCGCTCGCACCGGCCTCGACGGCGCCGAGGATGTCGGCATCCGAGTCGTAGTTGGTGAGGACGAGCACGTAGGGCGGCGCTTCGAGCGCCCGGATGCGTCGCGTCGCATCCACCCCGGTGGTGGTTGTCTGAGACCCGAACTGGAGGTCCATCAACACCACGTCGGGATTCTCGCGCTCCGCGCAGGCGACCGCTTCATCAGGCGTTGCCGCCTCCGCGACAACCTCGAGATCCGGTTCCAGGCTGAACAGGGCATGGAGACCGGCTCGGACGATGGGGTGGTCGTCGGCGATCACGAGGCGGATCATGCGAACTCCGTGAGGGGGAGGTCGACGGTGAGCGTCGTTCCCCGCCCGGATGCCGTGTCGATCACGAGGCTTCCCCCGAGCTGCTCCACTCGCTCGGCGGTGGCGCGCAGACCGAACGAGTCGGACTTCTCACCGGTCCCCGGCGCAGGGAGCTCCGCGTCGAATCCGTCTCCGTCATCTTCGACCGTGAAGCGCAGGTGGTCGTTCTCGATGCCGATGGTGACCGTCGCCGTCGTCGCGCGAGCGTGCTGGATGACGTTGGCGATGGCTCCCTGCGTGATGCGCAGCAGTGCCGTCTGCAGGTGCATGGGCAGCACGACAGCGTCGGACACCCGCACCTGGACGTCGAGTCCCTGCGTAGCCCACTGCGTTCGCGCCAGTCGGCGCAGCGCCCCGCCGAGGGTCTGGTCGTCGAGCTGGGGTGGGGTCAGCTCACGGATGAATCGCCGAGCCTCGACGAGGTTCGCGGCGGCCGTCTCGCGCGCGAGCCGGATGTGCTCGATGCCCGGTCGGGTGTCATCGGCGCGTTCCGCGGCGTGCAGCAGCATCTGGATGCTGGAGAGTCCCTGCGCGAGTGTGTCGTGGATCTCGCGGGCGAGCCGGGCGCGCTCCGCGAGGACCCCCGACTCGTGTTCGCGCGCGGCGAGCTGTCCGCGGGTCGCCAGCAGTTCGCTGACCAGCGCCTCACGCTGCTGGGCCTCTCTCGCGAGGGCCTGGTAGCCGAGGCCGATCAGGAGGGCGACGCCGGCGCCGACGAACGGGCCGACCACGCCGCCGACGCTCCACCCGCCGTGGATGCCGAGGGCGCAGACGGCGACGATCGTCGCGGCCAGTATCGCCGCCGATCCCGCCCAGCGCCCCAGAAGGTGCAGGAACAGGAAGAACAGGGGGAACACGAGGTAGGCGGCGTCGGCGCTCACCCACAGCAGGCCCAACCACTCCGCCGAGAGCAGGGCGAGCCAGATCAGTGACGTCAGCCGTCGTCCGCGGGAGAGACGAGCGAGCAGCGCACCCGACGCATACGTCGCGCCGACGATCAGCGCCAGGACGATCGCGGACGCGCTCGACTCCGACGGGTCGAGCACGGCCCGCGCGATGACGACCCCCGTCAGGGCGAAGAAGAGGACGTGGAGACCGGTCCGCAGACCCACGAACACCGGGGTCAGAGCGGTATGCGCCATGGCTCGAACTCTACGCCGACGAGCGCACCGCGGCATCGTCCGAAAGGACGATCGAGGCGTCCTCACTCCGGGCGCGAAAGGCTCGTCGAGCGGCCGATGACGTCGAATGGGCCGACGGCGAAAGTGGAATGGTCACCGCACCGGAGACAGGAAAGGCACCACAATGTTCGTCGCGTTACGCGATCTCCGCTTCGCCAAGGGGCGATTCATCCTCATCGGCTCCGTCGTCGCCCTCATCACCCTGCTCGTCGGGTTCCTCAGCGGACTGACGGGGGGACTCGCCATCCAGAACGTCTCGGGCGTGCTCGCGCTCCCCGCAGACCGCATCGTGTTCTCCGCACCCTCGGGCGGCGACGGCGCGGCCAGTTTCGCGGACTCCGCCATCACCGAGCAGCAGGCGAACGACTGGGCGCAGACGGCAGGGGTGACCGACGCGCGCCCCCTCGGCATCAGTCAGACCCGCGCCGAGACGGACGACACCCGGGCCGCGATCGCGGTGTTCGGTGTCGAGCCCGGCTTCGACGCTGCCGCCCCCTCCGAGAACGGACGGCTGCGCCTGTCGGTGCCCGCGGCGGACGCGCTCGCCGCGAAGGTCGGCGAGCAGATCGAGATCGCGGGCGTCTCCTACGACGTCGAGTCGATCGAGGGAGATGCCTGGTACAGCCACACTCCGGTCGTGCAGATGACCCTGCAGGATTGGCAGGCGTACTCGGCATCCACCGGAAACCCTGACGCCTACGCCACGGTCCTCGCTGTCACGGGAGCCCTCGACTGGGATGCCGCGGATGCGGCGAACGACACGATCTCCGAGACGACGCTCGGATCGCTGACGGCACTCAGCGCCTTCCGCTCCGAGATCGGATCGCTCCTGCTCATGGTCGGCATGCTGTTCGGCATCTCGGGACTCGTCATCGGGGCGTTCTTCACCGTCTGGACGATGCAGCGCAAGGGCGATGTCGCCGTCCTCAAAGCGCTCGGCGCGAGCACGCGCTCCCTGATCCGAGACGCGTTGGGGCAGGCGCTGATAGTCCTGCTGGCGGGCATCGGCATCGGGCTGAGCCTGGTCACCGCGCTCGGCCTGCTCGCGGGCACCGCCCTCCCGTTCCTTCTGAGTCCTGTCACGACTATCCTTCCGGGCGGCATCATGATCGCCCTCGGTCTCGCAGGCGCCGCCTTCGCCCTGCGCTCCGTCACCTCCGCCGACCCTCTCACCGCCCTCGGGAGCAACCGATGATCCGCCTGAACGACATCACTCTGACCTTCCCCGACGGTGACTCGCGGGTGACTGCCGTGGACGGTGTCTCACTCACGGCTCACCCCGGAACCGTCACCGGCATCACGGGACCCAGCGGCTCGGGAAAGTCCAGTCTGCTCGCCGTCGCCGGCACCCTCCTGCGTCCGGACTCCGGCGAGATCCTCATCGACGGGAACGACGTCACGGCCCTCAGTCCGCCCGAGGCGACGCGTCTGCGGCGGGACCGGATCGGGATCGTCTTCCAGCAGCCCAACCTCATCCCCTCTCTGACGGCCCGAGAGCAGCTGAGCGTCATGAACGAGCTCGGTGCGCCGCGCAGCCGCCGCGATCGCGCCGCCGCGGCATCCCGTGCGGATGAGCTGCTCGCCGCGGTCGGCCTCGCCGAGCACGGTCACAAGAGGCCGCACCAGCTCTCCGGCGGACAGCGTCAGCGAGTGAACATCGCGCGAGCGCTCATGAACGATCCGAGCGTGCTCCTGGTCGACGAGCCCACCAGCGCTCTCGACCAGGAGCGCGGAGCGAGGATCATCGACCTCATCCTCCGACTCACCGATGAGCGCAACACCTCGACGCTGCTCGTCACCCATGACCTCGTGCACCTGCCGCGCATGCACGGGGTGCTGCACCTCGTGGACGGTCGCGTCACGCGGTAGGCGGACCCGGCGACCGGGTGAGATGGGTATGAGGCGATCCTGTTACCGCGGAGTACGCTCGCTCGTGTGGGGCGGATCACGACGCGGAGACCGATACTGAAGCTCACTCTCGGGGAGGGAGCCACTCGGCGTGCCGACACGCTCGCCGTCGAGGAGCCCCTGGAGATCCGGGTCGCAGGCTCACCGCTCGCCGTCACGATGCGCACTCCGGGGCATGACGTCGAGCTCGCGGCGGGGTTCCTCGTGTCCGAGGGGATCATCGCCCAGGCCGAAGACTTCCATTCGGCGATCCACTGCGGTGGCCCCGGCACCGGTGGACAGGAGAACACCTACAACGTGCTCGACATCAGCCTCGCTCACGGCGTCGCGCTTCCCGACCCCGAGGCCGCTCGGCGCTTCTACACGACCAGCTCCTGCGGGGTCTGCGGCAAGGCCAGCATCGACGCCGTCCGCACGGTGTCGCGGCATCCGGTGTCCGTCGACGATGTCCAGGTCGGGGCCGAGCAGATCGCGTCGTTCCCTGATCGGCTGCGCGCCGAGCAGGCGGCGTTCGACAAGACCGGTGGTCTGCACGCCGCCGCGCTGTTCGACGCCGACTCGGGTGAACTGCTCGTGCTGCGCGAAGACGTCGGGCGTCACAACGCCGTCGACAAGGTGGTGGGGTGGGCGCTGCTGAACGACCGGCTTCCCCTGCGTCGGCAGATCCTCCAGGTCTCGGGCAGGGCGAGCTTCGAACTGGTGCAGAAGGCCGCGATGGCCGGCATCCCCCTGCTCAGTGCCGTCTCGGCCCCCTCGTCTCTCGCCGCCGAGCTCGCCGAGGAGGCCGGGGTGACGCTCATCGGGTTCGTCCGAGGGCGTTCGATGAACATCTATTCGCACGCGCATCGGGTGCGCCTCGACGGGCTCGCACCGTCTGCGCACGCCGAAGAAGGGGCACGCCATGCTCGATAGCCAGGGACCCATCGGCACCGCGTTCGGGCTGATGCCCGCCGAGCCGCGTCAGGGCGGATACGGCCCTCGCACCGATCGACCGTGGTCGCGCAAGCCGTACCGGCATCCGGCCGCCGGGTGGGGAGCCGCCGTGTCGGTGGGGCGGGTGGTGCTGGATCAGCGAGAGCCCATCGCCGGACCGCTCGCGATGCTGCAGATGAACCACCCCGTGTCGGGCTACGACTGCCCCGGATGCGCGTGGCCGGACGACCCGGGCAATCTGAAGCTCGACATCTGCGAGAACGGCATCAAGCACGTCACGTGGGAGATGACGCGCAAGCGCGTCGACCGCCGGTTCTTCGCCGAGCATTCGGTCACCGAGCTCGCGACGTGGCCCGATTTCGACCTGGAGGACCAGGGTCGTCTCACCGAGCCGATGGTCTACGACGCCGCCACCGATCACTACGTGCCGATCTCGTGGGACGACGCCTTCGCGCTCGTCGGCGACGAGCTGCAGGCGCTCGACAGTCCCGACGAGGCCGCGTTCTACACCTCAGGGCGTCTGAGCAACGAAGCGACCTTCCTGTATCAGCTGATGGTGCGCGAGTACGGCACCAACAACCTGCCCGACTGCTCGAACATGTGCCACGAGGCCTCCGGACGCGCGCTCAAGGCGTCGATCGCGACCGGCAAGGGCACTGTCGACATGCACGACTGGGACGACTGCGACGCCCTCTTCGTGCTCGGCGTCAACGCGGCATCCAATGCCCCCCGCATGCTCACCGCGCTCTCGGATGCCGTGAAGCGCGGCGCGCAGGTCGTGCACGTCAACCCGCTCGTCGAGGCCGGGGCGACCCGGACGATCGTGCCGCACGACTTCGTCGACATGGCGCGCTTCGCGGCGACGGACACGAGCACCATGAACCTGCAGGTGCGCCCGGGGGGCGATCTGGCGCTGATCCGCGGCATGTCGAAGGTCGTCTTCGAAGCCGCCGCCTCCGACCCGTCGGTGCTGGACAGTGAATTCCTCAGCACCCTCACGAACGGCATCGACGAGTACCGCGCACTGGTCGACGCCACGAGCTGGGCAGATCTCGTCGTTCAGTCCGGCCTCACGGAAGAGCAGATCCGCGCCGCCGGTGCGGTCTATCTGGCCTCGGAGCGCACGATCATCAGCTGGTGCCTCGGCGTGAGTCAGCACGAGCACGGCGTCGACACGGTGCGCGAGATCGTCAATCTGCTGCTCCTGCGCGGCAACATCGGCCGCAAGGGGGCGGGCCCGTCGCCGATCCGCGGACACAGCAACGTGCAGGGCAACCGCACGTGCGGCATCGATCACCGGCCGACGGAGGCGTGGCTCGACCGCCTCGCGGAGGTCTGTCGCATCGAGCCGCCGCGGCATCCGGGGCTCGACACCGTCCGCACGATCGAGGCGATGCATGACCGGCGCGTGAAGGTGTTCGTCGGCATGGGCGGCAACTTCGTGCTCGCTGCGCCCGACACCCCGTTCACCGCGCAAGGGCTCGAGAAGTGCCGCCTGACGGTGCAGGTGAGCACGAAGCTGAACCGCAGCCATCTCGTGCATGGCGAGAAGGCCCTGATCCTGCCGTGTCTCGGCCGCACCGAGCGTGACCAGCAGGCGCAGGGCCCGCAGGGCGTCACCGTCGAGGATGCGATGAGCATGGTGCACCTCTCGAGGGGACGCAAGCAGCCGGCATCCGCCTATCTGAGGTCGGAGCCGGCGATCATCGCCGGCATCGCGAAGGCGACCCTGCCGCACACGGCGACGCCCTGGGATTGGTACGTCGGCGACTACGACAACATCCGCGATGTGATGGCGAAGGTGCTGCCGGGGTTCGAGGGCTTCAACGACCTGATCCGCGACCGGCACGGGTTCCGCATTCCGCAGCCCGCCAGGGACCGCGTGTTCGAGACGCCGTCGGGCCGTGCCGAATTCTCCCTGGCTCCACTGCCGAACGTCATCCCCGAGTCCGCCGACACCCTCGTGCTGCAGACGGTGCGCTCGCACGACCAGTGGAACACCACGATCTACTCCAACGACGACCGGTACCGAGGCGTCAAGAACCTGCGCGAGCTCGTCTTCCTGCATGAGGACGACATGCGCGATCGCGGCCTCGTCGAGGGCGATCTGGTCGACATCGTGTCGACGTCGAAAGACGGGTCGACACGGATGCTGAAGGCGTTCCGCGCGGTTCCGTACGACCTGCCGCGCGGCAGCGCCGCCGGGTACATGCCGGAGATGAACGTGCTGATCGGTCGCAAGGACTTCAGCGTCCAGAGCGACCAGCCGCTGATGAAGAGCATCCAGGTGACGGTCTCGCGCGCGAGCGCGTGAGGGCGCTCGCCTGACTCAGGCCTCGGCGGTCACTGACTGAAGCGCGTGCACGACGGGGGCCAGCTCGGGCTGCGTGACCGCCTCGCCGAGAGCACGCTCGAGGGTCTCGTCGTGGATCGGATGCGCGTTCTCGTAGAGCGCCAGGCCGGCCGGGGTGAGCTCGGTGTAGATGCCCCGACGGTCGTCGGCGCAGAGGATGCGGGTGAGCAGCCCACGGTCTTCGAGCCGTGTCACGAGACGCGTCGTGGCGCTCGGGCTCAGCGCGGTCGCGCGGGCGAGCTGCTGCATGCGCATGTGCCAGCCGTCCTGTCTGCTGAGGGCGTCGAGCACCGTGTACTCGACGACGGACAGGCCGACGGATGCGCCCAGTGCCTTCTCGAGGTCGGCCTCGATGATCCCGTGCAGAGCGGCGAGCGTTCGCCAGCCGCGTGCCCGGATCTCGACAGCGTCGTCTGAGATGCCCACAGTGACCTCCGAAGTAGTTGCTTGCGCGGGATAGTTGCGTATGCAATGATTATCCCTCGTGACGCAATATCCCGCGTCTGCAACTACTTTAGCAGAGGACCACGGAGCACACCCATGCCACTCGGACTCATCGCACTCGCCATCGGCGCCTTCGGGATCGGACTCACCGAGTTCGTGATCATGGGGCTCCTCCCCGACGTCGCCGCGGACTTCGGGGTCACCGAGGCCACGGCCGGCTGGCTCATCTCGGGCTACGCGCTCAGCGTGGTCGTCGGTGCACTCGGCCTCACCGCCGCAACGACCCGTCTGCCCCGCAAACCGGTGCTGCTCGGCCTCGTCGTGCTGTTCATCGTCGGTAATGCGATCACCGCCCTCGCCCCCGACTACACGACCGCCATGATCGGACGCATCGTCGCGGCGCTGTGCCATGGAGCGTTCTTCGGCATCGGATCCGTCGTCGCCGCCGACCTCGTCGCCCCCGAGAAGAAGGCGCGGGCGATCGCGATCATGTTCACCGGCCTCACAGCGGCGAACGTGTTCGGTGTTCCGTTCGGAACCTTCCTCGGACAGCAGTTCGGCTGGCGGTCGACGTTCTGGGTCATCTCCGCCATCGGCATCGTCGCCTTCGCGGGCATCGCCCTGCTGGTCACGGCACCGAAGACGGCAGGCCAGCAGGTGAGTCTGCGCGGCGAGCTCCGGGCCTTCCGGTCCGGACAGGTGTGGCTCTCGCTCATCGTCACCGCGCTCGCCTTCGGCGGCATGTTCGGCGCCTTCACCTACATCGCCTACACGCTCACCGGGGTCACGGGCTTCGCAGACACCACGGTGCCGTGGCTGCTCGTGCTCTTCGGCGCCGGGCTCGTCGCGGGCAACTGGATCGGCGGACGCCTGGCCGACCGATCGATCGACCGCACGCTGCTGATCTTCATCGCGGCTCTGGTCGTCGTGCTCGTGCTGTTCGGCTTCTTCGCCTGGTCGCAGCCCGTGACCATCGCGATCCTCGTTCTGATGGGCGCGTTCGGATTCGGCACGGTTCCGGGGCTCCAGAGCCGCATCATGCACTACGCCAGCGGTGCACCGACCCTCGCCTCCGGCGCCAACATCGGCGCCTTCAACGTCGGCAACGCCCTCGGCGCGTGGGCGGGCGGCCTCGGCATCACCGCAGGACTCGGCTACACCTCGCCCATCTGGATCGGGGCCGCGATCACCGCATCCGCCCTGGTCGTCATGGTGATCGCCGTGGTCGCAGCCAGGAAGCCGTCGCCCGCCCCCACCGGCACGCTGCAGACCGTCGCCGCGTGACCAGCCGATTCGCAGAGAGAGAAAGAAGCACGAGCATGAACGCTCCCATCGTCCCCACACTCACCCTGAACAACGGCATCGAGATGCCCCAGCTCGGATACGGCGTGTTCCAGGTGCCGGATGCCGAGACCACGGCCGCCGTCGCTGCCGCCCTCGACGCCGGGTACCGCAGCATCGACACCGCGGCGATCTACGGCAACGAGGCCGGCGTCGGGCGTGCGATCGCCGAGTCGGGCATCCCTCGCGACGAGCTGTTCGTGACGTCGAAGGTATGGATCTCCGACCACGGATACGACGCGGCCCTGCGCGCATACGACGCGTCCCTCGAACGGCTCGGCCTCGATCACCTCGACCTGTACCTGATCCACTGGCCGACGCCTGCTCTGGCGACCTACCCCGAGACCTGGCGTGCGCTTGAGAGTCTCTACGCGGACGGGCGCGTACGAGCCATCGGCGTCTCGAACTTCGAACCCGAGCACCTCGCGCGCATCGCCTCCGAGGGTCGCGTCGTGCCCGCCGTCAACCAGGTCGAGCTCCACCCGGCGCTGCAGAACCGAGCGGTCGCCGAGGCGAACGCTCAGCGGGGGATCCTCACCGAAGCATGGAGCCCGCTCGCCCAGGGCGCCGTGCTCTCCGATCGCTCGGTCGTCGAGATCGCCGAGCGGCACGAGCGGACGCCGGCCCAGATCGTGCTGCGTTGGCACCTGCAGCAGGGACGCATCGTGATCCCCAAGTCGGTGACCCCCGCTCGCATCGCCGAGAACCTCGACGTGTTCGGGTTCGAGCTCACCGACGACGAGCTGGCCGCGGTCGACCGCCTCGAGCGCGACGGTCGCACCGGCCCGCACCCCGCCGCGTTCAACGGCTGAGGTCCTCGGGGCGGATTGCGGGCGCAGTGGTCACTGCGCCCGCATGAACTCCTCGGCCGCCTGCACCTGCGCGGTGGAGGGGCGGATGCCGGTGTACAGCACGAACTGCTCGAGGGCCTGCAGGGTCGCCACCTCGGCACCCGTGATGACGGCCTTCCCGGCCGCGCGCCCGGCGGAGATCAGAGGCGTCTCCGGCGGCAGGGCGACGACGTCGAACACGACGGATGCCGCCGCGATCTGCTCCTCGGTGAACGACAGCGCGTGCTCGTCCGCGCCTCCCGCCATGCCGATCGGCGTGATGTTCACGATGATGTCGGTGGTGGCGGCATCCGCATCCGCCGTCCAGGCGAAGCCGTAGAGGTCGGCCAGCCCTCGACCGCGCGCTTCGTTGCGGGCCGCGATCGTGACGCGGCTGAATCCGGCGTCACGGAAGGCGGCGGCGGTGGCCTTGGCCATCCCGCCTGAGCCCCGCAGCAGCACCGATGATGCAGGGTCGAGGGAGTTGCGCTCGATCAGCTGGGCGATCGCGCTGTAGTCCGTGTTGTAGGCGGTGAGCACCCCGTCGTCGTTCACGATCGTGTTCACCGAGTCGATAGCCGTCGCCGAAGGGTCCATGCGGTCGACGAGCGCGATGACGTCTTCCTTGAACGGCATCGAGATCGCGCACCCGCGGATGCCGAGACCGCGCACGCCGGCGATCGCCTGGCCGAGGTCGGTCGGGGCGAAGGCCTTGTAGATCCAGTTCAGGCCCAGCTCCTCGTAGAGGAAGTTGTGGAATCGCGTGCCGTTGTTGCTCGGGCGTGCAGACAGCGAGATGCACAGGGTCATGTCCTTGTTCAGCATGGTCACCGCACCAGGCTACTCGCGCAGTCCGTCCCGTCACTTCCACCGATGACGACGATCGTCAACCCCCCTTGGCGGGATCGAACGGACTCCCCTAGGGTGAAGGTGCATGCACAGGGGATTGATCGTCTCCGTCTTCCCCAGAGACGGGCTGCCTTCCCCAGAGGCAAAGGCGATCCGTGCATGCGATTGGGCCCTCTCGAGTAGTTCTGTCCCCAACGGACTGCTCGAGAGGGCCGCTGTCGTTTGTCTCCATCGCACAAATTTCTAATCTGTCCCCCAAATGGGGGACAAAAGCAGGCGCGAGGGGTTAGGCTGGAATCTGACGCACCCTCCGGTCGTCTTCGGCCCTCATCGCTCCCCCCGCGGTGAGGGCCACACCATTTTCTGAGGGTCTCCATCTGCCCTGTCATGTGACCGCGGACGACCGCTCATGCAACATTTGGGTTACGGGCTGACATCAGGACTTCCGCTCAGCGCGTGCTCCACTAGCGTGGAGCACGTCGGGGCATCCTGCGTCGGCTTCTTTCCAGCAGAACAGGCAGTACATGAGCACCCAGGGCACGGTTAAGTGGTTCAACTCGGAGAAGGGCTTCGGCTTCATCTCCCCCGACGACGGCGGCGCTGACGTTTTCGCGCACTACTCCGCCATCGAGTCATCCGGCTACCGCTCTCTTGAAGAGAACCAGCGAGTCGAGTTCGACGTGGCGCAGGGCCCCAAGGGCCTGCAGGCTGAGAACATCCGTCCGCTCTGAGAGCGGACGTCATTGAACTCCCCGACCGGAGGTCTGCACTCGTTGCGACCCCCGGCGGGGAGTTCTGTGCTTTCCGGCCGGAATACCCCGGCCGGGTGGCCTCCGGTCGGCCGAGATCAGTTGAGCAGCAGCGCGCGCAGTTCGTCGGCGGATGCGGCGCGGAACGCGGCCTCGTCGCCTTCGTGCGTGTCGCTGAAGCCCCACTCGACGAAGATCACCGGCACGCCGTTGGCGTTGCCGCCCTCGACGTCGTGATGGCGATCTCCGACCAGCACGGGGCGTGAGATGTCCGCCCCGCGCTCGGCCAGACGGCGCAGCGCCTCGGCGACGATGTCGGTCTTCGACGCGAGCGTCGCCTCGTCGGGCGTCGCACCCACCGTCGTCAGGAAGTACGGGCGCAGTTCGAAGAAGTCGACGATCGCATCGACCTGGATCTCGGGCTTCGAGCTGGCGGTCGCCTGAGGCACCCCTGCCGCGTGCAGATCGCGGATGATCTCGGGCACGCCCGGGTAGGTCGCGACATCGGTCGTGTATCCGTCGGCCTTGCCGAGTGTCCGATAGAAGGTGACCGCCTCGGTCGCCTGCTCGGGGGTCATCGCCGCCTGCGCCTGAAACGACTCGAACATGGGCGGCCCGATCCAGTGCACGAGCTGTTCGCGCGTGGGAGCAGGGTGACCGAAGTGCGTGAGGGCGACGTTCAGACGGCGCAGGATGCCGACCGACGCGTCGGCGATCGTGCCGTCGACGTCCCAGAGCACGCACGAATAGGGGGAAGAAGCCATACCTTCCAGCCTATGGGCAGTGCACGACGCGACCGACCGCGGTGGACATCTGTGCAGATGGCCTCAGAACAGGCGGGGGATGCCGGACTCGATGCCCTTCATGTCGTCGTAGTCGAGCACGAGGCAGCGGATGCCGCGGTCCTCGGCGAGCACCCGCGCCTGCGGCTTGATCTCCTGCGCGGCGAAGACGCCCTGCACCGGCGCGAGGTGCGGGTCGCGGCCCAGCAGCTCGAGATAGCGGGTGAGCTGCTCGACGCCGTCGATGTCTCCGCGCCGCTTGATCTCGACAGCGATCGCCGCGCCGGCGGCATCCCTCACGAGCAGGTCGACGGGACCGATCGCGGTCGGGTACTCGCGGCGCACCAGGGTCGCGCCGTCGGAGATGCGCTCGACCTGCTCGGCGAGCAGGCGCTGCAGATCGGCTTCGACGCCGTCCTTCTGCAGACCGGGGTCGACGCCGAGGTCGTGGTTGGTGTCGTGCAGGATCTCGTAGATCTGCACGCGGAGCGCGTCGCCGGTCTTCTTGTGCGTCACTCGCCATACTTCGGTGACACCGGCGATGGACTCCTCCTCGCCGGGTTCCTCGGCCGCGAGGGAGCACGGCGGGCTCATCCAGTTCAGCGGCTTGTAGCTGCCGCCGTCGGAGTGCACGAGCAGACTCCCGTCTCCCTTGTGCACGAGCAGACGCGTGGCGAGCGGGAGGTGGGCATTGAGGCGGCCCGTGTAATCCACGGAGCAGCGGGCGATGACGAGACGCACCCGTCGAGCCTACTTCGTCGGGTCGACTCGTTCTGCTGATGTCAGCATCAGCGCCGAAGTTTCCACATCTGCGGCGGATCGACTCCCGTCGTCGATTCCATCGGACTGGATCCTGACATTCTGGGCGGACAGGTCAAGGATGAGGAGATGACGGTGTCGATAGAGCTGGTGACCATGATCGTGACCGTCGCGACCACGCTGCTGGGGCTTGCCGCAGGCTTCGGATGGATGATCACGCGCACGGATGCGCGGTTCGAGATGTTCGAGCAGCGCATGGATGCGCGGTTCGAGAAGTCCGAGCAGCGTATGGACACGCGGTTCGAGAAGGTCGAGCAGCGTATGGACGCGCGGTTCGAGAAGGTCGAGCAGCGCATGGATGCGAGGTTCGAGAAGGTGGACGTCGAGCTCGGAGAGGTGAAGATCGCCATCGCCCGACTCGAAGGCCCGGCGCCACGTCTGCTTGTCGCCCGCTGATCTACGAGGCTGACTTCGCGGTGACCGGCGGCGTCGACATCTCGTCCTTGCGGAGCGGGCGCGCGGCACCCGAGAACAGGCCGGACAACACGACCAGGCCGACGAGGATGTAGAGCGTGTTGAGCAGTCCGATGTGCTCGCTGATGAAGCCGAGCACGGGCGGGCCGCCCAGGAACGAGATGTAGCCGATCGTCGCGGCTGCGCTCACTCGCGCGGCCGCCTTGGCGGGGTCGTCTGCGGCGGCGGACATACCGAGCGGGAAGCCGAGAGAAGCGCCGACGCCCCACAGCGCTGCGCCCACGAAGACGAGAGGAAGGCTGGGGGCGAGGATGAAGAGCAGGATGCCGGATGCGGCGGCAACCGCGAGGATGCGCAGCACGGCGACGCGGCCGAACCTGTCGACCAGTGGGCCTCCGAAGACGCGGACGACGGTCATCGCGACCGAGAACGTCGCGAGCGCGGCGGCGCCCAGTGCGGTGCCGCCTCCGTGGTCTTCGGCGACGCCGAGGGCGAGCCAGTCGTTGGCACCGCCCTCTGCGAACGACATGCCGAGCATGACGACGCCGATCGCGTAGGTGCGCGGTTCGCGCCAGGCGGACATCGCGACGTGCATCCGTTCCCGCCAGTGCGGCTTCTCTGCGTCGTCTGCCGCGGGGTCGAGCGCCTCTTCGCGTCGCGGCACGTTCGCGATGCTGGCGATGCCGATGGCGGCGATCGCGACGGCGACGACGAGCGTATGGGTGAAGACGTCGATGTGCAGCTGTGCGGCAAGCGCCCCCAGCCCGGCGCCGATCACGGTGCCGAAGCTGAAGAAGGCGTGGAAGAGGGGCAAGATCGTCTTGCCCGAGTGCTGCTCGATCGCGGTGGCCTCGACGTTCATCATGACGTCGACGCAGCCGTTGCCGAGTCCGAACAGCACGAGACCGATCAGCACCACGGAGTACGAGCCGAGGACGTTGGCGCCGATGCCGATGAGGGCCACGCCCGAGGCGAAGGTGAAGATCGACACCATCATGCCGAGGCGCGCGCCGGTGCGTGCCATGATCGCGGGGCTGGTCGAGATGCCGATGATCGAGGCGATGCCCGCGCCGAGCAGCAGCATGCCCACCTGAGCCTTGTCGACCTCGAGGGCGAGCTTGATGTCGGGGACACGGGACGCCCAGGTCGCGATCGAGAGACCGCTGGCGAGGAAGATCGCGAAGATCGCGGTGCGCCAGCGCACGTACTGCGATCGGGAGAGAGCGGTGTCCATGCGGATCAGCATATCGAATCGATTCGATGATCGGGAAGCCGGGGAGCTATCCTCGGAGTATGACGAGCCACGACAGCCCGCGCCGAGCGACGATCGCCGATGTCGCACGCGAGGCGGGAGTTGCCACGTCGACGGCATCCGTCGTCTTCAGCGGCAAGGCCAACGTCGCGCCGGCCACGCGCGAGCGGGTGCTCGCCGCAGCGGCGGCCCTCGGGTATGCCGGTCCCGACCCGCGCGCCGCATCGCTGCGTCGAGGACGCAGCGGCATCGTCGCGGTCGTTCTCGAGGGGCACCTGCGTGCGGCGTTCCTCGACCCGGTGACCACCGCCATGATGGACGGCCTGACCGATGGGATGGCCGAGCTCAGCGCCGGCATACTGCTGATGCGCGACGAGCCGGGCGACGACGAGTCGTCTCTCTCGAACGCACCCGTCGATGCGGTCGTGCTGATCGGGTGCTCGGGGCGCGCCAAGGCGTCGCTCGACATCGTGCGCAGCCGAGGCCTGCCGGTCGTCGTGATCGAGGGCGACGCGGGAGAGGGCATCCCGAAGATCCTGCTCGACAACTCTGCGGCGGCCGCGGACGTCGCTCGTCACCTGCGCGACCTCGGGCACCGCGACGTCGCACTCGTCACGCTGCCGCTCGACACCCGTCGCGAGCGGGGACCGGTCACTCAGGAGCGAATCGACGCGGCGACGGTGGATGTGACCATCGATCGCCTCGCCGGCATGCGCGAGATCTTTCCCGACGCGCCCGCGATCTCGGCCGGAGGCAGCTTCATCGACGAGGGGCTCCTCGCCGGACGGCATCTGCTGGCGGATGCCGAGACGCGGCCCACGGCGATCCTCGCTCAGAGCGATCTGATCGCCGTCGGCATCATCCGCGCCGCGGAGGAGCTGGGACTGCGCGTGCCCGAAGACCTGTCGGTCGCGGGTTTCGACGGGATCGCCGCCGATGGGCTCGGCGACCTCGTGCTCACGACCAGCGTGCAGCCGGCGGTCGAGAAGGGGCGCGCCGCCGGAGAGCAGGTCGCGCGGATGCTCCGAGGAGAACCCGGCCAGACCCTGCACCTCACGTGCCGGTTCCGCGAGGGAACGACCACCGCGGCACCAACCCGCTGACCGGGTCGCTGCGGTCTCGCTCAGCTGCGCTGCGGCCCCAGGGGCAGGGTCTGACTGCCGAAGTCCAGGATCGAGTACCGGCCGCACTCGACCACACGCTCAGGCTGCACCGCCTGCGGAAGATCCCACGGCACGGTCTGCGAATCCTCGACGAGGAACGACACCTCGCCGACTGCGAAGTCCGTGCGGTTGACCAGCCACGCGTAGCCGTTGAGCTGGTGATCGACCTGGACGAGGCGCGAGGGGTCTGCGACATGCAGTGCGGGCAGACGAACGGTCCAGAACTGTCCGGCGCCCGTGCGACCGGAGGCGTCGACCCAGTCCGTCACGCACGCGAGATCGGGGTCCGGCCGGGCGGCCGCGTCCGCCAGGCGCGGGATGCTGAGGCCGCCGACGACGAGAAGCACCACGCCGACGATGGCAGCTGTCGAACGACGCAGGCGGGCGGGGAGGCGAATCGCGCGAGGTGACGCGACGAGCACGAGCACCGGAGCGAAGACGAGAGGCTGCAGGTAGCGCGCGGCATGCGTGCCCAGCGCGATCGCCCCGACGACGACGACGATCGGTGCCGCCCAGGCCATCGCGGCGACGAGACGGGTTCCCGGGTCACCCTGTTGCGCCGTTCGCACGACGGCGAAGACGATGAGGGCGACGGTGACCAGCAGCCCGATCAGCCCGGGGAGGCTCTGACCGCGTTCGGCGATGAGCCGTGCGTAATAGCCGACCGACTCGTGCCAGTGGTCGGGCTGCGCGTAGCCGACGCCGGTGTTCGCGATCCATGCCGCGAACGGAATACGAGCCAGGAAGCCCGCGGTGGTGCCGGCGAGCAGCACCGCGATGAGGGCGAGGATCTGCGCACGCCGTGACGGCGACACGGCGGCGATGCCCAGGATGATCGCGAGGGGGAGGGTCGCCCACACCGCGTACAGCGGGTTCGAGAGAGCCGATAAGAGCGCGACGGCGCCGAGAGCGATCGACGGCGAGGCTCTGAGGCGACCGTCGTCGATCACGCGCCGAACGATGCCGACCGTGATGACGACGCCGATCACGGTCGCCGAGTAGTAGGTGGTCGTCAGCTGCAGGGATGCGAGGTCGAGCGCCTCTCGCGACGCCGAGACATCGGTCATCGCGAGCATGCCGAACACCCCGAGCGCGACGACGGACCAGGTGACGGGCGCAGAGCCCGCGCGGCCGCGGCCGGCGACGAGCCGGATGGCTCCATAGAGGGCGAGGAGATTGACGACCGCGCTGATCGCGAAGAGACCGTTCACCGTCGCAGGCACGGCGGCGTCGATCGCGGTGAACGCCGCGGTCTCGGGCAGGAACAGCACGCTCGACATCGCCCAGTCGAGCGATTCTCCCGACAGCAGCGACCGCGCGAGCATCGCGACGACCAGCGAATCGCCGTCTCGGAAGAGCAGGTCGGACCGGGCTGACGACGCGACCACGGATGCGGTGACGATCGACACGCCGGCAGCGCACATCCAGCCGGCCAGCTCGCGCACCCACGTCCGAGTCACGGGGCTACTCTGCCACGAGCCCGCGGCAGACCCGGGCAGCGGGGCGGTCAGGAGACCTGCGACCTCAGATCCCAGACCTGCTCCAGGGGAGCGGTGCCCTCGGCGCCGTCTTCGTCGCGGAAGAGCTCGACGAAGCGGCCGATGTCGGCCTGCCAGGCGTGGTCGGCCGGATCGTCCTCGAGCGCGGCGACCGCGGCATCCCAGTCATCGCACTCGACCAGGTGGAACAGGCGCCGGCCCGACCTCCAGATCGTCCAGTCGTGGATGCCGATGCGCGCGAAGGTCTCGGCGAGAGCATCCGGGATGCGGGCGTGGTTAGTGCGGTAGTCGTCGACCGCGCCGTCGCGGATCTCGGAGTGCAGAGCGATGCGCATGAGAGGGTCCTTCCGTCAGTCCCTGGGCTGGAACGAGATCGCGACCGGGGTCGTCGCGTCCGCCACCTCGACCAGGATGGCACCATCGACGCGTTCCGCGATCACCGGATGCTCTCCGATCCGTGCGCTGCTCTCGTCGAGCAGGCCGTGCGGATCGGGGAGCTCGACGTGTCCGTTCCGGTCGACGACCGCGTGCACCGCGTCATCCGTGCGTGTCCAGCGCAGCCAGGGGTCGTCGGACGCCGGCATCCGCTCTTCCGGTCGCGCACCGAACACGGCGTGCCCGTACTGCCTGTTCCAGTGGCCGATGCCCTCGAGGGTCTCTCGTTGCAGATCGGGGATGCGGCCGGACGCCTCGAGGCCGATGTTGAGCAGCAGGTTGCCGCCGCGTGAGACCACGTCGACGAGCAGAAGCACGGCCTCGTGCGCCGACAGCAGGTGCTCGCTCGTCTCCCTGCGGTTGTGGCCGAACGAGAGTCCGATCCCCCGGGTGTTCTCCCACGCCTCGCCGACCTCGACTGCGGTGCCGTGCACGTACTCGCTGGTGCGGAAGTCCCAGTGGGACTCGCCCCAGCGATCGTTGACGACGCCCTCGGGAACCTGCGCGTAGAACCTCTGGAAGGCGTGGGCGATGCTCTTCGGCCCCGGCTCGATTCCCGCAGCCGGCCACCGGATGTCGCCCCAGAGGATGTCGGGACGATAGCGGTCGATCAGGTCGATGACGTGGTCGTGCGCATATTCCGCGTAGGCGAGGTCATCGGGGGCGGGGGCGCCGTCATGGTCGATGGGCGGCAGGTCGGAGAAGTACCAGTCGAGACCGCCTGAGTAGTACACGCCGAAGCGGAGGCCGGCCGCGCGCGTCGCGTCGGCGAAGGCTCCGATGAGGTCCTGCCCTGGGCCACGGGCGACGGTGTTGCGCCCATCCGTTCCCGGTGCGTCCCAGAGTGTGACGCCGTCGTGGTGCTTGGTCGTGGGGATGAAGTACCGTGCGCCCGTCGCCGCGACCACGGCGAGCACCTCGTCGGCGTCGAACTCCTCGGCCTTCCAGGCATCGAGGAAGTCGTCATAAGGAGCCCCGCCGTAGACCTCCTCGTGATGCCGGTGGGTCGGCGAGCCCTCGATGCGCATGGTGTTGGCGTACCACTCGGCATAGGGATTGTGGGCGTACCACTCGTCCCGTGGCACGGCGCCGAGCTCACCGGTGGGCTCTGCCCAAGCGGGAACCGAGTACGGCCCCCAGTGCACGAAGATCCCCAGGGCGGCGCCGCGGAACCACTCGGGAAGCGGTCGCTCGAACTCGCGGTAGGCCTCGGGACGAACAGGATCGGTTTCGAACATCGCCATCGGTAGGCACCTTTCATCACACCCTTGTGAACGGTTTCGTCTATCACGTATCCTATAGGAAATCTTGGACTCAAAGGAGAGGTTCGATGACAGACGCAGGCTTCCGACGCCCCACAGAGCGCATCCCCGGCGGGGAGTGGTTCAGCGGCGCAGGCTTCGGCCTTTTCGTGCACTGGGACCAGGCGTCGCAGCAGGGCATCGAGATCTCCTGGCCCCTCGTCGGACGCTCGATCATCCCGGGCGAGGATGCCGTGGAAGACGCCGTGACCGTGGCCGAGTACCAGGCGACGGCTTCGACGTTCGACCCCGTGAACTGGGATGCCGCAGATCTCGCGCGTCGTGCCCGCGAAGCGGGAGCCACCTACCTCGTCTTCACGGCACGTCACCATGCCGGATACAACATGTTCTTCACCGAGGAGTCCGACTTCGGCGTGCAGCACGGCCCCTTCGGTCGCGACATCACCCGTGAGTTCGTCGACGCCGTGCGCGCCGAGGGTCTGAAGGTCGGCATCTACTACAGCCTCCCCGACTGGAACCACCCCGACTATCCGGCATTCCGCGATGAGGACCGGCCGTACAAGCTCGAGCACTGGCCCGCCGCGGGCCTCGCCGAGTTCGCCGACACCCCCGACGCGACGGATCGGCACCGGCGGTCGAGTCCGGAGGAGTGGTCGCGCTATCTCGACTACGTGCGGGCGCAGCTGACCGAGCTCCTCACGAACTACGGGCAGATCGATCTGCTCTGGTTCGACGGCGACTGGGAGCGCTCCGCCGTCGAGTGGACGGCGCCGGCACTGCGCCGCCTGATCAAGGAGCTGCAGCCCGATGTCGTCATCAACGACCGCCTGCCCGGCCAGGGCGACTACCGCACCCCCGAGCAGGGCTTCCCGCTCACCCCGCCGACCGGTCCCTGGGAGCTGTGCCTCACGATCGGCGATCACTGGGCATGGCGCACGGGGCCGGACAACGAGAAGTCCGCGCGGTCGCTGCTCGTCACCCTCATCGACGTCGTCGCCCGCGGCGGCAATCTGCTGCTCAACGTGGGGCCCGGTCCCGACGGTGCGCTGGCGGCGGTCGAACAGGAGCGGCTGGGCGAGCTCGCGGAATGGATGCACGCGCACGCCGAGTCCGTGATCGGTGTCGAGCCCACCGTCGGCATCGACTTCCACGGGCCGACGACCGCGCGCGCCGGACGCCTCTACCTGCATCTGACCGCGGTGCCGGTCGACGAGATCATCGTGCGGGGCCTGCCCGTGCGTCGCATCACCCGGGTGCACCGCCTGGCCGACGATCTCGAGCTGCAGCATGACGCGAGCTTCGAGGTGCACGAGGCCTCGATCGCCGGCGACGACCTGGGCGAGCTGCGCATCGTCGCCCCCGCACCGAGCGGCGCCCTGATCGACGTCGTCGCCATCGACTTCTCCGAGTGACCCGAGCACGACCCGAACCCCCGAGCAGCACCCCCTCACCCATCGCATCGAATCAGCATCCAATGAAGGAGGCAGACAGAATGAATGCACTCTCATCCCGACGCGCGAAGCGTCTCATCCTGACAGGCGTCGCGGGCCTCACCGCTCTCACCCTCGCCGGCTGTGCCAGCGGCTCGGGAGGAGGAGGCGGCGACGCCGGCGGCCCTCTCGTGCTCTACACGTGGGCCGCCAGCGAGGGCGATCAGGCGCAGTGGGCTGACTTCATCGACGGCGCCCAGGCCGAGGATCCCGACCTCGACATCACCGTCGAGGGGCCCAGCTTCTCGGACTACTGGACCAAGGTGAAGACCCGCCTCAGCGGCTCGAACCCGCCCTGCCTGCTGACCACGCAGGCGGCCCGCGCGCAGGAGCTCGGCGACCTGCTGATGCCGCTCGACGACCTGATCGAGAAGTCCGACTTCGACATCGAGAACATCGACGCATCCATGCTCAGCGGCATGACGGTCGACGGCACGATCAGGGCGATCCCCTACGACGCCGAGCCGATCGTGCTGTTCTACAACGTCGAGGCGTTCGAGGCCGCGGGTCTCGAACTGCCCGGCACCGAGTACACGCGCGATCAGTTCATCGCGGATGCGAAGGCGCTGACCGACGGCGACAAGAAGGGCCTCGCGCTCGCACCCGGCATCTTCATCCCGAACGCCTGGTCGCTCGCCGACGGCGTTCCGGCCGTGACCGAGGACGGCGAGCTCGACCTCACGAACCCCGACTTCGTCGACCAGATCCAGAGCTTCTTCGACCTGGTGTCGGTCGAGCAGGTCGCCAAGGCCCCCGAGGCGGCGGACGGCTCGGAGGTCTCGCAGCAGGCCTTCACCTCGGGCGAGGTGCCGATGCTGATCGAAGGTCCGTGGATGTACGGCAGCTTCGCCGACGCCGCCGACTTCACGCTCGGCGTCACGATCGTCCCGTCGACCAGCGGCGAGGCCGCCGCGATGACGGCGGGTTCGGGCTTCGGCATCGCGGCCAACTGCGACCGCCCGGACGAGGCGTTCGCGGCGATCGAGGCACTGACCTCGGTGTCGGTGCAGGAGAAGCAGGCCGAGGCGCGCGGCATCGTTCCGGCGCGCATCGAGGCGCTCCCGGCCTGGGCTGAGGGCAAGACCGAGGGTGCGGCCGAGGTCGTCGAGGCTCTGCTGGCCGATGCGACCCCGCAGCGCACCACCCCGACCTGGAACCAGGTCGAGACCCTGATGACCCAGTACGGAGTGCAGGGCTACCGGGGTGAGCTGACGGCGGAGGAGATCATGGAGACCATCCAGAACTCGGTCGCGGGCTGAGCGGATGGCGATCATGAGCGAGCGGAGAGAGGCCACGGCCTCCTCTCCCGTGCCCGGCGCGGCGGGAGTGCCCTTCGGCGCTCCCGCCCCGCGGGTTCCCCGCCCCCCGCGACGGCGCGGCCAAGCCTGGGTGGCGGTGGCCTTCCTCGCACCCGGGATGATCGGGTTCGTCCTCTTCATCCTCACTCCGCTGTTCGGGTCGGCCTTCATCAGCCTGTTCGACTGGAAGCTGTTCGGCAGCCCCGACTTCATCGGCTTCGAGAACTACGTCAAGCTGTTCCGCGACCCGACGTTCTACACGGTGCTCGGCAACACCCTGATCTTCGCGATCGTGTACACGGCGCTGAATCTGGTCGTCGCCCTCACCATCTCGCTGTGGCTCAGCACGCGCATGAAGGCGGCCGGGGCGTGGCGGGTCATCTTCTTCCTCCCCGTGATCACGCCCATGGTGGCCAACGCGCTGGTGTGGCGACTCCTGCTCTCGCAGGACGGTCTCGTCAACTCGATGCTCGCGACCGTCGGCGTCGACGGACCGAACTGGCTGTCGGACTCGGCGTGGGCGCTGCCCTCGGTCATCGCGATGTCGGTATGGCAGTCGTTCGGCTACAACGTGATCGTCCTGTCGGCCGGACTCAGCGCCATCCCGAAGGAACTGCTCGAGGCCTCTCGCATCGACGGCACCTCGGCGTGGCAGCGACTGCGCTTCATCATCCTCCCGCTGCTCTCGCCGTCGCTGTTCTTCTGCTCCACGATGACGATGATCGGCGCGTTCCAGGTGTTCGTGCAGCCGCTCTTCCTCACGCAGGGAGGGCCGGGAGAGAGCACCAACACCTTCGTGCTGTACCTGTACCGCAACGGATTCGTCTTCGATCGGCTCGGCTATGCATCCGCTCTCGCGTGGATCCTCTTCCTCGTCGTGATGCTCATCACGGCCCTGCAGTTCGTCGGCCAGCGCAGGTGGGTGAACTATGAGTGACGTCGTGAGCCTGCCCCGTCGTGCGCGTCAGCGCCGTGAGTCGCTCAAGGAGTGGCTCAACACCGCGGCCATCGCCGTGGTCGCGCTGATCTTCGCTTTCCCCTTCATCTGGATGTTCCTCACGGCGCTCAAGCCCGAGAACGAGGTCTTCACCGCTACCCCGCAGATCTTCGGATCGGAGATCCGCTGGGCGAACTTCGTCGAGGCGTGGACCGTCGTGCCGTTCGGACGCTTCATCCTCAACGGCCTGTTCGTCGCGATCCTCGGCGCCGCCCTCTCGGTGATCGTCGCCGTGCTCTCGGCCTACGCCTTCTCTCGACTGCGGTTCAAGTACCGCGACAAGCTCTTCCTGCTGTTCGTGCTCACTCTCGTGCTGCCGCAGGAGGTGCTCGTCGTCCCGCTCTTCGTCATGATCAACAGCTGGGGATGGAACGACAGCTACGCGGCCCTCATCATCCCGTTCGCCTTCACCGCGTTCGGCACGTTCCTGATGCGGCAGTTCTTCCTCACCATCCCGATGGAGTACGAGGAGGCGGCACTGATCGACGGCGCCTCGCGACTGCGCACCCTGTGGTCGGTGCTGCTGCCGCAGCTGGTCGCCCCGCTCAGCGTGCTCGCGGTGTTCTCGTTCATCGGCTACTGGAACTCGTACCTGTGGCCGCTGATCATCATCAACACGCAGGACATGGCCACCGTGCCCCTCGGGCTCGGCATGTTCACCGGTCAGTTCGGCACGCAGTGGTCGCTGCTCATGGCCGCATCGACACTGGCCGTCATCCCCTCGTTGATCCTCGTGCTGCTGCTGCAACGGCAGCTCATCAAGGGGGTCACCCTGGGCGGACTCGGAGGACGCTGATGACCTCGACACACCACACCACGAAGCCCGTGCGGGAGGCCGTCGCGGACGCGACGGCCGGCAGCCGCATCGTGCACGCGGAGGCGCAGCTGTGCGACCTGCCCGTCGAGACCGAGCGCACGGATGCCCTGCAGACGTTCGTCAAGCAGGAGACCATCTTCGTGCGGCTGCGCACCGCCGACGGCACCGAGGGCATCGGCTACAGCTACACGATCGGCACCGGCGGCGGGGCGGTGCTCAGCATGCTGCGCGAGACGCTGCTGCCCGCTCTGATCGGGCTCGAGGCCGAGCGTCCCGAAGCGCTGTGGCTCGCACTCTTCGGCATCACTCGCGCCACCACGGTCGGGCCGATCACGGCGCTCGCGCTCGCCGCGGTCGACACCGCGGTCTGGGATGCGAAGACCCGTCGCGCCGGACTCCCGCTCTGGGTCGCCGCCGGAGGTGCGTCGCCCTCCGTGCCCGTGTACGACACGGAGGGCGGATGGCTGCACTTCCGCACCGACGAGCTCGTCGCCCATGCGGTCGCCGCCAAAGAGCGCGGCATGGGCGGCGTGAAGATCAAGGTCGGCATGCCGCGAGGGCACCAGGACCTCGAGCGACTGCGTGCCGTGCGCGACGCGGTCGGACCCGGCATGGACATCATGGTCGACGCGAACCAGTCGTTCACGGTCGCCGAAGCCGTGCGTCGAGCCCGGCTGTTCGAGCAGGTCGACGTCTTCTGGTTCGAAGAGCCCCTGCCTGCGGAGGACGTCGAGGGGCATCGTCTTCTGGCGCGCTCGACGTCGGTGCCGATCGCGGTCGGCGAGAGCATGTACTCGCTCGGTCACTTCCGCGAGCACCTGCAGCGTGGCGGCGCGTCGATCGTGCAGGCCGACGTCGCCCGGGTCGGCGGGATCACTCCGTGGCTCAAGATCGCGCATCTGGCCGAGTCCTTCAACGCCCCCGTCGCGCCGCACTTCCTCATGGAGCTCCACGTCTCCCTCGTCTGCGCGATCCCCAACGCGCTGTACCTCGAGCACATCCCGCAGCTGCGAGCGGTCACGACGGGCGAGATCCGCATCGAGAACGGTCGCGGGTGGGCGCCGACCCAGGCGGGCCTCGGCATCCCCTGGAACGATGACGCCCTGGGCCGGCTGATCGTGTCATGAGTGCGCCTGTCTCCACCGCAGCGAAGCCCGTCGCGATCGGACGCGGAGGGCTTCTCGCCCCGCCCGTCGCCTATGGGGCTGCCGCGCTCGGCAATCTGTACCGGGCGCTGGACGACCGGGAGTGGCCGCGGATCGTGCCGGCCGCGTGGGAGGGCGGCGTGCGGTACTTCGATGTCGCGCCGCACTACGGTCTCGGCCTCGCCGAGCGACGCCTCGGCGAGAGCCTGCGTGAGCTCCCGCGTGAGGAGTACATCGTCTCGACCAAGGTCGGACGCCTGCTGGTTCCGCAGGATGCCGAGGGCCGCTCGGACCTCGACAACCTGTTCGACGTGCCGGCGGATCATCGGCGCGTGCGCGACTACTCCCGCGACGGCGTGCTGCGCTCGGTCGAGCAGTCGCTCGAGCGCCTCGGACTCGACCGCATCGACATCGCTCTGGTGCACGATCCCGATGAGCACGAGCGCGAGGCGCTCGAGGGTGCCTTCCCCGCCCTGAGCGAGCTGCGGGACCAGGGCGTCATCCGCTCGTTCGGTGCCGGCATGAACCAGAGCGGCATGCTCACGCGATTCGTGCAGGAGACGGATGCCGACGTCATGATGGTCGCCGGGCGCTGGACGCTGCTCGACCAGTCAGCCGCCGATGACCTGCTCCCGATCGCCCGGGAGCGCGAGGTGACGGTGCTCGCCGCCGCCGTCTTCAACTCGGGAATCCTCGCGACGGATGCTCCCGCTCGCGATGCCACGTTCGACTACGGCCCCGCGGACCGCGCGGTGCTCGCCCGGGCTCAGGCGATCGCCCGGGTCGCCCGGCATCACGGCACCACACTCCCCGAGCTGGCCGCACAGTATCCGCTGACGCATCCCGCCGTGGGCGCGGTGGTGATGGGCGGTGCCAGCGCGGAGCAGGTCGCGCGCAACAGCCGTCTCGTCGCACGCCCGGTCGCCGCGGCGGTCTGGGACGATCTGCGTGATCGCGGTCTGATCGCCGACGAAGGGCACCCCCTACGATGAGACTCATGTTCGGCGACGACGAGGCACGCGGACCGAGGCCGCTTCCGGCACGGCGCGCGCTCGTCGACGACGTGTACGACGCGGTGCTCGGCCTGCTCATGGACCAGGTCATCGAACCGGGAGCAAAGGTCAACATCGACGCGGTCGCCCGCGACCTCGACGTGTCTCCGACGCCCGTGCGCGAGGCGCTGACGCGGCTCGAGTCCGAAGGGCTCGTCGCGAAGCGGGCGCTGAAGGGCTATGTCGCAGCTCCTCTGCTCGACGCGGCGGGCCTGCGCGATCTGTACGACATGCGCGAGCTGCTGGAGCCGGAGGCGGCGCGGCGTGCATCGGCGCATCTCGACCACGAGACCGAGACCGAGCTGGCGGAGTCCGTGGTGACGATGCGTACAGCGTCGGCACCCGATGAGGACGAGCGCTTCCGCAACTACCGGCGGTTCATCGACGAGGATCTGCACTTCCATCACCTGATCGCGGAGAGTGCGCAGAGTCCGTTGCTGTCGGAGGCCATCGTGCGGCTGCGTGCGCACATGCACCTCTACCGGCTGAACTTCCGCCACGACTTCGAAGACGACACCGTGAGCGAGCACGAGAGCATCCTCGACGCGCTGCGCCGACGCGACCCCGAAGCCGCCGCCGCGGCGATGAGGATGCACATCGCGAACTCGTACGACCGTCTCGGTCCGGCGCTCGCTCGGCAGGCTGAGAACGCATCCGAATGATCTGATTCTGCGTGCGAGATCGCGCAAAGTGCCCGAAAATCCGGGGGAAACCGACCATTTGCATGGTCGGGCGCCGACATCATCGACCCTGAAGCGCGGAATATCAAGGTAAACTCGATATCGACACCCGCCCGCCCGCCTGCGCCGCCCCCGGCCGACGAGCTTTGAGGAGCCGCGTATATGCTGACGCTCCTCGCCGTGTTCCTCCTCGGGTCGATCCTGATGCCCGTTCTGGTGCGCTGGCTGGGATCCCAGGCATTCGCCATCGCGGCTCTCATTCCCGCCGCGGCATTCATCCACGCCCTCGTCCTCACCCCTCAGGTGCTCGACGGACCGACGCCCTTCGTCTCGGTCGCGTGGATCCCGCAGCTCGGACTGAATCTGTCCATGAACATGGACGTGCTCGGCTGGGTGCTGACGCTCATCGTCACCGGCGTCGGTGCTCTCGTGCTGCTGTACTGCCGTTGGTACTTCCATGACGACTCCGCCGGCATCGGCCAGTTCGCGGGCGTGCTGCTCGGGTTCGCGGGTGCGATGTACGGCCTCGTCCTGACCGACGACCTCGTCATGCTCGTGATGTTCTGGGAGGTGACGAGCATCCTCTCGTACCTCCTCATCGGGCACTACCGACGCCGCGCCGCCAGCCGACGAGCAGCACTGCAGGCGCTCCTGGTCACCACTCTCGGCGGGCTCGTGATGTTCGTCGGAGTCGTGCTGCTCGTGGTCGACGCGGGTACCTCGAGCATCCGCGAGATCCTCGAGATCGCACCCACAGGCGCCATCGTCGACGCCGCCGTTGTGATGCTCCTCGTCGGCGCGATCAGCAAGTCCGCGATTTTCCCCTTCCACTTCTGGCTGCCCGGTGCGATGGCGGCGCCCACTCCCGTGAGCGCCTACCTGCACGCCGCGGCGATGGTCAAGGCGGGTATCTACCTGATCGCGCGCTTCGCCCCGATCTTCGCGTTCACCGGCCCGTGGCGGCCGATCATCATCTCGCTGGGCATCCTGACGATGCTGATCGGCGGCATCCAGGCGCTGCGCGAGACCGACCTCAAGCGCATCCTCGCGTTCGGCACCGTCAGCCAGCTGGGCTTCTTCTCGGTCGTCATCGGCTACGGCACCCAGGCGAGCGCGCTGGCCGGTCTCGCACTCGTGATCGCGCACGCGCTGTTCAAGTCGGCGCTGTTCCTGATCGTCGGCGTGATCGACCGTCAGCTGTCGACGCGAGACATCACCGAGCTGAGCGGCGTCGGGCGTCAGGCTCCCGTCATGGCGACAGCGGCGTTCATCTCCATCGCATCGATGGCCGGCATCGCACCGACCCTCGGATTCGTGGCGAAGGAGTCGACCCTCACGGCGCTCCTGGACGACGCACTGCACGGTTCGCCCTGGGGGCTCGTCGCGATCATCGGCGTCAGCCTGGGATCCATGCTCACGGCGGCATATGGCATCCGCTTCCTCTGGGGTGCCTTCTGGACCAAGCGCGATGCGGCGGGCGATCGCCTCCCCGACACCGCCTGGCCCGACCCGCCCGTCGGATTCCTCTCGGCGCCGATCATCCTCGCCGGGCTCACGCTCGCCGCCGGCATCGGAGCACCGGCTCTCGACGTCGCGCTCCAGGGATACGCGCTCACGGCCACCCCGGGCCTCGATGCCGAGGGGGTCGCTGCGGAAGGACCCGGGCACCTCGCGCTCTGGCACGGTCTCGAGCCGGCGCTCGGCATCTCGATCCTGTCGATCCTGCTCGGCGCCGCGGTCTTCCTCCTCACGCTGCGCACCGGATGGGACCGCAAGGCGCGACTGATCCGCTTCACTGCCGCAGACGTCTACTACCTGGTCATGCGCGGTATCGACCGACTCTCGGTGCTGAGCACGACGCTCACCCAGCGCGGCTCTCTGCCGGTCTACGTCGGCACCATCTTCGTGGTGTTCGTCGCCGCCGAGATCACGGCGCTCGTCGCCAGTGACATCGATCGCTTCCAGCTCTCGGCCTGGCACACGCCCACGCAGCTCGTGGTCGCGCCGATGATGGCCGCCGCGGGCGTCATGGCCGTGCGCGCGCAGAAGAGATACACGGGCGTCGTCCTCGTGTCGATCACCGGTCTCGGGATGGTCGTGCTGTTCGCGACCAGCGGCGCCCCCGACCTCGCGCTCACGCAGATCCTCGTCGAGACCGTGACGATGGTCACCTTCGCACTGGTGCTGCGTCGCCTGCCCGCGCGGATGGGCGAGCACAACGCCTCTGTCGGGCGCATTCCCCGCGCCCTGCTCGGTGTCGGGGTCGGGCTCACGATGGCGCTGGTCGCGATCGTGGCGACCCAGTCCCGCGTCGCGGATCCGATCTCCGCCGCGTTCCCGAAGCTCGCGTACGAGATCGGTCACGGCAAGAACGTCGTGAACGTCGCCCTGGTCGACCTGCGCGGCTGGGACACGATGGGCGAGCTCTCGGTGCTCGTGCTCGCCGCCACGGGTGTCGCGTCTCTCGTGTTCGTCACGCACCGCGCTGACATGCTCTCCGCGACGAAGACGCTGCCCAAGGCGCGCCGCCGTCGCACGCTCAGCCGCCCGCTCGTCGAGACGACCGAGGGCGTGCGCTTCCAGACCGACGAGAACGAGAGCAGCCCCCGCGCCTGGCTCGTCGGCGGCCCGAAGATGAAGCCCGAGAACAGGTCGATCCTGCTCGAGGTCATCGTCCGCATCCTCTTCCACACGATCATCGTCGTGTCGATCTTCCTGCTCTTCTCCGGCCATAACCTCCCAGGCGGAGGCTTCGCCGGAGGTCTCGTCGCGGGCATGGCCCTCGTCATGCGCTACGTCGCCGGCGGACGCTGGGAGCTGGGCGCTGCCGCACCCACGGATGCCGGGCGACTGCTCGGTGCCGGTCTGATCCTCGCCGTCGGCACGGCGGTCGTGCCGCTGTTCTTCGGCTTGGCGCCGCTCACCAGCAACTTCTGGGAGTGGGAGGTCCCCGGCATCGGCCACATGGAGTTCGTCACCTCGACCATCTTCGATGTCGGTGTGTACCTGGTCGTGATCGGCCTCGTGCTCGACGTGCTGCGCAGCCTCGGTGCCGAGGTCGACCGTCAGGCGCAGGAGTTCCGCGAGCGAGGGGTGACCCTCTGATGGATGTCTCCCTCACCCTGATCGTGATCATGGCCGTGCTCTTCGCCTGCGGCGTCTACGCGATGCTCGAGCGCAGTCTCACCCGCGTGCTGATCGGCTTCCTGCTGCTCGGCAACGCGACGAACCTGCTGCTCCTCATCGTCATGGGAGTGCCCGGCAACGCGCCCTTCTTCGGAACCGAGGGCGAGCTCAGCGACCCGCTGCCCCAGGCGCTCACCCTGACCGCCATCGTCATCACCTTCGCCGTCTCGGCATTCCTCCTCGCCCTCATCTACCGCTCGTGGCAGCTGGGTCAGGCCGACACCGTCGAGGACGACGAGGCCGACATCGCTCTCCGTGAGCGCACCGATGCCGACGAAGACCTCATGGACGACGAGGCCGACGCGGCGGACGACGAGGCGACCACGGACTTCGTCGGCGTGCAGACGTCGCCGATCACCGTGCTGCACATGCGCGACCACGCCGCGATCAACGACGACGCTCCGACCGACCGCCCCACCCCGCCTCGAGCCGTGTCTGCGGCGTCCGATCAGGATCCCGATGTGGATGCCGGTCCAGGCGCGGCCGTCCTCGACGGGGAGTCGGCACCGCCCGACGACGACCCCGACGACTCGACGCACTCGTCGGCTTTCCGGACGGATGCCGACACGCACGCGTCGGACGCCCACGAGACCGATGCGGCGGACGCCGCTCGAGATACGGCGGCTGACACGGCATCCGATGACAGCGCACCCGAGCACACCGACGATGGGGAGGACCGCCGATGAGCGCCCTCGTCCCCCTGCTCGTCGCCCTGCCGCTGCTCGGCGCCGCAGTGACCCTGATATTCGGCCGCAATCCGCGCCTCCAGGCCTTCGTCACGGTGGCCACGCTCGCGATCGTCTCGGTCATCGCGGCCGTGCTGCTGGTCGTCGTCGATGCGGGTGAGCCGCTCGCGGTCTCGGTCGGCGGGTGGCCGGTGCCGTTCGGCATCGTGCTCTACGTCGACAGGCTCGCGGCGCTCCTCGTGCTCATCTCGAGCATCGTGCTGCTCGCGGTCCTGCTCTTCTCGATCGGTCAGGGTGCCGCGGACGGCACCGACGAGACCCCGATCTCGATCTTCAATCCGTCGTACCTGATCCTCGCGGCCGGCATCTTCAACGCCTTCATCGCGGGCGACCTCTTCAACCTGTACGTCGGATTCGAGATCCTGCTCGTGGCGTCGTACGTGCTGATAACGCTCGGGAGCACCGAGTCCCGCATCCGCACGGGTGCCGTCTACATCGTCGTCTCGTTGGTCTCGTCGATCCTGTTCCTCGCTTCGATCGCGATGATCTACGGTGCCCTCGGCACCGTGAACATGGCCCAGATCGCCGAACGCATGACCGAGCTCCCGCAGGAGACGCAGCTCGTGCTGCACCTCATGCTGGTGATCGCCTTCGGCATCAAGGCCGCGATCTTCCCGGTGTCGTTCTGGCTGCCCGACTCGTACCCGACGGCACCGGCGCCCGTCACAGCGGTGTTCGCGGGATTGCTGACCAAGGTCGGCGTCTACGCGCTGATCCGCACCGAGACGCAGCTGTTCGCCGAGAACAGCATCGACACCGTGCTCCTGATCATCGCGTTGGCGACCATGATCGTGGGCGTGCTCGGCGCTGTCGCACAGGCCGAGCTCAAACGAATCCTGTCGTTCACGCTGGTGAGCCACGTCGGCTACATGATCTTCGGCCTCGCGATAGCGACCCCCGCGGCGATCGGCGCGACGGTCTACTACATCGTCCACCACATCATCGTGCAGACGACGCTGTTCCTCGCGGTCGGTCTCATCGAGCGCAGGGCGGGAAGCACGTCCATCCTGCGCGTGAAGGGACTGCTCAAGGTCGCGCCCGTGATCGCGGTGCTCTACTTCATCCCCGCGATCAACCTCGGCGGACTGCCGCCGTTCTCCGGCTTCATCGGCAAGTTCGCGCTGTTCGAAGCGGCAGCATCCGTGGGAACGCCGCTGATGCTCGTGCTGATCTTCGGCGGCATCGTCACCTCGCTGCTCACGCTCTACGCGCTGATGCGAGCATGGAACCTCGCGTTCTGGCGCGAGGAGGACGACTCGACCGAGACAGAGGGGCGCATCTCGTACCTCGGCAACGCCCCGGCCGCGGATGAGCAGCAGGAGCGTCGCCGCATCCCCCGGATCATGACCATCGCGACCGCCGGGATGGTCGGGGTCACGATCGCGCTCACCGTGTTCGCGGGCCCGCTGTATGCCCTGTGCGACCGCATCGGTGCGGCGCTGCTCGACCCCGTCACCCTCGTGCAGCTGGAAGACGAGGTGGAAGGATGAGCCCCACCGAGACCGGCCGCCACTTCTGGCGGGACATCCGCGTGCAGCTGCCGTTCCTGGCATGGCTCGTCGTGCTCTGGATGCTGCTGTGGGGTCAGTTCACGGTGCTGGCGTTCGTCTCGGGCCTGGTCATCGCGGTGTTCGTCACCCGTGTCTTCCGGCTGCCCACCGTCGAGCTCTCGGGACGCATCAACATCTGGTTCGCCGCGTTGCTCATCGTGCAGTTCCTCTTCGCCGTGCTCCGCGGCGCCGTCGCGGTCACCGTGCAGGTGTTCGACTTCCGGCATCAGCCCGGCGCCGCGATCATCGCCGTTCCTCTGCGCTACGCCGACGACCTGATGATGACGCACGTGTCCGTGGTGTCGTCGCTGGTTCCCGGGTCGCTCGTCGTCGAGGCCGATCGCGACCGGCAGGTGCTGTATCTGCACGTGATCGGGGTGCGCAGCATGGCCGATGTCGAGAAGCAGCGCGAAGGCGTGCTGCGCTGGGAGCGACGGGTCGTGCGTGCGCTCGGAGCCCCGGCGCAGTACCGTGCCCTCAAGGCCGACGAACGTGCGGCGCGCGCCGATGGAGGTGCCCGATGAATGTGCTGATGCTCGCGATCATGGTCGTCTTCGGCGTCGCCGCCATCCTGACGATCATCCGCATCGTGCGGGGGCCCTCGATCCTCGACCGGGCGGTGGCCTCCGACGTGCTGCTCACCGAGGTCATGTGCGTGCTCGGCGCCGAGATGGCGATCAACGGCCACACCCGCAACATCCCGGTGATGCTGATCATCGCCGCGGTCGGCGTCTTCGGCTCGATCTCGGTCGCCCGGTTCGTGGCCAGAAGGGACAACACGACACCATGAACCTGTTCGGTCTCGCCATTCCCGACGTGGTCATCGACGTCGCGGTGCTCGTGCTGATCCTGCTCGGCGCGATCCTCTGCCTGTCGGCGGCGGTCGGGCTGCTGAGATTCCGCGACGTGCCGTCGCGGCTGCACGCCGCAACCAAACCGCAGGTGCTCGGCCTCATCCTCATCTGCCTCGCGATCGCGCTGTCTCAGCGCACGGTCGGCGGAATCCTGTTCGGGCTCGCGCTCGTCGCCCCGGTCGTGCTCATGCAGTTCGCCACCGCGCCGCTGTCCGCGCACATCGTCGGGCGGCAGGCGTATCGCAACGGCACCACCGACGAGCGCAGCCTGGTCGTCGACGAGCTCGCCGAGTCGAAGCAGACCCCGCCGGCCGCCGGCTGATCGCACGCCCGCAGCTGCGCTGAGACGGACGCCACGCACGTCTTACGCCGGTGCGGGGCCGCTTGCGGTTCACAATTCAGAATGAGCCTGTGCCGGTGGGGCCGAAGGGGCTTCAGGGCTGCTCGTTACGAGATCCATGCTGAGTAGTGAACGACACCGGTCATTGCTTCTTCTCCTACACGGAACCCTGTTCCGTGCAAGTCATCCACTGTTGCTTGGACGACGCACATCGACACCGTCTCTTGTCTGCACACTTCTGCGATGGGGAATAAGCAGAAGACGGTCGTTCAGCGCGCGAGAGACACCTATTCGCGCACGGTCTTCAGTCGATCGGAGCTGGTGCACCGAGGGCTTACGGGGCGTCTCATCGCCGAGTCAGTGGCCCGAGGAGAACTCCAGCACGTGCGCCGCGATCGATATGCGCTGCCGTCGACGCACCGGGACATCGTCGAGGCTGTCCGCATCGGCGGGCGGGTCTCATGCTTGTCTCTCCTCGCCCTTCTCGGTGTCTTCGTGTTCCGTTGCCGAGAGCTCCATGTGCTCGTGACTCCTGGCTCGTCTCGTCTACGTGTGGCGAGGGACGGAAAGGTCGTGCTCCATTGGAAGGCGCTGACCAGCGTTCGCGAGAGCCTTCATGCGGCTCCGTTGATCGATGCCCTCGCGCACTCCGTGCTCTGCCAGGCTCCGCGCGAGGCGCTTGCCACCTTGGACAGTGTGCTTCATCACGGACTCCTGACCCGCGACGATCTGGTCACGATGTTCGCTGCTCTACCCGCCCGATTCCGCCCGCTGCTCGCACTGGTCGACCCGTCGGCGGGCTCGGGCTCAGAGACATTCATGCGGTTGCTGCTCCGGACGATGGGCGTCGCCTATGAGACCCAGGTGTACCTCGAAGGCGTCGGGTACGTCGACTTCGTGGTGGACGGCTGGTTGATCATCGAGTGCGACAGCAAGGAGTTCCACGAGGGGTGGGAGAAGCAGATGCAGGATCGCGAGCGCGATATCGCCGCGGCCCGACTCGGCTTCGTGACCGTCCGGCCCCTTGCGAAAGACATTTTCGGTGACCAGGCGTCTGTGAGGCAGGCTCTCGAGCAGGTCATCGCTGCACTCGGACCGAGGTTCGTAGACGCACGTCGTTCACAATTCAGCAGGAATCGCCGCGGAGCGGCGGTCGAGTAGCGGAATCACGGGGCTCACATGCGTTCATGCTGAGTTGTGAACGGAAAAGTGCGGGGCGGCGGGTCAGAGCCCGTCGGCGAAGCTCTGGATCAGGCGCGCGGCCGGCTCGGAGTCGCTGATCAACGTGCCGTGGCCGTGATCCGGGATGACCTGCAGATCGGCACCCGGGATCTCGTCGATGATCTCCTGGCACCAGGTCATCGGAGCGAGCGGGTCGTCTTCCCCGCGCAGCACCAGCACAGGCTGATCGATGCGCGCGAACGCCTTCTCCGGCTCGTGCACGATGGTCGCCCGGATCTTGCGGATGAGGTGGGGGCCGCCGCGCAGATATTCGCGGGCACCTCGCCAGATCACGAGCGGGCGCTCGCCGACCAGGTCCGTGAGGAGATAGCTCGCCTGCGCTGCGACGTTCCGTGCGGCCTTGTTGACGGTCGGACCGGCGAGCACGACGCCCTCGACGAGGGAGGGATGCCGGGCGGCGAGCTCCGCGGCGATCTGACTGCCCATCGAGTGTCCGATGACGACGACGGGGCCCTCGTCGGCATGACGGAGGTACGCGGCGACGAGGTCGGCGTGACGCTCCATGGTGAAGGTGCGAGCGGGCTCGGGTGCTTCGCCGAAACCGGGCAGGTCGAGTGCGATCACCCGGCCTTTCAGTCGCTGCACGACGTCGAGGTAGACGCTGCGTCCCATGCCGATGCCGTGCAGCAGGAGCAAGGTGTGCGGTCCTTCGCCGAAGGTCTCCGCGATCAGCGTCGCGCCCGCGTGCTCGAACTCGAGCAGCGTGACGGGGGTGCCCTTCGGGGCGAGATAGCTGGAGACCACACCTCCACGCTAACCGAGTGGGACCCCTGCGACGAACCGGGATCCACGCATGCCGTACGCCGGTGTGCGACGAGGGGCGAGCCTGCGTCGTGCGAGGATGAAGGGTGTCTTCGCCGAACCCCGATCCCGATCAGATCGAGTCGGAGGGCGAGACCTCAGGCTCGACCAAGGGTGTCATCGCGCGCATCGCCGACGGGCTGCGCGATCCGGTGCTGCGCGCGCTCGTCGCCGCGACGGCCGTCTCACGCATCGGCCGCGGCGTCTTCCTCGCGGTCACCGTGCTGTTCTTCACGCAGATCATCGGCCTCTCGCCCGCGCACGCCGCGGTGGTGCTCGCCGTGTCGAGCGGATGCGGGGTGGTCGGGTCGCTCCTCGGCGGCTGGCTCGCCGACCGGTGGAGCGCCCGACGCCTCGCCTTCGGCTTCGAGATGGCGGGTGGCGTGCTGCTCGCCGCGTACGCGTTCGTCGGAGACTTCGTGTCGGCGCTCGTCCTCGCCAGCCTCTCGGGCTTCTTCGACTCGCTGGGGTATTCCGCTCGTTCCGCGATCATCGCCCGGGGCTTCGCGCCGGACCGGCGGGTGCACGCGCGTGCGGTGCTGCGCACGGTCACGAACCTCGCGATCGCGGCAGGCTCCGGATTCGGCGCGATCGCTCTGGCTCTCGGCACACCCGAGGCCTACCGCGTCGTCATCGCCTGCGCGGGTGCCGTCTGCGCGCTCGGCTCGCTCTCCCTCCTGCGGCTGACATCGGCCGTCGACGCGCCGCCGCGCAACCGAGCCGCGGCTCAGCTGACCGAAACGGGATCCATCGACACGCACGCCACGGCCGCGGCATCCGCCGAGCGCAGGGACTGGAACCGCCGCTCACCGTGGCGGGACCCGAGGTACCTGCTGCTGAGCGCGCTCTCGGCGATCTTCGGCATGCAGTTCGGAGTCGCGGAACTCGGAGTGCCGCTGTGGATCAGCGAGTACACGAATGCCCCGGATGCCACGTTCGCAGTGCTCCTGATCGTCAACACCGCGCTGGTCGTGCTGTTCCAGGTGCGTGCCTCCCGTGGCACGCACGACCTGCGGATCGCCGGCAGGGTGACGATGATCGCCGGCTGGCTGATGGTCTCCGCCTGCCTGATCTACGCGCTCGCCACGGGGCTTCCGGCATGGGCGGCGATCGTCATCCTCGTCGTCGGCATGATCGCGCACACGTTCGCCGAGATCCTGTCGCAGGCCGGAGCCTGGGGTCTCAGCTTCGAGCTCGCCGATCCCGTGCGAGCGGGCGCCTATCAGGGCGTGTTCGGCATGGGATTCTCGCTCGGAGCCCTGGCGTCGCCGATCGTCGTGAACGCCACCGCGATCACCTTCGGCTTCGTGGGCTGGGTGATCCTCGCCGCGATCTTCCTCGCCGCAGCGATCGGCATCTGGCTCATCGCACGCCGCGCCGCAGCATCCGCCACGCCTGCTCCCGCCTGAGCCCGCAGAGCCGCCCCGGGCTAACCGGCCGGCGCAAGCACCAGAGTGTGACGCGTCGCCGCATCGACCGCCCCGTCGGTGAACGCCCACGGCCGCTGAATCCCCGCCGCCCAGTCGGACGTCTGATCGACGTAGTGCTCGTCGAACGCGTGTCCGGATGCGCCGGTGAGGTGGATCCAGGTCGAGGCGTCGAGATCGGAGAGGTCGACGACCATCCGCATCGACGGCACGGTGGTCGTGGCGTACGACGTGCCGAGCTCCCAGCCGGTGGCGTTGACCACGGACGCGCCGCCGCTGACGGCGTAGGGGCCGCGATTGAAGAGGGCTTCGATCGGGGCGATGCCGGAGGACCCGAGGGTGTCGCTCGTGAGGGTGATCGCGTGCAGGTCGCCCCACCTCCATGCGGTGACGACGTCGCCCTGAACCGCCGAGAGCTCGTCGTACGCTTCCTCGGCCGACAGGGCGAGCATCTCGTCCATGCCCGCGACATCGATGCTCGGGTTGGTCCAGAGCGCGTCGGATGGGTCGTCGAGAAGATCCGCGACGACGGTGAAGAGTCGACCCTGGCCGTCGATCGGCAGGGGCTGGTCGCGTTCGGCGAACAGGTTCTGCACGAGGTTCGACCAGAGGACGTTCGCGTAGGCGGCTGCGGCCGACCCTGCGTCGTTCTGTGCGTCCCACGAGCGCAGCAGCGCCACGGCATCTGCAGTCCCCGCACCCGTCACCTCCACATCCTCCATCTCCGTTGCGAGTCGCTTGCCGATCCACATCTCGCTGTCCATCTGGATCTCCCGCATGTCCTGGGCGGTGAGCGGTGCGGCGGCGGCGCGTCGCTCGATCAGGTGCGCGATGCGATCGGCCCTGTAGCCGTAGTCCCAGTCCCGTGAGAGGAAGTAGGGGTAGTCGTCGGTGACGATCGCGTTGTTCGCGGTCACGATGTACCCGGATGCCGGGTTGTATGACACCGGCAGTTCGTCGAACGGGATGAATCCGGTCCAGTCGTAGCTGCTGTCCCAGCCGGGCTGCGGCATCCATCCGTCGCCGGCCCCGCGCACGGGGAGGCGTCCGGGGGTCTGATAGCCGATGTTGCCTTCGACGTCCGCATAGATGAGGTTCTGTGCCGGCACATCGAACAGCGCGGCCGCCGCGCGGAACTCCTCGAAGTCCTGGGCGGTCGACAGAGCGAAGATCGCGGTCGCGGCCGTGCCGGGGTCGAGCGCCGTCCAGCGCAGGCTGACCGCGTACTCGGCTCCCTCCGGCGCGGTGCCGGTGGGCGCCGGACCTGTGGCACCGCCGGCGGCGAGGCCCGGCTCAGGGTCGTCGGCGATCGCGGTGAAGTCGTCGGTGAGACCCGAGATGATCGGTCCGTGCACGGTCGACCGGATCGTGAGATCGATGTCGTCGCCCCCGGCCACCGCGATCGTCTCGGTGGTCTCGTCGATCGGCACCAGCGCGCCGTCGCGCCAGTATTGGTCGCCCTCGATCCGCTCGACGTAGAGGTCGGTGACGTCGGTGGTCAGGTTGGTGAAGCCCCAGGCGACCTGCTGGTTGTGGCCGATCACGATGCCGGGGAGACCCGAGAACGAGAAACCGCCCATGTCGAACGGGCAGTCGTCGGTGACCTCGCTGCACCGGAGCTGCACCTGATACCAGACCGAGGGGAGTGAAGCGCCCAGGTGCGGGTCGTTGGCGAGCAGCGGCATGCCCGTGTCGGTGAGGTCCCCGGACACGACCCACGAGTTCGATCCGATGCCCTCGCCGACATCGCCGACGAGCAGACTCGCCGCCTCGATCACGTCCGATGCCTCCTGCCACTCGATCGTCGTCGCCGCCTGCTGCATCTCGCCGTCGTTCCCATCGGTCGTGAGCGCGGCGGGCTCGGCACCGGCCTCGGTGATCGGGGCGGTCGAGATCTCGGGGACGATGACGGGGTGATCCTCGAACGGATACGGCGGGTACAGCTCGTCGAGCGTCGTGGTGATCCCGGCGGCGTCGGAGGTCTCCGCCAGCTGGGCGGCCAGGAGCGAGCGCTCGACCTCGTCTTCGACGTTGCCGCGGAGATCCCAGGCCATCGCCTTGAGCCACGCCACCGAATCGGCGGCTTCCCAGGGCTCCGGCGCGTACTCCGGGTTCTGTATTCCGAGAACGGCATATTCGAGCGACAGCTCGGCGCCCGAGCGGGAGGAGAGGTAGGCGTTGACGCCGTCGGCGTAGGCCTCGTAGTAGCCGCGGGTGACGTCGTCCATGGCCTCGACCTCGGCCTCAGCGACCTTGCGCCAGCCGAGCGTGCGGAGGAAGGCATCGGTCCCGGCCTGCGATTCGCCGAACATCTCGGCCACGCGTCCCGCCGTGACGTGGCGGCGGAAGTCCATCTCGAAGAAGCGGTCCTGCGCGTGCACGAAGCCCTGGGCGTAGAAGAGATCGTGCGATGAGTCGGCGGTGATGGTCGGGATGCCGCTGGCGTCGCGCTGCACCGTGACCTCGGCCTGCAGCCCGTCGAGCGACAGGGTGCCGTCGGTCTGCGGGAACGAGCGCTGGATGGTCCAGGTCACGAAGAAGGCGCCGGCGACGGCGACCACCACGATCGCAGCGACGACGAGGAACACGATGCGGCCGATGCGAGCACCCAGGGAAGGGCGCGACGGGTCGACGATCTCGGTCGAATGGGTTGTCATCTTCGAGAACTCTTTCGGGTGGCATGGCGGAACTCAGTCCCAGAGAGTCCCAGAGCGCGTCTCAACAGACGCTTCCGGAATACTACCCATAAAGCATTCGCGGGCGGGGGTGTTCTCGCCCCCGCCCGCGGCGTCAGCCGATCAGGCTCGGCTGCAGGTCGCGCAGCGTGCGCCGGTGCGTCATGCGCGTCACTCCGATGGCGGCGAGCAGCAACGCGCCGACCAGCCAGATGCCCAGCACCACCAGATCCCAGCCCGCCCGGCCGAGGTTGCCGCCGTACATCAGTTGCCGCATGGCATCGACGACGTAGCCGAGCGGCAGCACGTGGTGGAGCGCGGCCAGCGGGGCGGGGAGGGTCTGCCAGGGGAACGTGCCGCCCGCGGTGACGAGCTGCAGAACCATGAGCACGAGTCCCAGGAACTGCCCCACGGAACCGAGCCAGACGTTGAGGGCGAGGATGATCGCCGCGAAGGTCGCCGACGCGAAGATCATCACTCCCAAGGTGCCGACGGGGTTGTTGAACGTGAAGCCCAGGGTGATCGCCAGGATGCCCATGAGCCCCAGCATCTGCACCGCGCCGAGCATCGCCGGGGTGAGCCACCCGGCGAGCGTCACTCGGATCGGAGAGTGCAGCGCCGTGACCGCGCGGCGGGAGATCGGCTTCACGATGAGGAACAGGGCGTAGATGCCGATCCAGGCCGACAGTGCGGCGAAGAACGGTGCGAGACCGGCGCCGTAGTCCTCGGCGGAGGCGACCTTGTCGCTCGAGACCTTGACCGGGTCGGCGATCGTGTCGGCCTGCAGCGTGCGGAGCTCCGGCGTCGAGACGGGGATCTGCTGCACACCGTCCGAGAGCCCGTCGCGCAACTCGGCCGTGCCTGACGCGAGGGTGCCGAGCCCATCGCGCAGTTGGGCCGCGCCGTCGTTCGCGGCCGCCGCGCCGGTGGCGACGGTCTGCGCGCCGCTGGCCAGGGTCTGCGCGCCGCCGGCGAGCTGCGAGGCGCCGGATGCCACCGAGTCCGCTCCTGCGGCAAGCTGGTCGACCTTGTCGACCGCGTTCTGCACGGTCGAGTTGCCCTCCTGGAGTCGTGTCGCGAGGGGATCGAGTGTCGTGAGGACCCGATCGATCTGCTCCGGCGTCAGGCCCTGATCCGTGAGCACGGTGGCGATGTCCTCGCGCGCCTGGGGCAGAGCATCCGTCGCCTGCTGCACAGCCGATCCGGCCCGGTCCGCGACGTCGGCCAGCTGCCGGTTGCCGTCACTGACCTGCTGAGCCCCCGACGCCAGCGTCGCCGCACCACCGGCGAGCTCGGACGCGCCGCCCGCGAGCTGCGACGTGCCCGCGGCGAGCTGAGAGGTTCCGTCTGCGAGCGTCGCACTGCCGGTGGCGGCGGTGTCGGCGCCGTCGGCGAGCTGGGTCGCTCCGTCGACCGCGGTCACGAGGTTGTCCCGCACCTCGCTGAGGCCGGTGAGCAGGCGCTCTGCGGCCTCGCTGCCCACCATCTCGGCGACCGAGCTGCGGATCTTCTCCACCGCCTGCGTGCCCATCGACGACGCGAGGTAGTTGTTCGCGTCGTTGGTCTCGAGCTCGATGCGCGCCTGGTGGGGGTCGTCGCCCGCGGCCGAGGTCAAGGCCGACGAGAAGTCGGCGGGGATCGTGACGGTGAAGTCGACCGTTCCCTCCCGCAATGCGTCGGCGGCCTCGTCGGCCGACATCCGCTGCCAGTCGAACGCGTTGCCGTCGATGAGGTTGTCGGCGACGTCCTCGCCGTAGTTCACGGTCTCGCCGCTGGCGGCATCCGTTCCCGTGGTGGGCTCGGGGGCTCCGCTGTCATCGACGACCAGCGCGACGGGGACCTCCGGGAACTTCGCGTACGGGTCCTGGTTGGCCCAGAGGTACAGGCCGCCGTAGAGGATGGGCACGCAGACCAGTGCGATCAGGGCGATCACGCCCATCCTGCTCGCGGTGAGGCGCCGCAGCTCGGCGGCGATCATGGCGGGAACCTTCATCGCTCGCCTCCGTTCTCTGTCGTGTTCGGCTCGGGTTCTGCGGGTGGGTCTTCGTCGTCGGCCGGGGGAGAGCCGAGAGCATCCGCGTGCTCGGCGTCGGCATGCGGTGTCGCGGGGCGCTCGTCCGGGTCTTCCGCCTCGGGCTCTGGCTCAGGATCCGGTTCGGGCGCCGGCTCTGGCTCAGGGTCGGGCTCGGGATCCGGTTCGGGCGCTGGCTCGGGCTCGGGCTCGGCCTCGGAGTCGGGCTCGGGCTCGGGATCAGAGCCGCCGGGCAGGTCGAGGACGAGCGGCTCGACCGGTCCGGACGCGTTGATCGCCTCGAGTTCGTGCATGCGCTCGAGGGCGACCGCAGCGGATCCGCCGATGACGACGAGCATCGCGTACCCGCGGTCGGCGAACTCCGACGCGATCCGCCACCAGCCGTCCGGGCTGCCGCCGTGACGGTCGGGCGAGACGAGCACGATTCCTTCGGTGCCCGTGCGGAGGATCGCGAGTTCGCAGAGGATGCGCACCCGTGCGGCGGGATCGACGTTGCCGATCGCCACGCCGGCGAGCTCGCCGAAGCCGAGTTGATTCAGCCAGCGCCGTGCGTGCAGAGGGGTGGCGCCGACGCCGGCGAACATGAGCTCTTCGCCGACGACGCCCGCGAGGGTGATGTCAGCGTGGGGGTCGCTCACGTCGGGGGCGTCGACGAGCGCGATCGTGCGGCGCAGCGCGCGGTTGTCCGCGTCGCCGTCGATCGTCACGCGCCCGGTGTCCGGCCGCATCCGACCGCTGGCGATGAGGCCCAGCACCGTCGGGCGCTGCTCGGTCTCGGCGAGTGCGAAGCGCACGGCTCCGCTGTGGAACTCGAGGCTCGTCGTCGGCAGCGCCTGGCCACCGCGCCCCTTGCTCACGTCGTGCAGGGTGACCCTCATGCGCTGACCTCCTGTGATTCGACGATGTCCGGGTGCGCGCTCAACAGCTCGTCGGCCTCGCGCCACGAGAGTCCGGCGATGCTGAGCAGAGTGCGAACAGCGAGATCGGCTACCCCGGTGCTCGATGCGTCCGTGCGCGAGACGACCGTGCGGGCGACCTCTTCGATGAGGCGGGCGAGGGTCGGGGCAGAGAGGTCTGTGCGGAAGCTGCCGTCTTCCTGCCCGCGACGCGCGAGGGCGGCGACGGTGCGGCGCAGCGGGGCCAGGGCGTCTGCGGTGTGCTCGACGTGCGCTTCGTCGAGGGCGAGCGCGGCTGCGACCTGAACGTGCGCGGCCTCCTGCCAGAGTCGTGCGGCGAGGCGGGCCAGCGCGATGCGTGAGTCGGCGTCGGTGACGGATTCGGCGATCGCGTTGAAGCGCTGCGCTCCGACCGAGATCAGCTCGCGGATCAGAGCCTCTCGGTCGTCGAAGTGGCCGTAGAGGGTGCGGCGCGACAGGCCGGCGCTGCGGGCGATGACGTCGATGGACGCCCGCGGGTCGGTGGCGAGGGTCGCGCGGGCCGCATCGAGGATTCCGGCGCGGTTCTCGACGGAGTCGCGGCGGGGAGCACGGGTTGTCATGCCCCAATGATACGTAATGTGCACAGTAGTGTGCAAGATAACTCGGGGGACTCACAGGGTCTGAACGGTGGGCCGTTCACAACTCAGCACGGATGGGCGCTTAAAGCCGCAATCAGCACCATGCGGACCCGAATCCCGGCGCTCATGCTGAATCGTGAACGGCGAGCGGCGGGCACAGACAGAAAAGGGGGCGGATGCCGCAGCATCCGCCCCCTTCTGCAGAACCCTTGACGTCAGTCGGTGCCGGAGTCGAAGGCAGCGCCCTCGGATGCGGTGTCGACCGCGTCGGCGAAGTTCTCGTCGACCTCTTCGACGGAACCCGTGATCTCGCCGGACTCGCCGGCGGTGACGCGACCGACGAGCTCGCCCGTCGCGCCGCCGATGAGGCCGAGACCCGCGTACTGCTCGAGGCGCGAGCGCGAGTCGGCGATGTCGAGGTTGCGCATCGTGAGCTGGCCGATGCGGTCGACCGGGCCGAAGGCGGCGTCGCCGACGCGCTCCATCGAGAGCTTCTCGGGGCCATAGGACAGGTTCGGCGAGGTGGTGTCGAGGATCGTCCAGTCGTCACCGCGGCGCAGGCGTATCGTCACGGTGCCCGAGATCGTGAGGCCGACCCAGCGCTGGATGGACTCGCGCAGCATGAGCGACTGCGGCTCGAGCCAGCGGCCCTCGTACATCAGTCGACCGAGGCGGCGACCCTGCTCGTGGTAGGTCGCGAGGGTGTCCTCGTTCAGGATGCCGTTGACGAGGCGCTCGTAGGCGATGAAGAGCAGCGCCATGGCCGGGGCCTCGTAGATGCCGCGCGACTTCGCCTCGATGATGCGGTTCTCGATCTGGTCGCTCATGCCGAGGCCGTGGCGTCCGCCGATCGTGTTGGCCTCCTGCACCAGGGCCACCGGGTCGGTGTACTCGACGCCGTTGAGTGCGACGGGGCGGCCGGCCTCGAACGTGACGGAGACGTCCTCGGTCTCGATCGCGACCGAGGGGTCCCAGAACTTCACGCCCATGATGGGGTCGACGGTCTCGAGCGAGACGTCGAGGTGCTCGAGCGTCTTCGCCTCATGCGTGGCGCCCCAGATGTTGGCGTCGGTCGAGTACGCCTTCTCGACCGAGTCGCGGTAGGGGAAGTCGTGGGCGACGAGCCACTCGCTCATCTCCTTGCGGCCGCCGAGCTCGGTGACGAAGTCGGCATCCAGCCACGGCTTGTACACGCGCAGACGCGGGTTGGCGAGCAGGCCGTAGCGGTAGAACCGCTCGATGTCGTTGCCCTTGTAGGTCGAGCCGTCGCCCCAGATGTCGACGCCGTCCTCCTTCATGGCGCGCACCAGCAGCGTGCCGGTGACGGCGCGGCCGAGGGGAGTGGTGTTGAAGTAGGTGCGGCCGCCGGAGCGGATGTGGAAGGCGCCGCAGGCGAGCGCCACCAGGCCCTCTTCGACCAGCGCGGTCTTGCAGTCGACCAGGCGCGAGGCCTCGGCGCCGTACTCGAGGGCACGGCCGGGGATCGACTCGATGTCGTCTTCGTCGTACTGACCGAGATCACCGGTGTACGTGTAGGGGACGGCGCCCTTGTCGCGCATCCACGCGACGGCGACGGAGGTGTCGAGTCCTCCGGAGAAGGCGATGCCGACGCGCTCGCCGACGGGAAGTGACTGGAGGACCTTGGACATGCTTCCCAGTCTATCGGCGGCGTGTCGGCTGTTTCGGACGGCGTCGGCCGTCAGCGGGCGACGACGGCGTCGAGCGCCTCGGGCTCGGAGTCGAGCCGCGCCAGCTCGCGTCGCTGATGCGCGGCGTAGCCGGCACCCCAGCTCGTGAGCGCCTCGACGAGCGGCATCGATCCGCGCCCGAGGTCGCTCAGCCGGTATTCGACTTTGGGAGGGACCTGCCGGTAGACCGTGCGGAGGATCAGGCCGTCATCCTCCAGCTCGCGCAGCTGACGGGTGAGTACGCGGGCTGTGGGCTCGTCGAGAAGCCGGCTGAGCTCGCCGAACCGCAGGACCTCATGCTCACCGAGGAGGCTGAGGATGCTGGGCTTCCAGGCCCCGCCGAGGACGGCGATCGAGATCTCCGCGTCGCACGCGTCGCCCCACTCCCGGACGATCCGCTCGGTCTTCTCCCTCATCGGCTCCGCCTCCTGGTCGTCATGGTATCCATTCGGTCACTATCTACCCCGAATGACAGTACTTGCCTGAAGTGTACTCAGACCGTGAGACTGATGCGGTGACCTTCCCGATTCCCACGGCATCCGCTCGACCGCGCACGACCCTGCATCCGTGGCTCGCCATGATCCCGCTGCTTCTCGGCATCCTGATCGGGGCTCTCGCGATCAGCAGCATGTCGACCGCGCTGCCCGCGATCCGCGGCGATCTCGTCCTGTCCGACAGCGGCGCGCTGTGGCTCGTCGACGTGTATGCGCTGTCGCTGGCGGCGACCCTGATCATCGCCGCCAGGATCGGAGACGCGTTCGGTCGCAAGCGGATCGTGCTCGCGGGTCTCGCCGGCTTCGCGGTGCTCAACCTCGTCGGCGGATTCGCTCAGGACGGGATGCTGCTCATCGTCGTCCGGGCGCTCCTCGGCGTCGCCGAGGCGTTCGTCGTGGCGGGCGTCGTCGCGACGATCGGGGCGCACTATCACGCACGGCAGCGCGTGCTCGCCTACGGGCTGTGGACCGCGACGTTCGGTGCCGGCAGCGCGCTCGGACCCGTGCTCGGCGGGCTGGTGACCGAGGGGCCGGGGTGGCGCTGGCTGCTGCTCGGAAGCGTGCCGCTCGCCGTCGTCGCCGGGGTGCTCGCGATCTGGCTCGTGCCGGATTCGCGCAGCTCCCGTCGCCCGTCGTGGGACATCCTCAGCATCGTGTCGTCGATCGTCGCGCTCGGGTCTCTCGTCTTCGCCCTGCACGAGGTGCTCGCCGCTCCCCTCGCCGCCGGCATCGCGGGTGTCATCGCCGTCGTGACGCTCGTCTTCTTCATCCGCCGCCAGCGTGCCCTCGCCGAGCCTCTCATCGACATGCGGCTGTTCGGCGTGCCCGGCTTCAGCCCTGCGATCGTGCGCATCGTGGCGAGCAGCGGGGTGTCGACGGCATCCGTGCTCCTGGTGAGCCTGCACCTGCAGGATGCGCGGGGCTTCAGCGCGGCCGAAGCCGGTATCGCGATCCTGCCGCAGGCGGTGGCGATCGCCCTCGGCGGGGTGCTCGCACCCCTGTTCCTGCGGTGGTTGACCTCGCCGACGCTCACCGTGCTCGCCCTGGTGGTGCAGGGGGCGGGACTCGCGTGGCTGTCGACGGGCGTCGAGTTGGTCGTGATCCCTCTGGTGCTCGTCGGCGCGGGGTTCGGAGTCGGGGCGACGCTCGCCGCCACCACGCTCTTCGACGTCACGACGGAGGACGACGCCGGTCAGGTGGGGGCGATCCAGGAGGTCGGGTTCGCCCTCGGCGGCGGTCTCGGCATCGCGGTGCTCGGCACGATCGCGTCGATCGTCGGTTCGCGCGGCTTCCTCGTCGCCCTGCTGGTCGCGACCGTCGCGGTCATCGCCGCCGCCCTCCTGCCGCTGTGGAGACGCTCGCCGGTGAGCACTGCCGAGAACCCGGCCATCGATGCCCGCTGAAGGAAGGACACCCGTGTCAGCATCGCGCCCGACCGTCCACTGGATCTATGCCCACCCCCGATCGGGCTCGTTCAACGCGCGGCTGTTCCGAGATGGCGTCGACGCTCTCGCGCGCGACCACGATGTCGAGATCACCGACCTGTACTCTCAGGGCTTCGATCCGGTTCTCGCAGCGCCGGATCTGGGCGAGCCCCGGGGGCGTGAGGGCAGCGTCGTCGACCTGATGGGCGAGGCGTACGCCGCGGGCCAGCTGCCGCCGGACGTCGCCGAGGAGCAGCGCAAGCTCGCGGCCGCCGACCTCGTCGTGCTCCAGTTCCCGCTGTGGTGGTACGGACCGCCGGCGATCCTCAAAGGCTGGCTCGATCGGGTGCTCACCAACGGCTTCGCCTACGGCCCCGCGGATGCCGAGACCGGTCTGCCGCTGCGATACGGAGAGGGCCCGCTCGCCGGGCGCCGAGCCCTCGTGATCGTGACGGCAGGGGAGGACGAGCGCTCGATCGGAGAACGGGGCATCAGCGGGGATCTGGACTCGCTGCTGTTCCCGCTGACCCACGGCACCCTCTGGTACACGGGCATCGAGCCGCTCGACCTGCACGTCGTCCACGACGCGGACGGGTTGGACGCGGAGCGCGTCGATCGCGAGAGCGCACGGCTGATCGAGAGGCTCTCCGGAGTGGCGTTCGAATCTCCGAGCCGCCCGTACCGTCGGCTGCGCGATGGCGACTACCACGGCACCCGGGCGCTGCGATCGGACCTGCTTCCCGGGCGCACCGACCTCGGCATCCATCGCGTCGCGGTCGACTGAGGCGACGCGGTCCGACGCGCGCGGGCGTAGCTCTCGCTTCTGCACGATCGGCCCCGACGGTGGCAGAGTGTCCCTGAAGGAGGACGGCATGGGTGGAGCGATCCTGTGGGGCGTCGTCGCGGCGTCGCCCCTCATCGTCGGCGCTGTTCTCGCTCTCCTGCGCACCTGGCCGCCGCGCTGGCTGGGCATCGTGCTCGGCTTCGGAGCCGGTGCCCTGATGGCCTCCATCGCCTTCGAGCTGTGGGAGGAGGGGCTGGACCTCGCAGGCCCCATCCCTCTCATCGTCGGCGTGGTCGCGGGCGCGCTCGCGTACTTCATCGCCGACCGGATCCTCGATGCGCGAGCCGCGAAGTCCCAGGAACAGGGGGCGGGCGTCCCGCTCGCGCTCGGAGCACTGCTCGACGGCATCCCCGAGCAGCTCGTGCTGGGAATCGGACTGGCCTCCGGAGAGCCGGTGAGCATCGCGCTCGTCGTGGCGATCGTGGTCTCGAACCTGCCCGAGTCGATCGGCTCGGCCGCCGACCTGCTGAAGGGCGGCATGGCGAAGTCGCGCGTGCTGCTGCTGTGGGCCGGCATCTCGGTCATCTGCGCTCTGGCGACCGTCGCCGGATTCGCGGTGGCGAGCAGCACCGGCGACGACTTCCGGGCCGGCGCGAGCGGCTTCGCGGCGGGCGCGCTGCTCGTGATGCTCGTCGACTCGATGGTGCCCGACGCGCAACAGAAGGCCAAGCAGGTGACCGGGCTCGCGACCGTGCTCGGTTTCGCGCTCGCCGCGGGGCTCTCGCTCGCGAGCTGATCCGGGCGTCGCGAGATAAGACGAGTGCGACCGCGGTCAGCGGGGTGGTACAGCCGCCAGGGCTCAGAACCCGGGGTATTCCTGCAGCTTCTGCTCGAACTCGGCTCGGTCCGCATCGCTGAGCACGGCGCTCGCGATGACCACCATCTGCAGCCCCTCGAGGGGCTCGCCGGTGCGGGCGTTCTGCGCCTCGCGCGTCGTCAGGAAGTCGCCCGACGGGTCGTTCGAGAGGTCGAAGATGTTCGCGTAGAACCTCATCGGATCGGGGTAGTTCTCGGTGTAGTACTCCCACGTGTGCTGCTCGCGCGGGTCTTCGCTGCCGTAGAGCTTCGCGATCATCGACGGGTCGATCCCCGAGTACTCCCCGTTGAACGAGTACAGCGTGGGCAGACCGTGCTCGGCGACGACCGAGTCGATCGTCGACATGACCTCGAGCTTGAGGCTGTAGTCCTGGATCGGCTCGGTGGTGGCCCAGCCGACGGAGGTGTACTCGATGAGCATCGATTCGCCGCCGTAGCCGTTGCGCTCCGGACGCAGATCCTCGTCGCCGACCTGCACCCAGTCGTATCCGTACTCGGCGGTGATGCGCTCGCGGATGTCGGCGAACAGGCTGTCCGCCTCGGTCTTCACCTCTTCGAGCGACTGCTGGGTGAGGGCGTCCTGCGGATCGGTGCCCTTGATGCCCGGGTAGGCCTCTTCGTGCTTCTGCTCGTCGGTCTTCATGCCGTCGTAGCTGCCCGAGGCCGACGTCTGCAGTGCACCGATGCCGCCCACGGTGGCGACGTTGAAGATCAGCGTGACAGCGAGGGCGACGGCTGCCAGCGTGCGTCCTCGGGCGGTGAACAGCGCGCCGATCACGACGGCGACGACGACGAGCTGCAGCGTCAGCATCGTCACGCCGTAGACCGCGTCGGTCGCTCCGATCGCGAGCATGATGAGGAGGATCAGGGCGAACAGGATGCCGGCGATCAGTGCGATCCAGCCGAGTGCGTTCGCCGGCTTCTTCTCGGCGGAGGCGACGTCGGCTGCGGTCGCCGTGCCCGACATCGCCGGAGCGCCGGGATGCTGCACGACCGGCCCGGCCTGGCGGCGGGCGTTGCGATAGCCACCGGGCGGCGGCACGGGCGGCGCACCCTCCGTGCCGGCGACGTAGCGGGCCCGCTGCTTCTCGTGATCCATCACCATGGCTTGTCCGTTCCCGAGCCTCCGCCATCGTCGCCCTGCTGCTGATCGCGCTCCTGCGTGCCCTGCTCGAGCTTGTCCTCGAGCTCTTCGAGCTTCTCGTCGGAGGGCTGCGGCTCCTGCTCCTGCTCCTCCTCCGGCGGCGGCTGCTCGTTCTGCTGCTTCTGCTTGAGGCGGTCCTCGAGGTCTTCCCTGCTCTGCTGCATGTCTCGGTCGGGGTCGGACGACTGCTCCTGCGCCTCGTCGCTGTTGCACTCCTCGGGCATCTCGGTCGTGATGGTGAGCGCCTCGCCGTAGAACTCCGCGGCCCCCGCGCCGTCGCCCTCGGCGCGGGCGGCGTCGCCCATGCGCTCGAGGACGAGAGCGAGGTTGATGCGCACCGTGCACACCTCGAGGCCGGTCGCGAGGTCGAGTGATTCCTCGAGCTTCGCCCGAGCATCCGGCAGCTTCTCGGCGCCCGCCAGCGCGGTGCCGACGTTGAACGGCGCCTTGAAGGGCTCGAACCAGTTGAGGAACTCCTGCCCGCGGGCCGACGCCTCTGATCCGGCATAGTCATCGGCCACGTACGCGGTGATCGACTGGTGCGCGAATGCGTACATGCTGAGGATCTTGCCGACGAACAGCAGTGCGGCCAGCGTCAGCGGAAGCGTGCCGATCGCGATCCACCGGCGGATGCGGCGACGGCGACGATTCGAGGCCAGCAGCGCGGCGGCGGCCGACGCCCTCAGGTCCTCCGGGCTGTCGGAAGCTGTCCCGCCGGCGCGTGTGGACAGATCTGTCATGCGGCACCTCCGTCGGTCGTCCGGCGTCGCGGCGATGTCGACGGCGCTCGCAGCAGACGCAGTCGGGCCACGAGCATGCTCGCCCTCGTGAGCTCCACGCCGAGCAGCGCCACGATCACGAGGGCGGCGACCCAGTAGAGCTCGGTCACGTTGCCCACGGTGCCGGACTCCGCGTAGGTGGTGGTGGTCGAGGGCGCCTCGGGGAGGGTGAGTGCGGCATCCGCGGTGCGGTGCTGGTACTCGACTCCGAGATCCGAGGCGATCGCCTCGAGGTTCCCCTCGTCGATCACCGACAGCGCGTTCGCACCCTCGTACTCGATGTATTCGCTCGACGAACCGTCCACGCCGCCCGTGGTGAGCTTCATCGGTCCGCCCTCCGCGGTGCCGTACCCGAGCACGGCGCCGGCGTCGGTGAGCTCGGCGCTCCCGTCGAACGGCTCGGGGGCCGACGAGACCGTCTGCTCGCCGTCTCCGAAGTAGAACACCATGCGCGAGCGATCGGGCGACGACTCGGCCGCGTTCGACAGGGTGTCCGAGAGCAGCTGGTTCGCGATGCCGATGGAGCTGCCGCGCGACTGGCTCGTCACCTCGGGGCGCAGCACCTCGAGCGACGAGACGAGCGCGGTGGTGTCGGTGGTGAGCGGCATGCGGAGATCGGCCGTGGCGTCGAACGTGATCAGCGCGAACCGCGCACCGGGGTACTCGTCGACGATCGCCTGCACGTCGGCGCGGACGCCGTCGAGGCGAGGCTTGTCGCCGTCCCAGTCCTCGGCGACGATGCTCGCGGTGGTGTCGACGACGAGCACGATGTCGGTGTCGGTCGCGAGGGTCTCGGTGGCACCGCCGGGGATCCCCGGGCGCAGGAGCATGACGAAGCAGGCGAGCAGCATGACGAGCCGCATGGCCCAGAGCGCCCGTCCGCGGCCGGTCGCCCTGATCAGCGCCATCACGGCGAGGGCGGCCACCGGCGCGCAGAGCAGAGCGAGGAGGAAGACGTTCAGCACGGGCTGGAAGATCACAGTCTCACCCTCCACAGCACGACGATGAACGAGAGCATCGAGATCATCAGCACGACGATCCAGAGGTTCGGCGCGTCTGTCCAGACGACCTGCGCCTGACCCTTCAACGCGGACGCCTCCTGCTCCTGCACCTGCGTGACGATGTCGCTCACGGTGGTGGTGTCCCGGAGGCCGTACGCCTGTCCGCCCGTGGCCTCGGCGGCCTTCGTGAGCTCGGCGCTGACGTCGGCGTCCTTGCCCTGCACCGGGTTGAGTGCGAAGACGCGCACGCCGTTCGATGCGGCATACGCGGCGGCCTCGTCGAGCGTCACGATCGAGGCGCCGTTGACCTCGTTGTCGGTCGCGAAGATGATCGAGCGCGACCGCTCGTCGTCGGGGTGGTCGAACGCCATCGCGCATGCCGCGAGGCCGTCGCCGATCAGCGACGCACCGTTGCCGTTGAGCGTGCCCACCCAGTGCTCGGGGACCGATTCGGTGAACTCGAAGCTCTCGCGGATGCTCTGCAGGTGGCTGCGGATGAACTCGTAGTCATCGGTCAGGGGGAAGATCTGCACGGGAGAGCTGTTGAAGATCGTGAGGCCGATGCGTTCACCCTCGAAGTCCTCGAGCAGTTCCTCGAAGACCGTGAGCACCTCGACGTCGACCTCGCTCATCGACCCCGAGACGTCAAGGCAGAGCATGATGTCGCGGCTCGTGTTGACGGGCTGGATGGTCTGCGACGCCATCGGCCGGGCCGAGACGACCCCGGCCGCGAGGGTCGCGATCACGCCGATGAGCAGGATGCTCGACAGTGCGAGCACGCGGCGGTTCAACGCCTGGCGGAAAGTCGGCAGCGCGCGCAGGCGCTCGGCTCGGGCGACGCGGGCGCGCTCGTGGGCCTCGGTCTTCGCACCGCTGCGCAGCCCGATGACGATTCCGAGCGCTATCGCGATGACGACGACGGCCACGGCGACGAGGATGAGCCACCCGTTCGCTAGTGCCATGTGCGCACCACCGTTCGGGCCGCCTCGGCGCCGGCGATCGGGTCGATCGCGGGACCGGGCCGGAAGATGCTGGGGTAGTAGTGGCGACCCATGGCGTCGACGAGCGCGGGATGGACCCCTCGAGAGACGAGGTCGTCGAGCGCGAGCACCGGTGCCTCGAGTCCGCTGTACTCGTTCACGAAGGTGCGCACGACGCGGCTGAGCTCGAGGTTCGCGTTGCGGGCGGACAGGGTGCGGGCGCGGTAGTCGTCTTCGATGCGCTGGATCCGGTCGAAGTACTCGACCCGCAGCTGCGACAGCACGTCGGTGGTGAGCAGGGTCGGTCCCTGGGCGTCGCGCGACAGCGTGAGGTCACGTCGCGGCCTGGTGAGCGCCACGACCACCCATGCTGCCGCGATCAGCAGCAGGAGGATGCCGAATGCGACCAGGATCCAGCCCCAGCCGTATTGGAAAGGCGGGTACAGCTCATCAGAGTCGGGCATTCGACCTCCGATTCAGCAGCTGGAGCAGCTGCGAGACGGCGTCGTCCTGACCCGCCAGCACGCTGTGGCTGATCTCCATGCGCTTGAGCAGCTCAGCAAGACGCGCCGCGTCGGCCTCGGTCTGCGCGGCGAGCTCGCGGATGATGTCGGGATCGCCCTGCACGAAGTCCGGCACCTCCCACATGCTGTCGACATCGCTGCGGATGGTGGCCGTCGCGTGGTCGAGCACCGGATCGGCGTCGCTCACGGTCAGCCACAGGACGTCGTGCTGCACGCGCAGTCGGCGCAGCATCCGTTCGGTCTCCGTCGTGACCGGAGCCTCGTCGGTGATGACGACGACGATCATGCGGCGAGAGATCGTGCGCGTGACGTACGACAGCAGCGCGTCGCGGTCGCTCGCTGCCCTGCTCGTGTCGATCGACCGGTCGATCGTGCGCAGCGCGTGTTCCAGTGCGCCCTCGCTGCGGCCCGGCGCGCGGCGGCGGATGCGGTCGGAGTCGCCGTAGACCAGTGAGAAGTCGTCGCCGTGCCGCAGCGCCAGCACGCCGAGCACGCCGGTGGCGAGGATCGCGAGGTCCTTCTTCGACTTCTCGTCGTGCGCGAGCGCGCCCATCGAGCGGCCGGTGTCGACCACGAAGAGGACCGTGTGCATCCGCATCGCACGGTGCCGCTTGACCAGAGGAGTGCCCAGTCGAGCCGTCGCGCGCCAGTCGATGTCGCGCACCTGATCGCCGTACTCGTACTTGCGCAGGTCCTCGAAGTCGAGGCTGCGGCCGTGCAGCAGCGACGCGTAGGCGCCGTCGAGCGCGTGCAGCGACTTGCGCGACGAGTGGATGAAGAGCTTGCTCTTCACCTGGGCGATCAGGCTGGCCATGGCGGGTCAGGGCGTGGGAACGGACGCGAAGATCTGGTCGATGATCTCCTCGCTGCGGATGCCCTCGGCGTCGGCCTCGAACGTCAGCAGCACGCGGTGACGCAGCACGAGGTGGCGCAGCGAGCGGATGTCCTCGGGGATCACGTGGCCGCGGCCGTTGAGCAGCGCCAGCGCCCGCGACGCCTGCAGGAACGCGATGCTCGCACGCGGGCTCGCGCCGTACTTGATGAAGCGCGCGCGCTCCTCGCCGATGTACGGGGCGGGGTTCCGCGTGACGTAGGCGATCGAGACGATGTAGTTGCGGATCGCGGGGTCGACGTAGATGCGGCTCGCGACGTCCTGGAGCATGTGCACGTCGTCGAGGCTGATGGCGCTCGAGACGTGACGGTCGGGATCGAGCACTCCCGAGTCGATGCGGCCGAGGATCTCGAACTCCTCGGCGGGACTGGGGTACTCGACGATCTCCTTGAGCAGGAAGCGGTCCATCTGCGCCTCGGGCAGCTCGTAGGTGCCCTCCTGCTCGATCGGGTTCTGCGTCGCGATCACCAGGAACGGCTTGGGCAGGTGGTGGACCTCGCCGCCGATCGTGGTCTGGTGCTCCTGCATGGCCTCGAGCATGGCGCTCTGGGTCTTGGCGCTCGAGCGGTTGATCTCGTCGAGCAGCACGAAGTTCGCGTGCACCGGTCCGAGCACGGTGCGGAACGACCCGGTCGCCGCGTCGTAGATCTGGTTGCCCGTGATGTCGCTGGGCAGCAGGTCGGGGGTGCACTGGATGCGCTTGAACTGCGCCCTCACGGTGTCGGCGAGGGTGCTGGCCGCGGTGGTCTTCGCCAGACCCGGAACGCTCTCGAGCAGGATGTGCCCGCCCGCGATCAGCGAGATCAGCAGGCTCATTCGCAGACGCTCCTGGCCGACCATCTTGGCCGAGTACGCGTCGGACACGGTCTTGAGCACGGCGCTCGCGCGCTGGAGCTCGGCGTCCGTCGGCGCTTCGGACTTCCTGCTCGCCGACGGGGAGGCCGCGGGGGCCGCGGGGGCCGACGATCCGGCGCGGGTCGCGGGAGCGGGAGGAGCCGGCGCGGCGGCCTGGGCGGAGGGCGCAGGCGGAGGCGGCGGCGTCGAACCTGCGGAGGGGCCGGGCGCGTAGGGCTCGTTCATCGGTGTGTCTCCTCGTTCCCACGGGGGACGCGTCGACGACCCCCCGTCGACCAGCGTAACCGCATCGGCCGGCGCGGCTCCGGCCCGACGCGGATGGCGCGGCGGCGGGCCACGCAGGGGGGGACGGCATCCGTGACTCGACATCATGGGATCTGATCCGGCCCGACGCGTATATCGGCGGAGCGACGGACGCGTGCTTAGCTGAGAACTCGATCGGGGGCATCCTCCTCCCCGGATCGAAGCTCGTGCCCGCGATGACGCTGGTCGCGGCGCTCGCCGCGGCGCGACCTTCGCGGTCGTGGCGGCGACCGTCAGCGGTGTGTGGCGCATCGTCTGGGCACTGTTCGCGGTGCTGCTGCTGGGTCCTGTCGTCAGTCACCTGATCTCACTGCGGCAGCCTCGGCGACTGTTCCTGCATCCCCGCGGACTCGGATCCGCGACCTTCCACCTGGATGCCGAAGTGCACTGGGACGAAATCCAGAGCATCGACCTCGGCGTCGGCATGAACAACTCGATGGTTCTGAAGGTGGGTGTTCGTCCTGACGCCCAGAGCTATCGGGAACGGTGGCGTCATCCTTTCTCACGCAGGCGCGGTGCGATCGACATCGACCCGGCAGCGCTGGGGCTGGACGGGACACTGCTCTGGCTCGCCCTTCGTCTCTATGTACTCGAACCATCGACGCGGGAGGAGCTTCGCGGTGACCGTGTTCCGACTCGCCTCCTCGATCCGCGCGAGGCCCTGGCCACGACTCCTCAGCACGTGAGCGATCCGGTGCTCGCGACGTTCAGGCCCGAGGGCGGAACCCGATAGCCGCAGCGTGAGCCGCTCCGCCTCGGGGCAGGCTTCTCGCCGCATCATCCTCGGGCGCGCGGGGACTCCTCGGCGTGCGTCGTGTCGGCGACGTCCTGAGAGGCGCCGCGCTTGCGGCCCACCCAGACGACCGCGCAGGCCACGCCGATGATGGCGATGGCGATGCCGACGATGTAGCCGGCGACCCCGAGATAGCCGCCCGGCACGATGTGGGGGTTGAGGAACGGGTACGGATACCACCAGGCCTCGCCGGTGGCGGGGGCGATGATGAGATTCGCCCGGATCATCGTGTAGACGACCCACACGATGGGGAAGATCGTCGCTATCGCCACGGCACGCCAGCGCAGCGCGCGCCGCCGCGGAGCGAACAGCAGGTCGACCAGCAGGAACAGCGGGAAGACGACGTGCAGCACCTCGTTCGACCAGGGGACCGTGACGCCCTGGGGCAGTTCGACGCCGCGGAGCAGGGTGTTGTAGACGATGCCCGTGACGATCATGTACGTGCTGACGCAGACGAGGAGGACAGCGAGCCAGCCGGGCTCCCGCTCGTCGTCGTGACGGTGGCGCAGCGCCCAGACCGCGGCGACGATCAGCACGATGGCCGCGAGCAGGTTCGACAGGATCGTGAAGAAGCTGAGGAAGTTCGCCGCGACCGTCGGCAGGTGCTGGCCCCACTCGGTGGTGGCCGCGAGAGCGTTCTCGACGCTGCGTGCGAGCTGGGCGATGATCGCCGCGAGTCCGAGCGCTGCTGCTGCCAGTCGGGCGTAGGGCCACCAGGTCGTCATTTCGCCTCCGCGCACACTTTATCGGTCAGCATGCCGGTTGACGCTAGACCTCGATGCCGTCACGTCACGCGGCGCGGCGTCCCCACTTCATCCGTGTCACGAGCACCCCGAGCAGGCACAGCGCACCGCCGACGAACATGAGCGGGGTCGGCACCTCACCGAGGATCGCCCACGACATGAGGATCGCGATCGCGGGCACGACATAGGTCGTCGCCGACGTCTGGCCGGCCGTGCTGCGCTGCAGGACGTACGCCCAGGTGGTGAACGCGATCGCCGTCGGGAAGATGCCGAGATACACCACCCACAGCGTCGAGCCGAGCGGGGCCGTCTGCAGTGCTCCGACCAGGCTGCCTACCCATGGGAGCAGCGCGACCGTGCCGGCCACCGCGCCGAGGAACGTCAGCGTGGTCGCGTCGGACCCCGCGCTGAGCAGATGCTTCTGCAACAGGGTGCATCCGGCGTACATCACGGCCGCGAGCAGCGCGAGCAGCAGCCCGGTGATGTCGGGACCCTCACTCGTCGACGAGTTCATGCCGATCAGGACGACACCGAGGAAGGCGATCGGCGCCCCGATGATCAGCGGCTTCGGAAAGCCCTCACGCAGGAAGAGCCCGCTGAAGACCACCACCATGAGCGGCGCGAGGTTGACCACCATCGCGGCCGTGCCGGCATCGAGCGTGCGCTCGGCGGCGTTGAGGGCCAGGTTGTAGACGCAGAACCACCCGATGCCCCAGACCGCGACGAGCCACCAGTTCCTCCGGTCGGGAAGACGGATGCCGTGGCGCACCGCGATGATCGCGAGCACGGCGCTTCCTACAGCCATGCGCAGCAGCGCCAGCGCGCCCGGGTCGAAGTGCGGACCGGCGCCGCGGATGCCGATGAACGCCGAGGCCCACAGCACCACCGTCACCAGTGCGGCGACAAGCACGAGCGGACCCTGTGTGCGGGGCTTCGCGGGGTTCAGGCTGTCGTCGCGACGCACGCGACCGGTCTTCGGCATCCTTCGATCCTGGCACCGGCCACCGACATCGGCGATGCGCCCGAGCGACAGCATCCGCTCGTTTTCCGCCACGGGTGCTGCAGTCCGTTCGAGAGCGTCCGCCGCCCACAGCCCGGAGGGTCGGCGAACGACCTTCGATAGGATGGAGCCGCCCGAAGAGGGCCAGCTCATCAGCCGGTGCAAACCCGGCGAAAGCAAGGGGGATACCCATGCCAGGAATCGTTATCGTCGGCGTCCAGTGGGGCGATGAGGGCAAGGGCAAGGCCACCGACCTGCTCGGCGAGCGCACCGACTGGGTCGTCAAGTTCAACGGCGGCAACAACGCGGGCCACACCGTCGTGGTCGGCAATGAGAAGTACGCACTGCACCTGCTGCCGTCCGGCATCCTGTCGCCGGGCGTCACGCCGGTGATCGGCAACGGCGTCGTGATCGACCTCGAGGTGCTCTTCAGCGAGCTCGAGGCGCTCGGCGGCCGCGGCATCGACGTCTCCCGTCTGAAGGTGAGCGCCAACGCGCACATCATCACCCAGTACCACCGCACTCTCGACAAGGTCACCGAGCGCTTCCTCGGCAAGCGCATGATCGGCACGACCGGCCGTGGCATCGGCCCCGCCTACGCCGACAAGATCAACCGCGTCGGCATCCGCGTGCAGGACCTCTTCGACGAGAACATCCTGCGCCAGAAGGTCGAAGGCGCCCTCGACCAGAAGAACCACCTGCTGGTGAAGATCTTCAACCGTCGCGCGATCACCGCCGACGAGGTCGTCGAAGACCTGCTCTCGTACGCCGAGCGCCTGCGGCCGATGGTCGCCGACACGGGATACCTGCTCGACGAGGCCCTGCGCCGCGATGAGGTGGTCGTGTTCGAGGGCGGTCAGGCCACCATGCTCGACGTCGACCACGGCACCTACCCGTTCGTCACGTCGTCGTCGGCCACGGCGGGCGGCGCGTCCACCGGATCGGGCGTCGGCCCCGGAGCGCTCGACCGCATCGTCGGCATCGTGAAGGCCTACACGACCCGTGTCGGCTCCGGTCCGTTCCCCACCGAGCTGTTCGACGAGCAGGGCGAGTGGCTGCGGTCGCGCGGCTTCGAGTTCGGCACCACCACGGGCCGTCCGCGCCGGGTCGGCTGGTACGACGCCCCGATCACCCGCTATGCGACGCGTGTGAACGGCATCACCGATCTCGTCCTCACCAAGCTCGACATCCTCACCGGACTCGAGCAGATCCCCGTCTGCGTCGCATACGACGTCGACGGTCGGCGCTTCGACGAGGTGCCGGTCAACCAGACCGACTTCCACCACGCGACGCCGATCCTCGAGTACTTCCCGGGGTGGAGCGAGGACATCTCGACGGCACGCACGTTCGACGACCTGCCGAAGAACGCGCAGGACTACGTCATCGCGCTCGAGGGCATGAGCAACACGCGCATCTCCGTCATCGGCGTCGGCCCCGAGCGCGACCAGGTCATCGTGCGTCACGACCTGCTCGACTGAGGCTGACATGACCCGGTTCTGGCTCGGCGGGTACGGACCCGCGATGGACGGCTCGGCCGACGGCATCGGCCTGCTCGCGGGCGACGAGAGCGCGCCCACCGCACTCGAGTATCGGGGAGCGGTCACGCAGACCCCCTCCCCGTCGTGGTTGGCGCAGCATCCGTCGCTCGACGTCGTTTACGCGGCGCTCGAAGGGGATGCCGGAGTGCAGGCGTTCGCGCGCAGCGGCGACTCGACGCTGAAGCCGCTCGGTGAGCCGGTCGCCGCGGGCGACGGCGTCTGCCACGTGGCGGTCTCGTCGAGCGGATCGTTCCTCGTCGCGAGCTGCTACGGCGACGGCCGGGTCGTCCGCATCGGCATCGACGCGCAGGGCCGCCTGGTGCCGGATGCCGTGAACAAGGCAGCCGAGCTGCGTGCCGCTCTCCTCGGCGAGCCGCTCGAGGCGGCGCCTCCGGCGGGAGTCGCGGCCGCGGCATCCGATCCGTATCCCGGCGAGCTCACCGCGTCGGGCGAGGAGCGCGCATCGCACGCGCACTCGGCAGCCTTCCTCGCCGACGGCCGCATCGCGACCACCGATCTCGGCTTCGACCTGGTGCGGATCTGGCGGCCCACCGGGGGTGGCCTGGTGCTCGATCACGAGGTCGTGCTGCCCGTCGGCACCGGCCCCCGACATATGGTCGTGCACCCCAGCGGCCACCTGCACGTGGTGACCGAGTACTCGTGCGAGGTGTTCACTCTCGGCGCCGGGCGCGACGGCACGTGGGCTGTCGTGTCGTCGGTGCTCGCGAGCCCGATCGCTGAGATCGGCGTGGACTTCCCCGCCGAACTCGCCCGCAGCCGTGATGCGCAGTTCCTCTACACGGCCCTGCGTGGCAGCAACACGATCGCCGCGCTCCGTGTGCGCGGGGGAGGCGAGGCTCTCGAGTCGATCGCCCTCGCCGACTCGGGCGTGGACTGGCCGCGTCATCACGTCGTGCACGAGGGCAAGCTGCTGGTCGCGGGGCAGCGCTCCGACACCGTCGCGCTGGTCGACCTCGACGAGCGCACCGGCGCGCCGCTCGGCATCCGCCACCTCGCGCAGGCCCCGGCGCCGACGCACATCCTGCCGGTTCGCTGACGCGCCCGCCGTTCGCGGCTTGACCTCAACCATTGTTGAGGTTTTACGGTCGAGCCTATGACTATCGACACGGGTGCGGTTCCGACCGCCAACGCCCGCACCGGCATCCTGAGCGGCACCTACGCATGGATCACGATCGGCGCGTGCGCGCTCGTGTTCCTCGGAGCGTTCGAGTCCCTGGCCGTCACGACGGTCATGCCGGCGGTGAGCGCCGACCTCGCCGGCGAGCGCCTCTACGCCCTCGCGTTCGCGGGTCCGCTCGCGACCGGTGTGATCGGCATGGCGGTCGCGGGCAACTGGGCGGATCGCCGCGGACCCGTTGCCCCCCTCTACGCGTCGGTGGCGCTGTTCGTCCTCGGTCTGGTCGTCGCCGGACTCGCGCCGAGCATGGAGGTGCTCGTCGCGGGACGCTTCGCACAAGGGCTCGGCAACGGCGGCCTGATGGTGGCGCTCTACGTGGTCGTCGCCCGCGTGTATCCACGCGAGCTGCATCCGGCGATCTTCGCGGGGTTCGCCGCAGCCTGGGTCGTGCCCTCGCTCATCGGGCCGACCGTGGCGGGTGCCGTCACCGAACTGTGGAGCTGGCACTGGGTCTTCCTCGGCGTCGTGTTCCTCGTGGTGCCGGCGCTGCTCATGGTCGTCCCCGCGCTCCGGGGCCTCTCCGGCGACGGCGACGGCGACGGCGATGCGACGACGCCATGGGCCTTCGGGCGGATCGGATGGTCCGTGCTCGCGGCGGTCGCCGTGCTCGCGCTGAATCTGGTGGGCGATGTGCCGGGAGCGGGTCCTGTTCTCGCGGCCGTCGCGGTCGTCGTGGCGCTCGTCGCGGTTCGTGCGCTGTTGCCCGCGGGAACCCTCCGCGCCCGACGCGGCCTTCCCTCCGTGCTCCTCGTGCGAGGGCTCGCCGCCGCCGGATTCTTCGGCGCTCAGGTCTACATCCCCTATCTGCTGACCGACCGCTACGCGGTGTCGCCGACCATCGCGGGGCTCTCCCTCACCGGCGGGGCGCTGGCCTGGTCGGCGGCCGCCACCCTTCAGGGACGCTTGGGCGTCCGGCTCTCGAGTGCGGTGGCCGTGCGGGTCGGCACGGTCTTGGTCGTCGCAGGCGTCCTGCTGGCGCTCGTCGCCGCCGTGCTCGCCGCGCCGGTCGCCGTGATCATCGTCGCCTGGATCGTCGCCGGTGCGGGCATGGGGCTCATGAGCCCACGGACCAGCGCGCTGACGCTCGAGATGTCGGCACCCGAGAACCAGGGCTTCAACAGCTCGGCGATGACCGTCGCCGACTCGTTCGGCAGCGCGCTCGCGCTCGCGATCGCCGGGGTGCTGTTCACCGGCATCGCGGGGGTGGGCGACCCGTTCGTCGCGGTGTTCGCTTTCGCGGGGATCATCGCGCTCGCCGCGGCGGTGCTCGCTCCTCGGGTGGCGCCTCGGGGTGCCTGACCGGACGTTCACAACTCAGGTCGCAACGCGCCCGACGGCGCGTCGCGGAACAACCACCCCGTGACTCGACGTTGGACTTGAGCAAGACTGGGCGACGGAGAGGTGCACCCCATGACTGCTGAGAAGACCGACGACTACGACCTGATCGTGCTGGGCGGCGGGCCGGTGGGCGAGAACGTCGCCGACCGCGCCGTGCAGAACGGACTGACCGCGATCATCGTCGAGAGCGAGCTGGTCGGCGGTGAGTGCTCGTACTGGGCATGCATGCCGTCGAAGGCGCTGCTGCGTCCGGCCCAGGCGCTGCGAGCCGCGCAGAAGGTCAAGGGCTCGGCCGAGGCGGTGACGGGGTCGCTCGACGTGCGAGCGGTGTTCGACCGCCGCGACTCGTTCACGAGCAACTGGTCGGATGACGGGCAGGTGAAGTGGCTCGACTCCGCCGGCATCGACCTCGCCCGCGGGCACGGTCGTCTGACGGGTGAGCGCGAGGTGACGGTGACGGATGCCGACGGCGGCACCCGCGTGCTCCGGGCCCGCCACGCCGTCGCGATCAGCACCGGATCGGATGCCGTGATCCCGCCCATCGAGGGCCTGCGCGACTCGTCCCCCTGGACCAGCCGCGAGGCGACCAGCGCAGAGGAGCTGCCCGAGTCGCTGGCCGTGATCGGCGGCGGGGTCGTGGCTGTCGAGATGGCCACGGCTTATGCGGCCCTCGGTTCGACGGTGACGATCATCGCCCGCAGCGGTCTGCTGGGTTCGATGGAGCCGTTCGCCGGGGAGCGCGTCGCGGCCGGGCTGAAGGAGCTCGGTGTCGACGTCCGCACCGACACCGGCACGACCAGCGTGACGCGAGGCGACGAGGGAGTCGAGATCGTGCTCGACGACGGGTCGACGGTCACCGCTGCCGAGGTCCTCGTGGCGACCGGGCGGTCTCCTCGCAGCGGCGACATCGGCCTCGACGTCGCGGGTCTCGAGCCAGGTCGCTGGATCACGGTCGACGACACGCTGCGTGTTCCCGGATCCGACTGGCTCTATGCGGTCGGCGATGTGAACGGTCGTGTGCTGCTCACGCACCAGGGCAAGTATCAGGCGCGAGCAGCGGGCGACGTGATCGCGGCGCGCGCCAAGGGCGAGGACGTCGACGATGCGGCCTGGGGTCGTCACGTCGCCACCGCGGACAGCGCGGGCGCCCCTCAGGTGACCTTCTCGTTCCCCGAGGTCGCCTCGGTCGGGCACACCGAGGCAGAGGCCCGCAAGGCCGGAACCGACGTCGCCGTCGTCGATTACGACCTGGGTTCTGTCGCCGGCGCGAGTCTCTACGAGGACGGTTTCGAGGGGCAGGCCCGCCTCGTGATCGACAAGGAGCGCGACGTGATCATCGGAGCGACCTTCGTCGGCCCCGAGGTCGCCGAGCTCGTGCAGACAGCCACGGTCGCGATCGTCGGCGAGGTGCCGATCGCCCGCCTGTGGCACGCCGTTCCGGCGTACCCGACGATCAGCGAGATCTGGCTGCGGCTGCTCGAGTCCTATGGGAGGGACTCGGCCTGAGCGCATCGGACGGATGCCGACGACGGACGCCGCGCGGCCCATCCGTTTCAGCATCCGCTCCGAACAACCGACGAGAGACTGGCGCGATCGGCGCGCCCGGAGCAGGATTGTTTCCCACATTGACGACCTCCGGCACAACCCCCGGCCGAATGTCGCACACCTCTTATACGCTCGAACACACATCCGAGGAGGCAGGACCATGAAGGCTGTACTCGCAGGAACCGTCATCGCCGAAGCCGACGAGAGCGATCTCGCGCGCATCGAGGGAAACTGGTATTTCCCGCCGGCATCCATCACGGAGGGCGTGCTCGTCGAGAGCCCCACTCCGTACACATGCCCGTGGAAGGGCGCCGCCCAGTACTTCTCCGTCCAGGCCGGTGGCGAGCTGCACACCGACTACGCCTGGTCGTATCCGACGCCGTATCCGAGCGCCTTCGACCGTGTGGGCAAGGACTTCTCGGGCTTCGTCGCCTTCGACCCGCGGGTCGAGGTCTCTGCATGACCTCTGTATGCCGCAGTCGAGGCGCTGATGCGCGCCTCGTCGATCGATCGACCGGAGAGTAGTAAATCGTGATCGAGTTCCGCAACGTCACCAAGCAGTTCCCCGATGGCACGACCGCCGTGAAGGACTTCAGCCTGGTGCTGCCGTCCCGCAAGACGACGGTGTTCGTCGGATCCTCGGGATGCGGCAAGACGACTCTGCTGCGCATGATCAATCGCATGGTCGAGCCGACCTCGGGCGAGGTCGAGATCGACGGCGAGAGCGTGCTCGGCGGCGACCCCGTCGCCCTGCGCCGCCGCATCGGCTACGTCATGCAGAACTCCGGCCTGATGCCGCACTTCACGGTGATCGACAACGTCGCCACCGTGCTGCGTCTGACCGGCGTGAAGAAGGGGCCGGCGCACGAGCGCGCGCGTGAGCTGCTCAAGACGGTCGGTCTCGACCAGTCACTCGCCGACCGGTATCCCAGTCAGCTCTCGGGCGGTCAGCAGCAGCGTGTGGGTGTGGCCCGCGGTCTTGCGGCGGATCCGAACATCCTGCTGATGGACGAGCCCTTCGGCGCCGTCGACCCGATCGTGCGCGCCGACCTGCAGCAGGAGACGCTGCGGTTGCAGCACGAGCTCGACAAGACCGTCGTGTTCGTCACCCACGACATCGACGAGGCCTTCCTGCTCGGCGATCAGGTCGTGATCCTCGACAAGGGCGCGCGCATCGTGCAGGTGGGCAGCCCGAGCGAGATCATCGAGAACCCGGCAGACGACTTCGTCGCCTCGTTCATCGGAGCCGACCGTGGGCGTCGGGCCCTGCACCTCAAAGAGACCCCGCACGGCACCGTCGTGGTCGACTCCGAGGGGCGCACGCAGGGTGCGATCGTCGCGGCGGCCGAGACGTCCGACGGTCCCCTGGCGGGGCCGGATGCCGCCGCCCTCGGCGCTGTGCAGGGCGAGGGCGCGTGAACTGGGTCACCGACAACCTCGGGTTGATCCTCGATCTGACTCTGGTGCATCTGCGTCAGAGCATCATCCCGATCGTGCTCGGTTTCGTGCTGTCGCTCCCGCTCGGCTGGGTGGCGTGGCGTTTCCGGCTGGTGCGCGGCCCGATCATCGTGCTCACCGGTCTGCTCTACACGATCCCGTCGCTCGCGCTGCTCATCCTGCTCCCCTCGGTCGCCGGGTATTCGGCCCGGAGCGAGTCGAATCTCGTCATCGCACTCACGATCTATGCGATCGCGATCCTGGTGCGCGCGGTCTCCGACGGTCTCGATTCGGTCGATGACGATGTGCGCCAGGCGGCGACGGCGACGGGCTTCGCCGCCTTCCGCAGATTCTGGGCGGTGGAGTTCCCGCTCGCCGGTCCGGTGATCCTCGCCGGACTCCGCGTGACGGCCGTCAGCACCATCTCGCTCGCCACGGTCGGCATCCTGATCGGCGTGACCAACCTCGGCTACCTGTTCACGAACGGCCTCGACCGGCGCATCATCGCCGAGGTGTTCGCGGGCGTCGTCGCGGTGGTCATCATCGCCCTCGTGATCGATCTGATCCTGCTGCTGATCGGTCGCGCGCTGATGCCGTGGACTCGCGCCGCCTCGAAGAAGGTCGCGTCTCGCCCGATCGCGCTGGGGGCCCCGGCATGAATCTCTTCGCCGAGGCCTTCGCCTGGATGCTCGCTCCCGAGCAGTGGACGGGAAACTACGCGCTGCCGAAGCTGCTGGCCGAGCACCTCGCCCTGACGGTGATCTCGGTGCTGATCGCCGCGGTGATCGCGGTGCCGATCGGCTGGCTGATCGGCCACACGGGCAAGGGACGCGAGGTCGCGGTCGCGATCTCCGGCGCGGCGCGAGCGATTCCCGCGTTCGGCCTGATGATCCTGCTGGTCCTCCTGCTCGGCGTGCTGCGCGTGCCGCAGGCGGCCATCATCACCTTCGTTCTGCTCGCGATCCCCTCGCTGCTCGCCGGCGCGTACACGGGGCTCGAGGCGATCGATCGCCGCGTGATCGATTCGGCCAAGGCGATGGGCATGACCGGCTGGCAGATCTTCTGGAAGGTCGAGGTGCCGCTCGGACTGCCTCTGCTCGTCGGCGGCCTCCGCTCAGCCCTCCTTCAGGTCATCGCGACCGTCACGATCGCCGCCTACGTGAATCTCGGCGGCCTCGGCTGGCCGATCATCCAGGGCATTCCCCTGCAGAAGTTCGATCAGGTGCTGGCCGGGGCGATCCTCGTGGCCACGCTGGCGCTGCTCGTCGACCTGATCCTCGCCGCAGCCCAGCACGCCGCGGTGCCGGCGGGGCTCCGTGCCGGCCGTCCCACCCGTCGCCGGTCGCGCGACCTCGCTCCCGCCGCGGCTCCGGCCACGGCCTGATCGCGCACCGGCTCCTCCGTCCCTACCGCGCAGTTCCACACAGCAGCAGTCCCCCACAGCAGTTCCAGAAAAGAGGAAGTCCATGTTCACAGCACGAGGCAAGCGCTCTGTCTTCGCCGTCGGTCTTGTCGCCGCGGCTGCACTCGCCCTGTCCGCCTGCTCGTCGAGCAATCCGCTCGACGAGCCGTCCGACTCCGGTGAGAGCTCGGGCAGCGGCGACACGATCGTCGTCGGCTCGCAGGCGTACTACTCCAACGAGATCATCGCCGAGATCTACGCCCAGGCGCTCGAGGCCGCCGGCTTCGACGTCGAGAAGCAGCTCAGCATCGGCCAGCGTGACGCGTACATGCCGGATGTCGAGTCGGGCGACATCGACGTCTTCCCCGAGTACACGGGCAGCCTGCTCGAGTACATCTCGGATGACGAGGTCGACGTCACGAGCCCTGACGACGTCTACGCGGCGCTGCAGGAGGCCCTTCCCGAGAGCCTGACCGCTCTCGACTTCGCCGAGGCGACCGATCAGGACTCCTACACGGTGCTGAAGAGCTTCGCCGAGGAGAACGACCTGAAGACGATCGGCGACCTCTCGAAGGTGACCTCCGAGGTCACGATCGGTGCGGCTCCGGAGTTCGAGCAGCGTCCGTACAGCCCGGCCAAGGCCAAAGAGGTCTACGGCGTCGACCTGACGTTCTCGGCCACCGGCCCGACCACGCTCGAGTCGCTGCTCGCCGGGCAGATCCAGGTCGCCGACATCTACACCGCCGACCCGGCTTTCGAGACCGAGGAGATCGTCGCTCTCGAAGACCCCGAGAACCTGATCATCTCGTCGAACGTCGTGCCGATCGTCTCGAGCGACATCGCCGACGACGTCTCCGATGTCCTCAACGCCATCAGCGCCAAGCTGACCGGCGAGGAGCTCGTCGCCCTCAACGTGCTCAGCACGGTCGAGGAGCAGTCCTCCGCGGACATCGCGAAGAAGTGGCTCGCTGACAACGACCTCGTCTGATCCGAGTCGTCCTCACAGAAGTGCCCGGCCCCTCAGGGGGCCGGGCACTTCTGCGTCCAGGGACTGCCTAGACCCTGGCGTCCTGCCGGGGTATCAGCACCTGCTTGATCACGATGAGGATGGATGCCGCGACCGGCACCGCCACGAGAGCGCCGAGCAGTCCGAGCAGCGTGCCGCCGGCGAGGGCGCCGATCACGACGAGGGCACCCGGAACGGCGACGGCCTTGTTCATGACGCGCGGGGTGATGACGTAGGCCTCGATCTGCATGTACACGAGGTAGATGAGAGCGAAGACGAGCGCTGCCACGGGGTTCGTGAACAGGGCGAGGCTCGTGCCGATGATCCAGAAGATCACCGATCCGACGAGCGGGATCAGCGTGATGCAGAAGGCGACGGTCGCCATGAGCGGCGGGAAAGGCAGGCCCAGGAACAGATAGAGCAGGAAAGCGAGCACGGCGTTGCAGAACGCGAGCACGACCATTCCCATCACGTAGGCGCCTACGGAATCGGTGATCTGCTCGGTGATGTCGCTTGCGCGAGCGCGGTCACGTGCGGGAGCGAGACGGAGCATCCCCGACTTGATCGACGGCAGCGTCGCGACGAAGTAGAGCGTGAGCACGAGCACCACGATGATGCCCGAGATGGCGTTGGCGATCGAGGCGCCGACCTGCAGCGCTCCTCCGCCGATCGCGGCGATGTTTCCCGGGTCGGTGAGGAACGTCTGCACATCGGCGACGAGGTCCTGGAACTGGTCGCCGAACTGGGCGTCGAGCGTCGCGTAGATGTCGCTGCGGGTGAACTCCTGGATCATCCCCGGCACCGACCGCACGAAGCTCGCGACCTGGTCGATCACGACCGGCAGAACCATCCACACGACGAGACCCGCCACGACCACGAGCCCGAGGATCGCGACGACCACCGAGATGGCGCGAGACAGCCCGCGCCGCTCGAGGAAGCGCACGGTGGGGTCGAGGCCCAGGGCGGCGAACAGTGCCAGGGCGATGTAGATGAGCACGGTCGACAGGTTCGCGACGGCCAGACCGAGCACGATGGCGGCGAGGCCGCCGATCGTCACCAGGAATCCGAACACGAAAGGCCGGTCGATGCGCGTCCAGAACGAGCGGCTCGGAGTCATCGGCTCGACGACCCCGTGATGAACTGCCGGCGACGTCTTCGGGGTGTGGGGGGAGATCGCCGGAACGGCGGTGTCTCCTGCGGGGGAGCTCGCGGACCCCGGGGTGTCGGCGGATGCTTCGGTGATCGACGCTGCGACGTCGGGTGCCGAGGAGGGTTCGGATGCGGCAGCAGACGCGCTCTTCGACGGGTCCTGCTCTTCTCGGCTCATGTGCTCACGATAGCGGCCGAGCGCGGGTCCATCCGGGAGGCATCCCCCCTTCAGGGTGGGGTCGTTCTGCCGCGTGTTTCCGTAGAGTAGGGGGCATGACCGCCGCCGAAGACCCCCGAGCTGAACTCCTCCGACTGCGTTCGAGCATCGACAATATCGACGCCGCACTCATCTTCATGCTCGCCGAGCGCTTCCGCGCCACGCAGCAGGTCGGTCAGCTCAAAGCCGAGCACGAGATGCCGGCATCCGATCCCGGTCGCGAGGAGCAGCAGGTCGCGCGGCTCAAGGCACTCGCCGAGCAGGCGCATCTCGATCCGGAGTTCGCCGAGAAGTGGTTCAACTTCGTCGTGGCCGAAGTGATCCGCCATCACACCGAAGCCGCCGAAGGACGATGATCCGGCCTTCCGAGCGAGTGACAGTGTGTGCAGCACTCACTCGCCCGGGGACCGAACTAAGTTTATTGAATAAACTATGACCGAGGGTACGCAGAACCACCAGGTCTGTCAACTGATTCCTGCACCGGGACCGGCACCATGCTGAACGGCGATGACGCACTCGACACCCAGGCCTCGGTCCGCCGCGCGAACCTGCGCCGGGCGCTGCAGCTGGTCTTCCGCAACCCGGGCTCCGAGACCCGGGCGGGGATCGCCCGAGCCACCGGCCTCACTGCGGCGACGGCCTCGTCGCTGGTCGCCGAGCTCATCGAGCTGCAGCTGGTCGTCGACGGCGAGCAGGCCGCCAGCACGGGCGGCAAACGAGCGATCACGCTGAGCATCGAGGCCGAGCATCACGTCATCCTGGTGCTCGTGATCCGACCGACCGATGCGCGCATCGCTCTGGTCGCGCTCGACGGCACCGAGGTCGAGACACGGCGAGTCGCGTTCTCCGATGAATCGCGGGTGCGAATGCTCGACGCTGCGCTGACGGAGATCGCCGCCGAGTACGCCGGACGGCTGCTCGTCGCGGGCGTGCAGCTTCCCGGAACGACAGACGGCCGCCGCGTGTTCGAGAGCGTGCAGCTCGGATGGACCGACGTGCCGCTCGCCGAGCGTTTCGAGAGCCTGCTATCGGTTCCCGTCCTTCTCGTGAACGACGTCGATGCCGAGGCGATCGCCGAAGCGGCCCGAGAGGATGAGTCGTCCGGATACCGGCTGTTCATCCACATCGGCACCGGGATCGGTGCGGCGGTGACTCTCGACGGCGAACTCGCACCGGGCCCGCGCGATCGCGCGGGCGAGATCGGTCACGTCCAGGTGCAGTTCGGCGAGGATGCGCGCGCGTGTCGCTGCGGACGCCAGGGATGCCTGGAATCGGCGTCGTCGATGACGGCGATGCTGGGTGACGACTTCGATGACGCCATGGATGACGAGGCGATCACCGCGCTGGCCGCGTCTGCCGATGAAGAGAAGCTGGCTGAGGGCGCACGCGCACTCGCGCGCACCATCAAGCTCATCGCCGCAGTGCTCGACGCGGCCGAGGTCGTGATCGGGGGGCCGGCGCGCGCGCTCGGAGACCCGTTCCTCGGCCTCGTGCAGGCGGAGATCGACTACACGGCGACGGGCACCGCGAATGTTCCGGTGCGTTTCGCGGATGCCGACGCGTCGATCTCGACGGGGGTCGCACAGGTGGCGCTGTCGAGCGCGCTCGGGGTCCGCTGGAGTCCCGCGCAGCTGCGCGCGGCATCCGTTCCGGCATCCTGATTCGCGGATCGGCAACGACGCATCGGAGGATGCGGGATCCCGCTCAGCGCGAGGCGATCCCGACGAGAGCGGCGACGAGCCCGGCGATCACCAGGACGACGATCGCGAGGATGTGCACCACCTTGCCCACGACGAGCATCGGCAGGTCGGGTCCGTCGTACGACGCGGGATTGAAGAGCGTGCCGCGTGCGCGGAAGCTCCAGCGCATGCCGAACCCGATGCGCCGCAGCGCGTGCGACGGTGCGGCGAACGTCTGCCCGCGCTCTTCGCGTGATGCCTTCCACGCAGCCTGCACGGCATACCAGGCGATGACGAAGAACGGCATCGCGAGAGACACGGCCCAGGCGATGAGCGCGACGCCGATCACGGTGCCCATCCCGGGGTCGAGCTCACGGATGAAGAACAGCCCGAGAGCCGCGAGTCCGACGGCCACGGGCACCAGCACCACGCCCCACCCCCACCCGGGGTGAGCGTCTTCCGTCGGCCGCCTCTCGACGCGCCCCGCATCCTGCCAGGTCATGTGATCCCCCCCGTCTCACCGCGCCGGATGGCGGAGTCGACCGTGCCAGAGTACCGGGAGCGGTCGGTTCCTGTCGGTGGAGAGGATGCTGAGCATCGCGAGAGGATGGGGTCATGACACGCATCCTCGTCACGGGCTCCACGGACGGTCTCGGCCGCGCGACGGCCGCCGCACTTCTCGACCAGGGCCATCGGGTGATCGTCCATGCGCGCAGCGCGGATCGAGCAGCCGCCGTCTCATCGCTGACGGATCGCGGTGCCGATCTCGTCATCGCCGACCTCACGGATCGCCGCGCCGTCAGGGATGTCGCCGACGAGCTGAACGGGGGAGCGAAGGTCGACGCGGTCATCCACAACGCCGGTGTCATCTCGGGGTCCGGCATCCTGCCCGTCAACGTGGTCAGTCCCTACCTGCTCACCGCGCTGCTGCGCACGCCCACACGTCACGTCTACCTCAGCAGCGGGATGCATCGCGGCGGCTCGACCGATCTCACGGAGCTCGACTGGGACGGCTCGCGGACGACGGCCAGCTACTCCGACAGCAAGCTGTTCGTCACGGCTCTGTCGGCGGCGGTCGCCCGACGGTGGGCGCCTCGCGTCGCGGCTGACTCGGTCGATCCTGGATGGGTGCCGACGAAGATGGGCGGTGCTGGCGCCCCCGACGACTTCGATCTCGGGCATGAGACGCAGGAGCGCCTCGCGACCGAGCCGCGTCTCGACGTCACCGGCGGATACTGGCACCACGGCGAGCGGCGCACACCCCACCCGGCCGTCGACGACACATCCTTCCAGGAGCGGCTCCTCGCGGCCCTCGCTGACGCGACCGGGGTCGAGCTGCCTGCGCGGTAGGCGTCAGAGTCGAGGTTCCCGTCGCAGTTCGTGCCGCTCGCGGGTGCGCCCGGCGGCACGAACTGCGAACCGGACGCCCCGCGACGGGCCCGAGGTCTACTTGACGCTGCCGGCGGTCAGGCCGCCGACGAGGCGCTTCTCGATGAGCATGAACAGGATGACGACGGGCAGGATCGCGACGATCGAGACGCCGAACACGTACTGCCAGCTCGTCTCGTACTGACCGACGAACTTGGTCAATGCGACCGAGAGCGGCTGGTTCTTGTCGGTCGAGAGGATGACGAGCGATGCGGCGAACTCGTTCCAGCAGGCGACGAACGTGAAGACGATGGCCGTCACGATGCCCGGCCAGACGAGCGGCAGGTTGATCTTGAACAGCACGGTGAATCGCCCCGCGCCGTCGATCTGGGCGGCCTCGTCGATCTCCTTCGGGATGCCCGCGAAGAACGAGTGCATGATCCACACCGCGAACGACAGGTTGAACGCGGCGTTGATGAAGATCATCGCCGCCCACGTGTCGCTGAGTCCGAGCACCGTGAACTGGCGGAACAGGCCCGAGGTGAGCACGGCCGGCTGCAGCATCTGCGTCACGATCACCAGGAACAGGAAGACCATGCGCCCGGGGAACTTGAAGCGGGCGGTGTAGTAGGCCGCGGGCAGCGAGACCAGCAGCACGAGCAGCGTCGCGAACACGGCGATGATGATCGTCGAGATGAGGTTGTAAGGCAGCGGCGTCTCGGGGGTCGACCACATCGAGATGTAGTTCTCCCAGTGCCACTCGATCGGCAGGTACGTCGGGTCGACCGAGCGGATCTGCGACTTCGTCTTCACGGAGCCGAAGAACATGATCAGGTACGGCAGCACGAAGATCGCGAGCACCAGGATGCCGGCGGCCATGCGCAGGATGACGCGGGGAAGCGTGACCTGGTCCTCGGTGTAGCGGCGCTTGCGTCCGGGGATGCGAGGGGCGGCGTCATCGCCCGCGGTGGTGACGAGGGCGGTCTCGGTCAGGGTCATGATCAGACCTCCTTCATGGGCTTGACGGCCTTGACGTAGATCGCGACGATCACGATCACGATGAGGAAGGCGACGACCGAGAGTGCGCTCGCGACGTCGACTTTCTTCTGCAGCTCGATGTACTTGAAGATCATCGTCATGATCGTGTCGGCGCCGTATCCGGGGATCGACCCGGTCATCACCTTGAGGATCGGCAGCGAGTTGAAGACGTTGATGATGTTGATGAGGATCGCGACGGCGAGGGCGCTGCGCAGCTGGGGCACGACGACCGTCCAGTAGGTGCGGGTCGCGCCGGCGCCGTCCATCTTCGCGGCTTCGAGGGTGTCGGCCGGAACCGTCTGGAGGCCCGCGAGGATCGTGTAGGTCGTGAACGGCAGCGAGACGAAGATCGCGATCACGATCGACCAGGCGAAGGCGGTGGCCGGGTTCTTGGTCCAGCCGTAGCCGACCGCGTCGTCTGCGAGCCCGATGTCGTAGAGGAACTTGTTGAAGACGCCGAAGTACGGCTCGAGGCTGTAGTAGAAGACCATCGTCGTCATCACGACGGATGCCGCCCAGGGCACGATCACGGCCATGCGGACGATCTGGCGACCGGGGAAGGCCTTGTTGAGGATCTGCGCGAGCCCGAGCGAGATCATCACGGTGAAGGTCACCACCGCGACGACCCAGATGATCGTGCGGAACATGATCGGCCAGAACTCGGCGAACGTGAACACGGTCACGAAGTTGTCGAAGCCGACCGAGCCCTTGTCGAGGCCCGAGAGCGAGATGTCACGGGTGGAGTTGAAGAACATCACCCCGGCGGGGAACAGGACCACGCCGATGATGAGGAGCAGGGCGGGCGCGATCCAGGGCAGCGCCTGGAGCAGGTCCTTCCCTCCCGGCTTGCCGCGGGCGGCGCCCGATCGGCGGCCCGGGGTGCGGGGGCGGCCGGTGGCCGCCCCCGCGAGGTTCGAGGATTCTTTCGTCTGGCTCATGGGATACCCGAACCTCTCCGTCTGCGGGGCTCAGCCCGCGTCGACCTGTGCCTGGATCTCGGCCAGGACGTCCTGGGCCGGCTTCGACTGCAGCTGGCCGAACAGCGACTTGAAGGCGCCGTCGGTGGCCGACCACTTCTCGTTCGTCGACGGGTAGAACTGCGCGTCGGGCAGGACCTCGAGGAACGGCGCGAGCGCCTCCTCACCGGCGAGCTGCTCGGCACCGGACTTGGTGACGGGCAGGAAGCCCTCTGCCTGCACCCACGGCACGTACACGTCTGCCGAGTAGTAGTAGTCGAAGAAGGCGGTGATCGCCTCCTGCTTGTCGCCGTCGTTCTGGAAGGCCATCAGCTGGTCCATGACGCCGAGGGTGAAGGGCGAGCCGTCCTTCGTCGGGATCGGGACGATCGAGTAGTCGAGCTCGGGGTTGCCCTCTTCGATCTGGCCGACCGTCGGCGGCAGGCCGACCTGCATGCCGATCTTGCCCTGGATGAAGATGTCCATCAGGGGCGAGCGCTGCGTCGAGCCGGGGTCGGCCTGCGTCGCACCGGCGTCGATCATCTTCTTGATCTGCTCTGCACCTTCGAGGTTCTCGGGGGTGTCGATCGTGATCTCGGACGCGTCGCCGAACGATCCGCCGCCGCCCCACAGCCACACGGCCGCTTCGGCCTGAGCCTCTTCGGAGCCGAGGGGCATGCCGTAGCCGGCCACGCCGCCACCGAGTGCCGACACCTTGGTCGCAGCGTCGAGCAGCTCGTCCCAGGTCGTCGGAGCCTCGACGCCGGCCTGCTCGAGCAGCGCGTTGTTGACGAACAGCGCACGGGCCGATGCGATCAGCGGCAGGGCGTAGGCCGTGCCGTCGACCTCGGCGTTCGCGAGGAACGCGTCCTGGAAGTCGGAGTAGGTCTCCTCCGAGACGACGTCTTCGACCGGGTAGAGCAGTTCGTCGCCGACGAATCCGGCGAACGGACCGCCGTTGTAGATGTCGGGAGCCTCGCCGGCCTGGATCTTGGTGGAGACGACCTTCTCGAGGTTGTCCCATGACTGCACCTCGAGGTCGACCGTGATGTCAGGGTTCTCCTTCTCGAAACCCTCGATCACGTCTTCCCACAGGCCCTTGGTGGCGTCGGAGTAGCTGGGGACCAGAAGGTTGAGCGTCGTCTCGCCCTCGGCGTCTCCGCCGCCTCCTGTCGAGCCGCCGAACCCGCACGAAGCGAGCGTGAGCGTGGCGGTGGCCGCAAGAGCGACAGCACCGAATCGCAGTGACTTCTTCATGTGTATTGCATTCCTCACTGTGTAGGTGGTGCACAGTCGCAAGCACAGCACGCGACGATGCGTGTGATCGCCTCCCCCGGTGGCGGGACGATCGGTTCAAGCCGGGTCGGCTCGAGGAACCCTCCATGGACCGGATCTCCGGAGGGGCGGTGGAACTTGTTCGATTATTTGTCAGGAGAATAAACAAATCAAGAGGAACCTTGCAACGATTCCTAATGTCGACATACTATGATCGAATAAGCCGCTAAACAATCACAAACTTGCAACATCTGGTCCGGAGGGCCCGACATGACCGAACTTCTGCCCGGCGCACACATGCGCGAAGAACTGAATTCGCAGCCTGAGACCTGGGCCCGCGCGGCGGATCTCCGCGACGCGCAGGCGCTGCTCCCGGCATCCGGAGCCCGCATCGCCGTCGTCGGCTGCGGAACCTCGTGGTTCATGGCGCAGTCCTACGCGTTCCTCCGCGAGACCGCGGGCCAGGGCGAGACCGATGCGTTCGCCGCATCCGAGTCGTTCGTCGACCGCGGCTACGACGCGGTCGTCGCACTGACGCGTTCGGGCACGACGACCGAGGTGCTCGAGCTGGTCGAGCGCATCAAGGGCCGCGTTCCCACGATCGGCGTGATCGGCGACGAGACATCGCCGCTCGTCTCGCTCGTCGACGACGCCGTGCTGCTGCCCTTCGCCGATGAGAAGTCGGTGGTGCAGACCCGCTTCGCGACCACGGCCCTGGCACTCTTCCGTGCCTCGCTGGGTGAGGACCTCACCGCGGCGATCGCGGATGCGGCCGCCGTGCTCACGGCGGACTACGAGGACGAGCTCCGCGACGCCGAGCAGTACTCGTTCCTCGGCCGTGGGTGGACGGTCGGCCTCGCGCACGAGGCCGCGCTGAAGATGCGCGAGTCGTCGCAGTCGTGGACCGAGTCGTACCCGTCGATGGAGTACCGCCACGGTCCGATCGCGATCGCCGCCCCCGGCCGCGTCACCTGGCAGTTCGGCGAGGCGCCCGAAGGCCTGGCCGCGCAGGTCGAGGCCACCGGGGCCCGCTTCGTGCAGCATCCGGTCGACCCGCTCGCCGACCTCGTGCGCCTGCACCGCGTCGCCCTCGACAGGGCCGTCACCCGCGGGCTCGACCCTGACCAGCCGCGCAACCTCACGCGATCCGTCATCCTGGATGCATGACCCGACCCATCAGCGGAGCGATCGATGACCAGCACTGAGGATGCCGCGAGCATCGCCGACGTCGTGAGCGACGCGTCGGGCGAGCGGCTCGCCGCCGCGCGCCCGCTCGGTCACGGCGCGCCGGTGCTGGCGTTCGACGTGGGCGGCACCGACATCAAGTCGGCGCTGTTCGATGCCGACGGCACGGCTCTCGGCCTCCGCCGCACGCCGACCCCCGTCGCCGAGGGCGACCGCACGGAGGTGCTGATCGAGCGCCTGGGCGTGCTCGCCGCCGAACTGCGGGCCGACCACTCCGATGTCGTGCCGCAGGCGGCAGGACTCGTGGTGCCGGGGATCGTCGACGCGGAGGCCGGCCTCGGCGTTTTCGCGAGCAATCTCGGCTGGCGGAACTCGCCGCTGCGCGACCTCGCGTCGGAGAAGCTCGGTCTGCCCGTCGCGTTCGATCACGACGTGCGGGCGGCGAGCTGGGCCGAGCACCGCCTCGGCGGCGCCCGCGCCTACTCGAATTCCGTCGTGCTGGTCATCGGCACGGGCATCGCGGGCGCCCTGTTGGTGGGTGGCGAGCCGTACACCGCCGGCGGCTACGCGGGCGAGATCGGCCACTCGCCGATCGCCGACGGACCGGTGTGCGCGTGCGGTGCGCGCGGGTGCCTCGAGGTCGTCGCGTCTGCCGGCGCCATCGCTCGCCGCTATCGCGAGGCGACCGGAATCAGCCCCGACGGCGCGAAGGACGTGATCGCCCGCGCGGCGGCCGGCGACCGCGTCGCCTCCGAGATCTGGAACTCGGCGCTCGACGCCCTCGCCCTGTCCCTCGCGCAGCTCACCGCCGTCATCGCCCCCGAGGCGATCGTGATCGGTGGTGGACTCTCCCGCGCCGGGGGAGCGCTCTTCGACGAGCTGCGGGCACGACTGGCGGAGCGTCTGAGCTTCCATCGCCTTCCTGAGCTCGTGCCGGCGGAGCTGTCGGGCAATGCCGGCATCCTGGGCGCGGCGCTGCGCGCAAGGGAGCTGGCATGATCCTCACCGTCACCCCGAACCCCGCGCTCGACCTCACCTGGCACGTCGAGCGACTGACCCTCGGCGAGACCCACCGAGCGGATGCCGGTGCGGTGCGCGCCGGCGGCAAAGGCCTGAACGTCGCCCGGGTCGCCCACGCGCAGGGCGCCTCGGTGCTCGCCGTGTCGACGGCAGGCGGTCGCAGCGGTGTCGAGCTCGCCGCAGAGCTCGGGGCCAGCGGCGTGCCCCATCGCCTGGTCCCCGTGGTCGGAGCGACACGGCAGAGCATCGCGCTGGTCGACGAGACCCTCGGCGACACGACGATCGTGAACGAGCGGGGCGTGAACCCCTCCGACCCCGAGTGGGCTGCGATGCTGGGCGAGGTCGTCGATGCGCTTCCCGGCGCGCGCGTGCTCGTGATCTCGGGCAGCCTGCCGCCCGGGGCGCCGCAGACGCTGCTGCCCCTGCTGATCGGCACGGCCCGGGATGCCGGTGTACCGGTGATCGTCGACACGTCGGGGCCCGCTCTGCTGCACGCGGCGGATGCCGGAGCATCCGTCCTCAAGCCCAACGCGGCCGAGCTCGTCGAGGCGACCGGCATCACCGACCCGGTCGACGGCGCGCGTTCGCTGATCGAGCGCGGCGTCGACCTCGTGCTGCTGTCGCTCGGCGCCGAGGGCATGCTCGCCGTCACGGCCTCCGACGTGCTGCATGCGCGCCTCGATGCCCCGCTGGCCGGCAACCCGACCGGTGCGGGCGACGCGGGAGTGGCCGCGTGCGCGGTGCTCTATGCCGACGGCGTCCGTGATCCCGAGACCGTTCTGCGACGCGCCACCGCGTGGTCGGCCGCCGCTGTGCTCATGCCGCTCGCCGGCGAGATCTGCGACGACTGGGCGGCGCTCGAGGAGCGCCTCGTCGTCACCCCCTACGATTCCCCCGTTCGAGAGGACCCTCTGTGACCCTGGTCTCCGCCCGAGAGCTCGTGACGGATGCCGCAGCCCGCGGCGCCGGCATCGGCGCCTTCAACGTGATCCACCTCGAGACCGCCGAGGGGCTCGTACGTTCCTCTGCCGATGCCGGACTGCCCGTGATCCTGCAGATCTCGCAGAACTGCGCCGACTACCACGGCGGCCTCGAGCCTATCGCTCTGGCGACGCTCGCCGTCGCGCGGCGCGCGCAGACCCCGGTCGCGGTGCACCTGGATCACGCCGAGCGCCCCGAGCTCGTCGACGAGGCCATCGCGCTGGGCTTCGGCTCGGTCATGTTCGACGGCGGTGCGCTGCCGTACGACGAGAACGTGGCGCTGACCGCTGCCGTCGCCGAGCGGGCGCACGCGGCAGGCGTCTACGTCGAGGGCGAGCTGGGCGAGGTCGGCGGCAAGGACGGCGCCCACGCACCGGGCGTGCGCACCGACCCCGACGAGGCGCGGGCGTTCGTGACCGCGACCGGCGTCGATGCACTCGCCGTCGCGGTGGGCTCGTCGCACGCCATGACGGACCGCACGGCATCCCTCGACCTCGCTCTCATCGCACGCCTGCGCGAAGCCCTCCCCGTTCCCCTGGTGCTGCACGGATCATCGGGAGTCTCGGACGCCGTGATCGCCGACGCCGTGCGCGCGGGCATGACGAAGATCAACGTCTCGACGCACCTGAACGGGTTCTTCACCCGCGCGATCCGCGCGACCCTCGACACCGATGAGAGGCTCGTCGACTCGCGCAAGTACCTCACCCCTGCGCGCGATGCGCTCGCCGGGGAGGCGGCGCGGATGCTGCGGCTGTTCGCCCTCGAGTCCACCGAGGTGGCGGGGTGAGTCACGCGATGCCGGGCAGGATGGTGACATGAAGCGCGCCGCCCGACTGAACGCGATCCTCGACCTGCTGGCCGCGGACGGCGAGGTGAACGTCGACGAGCTCGTCGAGCGCTTCGGAGCCTCGGCCGCCACCACGCGCCGTGATCTCGACTCGCTCGCCGAGCAGCGTCTGCTCACACGCACCCACGGCGGGGCGGTCGCCCACTCGGTCGCCTACGAGCTGCCGATCCGCTACAAGAGCCACCAGCGCTCGCAGCAGAAGGAGAGCATCGCCCAGGCCGCCGCCGCCCTCGTGGCGCCGGGCATGGTCGTCGGGCTCTCGGGCGGAACCACGACCACCGCCATCGCCGCAGCGCTCGCCGCTCGGGACGATCTCGCCGCAGGCCCGGGCATCACGGTCGTCACCAACGCCGTGAACATCGCCGCCCAGCTCGCCACCAGACCCGACATCAAGGTCGTCGTGACCGGCGGGGTGATCCACTCGCGCAGCTACGAGCTGGTGGGTCCGTTCGTCGAGCAGCTGCTGCGCGGAGTGCGACTCGACATCGCCTTCATCGGGGTCAACGGGATGGATGCCGCGGCCGGCGCCACCACGCAGGACGAACGCGAAGCCGCGGTGAACCGCATGATGGCCGAGCGAGCCCGCCGAGCCGTGGTCGTCACCGACAGCAGCAAGATCGGCACCGTGGCGTTCGCGGCCGTCGGCGGCCCGGAGCTGTTCCCCGTTCTCCTGACCGACGACGGTTCCGACGACGCCGCGCTCGCCGCGTTCCGCGACGCGGGGTACGAGGTCATGACGGCCTGACCTGCCGATCAGTCCTCGGACCTCACAAGCAACACGGTGCCGGACTCCTGGTGGGGATGCCGCGACCCCTCTCGCGACATCCCCGGAGTAGATGGTGTCCTGTCGTCCCCTCACACTCCCCAGTGCACGAGGGTTTCCCCAGTTCGACTGCGCCTCCCTCGCGCTTCGTTTCCGAAGCCCTTCGCTGGCACCTTCTGGAGATAAGGAGCGGGTCACCGATGTTCTGATACATCGACTGGAGAAAAGTTTCAGAGTCCGCTTCCGTGGCACTGGAAAGGCGCGCTGAGGCCTGTGGATTCGGATGCCGCGGCCAGCGCGTCCGCGGGTCTGGCACCGGTGGCCAGCTCGGAGTGCACGGCCCCGAGCAGCTCGCAGGCGACGTCGTCGGCGACCACGACAGGAGCGGCGATGACGCAGCCGGTGCCGGCGTGCAGCCAGACGCGCGTCATGCCCAGCGCCTCCTCGCCCCAGCGCGCCGACGAGCGGCCGAGTTCGCACGCCGAGAGCACGACGGTCTCGGGCGGGCGCGAGATCAGGTCGACGTCGTACCCGAACAGGGTGCCGTCGACGAGTTCGAACCCTGAGAACAGCGGGTTGTCGACCGCATGACGACCGTGGGCGGCGATGTGCAGCACGTCGACCTGCTCGGCGAGCTCGGTGACGGCACTGACCCGCGCGCTGTCGCCGGTCAGCATCCTGGCGCCTGCCCACACTGCGGCGGCCCGGCGCACCTCCTCTTCGGCGCGCGCGACGCGGGGGCCGGTCGCGAAACCTGCCCGGGAGGCCTGTGGCGGGCGGCGATCGGAGCCGCCGAGCAGGCGAGACACCGACGTCGCGATGGTGAACGGAGTTCCGCGCATTCCCGGGAGCATCGCCCACGGGATGCCGCCCAGGATGCCGGGAACCGTCAGGGCCAGACGTGCCGCTCCTCCCGACGCCGCGCGCGCCGGTGCCAGGAGGGCCTCGTCGAGTCGTCGCAGTCTGTCGTCGAGCGAACGCGCCACGACGTGCGCCATCGGCCCGCCGTGGGTCAGAGCCGCCACGTCGAGGTCGGCGCGGAGTCCGTCGAGCGTGGCCTCGATGCGCGGCAGCGCCAGCTCGACGATCGACGAGCCGGATGTCGTCACGACGACGCACAGCAGCTCCTCGCGCGTGAAGACGTAGGCGAGGATCGCTGTGTCCTCGTCGAGTCGCGCCCGGGTCTCGGAGAGACCCAGGCGTTCGTGGCTCTCGCCGACGCCGGTCGACGACCACTGGCGGTCACGTACTCGATCCCGCAGCTCGCGCACCCGGGCATCCGTCGTCCAGTCCGACCCCGCGAGGTCGGCGCGCAGCATCCGCAGCTCGGCGAGGTCGGCCGACAGTTCGGCATCGTGCGGCGGGCGCACCGGTGCGACCTGCTGGCTGAGATGCCTGGCACGCTCGGACCACTCGAACAGCACCTCGGGATCGCGCGATCGCGCGGCCGCGGCGAGACCGGCGAACATCAGCTCGGTGCCGTGCATGGCCACCGACGCCTGCAGGTCGAGCGCTCCGAACGACTGCTGCCACGTGGTGAGCAGGTCGAGGCCCTCGGCCGCGGCCCGGCGAGCATCGGCATCTCTGCCCCGTGCGGCGGCACGCACCGCACGCACCTCGTGCGCGCGCAGACGCAGCGGCGTCGGGGCGTCAGGGGTGAGTCGGGGCAGGCGACCTCCGTCGGCCAGCCGAGCGGTGAGCGACACCGCAGCCGCTTCCGTGCGGAATCCTCCCCGGGTGAGCGCGTCCACCGTGCGCGAGAAGTCCTCTGCGGCCGGCGGCTTCTGAGGTCGGGTTCGCAGCTGCGCCTCCAGCCGCACCGCGTCGGCGCGGGCGGCCCAGCTCGCGCTTCCCAGGGTGGCGAAGCGACGGGATGCGGTCGCCGCGGCACGCTCGGCCGACGAGGCGTCGTGCCGCAGCAGCGATCGGGCGAGATGGAACTCGGCCTCACCTCGCGCCTGCCGCATCCGCTGTGCGCCGAATCGCACCGCGACCGTGCCGAGCAGTTCTTCGGCCTCGGTCGTGAGGCCGGCATCGCGCAGCACCTCGGCCCGATCGAGGTCGCTGATCGCGGCGGCGAGGTCGCTGGTCGCGGCGAGGATCGGACGCGATCGGGTCATCAGCCCGAGTGCGGTGACGAGGTCGCCGCCGAGCAGCGCGGCGTAGCCGAGATTGTGGCGCGCTTCGGCCAGCGGCTCCTCGGCTCCGTGGGCCTCATAGGCCGCGATGGCCCGCTGCAGATCGGCCGTGCAGGCGTCGAGCCGGTGCCTCTGCATACTGACGATCGACCGGCTCATCAGGCAGTTGGCGCTCTCGATCGAGCCCTCGTCGAGGCCGTCTATCGCCCTGGTGAGAAACAGGTCGGCGTCGTCGAGCCGTCCGCCGTGCATGAGCAACGTGCCGAGTTGGCCGTTCGCGAGGGCGACTGTCTCGTCGCTGAGGCCCGCCCGTGACAGCGCTTCGCGCGACAGTCGCTCGGCTTCCACCGGCTGGCCCGTCTGGGCGAGCACGTAGGCCATGGTCCCGTCGATGCGGGCACGCAGATCGGCGTCGTCCGTGCGCGCCGATGCGGCGGTCAGCGCACGCCGCGCCTGGGCGAACCGTCGGGAATTGGCTGCGTCGACGCCGCGCTGATGCAGCTCGAGAGCAGACAGGGGCATTGCACCAGAATGCCGGTATGTCTGGCCTCAGGGAAGGTGTGCTGTGATCCGACGCGCGCGGCTACCCTCCCGTCACGGGTGAAGGCAGGGTTTTGAGCACGGCGGAGACGGCCTTGGCCGCAGCATCCGCCGTGACGCCCTGTGCCGGCACGGAGCCCCACTGTGCCGCGATGCGCCCCGCGACATACGGAGCCGCGAACGACGTGCCGCTCCAGATCGAGAAGCCTCCGCGGTAGTCGTCCGGGTCGATCGTCTCGCGCCGCAGTCCGTCGACGTCCGCTCTGGTCGTCGCCTGCTCGCCTCCGACGAAGGCCGGTGACGTGCTCACGACGGCGGCGCCGGGGGCGTAGACCTGCACCCAGGGGCCGACGTTCGAGAACAGCGCGACCGAGCGGCCCGACGGATTGAGAGCCCCGACCGACACATGCGGCGCAGCGTGATCACGGGGGATGCCGTTGTCGGCACCGGGCCACGGCCACAGCGATGCCGGGAACGACGGCCGGTCGATCGCGTCGTTGCCCGCCGAGCACACCACCACGCACCCCAGCTCTCGCGCCGCGGTGAGCAGCGCGTCGAGGGTCCGGCTGAACTGACCGTCGACCGGGGTCTCGTGGTAGTACCCGAGCGACAGGTTGAGCACGTCGATCGGATGCCCGGTCGACGGGTCCTCGCGGTGTCGCCGCAGCAGCTCGACGACCTGCGCGACGGTCGTCAGGAAGGTGCTCTCGTCGATCACGCCCAGTGCGCCGGCCATGCGGATCGACAGGATGTCGGCATCCGGCGCCGTCTGACGGATGATGCCCGCGATGAACGTGCCGTGCCCGGCGACGGCGTCGATCTCGCCGTCGAGCTGCCCGTAGAGATCCGGATAGACCTCGGGGTCTGCGTCGTCGGTGAGTCCGATCGGCACGCCGTCGATCTCGATGTGGCGGGTGACGATGTCGTCCGGCAGCCAGTCGTGCGCACCGCATCCCGTGTCGAGCACCGCCACCACCGGACGTCGGCCGCGCTTCGGGGCCGCCGTGCGCCGGGGAGCCGGTCCGAGCCAGGTCACCGGCTGGCGCGCGCCGCGCCCCGGCTCGAGGTAGTCGTCGCTGCCTCCGGCCCCTCCGCCCGCGCCGCGCACCGGGTTGGTGCGGCTGAACGGGTTGGTGCGGCTGAAGGGATTCGTTCGGCTGAACGGGTTGAGTCCGACGGGGTCGATCGACAGCACATGCTCGAGGCTGGTTCGCGGCATCGACGTGCCGGAGCTGCGCCGCGCGCGCTGCAGCACGCGCCAGGCGTCCGGCGGCACCGGCGACTCGCCGCGGGTCGGCTCGTCGGGAGTGGTCAGGCGAGCGCGCAGGAACCCCGGCACGCCGGGGACCAGCGGATCAGCCGCGCGCAGAGCATCCGGCGAATCGATCTCGAGCATCCAGCCGAACGAGCCGGCAGCATCGCGCAGCTCGCGGATCTCCTCGTCGTACTCCTCCTGACCGTTCTCCTGATCCTGCGTGATCAGCAGCCGCTCCTGCAGATACGCGGTGGGGAACGCCCTGACGCCCTCGACGGGTTCGACCGACGGGTCCAGCGCCGTCCCCCGTCTGATCGATCCCTCGGCCCGGTCCTGCCAGCTCCACCCCTTGGGCTGTTCCATCGTCGATCCTCTCCTCGCGGGCGGACCCGCGTCCTCTGCGGGATGAGCCCGCGTCCTGTGCGGGGGACCCCGCGGTGTGTGCGGGTCGGCCCGCTTCCGGTGAGTGAGGTCCTGCGTGGTGCGGGAGTCGCCCAGCGGTGGTGTGCGCGGGTCGCCCCGTCATGCGCGGGTCGCCCCGCGGTCGATCACAACTCGAACTGAGGGGTCGACAGGGTGCGCTCCTGGTCGCCGACCGTGGTGCTCAGGCGCACGCGGGTCAACCCGTCGGGCACGTCGTCGAACAGGAAGCGGCCGGTGTCGTTCGCGGTCGTCGTGCGGATGCTCTCGCCCTGAGCCAGTTCGATCGCACCCGAGATCGAGTCGACCCAGCCGTCGACCCGGTGCGCACCGCTCGCCGTGCGCGTGACGTGCAGCAGGATGCTGGTGGTGCCGTCGCTGAACTGCAGGGTGAGCGCGTCGGCGTCGCCGCGAACGGCTCCGAGCGGTTCCTCGATGAGGGTGAGCAGCGCGTACTCCTCCGACAGTCCCTCGGCTGCCACGGCCGCGATCATGCGGTCGATGAGGGCGGCCGGCATCGGGTCGACGTCGCGCCAGAGCGAACGCAGCTGCGCGAACAGCTCGGCATCCTCATGGTTGTCGCCGCCGTTGGCGCGATCGTTCTCGCTCATGAGCTGCCCTCCGTTCGTGGTGTCGGTGCGTCGAGCAGCTCGCGCAGCTTCGCGAGGCAGCGCTGGCGGGTGGGGCCGATGCTGCCGACCGGCATCGCGAGATCGGCGGCGAGGCGGGCGTAGTCCGGTCGCTCCTCGAAGGCGATCACTCGCAGCAGTCGCTGGCATCGGTCGGCGAGGAGGTGAACCGCTGCCCACAGCCGTCGCTTCTCGTCGCCGACGGTGGCGTGGTGCTCGGCCGACTGCTGCGTGGGAAGCAGCGCGTCGAGAGCATCCGACTCGGTCGTGTCGACCCTGTTCTGGGCCTTCCCGGCCCGCCAGGCCTCGCGGCGAGCGGTGGTCGTCAGCCAGGCCGACACCGCTTTCGGATCACTGATCGAGCGGTGCCCGCGAACCAGCTGCAGCCACGTCGTCTGGACGACGTCTTCGGCCAGTGTGCGGTCGAGTCCGTAGGCGCGCACGACATGCCAGAGCACAGGCGTCATCAGCCGCACGAGGTCGTCCATCGCGCGGCTCTCGCCGTCCCGCCATGCGTCGAAGAACTCGGCGGCACGCCTCCAGCGTGCTGCTCCGTCGTCCGGTGCAGGATCGAGGGCGGCGCCGTCGGGTGCGCCGTCGATCATGAGTCCCATTGTGATCACACCGGTAAGGAGCACGGCAAGAGGCTCCTGATACATGGACTCGGTATGTTTTTTCGGGGTTCTGGCGGGATTCCGTCCCGGGGAGACGGATGCCGGGTGTCCGGCGACCCGTGCCGCGGGCGTTAGCGTGGAGTGGTGATCGCTCTCGCCGTCGTGCTCTTCCTCAACGCCGCCTTCAACGTGCTGGTGTGGCCCCGTTTCTACAAGCGCGTCGCGACCGACCCGCGGGCACGGGATACCGACGGCAAGGCGACGGCGTTCCTCAAGGTGCACGCCGTGCTGATCGCGATCGCCCTGGTGCTCGCGCTCGTCTCGGTGATCGTCGGCATCGCGGCGCTCGCCGGAGCGCTCTGACGATCAGCTGCGGGTGACCGGCTGCTGGAGCTCGGTGATCCAGTCGGCCTGATCTTCGGACTCCGACTGCAGATACACCTCACGGCAGGCGCCCTGCGCCGTCGCCCCGTGCGCGGCGATCGCCTGATTCAGCGCATGCCAGCTGTCATCGATCGTCGCCATGGTGCCGAGGTGTGTGGCGGTGAACGCATCGTCTACGGCGGGAAGCTCGACGATGACGAGCCCGTCGATCGCCGGCCCGTCATAGGTGAAGCCGACCGTGATGCGCACGCCGTGCTTGTTCATGTCGTACTCCGCGATCGGGAGCCCCGGTTCTCCGCCCGACGCGACGATCGCATCGGCCACCTGATCGAACAGCGGACCCACCACCCCCGCGACCTCGGGCTGTGAGGCGACGCTCTGGGTCAGCGCCGCGAGGCGGACGTAGGGAAGGGGCTTCTCGGTGATCTGCTCGGCGGACATCGTCGTCTCCTCAGGTCGTGGGTGCGTGCCGCCGATCCTACGCAGGGGCACGGACATCGGCTACCGTCGTCGATCCGGTCGCTCGCCGGATCCGACTATCCCGCCTCGTCGTCCGACTCGTCCTCGTCCTCGTCCTCGTCGCGGTGGCCGCTGAGGATCAGGATGCGCCGCAGGTGCATGGCCGCGAGCACTCCCGGCCCCATCGAGCGGCGGGCGTCGATGGTCCGGTCGTCGACGGTCTCGAGCAGCAGCCTCACGGCGCGCGCGGCCTCACCCCTGACCCGGTGATCCTCGGGCGACAGGGGATCCTCTTGGGCGATCACCTCGGCGACGGCATGGCACGCGTTCGACAGCGGTTCGGGCAGCGCCGCGTCGAGCACCAGAGCCCCTGGGCGATCCCATATGGTGTCGGCGATCTCGTCCGAGATGTCGCGGATCAGATGCGCGATCCTGTCGAGCCGGGCGAGCTCGGCGTGGATGTGTCGCGTCTCCCCCCGTCGTCCCAGGGCCCGTGGGTTGCCTCGCCGGCTGTCGTCGGCCTCCGACAGGGCCGTGCGCAGCTCCGCCGTCGTGTCGGCGAGCGAGGCCGCATCATCGGCCCACTGCTGGTGCTCGGGCGGCCACGACTCCGAGACCGCCGACCCGATGTCGTGCAGGTGCTCGCTCAGCTGCGTGCGGAACGCGTCGACCTTGGCCGCGGCGGCGAGGGTCAGCGGCGCCGGCGCGATCACCAGGTTGACGAGGAGTCCGACGACGACGCCGACCGCCGTCTGCACCAGGTACCCGATCGAGTAGTCGTCAGCATTCTGGCCGCCGATGATCAGCACGAAGAGCGCGGCCATGGGCACGTACTCGCGGCCGACGCCGAACCACCCCGTTCCCGAGACCAGCACGCCGATGCCGACCACGGCCGGGATGGTCCACCACGTCGGGCCGACGGTGAGCACGACGATCGCTGCCAGCCCGATGCCGGTGGCGAGTCCGAGCAGGGTCTGCAGCCCCGACCGCACCGACCCCATCAGCGTGGGATACATGCTCACGAGGGCGCCGAGCGGCGCGTAGTACGGGTACTCGTCGGTGACGCCGGGCATGTGCGGGGCGATCAGCCACGCGAGTCCGACAGCCAGAGCGGTCTTGGCCACGAGCAGCAGCCGGGCCGGGGCGACCGCCTCGCGCAGTGAGCGCACGATGCCGGGACGGCGCGCGCGCACTCGTGTCCTGATGTTCGTCACGGCATCCTCTCATCATCCTCCCCGAAGGGTGACGCTAGCCGCTCGGCATCCGTTCACGCATGTGCTTGCGTCCGGCGGCGAGGGCGAGTAGCGGTCGCGACGCGTCGACGCCGGCCGCCCCTCTTCGGAGCGACCGGCGTCGAGTGATCAGCGGGCGATCAGGGGATGGCCCGGCGGAACGCGAGGAACGAGATGCCCGCCAGCACCGCGGTCACGACGAGACCCCACAGTGCGAGACCGAGAGCTCCGGCGTCGAGGATGCCCCGCCACACCTCGTCCCACAGCTCGAGCCTCGTCGCGAGGAACGCGAGACCCACGAGCACGAGACCGAGCCCGACGCCCGCGATCGTGAGCACGGTGGGTCCCCAGCTCTTGTAGATCGTCGCCCCGGTGAAGCCGACCACGAACAGGAACAGGGCGAGCGTGAAGTAGACGGTGAACGCTCCGAGCGGACCCGCCTCCCACAGCCACGGCAGGTAGAACACGTAGCCGTTCACGCCGTAGCCGTTCGTCAGCGTCTCGATTGCGCCGCCGATCAGGAAGACGACGCCCATGAGCGCACTGCCGAGGATCGCGGTGAGCAGCGTGCCGAAGAAGAAATCGCGCCGCGTGATGCTCATCGCCTGCGAGAACGGGAAGGTGAGTGTCATGGCCGAGAGGCCGATCGCGAAGAAGTACCAGAGCGGAGCCTGGCCGCCACCGCCGTACTTGGGGGTGTCGACGGGGATCATCGCGTAGATCAGCACCGAGATCACGACCGCGGAGCCGAGGATGATCAGCGGCACCCAGATGAACGTCTGACGGTTGATGAGCTGCAGACGGATGACGTTGAGTGTGCGTCGCATCAGCGCACCTCCTCTTTCGCGACGGAGGCTCTGGTGGCTGCGCCCGCCTCGGCCTTCTGTGTCAGACGGACGATCAGCTGCTGCAGCGACACCGGGGCCAGATCGAGACCGGATGCCGTGAGCTCGGCGCGCTCGGCGGCCGACAGCGCTCCGAGTACGGTGACGGATGCCACTCGGCCGAGCGCCTCGCGGTGCAGGACCTCACGGTCTGCCGCCCACGCGTCGACCTTGACCGCATCGCCGACCACGGTGACGGCGCGGTCGCGCACGGCATCCGTGTCTTCGTTGAGGAGGATCTTGCCGTTGTCGATCACGATGACCTTCTCGATGAGGTTCGAGACCTCGTCGATCAGGTGCGACGAGAGGACGATCGTGCGCGGATGCTCGGCGTAGTCCTCGAGCAGGCGGTCGTAGAAGATCTGCCTGGCGACCGCGTCGAGCCCCAGGTACGGCTCGTCGAAGAAGGTGAGCTCGGCGCGCGACGCCAGGCCGATGATGACCCCGACGGCCGAGAGCTGTCCGCGGGAGAGCTTCTTGATGGTCTGCTTCATCGGCAGCTGGAACTGCTCGATGAGCTCGTCGGCCAGCTCCTGGTTCCAGTTGCGGAAGAACAGGCTCGCCGCCTTGAACGCGTGACGCGGGTAGGCGTCATCCGGATACTTCTGGCTCTCGCGCACGAAGCAGATCCGGTTGAGGACGTGCGTGTTCTCGTAGGGGTGCTCGCCGAAGACGCGCACGGTGCCGGAGGACTCGAAGTTCTGCGCGGTCAGGATCGACATGAGCGTGGTCTTGCCCGCGCCGTTGCGGCCGAGCAGTCCGTAGATCGCGCCGCCCTCGAGGCTGAGCGACACGTCGTCGAGCGCGTTCTTCTCCTTGTAGTGCTTGGTGAGGTTCTGGACCTCGATGACGGCGGTCATGCGGTGGTCTTCCCTTCTGTCTGGTCGTTCTGCTGTGTCTGGGTCGCGCGCTCGTGCAGCAGCGCGACGAGGTCGTCGGAGCCGAGGCCCAGTGTGCGGGCCTCCGCGATGAGCGGTTCGATGTAGCGGTCGGCGAATGCGGCACGGCGCTCGCCGAGCAGCAGATCCTTCGCCCCGGCGGCGACGAACATGCCGATGCCGCGGCGCTTGTAGAGCACTCCCTTGTCGGTGAGCATGGCGACTCCCTTCGCTGCCGTCGCGGGGTTGATCCGGTAGAAGCCGGCGAGCTCGTTCGTCGAGGGCGCCTGCGATTCCTCCTCGAGAGAGCCGTCGAGGATCGAGTCCTCGATCTGCTCGGCGATCTGGAGGAAGAGCGGCTTGCCTTCTTCGATCACGAGTCCTCCGCTGGTTAATGGGTTAGTTACTCGACTAGGTAACCACTGAACCGCGGGTGTGTCAACAGTTGTTCCGGGCACGCAGCCGTGCGGGGTCAGTTCTGCATCGGAAAGGCCGCGTTGCGGTGCGGAACTGACCCCGCCTGGCTGGTGCGGTGCGGAAGTGACCCCGCACGGCTGGTGCGGTGAGGAGCGCTCAGCCGCGCAGGTCCCGAGCGCGCAGCGCGACTGCCGAAGCTGCGGCGAAGACCACGGCCAGGCCCCAGGTGAGCGCGAGTCCACCGGCATCCACGCCCTCGGCGAGGGGCGGCTGACGGTACACCCAGGCGTAGGGCGAGAGCGCGTTCAACCACTCGAGGTCATCGGACTGCTTCGCCAATGCCTGCAGGATGTATCCGAGCACGGCGATCCCTGCGCCGGCGCCGGTCGCCCAGATGCGGCGACCCGTCGCTGCGCCGGCGAGCAGAGCGGCGGATGCCGTGAGGAACGAGAGTCCGGTGAGCGCGGCGCTCGCTCCGACGATGCGCCAGCTGTCGAGGCCGAGCTCGGCCGAGTCGTTCAATGCCCAGACGACGAGCCCCGAGAAGACGCCGAGCCACAGCAGTCGCACGAGCACGGCGAAGGCCGACTCCAGCGCATACCGGCCGCGGCCGATGCCGTGCGCGAGGTCGAGTTCGGCCCGTCCGCTCTCCTCCGCGCCAGCGATGGCCGCCGACCCCCACGTCACCGCTGCGATCGTCAGCAGAAGGAAGCCGATCAGGCCGAAGAACGTGCTCTGCGCGTATCCCGCGCCGGTCGCGATCTGGTCGTACCCAAGGGTGTCGACGAGTTCCTTCGGCAGCGACGAGATCATGGCCTCGAGCTGGCCGTCTCCGGTGAGGCTCGGGTACAGCGGCAGATAGAGGAACAGCACCGCGGCGAGGCCGGCAGTCCATCCGAGCAGGCTTCGCCAGGACTCGCGCAGGCTGCGTCGGAACACGGGCAGGATGCCGTTCATCGCTGCTCCCCCCTGTCGCGCCGCGATCGTCGGGTCGCGGGTCGGGCCGACGCCGGAGTGACAGAGGAGCCGTACAGACGCAGCACGGACTCCTCGAGATCCGGCTCCTCGACGGTGAGGTCGCGCACCTCGAACGGCGCGAGCGCCTTGATGAACGGGTCGATCGCGCCGTCGACCGTGCCGGACAGCTGCAGGATCCCGTCGGCATCGTGCGCGTCGATGCCGGTGAGCCCCGGCACCCGGTCGAAGCCGGCGCGCGCGGCCGCGGCATCCGTCGTCGCGAGCTCGACGCGCACCCGGCGAATCGAGCCCAGTCGCAGCGAGGCGACGTCGCCGTCGGCGACGACCCGTCCGTTCGCGAGGACGGCGACCTCGTCGGCGGTCTGCTGGATCTCGCTGAGCACATGCGAGCTCAGCAGCACGGTCTGCCCGGCATCCTTCGCCTCGCGGACCATCTGCAGGAACTCGCGCTGCACGAGGGGATCGAGGCCGCTGGTGGGCTCATCGAGGATCAGCAGCTCCGGACGATGCATGAACGCCTGGATCAGCCCCACCTTCTGCTTGTTGCCCTTCGACAGGGTGCGCACCGGTCGTGACAGATCGACGCCGAGACGGTCGCCCAGGTCGCGTGCGGTGCGCAGGGTCGCGGCGGAGTCCCGTGAACCCGAGACCTGAGCGTAGAACGCCAGCATCCGGTGTCCGCTCGTGCGCCCCTCGAGGTGCAGCTCGCCCGGCACGTAGCCGATGCGCCGTCGCAGAGCGGCACCGCCGTGACGCGGGTCCTCGCCGAGGATGCGCACAGTGCCGGAGGACGGACGGATGATGTCGACCAGTGTGCGGAGCGTGGTGGTCTTGCCCGCGCCGTTCGGTCCGATGAGCCCGAACACGGTTCCCGGACGTACTCGGAGGTCGAGCCCGTGCAGCGCGACGCGGCTGCCGTAGCGCTTGTGCAGACGTTCGATCTCGATGGTGTCGGTCATGATGCGTCTCCTTCCGGGGTGGGACCCTCTGCTCCGAGGGCTTCGCGCGCGCCGTCGAGCAGCGCGGTCGTCGAATAGATGCCGTGGGTGAGCAGCTCGAGTGTGGGCAGCGTCGTGCGTCGCAGCCCGGCCGGGCTCAGTTGATCGGTGCCCAGGGCGCGGGCGATCTGAGCGCGCATCACCACCGGCGCCAGGCCGATCAGGGTGAGGGTCAGCGTCGTCATCTCGGGGTCGCTCATCGGCTCGAGCATCCCCGCCTCGCGCTGCTCGGCGAGCACGTCGCGCGTCCTCGCGAGGAAACTGTCGAACAGCCGATCCGCTGCCGGAGAGCCGTCGATCAGCATCCGGGCGAGGTAGTCGATATAGGGCCCGTATCGGCCGAGGTCGTTCAGCGCGGTGCGGATGCGGTCGCCGGTCGGGGCCGTGATGAGGTCATGCTCCTCATCGGTGAAGACGCCGACGACATAGTCGTCGCACTCCGTGCGCAGGGCGTTCTTGTCGCCGAAGTGATGCACGATCAGCGCGGCGCTGACTCCGGCCTCCGTGGCGATCGCGCGAAGGCTGGTGGCATCGAAGCCGCTGCGCGCGAAGGCGGCGATGGCAGTGTCGCGGATGCGGGCACGAGCGGTGAGATCGTCGGAAGCTGAACGCATGTACAGCACACTAAACAGATGTTCAGCCGCGGTCAAGAGGGGTCGCTCGTACTCTGGAGGAGTGGACTTCCCCTACAGCCGCCTGCGCCGCTGGCCCGACGTCGAGGCCGACAATCTGCAGGCGCACGACGCGACCGACCTGCTGCTCGTCGAGCGCGCGCTGGCGCCGGAGTTCTCCGGTCTCTCGGGGCGCGAGATCGCAGTGATCGGCGACGAATACGGGGCGATCACGCTCGCGCTGACGGACGGCGGACTCGACGGCATCCGCGTGCATCAGGACCTCGCGACCGGGCGACGCGCGCTCGCCCGCAACGCCGAGGAGCTCGGGCTGACGGGATTCTCCACTCACGAACTCGACTCCACTCTGCTCGACGGCGCGCGGCTCGTGCTGCTGCAGCTGCCCAAGGCGCTCGCCGAGCTCGAGGAGATCGCGGATGCCGTATCGCGTCGGGCCGCCCCGGATGTGGTGCTCGTCGCAGGCGGGCGCGTGAAGCATATGACCATCACGCAGAACGAGGTGCTCGCGCGGAGCTTCGAGACGGTGCAGGCGCAGCGCGCCGAGCGGAAGTCGCGGCTGGTGGTCGCGTCCGAGCCGCGGCCGGCCCCCGCTGAGCCGCCGTTCCCGGTCGCGGAGCGGCATGACGCGCTCGTGCTCGTCGCGCACGGCGGCGCGTTCGCGGGGGCGAAACTCGACATCGGCACGCGGGTTCTGCTCGAGGTGCTCGGTCTCGATGAACAGCCGAGCCCGGCTCCGATCGTCGTCGACCTGGGCTGCGGGACCGGCGCGCTCGCCGCCTCCTACGCCCTCGCGCACCCGGAATCCCGCGTGATCGCCACCGACCGATCTGCGGCGGCCGTCGCCTCGGCCCGCGCCACGATGGTCGCGAACGGCGTCGACGATCGAGTCACCGTCATGCACGACGACGCCGGCTCGGAGATCGCCGACGCGACCGCCGACGTCGTGCTGCTCAATCCGCCCTTCCACCTCGGCAGCAGCGTGCACACCGGGGCAGCGACCCGACTGTTCGAGGCCGCCGCCCGCATCCTCCGCCCCGGCGGAGAGCTCTTCACGGTCTTCAACTCGTCGCTCGGGTACCGCGCCGAACTGACCCGGCTCGTCGGGGCGACCGAGCAGCTCGCGCGCACCCCGAAGTTCACGGTCACGCGCAGCATCCGGCGCTGATCCGTCGCCGACTGGGCGTCGTTCGGTCACACGCACTTCCCGCGGCCGAATGCTCGGGATCGGGCCGACGCAGGCGCGAACGGCCGACCGAAATCGCCGACCAGAACCGCGCCGCGACCGCGTCCGAAACCCGCGCAATCCCCCGGTCAGCCGACGAAACTGAACGGCACTAGGGATCGTGGATTTGCCCCTGACCGGCCATTTCGTTACGTTGGTTGGTGGGCCTGACGGCCCGAAGACCAGTCCGCGACCACGTCCTTCTTTCGAATGTGCTGTGCTGCGAAGAGGCGTGGACGTACGGTCGATGCTCTATCGCGGTGGATCCGAAATCCGCCGTCCGCGCCGCCACAGCTCCAACTCGAAACGGCCGGGAGGATCACCCGGGCGTAACCGAAGCAGGCTCAGCCACCCGAAGGCGAGCCGCAGGGGAAACGTGTCCGAAATCGCTCTTGAAGCGCGCAATCTGTACAAGGTGTTCGGGAAGAATCCGAGCAGTGCCGTCCGTCGACTCAAGGCCAGTGAGAGCAGATCCGCCGTCGGCGACGCAGGAACCGCCGCCGTCATCGACGCCAGTTTCACCGTGAACCGCGGCGAGATCTTCGTGATCATGGGGCTCTCCGGTTCCGGCAAGTCCACCATCATCCGCATGCTCAACGGCCTGCACGATGTGACCGACGGATCCGTCATCGTGAACGGCGACCCGATCACGGGCATCCCGTCGTCACGACTCCGAGAGATCCGCCGCGACCGCGTCTCGATGGTGTTCCAGCACTTCGCCCTGCTGCCGCACCGCACGGTCGCCGCGAACGTCGCCTATCCGCTCGAGCTCAAGGGCGTCGGCAAGGACGAGCGACTGAAGAAGGCCGAGGAGATCCTCACCCTGGTGGGTCTCGAAGGCCAGGCCGACAAGCTCCCGTCCGAGCTCTCGGGCGGCATGCAGCAGCGCGTCGGCATCGCCCGTGCGCTCGCCGCCGACTCCGACATCCTGCTCATGGACGAGGCGTTCAGCGCCCTCGACCCGCTGATCCGTCGCGAGATGCAGGAGCAGCTCCTCGAACTGCAGGAGAAGCTGCAGAAGACGATCGTCTTCATCACCCACGACCTCAACGAGGCCATGTTCCTCGGCGACCGCATCGCTGTCATGCGCGACGGTCGCATCGTGCAGATCGGCACGCCCGAGGACATCCTCACGGACCCCGCCAACGACTACGTCGAGCAGTTCGTGCAGGACGTCGACCGCGCTCGCGTGCTCACCGCCGCGAACGTCATGGAGCGCCCGCGCCCGGTCGTCGCCGAGACCGCCGGCCCACGCACGGCGCTTCGCCAGATGCGCGACGCGTTCATGTCGGCCACCTACGTGACCGGTCGCGACCGCAAGCTGCTGGGAATCGTCACCGACCGCGATGCCGTCAAACTCGTGCGCCAGGGGGTGTCGACCCTCGACTCCATCATCAAGCCGGCGCCGCAGAGCGTCAGCAAGGACGAGGTGCTGATGAACCTGTTCATCCCCTCCGTCGAATCGCCGCTGCCTCTGGCCGTGGTGGATGCCGAGGGGCGCCTCGTCGGCGTGATCCCGCGCATCACCCTGCTCGCAGCCCTGGGCCCCGGCCCCGGTGCCACGGGCGAGCTCACCCTGCCGCTTCTTCCGATGCCGCAGGCCGAGATCGATGCCGTGCTCGATGACGGATGGACGGCCGAGCCGCTGCCGGTCGCGACGACGACGGAGGAGGTGCGCTGATGGATGGTTTCCGCATTCCTCTCGGCAGCTGGGTCGCAACGGGAGTCGACTGGATCAAGACGAACCTCGACGGTCTGCTCGACGTCATCTCGTTCGTGGTCAGCTTCCTGGTCGACGGCCTCACCCGCGCCCTGCTGAGCCCGCATTTCGTGGTCATCATCCTGATCGCGGCGTTCATCGCGTGGCTCGTGCGCTCGTGGCAGCTCGCGATCGGGACGATCGTCTCGTTCGGTCTGATCGTGGCCATGGGCCTCTGGGTCCCCGCGATGCAGACCCTCGCCCTCGTGCTCGTCGCCGCGGTGATCGCCGTGCTGATCGCGGTGCCGCTGGGCATCTGGTCGGCCCGCAACGCCACCGTGCGCGCGGTGCTCAAGCCCGTGCTCGACTTCATGCAGACGATGCCGGCGTTCGTCTACCTGATCCCGGCAATCGTGTTCTTCAGCATCGGCGTCGTGCCCGGTCTCGTCGCCACCGTCATCTTCGCGCTGCCTCCGGGTGTGCGACTGACCGAGCTCGGCATCCGCGGAGTCGACTCCGAGACCGTCGAGGCCGGTCAGGCGTTCGGCGCCAAGCCGGGTCAGATCCTGCGCGGCATCCAGCTCCCGCTCGCGATGCCGACGATCCTCGCCGGCGTCAACCAGGTCATCATGCTCGCGCTGTCGATGGCGGTCATCGCCGGTATGGCGGGCGCCGACGGCCTCGGGAAGATCGTCGTCGAGGCGATCTCGACCATCAACATCGCCAAGGGCGTCGAAGCCGGTCTGGGCGTCGTGCTCATCGCCGTCTTCCTCGACCGCGTCACCGCGGCCCTCGGCGACCTGGGCAGCAACCGCTCGTCGCTGCTCGGGATGCTGGCGCGTCGCCGCACGCAGAAGCGTCTCGATGCCGCATCCGCCGAGGCGGAGACGACGGCGACGGCATCCGCTCCCGCATCGGCCGAGGCAGCCGACGCGGAGGATGCCGACGCCGAGGCCGAGCGACTGAAGGCCTCCCCGCGCCGCGCCCCTGTCGGCGGCGGCGTGCACTGACTCATCCCTTCCGCACAAGAGAACACGCAGTACACAGCAACACAGCACCTATATATACGGAACGAGAGACATACACATGAAGAAGAAGATCCTGACCATCGCGGCGATCGGCGCCGCAGCGACACTGACCCTCGCCGGCTGCAGCGGTGACGGCATGGGCGGAACCGGCGGAGACACCGGCGGCAGCGAGTCCGGTTCGGGCGACAAGGGCACGATCACCCTCGGGTTCCTGCCCTCGTGGACCGACGGACTCAGCACCGCATACCTGCTGCAGGACCAGCTCGAGAAGATCGGCTACACGGTCGAGATGAAGACGCTGACCGAGGCGGGTCCGCTGTACACCGGTCTGGCGCAGGGCGATGTCGACATGTACCCGTCGGCCTGGCCCGAGCTGACCCACGCCGAGTACATGGAGACGTACGGCGACGACATCGAGGACCTCGGCGCGTACTACGACAACGCGAAGCTGACCCTCGCGGTTCCGGAGTACTCCGACCTGAACTCGATCGAGGACCTCGCGGGCAAGGGCGCAGAGCTCGACGGCAAGATCTACGGCATCGAGCCGGGTGCCGGCCTCACCGCGCAGACCCAGAAGATGATGCCGGAGTACGGTCTCGACGGCGAGTACGAGCTCGTCACCTCGTCGACCGCGGCGATGCTCACCGAGCTGAAGTCGGCGACCGACAAGCAGGAGGACATCGTCGTGACGCTGTGGCGTCCGTTCTGGGCCAACGACGCCTTCCCCGTGAAGGACCTCGAAGACCCCAAGGGTGCGATGGGCGAGTCCGAGGCCCTGCACTTCCTCGGCACGAAGGGCTTCGCGGAGGAGTTCCCCGAGGCCGCCGAGCTGATCGAGCAGATCAAGCTCGACGACGAGCAGTACGGTTCGCTCGAGGACATGGTCGTGAACGAGTACGGCGAGGGCAAGGAAGCGGATGCCATCGACGCGTGGCTCGAGGAGAACGGCGACCAGTTCGACTGGGTCGTCAGCTGACCTGACTCACGGGAACGAGTCCGTCCGCACGCGGGTGGACTCCCCTCCGATGGGCGGAGGATCTGTCACGGATCCTCCGCCCATCGCTGTGTCTGGGCGGGTGTATTGATGTACCGAAACAGCGGCCATGCACCCCCGTCACGATGTCGCGAGCCCCACGTCTTGTGAGTGCCGTCGAAAGATCGACGACACCCCAGACATGCTTCGCCGGGGCTGATTGCCATGCGCATCGGTCCGTTGCTCGGATCCCGGAACTCCTGCGAGATGTCCCTGTGATTCGAGGACCTCATGACAGCACCCGCACCGGCATCCGCACGCGTACCCCGAGGGCGCCGTCGCCTCCGAACGATCCTCGGAGTCGCGCTCATGGGCGCGATCCTGCTCGCCGGCGGGCTGCCGATGACGCAGCAGCCGGCAGAGGCCATCGAGGAAGCGCTGAGCACGACGCGCACGGCGACGAGCGCGACCATGAACTACCGCGGCGGAGTCACGGCCACACTGACGGTGAACCCGGCCACCACGAAGTCGGGCTCGGCCGGCGTGCAGTTCCTGGCGACCACGCCCCACAACGGATACGGCGCGACCAACGCGATGTTCGCGCCCGGCCTGGACGTCGCGACCACGCCGACGGTAGGACTCGAGGCGGGCGCCGGCATGTGCGACGGCCTGGACTTCTCCGGCTACTGCGCGAACAAGAACGGCACCCTCACGGTGGCCTTCAGCCGCGCGGTCACGGATCCGATCATCGACATCTCCGGTCTCGGCGGCTACGCCCAGTGCGTGGAGGAGCGCAATACAGCCGACACGTTCTGCGAGATCATCACCGGCAACGGATTCACGATGAAGACGGATGCCGATGGTGACCGCACAGCCGCGGGCTGGATCGCCATGCAGATGGACATCGTGACACCCGGAGTGACCTTCGCTCCGATCGCCGGCGCGCAGAACCTCAGCGTCACCCCCACCACGCTCACCGCTGCGACGAAGACGAGCAGCTCGCGGTGCAACACCATGCTCCCCACTGCGGCCGAGCTGGCTGGGCGGACGATGACCAGCACGGCGCTCGCCGGCTGCGGCTCCGTCGTGCTGAAGGGCACCTTCCAGACGGTCACCATGAATCTCGGCACGCACATCCAGCGGGCGCCGGCGGCGGGTGGCTGGGCGAACGGGTACAACACCTACGACCCGGGCAAGAGCCTCGGCGACCTGATCCGACTCTCGATCCGGCTGCACGAGGACATGGGCGACGCGCCGAGCAGCTACGACGCCGCTCAGGCCGCGGTGCACGTCCAGGGTCCGCTGCGCCTCGGTGCGGGCATCACGTCGGATGCCGACGCGACGGCCAAGCCGACGCTCTCGCCGAACGCCGGTGCAGGAGCCTCGCTCGACACGGATGACGCGATCGCCGACGGCATCCGGGCTCCGCGCGCGATCCGCGGCACCGCGTACTCGCTGCCGATCCCGCTGTCGGGCACCACGTCGCCCGGCACGGTCGCCGGATGGATCGACTTCAACAAGAACGGCATCTTCGATGCGACCGAGCGGGTGCAGGCCGCCTTCCTCGCCGGTGCGACCTCGGTGAACCTCTCGTGGACGGTGCCGGGCACGGCCGTCGTGGGTGACACGTACCTGCGTCTGCGCACATCGTTCACCGCTGCGGAAGTGGCTGACCCGCGAGGCATCTCGCAGTCCGGTGAGGTCGAAGACTACATCCTCACCCTCGCCGCGGCGGCACCCGCGATCGAGGTCGTCAAGCTCGTGAACGGCGACGACGCGAACACCGCGCCGGGAGTCGCCGTCGACGCCGGATCGGCGATGACGTTCGAGTTCCGGGTCACGAACACGGGCAATGTCGTGCTGACCGCCGTGCAGCTCGCGGATGACGTCATCGCGGCCGCCTCGATCCTTCCCGTCGGCGCGTGGGACGGCACGCTCGATCCGGGGGAGTCGGTCGTGTTCACCGCGACCTACCCCGCCCCGACCACGGGCGGCGTGCTGCACAAGAACACGGCGACCGCCTCAGGGCAGCCGGCGTCGGGCGGGGCTCGGGTGACGGACACCGATCCGGCCCACGCGACCACGCGAGAGGTGCTGGCCTCGCTCATCGTCGAGAAGCTCGGCGAAGACGTCAACGGCGACTGGGTGCGGATGGACGGGTCGGGGTTCCGGCTGCTCGCCGACGCCGCGGGGGTTCCCGGTGCGCCGGTGACCCCTGGACTGATCGCCGGGGCCGAGGTCGGGCTGTTCACCGCCGCGGGCCTGCGCCCTGGCACGTACTGGCTCGAAGAGACGACGGCGCCGGAAGGGTTCTCACTCCTCGCCGAGCCGGTGAAGATCATCGTGTCGGCGGCCGGTGTGCTGTCGATCGCCGACGGCCAGTCGAGTCCGCAGGTCACCCTCGCCGGCAGCACGGTGTCGGTGCGGGACGTCCCGGTGTTCGAGCTGCCGGCCGCGGGCGGAACGGGGTCGCACGGCTTCACGCTCACCGGAGGTCTGCTGATCGCGCTCGCGATCGCGGGCGTGGTCGCGCTGGAGATCCGTCGCGCACGGCGTGGGCGTCGCGAGGAAGTGCTCGACGCCGTCAGCTGACCCGGGTCGAGTCGTCTGCGATCGGGAGGAGATCTGCACTCGGGAGGGGGGTCCCCGGTGGATCCTCCTCACGATCGCCGTTCTCCTCCCGATCGCTGGTCGTCTCCCGACACGGCGACTCCCGACACGGCGCCACCCGGCACGCGCAACCCCCTCTTCGACCTGTCGCACCCGGGGTTAGCCTGTGGCCGTGGACGGGTTCGCGGCGGTCGACTTCGGGTTCGCCCGCGAGGTCCTGCAACGGGGCGTCGCGGCGCTCTATCTCGTCGCGTTCATCTCGACCCTGAACCAGTTCCGACCGCTGCTCGGCGAGCACGGGCTGCTGCCGGCACCGGCGCTGCTCGACTGGATCGGGCAGAAGGAGTCACGACGGCGGATGCTGCATCCGACCCTCTTCCTCCGCATCCGGTACTCCGACCGCAGGCTCGGACTGCTGTGCGGGGCAGGGATCGTCGTGTCCGCGGCGCTGGTCGTCGGCATCCCGCAGTGGGGTCCGCCGTGGGTGCCGATGCTGTGCTTCCTCGCGCTGTGGCTCGGATACATGTCGGTGGTCAGCATCGGTCAGACCTTCTACTCGTTCGGCTGGGAGATGCTGCTGCTCGAGGCGGGGTTCCTGGCAGCCTTCCTCGGTTCGAACGATCAGCCTCCGCCGACCGTCGTGATCGGGCTGTTCTGGTGGCTGCTGTTCCGTGTCGAGTTCGGTGCCGGCATGATCAAGATCCGCGGCGGGCGGGAGTGGCGTGACCTCACGGCGCTGATGTACCACCACGAGACGCAGCCCATGCCGGGGCCGCTCAGCAGGCAGGCCCATCTGCTGCCCCGGTGGTTCCATCGCGCCGAGGTCGTCGGCAACCACGTCGCGCAGCTCGTCGTGCCCTTCTTCGTGTTCGCTCCGCTGCTGTCGGTCTGGATTCCCGGTCCCGTGCCCCAGATCGTCGGGGCGGTGGCCGCGACGATCATGATCGCGACCCAGGTGTGGCTCGTCGCGACAGGCAACTTCGCCTGGCTGAACTGGGTGACGATCGTGATCGCCTTCTCGGCGATCGGACTGCCGGGGGTGGGCGCGGCACCGCGCGACGATGCGATGGACGACACGCTGTGGCCCGGCATCCCGCTGTACTGGTTCGTGCTCACGGCGGCCGTGGGCGTGCTCGTCGTGGCGCTGAGCGGGCCCGCCCTGCGCAACCTGTTCGCGCGGCGGCAGCTGATGAACGCGAGCTTCAACCGGTGGCAGATCGGCAACGCCTACGGAGCGTTCGGCACGGTCACGAAGCAGCGGGTCGAGATCGTCGTCGAGGGATCGGCCGACGACGACGGTCTGCTGTGGCGCGAGTACGAGTTCAAGGGAAAGCCGGGCGACGTGCGACGCATCCCGGGGCAGTTCGCGCCGTACCACCTGCGCCTCGACTGGCTGATGTGGTTCCTGCCGCTCGGCCGTTCGCTCGACGACTGGTTCACGGTCTTCCTGCTGCGACTGCTCGAGGCCGATGCTCCGACGCTCGCTCTGCTGCGGTCCGACCCGTTCGACGGTGAGCCGCCGCGGTGGGTGCGCGCCGTGTCATACCGCTACCGCTTCGCGACGCGGGCCGAACGGCGCGACGGCGCCGGGGTGTGGGTGCGCACGCGCCAGTCCGTCGTGCTCGGTCCCCTCGGGCTGCGGTAGGCCGCGGCGCACAGCATCCGGCGCCCGGCATCCCCCACCGTCGTTCCGGAGGAGATCTGCGATCGGGAGGGCACATTGCCGAGACTCACCCTCCGAATCGCAGATCTCCTCCCGCATGAAGGCACGCCGAGCGCGGCGAAACGCCCCGGCCGGGCGCGGGGCCCGGACGGAGCGTTCCGTCTCACTGCAGACGTTCAACTGACCTTCTTGCGGTACGAGATGATCGCGAACACGTAGGCGACGACCAGGATGCCGACGCACCAGGCGAGAGCGACCCAGATGTCGGTGCCGACCGGCTGCTCGGCGAACAGCGCCTGGATGGTGTCGACGATCGAGGTGACCGGCTGGTTCTCGGCGAACCACTGCACCGGACCCGGCATCGTGTCGGTCGGCACGAAGGCCGAGCTGATGAACGGCAGGAAGATCAGCGGATACGAGAACGCGCTCGCCCCGTCGACCGTCTTGGCGTTGAGCCCCGCGATGATCGCGAGCCACGTGAGCGCCAGGGTGAACAGCATCAGGATGCCGATGACGGCGAGCCAGGCCCAGACACTCGCCCCGGTGCGGAATCCCATCACGAACCCGACCGCGAAGATGATCGCCAGGGTGATGGCGTTCGCGGTGAGTGATGTGAGCACGTGCGCCCACAGCACGCTCGATCGGGCGATCGGCATGGAGTGGAAGCGCTCGAAGATGCCGCTCTGCATGTCGGTGAAGAGCCGGAACGCCGTGTAGGCGATGCCGGACGCGATCGCGATCAGCAGGATGCCCGGAAGCAGATAGTTCACGTAATTGTCGACCCCGGTGCTCGTCTGCAGAGCCCCGCCGAAGACGTAGACGAACAGCAGCATCAGGGCGATCGGGGTGACCGCCGTCGTGATGATCGTGTCGGGGCTGCGGAAGATGTGCCGCATCGAGCGGCCGGTGAGTGTCGCCGTATCGGCGGCGAAGTGCGTGCTCATGCTGCGTTCTCCTTTCCGGTGGTCGAACCCGACTTCGGTCCGATGAGAGTGAGGAAGATCTCCTCGAGGGTGGGCTGCTTCTCGACGTACTCGACCTTCGCCGCGGGCAGCAGCCGCTTGAGGTCGGCGAGGGTGCCGTTGGCGATGATCCGACCCTCGTGCAGGATCGCGATGCGGTCGGCCAGCTGCTCGGCCTCATCGAGGTACTGCGTGGTGAGCAGCACGGTGGTGCCGGTGTTCGCGAGCTTCTTCACCACGTCCCACACCTCGATGCGGGCCTCGGGGTCGAGACCGGTGGTCGGCTCGTCGAGGTAGATCACCTCGGGATTCCCGACGAGGCTCATCGCGATGTCGAGTCGGCGGCGCATACCGCCGGAGTAGGTGCCGACCTTGCGGCCCCCGGCATCCGTCAGTCGGAACGTCGCGAGCAGTTCGTCGGCCACCGTTCCGGGGTCGGGCAGGTGGCGCAGCTGGGCGACGAGCACGAGGTTCTCGCGTCCGGTGAGGATCTCGTCCACTGCGGCGAACTGACCGGTGAGACTGATGCGCTGACGGACGCCGAGGGGGTCGGCGGCCACGTCGATCCCCTGCACGGTGGCTGCGCCGGCATCCGACTTCAGCAGGGTCGAGAGGATGCGGACCATCGTCGTCTTGCCGGCGCCGTTCGAGCCGAGGAGGGCGAAGATCGTCCCTTTCTCGACCTCGAAGTCGACGCCTCGCAGCACGTGGAGGTCCTTGTAGGACTTCTCGATGCCGCGAACGGCGATCGCTGGTGCGTTCATGATCGTGACTCCTTCTTCTTCGCGTCGTCGACCGCCGTGACGAGGCGGGCGCGCTCCTTGTCGATCCAGTGGGTTCCGCCGTACGCCTCGGCGTAGGTCTCGGCGAACGAGACGGGGTCGTCGCCGACGATGTCGTCGATCGGGGTGCCGTCGATGGCGGCGCGCTCCCACAGGTCGGCGAGGTCGAGGAAGATCTGCACGAGGATGTCGCCGTCGGTGATGCCCCCGTAGTACATCGTGTAGCGGTGCTGGGCGTTGGCGACCGTGCGATACGGCTCGGGGAGGGCGTCGATGCGCTTCTTCGCATCGCGGTACTGCTTCTTCTGCTCGAGCGATCCGGTGAGCGCTTCGATCCACTTGGCGGCCATGTCAGTTCTCCTTGTTGTTCGTGTTCGTGCTGTTCGTGCTGTTCGTGTTCAGCTGTTCGATGTGCTCGGAGAGGAAGCTCCACGTCTTCCAGAACTCCTCGAGCTCCTGCGTGCCTGCGGCGTTCAGGGAGTACACCTTGCGGGGCGGTCCCTTCTCGCTCGGCACCTTCTCGACGTCGACGAGCTTCTTCTGCTCGACGCGCACCAGCAGTGCGTAGATCGTGCCCTCGGCGATGTCGGTGAATCCGTGGTCGCGCACGCGGCTGGTGATCTCGTAGCCGTAAGCCGGCTGCTCGGCGAGGAGTGCCAGGACGATGCCCTCGAGTGTGCCCTTGAGCATCTCGGTCATCTGCTTGCCCATGAGAGCCTCCTTTCGTTGGTTCGGTACTCAGTGTTGCTGGGTACCGGTACAAAGTAACACTGAGTACCGGTACTTAGCAACACCGAATACTGAACTTTCTCGGAAGCCTCCCGGTGGCCGCGTTGACGGTCGCGCTTCGTGCTGCGCGGGCTGCTGCCGCCCGGGTGGCTGAGCGATCCGCGGCCGGGCTCAGTCGCGAGCGCGGCTCAGTCGCGAGCGCGCCGCCAGGGCAGCAGCCGGTCGAGCAACCGCCGCGGCGCCTCGGACACCACCGTGGGCGGAGCGACGGCGAACTGCACGATCTCCTCGGCCCCGTGGTGCACCACCCGATACAGCGCGGTGCCGATGAGCACTCCGAGCGCGATCGACATGATCGACAGCAGCGCCGCCATGAAGTCGGCGAGGCCGCTGTCGGTGGCGACGGCCTCGGTGAGTCCGACGAGTCCCGCAGCGCCCGGGACGAGCAGCCAGAACGCGGGAAGGAACGTGATCTGCGCCGGGACGCCGCGGCGCAGCGAGGCGATCCAGAACACCACGAGTGCCATCGCCACGGCCCCGACGAATCCGCCCAGGGTCGCGCCGAGCAGCGCAGTGCCGACCCACTGTCCGATGTACGCCACGACGAGCGCCAGCAGCACCCACCCGAATGTCGAGGTGGGGGCCGAGAAGTGCAGATAGTTGCCGAGCGCGAACACCAGGATGCCAATCAGCGCGACCCACCACGGTAGGAAGGATGCCGCCTGGAGCGGCTCGTAGGAGCGCGATTCGACACCCACGACGGTGCCTGCCGCCAGGATGCCGAATGCCAGCAGGGCGAGCTGCACGAAGCCGTAGATCAGACGCGAGGCGCCCGAGATCATCTGCCCCGCCGCGAGCTCGACGGTCGCGGTCGTCAGTACGCCTCCGGGCAGGAAGGTGACCAGCGGGGCGACGAGCAGCCGGATCGGATCGCCGATCTCGATGACCTCGGCGAGCAGGAACACCGCGGCGGCGCACACGAACGCCGCGGCGATCGGCATCACGAGCTGCAGGGTGGGCGAGCGCACGAGCTTGAGCAGCCCGATGCCCGCACCCAGTACGAAGGCGACGATCGCGCCCTGCCAGGTGGGGGCGAGCAGCAGCGCCAAGCCGGTCGTCAGCACGGCATGCCCGAACGTGCGGGTGACCCAGCCCAGCCGTGGACGCATCGCCCCGATCCCGTTCAGGCGACGGATGCCGTCGAGCGGCGACACCGAGGCGGTGCGCGCCTGCGCGATCAGCTCGTACAGGGCCGCGATCTGGTCGAATCGGAACGAGGCGTTGGTCGCCGACCGGATCGCGACTCCTCGTCGTCGAGGTCGTCGATCGATCGGTGGAAGAGGGGCAGATGATGCGGTGCGCAGCGGTCGGAGTCGTACGTCGAGTAGAAGCTCACGATGTAGGCCGCGTCATCGCCCGTCGCCGTGCCGACGAACAGCACTCGAGGTCTCTCCTTGCGGGTGAGCCCGAGGATGTAGTCGTGCGTCGGATCGTTCCGCCGCTCCATCATGGCCTTGCCTGCGCCCGTCGCCACCACATGAGACACGTCGCCACCCCCGCTGTCGTCTGCGAATGCGCTCAGCGTATTGGGGTTCGGGTCGCTGCGGGGGGTGATCTCACCCGGGCGGGGCGACCGCCGCGATCAGCCGTTCAGGCGCGCCATCGCGACCTGCGCCTCGAGCAGCGGCAGGGTGCGATCGGCGTCGGGCTGCGGGCAGATGTCGAGGGCGTTCGCGAGTTCGAGAGCCAGCGCGGCGTGACCCGCGGCGTTCGGATGGAACGGGTCGCCCATCAGCCCCCACGGAACACCGCCGTTGCCCAGCTCGGTGAAGCGCGCGTGCTGGTCGACGAGGATCACGTCCTCGGATGCCGCGACGGTGCGCACGGCCTCCGCGAACTCGGCGATCCGGGCGCGTTCGGGCGCGTTCGCCGTGTCGATGGTCGGCGGGGTCTGCAGCACGGGGATGGCCCCCAGCGCCCTGACCCGCGCGACGAACTCGCGCAGTGAGCTGGCGTAGTCGTCGGCTCCGATGACGACACGGGGCCCGCCGTCGGAGGCATCGTTCGTGCCGATCATCAGCGTCACGAGATCGGGTCGCCATGACGCGACGCGGCGGTCCCAGTCGTCGAGGATGTCGATGATCCGGTTGCCGCTGATCGCGGTGTTGATCACGATGTCGCGCACACGCCCGAGCTCGCCGCGGATCAGCTCGTGCAGATGTTCGGAGTAGCTGCGCCCGCCCTGCGTGTGCAGCAGGCCGTGCGTGATGGAGTCTCCGGTGATGACCCAGTTCAGCGGCTCGGCTCCCGCGAGGGAAGCCGCGATGCGGCGGAGGTCGGATGCGGCGGAGGCAGCGGAGTCAGCATTCGGCACGCCCTAGAGCCTAGCGGCGGCGAGAGTGGAAGACTGGTGCCATGTCCTCCCCACTGCTCGACACTCTCCTCGCCCGCATCGTCGACAGCGGACTGCTCGATGATCCGGTCGCCGAGAACGGTCTCGTCTACGGGCGGGCCACCATCGATGCCGCCGGCGCGGTCGTCACCGTCAACGTCGACCCCGAGCTGGAGGACGACGAGGAGACCCTCGACGACGACGCGCTGATCGCGGCGATCACCCGCATCCTGTCGGTGTCCGAGACCCGGTGGCGGGCGGTGATCGACGAGGTCGCCGACGACATCGACGAGGCCGTCGACGACGAGCCGGTGATCGAGCAGGTCGACCTGCGCGACGATCTCGAAGCCACATCGGTGGTGGTGTTCGCCGATGCCGTGCTGATCGCCTTCGATGCGCCGAAGCAGTTCCCGGACTCGCGGATCCTGGTGCAGCTCGACGACGACCTCGAAGTCGCGAACATCGAGGTGCGCGACCGGGATGCCGCTGACGTCGAGGTCCTGGAGTTCGACGATCTCGACGAGCTGCTCGACAGGCTCAGCGGCGACGACCGCTGAGCCCGCCGGGGGTCACAGCCACTTCTTGTACTTGAACACCCCGTAGAGGGCGACCGCGAAGGCGGCCATTGCGCCGATCGCCATCGGATAGCCGTGCGCCCAGTGCAGCTCGGGCATGACGTCGAAGTTCATGCCGTAGACCGTGCCGACGAGGGTGGGCGCGAAGATGATCGCCGCCCACGACGAGATCTTCTTGATCTCGTCGTTCTGGGCGAGGCTCGCATCCGACTGCCGGCGTGCGACGAGAGCCGACTGCACCGTGAGGGCGTTCTCGAGGATCGCGCGGAACGAGTCGACCCGCTCGTTCACGCGGATGACGTGGTCGAGCACGTCGCGGAGTGAGCGCTGCAGCTCTTCATCGATGCGGTACTTCTCGGATCCGCGGCGCAGCCATTCCAGCATCCCGGCGAGGGGGTGCACCGCGCGCTGGAAGTTGATGACCTCGCGCGAGAGCTCGTAGATGCGCCGCGAGAGGGCGTCGTCGTCGCTGTCGCCGAAGAGCTGGTCCTCGATCTCGTCGATGTCATTCAGCAGCCCCGTGACGATGGGCTCATAGCCGTCGACGACCTCGTCGAGGATCGCGTAGAACACGGCCTCGGGGCCCATCGCGAGCAGGTCGGGGTGCGCCTCCATGCGACGACGCACGCCCACGAGGTCGGGCGACTCGGCGTGCCGGATGGTCACCACGAAGTCGGGGCCGACGAACAGGTGCAGCTCGCCGAACTCGATCGACTCCTGCTCGTCGCGATAGCGGGCGGGGCGCAGCACGGCGAAGAGCGTGTCACCGTAGCGCTCGACCTTCGACCGCTGGTGACCCGAGAGGGCATCCTCGACGGCGAGCGGATGCAGGTCGAACTCGCGCGCGACCGAGGCGACCTCCTGAGGGCTCGGTCGGTAGAGGCCGATCCAGGCGATGCCGCCGTGGGCATCGAGCGACCGGTAGGTCTCGTCGAGGTTCTTCGGGGTCTCCACGCGACGTCCGTGGACGTACACGCCGTTGTCGATGAGGGCCATGGCTGGCTCCGTTCTCGCAGGCGCACGCCGGGTCAGAGGGGGCGTGCGCAGTATTCGTCAGGGGGCGGAAGACGCCGCCGACGGCTGCGGAGCAGGACGTGCAGGTGCGGAGCCGGAGCTCAACGCACGGATGCCGTCAGACGCGACGCAACGAAGGCGGCGTCGCAACTATCACCGGACATCGCCATCACCGCCTCTCGCGCTCTGAAGGGGTCATGTGACCCGGTGTGCCAGCATACTCCTGCCTGCTGGGGGTCGATCCACCAGTCTGGCTGGGTCCGCTCGTGGTTCCGGTCGCAACACAGCGGGGCGAACGGCCGGCGATCAGTATGCGGTCAGGTGGCGTCGATCCCGACGAGTTCGGCGCTCTTCTGCCACAGGGCCTCGGCCAGCGCGGCATCCTCGATCATCGGGTTCACCCGCCGGGTCAGAACGCGCTCGTCGTAGTACTCGCCCGAGATCCAGGTGTCATCCGGGGTGCCTTCGACGAACCAGCTGAGCGTGCTGCCGCCCTTCTCGCTGCTGATGAGCAGCAGTCGCTTGAGCGGGGTTCGGTAGACGAACCGCATGAGCGTGTTCGAGTCCGAGGCGAAGTTGGTCTGCACGGTGCCGGGGTGGAAGGCGACCGAGCTGAGTCCCTCGCCGTGGAACTTCGTGTGCAGGCTCTTCGTGAACAGCACGTTCGCGAGCTTCGCATCGCCGTAGGCGCGGTTCGCGCTGAAGTCCTTACGGTTGTCGAGGTCGTCGATGTCGAGCTTGGCGAACAGCCGGTGCGCGACGCTCGAGGTGTTGATGATCGCCGCGCGACCGGTGCGCAGCTGCGGCAGCAGCAGGTTCGTCAGCAGGAACGGCGCCAGGTGATTGACCTGCAGCGTCTTCTCGAAGCCGTCGACCGTCGGGGTCTGATCGCCGAAGATGCCGCCGGCGTTGTTCGCGAGCACGTCGATGCCGCCGTCGCCCACGGCATCCGCGATCTTCGTCGCGAGTTCGCGCACGTCGTCGAGTCGCGCGAAGTCGGCGGTGAACCACTCGGCCCCGGTGTCCGCGGCGACAGCGCGTGTCTTCTCGACCGATCGTCCGACGACGATGAGTCGGTGGCCGGATGCCGCGAGCTGGCGTGCCGATGCCGCACCGATCCCGTCGGATGCGCCGGTGAGGACCACCGTCTTCGGGGTCACGACGTCGGCTCCGCCGCGCCGCGGCTGCGCCCGACGTACACGGTGTTGGACGACGTCCCACCGGTGACCGCGTTCGCGAAGTCGACCACGTGGGCGACGGCGTCGTCGAACACGGCACGCATCTCGTCCATGAAGGCATCGTCGGGCGGATCATCCGACCACAGTGCGAAGACGCCACCGGAGGCGAGGTGCCGGTCGAGTGCGCGCAGGCCGGCCGCGGTATAGAGGTCGGCGTGCGTGGGGTCGAGCTGGTGGCGCGGCGAGTGGTCGACATCGAGCAGGATCGCAGAGTAGCCGCGGTGGCCCTCCGGGGGCGCTGCGCGGACCACGGCGAAGAAGTCGTCCTCGACCAGGCTCGTGCGCGGGTCGTCGACGAGTTCCGCCGACACGGGCAGCAGCTTCCGTCGGTGCCATCCGATCACCGCGCCGAGCCGGTCGACCACGGTGAGCGACGCCACGCGGTCGTCACGCAGCGCCGCGACCGCCGTGTATCCGAGCCCCAGGCCGCCGACCAGCACAGAGAGGTCATCGCCGGCGACAGCGGCCAGGCCGAGATTCGAGAGCTCCTCCTCCGCCACCGTGAACAGGCTCGACATCAGGTATTCGTCACCGAGCTTGACCTCGTAGATCTCCTGGCCGACAGCGGGTTCGGTGCGGCGACGCAGCGTCAACTCGCCGATGGGGGTCTCCTGCCAGTCGAGCTCTTCGAATCTCGTGATCATCGGGGATTCTCGCCATCGTCGTTCGTGTTCGCGCGCAGGGGTGCAGACGCGTCAGTCCGGGCCGGGGAGTCGGGAGCCGTCGTCGGCGACGGCAGCCGGATCTTCTCGGGTTCCGGATCGGAGGCGGCCGCAGCGGGCGCCGGCGTCGTCGATGCGGCGGTGCTCGCGCTCGCGGCCGCGGCCGGGGTCGACGGATGTGCGGGGAGCTCGCGCGCGACCTGCTTCTCGAGCACCTGCACGGCCTCGTCGCTCAGCAGGATCAGGCCCTCGAGCTCGTCGCGCACTCGTCGGTAGGCGACGTTGCGCTCGGCCTGGGTGGCCGACTCGTCGACGGCGACCTTGAGCAGCTGCTGCGCGCGGTCGAGGCGCTTGCGCTCGGGTTCGGTGAAGGTCGAGTCGCGCAGCCGCCGGGCATCCTTCTCGGCGATCTCGAATGCGACGGCGTACGCGCCGACGGCGTCGAGGTACTCCGACACCTGCTGCTCCGTCACGGCTGCGTCAGCGGAGAGCGGGCGCAGCGCATCCGCCGTCCTCTTGGCCCGAAGGAACGCCGCGACCAGAGGCTGGCGTCCGTCGCTCATGGCGGGGAAGGCGATGAGCTTCGCGACGTCGAGCTCGTAGTCGAGCCACCGCGCGGTGATCTCGTCGTGCTCGGAGAAGAGCCGCTCGAGCAGGGTGTTCGGTGCGACGGAAGCACGAGTGTCGACGAACGCCGGTCCCGCCTGCCTCGCCCTTCCGGTGCGGGCTTCGAGCTGAGCCGTCTTGATCTCGGCCTTCAGTCGCAGGGTCTCGATGCGACGTTCGTGGCGACGCTTCGAGTTGCGCTCCCACGCCTTCGCGGCGCCGCCGGCCATGCCCATGATGGGGAAGACGAGCCACCAGTAGTGCCCCGCGAAGTTCCAGAAGCCCTGGATGAACTCGTCCATGATGCCCTCAGCCTACTTCTCGGGCTGTGTGGCGTGGGCGGCCGGGGTTGCGTGCGCGTGTGCTCCACAACTCCGGAGATCCGGACTGGCAGGCGACCACGTTCGTTCGCAAGCGCCGAGAAGACGGGCGGCCCTCGCGGGGGTGCACAGGATCTCCGGAGTTATGGAGCCCCCGGGGCGCCGATCAGAGGCCGAGCTTCTCCGCGCAGGCGACGCAGTGCGTGGCGAACGGGCGCACCTCGAGTCGCGCCTCGGGAATCGGCCTGCCGCAGTGCGCGCAGACGCCGTAGGTGCCGGCATCCAGTCGTGCGATCGCGTCGTCGACCTGCTGGAGTTCGGATGCCGCCGCATCGGCGAGCCCGGTCAGCCGTGACCACTCGGACGAGAGCGTGACGCCCTCGGGGTCGTGCTCGTCGTCGTCGTTCGAGCCTTCGCGATCGTGCATCAGCTCGGTGAGGGTCGCCGCCGTCGATGCGACCCGCGCCGTCGCCTCGGCGCGCAGCATCTCGAGGCGTGAGCGGGCATCCGACGTCATCCGCACACTCTAGGCGGCACCTCCGACACCAGCCGTTCACTCAGCGTTCCGTTTCGAGTACGGCGGTCTCGTAATTGCCTGTCACCTTCGCGAGTTGGAATACCCATGTTCTCGGAATTCGGGAACGCCTCCTCCCGAAAGGTCATCATGCGCCGCCTCACCCTGCCCGCCGTCGGCCTCCTCGGCGTCGCCGCCCTCGCCCTGACCGGCTGCCAGAGCCCGTCCGCCGAAGCGGCCCCCGCCGACCCGAACGCTCCTCTCACGATCGCGACGATCCCGGTCGGTGACGACCCCACAGCCGAGAACCCCGTCGAGGTCTTCGCCGAGCTGCTCGAAGACGCCACCGGCCGCGACGTCGAGATCACCGATGTTCCCGACTACCTCAGCGTCGTCGAGGCGATCCGCGCCGACCACGTCGACATCGGCATCATGGGCGGCTTCCCCTCGGCGCTCGCCGTGAACACGGGCGAGGTCGACGCGCTCGTCGCCTTCCAGGGCGACGGCAAGCCCGTCTCGACCTGTGTGGTGCTGAACGACTCGCCGATCCAGACCGTCGAGGACCTCGAGGGCAAGACCGTCGCCTTCGCCGACCAGGCGTCGAGCTCGGGCTACTTCATGCCGGTGTACATGCTGCATGAGGCGGGCCTCGAGCAGGGCACCGACTACGAGGCGATCTTCGCCGGCGGACACGAAGGCAGCTTCGCCGCGCTCGAGCAGGGACAGGTGGATGCCGCCTGCACCGCCGTCATGCTGACCGAGCTCGGCGCGCCGATGTTCCCGTTCGCCGACGGGGAGTGGCGTGCGGTGGGTGAGAGCCCGGCGATGGACATCCAGGGTGCTGTGCTCGGACGTCAGTCGCTCGACGCCGAGACCCGCAAGGTCATCCAGGAGGGCATCGCCGAAGTCTTCTCGCCCGAGAACGCCGAGCGCCTCGGAGCGTACGGCGCCTTCGCCGCCGCCGAGCAGACCGTCGACCCCGACGGCTCGTCGTTCGCCTCGTTCGCCGAGATCGCCGCGGTCGCCGGTGTCGAGCTCAAGGACCTCAAGTGACGAGTCCCGCACCCGTCGTCGCTTCGCTGGAGAACGCGCGCGGTGCGTCCGCCGATCGGCATGTCGCCTCCCGACGCGCCGAGACGGCATCCGATGGTCTGGGATCTCCGACGGCGGAAGAGCTCCGCACCCCGACCGCCGCGCTCCGCCAGGCCCTGCCGCTCGTCACGGTGCGCGACCTCAGCGTCGCGTATGACACCACCACCGTGCTCGACGGCGTCGATCTCGACCTGTTCCCGGTCGAGATGGTCGCGCTGCTGGGCGCCTCGGGGTCGGGCAAGTCCACCCTGATGCGCAGTCTCACGGGCTTCGCGCCGATCTCGGCAGGGTCGGCGCGGGTCGCCGGCTACGACGTCACCAATCTCGCGCGCGGCGAGCTGCGCACCCTGCGGTCGGATGTCGGCCAGGTGTTCCAGCAGTTCAACCTCATCCCGCGCCTGAGCGTCATGACGAACGTGCTGGCCGGAGCCCTGCACGGCGCGGGCTCCATCAATCTGGTCGGCGGCTTCTCGAGCGCGCACCGTCGCCGCGCACTCGAGCTGCTCGATCGCGTCGGCATCGCGCACAAGGCCAACGAGCCTGCTCGCTCGCTGTCGGGCGGACAGCAGCAGCGCGTCGCGATCGCCCGCGCTCTCATGCAGCAGCCGAAGGTGATCCTCGCCGACGAACCGGTCGCGTCGCTCGACCCGAAGCTCGCCGACTCCGTTCTCGGTCTGCTGCGCGAGATCGCCACCGAAGACGGCATCCCCGTGCTCGTCAGCCTGCACGTGCTGCCGCTGGCCCTCGCGCACAGCGACCGCATCATCGGCCTGCGGCACGGACGGATGCTGGTCGCCGGCGCCACTTCGCAGCTGGATGCCGCGGCCCTTGCGCCGCTCTACGACGACGAGGAGCACGACGATGACGCTCACCACTGACCTCCGCTCCACGGCAGGGTCGGCAGGCTCAGCCGGCCCCGCCGCCGGCACGACCGACCGCTCGATCTCGAGGCCGACCCTCGACCCTGCCGAGCGCTCGCGGCTCGAGCGGGCGTTCCGGGTGCCGCGCGCGAGGTTCCTGCTCGGGCTGCCGATCGCCGCCCTGCTGCTGATCTGGTCGTTCAACGGCGCCGAGTTCAACTTCATCAAGCTGGGCGACGGCGCGGTCAACATGGGCGAGTTCCTGTCGCGCCTGTTCCCGCCGGACTTCTCGAAGATCGGCACGATCCTCGCGTTGCTGCTCGAGACCTTCCAGATGGCGGTGGTCGGCACCGTGCTCGGAGCCGTGCTCTCGCTGCTCGTCGCCTTCGGGGCATCGTCGAACATCGCGCCGAAGTGGGTCTACTACCCGACGCGCTGGGTGATGAACATCATCCGCTCGGTGCCCGACCTGGTGTTCGCGCTCATGTTCGTCTCGGCTGTCGGACTCGGTCCGTTCGCCGGCATCCTGGCCATGACCCTCGGGTCGATCGGGTCGATCGGCAAGATCTTCGCCGAGGCCATGGAGCAGGTCGACCGTGGACCCGTCGTCGCCATGGAGGCGGTCGGTGCCTCGAAGCGTCAGGTCATCCAGTACGGCATCCTGCCGCAGAGCGCACCGCTGCTCACGTCCTACACGCTGCTGCTGTTCGAGGGCAACGTGCGCGGCGCGACCATCCTCGGCCTCGTCGGCGCCGGTGGCATCGGCCTCGAGCTGACCACAGCCATGCGCATGTACGACTACGGCCACCTCAGCGCCATCATCATCTGCATCATCGTGCTCGTCACGGCGATCGACCAGGGCAGCGCCCTCATCCGAAGGAGAATCACATGACCATCGCCGACATCGACCTGGTGCTCAGCGCCCCCGTGAACCTGCGCGACCTCGGCGGCATCCCGATCGAGGGGGGAGTACTGCGGGAGGGTCTCGCGATCCGCACGGATGACCTCGCCTACGTCACGACCGAGATCGCGTCGCAGCTCGTAGCCGCTGGGCTCACCGCGATCATCGACCTGCGCTCGCCGCTCGAGGTCTCGGTCACGGGGCGGGGTCCGCTCGCCGACTACCCGGTCGCGTACCACCACCTGCCGCTGATCGCGGATGTCGGGGAGTCGATGAACCGCGACGCTCCCGAGCTCAGCCACGACGCCATGGGCCGGATGTACCTGCGCATGGTCGAGGTCGCCGCACCCCAGCTCGTCACCGCGCTGAACGTGATCGCCTACACGCCGGCAACCGCGGCGTTCCACTGCGCGGCCGGACGCGACCGCACCGGAGTCGTGGCGGCGATGCTGCTGCTCGCCCTCGGCGCGGCTGATGATGACATCGTCGCCGACTACGCCCTCACCGGCGGCAACATGGTCGCGATCATGCAGCGCACCGCACCCGTGATGGGCGCGATGTGGAAGGCGCTCGGCTTCGACGCGGATGCCGCCGGTGCGACGTCGTCGCTGTTGGAGGGTTCGATGGAGGTGTCGATGCGCACCCTGCTCGACACCCTCCGCGCGCAGCACGGCGATGCACTCGCTCCGCTGCGAGCGGCGGGACTGTCGGATGCGACTGTCGCGCGGCTCCGTGAGCGGGCGCTCGCCGCGTGACGACCGTGGAGCTGGAGGCTCGCGTCGCGAGCGCGGGTGACGCTGTCGGTGCCGTTCCGGTCGCCGTCGGAACTGCGGGCTCGACGTCTGCGGGCGCGAAGTCCGTGGGCTCGAAGTCTGCGGGCGCGTCGGATGCCGGGGCTGCGGTCCGCCGCCGCCCCGGCCGTCCGCGCGATGAGGACATGGACGGGCAGATCGTCGCCGCGACGCTCGAGATCATCGATGCGGGCGAGGACGTCACCGTCAGCCGCGTCGTCGCGCGGAGCGGAGTCAGTCGCGCTGCCCTGTATCGGCGGTGGCCGTCGCTCACGACGCTGATCGCGGCGGCGCTCGACGTCGGACGCACCATCCCGCCCGAATACCCGGACCATGTCGACCTGCGTGAGGCGCTGTTCGACGGGTTCGGGCTCGGTGACACCGGGGTGGCGCTGTCTGTCGCGGCATCCGGCTATGCGGAGGAACGATTCCGGCAGCGCATCCGACTCGTCATGTCGGATCGCGCACTGCAGAAGGCGTACTGGCAGTCGCACGTGTCGCGGCGGCGAGTGCCGCTCCTGAACGCGTTGCACGCGGGAATCTCCCGTGGCGAGCTGCGGGCCGACCTCGACGTCGAGGCGTGCTTCGATGCGATAGCCGGCACCGCGTACTACCAGATCGTCGTGCGCGGCGACCGGATGGACGACCCTGCGGTCGCAGCTCGCCTGCGGGCCGCGGTCGAGACGATCTGGCGCGGGATGGTCGCCTGACCCACGCGTCCCGGGGACCCGGGTATCCGGGTGAGGTGATGCAGACGGCGGGCTGCGTCACGAATGGCGGCTGAATCGCCCTCAGGGGATCTCACGTACCGAAGGAGATCTCACGCGCAGAAGGAGCATTCCTCGGATGGGCTCCTTCGTTGTGCGAGATCTCCTTCGCAGGAACGCCGCGCGGCAGTCACTGCCGCGACGTCAGCGGAAGGAGATCTCACGCGCCGAAGGGATCTCAGGCGCGGAAGGAGGCCTCACGCACCGAAGGAGCATTCCTCGGATGGGCTCCTTCGTTGTGCGAGATCTCCTTCGCAGGGACGCCGAGCGGCAATCCGAGCGACAGCCACTGCCGCGACGTCAGCGCGCCTCAGGCGTCTCCGAGCTCGCCACGACCTGAACCGTGTCGGTCCTGACGCCCGGGTGCTCGCGCTCGAGCGCTGCACCCTCCATGTCGACATTCGGAAGGATGCGGTCCAGCCACCGCGGCAGCCACCAGGCCGACCGGCCGAGCAGGTGCATGAGCGCCGGCATGAGCAGCATCCGGACGACGAAGGCGTCGAGCAGCACACCGAACGCCAGGCCGAAGCCGATCGAGCGGATGATGGTCGACTCCGAGAAGATGAACCCGCCGAAGACCGACACCATGATGAGCGCCGCGGCGACGACGACCGAACGTCCGGCCCGGAAGCCCTGGGCGACCGCATCCCGTGCCGAGGCTCCGTGCACGTACGCCTCGCGCATCCCCGAGGCGAGGAAGAGCTGGTAGTCCATCGCCAACCCGAACAGGATGCCGACGAGGATCACGGGCAGGAAGCTGAGGATGGGCCCCGGGCTGTCCAGGCCGATGAGGTCGGCGCCCCAGCCCCACTGGAACACGGCGACGATCAGGCCGTAGGTCGCGAACAGCGAGAGCACGAAGCCACCAGTGGCGATGATCGGCACGAGCAGCGAGCGGAACACGACGATCATGATGAGCAGCGAGAGCCCGACCACGACCACGAGGTAGAGCGGCAGGACGGCGGCCAGTGCCTCGGAGATGTCGATGTTGGTCGCGGCCTGCCCGGCGACGCCGAGGGTGATGCCGCCGTCGAGCTGCGGCAGCGCGCGGATGTCCTGCACGAGCTTCTCGGTCGATGCGCTGTTCGGGCCTTCGGCGGGGAGCACCTGGAACGCGAGCAGAGTGTTGTCGTCGGAGTTCGCGATCGGGGCGACACCCACGACGTCGTCCTGGTCGGCGATCTTCTGGGCGATCTCGACCTGCGTGGCGAGCAGGTCGTCGTCGCGCACCGCGTCGTCGAGGGTGGCTGTGACGAGCAGCGGACCGTTCGCCCCTTCGCCGAACTGCTCGTCGACGATGTGGAAGGCGCGGTAGCTGGTCGAATCCGACGGTTCGCTCGCGCCGTCGGGCAGTCCGAGGCGCATCGACATCGACGGGATCGCGACGATCAGCAGCGCGATCACGCTGACGAGCACGGTGACGATCGCGCGGAGCGTGGACATCCGCTTCACGGGCTTGCCCGCGGCGTGCGGCTGGCCGACCGTGGAGCGAGCCTTGCCGCTGAGCAGTCGTGTTCCGACGAGGCCGAGGATCGCGGGGGCGAGCGTGATGGCGACGAGCACGGCGACGCCGACGCAGACCGCGCCGACCGTGCCCATGAGTCCGAGGAACGGAACGCCGGTGACGTTGAGGGCCAGCAGCGCGACGATCACCGTGGTGCCGGCGAACACCACGGCCGTTCCCGATGTGCCGGTGGCGAGGCCGATGGATTCGCGAACCGGAACACCATTGAGCAGCTGCTTGCGGTGCCGGTTCACGATGAAGAGCGAGTAGTCGATGCCGACGGCGAGACCGAGCATGACGCCGAGCACGGGGGTGACGGATGCCATGTCGACGACGCCCGAGAAGGCGAGAGATGCGGTCACGCCGACGCCCACGCCGACGACGGCCGTCACGATCGGCAGTGCTGCGCCGATGAGTGTGCCGAGCATGACGATCAGCACGACGGCGGCGAATGCGAGCCCGATCGCTTCGCCGACGCCGAAGATCTCGGGCACGCCCTGCGCGATGTCGGTGCCGAAGTCGACCTCGACGCCCTCGATCGGCGAGGACTCGAAGTGCTCGATCGTGCCCTGCTTGACCTCTTCGGAGAGTTCGAGACGGGGGTCTTCGAACGAGACGTTGACGATGGCCGTCGAGCCATCCTCCGAGACGACGCCGATGCCGTTCGTGAGGTCGAGGAGCGTGGAACCGAGGTCGACCTTCTCGGCGTTCGCATCGAGTTCGGCGCGCGAGTCGTCGATGGTCTTCTGCTGCGCATCGAGCTGGGCTGCCTGCGCGTTCAGAGCTTCGATCTGCGCATCCAGAGCTGCGAGCTGCTGGGCCGGAGCGCCGCCCGCTTCTGCCTGCGACCGAGCCGTGGTCAGCTGGTCGAGACCGGCCTCGAGCTGCGTGCGACCCTCATCGAGCTGCGCCTGACCGGCGTCGAGCTGCGCCCGGCCACCCTCGATCTGGTCCTTGCCGTCGGCGAGATCCTGCGCCTGCACGGCCTGCTGCTGCTGTGCGTCGAACGGGTCGATCACGGATGCCACGCCGTCGAGGTCATCGGCGCTCTTCGCGAGCGCGGAGATCTCCTGCTTCTGCTGCTCCGTGAAAGCCGAGCCGTCGGTCGTCTGATAGACCACCGTGCCCGTGCCGCCGGCGGTGTCGGGCAGCTTCTCGGCGAGCTGGTCGGTCACAGCGCCCGAGGCGGTGCCCGGGATGTCGAAGCTGTTGCTCAGCGTGCCGCCGAGCGTGAGGAACGCGCCGACACCCAGGCCGAGGATGATGACCCACGAGACGATCACCGTCCACGCCTTGCGTGCAGCGAACGAACCCAGGCGGAACAGCAGTGAAGCCAAAACGATCTCCTTCAGACGAATAGATCATACGGGGCGTCTCGTCTAGTGTTCTGTGGTTATCCTGAACGTGTGGTGAACGAGCATCGGAGCGGACCCGTGCGCAGCACGGCTGCCCGCGAAGCGATCCTCGACGCCACCGCACGCCTCTTCCATAACCAGGGGTACGACCGTCTCACGATCGAGGGAATCGCGAAAGAGGCCGGCGTCGGCAAGCAGACCATCTATCGGTGGTGGCCGTCGCGCGGAGCCCTCATCGGCGAATGCCTCGCCGAGGGCCGCCTGATCCCCGTCGACTTCGTGGTTCCCGACACGGGAGACCTCGCCGACGATGTCGAGACCTGGCTGCGCAGCGTGCTGTCCATCCTCGAAGCGCCGGAGGGAGGGGCACTTCTCCGCTCGCTCGTGGCGGCCGCCACCGAGGACGCCGGAGTCGGTGCGCACCTCGGTGAGAGCCTCGGCGTCGAGAAGTACCTGGCCGAGCGCATCCGCGGCGGCATCCGCGACGGGCAGCTCGCCCCGGACGCACCGGTCGAGCAGCTGGGACGGGCGATCCTCGGGGCGATCATCGTCGAGTCCCTCGTTCGAGACGAGCACGACACCGACGCGATCGTTCGGCTGACGCGCTTCCTCTTCTCGCGATAGCAGCAGCGGGCGCGTGCGTGGTCATCGCGCCGAGACCGCTGTGCCGCCGCCGGTCTGAGCCTCCAGGCCCGAACGGTGGCCGTGCGCGAAGGAGCCGGGATCCGCGCCGCGGCGTCGCCGGGCGTGCGTCGTCGCCATCTCGTCGACCGCCTCGTCCACTCGGCTCCGGCGCGAGGTGAGAACGAGCTCGGTCCCCGAGCCGCTCTCTTCGACCGCAGCGCGGCGACTCTCCTCGATCCGGTTCATGGCACCCGCGGCGAACCCCCGGAGGAAGCCGCTGCGCGCTCGACGTCTCACCCCTTCGCGATGGCCGGCATACAGATCGCGATGCGCGATCCACCACGCGCGCATCGCGACCGTGGCCTGCACCTGCAGACTGGCGGTCAGCGTCTGCACCTGCGTCACATCCGACGAGTGCCCGACCAGCAGCAGGCCGGCGATCGGCGGGTACTCCGCCAGGATCGGGCGCACCGCACCCAGCCCGTAGGCCACGCCGATGCCGATCTCACGAAGGTCCTTCGCGTAGACGCCGCAGAACAGCATCCTCTCGGTGACGATCTGCTCGCGTGTCTGCCCCAGGAGTCCCCGTCTTTCGTCGATCTGCGCCTGCTCGATCCCGTACTTCACGATCAGGCGCTCGGCGTGCTCGGTCAGAGCCTCGGCCTCTTCGGGCGTCGTGCTCTCGGCCTTGGCGAGCAGTTTGGCGATCAGGTCGAGCTTGGCTTCGGTCATGGCATCCCCCAATGGATCTGTGATGCCTCGGATCCTTCGCGGGGGTACCTACACTGCGAGGCCGAGCTCCGGGGAGTGTGCAGAAACCCGGATGACGGATGCCGGTGCAGAAGAGGATGCCGCGAGGCCGGCCGGGCGCAGGTTCGGACCCGGTCGCCGACACGCCGCCGCAGGCGCCGGGGTCGCCGGAGTGCCGCCGGGCACCCCGAACCAGCGTCGGAAAGAGACCCGAGAAGAACTCGACTCAGCCCAGGATCAGCGTGATGACTGTCGCGCCGCCGCCACCCAGGATGAGGGCGATGATGACGGTCCAGGCGACGATGCGCATGCGGCGATTGCGCTTCTCGCCGAGATCGCCGTAGTCCTCGCTCAGACCGTCGCCGCTCATGCGCTGACCGGCTCGGTGACCGTGGGACCGAAGGCGGCGGGCAGGGTGGCCTGCGAACGCTCGCGGATCTCGGCGATCGGCACGGTGAAGACGTCCTGCACCTCGAGCTTGTCGCCCTCGGAGTCGGTCACGCCGATGCGCATCACCGGGTAGTCGCGGCCTTCGCAGAGTCCGCGGAACTTGACGTCGTCTTCACGCGGAACTGTCACGATGACGCGGCCCGTCGACTCCGAGAAGAGGGCGGATGCCGCATCCACACCGTCGCGCTCGATGATCTCGTTCAGCCAGACGCGTGCGCCGACCCCGAAGCGCGAGACGCCCTCGGCGAGGGCCTGCGCGAGGCCACCCTCCGACACGTCGTGCGCCGACGAGATCAGCCACTCGTCACGGGCGGCTCCGAGCAGACCCGCGAGGCGCTTCTCGCCCGCGAGGTCGACCTTCGGGGGCAGTCCGCCGAGGTGCTGGTGCACGGTCTCGGCCCACGCCGAACCCGAGAGCTCGGTCGAGGTCGTGCCGAGCAGGTAGATGTTCTGACCCTCGTCCTGCCATCCCGAGGGGATGCGGCGCGAGACGTCGTCGATGATGCCGAGCACGCCGACGAGCGGGGTCGGGTGGATCGGCACGTCGCCGGTCTGGTTGTAGAACGAGACGTTGCCGCCGGTGACCGGGGTGCCGAGTTCGTAGCATCCGTCGGCGAGACCGTCGACGGTCTGCCCGAACTGCCACATGACCTCGGGGTTCTCGGGAGAACCGAAGTTCAGGCAGTCGGTGATCGCGGTGGGAACGGCACCCGTGACGGCGACGTTGCGGTACGCCTCGGCGAGTGCGAGCTGCGCACCGGCGTACGGGTCGAGCTGGCAGTAGCGTCCGTTGGCGTCGGTCGAGATCGCGAAGCCGAGTCCCGACTCCTCGTCGACGCGGATCATGCCGGCGTCATCGGGGAACGACAGGGCCGTGTTGCCGAGCACGTAGTAGTCGTACTGGTTGGTGATCCAGCGGGTGTCGGCGAGGTTCGGCGAGGCGACCAGGTCGAGGAACTGCTCGCGAAGCACCTCGGGGTCGTTCGACCGCGGAAGGTTCTCAGCGGCATCCGCCTGCAGTGCGTCGATCCACGTGGGGTACGCGACCGGGCGGTCGTAGACCGGGCCGTCGACCGCGACGGTCGAGGGGTCGACGTCGACGATGCGCTCGCCCTGCCAATCGATGATGAGGCGGCCGTCGCCGGTGACCTCACCGAGGACCGACGTCTCGACATCCCACTTCTGAACGACGGCGAGGAACGCGTCGAGCTTCTCGGGAGCGACGATCGCCATCATGCGCTCCTGCGACTCCGACATGAGGATCTCCTCGGCCGTGAGCGACGGGTCGCGCAGCAGCACGTTGTCGAGCGAGACCTTCATGCCGCTGTTGCCGTTGGCCGCGAGCTCGCTGGTCGCGCACGAGATGCCGGCAGCACCGAGGTCCTGGATCGCCTCGACCAGCTCGTCACGGTACAGCTCGAGGCAGCACTCGATGAGCACCTTCTCGGCGAACGGGTCGCCCACCTGCACCGCGGGGCGCTTGGTGGGTCCGGTGCTGTCGAACGAGTCGGATGCCAGGATGCTGGCACCGCCGATGCCGTCGCCACCCGTGCGGGCGCCGAACAGCACGACCTTGTTGCCGACGCCGGTCGCATTGGCGAGCTTGAGGTCCTCGTGGCGGAGCACGCCGACCGCGAGCGCGTTGACGAGCGGGTTGGCCTGGTAGACGGAGTCGAAGACCGTCTCGCCCCCGATGTTCGGCAGACCCAGGCAGTTGCCGTAGAAGCTGATGCCGCTGGTGACGCCGTGCACGACGCGAGCGGTGTCGGGGTGGTCGATCGCGCCGAAGCGGAGGGCGTCCATGACCGCGACCGGACGTGCGCCCATCGAGATGATGTCGCGGACGATGCCGCCGACGCCGGTCGCGGCGCCCTGGAACGGCTCGATGAAGCTGGGGTGGTTGTGGCTCTCGGCCTTGAAGGTGACGGCCCAGCCCTCGCCGACGTCGATGACGCCCGCGTTCTGGCCCATGCCCACCATGAGGCGTTCCTTCATCTCGTCGGAGACCTTCTGGCCGAAGCGGCGCAGGTAGTTCTTCGACGACTTGTACGAGCAGTGCTCCGACCACATGACCGAGTACATCGCCAGCTCGCCGGAGGTCGGGCGGCGGCCCAGGATCTCCTTGATGCGGGCGTACTCGTCGTCCTTGAGGCCCAGCGCTGCGTACGGCTGCTCCTTCTCCGGAGTCGCGGTGGCGTTCTCGACGGAGTCGGGGACGTGCTTGTGGGCAGGTGCAGGGGCGGTGGTCACGCGCACTCCTAGATGAGGGGCCGGCGGGGCATGGCCAGTCTACCGGGGGATGCCGTGGCCGTCGGCCCGGGCGGACAGCGGGGTCTACGTCAGGAGCGGCCCGAGCTCCCGTGCAGCCGCGATGAGGGAGAGCGCGATCGAGTCGGAGCTGTCGATCTGCCGGCGCGGGCCCGAGTAGGAGAGCGCTCCGGCGAGCGTGCCGGAGGCATCGGTGATCGGCGCGACCAGGCAGCCGCGCTGACCGTCGCGGGCGCGGATCACCCCCTGCGAGCGGAGTTCGGAGACCAGGTCACCGGCGACGGTCTCCCCGCGCACGACCAGGGGCAGCAGGCCGAGGGCGTAGCGGGTGGGCTCCTGCTGCAGGCCCTGCCGATTCGAGAGGGGGAAGTCGGGGTCCTCATCGGCGACGACGACCCGGTCGTCACGATAGAGCACGAGGTGGATGCCGCCCCTCGCGCTCGCCCTGGTGCGCTCGAGCACGTCCCGTGCGGCGCGCGGGATGCGTTCGACGCCGATGCTGCCGGCCAGCAGCGCCACCTTCGTGCCCAGGGCGAATCCGGTGAGATCCGGCGTCCGGACGAGGTACTCGTCCTGCACCAGCAGGTTGAGCAGGCGATAGGTGGTCGCACGCGGCATCCCGAGACGGTCGGCCAGCTGCCGCGCTGTGACGCCGGCACCCATCGCAGCGACGGCCTCCAGCATCGACAGTGCGCTGTGGATGGCGGCGGGCTGTCGGGCCGTGATCGATACCGCGTCGCCAGCCGTCATCCGTCGGCGTCCCCCGGTTCGCCCCCGTGTGCGCTGCCGCCGCCGGTGCGGGCCACGCCGCCGAGAACGTGGGCGGCGACCGGCTCGTCGTAGCGCCCGACCTCGCCGAGAGGCGAGCGCCGTCGCCACCGGATCAGTACCGCGGCGATCACGGCGAAGCCGAGGGCGAACCAGACCCCGGGGTTTCCCGCGGCCGCCTCCGCGACGAGATAGACCGTCAGGCATGCCGCAAGCGCCGCCGCCGCGCTGACGGCGGCGATGATGGAACCGACGGTGACCTCCCCGATACGGCGCAGGAACAGGGGAGCGGCGATGCAGACCAGCACGTAGGCGACGATGTAGCCCGCTGCCGAGATCAGCAGGACGGCCTTCATCGCGTCCCACGGTGACATGCCGGCCGCGACGATCACGAGCGGTGCGAGGACGATCGGCGGGACCGCGACGACGACCGCGCCGATCGGGGTGCGGTGGCGCCCGTGCGTGCGGCCGAGCCGGGCGGGGAGGACACCGTCGCGGGCGAGCGCGAACACGATACGGGTGAGGGCGGTCGTCGAGGCGATCGCGCAGGCCAGACCCGAGGTGGCGATGCCGACGTCCGCCACGGCGGCCCATGCGGAGAGGCCGAAACGCGACGCGAGATCGTCGAGGAGCGCGACCGATGCCGTCCCCCCGATCGCGGCGGCTCCTGCGATCTGCGTGTAGGCGGCGATGAGGTAGAACACTCCGGCGACGCCGACGCTCCACACGATGGCGCGAGGGATGTTCTTCAGCGGCGAGCGGGCCTCGACGCCGAGCGTCGCGGAGCTCTCGAACCCCACGAACGCCGTGATCGCGAGAACGGCACCGCCGGCGACGCCGGCCACGGAGATGCCGTCGGCCGAGAAGATCGCCGCCGGTTGGAGCGGCCCGATGTGCACGAGGAGCACGATCATCAGCGACAGGATCAGCGCGACGGAGATGAGTTCGACGACGAGCGCGACCCGGGATGACAGGCGGATGCCGCGCACGAGGACGATCGCGAGCACCGCCGCTTCGACGACGAGAGCGCCCAGGGCGATCGGCGTCGCGGCGAGCTGAGGCCACAGTCGGGTCACGAGCATGGTCGCATAATGGGCGCCGCCCAGAAGAGCGAAGATCGAGATGAAGGCATACCCGACGAGGATCGCTGCACCGGTCGCGAGTCCGCCCGCCGCGCCGAGTCCGCGCGCCGCGTAGGTGTACAGCGAGCCGCTGGCGGCGAACCGACGAGTGAACTGGTTGATCGTCCGAGCGACCAGGAACGTGATGATCATGGCGAGGGCCATCACGAGCACGGTGGCGCCGCCCGCCAGGTCCGCCACCAGCAGCACCGCCATCGCCGAGGCGGCGGCTGGGGCGACGGCCGCGACCGATTGCGCGAGGATGTCGGCGAAACCCACGGTGTGTCTGTCCAGTCCGTGCAACGGCGAGCGGGCGGCGAACGAGCGCACGGTCTGCGGGCGCTCGATCGCCTCTTCCAGTGCAGACATGGGGCCTCCGCCTGTCTCGTGATGGGAGGAGGCTACGAGCGGCCTGTTGCCGGAGCGCGTCTGCGATGTTTCACGCAGATGTCACCCGAATGAGACGGCCGGAGTTCCGGCGTCCCGTTCGCGGCGAACGCAGACGTCACTCCGGCGAGACGGGTGGGAAATCCCGCCGCGGCAGGGTGGGGGAACCGCTCCACTCCGCTTCTCTCAGAAGGGTTTGCACATGGTCCAGATTCAACCCAGCGCCACCGAGACCTCCCCGAAGAAGGTCCTGTCGGGATCGCTCGGTGCTACCGCGATCGTCTTCATGGTGGTCGCCGCCGCCTCGCCCCTGACTGTCATCGGCGGGTCCGCCCCACTCGGCATCCTGCTCGGCAACGGGTCGGGCTTCCCGGCGCTGTATGCGATCAGCGCCGTCGTTCTCGTGCTCTTCGCCGTCGGCGTCTCCGCGATGGCCAAGCACGTCCCCAACCCCGGGGCGTTCTTCACCTACGTCGGATACGGCCTCGGACGCTCGACCGGTCTCGCATCCGCCTGGATCGCGATGCTCACGTATACGACGATCCAGGTGTCCGTGTACGGGTACATGGGCTACGTGCTGAGCTTCACTTTCGAGGGGTTCGGCATCACGCTCCCGTGGTGGCTGTACTCGATCGCCGTCGTCGCGCTCGTCGGGTTCCTCGGCTATCGCCACATCGATCTGTCCAGCAAAGTGCTCGGCGTCCTGCTCTGCGCCGAGGTCGGAATCGTCCTCCTTCTCGTAGCGGCGGTCGTGATCTCCGGCGGCCCTGAAGGTCTGAGCCTGGCTCCGTTCGAGCCGAAGAACGTCGCGAGCGGTTCCCCCGGCGTCGGCCTCATGATGGCGATCGCCGCCTTCATCGGGTTCGAGGCGACCGCCGTCTTCCGCAGCGAGGCGCGCGATCCCGACCGCACGATCCCCCGCGCCACCTATATGGCCGTGATCGGCGTCGGCGTGTTCTACACCCTCGCCTCATGGGGCCTCGTCATGGCGTGGGGTCCGTCGAACATCCTGGAGGAGGCCGCGGCCGACCCGGGAACGCTCATCCTCCGCACGATGTCGGCGTACCTCGGCGCCACCGGCGAGATCATCACGAACATCCTCCTCATCACCGCGATGTTCGCCTGCGTGCTGTCGTTCCACAACGTCGTCGCCCGTTACCAGTACTCCATGTCAGGCGCCGGCGTGCTGCCCGACCGGGTGGGCGCCGTGCACCCCCGGCACATGTCTCCGCACGTGTCCTCGCTCGTGCAGAGCATCACCGCGATCGTCCTCGTCGCGCTGTTCGCCGTTCTGCAGCTCGACCCGGTGCTGCAGGTGTTCACCTGGTTCGCCGGGGTCGCGACCGTGGCGATCGCCCTCCTGATGGCGGTCACCTCGATCGCAGTCATCGTCTACTTCGCGAGGACACGCAAGGACCGGAGGATCTGGAACACCGTGATCGCCCCCGTGCTCGGTTTCATCGGCCTGGTGCTCTCCGTGGTCATGATCGTCGTCTACTTCCCGATCATGGTCGGCGATGCGGATGCCACAGGCGCCCCGGTGTTCGGCGCGGTCAGCTGGAGTCTGCTCGGGCTGGTGATCGTCTTCCCCCTCATCGGGTACGCCCAGGCCGCGTGGATCAGAGCCCGCAGGCCCGCGGCATACGTCAAGCTCACCGACGCCATCGCCGGCTGAGGCGCACCATGAGCGCGACCGACACACTCTCCCCCACCCCCTCGACGAGAAGGACCGTCATGCCCCTGCCCCACGTGGATTTCCTCTACCTCTCCGAAGCCGACATGATCGCGGCCGGAGTGACCGATATGCATCAGTGCGTCGACACCATGGAGGAGATGTTCGCACTGTTCGCCGCCGGCGACTACCGCATGACCGGTGAGAGCAACGACTCGCACGGCGCGATGATGACGTTCCCTGAGGCGTCGCCGTTCCCGAACATGCCGGTGCCCACTGAGGATCGACGGTTCATGGCGATGCCGGCGTACCTCGGCGGAGACTTCCAGACGACTGGCGTCAAGTGGTACGGATCCAACATCGCCAACCGCGAGAAGGGTCTGCCGCGGTCGATCCTCATGTTCACGCTCAACGACACCGACACCGGGGCGCCACTCGCGTTCATGTCGGCGAACCTGCTGTCGGCATACCGGACCGGCGCCGTGCCGGGGGTCGGTGCGCGGCACTTCGCCCGCAAGGATTCGCGCGTCGCGGGGATCGCCGGGCCCGGCGTCATGGCACGTACGGTGCTCCTGGCCTTCATGGATGCGTGCCCGCTGATCGACACGCTGAAGATCAAGGGGCGAGGGGCGGAGAGCCTCGCGCGCTTCCAGGAGTGGGTGCGCGAGGAGTTCCCGACGATCACCACGATCGAGGTCGTCGACTCGATCGAAGACGTCGTCCGGGGCAGCGACCTGGTGAGCTTCTGCACCACGGGCACCGGTGCCGGCGGCTCGGAGAGCTACCCCACGATCCAGCGGGAGTGGATCGCGCCGGGGGCGTTCTTCGCGATGCCGTCCCTGTGCAACACCGACGACTCGCTGCTGGACAGCGACATCACGAAGGTCGTCGATGCGTACGGCTTGTACGAGACCTGGTACGAGGAGTTCCCGAAGCCGTCGTTCGAGTACATTCCGATGGTCGGGCAGAAGTGGATGGATCTCGTGAAGGCCGGGGAGCTCTCACGTGACGAGCTCGTCGACATCGGCGATGTCGTCTCCGGAAAGCGGCCCGGTCGGCAGAGCGACGACGAGATCGTCATCATGTCGGTCGGCGGGATGCCGGTGGAGGACGTCGCGTGGGGGACGAAGGTGTATCGCAACGCCCTTGAGCGCGGCATCGGCCAGAAGCTGAACCTGTGGACCGAGCCGGCTCTCGCATGAGTGCGGCAGAGGTCATCCGGACCGTCGACGTCGCGGTGGTGGGTGCAGGCTCCATGGGATCGATGGCGCTGTGGCACCTCGCGAGATCGACGGGGATGTCCGTGCTGGGCATCGAGCAGTACGGACCGGCGCACGGCCACGCGGCCTTCGCCGGCGAGTCGCGTCTGTTCCGTGCGGCGAACAAGGAGGGCGCGCTCTACACGGCCGCTGCTCTCGAGGCCAGGGCGCTGTGGACCGAGCTGGAGCGTGAGACCGGCCGCCAGCTGCTGCTGAAGACCGGCGTCCTCGCGATCGCGCCGGAGGGTCATCCATTCCTCGAGTCCACGCAGCGATCGATCGTGGAGGGCGATCTGCCGCACCGGTTCCTCGACGCCGCAGAGCTCCGCCGGGAGTATCCGCAGTTCACCGTCGAGGACGGCGACATCGGGATCATGGACCTGCTGGGCGGCGGGTTGCGCTCGGAGCTGGCGGTGGCGACCGCGCAGCGGGCCGCGATCAGGCGCGGCGCGGAGATCCTGTACAACACTCCGGTGCTTGGCATCGATGAGCGCGAGAGCGGTGTCGTGATCTCGACATCCGAGGGGATCGTTCACGCGCAGAAGGTGATCGTGACGACCGGTGCGTGGACGACGAGGATCGTGCCGGAGGTGCGCGATCTGGTGAGCGCCATCGCCATACCGCTCACGTGGTTCATGCCGGAGGACATCAGCCAGTTCACCCCGGACCGCTTCCCATGCTGGATGCGGGACCTGGACGGCGACCATGCCTTCGGCGTCCCCACACTCGACGGCTACTCGGTCAAGATCGCCCCCACGACGCGCATCGACACGATCGAGGACCCCGACACAGATCCCCGCGAACTGTCGCGTGAGCAACTGCGGAGATGCACGGAGATCGCCACCCGGATGTTCCCCGGCATCCTGCCCGAGGTGGTCCGGTCGTCCATCCACCCGGAGTCGGCGACGGCCGATCATGTCCCGATCCTCGACGTCTCCGAGTCGGGCCGGACCATCATCGGAGCCGGATTCTCCGGCAACGGCTTCAAGTTCTCGCCCGCCTACGGGCGAGTGTTGGCGCAACTCGCCGAGAGCGGGTCGAGCGCGCTGCAGCACCCCCTGTTCACGCTCGGTCACCACCGGCGCCGTGCTCAGGCGCGCGCCGACGATCTTGTCCTCGCAGACGACTATCCGGTCCTCCAGGGCCACTGACACGAAAGACGGAACCGTTGATAATCACCAGCGTGAAGAGCGGCAGCAAGTTCGAGACCCTCGCAAGCTACTCGCGGGCCGTCGCGATCGGCGACTGGATCTTCGTCTCGAACACCGCCGGCATCGATTACGAGACGAGGACCCTGCCGGACACGGCGGCAGAGCAGCTGCGTCTCGCGATCGCCACCGTCGCGCGGGCGCTCGCCGCCGTGGATTCATCGCTCTCCGATGTCGTCCGGATCCAGGTCTTCGTTCCGGATGCGTCCGATCAGGACGAGACGATCGAAGTGCTCGGCGAGGCGTTCCGCGGCATCGACCCGGCGCTCACCATGACGCGCAGCCCGCTCGCGGGCGAGTACAAGGCCGAGATCGAGGTGACCGCGCACCGCGGGGCAGGGGCGGCGAGGCGTACGCAGATCGATCTGTGAGCACTCGGCAAATCGGAGTGCGGGGTCTCGGCTACGGTCAGGCCTGACCCGGTCAGCGGGCCTCGCCCGCGCCGGACAGGCGTCGCGAGAGGGCGGTCGCGGCGTCCGCCAGCGCGGGCGGTCCGACGACGCGGAACGGCGCGTCGAAGCGGGCGATCGACGCGAGGATGCCGACCCACGACCACGATCCGAGGGTCAGGCGGCACGAGGTCTCGTCGATCGGCTCGACGGTGCCGTCGCGGCCGATCCAGTGCGCCACCTCGCGGGCGGGCAGATCGAGCACGAGCTCTCCGATGCACGGCCAGTGGTCTGCGGCATCCGATCCCTTCGCCCGAGCTGCGAGGTAGGTCTGGGCGTCGGCGGCGGGCAGCTCGCGTGGCGTGAAAGCGGGGCCGGTCGGGATGCGCGGTGTCATCCGGTCGAGTCGGAAGGTGCGCCAGTCATCGGCCTCGAGGTCCCACGCGAGCAGGTACCAGCGGCCCTCCCGGGCGACAACTGCGTGTGGCTCGGTGCGCCGCGCCGGGCGGTCATGGTTCTCTCCGTAATCGAAGCGCAGCACGTGGTGGTCTCGCACCGCACCGCTGACGGCTTCGAGCACCGCCGGATCCACGCGCGTCTCGTTCTCGACCCCGGCGAAGCGGATGCCGTCGACCCGGTGCCGTAGGCGCGACGGCATCACCTGGCGCACGGTGGCCAGCGCACGAGCCGCGCCCTCGTCGATGTCGATCCCTGTGGCCGGCACGCTCTGCAGCGCGACGGCGATCGCGACGGCCTGCTCGTCGTCGAAGAGCAGCGGCGGCAGCTCGGAACCGGCGGCGAGGCGGTATCCGCCATCCGGTCCTTTGATCGCGCTGATGCGGTAGCCGAGCTCGCGCAGTCGGTCGACGTCTCGTCGCACCGTGCGGGGTGTGACGTCGAGGCGGTCGGCGAGCACCTGCCCCGGCCAATCGCGAGCCGTCTGCAGCAGGGACAGCAGGGCGAGCATGCGAGAGGAGCTGCCGGTCATGACACCATTGTGCTCTGAGTAGAGGACCGAAACTGACCTCTTCTGCTGTGAGTGTTGGTCACACCGGCATCCGCCGCCCACACAGATCCGAGGAGATCCCATGTCCATCGCGACCACCACCCACCTGAACTTCCGCGGCACCGCGCGCCAGGCGCTCGACTTCTACCAGTCCGTCTTCGGCGGCGAGGTCACGCGGGCGACCTACGCGGATTTCGGCATGCCGGCGGGAGTTCCCGGCGCCGACAAGATCGTGTTCGGCCAGGTCGAGAACGCCGACGGCTTCCGGCTGATGGCATACGACATCCCCGGCGCCGACGACGCTGACGTCACCGCGGGAACCACCTCGAGGGAGAACGGGACGACCGTCACCGACCGCACGTTCTTCCAGTCGCTGCGCGCCGATTCGCTCGACGAGCTCACCGGATACTGGGACGCCCTCGCCGACGGCGCCTCGATCGTCGAACCGCTGGCCGCATCGGCGTGGTCACCCGGATTCGGCATGCTGACCGACCGATTCGGCGTCACCTGGGTGCTCGACGTGCGCGCCGCCTACGCGGGCTGAGGCAAGCGCCGTTCAGGACTCAGGAAGATGTGCGCTCGATCGGGCCGAGACCGGGGGTCTCGGCGCGATCGGCCGCGTTCTTCCGGAGTTGCGGACGGGACGGTCCTAGCCCTTGTCCGGCTTGCCCTTGTCGCCCTTGCCGGAGTTCCCGGAGTTCCCGTTATTCCCGGAGTTCCCGTTATTCCCGGAGTTGCCTGAGTTCCCAGAGTTGCCCGAGTTCCCGGAGTTCCCGTTGCTCCCCGGGTCCACGGGCTCTGTGACCACCTCGACGGGCGCTGCGGGGGTGTCGATGGGCGAAGTCTCCACCGGGGTCGATGCCGTGCGGGCGACGACGCCTGAGGCGGTTCGTCCCAACTCGGATGCCGGTGGCGCACTGAACGCCGCGATGCCGGTGACGATCGCACCGGCGGCAAGAAGCCCGGCGGCGCCGGCGATCACGCGGGTGCGGGTGCGGGTGCCGGGGCGGGTGCGGTCGCGGGTCCGCAAGCGGGGTGCGGGATCCGTGACCTCGGTCGCAGGGATCACAGCGGTCGCTCCGGTCGGCGCGGAATCAGCGTCGAGGGCCGACGACTCCGCGTCGACGCTCGCGGATGAGGCGGCGGATGCGGGACGCGCCGGCAGAACTCCGGCGCGCGCGTCTGGCGCGGCGGCGACGGCATCCGATTCCGCGCCCGTCACCCCCGGTGTCGCGTCGACCGCCGGCTCCGTGCCGGCCGATGCGACGATGGCCGCAGCCGCCGCGGCGACGGCGGTGCCGTTGCTGTTCGCGGCGTAGTCGCGCAGCAGAGCCCGGGCGGCGCGCGCCACCTCGACGGCGGTCGGGCGTTCCTCCGGCTCGAGGCGTGTCATGCGGGTGAGGAGGTCGCGCCACTCGTCGGGAACCGTGTCGGAGATGGTCGGCGGGTTGAGCAGGCGAGCGACCGCCGCCGCGCGTCCGGAAGCGAGGGAGGGATAGCCGGGGTATCCGCTGAGCGCCTCGAGAGCGACGAGTCCGAGCGAGAAGATGTCGACCGGGGTTCCGGGGTCGGCGTCGCGCAGCTGCTCCGGCGCCATATAGGTGAGTGTGCCGAGTACGATCCCCGGCGTGGTGAGGCGGGTGTCCTCGATGGAGCAGGCGATGCCGAAGTCCGCGAGTTTCGCCGCGACCGGGCGGCCTGAGCGGGCGTGCGCGAGCAGCACGTTCGACGGCTTGATGTCGCGATGCACGATTCCGGCCGCGTGCACGGCGGTGAGTCCCTCGGCGAGGTCGCGGACGATGCGCGCCACGTCGCGCGGCGTCATCGGGCTTTCGGCCATGCGCGCGGCGAGGGTGGGCCCGTCGACGAACTCCATCACCAGGTACTGCGGTCGACCGGGCACGAGCTGCGCGTCGTACAGCGTCACGAGCGACGGGTGGCTCAGCGAGGCGAGCAGCGCCTTCTCGGTATGCGCGCGCTCGATCGAGGCGACCGGACCGTCGCTCTCGTGGATCATCTTGATCGCGACGATGCGTCCGAGGTGGGTGTCCTCGGCGCGGTACACGGTCGCCATGCCGCCTCGTCCGACGCGGTCGTGCAGTACGTACCGTCCGTCGAGCAGTGCCGCCGTCGGCGACATCACTTCCAGCGTCATCACTTGCTCCTTGCAGATGCACCCGGGTCATGCATCGTTCGACATAACCACGGCTCACGGGAGTGCGTCATCGGGGTTGACGTATGGACGAAGAAGTGGATGCGGTCGATGATTCGCGTGCTCTCGCGCCGGGCGAGCGCGTGCGCGGAGGCTGTCAAGGCCCTCCTCGAGCGTCGGCGGCCTCGGGTAGAAAAGAGTCAGATCGAAAGGATGTGGCATGGCCGCAGGTGACATCGAGACGTTCCAGCGAGACGGGATCTGGTTCAACCGCATCGAGGGCGAATCCCGCACTCTGGGGTCCAGCTTCGAGACCGAGGCCGAGGCGGTTCGAGTCGGTCGGGGTGCCGCGACGGCACGTCAGGTCAAGCACACCGTGCGTGTCGAAGAGGGGCCGTCGGGCACGGGCAACCTCTATGACTGGCACCCGCGCGATCTCATGAACTGAGGGCCGGTGACCGGCAACGACAGACGCGGGCGGATGCTGTTGCAGGCGTGCCTCAACGGTGCGCGACCCGCAGCGCAGCATCCTGCCCTCACTGCCGACACGACCCTCGCCGGCGCCGACGCCGCGCGTGCCGTCGCGGCCGGTGCCCGCGAGATCCACGTGCACCCGAAGGATGCCGCGGGCGACGACAGCCTGCGTGCCGCCGATGTCGACCGGTGGGTGAGAGCACTGCGCTCGGCGTGCCCTGGTGTGCAGATCGGGGTGACGACCGGTGCATGGATCGAGCCCGATGTCGGGGAGCGCCTCGCGGCGATCCGCGAATGGAGCGTCCTTCCCGACTTCGCTTCGGTGAACTGGCACGAAGCCGGTGCTGACGAGGTCGCGGCGCTGCTCGTGAGCCGCGGCATCCGCGTGGAGGCGGGCATCTGGGATGCCACCGGACTCGACGCCTGGCAGCGCTCGCCCGTTCGCGACGACACGCTGCGGGTGCTGGTCGAGCTGCCTGATGAGGCGGCGGATGTCGTGCGGCGGCACGCCGAGGGGCTCATCGCGCACGTGCGCCTCGACGACCCGGACATTCCGATCCTGCTGCACGGCGAGCAGCGGTCCGCCTGGCCGGCCTTCACCCTGGCCGTCGAGCTGAGCCTCGATTCGCGCATCGGCCTCGAAGACACCCTGCAGCTGCCCGATGGACGGACCGCACCCGACAACGCGGCACTGGTGCGAGCGGCTGTGGCCTTCATCAACGCCTGAGTCGGGGTCCGGAGTCGGCTCCTCCTGCAGCCTCATCGTCACCCGCCGTCATGCGACTCGCGACCGATCCGCCGCTTCCTTAGGGTGGAAGCTCCCGCTGAGAAGGAGTACGCGTGTCCGAGATCCAGACCCGCCGCGCCGGTGCCGTTCGATGTCGGCTCGCGGGCTGAGGAACGCCTGCCATGACCGACCACCGCGCGCCCACTGACCCGCATCCGTTCGATTCCCGCACGAGGTTCGACCTCGACCGGCCCGAAAGCCGCAAGTGGAGCCTGCACCCCGGCCACATCGGCGCGTGGGTGGCGGAGATGGACTTCGGCATCGCGCCGGTGATCGCCGACGCCATGCACCGCGCGATCGACGAGGAGAACCTCGGATACCTGTCGCCGCCGCTCGCCGCCCGACTCGGCGACGCGACGTCCGAGTGGATGCGCAGCGAATACGGCTGGGCCGTCGATCCGGAGCGCGTGCATCCGGTCTCCGACGTGATGGCGGCACTGAGGGTCGCGGTCGAGGAGTACGCTCCCGCGGGATCGCCCGTGATCGTGCCGACTCCGGCATATATGCCGTTCCTGACATATCTGCCTACCGTCGGGCATCCGGTGATCGAGATCCCCGGTATCGACGTTGACGGGCGCTGGCACCACGACCTGCAGCGCATCGACGAGGCATTCGCCGCCGGTGCCCGCACGCTCGTGCTCTGCAACCCGCACAACCCGACCGGCACCGTGGTGGACCGCTCCGAGCTCGAGGCGCTCGCGGAGATCGTCGAGCGCCACGGCGGGCGGGTGTTCGCGGACGAGATCCACGCGCCGCTGCGCTTCGACGGGAGACCGTTCATCCCCTATGCGTCGGTGTCCGAGGCGACCGCCGCCCACACCGTCACCGGCACCAGCGCGTCGAAGGCGTGGAACATCCCCGGCCTCAAGACCGCGCAACTGATCACCTCGAACGACGCCGACCAAGAGCTGTACCGCCGCTTCGGGTTCTCGGTGCAGCACGGTGCCGCGACGCTCGGTGTCGTGGCGTCGACGGCGGCATATCGGGAGGGCAAGCCGTGGCTCGACGGCGTGCTCGGGTATCTCTCGGAGTCGCGCCGCCTTGTCGGCGACCTCATCGCGGAGCACCTGCCCGGCGCGGTGTATCGCGAGCCCGAGGCGACCTACATCGGATGGATCGACACGACGGCGCTCGAGATACCCAGCCCGCCGGCCGCGTACTTCCGAGAGGAGGCCGGCGTCGTGCTGACCGAGGGCGCGCTGCTCGGACGGGGATACGAGAACTTCGTGCGGATCGTGTTCGCGACGCCTCGCCCGGTCCTGAGAGAGGCCTTCGCGGCGATGGGGGATGCCGTTCGCGCTCGGTGATGCGTCGTTCGTCGCCTCGTGACGGCGGGTGCGGGGTCGGTTCCGCACCTCTCGTCGGATGCGTGGTCAAAAACGCACCGGAAACGCTGAGTTCCGATGCGTTATTGACCCCGCACGCGCCGGAGCCGGGGCCGAAGGCGGCTCAGCCCCGATCGCGCAGCGCCGAGGCGATCCGCTCGACCGCCTCGACCAGCACCGGACGGGGCATCGCGAAGACGAATCGCGTGTACCCGATCGCGGCCACACCGCACGCGGCGCCATCCGTCATCGCGACTCCGGCGTGCTCGCGGAACCACTCGCCGAGATCGCCCGTCAGCTCGGTCTCGCGGAAGTCGAGCAGGGCGATGTAGCTGCCCTCCGGCACGACCATCCGCACGCCGGGGAGCTTCTCGTCGACGAGCTGCGCCAGCGTCCGGCGGTTGCCGTCGAGGTAGTCGACCACGTCGTCGAGCCATTCGCGCCCGCCGGTGTAGGCCGCGATGTTCGCGATGACGCCGAGCGTCGATGTGCCGTGTCCGGCCCAGAATCCCAGGCTCTCCCAGAGTTCGGCGTCGGCGTCGTTCGAGAGGATGATCTGCGCGCACTTGAGGCCCGCGAGGTTCCACGCCTTCGAGGCGGAGGCCGCGGTGAGGGTGTGGGCTGCGGCGGCATCCGACACCGAGGCGTAGGGGATGTGCCGGGCCGGGGTGTAGACGACGGGCGCGTGGATCTCGTCGGCGAACACGCGTCCGCCGGCATCCGTCACGACCGACGCGATGGCGAGCAGCTCGTCGCGGGTCGCGACGGTGCCGAGCGGATTGTGCGGGTTGCAGAGCACCAGCATCTCGCCGCCGTCGCGGAAGGCCTGGGCGACGGCATCCAGGTCCATGACCCAGCGTCCGTCGACCTCGATGCTCGGCACCTCGATGACCCGACGGTCGTGCATCGGCGGCACCAGCAGGAACGGCATGTATGCAGGAGTCGGCACGATCACGGCCGAACCCGGACTGGTGAAGTGCTCGATCGCCAGCTCGAACGCGGCGATCACATCGGGCACGTGGTGCACGCGCTCGGCGGGGATCTCCCACCCGTACGAGTCGGAGTACCAGCGCGCCGTGGCCGCCGAGAGGTCCTTCGCGAGCTTCTCGGGCAGGTACCCGGTCACGCCGAGGTCGAGGGCATCCTTCACCGCGCCGGTGATCGCGGGGGCGAGGCCGAAGTCCATCTCGGCGACGAACGCGCCGATCGTGTCGGGGAAGGCCGTCCATTTGACGCTGCCCGCAGCGCGCAGGTCGTCTTGCGTGATCTGGTCGAACGCGGGAGAAGTCATGTCTCAATCCTTCCACCCGTCGGCGACACCGGGCTCGCGCGGAGCTGCGGATGCCGGGAGCGGGCACTGTTTCGGGTGCGCAACTGACCCCGCACGGAGTCGAAGCGCGTGCGGGGTCGCTTCGGCATCCGAAATCGCCGTTTCGGGTGCACAACTGGCCCCGCACGGAGTCGAGCCGGGAGCGGGGTCACTTCGGCATCCGAGACCGCCGTTTCGGGTGCACAACTGGCCCCGCATGGAGTCGAGCCGGGAGCGGGGTCGCTTCGGCGTCCGAAATCGCCGTTTCGGGTGCACAACTGACCCCGCGCACGACCCCACGCCACCCCGCAACACCATTGAGCGACCCACGCACCCGTGCCAGGATTGCCCCGACTCGGCCCACCGGGGCTGAGACGAAGGGATTCTCATGCAGCTGGCGATGATCGGACTCGGCCGGATGGGCGCCAACATCGTGCGCCGCCTCATGCGGGCGGGGCACGAATGCGTGGTCTATGACGTCAACACGGATGCCGTGCAGGCACTGGTCGCCGAGGGAGCCACCGGCGCCGACAGCATGGCCGACCTGGCGTCGAAGCTCGAGGCGCCGCGGGCCGTGTGGATGATGGTGCCCGCCTCTCTCACGGGCATGGTGGCCGATCAGGCGGCGGAGGTGCTCGATGAGGGCGACATCCTGATCGACGGCGGCAACTCGAACTACCGCGACGACGTCCGCCGGGCGAAGGCGTTCCGCGAGCGCGGCATCCACTATGTCGATGTCGGCACGAGCGGTGGGGTGTTCGGACTCGACCGCGGATACTGCCTGATGGTCGGCGGACCCGACGAGGCCGTGCAGCGCATCGAGCCGGTGCTGCGGACAATCGCTCCGGGTGTCGGCGAGATCGAGCGCACGCCGGGCCGCACCGGAGACCTCACCCCCGAGGAGCAGGGCTACCTGCACTGCGGACCGTCGGGTGCGGGGCACTTCGTGAAGATGGTGCACAACGGCATCGAATACGGCATCATGGCGTCGATCGCCGAGGGGCTGAACCTGCTGCACAACGCGGATGCCGGGGTGCGCGAGGCCGAGCACTCGGCGGAGATCGCTCCGCTGGAAGAGCCGGAGTTCTACCAGTTCCCCATCGACACCTCGAAGGTCGCCGAGCTGTGGCGCCGCGGGTCGGTGATCTCGTCGTGGCTGCTCGACCTGACCGCTGCCGCGCTCGCCGAGAATCCGCACCTCGACGGTCTGGCCGGCCGGGTCTCCGATTCGGGCGAGGGCCGCTGGACGGTCAAGGCCGCCGTCGATGTCGGCGTGCCCGTGCCGGTGCTCGCGGCGTCGCTGTTCGAGCGCTTCGCCTCACGCGATGAAGACAAGTTCGCCAACCAGGTGCTGTCGGCGATGCGTCTGCAGTTCGGCGGGCACCAGGAACTGCCGGCCGGAGACGTGCTCGAAGCCGGCTCGCGGAAGGCGGATTCCGACAGTGCCTGATCGCGTTCTCGCGGATCGTCGAGCGGGGCCGACGCAGGTTCACGTTCACAACTCCGGAAGAAGCGGGTGCGTCCGCCGACTCGGCCCCGGAATCCCGGGGGACCGGTGCGTCGGCCCGCTCGTTCTTCCGGAGTTGTGAACCGGCGGAACCGCTGCCGTCCGTCCGAGCCGAAGCCCTCGACCCCAGAACGGCATCCGATGACCGCCGCCACGCGTCGAGCCACCCCGCACGACGCCGCCCGTCTCGCCGAACTCCTGCACGCGTTCAATACGGAGTTCGACACCGAGACGCCGGGGGTCGAGGTGCTCGCCGAGCGGTTGCTCACGCTGCTGGGCGGAACCTCGACCTTCGCGGTGCTCGGCGGTGATCCTGCGGTCGGTCTCGCGCTCGTGACCCTGCGTCCGAATGTGTGGTCGGCGGGGCCGGTCGCGCTGCTCGATGAGATGTACGTCGAGCCCGTGCACCGCGGTGGTGGTGTCGGCGGCGCGGTCCTCCGGCACATGGTCGAGATCTGCCGGGAACTCGGCGTCGCGGCGATCGAGATCAACGTCGATGAATCGGATGCCGCGGCGATGCGCTTCTACGAACGGCACGGATTCAGTGGCGTCGACCCCGATTCCGGCGAGCGGGCGTTCTACTTCTATCGGTCGCTGGAGGTCGGGGACTAGCTGCCGGGGCTCGAGGCGCCGCGCACCCCGGTGGCTATCCTGACGCCATGGATCCTTTCCTCACCATCGTCCTCTTCTACGTCGCCGGGTTCCTGATCGGCATCCTGATCCTGTGGCTCGTGATCTACACGGCCGTGCGGTCGGCCTTGACGTCGCATCGTCAGGCGCTGGCGGAAGAGGGACGACCGGCGCAGCGCTACTCCGGGCGCTGACGAATGGCCTCTGTCACGACGCTCTCGGGGTCGGACGCGGCAGGGCTCGACGGCGAGATCCTCGAGGTCTGGGCTGAGGTCTTCGGCCCGGTGGACTAGCGCTCAGTCGCAGGCGATGCCGTCTCCGTCGCGGTCGAGGTCGTAGATGTCCGAGCCGACGACCTGCACGGGGCCCTGCACATATCCGGGTCCGTCTCCGCTGCCGCCGGCGCAGTCGACGTCGCTCGAGATCGGAACACACGCTCCCGTGTAGTTCGAGTCGCACCCTCCGCCACCCTGCTGCACGAGCGGCACGGGGGCGGGAGCGGGTGCCGGAGCCGCGACCGGTGCCGGCGCTTTGCTTCCGATCGCCGTGACCTCGTTCACCGGCTGCACGGAGATCGCCTCGCTGACGACCTCGCGCGACACCTCGACGCCGTCGATCAGAGTCAGGCGATAGGTGATCACCTTCACGCCGTTCACGCCCGCGGGGACGAGCGCCGTGGCGCCCTGGTCGAGCTGCGGGTCGTCGACCGTGGTCGCCGTGAACGGCACGGGCACCTCTTCGGTCGCGGTCTCGAACGTCGTCGGAGTGGGAGTGGGAGTGGGCGTCGGCGTCGGAGCCGACGTCGTCACCGCGGCGAAGGTCTGAGGTTCGGATGCCGTCGGGGCGGTGCCGCTGCTGGCACTCGCGATTCCGCCGCCGGTGACGAGCAGAGCGGCCAGGCCGAGGGCGATCACGCCCGACATCCGCGATCGGAGTCCTAGAGCCGGGAGGGGGCGCGCGATCATGACATAGAGAGCGATGCCGACGACGGCAGTGGCGACGAGCAGGATCGCGATCGGCGACAGGCGGGCGAGCACGCCGCCGACGACGAGTGCGGCGACGATGATCCCGGCAGTGCGCCAACCGGTCTTGCGCTTCGCGGGTGCGGGTGCGGGTGCGGATGCCGGCGCGGTGGCGGACGCGATCTGCGTCGTCGCGACAGCCGCCGGGGACGGAGCGGTCGAGGCCGTCCAACTATGGCCGTCCCACCAGCGCAGCTGATGCGGATTCTCCGGATCGGGATGCCAGGCGGCAGGCGGCTGTGACATGAGAGTTCCCCTCGACGATGAGGCGACGAATCGCCGGCGCCCCCAGAGCGCCTCGACCTGTATATCGGTTCGGATTGCCGGGCGGCAACAGCCGAATCTGAAACGTGACAATGGCCTGTCCGGGTAGGGCACCGAGCAGCAACGGCACACAGGGGTTGGTCGCATCACAGCTCGAGAAGCCGCGTCACGCCGTCGGGCGCTCCCACCCCACCCAGTCCGGCCGGTCCACGACGCAGAACCGGTTGCCCTCGGGGTCCTCCATGATCACGTAGTCGGCATCGTCCGGCAGGTTGTCCCAGTGCACCTCGCGAGCGCCGAGTTCGGTGAGGCGGCGCACCTCGGCATCCTGATCCTCGGCATAGATGTCGAGGTGGATGCGCGGCGGCAGCACCCGCTCGGAGTGGTGAGCGTCGAGGGCGATGCAGGGAGCGTCCGCATCGCGCGGCTTGAGCACGACCCAGTCATCGGATGCCGGGTCTCGCTCGACATAGTCGAGGGCCGCCTGCCAGAAGCGGGACTGCGCCGGGAGGTCGTTCACGCGGATCACGATCGACACGATCTTCAACATGCGGGTCAGGTTAGGGCGACTGACACCTGCTGAACAGGGGCTTGAATCGGATCACTGACGCAGCGGAGATCGCGGCAACGAACAATCAGCCGTCTGTGCTCGCTGGCACGCTGTCCACATACTTCTTCATCTCTTGAGCGATCGAATCGATGAGTTCGCTCATCTCGCTCGACGGCTGCTCTCGGTGTTCGACTTCGTTGAAGGAGTCCAGGAGGCGGAGGGTGAGGGCTTCCTTCGCACGTGGCCGGTCGATTCGTTCACTCAGCTCGAAGGCGAGGACGTCGAAGTCGCGCTCGCTGGATCGAGGCACAGTGGCACGCACTCGTCCGAGCTGCGGGTCGTCGCCCGTCAGATGCAGATGCGCCCGCAATTCCGGATCGAACCCTGTGCCACCCACGTGAACGATCTCTCCCGAGGCGGAGTCGAGCCAGACGTACAGCCACGACCCAGTGGGACGTACGCGACCGCCCCGAACGGAGATGACGCGAGGCTGGCTGGAGGGCATGTGTTCACCATATTCGCGGCGGCCTCCTCGGCGACAGCACGGTTACCTCAGCGGCGGCCCGTCGGTACTCTGAGTCCCACCCCGTACCATCCACCGCCCGCATCGAAGGAGATCGGCGAGATGAGACCATTGCGTTATTCGATCAACGTCACGCTCGACGGGTGCGTGCATCACGAGGCGGGCGTCGCTCCCGACGAGGAGCTGATGCGCTTCTGGACCGCCGAGATGGAGCGGGCGGATGCCGTGATCTACGGCCGAACCACCTACGAGATGATGGAGGGCGCGTGGCGTCGCCCGGCATCCGGTCAGTGGCCCGACTGGATGATCGAGTGGGAGGTCCCGTTCGCCGAGGCCATCGACCGCGTGCCGAAGTACGTCGTGTCGAGCACGCTGGACGCCGTCGACTGGAACGCCGAGCTCATCCGGGGCGACCTGTCCGAGACGGTCCGCCAGCTGAAGCAGCAGCCGGGCGAGGGGCTGTCGGTCGGCGGCGTGACGCTGCCGCTCGCGCTCGCCGATCTGGGATTGATCGACGAGTACACGTTCGTCGTGCATCCGATCATCGCCGGCCACGGCCCGAGACTCCTCGACGGGCTGAGCGAACGCACCCGGCTCGAGCTCATCGACCGCCGCGAGTTCGCATCGGGAACGGTCGCGAACCGCTATCGTCCGGTGCCCGCCGCCTGACTGCGGCGATATCTGCCGGCCCCGATCCATCCAGCGACCTCCAGCAGGGGACCGGCGGCGAGCTGAGCCAGTGGGTTGCCGAGAGCCCGGATCGCCCGCACCGGACCGAGCGACTCCTCGATCGCGGGCACGGCCCACTCGTCGACCCGGGCCTGATAGCGCGCCACAGCGGAGTCGATGTCGGGGTGGGCAGTGAGGGCTTCGGCGAGTGCGCCGGCCGAGCGGATGGCGGTCGACCCGGCCCGCCCGCCGGTGGGAGGCATCGCGTGCACTGCATCACCGATCGCGGTGATGCGGCCGGGAGTCCACGGAAAGCGCGGCGCCTTCGGGTCGGCGGCGCGGAACGGGAAAGCGGCAGTGCGGTCGGGATCGGAGTCGCGGATCACTCCCGGCATCCACGGAGTCCAGCGGTTCACGAGGGCGGATGCCGTCGCGACGAGTTCGGCTGAGGATGCCGTCTGCACCGCACCGATGCTGTCGCGCCGGGCGATCAGGCCCCACACGAGTGACGGCGGGCCGACGGCATCCGCGAGTTCGGGTGAGATGTCGCGCAACCCGCGCGACGTCAGCGAGAGGAACATGCCGACGCCGTGGCGGTCGACGGCCAGGGCGGGACCCCGCAGCAGGTAGCGCGGGAACCGGGTGTGCCGGGTCAGCGGTGTCGACCCGGCGATGCCGACCAGGCCGGTGTCCGCGCTTGTCTCAGGGGCGATCGAGCGAAGAGTCGCCGAGCGGGCACCATCGGCCGCGACGACCAGGTCGGCTTCGATGCGCGAGCTGTCCGCGAGCGTGACACTCGCCCCGCTGTCGTGGGCTTCAGCCGAGGTCACGGTCGACGAGAATCGCAGGCGCTCGCCGAGGTCTTCGCTGAGGATCTGGCGCAGCGCGCGGCGCTGGCACAGCATCCGGTCTTGTCCAGGCGGTTCGGGCGCCACGACGATCGGTCGCAGGCGCGAGTCGGCGATGGTGAACTGCGAGAACGTCTCAGGGCCGTCGGAGACCGATCGGATGCGGTCGACCAGCCGCCCCGTAACGTGCCGCTCGATCACAGCGACCGCCTCGGGAGTGAGCGCGATGCGGTAGCCGCCAGTGTCGGCCGGGTTCGCGTCACGGTCGAGCACGATGACCTCGGCGTGGTCGCGCAGCGCCTGAGCAAGCACCAGTCCGCCAAGGCCGGCCCCGCTCACCACGATGCGCATGAGTCCAGCTTGGCGGAGGCAGGCCGTTTCGCCCAGCGTCGCTCACACCGGCGGCTGAGGAGTGGGTGTTCTGCGCCGAGTCCAGAATGCGGTGAAGCCGGCGTAGGCGCCGAAGATCGCCGCGTATCCCAGCACGAGGATCCACAGACCGGCGCCGTGCTGATAGACGATGCTCAGGTAGATCAGCAGGAGGATGCTGCCCAAGGATCCGCCGATGCCTGCTCCGATGGCCATACTTCCGTCGACCTTCGATGCGTCGAGGTAGCTCGGCGCCGTGAACCGTTCGACGAACGCGCCGAACGCTGCGGTCAGACCCGAGACGATGCCCGTGATGACCGTCGGAATCATGATGAGCGGGATGAGCCAACCGATGGAGGCTTGCGAATCGGGCAGGTGACCGATCATCACCACCGCCTGCACTGCCGCCATCACTGTGGTGAAGAGCGCGAAACCGAAGACAGTGAGGGCGAGGGTCGGGACGCGCGTCTTCGTGATGCGTCCGCTTGGGGGAGCATCGCGCCGTTCGTGAAGATCATCCCCCATGCCGCGACTCTATCGTCGGCACGTTCCAGGGCGCGGAGTACTGCACCGACCTGACGCAGGTGTCCGTGGATGCAACCCCCGAGACGACCCCACGGTGAACGCTCGACCGGGGAGTCAGTACCCTGATTCAGTGCCCCGTCCCCGAAGTGAAGCCGCGCGCCAGTCCGTGCTCGAGGCGATGCGCGCTGCCATCGTGGCGGGTGCCTACGAAGCGGTGACGATCGAGGGGCTCGCCGAGACAGCGGGAGTCGCCAAGCAGACGATCTACCGCTGGTGGCCGTCGAAGGCGGCGATTCTCGGCGAGGCGCTGCTCGAAGGAGACCTCCCGGGGGCGGATCCCGCAGTCGCGATGAGCGACGACATCCGGGCCGACCTGCACGCCTGGTTCTCCGCGATGTCCGCCGGGCTCGCGAAGCCCGAGGGCGTCGCACTCGCTCGGGCTCTGATCGCGGTGACGGCAACCGACCACGAACTCGGGCTGGCGCTCAATGAGCGTCTCGCGGCGCCGATCCGCTCGTGGGTCGCCGAACGGATCGGCCGCGGACAGGTGGCGGGTGAGATCCGTGCGGACGTGGATGCCGACGCGATCGCCGACCAGCTCATCGCCATGGCGTCGTATGCCGCGCTCATCGGACAGCCCTTGAGTGCAGAGCGCGTCGAGGAGACGGTGACACGGTTGCTGCGAGGTATCGCTTCTTAGCCCTTCCTTGAGTGGCCGCTCAAGAGTGTGATCTGAGTCGGCGGCCGCTACAGAGCTCCATCACCTGGAGGCAACACCTTGAGGAACTTTCGCTTTCTGACGACGGCCAGCACTTCCGCATTGAGTTCCCTCTGCAGCCGGTTCAGGTAGAGCAAGTAGGAGTCGGGAGAGCGCTCGCTGAACTCGAGGTATCGGTTGCAGGCCCGGAGCATGTTGACGAGGGGCTTTTGCAGTTTCTCTCGTTGGCGCACGTTGGCCCTCGTGCTCTTGATCTCATCTCGGAGGGAGATGATGCTCTCGTTCGCGTATTTGAATGAGCGGCGCCGCGACGCGAACCGCAACGTGACAGGCTCGTCGACCGCCAGGGCACGTCTTCCATGCATGTCATTGATGAGGATCTGAAACGCTCGATGCTCCACAACCAAGTTTCGGATCCAGTAAGTGACACCGGCAATGGCCACGGTCAGACCCGCACCGATCACCGCGACGAGCACGTCAGCCCAAAAGGTATCCTGCATCGTCAAAGCATCGCAGATCGCGATCAATGGCTCGCCGATCCGTAGTGCCTTCCGTCGCTCCGGGGAAGGCTGCCGATCGACTCGATCGATGTTCGGGTCGGGCGCCCCAGCGCGAGGCGCTCAGGGGCAGGGAGATGCTCGCCAATCGCGAGGCTTGCGGCACGCCCGCTCAAGCGGAGCGAGGGGAGGCCCGCCGTGGTGGATGCACCGGTCACGATGAGAGACGATCCTCGCACACTGTACGACCACTAACTAATGGGACGGCGGATACCCTGGCGACGGATACTCACCGCTGAGGACTGGAGCAGGCAATGGTCATCGCTGACATCACGGTCGTTCCGTTGCCGACGGAACGCAAGGCCGCATATCTGGACTTTTCGAAGCGGATGGCGGAGGTCTACCGCGATCACGGTGCGATCAGCGTCGTGGACTACTGGCAGTCGAGCGATTCAGCCGACCCGGGGGACTTTCACGCAGACGGGACGTCGTATGAATCGGGCGAGCTCAAGAGCATCGCCGACCTCGCAGGAACGAACGCCGAGGAGTCCGTCGTGGTCACGGTGACGACCTGGCCGTCGCGGGAGGTTCGTGATCGCGGAACCGCTGCCGTCACGAGCGATCCCCGCGTTCTCGAGACGCTCGACGAAGACCCCGTCTTCGATGGAAGCCGCGTGATCGGTGACAGCTTCGAGATCGCGATGACTGTTCAGCAGGAAGAGTGACGGACTCCGGTTACGGGGTGCAGTAAGCGAGCATCGCGTCGGTCGTTGTGCGCATCTCCGTCGTCGCCGCATCCAGGCCCGTGATGTCACCCGCGATGGCCTTCTCGCCCTCGGCGGCGAAGGCGTCGATGCTCGTCGTCCACGAGTCGCGGAGCGTGACGAACTCCTCGGGTCCGTCGACTCCGCGGGGGTTCTCGGCGACGCTTCGCACTTCGTCGAGCGCTGCCTGCGCGGCCTCGGGAGTCGGCGAGCTGACGCTGCCGATCACGCCGGTCACCTGCGCGGCCTGAGCGGCGACCTGCCCACACGCAGCGATGGTCGACGCCTGAGAACATCCGGAGAGGAGCAGGACGCCGACGGCGAGCGTCGCGAGCGCGGAGAGCTTCTTCATGCGAGCCACTGTAGGTGGCGGAGATGTGAGATCTACGCCTGGCCGTAGGCAGGGCCGGCGAAGGTCACCGGCTTGCCCGCGGCTTCTGCGTGGGCGATCTCCGCGAGCGTCGATTCTCCGAAGTGTTCGCCGTGGTTCACGACAACCACTCGATCGGCCAGGTCGATTCTGCGCAGGTGCAGCTCGCCGAGCGCGGTCTTCTGCTCGGCGGTGATCGGGGCATCGATCTCGGCGGGCATGAGGACGATAATGCCAGCGAGTGCCAGACTTTGGCTCACCGCTCGCATCTCGTCGGCGAACCGCATCGAGCCGCAGATGCAGACAATCTCAGGACGCTCGGGCATGGGGTCAGCCTTTTGCTCTGGGAGGGGCTAGTCCGAGAACCTAGACGTCTTGTTCGGGATCACGAACGATCGGCCCGCCGAGGTCCGATGCCTCTGGATCTCGGTCCGTGTTGGAAAAGGCTGAACAGACAAGGCGCCAGATGAGCCACCACGCATAGAACGACGTTACGGAGTCGATGTGCTCGTCGTTGATGAGGCCATGGGCGAGTTCGTTACGAAGATTGGGGCCGTGGGGGCTGCACAGGAGGGCGCGAATCTCGAAGACGTAGTCCCGGCCGAACACTTTTTCGACCTTCTCGCCGCTCATTAGAGCGCCGAGGCCTTTCTCGGTCTCAATCCCGTCCTCGATGGCGCTCGTGTTTACACCCGCGTCCTTGAGTTTCGCCCGGATGATGCTCTCCAGTTGGGGGATCAGAAGATGCGCGGCGGTGAGAAAGTCGCCACCGTAGCCATAGTGGAGGCCCCGCGCGACGAGCGACTCGCGCTCCGAAGGCACGAGTGAGCTTTCGCGCGCGATAAGGGTGAAGTCCGCGATGTTCAGTGGGTGTTCCGCCGAGAAGGTCATCCACGACTTCGCTAAGAAGCGGGTCACATAAAAGTTCGTCCGAAACACGAGGCCATCTACCATCGCGCGCCACAGATGCGATGGCACGCCGTAAGTGACATCGTCCTTTTCGCTGGTTGACCGTGCAACTTTGCGCCCATCCCGCGAAAGTCGCACGCGCGGGAACACGTGCGTGAGCGGGTAGGTCTCTGCTAATTGCTGATGTTCGGTCTTGTACGCGTCGAAGTCTGTGATTGGCAACCAGCGAAGGAAGAGCTGGAGGGCCGTGCCGAGGTCCTTGCCTTCGATCAGTTCGCTGAGGTCTGGTAGCTCTTCAGGTACCGGTATCTCTCTTCGAATGGGCCTCATGAATGACAATGTCGCGGTGCCCGCTTGTCGGATCATCCGGGACAGTTCTCCGTGGAGCTGATCGATGCCACGTGCTTTGCGTGCGGACCGGGGGATTGTAGCCAAGCGGTCGAGCGCGAGCTCCAGATCCTCGGCGGCACGGGCTGCTGATGCTGTGTTGTGTTCACTCAGTAATGCGGTTGCTTCATCACGAAGAATGATGGCGGCGGCGGTGATGTCGTCATAGTGCGCTTCATGATCACCTGAAGTCAGGTGCCACGACGCAGCTTCCTCGCGAATCAAACGCGTCAAAGGTGAAGTCGGTGAAGTCTCGGCGATGCACCGCAGGTGCGCGGCTATCTGCTTGGCGTCGCTCCGCGCTCTCCTTTGCTCCCGAAGATTCTGCGCGAGCCGCACCGCTTCGTCAGCATCTGTGGCCCTCAACAGGCGCGCGACGATCGTCCGCTCCAGTACGTCGCCGGCCTCGACAGTCACCTGACCAAAACGTGGCGCGATTGTGAAGGCGCGCCCGATGGCGAAGACGACCTGGTAATCAAGTGGGCGAATCGCGAACTTCGCTGCAACGTGCTCGATGATCTGTCGGTACGTCTCAACTTTCGCTCGTCCGTGGGCGCGAGCGGCGAGTAGTTCAAGAACCCGCAGGCGCGTTTCATCGTCGAGGGAGTGAGTCTCTACGGCCCTCAGGATCTCTATCTCATGCTCATGGATTGTGTGCACGGACAGCCAACGCCCGTCCGGATGCCGGCGAATCGGCACGTAAGCTTCATCCCAACCGTTCGGGTGGGTGACTAAATCGCGGACGAGGTCAACGAGAATCACCACCTCGCGCAGGTGATCGTCATCGGGCTCGGCGGGTCGAGAATCCGGAGGGCGGAGCAGTCCGAGCTTGTCGGCGCGATCCACCACCTCGGGCCATGTCGCGATCAAGTCATCGTTCATGCTCGCACGCTATCGTGCACGGGCGACACTGAACTGGCGTGCTCGGCGGTACTTACTGCACCGACCATCCGCCATCGGATGCCAGCACGGCACCGTTGATGTTCACGGCGTCGTCCGACAGCAGGAACGTGATCGACGCGGCGAGGTGCTCGGCGGTCGCAACGGTCGGGATCGCCTGCTGGAACGGGGCCAGACGGCCGGAGCCGTACTCCGACATGTTCGGGGGCATCGGGATGCCGGTGGCGACGCCGCCCGGAGCGACGGAGTTCACGCGGATGCCCTTCGGCCCGTACATGAACGCCGCGGACTTCGTGACGCCGATGATGCCGTGCTTGCTGGCCGTGTAGGCGTTGCCCGATGCGTTGCCGCGCAGGCCCGCTTCGCTCGATACGTTGAGGATCGAGCCTCGGCCGGCCTTCTCCATGATCGGCAGCACCGCGCGCATGAGCTTGAACGGGGCGGTGAGGTTGATGGCGATGACGCGATCCCAGACGGCATCCGTCGTCTCGCCCGCGGGGGAGAAGTCGTCGTTGATGCCGGCGACGTTCGCGAGGGCGTCGATGCGGTCGCCCGCGGCGGCGATGACGGCGTCGATCGCGTCCTGCGTGGTGAGGTCTCCGGCGACGGTGATGATGTCGGCATCCGGCAGCTCGGCCTTCAGCGCGTCGAGCTTGTCGGCGGCGATGTCGGAGGCGATGACGCGTCCGCCTTCGCGGGCGATGCGGGATGCGGTGGCCTTGCCGATTCCGGATGCTGCGCCCGTGACGATCACGGTCTTGCCGGCGAAACGTCCGGTGGTGGGCTTCTCGGTCCAGCCCTCGGACTCGTCGGCCTCGGGGATCTCGCCGCCGTTGGCTGCGCGCACGAGGTCATCGACGACGGACTGTGGCAGTGCGCCCTGGCTCATCGCGACGAGCTGCTGCAGCGGCAGCCCGAGCACGGGGGTGAGGAGCTCGGGGTCGGCGCCCGTCTGCTCGAAGAGTGCGCGGATGAGTGGCCCGCCGGTCGGGTCGTTCATCCAGTCGCCGATGGTGGAGTGTGCGGTGAGGGCCATGGTCGAGCTCCTTGAGGCTTGGGTTTCGCAACGGTGCGTCTCGATAAAGATTAGTCCGTAACTCGTGTGTGTGTGCGCGGTTTAATGGCTTCGTCTCCAACGGACCCCACTGCGGGGCGAACACGCGTTCGTGTTCACGATGACCGAGCCGACTAAGTTGGAACGCCGCGTCGCTGGCGAAGCTGTTCTCCTCGATCTGCGGTGGTAGGCGGCGTAAACACGAACGTTGTCCCCTCGCGAAAGGCAAGCCCGAGACCGGCATCTTGCAGCAGATCTCTGAGGTCTGCTGTGGGGCGTTCGGGGAGCAGGACTGAACACTGCAGGTCGTCGACGTATACATGGCGGCGGTAGTCGTAGAGCTGGCCGACCGCCATACGGAGGTCTGCGCGACCCGCGATCGCCTTCGCTTCGTACAGGATGTGATCGGCCTCGTCGAAAATGTCGGTGAGAAGCCGCGTGTGCTCGATGGGGAGATTGATTGCCCATCGGGAGAAAGTGTGCCCGACTTGATGGGCCATGAATTCGTCGACAAGTTGAGACTCGCGTCTTACGGCCCGGCCGCCGACGCGATCTGCGGTCTCGAAAAACTCGGTTGAGTTGATTTCTACGGGAACTGAGATTGCCCGAGGTTCGCGCGCGACCTCGGAGTAACCGACGAACTCGACGATGTCATCTGGGACGACGGTGATAGGGAGCAGCCGGAACACGACCACCGTGCGAAGCGCCTTGTCCTTTCCGAGCCCCGGCATCCGCACGAACGGCAAGGAAGGATCCACAATGAACTCGCCGATGTATTTCTGGTACCTGGTCCTCGTTCCCGACTTGTAGCCAGCCTCACGAAAAGCGTGAATGACTCGGCCCTTCTCGACGTGCGTGATGAGTGCCGAGTTGCCCCCACGAAGCGTCTGATCGCCGTTGGGGCCAGCCCCGGTGTAGTAGAACACCAGTCCATCCGATGAGAAGCCATCGTAGACGTAGCCGAACTGAGCGCCCTCGGCTGGGTCCGTGAATACGAATACGGAGTTGGACGTCGTGCTTGGGACGATGCCTCCCGAATACACGCTCCCGCCGTAGTCGATCACCAAGTCCTCGCGCGTGGTGATGTCACCAGCGTTCAGACGAAAGGTGGGCGACGACACGAGATCAGCCTATCGATCAGATTGACTTGACAGCGATGCGCGGCGGCCTCAGGTCGATTGTCGGCACCGATTCGCCATCGACGCCGCGCTTTGCGAGCATGTCGATCATGTCTTCCTGGCGGGGCTGGCCGAGCGTCAACCGGTAGAGCGTCAGCGCGCTGCGCAGTCGCTCGTATTTGGCGATGTCGCGACTGAGTGGGTACTGCGCGATCACGCGGTGAATGCGTGCCGAACCTGGGTAGAGCCACCAGGGGGAGAACTCGCCGAGCTCGTTGTCGACATCCGACGCCGCATCGAATGCGGCTCGCCAAGCGCGTATGTCGTCGGATGCCAGTACATCGAGCCAGTGCGACTCGGCGACGTTTTTGCGGACGGCGTGACCCGCAAAGCGGTTGACTCGGCCTTCACGCTGCTCGAAGTCGACCGGATTCGAGGGGAGGTTCCAGTGCACGACCGAATGGCTCCACCAGTGAAAGTCGATCCCTTCCTGACCTACGCTCGTCGACGCAAGCACGAAGGGTGCGAACGGGCTGTTGAACGCAGCCCGCACCTCGGCCTGGCGTACCCCCGAGGTGTCGTCCGAGTCGGTGGCGAACTTGCCACCGTATCGCAGCGCGAAGCGCGCCATCATGGGGATCTCGTCACGTGCAGCCGTGTTGTTGCGAGCGACGTACCGGGCGGGGCGAAGCTCCATCGACTCGACCGTGCGGCGAGCGAGAGCTGCGAGCCCGACGTCGTCGAGGTCGCCTCCACCGGTCTCGCTGAGTAGCTGGTACATGTACTCGTCCATGACGGCCTGCAGGTTGCCGTCGGCGCAGTAGTCGAGCACGCTTCGCCAGAACGGCTGCTCATCGCCGTACAGCGTGACGAGCAGCGCGATCGATTCGGTCCTATTGAAAAGCGTGCGGATGCCTCGCACGAGCTCGAACGCGGCGGCCCAGAGTCCCTCGGGAGTGACGCTGGGGCCGGCGATGGTCCGCAACGCCCGCCACGCAATGTTCCCGGGCGAGTGGACGGCCATGCGTGCGAGGTCGGGGTGTGACAGGACGCCGTTCGACGACGGTTCCAGCGCCAGTCGGACGTGCTCCAGGAGCCCGCCGACGCGTCCCTCCTCGGCGCGAGACTCGACGAGCTGTTCCGCTGTCGCACCGCCGAGTTCTGCCGACAGCATCCCGGGATATGCGAACACGGCGTCCGCAACCTGGTCTGCCGCCGAACCCCTGGTCAGGTTCGCGTCGACGGTCGCGAGCAGAGCATCTGCTGACACGGTCGCGCCGGCGGTTCGCGCGGCTTGCAAGGGATCACCAAGCTCGGCCAAGCCCGGGTGGGGCCAGAAGAGGGCGAGTGTTGACATTGCGGCTGGACGGCCTTCAGCGAGTCGGTACTGCAGGCGTGCGCCGACCGCCTTTCGGGCGTCGGATGTGTTCTCGCGGAGGAGTGCTCGGTCGCCTGCCGCAAGGCGGTCGGCCTCGTAGCTGAGCAATGATGCGATCGCGGTGGGTACTCCGGTCCAGGCCGAGAACACCACGTGCTTCGTGACCGATCCGTCTGACAACGGCGCATATATTGGCCCTGGTTGGAGATACGGCATCGTCGGTGGAACCCACAGCAGCCTCCACCATCCGCGCTCCAGCGTCTCCTCAGCCAGGGCCCGCAAGTGTCCATTGCCGAGGTCGACAGGTTCGAATGCGGCCACCGCATCTGATTCGAGCGACCGAGTCGTCGCGAGCAGAGAGCCAACGTTCTCCGCGTCGGGTCCGTCCAGCGCGGCTTTGACGCGATCTGCCGCCTTGTATCCGTCCATGAAGCTGGCGAAGTAGGGAATCGATTTCCAGTACTCGAGGTCAATCGGCGAATCGACGGTACGCCCGAGTGCACGCAGTGACGCCCACTCGCGAAGGTCGGCTGCCGTAGGAGAGTCGGTCGCCAGATGGCGCACGGCGACGAGGTCTTCGCGCTCACCGATGGGTGGTCGCTCTGACCTGGTCATGAGCGGTGTCAGCGTGTCGCTGACAAGGCGCGCGGAGGCAGACGCGTCACCGCCGACCACGAGCGACTGGCGGTACGCCGCGAGTGCCGCGGCAGCCTCTCGTTCGGCGCCGGGTGCCCCGCCTGCGAGGAAGCGCACTGTCGCGAGGAAGTCCTGATAGTGGTCGTCCTCGGCGTCGTCGCTGTTGGTGAACGGCTTGTACGGCGTTGCTGAGAGCAGCAGTACCTTCGCATCCGGATGCTCGAATAGCGCGTGGGCCAGTTCGGCGGCGTCGCCGGACTCCGGGTTGAGAAGGTGCCGAAAACGCTGAAACTCGTCGAGGATGATGAGGTCCGGTTCCAGGGTGTCGACACCGGCCTTGGCCAGCGACTGACGGAACTCGGCGATGAGGTCGTGGTTCCGATGCCACAACTCGCCCGGCACGGACTGCGTACGTCGAACCTCGTCGCGGAGCGCGACAAATCGGTCAAGGGAGCCGTCCGCCTCGATCATGCGCGTGAACGCGGTCACGATCCGGGGGTCGGGCTCACCAGCGAGTTCACGCAGCAGGGGCTGAACGTACCACTGGTCGAACCGCCTGGCAGTCTTGACGGTGCCGTGCATCAGCAGCCGCGTGACCCGTCGGTCCGAGTCGGTGCGGTTCGCGATCTTGTCGAGAATCACGGTCAGCATCGCTCGCTCCGGCGCCGACCCCTGCCGCCATCCGCCTTCGCTGAACGACGTGCCCGGCGTAAATGAGACGAGGTTGACCTTTTTGCCGGCGTCCGCCGTCTTCTCCGACAGGCGCCGACTTTCCTTGGCGAGCAGCGTGAGCCGGGTTGCCATGCCGATGTGCTTGTCGCCGGTGACGTTCAGGCGGCGCAAGTTCTGCGTAGCGAGGTCGACGTTGCTGCAGACATAGACGATGTCAATGCGGTCGACGTGGTCAACATCCTGCAGGTGCTCGATCGCCTTCGCGATCACACCGCGCGCGACGATGCTCTTGCCGAGTCCCGTTTCGTCAGCGACGAGAAAGCGACCGGATGCCTCACCCGACGCGGCACCGTAAAACCGCTCGATGACGTGATCGACGGCATCTCGCTGAAAGCCCTTGAGCCCGGCCATGACCGCGTCGACATCGACAGTGCTCACGCGTGACCTCCGGCCAGTTCGAGGTGCGCCGACCAGACATGACTCCACAGCTCGTCGAAGCCGTCGGGCAGGACGGCGTCTTCGTCGTGTTCGCGCAGATAGTCGATGATGCGCCGAGCATCGGCGAGCCCGTGGTGGCCTTCGCCGACGGCGCGCACTAGTGCCTCGAACAGGCCGGCGCCCGTGCCGGAGGCATCCGCAGTTCCGAAGAAGCCGCCCGCGCCGGAGCTGGATGTCGTCAGCGTCCAAGCGCCGGACAGATCCAATAGCAGCGTCAGCAGGCGCACGAACGCTGAACGGTCGGTGAGCTGGCGCGCGATGATCGCATCGCGCCGGCTCGCGACGTCGTCGAGCAGTCGTGCAAGAACGATGGTGCGACGCTCCTTGCCGGCAGTATCGCGAGCGACCAGCACGACGAAGGGGGTGATATTGGCGAGCGGAATCCCCTGGAGCAGGACTCCCTCTGACTCGGACGCGCTCACGATGCTGCTGCCAAGGTCCGGACGAGTGAGCAGGTGCCACCGCACGGAGACGTCGTCGGCGCGACTGGCCAATGCCGACGTGACGGAATCGTCCGCCCATACCCGCAGCGCGTACGGATCCGCGGGTAGCACGCGGGCCGTGAAGCGCGCGCCGGCGAGCGTGCGCACAAAGGCTTCGAGTTTGCGCTCCGCCTCTTCTTCGGCATCGGGCTCACGGCCTCCCGTGGTGGCGTAGTCCTCCTTCAGCTCACCGAGCGCGTCCAGTGTTGCCTCCACCCCGACCTTCGGGATAGGCCCGACGAACTCGACCATCACCTCGACATTGCTCTGCCAGCCCGCATCCGTTGCGTTCGCAGACCCAAGGAACACGTGAGCGCCATCCTGACGATCGACGATGAAGGCTTTCGCATGCAGGCCCGCGAGTCGGTCGCCGGGAGGGACAAACCCGCCGTAGTCGTCAGTGTCGTTGGGGGAATATGTCGCCGCTTCGTCCAGTACGTACGTCGAAAGCTTGGCATCGAGGGAGCCGGGTAGCAGTCGGTCGAAGCTCTCGGCGCGTGAGAGAACGTGCGTCTCCGTGCGAACACCGGACCGAAGCATCCGCACTCCGTCATCTGACAGGAAGGGCGACACAATCAGCGCGCGCTTGCCGTGCAGGTCAGGCGCACTGGCGCCGGGGACGCCGAAGACGTGAAACGCGACGCTGCGCATAGGATCGGGCTGCTCCCACACCACGCTGCGCCAGCGCTCAGCCAGCTCGTCGATGCGCGCCCGCCGTTCCGGGTGGAGTTCGTGCACGCCGAGCGACGGCAATCGGCGCAGCAACTTGACGAGGGGACGGTTCACCGCGGCGACTTCGCCCTTCTCGCCCGCCCCGGCTGGCTCACCGTCAAGGCGGACGATGACGTCCCAGCTGCGGTCGGCCGTGAGATTGCGACTCGCGCAGAGGAAGCGGTACGTGGTGCGCTCGCCGGCGCGGTACTCCAGAAACCACACCTTCGGGTGGAACAGGCCGCGACGGAGCACGACCGGGTGCACCATCGGCTCGAGGAACGCAACGAGGTCAGAGCGGGTGCCCATCGAGATCTCGCCGGCCTGCGCGAACACGTCGACGCGATCGGCGGCGCGGCGAATCGCGTCGAGGACCCCGAGCGTGTCGTCCTGCGCCGACAGCCGATGCGAGGCGAACGACAGCGGTACCGCCAGCGCGGTGGCGAGGTCGAGCGTGAACGTGGTGCCGACGGCGTGCGAGAGCTCGAACCCTGTGGGCGGTCTGAGCTGCTCGGTTAGTGCCGCGCGAGACTGTGGCTCAAGCATCCGTCATCTCCGGTGTGCGTTCGAGACTGTCATGGATATCGAGGAGGATGCCGCGGACCTGTGGCCATCGATACACCAGTGCCCCCGCGCCGGAGCTGCCGCCCCAGCTGGCGAGGCGGGTGCGGTTGCCGAGACGAGCCTGAGCGCCCTTATGCTGCCGCTCGCGTCGGGTCATGAAGTCGCGGGCCGCTGCGCTGTCGGCGAGCGCGTCGGTTCCCTGCTCGGCGAGAAGATCGCGCCAACCCCGCACGAAACGACGGGAGTTCAGGTTGATGGGTGACCCTCGCGTCAGCTCGACTCGGGCGAGCAGCGCGTCGAGGTTCCAGGTCGTCAGGTCGATCATCGAGGGGAGATCGCCGGACCACCGGGTGAGCCGTTCACGGAACGCCTCGCTCGGATCACTGAGTCGGTCGTAACCGGCATCCTGATACTCCTCTGCGAGCAAGAGGTTGTAGAGCAGTTGCGCGCCGTGCATCAGGGCCGAGAACGCGCGCGCGTCGGCGAGCAGCTCGTGGGCCTCGCCGTCGACGGCGAGGGCGGCGGCGTCAGCCCAGGGCGCCGGGCTCTCGGCGGTGGGTCGTTCCACGGCGAGGTGGGCGAACAGCGATCCGCCTGCCTCGTCAAGGATGCGGTCACGTAGCCACGCGGCTTCGTCCGGCTCTAGCGCGAACCCGTCAGGGATTGACTTCGGAAAGCCCTCGGGAGCCGCGGGCAGCGTCGTTGACCAAGCGTGAAACCGGGTGCCGGACGTGTCCCCGAAATCGTCGCCCGATGTGCTCATTCCGTCGAGGCGGAGGACGTCTTCACGCGATAGCGAGGAATCGGTGAGGATGCCATAGTGACGCAGCATCGTCCAGTAGATCGCTGAGGGGAGGTTCTTCAACGCCTCGCCGGCCTGCATCCCCAGCAGTCCCGCGTAATCGCCCGAGTCCTTCACCGCGTGGATAATGTCGCGTTCGAACCGGTCGGCGTCGGCCGCAGGATTCGGGCGCCGTGAAGCCTTCTGATACGCCCAAGGCACGAACAGCAGATACCGCGCGCGCGTGAGCAGCGTCGACGTGCCGGGGAAGAGTGAGTCGGCGATCGCGTCTCGGATCTGGCCGAGGCCGAGCTCGTCGCGGCTCTCTCGCTCGGCAAAGAGGCGGATGATGTCGCGCATGCGGCGCTGTTCTTCGCTCGACGCATCGAGCCACGCGATAAGGGAAGGCATCAGGGGGCAATATCTCGTGCCATCGGAAGGCACGCTGTGAAGGACTGGAATCCCCGCCCGTGCTTGCCACTCAAAGTCCGTTCCACTTCGCCCAGGGGGTCCAGCCAGTGTAGGGGTCGCGAACATCAAGCGCGAATCTTCGGACGTACTCGAATTCGGACGGTCGTTCGGCGAGCAACTCTTGCGCCAGGGGGGTGGCAATCCCGGACTTGATCGCGTCCGACCACACCTTCCATGTACGGTTCGTCACCAGGCCGAGCTTGCGGATCTCCAGCTCGTCTTCACAGAGACGGAGATAGTCCAACGCTAAGGCGCGGTCTGCCTTGCAAAGCCTCCGCTTGAGCCCCAGGCGAACGTCGGGTGACTGTCGATCCTGGATGGCCCAGTATCGCTGCACGTATAGGCTCTCAAATTCTCGGTGTCGCTGACTTCGGTCCCCAATGAAAGACAGAATCGCAACGATAACGGCTCCGGCTGTCACGATCGTTGCGACGTCAGCCCAGTCGCTTAGCGCCACGGCTATCGACCCTTCTCTCGATCGTCCGCGTACCTCGGGGCCATTGATTCCATCTGGTCCATCACGAGCTTGATCGCCTCGGGCTGCTTGTCCGGCGGGTACTTGTACTTCACCAAGAGCCGCTTGATCGATGACCGAAGCTTCGCCCTAACATCGTCGCGCACGGTCCAGTCGGTGCGCACGTCGCGCCGCATGACGCTGACGAGTTCCCGCGCGATCTGCGCGAGCACATCCACCCCCTGAAGATCGATCGCCGATTCGTTGGTCGCCACGGCGTCGTAGAACGCGAGCTCGTCACTCGACAGGGGTGGCGTGAAAGTAGAACCTCGGGATGCCTCGGCCGCGACCTCCTTCGCGAGTTCGACGAGTTCTGCGATGACCTCTGCCGAGGTCAGTTGCTGATTCGTGTACCGATTCATGATCTCGGCGATGCGCTCCGAGAACGCGCGCTGGCGCACGAGGTTTCCGCGAGTTGCCGAAGATCCTGCGTCCGTCAGCGACTTGCGCAGAGCCTCGATCGCAAGTTGAGCGTTCGGCGCGGCTTGCGCCTTCGCAAGGAACTCGGACCCGAGGTCATCGAGAGATAGACGCGGAAGACCCGCAGCTTCATAGATGTCGAGTACCTCGCCGGGAGCGATCGAGTCGGCGACGAGCGTCCCCAGCAAGCGTGAGATCTCCTCGGGGATCGGCTCGTCGCGTGACTGGCGCTCCGCCGCATCGAACTTCGCCATCCACACCCGCACCTCTTCGTAGAAGGCGATCTCTTCATGCAGTTCGGCGAGGCCATCGCGCCCGGAGGCGAGCGCCCACGCGCGCGCCAGTTGCCCGGTCGCGGTGCGATACCTCGAGGAGAGCTTCTCCGACCCCAATTCTTCGAGGTTCAGTGGACTCTCGGCGTCGCGCAGGTAGTTTGTCGCGGTCGTAGCGGCAGTTCGCCATGCCCGGGATCCGCCCTTCTGTGCAATCGAACGCCAGTCGCAGTCCACGAGCATCCCGCGGATCTGCGCGACCAGTTCTGTTGCGATCGCCACCGCCTCATCGACATTGCGCCCGATCGGCTTGTTCTCCTGATCCGTGACGGTGTATTCCGACAACGCCTTCGCGAGGTTGTCGGCGAGCGGTGCGTACGCGACGAGCAGTCCGTCCTGCTTGCCCTTGAACGTACGGTTCACCCGCGCGAGCGTCTGCATCAGCAGAGCACCCTTCAGCGGTCGATCCAGATACAGCGTGTGCAGCGGCGGAGCGTCGAAGCCGGTGAGCATCATGTCCTTCACGATGACCAGTTCGAGCTCGTCGTCGGCATCCTTGAGGCGCGCCTTGATCGCCTTGTTCTCGGAGTCGCGACGCACATGGTCGCTGATCGGCGGCTGATCCGATGCCGAGCCCGAATACACGACCTTGATCCGCCCGGAGTCCAGGGCGCCGGAATGCCAATCTGGCCGAAGGGCGACGATTGCCGAGTACAGGCGCGCGCAGATCTCGCGAGTGCCTCCGACGATCAGCGCCTTGCCGGGTGACTCGAGGAAGGGCTTCATCCGTTCGCGGCGCTCCTCCCAGTGGGCGACCAGATCCGCAGCGAGTTTGTCGATGCGCTCCGGTGCACCGTAGACGGCGTTGACGACCGCGACGGATGCTTCCAGCCGCGCCCGCTCGGTGTCGTCGAGGCCCAGGGTGTACTCGTCGGCGGCCCGGTCGATGTCTTCTTCGTTGGTCCCCTCAGCGAACGACACCTTGATGAGTCGCGGCTCGAAGTAGACGGGAACTGTCGCTCCGTCATCCACCGCCCGCGTGAGGTCGTAGATGTCGATGTAGTCGCCGAACACCGCACGCGTGTCGCGTTCCGCGAACGAGATCGGGGTACCGGTGAAAGCGATGAGGGTGGCGTTCGGTAAAGCATCGCGCAAGTGTCGCGCGTACCCGTCCAGGTCGTCGTAGTGGCTTCGATGGGCTTCGTCGACGACGACGATCACATTGCGTCGATCAGTGAGGAGAGGATGCTGCGCACCGGATTGCTTTTCGGTCTCAGTGAGACCGAACTTCTGCAGCGTCGTGAAATAGATGCCACCGGTCACACGGTTGCCGAGCTCGTCGCGAAGCTGGATGCGCTCGCGCACCTGGACAGGCTTCTCGGCGAGCAACAGGCTCTGATCGAAGGTCTGGAAGAGCTGTCCATCGAGCTCCGTGCGGTCGGTCACGACGACTACCGTGGGGTTCTTGAGCTTCGAATGCCGCGACACGAGGTTCGTGTACAGCTCCATCTCCATCGACTTGCCCGAACCCTGCGTGTGCCAAACAACACCGGCCTTGCCGTTGGTCTCTACGGCCTGCACGGTGCTCCCGACCGCCTTGGTGACGGCGAAGTACTGGTGGGGTTTGGCGATGCGCTTCGTCAGCCCATCCGAGTTCTCGTCGTACGCCGTGAAGTTCCGAACGAGCTGCAGGAAGCGCTCCTGGTTGTAGAGGCCGTTCAACGCATCATCGATCGGCTCGACCGACATCCCGTTCTCGAGGCGCGGCTGCGCGAGCGGCGCACCGTCGTCGTCGACGTTCCACGGGGCGAAGTGGTTGAGCGGCGTGAACGGCGTGCCGTACTTCGCCTCGAGCCCATCGCTGGCGAGTGTGAACACGCAGAAGCGGAACGACATCGGGAACTCACGCAGGTACGTCTGCAACTGCGCGTGTGCGGGGGCGACTCCTGTGGATGCGGAGCCTGCGCGCTTCAGCTCGATGATCGACAGCGGCATCCCGTTGATGAAGAGCACGATGTCGAACCGTCGATGCAGGTCGCCCTGACGCAGCGTGAGCTGGTTGACGGCGAGCCAGTCATTCTCCGACGGGTCGGAGCCGAGCAGTCGCAGGCGTGGGTTCTGCTCGACGCCGTCGGAGTCGAAGTAGCTAAGCGGGTACCCGCTGACGAGGTACTGATGGATACGGTGATTCTCAGTGATCGCGTCCTGCGACTTCGGCGCCGCGATCTCTGCCGCAGCCTGCTGGAGGTACTCGCCCGGGACGCCGGGATTCAGGCGGCGCAGCGCATCGAGAAGTCGGGGACGCACGAGCAGATCGTCCCAGGAGTCGCGTTCTCCGCTGCCGGGAGCGATATCTTCCCCTCGCGCCGTGCGCCAGCCGAGCGGTTCCGCGAGCGTATCGAGAGCGTCCTGTTCCCAGGCGGCTTCGGTGAGAGCAGTCATGTTTCCCTCAGATCTCTAAGACTTGGCGATCTTCTGCTCGGCCATCTTGCGGATGACGTCGAGGAGGCCGGGGACATAGTCGCCCAGTGACGCACCGACGTTGTCGAGATCGAGCTTGCCCGTATGCACCTGCTCACACAGACGAGTCCAGCCCTCGCCGGTGGCGCCAGTGAGAGCGGCCGCAACGCCGGCGTTGAGAACACTGCCGGCCCCCGGAATGATCTTGAGCAGGCTGCTCGCCAGAGCCCTCCCCGCGAGCTGCACGCCGACTTGCGCGAGCGCACCCGCGGAGAGCATCGACTTGATCTCGAGATCATAAATGGTGGCGATCCGCCCCATCATTCCGAGTTGGATCGGCGCCAGAATCGCGGCGTCCGCGACGGGAACAGGGACCGCAGCAGCTCCGGCCGCAGCTGTCGCAGCAGTAGCGACGACCTTGCGAGCCATCTCACGCTTCCAGGGAAGGTTGAGTCGCTGGGCGATGCGAAAGGCATCCTTCTCGTCTTCGGGCGAAAGTGCGAGGGTTTCGGATACGAGCTCACCGAGGCCGTGCCCCTTACCCTTCCCGTTCTTGTCACGCGTGGACGTGAGGATGACTCGCTCGTACGGGATGCTGATCGGCTGCTTCGACTCCTCTTCGCGCGGGTCTTCGAGCCATTCGACGAACTTCTCGACGTCCTTGCCGACGCCTCGCTGTCCGGTGATCGGGTTCTTGGTCCAGTCGACCTTCGTGAGCACGAGAATGACCGGCAGGCCCCGGGCGTCGAGCTCTCGGATCATCTCGATGTCGGCGGGAGTGAGGCGATCATCGTTCGCCTTCACGCAGTACCAGACGACGGCGATCTGCTGTTCCGCGGCGTGCCCCGAGATCGCCTGGAGGTGGTTGCGTAGCTGCTCCCGCGGAGGGACGGATGACCCGATCTCGAACCCCTCGATGTCCCAGATGCCGAGGGAGTCGTCATGGAAGTACTGGACTCCTCGGGTAACCGGCAATCCCTTGCCCGTCTTCGCCCAGTCGCGACCGAAGACCGCGTTCACCAGCGACGACTTGCCGACGCCCGAGCCCCCGACGATCGCGAGGTTGAATCGGCCGTACCGAGACTTCGCCTCATCTGTGGCCTTGATGAAGTCCTGTTCGTCGATCTTGGGAATGTCACCCGCACGGGGCGTGGGTTCTTCTGCCATGTCCTCGGTCTCCTTGTGATTGCTGTTCCTGGTCATTGCGCGAACTCGAACTCGAGGACGACGTCAGGGTCGATCGCGTGGACGATCGTGGAGTAGAACGCCCGTGTCTGGTCTTGGAGCAACTCACCGTTCTTGCTGAGGTACTCGGCTTCGACGTCGTCGCCGAAGATCGTGTTGTAGATCTCGTCCTTATTGATCTCAGGAGTCGTCCAACTGAGCACGTCGTTGCTCTCCGCGGTCTCGACGTGCTGATTGTCGAGTCCGATCACGATGAACGAAGGGATTCGCACGACGAACGAACCATCCGACTGCTCGTCGATCTCCACACCCGCCGCATCGAGTCCGAGCTTCGCATCGAAGCTGTATCGGACGAACGTCGCGCGGGAGTTGGGGATGCTGAGGAAGAGCAGCTGGCCGTCCTCCGTCTTGCGTTCCTCGAGGCCTTCGATGCCCAGCGTGACCAGCGCCACCTCTTGCGTGCGCGTTACCGCGTTCACGATCTGGGTGTTTTTGTCCGTGGACGGACCGATCCAGCTCACGATCGGCACCCGGAAGACGAAGAGCGCTCCAACGGCGACGACCACACCGACGAGGAGGAAGGCTGCCGACATGAGAAAGGTCTTCATGAGATTCCGTTCGTTGTGGTTCAGGCGCCCGCCGCGGATGCGGCAGCTTCGGCATCGCGGACTCGGAGCTTTCCCGACATGAGCTGCGGGAGAAGCGCGTCGCGGGTGGCGGTGAGTGTCATCGACTCCTGCTGTGCGTTGAGCACGGTGTGCCAAAGTCCACTCATCAGCGGGTTCAGTTGGTCCACCGCCTCCGGCGATGGGAGCTCAACAAGTTCATCCAAGTGGTGGCGTTGGATGTGTCCCATCGTGGTCGCTTTGTCAGCGGCGATCGCCTTGAAGTCACTGAGTTTGCGACGCAGAAGCTCGTAGATGAGCCAGCTTGGGTACCCAGCTCCGGGGATGACCTTGAAGATGTGCTGGTTGACGATTGCCTCGTCGCGAAACCAGCGGTGAAGGGTGAGCGATCCGGACCAAGCGAAAAGGATGTCACCGGGGCGGGCAACGTGCTTATCGTCGACTAGCGCGTCCGAAAGAACAGTGGATTTCGAGATGCCAGCGTTCAACTCCGCGATTCGGACGACGACTCGACCCGTCCCGCTAGCGCCCTTTGTGAACGCCCTCCCATTCACGAAGTTCGCCGTTAACGAGAGTGGAACTCTCGGCCCCGACGAGGCACTAAGCAAGCTGTGATGCATGAGCTCGTCCGCCACGCCAGCGAGGGCGGTATTGGCGGCGATCTTGTCGTCGAGCGCGCCCAACACCTCGGCAATCGCCTGCTGCTCATATATTGAAGGGAGATCGACCCGTAGGCTGCGCTGTTGCGTGAGGCTCACGTATGGCGCCATGTCGGTCTCGCCCTTTTGAGAGTCGAGCTGAGCTACGAATCGCGGCGATTGCAGGATATAGGTGAGAAACCGGCGATCCAATACATCAGGATCTGTCGATCTCCAGAACGTGGTTTGGGGCGAGCACACGAACGGTTCCGACCCCAGAGGCACGTACGCGACCTTTCCAACTGTGCCCTTATGCGTCAGAAGCGAATCACCAGCGCGGCCATGCCCCTTACGAATTCGAGACACCGCATCACTATTGATGCGGCTAGCGTGGTCAAACGCGACCACGCCCAAACTGATGTCCGCAGCTCGAATGAACGGCGTTCCCACCTCTACGAATTCGCTGGCGAGCGGCCGATCGTTGCCATGATTTCCGTCCTGGACGAGTATCGACCCCTCAGCCTCGAGTTGTGCCACCGTCGCGGTACGCCAGTCAGACATCAACCCTCCCCAACTGCTCACGCACAACCTCCGCCAGCCGAGCGGACTCTACGAATTGCTCCTCCAGCTCCGCGCGAAGTCGCGCAAGCTTTTCCGCGATCGGCTCACCGTCGTCCTCGACGTCGGCGGCCCCCACGTAGCGACCAGGCGTGAGGGCGTAGTCCGCGGCCTTGATCTCGGCGAGTGTCGCCGAATAGGCGAAGCCCGGAATGTCTGCGTACTCGTCGAGCGCGGCCTCCGATTCGATCCCCCGCCAGGCGTGGAACGTTCCCGCGATCTTCGCGATGTCGTCATCTGACAGGGCACGCTCCGCCCGGTCGACCATATGGCCGAGGCCCCGCGCATCGATGAACAGGACCTCGCCGGCGCGGGTGCCCTTGTCCTTCGCGAAGAACCACACGCACACGGGGATGCCCGTCGAGCGGAAGAGCTGCGTCGGTAGCGCGACCATGCACGACACCAGATCTGCCTCGACGATCTCGGCTCGAATCTGACCCTCGCCGCCCGAGTTCGACGACATCGACCCGTTCGCCATGACGACACCGGCCGTGCCGCCGGGAGCAAGCTTCGAGAGGATGTGCTGGATCCAGGCGTAGTTCGCGTTGCCCGCCGGTGGCACGCCGAATCGCCAGCGCGGGTCGTCTTCGTTGCGCGACCAGTCTTTGATGTTGAAGGGCGGGTTCGCCATCACGAAGTCGGCCTGCATGTCGGGGTGCAGATCGCGCGCGAATGTGTCACCCCAGCGCGAGCCGAGGTTGCCCGACAGCCCGTGGATGGCGAGGTTCATCTTCGCCATGCGCCACGTGCGCTCGTTGAGCTCCTGGCCGAAGACCGAGATGTCGCTGCCTTCGCCGTGATGGGCATCGATGAACTTCTCGGCCTGCACGAACATGCCGCCCGACCCACACGCGGGGTCGTAGACGCGCCCGTGCGTGGGCTGCAGCAGTTCGACGAGCACGCGCACGACCCCGGCCGGCGTGTAGAACTCTCCGCCGCGCTTGCCCTCGGCCGCAGCAAACTTCTCGAGGAAGTACTCGTACACCTCGCCGAGCAGGTCGCGCGCGCGGCGTCCGTCGGACCCACCCTGCCCCTGCGACGCGAAGCGCGCAGAGTTGAAGAGGTCGACCAGCTCCCCCAATCGACGCTGGTCGACGCTGTCGCGGTTGAAGATACGAGGCAGCGTGCCCGAGAGCTGCGGGTTCGCCTGCATGACGGCATCCATCGCCTCGTCGATCAGCAGTCCGATCGACTTCTCGGGGCCGTCCATCGACGGGCCAAGACCCTTCGCGTTCTCGGCGAGGAAGCCCCAGCGCGCGTTCGCCGGAACCCAGAAGACTCCACGCCCGGTGTACTCGTCGGTGTCGTCTATAAGAGCCGCGACCTGCTCCTCGTCATATCCCTCAGCGGTGAGCTCGGCGCGGATACCCGCGCGGCGCTCGTCGAAAGCATCTGACACGTACTTGAGGAACACGAGCCCCAGGATTACGTCCTTGTACTGCGAGGCATCCATCGATCCGCGCAGCTTGTCGGCGGCCTTCCAGAGCGTGTCTTTGAGCTCTTTCATGGTCGATGGCGCCTGGGGGGCGGCTTTCGGTGCGCGAGGCATGGGCTTCCTTACTGCGTGGGTGCCGCATCCGCGGCGTTGGTCGGGAATGTCAAGGTGATGGCTCCCGATGTCGCTCCGGCGACGAGGAGATTGGCGTAGCCGGAGAGGCGCGCAGCGCGGGCCTCGAGGTCGGAACGGGCGGCTTCGATCTCGGCGAGCGCCGTGCGCAACGGCACGATCGACTGCGGAGCCACTCGGCGCAGCATCCATCGCTTCCAGGCTCCGGGGCCGCTTGCCGCTCCGACGATATCGCCCGCGACGACTTCGGGCACCAATCCACCGGGATCGCTCGCCCGGATGCGCAAGACTCGCGCCGGATAAGCGACAACCTTCGAGCCGTCGGGGTCAACCCACGCGGCGGCGGTGGGGCTCGTGCGGAAGATCACGTCGCCGGGGCGCGTGAGAGAGGCTGATGGATGCCGGTCCGCGAACGCGAGCTGGTCCACGCGTGTTGCTCCGATCCTTTGCGGAGCATCGAGGTCGGAGGCGCCAACGACGACGAGACCAGCCGAGCCGGCAACACCTTCCGTTCCTCGGGTGCCGGAGATGACGCGCAGGTGCCCCTCCCGAACTAGATCCCCGACAGACGTCGGTGTGGGCGCTGAAGACGCACCCTCTGCGATCGCGACGGATGGCAGGTCATCTCCCAGAGCCGCGGCGGCGGTGTCGAGCCGCGCGGGCAGGTCTGAGCCCCGCGGCTGCAACCCGTGCTTCGACGGCGTCGATTCGATCAGCGACCCTCCCCTCGCGAGAAGCGAGGCGGTACGCGCGAAGCGTGCGAATCGGAACGCGTGCGAGCGCACCTCACGAGCGCCGCCCATGCTCGCCACCACATCAGACACGAGGTCGGCGCGGGTCGCGGCCGTGAGCGAAACATCCGTGAGATCCGCCAGCACGGTGAAGCGATCGGCGATGGCGACATCACCTGTGGGCACTCCGAGCATCCACAGCGCGAGTGCCTCGCGAGGAGCGCTATCGACCAGGCCGGGAGCCAGCCGCGCAATACCGCGCACTCGGCCCGAACGAAGCGTATCGGCGCGGAGCCTCTCATCCGGCGGCCTGAGCGCATCGACGAGAACACGTGCGGGACCGATGACGACGGCTGCGTCCGAATCGCGAAGCGCGAGCGATATCTCGTCGACGGCCTGCAGCGTGTCGCCCACGCTCTCGTCTCGATTCAACGGCACGCGGGCCACAACGACTGAGCGCTCAATCTGATTGCTCGGCTCAGCGATCCAACGCCCATCAGTGAGGAGGCGGCGGCGGACCCCACGTGTCTCACGACCCGACGGGACGGTGAGCGCGGTTTCGTTAGACAGAGCATGTGCGATCGCCGCAGCGAGGTCGGAGTCGCAGGAGTCGATGGTGACCGTCGCCTCGGTGTTGCCGACCAGAGCCAGTGTGGCTGCGACGACGAGTTCGCTTGCGTCCGTGGAGAGCCGACCGGCGGAGCCGGCCGTCGTGTGCCGCGCAGCTCGATGCCGGTTCACCAGCGCCAGCGCCGCCGACGCCGAGTAAGACGAGTCGATGAGGCTCTCGGCGTACTCGAGCCAGGGCGCTCCGCGATGTGCGTGCGTGACGACCTCGCTGAGCAGGAACTTATCGAGCGGATCCATTGCCCCCGCGGCCCGTCGGAGGCCTTCCGATGTCAGATGATCCAAGCTGCCGCGCTGGTGGTGGAGCGCGACGAGCGCTTCGAGTTCGGCGACAGCGCCGAGATCGTCGAATGAGAAGCCTTCGGGAATCGCTGCGGCGGCGGCATCCGCTCGCGCATCCGGATTGTTGCCGTGATCGGTGCGCATCAGCCACTCCGCCACATGAGAAGCGTCGAAGATCGCCTGACCGGCCTTCTCGGCGACAGCCGCCGGGAACGGATCGGAGCTGGAGGCGAAGCGCGTCCTCCACATCGAAGCCACGGGTCGCTTGACGCCGGCCAGGCGGGCAACGCCGGCCAGGTCGATGCGAAGCGATCCGGTTGCGGTCATGTCATCAATGTAGCGATATCCCGGTCTTTACTACGGTTGGGGGTGATAACTGGAGTTATCAGAAGCTTGTGCGCGTGTGCGGGCGGTCGGCCGTCACGATGTGTCCGGCGGCAATCGTCGCCGTTCGGGCGGGGTGATCTCGGGGGAAGAAGCCCCGCCCGAAGCTCTCAGTCTCAACACATCTGGAGGTCAACATGAGCAACAACAGTCAGGTCGGCGCGGCGAACGAGGTCAAGTGCCCGCACTGCGAGACCGTCTTCACGATCGACGAAGCGCACTACGCCAACATCGCGCAGCAGGTGCGCACCGCGGAGTTCGACAACGAGATCCACTCGCGGCTCGCCGAAGCGGAGCAGGTGAAGGCGACGGAGATCGCCCTCGCGGTCGCGGAGGCGACGCAGAAGGCAGAGAAGGCGACGGCGCAGCGAGAGCTCGATGTCGAGCGGCTGACGGCCGACCTGAGGGCCGCGTCCGCGCTGCAGGAGCTGGCCGTCACCAAGGCCGTCTCGGCCTCCGAGAAGAAGCTGGCCGAAGTGCAGGCCAAGTTCGAAATCCAGGCGGTCGAACAGAAGGTGAAGGACGCCGCGACCAAGGAGTCCTTCACCAAAGAGCTCGCGCTCAAAGATGACCTGATCAACCGTTACAAGGATCTGAAGGCGAAGCTCTCGGTCAAGCTCTTGGGCGAGACGCTGGAACAGCACTGCGAAATCGAGTTCAATCGCATGCGCTCACTGGCTTTTCCGAACGCCACCTTCGGCAAGGACAACAATGCATCCGGCGGCACGAAGGGCGACTTCGTCTTCCGCGACTTCAGCGACGACGGCGTGGAGTACGTGTCGATCATGTTCGAGATGAAGAACGAATCAGACTCGTCCTCCACCCGCAAGAAGAACACTGACTTCCTCGCGAAGCTCGACAAGGACCGCATCGCGAAGGGGTGCGAGTATGCCGTGCTCGTCTCCATGCTCGAAGAGGACTCCGACCTTTACACGGGCATCACCGACGTGTCGCACCTCTGCCCGAAGACGTTCGTCGTGCGCCCCCAGTTCTTCCTCGCGATCATCGCACTACTGCGTAATGCTGCTGTGGACACGATCGTCGTCAAGGCCGAACTCGAGCAGGCGAAGAAGCAGAACATCGACATCACCGACTTCGAGTCCGAGCTCGAGGGGTTCAAGTCGGCGTTCGGTCGCAATTACGACCTCGCCAAGCGCAAGTTCGATACGGCGATCAAGGAGATCGACGTCGCGATCGAGAAGCTGCAGAAGGTGAAGGAGGGGCTCCTCGGCTCCGAGAATAACCTGCGCCTCGCGAACGACAAGGCGACGGCGCTCTCGGTCAAAAAGCTCACCAAGGGCAACCCGACCATGGCGGCCAAGTTCGCTGAGCTGGACGGCCCCGAAGACCTGGACGCCGCATAGCACTCTTCGGAAGGGGGTCCTCGGGCGTGAGGGCTCCCCAGCGGTTCGTGGCGCCTCATTGAGCCAGATCGCGGGCGATTCGTTGGATGGAGGCCGAGGTCACTTCCCAGATCACACTCATCGGTAAAGGTCCCGCACGGATCACGCCCGAACAGCACGCCCGCGCCTCTCGTTTTGATCGCCCACTCTTCGAGCAGCAGTCGGGACGCTTTCGTATTGGCAAGCAGGGAGATCACGATAACTGTGCATTCGGTGTTGGTAAACCGGGCGATGGCCGTACAAATACAGCATGAGTGACAGATGTGACGAGTTTGAACCCAAGAGTCCACTTCCAGAGTTCCAAGTACCGTGCCAGCACAAAAGCGTTGGATATTCCGCAGACTTTCGCGAGGTCAGCGACGGTTACCGCGTTTGTGCAGACTGCGGCGCACGACAATATCGCGATCGCCACAATCGGCGCTGACGACAGTTGAAGGCGCGCCTCGCGGTGAGGCCGCTTCCGAAGTGCTGCCGGGTCTTGCTGATGAATCTGGCGTCCGCTGCCTTCGAAGCAGGCGACGCGAGCTCCGCCGCGAGCCACGCCAACTGCTCCGCAGGCACCTTTGTCACCGGCTCTTCCCCGGAACCCGACAACCCCAGAACAGACCGCATCGCCGCCCTGTCATTATGATTCTCCGCGACCCACACGACCTCAGTCGGCGACCGGCGACCGGCGCCCCTACCCCACCCGCCGGTACCGCACGTGCGTGGCCAACGGCGAGTGCAAGACCTCCACCGGCTCAAACCCGAGTTCCGGACGCCTCCGCTGGTCCGCAGCGGAAAGGACCTTGAGGTACTCGGCGACGAACTGAAGAAAGTGCGCATGGGGATGCAATCTTCCGCTGGTGCGGCTGCGTCGGTGCGCGCCGCTGCCGCGAGGGGTGTTCGGCGGACGAAACTGCATGGCCGCCGCCCCTAGACTCGCGGCACGCTGTAGTGGAGCTCGGATGGTGCGGACCAGCGGCTCCATCCTTGTCGCCAGAGTTCATTCGGCGCATTGGCGGAAACGCGCCGTCACGGATGCCGGAATATCACGCGGTCATGTCCTACCGTGTGATGCGTTGATGTCATGCGCGACTGGGTGAACGCGCGAAGGGGGAAAAGTGTCAACGACACGAATACGAGATGAGGCGCGCCAACGGGGCGGTCAGCTGGGACCTGAGGCGCTCGATCTGATGCGAGCAGTGTTCTCGTCGCTCGTCAACAAGTTCGCCGCCATCCGCGCCCGAGAGAGCGTCGACGATCTGGTCCAGGGCTTCTTCGTTGCCAAAGGTAAGGCGTACGTTGTCGCTGTTCTCGCCGCGACCGACGATGCGGCTGCGCGACGCATCACCTTCGCCTGGGCGACGAACTGGCTCGTCGATGAAGCGCGCAAACTCCCCTTCGGAGCGCTGCGCAATCGGATCGAGAAGCGGCTCGAGCGCAGTGACCTCTTCTCACCCTCGGCGGCCGTTCACCATTGGTACTTGACTGGCGGCGAAGACACGGACCGATCTGTGCCTCTGGATAACCTCGAAGCGGTGGCGGCGGCGACCCACGTTGCAGTGCGCACTGAACCTAGCGGCAAGGTTGTGCTCGGCGCGCCAGGCGAACTCGAAGAGCTCCTACGTCGACTACTCGACCTCGCCGGTCGGCTCCATGTCGCGGAGATGACAGTGATATGCGGGAGCCGATTCCCTCTCGCGTTGCAGCGACGAGACGCATCTCTCTCTGTTGTGGATACCGAGTGGGAGGTCATCGAAGACTCCCATGAGGGGGATGATCCGGTCTTCACGACCGCGATGAGGATCCAATCAGAACGCGTCGCAGCAGGCATCTTGCCGCAGCTTACCGACAAGGAGAAGACGGTGATCCGTCACCGCGGTGACATGGAGCGACTCGCTGATGCTCTGGGGTGCTCGCGCTCATCGGCTTACAATGCCGCTACGCGTCTGCGAACAAGACTGCAGGAGCTCGCTGGGGCAGAGCCGAACTCGCTTGAGATTTTGGCTGCGGTTGTTGAGCTCGTTCTGGACGAAACGGGCGCTGTCCCGTCTGCACACAATGACAGGGAGGATGACAGTGTCAACTGACGCCAATGACCGCTGGTTCGAGCTCGCGGCTCAGTTCGCCGTCCCCGAGGTACTCAGCAGCACATCCTCCTGCGGAGTGGCACGAGGACAGTTACGACAAGCCACGTGGGCCGACGCCGACGCCGTCGTTCTCGTCGACCAAATTGACGACCTAGCTGCCCTGGCCCATGTCATGCCCGTAAGCGTGGAACCCGGGGTTCGCAACTCCGACGCGGTCGTTATAGATGAACCCGACAGTCCGCTGCCCACCTCTCTCAGTGTCTGGCCAAGACGTGGGCACTGGGTGCCATTCGCGGCGCTCGACACCCTTCTCGAGACGCTCGGGCAGAGCTTGCTCGCGGCCATAGAGGCTGCGGGAAGAACGCTTCCGGGATCGCATGAGTGCGACCCTCAACTTGGATCAGGGGCGGCACGCGCGATAGACCAACTTCTTGACGCTGTCGAAACTCTCGAACTCGCCCCGCGTCTAGAACCTGAAAGCGATTCGGCGCATCCCTCCCGGCTCGACTTGGACCTGGAACTCGTCATGGAAGCGCTCGGGGTCAATCAGTCGCGAGCGATGGACATTGTGATGGGTTCGGAGCCGCTAAGTGAGTCAGAAACCGAGACTCTTGTCGATGTTTCAGGGGTCGCTTCCGCTGACATTATGCAGGCGCTGAAACCGTTGCCTGCGGATCTCTGCCGTGAGCTGCAAGAGCCGCGATGGCGACGCGGAGTTCAACGACGTGCCTTCGAAGGGGACGAAGCGGCCGGTCGTCTGCGCCTCGGATACGACATCTACCAACTCGCTGCCCGCCAGGCTGGCAGTGGCCGTGATATCTGGCGTCAGCGACTTGAGGCGCTGATGGCGACGGAGACTGACTGATGCCGCGTTACTACTCTGGGGCGCAAGCTCAGGCCGAGGGCATGAAAGCGGCTTGGGCGGCTGCGGGCGGATCGATTGATGAGCTCACTCTCGACGCCTTCGAGGTCCTCGAGAGACGCGCCGACCTCGAAGTACTTCGAGTGCCTGAGTTCGTTCCCAGTGACTCGAATCTGGGGTGCTCCGTCGCCGGAGGGTATCGGCACACGCCGCCGACACTTATCGTCACCGAGTCGATGTCGTGGCGCCGGCAACAGTTCACCCTCCTGCACGAGCTCGGACACCATATACAGCGCACCACGGTGAGCCTCGGCAAGACCGTGTTGCAACAGCAGGATCGAGCAGGATTCGAGGACGCTGCGTGCGACGCGTTTGCCGCGAGCATCCTCTTGCCGGACGACATGGTGGATGAAGCGAGCATCCCGTTCGGTGGCCCCAGCGCTCAAACAGCGGTCGACTTGTTCGAGACCTCGAACGCCTCCCGCGCTGCCATCAGCGTGCGTATGTCGGGACGCCTTCGCGGCGCCGGCGCGGTGGCTGTCGTCAACGAGGCCGGCATCGTCACCTTCGCAGCGGGGCGAGGCTCCATCTACGCGCCAGCTCGGCTCAGTGACCAGAGCGAGAATCCGCTTATCCGAGCTGCGCTCGAAGACCGCGACCCGAAACGCGTCTGGTCGCGGGACGACGCGCGCATCTGGTATTCCTCTGGTCACTCGACGAATGAGCTGTACGGTCAGGCCGCATGGGCTGGCGACAGGTTGTTTGTCGTCATGGTCGAAGAGTCGGCTCCATGGCGGACCTACTCCCCGCCGCGAGAGCAGACCTCGCTGCAACGCAAGAGCCGTTGGGCGACCTGCAACACCTGTGCGAAGAGTTTCGAGGTTCAGCGCCACTGCCTCACCTGCAGCAAGCCCAAGTGCCCGTGGGGCCACTGCGGATGCACGGCTCCGACGCTGTTCGAGAAAATGTGCGATTCATGCACTTTCGTGAAGCACACCAGCCAGTTCACGGAAGGTTCTGCTGTCTGCAAGGAGTGTGAGTAGGAGGACTCTGGACAGATCCGGAGCTGTCCCGTCTGAGTCTCTTGAGTGGGGGAAGACCCCCACCACCATCAAGAGAACGGAGCCCACCGTGGCATCTTCAGATCCTATCCACATCATCATCGACGGCCGCCCGCACACCACCCCGAGGCGGCGCCTGACCGGCGTTCAGCTTCGCGAGCTCCTCGACCCCGCCGCGGAGAACATCTGGCTCGACGTCCCGGACGCACAGGATCACCTCGTCGGCGACGCCGAGACCATCGTCCTTAAGGACGGAATGCGGTTCTTCACAGACCGCGCGCTTACCATCCACATCGACAAGGTGCCCTACCTGGTCCGGTCGACCAGCCTCACCGAGAACCAGCTCCGCGCACTTCCCCAGCCTCCCATCCCCGAGAGCCACGATGTCTGGAGGGACGTACAGGACGACCTCGACGACCCCATCCGTGACGGGGAAGTGGTCACCATCGCTGACGGGGATCGCTTCTTCAGCCGCGCAGTGACGGTTCGCGTCACGGTCAACCGCCGGCAGGTCTCCCTCAACGGCCGTCTGCACACCGCCCAGCAGATCAAGGACGCGGCCATCGCCCAGGGGGTGGCCATCAGCCCCGACTTCCTTCTCCTGCGTAAGAAGGGCAAGAGCTTCACGGCGGTCGGCGATGACGAGCAGGTCCGTGTCCACCGTGACGAAGAGTTCCGCGCGGTCAACGGGGACGACAACTCGTGAGCGCCCCGACCGAGCGGGTCCTTAACGCCATCGATGAAATCCGCGAGACATTCCCTGAGACTGAAGTCACGTACGACCCGGACGGTGAAGGCGGCGCGTGGGTGACCATCGAGCAGGTCTCGCTGGGGCCAGCGTTCGTTCAGGAGACATCATGGATGGCGTTTCAGATCACGCACCCCTACCCGGAGTCGGATGTCTACCCGCACTTCGTTCGGGCGGACCTGCAGCGGGTGGATGGCAATCCGCACGACGAGGGTTTCGCGGTCACGTCCTACGGGCTGCAGAACGTGCAGGCGATGCAGCTTTCTCGACGAAGCAACAACCTCGACCCCTCCGTTGACACTGCATCGTCGAAGGCTCTGAAGGTCCTGAAGTGGCTGGGGGAGCGGTGAGCGCCCCCTGGTCGGTGGTGATGACCGGTGAACAGTGGGAGCGTCTGCGTACCCATCTGTTCCCCGGGGATCGGGACGAGCATGGAGCGATTCTTCGCTGCGGCATTGCTCGTAGCCCTCGCGGCAACCGACTCCTCATCCGTGAAGTGGTGCTGGCCGAAGATGGTGTCGACTACATTGCTGGGGACCGCGGCTACCGGAAGCTGACCGCGTCCTTCGTTGCAGACAACATCGACGTCTGCACTGAGGAGGAGCTCGCGTACCTCGCGGTGCACAACCATGGCGGGCACGCGAAGGTCGGCTTCTCCAGAACGGATATGGCGTCGCACGAGCGCGGCTACCCTGCGTTGCTCGACATCAACGATGGGGTGCCCGTCGGTGCGCTGGTGTTTGCAGCCGGAGCGGTTGCAGGCGACCTCTGGCTTGGCGAGGGTGAGCGCGCGGAGATTACACACCTACGAGTGGTGGATCGTCCCCAGCTGACGCTCACCCCGGGGCCGTCGCCGGCAATGCGTGCGGATCCGGGCTACGACCGGCAGACACGCATTTTCGGCGACCGCGGTCAGGCCGTGCTCGCCGGTTCGAGGGTTGCAGTCGTCGGGCTCGGGGGCGCAGGATCACTGATCTCCGAGTACCTCGCTCGCCTGGGGGTCGGTGAGCTCGTTCTCATCGATCCGGATCGCATCGACCCGACAAACCTTCCTCGGGTGGTGGGGGCGCGCAGGCGCGATGCGATGACGTGGCTGCGTAGTCCGGGCAAGCCTGCGTTTATCCGGCAGGTGGGCGTCCGACTCGCCGCCTTCAAGGTGCGGATCGCTGCGCGGGTTGCTAGGGATGCATCTGCGACGGTTCGGGTAACTGCGGTACCTCGTTCGGTGCTCGAACCAGATGTCGCGGCGATGCTGACAGACTGCGACCACATCTTCCTCGCGGCGGATTCTGCCCTCGTGCGACGTCTGGTGAACTCCATCACGCACCAGTACCTCGTGCCGCACACACAGGTCGGAGCGAAGGTGAGCGTGAAGGATGGCAAGGTGACTGACATCTTCTCGGTCTCGCGCATGAGCTCGCCGGGAAGCGGATGTCTGCAGTGCAACGGCCTGATCCCAGCCTGGAAGCTCACTGAGGAAGCCACCAGTCCGGAACAGCGTCGACGGCAGCGCTACGTCGAGGACGACGATGTACACGCGCCGAGCGTGATCACCCTGAACGCCGTCGCCGTATCGCGCGCCGTCGATGACTGGCTGATGGCCGTCGGCGGCCTCGTCGAGCCCGCTGCTTCCCATGACCGTTGGGTGATGTACCACCCGATGACAGACGAGTTCGTTGAAGTTGATCCGGTGAAGAACGCGAAATGCCTCCAGTGCGGGTCGACGCGATTTGCCAGGGGCGACGGCGCCGCGCTTCCAGTCCTGATGCGCTGAGATCATGCCAAGTTCCGTCGACTTAGTGATATCGGTTTGCCAGCTGAGGAGGAGGCGCGGTGTGCCGTCTGGTGGGCGAACGATGCCTACTTCTTCGAGTTGAGCGCAAGGATCTTCTTAAAGAATGAGTCCTTCAGTTTCGCTCCCTTGAAAATCTGATCGCGCGCCGTCTTGCCATCATCCAAGGTGCTCACCTCCTTGTAGAGGATCCGATGGAGCTCTTGAAGCAGCGCAACAGAGGGCTTCGATTTCAAATTGGAGGAGGGAATCTTTCCGAAATCGGAAAGTTTCTTCACGCCAGAGGACCGCAATGCGTAGCCCGCGACCAGGTAATGCCGCGCATTGGTTGCATCGTCGGCAACGGCCTTCGCGGTGGAGGATTTCAGGTACGTGTCAACGCTCGCCGCTGTTTCAACGGCTTGCAGGAAGAGGCTTTCAGCCTCATTCTCATCGAACACTCTTCGCCACCCGCTTGAAGTCGAGAGAAGGCTTCCTGGTCGGGCACGAGCCGTGTCCGGTTCGAGAAGCCTGTACGCCATTACCGCCTGCGCAACATCAGTGACCGTCCTAATGCGGCTTGCCGGCGTTGACGAGCCTCGGTATTGGTAACGTCGACGCTCGTAGAACCAGTTTGCGTGCCGCAGGTACTCCTCGACTCGAATCTGCTTCTCTTCGTTGGCGTGCAGTTGAGTGCTCGCGATAGCTGTTTGATTGTTCGTGCCCGCGATGATGGACTCTCGGACATCAGGATCAGACTCGATGATTAGGCGCACGAGCAGCGTCTGGTCGAGGCGGGAGGACGTGATGCGACCCTCCACAGCCTCCGCGTGAATAACATGAGAGGTCTGCAGACCGTTTACGATCATCGGGTTGGTGGCGCGCCATTCAAGCTCAATGGGATCAGACGCAGCATCCGCAAGGATAGTGATCCCGTTATTGAGCCACCAGAACTCCGTCGTGCTGTCGGCGCCCAGGGTCTGCGCGATTGCGTTGTTCACGCCGATGCTCGCGCCCGCGTAGTCTCTAACGTTCACCGCGAACAGCTCCTCCCTCATCACGTTGCTCGTATCGCGATGGAGGAAATCGATGTAGTCGCGGATCTTGACCAAGCCGACCAGGGCGCTGCCGACTCGCACTGGCGGTTTAACGAAAACTAGCTTGGCTACGAAATCGTTCGTCTCGCGCAGGCGGACCACGATCGAAGAATCGCCGAAGTACTCGACGCGAGCAGTGCTCCCAGAGGGCAGGGTCGATGACAGCCAGGTCTCGAGCTGCGAACGCTTCGTCTCCATGTATGTATCGACGTTTTTCATCTGGGCGAAGGTGACGTACAGAACGCTGAAGTTCATTACGGGGACGAGCGGCGACAACTTCTCCCTGAGCTTACGAAGCATAAGTGCACTCTCAACGACACTGTCGTTCAGTGGAAACGCCCGTAGCGACGCTGCGCTGACGTTAGGCGCGAGGATCGATTTTAGCGCGCTTTCGATCTTGGGAAAGACGTTGGTGTCCCAGCTGGTCTCGTTTTTTGCCTGAACAACGACGACCTCGAGAGAGAGCCCCGGCTGTAGACCGTCCAGCGCGTTCTTGCGCCGCGTGAGCCGGGTGGAGTCAGCCTCCACCAACTCTTGCCCGTTGAGGAGGACGTAGATTGCGTCGATTCCGCCATCGTCCTGCGCGCCGACAAGACCCTTTTCGATTGAAGCGACGCCAAGCTTGAGCTGACGAAGGGCGATCTCGCTCACAGCGAAGCGCTCGAAAGCGTCATCCTCTGACAGGGAAGCGTAGTTGGCGCCCTTAAAAGCTTTGAATGCATCCTTGGCAATGGTCTGGTCCGGCGTTGTCATGCCCAGAGACTAGCTGGTCAGTCGGATGGACCGCCTGATCTCCAGTCTGTGTGTCGAGAGCAGCGGTTTAGACGAATATCGGAACCAGATACAGCCGCCGCTCTCCCTTCCGGCATGCCTCTCTTCGCATCTGAATCCCTTCCGAGCTGCAATATTGGAAGGGCGATTAGTTTCAGCTCCCCGCTGGAGACTCAACTCATGCGGCGCGGGCGCCCGTGCGGGGGCATGAGTCGGTCACGCCCAGCTTCTAGCCTCGCCGGTTGTTCTTGAGAAGTTCCCGGTCCGATACGGGGACACCTAAATCGTAGATTCCGTCCGCCTCCTTGACAGTTACTTCGCCGTAGTTGCCCGAGACTCGTCCTTGCTGCGAATTCTCCACCTAGTTGCGCCACGCCCATGCGGCATTCCGTTAGTCGCAAGGCACGTCGTCAAAATGTCCGCCGCGCAACTGTTCGATGGCGCTCGGAGCCTCCTCGCCCAATTCATCATCACCCGGTTGTTCAACCACGTCTCGCTCGGCTTCGCCGAGCGCGCTCAATCACCGATGACGCGCTCCCGCCACAAAATCCCGCGCCCAGCGATCCGCCGCCCGGCCTCATCCGCCGCCACCGGCTCCCCGACATCCGACCCGACTTCAAGCCCCACAACCGAGTGCACGATCGTCCCGTCGTACACGTGCACGAGGTTGTACCCCTGCGCGGCATCCTGCCCCCGCGTAGCTCCCACAGGCTGAGCCAGATCCTGCCCGTACGCACTCGATGACGCTGCGGCCACCGGAATCCCGGCGAAGGTCCCGAATGACGGGTGATGCACGTGACCTGACAGGATCCCTCGCACATCCGACCCCGCCAGCACCGCGGCCAGCGCCGCCTGCTCGCGCAGCTCGACCGTCACCGCGAGGTCGAGCACGGTCGGCAGCGGCGGGTGATGGATCAGCAGCAGCGAACCCTCCGGCGCGGGCGTCGACAGCTCCGCCGCGAGCCACTCCAGCTGCGCCTGATCGACGCGCCCCCAGTGCTGCCCGGGAACCGTCGAATCCAGCACGATCACCCGCATCCCACCGAACCAGCGCACCTCGACAACGGCATCCGAAGACCCGCCGGCCAGCCCCAACTCCGCCCGCATCGCCCCACGCACATCGTGGTTGCCCATGGCCCACACGACCTCGCACCCCAGCGCTTCCACGGCCGGCGCCACCAGCTCCCGCAACCGCCGGTACGACGATGCGTCCCCCCCATCAGCCAGATCCCCGGTGAACAGCAACGCGTCAGGGCGAAGCCCCGACGACACCAACCGTGACAGAACAGAAGACAGGTTCGCATCGGCATCCGCCCCGCTGCCGTACAGCGGCGCGCGATCACCGGGAAGATGCGTATCGGAGATGTGCACGAAGGTGTGCGATGGGCGAGAGTGCTCGGTGAGGATCATTTCTCTTCCAGTGAGACGACGAACAAGTACAGGACAGAAGTCAGACGGGAGCGGCAGTCGACCCGGGCACGAGAGTTCCGACGAACGGTTGCCGCACGGTCTCCGCAGAATCCGACTCAGCCTCCGATCCCGAAAGCAACCGCTGCATCGTCTCCACAGCCGCGGCCGCAACGGCCTCGACCGGAATCCGCAGCGTCGTCAGCCCCAGCAGGTCGGCACCGGGAAGGATGCCGTCGCACCCCGTCACGCTCACGTCCCCGGGCACAGACAACCCCGCAGCACGCAGAGCGCGCATGACGGCGAGCTGCCGATAGTCCGACGCGCACATCACGGCCGTGGCCCCGTCGCGCACGGCATCCAGCGCCTCATCCACTCCATCGGTCGGCGCAGCGCCCGCAGACACCACAGTCACCGACGCCCCGCCGGCGACCAACGTCGACTCCATCGCCGACGCCCGCAAGTGCTCAGCAAAAGAAACCTCAGCAGCGCCAGACAGCACGACCACGCGCCGGTGCCCCAGCGACAGAACGTGCGAAGCCAGCATCCGCCCATGCTCCGGATCGTCATAGTGCGCGGTATGAATCCCCTCGGCCGTCTCCACTCGCCCCGCGCGCACGATCGGCACCTGGTCGGCGAACGGCTCGAGCTGCGCGGCCGTGATTCCACCGGTCGCGACGATGAGTCCGGCGACCCGCATGCCGAGCAGCCGGTGCAGCGCGTTGACCTGCTCGGCGCCCTGCTCGTCGGCGCCGATCGTCACGGTCACGAGGTCGAGGCCACGCCTGTGCGCTTCATCCTGCAGCCGAGAGAACAGCAGACCGTAGGCCGGGTTGCTCGCGTCGCGCAGCATCAGTCCGACGGTTCCGGTGCGCCCGGCGGCGAGCTCGGCGGCCATCGTGTTGCGCACGTATCCGAGGCGCTCGGCCTCGGCGAGGATCCGCTCCTGGGTCTCGGGCGCGAATCGCCCCTCGCCCTTCAGCGCCCTGGTCGCGGTGGCCCGGGAGACCCCGGCCGCCGCCGCGACATCGCTGACCGTGACACGCAGCCCCGGAGCATCCGAAGGCGATGCACCACTCACGCGCGAGCCTTCTTGGCCTTGCGGGGCGCTCCTGCGCGCGAACCTCGTCCATACACGAGATACATGGTGAGACCCATGATGATCATCAGCAGCACTGTGTAGACGAACGTGATCGGCATCGCGTCGAGATTGTTCTCGCCGCGCGTGCTCTCCTGAATCGCCACACCGAGCGGCTTGAACAGCGGGTGGTAGAGGAAGATCGCCGCGTCATAGTCGTCGAGCAGGCTGTTGAAGTTCAGCGCCGTGATCGCCGCGGCCGTCGGCAGCACCAGCGGAACCAGCACCTTGCGGAACGTCGTCAACGACTTCGCTCCGAGGATGCGCGAGGCGTCTTCGAGCGAATCGGGAACGGAGGCGAACCCCGCCTTGAGCAGGCGCAGCGTGAACGGGATCTTCACGCAGATGTACGCGATGAGCAGCAGGATCGGCGTGCCGGTGAGCACGAAGCCACCCACGATCGCCCGCGGTTCGTCGAACGCGGTCACCAGGGCGAGCGCGATCAGCACGATCGGCAGGATCCACGGGATGTGCAGCACGTACTCGATCGCGGTGGTCAACAGGTTGCGGTGCTTCTGCAGCATCCGCGCCACGAACAGCAGACCGCCGACCACGACGAGCGACGCGACGGCGCTGTAGACGACGCTGACGATGAAGGGACGGATCGCCTCGGCGCTCGAGAACACGGTGATGTAGTTGTCGAGCGTGAAGCTGTCGAGGGTGATGGACCCGGCGAGGATGCTGCGCGCATCGACGAACGAGAAGATCACGATCAGCACGACCGGGATCAGGTAGATCACCCACAGCAGGTACGCGATGACGTGCACGACGACGTTCGCGAACGGGTTGCGGATCTTCTGCTTCTGGATCGGCGTCGCCACCTTCGCGACCGAGAAGTACACGCCCGACTTCTCGAAACGGTTCATGACCGCGAGCAGGATGATCGTCGCGATGCCGAGCACGATCGCCAGCAGCGCGGCGATGTCACGCGTGATGGGGCTGCGCGAGAGGTCGATGATCAGCGGCGCGACGGTCTGGAAGTCCGGCCCGCCGAGCACGAGCGGAGCTGTCAGCGCCCCGAGCCCGATCAGGAACGTCAGCACGGTGACGGCGAACAGCATCGGCTTCATCACCGGCAGCACGATGCGACGGAGGATCGTCCAGGTCGAGGCGCCCATGAGCTTCGCCGCCTCGATCGACGCGTAGTCGACCTTGCCGAGGGATGACGAGAGGAACAGCATGTGGTTCGTCGTGGTCGCGAACGTCATCACGAAGACGACCGCGAAGTATCCCGAGAACCAGTCGCGGTCCATGTCGGGCCACCAGTTGACCATCATGTTCGTGAAGAACCCGAACCGGCCGTAGATGAAGTTGTAGCCGGCGGCCAGCACGATGCCGCCGTAGATCAGGGTCGTGGCATAGCCGAGCCAGAGGATCTTCGCTCCGCGCACCTGGAAGTACTTCGTCACCAGCACGATGAACACACCGACCACATTGACCGTGATCGACAGCGTGACCGCGAGCAGGAAGCTGTTGCCGAGGGTCTTCAGCGCACGCTCGCTGCCGAACAGCTTCTCGACGGCACGGATGCTGAACTGCCCGTCGGGGAAGAACGTGACCCCGAGCAGGGCAGCGTTGGGCAGCACGAGGAACGCGGCGGCGAACCAGATCACGATGATGCCCGTGATCCAGGCGAGGGGCGAGCGCAGCATCGCCTTCACGCTGCCGGGGCGCCCTCTCTTGTTGAGCCGCGGTCCCGCCGTCTGACCCTCGACGACAGCTTCGGTCGTCAAGGAGCCGGCTTCTCCGGTCACGGCCGCTGAGGGCGGGACCGCGGGGTGTGAGGGGTTCTGAGGGTCCTGAGGGTTCTGGGGGTTCCGAGCATCCGACATGTCACGCCGCCGGATACTGCAGGATCCAGCGCGGGTCCACGTCGACACGCACCGCGTCGCCGGGGTTCCACTGGCGCGCGCTCGCCGCGGCGGGAACGCTGACGCGCAGCGCAGCATCCTCTGCCGTCACCGTGTAGACGCTGTGGCTGCCGTGGTACGTGCGATCGACGATGGTGCCGGCGAGCGACGCGGATGCCGTCGAGCTGTCGCCCGCCTCGGCGAGATGCAGCTTCTCGGGCCGCACGTAGCTCTCTGCCGTGGCATCCAGTCCGCCGCCGAGGCTCGTGATCTGCGCCGGGCTGAGACGGTTGTTCTCGCCGATGAAGCGGCAGACGAACGGCGTCGCGCTGCGGTCGTAGATCTCTTCCGGCGTGCCGACCTGCTGCAGGGTTCCGGCGTCGAGCACGGCGATGCGGTCACTGAGCGTGAGTGCCTCTTCTTGGTCGTGCGTGACGTAGACCGTGGTCACGCCGACCTCGTGCTGCAGGTCTTTCAGCTGTTCGCGCAGCTGCACGCGCAGCTTCGCGTCGAGGTTCGACAGCGGCTCATCGAGCAGCAGGATGCTGGGGGTCAGCGCGAGAGCGCGGGCGATCGCCACACGCTGCTGCTGCCCGCCCGAGAGCTCCGAGACGTTCTTCTCGAGCTGCGACGGCGCGAGGCCGGTGCGGTCGGCGATCTCGTCGACGCGGCGGCGCTGCTCGGCCTTCGACGTCTTCTGGATCGACAACCCGAACGCGATGTTCTCGCGCACGTTCATGCTGGGGAACAGGGCGTAGTTCTGGAACACCATGCCCACGCCGCGCTTCTCGCTCGGCACGCGAGTGACATCACGGCCGTTGATGTGGATGCGCCCGCCGGTCGGCTCGACGAACCCGGCGAGTGTGCGGAGGGCGGTGGTCTTGCCGCATCCGGACGGACCCAGGAGGGTGAAGAACTCACCCTCCTGGATCTCCAGATCGAGGTGCGAGACCGCGCGGTGATCGCCGAACGCGACCTCGACATCTTCGAAACGGATCATGGTGTCTTTCCGGCTAGTGCGAGAGGAGGGGTGGTGTCGTGCGAGATCAGCCGATGTACTCGAGCGTGACCTTCTCGACCCAGGCACCGAGGTTCTCGCTCACGAAGCCGAAGTCGATGTCCTGACGGTCGAGGGTGCCCATGAGCTCGACGACCTCGGGGTTGGCCTGCTCGACCGCACCCTCGTTGACGGGCATCGAGTTGAACTCGGCCGCGAACTCGCCCTGCACCTCGGCGCTGCCGAACCAGTCGATGAACTCCTGGGCCTTCTCCTCATTGCCGGTGCCGTTGATCTGCGCGATCTGCTCGGTGACATACGGCACGCCGTAGTCGGGCACGATCATGCCGGTCTTCGTGCCGTACTCCTCGTCGCGCGCCGCGATGCCGCTCGAGGGCAGCACGCCGTAGTCGATCTCGCCACGCGTGATGCGGGCGTAGAGGTCGGTGCCTTCGACCGCGGGCGATCCGTTGGCGTAGTACGACTTCACCAGGTCCCAGCCCTCGTCGCTGACGCCGAGGTCGCCGTCTTCGTCGAGGTGACGCGACAGGATGCTGGCGAGCACGAGCTGCGGGGTGGCCTGGCCGAGCGCCGGGTTGACCTCGTAGCGGCCCGCGTACTCCTCGTCGGTCCAGAGGTCCTCCTCGTCGGAGGGGGCGTCGGTGATGGTGTTCTCGTCGTAGACCGTGACGATGGCCTGCTCGACGAGCGGCCAGAACGCTCCGTCAGCGGGGTCGCCGGCATCGGCCGGGACCTCGCCGCTCCACTCGGGCTCGTAGGCGGCGATCGCCTCTTCGGCCTTGAGCTGCTCGAAGAACATGTTGTTCAGACCGAACACGACGTCGCCGACGGGGTTGTTCTTCTCGGCGATGATGCGGTTGGTGAGGTCGGCGCCGCCGAGGCCCACGATCTCGATGTCGATGCCGGCATCCGCGGCCTTCTCGGTGATCCACTCGCCACGGCCGTCGCTGTTCGAGTTCGTGTAGACGATGAGGGTCGCATCCGACCCGCCGTCGCTCGAACCGCCGTCGGACTCGGTGCTGCCGCCGGCGCAGCCGGTCAGGGTCACGGCCGCCACCGTAGCGATTCCCAGGAGAGACCAGCGCTTCTTTCGGATGTCGACCATGGTCGCCTTTCTCGTCATCGAGGTATGTCTGATCCGACTTTACCGCGATGTTGTGGTTTACGTACAACGATCTGTCTGATTCTTAGCCGCGTTCGCGCGACCGCACTCAAGATAGGCGTCCGAGGTGAACGCACGGGGAGTGGGAAGTGAACTGTCGACGCTGTGCCTCGCCTGACGCCTGACGCCTGAAGCGTGGCGCCTGTGCGGTGGGTGGTCACTAGTGCACCTGAAGTGCCCGGGAGGGGTGCGAAAGTGACCACTCGCGCGCGGTCGAACTGAGGGCGACGCGTCAGGCGGAGAACGCCGGAACGGCCTCGATCAGCATCCGCGTGTACTCCTCTTGCGGAGCCGTGAAGATCTGCGCGGCATCGCCGCACTCCACGAGCTTGCCGTGCTTGAGCACGGCGACGCGGTCGGCGGTCTCGGCGACGACACCGAGGTCGTGCGTGATGAAGAGGTAGCTCAGTTCGCGCTCGCGCTGCAGTTCGTCGAGCAGTGCCAGGATCTGCGCCTGCACCGACACGTCGAGCGCCGAGACGGCCTCGTCGAGCACGAGGAACTCCGGGTCGAGCGCGAGAGCGCGGGCGATGGCCACGCGCTGCCGCTGGCCGCCCGACAGCTCGTCGGGGAACCGACCCAGCATCCCGTCGGGAAGAGCGACCTGCTCCGACAGCTCGACGGCGCGCTTCGACCGCGACGACCGGTCGCCCTCGCCGAACGACAGCAGCGGCTCGGTGATGAGCTGCTCGATCGTCATGCGCGGATTCAGGGAGTCGAACGGGCTCTGGTAGACCATCTGGAACCGCCGCCGCAGCTGACGTAGCTTCTCGCCCTTGAGGTGGGTGATGTCTTCGCCGGCGAAGGAGATGGATCCCGAGGTCGGCTCCTCCAGCCGCAGCACGAGTCGCGCGAGCGTGCTCTTGCCCGACCCCGACTCGCCCACGACGGCGAGCGTCTCGCCGCGGCGCACCTCGAGAGAGACGGCGTCGACGGCGGTCAGCGAGCGGCGCTCGCCCTCGCCCTTGGGCAGCGGGAAGACCTTGGTGAGCTCGGAGACCCGCACGATCGGCTCGCCGCCGAACTCGATGCGGGCCTGGGTGGATGCCGTCCGCCGCTCGTGTGCGCTCAGCCGCGGTGCGGCGGCGATGAGCTTGCGGGTGTACTCGTGCGTCGGCGCGGTCATCACCTGCGCCGCCGGTCCGGAGTCCACGATCTCGCCCTGCTTCATGACGACGACCCGGTCGGCCCGCTCGGCCGCCATGCCCAGGTCGTGGGTGATCAGCAGGATCGCGGTGCCCAGCTCCTGCGTGAGGTTCGCGAGGTGGTCGAGGATCTGCTTCTGCACGGTGACGTCGAGGGCGCTCGTCGGCTCGTCGGCGATGATCAGGCTCGGCTGCGCGGCCAGCGCTCCCGCGATCAGCGCGCGCTGCTTCATGCCGCCCGAGAACTGGTGCGGATACTGCTTCGCCCGCTCGGCCGGATACGTCAGTCCCGCCATCTCGAGCAGCTCGACCGCACGATCATGCGCGTCGTGCTTGGTCGCGAGTCCGTGCACGAGCAGCGGCTCCGCCACCTGCACGCCCACGCGTCGCACCGGGTTGAGAGAGAGTGCGGGGTCCTGGGGGACCAGTCCGATCAGACGGCCCCGGATGCTGCGCCAGCGGCGCTCGCTCAGCGGGATCAGGTCTTCACCGTCGAACTCGATGCGCCCACCGGTGACCTCGGCGTTCGGCGCGAGGAGGTTCATGATCGACTGCGCGACCGTGCTCTTGCCGGATCCGGATTCGCCGACGATCGCGACCACTTCTCCGCGGCCCACGCTGAGGTTCACCCCGCGCACCGCATCGACCTCGCGGTCGCCGATCCGATAGGCGACGCGCAGATCCTCGACGCGCAGGATGTCGTCACGCGCGGCGGGTCGGCCGCCGGGTGTCGGGTTCACGGCCTCACCGAGTCGGGCGGACTCATCGGCGGTCGCGGCGATGTCCTTCGGCATGCGTCCTCCTCGTCGAGCACGGGTCGTGTCATCAGCACTGATCATCTTCTCGTTCACGCTAGGCGTGAGGATTCATCCCGATCAAGCACTACATCGGCATTGGGCAATGCGCCCACTGCATGGATCAGGCGTCGTGATCCACGTCGTCGATCAGATTCAGCAGACGCTCGACGAGGGGATTGTGCGACTCGGAGTTCCACGCGATGTCGAGCTCGACGCTGTTCACCCGCGACGACGGATCGGCCTCGCTGATCGGCAGCAACGTCACGGTGTCGGGAGAGATCCGCTCGGCGGACTGCGGCACGAGCGTGAACCCGATGCCGGCGCTGACCATCGCCAGCAGGGCGGGCACCTGCCCGGCGTACTGCACGATGTGCGGGTGCACCCCGCTCGCCACGAACATCGACAGCAGCAGGTCGTGGAAGTAGCGCGCGCCGCTCGGGGAGTACATGAGCAGCGACTCGTCCTTGAGGTCGATGAGCTTCACGGGCTCGGCGCGCTGCGCCAGTGCCGAGTCGCTGGGCAGCGCCACCGCCAGCCGCTCGCGGTAGACCGCGCGGCTGCTGATCTGCGGTCGGGCGAGCAGTGGCCGCATCAGGCCGATGTCGACCGTGCCCTTCTCGAGCTCCTCCACCTGGTCGAGCGAGACGAGTTCGCGCAGCAGCAGGGTGACGCCGGGCAGCTCGGCCGACGCGCGCCGCAGCAGATCGGGCACCACGGCCTGCCCGGCCATCGCGGTGTAGGCGATCGTGACGGTTCCGGCGGCGCCCTCGCCGACCGAGCGCACATCCGAGACCGCCTTCGCCGCGAGGTCGATCAGGCGCCGCGCGTTGGGCAGCAGCGCGCGCCCGGCCTGAGTCAGCGCGACGCGACGGCTGGTGCGATCGAAGAGCCTCGTCGACAGCTCGCGCTCGAGCTGCTGGATCTGCCGACTGAGCGGCGGCTGCGTCATCTTGAGTCGGGTCGCGGCCGCACCGAAGTGCAGTTCCTCCGCGACGGCGATGAAACATTCGAGCTGTACCAGCGAGATCATCGATCCACTCCCGACATTGATCAGTGCGAGTTTTGGTTTGTCCGCGCATCTGTCCCCACCATAGTGTCGGAGAAACTCGATGACGCGGAATCCGTCGAAGCGGAGTCCCGGAGTCTCACCAACGGAGGCGTGATGTCCGAAGAGTTCCTGCTGTCTGTCCCGGCTGCCACGCGGTTGTCCGAGAACGCGGTGCGGTCCGTCCGCATCACACCGGTCGCATTCCACGACCCACCCCTGCTCAACACCGTCGGCGTGCACGAGCCGCTCGCGCTGCGCGCCATCGTGCAGGTGACCACCGAATCGGGCGTCGTCGGACTCGACGAGACCTACGGCGACAGCGCGCACCTGCAGCGATTGCGGGTCTCCGCCGACGCCGTGCTCGGCTGCGACGTGTTCGCCACGAACGACCTGCGAGCGCGGGTCGAGCGCAGTGTGGCCGGCGACGGCGTGCAGGGCGGACACGGCATGTCGGGCATGGTCACCGGCACGAGCACCGGCGACCGCGTGCTCTCGCCGTTCGACGTGGCCGCCATCGACATCCGCGGCAAGCTGCTCGGCATGCCCGCCAGTGAGCTGCTGGGCGGACGCGTGCGGGATGCCGTGCCGTTCAGCGGCTACCTCTTCTACAAGTGGGCGGGCCATCCGGGTGAGGCATCCGACGAATGGGGCGAGGCGCTGACGCCGGACGGAATCGTCTCGCAGGCCCGTCGCATCGTCGGCACCTACGGCTTCACAGCGCTCAAGCTCAAGGCCGGTGTCCTCGCGCCCGACGACGAGATCGCCGCGATCCTCGCGCTGCGCGAGGAGTTCCCCGACCACCCCCTGCGCATCGATCCGAACGGGGCCTGGACCGTCGAGACCTCGCTGCGGGTCGCCGATGCGCTGAAGGACGTGCTCGAATACCTCGAAGACCCCACCCCGGGTCTCGAGGGCATGGCCGAGGTGCGCCGCCACACCGACCTGCCGCTCGCCACCAACATGTGCGTCGTCGCGTTCTCGCACATCGCGGATGCCGTGCGACTCGGCGCGATCGACATCGTGCTCTCCGACCACCACTTCTGGGGAGGTCTCGAACGATCCCGGCTGCTCGCCGGCTTCGCCGAGACTCTCGGGTGGGGGCTCTCCATGCACTCGAACTCGCACCTCGGCATCAGCCTCGCTGCGATGACCCACCTCGCCGGTGCCACCCCCGGCGTCGGCTACGCGTGCGACACGCACTGGCCGTGGAAGCGCGAGGACGAAGACGTCATCGCCCCCGGCGCCCTGACCTTCAGGGACGGATCGCTGGCGGTGCCGACCGCGCCAGGACTCGGCGTCGAGCTCGACCCCGAGGCGCTCGCGCGGCTGCACAGGCAGTACCTCGACGGCGGCATCCGGGAGCGCGACGACACCGGCTACATGCAGCGCGTCGATCCCGGATACGTGCTCGAGAGCCCCCGCTGGTGAACGCGCCGCTGCGCATCGCGGTCACCGATCCGATCATGTCGGCGTTCGCCGACGATCTGCGCCGCACCGCGCGCCCCCACGAGTGGGTGTTCCCCGACCTCGACGTGCCCGGTTCGACGCGAGCGGCGATCGAGGGCGCCGACGTGGTGATCTGCTCGCGGCTCACGGTCGCCGAGATGGCCGGCGCCGATCACGTGCGACTCGTGCATGCGACGGGTGCGGGCGTCGACCGGGTGGAAGCCGGTGCCGTGCCCGAGGGTGTGCCGCTGTGCAATACCGGTCACCACGGCGCCGCGATCGCCGAGCACGTGATCATGACCGCACTCGTGCTGCGCCGTCGCACGATCGACGCCGATGCCGAGATGCGGCGGGGGGAGTGGCGGACGATCGCGACGGCGGGCGCCCGGTACCATCGCTCGCTCGCCGGCAGCACCCTCGGACTGGTCGGCTACGGCGAGATCGGCCGCTCCGTCGCCCGCCTCGCGAAGGCCTTCGGCATGCGCGTGGTCGCGATGCGTCGGCATCCGGACGCGGGCGGCCCCGGAACCGAACTGCTCGATCAGGTCTACGGCGAGGATCAGCTGCATCCGCTGCTGCGGGAGAGCGATGTCGTCGTCGTCACCGCGCCCCTCACCGAGAGCACGCGAGGGATGATCGACGCCGATGCGCTCGCGCAGCTGAACGCCGACGCCCTGGTCATCAACGTCGCCCGCGGGGCGCTCATCGACGAGGACGCACTGTTCTCGGCCCTCAGCGAGGGACGCATCGGGGGAGCGGCGATCGACGTGTGGTGGGAGGCGCCGCAGGGCACGCAGGCTCCACCCGTCGTGCAGAGATTCGCGACGCTCGATCGGGTCGTGCTCACCCCGCACCACTCAGGCCATGCCCGCGAGGTCTTCACGGCGCGGGCGGCCGACATCGCCCGCAACATCGACCTGCTCGACGCGGGCCTCCCACTCGAGCGTCAGGTGCGCTGAGGCGGCTGGCCGTGGGCGGGTCGCTCCGGCATCCGCTCAGCCGAGCTCGAACAGGCGGGTGACGATCAGCGTCACCGCACCGAGGGCGGATGCTCCGAGAGCGATCGCGCGCGTGCGCCGGCGGTTGAGGAACCTGTTCACGAACCGCGACAGCACCACCCCGGCCACGGCGAACGGCGCCATCCAGGCCGCCGTGGCGAGCGCGTGCGTCGGCACCGCGCCCCACAGGAACAGCGCGACGAGCGACAGCGATGATCCGACGAGGAAGAACGCCGACATCGTGCCGCGCAGCCGCGGCCCGTCGGAGCCCTGCCAGATGATCGCCATCGGCGCCCCTCCGACCGACGTGGTCGTGCCCATGACGCCCGACAGCGCCCCGGCCACCGCCTGCGTCGTCCTCGTCACTCTGGGGCGCCAGCCCCGCAGCGAGACGACGACACCCAGCAGAACGACGACCGCGACCGCCCAGGAGAGCACGGTCGTCGACATCACGGTGACGAGACCCGCGCCGACGACGGTTCCGGGCACCCGCCCCGCCAACGCCCAGCCGGCCCCGCGCAGATCGAGCGCCGCGCGATCCATCACCGCCACGATCAGCGTCACGACCATGGCCAGCATGATCACGAGCACCGGCAGCAGCGTCGTGTCGATCAGGGCGATGAACGGTGCGGCCAGCATCCCCATTCCGAAGCCGATCGAGCCCTGCAGGCAGCCGGCGACGAGGATGACAGCCCCCAGCAGCACGAACTCGAGCGGCGTCACCGCGGACTCAGCGACGCGGGGCGATCGAGCCGATCACACGACGGCGCTTCTTGCTCTGCAGACGCCAGCGCTGGCCCGGGTCGGTCGCGAGACGCAGCCACGCGGCCAGGACGTTCGCGCACACCGTGGTGATGACGATCGCGAGACCGGGGAGCACCGACTGCCACCACGCCTCGGCGAGGTACTGGCGTCCCTGCGAGACCATGAGGCCCCAGCTGACATCGGGCGGCTGGATGCCGATGCCGAGGAAGCTCAGCGACGACTCGGCCAGCATCACGTAGCAGAACTCCAGCGTCGCCAGCGTGACCAACGTGGGCAGGACGTTCGGGACGATGTGCCGGAAGACGATGGCCTTGTTCGTGGCTCCGAAGTTCGTCGCGGCGTCGACGAACATCCTCGAGCGCAGCTCGGCGGCATCCGCTCGCGCTGTGCGCAGGTAGAGAGGGATGCGGGTGATCGCGAGCACGAGCACGATGTTGGCCGCACTCGGGTTGAACACGTACAGGATCACGACGGCGAGCAGCAGCGAGGGGAAGCTCATGATGACGTCGGCGATGCGCATCGAGACCGATTCGCGCCATCCGCGATGGAATCCCGCCCACATGCCCCAGATCGAGCCGACGACCGCCGACACGACCACGGCGGCCGCCGCGACACCGAGCGTGGTTCCCGCCGCGGTGATGATGCGGGCGAGCAGGCTGCGACCCAGCGAGTCGCTGCCGAGGACGTACTCCCAGCCGAGCTGGAAGCTGAACGGCGGCATGTTGCGCGCGCCGAGGTCCTGTCGCTGCGCCATCTCGCCGAACAGTGGCGGACCGATGATCGCGGTGAGCACGATGAACGACAGCACGATGGCGGCGGCGGTGGCGACCTTGTCCTTCAGCAGCAGCTGCCAGAGGTTGGCGCGACCCGACGAGCGGGCTCCGCGCGCCTTCTGCGTGAGGACGGTGACGGTCGATGCGTTGTCAGACATTCGTCAGCACCTCTGCCTTCGTGTCGGAGAGTGCCCCGGGACCGCGGCGACGGGCCTTGGCTCCCGAGGTCGGCCGCACGCGGGGATCCAGCAGCGCGTAACCGAGGTCGATGATGATGTTGAGGGCGAAGATCGCCAGAGCGGTGATCAGCACCGCGGCCTGCAGCACCGCGAAATCGCGCTGCAGGATCGAGTCGATCATCAGCTTGCCGATGCCCGGCCAGCCGAAGATCGACTCCACCACGACCGCGCCGTTGATGAGGCCGACGGTCAGGTCGCCGGCGACGGTCAGGGCGGGCGCCGCGGCGTTGCGCAGCGCGTGCTTCGAGACGATGTGCATCTGGCCGGCGCCGCGACTGCGGGCGACCTGGATGTACGGCTGCCCGAGCACGGTCACCATCGACCCGCGGATCACCTGGGCGAGCACCCCGACCGGTCGCAGCATGAGCGTCGCGACCGGCAGGATCCAGACGAGAGCGCCGGAGGTTCCGGAGGTCGGCAGCCAGCCGAGGGTGATCGCGAAGATCCAGATGCCGAGGATCGCCACCCAGAAGTCGGGCACGCTGGCCGCCGTCATCGAGAAGAAGCTCACGATGCGGTCGGCGATGCCGTTCGGCTTCAGCGATGCCCAGCTGCCGAGCACGATGGCGATGACGATCGCGAGGATCATCGTCACCGCGGCGAGCTGCAGGGTGGCGGGGAAGGCGCGCAGCGCCATCTCGGCGGCGGGTTCCCCGGTGCGCAGCGACTGACCGAAGTCCAGCTGCAGGACACCGAGGAAGTAGTCGCCCATCTGCTTCCACAGCGGCTGGTCGAAGCCGTTGCGGGCGGCGAAGTCCTCGCGCATCTGGTCGGTGGCGTTCAGCGGAAGGTACAGCTGCGACGGATCGCCGGTGAGACGGGCGAGCACGAAGACACCCAGTACGACGGCGATCAGCGGCAGCGCGCTCTGCAGGATCCGTTTTCTCAGGTAGGTCCACATGGTCGCCCGCCTCTCACTCTCGCTCGCGGTCAGCCCGCGAGCGAGACCTCCTTGATGCGCAGCTCGTCGCCGGTCGACGAGTTGGGCTGGTACGTCACGCGGTCGGCGAGACCGAGCATGACCGTCTGGTGCGCGATCGGGGCGAGGGCCACGACGTTCTCGCGCTCGTAGGCGAACACGTCCTCGTAGGCCGCCTGACGCTCATCGCCGGTCAGGGTGCGCGCCGTGTTGATCAGCTCGTCCAGACCCGGATCGCCGAACTCGGCCTGCGCACCGCCCGTGAGCATGTACTGCTCGACCGTGAACTGCGCGTCACCCGCCTGGTTGCCGTGCTGGATGAGCAGCGAGATGGGGCCCTCGTTCGTGACGAACGGGCTCAGCTGGTACTGCAGGTGCTGAGTGGTGTCGACCATGCGGAGCTCGACGTTGAGGCCGGCGGCGGCGAGCTGCTCGCGCAGGACCTCGCCGAGCTCGCTGACCTTCGGGAACTGCGCGGTGCGCACCGGCATGAGGATCTTCGTGTCCGTCGGGACGCCGTCAGCCGCAGCCTCCTCGACGAGGGCCTTCGCCTTCTCGGGGTCGTACTCCCAGGGCTCGAGGTCGGAGTTGAAGCCGACGATGCCCTCGGGGATCAGCTGCGCGGCGACCACGTCGCCGTCGGGGTAGAGGGAGGAGACGATGCCCTCGCGGTCGATCGCGTAGTTGATCGCCTGGCGGATGCGGATGTCGTCGAGCGGCGCCGTCTGCCCGGAGAAGCGCAGTGCGATCGTCTCGTTGTTCGGGTAGCTCACGCCGAAGTCGCCGATGCCGTCTTCGGCGCTGAGGCCGAGGGCGATGTCCGCCTCGCCGCTGGTGATCATCGCGGCACGGACGGTGCCCTCCGACCGCCACTGGTACTCGACCTCGGCGAACTGCGGAGCGTCGCCCCAGTAGTCGTCGTTGCGGTCGAGGGTGAGCTTCGTGCCGGCCTGCCAGTCGCCGATCGCGTAGGGGCCGGTGCCGATGGGCTCGCGCACGAACTCGGTGTTCGAGGTCTCGGGGGAGACGATCTCGATGAACGAGAGCTTCAGCGGGAGGATCGGGTCGGGGCTCGGGGTGGTCACGGTGAGGGTGGTGGCATCGGTGGCGGCGACCTCGAGGTCGTCGTCACCGAAGATGTAGCCCTCGACGTTGCAGCCGAGGTCGCCGTTCACGGCGCGGTCGATCGAGTAGGCGGCCGCTTCGGCGTCGAAGGGGGTGCCGTCCTGGAAGGTCACGTCGTCGCGGACGGTGAACGTCCACTCGGTGTCGCCGGTCTGCTCCCACTCGGTGGCGAGCAGTGGCTCGAGCTCTCCGGTCGACGGGTTGCGCTCGACGAGCGGCTCGGTCACCGTGCTGCGCACGACCACACCGGTCGACGTGAGGTTCGCGTCGCATGCCTCGAGCGTGGGCGGCTCCTGCGTGAGCACGACGCGGAGGATGTCTTCGGTGCCACCCTCGCCGCCGCCTTGCGACTCCGAGTTCGCGACCGAGCAGGATGCGAGCAGTGCGATCGACGCGATTCCAGCGGTGACGGCGGATGCGCGGGCCGCTCTGCGTCGGGGGGAAGAAAGCTTCATCGGTTCCTCCAGGTAGGGGACGGCCGAGGCCCAGAGTGGTCGTCGGCTCGTTCAGAATGTCGCAGACCGCTTCCCGAGCGTCAACCGATGCGCGGCACGCATCGGCGGGCGGAACCGGGGCTCGGCGCCCGGCAGCGGTGGAGCGACATGCGGCGATCCGCGGGATTCCGGCGTTCTCGCCCGATGAATACAGCGGACGCATCAATCCATGCAACTTCGCTTATGGAACCGCATCGTTGACCGGTCGTAGTCTCGCGCCATGACGAACATCATCGATGCCCCCTCGCCCGTCGCCCCCGGCTCCGTCGCCCAGGCGGGGCCACTGCTCGACTCTCTCGAGCGGACGCTTCAGGACGAGTACTCCGTGGTGCGTCTTCCCGACGACCTCACGACCCTCGATCCCGCGGATGCCGCGAAGGTGCGCGCCGTCGTCACGAGCGGTCGCAACGGTGTCCCGTCCGCTCTGATGGCTGCGCTCCCGAACCTCGAGATCGTGACCAACTTCGGGGTGGGCTACGACACGACCGATGTGGCTCAGGCGGTCGCACGCGGCATCCAGGTCACCCACACGCCCGATGTGCTCACCGACTGCGTCGCCGATACGGCCCTCGGGCTCATGCTCGACGTGTTCCGACGGTTCGGGGCATCCGAGAGGTTCCTGCGCGAGGGCCGCTGGGAGTCCGGCGGCTTCCCGCTGACGCGTCGGTTCTCGGGCAGCACGGTCGGCGTGCTCGGCCTCGGCCGCATCGGGCAGGCGATCGCCCGGCGCGCGGCAGCATTCGACGCGACGATCCTCTACACGACCCGACGCCCCGTCGAGGAGGTGCCGTGGGAGCACGTGGCCTCCGCCGTCGAACTCGCACGCCGATCGGACGTGCTCGTCATCGCGGTTCCCGGCGGCGCGGCGACCGAGGGGCTCGTGGATGCCGAGGTCATCCGGGCGCTGGGACCGGAAGGGTTCCTGGTCAACATCGCCCGCGGCTCGGTCGTCGACGAGGACGCGCTGATCGCCGCTCTCGAGGCCGGTGAGATCGCGGGGGCGGGTCTCGACGTGTTCGCTCATGAGCCGCACGTGCCCGAGCGGTTGATCCGCGACGATGTCACGCTGCTGCCCCACGTCGGCAGCGGGACGCACGAGACCCGGCGCGACATGCGAGACCTCACGCTGGCGAACCTGCGGGCGTACCTCGCAGGCGAGCCGCTCCCGACGCCGGTGCCGGAGATGTCTGCGCTTTGATGCAGGCCGCGCATTGATCTATCCACCATTTGATTTGTAGGCGCATCGTTTCCCGCATAGCGTGACGATTGTTCAGATCCGAGCCGGACACCGGCGCGACACCCCAGGAGTGCACCGTGGCACGATTCACGCCCACCGAGCTGGCCGACCACCTTCGCGAAGGTCTCCTCTCGTTCCCCGCGACGGCATTCACGCCGGAGCTCGAGTTCGACGAGAAGCGCTACCGCGAGCACGTCGAGTGGCAGGCCGGATTCGGCGTCGCCGGTCTGTTCGCCGCCGGCGGCACCGGCGAGGGCTTCAGCCTCGATGCCGCCGAGTCGGCCGCGGTCGTCCGCACGGCCGTGCAGGCATCCCGCCCCGAGGTGCCGGTGCTCGCGTCGGCCGGAGGCTGGACCCGCAACGCGATCGCGAACGCTCGTGCAGCCGAGGAGGCCGGTGCCGAGGGCATCCTCGTGCTGCCCCCGTATCTCACCGAGTGCGACCAGCCCGGTCTCGTCGAGCATGTCTCGGCGATCGCCGCAGCGACCCGTCTCGCGATCATCGTCTACAACCGGGGCAACGCGATCTACTCGGCCGAGACGATGGCGATCCTCGCCGACCGACACGAGAACGTCATCGGCTTCAAGGATGCGACGGCCGACATCGAGCACCTCGCCTCGGTCTACGTCCGCAACGGCGAGCGGCTGTTCTACCTGGGCGGGCTGCCGACGGCGGAGACGTATGCGCTGCCGCTGCTGCAGATGGGCATGAGCACCTACTCGTCCGCGATGTTCAACTTCGTTCCCGAGTTCGCCCTCGAGTTCTACCGGGACGTGCGTGCCCAGGACCGAGTCGCGGTGACCGAGAAGCTGGGACGCTTCGTGCTGCCGTACATCGCGATCCGCGATCGGGGCCGCGGCTTCGGCGTCTCGATCGTCAAGGCGGGGCTGCGTCTCACCGGACACGGCGTCGGACCCGTCCGCCCGCCGCTGCACGACCTGTCGGAGCAGGATGACGCCGACCTCCTGCAGCTTCTCGACCGCGCCGGGCTGCTCGAGTCCGTCCCCGTCTGATCCTCACCATCCCCACCCTCGACTCAAGGAGAGTGACATGACCGTTCCCGTCCTCACCGGGCATTCCTCGATCGCCGGACGCTCCGTCGCCGGCACCGGCTCGGCACTGCACGCCATCGCGCCCGACACCGACGAGCAGCTCGACCCGCCCTACTCGCAGATCGACGTCGACCAGCTCCGCGAGGCGACGGCGGCCGCCGCCGAGGCGTTCGTGACGTTCTCGCGCCTCGAGCCCGAGGCCCACGCAGCCTTCCTCGAGACGGTCGCGGAGGAGATCGAGGCGATCGGCGACGCACTGATCGAACGGGCGATGCAGGAGACCGGGTTGCCGCAGGCGCGTCTTCTCGGGGAGCGTGCGCGCACCACCGGGCAGCTGCGGCTGTTCGCCGAGGTCGTCCGAGCCGGCGAGCACCGAGGCGTGCGCATCGATCCGGCGCAGCCCGACCGCACGCCGGTGCCCCGCGTCGACATCCGTCAGCGCAAGATCCCTCTCGGGCCGGTGGCGGTGTTCGGGGCGTCGAACTTCCCGTTCGCGTTCTCCACCGCCGGCGGAGACACCGCATCCGCCCTCGCAGCCGGCTGCCCGGTCGTGTTCAAGGCGCACAGCTCGCACCCCGGCACGAGCGAGCTCGTGGCGGCGTCGATCGCGCGTGCCATCGACGCCCATGGACTCCACCCGGGAGTCTTCTCGCACATCTTCGGCCCGGGCCGCAGCGTCGGACAGGCGCTCGTCTCCGACCCCGAGATCCAGGCCGTCGGGTTCACCGGCTCCCGCGAAGGCGGTCTCGCCCTCGTGCGCGCCTCGCAGGCGCGGCCGGTGCCGATCCCCGTCTACGCCGAGATGAGCTCGGTGAACCCCGTGTTCATCCTGCCCGGCGCTCTGCGCGGCGATGTCGGAGCGCTCGCCGCGGGGTACGTGCAGAGCGCGACCGGATCCAGCGGGCAGCTGTGCACGCAGCCCGGAATCGTCTTCGTCCCGCGGGGCGAGCAGGGCGACGCCTTCCTGCAGGCCGTATCCGAGGCGCTGCGCGCGGCCACAGGGCAGACCATGCTCTCGCCGAGCATCGCCGCCGCGTGGCGCGAGGGCGTCGAGACGAGGGACGCCAACGCCGAGATCCTCGCGAGGGGATCCGACGGAGAGGGTCCGCATGCTCCCGCGCCGGTGATCCACGCGGCCGACCTCGGATCGTTCGAGGAGAACCACGTGCTGCACGAGGAGATCTTCGGTGCGGCATCGCTGGTGGTGCGGTACGGCGATGTCGCCGAGCTGGTGCAGGCGGCGTCGCGTCTGGAGGGTCAGCTGACGGCCACGCTGCAGCTGAACGCGGACGACAATGAGCTCGCGGCGGCGCTGCTGCCGGTGCTCGAGCGCAAGGTCGGACGCATCCTCGCGAACGGCTGGCCGACCGGGGTCGAGGTCGGGCACGCCATGGTTCACGGCGGACCGTTCCCGGCGACGAGCGACTCGCGCACCACGAGCGTCGGGACTCTCGCGATCGAGCGCTTCCTGCGGCCCGTCGCCTATCAGAACATCCCCGATGAGCTGCTGCCCGAGGCGCTGCGCGACGCCAACCCGTGGCACGTCCCGCGCTTCATCGACGGGCGGCGCGAGGCGTCCGCATGAGCGCCGTTCCCACCGTCGACAGAGTCGAGGTCGTTCCGGTCGCCGGCCACGACTCGATGCTGTTGAACCTCTCGGGCGCGCACGGGCCGTTCTTCACACGCAACATCGTCATCGTGACGGATTCGGACGGACGCGAGGGTCTCGGCGAGGTCCCCGGCGGAGAGCCGATCCGCCGCACCATCACCGAGGCCGGCGAGATGCTCTCGGGTCAGCCGGTCGGCCGCTACCGTTCGCTGCTGCGGTCGATCGCGACGCGCTTCGCCGATCGCGACGCCGGTGGCCGCGGGCTGCAGACGTTCGACCTGCGCACCACCGTGCACGCCGTCACCGGCATCGAGTCGGCGCTTCTCGACCTCCATGCGCAGCACCTCGGCGTGCCGGTCGCCGAACTGCTCGGCGACGGTCAGCAGCGCGACAGCGTGCCGATGCTGGGCTATCTGTTCTTCGTCGGCGATGCCGACAGGACCGACCTCCCCTATCTCCGCGAGAGCGGCGACAGCTGGGAGAGCGTGCGACGCGAAGAGGCGATGACGGCCGAGGGCGTCGTGCGCCTGGCCGAAGCCGCCCAGCAGCGGTACGGATTCTCGGATTTCAAGCTCAAGGGGGGCGTGCTCGACGGAGAGATCGAGGCCGACGTCGTGACCGCCCTCTCCCAGCGCTTTCCTGAGGCGCGCATCACGCTCGACCCGAACGGCGGGTGGCTGCTGGAGGATGCGGTGCGCATCGGTCGACGACTGCGCGACGTGCTCGCCTACGCCGAGGACCCCTGCGGTGCCGAGGGCCGGTTCTCGGGTCGAGAGGTGATGGCGGAGTTCCGGCGGCGCACCGGACTGCGGACCGCGACGAACATGATCGCGACCGACTGGCGCGAGATGGCGCACGCGATCCGATCGGATGCCGTCGACATCCCGCTCGCGGACCCGCACTTCTGGACCATGGCAGGGTCGGTGCGCGTCGCGCAGCTGTGCAACGACTTCGACCTCACATGGGGCTCGCACTCGAACAACCACTTCGACATCTCGCTGGCGATGTTCACGCAGGTCGGTGCCGCCGCGCCCGGCGAGATCACGGCACTCGACACGCACTGGATCTGGCAGGACGGTCAGCAGCTCACGGTCGATGCACCGCAGATCCGCGACGGCGCGGTGCGCGTGCCCGACCGGCCGGGACTCGGTGTGACGATCGACCGCGTGCGGCTCGCCGAGGCCCACGAGCTGTATGTCGAGCACGGGCTCGGCGCCCGCGACGACGCGATCGGCATGCAGTACCTCGTGCCCGACTGGCAGTTCGACAGCAAGCGGCCCGCCCTCGTGCGGTGAGGCGCGTCCGGGTGGATCGCTACTCGAACCCGCCGGTCAACCGTCCCCGCATCCGCTGACTGCTCTCGTTCATCCCGACGATCTCGACGCTCTTGCCGAGCGCTGCGTACTTCGTCTCGATCGCATCCAGAGCGGCGACGGTCGACGCATCCCAGATGTGCGATCCCGACAGGTCGATCACGACATGCTCGGGGTCGTCGGGGTACTCGAAGAGGGTGGTGAGGTCGTTGCTCGAGGCGAAGAACAGCTCGCCGTTCACGACGTAGCGCGCGACGTCGCCCGAGACCGAGCGGTCGACCGAGCGCTCGACCGACACCAAGTGCGCCACCCGCCGCACGAACAGCACGGATGCGACCAGCACCCCGCCGACGACGCCGACCGCGAGGTTGTGGGTGAGGAGCACGAGCACGACGGTCGCCACCATCGCGAAGGTCTCGCTCTTCGGCATCCGCTTGAGGGTCGACGGCTTCACGCTGTGCCAGTCGAAGGCGCCGATCGCGACCATGATCATCACGGCGACGAGGGCGGCCATGGGGATCGTGCCGACGAAGTCGCCGAACACGACGACCAGCAGGAACAGGAAGATGCCGGCGCAGAACGTCGAGATGCGGGTGCGCGCCCCGGACGCCTTGACGCCGATCATGGTCTGGCCGATCACCGCGCATCCGCCCATGCCTCCGAAGATTCCGGAGAGCATGTTCGCCACGCCCTGCGCCCACGACTCGCGCGTCTTGTTCGAGTGGGTGTCGGTGATCTCGTCGACGAGCTTGGCGGTGAGCAGTGACTCCATGAGCCCGACCAGCGCGACCCCGAGGGCGAACGGAGCGATGATCGTGAACGTCTCCCAGGTGAGCGGCACGTTCGGGATGAACAGCTCGGGAAGGCTCTTCGGCAGCTCGCCCTGATCGCCGACCGTCGGCACGGTGATCGCGAACGCCAGCACGACACCGGTCACGATGATCACCGATACGAGTGGCGCGGGCACGACCCTGGTGATCCTCGGCATCACGATCATCACGACGATCCCCAGTGCGACCAGCGGATACACCAGCCACGGCACATCGATCAGCTGCGGGAACTGCGAGCTGAACACGAAGATGGCGAGCGCGTTCACGAACCCGACCATGACGCTGCGTGGGATGAATCGCATCAGCTTCGCGACGCCCAGCACCCCGAGGAGCACCTGGAAGATGCCCGCGAGGATCACGGTCGCGATGAAGTACTCCATCCCGTAGGTCGGAGCGACCGGTGCGATCACGAGCGCGACGGCTCCGGTCGCCGCGGTCACCATCGCGGGGCGCCCGCCGAGGAACGCGATCGACACCGCCATGATGAACGACGAGAACAGCCCCACCTTCGGGTCGACGCCCGCGATCACCGAGAACGCGATCGCCTCGGGGATCAGCGCGAGACCCACGACCAGGCCCGCGAGCACCTCGCGCGTCAGCATCCGCGGACTCTTCAGCGCCTGGAGGACAGTGGGATTCGCCCGATAGTGGGCGCGATCGTCGACCGCGAGTGCTGACATGGGGATGCTCCAGAGAAGGTGCCCGGGGATGGGGCAGACGTTCCAGCGTAAGACCTCGGTCTCGATGCGGAGGATTTCTGCAGTACGGAGGGCGGATGCCGGGAATCGGCCCTCCGCATCGAGGATCCCCTCCCGATCGGTGGTGTCGCGGGAGGGTGGCGAGATCGAGAGGTCATTGCGAGCAGGGATCTGCGTGTTCTGTGCAGCAGAGTGACAAGGGCGGGGCGCGTTGGGATTGTCAAGATGCTCCGAGATTTTGCGCGTACCCGGTCTCGGGCGGATACTCATCCCATCCGCGCCGCCCTTCTCGGCCGGGGAATCGACATGCACAGCACCCCTGCTCTCGCCCCTGACACGACCATCGCCATCGTCGGCGCCGGCCGTCTCGGCGGCGTTCTCGCCCGGGCCCTGCGCGCAGCGGGCTTCGGCGTCCGCGGACCGCTTCGTCGCGACGATCGGATGCCGGATGCCGATCTCGCGCTGCTCTGCGTTCCCGATTCGGCGATCGCAGCCGTGGCCTTCGCCGCGCGACCGCATGCTCGACTCGTCGCGCATGTCTCAGGTGCGACGCCGCTCGCCGACGTCGACTTCAGCATCCACCCGCTGCAGACCTTCACCGGCACCGAGACGCCCGAGGTCTTCCGCGGAATCGGCGTCGCGGTCGACGGCCGCACACCCGAGGCGCTCGCGGTGGCCGAGCAGCTCGCCGCAGCGCTCGGTGCGACACCCTTCCACGTCGACGACGCCCACCGCGCGGAGTATCACGCGGCCGCATCCTTCGCCTCGAACTTCGTGCTCACGGTGCTCGACGCCGCCGAGCGCCTCGCGGCTCCCTCCGGGCTGGATCGCGCCCACCTCGCACCGCTCGTGCAGCAGACGGTCGACAACTGGGTGGCATCCGGCGCGGCATCGGCCCTCACCGGTCCGATCGCTCGCGGCGACGAGGCGACCGTCGCGCGGCAGCGCGCAGCATCCGCCGACGTCGCCGACCTCTTCGACGCACTCGCCGCCGCCACCCGAGCGGTCGCCGACAGAAAGCCCCGGTCATGAGAATCCTCCGTACGATCGCCGAGGTGCGCACCGCGGTTCGAGACGCCCGCGGTGACGGCGGGACTGTCGGGCTCGTCCCGACCATGGGCGCCTTCCACGAGGGGCACCTCTCGCTCATGCGCGCGGCGAGGGCACAGAACGACCTCGTCGTCGTCTCGCTCTTCGTCAATCCGACCCAGTTCGCCGAGAACGAAGACCTCAGCACCTACCCGCGCGACGAAGCGCGTGACGCCGCGCTCGCTGAAGCGGAGGGCGTCGACATCCTCTTCGCCCCCGAGCCGGCCGAGATCTACCCCGACGGCTTCGCCACGAACATCCACGTGGCGGGCATCACCGAGGTGCTCGACGGCGCGAGCCGCGGCCCCCACCACTTCGACGGCGTCGCGACCGTCGTCACGAAGCTGTTCGGCATCGTGCAGCCCGACGTCGCGTACTTCGGGCAGAAGGATGCGCAGCAGGTGCTCGTCGTCCGCCGGGTCGTGCGTGACCTGAACCTCGATGTGCGCATCGAGGCGTGCCCCATCGTCCGCGAACCCGACGGACTCGCCATGAGCTCGCGCAACGTGTACCTCGACGCGGATGCGCGCGCCCGGGCGACCGCGCTGAACCGTGCGCTCGACGCGGCGGATGCGGCGCACCGTTCGGGCGACGGCGACGGTATCGGCGATGGCGATGGCATCCTGTCCGCTGCCCGGGATGTTCTCGCCGAGGCGGGAATCGACGTCGAGTACCTGGAACTCCGGGATGCCGAGACGCTTCAGCCCGTCACCCGCATCGACCGCGACGCCCTGCTGCTCGTCGCCGCCCGTGTCGGCGCCGCCCGATTGATCGACAACCACCTGCTGAGAGGGTTCACGCCATGAGCGCCCACGCCGCCCCGACGAAGCGACTGACCCTGCGCGATCTCGACGCCAAGAAGCATGCCGGCGAGCCGATCGTCATGGTCACCGCGTACGACTTCCCGAGTGCCCAGATCGTCGAGGAGGCCGGCGTCGACCTGGTGCTCGTCGGCGATTCGGCCGCGATGACCGTGCTCGGCTACGACAGCACCGTGCCCGTCACGACCGACGAGATGCTGATGCTGACGAAAGCCGTGCGGCGCGGACTCACGAAGCCACTGCTCGTCGGCGACCTGCCCTTCGGTTCGTACGAGGCGTCGGATGAGCTCGCCCTCGCGACCGCGCAGCGCTTCATCAAGGAGGCCGGCGTCGACCTGGTCAAGATCGAGCGCGGCGGCACCACGGTCGACCGTGCTCGAGCGCTCGTGAATGCCGGCATCCCCGTCGTCGGCCATGTCGGACTCACGCCGCAGACTGCGACCTCGCTCGGCGGATACCGCGCCCAGGGACGCACCGCCGAGGCGGCGCTCGCAGTGATCGACGACGCCCTCGCGCTGCAGGATGCCGGAGTTTCGCTGCTCGTGATCGAAGCAGTGCCGTCCGAGGTCACCGCCGCTCTCGCGCCCCTGCTGCGCATTCCGCTGATCGGCATCGGAGCCGGAGCGGATGCCGACGGCCAGGTGCTCGTCTTCCACGACCTGCTCGGCATCTACGCCGGCGGGGCCGCCAAGTTCGTCAAGCGCTACGCCGATGTGCGCGGTGTGTCCATCGCGGGGGTCGCGGCCTATGCCGACGAGGTGCGAGGCGGGCAGTACCCGGCGCCCGAGCACGGCTACGGGATGCCCGAGGGCGAGGCCGCGCGACTGCGCGACCTGCTCGCGCGGCGGTAGGCGTCGGCCTCCGGGGGGCTCGACGCCCGGCATCCAGTGCTGTCCTTCTCTTGCTGGCCATCGTCGATGCGGAGGAGATCTGCGATGCGGAGGGCCGTGTCGACGAGGTCATCCTCCCGTGCGCTGTTTTCCTCCGCACCGCAGGTGCGCTGCGGCCGTCGTGGCGGGGTGCCGCAGCCGTGCGGCCCGCGCGCTGCGAAGGAGAAATGCGCTTCCGAAGGAGAGAATCCCGGGATCTGGCCTTCCGAAGCGCAGAACTCCTCCGTTGCGTGGGTGTGTGGGTCCGTGGGTCCGTGGGTGCGTGGGTGCGTGGGTGCGTGGGTGTGTGGGTGTGTGGGTGTGTGGGTGCCGCGACGAAAGAGGTCCCCTCACGCCTCCCAGCGCAGGATGTCGCCGGGCTGGCATTCCAGCACTTCGCACAGTGCGTCGAGGGTCGAGAACCGCACGGCTTTCGCCCGCCCGTTCTTCAGCACGGCCAGGTTCGTCGGCGTGATCCCGATGCGCTCGGCCAGCTCGCCGACACCCATCTTGCGTCGCGCCATCATCACGTCGATGTCGACGACGACGGGCATCAGATGACCTCGTTGTCGAGCTCGGACCGCAGCGCCTGCGCCTCGACATCGCGGTCGATCGCCTGCCGCAGCAGCGCCTTCATCACCACGACCAGCAGGGCGACGCCGGCGAGCACCACGCCGGCTCCGCCGATGAGCGCGACGAGACCCGGAGCTGCCGAGCCCGGAGCGAGGATCGCCGCGAGGATCCACAGAAGAGCCGCGGCCACGAGGATCGCGCCGATGATCACGTCGATGTAGCGGAACGACGAGGTCGAGAAGATCGATCCGCGACGCACCTTCGTGAGCAGCAACCACACGCAGATGCCGAAGACCTGCAGAGTGCCGACCCCGAGGACGACGATCGACACGAAGGCGATCCGTCCCCACAGCTCTTCGTCGGCGAGGTCGAGCCACAGCAGCGGCACGATGAGCGCCTGCACGGCCACGGATCCGACCAGCGCCAACGCGATCACGACCCGCAGCACGATGATCGTCGACTTCGCCATGACTCCACCCCTCATCGAACAACAGCAGAAATCTATCGTTAATCGTTCGATTCGGCAAGGTGGATGTGCGGGGCGCGTTCGATGCGGGGGAGATCTACGGAAGGGAGGATCAACTTCGCGAGTTCGTCCTCCGGTGCGCAGATCTCCTCCGCTACGCAGATCTGCTCCGGATGCCGGGGCCGGGCGCGCTCGGAAGGAGATCGCGCCTAGCGAAGGAGATATCGGCGACATCCCTCCTTCGAGGCGAGAGATTTCCCTCGCAGTGGGGGTGGGTGCCGGGGCCGCGCGCTCGGAAGGAGATCGCGCACAACGAAGGAGATGTCGGCGGCATCCGTCCTTCGGAGTGAGAGGTCTCCTTCGCAGTCGGTGGGTGCCGGGGCCGCGCGCTCGGAAGGAGATCGCGCCTAACGAAGGAGGTGTCGGCGGCATCCGTCCTTCGGGGCGAGAGATCTCCTTCGTACTGGGGGTGGATGCCGGAGGGCAGCGCGCGCTCGGAAGGAGATCTCGGCTACCGAAGGAGGTGTCGCCGTCATACCTCCTTCGAGGCAAGAGATCTCCCTCGCAGTGGGAGTGGATGCCGGGGCCGCGCGCTCGGAAGGAGATCGCGCATAACGAAGGAGGTGTCGGCGGCATCCCTCCTTCGGGGCGAGAGGTCTCCTTCGTACTGGGGGTGGATCCCGGGGCAGCGCGCGCTCGGAAGGAGATCGCGTCTACCGAAGGAGGTGTCGGCGGCATCTGTCCTTCGGCGCGAGAGATCTGCTCCGCAGCGAGAGACCTCCCCCGACGCGAGAGACCTCCACCCAACAGAGAGCAGCTACTCCGCCCGACGCACCCGCAGCACCAGTGCGATGAGCGCGAGCGCGATGACCGCGACGCCGTACCCGACGCACACCGCGCCGAGTCCGAAGACTCCGACCAGCATCCCTGCGACGACTGCGGGCACGCCGAAGGCGAGGTAGGCGAGCAGGTAGATCACGGCGAACGTGTCGGCGCGGTCGGTCGGGGGGATGCGGGGTGCGAGTGAGGCGACGACTCCCGAGAAGGCGGTGCCGAATCCCATGCCGGTCACGGCGGTCGCGGCGAGGTAGAACGGAAGCGACCCGGTCGCGAGCGCCCAGAGCGACAGTGCAGTGCCGACGGCGAGGGCCGCGGTGCCGAAGATCACCGAGGTGCGCGGGCGCCGGTTGCGGAAGAGGAATGCGGTGACCGCGCCGACGCCGGCCAGCATCGCGACCGCGAGTCCCTGCCAGACGTGCGCCTCACCGCCGAGCTGGGTGCGCACGATGTTCGCCCCGAGTGAGAGGAAGAGTCCACCCGTCGCCCAGCCGGCGATGATCGCGGGGGCTCCTCGCCAGAAGTCCGAGCGGATGCCGGCCGGCACCGACAGCCGGAAGCTCAGCGACGCGAGTGCACCCGGCCGCAGCGGAGCGGTCTCGGGCGCCAGGAAGAAGAGCCCCGCGAGCACGATGTACACGGAGGTCAGGGGTGCGAACACGTCGAGCAGCGGCTGTCCGGTCACGTCCAGCGCGATGCCCGAGACGAGTGCGCCGAGGGCGAGGCCGATTCCGGGGCTGAGTGCGTTCCACAGCGCGGCGACCCTCGAACGGCCACCGGGGGCGAGGTCGAGTGCGGCGGCCGAGAGGGCGGCGATGAGCACGCCACTCGCCGCACCCTGCAGGATGCGGGCGAGCATGAGCGTGGCGACCGTATCGGCATGCCAGAACAGCACCATGCTCGCGGCGAGCACCAGGAGACCGCCGATCGCGACCGGTCGCCGCCCGACATGGTCGGAGAGCGAGCCTGCGGTGAGCAGGGCGAGCAGCAGGGCGACCGCGTAGACGGCGAAGACGGCGCTGATGACGATCGCGTCGAATCCGATCTCTGCGGCGAGCACGGGGTAGAACGGCGACGGCGCACTCGCGCCCATCATCATCGCGATCTGCGTCACGACGGCCAGCGCGAAGCCGAAGCGCGGGCGACGGATCCGAGGTGCCGTCGCGGTCGTGTCGATCGGTGACGTGGTGGTCATGAGTGCTCCCGCGGTATCGGTTCGAGATTCATCGAACTATCGGAGCGTACTCGCGATCCCGCGATTGTTCAACTATTCTCGAACCATGCCAGGCGAACTCCCGCACCCCGAGCGATCCGAGATCCAGCTCACCGACGTGCTCTTCGCCCTCAGCGACCCCGAGCGTCTGGCGATCGCGCGACAGCTCGCCGACGGCCCGCTCGACATGGCGGAATGCCACGCGACCGATCCGAACCTGCCGAAGTCCACCAAGTCGCATTTCATGAAGGTGCTGCGCGAAGCGGGTGTGATCCGCAACGAGCCCAACGGCCGGCGGCGGATGCTGACGCTGCGACGCGCAGAGCTCGACGAGCTGTTCCCCGGCCTGCTGGAGTCCGTGCTGCGTTCCTGACCCGCAACCGCGCAGGCGGGAGCCCACGCCTCAGCGGAAGTACGACGCGCCGTTCAGGTCGAGCACCGTGCCCGACGCCCACACCGCGGTCGGCGAGGTGAGATAGGCGACGGCATCCGCCACCTCCTCCGGCGAGCCCACCCGGCCGAACGGACTCTGGCCGCGGATGCTGTCGCCCTGCGCTCCCTCGAGCTTCGCCGCCTGCCGGTCTGTCGCCACCATTCCCGGAGCGACCGAGGTGACCGAGATGCCGTGGGGCGCGAGCGCCAGCGCCATCGACTGCCCGAACGCCTGCAGTGCTGCCTTGGTCGCGGCGTACGCGGGGTGGTCGGCCTCTCCGCGGAACGCGCCGCGTGACCCGACGTTGACGATCGATCCGCCGCTGCCCCGCTCGATCATGTGCTGAGCGACGAGCATCGTGACGTTCGAGGCGCCGAGCAGGTTCACCGAGGCCATGGCAGACCAGGCGCGCTGCCACTCGACATACGTCGTCGAGTCGACGCGATGCTCGTTCGCCGCGCTCGGGGCCACGGCTGCATTGTTCACCAGGATGTCGAGTGAACCCAGGGCTGTGATGCCCTCCTCGACCACGCGCTGCGCCTCCGCCGGATCCCCGACGTCGCCGCCCACGATCGCATGGTTCGAGCCTTCGAGCGAGGCGAGGGTCTCTTCCGCGGCCGCGCGATCGCGGCCGTAGTGCACGACGACCCGGTCGCCCCGTCGGGCGAAGGCCTGCGCCACTGCGCGGCCGATGCCGCGCGAGCTGCCCGTGATCAGCGCATGCGCCATCTCAGGACGCGACCCGCGTGCGACCGACCGCATGCACCGCCGGCTCGATCTCGGACCACACCGAATCCAGCGAGAGGTGCAGCACGCCGGCGATCGCGGCGATGGTCGAGAAGGCGGGGGTCGCCACGCGACCCGACTCGATCTTGCGCAGGGTCTCGGGCGAGACTCCCGCCTCGAGGGCGACGCTCAGCATCGATCGCTCACCGCGCGCTCGCCGCAGCAGCGCGCCGAGGCGCTCGCCCCGCTCGACCTCGGCGGGAGTCAGGGGCATCCGAACCATCATGTGCCCATTGTAATACCGGGATAGTATTACCGGGATAGTTATTGGAATGACCGACGGCGAGCTGTGGAGAACCCCATGATCGAGATCCTGAACCGCGACGAACTGGCTCGTGCACGAGACGCGGGCGCCCTCGTCGGCGGCATCCTCCAGTCCCTCAAGGAGCGAGCGGCGGTCGGGGTGAACCTGCTCGACCTCGACCGCTGGACGAAGCAGATGATCGAGGATGCCGGTGCGCAGTCCTGCTACGTCGATTACGCCCCCTCCTTCGGCCGGGGGCCCTTCGGCCACTACGTCTGCACTGCCGTGAACGACGCGGTGCTGCACGGGATGCCGCACGACTACGCCCTCCTCGACGGCGACCTTCTCACTCTCGACCTCGCCGTCACGCTCCGGGGGATCTCAGCGGATGCCGCCATCAGCTTCGTGGTCGGCGACGGCGCGGCATCCGCCGACCTCGACATGATCGACGCGACCGAGCGTGCACTGGCCGCCGCCATCGCCGCAGCGCGACCCGGCGCGCGCATCGGCGACCTCTCCCACGCGATCGGCACGGTGCTCGGCGACGCGGGCTACCCGATCAATCTCGAGTTCGGCGGCCATGGCATCGGTTCGACGATGCACCAGGATCCGCACGTCGCGAACGACGGACGCCCCGGCCGCGGCTACAGACTGCGCCCCGGCCTGCTGCTCGCACTGGAACCGTGGGTGATGGCCGACACCGACCGACTGGTCACCGACGACGACGGGTGGACGCTGCGCAGTGCGACCGGATGCCGCACAGCCCACACCGAACACACCATCGCCATCACCGAGACCGGGGCCGAGGTGCTCACGCTGCCGCGCTGACCCTCGTCACTTCGTGCGCGAGCCGCTCCGCACCCGACGCACAGCGCGGCCGGCCAGGTCCTTGAGCCGGCCGCCGGGGTACTGCCTGCGCAGCTCGACGGCGCCGCCGCGTCCCGCGATCGGCGTGCACGTGCGCCCGGCGAGCAGGGGTGAGCGTCCCGCGGCGGCGAGCGTCGCAGCATCCGCTCGGAGAGGGACGTCGAAGGTCCACCCCGCCCGTCGCACGGTCACGAAGAGCTTCGCCCCGCGCGACTCGTCGTCGGGCCGGAACACCTTCAGCGGGTCGATCGCGATGCGGAGGGAGTCGAGGCTGCGTGGGTGGAGGTTCGCCACGCGACGCTCGATCGCCGCGGCCTTGTCGCGCCACACCAACTCGACGTGATCGTTGGACATCTCCCGCTTGGCTTCGAGAAGACCGGTCGGAAGGCCGTCCATCGCGATCGGCAGTGACGTCATGACGCCCGTGCCCGGCTCGAACTCGAGTGCGTCCTGCCCGTCGCGGGTGATCGAGACATCGACGGTGAGATACAGTCCGCCGCCCCGCGACCACCGTGCCGACGTCACCACCGCCCGGCAGGTGAGCTCGGCCTCGAACCGCGCGAACGTCAGCAGGTCGGCGCGTCGATCGGCTCGCAGCAGTGCGGCCCGGATGCGGTTCGGAAAGGCCAGCCCCCCGTCGACGCCGGGTCCGAAGCGCCGTCGCGCGAGCGGGATGACGACGTCGAGCAGGCGCTGGCGATACTCCTCGGGGTACCCGGCGTACTTCTTGCCCGACACCCGCTTGAGGATCTTGCCGCGGAACCAGTGCCGCAGCAGCCGGTCGCGCAGTCGCCCCGGTTCGGTGTACCGCTCGACGAGATCGAGCACGGCCTCGAGATGCGGGAAGTACGTCTCGGGTTCGATCCGCGACGAACTGGCACTGCCCGCGTGCTTGACCCACGCGTAGCAGGGGCGGCTGGCGAGGATCGAGATCGTCGACGCCTCGAAGTACGCCCTCATCACGAACAGATGGTCTTCGAGGCGCACCTTGCCGTCGGGGAATCGGATGCGCTTCTCGCGCAGGAACGAGGTGCGGAACATCTTGTGCGGCGTCAGCATCTCGAGCAGCGGATCCTCGCCGAGGCGCGCACGGGGGATGTCGCGGCGGAAGATGCGACTCGGAAGCCGCCGGCCGATGCCGACCTCCCTGCCGACCACGACATCGGATGCATGCTCGTCGGCGTAGTCGCAGAGCGCCTCGAGGGCGCCGTCGTAGAGCCAGTCGTCCTGATCGACGAACTGGATGTACGTGCCCCGCGCATCGTCGATCCCGTGGTTGCGCGGCGTTCCCGGCCACCCCGAATGCGGCAGATACGCGACGCGCACGTAGGGACGATCACGCGCGATCTCGACCAGTCGAGCCGCCGTCTCCTCACCGGAGCCGTCGTCGCAGAGCAGCACCTCGAACCGGCCGTGATCGAGCGTCTGTCGATCGAGAGACGCGATGAGCTCGTCGAATGCCGCTCCCGGACGGAACACGGGAACGACGACGCTCACTCTGATCGAAGTGGACGGTGGGGAAACGGCAGGGGAAGACGACATCGACGGCAGTCAAACATCGTCGGCTATGGAGCGCACGGGGCTTGCTTTCAGCGCCGTGTGCGTGCAGTGCGTGCGCCGTGTGCGTGCTGTGCGTGTCAGTGGGATCGTGCGTGGGCCGCCGCGCGGCCGCGGAGGAAGCCGATGACGCCGTCGTCGTCGGCGAGCGCGATCGCCCGCGCGTAGGCCTCACCGGCATCCTGTCCGGCCTCGGCGAGCAGCCCCGCTCGAGCCGCCCAGTACGGCTGGAATCCCTCTGCGTGGGCCGGGAGCGCGGCGAGGCCCGCCTCCGCTCCGTCGATGCGCGCGGTGACGACGGCGGCCGCGACCCGGGCACCGAGGGTCGGAGCGACCGCGAGAAGCGCGGCGTACAGCATCCGCAGCGAGTCCCAATCGGTTGCCCCCGTGCGCAGCCGGTCGCAGTGCACCGCCTGGATCGCCGCCTCGAGTTGGAATCGTCCCGGCGCACCGGTCGGCCGCGCTCGCCGCAGGTACGCCTCGCCCTCGGCGATCAGGGCCGCATCCCAGGTCTGAGGATCCTGCTCGTCGAGGGGGGTGAACTCGCGAGAGCGCCGCGCGAGAGTCAGCGTCGTGAGGGCGGCCAGCCCCCACGCCTCGGGCTCGTCCTCGAGAAGACCCGCCAGAGTGGCGGCCAGGTACTGCGCCTCGCCCGCCATCGACTCGGATGCGCCGCGCCAGGTGAGCGCGGCGCATCCGTAGACCGCCTCCAGCACAGCGGGCAATCGTTCGGGCATCGAGCGGCGGTCCGGAATCGCGAACGGGATGCGGGCATCTCTGATGCGTCGCTTCGCCCGCACCAGGCGCTGTGCCATCGCCGTCGCCGGAACGGCGAACGCGCGCGCGACCTCGGCCGCCTCGAATCCGAGCACGGTCTGGAGCATGAGCGGCGCGCGCACGGCCGGGTCGATCGCCGGATGCGCGCACACGAACAGCAGTTCGAGTCGCTTGTCGCCGATCGCGAGCGGATCATGGTCGGCGAGCGGATCGACGCGAGCGCTCTCCTCGGCGAGGGGAGCGGATGCCGTCGCCGCGGCCGACTTCCACATATCGCGCAGCCTGTTCCTCGCCACGGTCATCAACCACCCTTCCGGGTTGTCGGGCACTCCGGCATCCGGCCAGCGCCGCAGCGCCTCTTCGAACGCTCCCGACAGGGAGTCCTCGGCGAGCGCGAGGTCGCCGGACCGCGCCGCGAGCAGCGCGACCAGCCGGCCGTAGGAGGTCCGCGCCGCACTCTCTGCAGCGGCCCGGACCCCCTCCGGGATCATCGGTTCGGAGTCCAGACGCCGTCGACCGTGAACACAGCACCCGGGCGGATCTCGACCGCACCCCAGAACGCCGGCGGGGCCTGGCGGGCGAATCCGATCGCGGCATCCAGGTCGGGCACGTCGATGACGACCGTGCCGCCGAGCTGCTCTTTCGTGTCGGCGAACGGGCCGTCCTGCACCTGCAGCGCGTCATCGCGCACGCGAACGGTGGTGCTGACGGCCGACGGCTGCAGAACCTCGGCCGAGACGAGCACCCCTGCCGACTGCAGGGTGGCGGCGTAGCTCGCGAATGCGGCCTGGCCCTCTGCGAGCGCCTCGGCGCCCAGAGCCTCGGCATCGAGCTCTTCGTAGTGCAACAGCAGTGTGTAGCGCATGTCTCTTCCTCACTGTTCGACGGTCAGCGTACAGAGAGATGACGATCGAGCAGCAGGCCGATCGACACATCCGCCGAAGCTCACCTTCCGGGCCGAGACTCCCACCCCGCACTCAGCCTTAACGATATATCGTTGACTATCGCTCACCACTTCCGGGAGGTCATCATGAACAACGCATTCCCCTCGAACCCGTTCGGCGGATCCGGCTTCGGCTCGGGCCAGGGCGGACCCGCATCCGCGATCTTCGATGCCATGGAGCAGCTCCGCAAGTCCTTCGAGCAGCGCCCCAGCGGCGGCTCGCGCATGGCGAAGGGCGACGTCCGCACTGCGGTGCTGTCGCTGCTCACCGAGAAGCCGATGCACGGCTACCAGATCATCAACGAGATCGCCGATCGCAGCGGCGGATCGTGGAAGCCGAGCGCAGGCTCGGTCTACCCCACCCTGCAGCTGCTGGCCGACGAGGGCCTGATCGAGGCTCAGGAGCAGAACGGTCGCAAGACCTACTCGCTCACCGAGGCCGGCCGCGCCGTCGCCGCCGAGCACACCGAGACCCCCGCTCCGTGGGAGTCGCAGTCGAAGAGCGAGGGCTCGCACGACAACCCCCGCTACAGCGCACTGCCCAAGGCGGGCGTCGACCTCGCGGCGGCAGCCGCGGCCGTCGGTCGCAGCGGCAGCACCGAGCAGGTGCAGCAGGCGGTCGAGATCCTCGACGAGGCCCGCCGTAGGCTGTACTCGATCCTCGCTCAGGACTGATCGCACACGACACAGGGACGACACATGACGGATGCTGCGGCGCAGGGCGCCCATCGTGCCCGGTACCGCCGCATCCTGTCGTTCGCGGCGCGCGAGTTCCTCAAGGTCTGGTGGTTCGAGCTCGTGCTGCCGCGCTTCGGCATGAGCTCGATCGCCGAGCGCACCCGGGCGCCGCGCATGCAGCGCTTCGCGAAGCGGTTCCACGTGCTCGCGGTCGAACTCGGCGGCCTCATGATCAAGGTCGGGCAGTTCATGTCGTCGCGCCTCGACGTGCTGCCGCCCGAGATCACGAAGGAGCTCGAGGGACTGCAGGACGAGGTCCCGGCCGTGCCGTTCGCCGACATCCGCGCGGCCGCCGAGGCCGAACTCGGCCGTCCGCTCGCGGAGGCCTACGCCTGGTTCGATGAGACGCCGGTGGCTGCGGCATCCCTCGGCCAGGCGCACCGGGCCCGCCTCTCCGCACAGGATGCCGTCGACACCGGTCTCGGCGACGTCGTCGTCAAGGTGCAGCGCCCCGGCATCGACGAGATCGTCGCGGTCGACCTCGCGGCACTCCGCCGCGTCGCCCGCTGGGCGATGCGCGTGCGACTGGTCGCCGACCGGGTCGACGCGCCCGGCCTCGTCGAGGAGTTCGCCCAGACCAGCCTCGAGGAGATCGACTACCTGCACGAGGCCGCCAGCGCCGAGCGCTTCCGCGAGAACTTCGCCGGCGACCCCCGCGTCAGCGCCCCCGAGATCGTCTGGGAGCGGTCGACCCGGCGCGTGCTCACCCTCTCGGACGTCACCGCGATCAAGATCAACGACACGGATGCTCTGCGGGCAGCCGGCATCGATCCGGCCGAGGTCGCCGACGTGTTCGCCGAGGTCATGTTCGACCAGGTGTTCACGCACAGCTTCGTGCACGCCGACCCGCACCCGGGCAATATCTTCGTGACACCCGAGGCCGACTCGACGACCGGCCGCAACTTCCGCCTCACCTTCATCGACTTCGGGATGATGGCCGAGGTGCCCGACAACCTCCGCGACGGTCTGCGCACCCTGCTGATCGCGGTCGCCGGTCGCGACAGCCGAGGCCTGGTCACCGCGGCCCAGGAGATCGGCGTGCTGCTGCCCTCCGCCGACACCGCCGAGCTCGAACGGGCGCTCCGCGCGCTGTTCGCCCGCTTCGGCGGCATGGGCTTCGCAGAGCTCAGCAAGGTCGACCCTCGGGAGTTCACCGACTTCGCCGACGAGTTCGGCGACATGGTGCGCTCGCTTCCGCTCCAGCTGCCCGAGAACATGCTGCTGCTCATCCGTGCGGTGTCGCTGACCTCGGGCATGTGCTCGAGCCTCGATCCGTCGTTCAACGTGTGGGACGCCGCCGAGCCCTACGCCGGCCGCCTGCTGCGCGACGAGTCGGGCAACCTCATGCAGGACATGGCGCAGCAGGCCATGGAGACCGCTGCCGTCACCTACCGCCTGCCGAAGCGGATCGACGCGATCATCACCCGCGTCGACGACGGCAACGTCACCTTCGACACCTCGGCCCTCGAGCGTCGCCTCGACCGGCTCGAGGGCATCGCCCGCCGCATCGGATCGGGCGTGCTGTTCGCCGCGATGCTCGTCGGAGGCGCGCTGCTCGTCACGCCGCTGCCGCCGCTCGGCATCACCCTCATCTGCGTCTCGGCGCTGCCCCTGCTGCACTCGGTGTTCGGCGGCCGTCGCTCGCGCTGACGCGCCCTGGTGCTCGCGCTGACGCGCCCGGAGAACCCGGAGCATCCGGCATCCGCCCGGCGTGTGCGCCCTGGAGCGTCGCGGATCGACCCGTTCATCTGGCCTTTCCGTCCAGGTCGCAGAATGCCGGCATGGGAGAATGGGTTCTCATGGACACTCCGGACGAGAAGACGCCCACGAGGAACGACCCTCCGAAGACCTCCACCGCCGCGATCAGGCAGGCCGCGAAGGCCACCGAGACCGCGCAGAAGATCGTGCGCGACATCGCCGCGGTTCCGCCGCGCGGCGTGCACCCGGCGCTCGTGCCCGGCGTCTCGGTCGAAGAGACCGGACGCACCTACCGCACCGACCCGCTCGTCTTCGGCATCGCCGTCGCGCTGACCCTCGCGTTCATCGCGTGGGGCGTGTTCGCGGGTGACAACCTCTCGGGCACGACCTCGACCGTGCTCGGGTGGGTCGTCGAGTACTTCGGCTTCTTCTTCACCACGATCGCCACCGTCATCCTCGTCTTCATGCTCTTCGTCGGCTTCAGCCGCTACGGACGCATTCCCCTGGGCCGCGACGACGAAGAGCCCGAGTTCTCGATGTTCTCGTGGATCTCGATGCTCTTCGCCGCCGGAATGGGCATCGGTCTCGTCTTCTGGGGCGCCGCCGAGCCGCTCACCTTCTTCGAGAACCCGCCGCCCGGAACGGTCGAGGCGAACACCCTCGAGGCCATGCACACGGCGCAGGCGCAGGTGCTCTACCACTGGGGCCCGCAGGCGTGGGCCTTCTACGCGCTGGTCGGCGGCGCGATCGCGTACGGGGCGTTCCGTCGTGGCCGCACGCCCCTGATCTCGTCGATCTTCGCGCCGCTGCTCGGCGAGGGCCGCACCACCGGACCCCTCGGTCGCACGATCGACATCTTCTCGATCATCGTCACCCTCTTCGGCACCGCCGCGTCGCTCGGCCTGGGAGCCCTGCAGATCGGCCACGGCGTCGAGATCGTCAGCGGCATCGGCGAACTCGGCAACGGCGTGCTCATCGCGGCCATCGCCGTGCTCACCGCCTGCTTCATCGCCTCGGCGGTCTCGGGCGTCTCGAAGGGCATCCGCGCGCTGTCGAACATCAACGCGGTCGTCGCGCTGCTGCTCGCATTCTTCGTCTTCTTCGTCGGACCGACGCTGCTGATCCTCAACGTCATCCCCTCGGTCGCCGTGCAGTTCCTCGGTGACCTGCCCGAGATGGTCGCGCGGTCGGCGTCGCAGGGCGATGAGGCGCAGATGTTCCTGTCGAGCTGGACGATCTTCTACTGGGCATGGTGGATCTCCTGGTCGCCGTTCGTGGGCATGTTCATCGCCAAGATCTCGCGGGGCCGCACGCTGCGCCAGTTCGTCTCCGTCGTCATCCTGGTTCCGGCCGCGATCTCGCTCATCTGGTTCGCGATCTTCGGAACCACGGCGATCCAGCAGCAGATGAACGGGGCAGGGCTCACGGTCGACCCGCCCGAAGAGGTGCTCTTCGGCGTGCTCGAGAACCTGCCGTTCCCGCTGATCACCAGCATCGTGCTCATCCTGCTGATCTCGATCTTCTTCATCACCGGCGCCGATTCGGCCTCGCTCGTCATGGGCACGCTCTCGCAGCAGGGCCGCCCCGAGCCGTCGCGCTGGGTCGCCGTCGTCTGGGGAGTCCTGGTCGGAGTGATCGCGGCGGTGCTGCTCGTCACCGGCGAAGAGGGCAGCGGCCTGAAGTCGCTGCAGAACGTCACGATCATCGCGGCGCTGCCGTTCGCGGTGATCATGGCCTTCATGATGGTCGCGTTCATGAAGGATCTGCGACGCGACCCCATGATCCTGCGCGAGCGCTATGCCCGCATGGCCGTGCGCCACAGCGTCATGGCCGGACTCGAGGAGTACGGCGACGACTTCGCGCTCGTGCCCGTCGAGTACGACCACTCCGAAGACGACCTCGCCTGGATCGATGAGGCCGACGTCGACGACAGCCTCGCCGAGGTCTACGCGACCGCGACCGAGGCGATCGACATCATCCCGGATGCCGGTGGCGCTGCGGATGCCGGTGCCGATGCCGGCGATGCGAGTCCGGCCGGAGATGCGAGTGCGGCCGGCGATGCGAGTGCGGCCGGCGATGCGAGTGCGGGTGCGGCTGCGGACGCCGGGTCGGATGACGGGGGCGACCCTGCGGGCCTCGCCGAGCGTCCTTCCTGACGTCAGTCGCATTGTTGACCCCGCCCGCGCCGCCCCCGGCCCGGTGCGGGGTCAGTAACGCATCCGAATCGGCCGTTTCCGCTGCGAAAGTGGCCCCGCACGTGAGTCCCGGTGCCGAAGTGGCCCCGCCATGTGGGTGGGGCGTGAGGTTGCCCCTACCCGCGGGTTCCATCGCGGTGCGGGGTCAGTAGCGCATCCGAATCGGCCGCTTCCGCTGCGAAAGTGGCCCCGCACGTGAGTCCCGGTGTCGAAGTGGCCCCGCATACACCTCGCGCGTGGGCCCAGAGGCTCAGGCGACGGGGGCCGCCTCGCCCGCACCCGCCTCGCCCGCACCCGCCTCGCCCGCACCCGCCTCGCTCGCACCCGCCTCGCCGACACCCGCCTCGCCGACACCGGGCGCGACCGTCTCGACGGGGACGGATGCCGCGGCGGTGATCTTCGCCGCCATGCCCGCGAAGATGAAGCCGTGGAACGGCAGCACGGCCAGCCAGTACAGCCGTCCCGCGAGCCCGCGGGGGAAGAAGACAGCCCGCTGCTCGTAGCGGGATCCGTCGCCGTCGGGCAGTGCGCGCAGCTCGAGCCAGGCCTCGCCCGGCACCTTCATCTCGGCGCGCAACCGCAGCAGTCCGCCGCTCGCGGGCGACGAGTCGGTCTTGCGGCCGGGCTCCTCGACGGCCTCGACGCGCCAGAAGTCGATCGCATCACCGACCCGCGCCTCGGCCTTGCTGCGGCGTCCGCGGCGGAGCCCGACTCCGCCGACGAGCCGGTCCATCCAGCCGCGCACCGCCCAGAGGAACTTCGACGAGTACCAGCCGTTCGAGCCGCCGATACCGATGATCACCCGCCACAGTCCGTCGACCGGGGCCGACGTCCTCAGCTTGCGGGTGTCGGTGAAGACGGTGCGTCCCGCCCAGTCCGGGTCGCTGGGCAGCGGGTCGCTCGGGGCGCCCGAGACCTCGGCATCCTGCCAGCTCGTCTCGATGGTGTCGGCGTCGAGACGGCCGAGCGCCATCGAGACGGCGGTGCGGTACGGGGTCAGCCCGCCGTCCGGGCGGGGGATGAGGTCATCGATCGCGCGGTCCTTCACGATGCACTCGTTCTGCAGCGACGCGACGAGCGGGCGCGCGATCGATCGCGGAACCGGGGTCACCAGGTTCACCCAGTGCGATGCGAGTCCCGGAGTGAGCACCGGCAGGGCGGCGATCGCGCGCTGGCGCAGACCCGCCTCGAGCGCATAGCCGTTCATCATCTGGCCGTAGCGCAGCACGTCGGGTCCGCCGATGTCGGCGGCGCGGTTGACGCTGTCATCGACGCGCGCGGCGCCCAGCAGGTAGTGCAGCACGTCGCGCACCGCGATCGGCTGGATGCGGTTGCGCACCCATTTCGGTGCCGGCATGTACGGCAGCACGTCGGTCAGGTGCCGGATCATCTCGAACGATGCGGAACCGGAGCCGATCACGACGCCGGCCTGCAGCACGAGCGTCGGAACGCCCGACTCGAGGAAGATCTCGCCCACCCGCACCCGGGAGCGCAGATGAGGCGAGAGCTTCACGTCGTCGGGATGCAGTCCGCCGAGGTACACGATGCGGCGCACGCCGGCCTTCGCCGCGGCATCCGCCACCGTGGTGGCCGCTCGTTCGTCGCTCTCCTCGAACCCCTTGCCCGCCGTCATCGAGTGGATCAGGTAGTAGACCACGTCGACATCGCGCATGGCCTCGGCCACGGCGTCCGCGTCGTCAGCCGAGCCCTCGACGATCTCGCAGTCGGCACCCCACGGGAAGGATGCCGCGCGCGCGGCGTCCCGGGCCAGTGCGCGCACCCGGTATCCGGCGTTCAGCAGACGAGGCGTCAGCCGCCCGCCGATGTATCCCGTGGCGCCGAGCACCAGCGCGCGAGGCGCCGATCCGTCTTCGCGGGGGAGGGCGCGCAGGGCCTCTTCGTGCCCGGTGGGCTGGGTGAGCTCGGTCATGTGTCGAGCGTAGGCGTGATGACCGGAAATTTCACTAGGCTGGCGATTGACTAGTTCATCTAGTAATCTTTTGGCGGAGGAAGGTGATCACATGTCGACAGCCACGCAGTACCCCACCCGTCGTGAGCTCCGGTCTCGGCGAATCCTGCCGAACGGTCCTGTCGACGTCGCCCCGCTGTCGGCACGTGCTGCTGTCGGCCGCTCCACCGGGCTCCGCAGCGGCCCGCTCCCCGCATCGCGCACGCCGTTCTGGAAGTCCGCCGGAGTCGTCGGCCTCATCGCGGTCATCGCCGCCGGCACTCTGCCGCTGGCGGCATCCGCCCTCGACATCCCCCTGTGACCGCACGGCGCAGGCGCTCGACCACAGACCACCGCTGATAAGAGAGAGGAGCCCCCATGGGACTCGATGACAAGATCAAGAACACCGCTCAGGACCTCGCCGGCAAGGCGAAGGAGGCCGTCGGCAAGGTGACCGACAACGAGAAGCTCGAGGCGGAGGGCCGCGCCGACCAGGCGAAGGCCGACGTCAAGAAGGCCGGAGAGAACGTGAAGGACGCGTTCAACAACTGACACCGGTGAGCAACGGCGGGGAGGTGGCGCGAGCCACCTCCCCGCCTTCTGTGCGGCCCGACCCTGCGATGGTCGTGCGGCGCGAGAGAGAGTGAGACAGCATGTCCGACCGCCTGAACAATGACACGCCGAACCTGTGGCAGCGCCTGCTGCGACGGCTGCGTCCCGCCGCGGCAGAGCCTCGTCGGCTCACGGTCGAGGACGTCACCGTCGTCGACCGCCCGATGCTCCGCCGCGCGGTCGCCGGCACCGTGGTCGGCAATCTCATGGAGTGGTACGACATCGGCGTCTACGGTTATCTCGCGGTGATCATCGGGCGGGCGTTCCTGCCGGACGCATCCGCCGGGGCGCAGTCGCTCTTCTCGCTCGGCGTCTTCGCGGTGACCTTCGTCGCCCGTCCGCTCGGCGGCATCGTGCTCGGCCAGCTCGGCGATCGACTCGGCCGTCAGCGCGTGCTGGCCTTCACGCTGATCATGATGGCCGCGGCCACGTTCCTCATCGGCGTGCTCCCCGACTTCTCGGTCATTGGAATCTGGGCGCCGATCCTGCTGATCGTGCTCAAGCTCGCGCAGGGCTTCTCGACCGGCGGCGAGTACGCGGGCGCCACGACCTTCATCACCGAGTACGCGCCCGACCGGCGCCGCGGCTTCTATGCCTCCCTGCTCGACCTCGGCTCGTACATGGGCTTCGCCATCGGCGCCGCCTTCGTCTCGATCCTGCAGCTGACGCTGTCGGCCGAGGTCATGCAGGGCTTCGCCTGGCGCATCCCGTTCCTCGTCGCGCTTCCGCTCGGACTGATCGCGATCTACTTCCGGCTGAAGATCGAGGACACCCCGGCATTCCAGGAGGCACAGGACTCGGCGAAGCGCGCGGCCGACGACGCACAGGCGTCGGCGGATGCGCCCAAGGGCGTGCTCGCACTGATCCGCGCATACTGGCGCGAGCTGCTGACGGCCTTCGTGCTCGTCGCCGCCGCCAACACCGTGGGCTACGCCCTCACCTCCTACATGCCCACGTACCTCACCGGAACCCTGGGCTACGACGAGGTGCACGGCACTCTGCTCACCCTTCCCGTGCTCGTGGCGATGGCGCTCTGCATCCCGCTGACCGGAAAGCTCTCCGACCGCATCGGACGCCGCAAGGTGCTGTTCATCGGGTCGATCTCGGCGATCGTGCTGGCCGTGCCGTCGTTCCTGTTCATGATGCACGGGGAGATCTGGTCGACGCTCCTCGGCCTGGTGCTGCTCGCCTTCCCCGTGACCTTCTATGTGGCCAACCTCGCCTCGTCTCTGCCCGCGCTCTTCCCGACGTCGTCGCGCTACGGCGGCATGGGCATCTCGTACAACCTCGCCGTCGCCCTGTTCGCGGGCACGGCTCCGGTCGTGATGGAGGCGCTCGTGCAGATGACCGGATCGTCGCTGGCCCCGGCGTTCTACGTGATCGGCACCTCGATCGCCGGCTTCATCGCCGTGGTGGTGCTCAAGGAGTCGGCGCGCAGGCCTCTGCCGGGTGCGATGCCGAGCGTGCAGACGATCGAGGAGGCCGTGGAACTGGTCGAGACGCAGGAGGAGAACCCCGACCTCGACCTCGACGAGCTGTTCCCCGAACGCCTCGAGAACGCCGTGGACGACGACGGAGAAGCCGGCGCTCGGGTCGAGGATCAGGTCGAGAAGGCCTGACCCGCGGCGGAGGGATCACTCGCCGGAGGGCTCGGACTCCTCGTGCGAGCGGATGACGTCGCGCAGCTCCTGATCGAGATCCGACGCCTCTTCGATGGCCGAGGTCATGCCGGCGAGGAATCGCGTCACGATGCCACGCTCGCGGTCGCTCATCTCGTCGACGAGCGACAGCATCCGCCGGTGCATCGCGCCGAGGGTCTCGCGCACCTCGTCGTCGCTGCTGACGGTGGGCACGACGACCCCGGCGCGGCGATCGGTCGGGTGCGGCTCGCGCTTCGCGTGCCCGCCCTTCTCGAGGCGGTCGATGAGGGTCGTCGTCGACGCCGTGGAGATGTCGAGCATGCGGGCGATGTCGATCGGGCGCACGATGCGGCCGGCCCGCTGCTCGCGCAGCAGGAATCGCAGCGCGACCAGGTCGGTCTCGTTCATGCCCATCGACGCCCTGGTGCGGGCTCGCATGGCGGTCTCGGCCGAGCGGTAGCGGCGGAGCATGTTGAGCACGTCGACCGTGCTCGCGCTGTCGGAGTCGGGGTACCAGTACCCCGATCGGCCGAATTCTTCAGAGCGCTCCATCACGCCACCTCGCCGTCATCGCTCAGGGATCCCTCGTTCTCTCCATGCTCGCGCGCGAGCATCTCGATCGCGCCGGCTTCGACCTCGGCAGGGACGATCCGCAGCAGTCCGCCCGTGATGGCGTCGTGCTCGGCGGCCACGATCTGGTCGAGCCGCCAGGCGGGAACCGACGGGAACCGCGCTCGCAGGCGATCGAGCATGTCGGCGTACATGATGTACCCCGCATCCCCGAGTGTGAATCGCTCGACCATGACGTCCCTTTCCTGCCCGTGTTCTATCTTCGCACCCGATCAGAGTCCCTGGTGGCATTGGAATTCGCTAGGCCACCTCGTTACCTGTCTTTCGAGTAGCATGGAGGGGTCAGGGGGTGACACATGGCCAGCAGGACCGACATCAGAACGACGTCGACCGATCTCGTCGCTCGGGTCGACGAACTCCGTCGCGCCGAGGCGCAGCTGGGCCGTCGTCTCGCCGCGCTGCGCGCGCCCAATGACACCGATCGTGAGGCCATGAGGTACATCACGGAGGCGCCGGCGGATGCTCCCGCGACCCCGGGAGGACTCGCTGCGCACCTGAACGTGAGCACGGCCGCGATCACGAGCCTGCTGCGCCGTCTGCAGGAGCGCGGCCAGATCGTCGTCGCCCCGCATCCGGCTGACGCGCGATCGAAGGTTCTGCGACCCTCTCTGCGCGATCTCCACTCGCCCGGCGACGAGCTCACGCAGCGCATCGCCGCCCTCGCCGACGAGTTCACGCCCGAGCAGACCGATGCGATCTCACGGTTCCTGCACCGCTTGACGGAAGAGATCGGCGACCTTCCCTGACGTCCGACTGGGATTTAGCTAGGTAACCTAGTAATCTATTTCTCAAGCCAGTCTGAGCGTGAGGGAGAGAACATGGGTTACCTGACCTACGGAAGCACCGCCGCACCGATCGAGATCGACGACGAGCTGCTGACCCACCTGCGGCTGGTGATCGTGACCAAGCTGCGGCGCAACGAGTCCTTCCCCCTGACCCTCTCGATCGGCGACGGCGCCATCGAGACGCTCTGGGTGCACGCCTCCATCCCCCTCCGGTTCGCCATGGACGAGGAGCCGAGCATCGACCGCTCGCTGGTGGTCTCGATGATGAACGCGGCGAACTCGGCCGGCGGGCTCGACCTCACTCGGGCTGAGTTCGCTCCGGCGCTCACGGGGTCGCGTGTGCTGCACGCGATGACTGCGTGAGCCATGTCCGTACGAATCAGAAATGCCGCGAAGGCGGCGACGAGCGCGCGGGTGCGAGGCGCCGCGCGGACGCGAGGGCTGTGGGTCGAGGTCGATCCCGGCTTCTACGTCGGCAATGATCGGCGCCAGTTCCTCGGATCGATCGCGGGGACGCCGCGCGAGGGCTTTCGGGCTTTCGGAGCGCAGTCCGACTTCATCGGCCAGTTCGACGACCTGGATGCCGCCAAGGCAGCCGTCGCTGCGGCATCCGTGATCGATGAAGAGGTCGCACAGGGCGAATCGCTGCTCCACTGAGGGTGATCGCGATCGCCGCACGGGTGGCATACGCGATGCGGAAGGCGATTTTCGACGGCGTCCCTCGACGTGTACGGTCGTTGCTATGACTTCGATCGAATCGATTCGACGGCCTGCTGTCGACCAGGCGTCGCGCCGAGCGCGCATCGCGGTCTCGGCGCTGTTCCTCACGAACGGCGCACTGTTCGCCAACATCCTGCCCCGCTACCCCGAGATCAAGGCTGCTCTGGGGCTCGACAACGCCGGGTACGGCCTCGCGATCGCGGCCTTCCCTGCCGGCGCGATCGCCGCGGGTCTTCTCGCCGCCGTGCTGATCCGTCGATTCGGCTCGGCGCGGATCGCCGTGTTCGGCACGATCGCCACGGGGCTCGGCCTGCTCGCGGCCGCACTGGCGCCCTCCGGCATCCTCTTCGCCGTCGCCCTTCTGCTCGGCGGGGCATCCGACGCGATCACGGACGTCGCCCAGAACGCGCACGGTCTGCGCGTGCAGCGGCGATACGGCCGCTCGATCATCAACTCGTTCCACGCCATCTGGTCGATCGGCGCGGTTCTCGGCGGAGGCATGGCCGCGGCCGCGATCGCCCTGCAGCTGCCGCTCGGCGTGCATCTCGGCATCTCGACCGCGGTGTTCGCGGCCGTCGCCTTCACCGCGCTCTGGTTCTGCCTGCCCGGACGCGATGAGGAGGCGGATGCGGAGGCGACGGCCGAGCCGGTCGAGCTGGGCGGCGCCGTGCGCCGCGGAGTCAGCCCTCGCACCGTGATGATCATCATCGCGCTCACGCTCATCGCGATGGCCGGTGCCGTGGCCGAAGACGCCGGCAACTCGTGGGCGACTCTCTATCTGAGTGAATCGCTCGGCGCCGCGGCCGCCATCGCGCCGCTCGGATTCATCGCGCTCGTCGGCGCACAGTTCATCGGCCGGATGCTGGGCGACGGCATGACCGACCGGTTCGGGCAGCGCGCCGTGGCCCGCGTCGGAGGACTGATCGCCGCAGCGGGCATGACACTCGCGCTCATCTTCCCGAGCGTGCCGGGAACCATCGCCGGATTCGCCGCCGTCGGCTTCGGCATCGCGACGCTCATCCCGGCCGCCATGCATGCGGCGGACGAACTGCCCGGCCTGCGACCGGGAGTGGGGCTCACGGTCGTGTCGTGGCTGCTGCGGCTCGGCTTCCTGCTGTCACCGCCGATCGTCGGGTTCATCGCCGACACCGAGAGCCTGCGGGCCGGGTTGATCGTGGCCCCGGCTGCGGCTCTGGTCGCGGTGCTTCTCGCCGGAGTGCTCGAGAAGCGCAGGGTTCGGGAGTAGCAGTTTGGTCGGCCACGGAGGGCCGTGAGAGTGATGCGGAAGGGTGTTCGTCCTCCCGTATCGCGGGTTTTCGCAGTATACGTATTCAATCCTGAAAGTTTCCGGGAACATAGGCTTCCCTAAGTCGATTGCATACGTATACCATCAGCGTCATGGGACACATCAAGCATCGAGCACTGCCGGTACTCGCCCTCGCAGCAGTGGGCATGATCGCCCTCTCCAGCTGCGGCGCCGGGACCCGAACCGACAATGAGAACGCGACAACGGTGTCGTGCGACTACACGGCTCCCGAGGGCAAGACCACGGTCAACGTCCTCGCCTACAATTCCTCCGCCATCGACCCCTTCACCGACACCATGGTCAAGAGCTGTTCGACCGATGACGTGACGCTGAAGCACGATCCGATCGACTTCGGCGGGCAGGTGACCAAGACCACGGCCACCCTGGCCGGCGACACGGGCACCTACGACATCATCGAGACCTACGGATTCGTCATCCCCGGCTTCGGCGAAGAGGAGAAGCTCGTTCCGCTGAACGACCTCTGGGACAAGTATGGCGAGGACTACGGGCTCGGCGAGATCAGCGAGTCGATGGTCGAGGGCATGTCCTACGACGGCGACATCTACGCCATCCCGATGCAGGCGCAGATGTTCGTCATGGCCTACCGCACCGACATCTTCGAAGACCTCGGCCTCGACGTGCCGACCACCTTCGACGAGATGATCGCCGCGGCCGAGGCGATCAAGGCCGAGGGCCTCATGGACTACCCGATCGCGCTGCCCTGGCTCGCCACGGCCGACGTGACGACCGGCTTCGAAGGGGCGATGAACTCCCTCGGCGCCGACTTCGTCACCGCAGACGGCGAGGTCACCCTCGACGGACCCGAGGCGAAGCAGGCCGTCGAGGCGATGCTCGCACTCAAGCCGTACATGGACCCGCAGGTCACGACCTTCGACCAGCCCAAGGTGCAGCAGCAGATGTTCAACGGCACGGCGGCCATGTCGATCATGTTCTCCGGTCGCATGTTCGACCTGACCCTGCCCGCGAACTCCAAGCTGTCCGACTCCTTCGGATTCGCCGGTGCGCCCAAGGTCTCCGACGACGCCGAGTACTCCTACAACCGCCTCTCGATCGACGGCTGGTCGATCCCCTTCAACACCAAGCTCGACCACGACATGCTCTTCCAGATGATGGCGTCCGCCGTCAGCGAGGACGCGTCCACGGCATCCGTCCCCGCCGCCTACCCGGCCCGCGAGGGCATGGTGACGGAGGAGAACTCCCCGTACGGTGCCGCCGCCAACGACTCGATCGCGAGCGCCATGCCGCCGATCGTGTCGCCGGTCATCGCCGACATCACCAACGAGATCCGGCCGATCCTGGTCTCGATCCTCAACGGCCAGGTGTCCGTCGACGACGGGCTCGCCCAGATGCAGGCCGCCGGCGAGAAGATCGCCGGCTGACCCCGATCCGACCGTCCATGACTGTGGCCTGAGCGCGAGTTCAGGCCACAGTCCGTCCAAGGGAGGACGCATATGAAGGCACGCGAATTCTGGCTGCTCTTCGCTCCGAGCCTGCTGGTGATGGGTGCACTGCTCGTGCTGCCGCTGGTGCGCACGGTGCAGTGGAGCTTCGAGCAGGTCCGCTACGGCACACCAGGCACCTTCATCGGGTTGGAGAACTTCACCGACGCGCTGACGGATCCCCGTTTCCACAAGGCGGTGATGTTCACGGTCGCCGTCACGATCGTCACCACGGCGATCCTGCTCGTCTTCGGGTACATCATCGCCACCGGCATCAACCGCATCACCACGTCGCGTCCGCTCGTGCTCGGCATCATGCTCGTCTCGTACGTGCTGCCGAACCTCGTCGGCGCCGTCGCCTTCTCGTGGCTCTTCGACGACAACTTCGGCGGTGTGGTGAACCGCCTGATCGGCTTCTTCGGCGGGTCGCAGGTGCTCTGGTTCACCGACCAGGTCCCCAACGCGATCCTCGTGATCGCCAACACCGTCTGGCACATGCTCCCGTTCGCGATGCTGATCATCCTGGCCGGACTCCAGGGCGTGCCGAACGAGCTGAAGGAGGCGGCGAAGATCGATGGTGCCAACGGCTTCCAGACGCACCTCAACGTGATCATCCCGACCATCCGCGGAGTGCTCGGATTCGTGACGCTGATCACGATCATGGATGTGCTGCGCATGTTCGACAACCTGATCCCGCTGTCGCCGCAGGCGCAGAACATCGGCAACGAATCGATCATGCTCTACGTCTACTCCGTGGCATTCGCCGATGGCGCCGAGAACCTCGGTCTCGGCAGCGCGATCAATGTGCTCACCATCCTCCTGATCCTCATCATGCTGATCCCGTTCATCCGGGGCATCTTCAAGGAAGCGAAGGCCGAACGATGAGTCTCACCTCCGCAGAACTCTCGACGAGGGCCATCGTCACGAAGGGCGTCCCGAAGCGCCGTCGCCGCGGCCCCAACCGCCCGCCGGTGATCACGGGGCTGCTGCTCGGCATCCTCTGCATCGTGATGCTGAGCCCCTTCATCTGGATGACGCTGTCGGTGACCAAGCCCACCGACGTCGCCTTCGCCAACCCGCCGGTGCTCTGGGACTACCAGCCGACCCTGCAGGCGTTCGTCGATCTGTGGCAGACCACGTACTTCGCCGACTACCTCGTGAACACCGTGGTCGTGGCGGTCGTGTCCACCGTGATCGCGCTGGCGATCGGCATCCCGGCGGCCTATGCGCTGTCACGGTTCCCCAGCTACGTCTCGGCGCTGCTGCTCGTGCTCGCACTGATCTTCCGTGCGCTGCCCCGCTTCGCGGTGGTGCTGCCGATGTACGACATCAGCCGCGCGCTCGGCATCTACGACACCACGTTCGCGCTCGCGATCGCCCTCGTCGCGATCAACCAGCCGTTCACGATCTGGCTGCTGCGCAACTTCTTCGCCGAGATTCCGAAGGAGCTCGACGAGGCGGCCATGATCGACGGCTGCACCAGGATCGGGATGCTGCGCAGGGTCATGATCCCGCTGATGGGGCCGGGGATCCTGACCGCCGGCATCTTCGTGTTCCTGTTCGCCTTCCAGGAGTACCTCACCGCGCTCGTGCTCACCGACACCTCGTCGAAGACGGTGCCCGTGTTCATCGCCACGCAGCTCGGGCAGACCCTGCCGATGCTGCAGCAGGCGGGAGCGGCGTCGATGCTGTTGACGATCCCGGTGTTCGTGATCGCCTTCATCGCGCAGAAGTATCTCGTCGCGGGTCTCAGCGACGGTGCCGTGAAGGGCTGAGGTGGCTGCCGCGGTGCCGCCGCTCGTGCTCCTCGCGGGCATGAACTGCACGGCCGACCTGTGGACGGATGCGCGGTTCGAGGGGGCGGTCCGGCCGGTGCTGGATCGTCCCTCGATCGGCGAGCAGGTGGCGGCGCTGCTCCGGGATCTGCCCGAGACCTTCGTGCTCGTCGGCCACTCGCTCGGGGGCATCGTCGGCATGGCTCTCGCCCTCGCCGCGCCTCAGAGGGTGGCCGGCCTCTGCCTCGTGTCGACCAATGCCAAGGCGCCGACCGACGCGCAGCGTTCCGGATGGGGCGGGTGGCTCACGGCACTCGACGAGGGCGTCGAGCCGTGCGCGCTGCAGGACGGCATCCTCATTCCTCTGTTGGGGGAGGCGCTCGTGCGAGAGCGGCCCGAGCTCGTGGAGCGGACTCTGCGCATGGGGGAGGAGACCGGTGCCGACCGGCTGCGCGCTCAACTGCGGATGCAACTCACGCGCACCGACCTGCTCTCGCGGATTACCGGATTGTCGATGCCGACCCTCGTCGTCTCGGGGCTCGACGACGCCATCTGTCCGCCGCACTTCCACACCGAGATCGTGTCGGCGATGCCTGACGCCCGTCTCGTCACCCTGGATGCCGGCCACCTGCTGCCACTCGAGCGGCCGCGTGAGTTCGGGCGTCTCGTCCGGTCGTGGATGTCGCAGCAGCGACTGGCCGGCATCGTCGTCTGACCTCGGGTTCGCTGCGCCTCGGCTTGTGGTGCTGCGGCAGTCGGGAGGGGATCCGCGATTCGGAGGGTGCAGGCGGGGGAGGTGACCTCCGTATCGCAGATCTCCTCCGGATCGACGGCGGGGCGCGGGTGGCGCGGGATGCGGCGTGCGCTCAGCGCTCGGGCGCCGCGAGGCCGCCCAGATGCGCCATGAGAGAGGACGCGAGGTTGTAGACGACGAGGTCGGCTCCGTCGGCGAAGGCCGCGCTCGCCGCATCCCTCGTGCCGACGATGTCCATGCGCAGTGAACCGACCCTGGCCAGCGCCGAATGCACCGCAGCGATCGCCTCGGGCACCGGTCGATCATCCGGTCCACTCGACGCCGCGAGGTCGGCGGGGCCGACCATGATGCCGTCGAGCCGTGGCACCGCGGCGATGCCCTCGACGTCTGCGACCCCGCCGGGCGATTCGATCATCCCGAGCACGAGAGTGTTCTCGAGCCACCAGTCGCGGTGCTCTGAGGGGTCGACGAGACCGAAGCGTCCGGCCCGGCTGTAGGTCGCGAATCCGCGCAACCCGACCGGCGGGTACATCGCCGCAGAGACCAGCGCCTCGGCATCCGCTGTCGTGTCGAGGTGAGGGGCGAGGATGCCCTGGGCTCCCTGGTCGAGCACCCGCAGGATCTGGCCGCGGTCGCCCTCGCCGACGCGCACGATCACCGGCACGCCGTGCACCTGGGCCAGCGCGATGTGCTGCCGCAGCGCGACGACGTCGGCTGGGCCGTGCTCGCAGTCGATCAGCACGAAGTCGAACTCGGCGACGGCGAGCATCTCGACCAGCTCTTCCGACGGCATCCGGAGCAGTGCTCCGATCAGCTTCTCGCCGGAGAGCGCTCGGGCTCGCAGCGATCGCATCATGCGACCATTCCTGCTGAGAGATCGATGTCGGCACCGCACATGCCCGGCATCCCGAGCATCGCGATGACCGCTGCGCCCACCTCTTCTTCGGTGACCATGCGTCCGAGCGCCGCGCGCGAGACGAACGCCTGCTCGGCGTCGTCGATGCTCGTGCCCGATCTCGCGGCCTCGAGGCGGAAGTTGCGCTCCATGCGCGGTCCCTGCACCGGGCCCGGCGACAGCGAGTTCACCCGCACACCTGCCGGTCCGACCTCGAACGCGAGCGTCGAGGTGAGCCCGATCACGGCCATCTTCGACGCGCAGTACGGCGTGCGGTGCGCGAGCGGACGCTTGCCCGAGACGGAGGCCACGTTGATGACGTCGCCGTCGCCGCGTTCGACCATGCCGGGCAGGAATGCCTTGCAGAGCAGGAACGTGCCGCGCACGTTCACGGCGAAGACCTCGTCCCAGTCGTCGACCTCGATGTCGGTGAGCGCTGCGACCGGACCCGGGATGCCGGCGTTGTTCACCAGGATCGACACCTCGGTGTCCGCCAGCTGCTCCCGCAGCCTGTCGGCGGATGCTGGATCCGACACGTCGCAGGTCATTCCGCGTGTCCGTGAACCGAGGTCGGCGACGACGCGGTCGAGCTTCTCGGCGTCCCTCCCGACCACGACCACGTGCGCACCGGCGGCGTGCAGGGACCGGGCGATGGCCGCCCCGAGTCCGCTGCCGCCGCCGGTGACCACGGCCGTGCGACCGGCGAGGTCGGTCATCGCGACTCCGCGCCGACCGCCGCGTGACTCTCGTCGATCCAGGCGAACTCCGTGCCGGCGTGCCTCCAGGCGCGGGCATCGCCCGAGCGGGCATGACCTTCGAAGAGCTCGACTCGTGCAGCGCGGCCGCACACGGCTCCGAGCTCGGCCGACGACTCGCTGTTCTGGATCTCCTGATAGGTCACCGTGCGCAGGTACTTGCCCACCCAGAGTCCGCCGGTGTACCTCGCGGCGCCGAGCGTCGGCAGCACGTGGTTGGTGCCGATCACCTTGTCGCCGTAGGAGACGCAGGTGTTCTCGCCGAGGAACAGCGCGCCGTAGTCGTGCATCCGCGTCAGTGCCTCGCGCGGGTTCTGCGTGAAGATCTGCACGTGCTCGAAGGCGAAGTCGTCGGCGATCCGATAGGCCTCGTCGAGGTCGTCTGCGACGATCACCTGTCCCCAGTCGCGCCAGGCCGGGCCCGCGTAGTCGCGAGTGGGCATGCCGGGCAGGATCTTCTCGATCCAGTCCATGACCTCCTCCGCCAGCGCCTGCGAGGTCGTGACGAGCACGGCGGGGGAGTCGGGGCCGTGCTCTGCCTGGGAGAGCAGGTCGACGGCGGTGAAGAAGGGATCGGCGTGCTCGTCGGCGACGATGAGGATCTCGGTCGGGCCGGCGAAGAGGTCGATGCCGACCTCGCCGAACAGCTGGCGCTTGGCCTCGGCGACGTAGGCGTTGCCCGGGCCGGCGATCATGTTGACCGGTTCGATCGAGTCGGTGCCCACGGCCATCGCCGCCACCGCCTGCACTCCGCCGAGGATGTAGATCTCGTCGGCGCCGGCCATCTTCATCGCGGCCACGGTCGCGGCGGGGATCTCGCCGCGGATGGGCGGAGTGCACGCGACGACGCGGGGCACGCCGGCGACCTTGGCGGTGATGATCGTCATGTGCGCGGATGCCGTCAGCGGGTACTTCCCTCCCGGGATGTACGCACCGGCCGCCTGAACCGGAACATGCTTCTGTCCGAGGAACACCCCGGACAGCGTCTCGACCTCGATGTCGACGAGCGAGTCACGCTGGGCCTGAGCGAAGCGGCGCACCTGGCTCTGCACGAACTCGATGTCGGTGATCACCTGGGCGTCGAGCGTGCCGATGATCTCGGTGATCTCGTCATCGGAGAGCCGATACGAGTCGCGACTCCAGTTGTCGAACTGCTCGGCGTACCGCCGCACGGCGACGTCGCCGTTCTCGCGGATGTCGCCGATGATTCCTCTCACCCGCTCGGCGACGTCCTGCTGAGCGGTGTCCGCGAACGTCTTCGTCGGCGCGGTCTTGAGATGCAGGGGCATGGCCCTTCCTTCCGTTGCATACGTATGTGCTGATTATGACCGCGTATGCATTCGGGCGTCAAGGGCGGTAGAATCCTGAGATCGAGGGGGAGGCGCCAGATGGTCGTCACGAGTCGTGATGTGGCCCGCTTGGCGGGAGTCTCGCAGCCGACGGTGTCTCGGGCACTGCGCGACGACGCGCGGGTGTCCGAGGCGACGAAGCTCCGGGTGCGCGAGGCGGCCCAGCTGCTGGGCTACGTGCCGAGCGAGGCGGGGCGCGCTCTGTCGTCCGGGCGCACGCGGCGCATCGGCCTGCTGCTGACCGATCTCGACAACCAGTTCTACTCGCACATCATCGCCCCGGTGCACCGAGAGCTCGAGACGCTCGGGTATCAGCTGATGCTGCACACCGAGTCGGCCGACAACGACACCATCGTCGAGCGACTGCTGGCCAACGGCCTCGACGGCGTGATCCTCGCGACCACCACCGTGGACTCCGTCGCGCCGCTGCGCCTCAAGGATCGCGGGCTGCCCTTCGTGTACTTCAACCGCACCGGCTCGTTCGTCGAGGCGGACGCCACGGTCGTCGACCCGGCTCCCGGTTATCGCGAGGCGGTTCGGCGTGCTGTCGCACTCGGGCACACCAGGGTCGGCGCGGTGCTCGGACCGAGCAACACGAGCACGGCGCAGAGCCGCGAGGCCGCTCTGCGGGAGGCGCTCGTCGCCGAGGGTGTGACGCTGCCCGAGAGTCACGTGCGCCGGGTGCCCTACGGAGCTGCCGAGGGCGAGGCTGCGGCATCCGAGCTCCTCGAAGGGTCGGAGCGCCCGACCCTGCTGTTCTGCGGCAACGATGTGGTGGCGTACGGTGCGCTCAATGCCGCGCACCGCGCCGGTCTGCGGGTGCCGGACGACCTCTCGATCCTCGGTTTCGACGACCTTCCTGAAGCGGCCTGGCCGATCATCGACCTCGCCACGATCGGCTACGACATCGCCGGCATGGCGCGCACGGCCGCCGACCTCATCGTGCGCCGCATCGAGGATCCGAGCGCCGAGCTCGAGAAGACGCGCTTCGAGTCCGTCTTCGTGCCGAGGCGCACTCTCGCGGCCGCACGCGCCGACTGACCGCCTCTCGGCGATGATCACCGTGTGCGCAGGATCGTCTCTTGCGTTGCTTTGTGCATACGCATACACTGACGAGGAAGAAGCCAGCGATCACCGATGAACCGCAGCTTCGCATCTCGAAGGAGTGAAACGCGTGTCTCTCGACCCGGTTGCCTATCTGCCCTACCAAGACCCCGACGACTTCATCCGTGAGGTCACCGATCTGATCTGGGTCGATCGGTCGATCAGCTTCATCCGCGACAACTACGAGCCCGACTCGATCGTGCACGGCGCCTACGGCACCTCGACGACGCGACAGGAGGTCATCGAAGGAACGCTCATGCGCATCTCGGCGACACCCGATCGCACCGGCCAGGCCGAAGACGTGATCTGGGAGGCTCGCGGCGACGATGCGTTCCTCAGCTCGCACCTCGTGCTGTCGGGGCACCTGCAGACCTCCTCGCACAGCCGCACCATCGCCAACTGCCTGTACCGCAAGGGCCGCATGGTCGAGGAGTGGGTCGTGCGCGATTCGCTCGCCGGCGCACTCGAACGCGGCGACGACCTCGACGAGCTCGCCCGCGCCCAGGCCTTCCGCGGCTACACGGGGTCGTGGACCGAGCCGGCGCCCGCCGATCCGATCGCGAAGGGCGACTCGGGCGTGCGTCCCGACGACCACCGCTCCGAGGTCGAGACCGTCATCGACATGATCCAGACAGTGTGGAACGACCGCGACCTGCAGAAGGTCGAGAAGTTCTTCCACCGCGACCTCGTGCTGCTCACGGTCGGCAACCGCGTCGTCATCCGGCCCGAGGGCTACCGCCGCGCACTGCTGCGATTCCTCGAGTCGTTCCCCGCCGGGCAGTTCGAGATCCGTGACATCCAGACCAACTACGACGTCCGCTATGCGGGACTGCGCGTCGCGGTCACCTGGAAGTTCGTCGGCGATTACAACGGAGCCCCGAACTACGGCAGCCTCACCGGCAAGCCCGTCGACGTGCTCGGCATCTCGCAGTTCACCTTCCATCAGGGAGCCCTCGTCAAGGAGGTGCGCCTGTGGGACGACATCGCTCTGCGCGCCCAGATCGCGGGTACCCGCGGCGACGAGCCGGCAGCCTTCAGCAACATCTACTGATCATCGACTGATCGACAAGGAGAAGAAGAAATGAGCAACGCCATCGTCGACCAGGTCGACGTCATCGTCCCCGCGGACGAGATCGCACGCCGCACCATCCGCCGCACCGACTGGGTGCCGTGCAACTCCGCTTTCATCGACTGCCGCACTCCGGGATCCGACCGCAAGGAGAACTACTCCTTCATCGGCGCCGGCGTCTCGCAGAACGCGAGCCAGTACGTGAACCTCGAGGTGAATCACGGCTTCAACACCGGAGCCGCGGGGATGCCGAACGGCATCTCGAACAACCTGCATCTGCACTTCACTGCGGAGGTCTTCATCAACCTCGGCGGCGAGTTCCGCCTCCGCTGGGGTGTCGACGGCAAGCAGGGCGAATACATCAGTCACGACGGAGACATCGTGACGATCCCCACGTGGATCTTCCGCGGGTTCACGAACGAGGGGCCGGATGACGGCATCCTCTACACGGTGCTCGGCCGCGACGACAACGGCGGCATCATCTGGGGTCCGTCGGTGCTGCGTGAGGCGGAGTCCTACGGCCTTCACCTCACGGCCGACAACAAGCTCATCGACACGGTCGCCGGTGACGTGCTGCCCGACGATGTGCCGCTGATCACCCCGATGAAGCAGCACTACATCGACGAGCTCACGACCTACACGGTCGAGGACATGCGCTCGCGGGTCATCCAGCCCGGCGACCGCAAGTACTCGTCGGCGGCGCTGCTGTGCGCGGCGGTCGACGGCGGGCACGTCGAGCTCGCCACCGCCATCGGATACGGCATGAGCGAGAACCGTCGCCAGGTGCCGAACGTCACGGAACCCCACTCGTTCAACCTCGCGTGGGTGCGGGCCGAAGCCGGTCAGGGAGTGCTGCGCCACCGCCACGACAAGACGCAGGCGCTGCTGTTCAAGACCGGCCGCTGGGAGGTCACCCTCAACGGCGACCCGTCGACCGCCGTCACGCTGGGCGCCGGAGACACCTTCTCGGTTCCGGAGGGCAGCTGGCGCTCGTACGTCTGCGTCGAGGGCGACGAGTCCGGCACCGGCACGGTGCTCGTGATCAACGGCGGCGACGACCGCGTCTACCTCGAGTGGGCTCCGGAGGTCGTCGAAGCGGCGGCCGCCGCCGACTGGACCATCGATCCCAACGGCTACCTGGCCCCGCTGGGAGTGATGGTCACCGCCACGGAAGATGACTGAGAACGACGGGGCGCGAGGGGGTACTGCCCTCTCGCGCCCCGGCGCGTCCGTGACGGGATCGGATGCCGCTGAGCTGCGCGTCGCGGCGCTGTCGCCCGAGATCGTGCTCGGCGACGTCGACGGCAATCTCGACCGCATCCGCTCGGCGATCTCTGCCGCTGCTCGTCGGCAGGCGCAGCTGATCGTGCTGCCGGAACTCGCGACCAGCGGCTACGTGTTCGCGGATCGCGAGGAGGCGCACAGCGCCGCTCTCACCGCCGACGACCCGCGGTGGTCGACGCTGCAGGAGGCGATCCCCGCGGATGCCGTCGTCGTGGTCGGATACGCCGAAGCAGACGGGGAGCGGCTCTTCAACACCGCCGCCGTGCTCACTCGCGACGCGCGCCTGGCCGACTACCGCAAGTCGCATCTGTGGGGTGCCGAGAAGCTCGTCTTCGACAGCGGGTCCGAGGCCGGACTCGTCGTGGACGCCCCGTTCGGTCGTCTCGGCGTGGCGCTCTGCTACGACAACGAGTTCCCTGAGGTGCCGCGCCGTCTCGCGCTCGCGGGCGCGGATGTGCTCGCGCTGCCGGTCAACTGGCCGCTCGTGCCCCGGCCGGACGGTGAACATGCACCCGAGCTGATCCAGGCGATGGCGTCGGCGCGGTCGTCGCGACTGCCCGTCGTGATCGCCGATCGATGGGGGTCCGAGCGCGGCGTTGACTGGACCGACGGCACGGCGATCATCGACGAGCAGGGCTGGATCGTCGCGTTCCGCGCAGTGATGGGGGCGACGGCCGTGCTGTCGCTCGACGCCGCCCGCGGCAAGGCGCTGCCGCCGCACAACGACCTGTTCGCCGATCGGCGCGCCGACCTGTACTGGGTGGGTATGTGACGTCCGGCCCCGTGCCGGATGCAGGACCTGAGCACGGATGCAGGGCGGGATGCCGATCTGGTCCTGCATCCGTGCTCTCGTCCTGCAAACGGCGCGCGGTGGGGTGGCGAGGTGGCGCCGCCCGCCCACCCGGAGTCGGCCTCAGCTCAGTGCCGTGCGACCCTGATGCTCCGGCAGGCGTTCGCGCAGCATCCGCTCGGCGAGCTCGGCGAGCTTCTGCGTCGCGGGTGAGAGCAGCACGCCCGCTCGCTGCACCAGGGCGATCGTGTCGTGCATCGGCTCGGCGAAGGGGAACGTGCGGATGCCGGAGGGGAAGGCGTCGGACTCGGCGATCGAACGTGACACGATCGTGTCGGCCGTGCCTGCGGCCACCAGGCTGAGGGCCGTCTCGACGTGCTCGACCTCGACCGCCGGCTCGATGGTCAGGCCCCGCAGTCGTGCGCGTTCGAGCAGCTGGCGTCGGGTCGGGTCGTCCCACCCGGCGAAGGCGTCGTAGAGCACGAGCTTGGCGTCGGCGGCCTCCTCGATCGTGACCGGGCCGGCTTCCGGTGTCCGCGTGGCCGAGGCGTAGAGCACCTCGTCGCGAAAGAGCGGGCGCACCTCGAGGCCGTCTTCATCGACCGGCAGCACGAGCAGTCCGGCCTCGAGTTCGCCCGCCGCGATCGACCGGGCGACGTGCGCCGAGTTGATGCCGACCAGGCGCAACCGCACATTGGGATGCCGGTGGTGGAATGTCTCGGCCAGATCGGCGAGCGCGTAATAGGCCGCGTTGCGCAGCACGCCGAAGGTGCACGTGCCCCGCTCGAGCGAGGCCAGCGCCTGGATCGTGTCGATGCCGTTCTGCACCGCGCTGACCGCCTGCGCGGCGTGCGGCCGCAGTTCGAGCGCCGCGGCCGTCGGGACGAGGCGTCTGCTGCCTCGGGCGAACAGCGTGACGCCGAGTTCCCGTTCGAGGCGCGCGACCAGTTCGGAGACCGAGGCCTGCGTCATCCCGAGGGTCTTCGCCGCCGCCGTGAAGGATCCGTCGTCGAGTGCGGCGAGGAAGGCGGTGAGCTGGGTGATGGTCACACCCAATGGTAAACCCGATGGATCGTGCAGGATCATCAGGCTTGTCTCGTGGTTGCGAGCGGATCTAGCCTTCCTGCATGCGTTACTCCTCTGCAGTGCTCGCCCGCTTCGACGGCGACTTCCACCACCTCAAGACCCCACTCATCGACGCACCCGCCGCGCAGCGCGACCCCGCCGTGATCGAGACGGTCACGGCCATGCTCGCCGACATCCGCGAGCGCGGCCTCGACGCCGTGCTCGACTACGCGCGAAAGCTCGACAACTACCAGGGGACCGACATCGAGCTCACCCCCGAGCAGATCGCGAGCAGCGGAGAACGCCTCGCCCCCGACCTGCGGGCGGCCATCGAGCTCGGCGCCGAGCGGACGCAGGCGTTCGCCCGCGCCTCCCGCGAGCACCTGACCGACTTCGAGACCGAGTTCGTTCCGGGCATCGTGACCGGCGCGAAGTACATCCCCGTGTCGCGTGTCGGCGCATACCTGCCGGCCGGACGCTTCCCGCTCACGGCCAGCGCGTTCATGACCGTGGGCGTGGCCAAGGCGGCTGGCGTGCCGACCGTCATCGCGTGCACGCCCCCGCAGCCCGACGGCGGAGCGAACGACGCCGTCGTCTACGCCGCGCACCTGTCGGGTGTCGACCGGGTGTTCGTGATCGGCGGGGTGCAGGCGCTCGCAGCCATGGCGTTCGGACTGCTCGGCGACCTGCCCGTCGACATGCTCGTCGGCGCGGGCAACGCCTACGTCGCCGAGGCCAAGCGCCAGCTGTTCGGCACAGTCGCGATCGATCTGCTCGCAGGCCCGAGCGAGGTCGCCGTGATCTCGGATGAGACGGCCGACCCCGTGCTCGTCGCCGCTGACCTGCTCGGGCAGGCCGAGCACGGGCCGAACTCGCCTGCGGCGCTCATCACGACCTCCGACGAGCACGGTCATGCCGTGATCGCCGAGATCGAACGACAGCTCGAGACGCTGGCGACGGTCGACATCGCCGGCGCCGCCTGGCGTGACTACGGCGTCGTCACCGTCGTGAAAGACCGCGAGACGGCGGTCGCTCTGATGGACGACCTCGCCCCCGAGCATCTCGAACTGCTCACGGCCGACGACGACTGGTACCACGAGAATCTGCGCAACTACGGCTCGATCTTCCTCGGGCCCTGGAGCACGGTCGCATACTCCGACAAGGGCATGGCGGGCACGAACCACGTGCTGCCCACGGCCGGCGGGGCCAAGCACAGCGCCGGGCTCTCGGTCTCGCGCTTCCTCAAGCCGCTCACGTATCAGCGCATCAGCCGTGCGGCCACGCCCGAGCTCGCGCACGCCGTGCAGGTGATCTCGGACTCCGAGGGCATGGCCGCTCACAGCGCCACGGCGACCCTGCGGTTGGACCGTCTCGGGTGACGGAGGGGCGTCGGGTGGCCTGATCCGGTGCCGACGGGTAGGTCGGTGCCGGATGCAGGACAGAAGCGCGGATGCAGGGCGAGATGGTCGATCTCGCCCTGCATCCGTGTTTTCGTCCTGCAAACGGCGCGGCGCGGACAGCGGCGCGTGGCGACCGAGCCTCAGGGGGCGGTGTAGCCGCCGTCGACGAGGTGGTAGCTGCCGGTGATGAAGCTGGCGGCGTCGCTGGCGAGGAAGGCGATGAGGTTCGCGACCTCGTCGGGCTGGCCGAGGCGACCGATCGGGTGCTTGCTCACGAGGAACGCCTTGGCCTCGTCGCCCATGGTGGCGAGCAGGGGGGTGTCGATGAAGCCGGGGCCGACCGAGTTCACGCGCACGCCCTGGGCGGAGTACTCGAGGGCAGCCGACTTGGTCATGCCCACGACGGCGTGCTTGGCGGCGACGTAGGCGGGGGAGTTCGCGAAGCCGACGCTGCCGAGGATCGACGCGATGTTGACGACGGAGCCGCCGCCGTTCGCGAGGATCGAGGGGATCTGCGCCTTCATGTTGCGGAACACGGCGTTGAGGTTGATCGAGATGACCTTGTCCCACGCGGCGTCGTCGTACTCGGCAGTGGGAGCGGATGCGCCGCCGATGCCGGCGTTGTTCACGCCGATGCGCAGCGGGGCGAGCGTGTTCGCGAGCTCGACCGAGCTGGCGATCCAGTCGGTGTCCGTCGCGTCTCCGACGGATGCCTCGGCGATGCCGCCGGCGGCGCGGATCTCCTCGACGACCGCGTTCGCGTTGTCCGCGTTCAGGTCGTTGACCACGACGGAGGCGCCGTTCTGGGCGAGCAGCAGAGCGGTCGAGCGTCCGATTCCGCTGCCTGCTCCCGTCACGATCGCCGAGCGGTTCGAGACGTCGTACTGAGCCACGAGTGACTCCTCTTCCGGACGGTCACGGTGCCGGGAGATCTTCTCGGACGGTCCGTCCTAGGTCTCCAGCCTACGCCTGTCTCAGGGAGATGGATGCACGTGAATGGATCCGTGCCGTCGCATCCGCTGTCTACCGCGAAGCGCTGCCGAAGGTGAGATCGAGAGCGGCGGAGAGGTCGGCGAGAAGGTCGTCGGCATCTTCGAGGCCGACGGACAGACGCAGGTGTCCGAACTCTCGGAAGGGTGCCGGATAGGTGGCGACACGGCCGCCCTCGGTGCCCGTGTGCACGATGAGCGAGTCGTCGTGGCCGAGTGAGAACCCGGAGGTGATGAGTCGCAGGTTCGCGACGAAGCGGTTCTGCACGTCGGGGGAGCCCGTGACGGCGAAGGCCATCATGCCTCCGAAGCCGCGTCCGCCGAACTGCCGCACGGCGAGGGCGTGGTCCGGATGCGATTCGAGACCCGGGTAGTAGATGTACTCGACCCGCGTGTCGGCGTCGAGCATCTGCGCGATCTGCAGCGCCGACGAGAAGTGCTGGCGCAGGCGCAGCGGCAGGGTGACGGTGCCGCGCTGGATCTGCCACGCGTTGAAGGGCGAGATGATGCCGCCGACGTCGACCATGGCGTCGGCTTTGATCGCCTGGATGAGATCGCGCCGGCCGGAGACCGAGCCCCCCATGGCGTCGCCGTGGCCGTTGAGGTACTTGGTGAGGGAGTGCACCACCAGGTCGGCGCCGTCGTGGATCGGTCGGTAGAACGGCGGCGGCGAGAACGTCGAGTCGACCATGAGGATGGCGCCGGCGGAGTGGGCGATCTCGGCGACCGCGCTCACATCGGCGACCTTGGTGGTCGGATTCGCGATGGCCTCGATGCACACGAGACGCGTCTCGGGGCGCATGGCCGCCCGCACCGCGTCGAGGTCGCTGATGTCGACGAAGCTGGCTTCGAGCCCGTAGCGCTGGGGCAGCAGCTCTGTCCACAGGCGCCACGTGGCCTCATAGACCACGTCGCTCACGACGACGTGGTCGCCGGCGCGCACATGAGTGAAGAACACCGCGTGCAGGGCGGCGACTCCGGAAGCGAGGGCGACCGCGTCCTCGGCTCCATCGAGCGCGGCGAGCTTCTGCTCGAGTGCGGCCTGATTGACTCCGGTGTTGCGGGTGTAGAGCCCCGGCGCAGTCGCCGACCAGCTGATCTCGCTCGGGTCGTCGGGCAGCTGGTACGAGTTGGCCATCACGAGGGGCGTGCGCAGCGCCAGGGTCGAATCGAGCTGATTGCCCCCGTGCACGGCCAAGCTCAGGTCGGACAGCGTGTGCAGATCCTTGCGGTCGGGTCGAGCGCTCATCGTGACTCCTTCGTTCTGCACCGTCTTCCAGTGCCATCTTCCACCCTAAGGTGCATAATAGACACACGCAATTGCCAATACTGCATACCAATGCGCTGACCAGGAGGTCCCGATGGAGCGGCTTCATCTCGATCAGATCGATCGCCAGATTCTCACGGCGCTCACCGACGACGCCCGCATCCCCTTGGTCACTCTCGCCTCTCGGGTGCATCTGTCGCGCAACGCGGTCAAGCAGCGCATCGAGCGGATGGAGCGGCAGGGCGTGATCGGCGGCTACAGCGTCGTCCCCGGACGCGCCGGCGGTTCGCCGGTCTCGGCCATCGTGCTCGTCTATCGCAGCGATCGGATGCGCGGCGGCGGTGTCGTCTCGCAGATCGCGCAGATTCCCGAAGTGCGTCGGTGTGATGTGCTCTCGGGCGACTTCGACCTGCTGGTGACGCTGGAGGCGGAGTCGATGGATCGCATCGGCGAGATCTGGGAGATCCTCGCCGCGCTGCCCGGAGTCGCGAACACCGTGACGGCGGTGTCGTTGACCCGGGTGGTCGATCGGTCATGACCTCGCAGAGGGGCAGGGCATCCCCCGCGGACCCCTCCCCCTCTGCGAGGAGATCTCAGGTGGTGATGCAGGTGACCTTCGGCTGGGTCATCTCCTCGTACGCGAAGCGGACGCCTTCGCGCCCCATGCTCCCGTACTTCGATCCACCGAACGGCATGCTGTCGATGCGGTAGTCGGAGGAGTCGTTGATCATCACGCCGCCGGCGTCGAGCGCTTCGGCGACTCGCAGCGCGCGGGTGATGTCGGAGGTGAATGCCGCGGCATGCAGCGCGTAGTCGATGCTGTTCGCCTCCGCCACCGCCTCGTCTTCGGTGTCGAACGGCGTCAAGACCACGATGGGGGCGAAGGCCTCCTCGCTCCACGCTTCGCAATGGGCAGAGACGTTCTCGAGAGCGGTCGGCCAGTACACCGAGCCCTCCCTGCGGTGTCCGGCGAGCACGCGTGCCCCCGACCGCACGGCGTCGTCAACCACACGCTCCGCGTTCGTCGCAGCGGCCACCGAGATCATCGGGCCGACATCTGTCGACTGGTTCACGGGGTCGCCTGCGCGCAACGTCGAAGTGCGGGCCGCGAATCGGTCACGGAACTCGGCATACACGGAGCGCTCGATGAGAATGCGCTGGGCGCCGACGCAGTTCTGCCCCGCCGCCCAGAAGGCGCCGGATACGCAGGCCTCGACGGCGGCCGAGATGTCGGCATCCGCGAACACCAGCACGGGGGCGTTGCCGCCCAGTTCCATCGCCAGCTTCTTGAGGCCCGCGGCGCGGGCGATCGCCTCGCCCGTCGCGAATCCCCCGGTGAACGACACCATCCGGATGTCGCGCACGGCGACGAGCGCCTGCGCCACATGACGGTCTCCGTGCACGACGGTGATGATCTCATCGGGTAGTCCTGCCTCCAGCAGCACCTCGACGAGGAACCGCGCGGTCAGCGGGGTGAACTGCGACGGCTTGAGGATCACGGCGTTGCCACCGGCGATCGCCGGTCCGATCTTGTGCGCGACGAGGTTGAGGGCGTCGTTGTACGGCGTGATCGCGAGGATCACCCCGAGCGGCTCCCGCGTGTACCAGCCACGACGATTCGCGGAGCCCTCGTAGGCATCGAAGGGGATGACCTCGCCGTCGAAGGCGCGGGAGGTCTCCGCCGAGAGCGAGATCGTGGTCACCGCGCGCTGCACCTCTTTGCGCGCCTGAGTGATCGTCTTGCCTGCCTCGCGCACGATGAGCGTGGCAGCCTCTTCGGCGCGGCCTTCGAGGATCCGCGCGGCACGGTCCAGGATCCGATGCCGCGCGAACCTCGACAGATCGCGCGAGAGCGTGGCACCGAGCCGCGCCCGCGACATGATCTCGTCGACGTCGTCGACCGAGTGCTGGGCGAGTCGGGCGATCACCTCTCCGTTGTAGGGATCGAGCACTTCGAGAAGTGACGCGTGCGCCACGGGAGCTTCGACGGAGGGCGCGCTCATCACGCCGCTCCTACGAGCGACGCCTGCTGCGCATCGATCGCGATGATGTCCGACAGCAGAGCGTAGGCCGTCTCGAGGCGTCCGGCACCGGGGCCCGACATCGTGACGGTGCCGAGCAGATCGGTCGTGAACGCGATCGCGTTGGTCGCTCCCGAGATGCCCGCGAGAGGGTGGTCGGCGGCCAGCGAGAGGGGCTGGACGGATGCCGTCACGGCGCCGGACTCGTCGCGCGAGATCGTTCCGAGGAGCTTCCAGTGCTCGCCGGCCGCCGCTGCCGCGACGACATCGGTCGCGGTGATCCCGCTGATGCCGACGCGCGAGACATCGGCCGTCGTGATCTCGGCGCCGAGCAGCTCATTGGCGAGGATCACGACCTTCAGCTGGACGTCCGACCCTTCGATGTCGGCGGTGGGGTCGGCCTCGGCGTAACCGAGCGCCTGAGCCTCCGCCACGGCATCGTCGAGCGACTTGCCCGACTCCATCTGCCCGAGCACGAAGTTGCTCGTGCCGTTGAGGATCCCCTGGATGCGGCTGATGCGGAGCCCCTTGAGCGTCTGCTGCGCCAGCCGCAGCACGGGCGTGCCGCTCATCACCGAGCCCTCGTACTCGAATCGGGCCCCGTTCTGCTCGGCGAGCCGGTTGAGCTCGGCACTTGCGAGCGCGACGGGTCCCTTGTTGGTGGTCGTGACGCTCTTGCCGCTCTCAAGGGCAGCACGGACATGCGAGATCGCGGGTTCGCCGTCGATCGGGTTCGTGTAGGTCGCCTCGACGATGATGCCCGCTGTCGTGGTGCGGATGACGTGGTCGTTGCGAGGGTCGACGTCGCCGCCGGGCATACCGGCGAACGAGTCATCCCCTGTCATCGCGAGCACCGCAGCGAGGTCGATGCCGTCGCTCTGCATGAGGGAGCCGAACCGCAGATCCGTGATCGCGACGACCCGCAGGGTGAAGCCGAGGTCGGACGCGAGCTCCGTACCGCGGTCGCGGATGATCTCGGCGAGGGCGCGGTTGACGCCTCCGAAGCCGATGAGGGCGAGGTCGTGGTGAGTCACGGGAGTTCTCCTTCTCTACGTGGGCTGTCGCCGGCGTCGCCGTGCTGACATGGCTCCATCCTCAGCGCCGATGGTGTCCGTGCGCGCCTGTCAGAACGGCAGCGGGAGGTGACGGATAGGCAGCTTCCCGCGCGGAATGTCGGCGGTGGCGGCTGCAGGCGGCAATCCATGGTCGAGCTCTTGCGCACCCGATGACGCAGCGGATAGTGTCCCCGCAGATCATCAACAAGATGCGTCATTGGCACATAGATGTGAATATGATGCACATACAACCCGATTGAGAGTTCCGATGACGCCTCTTCCCGGCGAGAAGCCCCTCCCCAACGTCCTGCCGAACACGACGGCCACTCAGGTGCCGCTGCGTCGGCTGCAGCGCACCATGGATGCCCGGCACCTGATCATGATCGCGCTCGGCGGCGTGATCGGTTCCGGGTTGTTCCTCAGCTCCGGCTACACCATCTCGCAGGCGGGCCCCCTCGGCGCGATCATCGCGTACCTGATCGGGGCGTTCGTCGTCTACCTCGTCATGGCGTGCCTGGGCGAGCTCGCAGTCGCCTATCCGGTCTCGGGTGCCTTCCACATCTATGCCTCCCGGTCGATCGGCCCAGCGACCGGCTTCACCACGGCCTGGCTCTACTGGCTGTGCTGGGTCGTCGCGCTCGGATCCGAGTTCACGGCATCCGGCATCCTCATGCAGCGCTGGTTCCCCGGGGTGCCGGTGTGGCTGTGGTGCCTGATCTTCGCCGCAGTGCTGTTCCTGCTCAACGCGATCTCGGCACGTGTGTTCGGCGAGGCGGAGTTCTGGTTCTCGCTGGTCAAGGTCGTGGCGATCGTCGGCCTGATCGTGCTCGGCGGGGCGGCGATCTTCGGGTTCACGCCCCTCTCGCCCGAGCACCCGCCCGCACTCCTCTTCAGCAACTTCGAGACCCCCGGCGGCCTCTTCCCGAACGGGTTCAGTGGCGTGATCGTCACCGCCCTCGCCGTCTTCTACGCGTTCAGCGGCTCGGAGCTCATCGGTGTCGCCGCGGGCGAGACCAAGGATCCGGCGAAGAACATCCCTCGTGCCCTGCGCTCGACGGTGCTGCGACTCGTTGTGCTCTTCGTCGGGGCGATCGCGGTCATCGCCGCGATCCTGCCGCACGACCAGGCCAGCGTCACCAGCAGCCCGTTCGTCGACGTCTTCCAGTACGTCGGAGTCCCGTACGCCGCAGACATCATGAACTTCGTCATCATCACCGCGCTTCTCTCCGCCGGCAACAGCGGACTCTTCTCGTGCGCACGGATGCTGTTCTCGCTCGCCGAGGAGGGCCACGCACCGAAGGCGTTCACCCGCCTCACCCGGCGTGGTGTGCCGCTCATCGCGCTGAGCGTCAGCATTCTGATCGGCCTCGTCTCGCTGCTCACGAGCGTGGTCGCGGCGGGCACGGTGTACCTGGTGCTGGTGTCGATCGCCGGATTCGCCGTGGTCGCGGTGTGGATGTCGATCGTCGCCTCGCAGTTCTTCCACCGGCGCAGGTTCCTCCGCGAGGGGGGACGCGTGCAGGATCTCGCCTACCGCACGCCGCTCTACCCGGCGCTGCCCATCGTCGCCTTCTCGCTGCTGCTCATCTCGATCATCGCGATCGCATTCGACCCGAATCAGGTCGCCGCGCTCTACTTCGGCATCCCGTTCGTCGGGGCGTGCTACCTGTACTTCTGGTGGCGTCACGGTCGCAAGGGCGCGCGAGATGTCGTGCAGGATCACGAGGCTGAATCCGTCGAGGCGTGACGACCCCCGTGTCCGCGGCCGGGTGGGTGGAGATCGATGAGAGCGCCATCGCCCACAACGTCCGCACGATCCGCGCAGAACTCGGCGAGAACGTCGAGTTCTGCGCGGTCGTGAAGGCCGACGCCTACGGACACGGGATCGACATCGTCGCTCCGGTGCTCGCCGCGCAGGGGGTCACGATCATCGGCGTCGCGTCCAACGACGACGCGGCCGCCGTGCGGCGGGCGGGCTTCACGGGGCGACTGATGCGAGTGCGCCCCGGCGGACGCGACGAGATCGGCGACGGCATCCGCTTCGGCGTGGAGGAGTGGATCGGCGGTGCCGCGCACGCGGGAATCGTGGGAGCCGTCGCGGCAGCGCAGGGGGTCAGGATGCGCGTCCATCTCTCGCTGAACTCGACCGGGCTCGGTCGCGACGGCATCGACCTCGGCGAGGCCACGGGGATGGATGCCGTGACCGGCGTTCTCGCAGACCCGAACCTGGACGTCGTCGGCCTGTGCTCCCACTTTCCCTGCGAAGACATCACCGACGTGGTCGAGGGTGCATCCCGCTTCGACGCGGAGACGCGCGCGGTGTGCGTGCGGGCGGGTGCGGGTGATCGGATCGTGCGTCACTGCGCGACCACGTTCGCGGCGCTCAGGGTGCCCGCATCCCGGTTCGATCTCGTGCGCATCGGAGCCGGGTTGTACGGGGACACCGATGCCGTGGGCGGCGTGTTGCGACCGGCCATGCGGGTCGCGTCCCGGATCGCAGCGATCAACCCCTACCGTCGCGGAAGCACCGTCGGGTACGAACGCTGGCACCGTCTCGACCACGATGCGCGTCTGGCCGTGATCCCCCTGGGGTATGCCGACGGAATCCATCGCAGCCTCAGCGGCACCGGCGAGGTGCTCGTGCGGGGGAGACGTGCACCGATCGTCGATCGGATCGCCATGAACAGCTTTCTCGTCGACGTCACCCGAATAGACGACGCAGTGGCCGGCGACGAGGCCGTGCTGTTCGGCCGTCAGGGTGACCAGACGATCGCTTCGGCTGATGTCGAGGGCGCCCACGGTCACATCGCCGCCGACCTCTACGTCGCGTGGGGACGCCTTCTCCCTCGTCGTCGCGTGGTCGGCGACGGATAGGATTGCGGTGATCTCGACCCGCAGCGAAGGAGGACCGGTGGTGGCTTCCTCGTCTCTGGTGCAGGGACTGAAGCTCCTCGACGCCGCCGTCTCGCAGGAGCGCCGCGCGCGGCCGGGTCTCAACGCGTCGCGTCTTGCGGAGCACACCGGGATCGAGCGCAGTCGTGTGTCGAGGCTCACACAGGAGCTGCGTGCGCGACAGTTCCTCAGTCGAGACGACGATGCGCTGTTCTCGGCGGGGCCCGAGTTCTTCGGCACCGCCGCCGTGCTCAACACGACGTGGCTGCGGGCCTCGCGAGCCGCTCTGCGGGCGCTCGCCTCGCAGCGCGGTGTCAACGCCCTGATCACGATCGCCGACGGCGCGCGCGGTGTGCTGCTGCGCTGCGAGAGGTCGGCCGACGGGTTCGATCGCTCCATCCGTGAGGGGCTCGTCACGCCGATCTGGTGCACCGGCGCGGGTCGAGCGCTGCTCTGGGATCACACGCTCGAGCAGCTCGAGGCGCTGCTCGAGGACGTCCAGTTCGTCGGGGTCGGTGGACCGACGGCCGCTCGTTCGACGCGCGACGTGTGGGCGCTGCTCGAGCGGGACCGCGCGGACTCGCTCATCGCGGCGGCGGAGGAATACGACGAGGGCATCGACGAGTTCGCTCTCCCCATCCGCAGCAGGGGTGAGGTCATCGCCTCCCTGGCTGTGCGCGGCAGGCATCGGCCGAAGGGGATCACGCGGAATACGCGGGCCCTGCTCATGCAGTTCGCCGGCGAGCTCAGCGCCGCAGCGGGCGCGGATCAGCCCTCACGCGAGAACGGCTGAAGGGGCGCCGAGTTCTCGGGAGAGCTCGGCGGCAGCGCGGGCGCACGCCTCGCCGCACGTCGCCGTGCGCTCCGCCATCACGTCGCGCGTGCCGATCACCTGGACCGCGGCGACGACCTCGCCGCGGTGGTCCCACACAGGAGCGGCGACGGAGTAGAGACCAGGCTCGGCCTCCTGGTCGACGATCGCGAACCCTCGGCGCCGATCGTCGTCGAGCCGTGCGAGGAAGTCGTCGATCGAGGTGGGGGTGTTCGGCCCCTGAGGTGAGAACTCGGTGGCGCGGAACACCGCGCGGATCTCGTCGGCCGGCGCGTCCCACAATGTGGCACGGCCTGCGTCGCTGCAATAGGCGGGGTAGGCGCGTCCGATCCACGACCCGATCATGCGTGAGTCCGCGGGAAGGCTCTCGAGCATGGTGAGCGTCGTGTCGCCCTGCAGCACACTGAGGAAGGCGGCTTCGCCGAGGTGCGACGACAGGTCCTCGAGCACCACCAGGCCGTGCGTGCGCAGCCGCTGTGCACTCAGCTCCTGGGCGGCGGCGTACCATCCCCACGCGAGGGCGAATGAACGGTCCGCCGCTCTGGTCACGAGGCCCGAGCGTTCCAGGCTCGCCAGCGTGCGCGACACCTGCGAGCGCTCGCGACCGAGAGAATCCGCGATGACGCTGACCGTGGCCGGTCGGAGGTCGCGGGTGAGAGTCGCGACGGAGGAGAGCACATCGAGTCCTCGGCCCATGCTGCTCGACGAGGGGACACTCGGCGTGGCGGGGGGCATGGAACGAGGTTACCGCTGCGCGTCAGCTCACACGGCGGATCGACGCCCGCTCGATGACCGGCATGGGGATCAGCACGGCGTCGAGCGGCCGCTCGCCGAGCAGCATCTCGACCGCTGTGCGACCCATCACGTCGTACGGGAGCCGGGCGGTCGTAAGCCCCGGCCGCTGGAAGCTGGCGAGCTCCTCGTCGTCGAAGGAGGCGACCGAGATGTCGTCCGGCACCCTCAGCCCTCGCTCGGCGATCGCCTGGTACGTGCCGAACGCCACGCCGTCGTTGCCCGCCAGGATCGCCGTGAGGTCAGGGTGCGCGTCGAGCATCTGCAGGGTCCGCGTGTATCCGATGTCGGGGTTCCACTCGGGGACGTCGATGATGAGCGGATCGACGCCCGCCTCGGCGAACGCGGCGCGGATGCCGTCGAATCGCGAGCCGATGGTCACCGAGTACACGGGGGACGAGACCGCACGGGGATTGTTGCCGATCACGCCGACACGGCGATGCCCGGCATCGGTGAGCAGGCGCGCCATCGCGTGGCCCGCCACGCGCTCGTCGGGCAGGACCGAGGGGTGACCCGTCGTCGACGTGCCGTTGACGATCACGACGGGGACGTCTGCGGGCGTCTCGGGCACCTCGATCATGCGGGCGCCGAGGAGGCCGATCAGGATGCCGTCGACCCGGCGGTCGATCATCGCCTGGATCTCGTCGGCGATGGTCGCGTCGTCGCCCTCGGTCTCGGCGATGAGGACGGTGTGGCCGTGCTCCTTCGCCGCCGACAGCAGGCCGCGGATCATCTCGGAGGCGTAGCGGGTGACGGTGATCTGGTCGGAGATGAAACCCAGCGTCTTCGTCTTGCCCAGGCGCAGGCTCTGAGCCGCGGGATTCGGGCGATAGCCCAGCTCCTCGGCGGCGGCCTTGACCCGTCGCGCCGCGTCGACGGAGAGTCGCGACCCCGGTCGATCGTTGAGGATCATGCTCACCGAGGCCTTCGACATGCCCGAGAGCGCCGCGACGTCGGCGAGCGTCGGTCTGCGATCCACTCTCTTCGGCATCGGCGTCCTCCAGTCGCTGCGATCCAGCATAGGCAGTGGATGCCGAGCCCCGAAACCACCGTGTTGAATTGATTTAGCAAAATCGTTGCGACCGCGATTCGACGATGCTACTCTCGGCGATGCTGAATCAATTTAGCATCGCAGCCCGGGACTCTCGATCCGTGCCGCGAAGTCATCACACAGGAGAGAACATCGTGGTTGATCTCACTCGCAGGGCTCTGTTCGGCGCGATCGGACTGGGCATCGTCGGCACCGTCGTCTCGTGGCCGAGGCTCACCGGATCGGACATCCCCGGGCGCGGCAAGGACACTCTGACGGTCGCCCTCTTCGGCACCGCGCAGGATGCGCTGGCTCGTCAGTCGCTGATCGACGGCTTCCAGCGCAAGCACCCCGGCGTCGAGGTGCGCATCGTCGCCATCCAGGGTCAGGACTGGAGCGAGTACTTCGCGAAGATCCTCACGATGATCGCCGCGGGCACGCCACCCGATGTCGTCACCGTCGCGACCGAGGGGGCGCAGCTCTTCGCCTCGCGCCTCGCGCACCCGCTCGACGACTTCGTGCGTCGTGACGCGTCCGAGATGCAGGAGTACTTCGATGACGTGAACCCCACCCTCATCGAGGCGTTCATGTACCAGGGCAGCCTCTTCCAGATGCCCGACAACTTCAACGCCGCCAACGTGTTCTACAGCACGACGGCCATGGAGCGCGCGGGGCTGGAGCGTCCCGCGGACAACTGGACGCTGGAGGACTTCCTCGGCACCGCCCGCGCGATGAAGAAGAGCGCCTCGGGGCAGTTCCTGCCGTACTTCTGGAACAACCGGCTGTGGGGCGGAGTGGTGCCCTGGCTGTATGTGAACAACACCAGCTTCTTGCATGAGGAGAAGGCGACCGGCGGCGACTGGCTCTGGGACCGCTTCTATCCGGATCAGCCGGCCCGCAGCGGAGGCTACGTGTGGAAGCAGGCCGACGCGCTCAACGAGCATGCGGTCGAGAGCTTCTCGGTGCTCGAGCGCATGGTCTCGGAAGGGCTCGCGGCGAACCCGGCGCAGGGCGGCGGCAACGAGCTGGTCTCCCTGTTCTCCACCGGCTCCGTCGGGATGACCCCCGCCGGCGGCTTCTGGGTGCGCGGCCTCGAGGAGGCCGGCGTCGCGAACGACGCCTACGACGTCACCTACTTCCCGAGGATGGCGGGGCAGCGGCACCAGTTCGGCGCGGGCGGCTACGCGATCATGGAGACCTCGCCGCGCAAGGACGAGGCGTGGGAGTGGCTCAAGTACTGCGTCTCGGTCGAGGGCATGACGATCGCGCACTCGAAACCCGACTCGTCGCTCCCCCGTCGCTCACTCAACGCCAAGCTCTACGGCGCGGGAGTCGGGCCAGCGCACTGGGACGTCTTCTACGACACGCTCGACAAGTTCCCCGACACGGGTCCGATGCCGGCACCGCCCCAGCAGGCCGCCGTCGAATCCGCCCTGCTGAAGAACGTGGTGTCGACCATCACGAACGGTCCGTCCGGCGTCCGCCGAGGACTCGAGACCATGCAGCGAGATCTCGAGCTCGCATTGGGGCGCAACTGATGTCCGAGAGCAGCACCCGCACCGTCACGGTGCCCACGAAGCTGCGTCGGGAGACCGGCACGGTCGCTCGATCGGGGCGCGTCTTCACCTGGGTCTTCCTCGCGCCGACGCTGATCGGGCTCGGCCTGTTCAACTTCGTGCCGATCATCGGATCGTTCGTCCTGGCGTTCTTCCGCTGGGACATCATCTCCGACCCGGTGTTCGTCGGGTTCGACAACTTCGTCGACCTCGCCGCGAACCCGACCGTGAGCGTCTCGTTCCTGAACACCATCGGCTTCGTCGTCGTCGCCGTCATCCTGCAGCTGTCGGTGGCTCTGGTGCTGGCGGTGCTGGTCCAGTCCAGGATGCCGAACTGGCTGCGCACGTTCTTCCGGTCGGCGCTGTTCTTCCCGCTGATCCTGTCGGCGGCATCTGTCTCGCTGATCATGGCGTACCTGTTCAATCAGGAGTTCGGGCTCGTCAATCAGACGCTCAACCTGATCGGCATCGCGGACGTCGGCTGGTTGACGACCGGCCTCGGTGCCAAGGTCGTGGTGCTGCTGGTCTACGTGTGGCAGAACTTCGGGTTCACGTTCCTGCTTTTCATCGGAGGTCTCGCGGCGATCCCGAGCGAGGTCTACGAGGCGTCCTCCCTCGACGGCGCGGCCGGGTGGACCCAGTTCCGCATGATCACGCTGCCCTTGGTGAGCCCGACCCTGCTCGTCGCATCCGTGATGGCGATCATCAACGCGCTGCAGATCTTCGACCAGCCGTGGGTGCTGACCCGAGGCGGTCCCGGCGACGAGACCCGCACCGCGGTGATGGTGATCTACGAGTCCGCGTTCCGACAGCTCGACTTCGGCGGCGCATCGGCCATCGGCATCGTGCTGACCCTTCTCATCATGCTCGTCACGGCCATCCAGTTCCGGCTGAGCCGCCGATTCGTCTTCTACGGGTGAGGCCCATCATGACCACGACAGTGTCTTCGAAGCGTTCCTGGCTCTACACCCTCGGCACCGGCGGAAAGTTCGCCCTTCTCGGGCTCGCCGCCCTGCTGACCATCGGTCCCGTCGTCTGGACCCTGATCACGGCGCTCTCGCCGACCGACCCCGTGACCCAGGAGGTCAGCGTCGGGTTCGGTGCGTTCGCCGACGTCTTCGCCAAGATCCCGATCTGGCTCTACGCATGGAACAGTGCGCTGGTGGTGGTGCTGGTCGCCGCCGGTCAGATGCTCTCGGCCGCGATGGCCGGGTATGTGTTCGCGAAGTTCGAGTTCCGCAGCAAGAAGCTGCTGTTCGCCCTGATCCTCGCAACGATGATGGTGCCGCTGCAGGTGACGATCGTCCCCGTGTTCATGCTCGTGAGGGGCATGGGCCTCGCCGACACGCTGCTCGCGCTCATCGTCCCCGCGCTCCCGACGGCATTCGGCACATTCCTGATGCGGCAGTACTTCATGGGCATCCCGACCGAGCTGGGAGAGGCCGCCCAGCTCGACGGAGCGGGCCCCTGGCGCACGTTCTTCGGCGTCTACCTGCCGCTCGCGACCCCGGGTCTCGCGATCGTCGGCATCCTCGCCTTCAACTACCACTGGAACGAGTTCTTCCGTCCGCTGATCATGACGATCAGCGAGCAGAACTTCACGTTGCCGCTCGGTCTGGTCACGCTGCAGGGCAACCTCGGCACGGGCAGCGTGTCGACGGTGCTCGCCGGAGTGATCCTCTCGATGATCCCCGCACTCCTGGTGTTCTTCTTCGGGCAGAAGCCGCTGCGCGAAGGACTCACGGCCGGCGTCGGCAAGTGACGCACGCCCCCATCACAGAGAAAGACGACTACCCCGGTGACCCCCACTGACTCTCCTCCGGTCCGCACCACGAGCCCGCGCACGCACTTCGCACCGCGGAACAACTGGATGAACGATCCGAACGGACTCGTCTTCCACGACGGCATCCACCACCTGTACTTCCAGTGCAACCCGCACGGGATCTCGCACTCGAACGTGAGCTGGGGGCATGCGACGAGCACGGATCTCGCACGGTGGACCGAGCACGAGCCGGCCATCCTCTCGGACGACGCGGCGCAGATCTACTCCGGCTCCGTCGTGGTCGATCACGGCAACACCTCGGGATTCGGCACCGCCGAGGAGCCGGCCCTGGTGGCCCTCTACACGGCGGCCGCTGCAGGGCATCAGGCCCAGGCTCTCGCGTACAGCACCGACGGCGGATACGTCTGGACGAAGTACGAGGGCAACCCGGTGCTCGACCGCGGCACCAGCGACTTCCGCGACCCCAAGGTGTTCCGCTACGACGACGCCGACGGCGGGTACTGGGTCATGGTCGCGGTCGAAGCCCACGACCGGCAGGTGCTGTTCCACCGGTCCGACGACCTCACGACCTGGACGTATCTCTCGTCGTACGGCCCCGCGGGACCCGTCGGCGGGGTCTGGGAGTGCCCCGACATGTTCCGGCTCGCCGTCGACGGCGATGAGACCGACTCGCGGTGGGTGCTGCTCATCAGCCTCAACCCCGGGGGCATCGCGGGGGGATCGGGAACCCACTACGTCGTGGGGGACTTCGACGGCACGACGTTCCGCGCGAGCGCACCGCATCCGACTCCCTCGCGGCGGCTGATGGTCGACCGCAGTCAATCACGAGACGAGCTCGAGGCGTACGGCTGGATCGACTTCGGCCCGGACTGCTACGCCGGTGTCACCTTCGACGGCCTCGCCGCGAGCGAGCGGACGCTGATCGCCTGGATGGACAACTGGGAGTACGCCGGCCGCATCCTCCAGGACGACTCGTCCGAGTACCGCACCGCGATGACTCTCCCTCGACGGCTCTCGCTCACCCGCGACCGCAGTGGCGTGGTGCGTCTGCGCCAGGCGCCGGCGGTCGACGCCGCGCCCGTCGAGTTCACCGAGCTCGGCTCGATGACGGGCCCGACCACGGTGTCCGAGCAGCTGCCGGATGCCGCGCGGATCAGGGTCTCGGCGGCGTTCGGAGACGCGCGAGGAGTCGAACTGCGCCTCGAGGGCGCGGATGCGGGTGGGGTCGTGATCCGTCAGGACCGCGCGAGCGGGCGCATCGACGTCGTCCGCCCCGAGCTGATCCCTCCCGCCGGGGTCGGCGGGTCGATGTCGATGCCCGCCACTCGCCCGGACGAGATCGACTGGGAGATCTGGATCGATCGGCTGAACGACAGGGTGTCGTCTCTCGAGCTCTTCGCGGAGGACGGCGTTCGGGTGCTCACGGCGCTGATCCCTGCCGCTGCGCATCGCTCATGCGTGCTGGAGGCCTCGGGGGGAGCGCTCCTCGACGCCCGTGTCGCCGTCGCCGAGCTGACGTGCTGACGACTGCACGGTGCCTCGTCGTGGGGGAGGCGCTCGTCGACGTCGTCGGCGGTGTGCCCCACCCCGGCGGATCGCCGATGAACGTGGCGGTGGGGCTCTCTCGTCTCGGGCTCGCGACGAGACTGCTCACGCGGATCGGTGACGACCCGCACGGACGGATGCTGGGCCAGCACCTCGCCCGGGAGGGGGTCGCCGTCGTGCCGACGAGCATGAGAGCAGGGGAGCGCACGTCCCGCGCCGTCGCCGTGATCGGGGCCGACGGGGCTGCGGCCTACGACTTCGACATCGAGTGGGAGGTGTCAGCGGAGGTCGCGATCGCAGAGGCCGCCGGCGTCGACGTGGTGCATGTCGGCTCGCTCGGCGCGGTGCTCGACCCCGGGGCGGATGCCGTCCGCGCGATGATCGACGCGGTGCCCGACGGCATTCTGCGCACCTACGATCCCAACATCCGGGGCGAGCTTCTCGGGCCGCGCGCGGCCGCGACCGAGCGTATTGAGGCGATCATGGCGGCGTCGCACATCGTGAAGCTCAGCGATGAGGATGCCGAGTGGCTGTATCCCGGATGCCCGATCGATGACGTGCTCGCGCGGGTGATCGCGCTGGGTGCGCGGCTCGCCGTCGTCACCCGGGGAGGTGACGGGTGCGTCTCGCTCATCGAGGGAGGAGCGGGGCCGGTCGAGAGAGAGGCGCCGCCGGTCCAGGTGGTCGACACGATCGGTGCGGGCGATTCCTTCATGTCCGGCCTCATCCACGGCGTGGTCTCCGGCGGGCTGGCGCCGGCGCTCGCCGCCGACGCGTTCCATCCCGGCGCTCGCGATCTGACGCAGTTCGAACGCGTGACCGAGGCCGCGCTCGCCGGCGCGGCCGTCACCGTGTCCCGGCGCGGCGCGAACCCGCCGCGCCTGAGTGAGCTGGCGATCTCCTCGCGCTGACGCGCCGGCACTCCCACGCACCGCACGCACCGCACGCACCGCACTGCCGGTTCGTGCGGTGCGATTTTCGTGCGCCCATCGTGGAATACCCGGAGAGGGTATACGCTTGTGTCTAATACCCCCCCGGGGTACTAGAACGAAGACAAGGAGACATGATGACGAAGAACGAGTTCCAGGTGACGGGCATGACGTGCGGCCACTGCGAGATGTCGGTCCGTGAAGAGGTCTCCGGAGTTCCCGGCGTCGAAGACGTTCAGGTGAGCGCTCAGAACGGCACGCTCGTCGTCACCGGATCCGCCCCGATCGACGAGACGCGGATCCTCGCAGCCGTCGCCGAGGCGGGCTATTCGGCGGTGCGGACGTCATGAACTCCGGCGCACGGCTCGGCCTCTTCGGGGCCGGCCTGGTGGTGGCGTTCGGCGCGGCCTTCGGCCTCGCCGGCGTCATCATCCCCGCGAGTGCGGTGAGTGACTGGACGAAGGGTGCGGAGATGGACGAACACGACACTCACGATGCGAGTGCCGCCGGTTCCGGCGAGGGCGAGAGTGCTCCGGCGGACGACCTGAAGGGGCTCTCCCTCGGGCTCGACGGCTACACGATGTCGCCGGTCGAGGCCCCGACATCGACGGGAGAACCCGGTGAGCTGGCGTTCCGAATCGACGACGCAGACGGCATCCCGGTGACGGCGTATGCCACCGCGCACGAGAAGCAGCTGCACCTGATCGTCGTGCGCTCCGACGGAAGCCAGTACCGCCACGTGCATCCGGTGCTCGATGAGTCGACCGGCACCTGGTCGCTGCCGTGGGAGTGGACGGATGCCGGCGCATACCGCGTCTTCGCGGACTTCACGCCGGCGGGCGCCGATGCGCCGTCGCTCACTCTCGCGCGCACCGTCGAGGTGGCGGGCGAGTTCGCACCCGTCGCGCCGCAGCCGACGCAGGTCGCCGAGGTCGCCGGCTATACGGTCTCGGTCGACGGGGCTCTCGAGGCCGGGGCGGTGAGCGACCTGACGTTCACCGTGACCCGCGACGGCCGGCCGGTCACCGCTCTGCAGCCGTATCTCGGGGCGTTCGGGCATCTCGTGGCACTCCGGGACGGAGACCTCGCCTACCTGCACGTGCACGCCGCGGGCGCTGTACCCGAACCGGGCGAGACGTCGGGGCCGGAGATCGCGTTCGCCGCCGAGGCTCCGACTGCCGGGCGCTACCTGCTGTACCTGGACTTCCAGGTCGACGGCGCCGTGCACACCGCCGCGTTCGTGCTCGATGCCGCTCCGGCTGACGGCGCGCCCGATTCCGACGGCGACTCGCACGACGACGCGCACTGACCGTCGCCCATCGCCCCACCGCGGCTGCCCGCTGCGACCCACAACGACATCGCACAGAAGGAACGAACATGAGCACGTCAGCACCCCCGACCACGGGGACAGGTCTCGAGCTGGAGATCGGCGGGATGACCTGCGCGTCCTGCGCGATGCGGATCGAGAAGAAGCTGAACAGGCTCGAGGGCGTCGTGGCGACCGTCAACTACGCGACCGAGAAGGCGAAGGTCACCGTTCCCGAGGGGTACGACCCGGCCGCGCTGATCGCCGAGGTCGAGAAGACCGGCTACTCGGCGTCGCTGCCTGCCCCGAAGGGGGTGGTGCGTGACGCCGGAGATCTCGACGCCGAGGACCCGGAGCTTCGCTCGCTGCGCACTCGCCTGATCGGTGCGGTCGTGCTGACCGTGCCGGTGATCGCCATGGCGATGATCCCCGCGCTGCAGTTCACATACTGGCAGTGGGCGTCGCTCGCACTGGCCGCTCCCGTGATCCTCTGGGCGGCCTGGCCGTTCCACCGGGCGGCCTGGATGAACCTCCGCCACGGCACCGCGACGATGGACACGCTCATCTCCCTGGGCACATCGGCCGCCTTCCTCTGGTCGTTGTACGCGCTGTTCTTCGGCACGGCCGGCACGCCGGGCATGACCCACCCCTTCGAGTTCGCGCTCGCTCCGTCCGATGGAGCGGCGAACATCTACCTCGAGGTGGGTGCCGGTGTCACGATGTTCATCCTCGCCGGGCGCTATTTCGAGAAGCGGTCGAAGAAGCAGGCCGGCGCGGCGCTGCGTGCGCTGCTCGAGCTCGGCGCGAAGGACGTCGCCGTGCTGCGCGGTGGAGTCGAGACCAAGGTCCCGGTCGAGGACCTGCAGGTGGGAGACGAATTCGTCGTGCGGCCCGGCGAGAAGATCGCGACCGACGGCATCGTGGTGTCGGGCACGTCGGCCGTCGACGCGTCGATGCTCACGGGCGAGGCCGTGCCGGTCGAGGTCGCCGAGGGCGACGCCGTCACGGGCGCCACGACGAACGTCGGTGGGCGGCTCGTGGTTCGCGCCACCCGGATCGGTTCCGACACGCAACTGGCGCAGATGGCCCAGCTCGTCGAGGACGCCCAGACGGGGAAGGCGGAGGTGCAGCGCCTCGCCGACCGCATCTCGGGTGTCTTCGTGCCGATCGTGATCGTGATCGCCGTCGTCACGCTGGGCGGCTGGCTCGGCGCCGGGTTCCCCATGACGGCGGCGTTCACCGCCGCAGTCGCGGTGCTCGTGATCGCGTGCCCCTGCGCGCTCGGCCTCGCGACGCCCACCGCGCTGCTCGTCGGGACGGGCCGCGGTGCGCAGATGGGAGTGCTCATCAAGGGGCCGGAGGTCCTGGAGTCCACCCGCACGGTCGACACCGTGGTGCTCGACAAGACGGGAACCGTCACCACCGGCAGGATGACGCTCGTCGACGTGTTCGTCGAGCCGGGCACCGACCGTTCGGATCTCCTGCGGCTGGCCGGTGCGCTGGAGGATGCCTCCGAGCACCCGATCGCGCAGGCGATCGCCAAGGGCGCGACCCAGGAGATCGGCGCACTGCCCGCACCAGAGGACTTCGCGAACATCGAGGGCAAGGGCGTGCAGGGCGTCGTCGACGGCCACACCGTCATCGTCGGCCGGGATTCGCTCCTCGCCGAGTGGGCGCAGGCGCTGAGCCCCGAGCTCGCCGCCACGAAGGCCCGCGCCGAGGGCGAGGGCAAGACGGTCGTCGCGGTCGGATGGGACGGCCTGGCTCGCGGCATCCTGGTCGTCGCCGACACCGTGAAGCCGAGCAGTGCCGAGGCGATCGCCCGGTTCAGGGCGATCGGGCTGACGCCCATCCTGCTCACCGGGGACAACGAGGCCGTCGCCCGGCGGATCGCCGCGGAGGTCGGCATCGACGAGGTCATCGCCGAAGTCCTCCCGGCAGACAAGGTCGCGGTCATCACCCGCCTGCAGGGTGAGGGGAAGACGGTCGCGATGATCGGCGACGGCGTCAACGACGCACCCGCACTCGCCCAGGCCGACCTCGGCCTGGCCATGGGCACCGGAGCGGATGTCGCGATCGAGGCGTCCGACATCACCCTGGTGCGCGGTGATCTGCGCAGCGCGGTCGACGCGATCCGGCTCTCGCGGGCGACGCTCTCGACCATCAAGACCAACCTGTTCTGGGCCTTCGCCTACAACGTGGCGGCCATCCCGGTCGCGGCGCTGGGAATGCTCAACCCGATGCTGGCCGGTGCGGCGATGGCGCTGTCGAGCGTCTTCGTCGTGGGCAACAGCCTGCGTCTGCGCGGGTTCCGCAGCATCGCGACGCGGTGACCCCTAGGCTCTCGGCGACCGCCGAGACACACTGAGAACGACACCCGATACGGGAGGACGGGACCCATGACTGCACACGACGCGCACGGAACCCCCGGGGGAGGCCGGCAGGTCTCGCACGACGATCACGCTCGGGACACGGACGGGGCTCACAGCGAGCACGCGGACCACGGCGGACACGGCGGACACGGCGGACATGGCGGACATGGCGGACATGGCGCGCACGGTGACCACGGCGGGCACGGTGACCACGTCGGTCAGTTCCGTCGCCTGTTCTGGGTCAATCTCCTGCTCGCCGTGCCGGTGGTGGCGTTCTCGCCGATGTTCGCGATGATCTTCGGCTACGACGTCGCCGGAGGGGCCCGGTTCATCTCGCCCGTGCTCGGCACCGTCATGTATGTCTGGGGCGGATGGCCGTTCCTCACCGGGGCGATCAGCGAGCTGAAGGCCCGCAAGCCCGGGATGATGCTGCTGATCGCCCTCGCGATCACGGTCGCGTTCTTCGCCTCATGGGGCGCGACGCTCGGCATCCTCCATCACGAGCTCGAGTTCTGGTGGGAGCTCGCACTGCTCATCGTCATCATGCTGCTGGGCCACTGGATCGAGATGAGGTCCCTCGCGCAGACGACGTCGGCGCTCGACTCCCTCGCGGCGCTGTTGCCCGACGAGGCCGAACGGGTCGAGGGCGACGAGATCGTCACGGTCGCACCCGCCGATCTCGTCGTCGGCGACGTGGTCGTCATCCGTCCCGGGGCGAGCGTTCCGGCCGATGGTCGCATCATCGACGGCACAGCCGCCATGGACGAGTCCATGGTGACGGGCGAGTCCCGCCCGGTCACCCGTGCGACCGGTGACACGGTGACCGCGGGCACGGTCGCGACCGACTCGGGTCTGCGGGTCGAGATCACCGCCACCGGGGATGACACCGCGCTCGCCGGCATCCAGCGGCTGGTGACCGATGCACAGAACTCCTCGTCGCGGGCGCAGCGCATCGCCGACCGCGCAGCCGCCCTGCTGTTCTGGTTCGCGCTGCTGTCGGCCGCGCTGACCGCGCTGGTGTGGACCCTCGTCGGGGATCCGGATGCTGCGGTCGTGCGCAGCATCACCGTGCTCGTCATCGCCTGCCCGCACGCGCTCGGCCTCGCGATCCCGCTGGTCGTGTCGATCGCGACCGAGCGCGCAGCCCGGGGCGGGGTGCTCGTCAAGGATCGCCTCGCGCTCGAGAGCATGCGCACCGTCGACGCCGTGCTGTTCGACAAGACGGGCACGTTGACGAAGGGCGCGCCGACCGTGACCGCCGTCGAGCCGACCGGTGACATCGACGCCGATCGTCTGCTGGCGCTCGCCGCCTCGGCTGAGGCCGACAGTGAGCATCCGCTCGCTCGCGCGATCGTGCGCGCGGCGGAGGAGAGAGGGCTGACGCTCTCGAAGGCCTCCGGGTTCACGTCGTCGCCTGCCGTGGGCGTGACCGCCACGGTCGACGGCAGAGAGGTGCGCGTGGGCGGGCCGAAGCTCCTCGACGAGGTGGGCGGCCGAGAGATCTCCGCCGCAGACGGGTGGCGAGACGAGGGCGCCATCATCCTGCACGTGACCGTCGACGGACAGGTGGCCGGCGGGCTGAAGCTCGCCGACGAGGTGCGACCGGAGTCTCAGCAGGCGGTCGACGCGCTCCACCGCCTCGGCGTCGAGGTCGTGATGATCACCGGCGACGCCCAGGCCGTGGCCGATTCCGTCGCGGCCCGGCTCGGCATCGACCGGGTGTTCGCCGGGGTGCGTCCCGAAGACAAGTCAGCCAAGGTGAAGGAGCTGCAGGCAGAGGGCAAGAAGGTCGCGATGGTCGGCGACGGCGTCAACGACGCCCCCGCGCTCGCTCAGGCCGACGTCGGCATCGCGATCGGCGCCGGGACCGATGTCGCCATCGCCTCGGCCGGGGTGATCCTCGCGAGCTCCGACCCGCGGTCGGTGATCTCGGTCATCGAGCTCTCCCGCGCCGCATACCGCAAGATGCGGCAGAACCTGTGGTGGGCGGCCGGATACAACCTGCTGTCGGTGCCGCTCGCCGCCGGCATCCTGGCGCCCGTGGGATTCGTCCTGCCGATGTCGGTCGGAGCGGTGCTGATGTCGCTCTCGACGATCGTCGTCGCGCTCAATGCGCAGCTGCTCCGGCGCATCGAACTGTCGCCCGAGGCGAGTGTGCGGGGTGTGCTCGGGCGGTCCTGACGCGGGATCGCCTCGGTGATCCCGCGAACACCGAGATCTCACCGGCGCTTCAGCGCGGTGACGGTGCTCGATCGGCGGTGCAGACAGCAGCGGCCACCCCGCCTGTGAGACGGAGCGGCCGCTGTGCGAAAGCGCCGTCTACGGGACGATGACTGCGCGGCCGCGGATGCTGTTCGAGGCGAGATCCTCGTACGCCTTCGGGCCGTCGTCGAGCGAGTACGTCTCGGTCTGCACGTGGATCTTTCCCGCGCGCGCGAGATCGAGCACCTCGATCAGTTCCGAGCGCGATCCCCAGTAGGGGATTCGCACGGCGGCGTCGTAGGCGATCGCGCCGAAGCCGAGCGACATGGTTCCGCCGCCGATGCCGACGATCGTCACGTCGGAATCGAGTGCGGCGACACTCTGCGCCAGGGCCATCGTCGGGTTCGCGCCCACGAAGTCGAACACGGCGTTGGCGCCCAGACCGCCGGTGATCTCGCGGATCGTGTCGGCGGCGGATGCATCGCTGATCAGGACGTGGTCTGCGCCCACTTCGGTGGCGAGCTCGAGCTTCGTGTCGTTCACGTCGAGGGCGATGACGGTGGCGCCCGAGATCGCCTTCAGGATCTGGATGCCGACATGGCCGAGCCCGCCGGTGCCGATGACGACGGCGAAGGTGCCGGCGCCGAGCTTGGGGAGTGAGCGCTTGATCGCGTGGTACGGGGTGAGGCCGGCGTCGGTCAGCGAGACGTTCTCAACGGGGTCGAGGTCGCCGAGCGGCACGAGGTGGCGGGCATCATCGACGATCATGTACTCGGCCATCGAACCCTGGCTGCCGAGGCCGGGAGGGCGGATGCCCTCAGCCGCGGCGTTGGTGCAGTAGTTCTCCATGCCCTGTGAGCAGTTGTGGCAGCGGCCACAGCCCCACGGACCGTAGACCGCCACGGCGTCGCCGACCTTCAGCGTCGAGTCGACGCCCTCTCCGATCTCGTGCACGATGCCTGCGCCCTCATGGCCGAGCGTCAGCGGCAGCGGATAGCTCTGCTCGAGGTAGTCCTTCTCAGGAAGGCCCATGACGTAGTCGTCGGAATGGCAGACGCCGCCCGCAGTGATCTTGAGCAGAACCTGACCGGGGCCGGGCTGAGGAATCGGGATGTCGACGACGACAGGGGGCTTGCCGATCTCGACGTAACGGAGAGCTTTCATGTGCTTCTTCTTCCTGGCGCCCGAGCGGTCTGCCGCGCGGTGCGGAGGCGTGGGCGCTCGAGGCCGTCTCTTCCAGTATCCGCCCGGGGCGTGAGCGGCGGCTGTTGCGGCAGAACTGTCAGAATCGCGATGTAATCGGACTAAGTCCGATGTAAAGCGCAAGATCCACTCCGTCGCGATCCCGCACCCGCGACGGGTTGTTTCGATCATACGGATGGGGTCGGACAGTCCGCCTCCGAGACTTCTGCATCTCGATGGTGTGCATCTCCTCGACCCGTCGTTTCCCGATCCCCCGAAACGACAGCTCTAGCGTCGAAGTTCGTAGCCCTGCTCGTTGAGGAGTTTGATTGCGATCTCGAGCAGCGCCCCAATGAACTCGATGAGGTTTGCAATCAACTCCTCGTCTGGTTCGTATAGAGCCCCGCCCATCTGAGGTGTAGATGGGGGCGTCTCGATCGCGTGGCGCAGAGTGGTGATGAACTGCCCGTGCGCGTGAGCCGAAGTAATTGCCCAATAGTTGAAGGTCTGCAGCGTGGGGCCTGGAACGCGACTCGCTATCTTCCTTGTGATCGAGGAGGGGTCGATCAATGGTGCGCTGAGAATGTCCTTGGGATCAGACCCGAGGTTGGTCGCCGTGGTCCTGAGAAAACGCCCGAGTGCTGCTATTCCCTGTTCCGTCTTGTCATCCGGCGTTCGCGCTTTGCGCAGAGCGTTCGTCAGCTTCAGCCCGTGCCTGTACTCGATACGAGCAATCTCGAGTGCCCTGCGGACTCTAGTAGAGGAATCGGTGCCGTCAAGAATCCAGATGACCTCCACGAGCCCCTCCAAGACCGGGCGGAACAACGTGTAGTCAGCCTGCATGTGGAGGAGCAACACGTCCTCGTCGGGGCTAGCGGCAAGCTCCGCCCAAGCGGATACATGGTCTGCAACGGTGAGGACGAGCCCGGAGACTATGGCGTGAGGGATGACGATGTTTCCTGCGAGGGCTTGATCTTCCTCTGCCATCGACCCCTGTCGAACCGTGGGCACTCCACTCTTGATCGCCGCCGCGAAATCCCGGAAGCCTTCGACGGCACCGCCGAGAGTCTGCAATGTCGAACGCTTTGTCATAACACTGAGCGTACGGGTGGATTGAACGCCGTCTGATACACCGAGAATCGCGGTCTCGCCTTTAGCGAATGACTCCTGCTCATCTAGGCGGTCCTACTTATTGACGCGGTAGCCGAGTCTCTTCACGGCTTTCGCGAGGTACACGTTCGCGCTGGATGAGTCCAGGCGGGTGTGCACCAACGGCAGCTGGGGGAACGAGTCCTCGGCGGGCGAGAACAGTGTCACCATCGGGCCGAAGTCGATCGATGACACATGGTAGAGCCCGTCGATGCTCGACCCAAGCTGGTCATGAATCGCATTCGCCCAGTTCCGGGTGTATCGCTTGGGCCCCATCTGAATCGAAGAGGTCGTGCCGTTGATCACAGGCCAGTTGCTGGTGAGGTCCAGCAACCGAAGCTCCCGCGTCGGTCGCCAAGCCGCGAGGGTACTTCCACGAGCGCGCCGGTTGATAATCCGCCCCTTCTGAAACACCTCGCCGAGAGCTGTTGTAGATCCAGCGGCTACGTACATCACGCCATAATCGGCATGATGCTGCTGCGGCTCGGGATGCGGGTCAAAGCGCATGGTTCTGACCGGCCCGAAGTGCCGCAGCTCGTCCCACGCCTGTGGATGAGCACCCCTTGTAGCGAAGACCCGCCAGAGGAGCCCATCGTATGTTCTCAGGTGCTCGCTGGCGTCGAGTGTGAGCGACGCCGGGGGCGTTGCGGGGACCTTCGCGCTCGACGGGCTCACCTGATGTCGGCGTCTTCGAGGATTCCCACTACGGGTGCGGGGTCCTTCGCGGCAGCCAGCCACTCGATCGGCGTCATCCACTCCTTGGGGTCGACCGAGTCCTCGGTCGACCGCAAGTCATCCTGAGGCGTTGTCATGAAGCCTTCGACGTCGGCTGGATCCCAGTCGGATGGGATTGCTCTAACGAGCAGGGGGAGATGGGGGATCGTGGAGACCTTCTCGCCTGGAATGAACTGCCATCGAGGGTAGAGACGGATCCTTCCGGCCCGGAAGCCGTACAAAGTGTTCTTGCTTTGTCGGTGACGCACACTGGAGGCATCGATCCCGAGCAGCGCTGCAACTTCGGACGCGGTGTACGTATTGGTGAGGGCGCGCACGTGAGTCTCGCGCTCGAGCTTGGCGAGCCCGCCGCTGGTGACGAATGCGGATGCCTCGGCGAACTCCTCCGGAGTGAAATCGCCGGATTCGATCAGGAAGTTGGCTTCCTGCTCTGTGAGGCCCAGTTCGGTCGATTGACGGTCGGTCATCGCATCGGCGAGCTCGTCGATGAGTGCGTTGAACACGGATACGTCGACGTTTGACGTCTTCGCCACCTGCGCAAGGCGCTCGACACCGGCTTGTACGTCGGTCTTTGCTGGGGCCTTGGTCGCCACGACGAGCTTTGGGTTCCCGTCGAGGGATCGACCTGTCACAGTGCCGCGGCCCACAGCGACCTCGCGACCGGCGACGCGAGCCGAGGCGGCACGGGTGCGACTTTTCTTCACGGCCATCTGGCCTCCTCGCGTCGTCATCTGGTTAGCGCGTACACGCATTATCTTACGCGCGCTTTTGCGTGTATGGATCCGAGGAAGGTGTCAAGGTGCGAGCGGTCAAGCGCTCCCCTGGCGTGGGAGCAGGGCGCTGAAGGAGGCATATCGTCCGCGCATTCAAGGCGGCACCCCATCCCCTGACCACCTTCCTCCCCGGCGGGCCACGTCTTCAACGCGCAGCAATCAGCGAGGGTGTCGTTGGCCTACGCTTGAATGCTTGCGTGGGGAAGAACAAAAAATCTCGTAGAAACAAGCGGCCTCGATCTCAACCGCGCGCGGTGAGCGCCGCGCAACGGGAGCCAGACGCACTCGAACAGGCTTTTTCAGCGTACGATCCGGACGAGCTCTGGACGTTGGTATTCGCCGCCGCCACGTCCCCGGGCAACAGGCATCGATCGGTGACATTGGGAAGCAGCTTCGCGGCCGCACTACGAGCCTCCGCCGCTCCGGCATCAGACGATTACCACCCGCTGCCGTCGATCCAAGCACTGTCCGATCTAGCGGCTACCACCTATGGGATCGGCCCGGCGCGTGAAGACTTCATCCCGACCGACCCGACCCGAACAGCCTTACTCACCGTCGGCTCGGAGTCGCTGCGTGCAGTGCCTGGCCTCACCGAACGGCCGGTCGCCGACCTCACGCGTTCGCTCCGAATGGCGGAAGCGGTAGACGGTCGGCTCCGCAGGCGATTTCGATTCGGTATTGCGAACGTGGTGAACGTGGCGATGAGGTACGGCGACTTCTGCGTCCGCCACCTTGCGGACGCGTGGGTGCCAGCCCCGGATCTCGAGCTCAACGATGAGGTTTCATTGCCGGACGTTGAGTTCGAAGCGACGCGGGCCTTCCTCAACCTGGGCCCTCTCGACCACATCGAACTCGGTGAGGCTGACAAGAGAGCGTTGGAATGGATGACGATCTCCGCAAGTGAGGCCGCATTCGATGCTGAGAGTCCGTCCAGTCCGTTCGGGAGGTTCCTTCGCTTTGCTGACTCAGCGGGCGGATTCCGATGGGTGCCGCCACTCTTCATCCCAGAGATCATGGCTCATGCCGTACAAGAACTGGTATCCGCGCTTGATCGAGACGGGCATGCGCGACGAGCCCTCAGGGTTTCTTGTCTGAACCAGATCCGCCGGGCCCTATGGCGCTTTTCCAACAGCTTGATCGAATCCCCTCCGAACAGCGAAAGTGTCGATTCCCCGCTTCGAGGGATCGACGTTCAGTGGCTGGTGCCGGTGAATCCATCCACATGCATAGCTGTCTCGGTCATCTATGTTCCCGACCTGGGGTCCACCCCACCGCCGCGCATCGGCTCAGTGGAGCTGGCTAAACAGATGAGGTCGCACGCCGGTCCACTGTCGGTGCGCATGGCGGGCGGACGACAAGGGACCATCAGGCCGGGCGCGGAGGTCATCCCGCTGACGGTTTTCGCCGCGGCCGGTCACATCGCTGTGCCGCAAGCTTTCGGCGAAGCAAACCTCGCGCTCGAAGACTTGACTTGGATCTCAGAGACGGCCACGTCCCGCGATGATCTCTACGCATTCGCGCGGGATCTGAGCGCTCCCGATTTCCCCGAGAGTTTCGGGTGGGAGGCGATCAACTACTGGGAGCCATGGAAGGCCAATGGCAAGTCGTTCTTCAAGGGTGGCATGGTACCCACCGCCATCTACTTTGAAGCCCACGCGGGCGAGGCCGAGTGGGATCGCGCGGTAGAGCTATCGGATCTCGAAGCGTCGCTCCTCAGAGTCGGGCTCCCTCCGCTTCGTGACCTGCGAGCAGCGGAGGTTGCTCCGGGGCCGGTCGCCAATGTCGCGGCGCTCGAAGGTGACGCCACCTACGACGTCGACCGCGGCGTCAATACCGCGCCGGATGTCGTCGGGTGGTCCCTCGCGCTTACCGAACCCCCCGTCGCTGTGGCACGGGCGAGCTCGGAGGACCTGTCCGCCGACTACCGACGGTTCGTCTTTGACTTGTGCGGCGGGCTGATCTACGGCTTTGCTGCGCTTGGTGATCGATGGCGTTCCGCGCACCAGGCGATCGATGTGCCCGGATACGTCCTCCATCTCCACACATCGGAAGCGGTCTCGGGTGAATCATCCGGCGTGGTCACGCCGTATCTCGACCCGCACGCGCGTGCCGTCGATGAACCAGTCAACTTTTTGTGGCGCATCGATGTCGAGGGATTCGCAGATTCGGCGAATGGAGATCCGTACGCGGCGAATCTCCTAACAGGGGACGCAGTGTTCGATCTGCTCCGCGCGGGAGGCGTGGATGTCGAAGCGGCGGCGGCGCTCCGCGACCAGTGGCGCACAGCGAAGCCCTTTCTCATCTTGGAGATGAAGCAGGCGCGGACCACTCTCAATCACCTGCCTGGTCCGTGGGGTCTACGACCCTCTGACGAGAGCCGCATGGTTGCGGCTTTGGGGCGACGACTCCACGGTGCCGGCGTCGAACCGGGAGAGTACCGAGCGGACGACGCGAATCGACTTACCCGCGAGCATCTTGCGCCGGTTGCTCTCGAAACTCTGCTGGAAGGAATCAAGAGACACGACGTGAGCGAGGTGGTGTTGACGGGGATGGAGCAGCTGGCGAGAGTGATGGACAGCGCTATTCATCAGCAAGACGATCTGTCCCGAGTCGCCGCGAACCTCTCTACCGAATGGGACCCGCTCACCCGCACCGCCGAGCTCTCGGCGGAGACACTTCAGCTTCGTCAATGTAACGAGATCGTGGTGGAAGCTGCCTTGCGCATCCTGGACAAGCCGACGGAAGCGAAGCCGATCACTCCTCAGGCGTGGAGCGGTCTTCTTGCCGCCGCAGACGCATACCTCACCGCGACCACACTGAGCGAGCGGATGTATCACCAAGTCGCGCCCGCAGTCATCAACCTCAGCCCAATGTACGAGCTCGCCGTCGACGATGATCCGCATCCCGACGCATCGGCGTGGGGCCTGCGAAACGACGAACTGAGCCGCGCGGCCGCGAGCGTTCGGCTGTATGGCGCTGAAGATGGCGATTCGCTTCTACAGACGAACGAAGGAGACGACCTTGAGGGCGCTTTCCAGCGTGCATGGGGGGCGACGTCGCAGGACATGCTCTCCACCCTCGCCGCACTCGCGAAATGGGAGACCTTTGAGCCAGGCAGGACGACCGCGCACGTCACAGTGGCCGAGGCAACAGCATGGGGCTGTGACGCGCTAGGCCCGGGCGCGGATGAGGCGAAGAGAACGCGTGTCGAAGCCGCTATCCGGATGCTCACCAGCACGGCCGTCCAGATACAAGCCGTCGAGTGGAAACCCTGGCAAACGCGCACGCGGCGTCACCGGCTCCTCGTGCAACCGCTGGTGCAAGACTCGGACGGACGGCTCATTGTCAGCCCGCAGTACTTGCTGACGTCCTTTCAGGTCTACTACCGCCACCTACTCCAAGGAGTTCTTCCCTGGGCGGGGGACGTTCCTCAGCCTGTCACCGACGCGCTTGCGGACCGCCGTGCGCGCCGCAACATTCGGTTCGAAAGGTTCCTCCAAGACCGGCTAGAGCAACTCGGATACACCACGGTCGCCCGCGTGAAACCCAACGACCACGCGCGACTCGGCGTGCCGACTCTCACTACCGAAGTTGACCTCGTGTGCGGACGCCCTGGAGACAGCACCCTGTGGCTGATTGAGGCCAAAGACCCCGCATCAGTTCACGGATTCGCCGAGACGGCACGCCAACTGCGCTCTTTCTTCCGGGACCAGCTAGGGACCCGCGCTACCAAGCCCTGCTACACCACGCAGCTGTCCCGAAAGGAGAGCGAACTGGCGCCCCACGTTGCGAGCATTGCGGCGCGTCTGGGACTCGGCGACCCCCCGCAGGGAGAGCAGTTCCACCTGAGCACCCTCTTCGTAACCCGTAATCTCACTCCGGCAAGCTACGTCGACGAGCGGTATCGGGTTGAGACGGCGACGGAGTTTCTCGCAGCTCGAGGCCAAACGCCGTAGGCGACATGCGAGAGCGGCGGCGCGCACGAGTTCGCGTCCCCAGCAGGAGCTCTATCGCCACTTCTGAGCCTCGATGATCCGAGCCAGGGTTTCCACGTCGCCGCCGCGCCTGAACCATTCCACAGGGCTCTGCTGCCCGTCGGTGACCATGACCGGCTGGGGCGTCGCCATGAGAGCCGATACCGACACCCATCCTTTGTCTTTCACAATGTCAATGATCTCGGTCAGGTGCGGCAGGATTTTTCCTGGCGACGAGAGACTGAACTGCCACGACGGAAACCGTCTGGAGTGGGCAACATCGACGGCGTACAACTCGCCACGATCGGCGGCGGCGAAGAGCGAGTCCTCGTCCATACTCAAGAAGGCAGCGGCTGCGGACGCGGACATGGTTTGAAGCACGCCCGTCAGAAGGGTGCTCGCTACACTCGCCAGAACACCGCCGCGAGCAACCCGAGTCGATGTCTTCTCGAACGACTCGGGCGTGAAGGCCTTGGACCGGGTGAGATAGCTGATCTCCTGCGGCGTCAGCTCTTCCTGATCCGCGATCGGTCGCTCTGCGAGCAGCTGGTCAGTCAGCGCTCGAACGATGAAGTCCCCGTCGGCGTTCAACCGAGCGACGGCGTCAGTGAACGCCGCGATCACATCGGTGGATGGCTGTGCATGCCAAGGGCGGGTCCGTGGCTGGCCATCGGTTTCATCCATGTGCGACAGCGTAGATGAGCCTTCGCCGGAAGGGGAGGCCTCCCTGGGCATCGACGTCGCGCACGCCACAGAGTCGATGTCAGGCGACTAGATGTAGTTCCTCGGGACGTTGTGATCACGTGAGTTAGCGAAGACCTCCGGGCAGGATGTGGGTTACCACACTCACATTCCACACACGGAGGTCTTCGTGACTCACGCTAACGCACCCCTGACGCCCGTTGGTCGGGCTCGGCTGGCCGACCTGATCAACACTCAAGGCTGGTCGGTGCGGCGAGCGGCCGAGCGGTTCCAGGTGTCGCCGGCAACAGCATCGAAGTAGGCCCGGCGAGCTCGCACGGGCGCCTCTGAGGCGGATCGCTCTTCGCGGCCTCGTCGCAGTCCTGCGCGCACCGCGCGGCGCCTCGAGCGGCGGATCATCGCACTGCGGTTCACGAGACGATGGGGTCCGCACCGGATCGGATATCACCTCCGCATGCCCCGCTCCACCGTCGAGCGGGTTCTGCACCGATACCGGATGCCGATCCTGACGCACGTCGATCAGGCCACCGGCCTCCCTGTCCGGCGACCGAAACCCGTTCGCTACGAACGAGGACAGCCGGGCGACCTCATCCACGTCGACATCAAAAAGCAAGGCCGCATCCCTGACGGCGGCGGGCATCGCATGCTGGGCCGCACCATCGGGAACCGGAACAACAAGAAGAAGGGCCGCGGTTACGCGTTCCTCCATCACGCCGTCGATGACCACTCCCGGCTCGCCTACTCAGAGATCCTCGACGACGAACGCAAAGAGACCGCATCAGCGTTCTGGGCCAGAGCCGAGGCCTTCTTCACACGCGCGGGCATCACCGTCCGAGAGGTCCTCACCGACAACGGTTCTTGCTACCGCTCACACGCGTTCGCGACCGCTCTCGGCCCCGACATCAAACACCGATTCACGAAGCCCTACCGCCCGCAGACGAACGGGAAGGTCGAACGCTTCAACCGCACCCTCGCCCACGAATGGGCCTACGCCGAGACCTACGCCAGCGACGAAGCCCGAGCAGCCACCTACGACGCCTGGCTCCATCACTACAATCACCACAGACCCCACACCGGCATCGGCGGCCACACACCCTCAGACCGCGTTCACAACCTCACGGGGAAGAACAGCTAGCGCTGGGGGCGAGGAGGACTCAGCGCCACAGGTCAAAAAGCCCAGACGAGGTTCGCATCGGGTCCTGTTACTACTTGCGACATTCGGGGCAGTGGGCGTGGGGTCTGCGGGTTCTGGTCTGAATCTTGGACGGCCACGAATATCCGCAAGCGCAGATCCACATGACTTTTCGACCAGACCCGACGGTGACCTCGGTAGGAGAGAGGGCGTTCGCTGGATCCCATTGCTTGGCGAGATCGGGGCGCAGCGTCGCAAGGTCGTTCTCGCCAGGGATGGGCAGCTTTCCTGCGCAGTAGGGGCAGCCGCAGCCGGAAGTGCGGTTCTTGACGGTCGCCGGCCACGAGTGGTTGCGATGGCAGATCCATGACACCTTCACGTGGGATGAGACTGTGACCTGGTTCGGTGAGCAGTCGTTGCTGGGATCCCATTGTGCGGCGATATCCGGTCGGCGTGTCGCGAGGTCAGTGGCTCCCGGGATGGCGACCCGTCCGGAGCACGAGGGGCAACCGGAACCAGCATGTCGATTGGCGACTGTCGCTGGCCAGGTGTGGTTCTTCGCGCAGCGCCACAGGGCTTCATAGGAGCTACTAACGGTCACTTCGGACGGTGTCCGGTCGTTCGCCCCTGCTTCGTGGTCCCACTCCGAAGCCAGATGAGGGTCGAGAGTTCCCAAGTCGTTGAATCCTGCGAGGACGACCCGATTCGCGCATACGGGGCATCCCGTCTTGTCCGTCGTGCGACCCCAGACGGGAAGCTCCCACGTGTGACTCAGGCCGCAACGCCATACCGCGGGGTAATCCGAGCCCGCGGTGACCTCGCTCGGAGTCTTGGAGTTCGCGGGGTCCCACTGTTCGGCGAGTTGAGGGTGGGTGGTGGCGAGGTCGTTGAAACCGGCGAGGGTGCGTTGGTTGGAGCAGTACGGGCACCCGTATCCTGAGCAACGGCCGCCGACAGCCGCGTCCCAGCTATGGTCGCAGGGGCCTCGCCACCAGACGACACGATCTGATCCGGGGGTGACTGTCTCCGGAGTGATGGAGCTGTCGTTGCGTTCGTAATCCCACTCTGCTGCGAGGCCTGGGTGAAGAGTGGCTAAGTCTGTTTCACCTGGTATCGCCCGGCTACCGCTGCAGTAGGGGCAGCTGCTTTCTTGCGTGGTGCGGGAGCGCACCTGGGCGGGCCAGGTGTGCTCTTGAGCAGTACACAGCCAGTTGATTTTCCGTGCGGAGGTGACGCTGACGTGATGAGGGTCCCCGCGGTTGGCTCCTGGGGTGGTGTCCCATTCCGCGGCGATGTCCGGCCGCAGGGTGCCGAGGTCGGTATGTCCAGGCCAGAAGTCCATGCCGATGCAGTATGAGCAGTTCGTCTCGGCAAAGCCTCGCACGTGGGGGCTTGCTTCCCAGGAGTGCCCCTCTTCGCACAACCACCAGGCTTTGTGGGAGACATCTACTCCCGACCAGGGGTCTCGGGTGGGCGGGTTGCGATCCCAGTCCCATTCGGAGATGGCTTGCGGGTGTCGGAGGATCCATAGCGGGTAGTTGGCGGTGGCGTCGAGGATGCGGGGGACGTCGACGGTGTCGAGGGCGGCTTCCAAGGGGCGGAACTTCGTGGGGATGGTGTGGCGGCGGAGGGGTCGGAGCCAGAGAATCACCCGTTCGACGAGGACGTCGCTGTTGGCGAAGCCCAACGTTGCGTTGATGTCGAGTCGTAGATCTGCCGCCGACTGAGTGCGCCATCGTGCGCAGTGCGAACGATTGGACAAGATCTGCAGAACGCGCACCGTCGCGCGGTACAGATGTGCGCGGCGATCGATCTCGCGTGCCGCGCTCATCAAGGACTGATTCTGCCCGGTCTCTCCGTCCTGGGCGGAGAGGGTGTCGTTGTCGCGCACCATGGCCCACACTTGACTGTGCAGCTGCGTGGTGACCCGACCAGTAGCGACGAGTCGACGGAAGGAGAGTTCCGCGTTCCGAAGCGTGGGATCGAAGGGAACGATAACCTGGGTATCGAGTTCGGTTCCGGGACCGACCCACACCATCTGCCCCGGGTGTCGGAGACAGAAGTTTTCCCGATCATGGGAAATTTGCTCGATCGTCTCCCCGGCACTGCATAGGCGGCACAGGAAGCGCTGCGGGTAGGCCCGTGTGGAGTCCGGTTGCGCTAGACGTTTCATGCGGAGGTAGTGACCGGCCGGGCGCCCTGCCGTCGCCTCGACCGCCCGAGCGGCCGCTTCATCGTCGATCCAGACGCGGTGGATGTTCGGTTGCGCTCGGCTGGTCAGTGCCCTCTCGGCGAAATCGAACGGCACTCCTGCGGCGCGGCATTGCCGCTGCGCGTAGGAGCGTGGCGTCTCAAGATGATGCCACTTGGGTCGTTTCGCCCACGCCTGCGTGCTGGTCATGCGGCGTCCACCAAGTCGTCCAGGGTGACGTTGTGTGTGTTGAGCGTGGTGCGCCGGAGAGTATCGAGAACCCCGAAGAGTCCCTCGCGGGTTACGGTCTCCGAGGTGCGCGATTCGTCGCGCAAGATGGACGCGACTAGGCGGTCCACGATCATCGCGAGAACGGCGAGTTTCCCGTCGGCGGCGTGGACTAGCGTGCCGGCGTTGCGGGTGAGAAGGCCGTGGACGTGCCCACATAGTGGTAGGAAGCTGTCGAAGGTGGCGACCCATTTGATCCATTGTTCGAAGTCCTCTTGGACGGCGGGGTCGATCTTGTCGAGTGTGACGAAGTCGCAGCGTGCGCTGACTTGCAGCCCGTCGCCCGTCTTGAATGCTTGGTCGAGATTGATTCCAACCAGGACGACGGTCGCACAGGACTCATTCTGGAGAGCCTTGATGACACTGGAGGGTTCAGTCCCGCCAAGCTTGTGCGCTTCGTCGATCACCAGCAGCTTCGTGCCATGTCGATGGAGGGCTTCGACGGCAAGCTTCCGCAGCCGGTCGGTGGCAATCTGTTTGGGGAGAACGATGGTGGGGGCGAGAAACTCCACGATCTGGGCAAGGAGAGCTTTCCCGGTCGAGTGTTCGGTCATCTCCACCCAGACGACCGGTGCGTCTCCGTCTCTGAGGTAGTCGGGGTGTTGGGCTGCGTGTCTGCGTTCTACGGATCGAGCCAACAGGAGAGCGAGTTCTGTCTTGCCGGAGAACATCGGCGCGGATACCATCAGCCCGCGCCGCGAGTTCTTCAGCCGAGGGTTGATTCGGATGAGGTCCTCCAGAATGCGAGCGCAGACTGCTTGCTCGCGCGTCTTCACCCTCAACGTCAGCCGGAGAAAGTCTTCGCGAGCTTGGTCGTATAGCTCTCGGGCTTCACTATCCAGATCTGTGTACTGCCGGAAGGTGATCTTCGGCGGCGATGCGGGCTCGGCGTCGAATGCTTCTCGAAGCCCTGCAAGGCTGGTCTTGCGGTCATGGTGGAGGACGAGTGGGGTGATCTTCATGGATCAAGCTCCTCTGCTTGAGCGAGATGTATGTCGGGGGACGTCCAATCGATGGTGCTGATGTCGACGGGTTTGGCCCATTGCCGTAATGGGATCGGTGTCGTTGTCGAGGGGCCTGACTCGCGTTGAGCTTCGACCTTGAGGCGCTGTTGCTCTCGCTTGTGTTGGGTGCGCTTGCGCTTGTCTCCTCGCTCGCGGCTTTCGACATGATCGATCCACTCCCGGCGGCGATCGGGATCGTCGATAGCGGCGTCGGGGTATCGGGTAAGGAGTTTCATGTCGATCTCGGCGACCATCGGTGCCGTCTTCTCTCGCAGAGCGACGTCCCAACACTCGATCCACAAGCCGGTTTCCGGGTGACGTACCCAGACGGCATTCGCGTTGTAGGGGTCGAAGCTCACCGGGAACTTCCTCGCTCTCGCGGATCCCGGTTCAGCGCCCGTGAGGGAGCGACTGCGGAGGTCCTCCAGGTCGGGCGAGTCGTAGCGGCGATTGTGGAGATCGATCCCTGCACGACCGATCATGCGACGTTCGGTCGGCAACAGGGCGAGGTACTCCTCGACTCCGAAAGGCACTGGGACGCCAGGCCCGACGCTGAAGAGTTCGGTGTACATCTGATTCGGGGTGAAGATCCGTCCGGGGGAGCTCGTCGACTTCAGGCCCTGGTGCGGTTTGTTCAGGTAGATGTTGGATATCCAACTGTCCAGGATGAGCCGGAGCGAGTCCAAGGTGAGCGTGGGGTTGTCGCGGGCGCCTCGATGCGCCACGGAGTTCCCCACGAAACCGGCCAACCATGCGGCGAAATCTGATGAGAGGGTGCCGAAGTTGCGTTCAACATGTGGCTTCACCGTCGGCGTTCCGGAGGGCGCGAGCTCCCTGTGGATTCCGTACGCACGGCAGGCATCTCTGAACGTGCGGGACCGAAAATCAGCTCCGCCGTCGATGGTGATTGATCGCGGAAAGATCCATGGGAGAGCCAGAGACTCGTCGCTGAGGTAGGGGTTCACCTGCTTCATCAGCGCGGAAGGCAAGGCGGCTGACCCCGAGAGAGTGGCAGCGCCCGAACCAGGCACGGCTTTGCGCCCGATGATGGCTCGGGCGAGCAGGAGCGCATGATCGAATCCGCCAGGGCTATCCGCGTGGATCGCCCAAGCGAGCGGCACTCGGCTGGCGACGTCGAGAAGCACGGTGAGTTTCGGACGGAACTCACTGGTCTCATCCCAAACGAGAACGTCGAGGTCCGTTGAATCGATCTCGCATCGCTCTCCAAGTTGATAGGCAGCTCCGGAGTGGTACTGACGCTTTGGGCTGTTGTCGGTGTTTCTCCGGGTGGTCGCTTTGTCGAAGCTGTAACGGCCTGCAGCCCGCTCGTTGATGTAGCCCTGGAGGGTGCGAGCCTTGATCTCACAAATGGGGTCGCCCGGGTAGGTTGTCTCGAGCGCTCGCCTCACCAAGACAGCGCAACGCTTTTTGCTACTCGTGGCCTTGTCCGTCTGGCGATCGAGGAATCGATCGATGATCGTCACCAGCCGCGGATCTGCCCGGCTGATGGCGAGTCGCTGCTCGCCCTTCCGGTGCATGCGGGCATTCAGCCCCGCTGCACCGTCTTGCTGGTAGGTCTTCCATAGGAGGTGAAAGGTACTGCGCGCTCGCCCCAGTGACGTGCCTTTCAACTCCAGCAGCTTCGCGTCAACGCGTGCGTTCTGAGTCGTCAGCGCAGGGTCATACTGCGCCCGAGGAGTGGAAGCCAACGGATCCATTGGTCTCCCGGTGAACGCCTCAAGGAGATGGGCCTCCATATCGCACACGTTGGTCGGCCACGCGTCCCCGTCCGGACGAAGCGATACCGCGCGCTCGCGTTGAGCCGTGCCGGCATGGCGCAGGAACTCGTCTACGGACATGATGAGGTGTCGATCGGGTGCGTTCTCGGACCGGAGCTTCACCTCTAGGCCGGGGATGATGTGGGCCCAGACCCAGATCTCGCCGTCAATGTCGAAAGAGTCCCCGAGTTTCAGCTTGCTCTCGTCAGACACTGATCGCATCCGTTCTCTCCCGACGTGCGGTAGTCAGTAGCGCGTTGCTATTGAAGACCGCAGACAGATCGAGCGCGAGAAGTCTGCGCCAGGCGAGGTTGTCAACCCATGCGCAGGCAAGAGGTGGGCAATCTGGTGATGCCAGCTCGCACAACTCCCGGCGAGTCTTGCTGTCAGTTGCCGCGTCGAGGATCCTGTCCTCGACGTCAGCAGGCGGCCTGCAACGGTCATGACGCGACGCCGACAACCATTCGACCACGCGGGTCGCATGGATGCTGTGGCCGGAAAGTACCTGATAGTGCCAGCCGAGCGTTGCCGACACAACCGCGGTTTCATCGAACTGCAGTTGCGCAGACTTGTCGATGCGTTCCTTTGGCCTCACGTCTCGAACGGCGTAGGAGTCGTCCGACATCTGCAATAGGAAATCCGGCACGTGCCAGTGACCCGCCATCGGCGAGCGAACGCCGAACACCACGCCAAATGGCTGCGACCACACCTTTGCTACTTGCCCGCCGAAATCGAGCCACATCAACTCGTCGCGCTCGAACTGAGACTCACACCATACGTGGCTACGGGTGCGACTCCAGAAGTACTCAGACCCCGTGAAAAAGTGGCTTGCGCCCTTCGATACTCGAACCTTCATCGGGTCGATGACCGACCAATCCAAACGGCCGAGACTTCGGTTGACCGGTGCGAACGAGACGCTATCCGCGTAGCCGGATGCGGAACGATGATCGCGCGGCACCCAGTGCAGCTCCGAGCCCTTCGAGAATCGTCGCCGTGCGATCAACCGTGCAATCTCAGCTGGCTTCATCACCACTCCAAGGAAGGCGGAGTACCTGAGTAGGCACATCGTTGTCGCCTGCGCCCAGGATCCGCCGGGTCGGCTTTGCCTGGCTCCCGACACACCGGTATGGCTCGGATTAGAGTTCGATCTGATGTCCGGCAACGACCGAACGAGAACACTGATGCCACCGCCGAGCAATCTGCAACGCTGAGACGGTGTGCAGGCGGTCGTCGTCGGAATTGCGTTGGAATGACGCAGTTGGCCTTCAGCTGACACGTCATCCTCCCGGAGGTGCTCTGTGTGTCAGCAGACCGAAGTTGCCGACGCGGCGACTTGCCCTGGCGGACGTCGGAAGCGGTAAGAGGCCCGCAGGACGGTGGCCCGGTTCGGCGGACGCATAGGGGATCTGCGTAGAGTGCGAGATGTGCCTCGAAATCCTCGCTTTCGCACCATTCGTGGTGCGATCGGAGCCATGCTCGCCGCGGTGTTCGCCATCGGTCTGAGCGGGTGTGCGCCGGATCCGGTCAGCGATTCCTTCCTCAAGGGTGAGAACACCGGGTATGTGGCCGCTGGCGGCGCGATCGTCGAGATCCCGATCGACGAGCGGAGCGAACCGGTCGACTTCAGCGGCATCACTGAAACTGGTGATGATTTCGACAGCGCAGACAACGCCGGCAAGGTCACGGTGGTGAACTTCTGGTACGCCGGGTGCGCGCCGTGCCGCATCGAGGCGAAGGATCTCGAAAGCGTCTGGCAAGAATACGGCGGCGAGGATGTAGCTTTCATCGGCATCAATACCCGCGACCAGGCCGACACTGCCCAGGCTTTCTCTCACGAGTTCGGCATCACCTACCCGAGCCTGATCGACGTGAACACGGCCGAGGCGAAACTCGCTTTCTCCGAGGTCGTGCCGATCCAGGCGACACCGACGACTCTCGTGCTCGACAGGCAGGGCCGTGTCGCCGCCCGCATCATCGGACCCATCGACGGCACCTCGATCCTCTCGACGCTCGTCAAGGACGCTCTGGCGGAGACACCGTGAACGCCGACACCATCATCGGGTCCGGTGCGCTCTGGCTCGCAGTCCCCGTCGCGATGCTCGCTGGCCTCGTGTCGTTCTTGTCGCCCTGCGTGCTCCCGCTGGTCCCCGGCTACCTCGGCTTCCTTGGCGGGGTGGTCGCGCCGGACTCGAAGGGTCGCGCGACGAACGCAGTCGCGCCCCAGCGCCGTCAGCTCGTAGTCGGCGTACTGCTGTTCATCCTCGGCTTCAGCGTCGTCTTCGTTCTCATCACCGCGCTGGGCGGCACGGCCGGCGTGTTCTTCCTACGCTGGGGCGACCTGGTCACACGCATCCTCGGAGTCGTCATCATCCTGATGGGGCTCGTCTTTCTCGGGTTGTTCAATTTCGCCCAGCGGGAGGTCCGCTTCCACGTCGGCTCCCGGGCCGGAATCGCAGGGGCGCCGCTACTTGGAGTGGCACTTGGTATCGGCTGGGCACCGTGCATGGGTCCGACGCTTGCCGCGATCATCGCGCTTTCGTTCAATGCTGGCGACCCTGTCCGTGCCGGCTTCCTCGGCCTCGCGTATTCGCTCGGCCTCGGCATCCCGTTCCTGTTGGTCGCATTCGGGTTCGGTTGGGCGGCGAAGACGGTCGAGTTCCTCCGTCGTCACATCCGGGTGGTGAACGTATGCGGAGGCATACTGCTGATCGTCCTCGGAATCCTGATGGTGACAGGGCTGTGGACCGACATCATGTCGCGGCTGACGGCGGTGATGGGTAGCGTCATTCTCCCTCTCTGAGATCCCTAGCAAGGATGTCGCGAGTGACGACTGGAGCAGCCCTCTCTACCCAACTGGTCATTGTGGGTGGCGCCACTTCGTGCTCCCATGTCGGAGCCTTAGATATAGACGCCGCGGTCTTCCATGAATCGGACGGGGTTGGTGTAACCACCATTGATGTAGACCTCGAAATGCAGATGGCAACCGAAGGAGCGTCCAGTGTCACCCGCGTAAGCGATGACCTGGCCCGAATTGACCCATTGCCCCCTGCCAACGAGGATGCCACTGGGTTTGATGTGCGCGTACCCGGTGCTGACGCCCCCGCCGTGTTGGATGCGGACGTAATTGCCGTAGTTGCCGTTCGCGCCGGCGTAGTCCACTGTTCCGGAGTTGGCGGCGTAGATCGCCGCTCCGCAGCCATTGGCCATGTCCGCGCCGTAGTGGTAGCTCGAGGAGCAGCCCTGCGAACCGCAGATCGGGGTCCGCGGGCCGTAGCTTGAACTTCGGCCGCCCCCGTGGGGCCGGACCCAACCGCCGCTACCGGCAGAGCCTCCGCCGCCGCCGTTGCCGCCACCGTTGGCTGCCGCTTCCGCGGCTTCGCGTTCGCGACGGGCGCGCTCTTCGGCCTCGCGCGCGGCCACACCCGACTGGTAACCAGCGACAGTCTGCGTGGTGGTGTCTTTCAGCGCGGCGAGCTGCGCCTGCATCGTCTCGAGGTTCGCGGCTTGCTCGTCGAGCGCGGCCTGTGCGGCGTCGGCCGCTTCTTGTGCCGCAATCATCTTCTGCTCTGCGACCTGCTGCAGGCGGTCTCGTTCGTCGCGGGCAACCTTCGCCTGATCGGTCAGCGATTGGGCGGTGTTGCGCGCCGAGATTGCGCCATCGTAGACCGACCGGTTGTACTCGAGAAGCTTGTCCATGGTGCCCAGGCGTGACAGGAGCTCATCGGCGTTGGCCGCGGAACCGGAGAAGAACAGTTGCAGTGCTGAATCATCTCCACCGTTGCGATACAGCTGTGCCGCAACTTGACCGGCCCTGCGCGCAGAGGTTTCGGCAATCGCTGATTGTTCGTCCGCCTGCGCCTGCAGGCTCTGAGCTTCCGTGATCGCAGCGAAGTACTCCTGCTGCGCTGCATAGAACTCGTCGGAGGCTGTATCGGCAGCAACCTGAGTCTCAGCGACCTTCCGCGTCAAGGACTGGATCAGCCCTTCGATTCGGGTGATCTCGGCAGCCTTGGCAGCTTCGTTGTTCTTGGCGCGTTGCACATCGTCCCAACTCGGGTACGACGCAGCGTACGCCGCTGAGTCGCCGGAGCCGATGCCGAGTGCAGCGAATGCAGCGACACCGAGCGCGCCGAGCCCGAAAGCGCCACGTCGAGTAACACTCAGCTTCCAGAACGAGTCGCGTTCGGCGGGCGTGGGTGCACAACCGCATTCTTCAGCCGCCTCCGTAGCCGCAGAGACGAGTCGTCCGTTCACTGTGCCCTCTCCTCGAGCTCGGCTTCGTGGATTCTGCTGCCATGGGCGCGCAGATTGGCCACGCTTGCATTGCCCGCCGTCTGGTCCATCGGCCGTACGTGGCCGCCGAAGTCGCGCCGACTCGCTCGTGATCTCTGATCAGTGGCCCATATCTGTCGCATCGAATTCGAGTTCGACTGTCCTGACACGAAGTTCACGCTTTCGGGTCCGTGTGGATGTCGGGGCTCACCTTGTTGTGTTTGTTCTTTTTCACTTGCCGTACGACAACGGTGGTGGCGATCACCGCGGCACCTATGACAGCCACGGCGATGATGAGCGGGATCGCGATCGAAGCCACCTCGTTCTCGCCTGCGGATGCCGCCGGGGCAGGGGTGTCCGCTGCGGGAGGTTCGGTAGTTGGCACAGCAGAGGGCGACGCCTTTGCCGGTTGCATCCGTGATTGTTCGTTCCCGCATGCTGGTTGGTCCCATCCCAGCCCTGGCTCGATGCCGGTGGGAGCGTACGTGAACGTGAAGCTCTCGGATATGGGGTGACCGTCGCTGGAGACGGCGTTCCAAAGCACGGTGTAGACGCCGGGTTCTCCGAGTGCGACCGGGGTGGTGAGGATGTTGCGGTCGATGGTGGAGCAGCTGGATTCGTAGAAGAGGCCGTCGGGTCCTTGCACTTGGGCGAAGCTTGCCTGGCTGAAGTCAATGAGTTCCCCGCTGAACGTGAGAGCGACGTCGTCGAGTTGGGTGACGGTTTCGTCTGCCCCGGGCACGGTGTCCAGGAGGTTGTCGTGCGCGAGAGCTGCGGGGGCCGGTGCGGCCACGATTCCCAGTGCGATGAGGGCAAGAAGTGTGCTGGCGAGCCAGCGGGTGCGGTGGGTGGAGGTCACGGGCGTGGGTCCTTTCGTCCGGCGGGCACGGGGGTGCTGTCGGTAGGTCTGTTGTTGCGTTTCGTGTGGAGGACGGAGAAGCCGGTGAGGATTGCGAGCATTCCCGCGATCATCAAGGTGGCGGCTCCGGCGAGGGCCTGGTCCTGCAGGGGGGTGGGTCCCCACGTCCGCCCCATGGCGCCAAACCACTCCGCGACGATGAGGTCGGAGCGAGCGATAGTGGCGATGCCGAAGAAAGTGGCCACGCCTGTGAGCGCAGTGAGTGAGGCCACACGCCACCGCCCCTCGGGAGTCGTGGACGCGTTCGGGGAAAGCGATCGTACGAAGAGGCACCCGGTGACGAGGAGCTGGCTGATCATCCATTCCGCTCCGAGCTGGTCGTAGAGCGACCATCGGAACAGGTCGGAGTAGTGGAACAACCACAGCGACGTGGCGAACAGGGACGCGGCGACGACGGGGCGACGAGTAAACCGGGCCAGGGGGCTGTGGGCGGCCCAGAGAAGCCATTCGCGCGGTCCTCGGCTTCCATCGTCCCGTGGGTGGATGACCAAGGTTGCGAGGGTGATCGGCGCCGCGAAGACAAGGAGCAAGGGGATCGCGAGACTGAGGAGAGCGAAGGCGAGGAATCGCATACTGATGAGCGAATCGTCATAGGCTGCGATCGGCCCACTGGTCGTCCACAGAAGCGCCCCCATCCCCGCAATCCAGCTGATCGTGCGCCTGGCTGGCCACGGATACCCGCGGCGCCGTGCGCGTCGGACGCCGACGAGGTAGAAGACGATTCCGAAACCCGCGACGAGCACCCAAAGGAGGTCGGGACTCCACGCCGTGAACCATCTCTGCAGGGTGAGTGCGACCGGGACGGGTGCGTCGGTGAGGATCTCCGCGGCGGTGGTCTGCGGCAGGGTGATCGCATCGGCGGGGGCGGCGGTGCGGGCGAGGGCGGCGGCGACCCCGCTCGCGACACCCATGAAACCGAGTTCGACGCACACGATCATCCAGAAGGCGCCACGGCCCTCGCTGGTCTTTGCGATGAGTCGGCGGCGGTAGGCGGCACCCAGGACGCCCATGACCAAAAGCGCGCCGATCTTTGTGAGAAGGAGGATGCCGTACGGTGAGGCCAAATCCTCCCACCGGCCGAGGGCTGTGAGCGTCCGCGCGTATCCCGAGACGGCGACGCCGATGAACGCGATGAGCGCCACCGTCGAGTACCGGCGGAGCAGGTTCTCGAGTTCGCGCGGCGAGCTGATCGGTCGCGCGACGACGAGCAGGATGAGCCCCCCGAGCCATACTGCTGCTGAAATGACATGCAGGACGAGGGACATGACAGCGGGATCGTGATTGGCGAGCTCACCCGAATGACCTTGGGTGGCCATGGGAATCAGACTGATGATCGCAAGCACGGTTGTGATCATGACCGCACCATAGCTGCGAACAGCGAATGCGAGGACTGTCACGACCGAAGCGAGGATCGCGGTGATGAGCCATGATCGTCCCAGCTCCGTGTCGAGGAGGAAGCGACCGAGCTGCGTGCCGAACTCGGCACTCAGGTTAACTTGCGGATTGAATGAGGACAGGAAGGTGAGGTAAGCCACCACCCCGCTTGTGAGGGTGAGGGTCGCGGCGCCGGCGGAGGCAATATCGAGCGCGACGGTGAAGGGCTTCCCTGCCGAGGGGAGAGCGAACACCGCCAGCACCAGGGGCCCGAGCATCGCCGCACCGGACAGATTGACGAACAGTTTCGCGGCCGGGAGTCCCCATCGCACGAGCGCTCCAGGGTCACTCGCGAGTCTTGGTGCAGCTCCTCCACCAATCACGAGCCCGATGACCACAGCGATGAGTGCGGCGGCAACGAGAATCGTCGGTCCAACGATCCGGAGAACAACGGGATTCATGGAGTGGTATCCCCTGTCTGAGCGCCAGCAGCGTCCGGGTCTTCCGTCACAGGTGCCGTGCATTCACCGGTCTTGGGGAGCTGCTGGATCGCCCCGGCAAGAGATTCGAGAACCGCGTCCGCCGACAGGGTGGTCGTGTCCACGTACACCTGGGCAGCTGGATCTCGGCCGTAGGTTGTGAGCCGCAGATTCGGGGTCTCCTCCTCGTCGACGATCCAATCGACGCCCCCCAAGCTGACACATTGCAGCGTGGTGGGGGCCGGGGGCTCCAACCCGCAGGTGAGGAGCACGCTACTGGGGGTGCCCCATCCTGCGGTGGCCTGAGCGTCCGTCCAGACGCGAGCCTGGTCGCCAATCGAGTCCGGTAATCGTACGGTGACCTCTGCGCACAGCGGGTCATTCGCGTTCGCTGCGGGCTCGAGGTGGACGGTGGGTGCGCAGCTGGTGAGCACAAGCAGTGCGCACAGCGCCGCGCCAGAGGTCAGAATCTTGAGCTTCACAACGTCATCCATCCGTCTTCCTGGGAGTCAGCATGCGTCCGTCGCTGTCGGATCGACATGACGAGCAGCGCTAGTACCGTTCCGATACTGAGCATCCAGCCGAGCCACGGCATCAGCACGACAGCGAGAGTCGTGCCGGCGCGGAGGGGGACCTCGGTGATCTTCGCCGCGGTCGTGTCCACCGCAACCTGAGCCAACACTTTTCCATCGCGGCCGATGACTTGACTGGTCCCGGTGGTGGAGACGTTCACCGCAGTTCTCCCTGTTTCGAGCGCGCGTATGCGGGCGATGGTCAGCTGTTGGAGGTTCTCGTCCGTGCCTCTGAAATCCGCATTGTTGGTTTGAAACACGAACATCTGCGCGCCAGAGGACGCGCTCTGGTGGATGACGTCGTCGTAGATGACGTCGAAACAGATCGCCAGACCGATGGGCACATCGCCAACGTTCATGAGGGGCGTGTTGGAGCCGGGCGTGTACTCGCGTTGTATCAACCCGATGAGATCGGGGGCGATGGCTTCGTAGAACCAACGGTCCGGCACGTATTCGCCGAAAGGGACGGGGTTGGCCTTGTCGTGGAGCTGCTGCGGCCCGGCGCTGGTCCACAGCATCGAGGTGTTGAACGTGTCAGCTCCGCGGGTGGTTGCCGCATTCACCAGTGCCGGAGCGCCAGCACCCTGCACGAGTCGATCAAGGCGGCCTGCGACGGCGGCATCGCGCAGGGGATCGGCGTCGACGGCCCCTTCTGGCCAGACGAGAAGGTCCATTTCACGCCCCAGGAGCGGAGCGGTCGCTTCTTCCTGTGCGCGCAGGATGTCACCTGTTGTCCTGGTGTCGAAGTAGCCGCTGGGACCGTTGCCCTGCACCCATCCGACGCGCATCATTCCCGCTTGCTCAGTCGGGAACAGAGGGACGGCCATCGCGGCAACGACGATGACCGCCGCTGCTGCTCCCGGCTCCCACCGGCGGAGGGTGAGGGCTTCCACGACGCTTGCGCAGACGAGGATTGTCAGGAAGGTCAGCCCGGTTGTCCCCACCCAGGAAGCGGCTTCCGCGAGCGGGCTCTCGGCAAGAGTGAAGCCGATTCGCGCCCACGGGAACCCGGTGTACGGCGCATTCCCCATCAGCGTTTCCCGCAGCACCCACACCCCGGCGACGAGCACAGGAGTGATCGCGTGATACCCGAATCCCGCCCGCGTGGTGGCGACACGATAGGCGAGTGCGATCAGCGCACCGCCGGCACCGAACAGCAGGGATTCCAAGCCAGCCAGCGCGACCCATGGGATGGGCCCCAGAAACCGGGTCACCCATACCAAGTGAGTGAAGTAGAAGGCCGTCCCGTAGACGAGGGAGATCAGGAACGCCCCGGGAACAGAGCGTCCGCGAAGCGTCCACAGCCCGATGGTTGCGCTCACGAACGTCGCGGGCCACCACCCGGACGCGGGGTAGGCGAGATCCAGCATGCCTCCTGCGATGGCGGACGCGACGATCGCTACGGGAAATGGCACCGCAGCTGCCAGGAGCGCATCGTGCGCACTGGCGTTGCCGCGCCGTGGTCGAACGGAGAGGGCGTGTCCCACCAACGGGTCAGCGGTCACGGTCATGAGTGCCCAGGTTTTTCAGGTAAGCGTTGTACGAGTCGAGGTCGGCGTTCCCGTGCACGTCGGCATACCGATCCGCCGCGGCAGCACGAGCGGTGTCGCTTCGGAACCAACGATGCATCACGTAGATCAACATCAGTACGGTCGGGGCTTCACCGTAGGACCATGCCAGAGCGCCGGCTAGCTGCTGATCGGCGAGGGGATCGATGCCCAGTGCTTCGGTGGGCGCGACGAACGAGCCGACCAGGATCGTACTGGCCATCATGAGAAACACCCCGAAGAATGCGTGGAGCGCGGCTTCGGCAAAGACGTCCAGTGCACGGGCACCATGACCCAACCTGACCGGCAGCGGATCGGAGGACAGGATGGGGATGGTGAAGAGCACGCCGGCGAGGAGGAATCCGACCTCGAGTGCGACGTGACCCCCGGGGAGAGCGAGGATGGCATCGGCAGCACCCGCAAGGTAGATGCCGTAGAACGCGAACAGGTAGAGCGGGACAGTGGCCCACGGACTGAGTATCCATTTCGCGGCCGGGCTTCGAAGAGCACCGTGGGCCGCTGTGAGGACTAACCGTCCCGCTCCATGATGCGGTGTCGCTCGCAGAAGAAGGGTGCCGGGAGAGCCCAGGACGAGGAGCGGCGGCACCATCATCATCAGAGTGAGCTGCTGGAACATGAAAACGGACACCAGCGCCTGGCCGTAGGTTTCAACGCCTAGACCAGTGACCGCCGCGAGGAGAACACACCCGAGAAGGAAGCTGACCGTTCGCCACACGGGCCACCGACGCCCGCGCGTCCACAACCGGATCGCTCCGACCAGATACAGCACAGCGAGGATCCCCGCGACTATCGGTAACACCGGAAGCGGGATGTCCGCCGGTGCGAGGAACGCCTGCAAAGACGGGGGACTTTCGAGGATCTGGCCGCTCACACGCATGGTCGTGACAAGAAGATCGCGCTGTTCACTTCCGGATCACCTTGATCGTCGCCCCCGCTGCCAGGAACGCCACGGCCGCGATGGGCTGTGCTGTGGTCCACACGACACCGGAGAAGGGGAAGGGCATTACCGGGTTCCAGAGCACGGCGATCGCGAGGAAGACCGGGATCCACCACCAGTGGCGTGCCTGCAGCGCAAACCACGCGACGATCAGCCCGAAAATTGAGGCGATGAAGAGGACGAGGGGCGCCCAATTCGCCTGGAAGAGCGCCGGGGCGAGGAACAGGATCGCGGCGGCGACGAGGCTGGGGGCCAGGGCGTTCCGCTGGTAAGTGGAGGGGACACGTTCTTTGGGACTCATGGGTGAACCGTTTCTTCGGCGGGTACAGGGTCGACGGGATCGGGGCGGGACGAGGGGTCTGGCCGGCGACGGCTTATGCGCAGACCCGCGACGATGAGGAACACGGCACCGATGCCGAGAGCGACATCGGCGAGGTTGCCGATGAACAGGTTCCCGTAGGCAAGGAAATCGGTGACGTGCCCGATCCCGAACGCGGGCGGCGAGAATAAGCGATCGATGAGGTTCCCGATCGCACCGCCCACGATGAAACCGAAACCAACCGCCGACCACACGTTGCGGGCTCGGGTAGCGGCACCGATGAGGGCCGCGGTGACAGCGAGCCCGACGACGGTGATGACCCATGTGGAGCCTTCCCCGAGCGAGAAGATCGCCCCGGGGTTGAAGGCCAGTTGAAGACCGAGCCAGTCACCGATCAGCGGTATACGCGCATCCTGTCGCAACGTGTTCAGAGCAAGAGTCTTGGTGCCTTGATCGATCAGGATAACGATGGCGGCGACGATGAGCACCACGGCCGACCGGCGGACTCGATCACGCATCGGCGTCTTCCCCCGCGGCCGCGGCATCCTCAGCAACTTCGGCGCGATCCCGCTGGTGACGGCGGCGCCCGGCCATCATCACGCCCACAACCCCGACCCCCAGGATGATAGCCAAACCGGAGAGGAAGAATAGGGGCAGCATTTCGAAGGCACCGCCTCCGGATGGTGTGCCGCCGTACGTTTGTGCCGGCGATGCGGTTTCCGTTTCTTCGCTGCTCTGTGGTGAGGCTTCAGGGGTGGGGCTTGCGGTGGTTGTGCCGGATCCCGTGTCCGTCGCGGGTCTGACGGTGTACACGTACTCTCCGCTGATCGGATGCCCATCGGCGGAGACGGTCTTCCATCGGACAGTGAAGACACCGGTCGCGGCGTCCGGGGAGAGGTGCTGCGTGATAACGTCATCGGTCGCCTGGGGGGCGTCGACTGCGACGTTTGCTCCGGTTTCATCGACCACGTCGATGACTGTTGCGCCGTCACCATCCGGAAGCAGCCCGGTGAACATCAGAGAGATCTCGTCGGGAGAGCCGTCGACGGCCGAGTCGGCGTCGGGGTACGCCGAGACGAACTCGTCGTGAGCGGCGGCCGGGGCTGTGGTCCCCAGCACGACGGATGCCGACACCATCAGGGCGGCGGCGGCGAGGGCTGTGATACGTGCCGAGAGGCGTTTATGCATGGGTGTCGTGCTCTCCGGGGTGGGATTCGGGTTCGATCTGGAAGGTGGAGTGTTCGATGCTCACGGCGAAGTGCTCGTTGACGCATTGCTGAAGTGATGTCAGCAATGCGGCGGAAGCTTCCATCGTGACGGTGTCATCGACCACGACATGGGCGGTGAGCGTGGGGAGGTCGGTCGAGACTTGGGTCGCGTGAAGGTCGTGCACCGCGACCACGTGCGGAAGGGCAAGGATGTGGCGGCGGACATCCTCGAGGTCGAGGCCGGCGGGTGTGGACTCCAACAGCACCCGACCGGATGCTCGCAACAGGATAAGAGTGCGGGGAATGATGAGCAGCGCGATCAAGACGCCCGCGACGGCGTCCGCCTGATACCAACCGAAAACGGCGATGAGGATGGCGCTGGCGATGACGCCGACGGAACCGAGGGCATCGTTGACGACCTCGAGGAACGCGGCGCGCATGTTGAGATTGCGTCCGCGGCCGCTGAACAATACGAGCATGGAGGCGATGTTGGCGACGAGACCGACGATGCCGAAGAACAGCAGACTCCCCGATGCGATCTCAGGGGGCTCGAACAGCCGCCGTACGCCTTCCACGAGCGCGAAGATGCCCACCCCGAGCAGCAAAGTTGCTTGAGCGAGCGCACCGAGAACCTCCGTGCGTCGAAGACCGAAGGTGTACTTGGGAGTCGGGGGACGATTCATCAGATGCGCAGCGGTGACGGCCATCGCCAACCCGACGACATCGGTGAGCATGTGCGCCGCATCAACAAGCAGTGCGAGGCTGCCTGTGATGATTGCGCCGATCACTTCGACGATGAAGACCGAAGAGGTGATCGCGAACGCGATGACCAGGCGATTGCGGGGAGTGGCGTCACCGATACCGTGACTGTGCCCTGTGTCTGTCATGGTGCTCCTTTACGGCCGTCCAACGATGTGCCGGGCGACGATCGCCGCATCACGACCCGCCCCAGCGAGGGTGCCCGCATCTGCCCGGGAGTAACGCGGCATGCCAACAGTGAACAGTCCCGGGATGCGTGCATTGACGTGCAAAGGCTGCCCGGGCGGCTCCGAATCGGGCAGCCATGCGTCCGCCGGCCTGTACCCGGTCGCAAGGATCACGGAATGCGGCTTCACGGACGCCCCATCGGCGAACATCACGGTGTCTCCGTGTACCTCCGTCACGGCGGCGGCATGAGTGACGTCTGTCGAAGCTACGCGGGGGCGTGACTCAGACATCGGACCCCGACGTCGCAGCCTCGACCAGATGGGCCGCTCCGACACCTCTGAGGATTCCGCTCGAGTGGAGAGGGTGACGTCGTGGGAGGAAGCGAGCTCTTCTGCAATCTCCACTCCGCTGAATCCACCGCCAACGATCAACACGCGGCCGGGAGGTATCTGGGCGGGATAGAGGTACTGGCTGGAATGCAGCACAACACCGGGTACTGCCAGTTCCAGGCGCCAGCCCGGCACGCGCGGCACCGCGGCAGCTCCCGTTGCACAGACCACATTTCGGGTTTGCACTTCCCCGGCGGAGGTCGACAGATGCAGTGTGGATCCGTCGCCCAACCGGGTGATTCCAAGAGCACGAGTGCCCCACACGGTCTTCACACCGAGGGCGTTCTCCACCGAAGACAGGTAATCGGACATCTCATCCTTACTCGGATAACGGTCTCCATCGCCCGGGAAAGGAAACCCGCGGACGACACTGTGGCGGGCCGCGCTGCGTAGCTTCATCGACTGCCACCGTGTGGCCCAGCTTCGTCGACCGGGAGGTGCAGAATCGATGATCACGAAGTCCTTCTGCGGCTCAAGCCCGGAGGACCTGAGTGCGGCGGCTGTCGCCAACCCGGAGTGCCCGGCGCCGACGATGATGACGCGACGGTGCGATAGCGAACGCGCCATCATTCAGCACCGTTCACCGCGGCTTCAATGGTGTCCTCCAGGTCATTCCACGTCTCCAGCACGACAGGCTCCCCATCGATGAAGAACGAGGGGGTACTGCTGACACCGAGCTGCTCACCCTCGTCTAGATCGAACTGGACCCGTTCTGCAGTCGCCGGATCAGCGACCGCATCATCGAACGCGGCCATATCCAATCCGAGTTCCTCCGCAAATCCCCGGAACAGGTCCGCACGAGACTCTTGAGCCTCACCCCATTGAGACTGCGTCTCGAACAGGCGGTGATACATCTCTTCCAGCCGTCCCTGCTGCGCTGCGGCTTCGGCAGCGATCGCGGCATTCTTCGAGTTGAGATGACCCGGCAACGGGAAGTAGCGGATCACGTACGTGATCTCGCCATCGAACTTGCCACGGAGATCCTCGACGAGGGGATAAAAAGCACCGCAGGCCTCGCACTCGAAATCGAGGAACTCGACCACCGTCACCGCCCCATCTCCTCCGTCATCGAGGACATGCGAGTTCTCACGGACGACCTGTGGACCATCAGCGGCCCCCGTCTCGGGTGCGGCAGCTCGACTCTGATTGACAAGGACGAACACCAGCGCAACGATCAGCAACACCACGGCGAGAGCCACGGTGACAAGTACCGCTTTCATAGAAGATTTCATAGACACTCCAGACACACACAACGAACGAGGACGACCAGGGGAGCGCCATCGAAGAGATGGCGCCGCCAGATCAGGTTCGCGACAGAGAAAGCTGTGTGAGAGAAGGAGGCAATACGAACAGGCGCCCCGTCATGGCCGCCAGTGATGGTGCGCGCGGCAAACGTTCACGAACGCGAGAAGAGGGGACGTGACGGCGGAAGATCCGCGTGACGATGAGCACCAAGAAGCAGCAGAGGATACCCAAGAGGCACCCGGCGACGCCGATCATGATGTCGTTCGCAGTATCCCCAGCCACGACATGTTCCGCAGTTGCGCCGACACCGCTTTCACCCGAACCCGCCGCGACAGGGCCAGCAGAAGACGTACCTAGTGACGACGAGGATGTCGTGCTCAGATACGCAGTCGCATCCGTCGCGTCACGATGGCCGCCCGGCCACGCTCCGACGATGAGAAGAAGTGCCAATCCGAGGGCCGTAATGATCTTCGTTATCATGAACTCGTCGGCGCGGCTGTCGCTATTGCGAATGCGACCTTGGACGACCATGACCTCAGGATGGTACCAGCCCCACCAATCAAGATCTGTTGCGAACCCGAGAGCCACGCGCCCGAAGGTCAAACTGAAGTTACTGTCAGCGTCCGCGTCCCACAACCGAGCAACCCAGTTGATTTCGGGGCCTTCGAAAGTGGCTCCGTGGGAGCGGGGTAGTGCCGTCGAAGCGGGATGGTTCAGACCTGGGCGGGTACGGAGGTTGCGGCAGGTGACCGCAGGGCAGCAGGGCGCCGCGCCGCGCGCACCCCGTTGAGGATGACGAACACTTCCGCGATCTCGTGCACGAGAACTACACCGGCAAGCCCGAGCACGCCGAAGAGGGCGAGCGGGAACAACACGAGGATGATCGCCAAGGCGAGCACGATGTTGGCGGTCATGATCCGGCGACCGCGACGAGCGTGCGCGAGCGCGCCGGGGATCAATCGGAGATCGTTCCCGGTAAAGGCGACGTCGGCAGACTCGATGGCAGCAGCCGAGCCCTTCAGCCCCATGGCGATACCGACGGTGGCGGTCGCGAGGGCGGGGGCGTCGTTGATGCCGTCACCGACCATGGCTGTCGGGCGCGCGGCGGCGAGTTGTTCGATGACCGTGGCCTTGTCCGCAGGGAGCTGCTCTGCGCGGACGTCGGTGATGCCCGCCTGTGCCGCAATCGCGCGGGCGGTGCGTTCGTTGTCCCCGGTGAGCATCGTGATCCCGATACCGGCATCCTGCAGCAGTCGCACGGTTGCGGCGGATTCAGGGCGCAGCTCGTCGCGGATGCCGATGAGCCCGGCAATCTCGCCCTCGGCTTCAACGACGACCACGGTCATGCCGTCTTCGGCCATCTCATCAGCGGCCGAGTGGAGGACTCCGGGGGCGAGCCACCGGACGTTGCCGACGCGGACCAGGGTGCCGTTGACGCGGCCGGTGATGCCGTGGCCGGCGTCTTCGACGACGTCCACGGCTCCAGCTGCGCCGGGGGCGGCCGTGGTGATCGCGGCGGCGAGCGGGTGGCTGCTTGTCTCTTCGACTGCTCCCGCCCAGGTCAACAGCTCGTCCCGTGAGATGCCGGCTGCGGGGCGCACGTCGACGACGGCCGGCTCGTTGCGGGTGAGGGTACCGGTCTTGTCCAGCGCCACCGCCTGGATGGTGCCGAGCTGCTCGAACGCTTCCCCGGACTTGATCACGACGCCGAACTTCGACGCGGACCCGATGGCGCTGATCACCGTGACCGGCACCGCGATCGCAAGAGCACAAGGAGACGCGGCGACGAGGACGACGAGTGCACGCTCGATCCAGGTCGACGGATCTCCGACGATGAATCCGAACACGGCGACAAGGGCCGCGGCGATCAGCACCACGGGGACGAGGGGGCGGGCGATCCGGTCAGCAAGCCGCGCGCGGTCGCCCTTGCGGGCGTGGGCCTGCTCCACGAGGGACACGATCTGGGTGAGCGAGTTGTCGCGCCCGTCCGCGGTCGCCTCGATCCGCAGCGTCGATGCACCGTTCACCGAGCCCGCCGCGACCGCAGTGCCGGGATGCACGTCGACCGGGATGGACTCACCGGTGATCGCGGATGTGTCCAGGCTCGAACGCCCTTCGACAACAACACCATCGGTGGCAACACGCTCGCCTGCTCCAACGATGAGGATATCGAGCTCACGGACATCCGCGGCCGGGATCGTCGTGTCGCCGGCGAGACGAGAGACACGCACGGTCTCCGGGATCAGGGACAGCAGGGCACGCAGACCCTCTTTCGCCCGATCCATCGCACGGTCCTCGAGAGCCTCCGCCAGCGAAAACAGGAACGCCAAGGTCGCAGCCTCACCGACATGGCCGAGCAGAACCGCACCGATCGCGGCAATCGTCATCAGCAGCCCGACGCCAAGTCGACCCCGGATCAACCGGCGGATCGCACCAGGAACGAAGGTGTAGGCGCCGGTCAGCAGAGCAGCCCATTGCAGCACAAGCGCGGGGATTTCGATACCCGCCCACTCGAACGCGTACCCGGCGACCAGGAAAAGGCCCGACAGCGCGGACGGCAGTAGCGCGATGTCGCGCCACCACGGCGGACGCACCTCGATCTCATCGTCATCCACGCCTGCCTTGGACGGCAGCGCCGGTCCGCAGCAAGCATCGCCTTCCTCATGGGCCTCGGAGGACGTGGCATTTCGCACCGGGTCGGGCTCGCAACATGCGTCTCCCGTCCTGTGGGAACGCGTCAACTCAACGCGCTGAATCGTGCGAGCCTTCCGGGGCTCGTCTGGGCCGCAGCACTCTTCACTCATGCGCAGCACTCACACTTCTCGTCCGTGCACGGAAAACCCTCGTCAACGGCGACGACCGCTTCCAGCATGTGTCGTAGGCCCACTGCGAGATGCGGGTCCGCGATCTCGTAACGCGTGCGCCGGCCTTCCGGGGTCGCAACAACCAGACCGCACCCGCGCAGGCACGTCAGATGATTGGAGACATTCGTACGTGTGAGATCCAGTTCGCGAGCGAGCTCAGCTGGATAGCCAGGCACATTCAAGAGCGCAAGAAGGATCCGCGAGCGCGACGGGTCTGCCATCGCGCGACCGAGACGGTTCATCACATCAAGACGAGAAGCAATAGTCAGCACACGATGACTATACAGGCCAAGCTGACCAATCATGCGGCCTGGGCTGACCGTCGGGGAACCGCCTCTGCTTCGCGTCTGTGAACTTTCTAGCGCTTGCCGGTCGAGAATAGACTCACCCATAGTGCGGTTGATACCCCCCCCGGGAGTGCCGTGAAAGCTCCGATGAGGTGGAAGCTCGATATGGCGAGGACCGTGGCGCAGGCGATGAAGACCGGCATGCGTCCGGAGAGGTTGCAGCGCTGATCATGGCGACCGTTCTGGTGTGAGCCACCTACCGGACGGGGGCGAGGACGGTCGTGTCATCGGGTGCGATCTGGACGATGCCGCGGTCATCGACCACAACGAAGCTGTCGTCACCGATCGCGGTGAAGGCCTGGGCGGCCCCTTGGAGGGGGTCGAGGCGCTGCCATGTTCCTTCGGTGTTCTGAGACCAGAGGGCGCCGTCCGTTCCGACTCCTGCGAGCGTGCCGTCGGGTCGGACGTCGAGGGCGTAGAGCAGTGGGGCGTCCGCGACGGGGGCGAAGCTGGCGCCGTTATCGGTGCTGAGAAGTAGTCCTTCTTCTGCCGCCGCGTAGAGACCGTCGTTGGTGGCTGCGAGGTCTGCCGCGGCAAGTGTGGCGCCGCGGTTCCATTCGCGACCGTTGTCAGTGCTGATGAGCAGGTCGACCCCGTCAGAAGCGATCCCGTAGAGAGTGCCGTCCGGTCCAGCGGTGAGGGTATGGAAGTCCGTAGTGCCGGTGAGAGCGATCGGTGACCAGGTTTCGCCGAAGTCGTCACTGCGAATGACGCCCAGGTTTGGGGAGCCGAGCTCTGCGGGTGTCTGCGTGCCCGGGTGTCCGGATGCTAAGAGGGCATCGTCGAGGACGGTGAATCCCATCGCATCGAAGTCGTAGCCTCCGATGGGACCGGCGAGCGCACCTTCGGGTGTGAGGGTGAAGATTCCCCCGTGGGTGGCTACGAAGAGGTTCTCACTGTTTGGGTCAGCGGCGACACCGTGAATGTGTTCGATGACGGGGGGAACCGCATCGGTGCCGGAGGTTTGTGGTGCGGCGCATCCGGTGGCGGTGACGGCTATAAGAGCGATCGCAAAAGCGGGTAGGGGTGAGTAGCGGTTCATATGGCTCCGACTTGAAGAAGTGCGTGCGGGTACGCACCCGGGGTGCGCGAATGAGACACGCAGCGTGGCGTCACCGGTGTGATGGCGAGAGCTGCGGGGAAGAGCCAGCCGAGGGGTGCGGGAGGAATCCCGCACCCCAGGCGTGAATCAGAGCGTGGCGAGGAGGTCTTCCATCGTGGCGATCTCCGTGGTCTGCGCCTCGATGATCGTTTCGGCCAGAGCGACCGCGTCGCTGTTCTGACCGTTGTCGACCTCTTCCTGGGCCATCTCGACGGCACCCTCGTGGTGCTGGATCATCTGCTCGAGGAACAGGCGGCTGGCGTCCGCACCGGTGGCATCTTCGAGAGCCTGCATGTCCTCGTCGGACATCATGCCGCCGCTGTGATCCATGCCCTCCATGTCGGCGGTGTCAGCGCCCCACTCTTCGAGCCACTGATCCATCTTCTGGATCTCGGGTTCCTGCGCGGCCTTGATCTCTTCAGCGAGAGCGACGACACGTGCGTCGACGCCGTTCTTGCTGAGGAGCATGTCAGACATGTCGATGGCCTGAGCGTGGTGTTCTTTCATCATGCTGGCGAACATGATGTCGGCATCGTTGGCGTCCGCGGATGCCGGGGCGGAGCTGCTGCTCTCGTGGTCCATGCCGGGCATATCGCCGCCGCCGGACGTGGTTCCGGCGCAGCCGGCGAGTCCAAGCAACGCAACGAGGGTGAGCGCGGCAGTCGCCGCAAAACGGGTCTTCATGATGAGTTCTCTCCAAGAGTCGATGATGGCACCCAGCGAGACAGGCTGGGCGAAGGGCGTTACCCGCAGAATGCGGGTAGCGCGTCCATCACGTGCGACTGATGCAGAGAACGGTGAGGGATGGGGGCCGCAGTGGATGCAACGAATCTCGGAGGCTCAGGAGCGATACGGGCGCTCCCGGGGAGCGTCCAAGGGCTCGCGACCAGGCGGACGGTCGCGCAAGCAGCACGACGGCGATGAGGAGCGCGAGTACGCAGGCCATCCACGCCATACCTGGATCGTCAGAACACGTGGCACATCCCGCCCCGTCGATCGCTGCGTCTTCCCCAGGCATGGGTGCAGGGTGAACGTCGGCAGAAGCGGGCGTGACGGTGATGGTCTCACTGTGCCCGGAGGGCATCGAGTGCGTGTTCATCGAATGCATCGCTAAGAGTCCGAAGATGACGGAGAGAGCGACGGCGACGACGGTGAGGAGAGTGCGGGTGAGCGTGCGCTGGTCATGCACGCGCCGTGCAATCGTGATCAACACCGTCCCACCTCTCTTTCCTCCAGGGTACGTCGCCGCCGCCCATGCGCCTACTCGTTGACGACGGCGTCCGGGCTCAGGTTCAGCCGGCGCAGCAGCTGCGCGTTCAAAGCGACAACGATCGTGGACAGCGACATCAACACCGCCCCCACGGACATCGGAAGCACAAACCCGATGGGTGCGAGCACGCCAGCCGCGAGCGGGACGGAGAGGAGGTTGTACCCGGCGGCCCACCAGAGGTTCTGCTTCATCTTCTGGTAGCTGGCCCGCGACAGCTCGATTACGGAGATCACGGACCGGGGGTCGTCGCTGGCGAGGATCACGCCCGCCGAAGCGATCGCGACGTCCGTACCCGCACCGATCGCAATCCCGACATCCGCCTGCGCGAGCGCAGGGGCGTCGTTCACGCCGTCACCGACCATTGCGACCTTGCGGCCTTCGCTCTGCAGCTCTTTCACCTTCGAGGCCTTGTCCTCCGGCCGCACTCCCGCGAAGTACCGGTCGATACCCAGATCGCCCGCCACCGATGCGGCGACCGCGTCAGCGTCACCGGTGATCATGACCACCTGCACACCACGCTCATGGAGAGCATCGACCGCGTGACGCGACTCCGACCGGATCTCATCCGCGAGGCGCAGTGCGCCCGCGACCTGCCCGTCGACGAGCACGTGGAGGATGATCGCACCCTCGTGACGCCACTCGTCGGCAACAGGCAGCTCATGGGCGTTCTCCTGCTCGAGCATATACGGGCCACCGACCTGCACGACGTGTCCATCGACACGCGCACGCACCCCGACCGCCGGGGACGACTCGAAGTCCGACGAGGACGGGACACGGAGAGTCTTGTCCTTCGCCGCGTTTACGATCGCGCGAGCGAGGGGGTGCTCGGAATCCGCCTCTGCCGCGGCGGCCCATGCCAGCAGCTGGTCAGGGTCAGTCTCCAGGACAGGATCGATTGCAGTAACGGCGGGGGTGCCCTTGGTGAGGGTGCCGGTCTTGTCGAACAGGACGGTGTCGACCGTGCGCATGCTCTCCAGCGCGAGACGATCCTTGATCAGGACGCCACCGCGAGCGGCCCGCTCGGTTGCGATCGACACGACGAGTGGGATCGCCAGGCCCAGAGCATGCGGGCAGGCGATCACCAGCACGGTGATCGTGCGGATGACGGCCGCGTCAGGCTGACCGACGATCGTCCAGACAACGGCGGTGATCGCGGCAGCGCCCAGTGCGAACCAGAACAACCACCCCGCAGCCTTATCCGCGAGCCGCTGCGCGCGCGACGACGAACTCTGCGCTTCGGTGACGAGTTTCTGGATTCCCGCGAGAGCAGTGTCCTCACCGATCGCGGTGATCTCCACCCGCACACCAGAATCGGTCGCGACCGTGCCGGCGATGACCTGGTCGCCGTCGCTGCGGCGCACGGGCCGGGACTCTCCGGTGATCATCGACTCGTCCATGCTGGCCGAGCCCTGCACGATCCGCCCGTCCGCGGGGACCCGGCCGCCGGGGCGAACCACCACAACATCCCCCACCAACAGGTCGGCCGGGGCGACCGTGACCGTCGTGTCGCCTTCCACCTTCTCCGCCTCGTCGGGGAGCAGCGCGGCCAAAGAATCCAACGCTGACGTCGTCTGGGCGAGGGAGCGCATCTCGATCCAGTGACCGAGCAGCATGATCACGATGAGCAGCGCGAGTTCCCACCAGAAGTCGAGCTCGTGATGCAGCACACCCAGGCTCGCACCCCACGACGCCAAGAATGCCACCGTGATCGCGAGCGCGATCAGCAGCATCATCCCGGGCTTACGCGCACGGAGTTCACTCACCGCGCCGGTGAGGAACGGCGCCCCACCCCACACATACATGACCGTTCCGAGAACCGGAGACACCCACCCGACCCACGGGGCGTCTGGCAGCGGGTATCCGAGCAGCATCGAGAACATCATCGAGAACCCGACAACCGGGACCGCGAGGACCAGCATGATCCAGAACAACCGCCGGAACTGGCCCACATGATCGGCATGGCCAGCGTGCCCACCGTGGCCCTCCTGACCGGCGTGCTCTTGAGAAGCACCGTGCTCGTGGCTCATCGCCGCGTGGTCGTGCTCCGTGGTAGGGAACCCGCCGTGATTGGGGTGCGCGGCCTGATTGGTGTGCTCGTCGTGCTGGCTCATCGGAACTCCTTGCTCGGATGCGCCCGGGTCAAGCCGGGCGCAGACAGATAGCCGCTCAGGCCTGGCCGGTCGCGAGCGTGTAGCCGGCCTCTTCGACCGCAGCCTTCACGGCGGCGTGATCGACGGGTGCGGCACTGTGGATGGTCACCCGGGAGGTGGCGCCAGCGTTCAGGTCGATGGTGACGGATTCGACACCGTCGACAGTGCTCAGCTCGTCGCTGACGCTGGATACGCAATGCGAGCACGTCATCCCGGCAACCAGAATCTCCTCCGACACCAGAGACACACCCGAAACGGATACCTCGGTGGTCGATGGGACAGCGCAGCAGGCGCAACCGTCGGCGGATGCGTCCTTGAGTCCGAGTTCGATGCGATCAGTCATGGTGCGCTCCTTCAATTCAGCAGACGTGGTGGTCATGAACGGACAAGACGGGCGATTGCTTCGTTGGCCTCGCGGACCTTCTCTGCCGCAACCTCGCCGCCCTCGGTACTCGCCTGGGCGACGCAATGACTGAGATGGTCCCCCAAGAGCGACAATGCGACCGTTTCGAGAGCCTTCGTCGCCGCAGAGACCTGCGTGAGGATGTCGATGCAGCACTTGTCGTCGTCGACCATCCGCGCGATACCCCGCACCTGACCCTCGACACGGTTCAACCGCTTACGCAGATCAGCCTTGTTGTTCTCGTAGCCGTTCATACTTCCAAGATACCCCCTGGGGGTATCCAACACAATGGCACGCAGATCATTCCCGCGGGTCGGACCGACCTCAGGCGTGAGCTTCGTCACCCCTGTGCGGACTCTGGATCAGGTGTTGCTTGTGGCCATCGAGCTGCGGGTGCTGACAAGAAACTCATCCAGGTTGGGGAGGTGGGAGTGGACACTTCGGCGTGCGCGCTCAGTGACTTCATCTACCCGTTCACGGGTGGCGTGCGCGTCGACAGCGAGGATCGCGTCGCCTTCCAGGCGATGTCCGTTCCAGCGGAGTCTGATGCGGTCGACAGCGGTGATGCCGTCGACATGATCGAGGGCGTGCGCAACCTTGTCGACGAGTTCTGGTTCGACGCCGTCCAGCAGGCGCCGTCCGACGCTGCGGACCGTTCCGATGAGGAGGACGAAGATCGCGACCGAGATGACCAGGCCGACGATGGGATCTGCCAGAGGGAAGCCGAGGAGCACGCCGATCCCGCCGGCCACGACGGCGAGTGAGGTGAATCCGTCTGTGCGGGCATGGATGCCGTCGGCAACAAGGGCGGCGGAGCCGATTCGCTGCCCGACTCGGATGCGGTAGACGGCGACGATCTCGTTGCCGAGGAATCCGATGATGCCCGCGGCGATGACCCAGCCGATGTTTGTGAGGGGCTGCGGGTTCAGGATGCGGTGGATGGATTGCCAGGCGGCGGCGATTGCGGAGAGGGCGACCACGAAAACGATGAACAGCCCCGCGAGATCTTCGGCACGGCCGAGCCCGTAGGTGTAGCGGCGCGAGGCTGCACGCCGGCCGAGGATGAAGGCAACCCACAAAGGAACAGCGGTGAGCGCGTCGGAGAAATTATGGACGGTATCAGCCAAGAGCGCGACGGAACCGCTGAAGATGACCACGACAGCCTGAAGGACGGTTGTGACCAGCAGGATCAGAAGGCTGATCTTCAGAGCACGGATGCCTGACCGGTTCGCCTCCAACGCATCATCGATGGAATCTGCCGCGTCATGGGAGTGGGGCACGAAGAGTCCGTAGAAGAACCCCTTGATGCCGGTCGGGTGGTCATGGTGTGCGTGCGGGGCGCCGTGGTCGTGGTGCCCGCCGTGCGAGTGATCGTGGGTCGGACTCATTCGCTCGCCCGATCCGCATGATGGTGTCGGGGTGTGCCACCCAGGGAGTGTTCGGCTTGGAAGATGGCGTCCGCGACCAGTCGGGATGCGTGCTCGTTGTCTAGCCGGTAGAAGACCCTTTGCCCGTCCTGACGGGTGGAGACGATGCGAGCCAGACGAAGTTTCGCCAGGTGCTGCGATACCGCGGCTGGTGACTTGCCAACCGCGTCGGCGAGGCTGTTCACCGACAGTTCCGAGGCTTCCTGAAGAGCGAGAATGATCCGCACCCGTGTTGCATCCGCGAGCATCCCAAACACTTCCACCGCCAGCTCAACGAAGGAACTATCCGGCCGATACCCACATCCTTGCGTATCTGCACTCATACGCAGATACTACGACATCTCTGCATCAGCGCTGGCAGCAGCTCGAGATCGCCTTCGGGGACCGATTCTCGATGTGGCCCGCGGCTTGTCCGATGCCCGTCAGGCAGGATGTCTCTCGCACATCCCTCAATACGCTTGCTTTTCAGGACGGGTCGCCGTTGATCGCCCTTGCCACGGTCTCGGCGCACCAGTCGGGATCACTCAGTGGAAGCTGGTGTCCACCCCGATGAGTCGAGACGGTGAGGTTCGGATAGGAGCGTGCGAGCCGATCGGCCAGTCCGGGCACCGGCACGGGGTCATCGGTGCCGTTGACAAGGAGGACGGCGATGTTGCGCCGCCCCAGGGCCTCCAGTGCGGGTAACCAGTCATCCGACATCACGATCGAGTTCAGGGCGCCGGAGTACGACAGCCATGTGTGCCTGACACCGTCTCTGGCCACGGTTATGGGCAGTGATGGGTTCACCGCGATGGCGGCATAGGAGGCGAATCGCCGATGGCGGCACATCCATGAGCAGACCAGATGGGCGATCGGACCGCTGGCCAGCAGGGTTTCGAACCAGCCCATGCCCGAGATTCGTTGCCGGGCTTCCTGCTCTGACACGAACAGGGGGGCGTCGAAGGCGATCACCCCTGCAATGGTGATCGCGGTGTCGGCGGCGGCGGCGGCGGTGATGATCGCGAGGGAGGCGCCCATCGAGTGGCCGACCAGGGTCACCGGGCGAGATGCTAAAGGGGAAGAAGACAGCACATCGATGATCGCGTTCTGATGATCGGAGATTCCGAATAGAGCATCGCCGTCGGGTTCGACCATCGATTGGCCGAACCCGAGCGGGTCGATCACGAGGACGGTGGCGATGTCACCGAGCTGATCGAAGGCGGCACCGTAGAACGATCCGCTTGCGGCGATTCCGGGCAGCAAGACCACGATCGGGTCACCGTCGCCGAATGTTCGGATGCTGAGTGGACCGTGCCGCGACACCACTCCCGCGCCGGGACGCCAGCGCGCCCGTCGGCGGGAGAGCAGGTGAGTTCCTCCCCACAATGCGACCGCTGCGCCCAGAGCGGTCCCGACAACGCACCGTGCTGCCGTCGTCTTCGATCTCGATGCCATCCCATTTACCTCTCTATCGATCGGACGCGGAAGGTCTACTGAATGGATAGCGACATTTCGGCTAAGCCGAGGGGCGGGCGGGTTGTGGTTCATGATGGTCTCGAACTCGAACGGGTGTCAAACGTCCCAGGCAAGCCCGTCGACGACGCCGATGGCAGGGGCGGTCGGACCTACCTGAAGATCGCTTTGCGGAGGTCTGGTGGGTGTGCCGGAAGCGCCTGTTGACTGGTACGGCTACTGCCTCTGTTCAACCCACCGAAAACGATCGTTTCCGGCGCGGTATCACTTGGTTGCCGGGGCGGTCGCCGCTAACGGGAGCCGGAACCCCGTTCTGGCATGGGCCTTCGGTTGGTGCCGCGACCGGACTTGCTAGCGGTCGAGCTGCGGAGGGCGCGTTTGTGGCGGGCGTACTCTTGTCCGATGACTCGACCTCTCACGAAGTGGCATTCCGCGCACGCAGAGCTCGACCTACGTCGGGATGTGCCTTCCATAGCCGCGCCGGGAGAAAGAACGGGGCGATGATGTTGGCGACGCATCCGGGTGAACCCCACCGCGGCGATCTCGCTGGGCGGCTCAACTGGCTCAGAGCCGGAGTGCTCGGCGCGAACGACGGCATCGTGTCGGTCGCGTCGCTCGTCGTCGGTGTCGCGGGGGCGACGACCGATTCCGCGACGCTGCTCGCCGCGGGTGTCGCCGGTCTCGTCGGCGGTGCGATCTCGATGGCGCTCGGGGAGTACGTGTCGGTGAGCAGCCAGCGAGACAGCCAACGGGCTCTGATCGAGAAGGAACGAGGAGAGCTGGCCGATAATCCTGCGACCGAGCTCGAGGAGCTGGCGGGCATCTATCAGGCGAAAGGTCTTAGCCCGGCGACCGCACGCCTCGTTGCGGAGGAGCTCACCGCGCACGACCCGCTGACCGCGCACCTCGAAGCGGAACTAGGCATCACGGAGAATCAGGTGGTCAGTCCGTGGGCGGCGGCGGGGGCCTCCGCACTTGCCTTCGCACTCGGAGCGCTGCTTCCGCTCTTGGCGATACTGCTCCCGCCTCCCGAGATCCGGGTGCCGGTCGCTTTCGCGGTGGTGCTGCTGGCGCTCGCGCTGACCGGATTCCTGAGCGCGAGGATCGGCGGGAACCCCGCGCTGAGGCCCACGATCAGGGTGGTGCTCGGTGGGGCGATCGCGCTGGTGGTCACGTTCGCGATCGGTACGCTGCTCGGGACGAGTGGCGTTGCCTGAGAGACAGATATGAGTTGCCTATCGGGAGCCGTTCCTTAGACCTGTCTCAGAGTCGGCGCAGCACGATTCCCCTATGACCACTCTGACGACGAGACCGCGTGCTTCCGTCCCCGCCGCTTCCCCTGAGCCACGGCGGGCAGCCCATGGCCGCGCGCGGGTCTGGCGTGCAGCGGCGATCACGGTGATCTGGGCGACCAGCCTGTTCGTCGTCGCTTTGTGGATCGCCTGTGGTGGAGTGACCGCAGTCCTGGGAGTCAACGCCGAGACCGTCACGACGCTCGGACGCCTCACCGGGTTGGTCGCGGCGAATCTGCTGCTCTATCAGGTGCTGCTGATGGCGCGCGTCCCGCTGTTCGAGCGCGGATTCGGTCGCGACGGGATCACGCGGCTGCATCGCTTCGTCGGATTCTGGTCGTTCTGGTTGATGGGCGCGCACATCGCACTGCTCGCGGTGGGCTACGCGATGGCTGCCGGCATCAACCCGCTCGTCCAGCTGTGGAGCTTCATCTGGGAATACCCCGGCATGCTCCTGGCGACTGCCGGCACTCTGCTGATCCTGCTCGTGGTCGTCACCTCGATCCGGCGTGCTCGTCGGCACCTGCGGTACGAGTCCTGGCACCTCCTGCACCTGTACGCGTACCTGGGCGTCGGGCTCGCGCTGCCGCACCAGCTGTGGACGGGCGCCGACTTCCTGTCCTCACCGATCGCGACCGTCTACTGGTGGTCGATCTGGGCGCTCTCCGCAGGATCGGTACTGCTCTTCCGCATCGGGATGCCGCTGCTGCGGTCCACTCGTCGGGCCCTGCGGGTGGCGGGGGTCGAGGCGGACGGTGCTCGGGGCGTCACCATCCGGGTCACCGGTCGCGACCTCGCGACGCTCGGTGCCAGGGCTGGTCAGTTCTTCGTCTGGCGGTTCCTCGATGGACCAGGCTGGACTCGCGCGCACCCGTTCTCGCTCTCCGCTGCGCCGGGAAGCGAGCTGACGTTGACTGCCCGTGTGCTGGGCGACGGCACGCGACGCCTCACCGCGCTGCTCCCTGGCACCAGGGTCATCGTGGAAGGACCATACGGGGAGATGACCGGTGAGCGCAGGACCGGGACGAAGCTGCTTATGATCGGCGCAGGCGCCGGGGTCGCACCGCTCGTCTCGCTGCTCGAGACGGAAGGCTACGGACCGGGAGAAGCGATGCTTATCACCCGGGAGTCCGCGGCCGAGGACGCTCTTCGGCAGGAGGCCATCGCTCACCTCATCAGTACCCGTGGCCTGAGCTACCTGCCGTTCATCGGCCCGCGATCTTCCGGCGCGTCGAGCTGGATCCCTGCCACGCACGAGGCGTGGTCGGGCGCAGATCTCCTCCGCCATCTCGTGCCGGAGCCGAAGGACCACGACGTGTTCATCTGTGGCGGTGAGGCCTGGATGAAAGACCTCAGGCGCGACCTGGTTGGCGCCGGGTTCCCCGCCCATCGCATCCATTCCGAATCGTTCACGATCTGAGCAGGGAGACGGCCATGAAGAAGATCCTCTACACGCTGCTCGCGACCGTCAGCGGACTCGTGCTGCTGTTCAGCTACCGAACGTCTCTGGAGGCGGTCACCCCGACCGACGCCAGTGCGGCGACAGCGGGCAGTTCATTGACGACCGCCGAGACCGGCGCGAGCGGCTCGGGAACCACATCGACGAACTCGGGAACCATGTCTGGCACCGGCCTCGCCGACGGAACCTACACCGGCGCATCATCGCAGACCCGCTACGGGCCGGTGCAGGTGCAGATAACCGTCTCCGGTGGACAGATCACGGACGCACAGGCGGTCGATTACCCGAACAGCAACGGTCGGGACCGGCAGATCAACGGCACCGCGATCCCGAGGCTCGTCTCGGAGACGATCCAGGCGCAGAGCTCGAAGATCCAGATGGTGTCCGGTGCCACATACACGAGCGGTGGCTACCTCTCGTCGCTGCAGAGCGCGATCGACCAGGCGCAGAGCTGATGCGTACCGCGAATGAGGTGACGCGGGTCTGGGTCGAGGAGATCATGGGCATTCCGATGAGCATCCATCTGATTGCTCCGGGGGAAATGACCGACGAGGGCGCCGACCGGGCAGTGCGAGCATGCTTCGACGAACTGCGTGACATCGACCGGGTCTTCTCGACATATCGCACTGATTCCGACATCAGCCGCATCCGTCGCGGTGAACTCTCCATCGCCGACGCTGACAGCAGGGTGGCGCTGGTCGCGGATGCCTGCGAACGCGCCGAAGAGGAGACTGGCGGCCTGGTCTCCGCCCGGTGGCGGGGAAGGTTCGACCCGACGGGATACGTCAAGGGCTGGGCGGTGGAAGCTGCGGGCCGTCGGCACCTCGAGCCGCTGCTGGCTGCCGCGACCGCGGTCGGCATCAACGCCGGAGGAGACCTGCAGCTGTTCACAGCCGAGGGAGCCGACTGGCGATGGCCGGTGGGAATCGCCGACCCGCACGACCGCGGTCAGTTGATCGCGGTGGTCGACGTGGTGAACGGTGCGGTGGCGACCTCAGGGACGGCGGAGCGCGGGCATCATATCCTCGATCCGCGCACCGGTAGGCCCGCGACAGGCACCGCGTCGGCCACGATCGTGACCGACGGTCTCACGCAAGCGGACGTCTGGGCGACCGCTGCCGTGGTGGCCGGCCCGGCGAACCGCTCGTGGATCGCGGCTGCGGGGTCGCGCACCGGCATCGTCGTCGATGCTGATCGTCGCGTGACCCGCTGGCTCGGCACGACGATGGTGGACGTGCAGACGACGACGGTCGGTTCGCATCCGATCGGAGGAGACGCACTCGTTCAGGGATGAGCCGGCAGTGTGAGCAGGAAAGTCGTGCCGGATGCTGTCGACCGTTCGACCTCGATGGACCCTCCGGCACGGCGAGCGACATCTCGCACGAGTGAGAGTCCGAGACCGAAGCTGCGAGGGCGCCCACTCTCGCGCGGACGCGCGAAGCGCTCGAAGACCTGCTCGGGCGAGATGCCTTCGATCCCGGAGCCCTCGTCGATGACGCGCACCGTCACGTTGCGGGCGTCCCGCGCGATGCGGATCGAGACGGTACCTCGCGCCGGGGAGTGCTGCACGGCGTTGTCGAGCAGCGCGACCAGGATGCGGACGAGCGTGACTTCCGGCAGCTGCGCCTTCACCTCCTGATCCACGGTGATCGCGAGCGAGACCTCGGAGCGCTTCTCGCTCGTCGTCATCGCTGCGACCGCTGTCGCCGCCGCTGTCGCGACGTCCGCGTTCCCGTCGGCGAACGATTCTCCTTCCGCGGCGATGAGCAGGTCGTTGAGCACGTCGGCCATCATGTCCGCATCGCGCCGGAGGTTGGTGAGACCCGCTCCGAGGTCCTCGCCTCGGTCATGACGGCGTTGCAACACCTGGATACGGCTCGTCAGCGCCGTCAGCGGCGTACGCAGTTCGTGGCTCGCGTCGGCCACGAAGTTTCGCTGCCGACGCAGCGCCTCCCCGAGCGGGCGGACCGATCGTCGAGCGGCGACCGCGGCGACAACCCCGAGCAGCACCACGCCGATCACTCCGATGATGATCACGGCCGGAACGATCACGTCGATGTCGACGATGAAGTCGTCCCGCGTTCCGGCGGGACCGCCGAACCAGCCGCCGCCGTGCTCCTCGCCTTCGCGGCGCGACGTTGAGAGCACCACCGCGATCAGCACGCCGATGCCGATCGCGACGATCACACCCGACGAGACTCCGACCCAGAGTCCGATGGATAGCGCTGCGCGACGCACGCGTCGATTATCGGCGTCGCTCATGACGGTGTTCCCGCGCGGTAGCCGCGTGCGCGGACGGTCTCGATCATGTCGGGGGACGTCTTGCGCCGCACATAGTGCACGTACGTGTCCACCGAACTCGTCGTATCTCCTTCATGGAACACGGCGCGGAGGATCTCGTCCCGACTGAACACGTGCTCGGGGCTGGTGCTCAACAGCTCCAGGAGCGCGCTCTCCGTCGCCGTCAGCGCCACTCGGATTCCAGATGGATCGTACGCGGCCTGGGCGTCCGGCGTGAACACCCACTCGCCGAGGCGTCGACGTACCCCATCAGCCCTGAACGCGCGTCGCAGCGCCCGAAGGCGCGCCAGCAGCTCGTCGTAATCGAACGGCTTCACCAGGTAGTCGTTCGCTCCGCCGTCGAGACCGGTGACACGATCGTCCACGGTGCCGAGCGCGGTCAGCATCAGGACCGGCGTCGTGATGTGCGCGGTACGCACGGCACAGATGAAATCGACGCCGTCCATGCCGGGGAGGCGTCGATCGACCACCATGGCGTCGTATCGCCTGCTCAGCGCGAGCCGGAGCGCGGTCTCGCCGTCCGCGGCATGCTCGACGTCGTACACCTCTTCCAGCACTTCGACGGTCAGCGCAGCGATCTCCGCATCATCTTCAACATAGAGCAGCGAACCGCGTGGCCCCTGTGCCGAGTCGCCCATGGTCGTCGTCCCGTCTTCCGCGATCGAGACCATCAGCGTACGCCCGGCGCAAACCGGGTCGGGTAACCCGGATGATCTTCCGCATGCCGTCGTCCGTCACACCAGAAACGATCGTTTTGGCGTCACTGGCCCGGTGGCTCCTTATGAGGCGCCACAAACGATCTTCGGAAACCCCTCTCGGCAGGGATTTTCGGCGCACCACGTCAAGAGGCGTTGTGTCCGTGATCGCTTAGACAGAACTAGCTGACAGCTGGAGGTGTGGGTGGCGTTCAGCTCTCGTCTGCGCTGCTGGGCTGATGTTCCACCGCTGGCGCGCGTCCTTCTTGGTACACGGAGGGTTCGGGTTCGGGGTGTCGTCGCCCCTGGACGACGAATAGCGCGATGCCGAGGGCGACGACGACGACGGATGCCCAGACGTTCGCGGGGATGCCGAACAGGGCGTCGCTGGTGGGGTCGATCCTGATGGCCTCGAGCCAGCTGCGTCCGAGGCCGTACCAGATCATATAGAGGGCGAAGGTTCGTCCCCACCGGAACCGGTATCTGCGCTCGAGGAGGAGGATGATCGCCACGCCGATCAGGTTCCAGATGATCTCGTACAGGAACAGCGGGTGGAACAGCGTTCCGGCCGGGAGGCCGTCCGGGAACATGGTGTCCGTCGGCAGGATCTCGAGCCCCCACGGCAGCGTGGTGGGCAGCCCGAAGAGTTCGTGGTTGAAGTAGTTGCCGATCCGACCCATGGACTGCGCGATGAGCATCGCGGGCGCGAGAGCGTCGGCGAAGGACCACAGCCGGATACCGGTTCGTCGGCAGCCGATGTACGCACCGACAGCGCCGCCCAGGAGGGACCCGTAGAGGGCGTTGCCGCCGTCCCAGATGGCGAAGATGTTCCCGAGGTTCGCGCCCGGATAGAAGTAGTCCCCGACGTGGGTGAACACGTGATAGAACCGGGCTCCGATGATGCCGATCGGGACAGCCCAGATGACGATGTCGACAACCACGCCGTCCTCCGCGCCTCGTGCCGACAGGCGTCGTTGGGTGATGATCACGGCGGCGATGATCCCGGCGATGATGCACAGCGCGTAGGTGTGGATTGTGAGCGGCCCGAGGGTGAACTGTGCCCACGACGGTGGGGGGCTGGGAAGACTCGTCAAAAGCACGAAGCACCGCTCCTCATCTGGCATCACTGTGAATGCTTCAACACATCATTGTTCAGCGCCGGTCCCATGCGAACAGCGCCCTGGGAAGACTAACGGTGTTCGACACGGGAATCGTCGAACTCCTCCCAGGTCACCAGGCGAGGGCCCCGAGGAGCGGGCCTGACCGGTTCAGGCCAGGGAGAGGAAGAGCTTCTCCAACTCGGCGGGGGAGGTGACGTCGTCGGCGTCCGGATCGGTGAGGCATTCCCGCAGCGCGGTCGAGATCACGAGGAATCCGGCCCGGTCGAGGGCCTTCGAGACGGCGGAGAGCTGCTGCACGACGTCGCGGCAGTGCGCGTCGTCCTCGACGGCCGTAATGACCGCCGCCAGCTGGCCCTGAGCTCGCTTGAGGCGGTTGACGACTTTGCGCTTGGCTTCGGGGTCGTGGACGAGCGGGTCGCCGGTGACGAGGGTGTCGGTCATGGGTGGTCCTTCCGTCGAGTTGACAACCACTATACCCCCTGGGGTATCGTATTCACATGAACTGATACTCCCCGGGGTATCGCCGAGCAAGGAGATCAGCGTATGTGCAGAGCAACGAAGTGCCACACCTGTGGAAAGACGACCTGGACCGGGTGCGGTCAGCACGTCGCATCCGTGCGGAAATCCGTGCCCGCATCCGACTGGTGCAATGGCAGCCATACCCGTGCCGAAGTCCAGGCCGCCCAGTCTCAGCGGGGTGGCTTCTTCGCCCGCCTGTTCGGACGGTGATCGGCGATGGCAACTGTTGAACTGACCACCGGGAACTTCGAACAGCTCACCCACGCCGAGGGCATCGCGCTGATCGACTTCTGGGCTGAGTGGTGTGGACCCTGCCGGGCCTTCGCCCCGGTATTCGATGCAGCATCCGACAGGCACCCCGACATCCTCTTCGGGAAGGTCGACACCGAGGCCGAGACCGCTCTGGCCTCCGCCCACCGCATCACCTCGATTCCGACCCTGATGGTCGTCCGCGACGGCGTCCTGGTCTACCGGCAGCCGGGAGCTCTTGCCGAACCGCAGCTCGAGCTGCTCATCGAGAAGGCCCGCGAACTGGACATGGACGACGTCCGCCGCCAGCTCGCCAACACCGCTACCCCCTGAAAGGACCTGGCACCATGTGCGCACGAATCACCTGCTCCTCCTGCGGCAAGCCCACCTGGGACGGCTGCGGCCAGCACATCGAACAAGCCCTCGCGGGCGTCCCCGTATCCCAGCGCTGCACTTGCACGCACTGACCCAGAAGAAAGCGACGGAGACCCTTATGCTCCTCGAACGCCTCTACGACGACGACCTCGCCCACGCCAGCTACATCATCGGCTGCCAGCGCACCGGTGAAGCGATCGTCGTCGACCCGCGCCGCGACATCCAGGTCTACCTCGACCTCGCCGCGAAGAACAGCATGACCATCACCGCGGTCACCGAGACCCACATCCACGCCGACTACCTCTCCGGCACCCGCGAGCTCGCAGCCCGTACCGGGGCGACGATGTATGTCTCCGGCGAGGGCGGCCCGGACTGGCAGTACGGTGTCGGGTTCCAAGACGCCACCCGGATAATGCACGGTCACCGCATCACGGTCGGCAACATCACGGTCGAGGCGGTCCACACTCCCGGGCACACCCCCGAGCACCTGTCCTTCCTCGTCATCGACGGCGCCACGACCTCCGAGCCGGGCTATGTCCTCACCGGTGACTTCGTGTTCGTCGGGGACGTCGGACGCCCGGACCTGCTGGACGAGGCCGCAGGCGGCATCGACACCCGCTTCGACGGCGCACGGGATCTATTCGCGAGCCTCCGCGACCACTTCCTCACCCTGCCCGACTACGTGCAGGTGCTCCCCGCGCACGGGTCGGGGTCCGCCTGCGGCAAGGCGCTCGGCGCCGTCCCAAGCTCGACAGTCGGATACGAGCGGCGTTTCGCCTGGTGGGCTCCCTACCTCGAGGCCGGCGATGAGCAGGGATTCATCGACACGCTGTTGAACGATCAGCCCGACGCACACGCCTACTTCGCACGAATGAAGCGGCAGAACCGCGTCGGACCGGCCGTGCTGGGCGAACTTCCTCCGCTCCTCGAGCGCAGCGTCTTCGATCTTGACGCCGACATCGACGCCGACCGGGTCATCATGGTCGACACCCGCCACCACTCCCTCGTGCACGAGGGCACTGTTCAGGGCGCGCTGAACGTGCCCGGAGTCGCGAAAGCAGCCAGCTACGGCGCCTGGGTCTACGACCCCGACACCGAGACGCGGCCGCTCGTCCTCATCATCGACTCGGGGGACGCCGCGGCCCGGTTCCGGGATCATCTGCTGCGGGTCGGCATCGATCAGGTCGACGGGTTCATCACCACACTCGATGGCCTCCCCACGGTGCAGCCCAAGACGATCGCCCCCACCGACCTGGACCAGGTCGACGCGGCGCTCCTCCTCGACGTGCGAAACCGTACCGAGTACAACGCCGGGCACATCCCCGGCGCCGCGCAGCTCTCCGGTGGTCGGGCCCTCTGGCACACCGACGAACTGCCCGCCGGCAAGATCCTCACCTACTGCCAGAGCGGCGTCCGCAACAGCGTCGCCGCCAGCGCCCTGCGCCGGGCCGGCCTCGACGTCATCGAGATCGAAGGCAGCTACAACGCCTGGCTCGCCGCGACGCCGTCTCGGCCGACGGCCGCCTGAGCGGCCGAGGAGCTCGAGTGGACACCTCCATCATCCTCGCGATGACTCTCGCGGCCCTTGTCGGTGTCGCACTCGGGCTCCTCGGCGGCGGGGGCTCCATCCTCACTTTCCCCATCTTCTCCCTCGTCCTGGGCATCGGAACGAGGGAGACGATCGTCTCCTCTCTCTTCGTCGTCGCTATCACCAGCGCCGTCTCCGCCGCCTTCCGTGTGCGCCGACGCGAGGTGCGCTGGAAAGTCGCCGGCGTCTTCGCGGCGACCGGCTTGATCGGGGGAATCGGTGGCGGGATGGTTGGTCAGCTGCTACCAGAAACCGTGCTCACCGTTCTGTTCGCGGCGATCATGATCGTCACAGCGATCGCCATGATGCGGCCGCGACGAGAACGCGCGGCGCGCCCTCCGACGCGGCCGGTCGTCCGTGGAATCCGAACGACAGGTACGGGACTCGGCGTGGGAGTCCTCACAGGGGCACTGGGAGCAGGCGGCGGGTTCCTCATCGTCCCCGCCCTCACCTTCCTCGGCCAGCCCATCGCCGCTGCAGTGGGGACATCGCTACTAGTCATCGCCGTGAACTCGTCCGCCGGCTTCCTCACCCAGATCACGACCGTGGCCATCCACTGGCCCATCGTCCTCACCTTCACCGCGCTCGCCGTCGCCGGATCCTTCATCGGTCTGGCACTGTCGCATCGCCTCCCGGCTGCCGGCATCCGCACCGGGTTCGGGGTTCTGGTGCTGGCCGTGGGGCTGACCATGCTCGCCACCCTCATCATTCAGACGCTCTCCGCCTGACCACCACCAGAAAGAAGCCCATGCCTCACGCGACCGACACCGCGCCCCGCACCGGGGAACACGTCGACGGATACGAGGTGCCCGTCCTCGACGAGCACGCCGTCCGCATCGCCGCCGGCATCCTCCTCGCCATAGGCATCACCGCCCTTACCATCACGCTCGCCTCCGACAGCATCAGGCCGCTGCAGATGTTCGGCATGTTCTTCCTCCTCGACATGACGACGCGCGTACTCATCAGCGACCGGCTGTCCCTCACTCTCGCCCTCGGCCGTGCTCTGACACGCCGCCGCCGTCGGCACTGGGTGGGCGCGCCGCAGAAGGTCTTCGCCTGGTGGCTCGCCCTCGGTCTCGCTGCTATCTCGTGCGTGACGATGAGCGCTGGAATGGTCCCGCTACCCGTGACTCTCGGGCTCTGCGGAGTCTGCTTCACAGTCCTGCTCCTAGAAGCCACCCTCGGGTGGTGCGCGGGATGTGCCCTGCACCAACGCTTCAGTAGGCAGCCCACCCGCCACTGCGCCAACGGCGCCTGCGACCGCTGACACTCTCGCTCCCTCACAACGAAAGGACGCACATGGGCCGCCTAACCCTCACCACCCTCGCCGTCATCACCGCACTCACGCTCACCTCCTGCGCCAGCACACCCACACCACAGGCTGACCTCGGCCCCGACGCGGTCATCATCGACGTGCGCACCCCCGCCGAGCGCGCCACCGGCCACCTCGACGGCGCCCTCCTGCTCGACGTCACGGGCGGCGACCTCCAAGCTGCGCTGCCGGACCTTGACCCCGAAGCCACCTACCTCGTCTACTGCCGTTCAGGTAACCGGGCAGGAGTCGCCATCGACCTGATGAAGCAGGCCGGCTTCACCGACCTCCTCAACCTCGGCTCCCTGGAAGACGCCGCCGCCACGACAGGCCTCCCCGTCGTGCAGCCCTGAGACGTACGTGCTCGCCCCCACGAGCACGTACCTGCGTGCACAGCACGCCACCGCATCGCTCGAGCACTGCCTCGCGATGCACAGTCGGGGCGGGGTCGCCAGATGCCCGCCCCGACTGTTCAAACCTGCTCGCCTTAGCCCACCGAAAACGATCGTTTACGGTGAGGTCAGGTGTCGTGCGCTTTCGAGGGTGCCACTAACGTTCGCCGGAAGCGCGTTTCGGCAGGCGCTTTCGGCAGCTCCCGTTGATCGCCGGCGGACGGAAAAAGTCGATGCCTACCCGTCGAACACCTCACCACTAGCAAATGCGGCATCCTCGGCTAAGAGTTCCACGAGGGGTGTTGGACACTTCGTGAGGATGTCTCGTTCTGCTGACGGCATTGGCTGCGAGCGAAAATCGGCCCTCACGTCGTAGCAGGTGTAAACCTCGCTTGGCCCGTTGTAGGCATAGCCATCATCGGTCGGGATGGCCGGTCGTGGTCCTGAGGCGATGAACACCGAGACGTGAGCGAAGGCATCCGTCGAAGAGATGTTGTAGAGGACGATGCCACCCTGCTCGATCTCGAACTCAGCCGCTGAGAGGGCGTCGCCATCCCACCGTGCGCCAGGAAGGGTGTCGAGGTAAGCCGTCGGACCATCAACTGGGGGACTGTAGAGACGCTGGGATAGAGGATCTTCGAAGGATGCGACTTGTCGCCAGAGCACACCATCTATTCCGCTGGGATAGCCATGGTATTCGACAGCGCATCCTGTGAATGTTGTCGTCGCCACGATTGCGCAGAGGAACATCGCGCCCGCTCTGCCCTTCCGCCTCATCTCCACGCTCTCACTCTCTCACTCCGAAGCTCGAGAAATGTCGGAGATGTGGTTCAACGGGATCCCCCGGAGAATAGCCGCGATCGCAGCCGAAATCGATCGTTTACGGCGCGATCCTGGCGTGTGCAACGGAAGGCCTGCCGAAAACGCGCGGCGTAACCACCAAGCGGCAGAGGTTTTCGGCTGAGCGTGCGGGTGACAGCGACGCTAGGAGCTCGCCACTAGTCAGCGTCGGGAGCTACGCTAACGTCCCAACCGCCTAACGAGTCAGGCAGCGAGCTCGTCCAGCGCAGCATGTCTTGCCAGGGAAGAGGGGTCGCATGTACGACGCTGGGCTTTCCCGCGCATAGGTCGTACCCCCATTGGAACGCTGCAATCGGCGTGATCACTCGCGGTTCGTAAACAGAGAACCGGACAAGATATGAATGGGCGCGCCATTGAAGGTCTGGCGCGTTGGGATTCGCGGGGGCGTCAAACAGCGTCGGCAGAAACCCAAGCGAACTGAAAGGACCCTGCTGGTTCAGGCTCGGCATATTGTCCAAGAACGCTGTCGAGGGCGATTCATCTGCGGGGGTCATCTCCACGAACTGAACCCAGGCGAACACAGCGTTGTAGCCGGAGCCGGCATGCTCAACGGTTGCCGTCATGATCGGGTAGCCGATGAGCCGTTCGTGTGGCACATCGTTCAGAAGGGCGTTCAGCCCAGTCTGCGAAATGTTCGTGCTCGTCACCGTGTCTACAGTGACGACGCCTGCAAACCCCTTCGACTCGAACGGGATGCGCAACACCTGACCCGTGCTCATCCTCTGAGCCTACGGTGGGTCTCATCTGACGAAGGGCATACTCCGTAGTTGTGGAGTGCCGAAAACGATCGTTTACGGCGTGATTTCGTATTCTGCTCTGCGAGGGGTGCCGCAAACGTGCACCGGAAGCCGGTTTCGGCAGACTATTTCGGCGCGCTGGAGGGCCGAGCCTCGCGCTCGATGCCGAGCTTGAGGGTCGAGGAGCGGCGGCGTCGGTGGATGACGAAGAAGGGGCGACCCGAGGCCGCCCCTTCTTCTTGCGTGAATCGTGACTCAGTGCCCGGCGCCGAGGTTTCCGGTGAGGCGGCCGTGGAACGCTGCTGCGGTGTCGTTCAGGCCTTGGATGGTGACGGTCTTCCCGTGGTTTTCGTACTTGGTGACGATCGCATCGAGGGCGGCCACGGTGGAAGCGTCCCAGACGTGGGAGTGACTCATGTCGATGACTACCGTGTCGGGGTCGTCGCCGTACTCGAACTGGGTGGTGAGGTCGTTGCTGGAGGCGAAGAAGAGTTCTCCGTCGACGGCGTAATGCGCTGTGTCGCCGTCGTCACTGAGGGTGCGGGTGACGCTGACGAAGTGTGCGACGCGTCGGGCGAACATGATCATCGCGGCCACGACTCCGAGGATGACGCCAACGGCGAGGTTGTGGGTCCAGACGGTCGCAATAACGGTGATGAGCATGACGGCGGTCTCGCTCTTCGGCATGCGCTTGAGCGTGCTCAGGCGGATGCTGTGCCAGTCGAAAGTCGCAATCGAGACGAGGATCATGACGGCGACGAGCGCTGCCATGGGAATGATCGCCACCACGTCGCCGAGCGCGAGCACAAGGACGAGTAGGAAGACGCCGGCGAGGAAGGTCGAGATCCGGGTGCGTGCGCCGGAGGCTTTGACGTTGATCATGGTCTGGCCGATCATCGCGCAGCCACCCATGCCGCCGAACGCGCCGGAGAGAACGTTCGCAGCTCCCTGGCCGAGCGCTTCGCGGGTCTTGCGGGAGTGGGTGTCGGTGATGTCGTCGACGAGCTTCGCGGTCATGAGCGACTCGAGCAGGCCGACCACGGCCATAGCCAGCGCGTAGGGAGCGATGATCTGCAGCGTCTCGAAGGTGAGCGGCACGTTCGGGATGAACAGCTCGGGAAGGCTCTCGGGGAGTTTTCCCTGATCGCCGACGTTCGGGACGTTCCAGGCGAAGACTACGACGGCGGCGGTGAGCAGCACGATTGCGACGAGTGGCGCCGGGATCACCTTCGTGATCCGCGGCATGAGATACATCACCAGCAGGCCGACGGCGACGAGCGGGTAGACCAACCAGGGAACGCCGATGAGCTGAGGGAACTGCGAAGTGAAGATCAAGATCGCCAGGGCGTTCACGAAGCCGACCATCACCGACCGCGGGATGAACCGCATCAGCTTGGCGACACCGAGCAACGCGAGGACGATCTGGATGAGTCCGCCAAGCAGGACCGTGGCGATGAAGTAGTCCATGCCGTACTCGCGAGCAACTGGCGCGATGACGAGCGCGATTGCTCCTGTGGCCGCGGTGATCATGGCAGGGCGTCCGCCGAGGAACGCGATCGCGACGGCCATGATGAAGGACGAGAACAGGCCGACTCGGGGGTCGACGCCCGCGATGATCGAGAACGCGATCGCCTCCGGGATCAGGGCAAGGGCGACGACGAGGCCCGCGAGGACTTCACGGGTCAAAAGGCGCGGGCTGCGCAGCGCCTGCATGACGGTGGGTTCGATGCGGTAACGCGACGCGGAGTCGCGGGTGGGGGTGACGGCAGTCATGTGCCCTCCGGGTGCTGGGCTCTCTCGTGAGAGCGCGGGAAACGAATGGGAGCGCAGCGGTGCGCAGGCGTCGGTCAGGCCGACACGGAAAGATAAGGGGAGCGGGCGCGAGAGCCGCGCCGATCTAGACTCTAACGTAACGTGAGTGTTGTGGGGAAATCAGTGGAAGACGAACACAGGACCGTCGAGACGATGCGGATCGGCGAAGTGGCCGAGCGCACGGCGCTCTCGTTCCGCTCGCTTCGACACTGGGACGACGTGGGGCTCGTGCAGCCGTCCGCGCGCACGGAGGGCGGGTTCCGGCTTTACACCGAGAAAGATGTCGATCGCATCCTCATCATCCGCAGAATGAAACCGTTGGGATACACCCTCGACGAGATGCGCGAACTCCTCGACGTCGTCGACGCCCTCACCGTCGACCCGAGCGACGTGGCGTTGCGCGCCCGGATCGATGACATCCGCGACGGCGCCGACCAGCGTCGCCAGAAACTCACGGAGCAGCTCGCCATGGCCGACGAGTTCGTGCAACTGCTCGGTCAGCTCTAAAGAGAGACGGATGCACCGCGTTGGAGGCCTCGGCCCATAGTCGATCGGTCTGCCGAAAACGATCGTTTGCGGCCGGGGATCCTCGGTGCTGGTGGGAAGCGCGACACGCCGTGCCTCGCTCCGCCGTAACCCCCTGCCGAAACCGTAGGGCACCGAAACAGGTGATGTGTGGGTTTCGGCGCAGGCTCTGTCAGCAAGAAAGCACCCGTAATCGAGGTCTAGAGGTTCACTCGTCAAACCGTCGTCGCTCATGGGCCAGTCTGAAGATCTGACTCGTCTGCGTGACCTCAGCTGGCTGCATTGCCATCCCGAGGGCGGAGCGTCAGGTTCGTCACGCGTTGTGGCTTGCCCGCAGGATCAGCGCCGCACACCGCTGTCAATCTCCCGACACTTGCTTTAGCCCGGACTAAGTCCGATCGAGCGGCGGGTAATCCGATGTAAAGCGGTTAGTCCGATCTAAAGACGTAACTCACAAGAACCCTTGACATCCGCTCTCACTCGGGTCTAACGTACAACCAAATGGTTGCACAAAGAGAACTGAGCGAAGCGGAGGTCGACCGTGTGTTCCACGCATTGGCGACGTCGACCCGACGCGACATCCTGCGTCGGACGATCGAGCGGGAGCAGTCCGTCTCGACCCTCGCCTCCGAATACGAGATGTCGTTCGCCGCGGTGCAGAAGCACGTGGCCGTGCTCGAAGCGGCGAATCTCATCGTCAAGCGCGCCGAGGGACGCGAGCGGCTCGTCCGCGCGAACCCCGAGATGATCGCCCGCGCCAGGGCGCTCCTCGCCCGATACGAAGAGCTGTGGCGGTCGCGCATCGCCCGGCTCGACGAGCTGCTGGCCGAGACGCCGGCATCCCGCACCGATACGACCGACACCACCGATGTTCCACGAACCGAAGAAGGAGACTGACATGCCCGTCACGGATGTCACCACCGATGCCGACAACCTCACCATGACCGTCGTCGCTGATTTCGCGGCGCCGATCGAGCGGGTCTGGGCCGCATACAGCGACCCGCGCCAGCTCGAGCGCTTCTGGGGCCCTCCCGGATGGCCGGCCACCTTCACCGCCTGGGACCACACGGTCGGTGGACGTGCGCAGTACTCGATGAGCGGGCCGCGCGGCGAGAAGTCGTCGGGGTCGTGGGAGTTCATCTCGATCGATGCCCCGCACAGCTTCGAGGTGCTCGACTCGTTCGTCGACGATGAGGGCAATCCTCTCGACGGCTTCCCCGCGCAGCGGATGTCGTTCGCGTTCGAGTCCACCGCCGACGGCACACGCATGGTCACGACCAGTCACTTCGACTCGGTCGAGGCGATCGAGCAGGTCGTCGAGATGGGCCAGATCGAGGGTCTGAAGCTGGCGATGAGCCAGCTCGACGCCGTGCTGCAGGATCTGCGCGACTACGCGCAGGGCAAGGGCACGCAGGTCGAGCTGCTCGACGACACCCACGTGCGCATCACGCGTCTCGTCGAGGGACCGCGCGAACTGGTCTGGCGTGCGCACAACGACCCCGAGCTCATGAAGCAGTGGCTGCTCGGACCCGACGGGTGGGAGATGACCGAGTGTGTGGTTGCCACCGAGGTCGGTCAGACCTATCGCAACTCGTGGGCGCCCGTGGGCGACACCGACGGGCAGCCGTTCGGATTCGAGGGCGAGGCGCTGCTGATCGACGCACCGCGGCGGTCGGTGCAGACCGAGCGGATGATCGGGATGCCGGTCGAGACGCTGAACGACCTGAACCTCTACGAAGAGGACGCGGCGACGCTCATCACGCTCTACATCGAGTACCCCGACAAGGAGACGCGCGACATGATCCTCGCCACCGGCATGGCCGACGGCATGGAGACCTCGTACGCCCGCCTCGAGCGGGAGCTGCTCGCGGTCTGAGCTCCACGACTCCGGAAGGCCGGTCGCATCCCTCGGGGAACGGCCGGTCTTCCGCCGTTCCGGTGCAGAGCTTCGGAGTTATGGAGCGGCGGGAGCGGAGCCGGCCGCGTCGCGGCGCGGGCGGCGCGTCGACCAGATGGCCAGGGCGATCAGCACGGGCTGGAAGAACAGGCGCACGAATCGCTTCATGTCGGTGTCGAGGCCGAAGCCGTCGCGGTGATGCGTCCACTGCGCGATGTTGCCGGGGAAGACCGCGACGAAGAACAGTGCGGTGATCACGCCGACCAGTCCGCGGTGCTTGCGCGCGACGAGCAGCGCGGTGCCGAGTCCGATCTCGACGACACCCGAGGCGAGGACGGTCACGTCCGGGTCGATGGGCACCCACTCCGGCACCTGCGCCTGGAACTCCTCGCGCGCGAACGTCAGATGCGAGACGCCCGCGAAGACGAGCGAGGAACCCAGGAAGACCCGGCCGATGGTGCGTGCGACATTCTTCGCCATGGTGCGAGTGTACGCGGGGCCCTCAGGGGTGAGGGCCGTCAGATCAGGCGGCGGAGCGCCTCTTCGAGCGTGACGCCCTGTGCCTCGGCGCGATCGCGCAGGCGGGCGTGTTCGTCGCTCGACAACGCGAGTCGCACCTCGATCGGATCGTCGACCGGCGCGTAGAGGCTGTCGAGCAGATCGGATGGCTCGGCCCACAGGGGTTCGGCGAGAGACGTCGCGACGGCCGGGGATGCCGCAGCATCCTGCTCGCCGCGTGTCGCTGCGGCGGCGATCGGGGCGGATGCTGCGGCGGCGGCCCCGGCATCCGTCGCCATGGTGAACCCGGGCCCGCGGCGCGGCTCCTGCTGTGCCTGGTAGGCCTTCGCCGCGGCGTTCGCGCGCTCGTCGGCCGCCTCGTTCAGGGGGTGGCCGGCGTGGCCCTTGACCCACGAGAACTCGACGTCGCGCCCGCGGATCGCCTCGTCGATGCCCTCGAGCAGGTCGCGGTTGAGCACGGGCCCGCCGTCCGACTTGCGCCAGCCCTTGCGCTTCCATCCCGGCATCCACTTGGTCACCGAATCGATCACGTAGCGGCTGTCGCACTCGATCATCAGCTTCTCGGAGATGCCGGCCGTCGCCTGGAGCAGTTCGAGCACGGCCCGCAGCTCACCCTGGTTGTTCGTGCCGTGCGGGGAGCCGCCCGCGGCCCAGTTGGCGTCGTCGATGTACCAGGCCCAGCCGTTCGGGCCGGGGTTGCCCAGGGCGGAGCCGTCTGCGGCGGCGGTGATCGTCATTCCTCAACCGTAGCCGCGCGCGGCGACACTCCTTGCGCGGCTACGTGCGTTCGCCTCCGCCCGCCGCGGGACATAGTGTGGATCGATGCCTACCGACTTCTCCTGGGATTCCTGGGTCGGCACCGCCGCGTCGATCGCCATCCTCACGGTGATCTCTGCCGCCGCACTCGCGGTGCTGGCGCTCGCCGCCTCGCTGATCAGCCGTCGCGTGCCGTGGGTGCGCGATCTCGCCAGACGCGTGCGCAACGCGATGATCGCGACGACCGCCGTGGTCGCGATCTGGATCGCGGGTGCGATCTCAGAGCCGGCGACACAGGAATGGTGGCCGGTGGTGTCCCGGCTGTTCCTGATCGCCACGATCCTCACGGGCTCGTGGTTGCTCGGCGCATCGATCTCGTTCGGCTTCGAGCGATTGATGGCCAGAGAGGAGACGCTGCTCGTCGGTCCGGAAGCCCGCCGCCGTCGCACGCAGCTGCTCGTCATCCACCGGCTCGTTCTGGTCACGATCGCCGTGCTGTCTCTGGGCGCCGTGCTCTTCAGCTTCCCCGAGATGAGGGCCGTCGGCACGAGCCTGCTGGCCTCGGCCGGCATCGTCAGCATCATCGCCGGACTCGCTGCGCAGTCGATCCTCGGCAACCTCATCGCAGGGGTGCAGGTCGCTTTCACCGATGCGATCCGAGTCGGCGACGTGGTCGTCGTCGAAGGTGAATGGGGGCGGGTCGGCGAGATCAACCTGTCCTACGTGGTCGTCTACATCTGGGACGAGCGCCGCCTGGTCATTCCGTGCAGCTACTTCACGACGACACCGATCGAGACCTGGACGCGACGTTCCGACAAGATCCTCGGCACGGTCTACCTCGATCTCGACTGGCGAGTGCCGATGGATGAGCTGCGGCAGGAGTTCCAGCGCATCGTCGAGGCGTCACCCGCCTGGGACGGCCGTTCCTACGACTCCGCGGTGACGGAGGCACAGGGCGGTTACGTCACGGTGCGCCTGGTGATGTCGGCCAAGGACTCGGGCGATCAGTGGACACTGCGCTGCGAGGTACGGGAGAAGATGATCGGCTGGCTGCAGCGTGAGCATCCCGAGGCACTTCCCCGGACGCGAGTCGACCTGGGTGCCCCGCAGCTCGCGGACTGAGAAGGCGGGTCAGCCTTCGGGCTCGCGGTCTTCGGGCTCGCGATCTTCGATCGAGAACGCCGCGGGAGCGGGCGGGGCGACGGGGAAGGCGACGGAGCTGATCGATGCGCCGGCACCGAGGCCGAGTCCTATGGCCAGCGGGTCGACCGCCGGCGCGGCGTCGAGCACCTCGGTCTCCGACCGCTCGAGCGGCTCGGAGGGCAGAGTCCACTGATTCTCTTCGTCATCGGAGCGCTGCTGGAAAAGTCCCATGGGTCCCATTCTCGACCCGCCTCGCGAAGGGGCGGTCGGATTCACACCGGATTGATCGGGTCAGGCCTCAGCCGGCTGGCGCCGACGGAAAGTGAAGTACCCCTCGACAGCGCCGTGATTGACGACGCCGGTGCCGGTGCTGAGCATGCGCGCCGAGGTGGTCGCCCCGGACTCGACGAACGTGTACCCCGTGTGATCGAGCCGCCAGCCCACGCGTTCGACCTCGCTCAGGAAATAGCCGATGCTGTCATCGCTCATGAATCCGTTCTGCGCAGATCCCCAGGTCGAGGCCTCGCCGGTGAGTCGGCTGACCTCGACGTTGAGGTGCAGCAACGCGTCACCGCGGTCGTAGGCGTCTCGGGCCAGCTGCAGCAGCCGGGCGGCCTCTTCGGTCGTCACGGGGTTGTGCCTCTCGTCGTCTGTGGATCGTTCGGTCAGGCCGCGGCCTCGCGCACCGCATCGACGAGCTCTCGCCACGGCCCGTCGAGTGCGGAGTCGGGGAGCTCGCGTTCGCGTTCCTCCGACGGTGTGCGCACGCGGATCAGCCACACGAAGCGGTCTGCGCCAGAATCGGCATCGCTGTCGGCATCCCACGGGCAGCTGTCGATCATCGCGATCCAGTGGTGCGTCTCGGTCGGGTCTGGTTCCACCCGCCACTTGCGACGGATGCCGGCGATGCCGCCCGTCCGCACCACCGCGATGACGACCGGCGCGTCACTCGACTCTGGGGACTCGCTCATCCTCATAGACTCCCACGGTCGCCCACGCACGTCGAGCGGCTGCGGCAGTCGCGTCGTCGATGGCGGATGCCGCGGCGAGGGTCGCGTCGGCGAACTCCGTGAAACTCGCAGTGCTCGACAGGCCGCCGGTGAGCGCGCGGTACCACACCGTTCCGGCGGTCTCCCAGGCGTTGCCGCCGAGGTCGATCGCGAAGAGGGCGAAGGCCCGGTTGGGGATGCCCGAGTTGATGTGCACGCCGCCGTTGTCTTCTGTCGTGCGCACGAATCCGCTCATGTGATCGGGCTGCGGGTCTTTGCCGAGCTCGTCGTCGTCGTAGGCCGTGCCCGGGGCGATCATCGACCGCAGCGCACTGCCCTGCACGGCCTCCGTGAAGATCTCCGCCCCGATGAGCCAGGTGGCATCTGCGGCGGTCTGCCCGAGGAGGTACTGCTCGGTGAGCGCGCCGAAGACATCGGCGATCGACTCGTTCAGCGCGCCGGGCTGACCCTGGTACTCGAGGTTCGCGGTGTACTGCACCACGCCGTGCGCGAGTTCGTGGCCGATCACGGTGGTCGATGAGGTGAAGCCGACGAACACCTCGCCGTCGCCGTCGCCGAACACCATGCGCTCGCCGTCCCAGAAGGCGTTGTCGTAGTCGATGCCGTAGTGCACGGTGGCGTCGAGAGGGGCGCCGGCGTCGTTGAGCGAGTTGCGCCCGAAGGCGGAGAGCAGCATCTCGAACGTCGCCCCGAGTCCGTCGAACGCCTCGTTGACCGACGTGTCGGCCACCGGCTCGTCGTCTTCGGCGCGGACGATCGCCCCGGGGAGGTTCTGGGTGTTGCCGGCGTCGCTGATCGTGCGGTTCGGCGCGTCCGACAGCTCGGCGACCAGGTCTCCGTTCTCGTCGATCGACAGATCGATGCGCGCACGGAACGGCGGTCTGCCCGCCGTCAGTGTCTGCCGTGCGGCGGCGGCCGCACGGGGATAGCGGCCCGACTCGGCCAGGCGCGCGAGCAGGTAGGACGGGACGACTCCGGGGATCTCGGTGTGGCTGCTCATGTTCAGACCCTACGCCGGGGGTCCGACGTTCGGGCGAGGGCTGGCGGGGCCGTGCGGAGTCGCCGCACGTGCGCCTCGGTCGGCCGGATGCGCCTGCATCGGCCGGATTCCGGCCCTCTGGCCGAGGGAAGCATGTGTCGCCGAGCTGGCGCACACGAACGATGTCGGGACGGCACGACGATGACGGGAAATGGCCCCAACTTGATACTGAGAATCGTTATCAATAAAGTGGGGTCCTGTGACCCCCTCTCCCCGCGCCGGCCGCACTCTCCTGTTCGTGTCGTTGCTCGCGGCCACCCTGACGGTGACCTCATGCGCAGCATCCGATGCCCCGGCTCCTGCATCGAGCGCGAGCATTCCGCCGAACGACGGGGTCGACGGCGGGGGAGCGGCCGAGGTCGCATCGCCGGCTCTCGCGCTCGTCGTCGCCGACGCGGACGGCGAGCTGACCCTGCTCGACCTCGAGACCGAAGAACGCTCGACGCTCGTGGAGGGGGACGCGGATGCGGATGCCGTGCTCGGCGTCGGCCGCTTCGCCCACGTGACCCATGTCGAGGGAGACCGCACGGTCGTCGACGTGATCGACTCCGGCCGCTGGACGGTGCCGCACGGCGACCACTCGCACTCCTTCTTCGGCGACGCGGGGGTGCTCGGAACCATCGACGGAGAGGGCCCTGTCGACATCCGAGTCGGTGACAGTGCGACCGCCATCCGCTTCGGCAGCGACGTCGCCCTCATCGACCACGAGAAGCTCGCCGATCTCGACGACGCGCCTCACCTCACACTCCCCGTCGACCCGGCCGGACCCGTCATCCCGTTCTCCGGGCACCTCCTCGCCGCCACCGACGAGACGATCGAGATCCTCGACGCGGAAGGCACCGCGACCGGCATCACCGTGCCCTGCACGAACGCGACCGACGTCGACCTCACCCGTGTCGGCGCCGTCTTCGCGTGCGACGCCGGTGCCGTGCTCGTGACCCGCGAAGTCGGCGGTGCGCTCGTCGCCGAGTCGATCCCCTACCCCGCGGGCGCCGTCGCGGCACCGGTTCTCGCCGGACGCGCGGACCGACCGGATCTCGCAGGCGTCGCCGGCGACAGAGGCGCCTGGCTGCTCGACTCCCGAGCCCGCGAATGGATGCTGCTCGCCACGGACACCCCGCTGCTGCGCGCCGCGGCCATCGGCGACGACGACAGCCGCACCGTCGTGATCGCGGCGGACGGCACCGTGCGAGTGCTGGCCGCCGACGGCTCGGAACTCGTGCGCACGAGCGCCCTGCTCGCCGCATCCGTCGCGGACCCTGCCCTGCGCGACCTCGTGCACCTCGTCATCGACGCCGATCACGCGTACGTCTCCGACCCGGCCACAGGCGCGGTGCACGAGATCGACCACGGCGACGGCACCGTCACCCGCACTTTCGACGGCCTCGATCCGCAGTACCTCCAGCTCGTCGGCTGACACCGGACTCATCGGCGGCATCCGTCGTCACGCGCACCCGCGCACCCCCCCAGAAGAAGGAGAGACCCATGCATCGACCCGCCCGCAGCCGCCTCGCGGCCGGCGCGATCGCCACGCTCGCCGTGGTCGCGCTCGCCGGATGCGCGACCGCCGCGCCCTCGGCATCCGGAGAGCCCGAGTCTTCGTCGGACCACGAAGGCGACACCAGAGTCGCCATCGCCTATGACGGCGGCATCACCGTGCTCGACGGCGAGACCCTCGAGACCGTCGACTCCGCCGAGCTGGACGGCTTCCTGCGCGTCAACCCGGCCGGCGACCACGACGGACACGTCTTCGTCACCGCGGCCGACGGATTCCACGTGCTCGACACCGGCCTCGCCTCGGACACGGTGGAGTTCACCGGCGAGATCTTCGACGCCGTCACCCCGGGCCACGCCACCCCGCATGCCGGGCGCACCGCTCTGTTCGACGACGGCACCGGAGACGTGACGCTCTTCGACACGGATGCCGTCGGCACCGGCACGCTGCCGGACTCGCGGACGGTCGCATCGGAGGCCGCTCATCACGGAGTCGCGATCGAGCTGTCCGACGGCACGCTGCTGTCGACCATCGGCACGTCGGAGTCGCGCAGCGGCGCCCGCCTGCTCGCCGAGGGCGGCGGCGAGCTCGCCCGCAACGAGCAGTGCCCCGGGGTGCACGGCGAAGGCGCGCTCAAGGGCGAGACCATCGTGTTCGGCTGCGAAGACGGCGTGCTGGTGTTCGCCGACGGAGCGTTCACCAAGCTCGAGGCGCCTGACGACTTCGGTCGCTCGGGCAACGCGTACGTGACCGAGACGAGTGCGATCGCCGCCCTGGACTACAAGTCCGACCCCGATCAGGAGGGCTACCTGCTGTCGCAGCTCGCGCTCGTCGACACCGACGCGCAGAGCCTGTCGGTGGTCGACCTCCCGGAGGGCGTCGAGTACACGTGGCGCGGAGTCGGCCGCGACGGGCACGACAACATCATCGTGCTCGCATCCGACGGCACCCTGAACGTGCTCGACGAGACCGGCGCGGTGGTCGACTCGTGGGATGTCATCGAGCCGTGGGAGAGCCCCGACGAATGGCAGCAGCCGCACCCGGGACTCCGCGTGGTCGGCGACGTCGCCTACGTGACCGAGCCGGCAGAGAACCGCATCGTCGCCGTCGATCTGCACACCGGCGAGGTCGCGGCCGAGGCGACGCTCGACGTCGTGCCCGGCGAGTTCGTCGTGGTCGGCGCCGCCGGCCACTGACCGGCGCGAGGTACCGCTCCACAACTCCGGAGATCCACGTGGCTCTCGTTCCCCGTTGTGCGCCGTTCCGGGGAGCGCGAACCCGGTGGTGCGCGCGTCTCCGGAGTTGTGGAGGTCGAGCCCCGGCGCCCCGCCCGCGCTCCCAGGAAGACACCCCGAGAAGTCGCGTAAAATCGGCACAATGACCGATGCACCCGACGCCGCCTCCGACCTGGGTGCCGGTATCGACCCCGAGGATCTCGCCACCACGCTGCGAGTCCTGTCGGAGCTGCACCAGATCGACAACGAGCACCCCGACTTCGTGGCCGTGCGTCATGCGACGGCGGCGATGTTCAAGGCGGTCAAGCGCGTGCGTCGCAAGGAGATCCGCGACGCGATCGCCGACGCCGACAAGGCGGTCGTCGCCCGCACGGCGACCGGCGCTCCCGACCGCATCGACGACGAGACCCGTGGGCACGACCTCGCGACCAGCGTCGTCGACGCCCCGATCGCCGGCGAGCTGCTCAAGCCGCGCAACTGCTACATCTGCAAGCAGCCCTACACGGTGGTCGATGCGTTCTATCACCAGCTCTGCCCGGACTGCGCCCGCTTCAGTCATGGCAAGCGAAACGCCCGCACCGATCTGACCGGCAAGCGCGCGCTTCTCACCGGCGGCCGCGCGAAGATCGGCATGCACATCGCCCTGCGACTGCTGCGCGACGGCGCGCACACGACCATCACCACACGATTCCCCCGCGATGCGGTTCGTCGATTCTCGGCGCTGCCGGACTCGGCCGACTGGCTGCACCGCCTGCGCGTGGTCGGCATCGACCTCCGCGACCCCGCTCAGGTCATCGGGCTCGCCGACTCGGTCGCGGCTCAGGGGCCGCTCGACATCCTGATCAACAACGCCGCGCAGACCGTGCGCCGCTCACCCGGGTCGTACTCTCTCCTGGCGGATGCCGAGCTGCAGCCGCTTCCCGACGGACCGCTGCCCGAGATGGAGACGTTCGGACACACCGCCGATCCGCATCCGCAGGCGCTGCAGGCTTCGGTCGATGCGCATCCGCTGCTGTCCGTCGCGGCGCTCGGCGGCACCGTCGCCGAGCAGGGCGGCCAGGCGCTGACAGCCGAAGACCTCGCACGACTCGCGATGGCCCCCGGATCGTCGTCGCTCGAGAAGCACGCCGACGGCACCGCCATCGACGCAGGCGGACTCGTGCCCGACGTCAACCGCACGAACAGCTGGGTGCAGTCGATCGATCAGGTCGATCCGCTCGAGATGCTCGAGGTGCAGCTGGCCAACACGACGGCGCCGTTCCTGTTGATCAGTCGCCTGCGCGCCTCGATGGCGGCCTCGTCGGCGAACCGCAAGTACGTGGTCAACGTCTCGGCGATGGAGGGGCAGTTCTCGCGCCGGTACAAGGGTCCCGGTCACCCGCACACGAACATGGCCAAGGCGGCGCTGAACATGCTGACGCGCACGAGCGCCGGCGAGATGCTCGAGACCGACGGCATCCTCATGACCGCCGTCGACACCGGTTGGATCACCGACGAGCGCCCCCACTTCACCAAGGTGCGCCTGGCCGAGGAGGGCTTCCACGCCCCGCTCGACCTCGTTGACGGAGCGGCCCGCGTGTACGACCCGATCGTGCGCGGCGAGGCCGGCGAAGACATTCACGGCGTGTTCCTGAAGGACTACGAGCCCAGTCCCTGGTGAGTCGGCGGCCTCTGAGCTGCGGGCTGCCGTTACTGCACCGCCGGACCTGTGCCGTCTGCAGGGTGAGATCCCGTCTGCAGGAGGGGACGGGGAATCTGGTCCTGCGTCCGTGCTTCGGTCCTGCGAACGGTGTGCTGGTCGCCACCCTGGGCCGCGCGCGACGGTCAGTGCGCGCGGATCTCGAGGTTCTCGGACGCCCAGGTGCCGAGCTGATCGAGGATGGGCAGCAGCCCACGTCCGCTGTCGGTCAGGGAGTACGAGACCGTGACAGGCGGACCGGCGTCGACCGCGCGGGCCACGAGCCCGGCCTCGGCGAGCTCTGCCAACCGGTCGGAGAGCACGGTGTCGCTGATGCCGGACACCCCGCGGCGCAGCGCGACGAACGTCGAAGGACCGCCGCCGAGCGACGAGACGATCATGCCGTTCCAGCGCTTGCCGAGCACGCTGAAGGCCAGTGTGACGGCGGCGTCGCAGACGTGACGCTCTTCGTCGATCTCGGCCATGCGCCCATCATACCTGTGCTACGTTAACGCGAGTCGCTAAGAAAAACAGAGTGACTACGAAAAACGAAAGGCACTTCTCATGTCCCTGTTCCGCCTGGATGCCAGCATCCTGCCCGCGTCGTCCGCCAGCCGTTCGCTCGCCGACCTCGTCGAAGCCGAGTGGACCGCCTCGCACCCGGACTCCACGGTCACCCGCCGCGACCTCGCCGCCGACCCCGTGCCCGCGACGGCATGGGCGGATGCCGTGACCGGCGGATTCGTCGACGACGCCGAGCGCACCGACGCTCAGCGCGCAGCGCGCGCCCTCGCCACCACCTTCGCCGACGAGCTGATCGGCGCCGACGCGCTGCTCTTCGCCGTGCCTCTCTACAACTACGGCGTCTCGCAGCACTTCAAGACCTGGTTCGACCTGGCCTACACGGACGCCCGCATCGACCCGCAGGGCACCGCATTGCGCGGCAAGCCGGCGACCCTCGTCACCGTGCTCGGCGGCAACTACGCCCCCGGAACGCCCAAGGAGGGCTGGGACCACTCCACCGGATGGCTGCGCCGCGTGCTCGAGGACGTCTGGGGCCTCGACCTGCGCATCGTCGAGCGTCCGTTCACCCTGGTCGGCGTGAACCCCGCTCTCGACGCCTTCGCCGACACCGCCCGCGAGCTCAAGGAGAACGCCGAGGAGTCGGCGCGCACGTACGGACGCGAGCTCGCCGCACTGCGGGGCGACCAGGTCGCCTGACCCGGCATCCTGAGCGGTCCCGCCCCTCCAGGCATCCCGTCTGGTCCCGCCCCTCCAGGCGTCCCGTCTGCAGGATCAGGGCACGGATGCGGGGTCAGAACACGGTTTCTGGTCCTGCATCCGTGCCTCGGTCCTGCAGACGACACAGGACCCGGGACGACCGTGCAGGCCCCGGACCTCCGGACGACCGACCGCCGCCTCAGGCGAGCGGCCGGGGGAACGGATGCGGCAGCCACACCGTCACGTTCAGACCCCCGCCGTGCCGAGCGGTGAGCACGAGGGATCCGTCATGCGCCTGGGCGATGCGCTGCACGATGGCGAGGCCCAATCCGACACCGCCGTGATCCTCGCCGCGCGTGCGGTCGGCACCTCTCTGGAACGGTTCCGCGAGCGTGGCGACGAGATGGGCGGGCAGCACGTCGCCCGTGTTCTCGACCACCAACGCCACCGCCTGCGGCAGAACATGCGTCCGCACGATGACCGTGCCGCCTGCGGGCAGGTTGTGAACGATCGCGTTGTGCACCAGGTTCGTGATCAGCTGCTGGAGCAGGGCGGGGGATCCGAGCACGTTCGCGGTGTCACCGCCGACGTCGATGGACACACCACGTCGCTCGGCCGACGGCAGGAGCGTCTCGGTCGACTCCTCGGCGAGCAGTGACAGGTCGACCGGCTCGCGGGTGAACGCGCGGCGCTCGGCACGGCTCAGCATCAGCAGGGCCTCGGTCAGCTCGATCGCGCGCGCATTGACCTCGTGCAGTCGGTCGATCAGTGCGTCGACGTCGCGGTCGGGGTCGTTGCGGGCGACCTCCAGCATCGCCTGCGAGATCGCGAGCGGGGTACGCAGCTCGTGCGAGGCGTTGGCGGCGAACCGCTGCTGCTCGCCCATGTGCGCCTCGAGCTGCTCGAGCATCGAGTCGAAGACATCGGCCAGATCGCGGAACTCGTCGCGCGGTCCCTCGAGGGCGACCCGTTGCGACAGCGACCCCTGCGCGGCGAGCTGCGCTGCCCGTCCGATGCGGTCGAGGGGGGCCAGCATCCGTCCGGCGATGATCCATCCTCCGCCGATTCCGATCGCGAGCAGCACGAGCATCATCACGATCGCAGCCGGAATGAATGCGCGGATCAGGTCCGAGCGGTTCGGCACGAAGCGGTCGGCGATGATCGCGGCATCCGGTACATACCGCAGCAGGTATACGGCGACGGCCGCGAGCAGACCGATGCCTGACACGACCACGACGCCCGCATAGCTCAGCGTGAGCTTCCAGCGGGCGCTCATGCCTCGGCGCCTCACGGGCCGAACGGGATCAGCCATCGGCATCCGTTCCGATGCGGTAGCCGACGCCGGGGACCGTGAGGATCAGCCACGGCTCGCCCAGTCGTTTGCGGAGCGACGAGACCGTGATGCGCACGGCGTTCGTGAACGGGTCGGCGTTCTCATCCCACGCGCGCTCGAGCAGCTGCTCGGCGCTCACGACTCCGCCGCCCGCATCGACGAGCACCTCGAGCACCGCGAACTGCTTGCGCGTCAGGGCCACGTACTTGCCGTCGCGGAAGACCTCGCGGCGGAACGGGTCGAGACGCAGCCCTGCGACTTCGAGCACGGGCGGCCTGGCGCGGTGGCGACGACGGTCGAGCGCCCGCAGGCGCAGCACGAGTTCGCGCAGCTCGAAGGGCTTGGTGAGATAGTCGTCGGCGCCGATCTCGAAACCCGACTCCTTGTCGTCGAGGCGATCGGCCGCGGTGAGCATGAGGATCGGAATGCCGCTGCCCGAGGCCACGATCGACCTCGCCACATCGTCTCCCGACGGACCGGGGATGTCGCGGTCGAGTACCGCGAGATCGTAGGAGTTGATACTGAGCAGCTCGAGGGCCGTGTCGCCGTCGCCGGCGATGTCCGCCGCGATCGCCTCGAGCCGCAGGCCGTCTCGCACAGCCTCCGCGAGATAGGGCTCGTCCTCGACGATCAGCACACGCACGACACAGCTCCCATGTGCTCAGAGCTTACGCACCCGGACATATCGGGAGCATATGAGAAATCGCATACGTCGTCGCAACACGCCTCCTTCTTGACTGAGGACATGAACACTCGCTCCAGCTCCTCACGGCGACGCCTCGCCGCGATCGTCGGTGCCGCCCTGCTCGCCGTCGCTCTCACGGTCTCGGTCGTGCTGATCGGTCAGCAGTCTCTGGCGTCGGCATCCGTCGTGCCGACCGTCGCGCCGTCGTCCCTCAGCGAGGCGGACGGGATGATCCGCGAGGAGGGCGCCGTCTCGGTGTTCGACGACACGCCCGCCGTGACGAATCTCGACTCCGACCTGCTCGCCGCCGTGCGCGCTGCCGCATCCGCTGCCGAGCACGACGGCGTGCGGATGCATGTGAACAGCGGCTGGCGGTCGGCCGACTACCAGCAGGTGCTGCGTCAGGATGCGGTCGTCGAGTACGGCTCCGAAGAGGAGGCCGCGCGCTGGGTCGCCACCCCCGAGAACTCCGAGCACGTATCGGGAGACGCGGTCGACCTCGGCCCTCTCGCCGCTCAGGACTGGCTGGCACGCCACGGCGCGGACTTCGGCCTCTGCCAGATCTACGCGAATGAGCGCTGGCACTTCGAGCTGCGGCCGGCGGCCCCGGCGAACGGGTGCCCGCTGATGTACGACGACCCGACCACCGATCCCAGGACGCAGCGATGACCACGGCGCTCACCACTCCACGCCTCACCCTCTCGCGCGTTCACCCGCCGACATTGCACACGATCCCCGACGCGATCGGAGCGAACGTCGAGCGGATCCGATCGGCCACGGATGCCCGCATCATGGCGGTCGTCAAGGCCGACGGCTACGGCCTCGGCGCCGTGACCGTCGCTCTCGCGGCGATCGCGGCCGGGGCCGAGTGGCTCGGGATCACGGATGCCGAGGATGCTGCCCCGCTGCGTGCGGCGGGTGTCGAGGTGCCGATCCTCGCCTGGCTCAACCCCGCCGGGGTCGACGTCGCGCAGGTCGTCGCGGATCGCGTCGATCTGGCTGTCGGCTCGGTCGAGGAGCTGCGGCAGCTGATCGCGGATGCGTCGGCGCTGCCGAACGGGTGCGTTCGCGTGCATCTGCACATGGACACGGGCATGTCGCGGGGCGGCGTACCGCTCGAGGACTGGGCCGAGCTGCTGCGGGTGGCTCGCACGGGCCGCGACTCGGGTCGTGCACGCATCGACGTCGTCGGGGTGATGGGGCACCTGCCAGACGCCGACGCCGCCGACCCGGCGAAGAACGCGCCCGCCGTGCTCCGGATGCGACAGGCGAGGGATGCCGTGCTGCGTGCCGGATTCGGTCCTCTGCTCGTGCATCTCGCGGCGACGTCCGGGACGCTGACGGATGCCGCCACGCACTTCGACATGGTCAGGGTCGGCGCCGGGCTGGTCGGCATCGATCCGTCGGAGACGGTGCCGCTGCAGGGGGCGGCGCGGCTGACGGCATCGGTCGTGCACAGCAGTGTCGTGCCGGCGGGCACCGCGATCGGCTACGGCGGCGCGTATGTGACGACGCGCACCTCGCATCTGAGCGTGATCGGGGTCGGGTATGCCGACGGCATCCCGCGAGAGCTCGGTGCGGGCGCAGGGGTGGCGGTCGACGGCATCCGGTGCCCGATCGTCGGTCGCGTGTCGATGGATCAGATCGTGATCGACACGGGTGACGTCTCGATGCCGAGGGGCACCACGGCGGTGGTCTTCGGACCCGAGGGGGGCGCGGTGCCGAGTATGCAGGAGTGGGCGCGGTGGGCGGGGAGCATCCCGCACACCGTCGTGACGGGCATCGGCTCCCGCGTCGAGAGGGCCATCGCATGAGAGTGCTGGTGATCGGGGGAGGGCAGAACGCCGAGCACGAGGTGTCGCTCGCCTCGGCGGCAGCGGTCGCAGGGGCCCTGAGGCTCGGGGGATACGACGTGAGCACGGTGACGATCTCGCGGCAGGGCGTGTGGGAGGTGGCGGGCGTCTCGGAGGGTGCCACCGCCGCCGGATCCCTCGCTCTCGCGATGCCGCTCCTCGCCGACTGCGACGTCGTATTCCCCGCCGTGCATGGACCCCTGGGGGAGGACGGAGCACTCGCGGCACTGTGCGGTCTCGCAGGGGTGCGCGTGGTCGGATCGGGTCCGCGGGCCGGCGCCATCGGCATGGACAAGTGGGCCACCAAGCTCGTCGCCGAAGCGGCAGGGCTGCGCACGGCACGGGGACGCGTCGTCGATGCGGCGGACTGCGGCGATGCCGAGTTCGAGGGGCCCGTGGTGGTGAAGCCGTTGTCGGCCGGTTCGAGCTACGGCGTCTCGCTCGTGCGGGGAGAGCATGAACTGGGGCCGGCGCTCCGCGAGGCGGCGCGGTTCGACCGCCGCATCCTCATCGAAGAGGTCGTGCAGGGGAGGGAGATCGATGTCGCCGTCCTGCGCGAAGCCGGTGGCGTCCGCTGGGCGGCGCCGCCGCTCGAGATCCACGCCGCCGGCCTCTTCGACACCGCCACGAAGTACGACGGCAGCGCGCGATTCACCGTGCCCGCGCAGCTGTCGACGGCCGAGTCGACCTCGCTCACGCGTGCGGCGCTGACCATGTTCGACGCCCTCGGATGCGCCGGGGTCGCCAGGATGGACTTCTTCCTCACCGCCGAGGGCCCGGTGCTGAACGAGGTCAACACGATGCCGGGGCTCACCGCGGCCTCGCAGGCGCCGCGCATGTTCGCGGCGGCCGATGTGTCGTACGTCGACCTCGTGTCGCGCCTCGTGCGAGCCGCTGAGGTGCCAGGCGGTGACGGTGCGCGCCGGAGGGCCGGCCTCGAGCGGGTCGCCTAGAGGCGGTCGACGCCCGTCACGGTGACCATGGCCGCGCCCTGTTCGTCGGAGGCGGCGAGGTCGACGGTGGCCGAGATGCCCCAGTCGTGGTCGCCCGCCGGGTCGTCGAGGATCTGACGGACGGTCCACTCCGTCGCACCCTCGGTCAGGAGCAGCAGCTGAGAGCTGCGGGCGTTCGCGCCCGTGAGGATCTCGTCGTGATCGGCGAAGTATCCGTCGAGCGCATCCGACCAGGCGTCGGCGCCGAAGCTCGGGTCGAGTTCGGCGAGGGCGGCGACGTCCTCGCGGGCGGCCAGCTGCACCCGACGGAACAGCTCGTTGCGCACGAGAGTGCGGAAGGCGCGGACGTTCGATGTCAGTCTCTTCGGCGCCGGCGGAACGATCGGCTCGTCGTCCGGGCCGTGGAGCACGCCGTTGACCAGCTCCTCCCACTCGTCGAGCAGGCTCGAATCCACCTGGCGCACCAGCTCGCCCAACCACTCGATCAGGTCGCGGAGATCCTCGTCCTTCGCCTCTTCGGGGATGGTCTGCGAGGCCGCCCGGTAGGCGTCGGAGAGGTAGCGCAGCACGACGCCCTCCGACCGCGCGATCTTGTAGTACGCGACATATTCCCCGAACGACATGGCTCGCTCGTACATGTCGCGGACGACGGATTTCGGATGCAGCTCGAAGTCGCGGATCCACGGCTGCGCGGCGCTGAACGTCTCGAATGCGGCGGTCAGCAGCTCGTCGAGAGGCTTCGGATATGTGATCTCCTCGAGCAGCTCCATGCGCTCGTCGTACTCGATGCCCTCGCGCTTCATGACGGCGACAGCCTCGCCCCGTGCCAGGAACTCCTGCTGTCCGAGGATCGCCCGCGGATCATCGAGCGTCGACTCGACGATCGAGATCATGTCCAGGGCGTACGACCCGGTTCCAGTGCCGGCAGCCGGGTCGCGGTCGAGCAGTTCGAAGGCGGCGAGAGCGAACGGAGACAGCGGCTGGTTCAGGGCGAAGTTCGGCTGCAGATCGACGGTCAGGCGGATCTCGCCGTCGGCCGTCTGCTCGACGACGCCCGATTCGAGCAGCGTGCGGTAGATGCCGATGGCGCGCAGAGCGAGTTCGCGCTGTCGTTTGCGAGGTTCGTGGTTGTCGTAGACGAGTGCGCGCATGTTGCCGAAGACGTCGCCGCCGCGCCCGATCACGTTGAGCATCATGGCGCTCGTGATCTGCATGTGCGAGGTGAGGGTCTCGGGCTCGGCATCGATCAGCTTGCGGAACGACGGCTCGCCCCACGAGACGAAGCCATCGGGAGCCTTCTTGCGCACGATCTTGCGCTTCTTCTTCGGGTCGTCGCCGGCCTTCTTGATCGCGGCGACGTTCTCGCTCTCGTGCTCCGGAGCCTGGGCGACGACGGTGCCGGCCGTGTCGAAGCCCGCGCGGCCCGCCCGCCCGGCGATCTGGTGGAACTCGCGGGCGCTGAGCTGCCGCATCCGGGTGCCGTCGAACTTGGTCAGAGCGGTCAGCAGCACCGTGCGGATCGGCACGTTGATGCCGACGCCGAGCGTGTCGGTGCCGCAGATCACGCGCAGCAGACCTCGCTGGGCGAGCTGCTCGACCAGGCGTCGGTACTTCGGGAGCATCCCGGCATGGTGCACGCCGATGCCCGCGCGGAGGAAGCGGGAGAGGGTCTTGCCGAAGGCGGTCGTGAAGCGGAAACCGCCGATCAGGGCCGCGATCTCGTCGCGCTGCTCGCGCGTGGCGACCTTCGTGCTCGACAGCGCCTGGGCCCGCTCCATCGCAGCGGCCTGCGAGAAGTGCACGACGTAGATCGGCGCCTGGCCCGTGCCCAGCAGGTCGTCGATCGTCTCGTGGATCGGCGTCGTCTCATAGAAGTAGTGCAGCGGAACCGGGCGCTCGACGCCGGTGACGGATGCCGTGTCACGGCCGGTCCTGCGGGTGAGGTCGCTCGACAGCTGCGACACGTCGCCCAGGGTGGCCGACATGAGGATGAACTGCGCCTGCGGCAGCTCGAGCAGCGGTACCTGCCAGGCCCACCCGCGGTCGGGGTCGGCATAGAAATGGAACTCGTCCATGACGACCTGATGCACCGCGGCATCCGTGCCCTGGCGCAACGCGAGGTTCGCGAGGATCTCGGCCGTGCAGCAGATGATCGGGGCATCCGGGTTGACCGAGGAGTCGCCCGTGATCATGCCGACGTTCGAGGCGCCGAAGACGTCGACGAGGGAGAAGAACTTCTCGCTCACGAGCGCCTTGATCGGGGCGGTGTAGAACGAGCGGCGCCCCTCGACCAGCGCGGCGAAATGCGCGCCGACCGCGACGAGCGACTTGCCGGTGCCGGTGGGCGTCGACAGGATCAGGTTGTTGCCGGAGACGATCTCGATGACCGCCTCGTCCTGGGCGGGGTAGAGGCTGATGCCGGTCGACTCGGCCCATTCGACGAACGCCGTGTAGACGGCATCCGCATCGGATCCGTCGGTCAGCGTCGTGTGGTCGAGGATCGCAGGCATGGTCTGTCGATCATCCCACCTCCGGCAGGGCACCTCCTGCGAAGGGGAACACATGCTGTGCAGGAGCGGATGCTGGATGCGGTCCTTCGCAGCGTGAGATCTCCTTCGCTGCAAGGGAGCGAGCGAGCGAGCGAGCCTGCAAGCGAGCGCGCCGGCCGGGCCGCATCGACTCAGACGGACGTCGCGGCGCGCAGCGCGATGCGGATCATGTCGCCGAAGGTCTGCTCGCGCTCCTGAGCGGTGGTCTGCTCGCCGGTGACGATGTGATCCGACACCGTGCAGATGGCCAGAGCGCGACGCCCGTGGTACGCGGCGAGGGTGTACAGCCCCGCTGCCTCCATCTCGACACCGAGGGCGCCGTGCTGCACGAACGGCTCGGTCAGCTCGGGTCGGGTGCTGTAGAACTGGTCGCTCGAGAACAGCAGACCGACGTGGACGGCCGAGTCCAGGGGCTCGGCCTCGCTCGCCTCGACCGCCGCGCGCAGCAGTCCGAAGTCCGCGACAGGTGCGTAGTCGAGTCCGTGGAAGCGCACCCTGTTGATGCCCGAATCGGTGCAGGCGCCGTTCGCGATGATGATGTCCCGCACCTGCAGCTTCTCGGTCAGCGCCCCGCACGAGCCGACGCGCACGATCGTCTGCACGTCGTACTCCTCGAACAGCTCGGTCGCATAGATGGCCATCGACGGCTGACCCATGCCCGAACCCTGCACCGAGACGCGGTGGCCCTCCCAGGTGCCGGTGAAGCCCAGCATCCCGCGGGTCTCGGAGTACAGCTCGGCGTCGTCGAGGAAGGTCTCGGCGATCCACTTCGCCCGCAGCGGATCCCCGGGGAACAGGACGACGGGGGCGATCTGACCGGGCTGTGCGGCGATGTGCGTGCTCATGGCTTCAGCGTAACCAGCGGTCTCTGCGTGGCGCGCCCGGACCACAGCGTCCGCCTTGAGATCATCGGTACCGAGCGGTGATCGGCACCGCGGAAAAGGGACGACGATGTCCGATCAGATCTTCTTGTACGGGGCGCTCGGGCTGTACTTCGCCGGCATGCTGCTCATCGGATACTTCGCCTACAAGCGCACCTCCGACCACGAGGACTACATGCTCGGCGGACGCAACCTGCCGTCGTGGGTCGCCGCGATCAGCGCCGGTGCGGCCGACATGTCGGGCTGGCTCGTGATGGGCCTTCCCGGCGCGATCTACGCCGCTGGACTGATCGAGGCCTGGATCGCGATCGGGCTGACGATCGGCGCCTACCTCAACTGGCTGCTGGTGGCCCCACGGCTTCGCGCCTACACCGAGGTGTCGCGCAACTCGATCACGATCCCGAGCTTCTTCGAGAACCGGCTCCGCGACACCAGCCGGTCGCTGCGCATCGCCTCGGGGCTCATCATCCTGGTGTTCTTCACGCTGTACATCTCGTCGGGCATGGTCGCCGCCGGCGTCTTCTTCGAGAGCTCGTTCAACGGCGACTACCTGTTCGGGATGCTGCTGGTCGGCGGCATCACGCTGCTGTACACGCTCTTCGGCGGATTCCTCGGGGCCTCCCTCACCGACGTCGTGCAGGGGCTGATGATGGTGATCGCGCTGATCGTCGTGCCGGTCGCCGCCGTCATCGCGATCGGCGGACTCGAGGAGACGTCGACGCTCATCACCGAGAACGCCGGAGAGGGATTCCTGTCGCTGCTCGGCGGAGGGGCCGTCACCGGCGGCACCTTCCTCGCCATCGCCTCGGCCCTGGCGTGGGGCCTCGGGTACTTCGGGCAGCCGCACATCATCGTGCGCTTCATGGCGCTGCGCTCGCCGCAGGAGGCGAAGAGCGCGCGTCGCATCGGCATCTCCTGGATGGTCGTCTCGATGTTCGGCGCGATCATCTCGGGCCTCGTCGGCATCGCCTACATGGCGCAGCAGGGCATCACCCTCGACAACCCCGAGACCGTGGTGCTGCTGATGTCGCAGACGCTGCTGCATCCGTTCGTCGCCGGACTCGTGCTGGCGGCCGTGCTCGCGGCGATCATGAGCACCGTGTCGAGCCAGCTGGTCGTGTGCTCGTCTGCGCTGGTCGAGGACCTCTACAAGGTGGTGCGCAAGACCCCGCCGTCCGACAAGCGGCTGGTGCTGCTGGGCCGCCTGGCGGTGCTCGTCGTCGCGATCATCGCGATCATCCTCGCGATCACGCCGAACGACTCGATCCTCGGGCTCGTGTCGTTCGCCTGGGCGGGATTCGGAGCCGCGTTCGGCCCGATCATCCTGCTCAGCCTGTTCTGGCGCAAGCTCACGAACTGGGGTGCTCTCGCGGGCATGTTCGTCGGAGCGGTCACGGTGTTCGTCTGGAAGGCCCTCGACACCGACCTGTACGAGCTGCTCCCCGCGTTCGTGTTCGCGTTCGTCGCGGCCGTCGTGGTGAGCCTCGTCACCTACACGCGCAACGACGACATCGAGAAGGAGTTCACCGACGCCGAAGCGATGCTGACGGCACCGCGGGCCGCCGTCGGAAGCGCTCGCTGACGGACGCAGGGCTGAGTCGCGGGACGCAGGGCTGAGTCGCGGGATGCGGGGATCAGCCCTCGCGTCGGGTCTCAGCCCTCGCGCCGCCGCACGATCTCGCCGATCCAGATCGGCGCGAACGGCGAGGTGCAGCCGGGCGCGGTGGGGTAGTCGGCGAGCACCTGCAGGCGCTCACCGATCTCGAGCGCCCTGGACCGCAGCTCCGGGTGGAAGATGCCGATGTTGGCGAGCGTCTCGTTCATCGCCCACTGCAACCGCGAGGGCGCGTTCTGCAGATCGCGCTCGATCAGATCGAGCAGGTGATCGAGGTCGAGGCCCTCGGCATCCTTCGCGACGCGCACCGTCGTGAGCGACCATGCGGCCGCGGCGACGGTCGGGTCGGAGTCGTCGAACCAGCGCAGCCGCAGCTCTTCCGCGAGGGGGGTCTTCTTCGCGACGTAGTTCACGAACCAGTCGTTGACCTTGGGGGCCTGAGTCTGTCGCAGCATCGCGTCGAGCTCGTCGGCGGTGAACGCGCGCGGCGTGCAGATCAGCAGCGCCAGCAGCCGGGCGGCGGTGTCGCCGGTCGCCCACAGCTCTTTCGCCAGGGGCTGGTCTGTCTTGATGCGCTTCGCGAGGGTGCGCATGCGGCTGAGATTGATGCCGTGGTCGTCGCCGCGCTTCTCGTTCGCGGCGCGCATCTTCGGATCCTCGAGGGCGGCGAGCTCGGCCAGAGCCTCGGGAACGGTCATGTCGGACATGTCACCAGGGTAGGCCCGGAGCGCTTGTCAAGGCCCGGGCTTCTGCGGGCATGCGGCCCTAACCTCGCAGGAGATCGAACTCCGACGAAGGGAAAATGCCATGACTCGCGACAGCGACGACATCAGCACCGACCGCAACGACATCAGCACGGAGCCGTCGCCCGGCCCCGAGGAGAACGACAACCTCGGCGCCGAGGACAACAAGGGAGAGCCGCCGACGGTCGTCCCCTCCGGCTCGGGCGACGAGAGCGACGACGACGACGGCGACGTGCTCGCCGACGACCCCGAGCAGGACTGACCGGCGCCGCCGCGTCGCCCTGTCATTCCTCGTCGACGAGCTCCGCGCGGATGCGCCTGAGGTCCTCCATCAGCGACCCGATGAGGATCCAGTGCGTCGACGAGGGCGGCCGGATGACGAGAGGCGCGGTCAGTGCCGGGATCGCCGAGGTCAGGGCCTCGGGCTCCGGGGACACATCGGCGATCTGCACAGCCAGTCGCACATCGTGCCCGGCGCGCCGCAGCTGCTCCGCGATGGCCGTGACGGCCGGCTCCTCACCGATGGAGTCGTCGTAGTGGTCGAAGTAGGCGCGCGTCATCCCGATGGTCTGCGTCACGATGGGCGTCAGCCGTTCGAGCAGTGCGCGCATCTCGACGAGCTCTTCACGGTGCGTCGACCGGCGCGGGTTCAGAGTGAGGGATTCCTCACCCGCAGCGATGGATGCCTCTGCCGCGTCCTTCATCGGGCGCAGCAGTCTGGCTTCGAGCATGAGCTGATGCAGCGTGGCGGGAGTCTGGGGTTCGGGCAGCGCATCGGCGAGTCGGTCGAGGCTCGAGGCGAGCTCGCTGCCCAGCAGCCCGAGATCGCGTCGGGCCGGGGCGACCAGCACGGGCGGCACGATCAGGGCGTTCACGACGATGCCGATGACCACGCCGATCAGGGTCTCGAAGATGCGCGCGATCGCATAGTCGGGAGTCGAGCCCAGCGCGAGCACGAGCATCGCCGAGATGGCCACCTGGTTGCCGGTGCCGGGCGTCGCCCGGAAGGCCCACGCGACGAGCATGGCCACCACGATGGCGAGCAGCACGATCCAGCTCGGTGACCCCAGGAGAAGGCCCAGGGCCACCGCAATCACCACGCCGACGATCACGCCGATGCTGCGTTCGAGCGCCTTCGACAGCGACTGGTTGACGCTGGGCTGCACGACGAGCAGAGCGGCGATCGCGGCGAAGACGGGGAGCTGTCCCGGAACCACCCATCCCGCGAGCATCCATGCGGCGATCGTCGCCGCGGCGGACTTCACCACCTGCAGCAGGGGTGAGCGCTTCGAGGCGCGGATCGCGGCGTGGATGCGCATGCCTGCAACGCTACTCGGCTAGCGAGTGCCGTCAGGGGAGATGTCAACCCCGTCGCCAAGAGTCGTCGAACGCCGCTGAATGGGATGACACGACCGACGAACAGTGAGGAGCATCACATGGTGCAGATCATCGAGACCATCGACGTACACGTTCCCATCGACGTGGCGTACAACCAGTGGACGCAGTTCGAGAGCTTCCCGCAGTTCCTCGACGAGGTGGAGTCGATCGTCCAGCTGGACGACACGCACACCCGCTGGAAGGTGAACGTGGGCGGCGCGACGCGCGAGTTCGACGCGGAGATCACCGAGCAGCACCCCGACGAGCGAGTCGCGTGGAACAGCATCGGCGGTGAGACCGAGCATGCGGGCGTCGTGACGTTCCACAAGCTCGAAGACCTCACGACCCGCGTGACCGTGCAGATCGACTGGGAGCCCGAGGGGCTTCTCGAGAAGGTCGGCTCGCTCGTGGGCGCGGGCTCGCACGCGGTGAAGAAGGATCTCCAGAACTTCAAGGAGTTCATGGAGAAGCGCGGCACCGAGACCGGTGCGTGGCGCGGCGACGTCGACGCCTGATCGACCCCTGAGCTGAGGTCCGAGCGGTGGTGCCCCCATCACCGCTCGGACCTCTTTCGCTGCCCGGAGGACGGCACGCCCGGCATCGACTAGGGAACTCACGAACGGAAGATAGGGCATCCTCCCGATGTCGTCGGGGTGACTCAGAGCGGATTCTGAGGACATCGCACACCGAGGAGATGTCATGTTCGAGCACCCGTATCTCGCCTACAGATCGACCGAGTTCGACCAGGAGCAGCTCGCTCGCGCGGCAGAACGCCGTCGCGTCATCGAGGAGCGCAGCGATCAGCTGGTCCGCAGGCAGCCCGGCCCGGTCCGGCGTCTGGCCGGCCGGCTGCTGCACGCGACCGACGCATCGCGCGACGCGGCGACGGATGCTGCACGGCAGCCCGAGCGCCGCGCATCCGCGGGCCGCGAACCGGCACCCGCCCGGTGAGCGTCGCTCCGCTGCGGGCAGACGGCAGCGCGACGCCGGATGTCGGAGGGGAGTGGCACGATGAATTCATGCCCCCGTCCGCTCCCAGCGCCGCGATGGTCGGCCGAGAGACCGAGCTCGCGACCATCCGCGAGCTGTTCCGGCGAGCGGCCGACGGGGTCCCGGTGGCCGCGCTCATCGAGGGCGAGGCGGGCATCGGCAAGTCGCGACTGCTGCGCGAGTTCAGCGCCGAGGTGGCGAACCGCGCAGACGTGCATGTCGGCTGGTGCCTCGATCTCGGGGCGTCGCGCACGCCCTTCGGGCCGCTCGCCGGCATCCTCCGGTCGATCGTCGCGAGCATGGGCGCCGACCGGGTGCGGGAGGAGATCGGCGTCGGCGTCGAGGCGCTGGGCATGCTGCTGCCCGAGCTCAACCCCACCGAGCGATCGCAGACCAGCCCTGACCGCCTGCGCGATGCGATCGCGGCGCTCATCGAGGCGGCCGCCGAACACGCGCCGCAGGTGCTCGTCGTCGAAGACCTGCACTGGGCTGACGAGTCGACCCTGGCGCTGCTCTCCTTCCTGCTGCGCACCCTCGGGCACGGCCGCATCCTCCTGATCCTGACCTGCCGCTCCGACGACGTGCGACGCGGCGATGCCGTGAGCCGCTTCATCGGCGAGTCCACCCGCGCGCGTCTGCTCGAGAGGGTCGCGATCGATCGGCTCGACACCTCGGCCGTCCGTGCGCTCGTCGAATCGCTCACCGGGCAGCCCGTGACAGACGCGGCGCTCGATCGCATCCACGATCGAGCCGAGGGCGTGCCCTTCTTCGTCGAAGAGCTCGCCGGGTGCTCGACCGGTCCCCTGCCCGGCAGTCTGCGCGACCTGCTGCTCGCCCGATTCGACCGTCTCAGCGATGACGCCCGGCGGGTGGTGCAGGTCGTCTCGGGAGCCGAGCGTCCGCTGACCCACCCGCTCGTCACCCGCCTCGCGGGTCTGCCCGAAGCCCGCCTCGACGAGGCGATCCGCGAGGCGACGCTCAGCGGCATCCTCGTCGTGGTCGACGACGACTACCGGTTCCGGCATGCGCTGCTGCGCGAAGCCGTGCACGACGATCTGCTCCCGGGCGAGAGAGCGCGGCTGCATCGGGCGTATGCCGAGGCGCTCGAGGAGAACTGCTCAGGGGCCGAAACCGCCGACTCCGCCGCGCTCGCCTATCACTGGCAACTCGCGCAAGACGACCGGCGAGCGCTCGCCGCGGCCGTCACCGCGATGGCCGACGCCAAGTCGCGGTTCGCCTTCGCGAGCGCTGCCCGCTTCGGCGAGCTCGCCCTCGACCTGTGGATCCAGGTGCCGGATGCCGAGGCCGTCGTGGGTGTGGCGCGCCTCGAGGTGCTGCGCACTCTCGGTTCCGTGCTGCGCAACGCGGGAGACGGAGAACGGGCGCTCGCCGTGGTCGACCTCGCGCTCGCCGAGGTCGATCCGACGACGGTCGACCCCCGCATGCACGCCCGGCTGCTGCGCGACAAGGCCTACTACACGATGAACCTCGGCCGCGCCGGCGCGGTCCCGCTGCTGCAGCAGGCGCTCGAGATCCTCGAGGCGGGCGTCGACGACGACCGGCTGCGCGCCTCGGTGCTGAACCAGCTCGCCAGTCGCTACATGATCTCGGGGCGACTCGACGAGGCGATCGCGTTGGCCGCGGAGGCGGGCGAGCGGGCCGCGCGCGCCGGGTCGGACGACGAGGCATCGATCGCCGCGAACGTCCGGGGCGGAGCCCGCGCGCACCTCGGCGACCTCGACGCGGGGCACCGCGAGTACGCGCTCGCCCTGCAGCTCGCCAAAGGCACGAACGCCGAGATGAGATACCGGGTCAACTATTCGGATCTGCTCGGCCTGCTGGGGCGCTATCGCGATGCCGTCAGGGTCGCCGAAGAGGGGCTCGCGCCCGCGCGCGCTTTCGGCGTCGAGCGCACCACGGGCGCGCTGATGACGCAGAACATGGCCGTGCCACTGCTCGAGATGGGCGAGATCGAACGGGTCGAGGGGATGCTGGCGCGCGAGCTCGCTCAGCGGACTCTGCGCATCTCGCACATGTACTCCACGATGACGCGCGTGCGGGTGCTCTCCTGGCGAGGCAGACACGAGGAGGCGGCCGAGATCCTTCGCGAGTGGCACCCCGCATTCGAGGAGACCGGTCGGGTCGAACGTCAGATCTGGTACGACGAGGTCATGATGCGCGTGGCCGTCGCCGAGGGGCGGGGCGACCTCGCGGGTGCTCTCGGTGAGGTCAGGGCGATGCTCGCCGATCAGGGGCCGGTGTCCCTGCATCAGCGTCGACTGCTGCTCGAGGCGGCATGGTTCATCGCCGAGCTGCGGGCATCCGGCGTCGAGGTCGAGGCGGCGGTCGCGGACGTGCGCGACGCGTGGCGCGCCCAACCTTCGCAGCTGCGAGGCGACAGGTGGGAGACGATCCTCGAGGCATTCCTCTTCCCGTCCGTCGCAGCCCTGCGCCAGGCGGTCGAGCACGCAGACGACCGCGATGTGCCCGTGACGTTCGCGGTGACCACGCGTCTGGCTCTCGCTCGCGCACTCGTCGACGCAGGAGACCGAGGGGAGGCGAGCGCCGTGCTCTCGGCCGCGATGCGCCAGGCGGAGCGCCTCGGCCACGTTCCCCTGGGGCGGATCGTCGGTGGTTTCCAAGCGGCGGCTGGGCTCGCCGCAGCATCCGGCACCGCATCCGGCACTGCGGCATCCGGCACCGCCGGCGTCGAACCGGATGCCGACCCGCTCACCGCCCGCGAGCGGCAGGTGCTCGAGCTGATCGCCGAGGGTCTGAGCAACCGCCAGATCGGGGAGCGGCTCTTCATCAGCGTCAAGACGGTGAGCGTCCACGTGTCGGCCGTGCTGCGCAAACTCGGGGTGAGCACCCGCACCGAGGCGGCTGTTCTTCAGAAGAATCCGAACTTCCGGGACACCGGTCAGCCTGCCGTGGTACGTTGAGCAGGCGCGTATGTCGGACGTTCCGTCACGGCGCGGGCCGCGCAAGCGGCCGTTTGAAAACAGAAAGTAGAAAACACATGGCCACTGGCACTGTGAAATGGTTCAACGCGGAAAAGGGCTTCGGCTTCATCGCTCCCGATGACGGCACGGACGACCTCTTCGCCCACTACTCGGCAATCACCGGCTCCGGTTTCAAGGAGCTTCGTGAGAACCAGAAGGTCGAATTCGACGCTGAGCGTGGCCCCAAGGGCATGCAGGCTGCGAACATCCGCGCTCTCTGAGCGCGCATAGGCTTCCTGAAGCCGGTCGGATCCTCACGGATCCGGCCGGCTTTCTGCATGTCCGGGTGTTTTCTGCCCGTGCCCGTGCCCCCCCCGCATCGGGCGGTGCGGTGCGATGTCGACCCCGCGCGAGAGGCGAGGGTGACGCCCGGGCCAGGGACCCAAGATGAGGCTTGCCTAACTTTCTGTTAGATTAGGCCAGGCTTACCAAAGCCTTGGCGCCCCTCCGCGCCGCACCCCCTCATCCCAACCCGAAGGGAACGCCTGTGCGCACCTCTCGTCTCATCGCCGCCGGTGTCGCCGCGGCTCTGGCCGTCGGCCTCACGGCCTGCGCGACGTCGTCGACCGACTCGAACTCCGACTCCGCCGGCGGCAACCCCGCCGATGACGGTGCCTTCCCCGTCACGATCGAGCACGTGTTCGGCGAGACCACGATCGAGGAGAAGCCCGAGCGCGTCGCGACGATCGCCTGGGCGAACCACGAGGTTCCCCTCGCTCTCGGCATCGTCCCGGTCGGCATGAGCAAGGCCACGTGGGGCGACGACGACGACAACGGCATCCTGCCCTGGGTCGAGGACAAGCTCGACGAGCTCGGCGGCGAAGAGCCCGTGCTGTTCGATGAGTCCGACGGCATCGACTACGAGGCCGTCGCCGACACGCAGCCCGACGTCATCCTCGCGGCGTACTCGGGTCTGACGCAGGAGGAGTACGACCAGCTCTCGAAGATCGCACCGGTGGTCGCCTACCCCGAGGTCGCCTGGGGCACCCCGGTCGACGAGATGATCGAGATGAACTCGAAGGCGCTCGGCCTCGAGGAGGAGGGCGACGCCCTCATCGATGAGCTGCACGCCGACGCCGAGGCCGCCCTCGAGGAGAACAGCGCCCTCAAGGACAAGAAGGTGCTGTTCGCTTACGTCGACCCGAGCGACCTGAGCCAGGTCGGCTACTACACCGCGATCGACACGCGCCCCGGCTACCTGCACGACGACCTGGGTCTTCCGCTTCCGTCGATCGTCGAGGAGAACGCAGACAGCAAGGAGTTCTACCTCTCTGTGAGCTCCGAAGAGGCTGACACCTTCGACGACGTCGATGTCTTCGTGACCTACGGCGACGACTCGCTCATCGCCACCATGCAGGCCGACCCGCTGCTGTCGAAGATCCCCGCGATCGCCGCCGGCAACATCGTGATCCTGCCCGACTCCACCCCGATCGCGGCCTCGGCGAACCCGTCGCCGCTGTCGATCCAGTGGGGCCTGTCCGACTACCTCGGCCTGCTGGCAGCACCGCTCGCCGCGAAGTGACCGTCGGCGTCACCTTCGCACACTGAATTCCCGTGACCGCTGTCACCGTTCCCCTGCCGGGCGTCGCAGATCTGCGACGCCCGGCATGGGCGCGCACGCTCTGGCTGCTCGTCGGCCTGGGAGTGCTGTTCGTGCTCTGCATCCTGTCGATCTGCTTCGGCGTGCGCTCCGTGAGCATCGACGACATCTTCGCCGCCCTCGCCGGGCAGGATGACACCCTCGCCCAGGCGGCGATCATCAAGCGCCTTCCGCGCACGGTGCTCGCGATCCTCGTCGGTGCAGCGCTCGCACTCTCCGGCGCGACGATGCAGGCGGTCACCCGCAACCCGATCGCCGACCCCGGCATCCTCGGCGTCTCGAACGGCGCTTCGCTCGCCGTCGTCTTCGGCCTCGCCTTCCTCGGTCTCACCGACGCTTACAGCCAGATGGCGCTCGCGATCATCGGCGCCGCCCTGGCCGCGGCGTTCGTCTACACCGTCGGCTCGCTCGGACGCGGCGGTGCCACGCCTCTCAAGCTCGCTCTCGCCGGTGCCGCCACCTCGGCCGCCTTCGCCTCGCTCATCAGCGCCGTCATGCTGCCGCGCGTCGACCTGCTGCAGGCGTTCCAGTCGTGGCAGATCGGCGGAGTGGGCGGTGCCGAGTGGCCGCGCATCGCGATCACCGCCCCGGTGCTCGCGCTCGGCGCACTGATCTGCTTCGCCAGCGCCCGGGGCATGAACTCCCTCGCTCTCGGCGACGACATGGCGAAGGGGCTCGGCGAGCACGTCTTCCGCACGCGCCTCATGTCGGCGGTCGGCGCCGTGATCCTCGCCGGAGCAGCCACAGCGATCGCCGGGCCCATCGGATTCGTCGGTCTCGTGATCCCGCATGTCTGCCGGATGCTGATCGGCACCGACCACCGCTGGCTGCTGCCGTTCTCGGCCATGGCCGGCGCCGCCCTGCTGCTCGCGAGTGACATCGTCGGCCGTGTCATCGCGCCGACCTCGGAGGAGATCCAGGTCGGCATCATCACCGCCATCATCGGCGCCCCGTTCTTCATCTGGATCGTCCGTCGTCAGAAGGTGCGTGAACTGTGAGCACCATCGACCGGGCTGCCGCCCACACTCCCGCAGCATCCGACCGCACCCGCGACGAGGTCGCCGCGCTCATCGCGGGCCGCCGTTCGCGCCACCGCCGCCACGCCACGGCCACGATCGTGCTCGGTGCGCTGCTGCTCATGCTGTTCGCCGTGGCGCTCATGATCGGCAACACGTTCTATCCGCTTGACGAGGTGATCCGCGTGATCCTCGGCGAGACCGTGCCGGGGGCGTCGTTCACCGTCGGCGAGCTGCGCCTGCCCCGCGCGGTGCTCGCGATCCTCGCGGGCTTCGCGTTCGGCATCGCCGGCGTCTCGTTCCAGACGCTGCTGCGCAACCCTCTCGCCTCGCCCGACATCATCGGCATCTCGAACGGCGCCGGCGCCGCGGCGGTGTTCGGCATCATCGTGCTGTCGCTCAACGGGCCGATCGTCTCGCTGCTCGCGCTCGGCGGTGCGATCGTCACGGCAGGAGTCATCTACCTGCTGTCGATCAAGAACGGCTTCGCGGGCACTCGACTGATCCTGATCGGCATCGGTGTCGCGGCGATGCTGCAGAGCATCATCTCGTACATGCTGTCGAGGGCGGCGAACTGGGACATCCAGACCGCGATGCAGTGGCTCACCGGAAGCCTGAACAACGCATCGTGGGAACGCGTGATGCCGCTCGCGATCGCCGCCGTCATCATCGTGCCGCTGCTGCTCCTGCAGGGCAGGGCGCTCGGGGCGATGCAGCTCGGCGACGATTCGGCATCCGGTCTCGGGGTGCGGGTCAACACGACTCGTCTGCTCTTCATCCTCGGCGCAGTCGCACTGCTGGCGTTCGCCACCGCCGCGACCGGCCCCATCGCGTTCGTGGCGTTCATGGCGGGTCCGATCGCGGCCCGCATCACGGGGCCGGGAGCGAACCTGCTCGTCCCCAGCGCATTCATCGGCGCTGTGCTCGTGCTCGGAGGCGACCTGATCGGTCAGTTCGCGTTCGGCGAGCGCTACCCGGTCGGCGTGATCACGGGCGTGCTCGGCGCTCCGTACCTCATCTACCTGCTCATCCGCACGAACCGCTCGGGAGGCTCCCTGTGACCGAGGCGCACACTCTGACGGCGGAGTCCGTCACTCTCGCCTACGGCGACCGGACGATCATCGACGGCCTCGATCTCGCGATCGCGCCGGGCAAGATCACCACGATCGTCGGCGCGAACGGATGCGGCAAGTCGACCCTGCTGCGTTCGCTCGCGCGTCTGCTCTCGCCGACGGCGGGTCAGGTCGTGCTCGACGGCAAGTCGGTGCACGCGCGCCCCACCAAGGAGGTCGCGCGCATCCTCGGCCTGCTGCCGCAGTCGCCCGTCGCTCCCGAGGGCATCGCCGTCGCGGATCTCGTCGGCCGCGGTCGGCATCCGCATCAGAAGATGCTGGCTCGCTGGAGCGCTCACGACTACGAGGTCGTCGCGGATGCTCTGGCCGCCACCGGCACCACCGAGCTCGCCGACCGCAGCGTGGACGAGCTCTCGGGCGGCCAGCGTCAGCGCGTGTGGATCGCCATGGCGCTCGCGCAGGAGACCGACATCCTGCTGCTCGACGAGCCGACCACGTTCCTCGACGTCGCTCACCAGGTCGAGGTCCTCGATCTGCTCACCGACCTGAGCGTCTCGCGCGGCACCACGATCGTGATGGTGCTGCATGACCTCAACCTCGCCGCGAGGTATTCCGACGAGCTCGTCGCGATGAAGGAGGGCAGGGTGCACGCCACCGGCGCTCCGCAGGATGTCGTGACCGCCCAGCTCGTCGAAGAGGTCTTCGACCTCGCGAACCAGATCACCATCGACCCGGTCTCCGGGAAGCCGATGGTCACCCCGATCGGAAGGCATCATGTCCGCTGAGACCACGACCGAACGCCCCACCTACGTGCTCGCTCGCGCCGAGGTGCGCGGGGTCGAACGGGTGTCGCCGAACTTCGTGCGGATCACGTTCGGCGGCGACGATCTTCTCGAGTTCGGCACGCCGGGTGACGTCTTCGACTCCCGGATCAAGATCGTGTTCCCGCCGGCATCCGGCATCCTCCCCGATCTCGATCGTGAGACCGACGACTGGTGGGGTTCCTTCCTCGCCGTCCCCGAGGAGGACCGCGGATCCATGCGCACCTACTCGGTGCGTGACCTGCGGGTGACGGATGCGGGCACCGAGCTCGATGTCGATTTCGTGCTGCACCTGGCGCCCGGACTCACGGGCCCGGCGTCGCGCTGGGCCGATGCGGCCGCGGTCGGCAAGGAGCTCTTCATCGTCGGACCACGTCGAGGCGTCGCCGCGGCCGCACACGGCGGTGCCGAGTACGAGCCGGGCACCGCGACGTCGGTCGTCCTCGCCGGTGACGAGACGGCGGCTCCCGCGATCGCGCGCATCCTCGAAGACGCCCCGAGCGACCTTCGAGGCTGCGCGTTCATCGAGGTGCCGTCGCCGGCCGACGTCCTGCGCATCGACGCACCCGCCGGGGTCGAGGTGCACTGGCTGCCTCGCGATGCGGGTGAGCCCCACGGTGTGCGGCTGATTCCCGCCGTGCTCGAGTACCTCGGAGATGCGGATGCTGCCGACGAGATCGACGTGAAGGACATCGACACGGAGGCCCTGCTCTGGGAGACCCCCGACTACTCGGGTCTCGGCGAGGAGATCGCGGAGGCGGATGCTCCCGCGGAGCGCTACTTCTGGATCGCCGGCGAAAGCGGCGTCGTCACGACGTTGCGCCGCCACCTGGTCAAGGATCTCGGCATCGACCGCTCGCAGGTCGCCTTCATGGGCTACTGGCGACGCGGCGTCGCCATGCGCGGCTGAAGCCGGTCGGTTCAGGGGGCCGTTCTCGTTCGCGTTCGCGTTCGCGTTCGCGTTCGCGTTGGAGCCTCGCGCATCGCAGGAGATCTCTCCCAACGAAGGGGCGGATCCGGCATCCGATCCTTCGCCGAGCGAGATCTCCTTCACGGGATGCGGTCGGTTGAGACGGGATGCGGTCGGCTGAGACGGGATGCGGTCGGCTGACAGGGGACGCGGTCGGTTGAGACGGGATGCGGTCGGCTGAGACGGGGTGCGGTCGGCTGACACGGGATGCGATCGGCAGTCACGGAGAAGTGTCGAAGCGCTGGTGCCAGCGGATGCCGCGCCGTAGCATCCCAGTGGAATCGTTCGACGCCGAGGAGGCCACCCGATGACGCAGCACACCCTCGAGCTCCCGGACGTCGACCTCGTCTACGACGTGCATGGGCCACTCCCGACGAAGGATGGCCGCCATCCGCTGATGATGATCGGCCAGCCGATGGATGCGAGCGGCTCCCAGGCGCAGGTGAAGCTGTTCGGCGATCGCACCGTCGTGACCTACGACCCACGAGGGTTGGGCCGCAGCGTGCGCAAGGACGGCGGAGTCACGAACGAGCCCGATGTCCAGGCCGAGGATGTCCACGCGATCATCGAGGCGCTCGGTGCAGGCCCTGTCGACATGTTCGCAAGCAGCGGTGGAGCCGTGAGCGCACTCGCTCTGGTCACCGCGCACCCTCAGGACGTGGTGACTCTGGTCGCCCACGAGCCGCCGATCGACAGCGTGCTGCCTGATGCCGAAGCGGTGCATCGAGCGCGAATCGCTTATACCCGGGCATATCAGGAGCGAGGATGGGGTGCCGGAATGGCGGCGTTCGTCGCGATGACGTCGTGGGAGGGCGAGGTCACCGAGGAGTTCCTCGCCCAGCCGGCCCCCGACCCCGCGGCATTCGGGATGCCGACGGAGGACGACGGCTCGCGGAATGATCCACTGCTGTCCGAACTCTCGTGGGCGGTGCCGCTCTACGAGCCGGATCTCGAAGCGCTGAAGGCATCCCCGACTCGGATCGTCGTCGCTGTCGGGGAGGAGTCGCTGAAGGGCTACACCGGCCGCACCGCGCTCGCCCTGGCCGAGAAGCTCGGACAGCAGGCGACGGTCTTCCCCAGTCACCACGGCGGCTTCATGGGTGGCGAGTTCGGCTATGCCGGGCAGCCCGAGGCCTTCGCCGCCACGCTCCGCGAGGTGCTCGACCGGCCGTAGGGGGGCGAGCGAGACCTCGTCGACGCGTCCTGTCGTCAGCCGTCGCACGCACCGAAGGAGATCTCGCGCTGCGAAGGGCTTCACGCGGCCTTCGGCCCTTCGCTGCGAGAGATCACCTTCGCAGCGCGCGCACGAGCGGGGGCGGCAGCGGCAGTGCGCAGCGGGAGCGGAGCGAATGCCGCCTACGCGGTCGCGCGCACCACGAGCTCGGTGTCGAGGATGACCGAGCGGGGGGATGCCCCGGCGATGACCTCGAGCAGCACGGCGACCATCTTCGCGCTGATCTGATCCCACGGCTGGCGCATGGTCGTGATCGGGGGCTCGTGCGTCGCGGCGAGGCCTGAGTCGTCGAAGCCGGCGATCGCGATGTCCTCGGGCACGCGGCGCCCTGCGCGGCGGGCGGCGGCGATGGCTCCGGCCGCCATCCGGTCGGATGCCGCGAACACCGCGTCGACGTCGTGCTCGAGCATCCGCGTCATGGCGGCGAGTCCTGACTCGTACGAGTAGTCGCCGCGCTCGACCAGCGATTCGTCGTAGAGGTCGCCGAGCTCTTCGCGGAAGCCGACCAGGCGATAGCGACCACCGGGGGTGTCGTCGGGGCCGGCGATCATGCCGATGCGGCGGTGTCCCTGCGTCACGAGGTGCGCGGCCATGGTGCGGGCGGAGGCGATCTCGTCGACGGAGATCGTCGAGAGCTCGCGTTCGTGCCCGAGCGGCACGCCGCAGCACACAGTCGGGATGCCGACCTCGATCAGCTGATCGAGCAGCGGGTCGGACTCGTGCGACGAGATCAGCATGACGCCGTCGACGTGTCCCGCGCTGAGGAACTGGGCGACGCTCTCGCGCTCGGCGGGGGTCCCGGCGACGAGCAGCACGAGGGTCATGGCCCGCTGGGCGAGCGCTTCGGCGGCCCCGCGCAGGAGCAGCGCGAAGGTCGGATCGTCGAACAGCAGCTGCTGCGGCTCGGTCAGGAGGAAGGCGAGTGATCCGGCGCGGCCGGTGGCGAGGCTGCGGGCATGGTGGTTGGCGGTGTAGCCGGTGGCGAGGATCGCCTCTTCGACGGCCTGCCTGGCGTCGGGGGACACCCAGTGTCCGCCGTTGATCACTCGCGAGACCGTGCTGCGGGACACCCCTGCCTGCGCCGCGATCTGGCGGATCGTCGGCTTGCGCTTCGCGCTGACATCACTCATCGCCTGTGACTCTACCCACAGCATCCCGTCCAGCGGTAGTCCAACCTGGGACCGGTCTCAGTTCGGTAACAGCGGTTGTGGTCGACGCCGAACCTGGGGTAGAACTGAGACCGGTCCCAGTCATGTCCCCGTGACAACCTGAGACCGGTCCCAGTCGAATGAGCGACAGCACGTCGGGACCCGCACCACGACCACACCGACCCGATGGAGTGCCGATGACCTCGCCCCACGCCTGGCCCGACCTGCGCGGAATCGCCTACGGCGGCGACTACAACCCCGAGCAGTGGTCGCCCGAGACGTGGCGCGAAGACGTCATCCTGATGCGCGAGGCCGGGGTGAACCTGGTCAGTGTCGGCATCTTCTCGTGGGCGCTCATCGAGGTCTCCGAGGGCGAGTTCGACTTCGCCTGGCTCGACGAGCTGCTCGACCTCCTGCACGAGAACGACATCAGGGTCGACCTCGGCACACCGACGGCATCGCCGCCCGCCTGGTTCTTCGCGAGCAACCCCGACGCGCACGTCATCGACCGCGAGGGCCGCACGATGGGCTTCGGCTCGCGCGGCATGGCCTCGCACTCGTCGCCGGCCTACCGCGAGGCGATCGTGCGGATCGCGGATGCTCTCGCGGCGCGTTACGCACAGCATCCTGCCGTCGTGCTGTGGCACGTGCACAACGAGTACGGCGTTCCCGTCGGCGAGGACTATTCGCCGAACGCGGTCGCCGCCTTCCGGCTCTGGCTCCAGGAGAAGTACGGCTCGCTCGACGCGCTGAACAGCGCGTGGGGCACCGCCTTCTGGGGCCAGCACTACTCGGCATGGGAGCACGTCGGCGCCCCGGCCATCGCCCCGAGCGTCGTGAACCCCGCCCAGCGCCTGGACTTCGCGCGCTTCACCGATCACCAGCTGCGCGCGTGCTTCATCGCCGAGCGCGACGCGATCCGCGCGCACGCCGCCCAGCCCATCACGACCAACTTCATGGCGAACCAGAGCTGGACCACGGACCTCTGGGCGTGGGGCCGCGAGGTCGACATCGTCTCGGACGACCACTACCTGTGGGCCGCCGATGAAGACGCTCACATCGGCCTGGCGATCGCCGCCGACCTCAGCCGCTCGGTGGGCGGCGGCAAGCCGTGGATCCTCATGGAGCACTCGACCTCGGCCGTGAACTGGCAGCCGCGCAACATCGCGAAGCGCCGGGGAGAGATGAAGCGCAACTCGCTCACGCACCTCGGTCGCGGGGCCGACGGCATCCTGTTCTTCCAGTGGCGCGCCGGGCGCTCCGGTGCGGAGAAGTTCCACTCGGCGATGCTGCCGCACGCCGGCACCGAGTCGCGGGTCTTCCGCGAGGTCGTCGATCTGGGTGCAGCACTCGGCCGCCTCTACGAGGTGCAGGGCAGCGTCGTGAAGGCCGACGTCGCGATCCTCTGGGACTTCGAATCGTTCTGGGCGCAGGACCTCGAGTGGCGCCCGTCCGAAGACGTCACGCACACCGCCCAGGTGCGCCGCTTCTACGAGCAGCTCTGGCGTGACGGCATCACGGTCGACTTCGCCCTGCCCGGCCAGGACCTCTCGGGCTACCGCCTGGTCGTCGCTCCGGCGCAGTACCTGCTGAGCACGGCGGATGCCGCCAACCTCACCGCCTACGTCGACGACGGCGGCACCCTGCTCGTGTCGTTCTTCTCGGCGATCGTCGACGAGAACGACGCCGTGCACGCCGGTGGCTTCGTCGCGCCGTTGCGCGAGGCGCTCGGCCTCACGGTCGAGGAGTTCCTGCCGCTGCGCGAGGGCGAGAGCCACGGCCTCGACTGGGTCGACCACGAGGGCATCGTCGCGGACGTCTGGCAGGAGGACATCGCGCTCGAAGGCGCCGAGGTCGTCGCGAACTTCTCGGGCGGACCCGGCGAGGGCGAGCCGGCGATCACCCGCAACGCGCATGGCGCCGGGACCGGCTGGTACGTCGGCACCCGTCTGGATGCCGCGGGCATGCGCGCCCTTCTCCACGAGGTCTACGCGGATGCCGACATCACCCCCTCGGGCCTCGCCGACGGCCTCGAGGTCATCACGCGTCACGGCGCCGACGCGGTCTACCGGATCGCCGTGAACCACCGTGACGACGACGTCGAGCTCGATGCCTCGGGCATCGAGCTCCTCAGCGGCGCCGAGGTCTCGGGCGCCCTGACCATCGCGGGGGGCGGCGTCGCCGTCATCCGCACCTCCCACTGACCGCACGAACCGCACGAACCGCTTCACCCCGCACCACCCGCTTCACCCAGCACCACCCACTCACCGGTCGCGATGACGCGCAGCGCATCGTCGGCCACGACAGATAGGAAAACGCATGCGCAAGCACATCGGAGTCGGCGCACTCGCTCTGGCCGCGGCCGTGGTCCTCGCGGGCTGCTCCGCCGGCGCACCCGAAGGCGGCGACGACGCCGCATCCGGCGACGGCGCGGAACTCGTCATCTGGACGGACGCCGAGCGCGAAGCCGCGATCACCGCCGCCGCAGAGGCGTTCGAGGAGGAGACCGGCGCGAAGGTCACCCTCGTGCAGAAGAACTTCGAGGACCTCCGCAACGACTTCATCGCACAGGTCCCGACCGGAGAGGGCCCCGACATCACGGTCGGCGCCCACGACTGGCTCGGCGCGCTCGTCGCGGCCGGCGTCGTCGACACGATCGACCTGGGCGACAAGGCGTCGGAGTTCGAGCAGGTCGCGCTCGACGCCATGACGTACGACGGTCAGCTGTATGCGATGCCGTACTCGCTCGAGACCATCGCCCTCGTGCAGAACGTCGACCTGGTCGGCGCGGAGGCTCCCGCCAGCTGGGACGACATGATCGCCAAGGGCGTCGCCGCCGGCACCGAGCGCCCGTTCGTCATCAACACGGGTGGCGAGACCGGCGACGGATACACGATGTACGGACTGCAGACCTCGTTCGGCGCCCCCGTCTTCGTGCAGGACGACACCGGCTCGTACACGAGCGAGGTCGGCATGGGCGGCGCGCCCGGCGTGGCGTTCGCCACGTGGCTCGGAGCCAACGGGTCGAACGGCACCGGCTACATCTCGACCACGGTCGACTACGACATCAACAACGAGCTGTTCGCGTCGGGCAAGGCCCCGTACACGATCCAGGGCCCGTGGGCCATCAGCGCGTTCGAGGGCGTCAACGTCGCCGTGAACCCGATCCCGTCTGCGGGTGGCGAGACCGCTGCGCCGTTCGTCGGCGTGCAGGGCTTCTACCTCTCGAGCAAGAGCAAGAACGCGCTGCTCGCGCAGGAGTTCCTCGTGAACTACCTCGGCACCGAAGACGCGCAGCGCGCGCTGTACGAGGCCGACCCGCGCATCCCGGCGTGGACCACGCTCGCCGAAGAGGTGTCGTCCGACCCGATCACGGCCGGATTCGTGGCCTCGGCGCAGACCGGCGTCCCGATGCCGTCGATCCCCGAGATGGGCTCCGTCTGGGACCTGTGGAACGCCGCGCAGGCGCAGATCATCAACGGCGCCGACCCGGTGTCGACGTGGAACACCATGGTCGCCGACCTCGAGACGACCCTCGCCGGCTGACCCCGCCGGACGGGGAGGGGCCCGAACCCCTCCCCGTCCTGCGATCCTCAGACAGGACGCACACATGACGATCCAGGCACCGCCCGCCGAGGCGCCCACTCCCGTGGTGAAGCCCTCGCGCGAGTCCCATGCCCGCCGCTTCCGCGGCCTCGGCTGGGGCTTCCTCATCAAGCTCGCGCTCATGGCGCTGGTCAACGCCTTCGGCATCATGACGGCCATCTCGGCCTGGAGCGCCGAGTCGTGGATCGTGCTCGGCGTCGTCGTGCTGCTGGTGATCATCGCCGACTGGGTGTACTTCACCCGCAGGGCGCTGCCGCTGAAGTACCTGCTGCCCGGGCTGATCTTCCTGCTCGTCTTCCAGATCTTCATCTTCGGCTACACGGCCTACATCGCCTTCACGAACTACGGCACCGGTCACGTCGGCACCCAGGAGCAGGCGGTCGAGGCCGCACTGATCCAGGGCGAGCGCCGCATCGAGGGCTCGTCCGACTACCCGCTGTCGATCGTGCAGCGCGGCGCAGAGCTCGGCTTCGCGATCGTCGATGACGACGGCGACGTGCAGGTCGGCTCGGCCACCGAGCCGCTGAGCACCGCATCCGGTGCCGAGATCGGCGCGACCGGCGCCCCCAGCGAGGTGCCCGGCTGGGAGGTCGTCCCGAGGGCGACCGTGCTGACCGATCCGGCACTCGGCGCGACCATCAAGGACCTCAGGGTTCCCGTGTCGGACGACCCGAACGACGGCTCCATCCGCACACGGGAGGGCTCGACCGGCTCGGTGTACGAACCGACGCTGGTGTGGGATGCCGAGGCGCAGACCATCACGGACACGCAGTCGGGCACGGTCTACACCGCCACAGAACTCGGCGCGTTCGTGGCCGAGGACGGCACGGCGCTGCCGACGGGCTGGTCGGTCAACGTCGGCTTCGCCAACTTCCTGAAGCTCTTCACCGACGCGAATCTCGCGGGCACTCTGCTGAGCGTGACCGTCTGGACCTTCGCGTTCGCGATCCTCTCGGTCGTCCTCAGCTTCGCCGTGGGGCTCGGCCTCGCGATCGTCTACAACGACCCGCGGGTCAAGGGTCGCCGGTTCCTGCGAGCGCTGTTCATCCTGCCCTACGCGTTCCCCGCGTTCATGGCCGCGCTGCTGTTCCGCGGCATGTTCAACGCCGAGTTCGGCGTCATCAACGACCTGTTCTTCTTCGGGTCGCAGATCAACTGGCTCGGCGACCCGTGGCTGACCCGGGCGGCGGTGATCTTCGTCAACGTCTGGCTGAGCTACCCCTACTGGTTCCTCGTCTGCACCGGAGCCCTGCAGTCGCTCCCCGGCGAGACGCTCGAGGCCGCCGAGATCGACGGGGCCAACAAGCTGCAGCGCTTCCGCGCCATCGTGCTGCCGCTGCTGCTCGTCTCGACCGCTCCGCTGCTGATCGCCTCGTTCGCGGTGGCGTTCAACAACTTCACCGTCATCTACACCTTCAACAACGGCGGGCCGGCGATCGCCGGAGCGCCCTACGCACTGGGTTCGACCGACATCCTCGTCTCGGCCATCTACGACGTCTCAGGCGTCTCGGGTGGTGCGGCCGACTACGGCCTCGCGAGTGCGCTGTCGATCATCGCCTTCATCGTGGTCGGTCTCATCTCAGCGCTGAGCTTCCGACAGACCCGCAAGCTCGAGGAGTACCAGTGATGAGTGAGACCAGAGTCATCGTGACCGGTTCATCGAAGGATGCCGAGGCCGCGCGCGCGGGTGCACGTCGGCGTCGATGGTGGGGCGAGGTCGGCTGGAAGTACATCCTCGCCGCCGGCGTGCTGTTCTTCGCCGCGTTCCCGCTCGTCTACGTCCTCTCGGCCTCGCTCAACCCGAACGGCAGCCTTGCGGCATCCAGTGCGCTGTTCAGCGCGTTCGACCCGGCGAACTACATCGCTCTGGGTGAATCCCGCTACTGGGTCTGGTTCGGCAACACCCTGCTGATCGGCGGCGTCACCGCAGTCGGCTCGGTGCTCATGGGCGCCTGCGGCGCGTACGCGTTCTCCCGGTTCCGGTTCAGCGGACGACGCGCCAGCCTCACCACCCTGCTCGTGCTGCAGATGTTCCCGCAGGCGCTCGCGTTCATCGCGATCTTCCTGATGCTGCAGACGATCGGCGACGTCGTGCCGGCGCTCGGCATCAACTCGAAGATCGCCCTGATCTGCGTGTACCTCGGTGGCGCGCTCGGCGCGAACACCTTCCTGATGTACGGGTTCTTCAACACGATCCCCGTCGAGATCGACGAGTCGGCGAAGATCGACGGGGCCAGCCACGCGCAGATCTTCTGGCGGCTCATCATGCCGCTGGTCGTGCCGATCCTCGCGGTCGTCGCCCTGCTCGCGTTCCTCGCGGCGTTCGGCGACTTCATCCTGTCGAAGATCATCCTCACGTCCGAGGACAACTGGACCCTCGCCGTCGGCATGTACCAGTGGGTCTCGAACCAGCTGACCTCACGCTGGGGGCTCTTCGCCGCCGGCGTCGTGGTCGCCGCCGTGCCCGTGCTCGCGCTGTTCTTCTCGCTGCAGAAGTACATCGTGGGCGGGCTCACCCAGGGATCCGTCAAGGGCTGATCCGCACCTCCACCGCTCGAAAGGCCGTCATGCACCGTCGCACGCGTTCCCTTCTCTCCACCGCCCTGGCCACGGTCGCCGCCGTCGCCCTGATCGGCGTCGCGCTGCCGGCGTCGGCCGTCTCGCCGGCGGCATCCGCTCTCGCTCCTGCGGCTGTCTCGGTCGACGGGCCGGTGGAGGCCACCATCACCGTCCCCCGGGTCGAGAACCTGCCGGACGACTTCATCGGCGGCGTCGACGTCTCGTCGGTGCTGTCGCTCGAGGAGTCGGGGGTGGTGTTCCGCGACGCCCAGGGCGCGCCGGGCGACCTGTTCGAGATCCTCGCGGACGCCGGGGTCACCGACGTCCGCGTGCGCGTCTGGAACGACCCGTTCGACGCGAACGGCAACGGCTACGGCGGGGGCGATGTCGACGTCGATCGGGCGATCGAGATCTCGCAGCGAGCGACGGATGCCGGCCTCGGCGTGCTCGTCGACTTCCACTACTCCGACTTCTGGGCCGACCCCGCGAAGCAGCAGGCGCCCAAGGCGTGGGAGGGGATGACCGCCGACCAGGTGGCGACCGAGGTGGGTGCCTTCACGCGCGATGCGGTGCGTCGCCTGGTCGATGCGGGTGTCGACCTCCGCATGGTGCAGGTCGGCAATGAGACGAACGGCGGAGTCGCCGGAGTGCGCGGCTGGGATGACATGGCGAAGGTGTTCTCGGCCGGTTCCGCCGCCGTGCGGGCCGAGGCGCCGGACACGCTCGTCGCCCTGCACTTCACCAACCCCGAGCGCGCCGGGTTCTACGCCGACGTCGCAGCGCAGCTCGATCGCCGCGACGTCGACTACGACGTGTTCGCGTCGTCGTACTACCCGTTCTGGCACGGGACTCCCGAGAACCTCACGGCCGTGCTCTCGAACGTCGCCGAGACCTACGGCAAGAAGGTCATGGTCGCCGAGACCTCGTGGGCGTTCACGCTCGACGACGGAGACGGTCACGGCAACGTCGTCGACCTGGCGTCCGAGGCGACGCAGTACCCGGTGAGCGTGCAGGGTCAGGCCGATGCCGTGCGCGCGGTCGTGCAGGCCGTCGCCGACGTGGGTGAGGCGGGACCCGGCGTCTACTACTGGGAGCCCGCATGGCTGCCGGTGGGTCCGCCCGCACAGCTCGAGCAGAACAGAACGCTGTGGGAGCGCGACGGATCGGGCTGGGCGTCGAGCTTCGCCGGCGAGTACGAGCCCGAGGACGCGGGGCACTGGTTCGGCGGATCCGCGTGGGACAACCAGGCGCTGTTCGGCTTCGACGGCACGGCATCCGATGCGCTGAACATCTTCTCGTACGTGCGCACCGGCGCCCAGGCCCCGCGGGCCGTCGAGTCGGTGCAGGCGGTCGCGCTGCAGGTGACCGAGGGCGATGCCGTCGAGCTGCCCGACGAGGTCACGGTGCTCTACAACGACGGGTCGTCGGAGCAGCAGCCCGTCACCTGGTCATCGGCGGCCGGATTCATCGAGGGCGCCGGCGAGTACGTGATCTCGGGCGCGACGGATGCCGGCCTCGCGGCGTCGGCCACCGTCACCGTCTCGGCGCGCAACTACCTGCGCAACCCCGGATTCGAGGACGCGGACACGAGCATGTGGAGCGTCACCGGATCGGGACTCACGCTGCGCGCGTGGGACGACCCTCGGAGCGGCACGCACTCGGCGCACTTCTATGCGGGTACCGGATACTCGTTCGATCTCTCGCAGACGGTCTCCGGACTGCCCGCGGGGTCGTATGTCGCACGGGCATCGCTGCAGGGCGACGGGGAGGGTGCCGACGGGCGTGCGTCGCTGTCGCTGTCGTCTGCGTCCGTCGCCGGCGCCGCTGCGGCGTTCGGCTTCGACGGCTGGCGCGTGTGGTCGACGCCGATGACCGAAGCGCTGCAGGTGGGCGCTGACGGCACGGCTGTCGTGCGAGTCTCCGCGGCGCTTCCGGCGGGGGCGTGGGGGACGATCGACGATCTCGAACTCGTGCGCGCACCGGTGCCCGGTGCCGACACCTCGCAGCTGCGAGAGCGGCGCGATGCGGCCGCGGCTCTCGACCTCGATGCCTATGTCGAGTCGTCGACCGTCGCGTTGCCCGGAGCGGTCGCTCGCGCCGACATCGTGCTGGCTGCCGCGAGTCCGAGTGCGTCAGCTGTCACGGGGGCGCTGGACGCACTGGCTGCCGCGGTCGACGCGCTCCTGCTTCAGGATGCGGCGACCACCGCGCCCGCTCGCGGAGTGCTGTCGCACGACAACGGTCACGATACGGGGCTGCTCGACGGCGACTTCACGCTCACCATGAACCTGTGGTGGGGGCAGAACGCCACGAAGCTGCGGGTGTTCGAGAACGGTGTGCTGGTCAAGACCGTGCCGCTCACCTTCGGGGGAACCTCCGCGCAGAGCGCGCAGATCGCCGTGACCGGCAAGACGAATGGCTCGTACGTCTACAGTGGCGAGCTGGTCAATTCGCGCGGTGTGACGGCGGTGAAGCCCGTGACGGTGACGGTGAAGGATGCCGCGCCCGGCACGCCCGTGCTCTCGGCCGACAACTGGGACGGCGACGGCTCGTACACTCTCACCGCCGACATGTGGTGGGGCACGAACGCGACCTCGTATCGCCTGTATGAGGACGGCGTCCTGATCTCCGAGGGCGACATGATCGCGAACAGCCCCGCCGCGCAGCGGGTGACGGTGCCGGTCGTTGATCGTGCGGTGGGGAAGCACACCTACCGTGTCGAGTTCGTGAACGCCGCCGGGAGCACCCAGAGCAAGACGCTCACGGTGGCGGTCAAGCGCTGACGTCAACACGCCCGAGAGCCCGACATCCTGAGGCGGATGCCGGGCTCTCGAACCGTTCGCGGACTACTTGCTGAGGAAGTCCTTCAGCGCGGCGTTGACCTCGTCGGCGTGGGTCCAGAGCAGACCGTGGGGTGCGCCCTCGACCTCGACGTAGGTCGCGGCGGGCACGGCCTGGTGGAACCGGCGGGCGGTGGCGTCGATCGGAAGGATGTTGTCCTTCGTGCCGTGCAGGATCAGGGTGGGCTTGCCGGCGTCGCGCACGGCGTCGACGTCGCCGCGGAAGTCCTCGATCCAGCTCGGGACGACCGCGTAGGCCGCGACCGGGGCGCTGGTGACCGAGAGGTTCCAGTTGGCGTCGACGACCTGCTGGCTGATGCGGCTGCCGAGGTTCTCGTCGAGGTTGTAGAAGTTGTTGTAGAAGTCGGTGAACCACGCGTAGCGGTCGCCCTTGGCTGCAGCCTCGATGCCGTCGAAGACCTCCTGCGGCACGCCCTCGGGGTTGTCATCGCGCTGCACGAGGAACGGCTCGAGCGAGGCGAGGAAAGCGAGCTTGGCGACCCGCTCGTGACCGTAGGTGCCGACATAGCGGGCGAGCTCTCCGGTGCCCATCGAGAAGCCGACGAGCACGACGTCGCGCAGGTCGAGGGTCTCGAGCACGGTGTTGAGGTCTGCGGCGAAGGTGTCGTAGTCGTATCCGGTGCCGACCTTCGAGGACTGGCCGAAACCGCGGCGGTCGTAGGTGATGACGCGGTAGCCCTGAGCGAGCAGCTCACGGGTCTGGCGCTCCCAGCTGTGGCCGTTCAGCGGGTACCCGTGGATCAGGACGACGGGCTGACCCGATCCCTGGTCTTCGTAGTAGAGCTCGATCGGGGTGCTGTTCTCGTTTCCGACGGTGATGTAGCCCATGATCCTGATCCTTTTCGGTCCGGTGAGAACGGTCGTTCTCGTTGATGTCTTCACTGTAGAGAACGCTCGTTCTCATGTCAAGTACACTGGGGTGATGACCGACGACACAGTGCGTGAACAGATCCTCGCGGCGGCCGACGAGCTCTACTACCGCAAGGGATACGCGGCCGTCGGCATGGATGAGCTGCGGGCTGCGGCCGGCGTGTCGCTGCGTCGCCTCTATGCCCTGTTCCCATCCAAGACCGACATCGTCACGGCAGTCCTCGCGCGCAAGCATCGGGAGTGGGAGTCGGGACTCACGGGAGCCGTGGCGGATGCCGGGGCAGACCCCCGCGAACGCCTGCTCGCTGTCTACGGATACCTCGAGGACTGGTTCTGCACTGACGACTTCCGCGGCTGCGCGTTCATCAACGCGTTCGGCGAGCTCGGTGGCACGAACCCCGAGGTGGCCGAGATCGTGCGCGATCACAAGGCGTCGTTCCAGGCGTACATGGCCGACCTCGTCGTGGCGGCCGGAGCGCCGGCATCCCTCGCCGCGCAGCTGTCGATCCTCGCCGAGGGTGCGCAGAGCACCGCGGCGATCGCCGCCGACCCGCAGGTCGCCGTGCAGGCGCGCAACGCCGCCGAAGTGCTGATCGGCGCCGCCGTCGCCGCCTGACCGCAACGGGAGAGCAGATTTAGCTAGCTTGGCTAGCGTTTATGCATCCCGGTGTCAAGGCTGGTGCGTTTGCGCCCTCGCGCGCGTATGTTGCGAGCATGGACTCCCGGACGCAGGACATCGCCCGCCAGACGATCATCATCGCCTCGGCCACCTTCATGCTCATCGCAGCGGCCATCGGATCCGGTGCCTTCGGCGGCACCTCGGTCAGCGAGCTGCAGGATGGAGCGCTCTCGGCGCAGGGCTCATACCTCGCACCGGCCGGCCCCGCCTTCTCGATCTGGTCGCTGATCTACATCGGCCTCATCGCCTACACGGTGTGGCAGGCGCTTCCGGCGCAGCGGGCGGATGAGCGCCAGCGAGCTGTCGGCGGATGGATCGCCGCGTCGATGATCCTCAACGGGCTCTGGCTCGTGACGGCGCAGTTCCTGTCGCTGCCGCTGACGGTCATCGTGATCGCCCTGCTGCTCGCGACCCTCGCTCGCGTCATCGTGATCCTCGGCCGTAGTCGTGCCCGCACCTGGCCCGAGCGCATCGTCGTCGACGGCGCGAACGGCCTGCACTTCGGCTGGGTCACCATCGCGACCGTCGCGAACACCACGGCCTGGCTCACGCAGATCGCGCCCGAGAGCTGGGCTGATCAGGCCGAGATCTGGGCGGTCGCCGTGCTCGCCGTCGTGCTCGTGATCGGGGTTGCCAGCGCCCTCGTCACCAAGCGCATCGCCCCTGCCCTCGCGACCGCATGGGGTCTCGGATGGCTCGCCGTCGGTCGTCTGACCGGCGAACCCGAGAGCACCGTGACCGCGATCGCCGCGATCGTCGTCGCGGTCGCCCTCGTCGCCGCGGGTGTCTGGGGAGTGCTGCGCCGCCCTCGCGCCGACATCGCCCTGTGACTCTGCGCTCGGTCGGCGTTCACGACTCAGCACAGATCGTGCGTGCGACGAGGTGAACCCGCCGATTCCGTCGGTTGACAGCAGCTCATGCTGAGTTGTGAACCGAGAATGACGAGAACGGCAGACCTGGCTCAGAGGACGAGCCGGTAGCCCATGCCCGACTCGGTGAGCAGATGCACGGGCGCGCTGGGCTCGGCCTCGAGCTTCTTGCGCAACTGTGACATGTACAGCCGCAGGTAGCCCGAGTCGGACACCTGTTCGCTGCCCCAGATCTCCTTGAGCAGGTCCTGCCGGGTGACCAGGGCTCCGGGATGCCGGGCGAGGTGCTCGAGCATGCGCCATTCGGTCGGTGTCAGGTGCACGCGCGCACCCGCCCGGGTGACCGTCTTCGTCGCGAGGTCGACCACCACATCGCCGAACCCGACGGTGGATTCCCCGCCCGCGGGCACCGCCCGACGAGACAGCGCCCGCAGCCGCGCGAGCAGCTCGTCGACCTGGAAGGGCTTGGTGACGAAGTCGTCGGCTCCGGCATCCAGGGCCTCGACCTTGTCGGCGGACCCGGTGCGACCCGACACGACGATGATCGGCACGGTCGTCCAGCCGCGCAGCGCCTGGATCACCTCGATGCCGTCGAGTCGCGGCATGCCGAGGTCGAGCATGATGAGGTCGGGGTGAGTCTGTGCGGCGACGGCCACGGCGGCCGCGCCGTCGGGGGCGACCACGACCTCGTACCCGTGGGCGGCGAGGGTGATGCGCAGTGCGCGCACCATCTGCGGGTCGTCGTCGGCGATGAGGAGCTTCACTCCGTCTCCTCCTGCATGATGTCGGGCTCTGCTGCGAGGGGCAGCGAGATGACCATGGTGAGTCCACCGCCGGGGGTGTCCTCGGGTGTCAGGGTACCGCCCATGCCCTCGGCGAATCCGCGCGAGAGGGCGAGGCCGAGGCCGAGGCCGGTGGTGTTGTCGGTGTCGCCGAGGCGCTGGAACGGCTGGAAGATCTCGTCGCGCTTCTCGGCGGGAACGCCGGCACCGCGGTCGATGATGCGGATCTCGGCGTGGTCGCCGATCGTGCTCGTCGAGACGATCACCCGGCTGTCGGCGGGCGCGTGACGGTGGGCGTTCGCGATGACGTTGACGAGCACTCGCTGCAGCAGCACCGGGTCGGCCGACACGGCGGGCAGCCGGGCATCGAGCGCGAGCTCGACATCCGACGGCCCGAGGCCGAGCTCGTCGACGGCAGCGAGCACGGGGCCCGCGACATCGAGCCGCATGGTCGAGACGGCGAGCACTCCGGCCTGCACCCGGCTGACGTCGAGCAGGTCGGTCACGAGCGACGACAGGGTCGCGAGGCTCTCGTCGGCCGTCGCGAGCAGCTCTTCCCGATCGGATGCCGACAGCGCGTGCGCCCCGCGGAGTCCGCCGATCGCGGCGACGGCCGAGGCCAGAGGGCGGCGCAGGTCGTGGCTGACCGCCGAGAGCAGGGCGCTGCGCACCTGGTCGGTCTCGGCGAGGGCAGCGACCTCGCGCGCCGTGGCACGCAGGTCGGTGTGCTCGATGGCCGCCGCCAGCTGCGCGACGATCGCGTCGAGCAGGCGTCGGGCGGGGGTGTCGAGGGGTTCGCCGTGCAGCTCGAGCACGGCGGGTGCCGATCCTCCGGCACCGACCGGGATCGTCGTGGCGCGTCCGTCGGGCACGGGTTCGCCGTCGCTGGCCAGCACCTCGCCGTCGGCGGTGAGCAGGCGGACGCCGGTGAGTCCGAACGCCTCGCGCGTGCGGCTGACGAGGGCGAGCACCGCGTTGTCGCCGCGCAGCACGTTGCCGGCCACGGCCGCGAGCAGCTCTGCCTCCGCGGCGGCGCGCTGGGCGGTGCGGGCTCGCCGGGCGGCCTGGTCGACGATGATGCTGACGAGGATGGCGATGGTCACGTACAGCGCGAGGGCGAGCACGTGCAGCGGGTGCGCGATCGTGATGGTGAAGAGCGGGGCGACGAACAGGAAGTCGAGGGTGATGCCCGACAGCACCGCCGCGAAGACGGCAGGCCGCACGCCTCCCACCAGGGCCACGATCACGACGAGCAGCTGGAAGGCCAGCACTTCGACCGTGATCGACTCGGGGCTGCGGAACGCGAACATCGCCCACGAGAGCAGCGGGCCGACGACGAGCGCCAGTGCGAACCCGAGCGCTTGACGTCGCCAGCCGAGGGCGCCGCCGGTGATGCGGGGGAGTGCGACCCGGCCGCCCGCGGCGGCGTGGGTGACGATGTGCACGTCGATGTCGCCGGAGCGGCGGATGACCTCCGAGCCGATGCCCGGTCCCGTCAGCGCCGCCGCGAGACGCCCACGCCGGCTGACACCGATCACGAGCTGAGTGGCATCCGCCCCGTGGGCGAACTCGACGAGCGTGCCGGGGATGTCGTCGCCGATGATCTGGTGGAAGCTGCCGCCGAGGGATTCGACGAGCGACCGCTGCGCGGCGAGGGCGCCGGGCGTCTCATCGCGCAGCCCGTCCTGCGCAGCCACATGTACGGCGAGCAGTTCGCCGCCGGCCGAGCGTGCGGCGATGCGGGCCCCTCGGCGCAGCAGCGTCTCGCCCTCGGGTCCGCCGGTGAGGGCGACGACCACGCGCTCGCGCGCCTGCCAGGTGCCCTCGATGCCGTGGTCGGCCCGGTAGCTGCGCAGCGCGCTGTCGACCTCATCGGCGAGCCACAGGAGCGCGAGTTCACGCAGAGCCGTGAGGTTGCCCAGCCGGAAGTAGTTGGACAGGGCCGCGTCGATCCGCTCCGCCGGATAGACGAGTCCGGCGGAGAGACGGTCGCGCAGCGACTGCGGCGCCAGGTCGACGACCTCGATCTCGTCGGCGGCGCGCACCACGGCATCCGGGATCGTCTCCTGCTGCGCGATGCCGGTGATCTTCTCGACCACCGCGTTCAGCGACTCGATGTGCTGCACGTTCACGGTCGTGACGACGTCGATGCCCGCGTCGAGCAGCGCACCGACGTCCTGCCAGCGCTTCGGGTTCTGCGAGCCGGGGGTGTTGGTGTGCGCGAGTTCGTCGACCAGCGCGATCTCGGGTCGGCGTGCGAGAACGGCATCCAGGTCCATCTCGCTGAGCGGCACGCCCCGGTGCAGATCGGTGCGACGGGGGACCTCGGGGATGCCGATGGTCTGCGCGGCGGTCGCCGCGCGCTCATGCGTCTCGACGATCGCGATCACGACGTCGCGGCCCTCGTCGAGCAGCCGGCGCCCTTCGACGAGCATCTCGAAGGTCTTGCCGACACCGGGGGCTGCGCCGAGCAGCACGCGGAGTCGGCCGCGCCGCGGCATCCGCTCTGCCGTCATCAGCCCTCCTGCTCATCGAGCGCGAGATTGAGTTCGGCGACGTTGATGCGTTCTTCGCCGAGGAATCCCAGATCCCGCCCTTGAATCCTAGACTCCACGAGGTCGCGCACCTGCTGCGCGGGCAGGTCGCGCTCGGCCGCCACCCGCGGCACCTGCAGCAGCGCGTACGCGACGCTGATGTGCGGGTCGAGGCCGGATCCGGATGCCGTCACAGCGTCGGCCGGCACGGCATCCGTGCTCACGCCCTCGCGCTCGGCGATGGCCGCCTGGCGCTCGTCGATCGCCGCGACGAGGTCGGGGTTCTCCGGTCCCAGGTTGCTGCCGCTGGACGCGGCCCCGTCGTAGCCGTCACCGGCGGCCGACGGACGCGACTGGAAGTACTCGGGCAGCGCGTCGCCGTCGTCATCCGTGAAGGACTGACCGATCAGCGAGCTGCCCTTGTCGTCGCCCAGCGGCGAGCCGTTCGCCTGGAACGGCAGCAGCAGCTGACCGATGCCGGTGACGACGAGCGTGTAGCCGACGCCGAGCGCGAGGGTGAGCACGAGCATCGCGCGGATGGCGACGCCGGTGGTGCGAGCGACGGTGCGGGAGGAGGACATGGAGTGCCTTTCGATGAGAGAAGGACGAAGACGGACGCCGGTCAGAAGCCGGGGATGAGGGTGATGACGAGGTCGATCAGCTTGATGCCGATGAACGGTGCGATCACTCCGCCGAGGCCGTAGACGAGCAGGTTGCGCTGCAGGATCTGTGAGGCGCTCGCCGGCCGGTACTTCACCCCGCGCAGCGCGAGCGGGATGAGGAAGACGATCACGATCGCGTTGAAGATGATCGCGCTGGTGACCGCGGACGCCGGCGAGTGCAGCTGCATGATGTTGAGCGCCGCAAGGCCCGGGAACACCCCCATGAACATCGCCGGGATGATGGCGAAGTACTTGGCGATGTCGTTCGCGAGCGAGAAGGTCGTGAGCGCGCCGCGAGTGATGAGCAGCTGCTTGCCGATGCGCACGATGTCGATGAGCTTGGTCGGGTCCGAGTCGAGGTCGACCATGTTGCCGGCCTCCTTCGCGGCCGACGTGCCCGTGTTCATCGCGACGCCGACGTCGGCCTGGGCGAGAGCGGGGGCGTCGTTCGTGCCGTCGCCCGTCATGGCGACGAGTCGGCCGCCCTCCTGCTCGCGCTTGATGAGCTCGAGCTTCTGCTCGGGTGTCGCCTCGGCGAGGAAGTCGTCGACGCCCGCCTCCTTCGCGATGGCCGCGGCGGTCAGCGGGTTGTCGCCCGTGATCATGACCGTGCGGATGCCCATGCTGCGCAGCTCCTCGAACCGCTCGCGCAGGCCGTCTTTCACGATGTCCTTGAGGTGCACGACGCCGAGCACCTCGCCGGATCCCGCTGGACGCTTCACGGCGACCACCAGCGGGGTGCCGCCGCTCGAGGCGACGCCGTCGACGAGGCCGGTGAGTTCGGCATCCGTGTCGAGCCCGAGCCAGGCGTCGATCGCCGAGCCTGCGCCCTTGCGGATCTGCGTCCCGTCGGCGAGGTCCAGTCCCGACATGCGGGTCTGCGCGGTGAACGGCACGACCACGGCATCCGCCGGCTCGTCGACCCGGATGCCGCGGCTCAGCGCCAGCTCGACGATCGAGGCGCCTTCGGGCGTGGGGTCGGCGAGGGATGAGAGGGCAGCGACACGCAGCAGCTCGTCGGGGTCGACGCCGCCGAGGCGAAGCACCTCGTGGGCGCGGCGGTTGCCGTAGGTGATGGTGCCGGTCTTGTCGAGCAGCAGCGTCGTGACGTCGCCTGCGGCCTCGACGGCGCGGCCCGACATCGCGAGCACGTTGCGCTGCACGAGACGGTCCATGCCGGCGATGCCGATGGCCGAGAGCAGGGCGCCGATCGTGGTCGGGATCAGGCACACGAGCAGGGCGATCAGCACCGGGATGCTGACGGGCGAGGCCGCATACGAGGCGATCGGGTTGAGCGCGAGAACCACTACGACGAACACGATCGACAGGCTCGCGAGCAGGATGTTGAGCGCTATCTCGTTGGGTGTGCGCTGACGGCTGGCGCCCTCGACGAGCGCGATCATGCGGTCGACGAACGTCTCGCCGGGCTTCGAGGTGATGCGCACGACGATGCGATCCGACAGCACGCGGGTGCCTCCGGTGACGGCGCTGCGGTCACCGCCGGATTCGCGGATGACCGGCGCGCTCTCGCCGGTGATGGCCGATTCGTCGACGGTCGCGATACCCGCCACGATGTCGCCATCGCCGGGGATCAGCTCGCCCGCCGTGACGATCACGATGTCGTCGCGCTGCAGCTCGGCCGATGAGACGTCGACCGCCTCGGTGCGCTCGGCCGTGGCATCCGTCGCCGAGCCATAGCGGACGACCTTGCGGGCAATCGTGCTGGTGCGGGTCTTGCGCAGGCTCGCGGCCTGGGCCTTGCCGCGGCCCTCGGCCACGGACTCGGCGACGTTGGCGAACAGCACGGTCAGCCACAGCCAGATCGCGATGCCCCAGGTGAAGGGTGCGGGCACGGGTGTTCCGCCGGAGTCGGCCGGGCCGCCGAGGAACGGCTCGGCGATCGCGAGCACGGTCGTGAACGCGGCGCCGACCCAGACGAGCAGCATCACGGGGTTGCGCACGAGCGACGCGGGGTTGAGCTTGCGCAGGGCGCCGGGCAGGGCCTGGGTCAGCTGCGCCCAGCCGAACGAGCGGGGCGGTGCGGTCGGGGCGGATGCCGGAGCATCCTGCTGTTCCGAGGGCGTGGTGGTGAGGGTCATGTCAGACGAGTCCTTCAGCGAGGGGGCCCAGTGCGAGCACGGGGAAGTAGGTGAGTGCCGTGATGATGACCGTGACGGCGGTGAGGAGGCCGACGAACTGCGGTCGGTGCGTGGGCAGGGTTCCGGTGTTCTCGGGCACGCGCTGCTGTGCGGCGAAGGATCCGGCCAGGGCCAGCACGAGCACGATCGGAAGGAACCGGCCGAGCAGCATCGCGATGCCCAGTGCGGTGTTGAACCACGGGGTGTTCGCGGTGAGGCCGGCGAAGGCGGAGCCGTTGTTGTTCGACGCCGAGGTGAAGGCGTAGAGCACCTCGCTCATGCCGTGCACGCCGGGGTTGAGGATGCTGGTCGCCTCGACGTCGGCGCGGATGCCGGGGATCGCGAAGCTCAGGGCCGTGCCGACAAGAACGAGGGTGGGCGTCACGAGGATGTAGAGGCTCGCGAGCTTGATCTCCTTCGGGCCGATGCGCTTGCCGAGGTACTCGGGGGTGCGGCCGACGAGCAGTCCGCCGACGAACACCGCGATGATCGCGAGCACGAGCATGCCGTAGAGACCAGAGCCGACGCCGCCGGGGGCGACCTCGCCGAGCATCATGTTGAGCATCGGCATCATGCCGCCGAGTGCCGTGTACGAGTCGTGCATCGAGTTGACGGCGCCGGTCGACGTCAGGGTGCTGGCGCTGCCGAACAGGGTCGAGCCGAGGATGCCGAAGCGCACCTCCTTGCCCTCCATCGCCGCACCCGCGAGTTCCGGAGCGCTGCCGCGGCCGGCCAGCTCGAGGGCCGAGAGCGCGAAGGTCGAGATCAGGAAGATCGTTCCCATCACGGCGGCGATCGCGTAGCCCTGGCGGTTGTCGCCGATCATGCGACCGAACGTGCGGGGGAGTGAGAACGGGATCACGAGGATCAGCAGGATCTGCAGCAGACTGGTCCAGCCGGTCGGGTTCTCGAACGGATGCGCCGAGTTGGCGTTGAAGAAGCCGCCGCCGTTCGTGCCGAGCAGCTTGATGGCCTCCTGTGAGGCGACGGGTCCGCCGGGAATGGTCTGCGTGCCGCCCGAGACCGTGGTCACGTCGGCGAAGCCGGCGAAGTTCTGCACCACGCCGCCCGCGATCAGGGCGATGGCGGCGATCAGAGCGATCGGCAGCAGGATGCGTCCGAGCCCGCGGATCAGGTCGACCCAGAAGTTGCCGATCGTGGTCGAGCCGCGGCGCGAGAGGCCGCGGATCAGCGCGACCGCGACGGCCAGACCGACGGCGGCCGAGACGAAGTTCTGCACCGTGAGGCCGGCGAGCTGCACCGTGTAGCCCATGGTCTGCTCAGGCGAGTACGACTGCCAGTTGGTGTTCGCGACGAACGAGGCGGCGGTGTTGAAGGCGAGGCCCTCGGGAACCGCGGGGAGTCCCAGCGACTCGGGCAGGAAGCTCTGCAGTCGCTGCAGCCCGTAGACGAGCAGCAGGCCGACGACCGAGAACGCGAGCACGCTGCGGGCATAGGCCCGCCAGGTCTGCTCGGATGCCGGGTCGACGCCTATCAGTCGGTACAGGCCGCGCTCGGCCTTCAGGTCGCGCGGGGTGCTGAAGACGTGGGCCATGTAGTCGCCCACCGGGCGGTACAGCAGCACGAGGGCGATGATGAGGACGGCGGCCTGCAGGACGCCGAACCAGATGTCGGCACCCGCGCCCATCAGAACTTCTCCGGGGCGACGAGAGCCACCACGAGGTAGACGACGGCGGCGACGGCGAGGGCGGCGGCGATGATCTCGAAGACGATCACAGTCGTTCCACCCCCTTCGCGACAAGAGAGACGAGGGCGAACAGCGCGAGAGTCAGCGCGATGTAGATGATGTCGAGCACGAGACTCGATACAACTCCCGTGCGGACCGGCATATGGCGATCCTCACGCTTTGCCTACGGGGCCGTGCGGGATGCATGCGACTTGCTCACATCTCGGGGTCGATCCGACTTTCTCGCGACGCGTTGTCGCATCCGTCGTTCGTCGTTCGTGGTTCGGGTAGGAGGTCCCCGATCGGGGGCCTCAGACGCGAGAGGTGCGGTGGTGACTGTGTACAACGACCCGATGGTGGCGAACCTCGTCTACCGGCTCGAGGCTGAGCACGCCGAGGAGCAGATCGTGCGACGTCGGACGGCGCTCGAGCATCCTGGTCTGATCCGGCGCCCTTCCCTCCGTGTGCGCGCTCGCCGCCTCTGGGCGCGCATCTCTTCCGGCGGAAGCGGGGAACCGGGATGATCATCCTGACGGCAGGCTCGGAGCGCGACCTGCTCGAACGAGCGGACGGAGAGACCACAGGTGACGCGGCGACGAGGTCGGATCGAGGGTTCTCGGTGAACGCCGACGTCGCAGAGCACGTCGGCCAGGTCTATCGCGACGAGTGGGCGCGCATCGTGGGAGGACTCACCCGACGATGCGGTGATCTCGACCTCGCCGAGGAGATGGCTGCTGAGGCGTTCGCCTCGGCCGCTGAGCGATGGCCGGACGAGGGAGTGCCGCCCAATCCCGCCGGGTGGATCACCACCACGGCCTACCGCAAGGCCATCGATCGACTGCGTCGTGAGTCGTTCCGCGATGCCAAGCATCGGGAGGCTCTCATGCTGCACGATCCCGAACCGCCGGAGCCGACGGGCGTCATCGACGACGATCGCCTCCGTCTGCTCTTCACCTGCTGCCATCCGGCGCTGTCACTCGAAGCGCGCGTCGCCCTGACCCTGCGGATCGTGGGCGGGCTCACCGTCGAGGAGATCGCCCGGGCCTTCCTCATCCAGGAATCTGCGGTGCGGCAGCGCATCACCCGAGCCAAGGCGAAGATCAAGACCGAACGGATCCCGTATCGGATGCCGGCTGCCGACGACCTCCGCATCCGGATCGACGGAGTGCTCGCAGTGCTCTATCTGATCTTCAACGAAGGGTATTTCGCGTCCGGGGCCGGAGTGCCCGCACTGCGTCGCGAACTGACGGGCGAGGCGATCCGGCTCACCGGACTGCTCCGCGAGCTGCTGCCCGCCGACGAGGAGGTCACGGGTCTGCTGGCGTTGATGCTGCTCAGCGAGGCGCGCGCCGCGGCACGCGTCACCGACGGCGGCGAGCTGGTGCGCCTGGATGAACAGGACCGTGGCTCGTGGGACCACGAGCTCATCGGTCGAGGCCTCGCACTGCTCGACGAGCCACCCACCGCGGCCCCCGGTCGTCACCGACTGCTGGCCGAGATCAACGCGGTGCATGTGCGGGCGACGGATGCCGAGCACACCGATTGGGCGCGCATCGTCGGACTCTACGAGCAGCTCGAGCGGATCGATTCCAGCCCGGTCGTGACCCTCAGCAGGGCGGTCGCCGTCGCAGAGCGGGACTCGCCCGAACGAGCACTGCTGATCGTGGAGACGCTGCGCGATGCGCTGGATCAGTTCCATGCCTTCCACGTGACGCGCGCAGAGCTGCTGCGCGCTGCGGACCGGCCGGACGATGCTCGGGCTGCCTACGAGCGCGCGATCGCCCTCGCCGACAACACCGCGGAGATCATCCACCTGACCCGACGCCGCGATGAGCTCGCGGCGCCCCTCGCACCCGGGGAGCCCGGGCGCACGACGAATGGAGAGAGCAGATGAGCAACAAGTACCTCGTGATCCACATGACCGACCCGACCGGCGGCACGATGCCGCAGGGAGAGGATCAGCGCCTTCTCGAAGACTGGGCGGATGAGGGCAGGGCGGCCGGCAGCCTGGGCGAGGGCGCACCCGTCGCCGGGGCGGACCAAGCCAAGTCGGTGGCCGTGCGAGACGGCAAGGTGCTCGTCACCGACGGCCCGTTCCCGGAGTTCAAGGAATGGTTCGCCGGCTACGACATCGTCACCGCCGAGTCGATCGACGAGGCGGCGAGCTTCATGGCGAAGCACCCCACCGCCGTCATGGGGAGGGTCTACATCCTGCCGGTGGTGAAGCTCCCCTGGGACGAGGACTGAGGAACACACCCCCACCGGATCTACACTCAGCGAGTGAGTGCGACGCGACGGCGGCTGGGAGCGGGGACGATCATCGTCCTGGCGCTCATCGCCGTGGCACTCGTCTGCATCGTCACGGGCGTCTTGCCACCCGCGGATGCCGGGGCGCTCGGTGCACGCATCGCGCCCGTGCTCGGGTTCGTCATCGCGATCACCATCGTCGCCGAGCTGGCCCGGGATGCCGCAGTGTTCGACGTCGTCGCGCAGCGCCTCGCACGCTGGGGGCATGGGCGGGTCATCCTGCTCTGGTTGTCCGTCGTGGTGCTCGCCGTCATCAGCACGGTGTTCCTGTCGCTCGACACCACGGCGGTGATCGTGACGCCGGTCGTGGTCGTGCTCGCGCAGAGCGTCGGCATCCCCCCGCTGCCGTTCGCCCTCGTCACCGTGTGGCTGGCGAACACGGCGTCCCTCGCCCTGCCCGTGTCGAACCTCACCAACCTGCTCGCGGCACGGTCGATCGGTGACGACCCGCTCGCGTTCCTCGCGCTGAGCTGGGCGCCGACACTCGTCGGGGTGCTCGTGCCCGTCGTGATCCTCACGCTGCGACACCGGCGCACGCTCTTCGGCGGGTATCGCACTCCGACAGGCGGTGCCCCTTCCGACCGGATGCTCTTCTGGGCGGCGTCCGCCATCCTGCTGCTCCTGATGCCGCTGCTCGCACTGACCCATGACGTGTGGATCCCCGCGACGGTCGCAGCGCTCGTGCTCATCGTCGTGTTCGGCATCCGGCGTCGCCATGTGCTGCGACTCTCGCTCGTGCCATGGCAGGCGATCGGCCTGGCGGCGGCCCTGTTCGTCGTGGTCGAGACCGCGCACGCGAACGGCATCCTCGACTTCCTGTCGGTCCTCGCGACCAGTGGCCACGCGCCCGCAGAACTGCTGCGTCTCTCTGCGGCGGGCGCGCTCGCCGCGAACGGGGTCAACAACCTGCCCGCCTACCTGATCCTCGAACCCACAGCCGGCGATCCGGTCGCGCTCATGGCGCTGCTGATCGGCGTGAACCTCGGCCCCCTGATCACCCCGTGGGCATCGCTCGCCACCCTTCTCTGGCACCACAGAGTGGTGTCGCTGGGCGTCGAGATCCGCTGGGGCAGCCTGATGCTCTGGGGAGCGATCGTCGCCGTGCCGACGGTGCTGGTCGCCACGCTCGTGCTCGCCTTGGTCGCAGGCTGAGATCCGGCATCCCGATCCCGGCCGCAGGGGAGGGAAAAGGGCAGCGACTCGCGTCACGGGATCTGGGGGAGGTCCGCGGCACGACATGGGGAGTGTGTGCCGGGTGAGGGTCGCTGCCCTACTCCACAACGCTACGCACATGCCGTCGGATCCGGTGAAACTTCAGTGCCTGATGTATGGTGCGTCGGCATGACACCGGCATAAAGTGTGCCCGTGGGCGACATCAGCGCATCTCTGCCGATCCGGCCGCGGCAGCTGATCCGCGACCAGGTCTTCGCCACGCTCGCCGAAGAGATCATCTCTGGGCGCATGCAACCCCTCGAAGAGATTCGCGACCAGGACTTGCAGGCCGAATACGGCGTCTCCCGCACGCCCATCCGCGAGGCTCTCAACCGTCTCGCCGACCTCGGACTCATCGAGGTCAGCACCAACCGGTTCACACGCGTCGCGCCGGTCGACCTCGAGGCACAGGCGGAACGTGTCGAGACCGCCGTCGCCATGGTCGGATACTGCGCCGTCAGAGCAGTGCCGACCTACACCGACGAGCAGGTCGCCTCTCTGCACGAGAGGATCGACGGACTCCTGGTCGCCGAGCTCGCAGGAACCTCGAGTCGCGAGGGGCTCAGCCTCTGGTACGCGCTGTGGGGCGAGATCGTGCTCAACGCCCACAACCAGACGATGATCGACATCCTCGACGGTCAGCTGGTGCTGCACCTCACCCGAACAGTGCCCGCGCAACGCGTGCCCGACGAACTCGTCGACTACATGCGGGCGGCCCTCGATCAGCTGCGTGCCCTGCTCGATCGGCGCGACGGCGTCGGGGTACGCGACCTCATCGAACCGCTGTTCCTGAGATCGACGATCGAACCTCTCCGCGCGGCGGCGGCGCTCGCCGCGGCATCCGCCTCCGTCTCCGCCGGCTCGACGCCCGCCGTCCTCTTACCCGGGGACTGACATGCCCGGCCGGCGGATCGACAGGCTGAACTCCACGCGACTGCTGGGAGGGGTCGAGCAGCCACCGCCCGTCATCACCTCGCGCGCGGATGCCGTCGTCGACTCGCTCGCGCACTCGATCGAGTCGGGCGAACTGGCGCCCGGCGATCCCTTATCGGTCACCGCCCTCGCACAGCGGCTCACCGTCGCCGCGGCGACCGTGCGATCAGCCCTCGGCACCCTTGAAGCGATGCATCTGATCGAGCACCGTCTGAACAGGGCGTCGGTCGTCGTGACGCCGACCCCCGCGTGGTTCGTCGCTGTCGCCGCTGAATGCTCCGGCCTGTCGATCGCGGCGGCCGACCTCGGCATCGCGGAGGCGACCGAGGCGCAGATCGCCGATCTCGCCGAGCGGGCGGCGACCGTCCGCGAACTCTGGGCGTCGGACGAGAGCGATCAGGTCATCGGAGCGGAGGGGCTGTGGGAACTGCTCGACCTGCTCGCGGTGTTCTCGCGCAACCGACACCTCAGCGCCCTGCACGCGTCGAAGCGCACGGCGCTGGTGCTCGGCATCCGCTCGCTCAGCCGGCCCCGCAACCCCGCCATGCTCCGATCGGTCGTCGACGCGCTCGTCGCCGCAGCGCGCGATCGCGACCGCCTCGAAGCGACGGATCTGGTGAGAGACCTCTACACGTTCGTGGTCGACGGGGTCACAGAACTCTGACGCGTCGGTGTCCACTCCTCCGCGAGGATGCCATAGTTGAGCCCGTCGAGCCACTCGCCCGACCGGTGCAGAGCGGTCTTGCGGCTGAACTCCTCCCGGCGCATGCCGAGCCGCTCCATCAGACGCCACGAGGGCTCGTTGTCGGCGAAGCATCCGGCGTGCACCCGGCGCAGCCCCAGCGGACCGAAGCAGACGTCGATCACGGCGCGGATGGCCTCGGTCGCATAGCCGCGACCGGTGTGCGCGGGGTCGAGCACCCAGCCGAGCTCGGCCTCGACGCCCCTCGCCTGATCGGCGACCTCGAGCTGCGCCCAGCCGTCACCGATCCTGATCATGATGTCGCCGATCGGCGTGGGCCCGTCGTTCTCCGTGATCAGCTCGACGAGGTACATCGACGTGAGCCGGCCGGGGTCGAGATACCGCTCACGGAACTCCTCGAGTGTGGCCGGCGCGAGTCCGAGCCACCGGTTCACCTCCGGCCGTCGACGCCACTCCCACATGACGTCGACGTCGGGTGCCGTCATCGGCCGGATCTGCAGCCGCTCGGTGCGGGCGGGCCAGACGTCGGAGTGCGGCGAATCGGTCATCGCCCCAGCCTATTGAGCGGCGTGGCCGGACACTCGACGCATCTCGGCCGCGAGTGCCGCGTTCGTCTCGTCGAACCGCCCGGTGATGGTGTCTCGCACCTCGGGAGACTTGTTCTGGCTCAGCTTGGCGCGCGCGTCGAACCGGTCGACACGCATCCTCAGCCCGACGGTTCCCTTCGCCGCTCGCCGGGTGCCGGCCTCGTCCTCCGACAGGCTGCGCCCGTGCGGCGTTCCCTTCTCGAAGTGGTCGGTCAGCTGCGCGAGCATGGCGTAGTTCTCCTCCTCGGTGAGGATCTCGGGAGTGCCGTAGAGATGAGCGGTCACGTGGTTCCAGGTGGGCACGAGGTCGCCGGGCGCATAGAGGCTGGGCGACACGTAGTCGTGGGGGCCCTGGATGATCACGAGCACCTCGTGCGCGCCCAGTTCATGCAGCTGCTCGTCGGGGCGACCGAAGTGGCTCGCGATCACGATCTCGTGTTCGTCTTCGATCAGCAGCGCGGGGTAATGCGAAGCGACCAGCCCTGTGCTCGCGGGGGACACGAAGGTCGCCCACGGATTGCCGCGGATCAGGCGCTTCACCTCGAGCGGGTCGGTCATCAGGTAACGGGGTGTGTGGCGCATCAGAACTCCTCGTTCAGGGGGCGGGTGGTGGGTCGGGGATGGATCAGTCGGGTGCGCACCGCGAGCGCGGCGCACACGATGACGGCCAGGCCGCCGAGCGCGGTGGGCCATCCGATCTGCTCATGAAGAAGCAGCGCGGCCCACGCGATGCTCATCACGGGTTGGACCAATTGGATCTGGCTCACCGGGGCCATGGGCCCGATCGCGAGCCCGCGGTACCAGGCGAAGAATCCGAGGAACATGCTCACCACGCCGAGGTAGGCGAAGGCGAGCCACTGCACCGGCGATGCCGTCGGCGGGTCGGCGACCGCCGAGGCCAGGGTCAGCACGAGCATCAGCGGCGCGGCGAGCACGAGCGCCCACGACACGGTCTGCCAGGCTCCGAGCTCCCGAGCCAGCAGGCCGCCCTCCGCATAGCCGACAGCCGCAGCGAGCACCGCGGCGAACAGCAGCAGATCGGCCCAGTGGAGTTCGCCGAGATCCCCGTTCTGCAGTGACGCGAAGACCACCGCCGTGATGGCGCCGAGTGCGGCGAACCACCAGAACGCACGTCCCGGCCGTTCGCGCGTGCGGAGCACCACGATGACGGCCGTCGCTGCGGGGAGCAGACCGATCACCACGGCGCCGTGGCTCGCCGGTGCGGCGGTCATGGCGAACGACGTCAAGAGGGGGAACCCGGCGACGACACCACCGGCCACGATCGCGAGTCGCCACCATTGCACCCTGGTCGGCGGATGCTGCCGGGTGGCTGCCAGAGCGATGGCAGCGAGCGCTGCGGCGACGACCGCGCGACCGGATCCGATGAACAGAGGCGAGAGGCCGCCGACCGCGATGCGGGTGAAGGGGAGGGTGAACGAGAAGGCGGCGACGCCGAGAAGCCCCCACCAGGGGCCCGCACGGGATAGCGCTGTGTGAGCAGGAGCGATAACGCTACTCTGTTCTTTCATGAGTCAGGATAGCAGTGACCGGATCGTAGGAGAACTGCGTCGGTGGATCGAGGCGGCGCCTCCGGGGTCTCGGGTTCCCTCGAATCGAGCGCTCGTCGCGCAGTACGGAGCGAGCCCTGTGACGGTGCAGAAGGCGATGGGACGCCTCGCCCGGCTGGGCCTGATCGAATCTCGACCAGGCGCGGGGACGTTCGTGCGCGCGCAGAAGACACCGCGCCCCGCGGACTACGGCTGGCAGACATCTGCGCTCGGTGCTCCTCCCGCGCGACTCGCCGGGCTCACCTCGACGCAGCGGACTGTCGCTCCCGACGCGATCGGCATGCATTCGGGGTATCCGGCGGTCGACCTGCTTCCCGAGCGGCTGGTCCGTCAGGCGATCACCCGTGCGGCACGCACCTCGTCAGCGCTCACTCGCTCGCCCGCGGCCGGGCTGCCGGAGCTGCAGGCCTGGTTCGCGGCCGAGCTCGCGGCATCCGCCCCCGCAGACGTCACTCCGGCATCTGCCAGGGATGCGCTCGTGATCGCGGGCAGCCAGAGCGGGCTGAGCTCCATCTTCCGAGCCGTGGTCGGGGCAGGGCAGCCTCTGCTGATCGAGTCGCCCACCTACTGGGGCGCTCTTCTCGCCGCCGAGCAGGCCGGGGTGGTGCTGGTGCCGATCCCGTCGGGGCCGGACGGGCCCGATCCGGATGCCGTCGAGCGGGCGTTCGTCGAGACCGGCGCTCGTGCGTTCTACGCGCAGCCCACGTTCGCGAACCCGACCGGCGCCCGATGGCCGGCGTCGACCGGCCTCGCCGTCCTCGAGACCGTGCGGCGTCATGGGGCCTTCCTCATCGAAGACGACTGGGCGCACGATCTCGCGATCGACGGCGACCCCCGTCCGGTCGCGGCGATGGACGATGACGGCCATGTCGTCTATCTCCGTTCGCTGACCAAGAGCGTCTCGCCCGCACTGCGGATCGCCGCGGTGATCGTGCGGGGTCCGGCGCGCGAGCGCATCCTCGCCGACCGTGCCGCCGAGTCGATGTACGTGAGCGGGCTGCTGCAGGCCGCCGCGCTCGACGTCGTGACCCAGCCGGCGTGGAAGAGCCACCTGCGTGGCTTCCGCGACCACTTGAGGGCGCGACGCGACCTGCTGCTCGCGAGCCTCGCCGAGCACGCCCCGACCGCGACGGTCGAGACGGTGCCGGCCGGTGGCCTCAACCTCTGGGTGCGGCTTCCGGAGGGCACCGATGTCGTCGGCGTGGTCCGAGGATGCGAGACCCGCGGCCTCATCATCTCTCCCGGATCCGAATGGTTCCCCGCGGAGCCCTCCGGAGCCTATGTGCGACTCAACTACGCGAACGCCGACCCGACGCGATTCCCCGAGGCGGCGGAGATCCTCGGCGGTGTGCTCGCGGCATCCTGACCGGCGTCAGCTCTCGGGCGGACCCTCGGGGCGGTGCGCGCGGCGGCCGTTCACGACGACCGGTCGCCCTGCGCGCTCCTGCCCCGGCAGCGGGCGCGAGCGTCGGCCGTAGATCAGCTCCGACGAGTCGAGCAGCCACGGCACGAGCGTGATCGAGACCCCGTGCACGAGCATCAGCTGGTTGGCCAGGCGGCGTGAGCGGCGGTTGTGCAGGAACGTCTCCCACCAGTGCCCCACGATGTACTGCGGCAGATAGACCGTCACCACGGACGAGCCGTGCTTCTCGCGGTACTGCTTGATGAACTGCGTCACCGGCTGTGCGAACGACCGGAACGGCGACTCGACGATCACCAGCGGGACCGGCACCAGGTGGTCTGCCCAGTCCTTCTGCAGCTGCGCGGCATCGTCGGATGCGACGGCGACGTGCACCGCCAGAGTCTTGCCGTGCTTGGCGGCGATCGCGTAGTCGATGGCCTTGATCACGGGCTTCTGCAGGCGGTTGACGAGCACGATCGCCAGGTCGCCGGTCGCGCCGAACTTCGTCGTGTCGTCGATCGCGATCTCATGCTCGACGTCGCGGTAGTACCGCTTCACACCCATCATCAGGAACGCCAGTACCGGGATCGCGAAGAACACCAGGTAGGCGCCGTGCGTGAACTTCGTGATCGTCACGATCAGCAGCACCGCCACCGTCATCGCGGCGCCCACCGAGTTGATGACCAGTCCGATCTTCGCCGAGCGGCGGTCGGATGCCGAGGCGCCGTCGACGCCCGACCCGGGAGTCGTCTCGAGCGGCCCGCGCAGCACGCGGCGCCAGTGCCGGACCATGCCGATCTGCCCGAGCGAGAACGACACGAAGACGCCGATGATGTAGAGCTGGATCAGCGTGGTGAGCTTCGCCTGGAACACCACGAGCACGATAATCGCCGCGATCCCCAGCACGATCATGCCGTTCGAGAACACGAGGCGGTCGCCGCGGGTGTTCAGCGACTTGGGGGCGTAGCCGTCACGGGCGAGCACCGAGCCGAGCAGCGGGAATCCGTTGAAGGCGGTGTTGGCAGCCAGCAGCAGAACGCAGGCGGTCGCCGCCTGGATGATGAAGAACAGGATGCTGCCGCCGCCGAACGTCGCAGACGCGATCTGCGCCATCAGACTCGGCTGCGGGTTCGAGCAGTCGAAGCCGATCAGGTCGCACGGGTTCTCGGCGTAGTGCACGCCGGTGATCAGGGCCAGGGCGGTGAGCCCGGCGAACAGGCACGCGGCGATGGAACCCATCAGCACGAGCGTGGTCTGGGCGTTGCGGACCTTCGGGGTGCGGAAGGCGGGCACGCCGTTCGACACCGCCTCGACGCCGGTGAGGGCCGAGCATCCGCTCGAGAACGCCCGCAGGATCAGAAGGATCACCGCGGCCTGGCCGAGGTCTTCGGAGTGCACGGCGAACTCGGCGCTCGAGGCGACCGGCGCATCGCCGAGGAAGGTGCGGAACAGCCCGGTCACGATCATGAAGCCGACGGAGGCGATGAACACGTAGGTCGGGATCGCGAAGACGAGCGAGGCCTCGCGCACTCCTCGCAGGTTCACCAGGATGATGAGGATCACGAATCCGACCGCCAGCTCGACGCGCAGCGGATCGAGGCCCGGCACCGCCGAGATGATGTTGTCGACGCCGGATGCCACCGACACGGCGACCGTCAGCACGTAGTCGACCAGCAGCGCGGCCGCGACGATGACGCCGGGGATCTCGCCGAGGTTCTTCGAGGCGACCTCGTAGTCGCCGCCGCCCGAGGGGTAGGCCTTGATGAGCTGCCGGTAGCTGAGCACGACGACGATCAGCAGCACGACGACCGCGACCGCGACGAGCGGCGTGAACGACAGGAACGTCAGTCCGCCGATGAGGAGGATCATCACGAGCTCCTGCGGCGCGTAGGCGACCGAGCTCAGGGCGTCCGACGCGAAGATCGGCAACGCCATCTTCTTCGGGAGCAGCTGATCGTCGACCTGTGCGCTCGTCAGCGGGTCGCCGATGAGGATGCGCTTCACGCGAGGAGGAGCGTCGAGGTTGTCCCGGGTTTCATCTGACACGTCGGGCGACATTACGCCCGCGAACGGCTTCCTCACGCGTTCCTCACGGAATCCCTACGGGTGCCCCGGTGTCCCTAACGGAATCCTTACGCGGCCGAGGCGGTCACTCGGAATGAGGGCGCGGCATGTACCACTCGGTGAACGCGGTCGCCCGGCCCTCGGCATCCAGTCGGACGATCCAGAGATTGAGATAGTCCCTTTCAGACGGGTACTGCGTGCGCCCCTCGATCGCCACGAAGTCGTCATCCTCGCGGACGATCCACCACTCGAACGACCACGTGCCCGGATCGTCGAGGTCCTCGAGCCAGCCGGCGACGATGTCGGCCCGACCGACCCGCGGCTCGGCGTCGGGGCTCGTGAGGTAGATCGCGTCTTCGCTGAAGAGCGCCGCGATCTGCTGCGGGTCGTTCGATCGCCACGCCTCGACGTACGCCTCTGTCCACTTCTCGCCTGCGGTAGCCATGTCGTCCGTTGTAGACCCGGCCTCCGACATCGTCAAGACCGCGCCGGATCGAATTTCTCATCGGCGATGCACAGCCTGCGCCGATCACGAACGCGTAACGTCGGATGCATGACGTCCCTTCAGCTCACCGACGATGCGATCCAGCAGACTCGGGAGCTCCGCGATGAGTTCCAGCGCTTCCTGCGCGAGTACGAGTTCGGCATGCGGGAGGTCGAGACGAAGATCTCGATCCTGCGTGACGAGTTCACCCATCACCACGCGTACAACCCGATCGAGCACGTCAAGAGCCGGTTGAAGACCCCCGACAGCATCGTCGAGAAGATCGCCCGCAAGGGCATCGTCGAGCCGGACTTCGAGCGCATCCGCTCCGAGATCACCGACATCGCCGGCGTGCGCGTGACGTGCAGCTTCGTCGCCGACGTGTACCGCCTGTTCGACCTGCTCACGGCGCAGGACGACGTCACCGTGCGCACCGTCAAGGACTACATCGCCACGCCGAAGGAGAACGGCTACAAGAGCCTGCACGCGATCATCGAGGTGCCGGTGTTCCTGTCGACCGGGGCGCTCGCGGTGCCGGTCGAGGTGCAGTTCCGGACCATCGCGATGGACTTCTGGGCCAGCCTCGAGCACAAGATCTATTACAAGTTCTCGAACCAGGTGCCCTCGCACCTCGTCGACAGCCTGACCGATGCGGCCGAGGCCGCCGCCGAGCTCGACAGCCGCATGGAGCGTCTGCATCGCGAGGCGCACGGAGTGCCGCAGCGCCAGCTCGCGCCGCCGCCCCCGCCGCACGTCGTGCAGGTCTGACCCGACGCTCGTCGTCTCCGGTGCGCGGCGCACGCGCGCGGCGCGGTGTTGCGCGCGGCGGCCGGCTCCGGGAGCATGGGCAGGTGGTGAAGACGCAGCAGCCCCCGGTCGCCGACCTCGAGCGCACCCTCGTCGAGCTCCCCGGTCTCGACCGAGGACGCCAGCTGTGCGAGTGCGACCACGGCGACGACGAGGCCTATGCCGCCTGCGGACGCAAGGCCAAGTGGCGCGTCACGGTCGACTGCGTCTGCGGGGAGAACCACCCGCGTCGCGTCGAGATCCTGTGCTCCCGGTGCCTGCGCACTCTGCGCCAGCTGCAGGACCGCGACACCATCACCGCGCGGCGTCTCTGACGCACCGGCGCTCGCGACCATCCGTTCGCGCCTTCGCTCCGAACAACCGCTGACCACACCGTCGGCGGTGCGAAGGAGCAGATCATGGCACAGCGCAGCAAAGACCCACAGCGCAGCAAGGGCAGACGATTCATCCTCTGGGCAGCACTCTCGGGTGTGATCAGCGGTGCCGTCTTCCTGGCCACCGCAGAGCTGTTCGCGCTGATCTTCGCGCGCTCAGCGAGCCCGATCCTCGCGGTCGGCGGTTTCGTGATCGACATCGTGCCGCAGCCCTTCAAGGAATTCGCGATCGCGACCTTCGGCGAGTACGACAAGATCGCGCTGCTGGTCGGTCTCGGTCTCGCGGTGGTGATCGCGTCGGCGATCGCCGGAATCCTTCAGCTGCTCCGTCCCCCGCTCGGCGTGATCGCCCTGGTGGTCGCGGGCGCGCTCTCCACCGCGGCGATCGTGACGAGGGCGGGAGTCACGCCCCTCGCCTTCCTGCCTCCCGTGCTCGGCACCATCGCAGGGTCGATCCTGATGGTGCTCCTGATCCGCCGTCTGAAGACGTGGAGGGCCTCGGCGGTTCCCGCCGTGATGACCGACCGCAAGGGCGAGGGTCTCGCCGCGACCGGCACCGGGACGGTGGGCCAGGATGCCGCGCAGCCGCCGAAGGATCTGGGGCGTCGGCAGTTCTTCATCCTCGCCGGGATCGCGAGCGTCTCGGCGGTCGTCGTCGGCATCGCGTCGCGCACGGTGAGCATGACGGTCGCCTCCGTGGCGTCGATCCGGGAGGCGCTGAAGCTCCCGGCGCCGAAGTCGACGGTCACGGTGCCGAAGGGCGCCGAGCTCGACATCCCGGGCCTGAGCAAGCTGTTCACCCCGAACAAGGACTTCTACCGCGTCGACACCGCGCTGACCGTGCCCACGATCGACCCCAGCACCTGGCGTCTCGTGATCGACGGCATGGTCGATCAGCGCGTCGAGATGAGCTTCCAGGACATCCTCGACATGGGGCTCGACGAGTATGCGATCACCCTCACCTGCGTCTCGAACGAGGTGGGCGGCGACCTCGTCGGCAATGCGAAGTGGCTCGGCGTCCCGCTGCGCGATGTTCTCAAGAAGGCAGGGGTGAAGTCCGGAGCCGACATGGTGCTGTCGAAGAGCGTCGACGGATACACCGCGAGCACGCCGCTGTCGGCGCTGACCGACGACAACCTCGATGCGATCCTCGCGGTGGGCATGAACGGCGAGCCGCTGCCGCTCGAGCACGGGTTCCCGGTGCGCATGGTCGTTCCCGGTCTCTACGGCTACGTCTCGGCGACGAAGTGGCTGACCGAGCTCAAGGTGACGACGTTCGACAAGGACGAGGCCTACTGGACCCCGCGCGGATACAGCGCCGAGGCGCCGATCAAGTTCGCCTCGCGCGTCGACACTCCCAAGGTCGGCGAGGCGGTCAAGGCCGGCCGCATCCCGATCGCGGGCGTCGCGTGGGCGCAGTCGGTCGGCATCGAGCGGGTCGAGGTGCGCATCGATGAGGGCGACTGGATGCCGGCGACGCTGTCGGCACCGATCAACGAGGACACCTGGGTGCAGTGGTTCATGGAGTGGGATGCCACGCCGGGCACGCACTACGTGGCCGTGCGAGCCATCAACAAGAACGGCGACCTGCAGATCGAAGAGCGGGCGCCGATCGCGCCGAACGGTTCGTCGGGGTGGCAGCGGTCGCTGATCCGCGTCGCCTGATGCCGGTGCGCGACCCCGGGTGTCGCCCTAGTGTGGGAGCCATGACGTCGCTCCCCGCCTGCGTGATCACTGTCTCGGATCGATCCTTCGCGGGTGAACGCGAAGACAGGGGAGGGCCGATCGCGGTCGGGCTGCTGCGGGATGCCGGGTGGCACTGCCCGGATGCCGAGGTCATCGCCGACGGCGCCACCTCGGTCGCTGATGCGCTGCGCCGAGCGGTGGCCCGCGGCGTGAGGCTGATCGTGACGACCGGGGGGACCGGCGTCAGCCCGCGCGATGAGACGCCGGAGGGCACCCGTCGGGTGATCACCCGCGAGGTGCCCGGCATCGCCGAGGAGCTGCGCCGCAGCGGCCTCGCCGATACCCCGCTGTCCGTGCTCTCTCGTGGCGTGGCGGGCATCGTCGACCCGGCCGGATCGCTCGTGGTGAATCTTCCCGGGTCGCCCCGGGCCGTGGCATCCGGTGTTCCCGTCGTGCTCACCGTCGCCAGACACGTCGTCGACCAGGTCGAGGGCGGTGATCACTCGTGAACGAGGTGCGGATCGCAGCGATCTCGGAGGAGAAGCTCGACGTCGACGCGCATCTCGCTGCGGTGGACGACCCGGCCCTGGGTGGGGTCACGACCTTCATCGGGCGCGTGCGCGACAACGACCCCGACGCGACGACCCCGGTGGTCGGGCTCGAATACAGCTCGCACCCCGATGCGGAGCCGACGCTGCGACGCATCGCCGAGGAGGCGGCAGCGGATGCCGTCGGCGACGCCAGGGTCGTGGTCGCCGTGAGCCACCGCATCGGTCGCCTCGACGTCGGGGATGCGGCCGTGGTCATCGCGGTCGCGGCAGAGCACCGTGCTGAGGCCTTCGAAGTGTGCCGCGCGGTCATCGAGGACATCAAGACGTCGCTGCCGGTGTGGAAGCGCCAGGTCGAGTCGGACGGCTCGACCTCGTGGAAGGGCATCGGCGGCTGAGTCGAGTTGCGGCTGCTTCACGCGGCCATTCGCGCTTCTGAAGGCCGTTTTCGGCATCCGCGTCCTTCTGACGCGCAGATCGCCGTACGAAGCGCACGCCCAGCGGGCATCGCTTCGCCTGCGGCCTATCCCCCGGCGAACGGGGGAAGCACGTCGATCAGCTGGGCGTCGTCGAGCGGACGGTCGTCATCGCTGCGCACACCGTCGACCATGACCGCGCACCGCGGAAGGATGTCGGCGAGCGCCGGATGGTCGGCGACGACGGCGGCGCGCAGCTGCTCGAGCGAGTGCTCGCCGCGGTCCTCGGCGTCGGTGCCCGCGGCCTCGGCGGCCGCAGCGAAATAGCGGACGCGGGTGGTCACAGGGTCTCTCCCTCGCGCACCCAGTCGCCCGAGCGCCCGCCCGACTTCGCGACGATGCGCACGTCTTCGATCACGACCGAGCGGTCGAGGCCCTTGATCATGTCGACGATCGCGAGGGCGCTCACCGAGACCGCTGTGAGGGCCTCCATCTCGACGCCGGTGCGGTCGGCGGTGCCCACGGTCGCCTCGACGTGCACGCCGTCGTCGACGATGTCGAGCTCGACCGACGCGCGGTGCACGCCGATCACGTGGGCGAGAGGCAGCAGAGCGGGTGTCGACTTGGCGGCCTGGATGCCGGCGATGCGGGCGACCGCGAGCACGTCGCCCTTGGGGGCGGTGCCGTCGCGCAGGGCAGCGATGACCTCGGCGCCGCAGCGCACGAATCCGCGCGCGGTGGCGGTGCGGACCGTCGGCTGCTTGCCGGTCACATCGACCATGTGGGCGTGGCCGGCCGAATCGAGATGCGTGAAGCTCATCCGACCAGCATGACATCGATCGCATCGCCCACGGCGACGGCCTCGACCTCAGCGGGCACGACGGCGAACGCGTGGGCGCGGGCGAGTCCGCCGGCCAGGTGCGATCCCGAGCCGCCCGAGGTCGCCGGGCGCACGGTCCTGTTCACGAGGTCGACGACGGCGGGCAGGTACTGACGGCGTCCCGGCGGGGTGGTCCACGCGGCATCCGCGGTGAAGGATGCGCGCGGGCGGTGGATCTCGGAGCGGCCCTGCAGCGCCAGCAGCGCGGGGCGCACGAACACCTCGAACGACACCGCCACGCTCACGGGGTTTCCGGGAAGACCGAACACCAGAGTGCCGGCGTCGAGCACGCCGAACGCCTGCGGCTTGCCCGGCTGCATCGCGACGCTCGCGAACTCGACCTCGCCCTGCCCGTCGAACGCGCCGCGCACGGGTTCGTACGCACCGGCGCTCACGCCGCCGGTGAACACGATCACGTCAGCGCCGCGTTCTACGGCGGTCGCCGTGACGGCGCGCACGGCATCGGCGTCATCCGCGACGCGGGCGACGAGCACGACCTCGGCGTCGGCATCGGCGACGAGGAGCTCGAGCAGCGGACCGTTGGAATCGGGGATGCGGCCGCGCGCTGCGGGCTCGCCCGGCTCGAGCAGCTCACTGCCGGTGGATACGACGGCCACCCGGGGTGCGCGTGTCACCGTCACGCTCTCGACCCCGGCGGCGACGGCAGCGGACAGCTGGAACGCTCCGAGGCGCTCGCCGGCGAGCACCACTGCGTCACCGGCGCGCAGGTCGGCGCCGCGACGGCGGATGAACGCTCCTGCGGTCGACGGTGCGCGCAGCACCCGCACCTCGCCCAGCGAATCGGCGAGACCGCCGACGGTGTCCTCGAAAGGCACGATCGCGTCCGCCGCCGTCGGGGCGGGCGAGCCGGTCATGATGCGTGCCGCCTCGCCGACTCCGAGTGCCGGGTCGTCCGACACCCCGGCGGGCAGATCTGCGACGACGCGGAGCACGACAGGGTTCTCGTCGGATGCCGAGGCGACATCCGCTGCCCGCACGGCGAAGCCGTCCATCGCGGAGTTGTCGAAGAGCGGGATGTCGTGCGCCGCCGTCGCAGGCTCTGCGAGCGTGCGCTGGGCCGCGTCCCGGATCGCCCGTGCCTCGGCGGGCAGTGCGCGTACGGCATCCAGCACCCGCGCGAGCTGATCCTCGACGGATCGGCGACCGCCGCCCGCGGCGCTCATGCCGACACCGCCGAACGGATGGCGATCTCGTGCTGTCTCGAGGTGAGGGAGTCGATCATCGCGAGCCGGCCGAGCAGCGGCTCGCCCGCGCCGGTGATGAGCTTCACGACCTCGCCCGCCAGCATCCCGCCCACCTGCACGCACAGGGCCCCGAGCACGCCGACCTGCGCGCAGCTGGGCGGCTCGCCCTCGGTGCCGAGCGGGAAGAGATCGGTGAGCACCACGGGCGTGTGGCCTTCGGGGGGATTCGACCAGAACACGGTGGCCTGCGCGTGCCACTCCTGCACGGCACCCCACACGAGCGGGATGCCGAGGGTCTCGGTCGCCGCGGCGACGTCGCGGCGGGTCGCGAAGGAGTCGCTCGTGTCGACCACGATGTCGGCCCCGGCGAACAGGCGCTCGGCGTTCTCGGAGTCGAGTCGCTCGGAGGCCGTCATGACCTCCGCACCCGGTGACAGTGCGCTGATCGCGCGCGCCGCCGAAACGGTCTTGGGGCGGCCGATGTCCTCGACACGGTGGGCGAGCTGGCGCTGCAGATTGGTCAGCTCCACGACATCGTCGTCGATCACCGTGATGCTGCCGATTCCTGCCGCGGCCAGTGCGAGGAGCACGGGGGAGCCGATGCCGCCGGCGCCGACCACGGTGACGTGGGCCGCGGCGAGACGGCGCTGCCCCTCCTCTCCGATGCCCGTGAGCACCGCGTGCCTGGCGGTGCGGACGAGTTCGGCCGGGTCGAGGGCGGGCGCGGGAGCGACGAGCGGCTGCATTGCACCAGGCTATGCCCGGGGTGAGCGATTGCGGCGGGCGCGAGGGTATTCGTCCGGAGTTCGCCGCGGACGGATGCCGCGCGAGCGCGTTGCTTCCGCGAATGCGGTGATTTAGTGTTTCAGCATCCGCGTCTGCGGTAGTGTTCACCCATGCAGAGCTTTCGGATCGCCCGCGCAGCACAGCTGCTCGGAGTGAGCGATGACACGGTGCGGCGCTGGATCGATCAGGGCCTGCTACCGACGACGGATGCCGTCCCGGCCGAGATCCCCGGTGACGCTCTCGCCGCCCGCGCTGTGGAGCTCGCCGAGGAGGCGCAGGCGTCGGATCATGCTCTCTCGAGCGCCCGCAACCGCTTCGTCGGCATCGTGACGCGCGTGCAGATCGACGGAGTCATGGCACAGGTAGATCTGCAGTCCGGACCCCACCGCGTCGTCTCGCTCATGTCGGCCGAGGCCGCCCGCGAGCTGAACCTGGAGGTCGGCTCGCTCGCCACCGCATCCGTCAAGGCGACCAACGTCGTCGTCGAAGTGCCGAAGGGCTGACATGAATCGCGCCCTGCGTCGCACCGTCGCGGTCGTCCTGGCCGCCGCCGCTCTCGCCCTCACAGGGTGCACCGCCGAAGCCCCGGCCCCTGCCAGCTCGGGAGATGCACCGGAGAGTGCCGTCAGCGGCGAGCTCACGGTGTACGCCGCCGCATCGCTGTCGGGCGCCTTCGACGAGATCGGTGCGGCCTTCACCGACGAGAACCCCGATGTGACGTTCAGCGGCGTCTACGACGGATCGTCGACGCTGGTCACCCAGCTGCGCGAGGGCGCTCCGGCCGACGTCTTCGCCTCAGCCGACGAGGCGAACATGGACAAGCTCGAGGATGCCGCGGTCGACCCGACCCTGTTCGCCTCCAACACGCTCGTGATCGCCGTTCCCTCGGGCAATCCGGGTCGCGTCGAGGCCCTCGCCGATCTGGCCGACGTCACCACCGTGCTGTGCGCCCCCGAGGTGCCGTGCGGCGCCGCCTCGGCGACGCTGCTCTCGAACGCCGGCGTCGTGGTCGACGCCGCGAGCCTCGAGCAGAACGTCACCGCCGTGCTCACCAAGGTCGCAGCCGGTGAGGCGGATGCGGGCCTCGTCTACGCCACCGACGTCGTCGGTCGCGACGATGTCGAGGTGATCGTGCCCGACGGTGCCGACGAGGTCGTCAACCACTATCCGATCGCGACGCTGTCGGAGGCATCGAACTCTGCGGCCGCCGACGCGTTCGTCGCGTTCGTGCTGTCGGATGATGGCCAGAGCATCCTGGCCGACTTCGGCTTCGGAGCGCCGTGACTGCGGCCGCTTCACACGGATACGCGCCGCGTGCCCTGGCCATCCCGGCCCTGATCGGTCTCGCGTTCCTCATCCTCCCGCTCGCGGCGCTCGTCGCCCGTGTCGAGTGGTCGACCTTCATCACCGACGTGACGTCGGAGTCCGCGCGCTCGGCTCTGCTCCTGTCGCTCGGCACCGGCCTCGTCGCCACTCTGCTGTGCATCGTGATCGGTGTGCCGCTGGCGTTGACGATCGCCCGCTCCGGGCCCCGCCTGGCCGCCGTGCTGCGGGCCGCGGTCACGGTACCGCTCGTGCTGCCGCCGATGGTCGGCGGTGTCGCCCTGCTCTACCTGTTCGGACGGGCGGGGTGGTTCGGCGGTCTCGGGATCTCCTTCAGCACGCCGGCCGTCGTGCTCGCGCAGACCTTCGTGGCGCTGCCGTTCCTCGTGCTGGCGGTCGAAGGGGCTGTGCGCACCTCCGGCGTCGAGTACGAGCGGACAGCCGCCGCGCTCGGAGCCGGCCGCTGGACGATCCTGCGCCGCATCACGCTGCCGCTCGCGGCGCCCGGGATCGTCGCGGGCGTGGTGCTGTGCTTCGCCCGGGCCATCGGCGAGTTCGGCGCGACGGCACTCTTCGCGGGCAACCGCCCCGGCGTCACGCAGACCATGCCCCTGGCGATCTACACGGCCTTCAACGGCGCAGGCGTCACCCAGGGGGCCGCGGTCGCCCTCGCGCTCCTGCTGCTCGCCACGGCGATCCTCGTGCTGCTGCTCGTGCGCGGCTGGCGACCGGGTGCCGCTCGATGAGCGCGCCTGCTGTCGCCGGGCTGCGCGCCCGCGTGGTCGTGCCGCGAGAGCACTTCACCGTCGATGTCTCGCTGCAGGTGGAGACCGGCGAGACGGTCGCCGTGATGGGACCCAGCGGAGCGGGCAAGTCGACGCTGGTGCAGGCGCTCGCCGGACTCGAGCCGCTGGGCGGGGGCGAGATCGCCGTCGAGGGCCGGGTCGTCGACCGGGTAGCGAAGCCTCGGATGCGGACCGAGCCGATGCGCCGCGGGGTCGTGCTGCTCGGGCAGAAACCGCGGCTGTTCCCTCATCTCTCGGCGCGCGAGAACGTGGCGTTCGGGCCACGGGCGGCGGGCACTGACGCGCGCGCGGCGCGGGCGGGGGCCGACGATTGGCTCGCACGGGTCGGTCTCCCCGGCTCCGGAGAGCGGATGCCGCACGAGCTGTCCGGAGGCGAGCAGCAACGGGTCGCGGTCGCTCGCGCGCTCGCCGCATCCCCTCGCGTCGTGCTGCTCGATGAACCGCTCGTCGCCCTCGACCCCGAGACGGCAGGCGACATCAGGCGGATGCTGCGCGACCAGCTCATCTCGACCACGACCGTCGCGGTCACGCACGATGCCGCGGATGCCGTCGCGCTCGCCGACCGGCTGATCGTCGTCGAGGCTGGTCGCGTGACGCAGGAGGGCCCGGTGCGCGAGGTGCTCGCCGCCCCGGCATCCGGTTTCGTCGCGTCGATCGCCGGGGTCAATCGCCTGGTCGGGGTCGCGAGTGGGGGAGCATGGCGCAGCGGCGACGCGCGGTTGACCAGCGCCCATCCTGCATCGCGTGCTCTCGCGGCGACCGACGGCGTTGCGCTCGCCGCGGTCTTCCGCCCGGGCGACGTGCGGATCGCCGAGGCGGGACCGGAGTCGTGGCCGGCTGCGGTGACGCGCATCGAGCCCACGCTGGGAGGCGTGCGCGTGCACACCGATGCAGGCGCGATCGACCTGTCGCTGGATGCTGCCGGAGGGTTGGCGGTCGGCGACCGGGTTCGGTTGCGGGTGGACCCGGCGCTGGTGAGGTTCGTCGCAGTTCCGTGAGCTGCAGCCGTGCGCTGAGCTCGCCCGATGACTGGTGAACTCCCGGCTGAATCTCCAGCCAGGTGGCCTGGGCGAGCGCCGCGCGTCCCGAGAGGACCTGGCAATATGCCGGTCGTCGCGCCCGCATGGGCCGCGCGACGCGGGGCGCGGGTAGTCTCGGAACATGTCGGGGAGAGGGAAACTGCGATGACGGCCGTGCCGGTCGTGATCGGTGTGCGCTCGCCGCATCCCGTGGTCGCCACAGACTCCGCGCCCGCGTCGCAGGGACTCGTCGACACCCACGGTCGCGTGCACCGCGACCTGCGCATCTCGCTTACCGACCGCTGCTCGCTGCGCTGTACCTACTGCATGCCCGAGCAGGGAAACGAATGGCTCGCGCGCACCAGCATCCTGTCGACCGACGAGATCGTCGAAGTGGCGCAGGTCGCCGCATCGCTCGGCATCCGCACCTTCCGGCTCACCGGCGGTGAGCCGCTGCTGCGTGCCGACATCGTCGACGTCGTGCGACGTGTCTCGGCGATCGAGGGGGACGAAGGCCCTGTCGAGGTCGCCATGACGACGAACGGCATCACGCTCGCGAAGCACCTGCCCGACCTGATCGACGCCGGCCTCACGCGACTGAACATCAGCATCGACACGGTCGATCGTCAGCGCTTCGCCGACCTCACGCGTCGAGACCGCATCGACGACGTGTTCGAGGGCATCGCGGCAGCGGCGGCATCCGAACTCCGCCCGCTCAAACTCAACACGGTCGCGATGCGCGGCGTGAACGACGACGAGCTGCCCGACCTGGTCGCGTTCGCGATGGAGGTCGGTGCGCAGCTGCGCTTCATCGAGCAGATGCCGCTCGACGCCGGGCACACCTGGGATCGCGATTCGATGGTGACGCGCGAGGAGATCCTCGAGAAGCTCAGCGCGCGGTGGGATCTGGAGCCGGTTCCCGGCCGCGGCGGTGCGCCGGCGGAGAAGTGGCGCATCGACGGCGGACCGCACGAGGTCGGCGTCATCGCCTCGGTCACCGCCCCCTTCTGCGGCGCGTGCGACCGACTTCGACTGACCGCCGACGGACAGCTGCGCAACTGCCTCTTCTCGAATGCCGAGTACGACCTGATCGGCGTGCTGCGCGGCGACGGAGCATCCGACTCCGCCCGGCGTGCTGGCGGGATCGCCGACATGCTGCGCTCCTGCGTGCACGGCAAGCTGCCGGGGCACGCGATCAACGACCCGTCGTTCCTGCAGCCCGCCCGAGGCATGAACGCCATCGGCGGCTGAGTCAGCCCCGCTTCGCGTTCACAATTCAGCAGAGAACGTGCGTTCCGCGTGCTCAGGGCCTGAATCCGGCCCGATCCCGACCGTTCATGCTGAATTGTGAACGGCGAGAACGCGCGTCAGTCGAGGAACTCCCGCGCGGCGGCCGACAGTGCGGTGACGCCGACCTCGATCGTCGGGTGGATCTCGGGCGCGAAGAACGGCGAGTGGTTGGTCGGGATGTCCTTGTCGAGCGTGCCGGCGGCGGCGGATGCCGCGAACTTCGCCGCATCGATGCCGCCCCAGAACCAGAAGACCAGCGGCGCGCCGGTGTCGCGGGCGAACCACGACACGTCCTCGCTGCCGGTGAACATCCCGGGGTCGACGACCGACGCCTCGCCGAGCGCGCGCTGCAGGGCGGAGGTGACGCGCGCGGTGGCCTCGGCGTCGTTGATCGTCGGCGGCAGGGTGTGGTCGGTGCGGATCTCGGGCTCGCGCTCGGCTCCGGATGCCGCCGCCTCAGCCCGCACGATGCGCTCGACGCTCGCGAGCACCTTGTCGCGCATCTCGTCGTTCGGATAGCGCAGGCTGAGCTCGAGCTTGGCCTCGGCCGGGATGATGTTGTTCTTCAGACCCGCATGAATCGAGCCGACCGTCACCACCGCGACATCGCGCGGGTCGACCTCGCGCGATGCGATGGTCTGGAGGCGCATGACGGTCGCCGCGGCCATGACGACCGGGTCGATCGTGGAGTGCGGGCGTGAGCCGTGTCCGCCGCGTCCGTGCAGCACGACGGTGAGTCCGTCGGATGCCGCCATCTGCGTGCCGGGGCGCACGCCGATGGTTCCGGCGGGCAGGGGAGTCACGTGCTGGCCGAGCACGACGTCGGGATGCGGCACGAGATCGCGCAGTCCGGCGTCGAGCATGGCACGGGATCCGGCGCCGTACTCCTCGGCGGGCTGGATGAGCACGACCACGGTTCCCGACCAGTCGGCCTTCTCGGCGACGAGCTTCTCGACGGCGCCGATCATCGCGGTGACGTGCATGTCGTGGCCGCAGGCGTGCATGACGGGCACGGTGTTGCCGGCCGGGTCGATGCCGGTCGCGGTGCTCGCGTACGCCAGCCCGGTCTCCTCGCCGACGGGCAGCGCGTCCATGTCGGCGCGCGCCCACACGACCGGGCCGTCGCCGTTGCGCAGGATGCCGACCACGCCGGTGACGCCGATGCCCTCGTGCACCTCGAGGCCGAGATCCCGCAGGTGGCCCGCGGCGATGCCGGCGGTGCGCGTCTCCTGGAACGAGAGCTCGGGATGCTGGTGCAGGTCGGTGTAGAGCGCTTCGAGGTCGATCGTCATGGCCCGAGCCTAGTCGCGGCGGTACGACTCCAGCGCCGGTCCTGGATGCAGTACGCCGTTGACGATCGACCGGATCGCGAACTCGCTCGCCTCGCCGAGGTCGAACACGTCGCGATGCAGCAGCCATTGCAGCTGCAGGCCGTCCATCACGGCGAGGATGCTGGCGGCGGCCGTCGTGATCGTCGAGGGCTCGGTCACCCCCTCCTGCGCGCACAGGGCGTGGAAGGCATCCGTCACCTCGCGTCGCAGCGTCGTGTATCGCTCTTCGAAGTACTCGCGGCCGGGGTGGTTGTCGGTCACGGACTCCGATGAGAGCACGGTGTACGCCTGCACGATCCCGGGGCGCCGCTCGTTGGCGATGGCGGTGCGCACGAGGTGCAGGAAGAGCTCGGGTCCGCCGGGGATGTGCTTCTCGGCGAGCTCGGCGACGTCGGCCTGGTCGCGGTAGGCGAGCACCTCGAGCAGCAGCTTCTGCTTCGACCCGAAATGGTGCAGCACGCCGGCGTGGGTGATGCCCACCTGCTCGGCGACATCGGCGAGGGTGCCGTTGGTCGATCCCTTGTTGCCGAAGATCTCGACGGCGGCTTTGAGGATCTGCTCGCGCTTCTCGCGGGTGGCAGGCCGGACGGACGTGTGGGCGACAGCATCCTTCGACATGGTCCATCCTCTTCTGCACGGAATCCTGCACTGGATCGTACTTGCCAACTCTACTTACCAACGAGTAACCTCGCACCAGCTTACTTTCTCGCCAGTAAGCGAATGCAGTCGGATGCCCGGGCACCGACAGCCACACAGCACAACGACCCGTGCCCAAGGAGAAGCAATGAAGCTCAGAAAGTCCATGATCGCCGTCGCGGCGATCTCCGCCCTCGGCGTCTCGGCCCTCGCCGGCTGCGCAGCCGGCGGATCGAACGACGGTGACGCCGGATCCGGCGGCGCAGCACTGACGATCGCCAAGCCCGACGGTGCGATCACCACAGAGTCGAACAACCCCTACGTCGGCGACTCGTCGGCGTCGAAGTACGGCTACGGCAAGGTCATCTTCGAGACCCTCGGTCTCGTCAACCAGACCGGCGACCGCGAGGTCACCCCCTGGCTCGCCGAGAGCATCGAGTGGAACGACGACTACACGGCCCTCACCGTCGTGCCCCGCAAGGACGTCACCTGGAGCGACGGCGAGCCGTTCACCGCTGACGACATCGTCTTCACCTACGAGCTCGTGTCGACCCCCGAGCTCGACACCGCCGGCCTCAAGTTCGAGGGGGCGACCGTCGAGGGCGACGCCGTCACCTTGAACTTCGGCGAGTCGAAGTACGTGAACCAGGCGCGCGTCCTGCACGTGCCGATCGTGCCGAAGCACATCTGGGAGAACCTCGACGAGCCGGCCACCGACCCCGTCAAGGGCGACGACCTGGTCGGCACCGGCCCCTACGCCCTGTCGAACTGGTCGACCGAGTCGGTCACGCTCGAGGCCCGCGACGACTACTGGGGCGGCGATCTCGCGGTTCTCGAGCTGCACTACGTCTCGTACGGCGACAACACCGCTCTGACGACGGCTCTCGCGCAGGGCGAGGCCGACTGGGCGCAGGCGTTCATCCCGCAGATCCAGGAGCAGTTCCTCGACGCCGACCCCGAGCACAACAAGTTCTTCGTCGCGCCGACCACGGGTTCGGCGACGCTGTTCATGAACCTGCAGCAGAAGCCGTTCGACGATGTGGCGTTCCGCCAGGCGCTCGCCTGGGTCATCGACCGCGACGCGTACGTCGACATCGCCCGTGAGGGCGCGAGCGAGCCGGTCTGGTCGGTGACCGGTCTGTCGTCGATCCTCGAGGACGAGATCCAGCCCGAGTTCCAGGGCGAGGAGTACTCGGTCGACGCCGAGAAGGCGCGCGACCTGCTCGAGAGCGCCGGATACACGTGGAAGGACGACGCGCTGATCGACCCCGACGGCACGCCCGTCTCGTTCACGCTCTCGGTGCCCTCGGGCTGGAGCGACTGGAACACCGCGCAGGAGCTCATCGCCGAAGACGTCACCGAGGCCATCGGCGCCGAGGTCAAGATCGACATGCCCGACTGGGGCGGCTGGGCAGGCCCCCGCGACGACGGCTCGTTCTCGGCCATCATCCACTGGCTGGAAGACAGCGGCACGGCCTACGGCCTGTACACGTCGACGATGGACCCGCGCTGGATCTCGCCCGAGGGCATCGCCGGGTTCAACTTCGGACGCTTCGAAGACCCCACGGCCACCGAGGCGCTCAACACCTACGCGAACGCGTCGTCCGATGAGGAGCGCACTGCGGCGATCACCACGCTCGAGCAGATCTTCGTCGAGCAGGTCCCGGCGATCCCGCTGGGCGCGCACCCGCTTCTCGGCGAGTACAACACCCGCAACTACGTCGGGTGGCCCTCGGAGGACGACCCGTACGCCTCGGGCGACCCGACGCAGCAGAACATCGTGCAGATCCTCACGAAGCTGAAGCCGGCCGAGTAAGCAGTCCCGGAGGGGCGGATGCAGCAGCATCCGCCCCTCCCACCGACCTCCCGACCGACGAAGGACCCCTCATGTCAGAACCACTGCTCAGCGTGCGCGACTTTTCGGTCGTGTACGACGTCGACCCTCCCGTCGAGGCGGTGAAGAACGTCACGCTCGAACTGCAGAGAGGCGAGATCCTCGGTCTCGCCGGGGAGAGCGGATGCGGCAAGACCACGCTCGCCTACGGCGTGCAGCGTCTGCTCCGGGCCCCTGCGGTGATCGCGGGCGGCAGCGTGACCTTCCACGATGCATCCGGTGTCGACGTCGACATCAACGCGCTCGACGTCGAGGCGATGCAGAAGTTCCGCTGGGACAAGGTCTCGATGGTGTTCCAGGGCGCGATGAACGCACTGAATCCGGTGGCGACGATCGGCTCGCAGCTCGAGGACGTGTTCGAGATCCATCGTCCCGACATGACGCGACGGCAGCGCAGGGCCGAGGCCGAGGAACTGCTCGAGATCGTCAAGGTCGGGCGTCAGCGCACCCGGTCGTTCCCGCACGAGCTCTCCGGCGGCATGCGCCAGCGTGTCATGATCGCGATGGCCCTGGCGCTGCGCCCGCAGCTGATGGTCATGGACGAGCCGACCACGGCGCTCGACGTGCTCGTGCAGCGGGAGATCCTCAAGCAGATCTCGCAGCTGCGGCACGAGTTCGGCTTCTCGGTGATCTTCATCACCCACGACCTTCCGCTGCTGCTCGAGATCAGCGACCGCATCGCCATCATGCGCGAGGGCGAGATCGTCGAGCTGGCCTCCGCCGAGCAGATCTGGACCGACCCGCAGAACGACTACACGAAGACCCTGCTGTCGTCGTTCCCCCGACTCACCGGTGCGAGAGGAGTGCTGACCCGATGACCACTCTCGAGTTCGCCCACGTCAGCAAGATCTACAACGTCCGCGGAGCCGGCCAGCTCAAGGCGCTCGACGACGTCAGCTTCACCCTGAACTCCGGCCAGACCATCGGTCTCGTCGGCCAGTCGGGCAGCGGCAAGTCGACCATCGCGAAGATCCTCACCCAGCTCGAGACGCCCACGTCCGGCGAGGTGCGGCTCGACGGCGCACCCATCCCGCGGCGCGGCAGGGGACTGCGGAAGTACCGCCAGCAGCTGCGGATGGTGTTCCAGGACCCGTTCGCCTCGCTCAACCCGTACCACTCGATCCGCTATCACCTCGAGCGCCCGATCCGTCTCGACGACGTCGTCCCCAAGAAGGACACCGAGGCCGAGGTGCGCCGACTGCTCGAGCGCGTGCGCCTCGACGCGGATGCCGTGATCGACCGCCGCCCTCATGAGCTGTCGGGCGGCCAGCGTCAGCGCGTCGCCATCGCCCGCGCGCTCGCCTCCCGTCCGTCGCTGCTCGTCGCCGATGAGCCGGTGTCGATGCTCGACGTGTCGATCCGTCTCGGAGTGCTGAACCTGCTCGCCGATCTGCAGCGCGAGGAGGGCCTCGGCGTGCTCTACATCACCCACGATCTCGCCACCGCCCGTCACTTCAGCGACAAGATCATGGTGCTGAACCAGGGTCGGGTCGTCGAGTACGGCGACGCCGACGACGTGATCCTCACCCCGCAGGACCCCTACACGCGCGAGCTGCGGGCGGCGTCGCCCGACCCCGACAAGCACTTCGCCACGACCGGCCCGCACGGAGGTGCACTGTGACCACCGCATCCCCCGATCTGGGTCAGATCGACCAGGAGAACCGCGACGCGCTCGAGGTCGGCACCACCGCGACCGTCGCGCAGAAGGGGCGAGCCGTCGTGCCCTGGCGGTTCTTCGCCGGTCGGGCCGGCTTCTACCTGTTCACGCTGTGGGCGGCCATCACGATCAACTTCTTCCTCCCACGGTTCATGAAGGGCGACGCGGTCAGCTCGTACCTCGCGCGCAACCGCAACATCAGTCCCGAGGCGGCGGACTCGCTGCGGGCGCTGCTCGGCATCGACACCGACAAGTCGATGTGGCAGCAGTACATCGAGTACTGGGCGATGCTGTTCCGCGGCGACCTCGGCATCTCGACACTGCACGGCCTGCGTCCGGTGAGCGAGGTGCTGGCATCCGCTCTCCCGTGGACGCTCGGCCTCGTCGGTCTCGCCACGATCATCTCGTTCGCGCTCGGCACGGTCGGCGGCGCGATCGTCGGCTGGAAGCGCGGCAGCAGGCTCGACGCCCTCATCCCGATCACGACGTTCTTCAACACGATCCCGTACTTCTGGCTCGGTCTCATCGCGATCGCGATCTTCTCGTCGACCCTCAAGTGGTTCCCGTCGTCACACGCCTACGACAAGGGGCAGTCACCCGAATGGAGCCTCGACTTCATTGGCCAGGTCATCGTGCACGGCACCCTGCCGGCGGTCACGATCATCATCGCCTCGCTCGGCGGATGGATGCTGGGCATGCGCAACATGATGCTCACGGTGCTCGACGAGGACTACATCACCGTCGCCCAGGCCAAGGGCATGCCGAACAGGCGGGTGCTGTGGGCGTATGCCGCTCGCAACGCGGTGCTGCCGCAGATCCAGAGCTTCGCCCTCTCGATCGGGTTCATCGTCGGCGGCACGATCGTCATGGAGATGGTCTTCAGCTACCCGGGCGTCGGCAAGCTGCTGCTCGACGCCACGAACGCGAAGGACTTCGCCCTCATGCAGGGCGTGTTCCTCGTGATCACGCTGTCGGTGCTGGTCGCCAACATCCTGGCGGACATCGTCTACGCATACCTCGACCCGCGCACGCGCCAGACGGAGGCCTGACATGAGCGTTCCCACCTCGACCGACACGACCGCGCCCGACGGCAGCGCGATCCCCACCGGGATGCCGGAGACTGCCACGTTCCGCACGGCCCCCGGCGACCAGCCGACCCGCAAGACGTTCTGGTCGCAGCTCGCCCGATCGTTCGCGATGTTCCGCAACCCCAAGTCGATCGCCGGCCTGATCATCCTCGGGGTGTTCGTGCTGATCGCGATCTTCGCGCCGCTGCTCGCCCCCTACGGAGCCACGCAGAAGGACCGCACCGCGCTGCGGCAGCCGCCCTCGTTCGACCACTGGCTCGGCACCACCCACATGGGCGAGGACGTGCTCAGCCAGCTCATCTTCGGCACGCGCGGCGTCGTCGTGGTCGGATTCCTGTCGGCGATCATCGCCACCGTCATCGCGATCACGATCGGCGTCATCGCCGGGTACGTGCGCGGGTGGAAGAGCGAGTCGCTGTCGGCGCTCACGAACGTGTTCCTGGTGATCCCGGGCATCCCGCTGATCATCATCGTGGCGTCGCAGTTCGAGAACCCGCCGCTGATCGTGATCGCCGCAGTGCTGGGCCTCACGGGCTGGGCATGGGGCGCGCGCGTGCTGCGCGCGCAGACCATGTCACTGCGCAACCGCGACTTCATCCAGGCGGCGCGCGCCAACGGCGAACCGCTGCACCGCATCATCACCGTCGAGATGCTGCCGAACCTCATGGCGCTGATCGCGTCGAGCTTCGTCGGCACCGTCACCGCCGCCATCCTCGGTCTGACGACCCTCGCCTTCATCGGGGTGATCCCGGTGAGCAACCTCAACTGGGGCACCATCCTGTTCTGGGCGCAGCAGAACGGCGCCTTCCCGAGGCTGTGGTGGTGGTACGTGCCCGCAGGACTCTGCATCGCGATCATCGGCGTCGCCCTGTCGCTCATCAACTTCGGCATCGACGAGTACGTCAACCCGAGGCTGCGGTCGGCCGGTGAGCGTGCCCGCGCGATGAAGAAGAAGGGGCTCGACGTGAACGATCCGGTGACGGCGGTGCGCAGCGCGCCGACGACCGACTCGGGTACCGTGCAGAGCGCGGCGACAGCGACGACGACCCATACGCAGACCGACAAGAAGACACAGAACGCCGAGTGATGACCTCTCAGACCCTGACCGAATCCCTGCCCTACCTCGACCCAGAACTGCCGATCGCCGCGCGCGTCGCCGACCTCCTCGACCGCATGACGGTCGAGGAGAAGATCGGGCAGATGCTGCAGCTCGACGCTCGCGACGACCTCGACGATCACGTGCTGGGCAAGCACGTCGGCTCGATCCTGCACACCTCGCCCGAGCGCATCATCCGCGCGAACGAGCTGACCGCCCAGACGCGACTGCGCATCCCGCTGCTCGTCGCCGAGGACTGCATCCACGGCCACTCCTTCTGGCCGGGAGCGACGATCTATCCGACGCAGCTCGGCATGGCCGCCACGTGGGACGCCGAGCTTGTCGAGAAGGTGGCGAGGGCCACCGCGGTCGAGGTCGCGGCGACCGGCATCCACTGGACCTTCTCGCCGGTGCTCTGCATCGCACGCGACCTGCGCTGGGGCCGCATCGACGAGACGTTCGGCGAAGACCCGTTCCTCATCGGCGAGCTCGCCTCCGCCATGGTGCGCGGATACCAGGGCGAGGGCCTCGACGACCCCACCGCGATCCTCGCGACGGCGAAGCACTTCGCCGGCTACTCCGAGACGCAGGGCGGGCGCGACGCCAGCGAGGCCGACATCTCGCGGCGCAAGCTGCGGTCGTGGTTCCTGCCGCCGTTCGAGCGGGTGGCCCGTGAAGGATGCCGCACGTTCATGCTCGGCTACCAGACCACCGACGGGGTGCCGATCACGGTGAACGACTGGCTGCTCAGCGATGTGCTGCGCGGCGAGTGGGGCTACACCGGCACGCTCATCACCGACTGGGACAACGTCGGACGCATGGTCTGGGAGCAGCATGTGCAGCCCGACTACGCGCACGCCTCGGCCGCCGCGGTGAGCGCGGGCAACGACATGGTGATGAACACTCCGGGCTTCTTCGCCGGAGCTCTCGAGGCGGTGTCGAACGGCCTGCTCGAGGAGGACGCCTTCGATGACGCCGTGGCGCGCATCCTCACCCTCAAGTTCGAGCTGGGGCTGTTCGAAGACCCGCGACTTCCGCAGGCGGATCTGGATGCCGTGGTCGGCAGCGCCGCCCACGCCGAGCTCAACCTCGAGACGGCCCGCCGTTCGATCGTGCTGCTCGAGAACGACGGCGTGCTGCCGCTCGACGCGTCCGCGCCGCTGACGGTCGCGGTCGTCGGGCCCCTCGCCGACGACGCCCAGACGCAGCTCGGCGACTGGGCGGGCGGATCGGGTCAGGCCGGATGGCTCGACGGACAGCCGCGCGAGATGATCACCACCGTGCTCGACGGTCTCGCCGGTATCGACGGATGGTCGGTGACGCACGCGCGCGGCGCCGAGATCCTCACGCTCGAAGACGATCCGCGGGGCACGAAGTTCCCCGACGGGCAGCCCCGCCCCTCGGTCGTCGTCCCGAGCGCACCCGACGACACGATGATCGCCGAGGCCGTCGCTGCGGCCGAGGCGTCCGATGTCGTGGTCGCCGTCGTCGGCGACCGTATCGAGCTCGTGGGCGAGGGTCGCTCGACGGCGACGCTCGAGCTGATCGGCGGACAGAACGCGCTGCTCGACGCGCTCATCGCGACGGGGAAGCCCGTCGTCGTGGTGCTCCTGGCCTCGAAGCCGCTCGTGCTGCCGGCATCCGCATCGAAGGCCGCCGCCGTGATCTGGGCGGCGAACCCCGGCATGCAGGGCGGCCGCGCGCTCGCCGAGATCATCTCGGGTGCGGTCGAGCCGTCGGGGCGCCTGCCGATCTCGTTCGCGCGCCACGTCGGCCAGCAGCCGACGTACTACAACCAGATCCGCGGCCAGCACGGCGACCGTTACGCGGACCTCACGCAGTCTCCCGCGTGGGCGTTCGGCGAGGGGCTGTCGTACTCGACGGTCTCGTACGGCGAGCTCTCGCTCGACACCGACCGGCTCGGTCTCGCCGACACGATCGTCGCCGAGGTGACGGTGACGAACACCGGTTCGCGCCCGGTGCGCGAGACGGTTCAGGTCTACGTCCGCGACTCCGTCACGAGCGTGAGCTGGGCCGACAAGGAGCTCAAGACCTACCGCCAGGTCGACGTCGCGCCCGGAAAGTCGGCGCGCGTGCGGCTCGAGGTGCCGGTCTCCGAGTGCTCGATCGTGGATGCGGCCGGCAACCGTCGCGTCGAATCCGGCGCGTTCGAACTGCTGGTCGGTCCGAGCTCGCGCGAAGAAGCCCTGCGGAGTGCTGCGTTCACCGTGGCATGAGTCTGCGACGAGGGCGCTCAGGCGTCCTCGTCGCGGAGGCGCTGGGGCCCCGCGCCCTGACTTCCCAGGGCATCGTCGGGGTTGAGCAGACCGCACGCCTTCATCGACAGGCATCCGCAGCCGATGCATCCCGTCAGCTCTCGTTCGAGTCGCTCGATGCCCTCGCGGCGCTTCTCGAGTTCGCGCTTCCAGCGCCGTGACGCCCGCTGCCAGTCGGCGTGACTCGGGGTCTGCGTGAGCGGGACGTCGGCGAACGCGTCCTGCACATCCGACAGGGGGATGCCGAGGCGCTTCGCCACGGTGATGAGCGAGACCCGGCGCAGCATGTGTCGGGCGTAGCGGCGCTGATTGCCGGCGGTGCGCGTCGACGCGATGAGACCGAGGCTCTCGTAGAAATGCAGGGCGGACGGGGCGACGCCGGTGCGCCTGCTCATCTCGCCGATCGTCAGCGGCTCGTCGGGTCCGTGCGCAATCCGGTCCGGATCGGTGCTCATCGCGGCCTCCTCGATTTGACCTCAAGTGTACTTGAGGTCATACGGTGGCAACCGTGACCCGAACGGAGACCGCCACCCGATGACCTACGTGATCGCCCTGCCCTGCGTCGATGTCAAGGACCGTGCGTGCATCGACGAATGCCCTGTTGACTGCATCTATGAGGGCGAACGCTCGCTGTACATCCACCCCGACGAATGCGTCGACTGCGGCGCGTGCGAACCCGTCTGCCCCGTCGAGGCGATCTACTACGAAGACGACCTGCCCGACGAGTGGCAGGACTACTACAAGGCCAACGTGGAGTTCTTCGATGAGCTCGGGTCGCCCGGTGGCGCCGCGAAGCTCGGCATCATCGAGCGCGACCACCCGATCATCGCCGCACTTCCGCCCCAGGAGGCACCCGAATGAGCAGTCAGCAGCACCCCGCCGCGCCGGTTCCGTCCGAGGTCGGTGAAGGGCTCAAGGCCGCGTTCCGCGCGCATCCGGCGGGGGTCGCGATCATCACGGCGATGACCCCCGCCGGTCCCGTCGGTCTCACGGCGTCGAGCGTCGCATCCGTCGCGGTCGACCCCGCGGCGATCGTGTTCTCGGTCACCAGGGCCACCGGCAGCGCGGGCTCGATCCTCAACGCCGAGTCGTTCGTCGTGCACCTGATCGACGACGAGCACTCGGCCCTGGCGCAGAGCTTCGCGGTGAGCGGCGCCGACCGCTTCACCCCCGAGCAGGGGTGGGGCACCCTTCCGACCGGTGAGCCGTACCTCGCCGAGGCGCGCGCCGCGATGCGCGGTCACACGATGTCGACGGTCGCAGTCGGCTCATCGACCGTCGTGGTCGCCGAGATCGACGAGGTGCTGCTCGGGCGGGCGGGCCGACCGCTCGTCTACCTCGACCGCCGATTCCACTCACTCCCCACCGATCAGAACGACTGAAAGGAACAGCATGCCCACTCCGTACACCCTTCCCGAGCTGCCGTACGACTACTCGGCGCTCGCCCCGCACATCTCCGGCAAGATCATGGAGCTGCACCACTCGAAGCACCACCAGGCCTACGTCACCGGTGCCAACACGGCGCTCGAGCAGCTCGGCGCGGCCCGCGAGTCCGGCGACTTCGCCGCCGTGAACAAGCTCGAGAAGGACCTCGCGTTCAACCTCGGCGGTCACATCAACCACTCGGTGTTCTGGGAGAACCTGTCGCCCGACGGCGGCGGCAACCCCGAGGGTGAGCTGGAGGCCGCGCTGACCGACGCGTTCGGCTCGATCGACGCCTTCCGCGCGCACTTCACCGCCACCGCGCTCGGTGTGCAGGGTTCGGGCTGGGCTGTGCTCGCGTGGGACAGCGTCGGTGCGCGTCCGGTCATCTTCCAGCTGTTCGACCAGCAGGGCAATGCCCCGCTCGGCGTCACGCCGCTGCTGCAGCTCGACGTCTGGGAGCACGCCTACTACCTCGACTACCTCAACGTGCGCGCCGACTACGTCAAGGCGTTCTGGGAGCTCGTCAACTGGTCCGACGTGCAGCGCCGGTTCCAGGCCGTGCAGGAGAAAACCGCGGGCCTCATCGTCGCCCGCTGAATCTCACGCCTTCTCGCCTGCGCGCGACCTGTCTTTGCCCGTTCCCTCGGGAGGAGATCACCACTCGGGAGGAGGATGCCACGGCATCCGTCCTCCCGAGGCGCACTTCTCCTCCCGAGGCGCAGCGGACACCGAGGATCAGGTCGGCGACGTGCGGTTCAGCGCAGCTGGGCGAACCTCTCGACCTCGCGTGTGGGTCCGACGACGAGCACGATGTCGCCGTCGCCCAGCACTGTGGTCGCCTCTGCGTTGCGCCACTCGCCGTCCGGCGCACGGAACGCCGCAATGGTGACGCCGTAGGTCGAACGCACCGCGCCATCGGTAAGCGTGATCCCCTGCAGGTGAGCCGGGGCGACCGTCTTCACGACGGCGTATCCTCGATCGATCTCGAGATAGTCGGCTGCCGCGCCGCGTACGAGGTGTGCGACGCGGCGGCCCATGTCCTTCTCGGGATAGATCACTCGGTGCACGCCGAGCTGCTCGAGCACGGCTCCGTGTCGTTCATCGACGGCTTTCGCCCAGATCACCGGCACCTTCATGGTCAGCAGCAGCGAGGCGGTGAGGATGGACGCGGTGATGTCGCTGCCGATCGCGACGACCACCCGATCGAACTCGCCGACCGCGAGCTGCTCGAGCACGTCGATACGTGTGGAATCGGCACGCACGACCTGCGTGAGCTGACCGTTGAGCGACTGCACCAGATCCTCGTCGGCGTCGATTCCCAGCACTTCAGTGCCCGAGGCCATCAGCTCGAGTGCGAGCGAGGTCCCGAACCGGCCCAGTCCGATGACCGCTACGGAGTCGGCCTCGGCGATCCGCCGAGCGTCCTGCCTGAATGAAAGAAATCTGGACACGCGGGTCCTTTCGTGCGTTGTGAGCGTGGCGATCAACCGATTGCGGGGCGCTCTTTAGGGAGATCGTAGGCGCTGGGGCGCTCGCGCAGGGCGAGAGCGGAACCGAGCGTCAGGGGCCCGAGCCGGCCGAGGAACATGAGCGCGACGAGGATCAGGTGCGCGGCCGGCGGCAGGTCCGCAGTGATCCCCGCCGACAGGCCGACGGTGCCGAAGGCCGACACCACCTCGAACAGCACGCGGTCGAGATCGAAGTCTGTCATTGCGAGGATCGCGATGACCCCCGTCATGACCGCACCCAGCGCGACGATCACGACGGTGATCGCCTCGCGGTGGACGGCGCGCGACAACCTCTTGCCGAAGACATTCACCGCCGCGCCGCCGCGGAGCTCCGTCCACATGATGAAGAAGAGCACTGCGAAAGTGGTCACCTTGATGCCGCCGGCGGTGCCGGCCGGTCCGCCACCGATGAACATCAGCACGTCCGTTCCGAGCCAGGTCTCGTCGTGCATCTGAGAGATGTCGACGGAGTTGAAGCCCGCCGTGCGCGACTGCACGGAGTGGAAGAACCCGGCGAGGATCCGGTCGCCAGGCGAGAGCGCGCCGAGCGTTCCCGGGTTGTCCCACTCGAACAGCAGCACGTACGCCGTGCCGATCGCCAGCAGGGCCATCGTCGCCGAGAGCACGATGCGGGTGTTCATGGTCCAGTGCAACGGACGGCGGAACTCGCGTCGCAGCTGTCGCAGCACTGGGAAGCCGAGACCGCCGAGAACGATCGCCGCGCAGATCGGCAGGCAGATCCAGGGGTCGCCGACGAAGCCCATCAGGCTGTCTGTGTAGAGGGCGAATCCCGCATTGTTGAAGGCGGAGACGGCGTGGAACACGGCATGCCACGCAGCACGCGCGGGGTCGTATCCATAGCCCGTGAGGAATCGCACGAACAGCAGCGCCGCCACGACGACCTCGATCATCAGGGTGGTGACGAGGATGCCGGTGGCGATGCGCTTCATACTTCCGCCGCCAGACGTCTTGGTCTCGGTGCCGGCGAGGATCCGCGATCGCACTGAGAGGCGGCGCGCGAGTGCGAGGCCGATGAGCGCCGCGAAGAGCATGATGCCCAGGCCGCCCACCTGGATCAGCGCCAGGATCACGACCTTGCCGAAGGGGCTCCAGAAGACCGCGGTGTCGACGACCACGAGACCCGTCACGCACACCGCGGACGTCGCGGTGAACAGGGCGTCGATCGGTGGAGTCCACGTCTGGGCGCTTGACGAGATCGGCAGCATGAGCAGCACCGTGCCGATGATGATGACCGCTCCGAACCCGGAAGCGATCACCTGGGCGGGGGCGAGACTTCGACGCCGACCGGCGACGCGACGGAGCAGGGTCACGCATGGACACTACCCGTAACCGGGGTCGCGACCGAACGACGTCCCGTGTGGCGCGTCACCGATCACGGGTTCCGAGCTCCTGCGTCATGAATGCCGCGGATCGGGGTCTCTCTGTGCAGAGACGAATGCGTTCGGCGTGCGTCGAGACACGAAGAGGTCGATCATGAGCAGGTTCCTGGTTCTCTACCGTTCAGCAGTGAGTGCCGCCGAGCAGATGGCGACAGCCGATCCCGAGTCGGGCGCGGAGTCGATGAAGGCGTGGATGGACTGGGCCGCGCGAGCGGGCGACGCGATCGTCGAACTCGGTTCGCCGACGCAGAGTGTCGCGGGCGGTGAGCCCGGTTCCCTCATCGGCGGGTATTCGATCATGCAGGCCGATGATCTGGCGGGCATCACGGCCGCGCTCGCCGAGCACCCCCATCGCGGGTGGGGTGGGACGATCGAGATACTGGAGATGCTCGAGATCCCGGGCATGTGATCGGAGCGCGCTGAGACGCTTCCGGGCGGCCAACGCGCCGCATCGGGAGGAGATCCGCGATCCGGAGGAGGATGCCGCGGCATCCGCCCTCCCGTCCGCAGATCTCCTCCCGATTTGAGTGAGCGTCAGGCGAGCAGTTCGCCCGCAAGCGCCTCGATGCGACGGCGGATGTCGTCGCGGATCGGGCGTACGGAGTCGATGCCCTGCCCGGCCGGGTCGTCGAGCTCCCAGTCCTCGTAGCGCTTGCCGGGGAAGAACGGGCAGGCGTCGCCGCATCCCATCGTGATCACGACATCGGATGCCTGTACGGCCTCGGTCGTGAGCACCTTGGGCTGCTCGGCGGTGATGTCGATGCCGAGTTCGCTCATGGCCTCGACCGCGATCGGGTTGATCTGGTCGGCGGGCATGGATCCGGCGGAGCGCACCTCGATGCGGTCGCCGGCGACCTCGCGCAGAAAGCCTGCGGCCATCTGCGAGCGTCCGGCATTGTGCACGCACACGAAGAGGACGGAGGGCTTGGTGGTGGTCGTGCCGGTTGTCGTGCTCCGGACGAGCAGCGTCTCTCGAATCTTGTTCGACACGGCCTCTCGCAGGGGGCGTACGGCATCGGCGTCCCAAGACTCGGGATTGGGGAACGACCACTCGAGCACTTCGCCGCGAGGGGTGGATGGCAGGGCGAGCCCCGGCTTCATGAGGACCACGATGTCTGCCGCATCCAGGTCGTCGGGCGTGACGGCCCGCGGCGTTCGGTCGGTGATGTCGATTCCCAGCTCCGCGACGGTGGCTGCGACCGCCGGGTTGACCTCGTCGGCTGGAGCGAGGCCGGCTGATGCGGCAGTGAAGCGATCACCCGCGAGGTGATCCAGAAGGGCAGCGCCGAGCTGAGAGCGACCCGCGTTGTGCTGACAGATGAACAGGACGCGGGGAGTGCGGTCGGTCATGTGGTCTCTTTCCGGTGCGGTGGGATGGCGGCAAGACGCGGGGCCAGCGCCGTGATGCGGCGTTCCAGCTCTTCGAAAGCGGTATCGAAAGCATCGTCCGTGCCGAGGCGGACAGGGTCCGGGATGGACCAGTGCAGGTGCCCGGTGAGGCCGATCTCTTCGTGCGCGTTGTCGCAGACGGTGACAACCAGATCTGACGTATCCCACACCGACTCGAGCGCGCGCGGCGATTCGTCGGGCAGGTCGATCGCGCGGCGGCCGGCGACAGCGACGGCTCCTGCATCGATTCGATCGGCGGGATGGGTTCCTGCGGATGTGGCAGGGATGCTGCTGTGGGTCGACCATAGCGCCGCGGCGAGTTGAGACCGCGCCGAGTTCGCTGTGCAGACGAAGACGACGCGGCTCGCGCGCTCGACGCGCCCCGGGGTGAGCCCGTCGAGTGCGGAGTCGACGAGGTGGACGTAATTGCGACGTTTGTCGGCTTCTGACCTCGAACGGGACACCATCCCGACCGACTCCAGTCCGTTCAGATGGTGGGTGATCAGGTTCGAGGGGAGTCCCAACGCCACGCTGATCTCGCTCGGGGACAGATCTCCCAGGGTGAGAAGGTCGACGATGCGCAGGCGCGACGGGTCGCCGAGTGCAGCGTGCTTCGCGGCGCGCTCCTCGGCACTCTGCGGTCGATCGATGTTCATTACTTCAATGTTGACTGAAGTACTTGGCGTAAGTCAAGATGAGCCGACATGAATACCGCCACCTCCTCACCCCCGGTGTCCCATCGACCCCATCTCATGCGCCGCGCTGCTGCCGAGTACGTCGGAACCGGCCTCCTCGTCGCCATCGTCGTCGGTTCGGGCATCGCCGCGCAGCGACTGTCTCCGGAAGACACTGGATTGCAGCTCCTCGAGAACAGCCTCACCACGGCGCTCGGTCTTGCTGTCCTGATTCTCATGCTCGGCCCCGTGTCCGGGGCGCACTTCAACCCTGCGGTGACGATCGTGGACTGGCTGCTGGGCCGCCGCGCCGGGACGGGTATCCCGGTGCGTGATGTCGCTCCCTATGTGCTCGCACAGATTCTCGGCGGGGTCTCCGGCACGCTTCTCGCCGGGGCGATGTTCGACGCGGCGCCCGCGTTCTCCCTCAATGAACGCGCGACAGGCGGGCATCTGATCGGCGAGGTGGTCGCCACCGCCGGGCTCGTTCTACTGATCTTCGCGCTGGCACGCACCGGCGCGGGGTCGGTCACGGCGGCGGCCGTCGGCGCCTACATCGGCGCGGCCTACTGGTTCACCAGCTCGACCTCGTTCGCGAATCCTGCGGTGACGATCGCCCGGATGTTCACCGATACCTTCGCCGGCATTGCGCCGGCATCCGTTGCGCCGTTCATCCTCGCCCAGCTCGTCGGCGCCGCCCTCGGCCTCGCGCTCCTGCTCCTCTTCTACCCGACCGTCGCCCGCACCGCGGGCGACGTCGTGGTTCCGCAGCTCGAAAACCGGCCCTGAAAGGCACGCTCATGCACCTCGTAGCGATCGGCGGAAGCGACGCCGGAATCTCGACCGCCCTCCGCGCCCGCGAACTCGACCCGTCCGTCGATGTCACCGTCGTGGTGGCCGACGCGTATCCGAACTTCTCCATCTGCGGCATCCCGTACTACTTCTCCCGGGAGGTGCAGCCCTGGCAGTCGCTCGCCCACCGCACACACGCCGATCTCGAAGCCACCGGCATGAACCTCCGGCTCAACACTCTCGCGACCGCCATCGACGTCGACAGCCGCCGGCTCACCGTCCGCAACGCCGACGGCACGGAATCGACCATCGCGTACGACGAGCTCATGGTCGGCACGGGGGCATCGCCGTCGACGGCCGGCATCGCAGGGCTCGATCAGCTCGGCCCCGACGACGGCGTGCACCTATTGCATTCGATGGGCGACACGTTCGCGCTCGAGAGGTATCTCGATGAACATCAGCCCGAGACGGCGATCATCGTCGGAGCGGGCTACGTCGGCCTCGAGATGGCCGAAGCCCTCACCGTGCGCGGCCTCCAGGTCACCCAACTCCAGCGTGGACCCGAAGTGCTCTCTACTCTCGATCCCGAACTCGGTTCCCTCGTCCATGACGAACTCACCCGCCACGGCGTCGACGTCCTCACCCGCACGCGGGTGGAAGCCGTCATCCGCGACGCGGCCGGAATCTCAGTCCGGGGAACCCGCGACGGCGAGGCGTTCTCCCGCACTGCTGACGTGGTGCTCGTCGTCGTCGGCGTGCGCCCCAACACCGGGCTTCTCACCGCTGCCGGTGCGTCGACGGGAGCGGGCGGCGCCGTGGTCGTCGACGAGCGGATGCGCACCGGCCTTCCGCACGTCTGGGCCGCGGGCGATGGAGTCGTGACGCACCACCGTCTTCTCGGCGTCACCTACCTCCCGCTCGGCACGACGGCCCACAAGCAGGGGCGCGTCGCGGGCGAGAACGCGATCGGCGGCGACGCTCGGTTCGCCGGAAGCCTCGGCACGCAGGTGGTCAAGGTGTTCGACGTGGTGGCCGCTCGCACGGGGCTCCGCGACCACGAAGCAGAGGCGGCAGGGTTCGCACCGCGAAGCCATACCGCGCTCGCGGACGACCATAAGCGCTACTACCCGGGGGCAACACCCATCAGCATGCGTATCACGGGCGATAGTCAGGATGGCCGACTGGTCGGCGCGCAGCTCGTCGGTACGCGCGGCGCAGAGATCTCGAAGCGCGTGGACACCTACGCCACGGCGCTGCACCACGGGATGACCGTCGCTGCGATGAGTGACCTCGATCTCTCCTACACGCCCCCGCTCGGCTCCCCGTGGGATGCCGTGCAGATCGCCACACAGGCGTGGGAGCGCGAGGTGGGTTCGGCCTGAGGGCCCAGAGCCCGGTGAATCGCGATCAGCCGACGGTGACGGGGCGCAGGCCGATCTGCAGCACGGCCGGCGCGGCGCAGCAGCTGCCCGCGCCGTCGTCGAAGTCTCCTGATCCCCCGCATACCCCGGTCGCGGGCAGGGCGAGTTCGTTGCGCGCCGCGCCCTCGTGATCGCCGGCGAGGTGGGCCGCGACGCTGCGCACCTGCTCGTATCCGGTGAGGGCGAGGAAGGTCGGAGCTCGACCGTAGGACTTCGCGCCGACGATGAAGAGGCCCTCCTCCGGCTGCATGAGCTGTCGGGCACCGGTCGCGCCCACCGAACCGCAGGAGTGGATGTTGGGGTCGATCTCGGAGGCGATGCCGGCGACCGCATCGAGAGCGGGGTCGAGATCGATTCGGAGTTCGCGCAGGATGCCGGTGTCCGGCCGGAATCCGGTGAGCGCGAACACGTGCGCGATCTCCGCCATCTCGCGTCCGTCTTCGGCGACGATCACCAGGCCCCTCCCGTCCCGCCGGAACTCGGCGACGCGGAATCCTGTCACCACCTCGACGACACCGTCATGGATCACCTTCGACACCCGAGAGCCGAGCGCTGCGCGTTCGGGCAGCTCGTCTCCGGCGCCGCCCCCGAGAACGTTCGCGGCGCTCCCTCGGCGGAGCAGCCAGGTGACGCGGGTCCCCGGCGACCGGCGGGCCAGTTCGCTCAGGCGCAGCACGGCGTGCGTGGCGGAGTGTCCCGCTCCGACGACGACCACATGCGAACCCGCGAGCCCGGACACGTCGTCGGGGATGCGATAGGAGATCAGATCGGATGCCGCGGCCTCGCCCACGGCGGGGAAGCCGTCTGCGCCCGCAGGGTGGGGGAGGTCCCAGGTGCCGCTCGCGTCGATGACCGCCCGGGCGCGGATCCGCGACTCGGTGCCGTCCGCGTCGAGGGTGTGCACGACGAACGGCTGGTTCCTGCGTCCGGACTCGACGACCTTGTCGCGACCCTGGCGAGCGACGCCCGTGACGGCGGTGCCGTACCGGATCCGCTCACCGAGTGCGCCCGCGAGAGGCGCCAGGTAGTCGCTCACCCATTCCGCCCCGGTCGGACAGCCTGCGGTCGGTGCGGTCCACCCGGTCGGCTCGAGCAGGCGACGCGCGGCGGCATCCGTCAGCTCGGGCCACGCCGAGAACAGGCGCACGTGGCCCCATTCGGAGACCGCGGCGGCAGGGCCGCGCCCTCGTTCGAGGACGACGACGTCTTCGCGGCGTTCGACGAGATGCGCCGCCGCTGCGAGACCCTGCGGCCCCGCGCCGATGACGACGATGGGAAGCTCGGACACGACATCTCCTCAGATCGAAAGACTTCAATATGAGAAGCGTCGCCCACGTATCGAAGATTGTCAATACGTGAGAGGATGAGCGCATGACGCTTCCGGTGACGATCGAGCAGACGGGCTGCTGCACGCCGCGCGCGGCATCCGCTCTTCCGCTCGCCGAGGCCGAACGGATCGCCCGCCTGTTCAAGGCGCTCGGCGACCCGACGCGCATCCGCCTGCTCTCGCTGATCTCGTCGGCCGCGGGTGGCGAAGCCTGCATCTGCGACCTCACCGACCCGGTCGGTCTGTCGCAGGGCACGGTCTCGCATCACATGAAGCTGCTGGCGGACGCCGGACTCGTCACGCGTGAGCAGCGCGGCAAGTGGGCGTACTTCTCCCTCGCCGAGGGCGCTCTCGACGCCGCCGGCGACGCGCTGCGAGCCGTCTGATCCTGCTGCGCTCCTCAGGTCGGCGGGCGGTCATCCCGATAGGCTGATTCCATGGCCCTCCTCTCGATCGCCGGTTCGGCGCGCGCTCCGCATGAGCTGCGCTCGGCGACTCCGATGAAGGAATGGATGCGCGTCGTGCTCCACCCGGGCACGAACGGGTGGACCAGCGTCTGGGGCACTCTCTCGCACGGCGAGATCGCGGGCTGCCCGCCGCCACGGGACTAGACCGCGCCTCTGTGGGGTGCGGTCTTCCGCGTCGTTCACCCCTTCTCTCGCGTGAGGTCTCGTCATGTCCGCTTCTCCTGTTCGTCCCCGTCCCCGTCTCCGCCTGGCTCCGCACGAGCTGTGGCGAGGCATCCGCTCCAACGCCCGCAGCGAGGTGCTCGGTGGTTCGCTGCTGCTCGCCGCCACCGTCGCCGCGCTGATCCTCGCCAACACCCCCGCCGTGTCGTGGTACGAGTCGGTGCGCGACTTCACGTTCGGCATCCCCGAGCTGCATCTCGATCTGAGCATCGGGGCCTGGGCCGCGGACGGCCTGCTCGCTATCTTCTTCTTCGTCGTGGGTCTCGAGCTGAAGGAGGAGTTCGTCACCGGCCGACTGCGCGATCCGCGTCAGGCGGCGCTGCCGATCGCCGCAGCCGTCGGCGGGGTGATCGTGCCGGCGATCATCTTCGCCCTGATCAACGCGGGCGACGGCGACGCCCTGCGCGGCTGGGCCATCCCGACCGCCACGGACATCGCGTTCGCGGTCGCCGTGATCGCCGTGGTCGGGAAGTTCCTCCCACCGGCTCTCCGTGTCTTCCTGCTCACACTCGCGATCATCGACGACCTGATCGCCATCACGATCATCGCGACCTTCTACACCGATTCGATCAGCTTCCCCTGGCTGACTCTCGCGCTGCTGCCCCTCGCAGGATTCGCGCTGCTCGTGCAGAAGGGCGTGCGGGCGTGGTGGATCCTGATGCCTCTCGCGATCGCCGTGTGGGTCTGCATCCATGCCGCCGGCATCCACGCGACCGTCGCCGGAGTCCTCCTCGGTTTCGTCGTTCCTGTCATCCCGACCGAGCGCGCTCGGGTGCCGCGAGGGACGGATGCCGACGGCGAGCCCCTCTACGACGGCCTCGCCCCGCACTTCGCCGACCGGTGGGGTGTCGTGGCGACGCTGTTCGCCGTGCCCGTGTTCGCCTTCTTCGCGGCGGGCGTCACGATCGGCGGACTCGAGGGGCTCGCGTCGGCGCTGACCGATCCGATCGCGATCGGCATCATCATCGGCCTCGTCCTGGGCAAGCCGATCGGGATCCTCGCGACCACGTTCCTGCTCAGCCGTGTGCCCGCTCTGCGTCTCGACGAGTCGCTGCGCTGGCCCGACCTCACCGGCATGGCGTTCCTCGCGGGAATCGGATTCACCGTCTCCCTGCTCGTCGGCGAGCTCGCCTACGGGTCGAGTTCGGTCGCCGACGAGCACGTCAAGATCGGCGTGCTCCTCGGCTCCCTGATCGCCGCGGTGATCGGCGGGCTGATGCTCGCGAGGCGCAACGCGCTCGCCCGCCGATCGCCGCTCGACGCCTGAGGGCGATGGTCAGGAGCTGCCGACCGTCGACTGCAGCTTCGCCATCACCTGGGTGATCGTGAACGATGCCGATTCCTGGCGAGCAGGGAACTCGGCAAGGGTGTGCAGCATGTTCGCCACATACGCCTGGGCCGGGATGAACAGGAAGATGTGGTCGAGCACCCAGTCCCAGTAGGTGTTCGAGGTGATGTCGGCGCGCTCGAACGGATCGGTGCGCAGATTGAAGAGCTTCGGGAACCGCAGCTCGATGTAGGGCTCCTGCCACACCTGCAGGGTTCCGACCGCGCGCTGCTCCAGGAAGACGAACTTCCAGTTCTCGAAGCGCAGCGCCGTGAGGTCGCCGTCGTCCGAGACGTAGAAGAAGTGTCGTCGCGGGCTGTGCTCGGCGACTCCCGTGATGTAGTCGAGCTGGTTGTTGCCGTCGAGATGGACCCTGAAGTCGGTGCCGTGCAGATCCGTGCCCGCCTTCAGACGCTCGGCGATGTCGGTGTCGCCGGCCGCCGCGAGCAGCGTCACGAACCAGTCGTTGTGGCTCACGATGCCGTTGAGCGTCGTGCCCGCGGGGACGTGCCCGGGCCAGCGCACCATCGCCGGGACCCTGTAGGCGCCCTCCCAGTTCGAGTTCTTCTCGTTGCGGAACGGCGTCATGCCGGCATCCGGCCAGCTGTTCATGTGCGGGCCGTTGTCGGTGGAGTACATGACGATCGTGTTCTCGGCGAGGCCGAGCTCGTCGAGCAGATCGAGCAGACTGCCCACCACGTCGTCATGATCGAGCATCGTGTCGTGATACTCCGACTGCCAGCGTCCGGCGCGCCCCTTGCTCTCCTCCTTGGTGTGGGTGCGGAAGTGCATGTGGGTCGAGTTGAACCACACGAAGAACGGGGTGTCGTCGTCGGCCTGGGCGCGGATGAAGTCCGCCGCAGCATCGCGGAACTCCTCGTCGACGGTCTCCATGCGCTTCTTCGTCAGCGGACCGGTGTCTTCGATGCGCTGCGTGCCGTCGTCGTTCGCCCACGAGTGGATCACGCCGCGCGGGCGGAACCGCTCGCTGAACCCGGGGTACTCCTCGTCGGTCGGGTAGTCCGGGTGCTCCGGCTCCTCCTCGGCGTTCAGGTGATAGAGGTTGCCGAAGAACTCGTCGAAGCCGTGCGCCGTCGGCAGGTGCTCATCGCGGTCGCCGAGATGGTTCTTGCCGAACTGGCCGGTCGCATAGCCGCGGTGCTTGAGCGCATCCGCGATCGTCGGATCCTCGGGCTGGAGCCCCAGCTTCGCCCCCGGCATCCCCACCTTCGTGAGACCCGTGCGATAGGGGTTCTGTCCGGTGATGAACGCCGCACGCCCGGCGGTGCAGCTCTGCTCGCCGTAGTAATCGGTGAATTTCGCGCCCTCATCCGCGATCCGGTCGATGTTCGGAGTCCGATAGCCCATCAGGCCGTCGGTATAGGTGCTCAGATTGGCGATGCCGATGTCATCGCCCCAGATGATGAGGATGTTGGGCTTGTCGGACATTGTCGCTCCTCGGTCGGCGGTGAGGCCGGGCAGGCGCCCGTGCGGCTCAGCCAACCAGGGGCTCGGGCCGATGCCCAGGGGGGCCTCACACGGAGCGGGTGAGGCGGAATCCGATGTGCGACATGCCGGTGTCCTCCGCCTGGGGCGAGCGGGCGGCCGGGCGGAAGCGCAGGCAGTAGTCGGGGGAGCACAGGTGTGATCCGCCCTTCAGCACCCGGCGCGGGATGCTCGGGAAGCCCTCCTGCGCGCTCGCCGCCGCCAACAGGTTCGCGCGCTTGCCGGGATCCACCGGCTTGTCCGACAGCTTCAGATGCCGCGGCGTGTAGAAGTCGCTCGTCCACTCCCAGACGTTCGCGATCATGTCATAGAGTCCGTAGCCGTTGGGGGCGTAAGACCCGACCGGGGCCGTGCCGCCGACGCCCTGGTTGTCATACGGGAAGCGACCCAGCCAGGAGTTCGCCTGCGCCTCGCCACCGGGGTAGATCTCGTCGCCCCAGGCGAAAGGCGCGCCGTCGACCCCGCCCCGGGCGGCGTACTCGTGCTCGGCTTCGGTGGGCAGCCGCATCCCGACCCAGTCGGCGTAGGCGACCGCGTCCTCGAACGCGATGTGCACGACCGGATGCTGCAGCCGATCGTCGATCGACGAGTCGGGGCCGAACGGATGCCGCCAGGAGGCGCCAGCCTGCCAGCGCCACCAGTTGCGCCAGTTGCGCAGGTCGGTCGGGCCGGGGGTCGGCGTGAAGACCATGGAACCGGGCACGAGGTCCTTCGGATCCGCATCCGGAAAGGCAGCCGGGTCGAGAGGCCGCTCGGCCACGGTGATATATCCCGTGGTGTCGACGAATTCCGCGTACTGCGCGTTGGTCACCTCGTAGCGGTCGATCTCGAACGAGGCGACCTCGCGCTCGTGCACCGGGCGCTCGTCGGGGTAGAAGTCCTCGGACCCCATCCGGAAGGTTCCGCCGGGGATCAGCACCATGTCGCGAATGTTCGTCACCCGCGTCAGCGTAGCGTCCGCGCCGGAGCGGGAGCGGCCGCGGTCGCCCGCACCGGGTTAGCCGACCGGCCGCGCGCTAGCCCCGGCGGGTGCGCTGCTCGCCCTGAACGGGGATCGGACCGGTGACGCTCAGCTCGTCCTCCCAGCACTGGATCCCCGTGACCTCGGGCATCCGCGCGCGGGTGAAGACAGGGTCGAGCCCCGCACGCCGCTGATCGGAGTAGTCGCGCAGCAGCTTGAACGCGATGCCCGACAGGAGCGCGATCGCCACGAGGTTCACGATCGCCATGAGCCCCATGATGCCGTCGGCCGTATTCCAGATGATGTCCGCCGAGGCGATCGATCCGAGGAAGATGATCGCGACGACGAGCACGCGGTAGGCGGTGAGGACGGCGGGTCGGCTGCTGATGAACTCGATGTTGGATTCGCCGTAGTAGTAGTTGCCGAGGATCGAGCTGAACGCCAGCAGGAAGATGATGATGCTCAGGAGGATGTTCGACCATTCGCCGAGGTTGCTCACGATCGCATTCTGCGTGAGCCCGATGCCCCGGGTCGCGTTCGCGAGGTCGGGCGTGGACACCAGGATGATGAACGCCGTGATCGAGCAGACGAGGAACGTGTCGAAGTAGACCCCGAGGGTCTGGACGAGTCCCTGCTTCACCGGGTGGGTCACCGCCGCGGTGGCGCCCGCGTTCGGCGCAGAGCCGAGACCCGCCTCGTTCGAGAACATGCCGCGCTTGACGCCGGTCATGATGATGGTTCCGAGTGCGGCCCCGACGACCTCGTTGAACCCGAACGCCTGGGTGTAGATCGAGGCGAACACCTCGGGGAGGCGCTCGAAGTTCATACCGACGATCACGAGGCCGAGCAGCAGGTATCCCAGCGCCATCGCCGGTACGACCGCCTGCGTGACGCTGGCGATGCGACGGATGCCACCGAAGACGACGAGGGCGGTCAGGACGGCCAGGATGATGCCGACGACCCAGGGGATCCAGCCCACTTCGCCGCCGAAGCTCGAGGAGACGGTGGCGCTGATCGTGTTCGCCTGCAGGGAGCTGAAGGCGAAGGGGAAGCAGACGATCAGGATGACGGCGAAGAGGATGCCCATCCAGCGCGCCTTGAGTCCGTGCTGCATGTAGTACGCGGGACCGCCGCGGAAGCCGTCCTTGTCGCGGACCTTGAACGCCTGGCCGAGGGTCGACTCGATGAAGCTCGACGCACCGCCGATGAACGCCATCGTCCACATCCAGAAGATCGCGCCGGGGCCGCCGATGGCGATCGCTGTGCCGACGCCCGCGATGTTCCCGACGCCGACGCGGGAGGCCGCTGAGATCGTGAACGCCTGGAACGCCGAGACCGATTGCGGCTCGCCGTTCTCCTTCCGGGGTGTCCGGTCGGTGAGGGTGCGGAACATCTCCGGTATCAGCCGGAACTGCACCACGCCCGATCGCGCGGTGAAGTACAGGCCGAGGACCACGAGGATCGGCAGCACCACCCACGTCCAGAGCCCATCGCCGGCAGAGAGCACGAAATCGTTGAGCGCGTCCATCGCATCAGTATGGCGGCATGCTGGCGCCCGGGGTGATATTCCGCTCCTAGACCAAGCGCGCGGTGGTGCCTCGGACGTTCAGCTCGTAGGGGAGCTCGGCCGGTATTCCCGCGGCTTCGCCGTCGGCGAGCTTCGCGAGCACGGCATCCGCCGCACGCTCGCCCTGCCCGAGGGGGAACTGGTCGACGGTGCTGAGTCGGAAGAACTCGCCGAGCTCGTGACCGTCGATGCCGACGATCGAGAGGTCGTCCGGCACGGCGAATCCGAGGTCGCGGGCGGCGAGGATCGCCCCGATCGCCATCTCGTCGGATGCCGCGAACACGGCGGTGGGTCGCGGGCCGGGACGTCCGAGCAGCTGCTTCGCCGCGCGGTATCCGCCCTCGACCGTGAAGTCGGCGGGCTCGAGGAAGGCCGGATTCAGAGGGATGCCGGCCTTCGCCAGTGCCTTCTCGAAGCCCAGGCGACGATTCGTCGGGATGTGGAAGTCGATGTCGAACTCGGGGTTCGCGCCGATGTGGGCGATGTCGCGGTGTCCGAGACCGATCAGGTGCTCGGTCGCCAGCTGGGCCACGGCGACGTCGTCGACGGTGAGGGTGTCGAGCTTGGGGTTCGGCCCGCCGATCGCGATCACCGGCAGGCCGAGGTCGAGCAGGTACTGCGTCTCGTCGTCGTCGAGCTCGATCGACACCGCGATCACGGCATCCACTCGCTGCCGTCGCAGGAAGGTGTCGAACACGTGGCGGCGCACGTCCTTGTCGGCGGTGATGTTGTAGAGGGTGATGTCGTAGCCCTCGCGCATCAGCGCGGACGATACCCCCGACAGCACGGTGCTGAAGAACCATCGGTCGAGGAAGGGCACCACGACCCCGATGTTGCGGGTGCGGCCCGATGCCAGGCTCGACGCGCGGGAGGACACGACGTAGCCGAGCGCCGATGCCGCCTCCTGCACGCGCAGGCGGGCCGACTCCGACACATGGCCTCGGCCGCTCAGCGCGCGCGAGACCGTCGCGGTCGAGACGCCGGCGAGCCGGGCGACCTCATCGATGCTCGCCATGGGGGATCCTCTCTGAGCCGTTCCGGTCGCAGTTCGTGCCGTCGGGCGGTGCCGTGGGCGGCGCGAACTGCGACCTGAACGTCGTGCGGCTTACGCCGTGGTGTACCAGACCGCCGTGTCGACGGGCAGGTCGGTGCCCTCGAACGGCTGGCTGCTGACGACGATCGTCGCGTCGGCAGGAAGCGCGAGAGGCTTCTTGCCGAGGTTCGCGACCACGTGCACCGCACCGCGACGGAACGCGACCGCGTGCTTTCCGGCGTCCTCCCACACGAGGGAGCCGCTTCCGAAGCCGTGCTCGCGGCGACCGGCGAGCAGCTGCTTGTACAGCGACAGGGTCGAGGTCTCGTCCTTCTCCTCGACCTCGCGCGAGTACGACGCCCAGTCGGCGGGCTGGGGCAGCCACGACGCACCGGTCTCGTTGAAGCCGAACGCCGGAGCATCCGCCTCCCACGGCAGCGGCACACGGCATCCGTCGCGACCGTAGCGCTCGCCGTTGGTGCGGAACCACGTCGGGTCCTGACGGAAGGCGTCGGGGATCTCCATCGCCTCGGGCAGGCCCAGCTCCTCGCCCTGGTAGAGGTATGCCGAACCCGGAAGCGCGAGCATCACGGTCGTCGCCGCGCGAGCGCGGGCGAGTCCGATGGCGGTGTCGGGCTTGTGCGGGGTGTTCGGGCCGATGCCCTCGCCCTGCGGGTTCTCGGCCGTGAGCGCGAGTCGCGACGCGTGGCGCACGACGTCGTGGTTCGACAGCACCCAGGTGCTGGGTGCGCCGACCTCGCCGAACGCGTCGAGGGATTCGCGGATGACGGACCCCAGAGCCTTCGCGTCCCACTCGGTCATGAGGTAGGGGAAGTTGAAGGTCTGGTGCATCTCGTCGGGGCGCACCCACAGGGCGGTCTGCTTGAGCGTCGGCATCCAGGCCTCACCGCACAGCGCGCGGTCGCCGTCGTACTCGGCCAGCACCTTGTGCCAGTCGCGGTAGATGTCGTGCACTCCGTCCTGGCCCCAGTACGGCACGTTCGCCTCGCCGCCGCCCATCGAGTCGGCGTCTGCCGGGGGCGTGTAGTCGGGCAGGCCGTCGGCCTTGATCATGCCGTGGGCCACGTCGACCCGGAAGCCGTCGACGCCGCGGTCGAGCCAGAAGCGCAGGATCGAGCGGAACTCCTCGCGCACCTCTTCGTTGTTCCAGTCGAAGTCGGGCTGCGTCGGGTCGAAGATGTGCAGGTACCACTGGCCCGGCGTGCCGTCGGCCTCGGTCACGCGCTCCCACATGCCGCCGCCGAAGACGGACTCCCAGTTGTTCGGGGGCAGCTCGCCGTTCTTGCCCTTGCCGTCGCGGAAGATGTACCGCGCGCGCTCGGGGCTGCCGGGAGCAGCCTTGAGGGCCTCCTGGAACCAGGCGTGCTGCGCCGACGAGTGGTTGGGGACCAGGTCGACGACGACGCGGATGCCGCGGGCATGCGCCTCGTTCAGCATCGTGTCGAAGTCGTCGAGGGTGCCGAACAGCGGGTCGACGTCGCGGTAGTCGGCGACGTCGTAGCCGGCGTCCCGCTGCGGGCTCGTCATGAACGGGCTCAGCCAGATCGCGTCGACGCCGAGCTCCTTCAGCGAGTCGAGCCGGCTGGTGATGCCGGGCAGGTCGCCGATGCCGTCGCCCGAGGCGTCGGCGAACGAACGGGGGTAGATCTGGTAGATGACCGCGCTGCGCCACCACTCGGAACCGGGGGCTGCGATCTGCTCAAGCTGTGCCATGGCAACAGATTAGTGCAAACGCTTACATGATTGCCAGAGCGACCATCGAATCGATTCGGGGAGCCGATATTCTGCGCCGGTCCGCAGCCGCTTGCAGGCCCGGGAGTATGCTTCGGGCATCCGACCACAGGAGGCCGCCATGGTTCCCGAGATCAACTACTGGGCCGTTCTGCTCGCGACCGCCTCGAGCATGATCGTCGGCTCGATCTGGTACGCGCCGAAGGTGTTCGGCACCCGCTGGTCGAAGCTCGCGAACGTCGACATGGACCGTCCGGGGGCGAGCGCGACGATGGCGATCATCACCACCGTGATCGTGAGCTTCGCGACGGCGTGGGTGCTCGCCGGAGCATCCGCGATCGCCTGGCACTTCTACGACGGATCGTTCTTCTGGGCCGCCGTCGTCACCGGCGTGCTGCTGTGGGCCGGGTTCACGGCCGCGCGGTTCATCACGCACGACGCCTTCGAGGGTCGCCCGACGGCGTTGACCACCATGAACATCGCACACGAGATCGTCACGATCGTGGTCATGGCCGTGATCATCGGCGTCTGGCCGCCGGCTCTCGGCTAGCTCGCCGCGGCATCCGTCGTGAGGTCCTGCGCGAACATGACGAGGATCCCGCTCGGGCCGCGCAGATAGGTGAGCCGGTAGACGCCCTGGTAGTTCGCGACTCCTCGCAGTGGGTGATATCCGTGCCGGGCAGCGATGGCCAGGGACTCGTCGATGTCGTCGACGGAGAACGCCACCCGGTGCATCCCGATCTCGTTCGGCAGGGTCGGCTCGGTCTCGATCGCGTCGGGATGGATGTATTCGAACAGCTCGAGCTGACCGTGGCCGTCGGGTGTCTGCAGCACGGCGATCTTCGCGTGGTTGCCGTCGAGGCCGACGGCGGTGTCGGCCCATTCGCCGCTGACCTCGTCCCGACCGAGCACGGCGAGGCCGAGATCGGTGAAGAAGGCGATCGTCGCCTCGAGGTCGCGCACGGCGATGCCGACGTTCTCCAGTGTGATGGGCATGGCTCGCATGCTACTCGCGGGGCGCGACACGCCGGGCGCCTCGAAAGACTAGACCTTCGCCACTTCCGCCGAGACTTCCTGGTATGCCAGCATTTTGCACGTGACCTCCTGGTCGCCTGCGGTCGCCGACTGCGGTTCAGACCGAGGGGGTCTCATGTCGGGTTCATCGCGCCGTTCAGCGCCATGGATGATCGCCGCCGCACTCATCGCCGCCGCGATGGTCGCGGGCGTGACCACCGCGGCCTCCGGTGATGCCCCCGCCGACGACCCGACCGCCGCACCGGATCCGACTCTGTCGGTCGCCCTCGCCTACGAGTTCCTCGATGCGCGCGTCGACGAGTTCTGCGACGGCGCGGGGCACTGCCTTCCCCGCAGCTATCAGGGAGGCTTCTTCACCGACCTGCCGACCTGGGACTTCACCCCGTCGTTCGTCTACGACGACGCCCTCGTCGTGATCGCGTACACGGCACGCGGGCTCCCCGACGACATCCGTCGGGCGCGGACCATCGGTGACACCCTGCTGTTCGTGCAGGCGAACGACCCGATCGGCGACGGCCGAGTGCGCACCTCGTACGAGCCGCACGGCATCCGTCAGGGGAGGGTCGAGATCACCGGCCCCGGCACGTTCACCGGCAACCAGGCCTGGACCGGTATGGCGCTCGCGCGTCTCTTCCACGCGACCGGTGACTCGAAGTACCTCGCCGGGGCGGTGCAGATCGCCGAATGGATCCAGAACAACACCGCCGACATGGTGCGAGCGCCCTTCGGATACACCGGCGGTCAGCTCGAGAACGGCTCGTCGCTGGAGTGGAAGTCCACCGAGCACAACAGCGATATCGCCGGCTTCTTCACGCAGCTCGCACAGCTCACCGGCGACTCCGTCTGGGCCGATCGGGCGGGCGTCGCGTCGGCCTTCGTGGCCGCGATGCAGAGCGCCGACGGCCATGTCGACACGGGCACCCTGCTGGACGGGTCGACGGTCAACACCCGCCCCATTCCCCTCGACGCGCAGACCTGGAGCTCGCTCGCCACGCGCGACCCCCGCTACGACACCTCGCTGGACTGGACGCTGACCCACCTCATCGCGACGGACGGGCAGTATCAGGGCGCGTCGATCAGCGACGCCGACGTGTCGAAGGTGTGGTTCGAGGGATCCGGCCACCTGGCGCTCGCTCTCACGCTGCGCGATGCGCCCGGTGACGCCGAGCGCGTGGAGTCGCTGCTGAGCAGCATCCGCCTCGGTCAGCGCGACGCGCCCAACGGCGACGGCAAGGGGATCGTGGCGACGTCGACCGACGGCCTCGACTCGGGCTTCGGCGACCTCTACTACGCCAGCCTGCACACCGGTGCGACGGCCTGGTACCTGCTCGCCGCCGCGGGCGACAATCCCTTCGCGCTGCCCGTCGACTGACCCGTCGCGCGCGGTCACCACTACCGCGGCGTCGGGCGCGGTGCGGGGTCACTAGTGCACCTCCGGCGCGGTGCGGGGCCACTAGTGCACCTCCGGCGCGGTGCGTGGTCACTATTGCACCGGATTCGGGTGATTCGGATGCGGAACTGGCCCCGGCTGCGGGCGCGGTGCGGAACTGGCCCCGGCTGCGCGAGCGGGATCGGAACTGGCCCCGGCTGCGCGAGCGGGTGCGGAACCGACCCCCTCGGTGCTGGGGCCGGCGTCATCGCGCCGATGCGGGGCCAAAAGCGCATCCTCCGCTGATGCGGGGCCAATAACGCATCCGAAACCGGCGATTCGGGTGCAGAACTGGCCCCGGCTGTGCGCGCGGGTGCAGAACTGGCCCCGGCTGCGCGAGCGGGTGCGGAACTGGCCCCGGCTGCGGGCGCGGGTGAGGAACTGGCCCCGGCTGCGGGCGCGGGTGCGGAACTGGCCCCGGCTGCGCGCGCCTAGCGCTTACGCGGCGACGCGGGCGACGGCGGCGATCGCGCTGGTGAAGAAGTCGACGCCGTCGATGCCCGAGCGCATGGCGGCCGAGGTGTCGGGGCCGAAGCCGGCCTCGGTCGCGTGCTCGGGGTGCGGCATGAGACCCACGACGTTGCCGGCCTCGTTGGTGAGTCCGGCGATGTCGCGCAGCGAGCCGTTCGGGTTCACGCCCGCATAGCGGAATGCCACGAGGTTCTCGCCCTCGAGACGGTCGAGCGTCTCCTCGTCGGCGATGTACCCGCCGTCGGCGTTCTTCAGCGGGATCGTGATCTCCTGGCCCGTGCGGAAGCGGTTGGTCCACGCGGTGTCGGAGTTCTCGACGATCAGCTTCTGATCGCGCCGCACGAAGTGCTGGTGGTCGTTGCGGATCAGGCCGCCGGGCAGCAGGTGCGCCTCGACCAGCATCTGGAAGCCGTTGCAGATGCCGAGGATCGGCATGCCCTTGGCCGCGGCGTCCTTGACCTCCGCCATGATCGGCGAGAGCGCGGCGATCGCACCGGCGCGCAGGTAGTCGCCGTAGCTGAAGCCGCCGGGCAGCACGAGGGCGTCGACGCCCTCGAGGTCGTGCGAACCGTGCCAGAGGGCGACCGGCTCGGCGCCGGCGATGCGCACGGCGCGCTGGGCGTCGCGGTCGTCGAGCGAGCCCGGGAAGGTGATGACGCCGATGCGCGTGGTCACTCGGCGACCTCGATGCCGACGACGTCCTCGATCACGGAGTTGGAGAGCACCTCATCGGCGATGCGGCGGGCCTCGGCGAGGATCTCGTCGGTGACCTCGCCTTCGACGGTGAGCTCGAAGCGCTTGCCGATGCGGACATCGGAGAAGCCCTCGACGCCCAGACGGGAGAATGCGCCGGACACGGCTTTCCCCTGCGGGTCGAGCAGTTCGGGCTTGGGCATGACGTCGACGACGATGGTGGGCATGAACGGCTCCGGAAGTCGCGGGCGGACGGGCGTGTCCAGTCTACCGGCTCGGGACTCGCCCGATTCCCGGGTGCCGGGGCTCAGGCGTGGAAGACGGTGTGCAGGTCGCCGATCGCCTCGCGGCCGCCGAGACCGTCGATCTCGAACAGCACGGAGATGCCGACGACGTGGCTGCCCAGGCGCTCGACCAGTTCGCGTCCGGCGGCGAGCGTGCCCCCTGTGGCGAGCACGTCGTCGATGAGCAGCACGCGGGACCCGACGGGCAGATCGTCGTGCATCTCGATCGTCGCGGTGCCGTATTCGAGGGCGTAGTCGACGGATGCCGCGGGGCGGGGCAGCTTGCCGGCCTTGCGGATCGGGATGAGGCCGACGCCTGCGGCGATCGCGGCCGCTCCGGCGAGGATGAAGCCGCGTGCCTCGATGCCCGCCACGACGTCGAACTGTCCGGCGAACGGCGCGATGATCGCATCGGTGGTCGCCTGCAGGGCCTCGGCGTCGGCGAGCAGCGGGGTGATGTCGCGGAAGATGATCCCCGCCTCGGGATAGTCGGGGATGCTGCGGATCAGGGATTCGGCGCGGACGAGGGCGGGGGAGAGATCGGTGTCGGGCACCGGTCAAGGCTACGCGAAAGGCTCGGGCTTGACACCGTGGGAGCGCTCCCATAGAGTCACTGGACAGTGCATGGGAGCGCTCCCACAGGAATCCTCACGGGAAGCCATCACGGAAAGCCCACGCACGACCCCGAGCACCACCCGCACCACCACTGCACGACCCACCACAAAGGAGTGAACTGTGAACACACGTGCCCGCAAACGGATCCTGACGACAGCAGCCGTCGCATCCGTCTCCGCCCTGGCCCTCGCCGGCTGCGCCTCCGCCGATGCCGGCGACAGCGCTTCCGGTGACGAGAAGGTCACACTGACCGTCACCACCTTCGGCACCTTCGGATACGACGACCTCTACGACGAGTACGAGAAGGCGAACCCGAACGTCACGATCGAGGCGACCAACATCGACACCGGCGGCAACGCCCGCACCGACGCGTTCACGAAGATCGCAGCCGGCTCGGGTCTCAGCGACGTCGTCGCGATCGAGGAGGGGTGGCTCGGCGCGATCATGGACGTCTCCGACACCTTCGTCGACCTGCGCGACTACGGCATCGAAGACCGCAAGTCCGACTGGGTCGACTGGAAGTACGGACAGGCGACCGACGCCGAGGGCCGCGTGATCGGCTACGGCACCGACATCGGCCCGAGCGGCATCTGCTACAACGGCGCCGCCTTCGAGGCGGCCGGCCTGCCCAGCGACCGCGAGTCCGTCGCCGAGCTGCTGAACGGCGACTGGGAGAACTACTTCGCGGTCGGCGCCGAGTACACGGCCAAGACCGGCAAGGCCTGGTACGACCACTCCGGCTTCGTCTGGAACGCCATGGTCAACCAGCTCGACGAGGGGTACTACACCTCTGACGGCGAGCTGAACGTCGAGGACAACGCCGAGCTGAAGGAGCGCTTCGAGCTGCTCGGAGCCGCGACCGAAGGCGGTCAGTCCGCTGCGCAGACCGCGTGGGACTGGAACGGCGGCAAGTCGTTCGTCGACGGCACCTTCGCCACGTTCGTCTGCCCGGGCTGGATGCTCGGCGTCGTGCAGGGCCAGGTCGAGGCCGGCGGCGGCGACGCCTCCACCGGCTGGGACTTCGCCGACGTCTTCCCCGGCGGCGCAGCCAACTGGGGCGGCGCGTTCCTGTCGATCCCCGAGAGCTCGCAGCACAAGGAGGCCGCGGCCGACCTCGCAAACTGGCTGACGCAGCCCGAGCAGCAGGTCAAGCAGTCCGCCGCCGCGGGCAACTTCCCGTCGACGATCAAGGCGCAGGAGACGCTCTCGTCCGAGGCGACTCCGAACGCGTTCTTCAACGACGCACCCACCGGTGCCATCCTCGCCGAGCGTGCCAAGGGCGTCGTCGCCCAGTTCAAGGGGGCCGATGACTCGGTGATCCAGGAGAACGTCTTCGGTCCGGCCCTCAGCGGCCTCGACCGTGGCGAGACCGACACCCAGGGCGCCTGGGATGCCGCGGTCGAGCTCCTGAACGAGCTGGTCGACTGACCCAGCCACCGCATCCGTTCCGGTCGCAGTTCGTGCCGCGCCGCCTTCACCGGGGCGGCACGGACTGCGACCGGAGCACCACGGAAGCCCGGAACAGGACCAAGGAAGAGTCATGACCCTCACGCATGAGCGCTCGGAGACGGCATCCGCGTCGTCGAACGACGCGAAGAGCCCGAAGACGGATGCCGCGGCTCGGCGTCCCTGGCGGCACCGCGTCTCGCGGTTCGACCAGAACGCCTCCCCGTACTTCTACATCTCGCCGTTCTTCCTGCTCTTCGGGCTGGTCGGACTCTTCCCGCTGCTCTACACGGTGTGGGTGGCCGTGCACGAGTGGGACCTGCTCAAGGGGCAGGGCGAGTTCATCGGCGCCGGGAACTTCGTCGAGATCCTCGGCGACCCGATGTTCTGGAACTCGATCTTCAACACCCTGAGCATCTTCCTGCTGTCGGCGATCCCGCAGCTCGCGGTCGCCCTGGTGATCGCCTACCTCCTCGACCGCGGCCTGCGCGCCCCGACGTTCTGGCGCATGAGCGTGCTCATCCCGTTCGTCGTCACCCCCGTCGCCGTCGCCATCATCTTCTCGAGCATCTTCAACGAGGCCGACGGCCTCGCCAACAACCTGCTCAATCTGATCGGCATCGCCGACCAGGAGTGGAAGCACAACACGGCCCTGTCGCACCTCGCGATCGCCGTGATGGTGAACTTCCGCTGGACCGGCTACAACGCCCTCATCCTCCTCGCCGCCATGCAGGCGGTGCCGCGCGATCTCTACGAGTCGGCAGCCCTCGACGGAGCCGGCGCTGCTCGCCGGTTCTTCTCGATCACGATCCCCACGATCCGCCCGACGCTGATCTTCGTGATCATCACGGCGACGATCGGCGGTCTGCAGATCTTCGCCGAGCCCCGGCTGTTCGACGTCTCGACCGCGGGCGGCATCGGCGGCAGCGACCGGCAGTTCCAGACGACCGTGCTGTTCCTGTGGGAGCTCGCCTTCTTCCGCCGGGACCTCGGCGAAGCATCCGCCGTCGCCATCCTGCTGTTCCTGCTCATCGTCGGCATCGGCGTCATCAACTTCCTGATCTCCCGACGCATCTCGACCGGGGATGCTCCGAAGAGCCGCGCCGCGCGCCGACGAGCCCGCACCGCCGCTGCCGCCGCAGCCGCGACGGCCGCCGCCGGCACGACGATCGCCACCACGACCGAGGAGAATGCGCGATGACCGCCACCCAGGCGCTGAGCGTCCCCGAGAAGATCCGCCGCCGTCGAGGCGCCGTGGGCGGCAACGCCGGGATCGGCAGCCGCCCCGGCTTCCTCACCTACGGCCTGCTCGCCGCGTTCATCATCGGCAGCGTCTACCCGCTGTGGTGGTCGGTCGTCGTGGCGAGCGGCACGAACGCCACGCGTGGCGAAACCCTGCCGCTGATCCCCGGCGGCAACTTCTTCACCAACGCCGCCAAGGTGTTCGACGCGATCCCGTTCTGGCTCGCTCTGGGCAACTCGTTCCTCATCTCGGCGATCATCACGGTCTCGGTCGTCACGTTCTCGACGCTGGCCGGCTATGCCTTCGCCAAGCTGCGCTTCAAGGGCCGCGACGGACTGATGATCTTCGTGATCGCGACCATGGCGATCCCGACGCAGCTCGGCATCATCCCGCTGTTCATGCTGATGCGGGAGCTCGGCTGGACCGGATCGATCGGCGCGGTCATCGTGCCGACACTGGTCACCGCCTTCGGCGTCTTCTTCATGCGGCAGTACCTGGTCGACGTGATCCCGGACGAGCTGATCGAGGCGGCGCGGATGGACGGCGCGAACCAGTTCCGCACGTTCCTCACCGTCGGCATCCCGGCCGCTCGCCCTGCCATGGCGATCCTCGGCCTCTTCACCTTCATGACTGCGTGGACCGACTACCTCTGGCCGCTGATCGTGCTCTCCCCGCAGAACCCGACACTGCAGACGGCCCTCAGCCAGCTGCAGTCCGGCTATTACATCGACTACTCCATCGTGCTCGCCGGTGCGGTGCTCGCGACCCTTCCGCTGCTCGTCCTGTTCGTCGTGGCGGGCCGGCAGCTGGTCAGTGGCATCATGGCGGGCGCGGTGAAAGGATGACCCCTATGACCCGTGCCTTTCCCGAGAACTTCCTGTTCGGCGCCGCGACAGCGGCGTACCAGATCGAAGGGGCGGCTTTCGAAGACGGGCGCACCGCGTCGATCTGGGATGCCTTCAGCAGGGAGCCCGGCGCCGTGATCGGCGGCGACAACGGCGATGTAGCGTGCGACCACTACCACCGCTATCCGCAGGACGTCGCTCTCATGAAGGAGCTCGGGCTGCAGACCTACCGCTTCTCGACCTCGTGGTCGCGCGTCCGGCCCGACGGCGGCGCGGTCAACACGAAGGGCGTCGACTTCTACGAGCGCCTGGTCGACGAGCTGCTCGCGAACGACATCCTGCCCTGGCTGACGCTCTATCACTGGGACATGCCGCAGGCGCTGCAGGAGACCGGCGGGTGGACCAACCGTGACACCGTCGGACGCTTCCTCGAGTACGCCGGCACGATGCACGACGCCCTGGGCGATCGGGTGAACGTGTGGACGACCCTGAACGAGCCGTGGTGCTCGTCGTTCCTCTCTTATACCGGCGGCGAGCACGCTCCGGGTCACACGAGCGTCGCCGAGGGTCTGCTCTCGGCGCACCACCTGCTGCTCGCCCACGGCGAGACGGTCCGTGAGTTGCGTGGCCGGGATGCGAGCCTGAATCTCGGCATCACGCTGAACCACACGGTCGCAGACCCCGCCGATCCGACCAACCCCGCAGACATCGACGCCGCGCGTCGCGTCGACGGCCAGTTCAACCGCTGGTTCCTCGACCCGATCTACCGGGGCGTGTACCCGGACGACATCATCCGGGACATCCGGTCGGTGGATGCCGATGCCGTCGCCCGCTTCACGGATGCCGTGCACGACGGCGACCTCGACGTCATCTCTCAGCGCATCGACACGCAGGGCGTCAACTACTACCACGGCGACTTCGTCTCGGGCACGGCTCCCGCCCCTGAGCGGACCCCGCTCAGCGGCGGGCCCGCCACCGACCGGGTCGGTCGGAGCCCGTATCCGTCGAGCGAGGGCATCCACCCCGTCGAACGCGGACTGCCCCGCACGGCGCAGAACTGGGAGGTGCAGCCCGAGGGGCTCACCCGTCTGCTGCAGCGCGTGTGGACCGAGTACGCCGAGCCCGCCGGAACCGTGCTGTACATGACCGAGAACGGTGCCGCCTATGACGACGTCGCGGTCGTCGAAGACGGTGAGACCCGCGTGCACGACGAGGACCGCACCGAGTTCCTACGCCTGCACCTGGCCGCCGTGCTCGATGCGGCGGATGCCGGCGTCGACGTGCGCGGCTACTTCTACTGGTCGATGTTCGACAACTTCGAGTGGGCCTGGGGCTACGACAAGCGGTTCGGCATCGTGCGCGTCGACTACGACACCCAGGAGCGGAGTCTGAAGGACTCCGGTCGGGAGTACGCTCGCATCATCGCCGCTCGCGCTCTCTGACGCCGGGCGGCGTCACCAGGGAGCATCCGGCCTCGCCGCCGGACGGAGGGAGAGTCGTGTCGTCACGAGCGACCATCGAAGAGGTGGCATCGGCCGCCGGAGTCTCACGGTCGACGGTGTCACGCGTCGTCAACGGGTCGACGGCGGTGAGTCCTGAAGCCCTCGAGTCGGTGAAGCGGGCCATCGAGGAGCTCAGCTACGTGCCCAACCGCGCGGCTCGCTCACTCGCGTCCCGACAGACCCACGCGATCGCCCTGATCGTGCCCGAGGACACCACGCGGTTCTTCGGAGATCCCTTCTTCGCGGCGATCGTCGCGGGCATCACAGGGGCGCTCCGCGGCTCGGACTATCTGCTCAACCTGCTGATCGCGAGCGACGACCCCGGCGACAAGATGACGAGCTTCGTGCGCAACGGCGGTGTGGACGGCGCGCTCATCGTCTCGCACCACACGAGCGACGCGTTCATCGACCGGGTCGCCGATGCCGTGCCCGTGGTCTGGGGCGGCAGGCCGGTGCGCATCCGCGAGGGCGACTACGTGGTCGACGTCGACAACGTCGCCGGCGCCCGCACCGCCACCCAGCACCTGATCGAGACCGGTCGCACGCGGATCGCCACGATCTCGGGGCCCATCACGATGGTCTCGTCCGTCGACCGTGTGCAGGGCTTCCGCGGGGCACTGGCCGATGCAGGGCTCTCGCCGTTCGCCGAGGAGGCCGGTGACTACAGCGAAGCCAGCGGAGCGGATGCCGCGCGCCGCATCCTCGCGGCGGGGCGTCCGGATGCGATCTTCGTCGCCAGCGACCTCATGGCCCGTGGCGCGCTCACGGCGCTGCGCTCGGCCGGCATCCGTGTTCCCGAGGACGTGGCGCTCGTCGGGTTCGACGACTCGTCGGTCGCGCTGAGCACCGACCCGCCGCTGACCACCATGCGGCAGCCCATGTACGCGCAGGGCGAGGCCATGGCCGGAGTGCTGCTCTCGCGCCTGGCCGGACGCGACCCGGCGCACACGACGATCCTGCCGACGGAACTGGTGGTGCGCGCCTCGTCGTGACCTCGCGCGGGCCGGGATCGAACGGGGGCGACCGAAGAACACGGATGCGGACCATACGCCCCTCCAGGTCGGTCCGCATCCGTGGGTCTTCGGGCGATCAGCCGATCCGGTCTCGTGACCGCTGATCGATCGTCGCGGGCCACGACAGTGTCGCCCACGGGCCGTTGCGCTTGGGCATCACTGCCGTCGCGAAATCCGTCCACACCTCGCCGTACTTCTCGAACGACTCCGCGTCGAGGTTCCCGTCGCTCCAGTGCATGACCCGTCCGGCGATGTAGCTCAGGCCGAAATTGACCCATGACACGAACGACGGGCGGGTGTCGACGTTGATCCGGTGGATGATGCGGCGGGCCTCTGCGACGTCGGCGTATCCGAGCGCGACACCCCACGTCGTCATCGCCACGGCCTGACCGAGCGCATACGCGTCGAGAGTGCGCACATACACATCGGGCGTCACGACATCTTTCCCGACTCGTCTGCGCACCTCGCGCTCGATGCGCTCGATGCCGGCCACGAACGGCAACGCGTCGCGCGCATCTCCGCCTTCGGCGACGATCCCCGCGAGCCACTCCCGCGTGGTCGGCACACGCCCGAGGGCGGTGTCCAGGTCGTTGCGGACAGCCAGACGGAGCATCCAGGCCTGACGTCGACGTCGCAAGGTGCTGAGATGGTCGATCATGCCGAGCCAGTCGTCACGGGAGCGGATGCCCCACGTCTCGGCGACGAGCGCCCTGTCGTCAGGTCCCAGAGAGGGGGCCGTCGGGTCGTTCCAGGGCCCGGACGGGAGGGAGCTGATCTGCAGCAGGCCCAGCGCGATCTCGTTCGCCTCGGTGTCGGTGGTGGAGAACCGCTCGGATGGCGCGAGCCTCTGGGGACGCGTGAACCATGATGTCGGGCTCATCACACTCCTGAGGGTGGGGCCTGGGGCCGCTCATAGCTTGAACAGCTATTCAGTCGCTAATATATAGCCTCCGGGGGGAAATCCGAAGTCGTCCGATGCTGGGGAGCGGGACACCGATGGCACGTTCAGACGAACACAACCGGGCCGCGCGGGAGCGCGCCCGCGAAGCCATTCTCGAATCGGCCATCATCCTGTTCGCCGAACGTGGGGTCTCCGGCGCGAGCATCGCCGAGATCACCCGCCGCGCCGGGGTCGCGCAGGGACTCGTGAGCTACCACTTCGGCGGCAAGGACCAGCTCGTGGCCGCCGTGATCGACCGCTGGTACGAGGCGCTCTTCGCGATCCCGCAGGTCGAGGGGCCCGCCGACGTCCGGCTCGCCGGGATCATCGACGGTGCTCTCGCCGCCACCGGTTTCGCCCTCCCGGTGCAGCGAGCGGTGTTCGCGATGCAGCAGCAGCCCAGCACCCACCGCATGTTCGCCGAGGCCGAGACCCGGTTCGCGGAGCAGGCGATCGCATCGGAGAACGCCGTCCGCGAGATCTTCCGCGAGAGGGGTGCCGCCGATCCTCCGCTCGAGGAGATCATGCTGCGCACCACCCTCGAGGGCGTCTTCATGAAGTACGCCGTCTACGGCGACACCTACCCGCTCGAAGACGCCCGACGCTGGGTGCGGCATCTCTACGGCCTGCCCGAGCCCGAGGCGCCGCTTCCGCTGCATCTCGCGCCCCGGGATCCGGACGCGAGGACCAGGGCGGCGGGGGCTCTGCGGGACGAGGAGTGACCGAGCTGCGGCCGACCCTCCATCGCGGACGGCGTCAGCCCAGCTGCATCCGGGCGAAGGCCCCGAGCACCACGCGCTCGGACTGCACGAGGTAGCGCTCGAGCTCGGCCGCACCGGCCGCCGCACCGCGGGCGAGGAAGGTGTCGAGCACCGCGCGGTTCTTGCGCACGAACGGCTCGTGCAGCGAGCGAGGATCGTCGATCTTCAGGAACGCGAGTCTCAGCTCTGCCGCGAGGTCACGGTAGGTGCGGGCCAGGCGGGGGCTGTCCGCGAGCGACACCAGGGCGACATGGAACGCCATGTTGGCGCTGCCCACCGCGCGCCACGTCTCGGCGTCGTCGAGGAGTGCGTCGTGCGCCGCGGCCTCGGCGGCGAGCACGGCCTCCTGCATCTGCTGGACCGCCGGATGCTCCGGCTCGGAGTGCAGGAGCGCGGTGCACTCGATGATGCGACGTGCGCGATAGATGTCGATCACGTCGGCGATCGACGGCGAGGCGACGGAGACGCCCCGGTGCGGCACGTGCTCGAGCAGACCCTGCTCGGAGAGGGCGCGGAACGCCTCGCGCAGCGTGTTGCGTGCCACGCCGAAGTGCTCCGCGATGGCCGATTCCGACAGTCGGGAACCGGGTGCGAAGGCGCCGTCGATGATCTGCTGTCGGAGCGCATCGGCGAGCATGCCCTGCTGGTTCATGCCTTCATCGTAGGCGGCGGCCGGGGCGGATCGTTCGAGGAAGCGTCTCCGCCATCACGCGAATGCAACTCCGCCGTAGCACAGCGGAAACAAAGTTGTTGAACAATATTGCTCGATCCGTTCTACACTGGGTGTCACTCGACACCCACCAACGACGATGGGAATCCCCCCGCAATGTCAGAGAACACCGCAGCCCCGCTGTCCGCCGAAGACGAAGTCCGGCTCTCCGCCGCCAAGAGACGCGCCGGCCGCAGCGCCGTGATCGGCGCCATCTTCCTGATGGCCACCAGCGCCATCGGTCCCGGGTTCATCACCCAGACGGCCACCTTCACCGCGACGATGGGGGCGGCCTTCGCGTTCGCGATCCTCGTCTCGATCCTCGTCGACATCGCCGTGCAGCTGAACGTGTGGCGCATGATCACCTCCTCCGGCATGCGCGCCGGGGAACTCGCCAACAGGGCCATCCCGTTCTCCGGGCACGTGATCGCCGTGCTCGTCGTCATCGGCGGCCTCGCGTTCAACATCGGCAACATCGCGGGTGGCGGCCTGGGCATGAACGCGCTGCTCGGCATCGATCCCAAGCTCGGCGGAGCGCTGACCGCCGCCCTCGCGATCATCATCTTCCTCATCAAGAAGGCCGGTCCGGTGATGGACATCGTGCTCGTCGTGCTCGGCATCGGCATGATCGTGATGACCGTGATCGTCGCGGTGATCGCCCAGCCGCCCATCGGCGAGGCGCTGCGCCAGACGTTCGCGCCGGACGAGCTCAACTTCGCCACGATCACCACGATCGTCGGCGGAACGGTCGGCGGATACATCACCTACTCGGGTGCCCACCGCTACCTCGACTCGGGTCACACCGGTCCCGAGCAGGCGGGTCCTGTGATGCGCGCCGCGGCGAACGGCATCCTCGTCACCGGCATCATGCGCTACGTGCTGTTCCTCGCGATCCTCGGCGTGGTCGCCTCGGGCGTCTCGCTCGACCTGTCGAGCCAGGCCGCGAACCCCGCGGGACAGGCCTTCGGCGCCGTGCTCGGCGACGCGGGACTCCGCATCTTCGGCGCGATCTTCTGGGCCGCCGCGATCAGCTCGGTGATCGGCGCGGCATACACGTCAGCGACCTTCCTCTCGACCTTCACGAAGAAGCTCCGGGGCGGGTGGCCGCTGCAGCTGGCCACCGTCGCCTTCATCGTCGTGTCGCTGATCGTCTACCTCTCGATCGGCACGGCGCCGGCCGCGATCCTCGTCTTCGTCGGCGGCTTCAACGGGCTCATCCTCCCCATCGGCCTCACGGTGTTCATGTACATCGGCTGGTTCCGCCGTGACCTGCTCGGCTCGAAGAAGTACCCGCTGTGGCTGCTCATCGCCGGCACGCTCGTGACGCTGCTGACCTGGTACATGGGCATCGTCTCGGTCGGCCCCATCTTCGCCTTCCTCGGAATCGGAGCGTGACCCCATGACATCGATCGACCTGAACTCCGACCTCGGCGAGAACGTCCCCGACCGGGTGGTCAGCGACGACGAGAGCATGCTGCGCCTCGTGACGAGCGCGAACGTGGCGTGCGGGTTCCACGCGGGCAGCCCCGAGGGCATCCGATCGACTCTCGAGAGCGCCGTGGCCGGAGGCGTCGTGATCGGCGCGCACCCCGGCTACCGCGACTACGAGAACTTCGGCCGCACGAAGGTCGAGATCGACTCGGCCACCCTGCAGGCGCACGTCGAGTACCAGCTCGGTGCCCTGATCGGTCTTGCCGCAGCCGTCGGTGGCACGGTCGCCTACGTCAAGCCGCACGGAGCGCTCTACAACACGATCGCCCGCGACGAGCGGCAGTCGAAGGACGTGGTGGCGGCGATCCGCGCGATCGACCCGAACCTCGTGCTGCTGGGTCTGGCCGGAGGCGTCGTGCTCGACGTCGCCGAGCGTGCGGGCCTGCAGATCGCGGCCGAGGCCTTCGCCGATCGGGCGTATCAGCCCGACGGCCAGCTCGTCTCACGAACCGAGGCGGGCTCGGTGCTGCACGACCCCGTCGCGGTCGCCGAGCGCATGGTGCGCCTCGCGGGCGAAGGAGTGATCCGCGCGATCGACGGCACCGACGTGCCCGTCAGCGCGCAGTCGATCTGCGTGCACGGCGACAGCCCCGGCTCGGTGGCCATGGCCGCCGAGACCAAGCGGATGCTGCAGGACGCCGGCATCACGATCGCACCGTTCGCGGGAGTCTGAGATGACCGTTCTCGCCACCCCCGACCAGCTCGCCGCCGCGCGGGCAGCGCGAGCCGCCATCCGGGCGGGGCACGCCGCGCCGACCAGCGGCGTCGCCGTCGGACTGACGCAGGCGAACCTCATCTCGGTGCCCGCGGACTGGGCCTTCGAGACGCTGCTCTTCGCGCAGCGCAACCCGAAACCGTGCCCCGTGCTCGAGGTCATCGAACAGGGCGAGGTGGAATCGCGGCTCGCCCCGGGCAGCGACATCCGCACGGACATCGGCCGGTACCGCGTCTGGCGCGACGGCGAACTGGTCGACGAGGTCTCCGATGCGACCGAGGCGTGGGAGGAGCAACCCGACCTCGTCTCGTTCCTGATCGGATGCAGCTTCACGTTCGAGTCCGGGCTCGTGCAGGCGGGCATCCCGATCCGCCATCAGGAACTCGGACGCAACGTGCCGATGTACCGCACCGCAGTGCCCTGCACCCCCGCGGGCAGGCTGAGCGGCGAGATGGTCGTGTCGATGCGACCGATCCCCGCGGACCGCGTGGTCGATGCCGTGCAGATCTCCGGCCGCACCCCCGCCGTGCACGGGGCCCCGGTGCACATCGGCGACCCGGCATCGCTCGGCATCGTCGACCTCGCCCGCCCCGACTTCGGCGACGCCCCTGAGGTGCGCGAGGGCGAGGTGCCGGTGTTCTGGGCGTGCGGCGTCACGCCGCAGGCCGCCATCATGGCCTCGAAGCCGCCGTTCGCCATCACCCACGCGCCCGGCTACATGTTCATCACCGATGTCCCCGATGCGGAGTACCTGGTCTGATGCGCATCCTCACGGCATCCGACCACGCGCTTCTCGTCGAGGCGGCCGACCTCGACGAGGCGATGCGTCTGAACCTCGCGTGGGACGGCGTGCACGGCGTGGTCGAGCGCATCCCCGGCGCTCGCACGGTGCTCGTGCGGTTCGATCCGCTGGCGGTGTCGGCCGCCGATCTCGCCGGCGCGCTCGCCGCGACCGAGATCGACACCGCTCATCTGCCGGCCACGGGCGAGGTCACCGTTCCGGTGCGGTACGACGGAGAGGACCTCGACGAGGCGGCATCCCTGCTGGGTGTCTCGGCATCCGAGCTCGTGAACCGCCACCTCGCCGCCGAGTGGACGGTCGCCTTCTCGGGCTTCGCCCCCGGCTTCGGGTATGTGGTGAGCAGTGATCCGCTGTTCGATGTGCCCCGCCGCTCGTCGCCCCGCACCCGTGTGCCGGCCGGATCCGTGGCCCTGGCCGGCCAGTTCACCGGCGTGTACCCGCGCGAGAGCCCCGGCGGATGGCAGCTCATCGGACGCACGGATGCCCTGATGTGGGACATCGATCGCGACCCTCCTGCGCTGCTGTCGCCCGGCACGACGGTGCGGTTCGAGCAGGTGCGGGCGCAGGCCGTGATGGCCGACAACGCCGACGATCGTGCCGACGCGCGGCGCGTCACCGAGCGAGACGCCGCCGCGAGCGCGACGGACCCGGGTTCTCCGGCGTCCCCGGCCGTCGAGGTCGTGCGTCCGTCGATGCAGCTGCTGGTGCAGGATGCCGGTCGTCCGGGATTCGCGGCGCTCGGCGTCTCGGCGTCCGGTGTCGCCGATCGCCGCGCCATGCGCGAGGCGAACCGGGCAGTGGGCAATGCGAGCGGCGCGGCGGTGCTCGAGAGCGTCGGCGGTGCCGTGCTGCGTTTCCGGGGCGCCGGGGTCGCCGCTGTCACGGGCGCTGTCGGGGCGCTCGACCTGATCGACGCGGACGGTGTGGCGCGTCGCATCGCCCATGGCGCGCCCTTCGCCACCGTCGAGGGCGACGAGCTCACGCTGGGGCATCCGACCAGCGGGCTGCGCTACGTCATCGCGGTCCGTGGCGGAGTGGCCGTCGACACGGCGCTCGACAGCCGCGCGAGCGACACCCTCGCCGGGCTCGGGCCCGATCCGCTGGCTGCCGGAGACGTGCTGCGCATCGGCGATTCCGCACGGCATCCCGTCGAGCCCGATGTCACCCCGCGGACGCTGCCGGCATCCGGTGACGTCGTCGACCTCGAGATCACCCTCGGCCCTCGGGACGACTGGTTCACCCCCGCAGCGCTCTCGACTCTCGCCGGCCAGGAGTGGACCGTGACACCGCGGTCCGACCGCGTCGGCATCCGGCTCGAGGGCGACAGGCCCCTCGCACGCTCCGTCGGAGGCGAGCTGCCCAGCGAAGGAGCGGTCACCGGGGCGATCCAGGTGCCGCCTGACGGTCAGCCCGTGCTGTTCCTCCCGGATCACCCGCTCACCGGCGGGTATCCGATCGTCGGCGCCCTCACCGATCGCAGTCTCGACCTCGCCGCGCAGCTGCCGCCCGGCGTGCGCATCCGTTTCATCGTCAAGGAGACCTCATGACCAAGGTGCTGATCGCGAATCGCGGAGAGATCGCCGTGCGCGTCATCCGCGCCTGCGCTGAAGCCGGGTACACGTCGATCGCGGTCTACGCCGACCAGGATGCCGATGCGCTGCACGTGCGGCTCGCCGATGAGGCTGTCGGACTGGGGGGAGACACCGCTGCGACGACCTATCTCTCGATCGATGCGCTGCTGGACGCGGCCCGCACGAGCGGAGCGGATGCTGTGCACCCGGGTTACGGATTCCTCTCGGAGAGCGCGGAGTTCGCGCGGGCCGTCGAGGGTGCGGGCCTCATCTGGATCGGCCCGTCGCCCGACAGCATCGATGCGCTCGGCGACAAGATGATCGCGCGCCGGATCGCGCAGCGGGTCGGGGCACCCCTGGCCGCCGGCACCGACCAGCCGCTCGCCGGCCCCGAGGAGGCCGTGGCCTTCGCCGAGGAGCACGGGCTTCCGATCGCGATCAAGGCGGCGTTCGGCGGAGGCGGCCGGGGGCTGAAGGTGGTGCATGAGCTGTCGGAGGTCGCGGATGCCTTCGAGGCCGCGACGCGCGAGGCCATCGCCGCCTTCGGGCGGGGGGAGTGCTTCGTCGAGCGCTTCCTCGAGAGCCCGCGCCACATCGAGGTCCAGGTGCTCGGTGACGGACTCGGCGGCGTCGTGGTCGTCGGCGATCGAGACTGCTCGATGCAGCGACGCAATCAGAAGCTCATCGAAGAGGCACCCGCGCCGGGCCTGTCGAGGGATCAGCGCACGCGGTTCCACGACGCGGCCAGGGCGATCTGCGCCGAGGTGCAGTACCGCGGCGCAGGGACCGTCGAGTTCCTCCTCGCGGCCGACGGCACGATCTCCTTCCTCGAAGTGAACACCCGACTCCAGGTGGAGCACCCCGTCACCGAGGAGGTCACCGGCACGGATCTCGTGCGCGAGCAGTTCCGCATCGCCTTCGGCGAGGGGATCTCGTTCACCGAGACGCCCATGCCGACCGGGCACGCCTTCGAGTTCCGGATCAACGCCGAAGACCCGGGTCGCGGATTCCTGCCCAGCCCCGGTCGTGTCGAGTCCTTGCGGATCCCCGGCGGACCCGGTGTGCGCTGGGACAGCGGCATCGAGGCGGGCGACGTCGTTCAGCCCGCTTTCGACTCGATGATCGCGAAGCTCGTCGTGCATGCCGACGACCGCGACGCGGCCCTCGTGCGGGCGCGTCGGGCGCTGCGCGAGCTGTTCGTCGAGGGGCCGGCCACGGTCATCCCGTTCGATCTGCTGGCGCTCGACGACGAGGCGTTCGCCACTGAGACCTTCGCGGTGCACACCCAGTGGATCGAGAGCACCCTGCTGCCGCGCCTCGAGCCGCAACTGCGTCCCGCCCCCGCACCGGACGCCGCTCTCCAGCGCTTCCCCGTCGAGATCGACGGGCGCCGTGTCGTGCTCGGGCTCCCGATGGCGCTGCTCACGGGGCTCGGCGGCCTGGCGGATGCCGGAGGTGCGCCGCCCGCATCCGATCCGACCGAGCTGCGTGCTCCGGCACCGGGAACGCTCGTGCGGTGGCTCGCAGACGACGGGGCGAGCGTCGCCGAGGGCGATCCGATCGCGGTGCTCGACGCCATGAAGATGGAGACCACGGTCACCGCCCATCGTGCCGGCACGCTGTCGCACCGCGTGGAGCTCTCGGCCTCGGTCGCGCCCGACGCGGTGCTCGCCGTCATCGCCTGAGAGCTACCGCGCCCTGACCCAGAGATCCCGGATGCCGCCGCAGCGGCATCCGGGATCTTCGTGTTCGCGAGTCGAGCGTGATTACGCGGGGTCTCCGCCCAGCGGCCCCACGGCCTCGAGGGGGCGAGGGTCGTCGGCGCCGGTCTGGCGGGCGCGGGCGATGAGGTTGCCCACGTGGTAGATCAGCAGAGCCGCGACCGTGCCGAGCACGATGCCGCCGAAGGCGAAGTCGCCGAGCTGCATCGAGAAGCCGGCGACGCCGATCACGAGCGAGACGGCCGCGGTGTACTGGTTGACCGGTCGTGAGAAGTCGACCTTGCTGTCGACCCAGATCTTGATGCCGATGATGCCGATGAGACCGTAGAGCGCGGTGGTCGCACCGCCGAGCACACCGGCGGGGATCGAGTTGAAGACCTCGCCGACCTTCGGGGAGAACGCCAGCAGGATGGCGAAGAGACCGGCGACCCAGTAGACGGCGGTCGAGTAGACGCGGGTCGCGGCCATGACGCCGATGTTCTCGCCGTATGTCGTCGTGCCCGATCCGCCGAAACCACCGGCGATGGTCGTGGCGACCCCGTCGGCGATCAGCGCGCGACCGGTGTGCTTGTTGATCGCGGGGTCTTCGGTCATCGTCGCGACGCCGCGCACGTGCCCGACGTTCTCAGCGACGAGCACCAGGACGACCGGCAGGAACATCGCGATGGTCGACCAGGTGCCGGGAGCGACGAAGTCGGGAAGCTGGAACTCGGGCAGACCGACCCAGGGGGCGTCGGCGATGAGCTCCGCCGGCGTCTTGCCTCCGCGCAGCGCGTTGGGGACCTCGAACGAGCCCGTGAAGGCGGCGTAGATGAAGCCGACGGCGACGCCGAGGAAGATCGAGATGCGTCCGAGGAATCCGCGGAACAGCACCGCGAACAGGATGATCGCGACGAGCGTGATGGTCGCGGTCACGGGGTCGATCTGGAAGTTGTTCCACGCGGTGGGGGCGAGGTTGAAGCCGATCAGGGCGACGATCGCGCCGGCGACCACCGGGGGCATCAGAGCGTCGACCCAGCGGAGGCCGGCGAACTGCACGACCAGGCCGACGACCGTGAGCAGGATGCCGACCGCGACCACGCCCGCGAGGGCGGATCCGGTGCCGCCGGCTGCGACCGCGGCGGTGATCGGCGCGATGAACGCGAACGACGAGCCGAGGTAGCTGGGCAGCTGGTTCTTCGTGATCAGCAGGAAGATCAGGGTGCCGAGGCCGCTGAACAGCAGCGTCGTCGAGACCGGGAAGCCGGTCAGCGTCGGCACCAGGAACGTGGCTCCGAACATGGCGACGACGTGCTGGGCGCCGATCGCGATCGTGGCCGGCCAGTTCAGGCGCTCTTCGGGCTTGACGACGGCACCGGGTTCGACGGTGCGTCCGTTTCCGTGGGTCTTCCACAGGGGCATGCGGGCTCCTCAGGATCGGGGGGAGTGGGAGTGCTGGAGCAACACTACCGATTCCTGAGTGTTGGCTGGGTGCGCGGGGGACGGAGGGAGCGGCGGGGTCGCCGCGCGCTACGAAGGAGAACTCGCGCAATGAAGGGCCGCATCCGCAGATCGCCCCTTCGCTGGGTGAGATCTCCTTAGCAGCGAGTGGGGAATGGAGTGAGGGACGGGGGCGGTACCGGGCCTCAGGCCCCGAGGCGCTCGATGAGCTCGCGATACCGGGCGGCGGTGCGCTCGACGATGTCGTCGGGCAGCACGGGCGGTTCACCCTGCTTGTCCCAGTTCGCGGCCAGCCAGTCGCGCACGATCTGCTTGTCGAAGCTCGCCATGCGCTCGCTCGGCGTGGTTCCGGTGCGCCAGGCCTCGGCATCCCAGTACCGGGACGAGTCGCTCGTGAGCACCTCGTCGGCCAGGTGCAGGACGCCGTCGGCATCCGTCCCGAACTCGAACTTGGTATCGGCGAGGATCAGGCCCTTCTCCTCGGCGATCGCGGCGGCCCGTGTGTAGAGCGAGATCGAGACGTCGCGCAGCTCGGACGCGCGATCGGCCCCGACGAGCTCGACGGTCTGCTCGAAGGTGATGTTCTCGTCGTGCTCGCCCATCGGCGCCTTGTAGGCCGGGGTGAACAGCGGTTCGGGCAGGCGGTCGCCGTTCTGCAGGCCGGCGGGCAGCGGGATGCCGCAGACGGTGCCGCTCTCGGTGTACTCCGCCCATCCGGATCCGGTGATGTAGCCGCGCACGACGCATTCGACCGGAAGCATCTCCAGCGACTGCGCGAGCATGGCGCGGTCGGCGACGCTTGCCGGGATCTCACCCTCGGCGAGGTGGTTGGGCACATCGTCGAGCTCGCTGAACCACCAGCGGCTGAGACGCGTGAGCAGCGCGCCCTTCTCGGGGATGCCGGGCGAGAGCACGAAGTCGAACGCGCTCACGCGATCGGACGCGACCACGAGGATGCGGGTGTCGGCGGCGTCATCCGAGGCGTACAGGTCACGGACCTTGCCCGAGTAGATGTGGCGCCAGCCGGGGATGGTCTGCGCGTTGCTGTCCGAAGGTGTGCTCACCCGCCCATTATCCCGGGTCGACGTCGCCGGTGTCGTGTCAAGCCCTGGTGCGACCTCCGATGCATCGGCGAGGCTCGACGGAAGACGAACGGAGGAGTCATGACGAAGGATCTCTCCACGGGGGACCGGGTGAGCTGGAACACGTCGCAGGGGCGCACGCACGGCACCGTCGAGGAGAAGCGGACGAAGGACTTCCGGTTCGCCGGGCAGAGCTTCACCGCCTCCGACGATGATCCCGCCTACATCGTGAAGTCGGAGAAGAGCGGCGACACCGCGGCGCACAAGGGATCGGCTCTGCGCAAGCTGAGCAGCTGATGCTCGCGGGCGCCGTCTTGTCGATGACGCGTGCCAGGCGTATAGTCCACATGGACTATTTCAAGCGGAACCATCTGGGGAGGGGCCGATGCAGCGATTGACCCCGATGGGCGTCATGGTGCTGGCGCTGCTGCGCGAAGGCGACATGCACCCCTACGAGATGGTGCGCCTGATGCGCGTGCGCCGCGACGAACGGCTGCTCGCCGTCACGAACGGGACGCTCTATCACACGGTCGGCCGACTCCAGCGGGCCGGTCTCATCGACGAGGTGGGCATCGACCGAGAGGGCAACCGCCCCGAGCGCACCACCTACACGCTCACGGATGCCGGACGGGACGCGCTGATCGCCTGGCTGCGTCGCGAGCTGTCGATCATCGAGCGCCCGGCCGAGTTCCGCATCGCACTCGCCGAGGCTCACAATCTCGAGCGTCCCGACGTCATCGACCGCCTCCGCGAGCGCCGCTCCGCGCTCGCCGAAGGCCACGCGCTGCACCGTGACGGGCTGGTCGGCGCTCGCAGAAGGGGCGCCCCCGAGCAGGTGCTCGTCGAGTTCGAGCGCCAGGAGGTGCTGCTCGACGCCGAGCTGCGCTGGCTCGACTCGCTCCTCGATCGTCTCGAGGCCGAGGAGTTCCCCTGGGGGCCCACGGCTTTCGAGAACACCGACCGCTACCTCGCTCAGCGAAAGGCTGCACAGCAATGACCGATTCCCCTTCGACCGGAGGCCGGCCCACGGCATCCGGGTCATCCGGTCCCTCGACCGGCACCTTCGCCGCCGGGCATCGACCCGCGAGCCCCTGGCCCGCGCTCTGGGCGCTCGTCATCGGCTTCTTCATGATCCTCGTCGACACGACGATCGTCTCGGTCGCGAACCCCGCGATCAAGGCGGCGCTCGACCCGACCACCAACAACCTCGACAACGTCGTGTGGGTCACCAGCGCCTACCTGCTCGCCTACGCGGTGCCGCTGCTGATCACGGGCCGTCTCGGCGATCGGTTCGGCCCGAAGAACATCTACCTCATCGGCCTCGCGATCTTCACGCTCGCCTCGCTCTGGTGCGGGCTGTCGAACTCGCTCGAGATGCTGATCGCCGCTCGCGCCGTGCAGGGGCTCGGCGCCGCCTTCATGACGCCGCAGACCATGGCCGTGATCACCCGCACGTTCCCGCCCGAGCGCCGCGGCGCCGCCATGGGGCTGTGGGGTGCGACGGCCGGCGTCGCGACCCTCGTGGGACCGCTCGTCGGGGGCCTGCTCGTCGATGGCTTCGGCTGGGAGTGGATCTTCTTCGTGAACATCCCCGTCGGGATCGTCGCCTTCGTGCTCGCGTGGAGGCTCGTCCCGAAGCTGCAGACCAGTGCGCACCGGTTCGACATCCTGGGCGTCATCCTCAGCGCGGTGGCGCTGTTCCTCATCGTCTTCGGACTGCAGGAGGGCGAGAAGTTCGATTGGGGCGTGATCTGGGGACCGATCTCGGTGTGGAGCGTCATCATCACCGGCCTCGTCGTGCTCGCGCTCTTCATCGTGCAGCAGGCGCGCACGCGCAGCGAGGCCCTGGTGCCTCTCGCACTGTTCCGCGACCGCAACTTCTCGGGGGCGAACGTCGCGATCGCCGCGGTCGGCTTCACCGTGACGAGCATGTCGCTGCCGATGATGTTCTTCCTGCAGACGGCGCGAGGGCTCACCCCGACGCAGGCCGCGCTGCTGCTGATCCCGATGGCCGTGCTGTCGGGCGTGCTCGCCCCGTTCGCCGGCAAGCTGCTCGACCGCATCGACCCGCGGATCATCCTCATCCCCGGTCTGCTCTGCGTGGTCGTCGCGCTCGTCTGGTACTCGGCCCTGATCAACATGGACACCGAGATCTGGATGTTCTTGCTGCCCTCGGCGCTCATGGGCGTCGGCAACGCCGGAATGTGGGGACCGCTCGCCACCACCGCGACGCGCAAGCTGCCTCCCCGCCAGGCCGGTGCCGGCGCGGGCATCTACAACACGACCCGCACCATCGGATCGGTCATCGGCTCGGCATCCATCGCCGCGTTCATGCAGTCGCGTCTCGAAGCGAACCTGCCGGGTCTCGCCGACGCACCCGCGGGGATCGAAGGGGGAGGATCGCTTCCTCCGCAGGTCGCCGAGGGATTCGCCGCCGGCATGTCGCAGGCGATCCTGCTGCCGGCGTGCGTGATGGTCATCGCTCTCGTGGCGTCGCTCTTCCTCGGTCGCTACGACAAGGCGGATGCCGCGGCATCCGCCCCCGCGGAGGCGCCCGCCCCCGCAGCGTGACCGGTCCGTCGGCGAGCCGGGTCGACTGCGCGATCGTGCAGCGGGCCCGGCTCTCCCGGTTTGCGGCCGTGACCGCGGATGTGATCTCATCGGGCGATGACGATCGAGCTCACGAGGCCCACCACCGACCTGTTCGACTCCTGGGCGGCTGCGGTCGCCGAGTTCGGTGACGGGCACGTCGACGGGTCGGGTCTGCAGGCGCCGGTCACCCCGGATCGGGCGACGCTGGACGCGCTGATCGAGAAGTCGGCGGTTCTCTCCGACACCTCCGCGCAGCTGCCCGAGGATGCCGTGCACAACGATCTGTACTGGATCGTGGATGACGGCGAGGTCGTCGGGTTCCTGTCCTTCCGTCACGAGCTCAACGAATGGCTGCGTGAGGCGGGCGGTCACATCGGCTACTCGGTGCGCGCCTCCCGTCGTCGCCAGGGCTACGCATCGGCCGCGCTGCGGCTCGGACTCGAGCGTGCCCGCGAGATCGGACTCGAGCGCGTGCTGGTCACGTGCGACGACGACAACGTCGGCTCCTACCGAACGATCGAGGGCTCCGGTGGCGTGCTGCAGGACGTCAGCGACCAGTCGGAGCGTGGACACGCCATGCTCCGGCGCTACTGGATCACGCTCTGACGCCGATCCGCGAAGCGCCTCCGGGACAGGGGTGCCGGTCGTCGCCGGTTAGGGTTGATGGTCGACGACCATCCCGGTGGCAGCATCCTGCCGCCCGTCCCTTCTGAGGAGCATCCGTCGTGATCCGAAATCCCACCTCTGCTTCCGCGCGCCTGCGCGCGCTCGGACGCACCGCCGGGGCGATGGCGCTCACGGCGTTCGTCGCCGTCGGAGCCCTGCTCGGCGGAGCCTCCGCCGCGACTGCGGCCGATGACTCCGAGACCTACGTCATCGGCACGGACACCACGTTCGCGCCGTTCGAGTTCACCTCTCCCGACGGTGAGCTCGTCGGCATCGACATGGACCTGCTGCGTGCGATCGCGAAGGACCAGGGCTTCGAGGTCGAGATCCGTCAGCTCGGATTCGACGCCGCCGTGCAGGCCTTGCAGGCGAACCAGGTCGACGCGGTCATGGCCGGGATGTCGATCACCGAGGAGCGCCAGGAGACGTTCGACTTCAGCGAGCCGTACTTCACCAGCGGCATCCAGCTCGGAGTGCTCGAGTCGAGCGACATCCAGTCGCTCGACGACCTCGACGGCGAGGCCGTGGCGGTCAAGACCGGCACGCAGGGCCAGACCTTCGCGGAGGAGAACCAGGACGAGTACGGCTTCCGCATCACGCCCTACCAGGACACCACCGACATGGTCGACGCTGTCAAGGCAGGCCAGGCCGTCGGCTACTTCGAGGACTTCCCGGTGCTCGCCTACGGGATCCAGCAGGGGTCGGGCTTCCGCCTGATCGGTGAGCCCGAGCTCGGCGGCGAGTACGGGTTCGCCGTCAACAAGGGGCAGAACCCCGAGCTGATCGAGATGTTCAACGAGGGTCTCGCGAATCTCCAGGCCTCCGGAGAGTACGACGAGATCGTCGACAGCTACCTCGCCGGCGGCGAGGAGACCACGCAGGCGACCGACATCTTCTCCGTCGCCGTGAAGTACTGGCCCGCTCTCATGGAGGGCCTCTGGCTCACGATCCTCGCGACGCTCGTCGCGATCGTGGCCGCATTCATCCTCGGCCTCATCTTCGGCTTCGGCCGCGTCTCGGCCTTCGCGCCGTTCCGCTGGGTGGCCACGGCCTACGTCTACGTCTTCCGCGGCACGCCGATCCTCGTGCAGGCGTTCTTCGTGTTCTTCGCCATCCCGCAGCTCTTTCCCGGGCTGACGTTCAACCCGTTCGTCGCCGGAGCCATCACGCTCTCGCTCAACACGGGCGCGTACATGACGGAGATCATCCGCGGTGGCATCCAGGCCGTCGATCCGGGCCAGGCCGAAGCGTCGCGTTCGCTCGGTCTCGGACACTGGAAGACGATGCAGAAGGTCGTGCTGCCTCAGGCGTTCCGCATCATGGTCCCCTCGTTCGTCAACCAGGGCATCATCACCCTCAAGGACACGTCGCTCATCAGCGTCATCGGCCTCGCAGAGCTGACCTTCGTGTCGCGTCAGATCATCGCCTCGACGTACTTGTCGGCGCAGGTGCTGACGATCGTCGCCATCATCTACTTCGTCGTGATCACGCTTCTGACGCTGCTCGCGAACCGCCTGGAGAGGAAGTTCACCGCATGAGCAAGATCGAGGTCAGAGACCTGCACAAGTCCTTCGGCGACAACCACGTGCTCAAGGGCATCGACCTCACGGTCGAGGACGGCGAAGTCGTTGCGGTCATCGGCCCGTCGGGGTCGGGAAAGTCGACCCTGCTGCGCTGCCTCAACAAGCTCGAGGAGCCGACGTCGGGCCATGTCATCGTCGACGGCGTCGACCTGACCGACAAGAGCGTCAAGCTCGATGAGGTGCGCCAGCGCATCGGCATGGTGTTCCAGCACTTCAACCTGTTCCCGCACATGACGGTGCTCGAGAACATCACTCTCGCTCCCGTCGAGCTCGGCAAGCTCTCGAAGGCCCAGGCGAAGGAGCGCGCTCTGGCTCTGCTCGACCGCGTGGGCCTGGCCGAGAAGGCCGATGCCAAGCCGGCATCCCTGTCGGGCGGTCAGAAGCAGCGCGTGGCGATCGCCCGAGCGCTCGCGATGGACCCCGAGATCATGCTGTTCGACGAGGCGACCAGCGCCCTCGACCCCGAGATGGTGGGCGAGGTGCTGCAGGTCATCCGCGACCTGGCGTCCGGCGGCATGACGATGGTGCTCGTGACGCACGAGATGGGCTTCGCCCGCGAGGTCTCGGGCCGCACGGTGTTCATGGACGCCGGAGTCGTCGTCGAGGAGGCGCCGCCCGCCGAGCTGTTCGGCGCGCCGAAGAACGAGCGGCTGAAGGACTTCCTCTCGAAGGTCCTCTGAGCGGCACTCCGTGACGAAGGCCCCCATCCGGTTCCGGACGGGGGCCTTCGTTCGTGTCGGGTCAGGGCGTCGGAGTCGGCGTCGGCGCCGGATGCCGGCGGATCGTCGCGCTGACCAGCGCCGCTACCGCGCAGAGCCCGGCGGCGGCGAACCAGGCGAACGTGTACTGGCCGGTGTGGTCGCGCACCATGCCCGCGAGGAACGAGGCGATGCCGGCGCCGATCTGGTGCGCGGCGAACACCCAGCCGAACACCAGAGGCCCTCGGTCTCCGAAGACCTCGCGACACAGCGCGATGGTCGGCGGAACAGTCGCCACCCAGTCGAGGCCGTAGATCACGATGAAGACGATGATGCTCGGCTGCACCTCGGCCGACAGCAGGCTCGGCAGGAAGAGCAGGCTCACGCCGCGCAGCGCGTAGTAAGCGGCCAGTAGGATGCGGGGGTTCACCCGGTCGGTCAGCCACCCGGAGAACACGGTGCCGGCGATGTCGAAGATCCCGACGACGGCGAGCAGTCCGGCCGCGGTCGTCGTCGGCATCCCGTGGTCGTGCGCGCTGGGGATGAAGTGGGTGCCGATCAGACCGTTGGTCGTGGCGCCGCAGATCGCGAACCCGATCGCGAGGGCCCAGAACGTCTTGGTGCGGGCGGCGTCGCGCAGCGTCGTGAGGGCGAGGCGGGCGGCGCCCCACGCGTTGCCCTTCGGCCGCGCGGCCACGGTGACGGGGCCGGTGTCGCCGTAGCGGGTGACGCCGAGGTCGCTCGGTCGGTTGCGCACGAAGATCCAGACCAGGGGGACGACCGCGAGAGCACCGCCGGCGATGATGAGAGATGCTCCGCGCCATCCGATGTCATCGGCCGCCGCGGCGATCACGGGCAGGAAGATGAGCTGCCCGGTCGCGCTGCCGGCGGTGAGCACACCCGAGACCAGCCCGCGTCTGGTCGCGAACCAGGTGTCGGTGATCGTCGCAGCGAAGACCAGCGCCATGGACCCGGTGCCGAGTCCGATCAGCACACCCCACGTGAGTATGAGCTGCGCCGGGGTGGCGACGAAGACGCTCAGCGCGGCGCCGGCGCCGATCACGAACAGAGCGGTCACGGTCACCGCGCGGATGCCGAAGCGCTGCATCAGCGCGGCGGCGAAGGGAGCGGTGAGGCCGAACAGCAGCAGGTTGACCGTGACGGCGAGGGAGAGCTCTGCGGTGGTCCAGCCGAACTCGTCCTGCAGGGGCAGCATCAGCACCCCGGGTGCGGCGCGGAATCCGGCGGCTCCGATCAGTGCGATCAGAGCCACGAGTGCGACGATCCAGGCGGGATGGATGCGGCGCTGCCGGAGTGCGGGTGTCGGGGTGCCGGTCGGCTCCTCGACCGAGTCTTCGGTCACGCTGCGTCGCCCGACGTGAGGGCGAACGGCTCGCCGCCCATGCTGCGGCGGGTCCATCGCGTGCTGTCGGCGTCGAGTGGGGCGGCGCAGGTCGCGCACCAGTCGGCGGATGCCGTCGCCTCGCCGCAGCGACCGCAGCTGACGGTCAGGCCCCAGGACCCGTCAGGATCGGTCGTGCTCGTGAAGCGCGCGTAGGCGTGAAGGATCGGGAGGGTCTCGCGTCCGGCATCCGTGAGCCGATAGCCGGGGTCACCGTGTGCGACGAGACCCGCCTCGCCCATCGAGGCGACGCGCCGGGCGAGCACGGAGTCGGCGGCGCCGGTCGCATCGCGCAGCTCGTCGAAGCGCGAGCGGCCGGAGAAGAGCTCCCGCAGGATCAGGAGGACCCACGGGTCGGCGAGCACATCGGCGGAGCGGGCGATCGGGCAGGTGGCTGTCGACCAGTCGGAGCGGAGCGGCATCCGCCAACTTTCTTGAAGAAAGCTGGCGGTGTCAACAGTTCTCGGCCGAGTTGGCGGAGTACCTGCGCGAATCGGCAGGAAAGCGACGACGGGTCGGACTACTCCGCGACGCGGGCAGCGATGTCCGTGCGGAAGTGCGAGCCCTCGAGGGTGATGAGACCGATGGCCTCGTATGCCCGGTCACGCGCGGTGCGGAAGTCCGATCCCACGGCGACGACATTGAGCACGCGGCCGCCGGTGGCGATCAGCGATCCGCCGGGCGCGTCGGGGCTCGCGGTCGCCGCGTGCACGAGACGCACGCCCTCGACCGCGGCCGCATCGGCGAGGCCCTCGATCGGGCGGCCGGTCTGCGGAGCCTCGGGGTAGCCCTCGCTCGCGAGCACCACGGTGATCGCGACGTCGTCGCTGAACACGGGCTCGGGCTGATCCTCGAGTGTGCCCGATGCCGCGGCGAGCAGCAGCTCCGACAGCGGGGTCACGAGACGCGGCAGCACGATCTGGGTCTCGGGGTCGCCGAAGCGGGCGTTGAACTCGATCACGCGCACGCCTGCGGGAGTGAGGATGAGGCCGGCGTACAGCAGGCCGATGAACGGCGTGCCCTCTTCGTCGAGCTGACGGATCACGGGCAGGGCGACGTCGCGGGTGACCTCCTCGACGAAGGCCTGCTCGCTGCCGAACTGTTCGGCGAGCCAGGGCAGCGGCGAGTAGGCGCCCATGCCGCCGGTGTTGGGGCCTTCGTCGCCGTCGAGCGCGCGCTTGAAGTCCTGGGCCGGGCTGAGCGCTCGGACGGTGTCGCCGTCGCTCAGGAAGAACAGCGAGACCTCGGGGCCCGAGAGGAACTCCTCGATCAGCACGGGACCGGACGGCAGGTAGTGCTCGGCATGAGCGAGAGCCTCGGCACGATCGGATGTCACGATGACACCCTTGCCGGCAGCGAGGCCGTCGGCCTTCACGACGTGCGGGGCGCCGAGGTCGTCGAACGCGGCCTCGACCTCTGCGGTGGTGGTGGCGCGCACTGCGCGACCGGTGGGGACACCGGCGGCATCCATGATGCGCTTCGCGAACGACTTGGACCCCTCGAGCTGGGCCGCGGCCTTGCCCGGGCCGAACACGGGAATTCCGTGGGCCCGGAGGACATCGGCGACTCCGGCGACCAGAGGAGCCTCGGGGCCGACGACCACGAGATCGACCGCATGCTCGTTGGCGAAGGAGGTCACCGCGGCGCCGTCGAGCATGTCGAGGGTGACGGGGGTCGCATCCTGGGCGATGCCGGCGTTGCCGGGGGCGACGAAGATCTCGTGCTCCGCGGTCTCTGCTCGCAGAGCGAGGATGATCGCGTGCTCACGGGCACCGGAACCGAGGACGAGAATCTTCACCCGTCCAGACTACCGAGGCGGGGGCGCGGGTTTCGGCGGGTTCCCGGTCAGACGTCGATCGCCCGCTCGATCGACGGGTCCCACGGCAGAGTCCACCCGGCTGCATCGAACAGCGCATCGAGAACCATCGCCGTGAAGCCCCACACGATCGTGCCGTCGATGTCGAACGCGGGCCCCTTCCACGTGCGTCCCATGCGGTGGATGGTCGACGTGTGCCGATTGGCGGGGTCGAGCAGCCGCGCCACGGGAACGCGGAAGACCTCGACCGTCTCGGCGTGATCGACGGCGGCGACGCGCGACGGAGTGCGCCACCACCCGAGCACGGGGGTGACGACGTGGTTGCTGGCGGCGAGAGGAAGCTCGGGCAGGGTCGCGAGGACCTCGACGCCGTCCGGGTCGAGTCCGGTCTCCTCCTCGGCTTCGCGCAGGGCGGTGGCGACGGCATCCGCATCCGTGTCCTCGGCCCGGCCGCCCGGGAAGGACACCTGGCCGGGGTGCGACGAGAGGGTCGCTGCCCGACGCTGCAGCAGTACATCGAGGTCGGCGGCGACAGTCGCCTCGTCGGTCCCGGCCGCGATACTGTCCAGCCGCCCGAACAGCACGAGCACGGATGCCGGATGCGCACCGCCGCCGACCGCCGGGAACGGCTTCGCCCACGCATCGCCGCGCCGCGTCGCCGCGATCAGCTCGGCTCGCGCGCCACGCAGGGTATCGGGATTCTGGCTCATCGCCTCGAGCCTATTCCTGTGCGCGCGGGCGGCGGGCGACTATCGGTCCGATCCAGGTCGCCGGCGAAGGAGATCTCCGCGTGCGAAGGAGGGATTCGGGTGATCTGTCCTTCGAAAGCGCAGATCTCCGTCCGAGGCGCCCGCGCCTACGGGGCACCCCCGCCTGCGCCGCACCCCCGCCTACGCCGCACCCGCCTCGGCGTACCCTTTCTCCATGCCCTCCAGGAAGATCGACATCATCGACGGACGCGCCGCCCTCGACGAGGTCAGGCGCGCGGATGCCGCAGGTGAGAAGCCGCAACGCGCTCCCCTCGCGACCGCCGTGCGCTACCTGCTGCAGCTGCTCGACGAGAAGGCCCCGGGCAACAGCGTCGAGGTGCGGGTGCCCCCGTTCGGTGCCGTGCAGGTGATCCAGGGCCCCCGTCACACCCGCGGCACCCCTCCGAATGTCGTCGAGATGGACCCGGCGACCTGGATCGCGGTCGCGACGGGCGTGGAGCACTGGTCGGATGCGGCGGGCTCGGGGCGCGTGAGCGCTTCCGGAACCCGCGCCGATCTCTCGGACGTCCTGCCGCTGCGCCCCTGACCCGTCGCACGGCTGAGTGCGCAGGAGGGGGAGCGACCCGCAGCCAACGGTGGGACAATGGATGCATGTCCTCCCACGATTCCTCCCAGACGGTCGAGGCGACCGTCCGCCGCGTGCCGCGCTTCGGCGTGTTCATGGGCATCGGCGTCGTGCTCGGCATCATCGCCGCCGGCATCCTGACGATGATGGGCAGCTACGAGCCGTCCGAAGCGGTCAACGTCGTCTACCCGCCAGGGCAGGTGTTCGGATTCCTGCTGCTGTGGACGGTGCCGATCGGCTTCGCCCTCGCGAGCGTCGTCGCGCTGATCCTCGAACGCGTCGCGCGTCGCCACGACCACGTCGTCAGGGTCGAGCACGAGACGATCATCGCGAACGACTGATCACGCCCCGGGGTGTCACGCCAGTTCGGCGATGATGGGCCGGATCGCCGCGTCGAACGAGACCACGTCGCGGCGCAGGCCGTCGGTCACCGCGACGGTGAGCGCGCCGATCCACCAGATCCCCCGCTGCGAGAACGGCAGCACCTGCACGTTGAGTTCGAACGAGTGCGCACGGCGACCGATCTCGCGCTCGAACTCGGCGATCGCGCTGGCATAGGCGCGATACGACTCGCCCCCGATCGTCCCGCCACCCGACCGGTTGGCGATCGAGCTGTGGATCGACGACACGTAGCGATCGTGTGCGACGCGGGCGTAGTGCATCGCCGATGCGGCATGCGGCGCGATCGCCTCGGCGAGCTGTTCGGCACCGGTCGCCGGCAGCGCCACCAGCGTGTCGAACCCGTCGACGAGCTCGAGCGGCACGCCGGACGGATGCGCTCGGGGCTCGACGGTCATGTCCCAGTAGTCGCGCCACTGCTTCTCGAGCTCGGGCGTCACCTCGGCGGCATCCGGTGCCCGGACGGGCAGATCGCGCAGGCTCGGAAGATCTTCCGGTGCGCGGATGCCGAGCGATTGCCGCAGCGCGAGCGCGACGAGCACCGGAACGCTCGCGTCCTCGCGGATCAACCACTGCGGCTTGTCGGCCATGGCCCCATCGTAGGAGATGGAGGGAGGGGAGAGGAGGTCTCCGCGGGCGGTAGGCTGGAGGTGTGGCTGCCTCCCCCACCAATCCCTATTCCGAAGCCGGCGTCGATACCGCTGCAGGCGATCTCGCCGTCGAGCTGATGAAGTCTTCCGTGCGCGCGACGCACGGCCCTGAAGTGCTCGGCGGTGTCGGCGGATTCGCCGGACTGTTCGACGCGAGTGCGCTGCGCGACTTCCGTCGTCCGCTGCTCGCCACGAGCACAGACGGCGTCGGCACGAAGGTCGCCATCGCGCAGGCCATCGACAAGCACGACACGATCGGCCAGGACCTGGTCGGCATGGTCGTCGACGACATCGTCGTGGTGGGCGCCAAGCCGCTCTTCATGACCGACTACATCGCGTGCGGCAAGGTCTTCCCGCAGCGCATCGCCGACATCGTGCGCGGCATCGCCGAGGCGTGCACCGCGACGGGCACCGCGCTCATCGGCGGCGAGACCGCCGAGCACCCCGGTCTTCTCGGCCCGCGCGACTACGACGTCGCAGGAGCCGCGACCGGAGTCGTCGAGGCCGACGGCATCCTCGGGGCCGACCGCGTGCAGGACGGCGACGTCGTCATCGCCGTCGAGTCCAGCGGACTGCACTCCAACGGCTATTCGCTCGTGCGCCACATCGTCACGAACGCGGGCATCGGATACGGCGACAACGCCGCCGACTTCGGCAAGACGTGGGGCGAGGCGCTGCTCGAGCCGACTCGTCTCTACACGCTCCCGCTGCTGCGCCTCATCGAGCAGCTCGGCGGCGGCACAGGCTCGGGCGGGGTCCACTCGCTCAGCCACGTCACCGGCGGCGGCATCGCGGCGAACCTCGCGCGCGTGCTCCCGCAGGGCAGCTGGGCCGAGGTCGACCGCAGCACCTGGTCGCCGAGCCCGGTCTTCCGCGTGCTCAGCGACATCGCCGGGTCCACGCTGGAGTCCGCCGAGGGCACCTGGAACCTCGGAATCGGGTTCCTCGCGATCGTCGCAGCCGACAAGAAGGATGCCGCGATCGCAGCGCTCGCGGCCGACGGCATGCCCGCGTGGCAGGTCGGAACCGTGGGCTTCGGCGCGCGGCCGGCAGGAGAGTTCGAACAGGGCGCCAAGGGCGTCGACGGTGGAGCGGTGCGCCTGATCGGCGCCTACGCGGACGGAGCGAAGTAAGAGTCCATGTGCGGCATCGTCGGAATGGTGGGCTCTGCCCCGGTCAATCAGGACATCTACGACGCACTCCTGCTGTTGCAGCACCGCGGTCAGGATGCAACGGGAATCGCGACCGCCGAGGCGAACGGCGTGATGCACAACGCCAAGGCGCAGGGCATGGTCCGCGAGGCGTTCCGCACTCGTGACATGCGCGGACTCCTCGGCAACGTCGGCCTCGGTCATGTGCGCTACGCGACCAAGGGCACCGCGTCGAACGAAGAGGAGATGCAGCCGTTCTACGTGAACGCGCCCTACGGCATCATCCTCATCCACAACGGCAACCTGACGAACACGCGCGAGCTCACGGCCGACATGGCCAAGCGCGACCGCCGTCACCTCAACTCGTCGAGCGACACCGAGCTGCTGCTCAACGTCCTCGCCGGCGAGCTGCAGAACACGACGTCGACGGTCGACCTCGACGCCGAGCGCGTCTTCGAGGCCGTCGAGCGCACGCACGAGCGCATCGAGGGCGCGTACGCCGTGATCGCGGTGATCGCGGGCTACGGTCTGCTCGCGTTCCGCGACCCGTTCGGCATCCGTCCCCTGATCCTCGGCCGTCGTCCTTCGACCGTCCCCGGCGCAGAGGGCCGCGACGAATGGGTGGTGGCGAGCGAGTCGCTGGTGCTCGAGAACGCCGACTACGAGGTCGTGCGCGAGGTCGAGCCCGGTGAGGCGATCTTCATCACCAACGAGGGCGAGCTGCACAGCCGGCAGTGCGCGAAGGAGACCACTCTCGCGCCCTGCGCGTTCGAGTACGTCTACCTCGCCCGACCCGACTCGGTCATGAACGGCGTCTCGGTCTACGAGTCGCGCCTGCGCATGGGCGACCGTCTCGCCGACACGATCGCGAAGCACGTGCCGATGGACAAGATCGACGTCGTCATGCCGATCCCCGACTCCTCCCGGCCCGCCGCCATGGAGGTCGCCCGCAAGCTGGGCATCGAGTACCGCGAGGGCTTCTACAAGAACCGCTACGTCGGCCGCACCTTCATCATGCCCGGGCAGGCCGTGCGCAAGAAGAGCGTGCGTCAGAAGCTGAACGCGATGTCGACCGAGTTCCAGGGCAAGAACGTGCTGCTGATCGACGACTCGATCGTGCGCGGGACCACGTCGAAGGAGATCATCCAGATGGCCCGGGATGCCGGTGCCACCTCTGTGACGTTCGCCTCCGCGGCTCCACCGGTGCGTCACCCGCATGTCTACGGCATCAACATGCCGTCGCGTCACGAGCTCATCGCCCACGGACGGACGATCCCCGAGATCGCCGCCGAGCTGGGCTGCGATCACCTGGTCTATCAGGAGGTCGAAGACCTCAAGGCTGCGATCACCGAGGGATCCGTGCTGAGCGACCTCGACATGAGCTGCTTCGACGGCCGGTACGTCACCGGCACGGTCTCCGACGAGTACCTGGCCTGGGTGGAGGGGTCGCAGACCTCGTGACCTCGGGTGCGCAGCCGCTCTGGCGTGGCCGTGCGCTCGCGCTGGTCGGCATCGTGCTGGTCGCGTTCTCGCTGCGCTCGGCCGTGGCGTCGCTGTCGCCCGTGCTCGACCACGTCGCCGACGACTTCCCGGTCTCGTCGGTCGTTGTCGGCCTGATCGGAGCCGCGCCGCCGGTGTGCTTCGCGGTGTTCGGGCTGCTGACGCCGCTGTTCGAGCGGAGATTCGGACTCGAGCGCGTGGCTGTCGTGGCGATCGCCCTGATCGCCGCCGGGCTGCTGCTGCGCAGCCTCGCCGTCGACTCGACATCGCTGCTCGCCGCGACGGCAGTGGTGTTCGCGGGCGTCGGTTCGGGCAATGTGCTGCTGCCGCCGCTGGTGAAGAAGTACTTCCCCGATCGCCTCGGCCTGATGATGACGGTCTACTCGACCACCATGGCGGTATCGACGTTCGTGCCGCCGCTGGTCGCAGTGCCGCTCGCCGACTCGGCCGGGTGGCGGGTGTCGCTGGGGCTGTGGGGCGTGTTCGCCGCGATCGCGCTCGTGCCCTGGGTGGCGATGCTCGTCACGAGCCGGGTGGATGCCGTCGCCTCGGCCCCCGCGCGTACGGAGTCCGCCGCGACTGAGATCGAGCGCGACGGCTACGACGCAGCATCCGTGGCGACCGGACCGATCGCGACGACGCCCGCCAACCCGCGGGTCTTCGGTCGGCTGTGGCGGCTGCCGATGGCCTGGTCGATCGCGTTGGTGTTCGCGTCGTCGTCGACGCTGGCCTACGTCTCCTTCGCATGGCTGCCGTCGATCATGATCGACGTGGGCGGGGTCTCGCCGGCGAACGCGGGGCTGCTGCTCTCGCTGTTCGGCCTGATGGGCCTGCCGTGCTCTCTGCTCGTGCCCATTCTCATCGTCCGGTTCCAGGCGACCCGTCCTGTGTTCTTCATCTCGATCGCGTGCGGGCTCATCGGGCTGTTCGGATTCCTGTTCCTGCCCACGGTGGCGCTGCCGCTGTGGGTGGTCTTCTACGGCCTCGCACCCGGGCTCTTCCCGCTCGCCCTCGTGCTGCTCAGCATCCGGGCCCGCACGCCCGAGAGCGCGGTGGCGCTCAGCGGTTTCGTGCAGAGCATCGGCTACGCGGTCGCCGCGGTGTTCCCGCTGCTGATCGGCCTGCTGCACGACATGACCGACAGCTGGGAGATTCCCCTGTGGGTGCTCGTGGGGGTTCTGATCGCGGTGATCCCCGCCGGATGGATTGCCGGTCGACGTCGCACCATCGAAGAGGACTGGGAGCGTCGCCACGGTCGCTGGTGACTCGCGGCGGTGAAGGGGCGCCGGTGGATCGGCGTGGGCCCGAGGCCCGTCAGTGCGCTCGCACCTCGTCGCCGACGCTGATCGTGCCGCCGACCCACGGCGCTGACGCATCGGCCGGGTCCTGCGGCGGCAGAAGGAGTCGGCCGAGAGTCGGCTCGTCCTGACCGTGGGCGCTCGTGAGGGTCGTCACCACCTTCGCGTCGCGAACGCCCGTGTCGGGGTTGGCGTGTGTCGCGAGGCAGCGCACGATCGGCCCCGCGGTGCGGAACGTCACCTCGCCGATGCTCAGCTCGCCGGCCCAGTCGAGCTCCGACCAGGGGGCGACGTCGTCGATGACGACGTTGGAGCGGAACCGGCGGTCATCGATGCCGAAGCCGAGAGAGTCGCTCAGTGCGTCGACACTGCCACGACTGTGCACGGAGACGTAGCCGCGCTCACGATCCTGGAACCTCGACGTCACTCCGTCGCCGACGAGTACGAGCGGCAGTCGTCCGGGGCGCCGGATCCGCCGGCCCTCCGGGCTCGCGAGCACGAACTCGGTCACCGCGTCCGCGAGCTCGCCACGACCGGAGTCATCGAGTCCCGCCTCGACGAGCACGGAACCCTCGTGCTCTATCCGCACGCGCTGCCGATCGTCGTCGTAGTCGGTGCGCAATGCCGCGAGGCCCGGGAAGTCCTGCAGGGAGAGTCCCTTCGCCTTCGGCCAGTGGTCGAGTCCGTCGCGAGACTCCGGCGCGATCGCGTCGGCGAAGCGGAACGCCAGCACGCGATCGCCGGCGATGCGCCCATCAGGCTGCACGGTGAGGGACTCGACCGACTCGGGCGTGAAGCCCTTGATCGGATGACGGAAGAGGGAGACGACGCGGGCCATGGGTCGATCCTCTCAGGGCACGCGGTGTCCGTCCGTCACGAGCCCGGCGTGGATGCCGAGAGTTCCGGGATCTCGGACACGACGAAACCCCCGTGCGGTGCACGGGGGAATCGATGACGAGCGAAGAGGCGGTCAGGCCTTTTCGAGTTCGTCCTCGTCTTCGTCTGCATACTCGTCGGCCCACTTGTCGACGTATGCGTCTTCAGCGTCGCTCGGGTGCGCGAGTTCGCGCTCGAGCGCCGAGTAGTTCACCGACGGACTGAACGACTTCAGTTCGCGGGCGATCTTGGTGTGTTTCGCCTTTTGACGGCCACGGCCCATGCCTGAGACCCCCTCACGAGTTAAGCTGCGGGCAACGACTGGCCCGAGTCATTCACGACACCGGCTGAGGGCCGGTAAGAGTAGCATTCAGAATAGCACGCGGCCAGACCGTACTGGCCCGTTGGCAGCTGGTGAAGGGAGCGATCCTCATGACCGACAACACCTCGACGCCCTCCGACGAGGCCGCGCAGAACGCGACACTGCAGAAGGCCGTGATCGTCGGGATGCAGCCGGGTCAGCCGAAACGGGTGATCGAAGAAGCGGCGCGATTCGCACGGCTCCTCCGCGTGCCGCTGGTGGTCGCACACGTCGACGTCACGCGCTTCGTCACCTATGAGGACCCCGACGGCTACGTGCACTCGGCGCCCATCGACATCAACTTCGATGCCGGCACGGCCGAGTTCGAGGCCGTGCAGGCGGAGGCGGCTGCGGCCCTCGACGGAACGGGCCTGACATGGACGGCCCGGCAGCTCGTGGGCGATCCGGCGCTCGCCATCAAACAGCTGGCGAACAAGCTCGACGCCCAGCTGATCGTGGTCGGCACACGCAAGCGCGGCATCGGAGAGTCGATCCGCGAGTTCTTCACGGGGTCCGTCGCTGCCCGCCTCGCGCACCGCCAGCACCGGTCGGTGCTCGTCGTGCCGCTGCAGGAGCCCGTGCCCGACGAGCAGCCCGAGATCTGGACCGAGTAGATCTCGGCATCCCTCGCTGAGTTCCTGGGGATGCGAACGGCCGAAGCCCCTCTCGTCGTGTGACGGGAGGGGCTTCGAGCGTCTCGGCAGGCGTCAGCCGCTGAGCTCAGCGGCCGAGTGACGCCAGCGCGGTGGTGATGCCTCGCGCCGCGGCGTCCAGGCCGTCCTCCAGCTGCGAGACGACGGATGCCGGCAGCGTGCCGCCCTTCGCCACGTGGGTGCGGAGGTCGGTGCGCACGCGTGCGCGGAAGGCGTTGATGACGGCATCCGCTCGGTGCAGCTCCTCACGGGTGACGATGCGCTCGTCGTCGCCTGCCGTCCGCGGACGGGACTTGGATGCGGCGCGGTCGTCCTTCTCCGCCGTGGCGAGGTCGGCGCGGAGGCTCTTCATGGCCTCCTTGACGCTCTGCCGCACCTCGTTGGCGATCAGTCGCACCGAGTCGGTCAGGCCGGCCTCGATTCCTGCGAGGTCGCCCTCGCGAGATGCCAGCTCGGCGCGTCCCGCATCCGTGATCGCGTAGATCGTGGTGCGACCGTCGACCGTCTTGGTGACCAGCCCCTCTTCCTCGAGCTTCGCGAGCCGAGGGTAGATGGTGCCGGCGCTCGGCGTGTAGGTGCCGCCCGTGCGATCGGTCAGTGCCTGGATGATCCCGTAGCCGTGCTGCGGTGCCTCGGCGAGCAGCGAGAGCAGGTAGAGCCTGAGGTCGCCGTGCGAGAAGACTGCGGGGCTCATGCTTCCCACTCCGCGTCGTCGGTGATCGACTCGGGCGTGCGCCGCAGCACGGTCACGCCGCCGGAGACCGAGTTGGCGCGCAGATCGACGAAGCGTCCTGCGAGCTCGCCCGTCGAGCCGGTGTAGTTGTTGATGCCGGAGGAGCCGCGTTCGACGCCGTCGATCAGCAGTCGCCCGCTCAGCGAGCGGATGACGTAGTTCGCAGCGAGCGACTCGTCGAGGCGCACCGTGGTGCCGCCCGAGACCGAGTTGACGTTGATCGTGTTCACGTCGCCTGCGGCGTCGACCAGTGTCGAGCCCGAGACGATGTCGACGGTCGCGCGACGGATGGTGCCCGTGACTGCGACATCGCCCGAGACGCTGTTCGCGCTGATCGATCCCGTGAGTCCGCGCACCTGCACGTCGCCGGAGACCGAGTTGACGGTCAGGTCGCCGATGAGGGTGTCGACGATGAGGTCGCCCGAGACGGTGTTGAGGCGGGCGTCGTTGCGGATCCCCGAGACGAGCGCTCCGGCGCTCACGACGCCGAGGTTGAGGGCGATCGAGCGGGGGACGGCGACGCTCACCTCGGCCTTGGGGCCGCCCGATCCGAAGTTGCGGAACACCTCGAGGAAGTTGTCCCAGCCGAGCTGCGGGTGGTCGATCTCGACCTCGCCGTTGTTCGCCTCGATGCGGAGGTCCTTGGTCGTGACGCCGTGCACCTCGATGCGGATGCCGGGTTCGTCGTGTGCGATGACATCGACCTGACCGCCGACCAGGCCGATCTTCAGTCGGGTGACGTTCTCGATGTCGATGACGCGTTCTTCGCCGGGGGCGATGAGCCACTTCTCGGTCATGTCTGCTTCTCCTGGTTCGAGGGATCACGATATATCGTGTCTGCACAGAGTAACACGATATATCTCGACTCTGTCAAGGGGGGGCGGAGCATCCCGTCTGCAGGATCGCGGCACGTCTGCAGGAGAATCCGTGTGGGATGTTCCTGCAGACGTGCTTCGGTCCTGCACACGGTCTGGACGATCCGGCCTGCACACGGTCTGGACGATCCGGCCTGCACACGGTCTGGACGACCGGGCCTGAAACACAGGAGACAGCCCGGGAGGACGCCTCAGACGAGAGGCGGGGTGTGCCAGATCCGGTCGATGTAATCACGGATCGAACGGTCGGACGAGAAGAAGCCGGTGCGGGCGACGTTGAGGATCGCTGAGCGGGTCCACGCGTCTTGGTCGGCGTACGCGGCATCCACTCTGCTCTGTGCCTCGATGTACGACGCATAGTCGGCGAGCACCATGAAGCGGTCTTCGTAGAGGAGATTCGAGACGACCGGCTCGAACACCGAGCGGTCGCCGCGGGAGAAGGCCCCGGATGCGATCAGGTCGATCGCCCGGCGGAGTCCCTCGTCGTGCTGGTAGAACTCCTGCGGCCGGTAACCGCGGATGCTGAGCGCCTCGACCTCGGGCTCGCTCATGCCGAACAGATAGAAATGGTCGTCTCCGACGAGCTCGCGGATCTCGACGTTCGCCCCGTCGTCCGTCCCGATCGTGAGCGCGCCGTTCAGCGCGAACTTCATGTTGCCGGTGCCCGACGCCTCCTTGCCGGCGAGCGAGATCTGCTCCGACAGGTCGGCGGCGGGGATGACCCGCTCGGCCAGCGTCACGTTGTAGTTCGGAGGGAAGACGACCGTGAGGCGGCCTTCCAGCCGAGGGTCGGTGTTCACGACCTCGCCGACCGCGTTGATGAGGTGGATGATGCGCTTCGCCATCGCGTAGCCGGGCGCCGCCTTCGCCCCGAAGATCGCGGTGCGCGGCACGACATCCGACACTGCGAGGCGTCCGGAGATCACCCCCTCGTAGGTGGTGACGATGTGCAGCACCTTGAGCAGCTGACGCTTGTACTCGTGCAGGCGCTTGACCATCACATCCAACATGTGGCCGTCGATGATCTCGACACCGTCGCGTTCGCGCAGCGCGTCGCTCAGGCGGCGCTTGTTGGCGGCCTTCACCGAGGCGAACGCGGCGCGGAACTCGGCATCATCGGCGAAGGGCTCGAGTTCGTGCAGGCGCTCCAGATCGGTGGTCCAGCCCTCGCCGATCGCCGCGGTGATGAGCGACGAGAGCTCGGGATTGGCGAGGCGGAGGAAGCGCCGCGGCGTCACGCCGTTGGTCACGTTCGTGAACTTGTCGGGGAAGAACGCATCGAAGTCGCTCAGCACCTTGTCGCGCAGCAGCTGCGAGTGCAGTTCGGCGACGCCGTTGACCTTGGCGCCCGCGACGGTCGCGAGGTATGCCATGCGCACCGAGCGGACCGGGTGCTCCGCGATGATCGACATGTTGCGCACGAGCATCTCGTCATCGCCGAACCGCTCGCGCACCGCGACGAGGAACTCGTCGTTGATGCGATAGATGATCTCGAGGTGGCGGGGCAGCAGGCGTCCGAGCAGCTCGACCGGCCACACCTCCAGCGCCTCCGGAAGCAGTGTGTGGCACGTGTAGGCGAAGCACTGCTGCGTGATGGCCCACGCGGCATCCCACTCGAGATGCCTCTCGTCGACGAGCACCCGCATGAACTCGGGCACAGCGATCACCGGGTGCGTGTCGTTGAGCTGGAAGATCACGCGGTCGGGGAGGTTCGCGAGCTCGAAGCCGTCGGCGAGCATGTTGTCGAGGAAGTCGTGGATCGACGCGGCGACGAAGAAGTACTGCTGCTGCAGACGCAGTTCCTTGCCCTGCGGCGTGGAGTCCTCGGGGTAGAGCACCTTCGAGATGGTCTCGGCGTAGGTCTGCGCGCGCACCGCCTCTTCGTAGTCGCCGGAGTTGAAGATGCGCAGGTCGAACGCGCTGGTGGCGACGGCGCTCCACAGGCGCAGGGTGTTGACCCGCCCGTTGCGGAACCCAGGGACCATGTAGTTGTACGGCACCGCCTGCACGTTCCACGCCGGCACCCAGCGGCTGCGCGTGATGCCGTCGTCGTCGTACTTCTCGGTGTGGCCGCCGAACGCGATGGTCTGTGCGTCTTCGGGACGGGCGAACTCCCACGGCGAACCGAGCGTGAGCCAGGAGTCGGGCTGTTCGACCTGCTGGCCGTCGACGAACGTCTGTCGGAAGATCCCGTACTCGTAGCGGATGCCGTATCCGATGCTGGGCACGCCCATCGTGGCGAGCGAGTCGACGAAGCAGGCCGCGAGGCGCCCGAGCCCACCGTTGCCGAGACCGGGCTCGACCTCGTGCGCGCGCAGGTCGTCGAGCGAGACGCCGCACGCGGCGAGGGCCTCATCGGCGATGTCGGTGAGACCGGCCGCGAGCAGATTGTTGTCGAGCTGGCGACCGAGCAGGTACTCCGCCGAGAGATAGCAGACGCCCTTCGCCTGCGTCTCCTTCTGGTGACGCAGATCCTCGAGCCAGCGAGCCATCAGGTAGTCGCGCACCGTGTGCGCGAGCGCGAGATAGCGGTCGTTCGCGCTCGATGCCGACAGTGCGACGCCGCGCTCGAGATTGAGGTTGTGCAGAAATCGCTTCACGAACTCGTCGACGGTGCTCGGGGGAGCGATCACCGGAGCGAGGGCGAGCGGATGCATGGCGGAGTGTGATTCGGGCACGTGTCGACCGTAGCGATGGTAGGGCCACAACGTGTGACGAGCGGATGAAGAATATCGGTTGACATCACTCGATCGCCCGCGAAGCGGCGGTGCGGCGAGCCCGACTGACGGACCACAGGATCCGGCCGTCGTTGAAGACCGGAATGAGGAACACGGCATGCGCCAGGTACCACCCGTGCAGCTGGATTCCCGGCGCGAGCAGCCACAGGGCGGCTCCGACGACGACGCACGCGCCCGGACCCGCGAGGGCGGCGAGCACGGCGTCCCGGTCGCCGACTCGGCCGTGCGGACTGATCGACGTCCTCCACAGCGAGCGCTCGAGCGTGATCGCCGTGACGCCGGTCGCCCGGGACAGCACGGCGAGGTGCCCGAGTTCGTGCAGCGCGAACGACCCGCCGAGGCCGGCGGCGTAGTGGACCGCGATCATCAGTGCGGCCCCGACGATCGCGGACTGCCCGGTGATCGCGCCCAGAGCGACGGTCGCGGTGAGCAGAACCGCGAACACGGTGTTCATCGGCCAGGCGGCGAGCAGCAGCCATCGGCAGACCAGAACCCCATCGATGCGCGATGCACTGACCGACCACATGTCAGTCGGCCTCGGCGAGGAGCTGCCTCTTCCGTTCGAGAAGGCCGTCGTGCACGACGAACACGGCGAGGATGAACACGGCGACCACGATCACGCCGAGGATCAGCGGAAGGGGATCGTTGACGCCGGTGCCGAGCTGGACCGCGCCCTCGGCACTCTGCCGGACGTCGACGAAGACCGAGTCGAAGAATCCCAGGCGTCGGCCCTCGGCGGATCCTCCGGTGAACATCAGCCAGATCGCGGCCGTGACGGCGGATCCTGCGATGACGACGAGCGCTCCGACGACGCTGATGGCGGCCCTAAACAACCACTTCATGACGAGAGGTCCTTTCTATCCTGTCCATCCCTGCGATGGAGAGTGCGGCGGCGATCAGGGTGAGCGCGAGCATCACTCCGACCGTGAACTGTGGGGGAAGACCCAGGAGGTTGGTGCCGAGCATGATCGTGCCCGTCACGAGGCCGGCGACGGCGGCTCCCGCGATGACCGAGAAGGGGTTGCCCTTCTCGGGCGGGAAGGCGATGCCGGCGAGGGTGAGCACGATGACGTTCGACACCGCGAAGCCGACGACGGAGAGGATCTCGTCGAGCCTCGCCCCGGTGAGTGCGGACAGGATGCTGATCGGAAGTGCGATGATCGCGAGGGTCGCCAGCTGGGGTCCGATCACGAGCACGTACCGCATGCCTGGACCGTGGCGGCGCGGACCGCACGCCCGCAGGGGCTCCGTCGAGACGTAGGCGTACACGGACTGCACGGTGACGGCCAGCAGCAGGATCGGCGGGAGTCGGATGTCGGCGAGGAAGAGCGCGTAGGAGCCTGCGAGGGAGATGCCGCAGACCGTCACCGTCTCGATTCCCCTGATGTGGGCGGCGAAGTACGCGCCGAACTCCGTGGGGCCGAACAGGCGGGGCACGATCGCGAAGCGACGGGTCGGATCGAACTGCCGAGGCGCGATCGCGAAGACGGCGCAGACCAGCAGCGCCAGCATGGCCAGCCAGATGCCCGTGGCCGCCATGATCCCGTGACTCGCGGCGATGTCGGCGAAGAGCAGCTGCACCGCGAAGTAGTCGCCGCCCTGGCCGACCGCCGCGAAGAGCACGGATTCCGACTGCGTCGACACGCCGAGGTAGAGGGCGACAAGCGTGGCCGCCAGCACCACCGGCACGATGAACGCCCGGAGCCTCGCCAGCCGCAGACGCAGCAGCAGTCGCTCGAGGCCCAGGTAGTAGACGCTCGCGACGAGATAGGCGACGGTCGAGGGCATGACCAGGCAGGTGATGACCTGATCGAGGATCCCGAATCCGCCGATCGAGATCGTGCCGGTGACCAATGCGCCGAGCATGAGCACCACGCCGAGGCCCACGACCAGCGACTCGAAGAGCATGAATCCCAGCGTTCGCGCCCGATTGGTCAGGGGGAACGAGAACGTGAGCTCGACCAGATCGCTCGCCTTCATGAAGAGCACGCGCACGACCGTGAAGACCGTCAGGATCCACAGCGGGGTGGACACGCCGACGACGCGCAGAAGCGGGGAGAGCTGCTCGGGCTCGCTGATCAGCTGGCGGAGGATCACCACCCCGAACGCGCAGAAGCCGACGAAAGCGGCGAGACCGGCGAGAGCGATCGTCCAGCGCACGGACGGCAGGCGCAGCACGCCCCGACGAGCGATGCGCCTCACGAGGAACACCGAGAGGAAGCCGGCGAGCTGCAGGGCGGGAGTCATTCCACCGCCCTCGACGGCTGCGCGATCGCGGTCTTGACGAGGGAGTCGACCGAGCCGAATTCGCGCAGGATGCGGGGGAGTGGGAGGTCGAAGGCGATCTCTCCGCGACGCAGCACGATGATGCGGTCGCACACGGCCTCGAGAAGACGGAAGTCATGGCTGCACAGCAGCAGCCCCTTCGCCCCTCCGATCCGGGATGCATCCGTCTCGAATTCGAAGAGCGCATCGACGTCGACGCCGTTGAGCGTCTCGTCGATGATCGTGAGCGGGCGCTCGAGCAGAAGCGTCGAGATGAGCTGGATCTTCTTGCGCATGCCGTGCGAGTAGTCCTCGATGAGGTCGAACTGACGCGCCTCCATCTGATAGCGGCTGAGGAGTTCGTCGGCCCTGGTCGGGTCGGCACGGTGGCGATAGAGGCGGAGCATCAGATCGAGGTACTCGCGCCCGGTCAGGAACTGCGGCAGGTAGTCGTTGCTCGCGATGAAAGCCAGCTGCTCGCGCGATGCGCGATCCTGATGAGGGCGCCCGGTGATGCGGATGCTCCCCTGGCCGAGCTGCAGCAGATCGGCAGTGAGGCGGATGAGCGTCGACTTGCCCGATCCGTTGGGTCCGACGAGACCCACTTTCTCGCCGCGCTCGATCGCGAACGACACGTCACGGAGCGCCGGAGCGCGCTTCGAGTAGGCGAACGAGACCGATGAGACGTCGAGGAGGACGCGCGGGTCCGGTGCGAAACCGCCGCTTCCGGACATCGACCCCGATGTCCGGAAGCGACGAGGGGTTAGACGCATTCGATCCACACTGAGACGCCGCTCTTGCCCCACTGCCAGTTGCCGGTGAAGCGCCTGCCACCCGCCTTGAAGAAGCACCACAGCGCCAGCGCTGCCAGGAACGCGACGCCGAACACGAGAATCGCCGCGATCACCACCAGCCACCAGGCATCGAGACGCATGATCGCCTCATCCAGTGCGTCCTGTGCGCGGCGCTTCATCAGCGTCGGCTCCATTGCCGCCATTAGGGACATCTGTCCACCTCCGTTTTGTCGTTACACACGGAGGCTGTCATCGCTGCGCCACGAAAGCTAGTCATTCGAGTGCAGAATGCTGACATGCGTGGATTCGCTTGACATTTACGCAGCGTCAACTTCTACCGTGGAGTCATCATCAGTTCCAGGGAAGGAGGACGAGATGGCCGGTCGCGAATGGTCGATCCAGGACATCGCCCGTCTCGCGGGCACCACGAGCAGAACCCTGCGTCACTACGACGACGTGGGCCTGCTGCCGCCCTCGCGCATCGCGCACAATGGCTACCGGCACTACGACGAGGCGGCGCTCGTGCGCCTGCAGCGCATTCTGCTGCTGCGCGAGCTCGGACTCGGTCTGCCGCAGATCGCCGAGGTGCTCGACCCGGTGAACGCACGGCAGAGCGAGGAATCCGCGCTGGAGACGCACCTCGAGCTGCTGCGCGAGGAACAGAACCGACTGGCGCGGCAGATCGCGTCGGTCGAGAACACCATCAACGCATTGAGAGGAGGTGAAGAACTCATGGCAGAGAACATGTTCGACGGTTTCGACCACACCCGTTACAAGGAGGAGGTCGAGCAGCGCTGGGGTCGGAAGACCTACGCCGACAGCGACCGCTGGTGGCGCGGGATGACCGACGCCGACCGCGCCGACTGGCAGCAGCGCGTCTCCGACCTCGGCCGGGACTGGACAGCTGCCGCCGAGAGCGGCATCGATCCGGCATCCGCCGAGGCTCAGGACATCGCCCGCCGTCACGTCGAGTGGCTGACCGGCATCCCGGGCACTCCCGCGGCCGTGCCCGGCGGCGACATCAAGGCGTACGTCATCGGCCTCGGTGAGATGTACGTCGCCGACCCGCGCTTCGGCGCGAACTACGCGTCGTCCGCCGGCGGAACGCAGGGCGCCGAGTTCGTCCGCGACGCGCTCCGCATCTACGCGGACGGCAACCTGTGACCCGCTGCACCGCCTTCGCCGGTCGCCGCGGGGTCGAGAGCGCATCCGAATCACCCGATTCCGATGCGTTCTCGACCCCGCACGGGAGTCACGGCATTGCACAGGTGCGGACACCGGATCAAGGCCGGGAGCGGATGCCGGAGGTGGGCGTAGGGTCAAGGCATGGGCCACCGACGCAGACGCACGGATGCCGCGCCGCTGTTCGCGGCGGCGGCCGTCGCCTACACCGCGAACGTCGCCCTCGGTTCGGCCGTCGCCGCGAGACTCATCGACACGAGCAGCTTCCGCTGGCTGCACCATGCGATCTACATCGCGACGTGCGCCACTTCGGCCGCCGCGTTCTCGGCGATCCTCTGGGGCCGGCCGAAGCACGCGAGCCGTCGCGCGGCCCTGGCGCTCGCGCCCGCCGCCGCACCGCTCGCCGCCATCCCGTATCTCGGCACGCACAGCCGACGGCATCCGCTCGTCGCGCTCGCCGCAGCCCCCTTCATCGTCGCGGGCCTCGTCTGCTCGCGCCTCGCCACCGACCGGAAGTGAACGCATGGAACTGCTCGACGCCATCCGCCGCCGCAAGACCACGAACGGGCCCTTCCTGCCCGACCCGGTATCGGAGGAGCATCAGCGCATCCTGCTGGAGGCGGCAGGTCGGGCGCCGTCGCAGCTGAACAGCCAGCCGTGGCGGTTCGTGGTCGTCGAGAACCGCGACACGATCGACAAGATCGCCCGCATCTCGGGCGACAGCATGACCGAGGCGATGTCGAACGGCACGTTCTTCGAACGCTACAAGCCGTACTTCCGCTTCAGCCAGGCCGAGATGGAGGAGAAGCGCAGCGGGATGCTGTTCGACAAGCTCCCCGCGGCCCTCCGCCCGTTCACGAGTCAGGTGTTCACCAAGCGCGGCCAGAAGCTGATGAACACGTTCGGGGTGCCGAAGACCCTCGGGGAGGAGAATCACAAGCTCGTCGCGGGATCGCCGCTGCTGCTCGGCGTGATGCTCGATCGCAGCGAGTACCGACCGGGCCAGCTGTCGTCGTTCTACTCGGTGTTCAGCATGGGCGCGGCGATGGAGAACGTCTGGCTCACCACGGTCGAGCTCGGCATGGGCATCCAGTTCATCTCGTTCCCGATGGAGGTCCCTGGGCAGTGGGACGAGATCGTGAAGCTGCTGCGCGTGCCGGACGACCTCGAGCTCATGGCGGTGTACCGCCTCGGCTATCTGCCGCCCGAGCAGCGCCGCCCGGCCATCGACTGGTCGAGCCATCAGCGCAAGCTCGCTTCGCAGTATGTGTTCCGCGAGAACTGCGACCAGCCGCAGCAGGGATGGGACGCGCCGCCGCCGGGCGCTGGAGCGCCGACGGCGGGCTGAGCCTCAGCCGCCGACCTTGCGGGGCAGGGGCTTGAGGTCCTGCAGCGCCGGCCCCTCGATGCGCGTGCCGTCCGCCGTGAAGCGCGAGGCGTGCAGCGGGCAGTCCCACGTGCACTCGGCGTCGTTCCAGTCGAGCACGCCTCCGAGGTGCGGGCACACGGCCGAGACGGCCCGAGTGACGCCGTCGACCGTCGAGATGCCCACGGGTCGGCCGCTGCGGTTCGCGACCACGCCCTCGCCCTCTGCCGGCTGCGGGACCGGCACGGGCCGACGCTCGGCGTCGACCCACCCGGTCGTCGCTGCGGCGGCGACCTTGGCGCCCTCGATGGCCCCGCGGGCCAGATCGGCCGGCACGGTGAGCCTCGTGCCGATCTTGACCATCCACGACGGTCGGTCGTGCCAGTTCGCACCGAGGATCTCCGCGGTGAGACGCAGAGCGGCAGCGGGGGCGTTCGACAGGCCCCACTTGGCGTACCCGGTCGCGAAGCGGATGCGGCCGAGACCCCGGGGCATGGCGCCGACGAAGGGGATCTGGTTGTTCGACTGATAGTCCTGGGCCGACCAGCGGTGGGTCTCCTCGGCATCCGGGAAGTACCGCCTCGTCCACTCGACCAGGTCGTCGACGGCGGCGGTCTCGCCGTCCGAGCGTCCGACGGAGTGGCCGTTTCCGCCGACCACCAGTCGCGCAGGGCCGCCGGGGCCGTCCGCATCCGACACCGGGCGGATCGAGCGCGTGGGGCTGTCGACCGAGATGAACGTGCTGTCCGGCACGCCGCCGGGGAGCCGGAACGAGACGCAGTACGAGCGGAAGGCGCGCATCTTCGCGAAGTAGAGTCCCCGGTCGAGGATCGGGTACCCGGTCGCGATCACGATGTGATCGGCGAACAGCGGGCCGAGCGGCGTCTCGACTCGAGGGTCGGGCAGCGCATGCGTCGCCGTGACCCGGACGCCGGTGTGCAGGGTTCCTCCGGCGGAGAGAAGCTCGTCCGCGAGCGCGTGGGTGACGAGTGCCGGATCGATGGTCACCTGGTCGTCGAGCGCCACGGCTCCCGCCGCAGGGAAGGCCGCACCGGCCAGCTCTCCTCGCGTGAGCATCCTGGTCTCGAGGCCCGCCTCCCGCGCCGCCTCGTGCACCTCGCGCACCGAGTCGATGCCGCCGGCGTCCTGCGCGTACGAGTGGTCGATCCGTCGCTCGTAGCTGACTCCCGCATGATCGGCGAAGCCGACCAGCCAGTCCATGCCCTCGCGATTTCCCTCGACGTAGGCCTGCACGAGCGCCGCGGAGTGGTGCTTGCGGATCTCGGCGAGACGCTTCCCCTGCAGCAGGGTGAGCTTGCCGGTGTTGCCGCCGGTCGCGAGCTCGGCGACGGATCCCGCCTCGATCACGGCGACGTCGAGACCGGCGCGCGTGAGCATGACCGCCGTGCTGAGGCCGGTGAGGCCCGCACCCACGATGATCACGTCGTGTCGTGCGCCGGGGTCGAACGGTGTGCCGATGGGCGGGGTCCGGTCGAGCTTCCACAGTGGCTTCATGGCCTCAGTCTTCGCCTGCCGACCACCTTCGCCCAACGGGTTGACATTTGAGGAAGGCGTTGCAACGGCGCGGATAGAGTTGCCGCGTGACCTTTCGCCGCCTGCTCCTCGTCTTCGTCGGCGGGAGCATCGGCACCGCCGCTCGGCTCGCGATCGGTCTGCTGATACCGGATGTCGGGGGCGTGCCTCTCGCGACGATCGTCGTGAACGTGCTCGGATCGCTGCTGATCGGCCTTCTCGCCGCGCGCCTGCCCGGCGCCACGGAGCTCAGACTGCTGCTCGGCACGGGCGTGCTCGGCGGCTTCACGACCTACAGCGCGTTCATGACCGGAACGGTCGCGCTCTGGGGCGACGCCCCGGTGCTCGCATTCGCGTATGCGGCCGCCAGTCTGGTCCTGGGGCTCGCCGCCGCCGCGGCGGGCCTGCGACTCGGACGGCCGCGTCGACCGACGCTCCCTGCGGGAGGGAGGGCATGACTCCGCTGCTGTTCGTCGCGGCCGCGCTCGCCGGAGGGGTGGGAGCCCTCCTCCGGTACGTCATCGACCTCGGTGTCTCGAAGGCCCTCGGACGCCGCCTCCCTTGGGGCATCCTCGTCGTCAATCTCACCGGATCGTTCGCGTTGGGCCTGCTGACCACGGCACTGCCGTCCGAGTCGTTCGTGGTCGGGGCCGGTCTTCTCGGCGGATACACGACGTTCAGCACCGCCATGCTCGACACCGTCGTGCTGTGGCGAGACGATCAGCGCAGAGCATCCGCGGTCAACGCCATCGGGATGCTGCTGCTCGGGCTGATCGCCGCTGGTCTCGGGCTGGCGCTCGGGTCGACGCTCTGACCGTCGACGCCGGGATCCGGGCGAACCCACAGCTTCGCGATGCAGAATGTACAAACGTACATGTACGCCCGTACAGGGGTGATCGCGCTGGGGGTCAGGATGAGCGATGGCACGCGCCGCCGCCGCGATCCTGAAGCGCGCCGTCGCGAGATCATCACCGCGGCAGCCGAGCTGATCGTCGAGATCGGCGTCGACGCACTCACCCACCGCAAGGTCGCAGCCCGGGCCGGAGTCCCGCTGGGATCGACGACGCAGTACTTCGCCACGCTCGACGATCTGCGTGAAGCGGCGATCGGAGCGCTGGCCGCCGAGATCGAGGCGCGCATCGACGCGACACGACGGGCCGTCGTGATCGAGGGAGTGACGCCAGAGGGGCTCGCGCGCCTCGTGCGCCGCGGGCTCGAGGACGCGCGCGCCGTCCAGGCCGACCGCGCCGTCGTGACCGCCGCGGTGCATGACCCGCGCGTCCGGCAGTTCGCGCGACTGTGGTCCGACGAGATCGTCGGCTTCATCGCGCCCGTTCACGGGGTCGACAGAGCCAGGGCCGCAGCCGTCTTCATCGACGGCGTACTCTGGCACTCTCAGATCCACGACGAGCCGCTCGACGAAGAGCTCATCCGCGACGCCCTCGCCGGGATCCTCACTCCTCAGGCGTCCACCTCCGCACCCACCGCCGCAGCATCCGCCTGATCCGCAGAGAGAGAATCCGCCTTGTCGAACCTCGCCGTCCTGAGTCTGAAGAACCGCGCACTGATCGCGTTGATCACGATCGTCGCCGCCGTGTTCGGCGGGCTCGCTCTGACGAACCTCAAGCAGGAGCTCATCCCGTCGCTCGAGCTGCCCAACCTGATGGTCATGACGACCTACCCCGGCGCCTCGCCCGAGGTCGTCGAGAACGACGTCTCGACCCCTATCGAGTCGGCGATCCAGGGTGTCCCCGGCCTCGAGGGCACGACCGCCACGAGCACGACGAACGCCTCGATCGTGCAGGCCACCTTCGCCTACGGCACCAACCTCGCGACCGCCGAGCAGAAGATCCAGCAGGCGATCAACCGCATCTCGGGGCAGCTGCCGGAAGACGTGAGTCCGCAGGTGCTGACGGTGTCGATCGATGACTTCCCGGTGATCCAGGTCGCCGTGACCGGCTTCGAAGACGCCGAGAACGCGCAGGCCGAGCTGCAGAGCGTTGCGATCCCCGAACTCGAAGACGTCGACGGTGTCAACGCCGCGGAGATCATCGGCGGCGTCGGCCAGCGCATCACGATCACACCCGACGTCGCGAAGCTGGCGGCGATCGGTCAGAGCACGCAGGCCATCACCACGGCGCTGCAGCAGAACGGCACGCTGTTCCCCGGCGGCGACATCACCGAGAACGGCCAGACGCTCACCGTCCAGACCGGCGCGAAGATCACCTCGGTCGATGAACTCGCGGCGCTGCCGCTCGTCGGCACCACCGAGAGCATCGGCGACGTCGCCACGGTGGTGCAGGAGAGCGACCCCATCTCGTCGATCTCGCGCGTCGACGGCAAGGACGCCCTCTCGATCTCGATCACCAAGCTGCCGGCCGCGAACACCGTCGAGGTGTCGCAGGGTGTCATCGCCGCGCTCGACACGATCGGCGAGGCCTTCCCCGACGCCGAGTTCACGATCATCTTCGACCAGGCTCCGTTCATCCAGCAGTCCATCGAGACGCTCGCCACCGAGGGCCTGCTCGGACTCGTCTTCGCCGTGATCGTCATCCTCGTGTTCCTGCTGTCGATCCGCTCGACGCTCGTCACGGCGATCTCGATCCCCACCAGCGTGCTCATCACCTTCATCGGGCTGCAGGCGTTCGGCTACTCGCTGAACATCCTCACCCTCGGCGCGCTCACGATCGCGATCGGCCGTGTGGTCGACGACTCGATCGTCGTGATCGAGAACATCAAACGGCACTATGTGGGGGACGCCGACAAGGGAGACGCCATCCGTCTGGCGGTGCGCGAGGTGGCGATGGCGGTCACGTCCTCGACCATCACGACGGTCGCCGTCTTCCTGCCCATCGTGTTCGTCGGCGACATGGTCGGCGAGCTGTTCCGGCCGTTCGCCATGACCGTGTCGATCGCGATGGTGGCGTCGCTGCTGGTCTCGCTGACCATCGTGCCGGTGCTCGCGTACTGGTTCCTCCGCCCGGGAAAGCCGCTGCTCGATGAGAACGGCGTGCAGATCGACCCGGAGGACCCGGACGCTCCGCCGACGCGACTACAGAAGGGCTACCGTCCGATCCTCGGCTGGACGCTGAAGCACTCCGGCCTGACCGTCGTGCTCGCCGTCGTGGTGCTCGGTGCGACGCTCGCCGCCGCACCGCTCATGAAGATCAACTTCCTCAGCGACTCCGGTCAGAACACCATGACGGTGACGCAGGACCTCGGCCCGACCGCGAGCCTGGAGACCAAGTCGGAGGCGGCGATCGCCGTCGAGGACGCACTGCTCGACATCGACGGCATCACCCACGTGCAGGCCTCGATCGGCTCGAGCGGATCCGCCCTGCGTGACGCGTTCTCGGGCGGAGCCGGCGTGACCTACTCGGTGCTCACCGACGCGGATGCCGACCAGGAGAAGCTCCGAGCCGACGTCCAGGACGCGATCGAGGGGCTGACCGATGTCGGCGAGGTGTCGGTCGCCGCCTCCGCCGGACTCGGCTCGAGCGACATCGAGATCACCGTCTCGGCATCCGACTCCGAAGACCTGCAGACCGCCACCACCGCCGTGGTGGACGAGCTCGACGGTCGGGACGGCATCGGACAGGTCACCGACAACCTCGCCGCGGCTCTGCCGTACCTGGCCGTGGTCGTCGACCGCGACGCCGCCGCGCAGCGTGGACTGTCGGAGGTCGCCGTCGGATCCATCGTCTCGAACACGATGCGCCCCCAGCAGGTGGGCACGGTCGAGATCGACGACACCGCGCTGACGATCTACCTCGCCGCATCCGAGCCGCCGGCCACCGCGCAGGCGCTTCGTGAGCTCACCATCCCGAGTGCCACCGGTGTGGTGCAGCTGCAGGACATCGCGACCGTCGAGGAGCGCAACGGCCCGACCTCCATCACCACCGAGCAGGGACGCCGCACCGCCACGATCACGGTGCCCCCGGCATCCGACAACCTCGCCGTGGCGACCCAGTCGGTCACCGAGGCGCTGGCCGCGGTCGACCTGCCTGACGGCGCGTCGGCCGAGGTGGGCGGTGTCGCCTCGCAGCAGGCCGACTCGTTCTCGCAGCTCGGGCTCGCCATGCTCGCCGCGATCCTGATCGTCTACGTCGTGATGGTCGCGACGTTCAAGTCGCTGCGTCAGCCGCTGCTGCTGCTCGTCTCTGTGCCGTTCGCGGCCACGGGCGCGATCCTGCTGCAGATCGTCACGGGTGTGCCGCTCGGCGTCGCCTCGCTGATCGGTGTGCTGATGCTCATCGGCATCGTCGTGACGAACGCGATCGTGCTCATCGACCTCGTCAACCAGTATCGCGAGAAGGGGCTGTCGACGATCGATGCGGTGAAGGCCGGTGGCGAGAAGCGTCTGCGTCCGATCCTCATGACGGCGCTGGCGACGATCTTCGCGCTCACCCCGATGGCACTCGGCATCACCGGGCACGGCGGGTTCATCTCGCAGCCGCTCGCCATCGTCGTGATCGGTGGACTCATCTCATCGACCGTTCTGACGCTGATCGTTCTGCCGACGCTCTACAACCTGGTCGAGGGTGCGAAGGAGCGGCGACGCGCCCGCAAGGCGGGGTCGGGCCACGACGGCTCTGCACCGAACGGCGACTCGGACCCCTCGGACGGCCCTCGTCCTTCGGGCGATCTGGCGCTGGCCGGCGCGGGCACGTCGGAATCGGGCTCGGCGGAATCGGGTTCGTCGCTGCCGCACGCGAATCAGCTGACGCGCCGGGAGCTGCGCGAGCGCGGCGAGTAGTCGACCTCGCCGTCCCGTCCTCCGCACGACGGAGTCTGACGCCCGCCCGGAACTTCATTCCGAGCGGGCGTCAGCCGTTTCCGGCGGAGTTGTGGAGCGGGCGCCGCCGAGCTCAGTCGAGCGTGATGCCCCAGTCGAGGGTCCAGGTCTCACCGGGGGCGAGGCGGCGCAGGCCGACACCGCTGTTCAGTGCATCGGCGGGCGCGGTCATGGGCTCGATCGCCACCGCGAGGGACTGGCCCGGGTACTTGTCGGTCGTGTAGACCTGCACGAAGTCGAACCCGGCGCCCTGCCAGAGGGTGAGTCGCCGACCGTCGGGCGCGGTCAGCGAGTGCCGGACCAGCCCGTCGGCATCACGGTCGAGGTCGGTGAATCCGGTGTCGAGGCTCACATCGCCGATGCGCACTCCGTCGCGCAGCGCGGCATCCGCCGGGTGCGTGCCCGTGGGGAGCATGCGCTCGTCGGTGTCGAACGCGGTCTGCGCCGGCACCCGCAGCACGAGCTCGTGCGGGTCGACGTCGCCGATCGTCACGAACGGATGCGTGCCGAGTGCCACCGGTGCCGCAGTGGCGGAACGGTTGGTCAGCGCGTGCGTGACGTCGATCCCGTCGGCACGCAGCACGTAGGTGACACTGGTCTCGACGAGATAGGGGTAGCCCGTCTGCGGCACGATCGTGGCGCTCAGCGTCGTCGCCGACGCCGTCTCCTCGATCGCGTAGGCCGTGAATCGCAGCAGCCCGTGGCTGGCGTTCATGAACTTCGGCTCGGTGATCGCGAGCTGCCGCTCGGTGCCCTCGTCGTTCCAGGCTCCATCCCTGACGCGATTCGGCCAGGGCGTGAGCACGACGCCCGAGCAGGAAGGGGTCGGCGAGTCGAGCGGATACGGGGCGATCAGATCGACGGATCCGATGCGGAGGGAGCGGAGGGATGCGCCGACCTGCGCGATCTGAGCGCTGACGTCGCCGAGCTGGAGGTGCACCTGTGTGCCGGTGGGGGATGCGGAGTTCACTCCGCAATCGTATGGCGAGCAGCATCCGCGATGGGGCTGGGCGGTTTTTCAGGTGCGACCGCTACACTTGATGGGTCGGCTTCGGACACCCGCGCATGGCGCGGACGTTTTTGTGTAAGAAGTGTGAGTCCAGGGGCCGATGGTGAGCGTCGCTCGACGCTAATCAACCATCACATGAATGGCCCCGGCCGCTGACAGTCCGGAACCCCGTCCGATCGCATCCGATCCGGCGCTGGGTGCTCGCGCGTGTGCGCGGCGCTGTTCTCGTGCGAGAACTCAGAAGGACACACCCATGCCCAAGAACAAGAAGCCCCGCGGCGGACGCCCCTCCGCCAACTTCGAGCCGCGCTACGGCGCGAACAAGACCTCGTTCCACGACCGCCACGCCGGTGGGCGCGACAGCGCTCGCGACACCCGCGATTCCCGCGACGTGCGGGGCGGACGAGCGGATGCCGGCGAGCGGCGCACCCCGGCGGCCGGCGTCGACCGTCGTCCCGGCAGCCGCAGCGCCAGCCACCGCGGCTACCGTCCCGCAGAAGAGGGCGCACCCAAGCAGCGCTGGTCCTCGCAGGAGCGCGCGGGTCGCGATGAGGCCCGTGGCATCCGCAACCGTGCGGAGTCGGGTCGCCGCGAGGCACCGCACCGCGGCGGTTCCGAGCGTCCGCGCTTCGACGATCGTGCCGAGCGCCCCCGCTACAACGACCGTTCCTCCACGGGCTTCGACCGTCCGCGTCGCGATGACCGCGGCGGCCAGCGTCCGACCGGTCCCGGTACGTACCGCGATGAGCGCGGCGGCCAGCGCGACGAGCGTCCGCGCCGTGACGACCGCGGCGCGGGCACGCAGCGCCAGGGCTTCCGCGACAACGATCACCGCGATGGCGGACGTCCGGGCCGTGACCAGCGCTCCGGCGGCTTCCGCGACGATCGCGGTGGTCAGCGCTTCTCCCGTGACGAGCGCCCGCAGCGCGACGACCGCGGCGCATCCGAGCGTCCGCGCTTCAACCGCGACGACCGCTCGCCGCGTTCGGGCGACCGCACCGAGCGTCCGCGCTTCGACCGCGCGGCATCCGAGCGTCCCCGCTTCGACCGTGACGACCGCCCGCGTCGTGACGACCGTGGCGCGGGCCCGCGTCGCGATGACCGCGGCGCCGAGCGTTCCTACGACGCCGACCGCGCACGCCGTGCCTTCGACCGCGACCGCACGCAGCGGTCGATCGAGGGTGGGCGTGACGAGCGTTCGCGTCCCTCGACCGGTGGCGCGTACCGCACCGATCGTCCCCGCCCGCTGACGTCGGACACCCGCGGGCGGCCGTCGCGCAATGAGCGACCCAGCCGTAACGACTGGAACGCCACATCGAGCGCGGCACCCGCCAGGAAGTTCGAGCCGACGGACGACGTCGTGCACGAGCGCCTCGAGGCCAAGTCCGTCGCGGCGGTCGAGGTCGACGGTGTGACCTTCGGCGACCTGGGTCTCGGATCCAACATCGTCGAGACCCTCGTCGGCATGGGGGCGGCGACTCCGTTCCCCATCCAGGCGGCCAGCATCCCGGCCGTGCTCGAGGGGCGCGACGTCCTCGCCCGTGGCCGCACCGGCTCAGGCAAGACCATCGCCTTCGGCGCACCGCTCGTCGAGCGCGTGCTGCAGTCGCAGGCGGGCAAGCGCCGTGAGTTCGGCCGCTCGCCGCGCGCGATCATCCTCGCTCCCACGCGCGAGCTCGCACTGCAGATCGACCGGACAATCCAGCCGATCGCCCGCAGCGTCGGCCTGTTCACCACGCAGATCTACGGTGGCGTCCCGCAGGGCCGTCAGGTGGGTGCGCTGAAGAAGGGCGTCGACATCGTCATCGGCACCCCCGGTCGTGTCGAGGACCTCATCAACCAGGGCAAGCTCGACCTCTCCGACTGCCGCATCGCGGTGCTCGACGAGGCCGACCACATGTGCGAGCTCGGATTCGTCGAGCCCGTGCAGCGCATCCTGCGTCACACGGCCGACGGCAGCCAGAAGCTCCTCTTCTCGGCCACGCTCGACCGTGAGGTCGCGGCACTCGTCGACGAGTTCCTCGTCGACCCGGCCGTCTACGAGGTCGCCGGTGAAGATCAGGACTCGAGTACCATCGAGCACCGTGTGCTCGTGATCGAGCACCGCGACAAGGCCGAGATCCTCACCTCGCTCGTCGACCGCGACGGCAAGACCCTGGTCTTCGCCCGCACCCGCGCCTACGCCGACATGCTCGCCGAGCAGTTCGACGACGCCGGCATCCCCGCGGTCTCGCTGCACGGTGACCTCAACCAGGCCAAGCGCACGCGCAACCTGGAGCGCCTGACGTCGGGTCGCGTGAACGTGCTCGTCGCCACCGACGTCGCCGCCCGCGGAATCCACGTCGACGACATCGACCTGGTCGTGCAGGCCGACGCTCCTGACGAGTACAAGACGTACCTGCACCGTTCAGGCCGCACCGGCCGCGCCGGTCGCTCGGGACGCGTCGTCACGCTCATCACGCGTCAGCGCCAGCGTCGCATGACCGAGCTGCTGGAGCGTGCGGAGATCGACGCGCCATTCGAAAACGCGCGCATCGACGACGACCTGATCGAGGAGATCGCCGGTCGCGTGCCGACCGCCGCCGACCTCACGGCCTGATCCGTCACGTTCGAAGGCCTCGCTCCCGCATTCGCGGCGGCGGGGCCTTCGTCGTTTGCTCGGCCGATTTGCGCTACAGGGATGCGCGGTGCGGTCGGGTGCGCGCCCAGCGAAGGAGATCTCTCACTCCGAAGGACTGACGCGTCGGATCGCTCCTTCGGAGCGCGTGATCTCCTTCCGAGCGGCGGCTCAGCCGAGCTGGTGCTCGTGGATGGCCGTGGTCAGTGTCGTGCCGTTGAGGTCGAGGTAGAGCACCTGCTCGGTCACGGTGAGCGTCATCGTGTTGCGGCGTGCGATGAGCGGTGCCGCGGAGTCGATGAAGCCGGGGTCGAAGCTGTAGACCCGGAGGTCCTCCGAGCGGTGGATGCGCTTGTCGGCCCACGGCGCCATGACCTTCGCGGGGTCACGGTGCGTATAGACGACGGTGCGCTCGGCGAGGCGGCTGCCGTAGTGGAGGCGCTCTGCATCGGGCGCGCCGACTTCGATCCACGCCGTCGTCTTCCCGGTGAGGTCGCGCACCAGCACGGCGGGCTCATCGGTCTGCGAGATGCCGCCGCCGAATGCGATGCCCTCGGTGAACTCGAGTCCATAGGCGAGCACGCGGGTCAGCATGTAGGCGTCGGTCTCGGACGGATGCCGCGCCACGCGCAGCGAGTAGTCGTCGTAGACACCGCGATCCATGTCGGCCAACTGGACGTCGAACGTGTGCATCGTGGAGCCGGTAGCCATAACGCTCGAGCCTACGCGCCCCGGGGGTGGCTTCCCGACCTCCGACGCTCCACCGGACCGGCGTTCAGAACAGCTTCGGCTGTGCGGGGGCGGGCGCTGGCGTGAATGCGGGCGCCGGCCTCCCGTGCGGTGCAGAAGCCCGGATGCCGCGCACCGGGTAGTCGTCCTCGTGCTGCCCATCGAGTCCGTGCAGTCTGATCAGCGGCCGTGCGCGCTTCGCGAGCCATTGGCGGTAGCCCTTCGGCGCCTCGGCGGAGACTCCGGGGTACAACCCGCGATACGACGACACGAGGTCGGGGCGGAAACCCTCGAGCCACTGCATGAACCAGGGCTTCACTCCGGCGCGCAGGTGCAGGGCGCCGTAGATCACGCGGCTCGCTCCGGCCTCCTTGATGCGCCGCAGGGCGGTGTCGATCGCCTCGACCGAGTCGGTCATGTGGGGCATGATCGGCATCAGGAAGACGGTGACGCGGAAGCCGGCATCCCGCAGTGCGCGTACCGTGTCGAGCCGTGCCTGGGTCGTCGGAGTCCCGGGTTCGATCGCCTTCTGCAGATCGTCGTCGTACATCGCGATGGACATCTGGATGTCGACGGGAACGCGCTGCGCCGCCCGCACCAGCAGCGGGATGTCGCGCCTGATCAGGGTGCCTTTGGTGAGGATCGACATCGGTGTGCCCGACGTCGCGAGGGCATCGATGATCCCCGGCATCAGCTTGTACCGGCCCTCGGCGCGCTGATACGGATCGGTGTTCGTGCCGAGAGCGACCGTCTCGTGCTCCCAGCTGCCGCGACGCAGCTCCTTCTGCAGCACCTCGACGACGTTGACCTTCACGACGATCTGCGAATCGAAGTCCGATCCGCCGTCGAGATCGAGATACTCATGCGTTCCCCGCGCGAAGCAGTAGACGCAGGCATGGCTGCACCCGCGGTACGGGTTGATGGTCCAGGCGAACGGCATGCGCGATGCGCCGGGCACATGGTTGAGGGCCGACTTCGACAGCACCTCATGGAATGTCATGCCTGCGAACTCCGGCGTGGTCACCGTGCGGAGCACGCTGGAGCGATCTTCGAGGCCGGGCAGCGCAGCGGCGTCGACGTCACCGAGTTTCTGTCCTTGCCACCGCATGTCCTCCATTCGAACATAAAGACGATACTCCGTCAACCGAGCGTGTGAATTCTGTTCGAATGGACATGAGGGACAATGGAAGCATGTTCTTCCCGCCGCAGCCTCAGCATGCGGCGCCGCGCTCCCCGATCCGCGGACCCGCGCTGCCCGTCGGTCTCGCGGCGACGGCGATCGGCGTCCTGCTGTCGCTGGCCGGTGCGCCGGTGGCCGAGACGACCGACGAGCTGGCGATGCCGCAGCCGTCCGTCGTGCAGGAGGTGCCGGCGGTCGAGGTCGGTGCGACCACCGCTGCCGATCCGTGTTCGGAGCCGAGCGTGCTCGAGGCGATAGCCGTCGCCGACGATGCGGCGATCATCGCCGGCTTCGGGGGCGGCGAGAGCTTCCGTTCCGCTGTCGTGGCGGGCAACGCACCCTGCATCGCGCTCGACGACCCGGCTCACGTCTGGGTCGTCGTCAACAAGGCGCGTCCGCTCGCTCCGGTCTCCTTCGCGCCGTCGTCGCTCGCCGACCTTCCGCTGCAGATGACCACCCGCTCCGGTCAGGCGCGGACGGACGTCGCCGCGGCGGTCGGAGAGATGGCGGATGCGGCGGCCGCCGAGGGTGCGGGGCGCATCGGAGCGAACAACGGCTACCGATCGTATGAGCTGCAGGTCGTGACCCACGCCTCGCATGTGCGCAACAGCGGGCAGGCGGGTGCGGACGCCTCGTCGGCGCGTGCCGGTCACAGCGAACATCAGACGGGGCTGGCGCTCGATCTCGTGGCGTGCGATTCGTCGTGCGGAGCCATCGAGTCGTTCGGCGCGACGGTGCAGGGGCAGTGGATCGCGGCGAACGCCTGGGAGTACGGCTTCATCGTGCGCTACGAGCAGGTCGGCTCCGGCATCACCGGATACAAGCCCGAGCCCTGGCACCTGCGATATCTCGGACGCGAGCTCGCGGCGGCGTATCACCACGGCGGTTATCACACGCTGGAGGAGTTCTTCGGGCTCCCCGCGGCCCCTGATTACGCCCACTGAGTGCAGTGACAGCGGCGCGTGTGCGACCGCATTGCGGCATCCGACAATCGCGGTACCGAGTCTCACGGATTGTGGGATGCATTCTCACAACGAGCTGTCGCGTGTCGGCGACCCGGCATAGAATCGCCGGAGCAATGACGCACGAACGTTCGGGAGGACGCAATGGAACGCGACATCTACGAAGAGGATCACGAGGCCTTCCGCGACCTCGTCAAGGACTTCGTCAAGCGCCACGTGAACAACGAGGCGATCGAGCGGTGGGATGCCGCGGGTGAGATCGACCGGGCGACGATGCTGGCCGCAGGCGAGGCCGGTCTGATCGGACTGTCCGTCCCCGAGGAGTTCGGCGGTGCCGGCATGCTGCAGGACTACCGCTTCCGCACCATCGTCATGGAGGAGGTCATCGCTTCCGGAGCAGGGTCGCTCGCCGGTGCGTTCGGCATCCAGGACGACCTCGCCGTGCCCTACCTCGTGCACATGGGCACGCAGGAGCAGAAGGAGAAGTGGCTGCCCCGCATGGCCACGGGCGAGGTGCTCGGTGCGCTCGCCATGACCGACCCCGGCGCGGGCTCTGACCTGCGCGGCATCAAGACCAACGCGAAGAAGGTCGACGGGGGCTACATCCTCAACGGCGCCAAGACGTTCATCTCGTCGGGCTCGACGGCCGACGTCGTGGTGACCTTCGTCAAGACCGGTGAGGGCAACCGTCCCGACGCGTTCAGCCTGCTGCTCGTCGAGAAGGGCATGGAGGGCTTCGATCAGGGCAAGAAGCTCAGCAAGATGGGCTTCCACGGCTGGGACACGGCCGAGCTCAGCTTCACCGACGTGTTCATCCCCGACGAGAACCTCATCAGCGGCAAGGAGGGGCAGGGCTTCATCCAGCTGATGCTGAACCTGCCGCTCGAGCGTCTGTCGATCGGCGTGGCCGCGGCCGCTGCCGCCCAGGCCGCCCTCGACTGGACCGTCGCCTACACGAAGGACCGTGAGGCGTTCGGTGAGCGCATCGCCGACTTCCAGAACACCCGCTTCCGGCTCGCCGACATGGCGGCGACCACCGACGCGATGTGGGCGTACATCGACCGTGCGCTGCTCGCCTACAAGAACAGCACCCTCACCGCCGAGGACGCTGCGAAGGTCAAGTTCTGGGCGACCGAGCGCGAGTGGGAGGTGCTCGACACGGGTGTGCAGCTGCACGGCGGCTACGGCTACATCATGGAGTACCCGATCGCCCGCGCCTTCACCGACGCCCGCGTGCACCGCATCTACGGCGGCACGAACGAGATCATGCGCGACCTCGTCGGCCGCCAGATCGTCGGCAAGCGCTGACGAACCTCTCAGAGAAGGGCCCCGGATGCCGGCATCCGGGGCCCTTCTCCTGTCGATGGCACGGCTGACCGCATGAAACGGGCCTGCAGGCGCGCAGGCGGACAGAAGCCAGCGCGGTTCAGCGGGGCGGTCGGTCACCGACGCCGGCCTTGCGCAGCCGATCGGCGATGAGGATGCCGAGTGCGGTGGCGCCGAGGCAGCTGCCGAGGGTCACGGCGAAGAAGGTGATCTGAAGGGGAAGCCCGAAGCTGCCGAGATCGAACGAGGCCCAGGCGAGGATCGGGTAGACGATGCCGACGATCAGTGCCCCGAGGTAGTGCAGCCAGGTTCCCCAGTAGCGCCAGAGGACGAACAGGAACGGCAGCTCGGTGAACGCCGCCCACCAGAGGTTGGTGGCCACGCTGCTGAAGCCGTAGCCCGAGAACGGCACGATCACGAGACCGGCCAGCGGGCCCACCAGCAGGCCGACGAGTGGGCGCCGCAGCAGGCGGAGGGCGATCACCGAGGGGAGCAGCCAGAGGCCGGCCAGCGCCACGCTCACGAAGGGCAGGCCGGGGAAGAGGATCGTCGAGATCCAGTTCGCCGGGGCGAGGAGCGCGCCACCGGCGACTCCGAGTGCCGCGCACGTCAGCAGGATCGCCGTCGGGATGCGGAATCGCGAGCGTCCGCCGCCGGTGCGGGGTCGATTCTGCACCTCGGAGCCCGATTCGCGGTGCGTTTCCGACCCCGCAGCGGCCGACGCTTCCGCGCCGCTCATGCGAGGGGCTCCGCCGCAGCCTCGCGGGCCGCCTTCGAGGTGGGCGAGGCCGCGCCGATCTTCCAGTAGCCGCAGAAGCTCACGTCGTTCTTGTCGACACCGCGCTCGCCGACGAGATGCTTGCGTGCACCCGAGGCCAGCGACTGCTCGCCCGCGGCGTACGCGTGGAACGGCGCTGCCGGCAGTGTCAGCTCGCGCAGCCGGGCGAGGGCGAACGACCCGGGGTCGAACTCGTGCGGCCGCGCAAGCCAGATGACCTCGACGCCGGCAGGGTGCGGGAACTCCAGAGCGTCGGCCTCGGACGGCACCTCGATGATCGCCGTTCCCGTCGCGTCCGCAGGCAGTGACGCGCAGATCGAGGCGATCGCGGGGAGCGCCGTCTCATCGCCGACCAGCACCACGCGATCCGTTCCGCGCTGCGGGTTGAACGTGAGGCCCTCGTCGATGATGAGCACGTGCTCGCCGGGTTCGCAGGTCTCCGCCCAGCGCGACGCGGGGCCGGCCGTGCCGTCGGCCGCAGACCCGTGCAGCACGAAGTCGATGTCGATCTCGGCGCCCGACTCGGCGGTGGCCGCCCGGTACGCGCGCACGGTGTAGTTGCGCATGACCGGGCGCTCGCCGTCGGGGATCCGCAGGAACCTGAGGTATCCGAACATCTTGTTCGCCTTCGCGGGAACGCGGTCGAGCCCCGCATCGCCGCCGATCGGCAGGAACAGGCGGAACCACTGGTCGAAGCCCATAGGGCGGAACTTCTCGATCTCACCGCCTCCGAGCGTGACCCTCATCCAGTGCTCGGAGAGGCGCTCGGTGCGCAGCACGCTGAGATGGAGGAGTTCGGCGGTCTCGGGCTTGACCAGTCTGCTGTATGCCATGCGGGCGCCTTTCAGGGCAGCTGCCAGGGGAAGAAGAGCGTGAAGATCGCGGCGGATGCGGCGATCGAGGCGACGATGAAGACGGTGTCTCGGATGCGGAACGGCACGAGGTGCCTTTCGGTGCGCGTCGAGTGCGCGCCGAAGGCCCGCGAGTCCATGGCCAGGGCCACGCGCTCGGCGTGGCGGATCGCACCCGCGAGCAGCGGAACGATGTATCCCCAGCCGCGAGCGATGCGCGCGAAGGGACTGCTGCCCCCATGGTGCCCTCGCACGCGATGCGCGGCTCTGATCACCGCGAGCTCGTGCCCGAAGCGCGGCACGAAGCGGAACGCGGCCAGGGCCGTGTAGCCGATGCGGTAGGGCACCCGCAGCTGCTGCACGCTGGCGCGCACGAGGTCGGGGCCGGTGGTGGTCAGGCCGCCGATGAGTGCGAGGGAGACGATCGCGCCGAGCCGCAGAGCCGTGGCGAAGCCGATCGCGAGGGAGCCCTCGCGCAGCGTCCAGTCGCCGAGCTGCACCACGGCAGCGGTGTCGCGCACGATCTCGGCGTCGACCCACAGCGAGAACCCGAGCCCGATGGCGATCATGCCGATCGGGAGTGCGAGGAACAGCACCGCGGCGATGCGCCAGGTCACCCGCGATCCGAGGACGATCACCGCGAGGGACAGCGCCAGGAAGGCGGCGGGCGTGGCGAGGTCGCGCACGAAGATCAGCAGCACCATGGCCGGGGCGACTCCCGCGACCTTCGCCAGCGGATTGAGCGCATACAGGAACTGGCGCCGAGACGATGCCGACATCGCGGCATACGGGTCGAAGGCGTGGGCGGTCATGCGATCGCCCGTCCCGCTGCGGCGAGCACGCGCTGCAGCGCCGGAAGGCGGAGCCCTGCCTCGACGAACGGCGTCTCGTCGGCGAAGAGCGCGTCGGTGCGATCGGCGGCGTGCACGCGACCGTCTTTCAGGATCACCGTGTGCGACGTGTGCTCGGCGACGAGCTGCAGGTCATGGGTCACGATGACGATCGTCGTCCCCTCGTCACGCAGGTCGTGCAGCAGAGTGAGGAGCTCGGACGCCCGTGCACGATCCTGGCCGAAGGTCGGTTCGTCGAGGGCGAGCACCCGCGGGCGGGTGATCAGGGCCGTGCCGACCGAGAGGCGGCGCTTCTCGCCGCCCGAGAGCAGGAACGGGTGCACATCGGCCTTGGCCTCGAGGCCGAAGCGCATCAGCATGGCGTCGACGCGCTCGCGCGTCTCGGCATCCGGGGTGTGCCGCAGCCGAAGTCCGTGCGCGAGCTCGTCGAACACGGTGTGCGCGATGAACTGGTGCTCCGGGTTCTGGAACACGAACCCGATGCGGCTCGAGAGCTCGCGCGGCGAGGCCGACCCGGGGTCCATGCCGTCGACCGTGACCTGGCGCCGGGGCGGCGGGACGACACCGGCGAGCGCCTGCAGAAGGGTGGTCTTTCCGGCGCCGTTGGTGCCGACGATCGCCGTCAGGGTTCCCGCCTCGATGTCGAGGTCGATGCCGTGCAGGATCTCCGTGCGGTGACGACGAACCGTCAGCCCGCGGGCGCGGACGATCGGAGTGGCTGCACGGTCTGCCGCATCCGTCATTCCTTCGTGCGTCTGCAGGACCGACGCACGGATGCCGGAGGAGACAGCGGTATCCGGTCCTGCATCCGTGCCGTGGTCCTGCACACCGGACGGGTCAGGAGTGGCGGATGCCGCCGCCAGTGCCGCGGCGAGCTCCTCGGGTGTCAATGGAAGGTCGTCGAGATGCAGTGTTCCGGCATCCCGCATCCGCAGCGCCGCGAGTGTCGCCGCAGGCAGCCAGACACCTATCTCGACGAGCTCCGCCGCGTGCTCCCGGATGATCCGGGCCGGTGGCCCGTCGAAGACGACCCGCCCTGCGCGGTCGAGCACGATCGTGCGGGTCAGGAACCCCATCGCGGCGTCGAGATTGTGCTCGACGAGCAGGATGCCGCGGTCGCCCGCTGCGATGACGTCGGTCAGTGCGGCGTAGACGTCGTCGATGCCCTGCGGATCGAGGTTCGCGGTCGGTTCGTCGAGCACGATCAGGGGCGACCCCATCGCCAGCGCGCACGCGATCGCGAGACGCTGACGCCCGCCGCCGGACAGGCGATCGGGGTTCTCATCGCGCCGCTCCCACAGGCCGACACGGCGCAGTGCGTCTTCGGTCCTCGTGCGCACCTCGTCGAGCGACAGCAGCAGGTTCTCGGGGCCGAAGGCGACCTCGTCGTAGACCGTGCCGGTGACGATCTGGGCGTCCGGGTCCTGGAAGACCATCGCGACGTGGGTGCTCAGCGATGCGGTGTCGGCATCCGCGGTGCTGACTCCGCCGGCCTCGACCGATCCCGTCATTGTCGCGGGCACGGCGTGCGGGATCAGCCCGTTGAGCGCGAGCGTGAGCGTCGACTTGCCCGAACCCGAAGGGCCGAGCAGCAGCACCACCTCGCCGGCATCGATGTCGAAGGTGACGTCCCGCGGCGAGGGGTGCACAGCATCGGCGTGGGTGATCGAGAGGTCACGCACGCGGAGGAGAGGCGCAGATGAGCGCACGGCATAACCCCGGTTTCAGCGGATCGGTACCGTTCTAACTTAGCTGAGCCTTACCTGATCTGCACAGGCCGGACGGCTCGGAAGGGTCGGACGCCGTGATCAGCGCCGAGCGACGCCTGCGCGGCTGAGAGAAGATCCGATCGCGAGTCCTGCTGCGGTCCACGCGATCGGACCGAGCACCGCGATCACGAGGTAGGAGATCTCCGCCCACAGCGGGAAGGTCGCGAGGTCGACGGCGAAGAACACCACGACGGCCACGATGACCCCGATGATCGCTGCGGAGATGAAGAAGCGCCAAGGGCCCCAGGAGCGGTAGCGGGTGAGCGCGGCGATGCCCTCCTGGATCGCCCCGAACAGCAGCGCGGTGCCGATGAAGCGCAGCGTCCAGGCCGGGTTGAACGCGCTCGAGATGAGGGCGGCGAACACGTGCGTGACGAGGGCCACGAAGGGGCGGCGCAGCACCTCCTGAGCGATGATCCCCGGCAGCACGTGCGAGCCGAGCACGAGTCCGTAGAGATACGGAGCGCCCACGATGACGATCGGCGTGATGAGCCCGGCGATCCCCCCGAGGATGCCCGTGGCGACGCCGATCGCGGCGCAGACCAGCAGCACGCGGGTCGTCAGAACGGGGGAGGGGGCCACCCCTCCAGCCTACTGTCGACCATTGGCGACACGGCTGGCCGTTCGTCCAGGAATAATCCCCGACCCTGGTGTGTGGACGGAAGCCGGGCGTAGCTTGAACGGCGGTGCGGCACCGCAGTCGCACCGTGATCATCGGGAGAAGCACATGGGTCGAACACCCCTCCGGATGGCAGCGGCCACCACCCTGGCAACGCTGTTCATCGCATCGACGGCAACCGCAGGCTACGCAGGCACGGAGGAGGTGACAAACCCCACTCCGGTCGACGGCACGCCCGGTCACTACATCGTCGTGCTGAAGTCCGATCCGCTCGCGAGCTACACCGGCGACGTCAACGGGCTCAAGGCCACCAAGCCCGCCGAAGGCGAGCAGCTCGAGACGCAGTCGCAGGATTCGCAGCGCTACGTGCAGCACCTCGAGGCCGAGCAGCAGACGGTCGCGCAGGAGGCGGGAGTCACTCCCGAGATCAGCTACCAGGTCGTGCTCAACGGCTTCAGCGCCGAGCTCACGGGCGCGCAGGTCGACAAGCTGCGGGCGTCGAAGGACGTGTACGACGTCTACCCCGACTTCATCCGTCACCCCGACGCGCAGACCTCGACGGACTTCCTCGGTCTCGGCGATGACAAGAAGGGGCGTGGCGGTGTCTGGCAGCAGACCGGCGGCGTCGACAAGGCCGGCGAGGGCGTGGTCGTGGGTGTCATCGACACGGGCATCGCTCCCGAGCACCCCTCCTTCGAGGGCAAGAAGCTCAAGAAGCAGCCGAAGAACGACAAGCGCCACAAGGGCGGTCAGCCGTACACCGACGGCACCTTCGTCTACTTCGACAAGTCCGACGGCGGCCAGTTCCAGAGCACGATGGTCGAGGCTCAGGAGTGGGACAAGGGCGACTACTCGTCGAAGCTCATCGGAGCCCAGTACTTCTACACCGGCGCCGAGGCGGCCGGATTCGACTTCCAGTACGACTACCTCTCGCCGCGCGACGGCGACGGCCACGGTTCGCACACCGCGAGCACGGCGGCCGGCAACTTCGGCGTGAAGGCCTCGATCGAGGACGTCGACTTCGGCAAGATCTCGGGGGTCGCCCCCGGAGCCAAGGTCGCCGCCTACAAGGCCTGCTACGTCGGGCCCGATGAGGCCGTCACCACCGATGACATCTGCGCGGGCAGCGACCTGATCGCCGCCATCGACCAGGCGGTCGCCGACGGCGTCGACGTGATCAACTACTCGATCGGCGGCGGAGCGGCATCCACTGTGCTCGCCCCCGAGGACATCGCGTTCTTCAACGCGGCGGCAGCCGGCGTCTTCGTCGCCACGAGCGCCGGCAACGACGGTCCCGACTCCGTCACCGCCGACCACGCCTCCCCCTGGTACACCACGGTCGCGGCATCGACGATCCCGACGTGGGAGGGCACCGTGCAGTTCGACGGCTTCGCCCAGGCCGGCGCATCGGTGAGCGTGCCGTTCGGCACGACTGTCACCGGGCCGTCGATCTACGCGGGTGACGCGCCGGCTGCCGGACAGGCTGCCGCCGATGCCGCGTTGTGCCTTCCGGGCACGCTGGATGCGGCGAAGGTCACGGGTCACATCGTGGTCTGCGACCGCGGGGGCAACGCCCGCGCCGAGAAGTCGCAGGTCGTGAAGGATGCCGGCGGCATGGGCGTCGTGCTCGTGAACGTGCCCGGTGGTGCGGACTCGCTCGACAACGACTTCCACGCGGTGCCCACCGTGCACCTCTCGTCCGTGCATCGCGCAGCCGTGCTCGCCTATGTGCAGGGCGGCGCCGATCGCCCGATCACGCTCGTCGGCGAGAACACGACCGGTGTCGTGACCCCGGTGCCGCAGATCGCCGGCTTCTCGAGCCGTGGCCCGATGCTCGCCGACGGCAGCGACATCATGAAGCCCGACATCGCAGCCCCCGGCGTCGCGATCCTCGCGGCCACGCAGAACGGGCCCGGAGAGGCGCCGACCTTCGGCATCCTGTCGGGCACGTCGATGGCGTCACCGCACATCGCCGGTCTCGCGGCGCTGTATCTCGGCGAGCGTCCCAACGCGAAGCCGGCTGAGGTCAAGTCGGCCATGATGACGACCGCCTACGACACGGTGAACCCCGACGGCTCGGCCAACAAGGACCCGTTCCAGCAGGGTGCGGGCCAGGTCGACCCGAAGCGCTACTTCAACCCGGGCCTGCTCTACCTGAACGACGTGCCCGACTGGGCCGCGTTCCTCGAGGGCAAGGGTCTGGCGGAGTTCGACGGCGTCGAGCCGATCGACGGCAGCGACCTGAACATCGCATCGTTCTCGATCGGATCGCTCGCGAGCGCGCAGAGCGTCACCCGCACGGTCACGGCGACCGAGAAGGGCACGTTCACGGCATCCGTCGATCTGCCCGGCGTCGACGTGACCGTCGAGCCCTCGACGCTGAAGTTCACCAAGCCCGGCCAGACCGCGACCTACACGGTCACGTTCGACAACCAGAGCGCTCCCGTCGAGCAGTGGGCGACCGGGTCGCTCACCTGGACGAGCAAGAGCAACTCGGTGCGCTCGCCGATCGCGGTCTTCCCCGTGACGGCCGACGCGCCGGCAGAGGTCGAGGGCACCGGAGTCGAGGGGGCGACCACGGTCGAGATCACCCCCGGCGTCGACGGCGCTCTGGCGCTCGGGCTCTCGGGACTCACGCCGTTCAGCCTGCTGGAGGACCCCGACGGCCGTGTCGTCGGACACTCGGGCGATGAGGCGTCGGGCGACGAGAACAAGGACGTGTCGTGGATCGTCGACGTGCCGGAGGGCACGACGCTCTCGCGCTTCGACCTCGACTCGTCGGATGACGCGGGCAGCGACCTCGACCTGACCGTCTACCGGGTCGTGAGCGCCGACGACCTGCGCTACTACGAGCGCTGGCAGTCGGCGACCGGTTCGGCGGATGAGCAGGTCACACTCCCGGCTCCGACGGCGGGCACCTACCTGGTGGTCGCGAACGTCTACTCGACCTCGGCCCCGATGACGTGGGACATGACCTACGCCAACGTGCAGCCCGAGGGCGAAGGGGCGTTCACCGCGACCCCGAACCCGATCGAGGCCGTCCGCGGCCAGGCGACGAGCTACGAGCTGAGCTGGACCGGCCTCACCGCCGGCACCCGGTACCTCGGCCTCGTGCAGTACGGCGAGTCCGCCGTGCGCACGATCGTGACGGTCGACGCGCAGTAGCGATCAGCGACGGCGCCCCGTGCTCTTCGGAGCGCGGGGCGCCGTCGCGTGCGGTCGCCGCATCGTCGAGGCCGCGTCGAGGCCGCGTCGAGGCCGCGTCGCGTCGCGCGGGGCGCGGTGTCGCAGTCAGAGCCGTCAGATCTTGCGGCCGCGCGGCATCAGCCGCACGTCGGGAAGAGGCGGAGCGGGGATGCGGACGTCGTGCCCTTCGACGACACCGAACCGAGCGGAGGCCGCCTCCCACTCGGTGCGAGCCTCGACGATCTCCTCGTGCGTGCGTCCGGCGAAGTTCCACCACATCACGATCTCGTCCTCGAAGGGCTCGCCGCCGATGAGGAAGAGCAGCGCTCCCTGTGCGCTGGACACCTCGACCGAGTCCCTCGAGTCGCCGAGGTACAGCATGTCGTTCGACGACATCCCGTGCGTGGCGACGACGGCATCACCCTCGACGAGCATGAGGCCGTGCTCCCATCCCGAACGCAAGGGCAGGTGCAGACGAGCGCCCGCGGGGATCCGGATCTCCGCGCCGACGATCGGGGTGTGCACGGTGGCGGGCGATGAGGTGCCGGCGAACTCGCCGAGGACGACGGTGGCGGTGGCGTCCTGACCCTCGTCGGCAGGGAGCGGCAGCTGTGGCAGCTCGGTGTGCCGTTCGAAACCGGCAGCGCCGTGCCGTGCGCTCTCGGGCAGCACCACCCAGAACTGCAGGGCGTCGAGGGGGATCGGATCATCGCCGATCGAGTACTCCGAATGCGAGATGCCGTTGCCGGCGGTCATGAGGTTCAGCTGGCCCCTGCGGAGGTCGGCGTCGCTGCCGACCGAGTCCCGGTGACGGATCTCTCCGACCAGCGGCCAGGTCACGGTCTGCAGGCCGATGTGCGGATGCGGTTCGACCCGCATCCTGGTGTCGGCGGGGCCGAACCGGTCGAGGAAGCACCACGCACCGATGGTCGGGAGGTTGCGATGCGGCAGCACGCGCAGCACGTTCATCCCGCGCACCCCGCCGAGCGGCACCTCGCGTGGCTCGAGCACGATGCGTCGTTCGCCGATCATCACGCCTCCGTCGGAGCAGCGCCGGGCCGCTTGGGCCAGCGGATCTCGGCGCCCGGGATCTCATGCGTCGTCAGGTACTTCGCGATGTACGGGCAGAGCGGCACGATCGCGTCGCCGGATGCCGCGGCATCCGCCAGGGCGCGCTCAGCGAGGATCCCCGCGAGACCCTGACCCTGGAACGCGGGGTCGATCTCGGTGTGGATGAAGCGGATCGCGCCCGGACGCAGCTCGAACTCGGCGAAGCCCGCGAGCGTCTCATCCGAGTGGATCTCGTAGCGGGAGGCGTCGTCGTTGCGGGTGACGGTGATGTCGGTCATCGGGGCTCCTTCGGGCGTCTGCCACAAACCTACGCCCGCTGAGCGTCCACAGGCGCGGCCGACGTCGGCGGGGGTCGTTACGCTGGAGGGATGCCGCAGACTCCCCGTGACCCGTACGAGGATCTGCCCTACGCCGACGAGCCGTGGGACGGGGCAGGGTGGGAGCCCTCCGAGCCGCCCGAGCCGATGGACTGGGAGCCGCAGGGCGCCGGGTACGAGCCGCCGCTCGACTGGGGCCAGGGTCCCGTGACACCGGTCGGATCGGCGTCCGCGCGGTCATCCGCACGCTCGTCTGCTCCCGGGGTGACGGCGACGGCCGCGCGACAGGCCGCCCCCAGCCGATACGCGACCGCGGCCGAGGCGCTGCACACGGTCTTCGGCTACGACGAGTTCCGCGGCGATCAGGCCGCGATCGTCGATCAGGTCATCTCGGGCGGTGACGCTGTCGTGCTCATGCCCACCGGCGGCGGCAAGAGCGTCACCTATCAGGTGCCCGCACTCGTGCGCGAGGGCACCGGCCTCGTGATCAGCCCGCTCATCGCTCTCATGCACGACCAGGTCGACGCGCTCCGGGCCAACGGCGTCAACGCCGCCTATCTCAACTCGACCCAGGCGATCGAAGAGCGGCGGGAGGTCGAACGGGCGTACGTCGCCGGCGAACTCGACCTCATCTACGTCGCCCCCGAGCGGCTGTCCTCGCCGCAGACGACCGCCCTGCTGCAGCGCGGCACGCTCAGCGTCATCGCGATCGACGAGGCGCACTGCGTGTCGCAGTGGGGTCATGACTTCCGCCCCGACTACCTCGCACTCGGCGATCTGGGCGAGCGGTTCCCCGGTGTTCCGCGCATGGCGCTCACGGCCACCGCCACCCGGGCGACGCACAAGGAGCTCACCGAGCGACTGCGTCTCGACGCCGCCCAGCACTACGTGGCCAGCTTCGACCGGCCCAACATCCAGTATCGGATCGTGCCCAAGGTCGATCCGCGCAAGCAGCTCGTCTCGTTCATCCGCGCGCAGCCGGAGGGCTCAGTCGGCATCGTCTACGCGCTGAGCCGGAAGTCCGTCGAGCAGACCGCGACCTATCTCGCCGCTCAGGGCTTCGACGCGCTGCCGTATCACGCCGGTCTTCCGGCCGAGGTGCGCGCGAAGAACCAGTCCCGGTTCCTGCGCGAGGACGGCGTCGTGATGGTCGCGACGATCGCCTTCGGCATGGGAATCGACAAGCCCGATGTGCGCTTCGTCGCTCACATCGACCTGCCGAAGTCCGTCGAGGGCTACTACCAGGAGACCGGTCGCGCGGGCCGTGACGGCGAGCCGTCGATCGCCTGGATGGCGTATGGCCTGGGCGACGTGGTGCAGCAGCGTCGCATGATCGACCAGAGCCCGGGCGATCGCACGTTCAAGATGCGCCTGGGGCAGCACCTCGACGCGATGCTCGCGCTGTGCGAGACGGTCGAGTGCCGCCGCCAGAACCTTCTCGGCTACTTCGGGCAGGACTCGCAGCCGTGCGGCAACTGCGACACGTGCCTCGACGAGACCGAGACCTTCGACGGCCTGATCCCGGCACAGAAGCTGCTCTCGACGATCGTGCGGCTCAAGCGCGAGCGCAATCAGGCCTTCGGAGCCGGGCATCTGATCGACATCCTCCGCGGAGCCTCGACCGAGCGCATCCGTCAGCAGGGGCACGAGAAGCTCGCGACCTATGGAATCGGCGCCGACCTCTCCGACCAGGACTGGCGCAGCGTCGTCCGCCAGCTGCTCGCACGGGGGATCATCGTGGCCCAGGGCGACTACGGCACGCTCGCTCCGGGCGAGCAGTCGGCCGGCGTTCTGAAGGGCGAGACCCCGGTGCCGCTGCGCAAGGACACGATCGGACGCCCCGCTTCGTCGCCGCGGGCACGCAAGGCGAGTGCGGCGGACGCGCTCGATCAGTCCGACCGCCCGCTCTTCGAGGCGCTGCGGGCGTGGCGCGCCGAGACGGCGCGCGAGCAGGGCGTTCCGGCGTACATCGTCTTCGGCGATGCGACGCTGCGTGCGCTCGCCGAGCATCGTCCGGCTTCGCTGGCCGACCTCGACGGGATCACGGGGATCGGCGCCAAGAAGCGGGATGCCTACGGCGAGGGAGTGCTCACCGTCATCGCGGCTGGCTGACGCAGGGCGCCGTTCAGCTCGGCAGCACGTCTTCGAGATGCGCGCGCAGGTGGGCGCCGACGTCGACGGCCCCGCGGTCGTAGAGCCACTGGTACTGCAGGCCGTCCCACAGGGCGATCAGCCAGATCGCCTCGTGCTCGGGGTCGCGGTGCTCGGGCAGATCGCCGTCGATGCGGGCGAGACGGAACAGCTCGGTGAAGTAGTCGATCGCCTGGGAGAACCGCGTGGCGAAGTAGTCGTGCGCAGGGTGCATGGCCGGCACCGCTTCGCAGGAGAGCACCGCGTAGACCTCGATGAGGCCGGGCTCGTCGAGTGCGCTCACCCGTGCTCCGAGCGGGATCGCGCGCAGCGCGTCGGAGGCTCGCTCGGCATGGGTGGACTCGCTGCGCACACGGATCGCGCTGTCGCGCTCGGAGAGCACCGCGCTGAGCAGCAGTTCCTTCGACGGGTAGTGGTGGAGCAGAGTGGACTTCGAGACGCCGACAGCCTGGGCGATGTCCCGAAGACTGGTGTCCCCGTAGCCGTCCTGGGAGAACAGGCGTGAGGCGTCGGCGAGGATCTGCGCGCGGCGGCGCCGTCCCACCTCGTATCCCGGGGAGTCGTCGACGGCGGGCTCTCCGAACACAGGCGGCAGGGGACCGGCAGCGGTCGGAGAAGGGTCGGGGCTGTCGGCATCCCGCCACCCGTAGGGCAGTGCCCACAGGGATTCGCGCTCCTCGAGCATCTGCACGACGTCGACCCGCTCAGGCAGATACTGAGAGATCAGCTGCAGCCCGTCCCAGCCCGCGCTGTGACGCACGGACTCGTCCGCGACGTCGCGGTCGGCGCCGATCGTCCCATGCAGCGCCGCATCTTCGAGGACATCCGTGCTGAGGCGGTGCAGGCGTGCATACCGCTGGCGCATCCGCTCGTGCGCCGGGTGTCCGGAGGCGGATGCTTCCCCGGTGAGTGCGGCGAAGAGCTCGAGGTAGCCGGGGGTGCGCGCGTTGCGTCGAGCCACGTCCGCGAAGATCAGTTCACCGGAATCGGATGCCGCAGCGAGCAGGTCGAATGCCCGTTCGTTGTCGTCCTCGAAACCGGCGACGACCTCGGCGAGCAGATCGTCCTTCGACGCGAAGTGTCCGAGCAGCCCCGGATGGCTCACGGATGCCGCGGCGGCGATGTCGCGCAGGGACGTCGAACGGTATCCGTTCGAGACGAAGAGCTCTCGGGCCGCGTCCACGATCCGCTGACGCGTGGCCGCGGCGCGCGCCTGGCGCGAGCCCGTCGTGGCTGCTGTCGTCATCCCGTCCACCCTTCCCTCTCATTCTCTCTCATTACCAATCGGTAGACATTCACTTACCAATCGGTCGACATTCCGGTAATGTCATCCTCACGTCGTGTCGCAGATGACCGGCGCACCTTGCCCGAAAGGATCCACCCGTGACAGAGCTGTCATCGGCCGCCACCGCGGCCGCCGTAGGAACGACCGGTTTCAAAGTTCCCGGCACCACCCCGCTGAAGACGCCCCGTGGCTACACCCCCGGACTCGCCGCCGTGAACTTCGGCGTCTACCTCGCCCTGCTCACCCCGGTGATGGTGTCGATGGCCTTCAAGATCCAGCGGCTCGACCCCACCAACACCGAGGCGAGCCTCGGACTGGTGATGGGTGTCGGTGCGGCCTTCGCGCTCGTCGCGAATCCCCTCGTCGGTCGCCTCTCCGACCGCACGACCTCGCGGTGGGGCATGCGTCGCCCCTGGATCCTCGGCGGTGCGATCGTCGGCCTCGGCGGCTTCGCGATCATCGGCGCCGCGACCTCGGTGCTCGTCGTTGTCCTCGCGTGGTGCCTCGTGCAGGCATCCATGAACGCCGTGCTCGCGGCGGCCAACGCGACCCTGCCCGATCAGGTGCCGGTCTCGAGCCGTGGCAAGGTGTCGGGCATCATCGGCATCACGACCCCCATCGGCATCCTCGCCGGCAGCTTCATCGTCAACTTCCTCCCCGGCGACTTCGAGCGCTTCTTCGTCCCCGGCGCCATCGCGCTGATCCTCGTCATCGTGTTCGTGCTCACCCTCAAAGACCGTCGTCTCACCGAGAAGCCCGCCACGCGCTTCACGGTCGGCACGTTCTTCGGCTCGTTCGTGTTCAACCCCCGCAAGCACCCCGACTTCGGATGGACCTGGCTCACGAAGTTCTTCGTGATGTTCGGCTACGCGGGCATCGCCACCTTCCTGCCGCTCTACCTGGTGACCAAGTTCCAGCTCGACGAGCAGGGCGCAGTCGGCACGATCCTGATCGCCAACCTCGCCTCCATGGCCGCGATGGCTATCTCCGCGCCGCTCGGCGGATTCCTCTCCGACAAGATCGGCAAGCGCCGGCCGTTCGTCGCGATCGCCGGCGTCATCATGGTCGTGGGCCTCGTCATCCTCGCGATCGCTCCGTCGATCGCCGTCGTCATCGTCGCTCAGGCCATCATCGGACTCGGTGCCGGGTCGTTCCTGTCGGTCGATCTCGCGCTGGCGACCGAAGTGCTGCCCAACCCCGACGACGTGGCGAAGGACCTCGGCGTGCTCAACATCGCCAACGCCCTTCCGCAGTCGATCGCCCCGGCCATCGCGCCGAGCATCATCGCTCTCGGCGCCGCGACGCCGCTGGGCGGCTACACGACCTGGTACCTCTTCGGAGCGCTCGTCGCACTCGCCGGCGCCGTTCTCGTCTACCGCATCAAGGGAGTCAAGTGACCATGACCGACACCGACGTGACCACTGCCCGACCGTGGCTCGACTCGGCCCTGCCGGTCGATGAGAGAGTGCAGCTCCTCCTCGACGAGATGACCGTCGAGGAGAAGGCCGGACTGTTCTTCCACACGATGATCGCGATCGGAGACCTCGATGAGGCGAACCCGATCTTCGGCACACCGAGCGCCCGCGAGTTCATCGACCTCAAGAACATGACGCACTTCAACCTGCTGGGGGCGGCGCCCACCGGGCGAGAGATAGCCGCCTGGCAGAACGAGCTGCAGCGGCTGGCGGCCTCGACCCGGCTCGGCATCCCGGTCACGCTGTCGACCGACCCGCGGCATTCGTTCAGCGAGAATCCCGGGGCGTCGATCCTCGCCGGACCGTTCTCGCAATGGCCGGAGACCCTGGGTCTCGCAGCCACCCGTGACCCCGAGCTGGTCGAACGGTTCGCAGATATCGCTCGTCAGGAATATACGGCTGTCGGCCTGCGCGTCGCCCTTCACCCGCAGGTCGACCTCGCCACCGAACCGAGGTGGGCGCGGCAGACGGCGACGTTCGGAGAGGACCCCGAGTTGACGGGCATTCTGGGAGCGGCATATATCCGCGGGTTCCAGGGCGACTCGTTCGGTCCCGGATCGGTCTCGACCATGACCAAGCACTTCCCCGGCGGCGGGCCGCAGCTCGACGGCGAGGACCCGCACTTCCCGTACGGGCGGGAGCAGGTGTATCCCGGGGGTGCGTTCGACCTGCACCTCAAGCCCTTCGAGGATGCACTGGCCGCCGGCACGCGTCAGATGATGCCGTACTACGGCATGCCCGTCGGCACCGAGTACGAGGAGGTCGGGTTCGGCTTCAACAGGTCGGTGATCACCGGGCTGCTGCGCGAGCGATTCGGGTTCGACGGCCTGGTGTGCACCGATTGGGGTCTGATCAACGACGCGGAGATCTTCGGCCAGCCGTTCCCTGCCCGCGCCTGGGGCGTGGAGCATCTGACGCCGCGAGAGCGGATGCTCAAGGTGCTCGATGCGGGTGTCGATCAGTTCGGTGGCGAGGACTGCCCCGAACTGCTGCTCGGGCTGGTCGCCGAGGGCTCGGTCTCGGAGGAGAGGCTCGACCTCTCCGCGCGACGGATCCTGCGGGAGAAGTTCGAGCTCGGGCTCTTCGAGAACCCGTTCGTCGACGAGGACGCGGCGGACGAGATCGTCGGCAGCGCGGAGTTCCGCGCCGCGGGAGAGGCGGCCCAGCGCGCCTCCGTGACCGTGCTGACGAACGATGGCTCGCTGCCCTTCGCCCCCGGGATCAAGCTCTACGTCGAGGGGATCGAACCATCCGTCGCAGCCGCGTACGGCGACGTCGTGGCGACCGTCGACGAGGCCGACCTGGCGATCCTCCGTCTCCAGGCGCCGTTCGAGCAGCGCGACACGACCTTCGAGAACTTCTTCCATGCGGGGTCGCTCGAGTTCTCCGACGAGGTGCTCGCGCATGTCGGCGCCATCGCCGGAGCCGTGCCGACCGTGGTCGATGTGCTCGCCGATCGACCGCCCATTCTCGAACCGATCGTGGCCGGTGCGGCGGCCGTCACCGTCAACTGGGGTGTCTCAGGGGCGGCGCTGCTCGATGTGCTGAGCGGCGTCGCGAGCGCGCAGGGCAGGCTCCCGTTCGACCTGCCGAGGTCGATGGCCGCGGTCGTCGCCTCGCGACCCGATGTGCCGTTCGACACCGCTGATCCGCTCTTCCGATTCGGCGACGGGCTCGCTCTGTAGCCCTCGCTTCACGCCCTGAACCGCCCCGCAGACCTCGGTCTGCGGGGCGGTTTCGTCGTGTGGCCGGAGTGCGTGTCGCGCCTGCGCGGAGTGCGCTGGACCCCTCCTATTCGTCCTGGAAAAGACGTCCTCGCCGACAGACCTGTGGGCAGGTCTCAATGACCGATGACGAAATGTCTCATCTGATGACGTTTCCTGAAAGATCACTGGACAATCGCTGGACTTAACATTCTCGACCCGGCAATACTGTCTGGACATGCGCTCGGTCGGCACCTGTCGACGCCTGGGGAGGGCCTTGTGACGCGGAACATCTGCATCACGGGAGAGGCGAATGGAATTCTTGGAGGGGAAGACTCTGCGGCGACGCAGAGCCATCGGGGGAGGCATCGCCGGCGTGACCGTCGGCGCGATGATCCTTGCGGGTGCACTGGTACCGACGGCGGCGAATGCGCTCGATGACGCGAATCCGAACGATCCGTCGGTCGCGCAGGGACAGATCATCCAGTTGCCGGCCGACCTGCTCGGCGGATTGGACGTCGCCGCACTCGGGCACACGCTGACGAGCAACCCGGCCGCGGTCGGCCCTGAGCTCGGCGGTCTCGACCTCGACGTGCTCGAGGCGCTCAGCATCGACGTGGGCACGCTCAACGTGCCGCTGCTGACCGACGGCACGTCGCCCGGTCTGCTGCAGCTGGGCGATCTGGGGGGCGCGCAGAGCTTCAGCTCCTCACCCACGCAGACCCAGTCGATCGCGTCCTCCGGCGCGATCACCTCCGGTGGTGCGATCGACGCGGGGGCGATCGACGGAAGCGTCAACCCCGCCACCCTCGAACTCACCGATCTCTTCGACCAGCTCAGCGTCGCCGGTCTCACCGACGCCGTCCTCGACGAAGCGTCGGTCGGCATCGGAGCCCTCGCATCGCGGGCGGAGTCGAACGCCGGCGTCGCCGGCTCCGAATACCGCATCGCGGGCCTGGACCTCGACCTGCACAGCAACCTGGTCGCGGGGCTCGCGACCACTCTGGGCACGGCCATCCAGGGCGCGGTGACCCCGGTCAGCGACCTCGCCGGTCCCGGCGGAGCGCTCACCGGGCTCGTCACGACCGTGGTCGACACGATCAACGCGATTCCGGATGTGCCCCTCGTCGCCGCCTTCGAGGCGACGGGCGGAACGGTCGCTATCGCCGGCCTCGACACAGTCGGGGCGACGGTCGTCACGGAGCTCCTGACGGAGCCGCTCGAGAACACCACGGGCTCGGTGCTCGTCGACCTGAGCGACGGGACGATCTCGGTCGACCTCGCTCAGATCCTCGTGGAGACGGGCGCAGGAGCCGACCTCAACTCGCTTCCCGCGAACACCCCTGTGCTGTCTGCGACGACGATCGCCGCCATCCAGCAGGGGATCACCTCTGCTCTGACCGGAACGCACCCGAACAGCCTCAACGGCAAGGTCGCGACCATCCTCGACTCCACCCTCGACTCGCTGGCGGTCACGCTCACCGTCGGGGTGGATCTCACCAACCCGCTCACCGGGATCGACCTGGTCTCCGGCGATGTCACGATCGCCGGCTCGCTCGCTCAGTTCGCGGGCACGGCCACGCCGGTTCCGACGGTGACCACCGACATCTCGCTCGCCGGGCTCAACATCGGTGCGCTGCTCAACCCGGTGGTGAGCGCTGTGACCACGGCGGTCACCACGACCACCGGCCCTCTGGTGAACACCGCGCTGACCAGCGTCATCCCGCTCGTCCAGCCGGCCCTCGCAGCGGTCACCGGCCCCGTGCTCTCGACGCTGGACCCCGTGCTGCAGGGCGTGCTGTCCGGCATCGCGACCATCACGATCAACGAGCAGTCCGAGCCGGGAGACATCCCCGGTGACAGCTTCACCGTGCGGGCGCTCGCCATCGATCTGCTCCCGGCCGTGGGCGGAGGGGTCGAACTCGATCTCGCGTCGTCGACCGTCAAGGCAGCGGCGGCGGCAGTCGCGGCTATCGACGCCGCAACCACCGTGCAGGCCGGAACCGATCTTCCGGTCACCGGCTCCGGCTGGCCGGCCAACACCCAGGTGACGATCCAGGTGGCAGCACCGGACGGAACCCCGGTCAACGAATCAGCGCCGGTGACCACCGACGCGTCGGGCAACTTCACCGGCACGGTCTTCATCCCGGCCTCGACCGTGCCCGGCACCGGCTACATCGTCACGGCGACCGACGGCACCAGCACGGCGACGGACACCACTGAGGTGACCGCCGCGGCAGCGATCGATGCGGCACCTGCCGTGCAGGACGGAACCGACCTCGGCGTCTCGGGCACCAACTGGCCCGCGAACACACAGATCTCGGTGCAGCTGACCGCTCCCGGCGGCGGCGCGAACATCGGCGGCCCCGAGCTCGTCACGACGGACGGGTCGGGTGCCTTCGTGCTCGGCTACCCGGTCCCCGCGGGCACTCCCGCGGGAACCGGCTACACGGTCACCGCGACGCTGGGCGCGCAGACGGCGACGGACACCACCGAGGTGACGAACGCTCCGGTCGCGTCGATCGATGCGGCGCCGACCGTTCAGGCAGGCACCGATCTCGCGGTCTCCGGCTCCAACTGGCCGGCGAACACCGAGATCTCGGTGCAGCTGACGGCTCCGGGCGGAGGCGCGGACGTCGGTGGCCCCGAGACGGTCACGACGAACGGCGACGGTGAGTTCACGCTCTCCTACCCGGTGCCCGCGTCGGCGACGCCCGGCACGGCCTACACGGTCACCGCGACCGCTGGCGCCGAGACGGCGATCGACACCACCGAGGTGACGGCCGCCGCTGCGGTGGATGCGGCCGACACGGTGCAGGCGGGAACCTCTCTCCCCATCACCGGTGCGAACTGGCCGGCCAACACCGTCGTCGAGGTGCAGCTGACGGACCCGGACGGCGCTGACGTCGGGGGTCCCGAGACGGTCACGACCGATGGCGACGGCGGGTTCACGCTGAACTACCCGGTTCCCGCGTCGGCGACCCCGGGCACGGGGTACACCGTGACCGCGACGGTCGGCGGCCAGACGGCTGAGGACACGACCGAGGTGACCGCCGCGGCTGCGGTGGATGCCGCGGACACGGTGCAGGCGGGCACGAGCCTTCCCGTCACCGGCACCGGCTGGCCGGCGAACACCGAGGTCTCGGTGCAGCTGACCGCTCCGGGCGGAGCGACCGTCGGCGGTCCTGAGACGGTCACGACCGATGGCGACGGCGGGTTCACGCTCGACTACCCGGTTCCCGCCTCGGCGACGCCGGGCACGGGCTACACGATCACCGCGACCGTCGGCACCCAGACGGCGACCGACACAACGGAGGTGACCGCAGCGGCGACCGTCGACGCGGCCGCGACCGTCGAGGCCGGCACGGACCTGGCGATCACCGGTGCGGAGTGGCCGGCTGACACCGAGGTCACCGTGCAGCTGACAGCGCCCGGTGGTGCGGTCATCGGCACGCCCCAGACGGTGACGACCGGTGCTCTCGGCGGCTTCGCGATCGACTATCCGGTGCCGGCGGGAACTCCCGCGGGCACGGGATACACGGTCACCGCGAGCGCGAGCGCGGGCACGCAGACAGCCACCGACACGACCGAGGTGACGGCTGCTCCTGTCGTCGTCGACGCGGCCGCGTCGGTTCCGGCAGGCACCAACCTCGCCGTCACCGGCACGGGTTGGCCGGTGAACTCCACCGTGTCGCTGCAGCTCACCGCGCCAGGCGGGGGAGCGGACATCGGAGGCCCGGTCATCGCGACCACTGACGAGTTCGGTGCGTTCACGGAGAACTACCCGGTTCCGGCTGATGCCGAGCCCGGCACGGGCTACCTGCTCACCGCGACATCCGGCGCGTCCAGCGACACGGACACCACCGAGGTGACCGCGGGCGACCCGGGTGACGTCAACACCAACGCGGCTGCATCGGCATCCGCTTCGGCTGACGCGACCGCAGACGGCGACCCGTCGGCGCAGGCGGCGGCTGAGGCCGCGGCCCTCGCAGACGCGACGTCGGCGGCCTCAGCGGCGGCGACCTCGGACGCCACCTCGGCGGCGGATGCGGCGGCGACGCCGGATGCCTCGTCGGCCGCGACGACCGATGTCACCTCGACGGCCAACGCCTCGGCGGCAGTTGCTGCGCAGGCGGCGGCTCAGGCCGACGCGTCGGATGATGTGAACGCGGATGCATCGACGGCGGCGGAGTCGAACTCGGCGGCGTCGTCGGAGTCGGCGGCCATCGCCGACTCGTCGACGGATGCCTCGTCCGAGGCTGCGGCCAACACGAACGCGGCGGCGTCGGCATCCGCGTCGGCGAACGCCGATGCATCGACCGACGCGATCGCTGAAGCGGCCGCGCAGGCGGCGGCGTTCGCGGACGCCACGGCAGAGGGATCGGCTGCGGCTGACCCGACGGCTGAGGCTGCGGCGGAGTCGGCGGCGACGGCGACATCGTCCACGGCAGCCACGGCGGACGCCACCTCGGAGGCGAACGCCGGTGCGGCGGTCGCGGCTCAGGCTGCGGCGCTGGCCGACGCGACGACGGATACCGCGGCTGAGGCCTCGGCGACATCGGACGCCTCGACGAGCGCAGCATCGAACTCGAGCGCGGCGGCGATCGCCAGTGCATCGACCGACGCCTCTTCCGACGCAGTCGCCACGGCCGATGCCTCGGCTGCGGCCGACCCGTCGGCTGAGGTCGACACCAACGCCTCGGCATCCGCTGCGGCGTCGGCTCAGGCTGATGACGACAGCAACGCGGCGGCTCAGGCGGCGGCTGTCGCTGCGGCTCTGGCCGATGCGACGAGTTCCGCTTCGGCGGCGGCTGACGTGACGGCTGATGCGGCCGCGTCTGCGGCGGCGACGGACGACGCATCCACGGACGCGTCGACCACGGCCACGACGGATGTGGACGCGTCTGCTGCAGCGGCCGCTCAGGCGGCGGCGCAGAACGACGCGACCTCGACGAGTGCGGCTGACGCGTCCGCGGCGGCAGATGCCGATCCGAACGCGTCGGCGGCCGCGGCGGCCAACGCCTCGTCGTCGGCCACGGCGTCCGCGACGGCGGCGGCTGATGCTTCCGCTGAGGCAGAGGTCGAGGCATCCGCTGCGACCACGGCTGACGCTGCGGCTACGGCTGATGCCTCGGCTGCGGCCGACCCGTCGGCTGAGGTCGACACCAACGCCTCGGCATCCGCTGCGGCGTCGGCTCAGGCTGATGACGACAGCAACGCGGCGGCTCAGGCGGCGGCTGTCGCTGCGGCTCTGGCCGATGCGACGAGCTCCGCTTCGGCGGCGGCTGACGTGACGGCTGATGCGGCCGCGTCTGCGGCGGCGACGGACGACGCATCCACGGATGCCTCGGCCACGGCCACGACGGATGCGAACGCGTCGGCCGCCTCCGCGGCAGCGGCGCAGGCGTCGGCGCAGAACGACGCGACCTCGACGAGTGCGGCTGACGCATCGGCTTCGGCTGACGCTGATCCGACCGCGTCGGCGGCCGCGGCGGCCAACGCCTCGTCGTCGGCCACGGCGTCCGCGTCGGCGGCGGCTGATGCCTCCGCTGAGGCTGCTGCCGAGGCATCCGCCTCGGCGACTGCTGAGGCCTCGGCGTCTGCAGACGCGGCAGCCGACCCGACCGGACCGATCGCCATCACGATCAAGGTCCCGGTTCTGGAGCGCGGAGAGAAGCAGACGGCGGTCGGCACCGGGTTCCAGCCCGGCGAGTCCGTCACCGGTGTGATGACGTCCGAGCCGATCGCACTGGGCACCCAGGTCGCCGATGCGCAGGGCACGGTCACCTTCACCTGGACGATCCCCTCCGGCACCGACCTCGGAACCCACGCCGTGACACTGACCGGAGCGACCTCCGGCAGCGTGTCGGCCTCGTTCCAGGTCGTGGCCACGGGCCTCGCCACCACCGGTGGTGAGATCCAGGGCGGGTGGATCGCGCTGGCGGCTCTGCTGCTGATGCTCGGACTCGGGATGACAAGGGTCGCGCGTTCCAGACGGCCGCTCGTCCAGACGGAGTAACGCAGTGCAGGAACGCTGAGAGGTCGGGGCCGTCGCTGCGGCGGCCCCGACCTTCAGCGGTGAGAAGGATGTGGATGGGCACGATGACTGAGACCTCACCCGAAGTGCAGGATGCGGCGGTCGCCGCGACCGCCCCTCGACCGCGCCCGACCTGGTGGGTGAAGCTCATCGCGTTCGCCGCGTGTCTGCTCACCCTGTGGCACGTGGGGGCGTCGTTCCTGTGGATCGCTCCGTACTCGGCGCTCCGCGAGATCCCCACGCAAGAAGTCCTCGCCGGGTACATGCTGCCGATGTTCGGTCAGTCGTGGAGCGTCTTCGCGCCCGAGCCCATCAACGGCGACTACCACTTCAACGTGCGTGCCGTCATCGAGAAGGACGGTGAGGAGATCGAGACCGGGTGGGTGAGCGCCACCGACGTCGAGCTCTCGATGATCCGCTACAACCTCTTCCCGCCCCGAGCGGGGATCCAGTCGAGCGAGGTCGCGAGCGGCCAGATGAACGCCTACAACAAGCTGGACGACGACCAGAAGGCCGTCGTCGGGCTCGACTTCGCCGAAGACGGGTGGGAGGAGTGGATGGTGCGCTCCTTCGACGAACTCGAGGGCGACAACCCGTCGACCGACGCGTACATGGCGGAAGAGCACCTCTCCACCGCCTACGCCACCCAGGTGGCCTATGCGATCTGGGGCGCCGACTCCGTCATCAAGGTCCAGTATCGCGTGAGCCGCCAGAACGTGGTGCCCTATGCAGATCGCAACGATCCGAGCGCGCAGCGCCCCGACCCCACGTTCTCGACCACCGGGTGGCGCCTGCCTATAGAAGAGGAAGGGCAGAGTCGCGAGAACTTCGCGAACACCTTCCGCGCCCAGTTCGAGAGGATCCAGCCGTGAGCGCGCCCACCAAGACCGCGCCCCAGACGAACGGCGCCGCGAACCGGAACCGGAAGAAGGATGCTGCCGGGCGGTCGACCGTGACGGCGCCCGCTCCGGCATCCGCTCCGCCCGCCTCTGCCCCCGAGCCTTCGCCGCCGCGCACGCCCGCGCCTGCCGCCCCGCCTCCCCGGTCTTTCGTGACCCGCCTGCTGAGCTTCGCCTCGTCGATGATCGGCGGACTGTGGTCGATGGTCCTCTCGGCGATCGACCGGATCTCCGCGTTCGTGGGGGACTGGCTCTTCAACGGCAAGAAGGCCCTCTACGGTCTCGCGGTCACCCGCATCCTCTTCGGCATCACGGCGATCGGCCTGCTCGCGTCGAACTTCAGCACTCGTCTCTATACGTTCGGCTCGGGGTCGGCGTGGAACGGCGAACTCGCCGAACCCGTCAGCGAGTTCCCGAAGATCTGGATCTTCAGCGCGTTCCATGCCGCGATGGGCAATGACGCGCTCTACACCGCCCTCTATCTGCTGCTCGGCGTGCTGGCGGTGCTGTTCGTCCTCGGCTGGCGTTTCCGGATCGTCCTCCCGGTGTTCTTCTGCCTCTGGGTCGGGTTCATCGAGGCGAACGACATGGTGGGCGATCAGGGCGACAACATGTTCCGCATCGCGCTGCTCCTGCTGTTCTTCGCCGACCCGGCCGCTCGCTGGTCGATCGATGCCAGACGTCGCGCCAAGAAGGGGGAGTGGTTCGCTCCGGGAAGCCAGCCCGCCCTCCTGGGAACGGTCTTCCACAATCTGGCACTCGTGGCGCTGACCGCGCAGGTGTGCTTCGTGTACGCATCGGGTGCTCTCTACAAGGCGGGAGGTGCGCCCTGGGAAGAGGGCTACGCGGTGTACAACCCTCTGCAGACCGCTCGGTTCGGCACGTGGCCGGTGCTGAGCGACCTGGTCACGACCTGGGGCCCGATGGTCGTCGCGGCGACCTGGGGTTCGATCATCCTGCAGGTGGCGTTCCCGCTGATGCTGCTCACGCGGCCCACTCGGCTGATCGGCCTCATCGGCATCCTCTCCTTCCACATCGGCATCGGCGTGCTGATGGGGCTGCCGTGGTTCTCGCTGACGATGATCGCGATCGACTCGATCTTCATCCGCGATCGGACGTGGGCGCGGTTGAGCGAAGGGACGAGACGGCGTTGGGAGCAGGCGCAGACCGCGCCTCCCACGCCCGCACGCGGCGAGGCCTGAGACTGCGGCTGGGCTGAGACTGTGGTCTGACGACAATCCGACCGGGCACCGTCCCGGGAGCTTGTTGGAGGATGCGCACACAGCAGTTCGCTCCTGGTTGTGGCAGACCTACCATGGGAGTATCCCTACTTCCCTCTGAGAGGAACGCTCATGGTCGACGCCGCCGTCCGTCCGAAGACGACTCGCCCGCACGCCGACAGCGCAGATGCGAACCTGCGGTTCGATGTCGCCCGGGTCACCGATCTGCTGATGGGCACCTGGGCCGACACGCGCCGCGAGGCGCGCGAACTGATCAAGGATTCGGCGTTCTGGCGCGATGACGCGCTGAGCAAGGACGAGCACCGCGAGCGCGTGCTCAGCCAGCTGCACCTGCTCGTCGAGAACAAGGCAGTGCACCGGGCGTTCCCGACCGCACTCGGCGGAGAAGACAACAACGGCGGCAACATCGCCGGCTTCGAGGAGCTCGTCGTCGCCGATCCGAGTCTGCAGATCAAGTCGGGAGTGCAGTGGGGGCTGTTCGGCTCCGCCATCCTGCAGCTCGGCACCGCCGAGCACCACGAGAAGTGGCTGCCCGGTGTCATGGATCTCTCGATCCCCGGCGCCTTCGCGATGACCGAGATCGGGCACGGCTCCGACGTGGCAGCGGTCGGCACCACCGCCACGTACGACCCGAGCACCGAGGAGTTCGTGATCAACACGCCGTTCCGCGGCGCGACGAAGGAGTACCTCGGCAACGCGGCGCTGCACGGCGTGGCGGCGACGGTGTTCGCTCAGCTGATCACGAACGGCGTGAACCACGGGGTGCACTGCTTCTACGTGCCGCTGCGCGGCGAAGACGGCGTCGATCTTCCCGGCATCGGTCGTGAGGATGACGGACTCAAGGGCGGACTCAACGGCATCGACAACGGCCGCCTCAGCTTCGACCACATCCGCATCCCCCGCACGAACCTGCTGAACAAGTACGGCGATGTGGCGGCCGACGGCACGTACTCGAGCGCGATCGACAGCCCCGGTCGCCGCTTCTTCACGATGCTCGGCACGCTGGTGCAGGGACGGGTCTCGCTCGACGGCGCCGCGTCGTGGGCTTCGGCTCTCGGGCTGAAGATCGCGATCACCTACGCGACGCAGCGCCGCCAGTTCGACGGAGCAGACGGCCAGGAGGTCGTGCTCATGGACTACGGCAAGCACCAGCGCCGCCTGCTGCCGCGCCTGGCGACGACCTACGCGCAGATCTTCGCGCACGACGAGTTCCTGCAGAAGTTCGACGGCGTGTTCTCCGGCCGCATCGACACCCCTGATGACCGTGAGGACCTCGAGACCCTGGCGGCAGCCCTCAAGCCGCTGTCGACCTGGCACGCGCTCGACACCCTCCAGGAGGCTCGCGAGGCCTGCGGCGGAGCGGGCTTCATGTTCGAGAACCGTCTCGTGGGACTTCGCGCCGACCTCGACATCTATGTCACTTTCGAGGGCGACAACAATGTGCTCCTTCAGCTGGTCGGCAAGCGGCTGCTCACCGACTACGCCAAGCAGTTCACCGGCAAGGATGCTGCGGCCCTGGCCAAGTTCGCCGTAGGCATGACCGCCGGCAAGCTGTTCCACGGCGCAGGCCTTCGTCAGTTCGGCCAGTCGGTCGTCGACCTCGGTCAGGTCTCGCGTTCGGTCGAGAACGGTCTGCGTGAGGAGCAGCAGCACCAGCTGCTCGCCGAGCGCGTGCAGCAGATGGTCGCCGACATCGCCGGCCGGCTGCGTCCGGCGGGCAAGGACAAGGCCCTCGGCGCGAAGCTGTTCAACGAGAATCAAGCCGAGCTGATCGAGGCGGCCCGTGCACACGGTGAGCTGCTGCAGTGGGAGGCGTTCACGGATGCCGTCCACCGCGTCGACGACGCCGACACCAAGAAGGTGCTCACGTGGCTGCGCGACCTCTTCGGTCTGCAGCTCATCGAGAAGCACCTCGCCTGGCACCTCATCCACGGGCGTCTCTCGACGCAGCGCGCCGCCGCGGTCTCGCGATACATCGACCGTCTGTGCGCCAGGCTCCGTCCGTACGCACTCGACCTGGTCGACGCGTTCGGCTACGAGCCGGAGCACGTCCGGGCGCCCATCGCCTCCGGCGCCGAGCGCGTGCGGCAGGACGAGGCTCGGGAGTACTACGCGGCGCTCGCGGCATCCGGTGACGCCCCTGTGCTGGAGAAGGCGCTCAAGAAGAACGCGAAGCGCTGAGGTTTCCTCGTCGCTCCGCTGACGAAGGCCGGGATCAGTGGTCCCGGCCTTCGTCGTGGGCGGTCAGGTGCCGCAGAGGAGGGCGCGAGTAGTGTCGATCTGGCCCATCCGCACCGATCAGAGGAGTCCGAGATGACCCGTGTCACCGCCTATGCCGCACCCAGCGAGGCCGCACCGCTCGAGAAGACCGTCATCGAGCGCCGCGAGCTCGGCCCGAACGACATCCTGATCGACATCGCGTTCGCCGGCATCTGCCACTCCGACATCCACACGGTGCGCGGAGACTGGGGGCCGCAGCAGTACCCGCTCGCACCCGGACACGAGATCGCCGGAACCGTCGCGGCCATCGGTTCGGATGTCACCAAGCACGCCCTCGGCGATCGGGTCGGCGTCGGCTGTCTCGTGAACTCGTGCGGAGAATGCCGCAACTGCCTGCGCGGCGACGAGCAGTTCTGCTCCAACGGTGCGATCTTCACCTACGGCAGCACCGACCGTGACGGCAGCGTCACTCAGGGCGGATACTCCGAGCAGGTCGTGGTGACCGAGTCCTTCGCCGTGCGCATCCCCGACGCGCTCGGGCTCGACGTCGCGGCACCCCTGCTCTGCGCAGGAATCACCACGTACTCCCCGCTGCGGCACTGGAACGTCGGACCCGGCACGCGCGTGGCGGTCGTCGGCCTCGGCGGACTCGGCCACATGGGCGTGCAGATCGCGCACGCTCTCGGAGCAGAGGTCACCGTGCTGTCGCAGACGCTCAGCAAGAAGGATGACGGCCTCCGTCTCGGTGCCGATCACTACTATGCGACGAGCGATCCCGAGACGTTCCGCTCGCTGCGCGGGTCGTTCGACGTCATCCTCAACACGGTCAGCGCGGTCGTCGACCTCCGCGCCTACCTCGGTCTGCTCGACGTGGGCGGGTCGATGGTCTGCGTGGGAGCCCCCGCAGAACCGCTCTCAGTGAACGTCTCGTCTCTGATCGGCGGGCGTCGATCGCTCGCGGGGTCGAACATCGGCGGCATCCAGGAGACCCAGGAGATGCTCGATTTCTGCGCCGAACACGGCATCGCAGCCGAGATCGAGATCATCAGCGCATCGCAGATCAACGAGGCGTACGAGCGCGTGCTCGCCTCTGACGTGCGCTATCGCTTCGTGATCGACGCCGCGACCATCGCCGACTGAGTTCCGGAGGGGGTCCTCGAGGTACGCCCCAGGGGACCCCCGTCGGTTGCTCCCCTGGGACCGTTCGCGCAGTGGGTGCGGCGGTGTGGGTCGGGGTGGTGCTGGGCCTGTGCGGCAGGGCGGCGCGGTAGCCGTAGCCGTAGCCGCGCTCACTTCGCGGGATCCGGCTCGCGGTAGTACTCGAGGAAGTTGACGCGCGTCGCGGCGTGCAGCTCGTGGATCAGATCTCCGGCTCGTTCGCCGTCACGGGCTTCGGCCGCTGCAGTGATCGCGCGGATGAAATCGCGCGCCTGGAGAGGCGTGACGAGGTTCTCGCGAGGCGTGAGGAAGCGCACCAGCTGCAGCGACAGGGTCTCGGCCTTCGCTCGCAGCACGGAGTTCGTCGCGGCGCGGACGACGACGAGGAAATACCGGCGGATCGCTCGTCCGAGAGCGGCCGCGTCATCTGCATCCACCGCATCCTCGACATGCGCCAGCTCGCGACGCAGGTCGGCGATATGCGCATCCGCGAGGTCGGCGGTGGTGGTGCGGGCAAGGTGCTCGTGGATCACTCCGATCACGAACAGGCTCTCGTTGATCGCCGCGACGTTCACCGGGGCCACCCGGGTGTGACGGTGCGGCACCAACTCGACGACGTCCTCCTCGGCGAGTCGATTGAGCGCCTCGCGGATCGGGGTTCTGGACGACCCGAGCCACGTCATGAGCTCCTCGTCGTGGAGAACTTCCCCGGGTTCCAACGTCCCGTCGAGGATCGCCCCGAGGATCGTGTCGTAGACCTCGTCGCGAAGCAGCCGCCGCGGCGGAGGTGTGTCCCTCGTGGGCATCACGCGTCCTCGCTTCCGCGCCGCTCAGCTGTATCGGCGCCGGCAGCGACCTGCGGGCTCGATTCGGCCGCATCTCGTGCCTGCACGCTTGCGGCCCCTGCAGTGAAGTACGCCTGTGCGGCCAGGGCTGCGGCATCCGCGTTCCCTGTGGCGGCGGCGGAGGCAAGCGCGTCGAGCGCGGCCGATGTGTCGGTCGCGTCGAGTGCGCCGGGTCGAGCGGTGATCATCCGGGTGACGTGCGGCACCGACTTCTCGCGGATGCGCTGAACGAGGGTGTTGCGGTAGCGGTCGACGAACACGTTCATCAGGTTGTTCACGATCCGTGCGCGTTCGAGGGCGTTCGAGGTCCGGCTCACCGTCGTGTGCAGGTCGGCGATCTGTGTCCGGTCCGCGTCGGTGAGGAGCGGGACAGCCTCGCGCACCGTCGCCGAGTACACGACGCCGAGCATCTCCATCTCCTCTGCGAACCTCGTGGGATCGAGAGGTGCGATGCGGGTGCCCCGCTGCGGAAGCACTTCGATCAGCCCCATGCCGGCGAGCCGGTTCACCGCCTCCCGGATCGGCGTGCGCGAGGCGCCCAACCAGCTCTCGAGCTGCTTGTCGGAGATCGGCTCTCCTGCGGCCAGGTCACCGGCGACGATGGCATCCAGAAGCGTGTCGAAGATCTGGTCGCGCAGCAGCTTTCGGGGCATTTGCGCCGGGGTCTTGGGCACAGGCATGGGTCAATGCTAGTCGGAATCATCTGGGTACCTGATATATCAATCGCCCGCAATATATACCCACGCCCTGGCTCTCGGTGGATGAGGCGACGACTTCAGGCAGGGTGCCCGAGCATTGAAATATCAGATGATTTGTGTCCGCGGCTAACTTATGTCATCCTCTAATCATCGAATATGTTAGTTGATGAGAGCGATGTGATCATGCCCATGGGCTCCCTCGAGGACCAACTGCGCCCGCAGCTTCTCAGCGGTCTCGCATACGAGCGCCTGCTCGCCGAGATCGTGAGCGGCCGCATCCCGCCCGGCCAGCGACTGCGGCTCGATCTGCTCGCCCACGCGTGGGCCGTCTCCCGGACGCCGGTGCGCGAGGCGCTGCAACGGCTTGTCGAGATGCGGTTCGTCCAGGTGTCTCCGAGCGCCGGAACTCGTGTGGCGGAGTGGTCGCGCGCTGACATGATCGAGCGCGCCCACGTCGTCGGTCGCCTGATCGTCGAGAAGAGCTGCATCGGCCCGCCCGTGCGCACGCACCAGCAGTCGACGCGACTGGCGGACGAGACCTGCGAGCTGCTCGGCTACCTCGAGCTCTCCGAGATCCTCATCTCGCGGGAGCTCGGCCGTCTGGGCCCCCGCCTCGCCCGCGACCACATCGACCCGCTGCGGCTGTTCGTGGATCCGCAGACGGCCCGCCACCACGGCATCGATCTCGACACGGATCGGGCCTCCCGCCGCCGTCTCCTCTCCGCCGCCCTCGCCGCCATCGAACGACAGGATGCTGCCGCGGCACGCGAAGCTCTCGACGGGTTCTCGACGTCGTTCATCGACGCGCTCGGATCCGGCCCCGCAGAGGCCGCTGCGTAGTCCCGGCAGGAGAGCCGGGATCACCCGCCGTGTCGGTGGCGGCGGCTAGCGTGGGCTCATGACGTCTCTGATCGCCGGCCCCGACCTCCGCGACCGATGCGGGTGGGTGGGCGACGACGCCGAATACCGCCGCTATCACGACGAGGAGTGGGGCACCCCGCTCCACGGCGACCGGGCGCTGTTCGAGAAGATGGCCCTCGAGGGGTTTCAGGCGGGGCTCTCGTGGATCACCATCCTGCGCAAGCGCCCCCGGTTCCGCGAGGTCTTCGCCGGCTTCGAGCCCGAGCGGGTCGCCGAGTTCGACCGATCCGACGTCGAGCGGCTCATGGCGGACGCGGGGATCATCCGCAACCGGGCGAAGATCGAGGCCACCATCGGCAACGCCCGAATCGTGCGCTCGATGGCAGACGGCGAGCTGGATGAGCTGATGTGGTCGTTCGCGCCGGCATCGGGACCGCGGCCCGCATCGTTCGCGGATGTTCCGGCGGTGACGCCGGAGTCTACGGCGATGAGCAAGGAACTGCGTCGTCGCGGCTTCCGATTCGTGGGTCCGACGACGATGTACGCGCTCATGCAGTCCGCGGGCATGGTCGACGATCATGTCGTCGGGTGCTGGCGCGCCTGACCACCGAGGCGTGCTGGGCGCGCCCGCCGTGTCGGGGCGAGTGCAGGGGCGATCGCCCGCCTTCGGGATCCTCCACACCCTCGATATACTCGTGGTCGGGGGGATCGCCCAGCGCGGCGCGCAGGGATCATGCAGAGCGCGGTCTCCCGACCGACCGTGAGGAGCATGGGTGGCCACGCGCATGGCATCGACACCGCCGACGCTGGCGGGGTACAGCTATGTGCGTCCGCTCGGATCCGGCGGGTTCGCAGATGTCTTCCTCTACGAACAGGACATGCCGCGACGCGTCGCCGCTGTGAAGGTGCTGCTGGCGGATGCCGTGAACCGCGAGGTTCTCCGCACCTTCAACGTCGAGGCCGACATCTCCGCGCGGCTCAGCGCCCACCCCTCGATCGTCACCATCTATCAGGCGTCCATCTCTGCAGACGGTCGGCCGTACTTCGCGATGGAGTACTGCCCCGACACCATGAGCGCCCGGTACAAGAAGGCGCCGCTGGCGCTCGCCGAGGTGCTCGACACGGGCGTGCGCATGGCAGGCGCCCTCGAGACCGTGCACAGGGCCGGACTCCTGCATCGCGACATCAAGCCGTCCAACGTGCTCATCAACTCCCTCGGCGCCCCCGTGCTGGCCGACTTCGGCATCGCGGCCGCCGTGATCGACGAGGGCGACGGAGAGACCATCGCCATGTCGGTGCCGTGGAGCTCGCCGGAGGTGCTGCAGGAGCGCGTCTCCGGATCCGTCCCGAGCGAGATCTGGAGCCTCGGAGCCACCCTGTACACGCTCCTCGCGGGAAGAAGCCCGTTCGAACGCGCCGACCGAGGCTCCAACTCCCGCGACCAGCTCACCGAGCGCATCATCAAGGCGCGCTATACCGCGGTGCCGATACCCGGCATCCCGCCGATCATCGACGAGATCTTCGCGACCGCGATGCACCGTGATCCGGCCAGACGGTTCGCGAGCATGGCCGACTTCGCGGAACGCCTGCGCTGGGCGCAGTTCGAGCTGGGTCTGCACCCGACGGCCTTCGAGGCGGCGTCCGCTGAATGGGCCGCAGCAGCGCCCGTCAGCTTCTCCGACTCCAGCGCCCGCGGCCCGGTGATCACCACCGTCGCCCCCGACTCGCGACGTGCAGTGCGCGCCGCGAAGCAGCAGGCGATGCCGCGCGACCGCGACGAACTGCCCGCCGCGCGTGCGAAGACCCGCTCGCCCCTCGTCGCCGGCGTGATCGGCGCGTTGATCGGAGCAGCGGTCCTCGGTGGCGTCGGCGTCGGCGTGCTCTACCTGACCGGGGTCCTGTGATGGCCATCGGCGACCGCGCTCGCGCGGAGGCGAACCCCCGATCGCGCGGACGCCTGATCGCGGCCATCTCGGGTGTCGCCGCCCTGGCGGTGGTGCTCACGCTCGCCATCACGGCCCAGGGATACCAGTCGCAGGAGGTGCCCCGCCTCGAGTCGTCCGTCTGGGTCATGCGCGACAGCGGCCAGTACGCCCGCGTGAACACCGAGCTCGCCGAGATCGACACCGTGCGCAACGTCGACGATCCCGAGGCCGTCTGGCAGAGCGGCTCGGCGGCCGTCATCTACGCCCAGGGCAACAGGCAGCGGTGGGATCTCGACCCCGCGAATCCCGCCGACCTGCTCTCCGACGCGTCGGATGAAGGCACGCCGATCGCTTCCGAGCCGACGCCGGCGGGCACGCGGGAGATCCTGTCGGCCGGTGCCTATGTGGCGTATCGCACCGACACCGGCCAGGTATCGGTCACCACTCTCGAGGCGGGTGCCGCCACTGCTCTCGTCGACCCGTTCGCGGGCGTCGAGGTCGAGGAGGGCGAGGACCCTCCGACGTACACGGCGGATGCGATCGGGCTGTCGCCCGCGGGCCTGCTGGTGCTCTTCTCCGCAGACGAGGGCGCGATCCGCCGGTTCGACATCGACGAGCACCGCTTCCTCGGCGATCCTGCGTCCGTCTCGCAGGCTCCGGATGCCGCAGAGGGCCTCCTCGTCACGGTCGTGGGCGACCGCTGGGCGATGCTCCAGGCGGGAACCGGCGAGCTGTGGCTGCAGGGGCGCGACGAACCCGTGGAGCTGGACGTCGCTGAGGACGCGCGTCTCCAGGAGGGCGCTGAGTCGGGCGAGAACGTGTCGATCGCCGACTCCGACGGACTCGTGTCGGTCGATCTGGATTCCGGAGAGTCGGAGCGGGTCGCTGACGCGTCGGGCGTGCCGGCGACGCCGGTCGTCGTCGACGGCGAGGTCTATGCCGCCTGGCTCGACACGGGTGCGGGCACTCTGTGGGCAGGTGGCGAGACCGTTCCGCTGCGTGTTCCGGACGAGGCCCTCGACTCTTCGACGATCGAACCGGTCTTCCAGGAGAACGGCGATCGAGCGGTGCTGAGCGAGATCGGTACCGGACTCATCTGGACGGCCCCCGACGGCGTGCTCATCCCGCTCGAGCAGTGGGCGATCGAAGACGACACCGAGCAGCAGGAGGGCACGATCATCGTCGAGGACGTGGCCGAGCAGATGCCGCCCGTCGCCGTCGACGACGCATTCGGTGTCCGTGCGGGCGAGCAGGTGATCCTGCCGGTGCTCCTCAACGACCACGATCCGAACAAGAAGGACGTGCTGTCGATCGATCCCGAATCGGTCTCGGGCGGGCTCGGCGACCCGGCGTTCGGTGACCTGACCCTCGTCGCGAACGGGCAGTCGCTGGTGGTCGACGTCAAGGCGGGCTCGGGGCAGGCGAGCTTCACATATGCGGTCACCGACGGCGCCGCGGTGTCGGCTCCGGCGACCGTGACCCTGACCGTCGTCGATCCGGGAGCGAACTCCGCGCCCGTGTGGTGCGGAGTCGACGCCTGCCAGCAGGAGTGGCCGACGCCCCAGCTCCTTCCGGGCGGCAGCACGGTCGTCTCGGCGTTGTCGGGCTGGGTCGATCCCGAGGGCGATCCGTTCGTGCTCAGCGATGCCTACGAGACCGATTCCTCGTCGCCCGTCATGGTCGTGCCGATGGCCGACGGACGGGTGGCCATCCGCCACACCGACCCGAATGCCGCGGATGCCGTGATCTCGGTCACCGTGGTGGTCGAGGACGTGCACGGTGCGACCGCGGAGAAGACCCTCGATGTGCAGGTCACAGGGAGCCCGGCTCTCGTCGCCTCGCCGGTCGCGCTGACCGCGCGTGTCGGGGAGCTCCAATCGGTGCGCATCTCGGATCATCTGTCCGGCGGCTCCGGTTCGTATCGTCTCGTCGACGCCGTGCAGACTGCGGCGACCGCGCAGGGACTCGAGGTCAACCCGAACGCGGCATCCGGCACCGTCGAGATGACGGTGGCCGAACCGGGGCAGTACGTCGTCACCTACACGGCTCAGGACGTCACCACCCAGGCCGAGCAGTCGGCCGTCATCCGCATCACCGCGGTCGACGGATCCGCGGGCCTCGCGATGGCACCGCTGACCGCGTTCGTCCGCGAGGGCGAGGACACGACGGTCGACGTCATCCGCGCCGTGCAGAACACCAGTGGTCGGGTGCTGATGCTGGCCGATGCGGTGAGCTCGACGCCGCAGCTCGGGGTGCGTGTGGTCGGCAATGAGAGCATCCGGGTGAACGGCACCACGGAGGACGGCGAGCCCGGGGTCATCGGCAAGGCCACCGTGACGATCGCCGACGGCACCGGTGCCGCAGTGCAGGGAACCGTCACGGTCTTCCTCACGCCGCCGTCGACGGTGACGCGTCCGATCGTCTTCCCCGACGCGATCACCGTGCGCGCAGGTTCGCTCACGCGCATCGCTGTCACGGCCAACGACGTGGCGCCGCGAGGGGAGCCCCTGGTCGTTCTCCCCGAGGTGACCGGCTCGGGCGAATCGGGTGAGCTCGTCTTCGCCGACCGCAACGCGCTGCGCTACCTCGCACCCACGACGCCCGGCACCTACCGTCTGTCGTACTCGGTGTCACTCGAGCGCAACCCCGCCCTCGCCGACAACGGTGTCGTGACGGTCACGGTCGTGCCTCCGGGCACCAACCGTGCCCCGACGCCGTCGACCCTGACCGGCCGAGTCCTCAGCGGTCAGACCGTGTCGCTGCCCGTGCCTTCGACCGGCATGGACAGCGATGGTGATCGAGTCGTGCTCGCGGGCGTCGACCAGCCCCAGAAGGGTGCGGGCACGGCGACGATCTCGGCCGACGGCGACGCGATCGTCTACCGGGCGCCCGCGGGCGGTGTCGACGGCGGTCAGGTGAGCTTCGGTTACACGGTGCGCGACCCGCAGGGCGAGCAGGGGACGGGCACCGTCCGCGTCGGCGTGCTCGACGCGGACATCGATGACGCGGCGCCCGTGACCTTCAGCGATTACGTGCGCGTCGAGGCCGGGTCGACGACACCGATCGTCCTCGACCCGCGTCTCAACGACCTCGATCCGGCGCAGAGCGAGCTCGAGATCACCGACCTCGTCCCGAACGCGCCACCGGTCAAGGGGAATCCGCTCTACGACCGCCTGAACGCGCTGATCGATCCCGACACCTCTCTCGAAGACGGCCGTGTCGTGCTGCGCGCGGGAGACACCGCCGGCACGAACTCCTACTTCTATACGGTCAGGTCCACTCGCACATCCAGCACGTCGCAGGGTCTCATCGTCGTGACCGTGACCGACGGTGCGGTCGCCGACCAGCCGAGCGTCGCCGACACGGTGCTCACTGCGCGCGATCGGGAGGAGCTCCCGGATCGCGGCATCGACGTCGTGACCGATCGTGTCAGTTGGCCCTCGGGTGACGCCTCCTCCCTCACCTTGAGCCTGTGGGGCGACCAGCCCGGGTTCACTGTTCAGGGGAACCGCATCGTGGGCGCTGCCCCCGAAGACGGTGCGCTCGTTCCGTTCCAGCTGAAGGGCGAGGGATCGGGCGGCAGAGCGGTGGTCGCCTACGGGTTCCTGCGCATACCCGCCTTCGACGACATGCAGGTCCAGCTCAAGCCCGCCTCGACTCCTGTCGTGGTCGACGAGGACGCCTCGGTCTCGTTCGATGCGGCCGACTACGTCGACCTGACCTCCTCAGATGCCCTCGAAGTGGGATCCGGGCAGTTCACCGCGCAGCGGGCGGCCGCATCGTGCTCGGCCGAGGGCTCAGGCAGCGTGACGTATCGCGCCGGCCGTGAAGCGCCATGGTCGGACACCTGCCTGGTCCAGGTGCGGTTGCAGGGGCAGGAGCGCTGGTCGTTCATCGACGTGCCGATCAGCATCCGTCCTGCCGAGCCGCAGCTGCTGCTGTCGTCGATCTCGCACACGATCGCCCCCGGAACCACCGAGACGGTCGACATGTACGCGAACATGGCCGCGTGGGAGGGCGGACGTGAGGGTGACGCGGGATCCCTCGAGTACCGGATCGTCTATTCGGGCTCGGCCTTCATCGTCACCCGAAACGGGCCTCAGCTGACCATCGAGGCACGCGCAGACGCGCGACCCGGCAACGCCGAGAACGTCAGCGTCACGGTGCCCCAGTACGGCGAGCCGTCGGCATCCGTCCGCCTCGTCGTCGGAGCCGCGCCGCCGGATGCGCCGCGCGGCGCGACCTTCACGAAGCAGTGCATCGTGACGAACCCCAGCTGCACCATCGACGTCGTCGACGTCGCCGGCGAGTACGACCCGTTCGCCGGGAAGCCCGGATCGGGCCTCCGACTGATGTCCCTCGGCGGGGGCACACGATGCGATGTCGCGTCGATCTCGACTTCGGGAAGCAAGGCGATCACGGCGAGCTGGCCCGGCGGAGGGCAGGCGCCGGGTGGACAGTGCATCATCCCCTTCGTCGTGCAGGATGCGCAGGGGCGCACCGGGACCGGAACCCTGACCCTCGATCTGCAGGGCTTCCCGCAGGCACCCGCCAGCGTCACGACGGTCGGATTCACCCGCTCGACCGTGGTGCTCGACGTGCCCCTCGGTGAGGCCGGTCGCGCGCACCCCGGCGTCACGGGGGTCGAGATCCTGCAGGACGGAGCGCCGGCGAACGCGTCGTGCAGCCCGGCGGCAGGTGCCTACCGGTGCACGGTGAACGGACTCGTCAACGGAGCGCCGCACGTCTTCACCGCGGCGGCCGTCAACGCGGTCGGCACATCGGCGGCGACGTCACCGCACACCAGCTGGGCGTACGCCGCCCCTGTGGTGTCTAAGGCGAACGCCACACCCGTCTATCGCCCCGGCAGCACGGAGCGCGGGCGCGGCATCGTCGCTCTCGCGGTCGATGCGTCAGACGACTCCCTCGCGTTCCGCATCGAGGAGACCGGGCAGGTCATCAACCGCACCGGCGCGACGACGACGGCCGACATCGCGCTGGCGCCGGGCCCGCAGAACATCACGATCGTCCCGATCAGCCAGTTCCAGCCGCCGACGGGCGATGGTGGAAACGAGGGCGGAGCCTTCCGCACGTCCGTCACCGCTGCGGGAACCGTCTACTTCGACCCCTCGGGAGCACGCGCGACCGCGACGTCGAACACCTCGATCGACGTCTCGGGAGTGGCAGCGCAGCCGAACGGCAGCGCCCTCGGCATCGACGTCGTGTACCTCGCCTGGCGATCGGGCAACGCGAGCTGCACCGCTGACGGCGACGGTCGTCTGCAGGTCTCGGGTGCGGAGGCGCAGTCTTCGTCGCCCACACTCACCAAGCTCGCCGAGTACTCGACCTACAACGTGAAGGCGTGCGCATCGAACGGCTTCGGCGTCGCCGAGTCGGCGACCACCCAGGTCTTCACGTTCACCTTCGTGGAAGGCCCGAAGGGCAACACGAGCTACACGATCGCCACCCAGCCGTCGGTCCAGGACAACCGCTATTCCTACCGGCTCGAGTCGGCGCCCGACATCGCCGTGCGAGACGGCTTCGTTCCGCAGTACTACATGTACGGGTCGTGGCGGTCGGACTTCCAGCTGAGCACCGACTCATCACCGTTGCCGGTCGGGGCGCGCTCCTGCCACGCGGTGCTGCGGGAGTACTGCTCCGACGCGGTGCAGATCGTGCCGAGGACAGCACCGACGACGGTGGCCGTGCAGTTCCGCGAGTGCGTGCCCGCCAACCCGGATGACGCGTTCGTCGTCAGCCCTGCCGCCCGCGGGTCGTACTCCCTCGCCGTGACTCCGAGGATCGTCGACGGCATCTCCATGGTCGACATGAAGATCACGTGGACGGGCGCTTTCAGTTCGCTCAAGCCGATCACGCACCGCGTGACGCTGTGCACGCAACCGGAGCCGGAGCCGGAGGATCCGAAGGACTCCGACAAGCCCGCCGACCCCGCCGATCCTGCCGGATGAACCCGCCGCGATGACGACTCCCTCCTCCCCACCGCCCTGCACACCGCAGGTGCCAGAGACGAATACGGTTGCCCTATGCCTGCTCCCTCCGCTGCTCCCGTGACCATCGCCGCCGAACAGGCCGCCTGGTTCGCCGAGACGTTCTCGATCCTCACCGCCAACGTCGAACAGGCGATCCTCGGCAAGCGGCACGTGATCGAGCTCGTGCTCGCCGCGGCGGTCAGCGGCGGCCACGTGCTGCTCGAGGACTTCCCCGGCACAGGCAAGACGGCTCTCGCGCGGGCGATCGCGCAGACCGTGACGGGAACGAGCACCCGGATCCAGTTCACGCCCGACCTGCTCCCCGGCGATGTCACGGGCATCACCGTCTACGACCAGAAGGAGGGCGCCTTCGAGTTCCACGCCGGTCCCGTCTTCGCGAACATCGTGCTCGCCGACGAGATCAACCGGGCGAGCCCGAAGACGCAGTCGGCGCTGCTGGAGGTCATGGAAGAGGGCACGGTCACGGTCGACGGCGTCACGCGGCCGGTCGGATCGCCGTTCCTCGTGATGGCGACGCAGAACCCGATCGAGCAGGGCGGCACCTACCGTCTGCCCGAGGCGCAGCTCGACCGCTTCATGATCAAGACGTCGATCGGATACCCCGACGAAGCCGCGACCATGCGCATCCTCCAGGGAGCAGCCCAGCCGAAGCACGTGCTCGACGGCATCGTCGGCGTCGACACCATCCTCACGATGGCCGAGATGACCCGCGGCGTGTACGTGAACCCGCTGGTCTCCGACTACATCATGCGCATCGTCGATGCGACGCGTCGAGCGTCCGAGGTCCGCCTCGGTGCCAGTGTGCGAGGAGCCCTCGCCCTGTCACGTCTCGTGATGACGTGGGCTGCCAAGAACGGTCGCACCTTCGTCACCCCCGACGACGTCCGAGAGCTCGCCGTCGTCGCCCTCGCGCACCGCCTGGTGCTCGAGCCGGAGGCCGAGTTCGACGGCGTCACCGCGGTCGCCGTGGTGGGGCAGATCCTGCTCGACGTCGAGCCGCCGCGCGAGAACGGCACTGCGTGAGCTTCAGCACCGAGTCCCGTCTGACGCGCACCACGGCGGGCACCAG